>Ga0209512_1000002_pt1 | contig 1020982 bp, 925 predicted proteins | sample frozenSSSSmetaG_FD_184142 | JGI IMG/M metagenome (GOLD analysis project Ga0209512, IMG submission 184142) | Glacier valley bacterial and archeal communities from Borup Fiord, Nunavut, Canada, to study Microbial Dark Matter (Phase II) -... | ecosystem: Environmental > Aquatic > Freshwater >... | reverse complement strand
AAGAACAAATGCCATTTACAGATACCGTATAAGAACCAGCTGTTGAAACTGTGATCGATTGTGTTGTAGCTCCTGTTGACCAAAGATTATTTGTAGCAGCTGAGGAAGTAAGAACAACTGAACCACCTGCACAGAATGTTGTTGATCCACTCGCAGAAATAGTTGGCGTTGCAGGAGTTGGATTTACCGTTACAATTTGATTGGCAGAAGCAGCAGAACTACAACCACTACTTGAGACGGTAACGGTAAATGTTCCAGAAGAAGTAACAGTAATGGATTGCGCTGTTGCACCATTCGACCATAGATTTCCAGTTGCGGATGAAGAAGTTAATACTACATTTCCACCAGAACAGAACGTTGTTGGACCACCTGCTGAGATTGTTGGTGTTGCTGGAATCGCATTGACCGTTACAATTGTTGTAGCTGAAAGGGGTGAAGAACAAATGCCATTTACAGATACCGTATAAGAACCAGCTGTTGAAACTGTGATCGATTGTGTTGTAGCTCCTGTTGACCAAAGATTATTTGTAGCAGCTGAGGAAGTAAGAACAACTGAACCACCGGCACAAAAAGTTGTTGACCCACTGGCACTAATTGTTGGAGTAGGGGCAACAGTTCCAACTGTTACGATTGTTGTAGCTGAAACTAAAGGAGGACAAGCACCAATAGTTGTTGTTACAAAATAAGAACCAGAAGTCGTTACTGTAATGGATTGTGTTGTTGCACCAGTTGACCAAACATTTCCAGTTGATGAAGAAGAAGTGAGAATAACACTTCCGCCAGTACAAAAAGTTGTAGGACCACTTGCCGTAATGACAGGCGTTTCACTTGAAACAACAGTAATTGCCGTTGAAGGATCAGAAGTACATCCACCGGAAGTATAGGTTACTGAATAGGAACCAGAACTTGTAACAACAATGGATTGAGTAGTTGCTCCATTAGACCACGTATTTCCTGAAGTTTCTGATGAAGTTAACGTTACACTTCCACCGTTACAAAATGTTGTTGGTCCACTGGTAGTAACAGTTGGTGTAGTGGGGCCAGGTGTTACCGTTACAGCAATTGCCGGAGATGTACTAGTACACCACCCACTCAAACCTTCGGTTGTTGTAACAGCATAACTTCCAGAAGTTGTAACAGTGATGGATTGAGTTGTTGCTCCAGAAGACCAAACATAAGCAGGTGCTACAGTTGATTGAAGAATGACTGTATTTCCAGAACAAAATGTTGTTGGTCCATTCGCTGTGATTTTTGGAGTAGTGTTTAATAAAATGCTAACAGTTTCACTTGTTTCATTGACAACTCCCAAATCTTTTCGGCCATCGTTATTGAAATCAGCTGTAATTATTCCATTTGGGCCAATACCTGTAGAAAAGCGTTTGTAAAAAGAAAACGCACCTGCTCCGTTCCCCATAAATAAGGATGCATAACCAGTAGAACCTGCTGAAACATTAAAAATGGCTACGACATCTAATTTGCCATCGTTGTTGTAATCGGCAATGGTTACTCCTTTTGTTCCAGAGTCGGTTGATGTATAGTTGACGCTTGTCCCCAAAACACCAGAACCATTGTTAAGCAATCGAGAAAAATTATTTCCACCAAAATTCCCGACGATTAAATCTTGATCTCCATCATTATCAATGTCTCCAGCATCAATAGAATTAGGTGTTGTTCCAACAGTATAATTCACAGCCGAACCAAAAGTGCCAGAACCTGAATTGATCCACACTCCAATATTCGAAGAACCATTATTAACGACAACTAAATCATTGAACAAATCACCATCCATTTTCGCAATCACCAAGGCAACAGGAGTTGTTCCAGTTGTATAGGCTGTAGGTGCTCCAAATCCGCCTGTTCCATTACCAAACAAAACACTGAATTGATTTCCGGAATTAATGATTACTGCATCTAAATTGCCATCGTTATTGAGATCGCCCAATCGTATAAAGTTTGGACTGGCATTGCAAGGGAAATTGGTGGCACTCGAGAAATTTCCAGATCCATTTCCAATAAATACAGAAAGGCTATTCGAAGTTGAATTAACTGTTACAACATCTTTTTTGCCATCGTTATTGACGTCTCCAGAGAAAATTGAAACTGGAAGCAATTCGGTTGTAAAATTGACAGCACCTCCAAAATTACCATTTCCTAAACCAGCATAATAAGAGAAATTATTATCAGCTGAATTTGCAACAACTAAATCTTGAAAGCCATCTTGATTGAAGTCATTGTTGTGCAGTGATTTCGGGTTATTTCCCGCTAAAACGGTATTTCCAGAAGCGAAATTCCCCGAACCGTTTCCAAGTAGAACGGGCATTACCTGTCCAACAAAGGTTGAAATGGCAAGGTCTGGGAATCCATCTGCATTCCAAAATCCTGAAACCAAATCACGTGGATTGCCTATCGTTGCAGTTTGTTGATGTGGGAGAAATGTACCATTTCCGACTCCCAAATAGGTAGAAAGTGTGTTTTGCAAATTATTAACGAGTACAATATCGATAATTGCATCGCCATTCATATCGCGACTGAGGATTCCTTGCGGACCATCACCAGCACTATAATTTACAGTTGATGCAAAAACTCCTGAACCATTATTAATAAGAACGGATAAATTATCACCCGTTTCGTTTGCTGTTGCTAGATCTTTGTCACCATCAGCGTCAAAATCATTTGCTGTGATAGAAAAACAACCTGCACCAGTCGAGTAATTTGTTACGGCAGAAAATGCACCAGCTCCATCACCAAAACGGATAGAAACATTGGAAGTAGTTTGATTCGCAACGGCAACATCCAAATGCGTATCATTATTGAAATTACCAGCTACAATTCCTCGAGTTCCGGTTGACATTAAAAAATGACCAGCCAATGTAAAAGTTCCGGGAATTGCTTCGCTACCAAGGAAAAGATTGAATCCACTGCTTGCAGAAACAATAAGATCCATTACTCCATCTTCATTAAAATCGCCCAGATCTAAATCAATTGGACCTGAATTGGGAGTATAAGTAACTGGAGCTTGAAACGTACCATTTCCATTTCCAAAGATGACAGAAATATTAGCTGGATTGAAATTAGCAACAACTAAATCAAGGTTTCCGTCTAAATTGAAGTCAAATGCTTTTGGTGCGATAGGTCGTGTACCACCTTCAAATAAAGTAGGAGCTTGAAAAGTTCCATTTCCGTTACCCTTTATAAAGTTGAGTTTATTTGTTCCGACGGTGAAATTCGCAATGATAATATCTTGTTTCCCATCATTGTCAAAATCACCTTTTTCAATCGATTGTCCATTTGTTGGCCCTGCAAAAACAAAATCATTGGAGGAAGAAAAACAAGCAGATTGAGATAATACAAGCGAACTAATTGAACAAAAAAGGAGCGTAATAAAACTAATTTTCATAAAGTATTGTTGGACAATAAGGTAAACAAATGTGTTTTTGACATTTGTCGAAAGACACTAACTAAAAAATCATCCCAAATATATACACAATAATGTGAAAAATAGTTATCAACTAGAAGCGAATGATGGCAATAGTTAGAGTTATTTATTGAACGGTAATTAAAATCGTTTTTTTTAGTTATAAATAGGCTTTTTTTATTTTGCTAAATCGATTAAATAGTAGGATTTATTGCATATCGTTTTTGTTTAGAATAATGCTTAAAAAAACGTTATTTAGAAATGAAATTCCGTTGCTCATTCATTGATTTTTGGAAAGTTGTGAAGTATTTAAAAAAAAGAATTGTCAGATACTTTTCCATTGAAAAGCACATCGAAATCCTTTTGCAACAGAAGGTGCCGGTTGATAAAATACGTTTTGATCTTCATTTAAAGAGGACGATTTTTTCCAATTGTCGCCAACCATTTGTGTGGAATCGGCAAGTTGCTCACTCACATTTCGTTGCAGGTTGTAGATGGCGTTTTTTACTGTATACCTTCTTGAAGGAGAAACGGGATGCGTACCTTCATAACCATCGAATAAATGATAGAATTGATCAGGACTTTTTCTTTTTTGATTTGTTAAACGTTTTGAATAAATAGATTGCGCATATTTTTCGGCTTTCAGCCATTCATTGTAATTGGGCAAGTAATAATTGGGGATTTTCGTGAAATCAGCGCTGGGTTGATAATTTCCATACGAACCGTTTAAGTAACCTTCAATGGTGAAATGTGAAGTAGCTGTTTGATTGGTATCCCATTCAATCTTTCCTAATCGAACGAGCATGTATTCACAAACACGATCTGACCGCCAATTACAATATGCTGTCATTTGCTGATACGTAAGCCCAACAATTGGGTAATCACGGTAGGCTGGATGACGAAAGTGGTTAGTTTTATAACCTTGCAATTCTTCCGATTCGAACTCCCACAATGTTGTGTCAGGCAATGCAGCAATATATTCTGGACTTTTTTTTCCGTACAAGCGATTGATCCAATACAAGTATTCTAGCCAATTAAAATTAGTACACTCAGATTGATCCATAAACAATGCGGTATCAATTTTCACTGTTCCAGGAGGATCATACGATTGAATGGTGAATTTTTTCCCAGCACCAATATGAATGAGTATCAATGCAGTCAAACCAATAATACTAGTGATCCCAGCTATTTTTGACTTCAATAAACGGAATGTATGCATAAAAAAGGAAGCGTTTTCAAGTAATTGAGACAATAAGGAAAAAATCGAATTGTGTTACATCTGTTAATCTTTAAAGCCACATTTCACATGAGAACCATCACAATATGGTTTGTTTTCTGATGCGCCACAACGGCAAAATGCAGTCACATTATTTTTCGTAGTTATTTCACCCGATTTGTCTTTCACTGAAATGTTTCCATAAACCAATAATGGACCATTTGGAAGTACTTCAACAATTTGAGTCGAGGAAATTTCAGTTGTAGATTCAGTGGTTGCTTCATTGTTGAAATAACTCAGCGCACCTGATGGACATTGACCAATTTGTGCAATTATTTGCTCAGTTGTTGCTCCTTCTGGTTTGATCCACGGTTTTTCCATTGGATTAAAAACAGCCAGTAATCCAGTTTCACCATACCAGCATTTTTTTGAATGAATGCACATGTTGGGTTTCCAAACAATGGTGATTTCTCCGTTGGTATAGTGTTTTGTAAGCGTGTCCATGAACGAATTTTTTGTATAAATATAAGATGAGTTTTCAAAACAAAAGTCTAAAAGGAATCGCTAGATCGAAGTATTAACCCTTCATTTTATATACATTTGATAGATTTCAATTGATTTAAAACAATGCAAGATAAAATAACATTTCAGTTTGTCAGCGAACCGTCTGATGTGAATTTTGGTGGAAAAGTACATGGTGGATCTGTGATGAAATGGATTGATCAAACTGCGTATGCCTGTGCTTCTACATGGTCTGAAGGCTATTGCGTTACCGTTTATGTTGGTGGCATTCGTTTTTACAAACCGATACATATTGGAAGTTTGGTGAAAATTCAAGCCCGCGTTGTTTATACAGGCACATCGAGTATTCATATTGCAGTCGATGTCTATTCACGCAAAATGAAAGACCCGAAATTTGAAAAAACAACCCATTGTGTCATTGTTTTTGTAGCAGTAGACGATGAAGGGAATCCAAAACCAACCAATCAATTTACACCCAATACCGATCGGGAGAAACACATGGAACAATATGCGATTCGTTTAATGGAATTGCGCAAAAATATTGAGGTGGAAATGTCACCGTATTTGAAGGATTATATTTAGTACCCAATGTGTGAAATCATTGTTTTTTAGAGAACATTTATGTGAGTAATGCTTTTTCAAAGCGCCATTTCATCTAACACTATTATACAATCAACACGAAAATAACTATATTCGTCGAAGCTAATGAGTATCCTAATTACTAGTACAAACGAATTCAATTGAAGCAAGAAAGTAGCGAACACGTAGTATTGAAAAAAGAGATCATTCTCAACCTGTTATACAGTGAAATTTTCCAACATCCACTTTCCAAAAAAGAGGTGGTTGATTTTTTGCAATTAAAAATTGAGGATGACAGTAGTTCGTTCAATCAACTCTTAGATGAATTAACCCAAAGCGGCTTGATTGGCTGTAAGGAAGGGTATTATTACCTTTTTGAGGAGAATAATAAAATTCATCGTCGCATTGCTGGGAACGATAAAGCGCACAAATTAATGCCAAAAGCGTATAAAGTTGCTCGATTTATCCATGGATTTCCATTTGTACAAGGTGTTGGAATTTCTGGGTCATTATCAAAAGGTGTCATGAACGATGATGGAGATTTTGATTTTTTCATCATTACACAACCCAATCGCCTGTGGATTGCGCGTACCTTGCTCATTGTATACAAAAAACTGTTCCTTTTTAACTCCAAAAAGTACTTTTGCGTTAATTATTTCATCGATACAAATAACCTTGAAATAGAGGAGAAAAATAAATTCACAGCCACCGAAATAGCCACTCTTATTCCTGCATCTGGATCTGTGCTCTTTAAGTTTTATCAAACAAACAGTTGGATTCAAACGTTCTATCCTAATAAGGCAGTTTTAGAACCTTATTCAGATGTATCCAAAAAACCTATTTTTAGTCGAATGATTGCATTTTGTCTAAAAGGTAAATTGGGTGAATGGTTCGATGAATGGTTCATGAAATTAACCTTAAGAAGGTGGAAAAATAAATTCAATGAATTTGATAATCAGAAATTTGGACTCACAATGAAGTCACGGAAATATGTCTCAAAACATCATCCAAATGACTTTCAAAATAAAGTACTGAACAAATACAGCGAATTGATTGAAAAATACAAATTGCATTATGCTGATCAATTGAACAAACAGCAAATAGAATTATGACCATTTTTTTGACACATAGCTATTTTTATCAATTGGATCCAAAGCAATGGAACAACAAAACTCCTTATCCACCTTTGGCAACAATTACGGCACTTTCCATGCTTCAACATGCAGATTATGAAACGAAATTTTATGACGTAGCATTGGATGAATCTCCTCAAAAATGCATCACACAAATCGATCAATCGGCCGCGCAAGTTGTGGTTATTTATGATGATGGCTTTAATTACCTCACCAAAATGTGCTTGACCAATATGCGTTATGCTTGTTTTGAGTTGATTAAGGCAGCAAAAGCAATAGGAGCACAGGTGATTGTTTCCAGTTCAGATTCAACAGATCATGCAGATTTATACCATTCAACAGGAGCAGACATTATCATTCATGGAGAAGGTGAACGCACTTTATTGGAATGTTTAGATCAATTAAAAAAAGCTGAATCGATTACGGCTATTGCTGGGATTAGTTACTTCAATGAAGGGAATGTGGTGAAAACTGCTCCCAGAGTTAGTGTAAAAGAATTGGATGAATTGCCCACTGCAAATTGGTCAGCGATTGACATTCCTGCATACAAAGCAATTTGGGATAAAAGTAAATTTCCATTCACACTCAATATTAGTACAACAAGAGGTTGCCCATTCAAATGCAATTGGTGTGCAAAACCCATTTATGGAAACCGTTACAATTCCCGCTCTCCAGAAAGAGTGGTGGAAGAAATGAAACAGCTGCACTATCACTATGGTGTGAAGCACTTTTGGATTACAGATGATATTTTTGGGTTAAAGCCTGGCTGGGTCACACGATTCAATGCGTTGATGAAGGAACACCAATTGTCGATTCACTATAAAATCCAAAGTCGCGCAGATTTGTTGATGAAGGATGAAACGATCAACGAATTAGCTGAATCCGGTTTAGAAGAAGTTTGGATCGGTGCCGAAAGTGGTTCGCAAGCCATTTTAGATGCAATGGATAAAGGAATTACGATCGAAGAAATCAATCAAAGTACGCAGTTGTTACAAAAACGAGGTGTGCGCGTTGCTTATTTTCTTCAATTCGGATATTTAGGTGAAACAGCTGCTGATATTGAGAAAACCATTCGAATGGTGAAAACCAATCAACCTGATGATATTGGAATTTCGGTTTCGTATCCTTTGCCTGGAACAAAATTCTATGATGTGGTCAAAGAACAATTGGGTACAAAATCAAATTGGGAAGATTCAGATGATTTAGATTTGATGTTTAAAGGAACGTTCAATTCAGCCTATTATAAAAGTTTACAACGGTATGTTCACCATACGTTTCGATTTGCACAAGGTATGCGAAAGTTGAAACAACCAAGTCGACCAATAGCTTGGAGGTACACGATTTTAGCTCCTTACAACCTGATCATGGCGCGTTTGCTCAAATCTAAATTGACCACTAAATGAGTGATTTTGATGCTGTTGCTACCAATTACGATCATGAATTCACACAAAGTTGTATTGGCATTGCCCAGCGTGAACAAGTGTGGAACTACATCGATCAATTGAACTTAAAACCATCAACAATGGTTTTGGAAATCAATTGCGGCACAGGTGAAGATGCCTTTCGTTGGAAGGAAAAAGGTCATGAAATCATAGCAACTGACTTATCGGCAGGAATGATCGAAATGGCTCAACAAGCACATCCTTCGATCGATTTTCAACAACTTGATTTAAGAAATCTCAATGGAATTTCAGAACCTATTTCATTGATCTTTTCCAATTTTGGAGGATTAAATTGTATTTCTCCCGCTGCATTTGAATCCTTTTTTAAAACAGCTTATCATCGCTTGCCCGAATCAGGCCAGCTGGTTTTGGTAATTATGGGCAAAAAATGTTTGTGGGATCGCGGATTTTTAACTCTCAAAGGGCGTTGGAGTGAAATTCGGAGAAGAAATTCAACCGATGCAATTGCAGTCAATGTTGCTGGAAGTGATGTGCAAACTTGGTATTATTCACCAAAACAAGTACGTAAATTCAGCAAAAAATTCTTTAAAATTCAAGAACTAAAACCAGTCGGATTTTTTGTGCCACCGTCCTATTTGGCACCATTTTTCAGCAAAAATAAACGCTTATTAGCCCTTTTCAAATGGTTAGATCGTTGTTTGCCATTTCCATTCTTGAGTAATTATGCAGATCATTATTTGGTGTATCTTACTAAAAAAACGACTCTAGTTTTATGAAAATAGCACTAACGCATGGTTACTTTTTAAACGATGATCCAAAAGAACTGGAAATCATGCGACCCTATCCAACCTTGGGGTTACTTTACATCAGTGCTTTTTTGAAAGAAAACGGAAAACAAGTAGTCGTTTTTGACAGTACTTTTTCTTCGAAAAGTGAATGGAAACAGCAGTTATTGGATGAACAACCAGCTGTTATTGCGTTCTATGCCAATTTAATGACGAAACTAAACGTACTTGAATTGGTGAAATTTGTCCGTGCAGAATTACCCGATTGTAGAACCATCGTTGGCGGGCCAGATGTGACACACAATGTGGAGAATTACCTCGCAGCGGGATTCGATTTTGTAGTTTCTGGTGAAGGAGAACAAACCATGCTAGAATTGTGCGAAGCAATCGAGCAACAATTGCCTTTTTCGCAGATAGATGGAATTGCTTTTTCGGATGAAGGATCCATCATCAAAACACCCGCTCGTACAAAAATAAAGGAATTGGAAACGCTTCCTTTTCCAGATCGTAATGCCATTCCAATCGATAAATACCTTGCTGTTTGGAAAGAACACCATGGAAAAAAAACGGTTAATATTAGTACGCAACGTGGCTGTCCTTATACCTGCAAATGGTGTAGCACAGCTGTTTATGGACAAAGTTATAGACGAAACACACCAGAAAGAGTTGTAGCTGAAATTCTGCACCTTAGAGATACGTATGGAGTGGAAGCCCTTTGGTTTGTGGATGATGTTTTCACCGTCAGTCATAAATGGATCGCAGAATTGCATGCAGAATTTACAAAATACAACTTAGTCATTCCGTTTGAAATCATTTCAAGAGCTGAACGATTAAATGATGTTGTTTTGAATCAACTGAAAGAAATGGGCTGTTTCCGGATTTGGATAGGCGCAGAAAGTGGCTCACAAAAAATAATTGAGCGCATGGATCGCAGGGTTTCATTAGAAACAGTGCAGCAAATGATTCAACGAACGCAAGTTTTGGGAATGGAAGCAGGTACGTTTATCATGGTTGGTTACCCAGGCGAAGAACATGCCGACATACTTGAAACAATGCACCATATTCAGGCTTGTAATCCCAATTTACTGACGATTACTAAAGCATATCCCATCAAAGGAACGGGTTTATATGCAGAAGTAGAAGCTGATTTCACTGCCCAATTACCTTGGGAAACCAGCACCGATCGTGAAATTCAATTTCGTTTACCGTATTCTGATCAGTATTACAATTATGCCATTCGTTTTTTAGTCAATGGGTGGAAAGCAAAGCGTGATAATTCGCTCAAACACCGTGTAAAACAAGAACTTGCCAAAACACTAATGCGCATCTATAAGTAATGGAAAAGTGGTTGATTAATCGGCGAAAAGGTGTGTTCTATATTACAGAACCGAAACTGCTTTTTGAAGAAATGTATGTGCAAGTTCGGAAACAAGAAAACCGATTGCTGGAAGATGAGATTGTTGTGCAATTACCTTGTATTTCAAGTGATCATCCGTATCATGAGGAATGGAAAAAGAGACAAGATACTTGTACACAATTTATGCATCACCTGAAACAACATCCACCTAAAACTGCTTTGGATATTGGATGTGGGAATGGTTGGTTTACGCACCAAATTTCAACCATTGCAACTTCAACTTTCGGCTTAGATGTTGGGACAGAAGAGTTGGAACAGGCTGCTCGTTGTTTTGCAAATGAATCAACCAAATTTATTTGTTGTACTGATTGGAGTTTGCTCCCAAATAACACGTTCGATTTAATCACCTTTAATGCAAGTTTGCAGTATTTTGAATTGAATGAAGCATTTTGGAAACAAGTATATCGTTGTTTAACTTCAACTGGTGTCATTCACATTCTGGATACTCCTTTTTATAAGCAACAGGAAATTGCAAGTGCGAAACAGCGATCAAACAGCTATTTTTCTAAGATGAATGCTGCAGCTGCGTCGAATTATTACCATCATTCTTGTTGGAACGATCTTCCACAACAGGCAAAAGTGGTTTATCGATTCAATAAATGGAAAAAAATCTTTCGAAAGAACAGTTCTCCTTTTCCTTGGATCTTGATTCACAAACCAGCGTAAATAGCATTGTAAGCTTCAATCGTTGTTGAGATGGAGTGAAAAATGGGAACGGGTGTTGGGGCATCCAATAATTCAAGGAGTTTTTTTCCGTCAGCTTTCAAATCAAAACTCAGTTTTTCAATTTCGGGAGCGTTCATAGCAAAACCTACTGGTGATGAAAGCACGTGTGTACCATGAGCCAATGCTTCTAATAGAATCATTCCCATTCCTTCGAAAGAGGATGCATGCATCAAAACACGAGCAGATCCAATATAATTTAGCGTAGTCAGATAGGGGAGTTGACCGACTAATTGTATGTTTTTCTCCAATCGGAGTTCTTGAATCAATGATTGCAGCAATTTTAATTCTGAACCACTGCCAACAATAACAGCTGTAAAATCAGGTCTCGTTGTTTTTATTTCTGCGCAAACACGAATAAAATAACTGTAGTTTTTGAGTGGAATAAAGCTTCCTACGCCCACAATATCAATTGTTTTCGTCATCACGCTACTCTTCGTGGTTCCTAAATTGATCGACTTCGCCAGAGGGAAATATGTTTTGTTGAGCTGTTGTAGATGAAAGTCTGAAATGCAAAAAACGAGTAAATTAAAAGTAGAGATGGGTTTTAAATACCGATTTTCTGGCAGGACATCTTGTCCAAGTGCAGTTGCAACTATCGGAATCGCTAGTTTTTTGGCAATTCTTGCTGAAAAATAAGTTGTTTCATTCAACCAAAATGGATGAATCACAGAAATTGGTCGTTGTTGATGGATGTTTATGATTGCCTTTTTTAATTGTCCATACAAAGTGAATTGTCGTTTGAATCGACTGTTTGCCCCATTAAGTGCAACAACTTGAATACTATTCCATGTATACGTTTCCTTTCGGTAAGGATAGTGAAGTGCAATTACAGTGACCAAATAACCTTGATTCTGTAGTTCCAATACAAAGTGTTGAAGGACAGGGATGCAATCCGTATCAGCTTCATCCTTAGCAAAACCGGGTGTTATGACAGCGATGTGTTTACTTGACACGGTAAATGATCCAATTCGTTTCTAAAACCACTAAAGTATCCAATTTACTTGTCTTTTTAAGACGATTCCAATTCTGCATTACCCGATGATCTTTCCATTGTTCACTGAATAATGCTTCATTGAATACTACTAAAGCGTTTTTATCAAAGGTGTAATACTCTTTCATGAATAAATTCCGAACCTCATTTTCAATACCATACGAAGCAAATGATTGATCAACATAAAAACTGTAAATCGGGTGTTGATCGTGCAATGCTTTTATCCGAATGACAATTTCTTTTTCGTTTTGGTGTGCGCTGTACATTTTCCGAAAGGAGAAATAGAACAAGGTAGTATTGAAAAGGAGAATTCCACTGATAAAGAGCATTCCCAATCGTTTGCTTGAAAGCCAATCCCACAGTGCATCAAAAGCAGGGAATAAAAAGACAAGTACCAAAGGGTGCGCAATCACTAAGAAGCGGTAATTCTGATTTGCTAAACCAACCAATAGTAGTAAATAGAGTAGAATGGAAGCGAATAAGAACGGTTGCTTTTTGAGTCGTTTATAAAAGGGAATCAAACAAACTCCAATGGATAAAAAACCAAGATGAAATGCATTTCCAAAAATGTATAATCCATTGGGAACAGTGCGTGTTTCTATGCCATCACGTGATTGAACAGTTAATTGGAATGCATTCATGAAATTCCAATTGGAAAAACGGTAGGCGCTTTCTCTGATTAAAGATTGATTCATGAGTATGACTGTTCCAACGATGAGTACACCAACGATTACAAATAGTATTCGCAGTTGAATAGTGGAAGATCGAAATACTAAATACCCAACATGTAGGCACGGAATAATGAGTAACGCAGCACTTGGATAGCGTGTTAAAAATGCAGCAGCAGCAAATAAAAGTAGGAGTAAAGCACGTAGAATTCGTTGTTGCTGTACGAAACGGAAATAGTGATAAAAAGCAACCATAAGAAAAAAACAGCACAGCATATCACTCATGATCAAGAATCCAGCTCGCACAAAATAAACTTGAGTTGCTGCACCTAGAATCAGGAATATACTTGCATCTTTTCCTGTCAATAAATGAATGATTTTTTTTGTGTAAAACAGTGTTCCCAAAAGTGCCCCAAGTGAAATTAACCGCAGACACCAGTCAATCGGAATTCTAGAAAGTCCTAAAATGGCTCCAGAAAACGGATATCCTTTTGGCCAGAAAAAATCACCAGTTACTGTTCCATTGGTCATCGAAGCATGGAGCTCTTTGGAATAACGGAGGTATTCATGACTATCCTGACCATAAAGTCCATTAAAATCCAATACAAACCATAGCATACAACCAATTCCTAAAGGAATGGTATAAAGTGCCAATCGTTGAACTATTTGGATGTTGTACTTCATCGTTTCAACTGCGAAGATGCTATTTTAATTCTATTTAGTCAATCTTGCTATTTGCTAATCAATAATACTATTGGGTTAATTTTAGTTTGAGGTGCTGAGACACTAATATTTATGACGAAAAACTACATTTTTCTTTGTGTTCCTCGTGTCCTTGTGGTAAATTAACTAACCACAAAGGCACGAAGGACACAAGGATTTTATTTCGTGCAATTAGCACCTAATAACCTGATTTTTGTAGAATAGTTGAGGTATATCAAGTCACGTAGTGACGCAATAGTGTAACCGAAATCTACAATCTACCTTTTGCCTCGCTAGGGGTAAGACCTCTAAAACGCCCTTCCCTTAATCATTCCTAATTAGCTTACTAATAATAATTTAAGACCGGCAACTCAAAATACAATTACAGATAATAATTAACCCATTTAGTAATATATTTGCGAACGAAATTTATTGAAATGAATTTGAAAACAAAACTACTGCTAGTTAAGCTACTATTCTTTTTTATAGCACTACAAAATACAATAGTCGCGCAACAGTTTAATCGTCCTGTACCTGCCGATTTATTTGACTATGAATACGTTGATAACGGTTTTTCTGGTGATGATTATCTATTAGGATGTTTATTCAAGATCAACTCGGGTGTAAATTCCAATAATTACAAATCACCTTATCCCGTTATTTTTGATGCGCATGGATATGTTGCTTGGTACGCTAAACCGAATGTCATTTCGTGTGGAGATTTTAAGTATTGGCCAGCTAGTAACGTGTATACTTATTCTTCTGTTACTTCTACTGACCAATCTTTTCAAGTATTAGATGGTCAATTCAATACCCAAGCTACGTTGAATGTAATCAATGGAACTGAAGATTTTCATGACATTCAGCGGGCCGATAATGGCAATTGGTTATTGGCAACAGAACGCTATGATACAGTTGATTTATCCATGTATATGTTTAATGGCATCCAAGGAAGTGTGAATACGGTCATTATTGGGTTTGGTGTACAAGAATTAGACGCTGCAAATAATGTCGTTTTTGAATGGAATAGCAACGATTTTATTTCACCAACAGAAACCTACGATTTTTGGGGGTATAGCGCAACAGCATTTGATTATTGTCATGGAAATGCCATTGAGGAAGATACAGATGGGAATCTCTTGTTATCGTTTCGCCATTTAAATGCCATATATAAAATTGATCGTACAACTGGAGCTATTATGTGGAAACTAGGTGGTGAATCATCTTCATTTACCTTCCCCAATGATGGTGGGTTCAGCGGACAACATGACATTCGTAGATTGGATAATGGAAACTACACTTTATTCGATAATTCGAATATGGGTCCCATGCCGCGCCATTCACGTGGTGTTGAATATGTGCTTGATACCGTGAATTGGACAGCTACGAAAGTTTACGAATATGTGAATGCATTGGATAATTTTTCCAGAGCAATGGGAAGCTACCGCACACTTGATAACAATGAAAAGCTTATGGGTTATGGATTGATATACCGCCCAAATGCGAGTGCTACTATTATTGATGGAACTCAAACGGAAGTTGGAACCTATTTCTTCACTGATTCTGTCATGACGTATCGTATGAACGAAGCCTTGTTGCCGAATTTACCTCGTCCATCAATCGACTGTAATTGGAATGGAACAGCTTGGGAATTGCACGCTCCTGCAGGACAGTCTTCCTATCTTTGGTCCACTGGAGAAACAACCGCTTCTATTATTTTGACACAAATAGATACGTTTCAAGTGTGGACACCTTTGGGAATAGGATTTGTGGGTTCAATCCCATTTCCAGTAACAGACTTGAATGATCCGTGTAATCAGTTAGGAATCCCTGAACTATCAGTTATTCCAACCGACAAAACGTTTACTTATTTTGATCTGCTTGGTCGAGCGATTGACCACCCAGAAAAAGGTCAATTATACATCCAAGTAGCCAATTCTGGTGAAATGCAGAAAATCATCTATTTCGAAGAGTAAAAATCGAATTTCACCTTATATTTGCGCACTGATTTACAATTCAATTATGATTAAACTAAGCTACATACTTTTCATTGCAATCCTCATTGGAGCGTGTTCTAGCGAGTCTGAAAAAGACCTTCATTTTTTCGTCGCAGGTGGTGTTTCAGGGTCTACAGATTCTACAAGTGCAACATTATATGAACCCTTCGCAAATTATTTAAGTTGGGCTATAAAAGATACAACACTCGATTTTGGTGTTTTCACAGGAAATATGGTGCGTTATTCCAATGATAGTTCTTGGGCAAAAATGGATCTAGCATTGAAAAATTTGCCGTTTGATATTCACCGAGTTCCAGGTTTTAGAGATCTTGGAGAAGCATCTTATTATGCGAAGAAGTTTGGAAATCCAGAGCACCATTTTGTGAAAAGCAATAATTTCTTTCAAATCTGGGAAGTAACGGGTAACGGTTGGAATGTTTCGGATAAACAATTGAAAGATTTAAAATCAATGGTTGCTCAGAAAGGGTATGACAATGTATTTCTTTTTGTACATCCAGTTACGTGGTATGATCAAGATCGAACGCCACAAATTATTCCCAATAACATCGATGGAAGAGGTGAAACAAGTACGTTTTATTCCAATACACTGCAACAATTAAATGCATTGAATATTCCTATTTATCTGTTTTCAGGCGGTGTAGGAGAGAAAGCTGTAGGAAGTGAAATTACCATTCATAAATTCAACAATGTACATTTAATTTCATCTGGAATGGGTGGTGGAAAATGGGATAATATTCTTCAAGTTTTTGTAAAAGAAGGTAAAACCCATATTGAAATTGATTACATGAAGAAGCAAAAAAACATTGGCATTGATACGCTGTATGTACCAGTATGGATATAACCAATCTTGCTCGCCCAAAAGTTATTATTTTTAATCCGAGAAGTGCGGATGCGAAACACCGAATCCCCAATTCGATACTGCAAGTAGGGGCTTCTATTCACGATTTTGCTGATTATTACTTGATCGATGGAAACTTGGAAAAGGATCCATTAAGTGAAATGAGTAGATTGATTGAAGAGCAGGGTGTTCAATTTGTGGGAATGACCGTAATGCCTGGTCCACAATTGAAACAAGCAATTCCTTTTGCTAAAACCATAAAAGAACAATTTCCGTACATAACAATGGTTTGGGGTGGTTATTTCGCAGCTAATCAACACCCTGTTGTATTGGAATCAGGTTTTGTGGATTACGTGATCAGTGGTCCAGGTGATGAAGCTTTCCCCGGTTTGATTCGCGCTATTCAATCCAATCAAACAACCGATTTATCAGGGATTCCCAATTTAATCTACTTACAAGAAGGAAAATTGGTAAAAACGCGAAAAGAAGCATTGCCAGATATGGATAATCTTCCCGCCTTTCCTTACCAACAATTGAATGAGCGTTATCCCATTCCCAATTATTTGGCTAAAACGTTCATGGGGCAAAAAACATTTTCCTATCATTCAAGTTTTGGTTGTCCATTTACATGTTCATTTTGTGCAGTCGTTCCTATTTACAATGCACGATGGAAAGGTTTTGCTGCCGATCGTGTTGCTGATGATGTGCTGCAATTCAAAGCAAATTATGGCATAGATGCGGTAGAATTTCACGATAATAATTTTTTTACCTCACGCAAACGGGTAGTCGCTTTTTCAGAACGTTTGTTGAATCAAGGCATTTCTTGGTGGGGCGAAGGAAGAATTGACACCATCAACAAGTATTCAGATGACGATTTGAATCTGATGAAAGCCGCTGGACTTAAAATGATCTTTTTAGGTGCTGAAACGGGTAACGATGAGGTCTTGAAACAAATGGATAAAGGCGGAACGCAAACGGGGCAACAGATTAAAGAATTTGCCAAACGTTTACACACCATTGGAATTATTCCCGAATACAGTTTTGTTCTCGGCATGCCTGGCGACAATGAACCGAAAGTGCGCAAACAAATCAATGAAGATATTTTATTCATTCGCGAAATAAAACGATTGAATCCTGATACAGAGATCATTATTTATGTCTACAGTCCCGTTCCGACCGAAGGAAGTGATTTGTATGCACTGATTCAAGAACAAGGTTTTCATTTTCCGAAGACATTGGAAGATTGGTTATCACCTTCGTGGGAACGGTTCGATTTGCGTAAAAACCCCTTGACTCCGTGGTTGACAAAAAAGCACATTGATCGCATCAGAAATTTTGAAATTGTGTTGAACGCTTATTATCCAACAAAAACCGATTTCAGAATTCGTGGTTGGAAAAAAAGTCTCCTTCGCGTTGTTTCATTTTGGCGATATCACTTGAAAATCTACGCATTTCCGTATGAAATCAAGTTGTTACTGAAAATTTGGAGGTACCGTCAACCAGAAGAACAAGGATTTTATTCAGAATGAGGAAGTTCTTAAAAAAAATACTCTTTCCTGTTTTGAGTCGCTGGTATGGTTCGAAAACAAAAAAAACGTCCATCTATATCAAGCATGGAATTCGGCTAACGTTATTACCAGACGTTTTTCACCCCGGCCTTTTTTTTTCAACGAATCTGCTGATTGATTATTTAAAACAACAAGCCATTCACGATAAACGCATCTTAGAATTGGGAGCAGGAAGTGGAATGATTTCCTTTTTTGCTGCGAAACAACAAGCAATTGTGACAGCCTCAGATGTGAATGAATCTGCTTTGAAAGGACTGCACTTAAATGCCGAAAACAATCAGTTGCCCATTTCCATAGTTGCATCCGATTTATTTGCGTCAATTGATCCGAACGATTTTGATTTTATTCTGATCAATCCGCCGTATTACCCCAAGAAGCCACTCAATCAGCAGGAAATGGCGTTTTATTGTGGCAAAGATTTTGAGTATTTTCAATCGTTGTTTACCCAATTAAATGAAAAGTGGACAAATGCAACGGTGCGAATTGTCATGATTTTATCAGAAGATTGTAATTTAGAGCACATTCAATCACTTGGGTTGAAGGATGGAATTAACTTTAAGCTCCAACATACAGTTGTCAAATGGGCAGAACGAAATTATATTTTTGAACTTGCAAAAGATGTCGAAACTCCAAGCACTTAATCGCAAATTGATGCCCAAACACCTGTTCTATTCTCCCAAGTGGATGGTGTTGGGAGTGAACAATATTTGCAACCTGCATTGTAAAATGTGCGATGTTGGTACACAGAGTTTGGAAACCAATTTTGCCGTGAATTTGGTTGGAACGCATCCATTACACATGCCCTTGGAGTTGTTTCAGCGCATTGCAGATCAAACAAAACAGTATTTTCCAACAACCAAATTAGGTTATGCATTTACCGAACCATTGGTCTACAAATATTTAGCAGAATCATTGGAATATGCGAAATCACTTGGTTTGTTTACATCAATTACCACAAACGCGCTCAATTTACGTCAAAAAGCAGATGCGCTAGTTGAAAATGGGTTGAATGAATTGTTCATTTCACTAGATGGTCCAGAGGCCATTCACAATGAAATCCGCGGACACAAATCCAGCCATCAGCGTGCATTAGAGGGAATTGAAGCCATCCAACAAAAAAGCAAGATACCCATTTCGGTATTTTGTGTCGTAACAGAGTGGAACATTGGCTATTTACAGGATTTCTTGAACGATTTAAAACGATTTAACCTGAAACAAGTCGGTTTTTTACATTCCAATTATATTTCAGAGCCAGTTGCTTTGGAACACAATCGTCGTTTTGGAGAAAGCTACCACGCCACTACATCCAACATCGATGAAGTCAATTTTGATGCGTACAACATTGATCTTTTGCAGGCAGAATTAGAAGCGATTCGTAACACCAATTATCCGTTTCCAGTGAGTGTTAGTCCGCTCGTTCATTCCAAGGAAGAGTTGTACCGCTATTATTTCGAACCCGAGAAAAAAATAGGTAAAGTGTGTCTAGATGCGTTTAATAACCTGATGATCAAATCGGATGGATCGGTTATTCCAGCACATGGACGTTGTTACAACCTCACTGTTGGGAATATCTACAACCTATCGCTCAAAACCATTTGGAATGCAGAGAAATTGGGCGAATTGCGGAGTAATCTGAATAAAAATGGCGGATTATTACCCGCGTGTTCAAGGTGTTGTTCGGCGGTGAGGTGATGGGTTTTATTTCAAAAACACAAGAATTAATGTCTCAACTAGAATCATTTTCCTGTTGCAAATTCGGCAATTAAAACAGAGCAATTATTTTCTGTTAGAAGTGGTATATTCATGTTTTATAACGCTCATTAACATGTTCAGAAATATCAAATTTACCTTCACTAATTTTAGTTAGAATTTCTATAAAAGTCAAATTCATTTTCATGACTACTGGGTTAGCATCATGAATTAATGAAAACACACGTTGTTTTTTGTCAATAGCTAGGTAGTTTCCATCTTCTAAATCAAGAAAAATGTAGAATGTTTTATTGTTGTAATCAATATTAGAGAAGTCAATTGGATTAAGTAATACTTTTATACTGTCATCCAGGCTGTTATAGAACAATTCGGTTTCATTTGGAGGAAAGTCAAATGCAATTTTAATCGCTTTTTGCGCATTTATTCTACTATGATCAAATTCATTGAATGTATAATCGGAATGATTGATTTTGAGTCCAGAAATTAAGTTGTCATTGATCAATAATTCAATAGATTCGAATTGTTGAGTCTTAACTGAAAAGATTTCGATGTCAGTTATTTTATAATTAATCCCCTGTTTCTTAAGTTTATTGAATGTTTCTTCAGAAGCAGAAAAATAGATAAATTTATATCCGGGAATCAAACTCCAATCTGTCATTCCTTGAAAAACAAGTAATTTAATTTGGCTTTTCACATCCAGAAATTCTGTTGGTAATGAATTAATAATGGTTTTTAAAAGTAAATCATTTTCCTTACGAATCATCTTTGATCGATAAGTATCTGATAAATTATAAAAGATGTGACGAAAGAAATTCATGAAAAAAACTGTATGATTTTTAGAAATCAGTAATCATTTGAGTTGATTCAAAAACACGAATACACCAAAAGAAGATTGTCTAATATTCCTACCCTAAATCCGAATTATTAACTTTAAATTGAATCGTCTTTGCGTCAAATAATTCGGGATGGAATAATAATCGCCATTGACATCTTGGATCCATTGTTTGGAAAGAACGTTGTTGATTCCTAGTAAATTAAATACTTCAAAAGAGATAATGGCATCCCTGAATTTACCATACCATTTATCTTTGATTTGTTCTTTTTTACTCAATAGATCAAATGAAATACCGACATCAACGCGGAAATAAGATTTCATGGATAAAGTATCCTTGTAACGTGTGAAATCGGGTGGACCAATCGGTAAACGCGATCCAAAATTGAGTCCAACTTGTGCCGTTAATCGCTCCAAACCAGGCATGTGATCTTGGAACAACAAGGCCATGTTTAAACGTTGATCAGAAGGACGACGGATATAACCAGGGAATACTTGTACGGAATCGGTAGCCGTTTGGTCTGTGCTAATTCCTGTGATGCGTTCACCAGCTGCATTGTAGAAGTTCCAATAGGAATCGTTTTCAATGTCTTCTTTGGTTGTCAACACGCCAATTTTGAAAAAGGACATGATTCCAGGAACAAATTCACCATTTAAGTTGGCATCTAAACCAACGGCATATCCTTTGGCAATGTTTTCTGCATAATAACGTGTGCGGACATTCTCAATTTCATACGGATTGATGTCCCACAGGTATTTGTAGTAACCTTCTGCGGCAAATTTGAAGGGCTTTTGGCGACCCCACATGTAGAAATTGTAATCTCCACCAGCTACCACATGAATGGATTTTTGAGCAAGTACATTGGTGTTTAATCCGCCAGTAAACGTTCTAAATTCGCGGTAAAATGGCGGTTGATAATAAACTCCAGCAGCAAAACGCAATTTCAATGAACGACGTATAAATTGCCCGTCATGGTACACATATCGAACGGGAATATAACTCACTGTTACTCTTGGAGTCACCATGAATTCGTTGTTAACACTCGTATACAAGGCGCGTACTCCAGCATCTAAAATCCATTTTGAAAAACCCAGTTTCATCGTATCTGAAACCGTTGTGTTGATTTTGTTTCCACTGGAATCTTTCACTTGGATCACTTGACTGACGAAGCGGTCTTTGCGTTCGCCTTTCCATTCTTGGTGTTGTTGAACGTAGGCGTGAAGGCGAGTGTTTTTTAATTCCAGTTTCCCTTTTATGGTTTCGTATAAGTCTACCCCAGCTGTGTTTTGCGGAACGGAGAATCCTGCAGAATCAATCATTTTCCATTCACTTAATACATCATTGAACTGATCGTATTGCGCTCCAAATCCATATTTCAGCGCACTTTCTTTGTTGAAAGAATAAGTAGCATCGTGATAGAGATTAAAAATGGTTGCTGTCAATCGATTACGTGCATGATTCATAAAAGAACCAACACCTAAAACAGCGATGGAATCACCGTATTCTTCTTTCGAAGGATCTGTCTCCAATTCGTTGATGTAGTATTGCCCTTGAATATCAAAGTATTCACGTTCATTCGTTCGAAATGCTGTGAGGTAAGTGGCAGCTTTTAATTTTTTGTGATCGTATTTTAAAGCTGTACCGCCAGTCATCGTTAAAAAGCGCGTATCTTCTCGTCCGTCGAAGTAAATATTGAATGAATAGGCCTCATTTGCTGTTCCGAAATCCGTTTCTTGTGTTTGTGGTTCGAATTCATACTTATTGGAAGCAAGGTGTGCCAATACTGTCCATTGCCATTTTTCGTTGATATCGTATTCCGTTACCAATTGTGCATCCCAAAAAACAGGATTATAATTTCCTTTTGTAGGCAAGGAATTCAATAAATAACCATTTGAACGGTAACGTGCACCTAATAGATAACGGAAACGATTGGCTTTGCCCAAACCTTGTTCAACATGCAATTCAACACCTAACAACGATGCCATTGCCGATGCACGCAAAGTATCAGGTTTTTTGTATTTAATATCCAATACTGAACTGAGTTTATCTCCATAAACAGCCTGAAAACCACCTGCGCTGAAATAAACATCTTCTACCAAAGCGGTATTGACAAAGCTCATACCTTCTTGTTGTCCCGATCGGGTTAAAAAAGGTCTGTTGATGAGAAAACCATTGACATATACAAGGTTTTCATCGTAGTTTCCGCCACGAACATTGTAATTGTTGGTGAGTTCATTGTTGGAAGATGCTGCGGTTGTATAAATCAAAAATCGCTCTACACTGCTAGCTGGTTGCAATTGAAAATCGACAATTTCCAAGCGTTTAATTCCATTTATTAGATCCCGATCGCGGTTTATTGTAACAGAATCTAAATTTTCGAAGTTAAAACGAAAGTCTTTTAACTGAACTTTAGTTTGACCAACTGGAATAGTAATTTCTTCTGAAAGCGAGTTTTCTGCATCAACATAACTATAGAAAGTAACTTTACCAGGCTTTAAAACGAAAGAAAACCTTCCGAGTGAATCCGTTTTCGTAGAATATGGAATCCCATCTTGTGTCGCTTTTACTATTAAATCTTCAATGGGATTTCCTTTTACGTCTAAACACCTTCCAGAAACTTGAACTTGCGAAAAAAGTGCAGATGAACTCATCATCAAAAGCAATACAAGAAAGGTTGTGCGCAATAAGAATGTCATGTTACTGAAACGTAAGAGCGATAAAATTAGTGTAAACATGCGTTAATTTTTCAATTCAACCACAATCAGTTCACTATTAAAAGGGTCAATGGCTTCTAGAATGGTAGCTAATAAGGACGAATAATCACCATTAGCGGCAAAGTTTAACCAATGAAAAAACCGTTCTTGCAATTCATTTCCAGGGAAAAGACGATCACACACACCATCAATAGCTTTTAATGATTGATCGTGTTGTTGTTTAACTTGTTTGATTAAGCGTTGTTCATACGCTTCTAATTGTTTGGAAATGCGAACCGTTTCAGCTTCTGCATACGATTCCAAACTCACATCAACGGCTTTGGCTTTTTGAATCATCGCTAAGCGCAAAGTTTGAAAGTGCTCCTGAATGGCAGAAAGATCCATTTGTTCGGCATCATTTTCCAATAAATATCGTTTACGCAGCTGTTCTTTTGGTTCAAAAAAGCGTTCCAATTCCCAATTCAATTTTTCCATGCGCTTGGTTGTTCCACCATCGATCAATACCAAGGAGTTACGTTGTTGAATTAAAGGATAAACAGTATTGTGCACACGAAACACTTCTTTTAATTGAATCCAATACGCCATTTCACCTCCACCACCAATGTAAGCTAGGTTAGGAAGAATGGTTTCTTGGTACACGGGACGCAAAATGACATTGGGTGAAAACGCTTCAGGCTCTTGTGCTAATTTTTCAAGGATTTGTGCGTTTGAATAAGTCACTCCGTCAATGGTAAAGCCATTTTCTGATGGATCAATACGGTGTCGACCACTTTCATTGAGTAAAAACAAATTACACGCTCGAGCTTGTGCTTGCGGTTTCCAACCTGCTTGTTCTAATTGGAGATTCGTTGTTTGAACAGCAGTAAAAGAAGGTTGTTCTTCCAATTCCTTTTGAATGACAGGCGCGAACAGTTGTTTTAATTCACGTTCGTCTGGTTGAAGTACCAACACACCAAATGCGCGAAATAAGCGTGAGGCAAATACTTGGTAGTGCGTACCATAATGTTCCATTGGAAGATCACGCATGAGCGCTAAGATCTCGCTTTGTTCATTGGAAGCGAAAAATGGAAGCAATTCTTCTAAAACAGCAGTGTAATCAGTTAGATGAAAACGACCAACAGGCCCTTTTTGCTCGGTTTCCCAAGTGAGTGTTTTGTTGAATAAAGCTGTTGAACGAATTTCATCAACATCGTGGTCTTCGCTCGCCAGCCAGAATAAAGGAACCGTTTTAATCTCACTTTGAGAAGCATTGAATTGTGCTGAAAGTTTGACTGCATGTAATACCTTGTACACTAGAAAAAGAGGTCCGCCGAATAACGTTAACTGATGGCCAGTTGTGATCGTAAACGTTGTGTCTTTTGCTAATAAACTCAAATTCTCACGTTGCGATTCTGATAATTCGCTGCCCAATTGTTTTTCTATAGTTGCAACCAGTATCGCGCGATTCGCTGATGAATAATTCGTTTGCTTTAACTTCGCTTGTTCGTATAAGTCGTTTAACGTATGAAATGGTCGTTGTATGAAAGGAGCAAATGATGTTTGATTTTGTCCGAAAGCACTTGAAAACGCAGAAAACTGCTTCAATGAACTTCTTGAAATAGCTGTTGTAATCATTTCACAAAAATACGCATCATTCGTCTTTATTGGAGCAATTTTGTGAATTGGTTTTCATGAAACACTCATTGAGTGAGTAACTTTTATTGTTTGTTGAAAAATCGGTTTTTTAAGTCCAACTTCAAGATCAAAATAGGTACTTTTGCTTAAATTTTTTGACTATGGAAGGAATTATCAAAACAGCAAAAGGCGAGATGCGCGTAACATTTTTCGAGGCAGACGCTCCAAATACAGTTGCTAACTTTACGAAACTTGCGAAAGAAGGATATTATGACGGATTGACATTTCACCGTGTTTTACCAGACTTCGTGATTCAAGGTGGTTGTCCAAATTCACGTGAAGGTGCGAATGGAATGCCAGGAACAGGTGGTCCAGGATACAAAATTGATTGTGAATTGACAGGAGATAATCAGTACCACGATCGCGGTGTATTATCCATGGCACATGCTGGTAGAAATACGGGTGGTTCTCAATTTTTTGTGTGTCACAGCCGTAATAACACTTCACATTTGGATCGTGTTCACACTTGTTTCGCTAAAGTAACAGATGGTTTAGATGTTATTGATGCGATCAATCAAGGAGATCGTATTGAATCAATTACGATTATTGATTAATACAAAAACGTATTACATGAAAAAGGCGACCAACAATTGGTCGCCTTTTTCAGTATAAGAGTAATTCGAATCTTAGTGAGCTACTTCCCCTGTTTTAACTGGCTCTGCATTTGCTGGAGCAGCTTGAACTGTACCTTTAATTGTCAAAATGATTGGTTCTGTTTGAACATTTGATGTAACAGTGATTGTTTTTGTGAAAGGACCTACACGTTTAGTGTCATACTTAACAGCAATCTTGGAAGATTTTCCTTTTTGAACTGGTTCAGTTGGTTTTTCAGCAGTTGTACAACCACAACTTGTTTGTACATTGGTAATAATAACGGGTGTTTTACCTGTGTTTTTAAATTCAAACACAAATGGTTCTTGTGATCCATAAGGAATTTCACCAACGTCTAATGTCAATGTTTTAAAAGTTATTGCTGGCTTTGGTGTTTTTGCCTTAACCTCCTTTTTAGCTGCTGGTTTTGCGGCATCTGTTTTTTGAGCAAACGTTCCCAATGAGAACAAACAAAGACCTATAACGACTACTATTTTCATGTTTACAGTTTTAATGTATTACAAGAATACGAACTCTTTTGGTAAATGGTTGCTCATTAACAAAAAATTAGCGTAAATAGATTTGGTTTATGGTTGGATTGAAGGCTGAAATGTTGATAGGAGGGGTTTGTAATTGCGAACGGGATAGTGCGAACTTGCAACTGCGAACGGGATATTGCGATCTTACAACTGCGAACGGGATATTACGATCTTGCAATTGCGAACGGGATATTACGATCTTGCAATTGCGAACGGGATATTGCGATCTTACAACTTCGAACGTGATATTACGATCTTGCAATTGCGAACGTGATATTGCGATCTTACAACCACGAACGTAATATTACGATCTTGCAATTGTGAACGGGATATTGCGATCTTACAACTGCGAACGGGATATTGTGATCTTCCAACTGTGAACGTGATATTGCGATCTTGCAACTTCGAACGTGATAGTACGATCTTGCAATTGCGAACGGGAATTACGATCTTCCGACTACGAACGTGATAGTACGATCTTGCAACTGCGAACGGGATATTACGATCTTGCAACTTCGAACTGGATATTGCGATCTTACAACTGTGAACGTGATATTACGATCTTGCCACTGCGAACGGGATATTGCGATCTTCCGACTACGAACGTGATAGTACGATCTTACAACCACGAACGTAATATTACGATCTTGCAATTGCGAACGGGATATTGCGATCTTGCAACTAGGAAAGGGATATTACAATCTTACAACTGTGAACGTGATATTACGATCTTGCAACTGCGAACGTAAAATAGCGATCTTCCAACCGTGAACGTAAAATAGCAATCTTGCTTTCGAGAACTTCAGATAAGATTTACACCATAAATGAGAAACTGGAATGACAGTAAATAAATTCAAGGGTTTCAACTAATGAAGCAATCAACTTATCCTACACCCATTTTTTTTCCAAAGCCATGCGAACCGCTTCAACTTTCGAGTGAACATGTAATTTTTCGTAGATATTTGTCATGTGTTTGCGCACCGTATGTGGACTAATAAAGTGTTTTTCGGCGATTACCATGTAACTTTTCCCTTCGGCTAATCCACTTAAAATATCCATTTCACGAGTACTCAGTGGAGAAGACACGGCTGGCACTGCCTCGCTTGGTGTTTGCAAACGTTGAATGTATTGAAATGCTTTTCGGGCAATAGATGGCGACATGGGAGCGCCTCCAAAATGAAGGACATCTTCTACTGCTTTGTGCAAACCAGCTATTGATTCATCTTTTAATAAGTAACCGCTTGCACCTGCTTGAATAGCCTGAAAAACGCGTTCTTCATCATCGAAAACAGTGATCATTAAAAAATGAATTTCAGGATAAAGATTTTTGGCAATTCGAACGGTTTCTATGCCATCTAGATCGGGCATATCAATATCCATGAATACTAAATCAGGTCGAAGTGACATCGTTTTCATCGCATCAAGGAATTGTAATCCACCATACGTGACACTTACAATTTCATGTTCGGATTTAGAAGCCAATTTTTCTGATAGGATTTGTACGTTGTACGGCTTATCATCGACTAAAGCAATTCTACAGTTTTCCATCTTTCAAATATCCGATAATTGCGAGTGTAAATCAATTACGCATTTGAATTATTTTTCGGCCAATTTAGACGAACGGTAGTGCCTCCAGCTTTATTCGTGGCGATTACACAAACACCATTAATTTTACCTGCTCGATCTTGCATGCTTTGTAAACCGTAGTGGAAAGGTTTTTGTGGACTTTCTCCGATTCCAATTCCATTATCATTGACCTCTAATGTTAATTCTGTGGCTGTTTCATGAACCATCACTGTAATTTGACTTGCTTTTGCGTGTTTCATTATATTGTGAATTGCTTCTTGAAAAATGCGCATGATGTGCATCGTAGCTTGAGGCGGAATAATCTGATCGGAAGAAATAGTAGATTCCAATGAAAAGTTCAATGAAGTGTCATTTTCCACTGTTTTTCGTGCAACATTTTTCATCCGTTCTATTAGCGATTGGATGGTCAATTCTTCTGTATGTAAAGCCCAAACGGTATCTCGCAAGGAACTCATTGCTGCTTGACTCATGGCAAAGGTTCGTTGCACGCGTTCATCGGCTTTATCCGTGTGTTGAATAAGCTCTAAATTATTGACTACATAACTCAGTTGTGAACCAACATGATCGTGTAAATCGTAAGATATTCGCTTGCGCTCCTCTGTGGTAGCATCGAATACCGCTTTTTGATTGACTAATTCTTGTTGCAAGTTGCGTTTTCTGACAATAAAGAAAAACAAGAGACCTGTTAACATTATCAAGCCTAAACTTGCTGTCCAAATAACATTTTCTGTATACCGTTTATTTTCTTGTCGTTTAATCTGAAAAGCTGCTTTTTGTTGCATCAATTTCGTACGTTGACGCATGTCATGCAATTGAAACTTTTTCTCCGTTTCTTCGATGTTTTTATTTAAGAGTTCTTTGAAATAGGCATCATGGTAACTATGGTATTGCTTCATCAATTGTTCACCTGCGGAATAATTTTGTTCCCGGAAACAACATTGAGCTAAGCCATAACATACTTTAAAGCCTAATTCTTTGGAATTTAATTCGTTCAATAAAGGATAAAGTTCTTCGTAGATGCGCTTTTCGTCTTTGTATAATCCTAATTTATTGTATGAACTTGCCAAGTTAGTTCCAGTACTAACAACAGAAAATTGATTTCCGAGTTCTTTCGCAACTTGAATGGATTCTTCGAAATAGGGAATGGCTTCCTTCGGCTTATTTTCTGAATTATAGGAAATTCCTAAATTGTTTAATGAAATTCCCAAGCCATATTTATTTCCCATTTTACGAAAACCTTGAATGGCAAGCAATGTATAATAGCGTGATGAATCCCTGTTCTGATCATTTTCAAATGTATTTCCCATATTACTATAGACATCGAATAACATGGGTTCTTCTCCTGCATTTTGGCAATGTGTGATCGCTTTTCGATGCCAATACAAGGCTTTTTTTGATAATTGTAATTCTTCGTAGATTAAACCAATGTTGTTGGATGAAGAAGCCATATTGTATTCATCTTTCAACTGACGAAACAACGAATAGGCACGTACTAAATAATCAAGTGATTTATTGAGTTCATTCACTTTCCAGTAAATTAATCCTAAATTATTGAGATTCGATGCAATGGCTTTTTGATCATTGGTCTTTTGTGCCAACTTCAATGATAGTTCATATTTTTCAATCGCTTGTTTATTCTTTGATTGCACGTCGTAAATAATCCCCATCCGAATGAGGGCTCTAACTTCTCCACGGGAAAAATGCAATCGTTGAGCCTCTTTGTAAGCATTTTCAGCCAATTCCATTCCTTTTTTCGGTTCTGAATAAGCTAAATCGAGTGCTTGATCATTCCATTGATTGACGGTATTCGTATCAATTTTCGCGTGCACACGAATGGAAAAATGCGCACCAATCAGGAACATCAAAAACAAGCGTAGTTTCATGAGTACGAATGTAGTTAATTTGAAAGAAGAGTTGATATACGATTTACACGCAATTATGTTGACTCAATTCATGAAAAAATAGTAGGTTTGATTTAGCAAGATAAAGACACAGTAATTGTTCTACATCCCATGAATTAGTAAAATGAAATACCTTCAAATACAGAATTTCAACCAATGAGCGATAGTATAACCATTCGACCCTATTCCAATTCAGATAAAGAAACTGTAATTGATTTACTTCAATTAAATACGCCTACTTATTTCTCTCCAGATGAAGAAAAGGACTTGATTTCGTATTTAGAGCATGAAATTGAATCCTATTTTGTGCTCGAAGTGAACGATCAACTTGTTGGAAGTGGAGGAATTAATTATTCGAACGATAAAACCATTGGAATCATTAGCTGGGATCTTTTTCACCCAGATTTTCAAGGGAAATCATTGGGGAGCCAATTATTGAATTACCGAATCGACTTACTCAAGAACAATTCGGCAATTCAACGGATCACTGTGAGAACCTCGCAATTAGTTTACCCGTTTTACGAGAAATTGGGGTTCAAACTGCTTGAGGTTGTCGAAGATTATTGGGCTCCTGGTTTTCATTTGTACGCGATGGAATATAAGATGTAACCTACCTTTATTCAAGCTAAAAATTTCAAACGGTAATCACTAAATTCCCTTTTTTATGTCCTTTCTCGACATATTCATGAGCTTCAGAAAGTTGTTCTAAACGATAAGAGGTATCACGTATTGTTTTTATTTGACCTGTTTCCATTAATGCTTTTATTTCTAGGAAATAAGCTAAACGTTTTTTAGCTGGAAGTAATCCCGTAGATGAAGATCTGACTTTTTTAGACGTAAACAAAGAAGTGAAGATGACATTACCAACGTCTTTGAATTGCAGTACACTTGGCAGGTAAATACCAGTAGGAGTGAGGGATTTTTTATAGTGTTTAAACGTTTGTTTATTTACCGTATCAAAAATGATGTCGTACTGTTTTTTATTCTTGGTGAAATCTTCAGTCTTATAATCTATTACATGATCTGCTCCCAATGATTTGACGAGTGCTAGATTGCTTGAGCTACAAACACCAGTTACTTCTGCGCCTTTAAATTTGGCAAATTGTACAGCGTAAGTTCCCAATGCGCCAGATGCACCAATGATCAGTACTTTTTGATCGCGTTTGATTTCCGTTTTCCGGGTTAAAAAATTCAATACAGTGATGGCGCTACCGCTCACTGGTGCAGCTTCTTCGTAACTAGTATTAGTGGGAATTGTTGTAATTACATCGTTTTCATTGATACACGTATATTCAGCATAACAACCAAGTGTTGTTGTTCCACCAAAAACACGGTCTCCAGCTTTGAATTTAGTCACCGCAATTCCAATTGCTTCTATTTCACCAGCAAATTCAAAACCTAGGATCGTTCTTTTAGGTTTTCGTATTCCTAAATAAAGTCGACCAATAAGCGGTCTGCCAACTCGCATCATTACATCTGCTGCAGTAACAGTGGTTGCATACACCCGAATTAAAACTTCATTGGGTTTGGGAGTAGGTTTAGAAACACTCGTGAGTTCAAATACTTCTGGTGTGCCGTAGCTTTTATATTCAATTGCTTTCATCATAACTTTTGTTCGTTTACCATTGATTTACAGGACAAAAGTATGCTGGATGTTTTGCGAACTCATTGATTTGGGTTAAGAAATGATTAGGTAATTGAAAATTGAAAATGTAAAATTGAAAAATAGAAGAGATCGTTGTATTGAACTTAATCTACCTTCATAATTATTTTGAACTGAGCTTGTCGAAGTTCAATTTATAATTCATAATTAAAACAACAGTGAATATAGTTCAGAAAGAAGATCATTGTTAAGACCTTTCAAATTTTACATTTTCAATTTTACATTTTCAATTCTTAAAACCACAAAGGCTATAAATCAAAAAGAAGATCATTGTTAAGACCTATCCAATTTTACATTTTCAATTTTACATTTTCAATTTCTAAAACCACAGGGAATATAAATCAGAAAGAAGATCATTGTTAAGACCTATCCAATTTTACATTTTCAATTTTACATTTTCAATTCCTAAAACCACAGGGAATATAAATCAGAAAGAAGATCATTGTTAAGACCTATCCAATTTTACATTTTCAATTTTACATTTTCAATTCCTAAAACCACAGGGAATATAAATCAGAAAGAAGATCATTGTTAAGACCTATCAAATTTTACATTTTCAATTTTACATTTTCAATTCTTAAAACCACAGGGAATATAAATCAGAAAGAAGATCATTGTTAAGACCTATCCAATTTTACATTTTCAATTTTACATTTTCAATTCCTAAAACCACAGGGAATATAAATCAAAAAGAAGATCATTGTTAAGACCTACCGAATTTCACACTTTTAAGAACTGAGCTTGTCGAAGTTCAATTTTACATTTTCAATTTGTAAAATCACAACATAACACCTTTAAACAGCTCAATTTTAGGAGGTAAATCGGTTTCACCCAAGAGTTCCAAAATATCTATTTCAATGTTTCTGCAAATGGTTGATATGGGTGTGTCGGCAGCTCCATTATCAAACGGGTTTTCACTGGTTTCACCGATTTGTTCCATTGTCATAAAAATCCACGAAATGAGCATCGAAAAAGGAATGGTAAGAAATACCCCATATTCGCCTAAACTAGCCATGTCTTTGATTAATCCAAAAGGTAAAAGAAAGCTGAAAAGGTTCACGGCCATTCTACTGAAAATGCTGTATTGTCTGAAAAGCGGAGTTGTTTTTATACGCTCACATCCTCCTTGAAGATTGTAGCATTCGCCCAATAATTTGGTTAAATCACTGTGTTCGTATTCATCTAATTTTTTGTTCTTTTTTAATTCAGTCAGTACTTTAAATTGATATGCTAATGCCACATTTGCAATATTTCCTTTGTGTTTTATTTTCTCATAAATTTCTGCTTTATCGGCGTCTTTAAAGAGTAGTTCTATGGCTTGATTAAACTCTTTTATTTCTGCTGATTCTGAAACAAATTGCTAGTGGTATTTCTCGTTTGATGTCGCCCAAGGAATGGTTTTTCTCAATTGCAGGCGAACAATATTCAAATAGGCAACGTGTCGTAACAAAAAATCGCGTTGCACTTCCTTATCATCAATCAATGAAATAAAGGAAGCGGATAAGGTGCGACTGGTATTGGTAAATCCACCCCACAATTTTCGAGCTTCCCACAAACGATCATACGCTTGGTTGTTTTTGAAACCGACCAAAAAGGCAACAGCTGTACCCACAGAAGCCACTGGTAAAAAGGGAATGGCAATAAAAGTTGCATTGAGAAAGTAATAGATACATGTAATAGCTGCGCTTAAAACAAATACTTTCAGTAAGTTTTTTCTTGCATACAACTATATAATCTCAAATGACCAGCGTTTATCAATGAACATAATTTGTTGAATGAACGATTAATGATTCAAAAGTAGAATAAATCGATTGAATTTAAATGAACGATGTGATTTCAATGAGTCGGGTAGTGAAATTTGCTACTTTCGTGTGGAATACATCGCACATGAATACAGATCTAAATACGAGACTCCATGAACTGATGGTGGAAATACCAAGCGGAAAAATTGAATTGCGTGATGATCGTATCAAACTCCAATGGTCTGTTGATTTACCTATATTTTTAATAGCAAAATACCCCGTAACGCAGGAATTCTATTTTGAAATCACACAAGAATCTCCAAGTACAATGAAAGGATTCAGAAGACCTGTTGAAACGGTTTCTTGGCTAGATGCAGTTCTTTTTTGTAACTTGCTTTCCGAAAAAGTTGGATTAGAACCGTGTTATATTCAGGACGAAAAGAGTAGCGAAATCATTTTTAACCCAACATCGAATGGCTATCGTTTGCCTACCGAAGCTGAATGGCAATATGCGTGTAAAGCAACAACAACTGGTATCAGATATGGCGAATTAGATGCACTAGCTTGGTATAAAGAAAATGCAATGAATTCAACTCAGGATGTTGGCTTAAAACAACCAAATAACTGGGGTTTGTACGATATGTTAGGAAACGTTTGGGAATGGTGCTCTGATATTTATGACGAAACGGTGTACGGTTCTTATCGAATTCTAAGAGGTGGAGGTTGGTACGACGAAGCTAGAAGTTGTATGGCAACCAATCGCCGTCGGAGTCACCCAACTTCGTTTAAAATTGATGATTTGGGTTTTCGAATTGCTCGGAATTTGACACATTAAGATGTCTTTCTTAAAAAGCCTTTGAATGGAATCTGTATTTTAATTAATCAATTTTCTAAGTCATTGATTCGATCAATTTTAGTTTATATTTATAGCAATTGAATTTGATCGTCAAAACAAAACACTATGAAGACAAGAATACTGTTTAAACCCAATGCGTGGATTTTATTACTTTTCACTTTTTCGCTACTTCAACTGAATGCACAAGCTCCTGCTCATTTAAAGTACTTTGGTTACGTTGCTATTGATTGTTTGTACGACGATCCACTTGATGTGTCAACGCTCACAAATTATATCAGTGAAGTAGATACGTTTTCAAATATTGCCCACATGTGTGTCTATGATTATACAGATAACATCATTGCGCGTACAAATGATATGAATGCACATTGCGTGAATCCTATGCTACAAGTGCAGTCTGTTTTTTTTGAAGAAGTTGATACGCTTGCTCCAAGTGGAACCAATTATGATCTTTACTCAGACTTCACATCTCGTTGGAATACTTTTATGACTATTAATGCGTCTGTTTTTGTTCCGTCCAAAATAAGTTGTTTTTACATCATCGACGAACCCTTTTGGAATGGTGTTTCGCTTGCCGAAATGGACACCGTTTGTACGCTCTTGAAAAATGCATTCCCAACTATTCCTATATTAATGGTAGAAGCCTATACAACTGTTAACGTCATGCAAGTTCCTGTAGCGATGGACTGGGTTGGCTTTGATCGGTATGGGGTTTTCGATCCTGAATTTGATGTTGATTTTCAGAATGATTTAGACACGGTTAAATCCAGACTGTCTTCGCCCAATCAAAAAATTATACTCGTTATTGATGATCAATGGCTTCCCTTCTATGGAGATGCTGGTTTTTCACCAGATACAATGAAATATGTTGTTCAGAATTATTATGATTTAGCGGTAGCTGATACGAGTGTTATTGGACTAATAGGTTATATCTGGCCAGGTGGACTAGATGATCCGGGGCATTTGGGCGTACGTAATTTGACACAAGGAGTCATAGATAAAAATGTAGAAATAGGACAATTGATTAAGGCCAATTTTTCACCTTGTTCCGTCCAATATGTAACTGAAAATGAAGCGATAAATGAACAAATTCTCCTTTATCCCAATCCAGTATCGGATCAATTGACGCTAGAATTTAATAGCGAACAAACAATCGCTGGAATTACTATTTATAATCTTGTTGGAGAAATTGAACAATTCTTACCTAAGATTACAACGAAAAGCCTAAGTATAGCAACGAGCGATTTACCGAATGGATTCTATTTATTGACTGTAGAATTGGGTGATCGTCGAATAAGTGAGCGATTTAGCATCAACAGATAACATGAATACAGAACGATTAGAAAACTACATTCAACGGCTGTTGCCAATGCCAATTGCTAAAGCCAAGCAAGTAATTGAGCATTTTGAATGCGTTGTTGTTTCGAAAAATGAATTTATTTTAAAGGAAAACAGCATCAGTAAAGACATGTTTTTTCTCGAAACCGGTTGTATTCGTTCGTATACATTTGATAGCAATGGAATTGAAGTCACCACAAATATCTTTTCAGCACCTTGTTTTGTCAATGATTTTTTAGCTTTTTTTAAACAGCAAGCGACAAAAGAAAACTTCCAAACACTGACTGAATGCACCCTGTGGAAAATGAGCTTTCAACAGGTCCAATCGAGTTTTCATAGCATTCCTGAATTCCGTGAATTTGGTCGCATGATGTTGGTTACAAACTATTCAAACCTTCATGAACGCATGATTGGAATGATCAAAGATTCTGCTGAAATACGCTATCTGAGATTATTAGAGCAACATCCAACTCTTATTCAACAAGTGCCACTTAAAATCATTGCTTCGTATCTTGGAATTACAGACACATCGTTGAGCAGAATCCGAAAGGAAGTTATTTATAAATGATTAAGTTTTTTTCCTTTAGACTGTTTTCTTGCCATTTGACAAGTAGAATTGCGCTTAGATGAGTCACTTTTGTAGAACGAATTACAAAACACTTCTAACATGGGATTACAACTCGGATACATTGGTTTATCTCTATTAATGAGCATCATTCTTTATTTTATTGCTTCAAAGGCAATCAATCATGAAGCTACCACTGATCGAAGATTAAAAAGGAAACCCTTGCTTTTAGTAATCGGCTTAGTACTGTGGCATGTGTACCTGTTTCTGATTGCTCAATCAGGATTTCTTCAAGATTTTAGTTTTCCACCAAGAGTAGTTTTGGTTATTATTTTGCCTGCATTTTTATTCACTGGAATCTTCATTTTCAGAAATAGAAACAACCAATGGATTCAACACATTCCTCCACATTGGTTGTTCTTCTACCAAACATTTCGGATCCTGATTGAAACGCTATTTGTGTTTTCGGTAGCGAAAGGTGTTTTGCCTTATCAGGTTACAATTGAGGGATATAACATGGATTTTGTTTTTGCAATCACTGCACCAGTGATTGGGATCTTGGTTTATAAGCGCAGTAAACACTCTATTAATCTTGCCGTCGCTTGGAATTTTCTTGGATTAACGGTGATTGCGACCATTCTTTTTCTCTTTATGACAACGATTTATTTTCCTGATTTTTTTGGCAGCAGTGAACCGCTCATGTCGAAAGATTTTGGAGTTTATCCCTATCCGTTGGTAGCTGGATTTCTAATGCCATCTGCTGTGTTTATGCATGTGCTGTCGATTGTTCAATTGACAAAAAGAAAAAAATCAAGGTTATAGACTGTGAATGAATCACTTCATTAAAAGCTGATTTTCAAAGAAAATAATAATAATTTTACTCCATGGGTGATTTTTTTGTTCCGAATGGTATTCATGCTAAACAATCATTTTAAGACAGTATGAGTTTAGCGCAACAATCAGATCAAGAAACGTTTTTGGGACTCAAATCCAAAGACAATCAGTCGTATCAAATCCTGTATACTTTTTACTACCCTTCGGTTCGGAATTTCATTCTCAAGAACAATGGGAGTGAGGATGATGCAAAAGATATTTTTCAAGAAACTATTTTGGTGTTATTGGAGAAAGTACCAAAAGATGATTTTAATTTGACCTCTTCTTTGAAAACCTACATTTTTGCTATTAGTAGTAATTTGTGGTTGAAACGTTTACGTGATTCAAATCGGATGGTGAAAACGGAATTGGGGATCTATGAAAAGTACTTGACCGATTACGAAGAAGTGGAAAAGGAAATCACGGAAACAAATGCTAAACGTACCATGAACGTATTTCAGCGGATCACACATAAATGTGTTGTGCTGTTACGGGCTATTTTTTACGATGAGAAAAACATTGATACCGTTACCAAGGAGTTTGGTTATACGAACAAACACAATGCGCAAAATCAAAAATTTAAATGTTTGGAACAAGCGCGAAGAGGAACGGATAATTTCAATTAAATTCATTCAAATCACTGAATTAAAGCGAGCTAATTACTGTGTTCGCTTTTTTTTATTTCTTTTTTTTCCGCTTGGGTGATTTTTCAAATGGTTTCGGTATTAAACAATATAAAAATTATTTAAAACGAAACAATTATGACAATTTCAATTTCAAAATCATTCAAAGTAATGCTCACAGCCGTGTTGCTTACTGTAACATCCACTCAACTTTTTTCTCAAACAAAACACAACAAAATGAAAGTACTTCCCCCACAATCTGCACCTAGTTTTACAGTAAAAGATGTTACTGGTGCAACCGTAAATTTAGCCGACTACAAAGGCAAAAAAGTATTACTCACCTTCTACAGAAATGTAGGTTGTCCGGTTTGTAATGTGCGTTTTCATGAAATCGAACAAGAAGCGGAATATTTCAAATCAAAAGGATTAATCGTATTAGCAGTTTATGAAAGTTCGGCTGAAAATATGAAACAGTATTTAGAAGGTGAAACGGTGAATGCAACCATGATTCCGAACGCTGATCTAAGTCTCTACCAGTTATACAACATTGAACGTAGCCACGGAAAAGTAATGAAAGGCATGTTTCATGGTGCGATGGGTAAAATGGGCAAAGGCAAGAAATTGTTCAAGAAAAAAATCAAACAAGATGGAAAATCCAATCGCATTGCTGCTGACTTTCTCATAGATGAAAACGGAAATATCCATACTGCGTATTACGGAAGATTTGTAGGCGATCATTTACCAATTGCTGACATCAAACAATTTTTAAATGAATCACGATAAAAGAATCAAGATGAAAAGAAGAACGAAAATTATTCTCTGTATAACTTCAGTCACATTATTAGCAAGCTGTACGTATTACTTCTTTGGTTAATCCAGTAACTATGAAAGAGTCAATCAATGTGTGGGGAATCAAAGAATACAAAAGTGACGGTACAAATTGCCCCATCGTTCCCATAAATTTACCCGCACACAAAAAGTTCGTGTTGTTTTTCTTTCGATTTGGAGTTTGTCCAGCATGTGTCACCATGAGTTTGGGTTACAACATCAAAAAATCCTGGAAGAAAATGACCAATAGAAGGTAAAACCACTTAAAAATGGTACACTAAAAAGCCCTTGTAAAAAGAAAAATGATTACAAGGGCTTTTTTTAATAAATCGAGCTAATACAGGGAGATTCTGGGTTAATAAATAACCACTCTACAACGTGATTGACCTTTTTCAATAAAGTACACACCTGGCTCAAATTCACCCAGATCTAGTTTTAGACTTTTCTGGCCAACTACAAATTTTTGGAGAACCATTTTCCCTTGCAGATCAATTATTTTAATCCAATCAGGGTTTGCATCTTTAAAACGCAGTTCAATTATTCCGTTTGCTGGATTAGGGAATACTTCAAAAGAATCGTTTAATAACAGATTCGTATTGAGGTAGTCAACAATAATATTTTCTGCATAGTTTGTAATGATTGGAGGATTATAATCAAAATAAATAAATGCTTGATTGGAAATAGTATCTCCTAATTCAATCGTATTACTTTTCTTTAATTTGAAATGTACATATCCCTTACTCGCTTCTTCGTTTGTTGAAGTACTTGGTAATAAGATACTGTCGAAGTAAAACTGAATCGTTCTACCCAGTATTTCAGTTCTTACGGGATGGCTATAATCGATAATATTTAGTGATTCAAGTATGAGGTTTTCTTCAACTTTATCGTCTACTCTAATATTGGTTGCATAGAAATTTCCTTCATTTTGAAAGTGGATGGTATATTCCATGTATTCGAAGTCATCCAAACTATCGATATCAATAAGATATGCTTGATTAACTTCTTTCACATTTGGGTCATAACTTGCAACTAATTGTTGTGAAAAAGTAGCCGAATTATCCATTGGTGTCTCTTCAAGACTGGTATAAATTACATTTGCTGTTGTAGGACTTGTTTCACCGATAATAGGAAGAAAAGCTATAGGGATGTCATAGTGAACTAAAATCGAAAATGTGTCACCAGGCTGAAAATTGTTTTTAGTGTAATACAATGATCCTGCATTATTTATCATTACAGGAGTTGTTGTTGGTTCGTTGGACAACGAATAGTTCAAGGGAAGAAGTTCAATCTGAATGTTTTCAGTGAATGTACCTTGATTCGTAACGATTATTTTATGTGTAGTATTATCGCCAATCAAAGCAACATCAAGTGGAAAAAAGTCAACACTAATGTCATGACCTCCCGGTACAGGGATTAACCTAAGATCGATTGTATCTATCATGTTGTTGCCATTAAAAACAGCATTTGCAATCGCAGGTTGACTTGTATAATAGTTCGGATAACTAGAAAATTCTAAAGAATAGGTTCCAGTATCAACATACATTTCGTAAAAACCAGTTGAATTGGTTACACTCAATAACGCATCAGGTGATACTGAAATGGTAGTGCCAGAAATTGGAGTGTCATTGTTATCATAAATACCATTTTGATTAAAATCTTTAAATGCTCTTCCAGATATCAGATTGGCATTTGTTTTATAAGAACCAATAAAAAAATGATGTTGAAAACTGCTTTGAGTTGTAGGAGATTGAGCTTCAGCTAGAATCCCCATTTTTTCATTATTGACATCCAATTGAAGATTTACTCCCCATGGATCGTTATTTGTTCCACTCGTAAATGCAGTATGGTACTTGTATTCCATATTTTCGTTCAATCTTAAAATAAACGTTTTGGCAGTACCATTATAATTTTGCCCATTTGGATTTATATAGATGTCATTCCAAGTAAGGGGGAAATGAGCCAAAGCATATACCTCGTTATTTTTAACCTCTAATTCATGGAGATAAATAGCACTACTATTAATTGAACTTCCAGCTATATCATGGTATCCTAAAAAAACCATGTTCGGATCCAGTTTCACAACGTATCCATCATTTACGGCTGGTTGAGGAAATGTTTGCCCTTGAAATAAACCATCACCAGCACAACTAGTTGTATAGTGTTGCATTGCCAAGTAGATGTTACTTTGATTATCAAACTCAATGTCTTTTATCTCCAATTTAGTTGTTGAAGTGACAGCTGTAACTTCGTGTGTTGACATATCAGCAACAGCTAAAAACATGTTCATAGGATAAATCCAACTATTTTGAGGACATAAATTATCAAGAGTCAGTTCAATATTCCCAAAATCAAAGGCTCCATGATAATATCCGTAGTAATATAATTTACCAGCATTGAAAGCACATCCATCAATTGAGCTTAATCCAGGTTGCATTGGATTCGTTGATATTTCTCTCCATAAAACTGAACCGTCCGAATCTAGTTCGCCATAGATCATGTAAGCAGCTCCTAAATTATCTAACAATTCGTCACCTAAATAACCAAAATTGTTACCGCTTGATGGACCGAATTTAACTGCAAATACGATGTGTCCATTATTCATATAGCTAATTTTCGGTTTCCCTGGGAATCGTGTTATCCATAAGTAGTTTCCATCGCTATCTATTTTCGAAACAAAATCCGTGAAATTATAGATGTTGTTTGGATCTGCAGTTGCTGGAAATAGAAAGTAATCATGATAACCTGTGATGAATATATTGTTTAAAGCATCTATTTGAATATCACTGATTATAGAATTGTTCCCTGCAGAGTATGACCACTGAAGTTCTCCTAAAGCGTTATGTTTAAACAAATGAGCGGTACCAGTGCCCTGTGATGATTGATTTGGAAAGTTTAATGTTGTCCCATCTTTCATTGAAGCATACGTATTGCCTTGATTGTCAATTGCAAAACCACCTTTATAATATACGGATGAAGTTAAATCAAAAAGTGCTTCTGCATTTTCAATTATTTGTCCGAAACCTAATAGGTGGAGAAAAAAGGTGGTAAATAAAATAGTTGATTTCATGTGTTATAGTTAATTATGACTGTAAAATTAATGAAATACATTTTAAGTTGTTCTTTTTATTGTAAACAGCATTTTATTCGATCTGTTCAGTATTTATGAGTGATTTCCCCTCTTGTAACTGAATTCTCACAGTTCCATAATTGGCAGCTTCCTTACTATGTGTTACCATTACGATTGTTGTTTGGTGTTGCTGATTGATGTGCTGTAACAAATCCAATATTTCAGTCGCTAATGCAGGATCCAAATTACCTGTTGGTTCATCTGCTAAAATGATCGCAGGATTGTTGGATAAAGCTCTGGCAATAGCTACTCGTTGTTGTTGTCCAGCGGAAAGTTCTCGTGGATAATGTGTTACCCGATCTCCAAGACCAACTGATTCAAGTAGTTCAATCGCCTTTTGTGTGCTTTCCTTTTTGTTTAATCTCTTTTTAAATGCGATTGCTACATTCTCTGTTGCAGTAAGGTAAGGAATCAAGGCAAAATGTTGCATGACATATCCTATGTTCTCACTTCTAAAATGAGTTAAGGTTTGATCACTTTGCAAATCAATTTCAGTTCCTTGAAAAGTCATTTTTCCTGAAGTAGGGTGAAGGAGTCCTCCCAGAATAAGCAACAAGGTTGTTTTCCCAGAACCTGATGCACCCGTAATAGTTACAAACGCCCCTTTTTCAATCGCAAGAGAAATGTCATTTAATGCTACAATCTTCCCCTTCGCGTTTGGGTATTCTTTAACTAAATTCGTTACTTCTATAAATGCCATTATTCTTCTTGTAAGTTTGAAAAGGGTTCAATTTTACCTGCTTTGTAAGTTGGAATAATTGAACCTAAAATTGCAATGAAAACAGAAATGAGTAACGCATAAACAAACAATTGTGGTATCATCTCTACTTCAACATGTGCGATAAGTGGACCTAACCATTTTGCAGCAAGCGATCCAACAAAAAATCCAAGTGCTCCTCCTAATAAACCTAAGAATAGAGCTTTTGAAATCATAATAAAGTAAACATCTTTTTTTCGATACCCAATGAGACGCAAAATGCCAATTTCTTTCTTGCGTTCATTGACATTGTACCACATGTAATTTCCAATAGAAATACCTCCAACTACCAGTATGATCAGTAAAAAAACAAAAAGAATATTTTTGAGCATGTGATTGGTTTCAATCTGAGTAGATACAATCTGACCGATCGTGGTAACGCGCGTTTCTGGAAGAACATTTCTGAGTTTTGTCAATAAACCATCCGAAATTTCATTGCAACAGCCCATGATCTCGATGCTACTTATTTGCGAACCCGTTCCCAATAATTTTTGCACAGTATGTAGATTAGCAAAGATTCGATCATCATCAATTGTTCCTGTTTCTGGAAGGATTTTACTCACGTAAAATTGCTGACCATTGATAACTAAGCTATCTTTTTCTTTTTTGACTAATTTGTGCGCAACTGCTGATCCGATATAACAGTTGTTCCCGGAAAGTGATTCAATGGTTTTTCGTTGCAGTTTTTTGTCTTTCAAATTACTTGATCCTGCTTTCTCTTTGGGAGCCGCACAAGCAACTTGTAATTGTTTTCCTCTTAATCCCGCTTTCTGCCACAATGGTTTTGAAGCGATTTCATTTTTGGGAAGAATCCCTGTGAGCACTAATTTCTCTTGACCAATTGAAATTCGGCGTGTTAATTTGGGCGACATATTATCAATCCCAGGAAGGGTAGAAGACGTTACACGACTCACTGCACTTTCAGGAAAAGTAGGAGCGTCAATATCTGCTGTATAATAATCATCAATGTTAGCACCTTGTGGTAAGACCAAGATGTTTGCTCCTAGATTGTCTAATTGTACAGCAACTGCTCGTTCTGATACAACCGAAATAGTATGAATTGCTACTACAACTGCTGTTCCTAATGTAATAATCAAAAGCCCAGAAATCAACCGTGATTTTCTATGCCATATTTCCTTTCGCACTAAGTCGAGTAATACCATTTTTTTTATTTAGTAGGTGGACATGATTCACCAGGGGCACAACAAGCGCTTTCTCCCTTTTTATTGATTGAAGTAATAAGTTCTTTTACCGAAACCATACGTTTAAATCGATCTGTCGTTTCGCCATTCGCATTGATAACAACCACAGACGATTCTTTTTCAGTTGGATTAATTCCAAAATTGGTCAACAATGATTGCTCTTCCTTGAGCGATTTATCAACTTCAATCATTACCGGCTTATTACCAAGTTTACCGACCGCTAATCGACAATTTTCGAGTAGCGTATTTCGATCAGTTGCATCTTTTTGTGAAATGATGAGCAATACAGGTCGCTGAGCATTCAATGCTACAAAGGCTTCATCCATTTTTGGTGAAGGAACCAATGCGATTAACTTGTTGACACTTGCTTCTGCTAATGTGTAACCGCCAACGGGAATACCTGTGGCAGAAACGACTAAAATTGCTGGTAGTTCAATTCCGGATAATTGCCAAACATCAACTGTTTCAGTATGAGCTGGATCTTTACGGTTGAGTTTTATTACAACTGATTTGTCAACCGTTTTTGCTGTTTTTTCAGCTAATTCCATTGCTTTTGAAGTTGCTTCTGGACTATTTCCTACCAAGACTAAGAAAATAACGTGTTCTTTTTCCAAAGCAGTTTCAAGCAGTTTCTCGACCTCTGATCCAACTAATGAAGGATCAGTATAATCGGTTTTATTGTGCGTTGTTTGATTGTCAACTTTTGGTTTTTCAGTACAACCAACTGTTAGAACAATTAGGAGTAACAATGAAAAGGGAAAATTTCGATGCATTCGTTTCATGCGCTAAGTTAACTTGTTTTATAATATTTCTTCTTCAACCACGAAGCTACATGCACCAATGTAATCAATGCAGGAACTTCCACCAAAGGACCAATCACTCCTGCAAATGCTTGACCGCTGTTGATGCCAAAAACTCCAATTGAAACGGCAATTGCCAATTCGAAATTGTTTCCAGATGCAGTAAACGACATTGCTGCATTGTCGGAATAATCAGCCCCAGCTAGTTTGCCCGTAAAGAACATGAGTAAGAACATGATGGCGAAGAAAATGACCAATGGAAGTGCAATTTTCAATACATCCATTGGGATGGTAACAATCAGGTTGCCTTTTAAACTGAACATCACGATTATGGTAAACAACAAGGCAATAAGCGTAATTGGGGAAATGAACGGTAGGAATTTGGTATGGAACCATTCTGTTCCTTTCAGTCGGATCAGTGCAAAACGACTTACCACAGCTGCTGCAAAAGGAATCCCGAGGTAAATGCCAACAGTTCCTGCTACTTCAGCAATGGTGATATCAATGGAAAGTCCTTTTATTCCAAAAAGTGGCAACATGATTTCCAAGTAGAAATAAGCATAAAAACTAAAGAAAAAGACTTGCAATAAACTGTTGATTCCAACTAAACCTGCTACAAATTCGCGGTTTCCATATGCTAATTCGTTCCAAACAATGACCATCGCAATACACGGTGCTATTCCAATAATAATCAATCCTGTCATGTATTCTGGATAATCTTTGAGAAAGAGAACGGCCAATGAAAACATTAAAAAGGGTCCAACAATCCAGGTAATGAAAAAAGACAATCCTAAGAGCTTGGGTTTTGCCATCACTTTCGGGATTTTTTTGAAATTGATTTTTGTCAATGGTGGATACATCATCAAGATGAGTCCAATAGCTAAGGGAATATTGGTAGTTCCACTTGAAAATGAGTTGATAAAATCGCCACTAGAAGGAATAAAATAACCAACCGAAATCCCGATTGCCATTGCAAGGAAAATCCACAAGGTTAGAAATCGATCGAGAAAGCTCAATTTTTTGCGTTCGGCAGCTAGTGCACAATTGGTTGCTGACATATTACTGAGTTGATTGAATGCGTGAAAAAACAAAAAGGGTTTCTAAGGCAATTTGGGTTGAACGTTCAATGTAAGCAGTCGTTTCTTGAGCTGTACCATCAAATGCTTTTGGATCGTCGTAAGTTGTTCCAATGCGCAATTCTACACCTGGAATAAACGGACAGTTTTCTTCTGCATCCGAACAAGTCATGATTGCTGCGAATGAATTGGTTGGATTCACTGAATCGGTGTACATTTTTGAAAAACAAGTGATTGATTCGTGTTCTCCGAAGCGAACGGTATACTTGGGATTGCCTGATTGATCTTCTTGCACAATTTCAAAACCCATTGCTCGAAGGGCTTGAATGGCATTGGGATGAAAGGCAGTTGCTTCTGTACCACCCGAAAATGTTTCTACGTTCGACACGCCAAAATACGTTGCGGCCACAGCAGACCAAATCTGTCCAAAATGACTTCTCCGTGAATTGTGGGTACAGATATAGACCAATTTGATGGGGATTTCTTGCTCCTTTTTTTGTTGAATGTAGTTTGCTAGATTGGATAATATTTCCCTTCGATCGGTTGAAATCGAAGGGAATAATGCAACTAGCTCATCGCATGTTTGTTGAATTGCTGAATACATGGATGTGGGAAATTAACAGCAACCACCACCAGGTGTACAGGAGTTTGCGTTGGGTGTTAATTCTGTTAAATTGACTTTCAGTTTATCAGCAGGAATTCCACAAGCATCGGAAGCCAAACAAGCTGTCTTTTTTGAAACGAGCAAAAAATTGGTTCCATCAAAATCCAAGTCGTACTTGCCAATGGTATCCGATTGGTATTCGACTTCAATTTCTAAATCTTCAATTCCAAGTACTTTCTCTGACAATTGAATGATGTCGCTCAATTTTTTGGGTGCCAAGCGGTGATCAAAATCTCCAGCTTCCCACAATTGGAAATTGGCTACCTTTTCATGACGCACTGTTCCACCACAATCAATGAAATCTTTTGTGATCACACCAACCTCAGTAATGTGAAAATGTTGTGGCACAAACGTACCATTTGGCAATTGAAAATGAACGGCACTTAAGTTGCTCAATTGCGCTTTAATCGTTGATAATTTCATAATTTCTCTACTATTAAATTTAACAGCAAGACGGACTATTTTTCTGTACCAATGCTTGGTAAATACCGCCGATGCTTTCTTGGATTTTTGTAAATGTTTCTTGGTTAATACAGTAACAAATGGCATTTCCTTCAATCGTTCCCTGAATGATTCCCGCTTGTTTCAGCTCTTTTAAATGTTGCGAAACAGTAGGCTGGGAGAGTGGCAATTCATTCACAATATCGCCACAAATGCAGGAATCTGTTTTTAGGAGAAACTCAATGATGGCGATTCGAGCTGGATGCGCCAAGGCTTTCATTAAATGTGCCAATTCGTTTTGACTGTCTGAAAAATGATCTGTTTTTGATGCGCCCATGCTTTTCTGTATAACTATATTGCAATATTACGATATATAAATGAATTGCGGCTAGGAATAGACTTTTTATTTTGCAAAAAAATTGATTGTTCGATGAAAAGGAAAAGGTATTTGTGTCTGATGTTAAAGATAACATCATGCATTTTTGCCCACATCTTTGCTTTTAACTAGTTGAAGTACAGTTTGGGGGTACAACAACGCAATGTGGGAAGTTTCATTAGGAGTGGTGAGAAGGTTCTGCGTTCTAGTTAGAAGAATCCGTTGAGTCTGGAGTGAATTCAGTGGAGCACGGAGCAGTGTAAGTTGTCTGCGGAGGGTTGCCAGCAACGTGCGGAGCAGATTCAGTTGAGTGCGGGGTGAATTTATAGTAGTGCGGAGCGAATTCCGTGAAGTGTGGAGCAGATTCCGATGAGTGCGGAGCAGTGTAAGTTGTCTGCGGAGGGTTGCCAGCAACGTGCGGAGCGAATTCTTATAAGTGCGGAGCGGATTCAGTTGAGTGCGGAGGGTTGTCAGAAGCGTGCGGAGCATTGTCAGTCGCGTGCGGAGCGAATTCTTATAAGTGCGGAGCAAATTCAAAGTAGTGCGGAGAAGTTGCAGATGAGTGTGGAGGTTGACAGTATCCCACGAAGTGTGTCAAGGCTTCATTCTATCTCCAAAGTAGTGGTTTAAATCTCGAACTTTACCAGAATAGCCTGATCGCGGTTCGGAACTATTCTTCTAATAATGAATCGAAATAGGAGATATAATTCCCTTGGTTAAATTCTTAATCTCATCATATTCTGTTACTTGACCGTTTCGTTTGACTTTTACATGAAAAGTAGCTTGTTGGGTAATACTTGTATAAGATAAATTGGAAAATCCGCCTAAAAGTGGTGTTACATCTGCACAACCAGCATATTTGTATTTGGGAGACATCACTGGATCATTCAGTGAGATCCAAACACTATCTGTAGCATCAAAACAATTCACATTTTTGATCGAAACCAAGTAATGATACATTGGTTTTAATTGAATCGTTCTCTTACTTTTTCCTCCACCAATACTAGAACTTTGGCTATAGTTAAAGATAGTACTCATTGCATGTGTATAATACTTTCCACCATGAAGACGTAATTCTAATTTGCCTTTTCTGCCCAGTTCTTTTTGAACTTTCATGTGCCCGTCTTCTCCTGTATTTCCTAATTGAATCGTTCCTTGATTATCGGTTCCACCTTCCATTCCATAATAAATCCATGCAGAAACTTGAACTGGATCACCTGTTTCTGAATCAACTACCGTTAAGTCCAAATAGAGTGTGTTGGATTTGTGACAACCGTAAAACACAAGCGGAAGAAGAATGAGGAGTAAATGTGTTTTTAGGAATACAGATCGAAACATGGTTGTGAATTTAGATGATGATCCAAAAATAATGAATAGTTGGAACGAAAGGATCAATTCTCTTTCCCCAATTCTTTCAAATGCCCATAATGCGCTTTGATTGCTCCCCAAAACGTTCTTTTATAATGATACGTTACGCCAAATTCAGCTGCGGTTTGTTGCACGATTTCAGCAATGGCGGGATAGTGCACATGACAAATATGTGGAAATAAATGGTGTTCAATTTGAAAGTTTAATCCGCCAATGAGATAGGACAACAAGTTGTTTTGGTGCGCGAAATCACTGGTGGTTTCTAATTGATGTACATGCCAATTTTTTGTGGCAAGGTTGCTTGAATTGTCTTCGAAATGTGAAGTAGCCACCACATGTGCCAGCTGAAAAACGATGGTCATGCTGATTCCAGCAACAACCAGCATAGTTAGGAACATTGCAACAATCAGGATGGGCGAAAAGGGAAGAAGGTAGATCGGGATAACCAGAAATACGCCATAAAAAAGTAGTTTCTTCACAAGAATGATCAGTGCAACTGAACTACTTTGTTGGTAGGATTTAAAAAATCGCATACGATGGTACTTGATGACTTTCATAAAATCTTTCACCGTAATCCATTCAATGATGAGTAATCCGTAAATGAAGGTCGCGTAAATGTGCTGGTAGGAATGGTACCATTTCAGTGGCTGGTGTTGTGAGAATCGAAAAACGAAACGCGGGTGAATATCCTGATCAATTCCTTCTACATTGGGATAAGTATGGTGCAATACATTGTGTTCAATATTCCAGATGATTGGCTCCACACCAACGGCAATAATGGGAACTTGTAGTAGAATAGTCACCAAGCGATTGTTGGTATAAGCTCCGTGTACCGTATCGTGCATAATGGACATGCCAATGAATGATTGACCTAAACCCAATAACGCCCACAAGAAAAACAAGATGGGTAAATTTGAAATACCTCCAAAGAGGATCAGTAAATAGATGGCTAAATACATTCCAAACAACACAAGCGATTTTACTACCATGGTTTGCTCAGCTTTGGGATCAATTCCACGATCTTTAAAGTAGGATTTCACTCTACTATTCAAGGTCTTCGAGAATTCTTGATCCACACTTTTAGAATAAGGAGCACTTTGCATGTCTATCTTATTTTACCTTTTTGAACTGCATGTAAATGGGCCCATCTGGCTTTAATAACATCATAGCGTGCATGTTCACTTCTTTCTGATCGCTCAATTCGAAATCATAGTTGCGGATAATGGCACTCATGACGAGTAGAATCTGCATTTTCGCCATGTTTTGACCAATACACACGCGTGGACCACCACCGAATGGAATGTATGCAAAAGGATGCGTTTTTTCGAGAGAAGCAGCATCAAATCGACTTGGATCAAATTTCTCAGGATCTTTCCACACAGCTGCATTGTGGTGTACGCCATAGATATATGGAATCACGGTTGTGCCAGCTGGAATTTTCACACCTCTGAATTCGTCGTCTTTCAACGCTTCTCTGTCGATGATCCAAAAAGGCGGACGTATACGCATGGCTTCATCGAGCACCGAGATGGTATATTTTAATTGATGTAACAACGCATAATCAATGGTTTGATCGCCAAAAACAGTTTCAATTTCTGCTCGAATTTTTGTCAAATGCTCAGGATGTTTAGCCAATAAATAAAAGGCCCAAGCAGCAGCGGTTGTGGAGGTTTCGTTTCCTGCTACGAGCAATTGCAAGATTTCCACTTTCACCGTTTCGTCTGTCATTAACTCTCCCGTATCTTTGTAGGGAGTTGTGAGGATCATTTGAAGAATATCGCTTTCTTTTCCTGGATTCTTGCGCCTGTTTTCAATGTATTCCAACACAATTTGATCTGCTTGGATGCGCAAGTCTTGGTATTTCTTGTTTTGACCACTAATCGCATACCACGGCATGAGGTAGGGCTGCACCACTTTTTTAACGATAAACTGCTGTATTTCTGCTATGGCAGTGGCAAATTTCTCCAATTCTTCTCGAGTCATCTGACTACCAAAAAGCGATTGACCAACTGAACGCAAGGTAAACTTCACCATTTGGTCGTGAATGTCCACTTTTCCTTTTGCGACTTCTGCATCAAAATCAGTCATGAAATCATTGAGAACTCCTAATTGAATTGGTAACATTTCTGCTAAGCGCGATCGTGTAAATCCCATACTCAACAATTTCCGTTGCCTCAGCCAATAATCTTCGTGGCTATTGGTGAGTCCAACACCTTGGAATTCTACAAATCGTTTTACTTGTATGTGCGATTTGTAGTAGTTGTCATTGTTGTCTTTTAGTACATATTTTAAAAAATCAGGATCAGCCGTAACAATTGTTTTTTTCATTCCTCCGAATCTAAATTCAAAGGTTGGCCCCAATTTTTCACGGTAGCGTTCAAACACCAAAACAGGATTTTTCACCATTTCCCGTGTATCTAAAAACGATTCTATAATAGGAACTTTCATTGTTTTGTTGCTTTCGGTTTCCATCTTATTCAGTCATTTTTGGTTGAATTTCCTTGTTTGTAACTGATGTTGTCTCCAAACTATCTCGTATTTCATGGTTGTTTTTCATAAAAAGGTAAATTCCTTTCACTACCTCATCTAACGATTGATCTTCTTTCCCCCAAGGAGACAAGCTACGAAACTTTCGGTAATTACTGTTGTCATAGCGTTTAAATTCCATCGCACTGATGTTATCGACCGATCGCACCAAGAAGTTGAGCAATGGAAACAGTAGATCGTGTTTTTTACACCTAGACACTACTTCAGGGACAAACGTTTTTAAATCAAAATTCTGGAATGATTTTCCAGCCAATTCTGCTAGTTTGTCTGTAACGTCTTGCATGGTCGAAAACTGATCTCTTGTAACGTGAAAGGTATGACCGATGGAGGAATCAATATTCGCAATGGCCACAATATTGTTGGCTCCACTATCGGCTGGTGTAAAACTGACTTGATTTTGTGCACTTGTTCCAATTCCGTATTTGAGCATAAAGGCTAGCAATCGGATGGAAATATCAAAGTTATAACCGTCTCCGTTTGTAGAAGGTGCAATCAATGCTGGTCTGAAAATGCGCGCTTGAAGTCCATTTTTCATTGCTTTGAGCATGACTTGATCTGCCACCCATTTACTCTGACTGTAGCCAAAATCGAGTAATTGCATCGCTTCATTGGAATCACTTTCAAACAATATTTCTTTATTCGACCAGCCAAAAATAAAGGTCGTAGAAATGTAATTCACTTGTTTTGCTCGTGTAGTGATCGCTAGTTCAATGACAGCATTTGTGCCGCCCACGTTGATTTGTCGCATGGATTCGTAATCCATCATATAATTGACATACGCACCGTTGTGATAGATGGTATGAATTGTTTGGCTTAAAAAATCCCAATCTTCATTGTTGATTCCTAATTTTGTTTTTGAAAGATCGCCACAAATCGGTTGAATCCTGTTTTCAAAATCAGTAATTGCTTCCTTGGTGGGGTTGATGGTTAGAAAAGCTTCACGCAGTCGATCCATTCCGCTTTCATTTGAATCTGCACGCACAATCACATAAATGTCATCCGTTGTTTGTTCCAACAAACTTTTGAGTAAGAATGGACCAAAAAAGCCAGTACCACCTGTGAGTAAAATGGCACCCGTTTTAGTCTGTTTTTCGGGCAATTGATTCCTGTTTTCTAGCTTACTCGGCACGGAAGCATCTTTCACCATTAAGGCGATTTCAGATTGCTCATATTCAGAACGAATTTTGGAGAATGACTTTCTGAATTTAAACCGCGCAAAATGAGATGCCGCATCTAGCTCTTTTAGAATCGCGTATAATTCCGATACCGCTATGCGTTGCAGTAATTTTAGGTCGACTTCTTGTGATAAATCATCGAATCCTTTTAACGCTAGATGCGCTTTCAGATCATGCCCGAATTCGGCTAGTTTCATCGAATCGAGTCCCGCATCTCCTAAAACAGCACTTTCCAATCCCGTAAGTTTGTAGTTCCGCAATAGGATTTGGTAGTCAAGTAGGGTGGAGCTAGAATCATTTTCTAAAATAGATGGTTCACCTTCATCTCCTTGTTGAACTTGATTTAGAATAATGTGATCAATTACTTGCAGTTCCTTTTCGAGGTACTTTTTCTTATTATCATAGCGTTTTAACTTTCCAGAACTTGTTTTAGAAATAGTTCTAGCTGGTACAAACACAATTTCGGAAATGCTAATACCTAAATATTGATTTACAGCTGTCTGAATGGTTTTCGCTACTGGAATTTTGGATACGCTTTTTAATCCGACAAGAACGATGAGTGCTTCTTCACCGCATTTGTCAACAGTAAATGCCACAACACAACCATTTCTGACCAATTGATCTTTTTCGATCACGTTTTCGATATCTTGGGGATAATAGTTGAGACCACGTAAAATGATGAGGTCTTTTATGCGACCACACACATAGAGTTCATCTGCATGAATGAAACCTAAATCGCCTGTTCTTAACCATTGATACGCATTGTTTTCTCCCGTTAGATTTGCTTCAAATACTTCTTTCGTCAATTCTGGTCGTTTCCAGTAGCCCAAACATTTACTTGAGCCATCCAACCAAATTTCACCGATTTCATCTTCAGCAATAGTGGGGGTTCCAGTTTGGGGATTTACAATTTTAATCGTTGTTTCAAACAGTGCCTTACCGCAACTCATGAGTTCTTGACTAGTTGGATTCTTAGTCAAATGGTTCACGGGAATTGCTTTTCCTAGCTTTAATTGATCGGCATCGAAAAGAGTAGTTGTTCGTCCATGATTGGTAACAGCAAGTGTAAATTCAGCCAATCCATAAGCACCAAAAAAACTTTCCTCCTTCAATCCAACCGGTTTGAATTTCTCCAGAAATGCCTTGTAAATAGCTGGTTGAATGGGTTCAGATGCAGTCATCAAGAAACTGAGTGAACTTAGATCAAGCGTTTCCAGTGTTGCATCAGGGATTTTACCGGGCATCAAACAATAGTCGTAGGCGAAATTGGGCGCAGACGAAGCGGTGGCTTTGAATTTGGTAATTGCTTCCAACCAAAGTGCAGGTCGTTGCATAAAATCAGTTGCTGAAAAACCATAAGTCGTTCCACCTTTCAATGCGAAAAACAGATAATAACCGATCAGTCCCATGTCGTGGTATTGTGGCAACCAAGAAATTCCAATGGGCATGTGATCAACTACATTGGCGCAATTCTGAATGATATTGGCATGTGTGACCATTACACCTTTTGGATCGTTTGTTGAACCAGAAGTATATTGGATAAACAGCAATTCTTGGTTCTCAATTCGCGGTAAAATTGATTCAGAATCGACTTCATCATCGAGTACAATCCATTTTAAATCCGACACATACGATTTGGTGCGGGATACATTGACTTTATACGACCACAAACAAGAACTGTCTGTCAGAACGGCTTTCGCACCGCAATCGTTTGCAATGAAATTCATTTTTTGGACAGATGCTTCGAATCCATGAGCAGCTGGAGGATAAACAGGTACTGGAATCAACCCCAATCGCACACATGCAAAAAATGCTTTGATCATGTCTAGTCCTGGAGGAAAGGCTAATAGTATACGATCTCCATGTGAGAAATCATTGTTTGCAAGAAGTTGAGTTGCACAATTTATGGTGCTTTGCTCAAATTCAGCATAGGTATATGTTTCGAGTATGTTTCCTTTTATATCGAGAAAAGCGAACAACCGTTTATTGGGGTGCTCCAGTGTTCGTTTTTCAATTTCAGTGATAATTGATACCATTTAAAAGCTTTTGTTGGTGAATAAATCAGCTTCATTGATCTGAATATACTGCACACGATTTACGTTACCTCTCACGGCAAGAGCTCCTGTGTAATCCTCCATTAAAGTGTAACTTTCCAAGAACCAATCGGTGTTATTTTCAGAGCTTTCACCAGTCATTTCAAGGGTGAGTTTTTTTTCTTCATTCAGTGCTACAGTTAGCGTGTTCATTGGTCGCGTTAATCCTTCACCAGTAGCTTTTAGAATGGCTTCTTTTGTTGTCCAAAGATCCATAAAGAATTGTTGTTGATGCATTTCTTCCAACTGATGGTAAGCGATTAATTCAGTCGGCGTAAATAAGAAGGATGCCAATCTTGAACGATTTACTTTCCGTGATAACTGTTCTAGATCAATACCGATTTCCATACCGAGAGCTATTGCAATCACTACTGCACTTTCTGAATGAGAACAATTAAACTGCACATTGGAGTTGTCAGAGAGATAGGGTTTACCGTTTTTACCATACCTAAAATCGATTTTCATTTCGCTCTTGTTTGAAAAATAAGCGAGCAGACTTTTTAAGATTGCTTTTGAAATGATGAAGTTGCTTTTATCTTTATCTAGTTGAAATTGCGTAGCTCGAAAACGTTCTTGGTTTGAAAGAAGCGATCTGCAATTCAGCGCGTCAAAATCATTCAACTTTCCATAAAAAACAAGCACTTCATTTTGCACAAGTGGGAAGTTCATAAATCCATTGATTTTTGTATGATTGGTAGCAACATGTATGCGTAAAGTTTCCGTCTTATACATCAAAAGAGAACGGTAACTATAAATGTACATTAATTTTGCATCTTTAGGCTTCATTCACTTGATCCATTAAATACTGCAGATGCTGTTAAAAACGCGTTTATTTTATTTGTTTATGAGCTGGTTGTCTGCTGGACTAATCTACTTTGGTTCCAGTTTTTTTACCAGCAATAGTTGGATTGTACCTGAATCGTGGGTTGACACACTAATACCTTTCAGTCCATCTGGAATTTGGTTGTATTTGCTGTTTTACGTTTATATCCCATTTGCGTTCATCACATCAAGCGAAACAAAAGTGAGAACAATGAGTCTGGCTTTTATCCTTACTTCCTTCATCAGTGGAATCCTCTTTATTTCATTTCCGAGTAGCCTTCATTATCCTGAATTTGAAGTGAACGGAATCAGCTCCTATTGCTTGAATTTTGTAAGTACAAACGACACACCTCACAACTGTTTTCCATCAATGCACGCTTCGTTGATCACCATTTCCACGGTTGCACTTTGGGATAACGCAAAAAAAATACGGAGTTTCAGCTACTTATTTTTAACCATCGCGATGTATTACGCCATTATCCAAGTAAGACGACATGTGTTTATTGATTTAGCAGCGGGAATTGGATTGGCGTTGGTCGTTTGGAGTTTTTCCATTCGATTACTTAAAAATAAATTGAATCAATGAATGCCTTTTTGGGAGTCTGAATCTGTGCCCAAGAATTGTTTAGCTTTTCATCCGTTCACTAGTAGTAATTAATCTGGGTTTCCCCATGGAATTTGTTTAACTTCGACTCGATAGAGGTTGTTGTTTATTGTAGGCATAGTGACTTTAGTATCCATTTGTAAAAACAAGGCTCCATGGCAGAAGAAATCGATAATTATTTAGATAACCATTATATCCATCGAAGTAATTGGTTAAGAGCTGCCGTCCTTGGTGCAAATGATGGAATTCTATCAACAGCAAGTATTGCAATTGGGGTTGCAGCAGCAAGTGATGTTCGAGAACCACTTGTGTTGGCAACATTAGCTGGATTAGTGGCAGGTGCTTTATCCATGGCGGCTGGCGAATATGTTTCTGTAAGTTCTCAAACAGATGTTGAAAAAGCGGACATTGAACGCGAAAAACAAGAATTGCTTGAAATGCCCGAAGTTGAATTAGTACGATTGGCGGAAATTTATGAAAAGAGAGGGTTAAAAAAAGAAACCGCTTTAATTGTTGCTGAAGAATTAACCGCTCACGATGCATTAGGAGCGCATGTGAGAGATGAATTGGGAATCAATGAAATGAATCAAGCGAAACCGATGCAGGCATCGTTGGCTTCTGGTGCTGCATTTACACTAGGTGGTGTATTGCCGTTGATTGTTACACTATTCATGCCTATAAAAGGAATCGAATATTCGTTGTATATTTTCGCGATTTTATTCCTTATTATTTTGGGAACATTAGCTGCTAAAACGGGTGGTTCAAGCACTCTTAAAGCCATTATCCGCGTTACCTTTTGGGGAACAATTGCAATGGGATTGACTGCACTAGTTGGGTACTTGTTTAATGTCAATGTTGGGTAAATCAGCAGCAATAATTCAAATTCGATTGTAAATTTAGTTACTTTTTCAATTCCTGTTTTGCTTTATCTGTTCCAATCTTAGCGGTAATGTAATCCACATCGTGCTTTGAACCACGTGCTGGAGAATGACTTCTGCCATAGAAAATAATCTGTAGGTGTAGTTTGTTCCACAAATCTTCTGGGAAGATTTTCTTTGCATCGCGCTCAGTTACTTCTACGTTTTTTCCATCAGTTAATCCCCAACGAATCATTAAACGATGAATGTGCGTATCGACTGGAAATGCTGGAACACCAAATGCTTGAGACATCACAACGGATGCTGTTTTATGACCAACACCGGGCATCGCTTCCAATTCCTCAAAACTTTGTGGAACTTCGCCGTTATGTAAATCCAAAATCATGTGTGAAAGATCGTAAATGGCTTGTGATTTACGTGGTGATAATCCGCAAGGTCTGATAATATCTCTGATTTCTTCCACTGAAAGTTTAATCATGTCTTGTGGTCGCGAAGCGCGTTTGAAAAGAATAGGAGTGATGGTATTGACCCGAACATCTGTACATTGAGCTGACAATAAAACCGCAATCAATAACGTGTATGGATCCCAATGATCTAATGGAACAGGTGTTTCAGGATAGAGTTTTTCCAATTCATCAATAACGTATTGGGCTTTTTCTTTTTTGGTCATGGAAATATTTCAATTAGCTAAAATTAAACAATCTGTTTTAGTTTGCTAATTAATCTTAGACATTACTCAAACGAATTCAAGTTGAACAAATTGTATAGATCATTTTTGAGAATCCAAACAGGAGGTAATAATTTGTAATTGTTCACTAAAACCAGACAAAAGGCAACGATTTCTTTTGTTTTCGAATCACGCACTAATTGTATGGAAGAAACATCTTCTAAGTTGAAAACGCGTCGACCATTTTCAGCTCTATTTTCAATGACAACTGCTGTTAATCCATCTGCAGAAAATTGAACAGAATCACTACAAAAAGCATTCCTCAACCAACCTTTTTCTTCGGTATAGACAAAAAAGTAATCCGATATCATTACTTGAAAATGATCAAAAGGCGAGAAGGTGAGTTGTACAGTGGATTCATTTTTTATTTCTTGTAATTGATAACTATTATCTGTTGTTTCAAACTGATAAATGGACAAACGATCTGCTGAAACAAATTGCACTAATTGTTCCTCAAAACTGCTATTGATCCATTTTTGCGCATGCAAAAGGAAGGTAGAATTCCTAATTTCAACCAATTCAAATTGCTGATTATCATACTGGATTTTTTGACCAAATAGCGGAGAATAAGCGGTTAATAAAAGAATGATAATCCGTTTTCTCATTCGTAAAAGTGTTGTTCTTTGTACCAATCAGTTGCGTTCACAATTGATCCGTCTGGCAATTTCACTTGATAAGGATTTCCAGATACGGAAGATTTTGTAGCGAGTTGTGTGATAAAATCGTTCAAGGTCACTATTTCTCCATTGGATCGTTCCCATTTTGAGCGTAAATGATCAGCAGCTTCTTTCGAAGTGTATGCTGTCTCATTGCGCATAAAAACAATGCCTGATTGTTCTATTTTGGTGATAAATTGCTCGATTTTTTCAGTTTCAATCGTCGAAGATGCGACTTTTTTGTCATTTGAATTACGTGTCAATAGAAAGTAGGCATAATCTTGACCGATTAATCGATTGAACAACGTGGTACATTCGATACTGTAACTTGCTGATCCGAATTGAAAATCAATGATTTGTTCTTCATGAATGGATTGTTCAAGAACGATTTTGTTTTTCGCTCTCACGGTCAAAATACACTGTCCTTTTGTAATATCGTCAATTGCACAAAACACATTATTTGAATCACTTGGAATTTCTATCTCACCACGCTGAAAGAGTTTAAATTCCATTCCTTTTGAGGGAACGTTCAATTCGTTTGTCTTTGGCTTGCTAACTGATTCATTGGATGAACAACTAGCAGCAAAAACAAGTACAATCGCAAGTAGTAAGTGGGCGAATATCTTCATACTATTTCTGTGTAAGTTCAATCGTCGTAATGTGTTGAAACCGACGAATGAAGCTATTTTAAAAGTAAACATACTAAGACCGTTGCAAAATTCATCAATCGAGGCGCGATTAAAATTTAACTCTGCAGTTTACGCTTATAAATGAGGCTATTGAATTTTTTAAGCAATGCGGAGGAAAGGGGGTTGAAACCGTCTTATTCTTTCGATAAAATCAACTAATTTTTAAGCGTCAGGTTTAGAATGAGTTACACCAAAACTAATTTTTATTCCTTCCAAATTCTTAAAAATGATTATATTAGCCTTTACTAATACGTGCTACATGACAAAAAAGTATACGCTTTTATTCTTTTCATTTTTTCTACTATTGACTGCAACGGCTCAGGAAGTTATTTCTACTCAAGGTGATTCGTATTCCAATTCAAGTGCTAACATCGATTTCACAATTGGTGAAGTGGTGATCAATACCGTTTCGAATGCCTCCAATGATTTAACCCAAGGTTTTCATCAAACAAACTGGAAATTTGTAGGTTTAGAAGATCATGCACCGACTTTTGAAGTCAGTGTTTTTCCCAATCCTGCTTCAACACTTTTAACGATCAAAGCAGTAGCGTTTGAAAATGTTTCCTACATGCTTTATGATGCAAACGGGAAGATTGTTTCCCAAGATAAATTGACAGCTGAGTTGACATCTATTCCAGTAAGTCACCTTGCTACAGGGAATTACTCGCTTGTACTTCAAAATGAAAATCAATTATTGAAAACAGTTAAACTGATCAAATCACTTTAAAATAATCATACACATGAATAAAATTATATTGACGCTATTCGCGTCTTTCGCAATTACGCTTGTTTCATTTTCGCAAGCACCAGAAGGTTTCAAATACCAAGCAGTTGTTCGAAACTCAGGGAATGCCATTCTTGCCAATCAAGCAGTTGGAATGCGCATGACAATCCAACAAGGTTCTATTGGTGGAACAACTGTTTATTCCGAAACATTTAGCAATACAACAAATGCGTATGGTTTGGTTAATTTGGAAATTGGGTCAGGAACGGTTCTGAGTGGTGTTTTTGCTTCCATTGATTGGTCGGTAGGTCCTTATTTCATTGAAACCGCTGTGGATGTTACAGGAGGAACGTCTTATGTTGTGATGGGTACAAGTCAATTGATGAGTGTTCCTTATGCTTTACATGCGAAAACGGCAGATAATATCTTGAACGATCAAGTAGATGATGCCGATGCGAATCCAACGAATGAAATTCAGGCTCTCAGTATGAGTAATGATACTTTGTATTTGAGCAATGGTGGCGCTGTTTACCTTGGAGCATATGCCATTGACAATGTTGAAGATGCAGATGCAAATCCAACCAATGAAATTCAAGCAATTAGTTTCAGTAATGATACCTTGTATTTGAGTAATGGAGGTGCTGTTTATTTAGGTGATTATGCCATTGATAACGTTGACGATGCAGATGCGAATCCAACGAACGAGTTACAAGCCATTAGTTTTAGTAACGATACGTTGTATTTGAGTAATGGTGGAACAGTTTATTTAGGAGCTTATGCGATTGATAATGTGAATGACGCGGATGCAAATCCTACCAACGAATTGCAAGCGCTTTCTCTTGTGGGATCGAATCTTACTATATCAAGTGGAAACACCGTTAATTTAGCTGCAATCAATACTGATAGTCAAACATTAACCTATGTACCTGGAACTTCAACATTGACCATATCTGGTGGAAATAGTGTTTCTGTGCCGAATGGTGATATTACGGATGTACTTGCTGGCGATGGTTTATCTGGCGGAGGTTCATTGGGAAGTACAACTGTAACTGCTGTTGCTAACAATGGTTTAAATGTTGACGCTGTAGCTGATGCGATTCAATTGGGTGGTACGTTGATTGAAAATACATTGTTGACGCATTCAACATTTAATCTCACGCATGATTTAAACAGCACAGGAGATTTTGTGATTCAAGATGCTGGTGTGAATCACTTCGAAGTGCGCGATAATGGATTAACTTATTTTGGTGGATCTACCAATTGGTCAGCTGTGAATACAAGTGGTGTTACCATTGCCGCATTGACAGAAGATACAGACGATGGTCGTTTTGCTTTGTATGAAAATGGGATCACTTCAGTTGATTTGGATGCTAACACACAATTTGTATTCAACGAACAGGGATTGGATCGTGATTTTAGAATAGAATCAACTTTAAATGCGAATTCATTCTTCTTAGATGCTGGATTAGATCGAATTGGATTAGGAACGAATTTACCATTAGCTAAATTCCAAGTGGTTGGAGGTGCTATCATGCCAGCTATTGGTCAAGGACCTGGTCTTGGAATTCGTTTCCCAGATAATGCTTATGGTGGTTCTGGTGATGCTGGTTATATTCAATATTATGCTGTAACTGGTGAAGTAACGGCATTGCGTATTGGAAATGACAATGATTGGGATGATAATGTCAATATCTACCAAAATGGTGCTGAACGCATGACGTTTTACAATGGAAATATTGGAATTGGACTTACGAATCCTTCTTACCGCTTAGAATTAGCAGAAAATAGTGCAGCGAAACCAACTTCAAATGCATGGATTGTTACTTCTGATAGTCGTTTAAAAACGAATGTATTACCTTATACAAGTGGAATTGCTGACTTAATGAAAATCAAACCAGTTTGGTTTACCTACACAGGTGAAGCGAATATGCCGAGAGAAACTGGAATTGGTGTAATTGCACAAGACCTTCAACAAATTGCTCCTTACATGGTGAAACCGTGGGTTTATCATGATCCAAAAGGTGGTACTACAGAATATTTAGGTGTTGACAATGGTGCAATGACGTACATGTTGATCAATTCTGTGCAGGAACAGCAAGCTCAAATTGAAGCACAAAAGGCGGAAAACGAAGCGTTAAAACAATTGATTTTGTTATTGCAAGAACGTGTTGAAAAATTAGAAGTGAAAGAATAAGCTTATTTCGATTTTTCATTCTTTATACTGAACCCATCTTTGTAATGAAGGTGGGTTTTTTATTAAGCTTTGATTTTAGCATTGAAGTGTCTTTATAGTATATGTGTTTTGCTTAATTGAATTCGAATTGTTAGACATTATATTCTCTATAGTACAAATGCATCTTGGATCAGTACATAAATCTGGGTTAATCTTAACAAAAGGAATCCAACTAGTTAGAACTTTGTTGAATGAACTGTTTTTAAGCACACGGAGAATCTCATCATTAGAATTTAGGTTGTTTAAGTCTTGATCATTTGATATCGAAATCATGCTGGATGCTTCGTCCGCCTTGGCGGACGTAATAGAGTAAAACGACTGTTTTAACTCGGTTTCGCCCCGTAGGGTCGATACTTTATGGGATGTATAGGTGTGTATTTCGACCCTACGGGGCGAGGATTATCCTATCTGACTTTGTTAAACTATTACGTCCTTACAGGACGAAGTTATTGGATTCAAAGAATAACATTCGGTAATTGAATTTTACTACTCAGGCTTTTGACATGATCTTGAATAATAGTAATACTTGGTTTTAGTTTAACTAAAATCCATTCGGTAATCCCGCAATATTACGGAATGTATAACATTGAATTACAGATCAATACAATATTGTATAAGCATTTTATATTTCTTGTCTATTTCGTGAACAAGCGTATGCATAGAAATAAAAAAAGCGCAACACCTCTCAGTAATTGCGCTTTTAATCAATTGATACTGTTATTTTTAACAAAAACCACTATGGCTTAAAATAAAACAACACCTCTTTGGTCATCGGTGCCGAATCATGATCAACCTCAACTTCAACAACCAAACGCAGCGGAGTTCCAACCATAAGTGAGTGGTTAACAGTTTGCTGAATACTGTATTCAGAAGCATGATTTTCTTCTGTACTTGAATAAACAACTGTTTGATCAGTTTGATTGTAAACGGTAACTTGATAACCATGCATTTCTACATTTCCTGTCACTGTTCCAGTGATGACGAAACTTGTACCTCCATGAATAGTATCATTTGCAGCAGGCGCGCTAATCGTTAGACTGCCTTCAAATTCAACTGCTTCATCCTCTTTTTTACAGGCAACAGTTGAGAGTATGATAAGTGCAAAAAATGCAAGTGTTTTTATCGTTTTCATTTTTTTGTTTTAATTGAATAAATAATAAATGCTAGCTGTAACGCTAGTTTGTTGGTTCACATAACCGCTTCCTAAGTTTTGAATTATAGGAAGATGGTAGTTCGCTTGGAGCAGTACGTTTCCCCATTGGATGGTTCCTCCAATTGTTGTACTGAGAATCCGACCTTCACTTGGTGAACTACTGATAGCTGTTCTATTTTGGTAATCAACACCATTCCAAGCATATTGAAAACCACCAAAGAGCGACCAATTACTGAATTTACGAAAACCGTAAAGTGTTGCATTGAACAACGAACCGGGTGTGTAACCGTATTTATTTGTTGTGCGGAATACACCATTTGTCTCTTGAATCAATCCCCATTTGTTGATGCGCAAGAAAAACGAAGATTGCACGAGTGCGTCCACGGTTCCTGTTCCTGGATAAAGGAGTAATACTTCATTGTGCGGTTCGGCAAATTGACCAGCAGGTAATTTAGCTCCTGCACCCAAACTCCAACGGATATTTTTTGTTGCCAATGAATCTTGCCAATTGACAATAAAATAATTCCCTGAAATGGTTGGATCGCCCAAACCTTGCTTAGCAATTGAAATGCCTTCTTTCGTTTGCTGATTGGATACAAAAGGGAGAACCAGTTTCAATTGCCAACGATTGGCCAAGCGAACGGTTCCTGATACATCAATCCGTTGGTAACGCTCGGTACTACTAATTGCTGGTTCATCAAAAATTGCTGGATGATTGCTCTTGTAGGTGCGACATTGGTATGTACAGCCAATTGAATGCCTGTTTCCCGCTGCAACTGTGCCTAATCCCAAAGCTGAATTGACAGCTCCGCAAGCATCACAAGCGTTTATGTTCACGGAAAACAATCCGCAAACAATGAATAAAATAATTTTCATAGTTGTTTGAACTATACTGAATAGCGAACGAGATTGTCGTAAACCGAAGAACAACAAAATACAGTTGAATAACACTATTCAAGTAACAAATTACTACTGATTCATAGTAATTATATATACCGTGAAATCAGACCAATAAAACTCGAGGCAGTCTAAAAAGCATCATCATTGAGTCAACCCTTGAGATGGATTAAAAATTGATAAAACACAAGGCATTGAGGATAACCTATTGGGAGTATACTCAAGTAAATGACCAGCGTCGATTTCCGAAAATAACGCAGTATTTTATTACTTTTTAGACACCTTCTTTAGTTCAATTAGCAGGTTGGTGGATGAAAAATAGGGTTACTAAAAGAGTGGGGTGCTCCTGTAAGTGTTGGCCAGTTATTTTCTGTTCGATCGGCAGAGAATAATTGGAATTCTGTTATAATATGAATCAATTCGTTACTTGAAATCCAAGTAGTTTCTTTGAGTTTTAAAATCGTTGAAGCGGGTGACTTCTGTGATTTTACGGGTTCGTTTTCCAATTTTTGTAATTGTTTAGCAAGGTGACATTTACCATTACATTTCAGTTTTGGTTTCGCCTTGTTCACACACAATTCTTTGGCAACGTATTCTTTATTGATCAAGTACCAAACATTCCATGACAAAGCAGTTACGTCCTTCGCCATGATACTCATGATGAAGATTGCCGTAAATGCACTGATAATGGATTTGCTCATGTACTAATAGATGACAGGAAAGTCAGAAGGATTAACCTCGTGCATTAGTTTATAAGCAGTTTCTACAATATCGTCTATGCTTGGTTTGGAGAAATAATCGCCATCACTACCATAAGCTGGACGGTGATCTTTCGCGCTTAACGTAGTAGGAGCAGAGTCTAAGAGATTGTAAGCTTGTTGCTCAACCAATATTTTATCCAAGATAAAACCAGTTGCGCCGCTGCTTACATCTTCATCAACGATGAGCAAGCGATTTGTTTTTTTCAACGATTTCGCAATTGCATGGTGAATATCGAATGGTATTAACGTCTGTACGTCAATCAATTCAACTGAAATGCCCAATTCTGTTAATGTTTGAGCGGCTTGTTCACATAAATTGAATGTTGAACCATAAGAAACAATGGTAAGATCCGTTCCTTCTTTTACGATTTCTGGCAATCCAAGACCAATTCTATACGTACCAATGTTGTTTGGCATCGGTTCTTTTGTACGATAACCGTTTAATGGTTCAATCACCAATGCAGGTTCGTCACCAGCCATCAAGGTATTGTAAAAGCCAGCAGCTTTAGTCATGTTACGAGGCACACATACATGCATTCCGCGCAATGAGTTTACAATCATTCCCATTGGACTTCCGCTGTGCCAAATTCCTTCCAAGCGATGACCACGTGTACTAACGATCAATGGAGCTTTTTGTCCACCTTTGGTACGGTATTGCAAGGTTGATAAATCATCAGATAGAATTTGAATCGCGTAGAGCAAATAATCGAGGTATTGAATTTCAGCAATGGGACGTAAACCACGCATTGCCATTCCAATTCCTTGACCAATAATAGAACATTCACGAATTCCGACATCGGAAACGCGCAATTCGCCAAATTGTTCTTGCATTCCTTCCAACGATTGATTCACCCCACCAATTTTCCCAGCATCCTCACCGAAAATCAAAGCTTGTGGATATTGTTCAAACAAGGAACGGAAGTTTTCACGTAAGATAATTCGTCCGTCTTCTAATGCAGGATTTGCATCGTAAGTTGGAGCAATCATTTCCAAATTCAAGACACTTTGTTCTGAATTGGAATACAAATAACTGCTGTAACGATCGTAATTAGCTGCTTTTTCACGTTCTAACCAACCAATAAGTGCTTGGCGAGCTGGTCCATTTTCACCACGAACGATGCGTAATGTTTTGCGAACGGTATTAAATATATCTCTGCGAATCGGTTCCATTGCATTTTGCAAGGCTTCAATTTCTTTGAGAATAAATGCTTTGTTAGAACTTTCATTCGCAACAGCATTCAATAATTCAAGTGCACTTGTTAAATCTTTCTTCAAGAAAGCAGAAAAATCGCTCCAAGCAGTACGTTTATCTTCGTTGACTGATTTTTTCGATTCTGCAGCAATGGCAGTTAATTCTTCTTCTGAAGCAATGCTCATTCCGTCAGCGTTGAAAGCGAGAATCCATTCCTTGAATTTTGCAATACAGTCAAATTCAGTTTCCCATTTTAATCGGTCTTCTGATTTATAGCGTTCGTGCGATCCAGATGTTGAATGTCCTTGTGGTTGATTTACTTCTTTCACATGCACCAATACGGGAACATGTTCTTCACGAGCTACACGAACTGCTTTTTCGTAGGTTTCACATAAATGGGCATAATCCCAACCTTTGGTAACGAAAATTTCATATCCAGTTCCGTTTTCAGATCGTTGCATTCCAGAAAGCGCATCAGAAATACTGCCTTTTGTCGTTTGAAATTCACGCGGTACAGAAATTCCAAATCCATCATCCCAAACAGACATGACCATTGGAACTTGTAAAACACCAGCTGCGTTGATCACTTCCCAGAAAGGTCCTTCAGAAGTAGAGGCATCGCCAATTGTTCCAAAAGCAACTTCATTTCCACCATTGGTAAATTTCTTGAATTCCTCCAAGTCTTTTAATGTTGGATGATTGCGGTAAACTTTAGATGCTTGTGCTAATCCCAATAACCGTGGCATTTGACCAGCAGTTGGGGAAATGTCAGCGGAACTGTTTTTTTGTTCCATTAAGTTTTTCCAATCGCCATTTTCATCCAAATTGCGTGTAGAAAAATGTCCACCCATTTGTCGTCCACCTGATTGTGGTTCAACAACGATATCTGTATGTGCGTATAAGCCAGAAAAGTATTCTCTAATTGACAATTGACCAATGGCCATCATCAATGTTTGATCACGGTAATATCCTGAACGGAAATCTCCGTCTTGAAACTGTTTTGCGAGCGCTAATTGAGCTAATTCTTTACCATCACCGAAAATGCCGAATTTGGCTTTTCCTGTCAATACTTCTCTGCGACCTAAAAGTGATGCTTCTCTGGACAAACAGGCTAAACGGTAATCATTCAACACTTGTTGTTTGAAAGTTTCGAAATCGACCGATGCTGTAGTTTCTGAGATTGCCTGATTTGCCATTGTTCTTTTTTTGTAGCACAAATATAGGCAAACTAACGTATAAGATAGAATCCGATTAACACAAATAACGTCGCCTTTCGTTAAATTAATGTAGGGGTTTGTCCTATGAAAGAGACTAAATAAAGAAGCCGATTGAACCTTTCTTGTTTCAGTTTGTAAACCTTTCCATCACAAACAATCATCTTATGAAAAAAATCCTCTTTACCTTATCGATCCTTGCGCTCGCGTTAACTGCTTCTGCCAATACGCTTTATGAACAATTGTGTACATTTAATTTTAACTGGAAAAAGTATGCTGCTCAAGCTCCAGCAGGGCAAGCACAGGTTTTTCATTCAGACAAAGAATACATTCAAGCGCATTTAACGCACGTGCTTTTTATTTTGCGAACCAATCCAGTTGATCAATTGAGTAAAGCACAATTTACTGCACGTTTTCTCTTGATTGAGGTGTTGGATAAGTACCGTTTAGCTGGGGAATTCCCGTTGAATTATTACAGAGCGGAGCGCATCCCCGTTTTTATTGATGAACACACTACGCATTGCGCTGTCGGTTATTTAATGCAACAAACGGGATATGAAGCATTGGCTCAACGAATTGCCGCAACTGATAATTATGTTTGGGTGAAAGACCTACAGGATGCCGAAGTTCCAGAATGGCAAGAACAATCTGGTTTTACGTTGGAAGAATTAAAACTCATTCAGGGGGCGTATGATTCTTATCCAGAAAACGCATTTATTTTACCAAATAAATATGAGGTACCTCAACGACCAGTTGTTACAACGACTTTTTTTACTGATAAATTCACAAATAAAGTCATGGTTGAAAAACCCGAAAATATTTGGCTACATGGTGAAGGTAAAAACGGCGTATTGCATGGCAGATGGGAACAGAATTATGAAGCGGGACTTCCTTGGATTATTGGTTATTATCAAAATGGCAAACGTTCTGGTCAATGGTTTGAATACTATCAAGGAACGACCAAAATTTGCAGAACGGAGCAATGGTCAAATAATCTCTTGAATGGAACTCGAACGCGTTATGACAGAGAAGGACATTTGATCGAAGAAATTGTGTTTAAAGACGGAAATGTTGTGACGAAAACCAATTACGAATTGGGAACTTCGCTGAAATGGGTGAGAAGACCAATCGATTCCTTACTCCTGTATACACAAGTGTATAATTCGAGCGATCAATTGATTGCAGCTGGTCATGAAACAGTTTATAATCCAGGGAATTTATTGTGGTTTCAAAACATTGAATTGACGGCACTTAATTCTGCTTCCATTAGTGCACGTGATCTATCGAATAATGCAAATGATCAGCTTAGTATGATTAATTTCCCTCATAGTTCAAGAAGTGGACTTTATGGTGAACCTCAATTGGTGCAATACAAAAAAGAAGGTGATTGGGTGTATTATCAAGATCTTTCTGATCGTTTTTCGCAAGTGCCAGATCAACAAACAGTCAAATCGGCGTATTTTTTGAATCAATATGATCATTTTGGATTTATGTTGAGTAATTCCCTTTCTCAATTTGAGCCATTTCACACGGCTAGTTTTGATTCAATTCATGTGGTTTACGCCAATGATTATTTAAAAGATTTTCAAGGATTCAGTTCCAGTTCTTTTCTTCATTTGGCAATCAAATACTATGATTTACCGATAAACTCCATTTCAAGTCAATATATATCTTTAAGAGAATATGGACGGCAAGTATCTGATCCTCAACCACGTGTTAAAGCAATTGGTCAATACAATAATTTATCCCAAAAAATCGGTGAGTGGAAACACTATGATGAGCATGGAATGTTGTATAAAATAGAGTCGTTTATTATTCCGAAAGATGAGATTGATTTGGATGAATGAAACTAGACGGGATTAGTTTTTGAGTTTGACAGTTTGAAGAGTTTTTAATACAAAAACAAATCATTCAAACTGCATTGAAAAAACAAGCGATCTGGCCGTTTTTCTTCTTTCTGAAACACATTTTCTCCTTTTTCATTGAGGCGAGGGTAGTGCGGTGTGTTTCGCTCCATTTTTTTAGGGAGAAACAACAAATCATGTGTTAACCGATTTTGGAAGATATGTCGAATTTGCTCACTGTCAATACCAAGCTGAATGGAAGCTACTTGTTGATTTGCAAAAGTGCGATTTGCATTGACGTACAAAATTCCATTACTTGATTTTCCAAAAGGTAGGGGAGTTAAATCACGGTAACCACTTGGACAACGGTCTGTTGGTGTTTTATCCCAAACTGAATTGCCTGTTTCCCCTGTCCAAATTAACAAGCCAATGCCAACTGATTGGAATTGATCGCGGTAACTGATGTAAAGATTTCCCGTTCGAAATCGGTCTTTTGCTTGCCCACCAAACACATCGTTTTCAAATTGAAGATCAACATGTTGAATCCCTAAATTCCAAGTTCCGGATCGTTGTGAGGTTCCAATTTTATCCCGATACCACAAATACGAATAACCAATGGAATAAGGTCGTTTTGATTGATGTAAAGCTCCATCCCAATTGAAATTAATGGGATTGGTTTCTTTTCCTGCCATGAGTACCATACCAGTGTGGTGTCGCCATTCGCCAAAGTTACATCTGTTTCCAACATTCCGTGCATGAAAACGATAGCTTGTGCCGATGTTTAGTTGAGCATAATCAATGGCAGCATAAGCGTTTAATTTAACACCAAAAGTCGTTTTATGTGTCCCGAAATTGGCTAAAAATTGAACTTGTACACCAACATTATCTCGCTGCAGTTGTTGCGAAAAACCAATAGAAGAAGTAACCAATAAGAATATAAATGCAACTTTCATCACTGAACACTAGTCAATAATTGTACCGAAGATACAATTCTTTCAACCATTCATACAACCGCTCATGTTGTCTTCAAGCCATTCGCGAACGAAGCATTGATGTGTTGACTGAAAGGATTACATTTGGATGATGATAAGAGCTCAGAAAGTATATTGGTTGGCACAAATAATAGGTTGGACTTCCCTTGCTTTGTTGGTTGTGCTTTCCAACCTTGCCAATGCTAAATCAAAAGTTGAATTGGATGCTGACTTCTTTATTTCCATCAGCGTTTTTATGATCATGGGAATTACTTTTTCACATTTTATGCGGTTGATTTTCATTCGACTTGGTTGGTTGAATATCAAACTTGGACCACTGGTTCCGCGTATTTTGATTATGAGCATCGTGTCTTCAGCTGGGTTTACTCTTGTAAATTTATTGATTTCATTTGTATTGGATTTAAAAGATGAAGAGTATAGTTGGTTGGCTTTGCTCAATAGTATCATCGTAATAGCAGTGTTTTTCTTAATGTGGAACGGGTTGTATTTTACGGTTCACTTTTTCCAGAAATCACGGATTCAAGAAGTCAAAAATTTGCAATTAAGTTCCAGTCATAACGAAATTGAGTTAAAAAATCTACGCTCTCAATTAAATCCACATTTTTTATTCAATTCGCTCAATAGTATCCGCGCTTTGATTGATCTTGATCCGATTCAGGCGAAAGAGAACATCACCACACTTTCCAATTTATTGCGTAAATCATTGGTTTTAGGAAAAGAGCAAATGGTGAGCTTGCGCGATGAATTGGATTTGGTAAATGATTACCTCGATTTGGAAAAGGTGCGCTTTGAAGAACGTTTGGCAATCGCTATTCATCATGATGAACAATTGAATGAGTTTCCGATTCCACCTTTTATTATTCAAACGTTGGTTGAGAATGCATTTAAACATGGAATCTCGCAATTGATAGCTGGTGGAACTATCTATATTGAAACGCGATTAGAGGATTCTACAGTGCTGATTTCTGTGATCAATGATGGTTCATTGGGCAAAAAAGTAGATACTGGAATTGGCTTACAAAACACATTGAGACGTTTGGAATTACAATATGGTTCAAAGGCTCGATTCTCGTTGAATGAGTCAAATGGAAAAGTAATAGCAAATATTGAACTTAAAGAACAACTGATATGAGAACGATAATTATTGATGATGAACGACTTGCGCGCGAAGAATTAAAGAATTTGCTGAAGGATTATCATGAGATTGAAATCATCGATGAGGCGAAAAATCCAGAAGAGGCGATTGAAAAAATAAAAGCGTTAAAACCTGATTTGATTTTCTTAGATGTGCAAATGCCTGGCATGACTGGTTTTGATATGCTGAAAAAACTGGACGAAATCCCGAAAGTTGTTTTTGTTACGGCTTACGATGAATTCGCGTTAAAAGCGTTTGATGTGAAAGCATTGGATTATGTTCTAAAACCAGTTGATCCTGCTCGTTTGGAGGAAACAATGCACAAATTAATGGTCAATGATGATGAATTTCAATCAGTTGCTGGAGTTCAAAAATCAGATCGATCAACACGGGTTTTATCGATTACCGATTCCATTTTCATCAAAGACGGTGAAAGGTGTTTTTACATTCCGTTGGATCGTGTTCGCAAATTTGAAAGTGATGGGAATTATGTAAAAGTTTACTTTGATAGTAATCGACCGTTGATTCTTCGTTCATTAAATAGTTTAGAAGAACGCTTGGATCCAGAGCATTTTTTCCGTGCCAACCGCAAATTCATCATCAACCTCAATTGGATTTCCATGATTGAAAACTGGTTCAATGGTGGATTGCAAGTTGAATTAAAAGAAGGGGAGAAGGTGGAAATTTCTCGCCGACAAGCGATTAAGTTCAAAGAAATGATGTCGATTTAATTTTAAAATGACTATTAAAGAAGAGGACTTTTTCAAAAAAAAAATCACTAATCAATTCGTACAATAATCAGTAGGATTTTAACCTAATTTCTTAGTTTTTTTAGGTTCATTTTGTCTTTAACGTTTTAATTAACGTAAATTCGCGGTGAAATAAATGAAGCTTATGAAACAAACAATTACTACTACATTGTTAGCGATAGTACTATCTATTAGCGCTTTCAGTCAAATCAATGTATTTCCCAACACGACAAATTTTGAATTGGAAGGTTTGTGTGGAACATCTTGTTCTGGTGCATGCAATCTAACGGGTGTGTGGAGAAATTCAGATCAATACGGTTTCGCTCAGGCGGGAACAGATTGGTTATCGGAAGACGGCCCAACACCTTCTAGTACTACAGGACCAGATATTGATCATACTTCCGGCACTGCGACTGGTAAATATGCTTATGTAGAAACTTCTGGTTGTAATAATGTCACAGCTCATTTGGTAAGTGATGTGTATGATTTTTCAGCATTAGTAGCACCTAAAGTAACTTTTTGGTACCACATGCTTGGAGCTACAATGGGCACAATGAGTTTGGATGTAGACAGTTCTGGTTTAGGAAACTGGGATTTAGATGTTGTTCCAAGTTGGACTGATAATGTGAACCTCTGGCAGTTGAAAGAAATTTCGTTGGCTGCCTATGCAGGAAAGGCAAATGTGCGCATTCGTATTCGTGGTAATACGGGAACGAGCTTTACTTCAGATATGGCTGTTGATGATATTAGTGTGTTTGAACCTTTGCAAAACGACTTGGCGCATATTTCCGTCAATTCAGGAAGCGGTTGTGGTAATAGTGCTGCAAATTCTGTAGAAATCATGTTGGTCAATGCTGGTGCAGATACGATTAATGCAGGAACATCTATTCCCGTATCTTTTGAAATCGGTGGCACAGTGGTGACAGATACAATCATTACGATCATTCCGTATTTACCCAATGACACCTTTGCTTATACATTTGTAAACGGATTTGCTGATTTATCAGGTCCGGGAATCGTTACGATTAACGCTTGGGTAGACTGGGACTTGGCTGCTGGAAATGATTCTTCAACTGTAAATACGCAAGGTATTCCTATCATTTCAACATTTCCTTACTTCGAAGACTTTGAAGCTGGACAAAACGGCTGGGTGATTAACAATGGTACTGTGGGAACATGGGCTTTTGGTACACCTGCCAAAGCAACGATCAATAGTGCAGGTTCTGGAGTCAATAGTTTTGTAACAGGTGGATTAACCGGTTTTTACAATGATTCGGATAATTCCTACATTCAAGGACCTTGTTTTGATTTTACGAATATCTGCGACCCTGTGATTTCTATGAAGGTTTGGTGGAATGCCGAATTCTCTTGGGATGGCATGAATGTAACTTACTCAACCGATGGTGGAACAACTTGGAATTTGGTTGGAGCAATGGGCGATCCGTTTAATTGGTACAATGACAATACGATTGTTGGAGCACCAGGTGGAAATCAATCAGGTTGGTCGGGTAGAGCATCTACTACAAACGGTTCAGGTGGTTGGGTAACAGCTCGTCACCGAATTGTTGGTACAGGCGGGAATCCAAATGTGAAAATCAGAGTGAACTTCGGAACAGATGGTTCTGTAACTGATGACGGTGTAGCATTCGACGATGTGAAAATCTACAATGGAATGGATTTGGGTGCTGATCAAATAGCTTGTAGCCCAAGTATAGTAGCTCTAGATGCTTACGAAGGAAATACACTTGCTACTTATAACTGGTCAGATGGATCTACAACAGCTACTACAACTGCTGCAACAACGGATATGTATGTTGTTACAATGACTGATGGTGCATGTATTGTTTCGGATAGTCTTTTTGTTTTGATTGCTGATTCAACTTCAACGGTTGATTTAGGGAATGATTCAATTGTTTGTAATGCTGTTTTAATGCTTGATGCAGGCAACTGGCCACAATCGACTTTCTTGTGGTCTACTGGAAGCACAAACAGTTCAATTACAGCTGATTCTACTACTACTTACACATTAACCGTAAACAATATCTGTGGAACCTTTTTTGACTCCATCAATGTGATAATGGACATGGCTCCTGCAGTTGCACTTGGAAACGATTTTACGGCATGCGATCAAGCAACTTTAGATGCTGGAAGTAGTGCGTTTTCCTACACTTGGAGTAATGGTGATACTGCTTCTATGACTACGGTTTATACAAGTGGTGCTTATGCAGTTGATGCTTCCAGTACTTACGGATGTATCGCTTCCGACACGATTAATGTTACCATCGCTACTTCTCCAGTTGTGGCACTTGGAAACGATAGTACATGGTGTGTTCAAGCAGTACTTGACGCAGGAAATGCTGGTTCATCTTATTTATGGAGTACAGCAGACACAACCTCTACAACAGTTATGACATCTAGTGGTACATATACAGTTGATGTTACGAATGTCGATGGTTGTTCAGCTTCTGATACGATTACGGTTTACATCAATCAGCCAAGCACATTCTCGCAAACGTTCTCAGAATGTAATGGATTCAGTATTTCGGTTGGAGCAAGTACATACAACACAACGGGTAATTACTTCGATACACTTGTTGGATCGAACGGTTGTGATAGCATTGTAAACACGGTGTTAACGGTTGCGACCCCAGTGAATGTCGCAACATCGCTTTCAGGATTTACAATAACTGCAACTGCAACAGGAGTAGGGTATCAGTGGATCAACTGTGCTAATAACGGTGCGATTGCAGGTGAAACAAACCAGTCGTTCACACCTTTAGTTGATGGTAACTATGCTGTGATTATCACAGATGGCCCTTGTTCGGATACATCAACTTGTGTGACTATTCTTGGATTGGGCGTTTCTGAAACAACTGCTGATTGGGTTCAAGTTTATCCGAATCCAGCAACAGAGTCAGTAAACGTAGCAACTGGATCGATTACCACTGAGCGTATTACATTGACAAATGCGTTAGGTCAAACAGTTCAGATGATCGAACCGAAAACAGCCATTACGACCATTAACTTATCAGAGTTAACGGATGGTGTTTACTTTGTAAACGTACTTCATAACGGACAAGTGAAAACGTATAAGATTATGAAGAAATAAAGATTCTCCTTACGGAAAACAGTCTAAAAAGAATCCCGCTTCGAGTAATCGAGCGGGATTTTATTTTTTAGATCAGCGATCATTACAATACAAGGTATTTTGGTATGAAGAATTACTTCACTTCCAGATTAATCGTTTTCCGTGTCTTCTACAATCGCAATTCCGTTTTCGTGAATGGCAATCAAGCGTTGTTTATACAGATTTCCAACTACTTGTTTAAAGGTCTTTTTGCTCCAGCCTGTTAATTTTTGAATTTCTGCTGGTTCTGATTTATCCGTAATAGAAATAAATCCGCCCTTTTCAGTGATGATTTGGAGCAATTTCCGCGTCAATGGTTCTACTTTTTCATAACCTTCTGGGTGCAACAAAATATCCAGTTTACCATCTTCCCGAACATTCTTTACAAAACCAACTGTTCGTTCACCCATGCGCAATCTTCGGTGAACATCACCTTGGAAAATCAGTCCTTTGAAACGGTTGTTGACAATGACTTTTGTTCCTAATTCGGTGGTTTCACATATCAATAATTCAACAGCGGCATTTTTTTCTACTAAATCCAATGCAGATTCATAGAAAGGCATTGTTCGTGCAGTTGCTGCCAAACGTTGTGTTGCTTCATCCAAGTACATGTAGACAAGGTATTTTCTACCTTCTTCCATGTCTTTTGGTTGTTCACGAAATGGAACCAATAAATCTTTTTCCAATCCCCAATCCAAAAAAGCCCCGTGTTGGTTGACTTCTAATACGTTTAAATAAGCAAATTGGTTGAGTTGAATAAAGGGAACACGTGTTGTAGCAACAATTCGATCTTCAGAATCTTTGTAAATAAATACTTTTAATTCGTCTTCTTCTTTGTATTCATCCAACACATATTTGTTGGGTAACAACACGTCATTTCCTTCGCTATCAAGCAAAAAAGCACCTGGAGGTGTAAAACGATCAATTTTCAGGGTGTTCCAGCATCCGATATTCATGGGGCAAAGGTATGGATTATTTGAAACACTAAACCAGAATGCTAAAGCATAATATGAACCACATAGGAGACAACAGAGAACATAGCCTTTAAGGTATCAGTTCAGTGAAATTTGCTCGTTTTGTTTCAATTATCCAAACAAGGTAAAAAAAATCCTAACGTTTAAAAGTGAACTAGAAATACAAATTCCCTGATTGTTTTGCTGCCAAAATCATACAAGGTAATTTCAAGTCATTGGTAATCAATGATTGAGCGAATGAATCAAATTGAGGTAATAAACTTTCTGAGTGATAAGCTATCGCAATAACGTTGATCCCTGTTTCACTCACATATTGAATGATTTTCTTTGAGTAAGAACCACCATTTTTCAAGAGATGTACTTCGCATTTGGCACCTTTTTCATCGTATTTGTTACGAATGAGAAGTACCCTGTTTTTTGTTTGTTGAGAAAGCCCCTCATCATTGTGACGTTCGCCAATCACGTGAACGGTTGCGTCAAAAATACGAGCTAAATCACCAGCTGGACTTACGATTTGTAAGCTTTCTTTGGTAAGATCAATTGGAACAACAATGTTTTTGATTTCCACGTGTTTCGTACCATCTTGAACGATCATAAAAGGTACATCACAACTTGTAATGACTTTCATTGCATAACTTCCAGTTAATTTCTGGAAGCCTTTTGCACCATGTGTACCCATAATAATGAGTTGTGCGTGTTCTTTATTGGCAATTTTCGAAATATCAGAAAAAATATCTCCAACTGTAACAAAAATAGTAACCTCCGTATTCGCGGAAACATTTTTATTGGCAACGATAGCCTCTAATTTTTGTTTAACTGCTGGAATTTTGGCCTTGTTATCAACCAAATTAAGTAACATAACCTCTGTTCTAACGTGGTTACCTAAGAATAGTGCATAGTCTAATGCGGTATCTCCAACGGCGGTTAAATCATGTGGGACGATATACAAATTTCGACTCATAGGGAATAAAGTTTGTACCAATATAGCTATAATGTTTCTTGTTGGTATTTTAAGTTTTACACAGACTGTTGTTTATTGAATGAATTTGGGTTTTTAACGAACATTGGCTGAAAAACAATTGCCGAATTAAGCAGAGTCGTAATTTTACATCTTCCGTTATAGAACACATTTCAAACGCAACTCAGATGATTTTCTTATTGATATTAACACTTATTATAGGCGCGCAATCACTCTTTTCTTATCATCTCTTTCAATTAAACAATCCGGTAACGCTCGTTTTTGGAATACTGCAGCTTGTGGTGTTACTGGTGAGCATTGTTGTGATGATGAGCAATTACAGGCGCAAACAAACAACGAATTACCGCAGAGCTTTTTATGCCTTTGGATTGGTTGTAGCAACAGGCATTCCTACGGTAGCTTATTTACCTTTTGGACTCAGTTTTTCCGTAATTGGTCTTCCACTCATTCAATGGATTGGTTGGGCAGTTGCTGGCATGTTGTTTCTTGCAATTGTTGCAGGTATTATTTGGGGAAGATGGAATTGGAAAACACACGAGATTGATCTTGATTTCCAGCATTTACCAGCCGATTTGAATGGTTTACGTATTATCCAAATCAGTGATATACACATTGGTAGTTTTTTCAATCAATACCATAAAGTACAAAAAGCCATCGATTTAATCAATTCATTAAAAGCAGATTATGTCTTGTTCACAGGTGATTTAGTCAACAATATTGCTTCGGAAATGCATGGCTGGGAACCACTATTTCTGCAAATTCAAGCGAAAATGGGGAAATACAGTATTCTGGGCAATCATGATTATGGTGATTATGTACCGTGGGATGCCAAAGAAGATAAAAAATCCAATTTAGCTGCGCTCATTGAAATGCATCGTGCAATAGGTTTTACGCCACTTCTAAACGAACATGTTCAATTAAGTTCAATGGATGAAGGTGCTTTTTTGATTGGAATAGAAAACTGGGGAAAGAAACCCTTTCGTCAAAGCGGTGATTTGGAAAAAGCGAGTGGAGCCATTTCAACGGATGCATTTTCTATTTTAATGTCGCATGATCCATCTCATTTTGACGAACAAGTTATAGGTTCAGGAATCGATTTAACACTTTCAGGTCATACACATGGCATGCAATTCGGGATAGAACGATTTGGCATCAAATTCAGCCCTGTTCAATTCTATTATAAAAAATGGGCTGGATTGTATCAAACTGGAAAACAATTTTTATACGTCAATCGCGGTTTCGGATACCTTGGATTTCCTGGAAGAGTAGGTATTTATCCAGAAATCACGTTGATTCGATTGAATAAAACGCTTTAATATTTTGGTGAGATTATTCAAGAAAATTGAAGGTGAAAAATAGAGTAATCAAGAAAAATTGTTTGTCGTTTTAAGCCTAAGATGCTTGATTAATAGCTACGTCATTTCTGCGTGATGATCAAAACAATCATAGGTGAATTAATCTTTCTCTTTCTCTCTCAGCTTGCTACTCGTTGATTGATTTCAAGTACATTTTTAGCGTATAGCCCAAGTCATCCATCTCAGCAATACGTTTAAATCCAAGTCGTTCATAAAATGGGAAATTCTTCTCATTCGAAGTCTCTAAGAAAATGGGCTTATTGAGCTTTTTACTGTCTTCAAGAATGTGATTCATCAATTCGGTTCCTAAACTCTTGCCTTGCTGTTCGGGGTTTACGCCGAGATACCACAAATGAATAAATTCATGGTCAGGATGGTGTTGCTTAATCGTTTTTTCTCGGTTTGTAATTTTCCCAACACGGAATAATCCGATACTGCCGAAGAGCAGTTTTAGCATATAATAAAGACCTTTCAACGTTGTTTTTTCTTGCTCTGGAAAAAGTACTATGGCACACGCATGCTGATCAGGAGATAAATAGATCTTTCCGTGTTGCTCGCCTTTGGCATAACTGTACTCCAACAGAATTTTGATTCGCTTGTCTTTCTTATGATCCTGTCGAATGACAAAATTTGTTGATTGATTATCCTTAAATGATTTGTGTAAAATGTCAATTACAATTTGCTTTTTGAGCGTGGTATGTTGCATTTTTTAATGATACTTAATTGAAGAATAGTAAATGTGTTATTGGGTTCGAAATTAAGAAATGTATTTGATCCGAAAAGTATAAACTCAGTGTGAGGGTGGAGTATTGAGGTAAAAGAAAAAAGCATCTTGCTTGCGTAAAAACTATTAGAAGATTTCGATTGCAGACTTCTTTCCTTAGATACTGAGTGTTAAGTACAAAGTGTAAAGCTTGAACTTTTGGCAGTGGATTTGAAATCTTTATGTCATCCTCCTCGGTCCTCCTTCTGCGCCTTTGCTGTAGCTTCAGCGCAAGCAAAAAGGAGGAAGACGAATAATCCGAATCTTAGAACTCGGATCCCTTCTTCATTCTCACTCTCAAAAAGAAAAATACGTCACGTGAGAGAAATGTCATAAATAACCGATGTTAGCGATTCGTGCTTTTTATTCAATTGTTCTTTTTATAACTTCCTTTACTCCTCCTTTTGTCAAAATTAGCGCATTAAAATTACCTGATTCGTCCTGAATAAATTCAATAGTTCTGTCGTTATTGTCTGCTCTGAAAAATCTTGTTTGTGATTCAGGTAGGAGTTCCATTTCTAGACTGTTAAAGTATAGTTTACCATCAATTTTCACTATTTCTATTTCCCCGTACTTCCCCACATAGTTATCGTAGATCATCGTGTCTATGTTAGTTTGAATATGTTTGTAGGGAAGTTCGACTTCTTTTTGCAGTGCAATTGCTGAAAGTCCATAGCCAATGATGTATGAAAATGATTCATTATTAGAAAGTACTGTCACAAAGATGTTGTCATCTGTAAATCGGTTGAAAGAAGTCATTGTACCAAAAAAGCCTCCGTCATGAGCAATTAGTTGATGTCCGTGATTATAAAAAGGATTAATTATAAATCCATATCCCCAATTTTGGTCGTTATGGGAAGTAAACATTTGTTTCTTCATTTCCGTTGACAAGATGGTGGTTCCGTATAGCGCCTTGTCCCATAAAGCCAGATCTTCAACGGTAGAATAAACACCATCATGACCGATATTAAATCCCCAATTGATGTAAGGATTGTGGATAAGCCCGTTTTCCGATTGACAATAAATTTTCGCTTTTTTTGCGATGATCGAATCATTATTACTGACCCCAGTATTCTTCATTCCTACTTTTTCAAATATATTTTTTCTTAAAAAAACGGCGTACTGCTCACCTGAAACTTTTTCAATAATCTTAGCCAATAAGTAATAGCCAATATTGCTATATCCACTGTTCGTTCCGGGGGAAAATTCAAACGGTATTTTTTTTATTTCAGAATAGGCAGAATCGCTGCTAATAGTGCTTAAAGCCAATTCTTTAAACCCTAAAGCAAGCCCTGAAGAATGAGATAACAACATGTGAATCGTAATGCTGTCGCCTTTTGGGTAGTCTGGGAAAAATTTACTTAGTCTGTCATTCAGTGACAATTTCCCTTTTTCTACTAATTGAAGAATGGCAGTAGCTGTAAATTGTTTAGTTACCGAAGCCAACTGAAATTTAGTGTCTACCGTGTTTTTAATATTCCACTCGTAATCTGCTAAACCGTATGCTTTTTTTAATAAAACGGAACCGTTTTTGGTGACAAGGACTGTTCCACTAAAATTATTTACTTCAACCTGCGCTTGCATGTAATTTGCAAGGTGAGTAGATGTGTTTTTTTGACCAACAATTAAAATGGGGAATAACATTATTGTTAAGCTCAGGTTCATCATTTTTTTAAAGTAGAATTAAGCTGCAATGTTATCATTTAATAAAACGATAGAATTGTATTTTTGTAAACCAACTAAACAAAGATCCATTTTATTTGACCGTTTTCGAGTATTGCCATTTTAGAGAAAAACGCTTTTGGTGTAAAGCCAGTCAATTTTCTAAAATCCCTGATCATATGCGACTGGTCAAAATAATCGAGACTATTCGATAAATTGATTTCATTTTCAAGATGGCTTTGGATAGCTGTACGGAATCTGATTATTTTTCTGAGTTGAGAAGGCGTTTTGCAAATATGTCTTTCAAAATGTTTGTTTATTGTAGTTCGTGATCGACCAGTTTTATGAGATAAGTTTGTCATAGACTGATTTATATTACTTACATCCATCATTTCGGTGAGTATCTGTTCTAGCAAAAGATTTTCAAACGGTTTCAATTTTGAAATCCAATAACATTCTAATTTTTCAATTTTTTCATCGGGATTTTTTATTGAAAGAATGGACGCCATGGAGTCCTTATAATCATCGTATGGGATAAAATCAGGAAAAGTTCCCTCAGAATAATATCTCAAATCATGATTGATAAACCGATTTATTCCAAGAGGTTTGAAGTAAGTAGTGATTTCATTGATTTTACCTTCATAGTTCACAAGAACTGGTTCATTGAAATTGCTCACTAAATTGGTTTCAATCGCATTGGATTGGCACGATTTTACGGTTATTTGATTTTCAGTCTCCAACGTTTTGGTTTGCTCACTAATCGTAACAATTGTATAAATACTTGGAAATGTAAAATAAGTAGCGGGTTTTTCTTCAACAGTTTGCTCGAGTATATAAAAGCACTCAATGTATTTTTTCAGTAGAGGATTTGTGGGTTTATAGGCTTTTATTGTCATTCTTTTAGTTCATTTTTATAAAAGTATAATTAAATGCGCTTTATGAATATAACTGTCGCTTAAATCCTCTGGTTTTGTGGTTGATCCCTAAAAAAAAAGCCCAAACTCAGTGTGAGCGGGAGAGTGATCCGGTTTATACACTGATCCGGAACTTGATTCAATCTTCGAACACGGGTTCCGCTCTCAAATCTCACACTCAAAACTGAAAAGAGTGAGTGAGAGCGTGAGTATAGAGGGAAAAGAAAAAAGCATCTTACTTGCGTAAAATGCTTTTTTCTTTTGGTGATCCGGCTGGGATTCGAACCCAGGACCCATACATTAAAAGTGTATTGCTCTACCAGCTGAGCTACCGAATCTTATTGTTCACATTCACTTAATCTTCATGAATGCTAGTCCGACTTTCTGTTAGACGGGTGCAAAGATAGGTATCTTTTATTCTTTTACAAGTGATCGGTGAAATTTTCTGAAAAAAAATCAATGGAACTGCACTAACACACTGATTTCAAACCTCAAAAAAAAAGAATTAGAATGAAAAAAAATCGTAATTCACAGTGGAGTATGGATTTCTTGAACTCAATGAAGTGAACTGGAAGTGATCAAACGATTACTTTTGTAACCGATGGCAAAAAGGAAACGTTCTTTAAAAATCAGAATTAAACGGCTTGGGATAGCACTCATGATCTGTTGGGGGACTGGACTGGTTATCTTTTTCTCCAATCCAGTTTGGTCAAAACAACAATTGGATAAAGCCTATAACTGGATTGCCAACAAAACATTCAAACCAATTCCTAGAAAAGAACCGTGTTTGGAACATGAGACCTTCGCCTGGCAAATGATCGATGGTGTAGATGAATATTGGGTGCATTCTGCAACACATGGTATTGAACCACTTAAATTCGTTCGTGATATTCAACCGGCTGTGGATAGCGGGAAATTAATCCCAATTCTTCCAACGGAGAATTACTTTGTAGATACTATGCGTTATTCATTTCCTTTTGCCGTTCCTAAAACAAAGGAATTTATCGATACCATTGCAGCTCGATTTCAAGCAAAACTGGTCAACACACGCTATCATGGTGCTCGAATTGTTGTTACATCTGTGTTAAGAACCAAAAGTTCTGTGGCGCGTTTGGTCAGACATAACCGCAATGCAATTCGTAATAGCGCCCACTTACATGGAACAACATTTGATTTATCGTATGCCAATTATGATTTCAAACGACCGTTGCATCCAACAGAAGCCGAATATTTGAAAGAAGTGTTAGCCGTCACTTTATTCGAATTGAGAAATGAGAAAAAATGTTGGGTCACCTATGAGATTTTTCAAACCTGTTTTCACGTTGTGGCACGATAATAGCCTGAATTCTGAATCTGAATTTAAAGTCGAATTCAGGTTAGTAGTAATGAATTGCTTAATTTTAAGTTAAAATAGGTTGAAGTGTGTGTAACATTTCTCAATTTTAACCCTATAAAATTGCAATTGAACACATTAAAAAATAGATCATGAGGATTAGTATTCTAGCTATAATAGCATTCATTTTAACTTCAATCACTGCTGGGGCGCAAATTAAGTTCGAACACCTAACATTGGCAGAAGCTATGGTGAAGGCGAAAAAAGAAAATAAACCCCTGTTTGTTGATGTACATGCTACATGGTGTGGTCCGTGTAAACGAATGGCGGCAACTGCTTTTGTTGATCCTGTTGTTTCGCAATTGTACAATAAAAATTTCATCAATGTGAAAATTGATGGTGAAAAAGCGGATGGTCCTGCTGTTATGCAACAATATGGAATTACCGCCTATCCAACATTGTTGTATTTGAATGCTGATGGTACCATTTTCCGTAAAGTAGTCGGTGGAATGACAGCTGAAGACTTACTCAAACGAGGAAATGAAGCAATTCATCCAGATGATTCTCCATTGTGGATTGCCCGTAAAAAATACTATTCATCGAACTTAGAGCTTGTTGATTTAAGAGAATTTATTGGTGTGATGATCGCTGAAGATGGTGATTCATTGGGGTTGTTTGCGTCAGCTTATTTCAATGTGAATCAATCACTTAATTTGAAAGATGAAATTGATTTTAATGTCTTTTATCAACAAGAAAACGATCTTGAGAGTAAAAACAGCACTTATTTTTTAACAAACCCTTCTGAATTTCCAGTAGATGCCTATACGGGTAAAATCAAAGAATGGATCAACCAATCATTTGCAACTGCGATCGAGAAGAAAGATTATTCAATTGTTGAGTTAGTCGTTATCAAATTGTATCCTTATTGGGAGAAAGCAGAAACATTGGATCAGGATCAAGTGACGTATTTGGCATTTGTGAAAGAGCAATATGAGCGATATGCCAATCAATAAATAGTTTTATTTTTTCACACGTTTATTCTTTTTCACTCGATAGTTTAATCGTTGCAAAAACGGCATCAATAACAAATGCCATGCGTTCAAAATCCAATCGTTCCATCTTGTCACTTTTTTGATGGTAACTTTTATTGCGGTAAAAAGCCGTATCTGTTACCATTACTGCGCTGATCCCAAGTGCCCAATAGTTGAGATGGTCTGAGAAATCAATTCCTGGAAGACCTTTTGGACCTTTGAACTTTTTGGTTCTTACAGCGCTATTTTTTTTGAATCGTTTCGTGAATTTCCGTGCAAAATGACCAGGACCAAATTTATTCACCAGCGTGATGTAATTGCCACGACTTCCGTAAATCATGCGTAAAGCTTTGATAGGATAATCTTGTGTTTTCTTTTCGTCCACAAAATACCCAATCATTTCGAGGCAAATCATGCCCGTTACATCTACAGAATCCTTCTTAAGTGATTGCGCATGGATGTAGCTCCCCATGTATTCTGAACGAAAAAAGGGAGGTTCTTCTAGGGTGTAAGCAACTAAATCTATGCGTTGTTTCAAGGATTGACCTTTCAATTGTCGTGCTAATTCCAACAAACCAACTGTCCCACTAGCATTATCATCGGCTCCTTCTTGCTCGCCGCAAACGTCATAATGCGCACCAACAATCAGGCGTTCTATGTTCTCGGTTCCAAAACTTGCGATGACATTTTTGTATTCTCGGGTTCCAATTTTATAGGTTTGAAAATAGACTGTATCGGCATATTGTTGAAATTCTTTCAGCAGGTAATCGGCTATTTCATTCAATTGATCAACATGTTCGTAATTGCGCGAAACGGCTGTTTTGGTTAAAACGGTCATGTGAGCTTTGATCAAATTGGTGTCCGATTGAGCCGAACATCCAATGGCAGTAAAAGAAAACAGAAGCAGTACAAATAATTTCATTGAGTTGGATTGAACACTAAATGTACTAGAATTTGAGGTTAGTCAATTACGAAAAGGTTAAAATGGATAGTTTAATGATTGATCAGATTAAATCACGTTATTTCCTGCTATTTTTACTTTTTCTTGATACTATGGAGCCGCTAAAAGAATTATTTAATCGTGATTTTTATCACCAATTTGCCAACGAATTCAGTAAAATTGATCCGTCTTTTGAGGTGGAAGCATTCATACAATCGGTTACAAAAGGATTGGACGAACGATCGTTGAATGAGCGTATGCGCAATACTTCTGTAGTGCTGAAAGACTTTTTACCAGCTGATTACGAACAATCAATTGAACTCATGCGGAAAGTGATTCCGAACCTAAAAAAAGGATACACCACATTGATTTTCCCCGATTTTGTTAGTCAGTTTGGAAAGCAAACGATTGATATTTCATTAGATGCATTAAAATATTTTACCCAATTTGGATCATCTGAATTTGCGATTCGTACGTTTCTTCAGCAAGATTTTAATCGTACAATTCAAACAATGTATGCATGGGCAATTGACGAAAATCATCATGTTCGTAGATTGGCTTCTGAAGGATCACGTCCTCGCTTACCTTGGTCGTTCAAATTGCCTGAAGTGATTAAAAACCCTCGATTGACTCAACCAATTTTAGAACAATTGAAAACGGATCCGGAATTGTATGTGCGCAAGTCGGTTGCTAATCATCTGAATGATTTCTCGAAAGATAACCCAGCTTTTATGATTGATTTAGTGACGCAATGGGATCAATCACACCCACATACTGCTTGGATTGTAAAACATGGAACACGTACCTTGATCAAAAAAGGAAATACAGATTCCTTGAATGTATTTGGTTATGAGAAAGAGGTTCAATTAAAACTAGTCGATTTTAAACTCAATCGATCGCACATAAAACTTGGTGATACACTTCAATTTGATTTTACACTTGTTTCAGAGAAATCAACAGCTCAAAAATTGGTTGTAGATTATGTGATCCACTACCGAAAAAATTCAGGAGAATTATCGGCTAAGGTGTTTAAATTGAAAGAGGTGAATTTGTTGCCGAATCAGCCAGTTTTTATAGCTAAGAAACAGTTGATTAAAGATTTTTCAACGCGGAAACATTATGTTGGAGAACACCTGTTGGAGATTCAAATCAATGGGAAAATTGTTTACAAGACTTCGTTTTTGTTGGAGGAATGAGGTTCGAATTTTAATTAATTTTTTAGTTTAAAAATAATTATATTTCAATGATATTTAAAGTATATTCTTGTTAAGAATCTATATTTCAATGTTATACATTCCGTAATATTGCGGAATTACTGAGCATTTTTTAATGCTATTACTTTAGTTTAAAGTCAACATGATAATGATCATCATGCAACGAATTAATCAAAGGTGACAAATTCGTCGTCACATAAACCCCAGTAGCTTTCAGCTTTTTTCCTGATTCAGTTGCAAATAATTCATCGCGCAATTCGGTATTCCAAATGATTTTTTCGATGGATAATCCCTGATTTTTTGTTTGCTCAATTAAGGTCAGTAAGTGAAAAGCCATCAATTCGAAGTCAATTTGAACAGTTGAATCTTCAGTGTAACAGCCATTCTCGTCAAAATCCATCAAGTAGTGAGCTGCTCCCATAAAATCAAGTTCTGTATACGGAATCCCATTTTGCCGCAGTGGTGTCATAAAATCGACACTTAACCCATTTTGATGAGTTCGATGAGGGGCGATTTTTCCACCATGTTCATTGGAACACTCCATGATTCCAAATAATCGCTTGGGAACTGTTGTTTCTAATTGTGCGTAAGTTGCTAAAAGTGTTTCTTTTACTTTCAAATGCATAAAACACCGATTGTGGAGGTAGCTATTCGTGTCAAAATAATGGTAATTTGCTCCAGAAAAGGGGAGAAGATAACCGTTTTCTAATGCGCCATCACTTACTGTGCCTGTGGAACGACTAGTTCCTTTTAGATTGTTGAAGGAGAGAAAGTGTTTTTCAACGGCAGTTAGCGAATCAGTTTCGATTGTTTTTACTTGGATTGGCTCAGAAATTGTTTGAGATTGAGTGCAGGATGTTGTTAAAATTAATGCGATTAAGGGGATAAATTGTTTCATAAAATTGAATCTGTTCTGTCGGTAAAATCACCTGATGTTTAACACTTGAAATTGGTGATAACTTTTTTACAATTTTCATGCCAATCAAAAAGCGTTGAATTGCTCTATCTACTATATTTGCGGTGGGTTTGAGTTTGGTATTCCAATAAAGACCAGCCCGAAAATAGAATGGAAGAATTGATCAAGCAATTTGGTGAGGAACTTGGAAAGTTATTAGATAAATTTAAAGTTCCTTTAGATGATCCCATTATTGTTTTTTCATTGCTACTATTTATCATTCTGTTATCACCGATTGTACTTAGAAAAATTCGAATTCCTTCTTTAATTGGTCTGATTTTATTTGGTGTTTTGATTGGTCCCAATGGATTGAAAATAAACGATCTTACGATTCTCGATAAAAGTGTCATTGCCCCAACCGGTTTTGTTGGTATGTTTTCCACCTTTGGATTATTGTACATCATGTTTATGGCGGGCTTAGAATTGGATTTACAAGAATTCAAACGGTATCGTTATAAATCAATCGCCTTTGGAGCACTGACGTTCTTTATTCCATTATTACTGGGTTATCCTGTTTGTCGCTATGCATTAAACTTGGGTGAATTGGCTAGTTTATTAACGGCTAGTATGTTTGCCACACATACGTTGGTTGCTTATCCGATAGTGAGTAAATACGGGCTTTCGAAAGCTGAAGCTGTTGCAATTGCGATTGGAGGAACCATTCTTACAGATACGGCTGTTTTGATTATTCTTGCTGTTATCTCTGGTTCTTCTCAAGGAGTCATCAATACCAATGTACTCATTCACTTGGGGGTAACGTTATCGATTTTCAGCCTCATCATGTTTTGGCTAGTTCCAAAAATTGCGCGATGGTTTTTCAGTAAACTTGAATCTGAGAAGAGTTCCCATTACATTTTTGTGCTTTCGATTCTATTCTTTGCTTCCTTTTTAGCTGAGGCAGCGGGAATTGAAAAAATCATTGGGGCTTTCGTTGCAGGTTTGGTATTAAATCGATTGATTCCGCACTCTTCTGCTTTAATGAATCGGATTGAATTTATAGGTAATTCCTTGTTTATTCCCTTCTTTTTGATTGCAATTGGAATGGTGGTGAATGTAAAAGTATTGTACAACAACCCTTGGGCATGGGGCGTAGCTGGAATTCTAACAGGATTTGCGATTTTCAGTAAGTATTTGGCAGCACTTTTCACACAATTGATCTTCCGCATGTCGCGGTCTGAACGACAAATTATTTTTGGATTGAGTACTGCTCATGCTGCTGCGACATTGGCTGTAATTCGTGTAGGATATGATATGCATATTCTTTCCATTGATGTCGTTAATGGTACAGTGATCCTGATCCTAATTACCAGTATGACGGCTTCATTTGTTACAGAGAATGCTGGTAAAAGACTTTTAATTGAACAAGCAAAAGACGAACCCATTGAAGGCCCTGCTTTACGAAGTCAACATTTGATGGTAGCTGCCAATGAGTTGAAAGGAAACGAACAATTACTCGACTTCTCCATTTTAATTACAGATAAAAAAGTCATCAATCCCATTTCTGTGGTCAGTGTATTGGATAATGATGGTGAGGCAGAAATGCGTATTCGCCGTTCACGTAAACACATGGATGATTTTATTCACCATTATTCTGGTGGAGAAATATCTGTGCAAGCGATGGCAACCATTGACCATAATTTCTCCAGTGGAATTGCGCGTGTTTCGAAAGAATTGGTTGCCGATATTGTCTTGATGGATGATAATTCTAAATTGAATCTACTGAAACGTCTGGTTGGTGATGATCGCGAACATTTATTGGATGTCTGTGAAAAATCGGTTTTCTTTTGCCAGTTTAATAATTCATTTGCTACCTATCGGACAGTTGCATTGGTGTGCCCACAGATGGCGGAGCTAGAATCGAGCTTTAATCAATGGTTGGAACGCGTATTCAGGGTGGCGAAGGAGTTGAATTGTGTAATGGAAATTTATGCTGTAGAAGCTACTTTTGAGAAAATTGAAGCATATAAAAACTTCCGGAAATTTGGAACTTCTTTAAAACACATTCCAATTGAGCTCACGGAAGACACACTTCGTTTGTTGGAACATAAAAAAGAAGATACACTATTAGTTAGCGTTTTCGCCCGAAAAGGATCTGTTTCTTCTTTCTTAGGAATGGAATCGTTACCACAACGAATGGAACGTCAATTAGAATTGATGGATCACGTGTTTATTTATCCGGCACAACAACCCAATGATTCTGCTTTTGGTTCGTATGATGATATCAATGCAGGTCCATTAGGAGCAGGTGTTGAGGCCATTCAACGTTTATCCAAAGAAGTAGGTGGGATTTTCCGTAAAAACGACGACGAAGACAAAGACAAATAATCGTTCCAATCTTTTTTGATTGTATCGAATACACGAAAACATTAACTAATATAGTATGAAAAATAGCCCATATTCCGTTGAAGAACGTTTTATTAAATACGTACAGGTTGATACTACAGCTGATCCCAATTCAACCAGTTTTCCTTCTTCTGAAAAGCAGAAAAATTTATCGCTAATTCTTGTCAATGAATTAAAAGAATTGGGAATTGTGGATGCGGAAACCGATCAATGGGGTTATGTTTACGCGACCATTCCTGCAACAAGTGATAAAATCGGAATCCCGACTATTTGTTTTTGTTCACACATCGATACGGCTCCAGATTGTTCGGGAACTGGAGTGAAACCTATTGTTCACAGAAAATACGATGGAAACCCAATTACACTTCCAGACGATACTTCACAGATCATTACAACAACGAAACATCCGTATTTAAAAGAGAAAATTGGAGATGATCTTATCACAGCATCTGGTTTAACCTTATTGGGCGCTGATGATAAAGCGGGTGTGGCAATCATTATGGATTTAGCGGCTCATTTAATGAACAATCCACAGATTCAACATGGAAAGATTCGCATCTTGTTTACTCCGGATGAAGAAGTTGGCCGTGGAGTGGAACAGTTAGATATGGCTAAACTAGCTGCTGACTTTGGTTATACCTTGGATGGTGGTGAATTGGGTTCGATTGAAGATGAATCGTTTTCTGCTGATGGAATGACTTTTCATATTACAGGATTGAGTGCGCATCCTGGTTATGCCAAAGGCAAAATGGTTCATGCAGCGAAAGTTGCAAGTGCGTTTGTGGCAGCTTTACCTTTGAATGAATGGTGTCCTGAAGCAACAGAAGATAGACAAGGTTTTGTGCATCCAACTTCCATTTCTGGAGGTTTAGAAGAAGCAACTGTTTCGTTTATCATTCGTGATCACGATACGGCTAAATTGGTTGAACATGAAGCACGTTTAAAAGAAATTCTTGAATCGATCATCGCGCAATTTCCAGGTGCAACGTTTACAAGTAGTGTTTCTGAGCAATACCGTAACATGAAAGAAATCATTCGTGATGTACCATTTGTAACGGATTATGCGGTTGAAGCAATGAAGCGAGTGGGAATTGATGCAACTCCGACTATTATTCGCGGTGGAACGGATGGTTCTCGTTTATCGTTTATGGGATTACCTTGTCCGAATATATTTACGGGCGAAATGGGAATTCATTCACGACAAGAATATGTGAGTATTCAGGATATGCAAAAAGCGGTAGATACCTTGATTGAGTTGGTACAAATTTGGGAAGGTCACACAACCAATTAAAACTAGTTGGAGTTTTGAAAGTGCTATTTTCAAAACTCCAAGTTTTTCGGCTTATTTTATTTTATCGACCTTAAACTCAAACTTGATTTGCACATCATTTATGAGTTGATCTGAACGATCATAAGTGATTTTAAAAACGGATGAAACTTGAAGTGCTACGTAAGCAAATTGTTTCTTTAAATCCTTTTTGTTGTTCGCAACCACGAAGTTAGATTTAGTACTTGCAATTGATTTAACATCATCTTTCACAAAATCTTTTCCTTTTAAGCCAATAGAAACACGGAAATAATCTGTTGATTTAATATTGGATAATGCACTATCTGGATTGTCTGAATCGTTATCGCCACCATCAGTAAAAACAACCAGCGATTTCGGACCAGAAAAGTTCAAGTTATCTAGCATAGAAACGCCTTCTAAAGTGGCTTCGAACAAAGCAGTTCGGTCTTTGTAATCGCTAAAATTATCAATGAGGGATTTAAGAACTTCTGCATTTGAAGCATCATAGAAGGAAGTTGTAACAATGTTAGCACTGCTAGAAAAGAAAACAACACCAATTTTAGAATTGGGGGTGCTTGATGTAATTTCGTCCACAAAATCCTTCGCATACGTTTTAAGATCACTCATTACGTCAGAAAGCGAAGTACTCATGTCTAGGACCAATACACAAGCGATATCAGTTTTGCTAGCTACAGCTGCACTAGAGAATTCGCTTTGATCTTCCCATTTTTTGTTTGTTTTTTCAAAAATATTGATCTTATCTATTTCGAAATTGTTATTCTTTGATTCAATTCGAACACCATCTAACACAATTTGAACAGTCTCATTACCAATATTGGTCGCCGTTATGCTTTCAACTGCAATAAATGGGGTAGAAGTTGTAGGTGAACTACTAATAGTTGGTCCAGTACTAGAATTGCTATAGGTCAGTGTGATAAATTCTGTTTTACCAACCCAGAATGGGTTTTTAGCACATGCTCCGATACAAAGCAAGATAAATGTGACAATATAAACTGGTTTCATGACCATAAAGATACTTATTTGTTGGTTCCTTTAAAAAATACACTGCTAATTAGTCTATTTTTGATGCAAGATTAGTCATAACTAATGAATCGATTTCTTTGATTAGTTAGTTTTACACGTATTTTAAAGTATCCTTCTAATGAAAAAGTTAACTGAACAATTTCTTCTCAATCCTGAAATTACCTTTCTGAATTTCGGGTCGTTTGGTGCGTGTCCGAAACCTATTTTCGAGGAATATCAACGTTTTCAGTTAGAATTGGAGCGTGATCCAGTACAATTCATTACTGTGAAAGGCTATGAATACATACGTCAATCGCGGGAAGCACTCGGAAATTATGTCGGTTGCAGTGCAGATGATTTGGTTTTCACACCGAATCCCACGTATGCCATAAATACAGTCGCACGCAATTTAAAATTGCAGCCAGGAGATGAAATTCTATCAACTGATTTGGAATATGGTGCGTTGGATAGAACGTGGGATTTCTATTGCAAAGAACAGGGAGCAGTCTATGTGCGACAAACGATTTCATTGCCCTTGGTTTCAAAAGAGCACTTTTTGAATGATTTTTGGAAAGGCTATTCTGACAAAACAAAAGCGATTTTCATCAGTCAAATAACGAGTACAACAGGCTTGATTTTTCCTGTGAAAGAAATTTGCATTGAAGCCAAAAAACGTGGACTCATAACCATTGTTGATGGGGCACATGTTCCAGGACATATTCCGTTAAACCTTGCTGAATTGGAAGCGGATATTTACACTGGTGCATGTCATAAATGGATGCTCACTCCCAAAGGATCGTCATTTCTGTATGTGAAAAAGGAGTTTCAATCGTGGATGAATCCGTTGGTTGTTAGTTGGGGCTATAATCCAGAAACACCTTCTGAGTCTCACTTTTTAGATTATCACCAGTTCAATGGAACACGTGACTTTTCTGCCTATTTAACCATTCCAGCTGCGATTGCGTTCATGAAAGAATACGATTGGTGGAATGTGGCAGCCGATTGCAGAAAACTAGCGCATAGCAATTATCAACGTTTTTGTGATTTGATGAATTCCCAACCACTTGCTCCTATTGGTGATGAATTTTTCGGGCAATTGTGTAGTATTCCTATTCGTACGAGTGATCCAGCAAAGTTGAAACAAACGTTGTTTGAACAACACAAGATCGAAATTCCTGTCATGCCGCATGGTGATCAGGTTTATCTGCGTTATTCCATCAATGCTTTTAACACGCAGAACGATTTGGATAAATTGTATGAAGTCATGAAGTTGTATGAATAAAATGGTAGAGTCCCAATACATGTTTCCCTACCATTTTACTATTTATTTCATGATGGTCAAGTATTTTCTTACCGAGTTGTGATTGATGTACCCATAACCATTCGTTGTTCGTGAATAAGCCACGACATCGATTGAATGTGCACATGTTACAAGTGGAACCCAAACACCAGAAGTTGGTGCGTTTTGGTTTTGGACACCAGTCCAATTTCCTTTCGCAGGAGTATAGGTATCACTAGCAAGTAGAGCAGATGCACCGTCGCCCCAGTTTGCCGTTACTGCATAATTCAATACATTTCCTTCTGGATCATACGCATTAAAGTTTACGATAATTCCGTCTGTTGGGCTTGTCATTTGTACAATGGAACAGGTGCCAACTGCAACACCACCATGCATAACTGAATTGATCTTAACATCTGGAACTGTATTATCAATATTCAATGTTAAGGTTTGAGCAGGAACAGCAATCGAAGCTTTTGCAGCGTTAAAAAACTCGACTTCAAATTGATGAATCCCTTGTGGTAACTGTGTTGAATCGAATTGAAACAATAAATCGTGAATCGAATAATCAACTCCAGCTAATGGAAGCGGGTAGAAGTTGGCAGCATCTGGACCAAAAGCTTGCAATTCGTAATCACCCAATCCTACATTCCAACTGTAATTGTACCATGCGGTTCTAAAATAGGTAAATGTTCCAACACTTCCCGGTCTGTATTTTACTTTAATATAACGCGCTCCTCCAGCAATTAATGCGTCAAGATTCGGTTTATTTCCTATAATATTTAATCGACCACCAAATGCTGCATTCATTGCTTGTACAAAATATCCTGCGTCTGTTGTAGCACGACCAGTAGCATTGATTTTTGTTGTTGGAATTAAACCTACACAACCAATTACTGGTCCCATTAGCGCAACATCGATCAATGGTTTACGTGACAAATACAAAGTATGAAGTGCGGTGAAATTTGTCCAGAAATTCGCTGGCGTATCAACTGTAGACAATGGATTTGTTGAATGAATTTTGAGCCCAAATCGTGTGTAAGGAGGAAACCATCCCGGAGCCAATGAAATACTTAAATCCGTTAATTTGAATCTGAATTTCCAAACACGGTGTTGAACTGCATTATTTGGCGATGATTCAAATGCAGATTTGAACAATGTGCTATCTGTTGAAAGCCCAGTCCAACTGCCAGAACCTAGGTAAAATTGACGACCAATCTTATTGGGTGTATTGGGGAATTGCGCATAATTCACATCAATATTTGGTGAAATGTTTCCACTTCGGTTACGGTCAAAAGTGAACCAAAAATAATCGCCAACACCACTGTCATTTCCTGTATCGGATGTCATATCCAATGCAGCGTACAAAAATTGGGCATCGTTTTTTGTGATTAGAAAACCGCCTGGGATTTCTAATTTACCTGCTCCTGCCCAAACTGGGTCTCCTAATCCTTCAGTTAATTGAATGGGATTCTCTGCCCATTTCGAAGTTGTAATCATGAATAATGGTTTAATTTAAAGTGCCTACTCTATAAGGTTTTCGGCTTTCCCTTGTTCAACTTTGGTTTCAGTAATTTGTTTAAAAATGATACACAGTACGCATTAGAAATGCCGAGTTACAAAGCATAAATATGAAGTCACACCTGGTGAAAACCAAGAATTGAGACATATAATATTTCGCTTGATCAATATCGGATCAGCGAATAGTAGTGTGTATTGTTTTAAATTGCTTGTTCAATTGAAATTAAACAAGCGTTTGCAAATATATGTTATTCAGCTGTTTAGTAACTTGCTGAATAATCTAAAATGTGTTTTTTACGGAGTACAGTGATTAAATGGCGAAATTTATTGTGTGAATACCATTTAATCTTGAGTCATTTTTTCAATTAGCCAAAACGAGATTGTACTTTGATAAGAATAAAATTAAATGATTGACCGTTAACTCGTTTAACTCGCCTTATACAGGAATGTCCCCAATTGAATTACTTCCTTTTCTGTTTCTAATCGGCGGGTAATTTCTTTTGTTTTTTGTGATTTCCGACCGTAGTTGGTAATGAGTTGTACTTGAATCGTTGTAGCACCAGTTAGGGTTGTAGCACTGTTTCCAAAATAGTTTGCCTCAATAATATAATTCCCTGGAATGGCGTGTTTGATTACAAATTCTTCAGGGCCGTATCCTCCTGTGAAATCATTTGAAATTCGTCCACCAGTGGCGGTTAGCTTATTGGAATAATAGCATTTTTCACCGCGTGGATCGGTTACCCATAAATCAATATCGCAATTGTCGGTGTCCCAATTAATCACCACACGCATATCAACGGGCATTGCGCTGATTAATCGTGGGTCAATTGCTGTAAGGTTCAATGTTTGTGTTGAATTGGCGATGATTGCATTCATTTCAACAGCGACCAGTGATTCTATATCGTTGAAACGCCCATCCCAACTATGCGAAACGACATAATACAATGCGTCAATTGCTTTTTGATCTTCCCGATTCAGCGCATACACCAATCCCAAGTCGCGGAACGATTGTGGTTCTTCGGGACGGAGGTTTTTCACTTCTTCAAATACAGCAATCGAGAGTTTGTAATAGCCCAATTGTTCCAACCGATGTCCTAAAATGCGCAGCACTTGTGGATTTTCTAATTCCATTTCAGCAAGATTGGAAAGTATACGAAGCGCTATCTTTTTTTCGTTGTTCTGGATGAAAAAATCGGCAACATCAATGTAAAAAGAGGGGGAAAGCGCGTATTCCTTTTTCAACGAAAGGTAGGTTTTATACCAATTGATGCGCTCACTCGCTTTGATTTTACCTAAATAAGGTGTTTTTGGATCCCAATTGGCTAATTCAATCTCGCCTTTGGCTTTTTCCTGACTTTCTTTTGATTTATTCTTACGCAAACTTTCAGTGTTTGTTAAAGTGCTTCTTGTACTTTCTTCGTCTGTAGATATTGAAAATGTAAGTGCCTCAGCATTCATACTAGGCGAACCAACTGCATTCATCTCATAAGAATCATGTGTATTAGCAATCATTAAATTTCCTTTCTGTTTTTTTTCTGCAACAATTGGTTTTGGTTTAAATACGGTATTCCACCACGTTTTGCGTTCTGAAAAGCTGGTTACAACTTGTTCCAAATGCTGCTTGGATTTATCATCTTCTAACGTTTCTAATCCAGTAATTTGTTTGAAGTATTCATCCCGTAATTCTTGTGGAGGCACAATTCGGTGTGTCACATAGTCTTCAATTCTATCGAGTACAATCAATGACGTATTGCGTGTAACGATGCTGTATTTTTTTCCAATTCGTGTAATTTCAGCTTTGTTTTTCTCGTAGCGTAAATCCAATTCTGAAATGCGTTGTTGTGCCCATATTTTGCTGATTAGTCCATTATAATTACCCGTTTCTGTTTCATTCAAATCAACTTGAATGACCTCTGTTACTTCATTGTCGTACCCAAATTTAAGCGCCAGTTTAGTCGTCGGGTTTTTGGTGATTCCAGCAATGCTGAATTGTTCGGTAAATGCTTGTGCACGATCAGTTGTTATGGAAACGTTTTCATTTTCTTCCATTCCCAAAAAACGCAATTGTTGCAGGGTCATTTTTTCAAACGCTTGATTTGAAGTGATTGCCGTTAAATCGATGAACTGACCATGCGATTTATCAGCAATGTATTGTGCGTTGCTTGGATCTGCAATCGCTATTGAATTCCAAACATAAACAGGTTTGTTTCCATAATTCATTTCAGCTTTTCCAAAATTGTGCAAACAATCAGAAGAGAGTATGATTTCTTCACCGCTTAATTGGCTGAAATCGATAGCACCTAATTGAGTTCCACCATCGTATGATTGTTCTTTTAGCCTGGTAAACAGGCTATTGGCATCACCATTTGTGATGGTAAAACTTTCTTTGGAATGAATTTCATTGCTAAATGTCACTAATTCAACCGTTGTGTTGCCAATTCGATCGAGGTAATTATCTAGCAATTGCGTTTCTTTTTCAAAATTTCTTCCCGCTGCTGAATTAGACACATCCCACAACAAGGTCAATGAATGCGGCATTTTTTTTACTTGATTTCCTTTTTTAGGATGAACAACCGTATAAAAATAAGTAGCGTCTTGTTGTTGCTCGATCATTGTTTTTGCTGAACGTGGAAATGGAATCGCAAAGTTCAACGGTTGGTTGGCATACACATTAACCGACTTCATTTCGGCAGTATAATTCTCATTCCATTGATCGAAACGGAAACAATTCAGTTCATTATCTTGTAAAACTGGCTGAATTTTTTGCTTAAAAACAGTAACATTTACAGTGTATTCCTTCAATTTATCCTTGAATTTCAATGGCATCTTGTAATTCAATTGACCATCCATTTCAGTCAATTCCTGTGAATAAGCAACAAGGATTCGTTTTTCACCATTCGCAGGTATAGGAAATACACGTGCTTTGAAATTATTTCCTTTTGACCATTCCAATAATCCGGGATCAATTTTTTGACGAACAGTTGATTCAAAAGCGACACGACCTTGTTCTTTTTCTACCACAACACCTTCTCGTAAGTTACCGTTGACTTCCATTGCAAAGCGCGAAACCGTTTGTCCGGCCGCTAAGGGGAAATACAATTCACCTTCTAAAACACGCGACTCGTTGTTGAAAAACGTCATATCTAAGGTTGTAACTGCAATGTTACCAACTACTTGAATATCGATAGTTAGCTTATTCAGACCAAGCGGAACAGAGGTGTGATTTGCATCATCAACCATAATCGTTGGAAATGATTTCAAGGTGTCATCGATTTCTCTCGTAACAGGTTTTTTAGCCTGTTCAACTGGTTTTAGTTGAAAAGCGAGCATGACAAATGTTGCGCAAAGAAAGGCAACAATAAGAAGGTGACCCCGTTGAACTATTCGATTCATAGTAGGTGTAAATATTTGGATTGATAGCTACTACACATCTAAACGAAAAACGTTCGATTTTAGTCTAATTGATGTTGAAATCGGTTCGAGAGAACAATCAAATTTCCGATTAATCCTTTTTAACTGAAATTACGGAGTAATGTGTGGTCGTAAAAAAATCACGGATGAAAGGAATATCAAAGATCAACCACAGCTTACGCGTTTTTAACTTGAATTTCACTTCGTAATTGGGATTGATGAAATAAAGGGTTTCTTTATCAAATTGATAACCTCTTTTTCTAACAATTTTCCTGAATCGAGCAATGGAAAGTCCCGTTTCTTTCACTTCCATCAAGTTGTCAATGGTTGCTTGACTTTCACCAAAGAGTTTGAATAAACCGCGGTACATGAAATTTGGGAGGATATGAAAGTAGGGAAGTTTGCTCAGAAATTTGCTTCTACAGATTTGCTGATGTCCGCCAAAAGGCATGCGCCATGGTGGAAATGCGAGAAACACTTTTCCTCCAGGATTGAGGAATTGTTTGAGGTATTCCATGAATTTATCCTGATCGTGGATATGCTCAATGGTATCGCGCATAATCACCAAATCAAAGCGATGAAAGGTATCAGGGCTTACTTCATAAATATCTTGGGCAACCAATGTGAGGTTTTCCTTTTTAGGATGTTCTGCAAAAAACAATTCACCATTTGCGATTTTTGTATCAGAAAGATCAATTCCAATGACTTTGCAACCAAAATCGAGGAACGGTTTCAAGTTCCCACCTTCTCCACAACCAATTTCTGCAACTACATGATCAGGCGAAAGTTGAAAAACTTCCTGAATATAGGGAATTACGAATTTTTCAGTGGTGAAAACCTGCTCATTAAAATAACGTTCTCTATTGGTGTGTCTATCGTACATGGATATAAGGACTGTTTTTCTATAGTTAATTCTTCGACGAGGATCAAAACTACAATTTAGTTGCGAATATCTGTTATTTCAGATCAGGGTAAACGCATTTTAACTATTATTTCCCACGAATTCACGAATGATGCACGCGACTCAATTAAAAACGAATACTGTAAACGGTGTTTCCAGTCAGTGCATTCAGAAACTGCGTAACAGCAATAAAACCTGTAGGAAACGAAGGGAGAATCCTTAACATAATGACATTGCGGAGGGGGGATATGTACTGAAAACAACCTTTTCAGTGATTCAGGTTGGAAGGATGTAGTTTTATATAATTATTCACCATCCACAAAATACCACGTTCCATTTTCATTTAGAAAGGTTGAATGTTCTGTGTGAACGCCACTAATTCCTTTCTGATCCTCAAAATGTGCACTAAAATCAACGGTTGTTGGAGTTGTTGCGTGCAATTCCAATTTGAGCCACTTGTTTTCCAAAGCCCAATCACGTATTGCTTTTTTTGAGTAATACTTTTTAGTAGAAGCGTGCGTTGTATCGAGGATGTAATCAACCGCAAGCGTTGCATAAGCACTGTAGCGTGATCGCATTAATTGTTCAGCCGATTCCGCTTTCTTCTTACCAAGAATGAGTGGTTCACAACAATCTGAAAAGGGGAGTGGAGCGCCACAATAACAAGGTTCATTGGATAGCATAATCTCAATTTATATTTATTCGATGTTTAATTGATAAGTCCCGTTCCAAGAAGTGCATCCTTTTCCGTGAATTCCTTTACATTTCCCCTCTTTGATCGTTACTTGATCACCACTGACCGTAGCACGTAAAACTTCACAACCTTCCAAATTAGTGTAGGTATAATAAGTGCCAGACTCATTTGGAACTAACATTCCACTTACACTATTGGATTCTGTTTCACATGATCCCATATTAATATCTATGATATCAAATTCAATGGATTCGTCCTGTTGAAAAAGGTAAAAAAGAACACCATCTTCGCGCGTATACATATCAGGACCATTTCCACTGACTTCTTCGTCATCGTAATAGATTGGTTCGCCCGACCCTTCAATATCCATATATTCAGGTTCATCGTTTGGAACATACAGATAATAGACACCGTTCCAAGTTGAGCAACCATCAGGATGCATGTTCGTGCAATTGCCTTCCGTAAGTATTAATTGTCCGTCTCTTAAATCTATTCTAAAAACATCACACCCGTCTTCGTTTGAAAAGGTATAGAAACTTCCAGAATCATCCATTAAGAGCGTTCCATTTACATCGTTCATTTCACAGTTTTCATTGGTGGCGCCAACTAATCCAAATGCCATATATCCATCAAGTGACACTAGATAAAATTGCGCTCCCGATTCGCTGAGATATAAATCTGGTTCTTGTTCATGCGTCTCTTCTTCGCCATCATTGTATTCAATGTCAGCATAAGGATCGATCTCTTCGCTTGATTCTGGAGATGTAGATTTGTATTGGCGAGTCGTCTTATCGGCTTTTTGTAGTTCGATGTATAAATAACCAGATCCGTCTTCACTAAATGAAACCCAGAGATTTGTTTTCTCGGAATTCATTTTCACGCCATACTTCCCATTTTTCGGTTCACATTCAGCAAGACCGCCTTCGGTGAAAATGAGTTCGCCTTCTAAAGTAAACGTCTCGTGTACAACTGCAAAACAAATTCCATCCTCGGATACTTCAGAAAGAACCGTATAGAATTCGGTTCGATTGTTATCATCTGGATCTGCGTAGGTTGTGAAAAATTTCCCAGCAGGTTGAGCGAATAATACTCCGCCGAACAGGAGGAAAGATAAGAGTAGTTGTAATCGATTCATTCGAAATTGATTTTGTTCAAATGTAGGAAAAATGTTGGAAGGTTGATTTTTTAATAGGGGACAACCATTTGGATGATTTTGTTGGTTGTTTCATTGTCTTTTTCCAATGTTGATGAATCTGATAAAGTTGGCACTACTTTTTTTATTGTTTTTTGAGTAATGCAAGTCGCAAGCATTTTATTGTATTCTTCTGATGTTTCAATTCCATGCTCTTGTGCAATTTTTTTAGCCAATAAAAAACGATAAATGATGATACGGATTAATCGAGGCGTACAGAATTCAAATTCACGCAATTGATCTCTAATTGCTTCAAGTTCATGTTCATATATTTTGAGTTTAGAATCATTCAGATTAGCTGAATCTACTTTATTAGATTCTTCATCGACTATTCGGATTGTTAAATCATCAATTTTTGGTTTTGAACTTTGAATATTGTCTTCTTTATTTATATAATCTATTGATTCTTCGTTTGTTGGTGATCTTACATAATCGTATTCATTGGCATAATTTTCAAGAATACTCCATTGTTCTTTTTTATTTAATTGTGGTAATTGTATTCCGCTGATAAATAATTTATCCATGTATTCTCTGACAATCGTTTTAAGATTTTTTTCTAAATCAATTTTTTGATCTTTTATTGTATTGACCACTGTTGCATATTTACAAATGATAGCACCTTCAAGGATTGTTTGGTCAACGGCCAATAGAATTATTACTCTTTTTACAATTTCTTCATCTTCTAACATTACACGAAGTGCATCAACTACTTTAATCAATCGATCATGGTCACAGCGATCAACATCATCAACGAACAATAGTAAACGACTTGAATAGGTAAGCTCTTCTGTCGAATTAGTTTCTTTAATTGGTTCTTTGATCCAAGCTTTTAATAAATGTTTTAATTCTGCCTGTACTTCAGATTGAATACCAAGTAATTTATTGAAAGTTGGGCGTTGGGTGTATTTCTGCACAACTCTTTTTCCTAAATCACCTAATTTATAGGTTTTGTAGAAAATTTTTGCAACAGTAAATCCAGAGAGTGTTACTAAAATCGAAGTAAAAATACTCGTTGAATTTAATTTAGAGAAATCAATTCCATTTGTGAATAGAATGAATAATAACACTGAGAAATATGCTATTAAAAGTATAAGGTCTGCATATCCATTTCGCACAAAATTCAGTTTAACCAAAAGCATTTTTTCATTAACCCATTTTAATAGAGAAAAACGAGCTTTTTGGCGCCAATTTGACGGGGTATCCCAATTACTTTTGTTTTTATGTTTAAAATATTTTTCGGCAATTGTTTCATACAAGTAAGCCCAGACCCCTTCTGTATCTTGGTATTTCCATGCATGAAATTTTAAAAACTGAAAGTGAGTTGAGGTTTCACTCTTCATCCTTGGGATTAGATCTTTTTGAGTATCAAAATTGATATTTAATTCTTTACACAATTCGCGCACAAAATAAGTTTTCCCCCTTCCCCAAGTTCCAAAGATTCCAAGCATTTGTCCCGGTTCACTTTGCAATTTTTTTATTAACCCAACGAATGGTTTGGTGATTTTTTGAATTTCAAGTACTGGCTTTACATTTGAATCATTTATGGTGTATGTGGCTAATTTAACAATAGACTCTTTTACTTTTTCTTGTTTAACAATTGTTTCTTCTACTATTTCTTGTTCAACAATAGTTGATTCTTGTATGATTTCTGGCTCTTCAACGATTGACTCTTGTATGATTTCAGGTTCTTCAATAATTGACTCATCTTCATCTGTTAAAACAGCAGTTGATTCTTCATTTGATTTACCTGAATTCCATTGCTCAAATGCTACATCACCATCTATTTTTTTGAAGCTCCCAAATTGGTACATGTCATAACTATTGCCTTTATCCAATTCAGCAGTTACTTCTTTTACAAATTTCAAGATTAGTTCCTTGGCATCGTTGATATCCATCCCTTCTTTCTCAGAAATGTGCTTGGCCAAATTACCATCATCGTACTTCAAGTAAGGCATGAAAAGTATTTCACCACTGACTTCATTGGTCAACGTTAATGCTCCTAAGCCAGGAATAATGATGGTATTCAGCTCATTTAGTAGCTGTAGCAAGTAATTATTCATAGTTGAATTGCTTTATCTATTGCAGTATACCACATTTTATCCAAAAACCTTCATTCCAGCGGGCAAAAATCCAGATAATATCGGCGCTAATAAAGTCAATGCTAATTTAATATTCGCCAGTGGGCTGCTTTCAAATTGAGAGTCTCCAAATAGCTTGTGGTAAATGTCATTTTCTGCATGATTGTCATCTAAATCAAGCTCCATTGCTAATTCTTTTAAGTTATTGTAATGGTATTTGATGTAATAATAAACTGGAACATAAAGAATACATAAAAATACCGTGAAATACATTCCATAGACATAGCTAACTTGTTCCGGATACAAATCAAAACCTTTTATGCTGATGGTTGATTTGATGGATTGTCCTAAAAAAGAAGAAGTAAGCACAGAAAAAACGACGATTACAGATAAGATCTGCAACGCTTTTTGGAGTGATTCATGCAAGTGACGGAGTTTTCGAACGCTATTTTCTATGTTTTTCAGGTCTTTTTGAAGTGGAAAGATATTATCAGATGAAACGCCAATAGTGAATACCAATGCAAAAGCAGGAAGGATCAAAATAACCGTTGAAATCACAATCCATAACAACAAATTACCACTAGTGAAAAGAATATGCAATTGATTTACAAGGTATTCCGGTTTGTAATAACCAGGCAAGTTTACATTTGAAAAAATAAGAACAGCCCCTAAAATAATAGCATAAATCCAAGCTATAAGGAGTTGGCCTCTATTAAGTTCAAACTTTTGTTTTAATTGTCTTATTAATCCAAGGAAAACTGGAACAGAACCTGCAGCGATAGACATCATAATAGAAATAAGCATACTCCAAACCAATAGTGTTGGGTTTTGATGATAAATAAAACCGTTTGAATAGAGGTATGTATCTTTCTCTTTTGTTATTTTAATCTTTTTCGTTGCGAGTGAATCAGCTTTGAATTTGGACTCAACTTTAAATTTGAATACTGCAATTGAATGACCTGTTTCATCTCCATAATCGTGAACAACGCGCGTAAATGTTTTTTTTTGCGTTGCGTATTGAATGGTATTATTTTTTATGACAAAGCTGGTTATCATATATCCCAAAGAAGCACATACAACAACGAGTAGGATATTGGAAAAGTTAAGAAGTTTCATAGCTATCGTTCAGTGTATAATGGTTTATGAATTTAAAAAACAGTCATTTACTGTTAATTCGTTTCAATAATAATAAATTTAATTGAAATCCATCAATGGTTTTTTTCCCAGAATAGTTGGGAGAATTCTCCACTCCGATAAAATCGTGCTTTTCATTTAACACACAAATTGTATTTTCGCAACATGAAGGTTTTTCTCATCGGTTTTATGGGGTCAGGTAAGTCTACAGTGGGGAAGGCGTTGGCGAAACGCTTGCAAATACCATTGGTAGATTCCGATCATTGGATTGAAGCGCAAACTGGTAGCACTGTTTCGGAACTATTTGAACAAGAAGGAGAACCTGTTTTTAGAAATTGGGAACAACGGTTTATAGAAACCTTGCCTGAATCACCTTTAATTGTTTCTTGCGGAGGTGGATTGCCATGTTTTAATAACTTAATGGAGATGCTACTTCAAAAAGGTACAGTGATTTATTTGGAAGCTTCTGAGTCATTGCTTTTTAAACGGTTGCAATATGGAACATCGCGTCCTTTAGTCAGTTCATTAACAGATCAGCAATTGGAAGTGCAAATTCAAGACCGATTAGCGAAACGTGCGCCGATCTATAAACAAGCACAACACCTTATTCATACAGATGGTAAATCATTGGTTACTTTAGTAGATGAGGTGTGTGCGTTATTGGATTGAATGTAATGAAAAAGTTCCAGTATGATTTCTAAGTAAAAGATTTTGTTTATTTTGATCGCTGACAACCAATAAATAACAAATACAACTACGATGAAAAGAACCATTTACGGTGCAACACTAGCACTCGGATTAGGCTTGATTGCAACAGCTTGTGGTGGCGGACCAAGCAAAGAATTGGAAGATTCACTCAACCAATTACAAGAAGATTTAAACAAGGTCAATTATGTTGAATCTGCAATCGATAGTCTCAACTTTTCGATGATTCTACCAGATTATATGATTGCAACTTCTACTCTTCAAGAAGGTCAACCGTTTCAGTACATGAATGCGTTTAAAGAACAGTACATTGTTGCTAGTTCTGAAGATCGCTCGTTGGTAGAACCTTCATTGAAAGCATTGAATTACGAAGGAAAAACACTATTTGATCAATATGTGTCGTATTATCAAGAAGTCTTGAAAAAAGGAGTGAAAATGACTTCCGAAGAACCAATCAAATCCTTGAAAATTGATGGTTTAGAAGCGCGCTGGTGGCAGTTTAATGGTACAGTTGAAGGTGTCGCTCAAGGAATTAGCTACCATACTGTTTTTATTGAGAGCGAAAAGGAGATTTATTTAGTAATGGCCTGGACATTGGAAAGTAAGAAAGAAGAATTCAAGCCAATTGCGGAGAAAATCATCAAGTCTTTCCACATGAAGAAAAAATAATTGAAATTCGAAGATCTTTATGAGAACCTTCTTCAGTATTGGAGAAGGTTTTTTTTATGCTTTATTCGTCTATGAAATCCATATCTCGGTTATGTGTTTCAGCAATTTTATACGTACAATAAATGCCTATTGCAAAACAAATAAGTCCAATAATTGCAGCTGAATGAATTATTCCTGTAGATTCCTTTAAATGATTGTATCCGAAGTACATAACAATCACCATTCCGCGCACAAAATTGGGAATGGTTGTAGCAGCTGTAGATCGGATATTTGTTCCAAACTGCTCTGCACCAACCGTCACAAACATGGCCCAATAACCCGTTCCAAATCCAAACCAGCAACAGAGAAAGTAGTAGGTGTTTTGCGTTTTAACTCCTCCATATAAAATCCAAACAACACTGATCAAGGTAAAAGCCATCATCCACAAAATCGCTTTTCTTCTCGATTTCAACCAATGACTAAGAATTCCGCTAAATAAATCACCTGCTGAAATTCCGATGTAGCCCCACATAATCGCTTTTCCTGCGCTAATACCTCCTTTGATTCCTAACGCTTCGCCAAATTGATCGCCCAACATGGCTAAAACTCCAATGCAAAACCAGGTTGGCAGTCCAATGCCAATACAACGAACGTATCGCACGAAACGATCCCAATTGGTGAAGAATGAGAAGAAATTACCACGTTTGACATGGCTATTGGTTGAAATGTGTTTGTAAATCCCCGATTCAATGACCCCAAAACGCAATAAGAGTAAACCGATTCCCATTCCACCTCCGATGAAATAAGCAATGGACCAATCGTGTGATAATTCAACGGTGAAATTAGCAACCACAGCACCAAATAACCCGAATCCGGCGACAAGTGAAGTACCAAGTGCGCGTAATTCTTTGGGCAATACTTCCGACACCAAGGTGATTCCAGCGCCCAATTCCCCTGCCAATCCGATCCCTGCGATAAAACGTAATGCGGTGTACCAAAAAGTAAGCGATTCTTTATCATCGGGGAAATAAGGTAAAAATCCGCAAGCAATATTGGCTGATGAGTAGAGGATGATTGAACCAAACAACACGGACAGTCGACCACGTTTATCACCTAAAATACCCCATAAAATGCCACCCAACACCAATCCACCCATTTGCCAATCAATGATATTAACACCAACAGTATCAGGATTTAATCCCAAGGATTCTAAACTGGGTTTGCGAACAATACCAAATAGAAGTAAATCTTAAATATCTACGAAATAACCCAAAGCCGCTACAATAACAGGTAAGGAGAATAAGGGTTTGTAGGAGATGCGTTTTTCCGAAAGTTGTTCCAATGCAAGCGTGTTTTGAGGGTTGAAAATACTTTATTTTAATTGATTGAAAGACGTTTTGTTGAATGTATTGCAAGAAATTTGTGCGATTTTACTGTTCAATTGACTTCTCCTTCCAAAAAAACGGTAAAATTGTACATGGTTTCAGATAAACAGTATATGCAACGCGCCATTCAACTCGCAAAAATGGGTGGTGTGAATGTCGTTCCGAATCCGTTGGTTGGTGCTGTAATTGTGCACAATGACCAGATTATTGGCGAAGGTTATCATCAAGTATTTGGCGGACCACATGCCGAAGTCAATGCTGTAAATAGTGTGTCAACTCCTGAATTGTTATCCGAATCAACCATTTATGTTTCACTAGAACCCTGTGCGCATTTTGGGAAAACTCCACCGTGCGCTAATTTGTTAGTTGAAAAACAATTTAAACGGGTCGTTATTGGAACAATTGATCCTTTTTCTAAAGTTGCTGGACAAGGTGTACGCATCTTAGAAGAAGCGGGAATGAATGTTACAGTAGGAATAGAGGAAGCTGATTGCCAATTGCTAAACAAACGGTTTTTTACATTTCATCAACAACAACGACCTTACATTCTTTTAAAGTGGGCACAAACCCAAGATGGTTTTATTGATGCAGATCGCACAGCTGATGAAACAGGAACAATTCGGTGGATTTCATCGCCTGAAACGCAAACACTCGTGCATCAATGGCGTTCCGAAGAACAAGCAATTCTAGTAGGTTGGCGTACCATTTTGAATGATAATCCAAGTTTAACAGTGCGTGCTGTGACAGGGAAACATCCAATGAGGATTGTACTTGATAGTACATTACAAGCTCCGCAAACCGCAACTGTTTTTACAGATGGTTTGCCAACAGTTGTTTTTAATACCATTCGATCAGGAACAACGGGAAGTGTTCAGTATGTTCAATTACCTGATCTCAGTGTTAATAACCAGCTAAAAGCGTTATACGAACTCAACATTCTTTCCATTATCATAGAAGGCGGTGCTCAAACAACGCAACACTACATCGATGCGAATCGTTGGGACGAAGCCCGCGTTATTGTTGGGAAATCGATGTTTGTAAACGGAGTAAAAGCTCCAATTATTGGAAAAATTCCAGATAAAACCTATTCGTTTTCAAGCGATACCATCCACCAATTTTTAAATCAATGATTGAGTTAATCATCAGCATTCTCAGTTCTTCGGTGCTGTTCTTTATTTTTCGAATGTTCCCGAAATATGGAGTTGATACGGCACAGGCTATCATTGTGAACTATTTTACAGCCTTTATTTGTGGCTGTTTGGTCAATCAATCGTTTCCTTCAACTTCAACACTTTTTGAAACTGAACTTGTTCCGTATATCTTACTCGCTGGATTTTTGTTCATCAGCTTATTTATTGGAATGGGGATCAGTTCACACAAAAATGGAATGGGAACAACTTCCGTAGCGGTGAAAATGAGTATGGCTTTGGTGATGATTTTTTTCGTGATCGCTTATCATGAAGCTGTAACTTACATGAAGATCATTGGCTTTGTTCTCGCGTTTTTAGGCATTTTTCTGATCACCTTTGAAAAAGAGAAAAGCAGTGATCGAAAAGGAGCGATTGGATTGTTGTTGTTCCTATTTGTAGGTAGTGCTGTGTTAGATATTTTACTCAATTATGTACAGAAAAAAGTCTTGGGTGATTATCCTGATTCACTGTTTACTGCTTTTGGTTTTCTAGCTGCAGGATTTATTGGCGTAATCTGGATGACAACAGAATACGTGCGCAAGAAAAGATCCTTTTCATGGAAGCACGTGATTGGTGGAATACTTTTAGGAATTCCGAATTACTTTTCGATTTATTTACTCATTCGCTCTTATAAAACGACAGGTTGGGAAGATACAACAACCATTGCTGTGATGGGTATAGGAGTGGTGTCGCTTGCAGCTTTATTCGGAATGCTTATTTTTAAAGAATCGGCAAAGTGGCAAAAATTACTCGGACTTGCAGCGGCAATTGGTGCAATTCTTTTATTAACAGTATTCTCAAACGTATAACAATTCGGCATGAAAGTTTATCCAATAGAAACAGGAACGTTTAAATTAGATGGTGGAGCCATGTTTGGCGTTGTACCCAAAACAATGTGGCAAAAAACCAATCCAGCAGATGAAAACAATTTGTGTACTTGGGCAATGCGTTGTTTGCTGATCGAAGATGGTAATCGTTTGATGCTCATCGATACAGGGATTGGTGATAAACAATCTGAAAAATTCTTTTCCCATTATTACCTCGCTGACACCCAAACATTGGAACAAAGTCTACACAAATTGGGATTTGGATTGGATCAGATTACGGATGTTTTTTTAACTCATTTACACTTTGATCATTGTGGTGGTGGTGTGAAGTGGAATGCTGATCGAACCAAATTAGAATTAGTGTTTCCAAACGCTATTTATTGGAGTACAGAGAATCATTGGGAATGGGCTACAAAACCGAATCCACGGGAAAAGGCTTCATTTTTAAGCGAAAATATTCTTCCGATTCAAGAAAGCGGTCAGTTACAATTCATAAAACGAGAAGGGAATTACACAACCAATGTTTTCCCCAATATGGATGTTCTTTTTGTGGATGGACATACGGAAAGCATGATGATTCCGCATCTTCATTATCAAGACAAAACGCTGGTTTTTATGGCTGATTTATTGCCAAGTGTTGGTCACATTCCATTGCCTTATGTCATGGGATACGATACGCGACCACTAAAGACCTTGGTGGAAAAAGAAATTTTCCTCCATGTTGCAGCAGAAAAAGAATTAGTACTGTTTTTAGAGCATGATTCTGTAAATGAATGCTGTACTTTGAAACAAACTGAGAAAGGTATCCGTATGAATGAATCGTATCCATTTGGATCGGTATTTAGTTAAAAAGTGTATTTTGAACCTTCAATAAAGCAATTCAACTATGAATAATTACTTGCTACAGCTACTGAAAGAGGTAAAAACAATCATTATTCCTGGCTTAGGAGCATTAACGTTGACCAATGAAGCCAGTGGTGAAATGTTATTCATGCCTTACTTGAAGTACGATGATGGTAATTTGGCCAAGCACATTTCTGAGAAGGAAGGAATGGATATCAATGACGCTAAAAATCTCATCGCTAAATTCGTTCGAGAAGTAACAGCTGAATTGGATAAAGGCAATAGTTATGACATGTACCAATTTGGGAGCTTCAAAAAAATAGATGGTGATGTAGCGTTTGATCAATGGAATTCAGGTAAATCGAATGAAGAAGGTGCCCCAATCGTTGAAGAACCAATTGTTGAAGAACCAATTATTGAAGAGCCAATCGTTGAAGAGCCAGTAGCAATAGAAATTGAAGAACCAATCATTAAACCAGAACCAGTTGTTGCATTAGCTGTTGAGCCAGTAATCATTGAAGAACCAATTTCAGAACCAGAACCAATAGTTGAATTAGCTGTTGAGCCAACAATAGTTCCAGAACCACAAATTGATCAGGAGAAAACGACTGTAGATCAACCTGAAGAATCGATTTCAACGACTGAAAAAGTCATTGCTGCGGCTGTTATTTCTGATGTTGTAATGGACTTAGTAGAAGAAAAAACAGAAGCACCAATCAGTGCTGAGCCAAAACCTATTGTTGTTGAATCGGCGGTTGTAGAAGTAGTACCAGAACCAACGAAACCGATAGAAACTGTTGCACCAGTTGTAGAAGCTTCTCGTACAATTGAAGAGCCAGTAATTGTTGCTCCAACCACGGAAAAACCAGTTGATTTATCAAAGAAACCAGCTGCGAAACAACCCGAACAACCGAAAAAGAAACGTCGGGTTTTGGGCTATGTTTTATGGGGGTTTTTAGTATTATTCATGGGTGGCGCGACGTATGTTGCGATCAATTTTAATACTCTAAAGAAAGATTTCCCAATCTTGGCTGATCTTGCAGGTGAAAACAATCACAAAGCACTTGAAAAGACTGATTTAGCCAAAGGGAAAGAAGAAGTTGTAGCCGAAGAAGTAGATGATTCTGAGAAGAATTTTGATTCAGTTGTAGAGCCAATTGCTGAACAAGAACCAACCCCAGAACCTCAGCCAGAACCAGAACCTGTTGTTATTGAACAACCAAAACCAGTCAAAACAACTACAACCGCGAAGAAACCACGTCCAAAACAATCGAGTGGTTCGTCTTCAGTTGTCATTGGTAAGCCAGATCCTTCCAAGCCTTATCACGTTGTTGGTGGTTCATTTGGATCAGAAGCCAATGCAAAACGATTTGCACGTGAATTAATTGGAAAAGGTCAACCTTCTGTAATGGTGGGTGAGTTCAATGGAATGTACCGTGTGAGTATTGCTAGTTTTTCAACGAAAGAGGAAGCGGTACAAGCGCATAGCACGTTGAAGGATGTTGTTCCACAAGCGTGGGTGTTTAAATGGCCGTGAGGTTAATTTAAAATTTAAAATGTAAAATGTAAAATGTAAAATTGAATGAAGGTCTTAACAGTGATCTTATTCATAATTTTCCATTTTCCATTTTCCATTTTCCATTTTCAATTTGTCATTGCTAATTTCAAAATACATTGTTCAACTTCAGCTACGATAGCATCAGCTGTTCTTCCAACAACATACAGCGGTTCGCCAACTTGGATATAGCTATCAAACGGAACGGGTACCGCGTCGCCTTTCGGAAGTACTTTCCCTAAACCTTTCATATAGACAGGAATGATTGGAATTTCAGGTCGTTGTTCTAAAATCAAACCAATGCCTCGCTTGAATCGTTGAAATTTTTCTGGTTCTCCACGCGATCCTTCTGGAAATAGAATCAAGGAATCACCTTTATCCAACACATCAATCATCATTTGGATTGGATCTGGACCTTCTTCACCTTCTTTTGGTCGACTTCTAGGAATCAGAATAGCATTGACAAAATAGCGCGTCAAGTTGGCTTTAAACGCTGTTTTCCCGAAATAATCACCTGCTGCAATGGGATGCGTTTTGATCAATTGTTTGGATGGAAGTGACGAGAGAATAACTACTGAATCCAAGTGACTGTTGTGATTCCCAACAATAATGCAAGGTGTTTTTCGCTTCAAATGCTGACCATTCACCAATTTTATTCCTGTGAACAAGCGCAAAACTGTTCGCATGATCACCGAATAAATAAGCATTAAGGTGAGTCGTTTCATTTCAAGTAATACAGATTATACACAATGTGAAAGAAAACGGGGCCTGTCATGGCTAATGAATCAATTCGATCGAGAATACCGCCGTGACCCGGAATGGTTGTGCCAGTATCTTTTTTCCCAATATCGCGTTTTACAGCAGAAATTACTACATCACCAATAAAACCGGCAATGGAAACAGAAAAACAAACGATGATTGCTTCCATTTCTGAAAACGGAGTGAGGAATCGCAGGAAATAACCAACAATTGTAGTGGTAATGACTCCGCCAATTAATCCTTCCCACGTTTTGTTTGGACTGATCGTTGGCATGACTTTATAACGTCCGAGTAGTTTCCCCCACGTAAATTGGAACACATCATTCATTTCAGTTATGAAAACGATGAACAACAATAATCCACGACCTCCAGCTGCAAAACCCTCCAAATCAGGAAGTGAGAGTAAAAAAGCAAGATGACTTACCCCAAAAACAGTGAGCATTAATTGAGTTGGCAATACACTCATCGAACGACCAATATCTTGGGTAACACCTTTGATCACAAGCATAAACGGAATCCATAAATGCATGAATACGGGAATGAATGTGAGGAATAATCCATACGATTTATAGTAAGCGAAAAGGTATTGAACAGGAATTGCGAGGTAGCACCATATTAATATGCGACGGTCTGCTTCACGAATATTTTTACTGATGGAAGTCAATTCCCTTAATGCGATGAACGAAAGTAGGGCGAAAGAAATATAGGATATAACAGGATCAATAAATGTTGCTACGATGAAAATGGTTGCCATGACCCACCAGGATCGATTGCGCATTTTTAATTCGTCAAAATTGGCGTTTGGTTTCAGTTTTCCAAGAACCCAAAAGAGAGTAGTGGAAAAAACCAAGATTCCATAGATCAGTCCAATGACGAGCAGTGTTTCGGAATCCCCAATAAACTCCGTGAAATTGAAACTTAAATTCATGGTTGAAGTGTATGTTTAATGCGAATGGCTGTGCTTACAACTAATAAAAAGCTTCCTGCTCCAAAAACATAGTTCACAGCAATAGTTGCTTCTGGAAACCAAAATAAGATCAATAAAAGCAATCCAACCATCATTGCACGATCGCTTTTTCCCATTGGACCGTCGTAACGCCGAAAACCTGTTATAGCTTTTGCTAAAACACCAGCAAATTCGTTGATAATGGAAAGAAAAATAAATACAATGATCGAAAGTGGATGCATTCCTGGAAGCAGAATCAAGGGGAAATACATAAAAATATCTGCAACTACATCGCCAAGTTCATTGAGTACTTCTCCGACTTTACTTTGCATATTGTATTCACGCGCCATCATTCCATCTAGCGCATTCAGTGCCATCCGCACCAATAAGGAAAGTGGTAATATCACTAACATAATTCCAGTTGGTTTCCACCAAAACAATGCACCGATGATCAAGGAGAGTAGGATCGCCATCCAAGTGATTGCATTGGCAGTAATACCAGCTTCATGCATGGATCGTAAGATAGGACGCAACAATTGCTGAAACTTTGGCTTTATTTTATAGAGCGAAATCATTTGTCTATTAAAGGTTGCAACGGGTTGTTTGTTGGTTTTATTCTGTTGGCTTCAATTGGAAAAACACCTTCTTTGAGAAAGGGGAAAATCATTGAACCAATCAACTCAAATGTACTATAAAAATCATCGTGATTTAAAGGGACATAACAATAATCATCATATTCTTGCTGAAGTGAGGCTACATCCCATTTGAGCGGACCAATTGTTGCGGCAGCTTTTTTATGGTTGAGAATCACTTTGGTAGGTTCCGTTTCAATGAGAATTCCAATTTTAACAGCACCTTTGTTCATTGGCGGATAGGGCGTTTCTGCGAGTTCTCGAATCACATTTCCCACCAGCAATCGGATGATAATCGGGAGATCAATCATCAATGCTTTTGGAGCACGTTCTTGTAAAGGACTTCGATCAAAGATAACGGAAGCTAAGTTCGGGAGTCTAGTGTTTGTTAACCATTGATTAAATGTCCAACCTCCAATGATGTAACAAAAGACATGTAGTTTTTTGTAAGATTTCAATCCTTCTTTTTCAACAAAGTCATCCAATTTACTAATGCCTTTTGCAATACTTTTCCGACAGATAAAATCGGGTTGAAATAGATCATAACCTTTGTTCGAGAAATAAGTTGCGATCTTTTTTACATTGTGCGTTTTGGAGCCAAATCCAACTAAAATGAGTAACGCCTCTTTTTCCGCTTTTGGAATCGTTGGATTGGAGATAATGGCAAAGTTTTTCGAACGTAACGACAATTGAATCATGAAATTTAGGCTTACGAGATCTTATTCAATAATTGGGATTTTAAGAGTTGTGAAAGGGTGTACTTTGCATAAGTTGTGAAAACCACAGAGTTACGTGTTGTATTACACTTAATATCAATGTTATACGTTCCGTATTCCGATAGCTATCGGAATGCGGGATTACTGAACGAATTCCAGTTAAACTAAAATCAATAATGAAAATGAATTAATTGCCAAACAATTTCTAAAACTAACCTCTTTCAAGCCCTATCTTATTCAAGGAAAAAGTTATTGAATCTACTCAGTTTACAACAAGTCAATCATCCAACAATCACTTTCCTGTCTCCATCCGTTTTTGACGTTGCATTGGATTCTCTAGCGTTTTTTTCTGCTCGAATAACTGGTAACGTGTAGCTTGTTTTACAGCTGGATAGCTATTATCATCTACATTACAATCAGCAGTTTCAAGGAAAGGATCCAATTGAAATGCAACAACTTCTTTATCGAAAATAAACACTTTGCTCACTGTTTGATTGTCAAAACGCCAGATTTCTGCTGGAATGCGAATTACCTCAGAAGTACCATCAGCAAACGTTGCGCGAATAATCAAAGGAGTGACCAATCCACCAACATTGGTGAAGGTTAATTCATAAAAGTGTTTATTGCTTTCAAGTAATTGTTTTTGTTCAGGAGTGAGTTTTTTCTGAAACTCTTCGTATTCTTCCTTATCTAACTTATCGATTTGGTATTTATCAAATTTGGCATAAAAATCATCGATTGAAGGATCTCGTTCATTGACTGTTTCTTTAATGGATTCTTTGTTGCGGGTAGCTCCAATGAATTCCGGTTCCGCTTCATCTGTTTTTTGCATCACCTCCTTTTCCGTAGTAGGATTGTTGGTGTTCAGCTGGAAATGTTTGACGTTATCCAACGAAACATCTACAAATTCAGTAGAGTAGAACCAACCTCTCCAAAACCAATCCAAATCAACACTCGAAGCATCTTCCATTGTACGGAATAAATCAGCAGGAGTTGGATGCTTGAATTTCCAACGTTCACAATACATTTTAAAGGAATAATCAAACAATTCGCGCCCCATCACCGTTTCACGCAGAATATTGAGCGCAGTTGCAGGTTTTCCGTAGGCATTGTTTCCAAATTGCAAAATAGATTCAGAATTCGTCATGATTGGTGTAATGAAACGTTGATCACCACGCATGTAATCACACATCATACTTGCTGGTCCTCTACGAGATGGGTAATCACGTTCCCATTCTTGTTCGGTTAAGTATTGTACGAATGTGTTTAATCCTTCGTCCATCCATGTCCATTGGCGTTCATCTGAATTGATGATCATCGGAAAGAAATTATGACCAACTTCATGAATAATGACACCCCACATGCCGTATTTCGTTTCTTCGGAATAGGTTCCATCTTCTTTCGGTCGTCCTCCATTGAAACAAATCATTGGGTATTCCATTCCAATGCGATCAGCATGAACAGAAATGGCAACTGGGTAGGGGTAATCAACCGTATATTTTGAGTATGTTTTGATCGTGTGTGCCACTAATTTTGTCGAATAACGTTCCCATAATGGATTTCCTTCTTTTGGGTAGAACGACATACACAACACATTTTTATCACCTACTTTTTGATTTTGCGCATCCCACATAAATTTTCGAGAAGATGCGAATGCGAAATCACGTACATTTTTTGCTTTGTACGTCCATGTTTTGGTTGCCTTTTCACGGTCTTTTTCATTGGCTTCTGCTTCCGCTTGGGTTACAATCAATACAGGTGAATCTGCAGTAATTGCCTTTTTCATGCGTTCTTTTTGCTCAGCTGATAATACAGCAGCAGCATTTTGCAATTCGCCTGTTGCTCCAACAATATGGTCGGCTGGAACGGTAATAGAAACTTCATAATCTCCAAATGGTAATGCAAATTCGCCACTACCTAAAAATTGTTTGTTTTGCCATCCTTCAACATCACTGTAAACGCACATTCGAGGAAAGAACTGAGCAATGGTGTATAAATAGTTACCATCTTTTTCAAAAAACTCGTAACCAGAACGACCACCAACTTTCATACGGTCATTGATGTTATACGACCATTTGATTTTAAATGAAATACTTTGTTTCGGACCAAGCGGTTTTGATGGATCAATGCGCATCATGGTGTGGTTGATTGCGTATTTGATTTTTTCGCCATTCACAGAAGCTACAGATTCAATGTTATAACCACCTTCAAACTTCATTAATTTGCGTTCAACATCTTTAATGGTTCTGAAATCCTCCATTTTTTCAACCTGAATGAAATTGGATTCAGCATCTGGTTTATAAATATTCTGATCGAGTTGCAACCATAAATATTCCAGAATATCTGGTGAATTGTTGGTATATGTAATGATTTCCTCTCCGCGAATGGTTTGTTGATCATCATCCAACACAATCGTCATTTTGTAATCGGCTTTCTGCTGATAATAACTATGTCCTGGTCCACCAGCTGCATTACGGTATTCGTTTGGAGTGGGCAATTCCATATCTAGCTGAGCGAATTTATTTTGCGCAAGTGCTGAGAATGAACTACTAATTACAAGGAAGGAAAAAAGGAATTGTTTCATTTTTGTTCAAATTGTATGGTAAACCGACGTTGTTGTGGTAGAAAAACGGCGTTGTATTTGTGATTCAAGTAATTGAGCGTGAGTTTATTTTGTTGTTTGTCTAACACATTCATCAACCAGTCAAATTGAATATCAATAGATGTCTGTGGTGTGAATACTGTGGAAGCTAAATAGAAGTAGACCATTCCATTGTTTTTTACTTCGTATCCTTTTAGAATCAGTTGTGGAGTTATTCCATTGGACGAAAACACCAATCCGTTAGAGATAAATGTTTCCAATTTTAGCAGCATTAATGAATCTGAGTAATGATCTTCGAGTTCTTTAATCGAAATTCCACTTTCATTTAAGACATCTTCCACATCATGGGCAGAACCTTGAACGGTCATTTCCAAACATTTTGTGGTTGTATTGTACTCAACTTCAGCAAACGCAAAGAAATACTCGTGTGCGTTGGCAACAAATGAACTTAAAACAAGAATCAAAAAAAGAAGACCAGTTTTCATTTATAGTTTTGTTGAGCAAAAATAATCTTTTGAAAAGAACAAGCTTGTCTAATTTGATAAATAAAGAATTTGAACTGTTTAATAGATAGATTGCATAGATGAATATTTTATCGCGCACTTTTTTATTTCGGGAACTGAGATTTAGTGCTTCAAACTAAAGTATCAGATTACGATAGGTTGAATGAAAGAAGTGGAGAAATGAATAGGTTGATTTAAATCTAAAATAGTGACCAGAATTGATTGTGTAAACATCAGTTTTTCAATGTTTTAGATTCACGTAAAATTGCGAATTTACGTGACTGAAATAACGCGCGTAAATTCGCAATTTTACGTGCCATTCATTTGACTGGAATTTAGCTTGGAATAGCTCACGAAAACAGATGATTTTCCCCTACCTAAGTAACCTAAAATGCTCACCATAATCAGTGAATTGATACACTACCGTATGTTGGGATTGCGCGTTGTAATTTCTGACAATTAGCGTTGCTAATCCTAGGTCTGAAAAATGTACGATTTCTATATTATTAAGATGGGTATTACTTGGAGCAACCGTTTCTGAACGTAATGTCCATGTTAATCCACCATCATTGGTCACTGAATACCAGATTTTGTAATCTATAATTTTCCAAACAATCATTCCACGTAAATCATCATACATGTGAAAGTTATCATTGCAAATACGAGATAAATGAAGTGACCCAGCATCTTCTTCTTTTAAATCGAGGAATATTGATTGCCAAGAATGACCGCGATCAGTGGTTCTAAATAATCCATTATAACTCAAATAACAACCACCTGCAGCGGTAAGGAAGCCTACAGAGTCATTCAAGAAAAAAATGGAGTTAGGCACCACACATTGAGGAAGTTCAAGAGAATCAATCTGTATAATTGCCGAATCACGATAGTTTGGATTCGTGAAAACAAGTTGATAAACATGCTCTCCATCATTTGGTTGAAAAGTTGAAACGAGGGACACCCATTTACCTGTTTTTAAATCTTGCTTGTCAATCGTTTGATCTGATTGTCCATGAAGAGTGAATGCGGCCAATAAACAGATGAAAACACTTATGGATTTTAGACGATTCATACTTGAAAGGATTACTGATCACCTATTTAGATTAGCTGATACTGCTAAAATACCATTTTATTGTAACAAAAAAATGCCTTCGTAAATAGGTGAATACTATCCATTTACAAAGGCATTCAATAAGATTAAACAGTTTTTACGAATTTCCTTTCGCGTGATCAGCTAAAAATTGCGCTAATCCATTGTCTGTTAATGGGTGTTTTGCTAATGCGACGATTGCACTTAAAGGACCAGTCATTACATCAGATCCAATTTCAGCGCACTGAATAATGTGCATTGGGTGACGAACCGAAGCAGCTAAAATTTCAGTTGCAAATCCGTAATTATCGAATATCAAACGAATTTGTGCAATCAATCCCATTCCATCGGTTGAAATATCATCCAAACGACCTACAAATGGTGAAATGTACGAAGCACCAGCTTTTGCCGCTAATAATGCTTGTCCTGCACTGAAAATAAGTGTGCAATTGGTTTTTATTTCTTTCCCAGAAAAGTACTTGATAGCTTTAATACCAGCAAGTGTCATCGGAATTTTCACAACAATGTTCTTGTGTAAATCAGCCAAAGCTTCACCTTCGCGCACCATTCCTTCAAAGTCAGTAGCGATCACTTCCGCGCTTACAGGACCATCTACAATGTTGCAAATATCAACATAGTGCTTTAAAATATTGTTTTGTCCGGTGATTCCTTCTTTCGCCATTAATGACGGATTTGTGGTTACACCATCGAGAATACCAAGGTCATTGGCTTCACGAATATCATTTAAATTTGCTGTATCTATGAAAAATTTCATGCTTCGAAAAGTTTTGGCAAAAATAAGTCAATGAATCGGTTTAGTAGTGCGGACTAAAGGGTAAAGTTTCCCTAATTTATCCACAATTGCAACGAATTCAAATTCTAGCAGCTTTCTTCACTAATTGTATAAATTCGGAACGATAACCTTGTTTGTCTTCTCCTTTTGCTGCTGTTGAAAGTTTTACCACATCATCAAAAGTTGCAGTTCCTTTGTGTTCTGAATCGCGGAGAATCAACCCAAATTCGGCAACCGCTATCGAAAATTGGGCGTCTAGTGGCAGTTGTTCGAATGAAACGGAGGTATTTTCTACAGCATACTCCACTAATAAGGAAGCAGAATCAGTTGGGTTTTTGTAGCGCAATTTTAATGTCAGAAGTTCATTTGTTACTGGATCATTCGTTTTGGGTTTTAATTCAGTTTGATATTTCAACGAATCGATCGATTTTAATTCTTCATCTGAACTACTCATAATCAGTTCATAAATTGCTGTAACCGTTTGACCGATTCCCAAATCACCCGCATCTTTTTTATCATCATTGAAATCTTGATTTTCAAGTAACCGATTTTCGTATCCAATGAGTCGATATCCTTTTACTTGAGCTGGATTAAACTCGACTTGTAATTTCACGTCTTTCGCTATCGTCACCAATGTTCCTCCCATTTCGGTGACCAACACTTTTTTCGCTTCCAATGCATTATCGATGTAAGCATAGTTTCCGTTTCCGTTGTCGGCTAATTTTTCCATTTTGCTGTCTTTTAGATTCCCAGTTCCAAATCCAAGCACTGAAAGAAAGATGCCTCCATCACGTTTTTCCTCGATTAAACGGGTCAGTTCACCATCATCATTGATTCCAACATTAAAATCACCATCTGTAGCCAAAATAACGCGATTGTTGCCTTTTTTAATGAATTGTTCTTTCGCGATTTTATAGGCCAATTTGATTCCATCTGCTCCAGCAGTTGAACCACCAGCTTCTAATTCGGCAATGGCTTCTTTTATTTTCCGTTTTTCCGCTCCACTCGTAGAAGGAAGTACCAATCCAGATTCCCCAGCATAAACCACAATAGCTATTCGATCTTCTTCTCGCATTTGATCAATCAACAAGTACAATGCAGTTTTTACCAATCCTAGTTTATCTGCACTTTGCATCGATCCTGAAACATCAATTAAAAAAACTAGGTTGTTTGCTGGTGCTTGTGCTAAGTCAATTGTTTGTCCCTGCACTCCAATATGAATTAACTGGTGTTTTTTATTCCAAGGGCAATCTGTGAGCATTGTTTGAAAGGCTAGGGGATCATTTCCTTTCGGAACAGGGTAATTATAGGGGAAATAGTTGATCATTTCTTCAATGCGCACTGCATCTTTTGGGGGCAATTTACCATCTTCTATGAAACGACGAATATTGCTGTAAGATGCTTTATCTACGTCTATGCTAAACGTTGATAAAGGTTTTTGATTCACAGCAATAAATGGATTTTCATCAAATTCATCATACGATTCGGTGTTCATCTCTTGATAAATGCCATTTGTGACCCCCATGGGATTAATTGAACTGCCAAAAGTCATATAGGAATTAGTTGAACGGCTAGTAATAATTACTACTTCTTCAATTAATAAACTATTCGTAACTAGCTGAACATTTAAACGAGTGATAGCATTGTCTTTAATGAGAACATTAGTGATTGTTTGTGTTTCAAAATCTATTGATTGAACTTGGAGCATGTAGTTCCCAGGTAAAATTGAATTGAAAGAATAAAAACCATTGATATCTGAAGCAGCAAATGCAACAGTAGTCGAGTCAATCTTTTTAAGAATCACTTTTACAAATGGAAGATATTCGCCTGTTTCTTTGTCGATTATTTCTCCTTGAAGTTTTCCAGTTTGTCCAAAAGAGAACGTACAGATACTTATAAATAATAGGATGATTGGAAGAACTGATTTCATAAATCTGATTTAAATACGGTTAAAGATGCAATTTATAAGAAATTCCATAAAAGCGAGAACGCAATAAATAAACAACAATTCGTTGTCTTTATTGTGGGTTGCTATTGAAAGAAAAAAAAGGAAAAAAAGTGGGGCAAGCTACTTTTATCGCACCGCTACAACCTCTTACCTTTGCTACGTTCCCGTCCTGGAGGAGTCAGAGGGAGCTGGTCGTAAAAGACTTACCCCGCCACAAAAGTAGTCAATTATTCGAAAAATGCGCATGAATTATCCAAATTATACAATAAGAATTGAATTTCATTGATTATTAACCTTCTATGTTTGTTCTTTTAAGTGATTTGAAACGAGGAACTTATTTTCATTGAGTAAATTGCCTTAAATCGATCAATTAATTCATTCATTCATTCATTCGAATTTAGCTGTCATTAAACGACGGGTTTACTTTAACTCCCACAAATAGTTGCCATTTTACTACTATTTTGGTGTCTTGATTCATGAATCTACACTACAAATAGACTCCTAATCAATGTGATTTTTCCGATTATTGTGGTTGAATCTAGCTAAGTTAAAGGGATTGAATGGATTGGTTATTTGGCAGATGTAGTGCATCTAAAAAACGTTATTCTTTAAATTAAAGAATGAAAAGTTGAATTTAGTTGTGTTAATTCATTCATTTTCATTAAATTAGTTCCGCTTTAATAACTTATGAAGACACTACATTTATTACTTCTACTATTGCCGATATCTATTTTGGCACAAAATGACACGATCAATGTCTTAGATTCGAATGGATCAAAACAAGGACATTGGGTGTTTTTTGGTGATGACTTTCCTAACTCTGGGGTTGCTTCAAATGAACGTTTAGAAGAAGGTGATTACATTGATAATCAAAAAATTGGGTTGTGGTATCGCTATGGTGCTGGTGCTCAGGTTAAATCAATCATGCTTTTTCATATCGACAAAAAGACGAATGTTTCGGTGAGGGATCAGTTTTACAATTATCAATACCATAGTAATGGTCAATTGAAACGCAAACCGATCATTGGTAAATGTCGTTCGATGAGCGATTATTACCTGTATGATGAAGCTGCTCAACTATTGGAAATAGAATTATTTGATTCAATTTGCAATACCGCCTATAAATTACAGCGAATTAAAAAAGGTGAGTTGGATTCGGTTTCTATTTTTCTAATTGATGATCAATTGACGCTAGAAACAAATGCAACAGGTGTCGTGCCGAAAAGTTCCCCCAACTTTGATCAATCGGGCGAATTTTGTGTTGATTATAGCCACCAATTATTTCAAATAGGAATGTTTGAAAAAGGAAAATTCATGAATGGTCGAGAGTATTTCCTTGATGAGATGATGCGTTTACAGTCTGTTAGTTATTTCGAAAACGGGAAATTGGTGAAGAGATTGGTGAAGAAAACAGTTTGATGTTAATTAGCAATGTAAAATTGAAAATTATCAATTAGATCACATTTTCAATTTTCAATTTTACATTTTCAATTTTTATAAAGATTAAAATCCCGTACACTCCATTCCAACTGTTGTGCGAGTAAGGTAAGTTGCCCTCGGTAGAATTGGTTGTCTTGCAATAATTGAAACAATAGATCAACCGTAAAGCGTTCTAATTTCACACCTTCAGAATCGTGGTATCGCACTTTTTCAGCGGAAGAAAAATCGTCTAAAAAGGTATTTGTTTCCCGTAAATTGGCTTCTAACAATTGTTTCCAATGAATCAAAGGCAATACATCTGCAAGTTCTGATTCTGGATCAACCTGTCGTAATCGTGCATTCCAAATGTGGTGTCCGTTCAAGATTTTTGAGATAGTCAAACGCATTTCTGATGTGAGTTCGTCTTCTTTTTCCTCCAGTAATTGAATCCATAACGTGGTTTGAGCCGCATCGCGCTGGAATTTATCTCGGAAAAAGTCCTCAAACATCTTAGAGCGCTTTTAGGGAAGCAATTACAGCAGTTGGATCCGGATTATTAAACACAAAACTTCCTGCAACCAAGGCATCTGCACCAGCGGCAACCAAATCAGCTCCAGTTGTTGTATTTACGCCACCATCCACTTCGATTAATGCTTTTGAACCACTCGCTTGAATCAGTGTCTTTACCTGACGCACTTTTTCGACAGCTTGGGTAATAAATTTTTGTCCACCAAAACCAGGATTAACAGACATGATCAACACCAAATCTAAATCAGCGATTACGTTTTCCAATACATTAACTGGTGTATGCGGATTCAACGCAACTCCAGCTTTCATGCCCGCTTGTTTAATCCCAGCAATGGTGCGGTGCAAGTGTGGACAAGCTTCATAATGAACAGTCAAAATGTCAGCACCAGATTTGGCGAATTGCTCAATAAAATCATCTGGATTGGCGATCATAATGTGCACATCCAACGGTTTTTTAGCCACCTTTTTTAACGCTTCTATAATGGGGAAACCGAACGAAATATTCGGGACAAACACGCCATCCATAACATCTACATGAAACCAATCTGCTTGGGATTCATTGATTAATTGGAAATCGCGTTCGAGGTTTCCGAAATCGCATGATAGGATAGAAGGGGCAATGATCACTGACATAAAATCGTTTTAGTGGTGCAAAGTTAACACCATTTCAGAAGAACGGAAATGGTTGTCTGTTTTTATTTGGTCGAGGTATGAATTCCATTTTTCACAGTGAAAACGAGTTATTTGTTCATTTTTTTCAGTGCATCAAGGTATTTTTTCTTCACGCCGTTATTTTCTTCTCTTCCGCAAATCACTTCTATCACTGGGAGTAACTGATCATTGTGTTGCGTCTTTAATTTCAAAATTTCGCCCAATGCAAAAGCTGCTGACCAACGAACAACTGTACCTGAATGTTCAGTGTTTGCTAATAAATTGGTAATAGCTGTAGCTAGTTCAGTCGGGAAGAGGTGTGCGGTATTTCCAATCACTTTAGCACTTTCCCATTTGATCCGCGGAGCTTTATCTGTAAGTGTTTTTGTTACGAAATGGAACATCGATTCATCGGCTAGTTGAGGATTTTTCATTGTCGCATATTCGATTGCTTCTATACACGTCGCCTTTTCTGAATCTTTTGCTTTTTCCGCGAATGCAGTCAGTTCATCGGTTGGTAAAGTGTCTTCCAATAGCCAGTTACTGATGATTTCAGTTTTCTCTTTCCCCTTTTTGCTTGTGTCTTTGAAGAGTGCGTTAATGCCCATTTTATCTAGTAATGCGTTTCTAACGTTATTGTTCGTCTAATACAAGTAATAATAGTTGAATTGAAGTTATTCTTGCAGTTAACACTTGCTTATTTTCTGGGTATAGCGGTTATCCATATTTACACACTTTATGGGTGACGAGCAGAATGGTTTTAGAGAGGAACAGAATGGTTATAAGACACCGTCACTATTGTTTTAGACGCAGACAGAATGGTTTTAGATAGGAACAGTAGTGTTATAAGACACCGTCACTATTGTTTTAGACGCAGACAGAATCGTTTTAGAGAAGAGCAGAATGGTTTTAGATAGGAACAGTATTGTTATAAGGTACCGACAGAATCGTTTTAGAGGTTGACAGAATGGTTTTAGACACCGTCACTATTGTTTTAGACGCAGACAGAATGGTTTTATAGACGAGCAGAATGATTTTAGAGAGGAATCGTATTGTTATAAGACACCGTCACTATCGTTTTAGACGCAGACAGAATCGTTTTAGACACCGTCACAATCGTTCTAGGAGTTGGCAAAATCGTTTTAGATACTGTCACTATCGTTCTAAATTCTGGCAGAATTGTTCTCACGCTTGTCTGAATGGCATAATGAAGATGATCAATGGTTATCAGATGTACGGAGCCACTAACGACAATAATTATCCACAAAATGAGTTAATGCACCATGAAAACGAAGTCATTAATCCTATTACTCTGTTGCATCTACAATTCTTTTTTTGGACAAGACTGGAATCAACTCACCGATTTCCCCGGAACTGCGCGTGATGATGGTACAACCTTCACGATCGGAAACAAAGTGTATTGTGGAACAGGATTACAGGTGGGCTGGACCTGCACCAATGATTTTTATGCGTTTGATTTGTTGACAGAATCGTGGTCAACAATAGCTCCAATGCCTTCTGCAATGCAACGTCAATATACATTTAGTTGTTCAATTTCAGGTGAAGGATATGTCTTTGGAGGCATCAATGACGCAGGAGATTATTTGAATGATTTGTGGAAATACAATGCTATCTCCAACAGTTGGCTGCAACTAACTTCGATGCCGTCTGAAGGGCGTTCTGGTGGCGTATCGTTTGTGTTGGATAACAAGATGTATGTTGTTGGAGGCAAGTCGTTAACGAGTGCGGCCTTGAATGAAACATGGATGTACGATCCTGCTTTAGATGAATGGTCAGTGATGGCCGATTTCCCACAAAACGGAAGTTGGCGAGGAGTCGCATTTCAATACGATAATAAGGGTTTTGTAGGTTTAGGGAAAGACAATGCAGGTCAATACAATCTCGGATTTTACAGTTATGATCCTGCTTTAAATGGTTGGAATCCAGTTGTGGACTACACTTCCATTGGTCGTGCTTATACTGGTGCGGCTCAAATTGGACAGTTTGCCTATTTATTGGGTGGTGTAGATAGTGTTGGAACCATTACGAACACCTTTGAAAAGATAGATTTAACTGATTTCTCAACACTCAATTTAACACCTTTACCCAACCCTCCACGAAAGGGCGGAATGGCATTCACGAGCAACGATGCTTTTTTTATAACCACGGGCGTTTCCACAGCGAATCGTTTAACTGAAACATGGAAAGCGTCATCTATTTTAAGTACGCCTGAATTGTTCGTCGAAACGGACCTGCTGATCTATCCCAATCCTAGTAAGGGTGATTTTACCATTTCATTAAAACACGAAGGTTTGGTTCAATTAACCATTACCGATGTCGTTGGGAAAGTCATTTATTCTCAAGCTAATGTAAATCTAACGACTCCTTTTTTGGTCAACCTACCAGTGGGAATTGCGGGGATGTGTTTTGTGGAGGTGAGTGGTGAAGGATTCAAATCTCAACAACGAGCGGTTATCAGCAATTGATTGCAGAATTTCACTGGTTTTAATCATGCTTCTTTTTCGGTTTCGTCCATAACTTTGAGTGGAGAAAAGCCTGTGAAAGTTGAACCCAAAAAATCATATATCCCAACTACTCAACAGATCAACAACAACCTGTTCTCTCCCAACTTTTCCATTGGAGCACGGTGAAGACAAGGAGTAACTGGACTTTCAGGATAATCGACCGCCAAGCGCCATAAGTGACCGAGACCTAATTGAATGAGTTGTGCATCAGGTTCAGCTTGGTAGTGAAGATCAAAGAAATACTCACTTAAAAAGGTTTCAAATCCTTCATCTGGACCATTGTATAGTTTTTTGAGTTCAGCACGTATTTCTGGAATAAGTACTTTCTGTTTGGCTTGTGAATTGGGGACTATTTCACTCGATGCACCATAATAAGTGCACAAAAACGTATCGGTTGGAATCGGAGAGCGATCTACATGAAAAGAATAAACATCGGTTGGAAAAAACGGAAAAGCATCATCCCTGTCATACGACTTAATTACATTGAGTATTGGCGATGCACCTTGAGCTGTTAGTAACTGCAAGTCATTCAAGAGAATTGCACGGGCAAGTTGTCCTTGTTCACTTAACTGAAGATCAATTAGTTCTTCTTGTTCAAGTACCGCTATATTTCCGGTTAACTCGATCTTATTGACGATCTCAGAAAAATCACCCATGAGTTTACGGTTCCAGCAAATCGCATTGGTAGTTCCATGAAAAGGAGTAGAAACAAGATCTTGAAAATTGTCAACACAGAAAATTTGCTTTTCAGGATGCGATAAATGGATCATAAGGGTTCATTTCTGTATTAAATCTTCGGTTCTCCACCTACTTTTGAGTCCCCGTTTAGTTGGACTAAATCTAACGAGTATGCAAATATACCGCATGTTTCTATAGGATGTAACTTCTATGAAAAGCTATGGCGTCTTAGGAGTTAAAGTAGAGTAGGCGGTAACCCCATAATGAATTTTAAGAAAGCTGATGAAGATGGTAATTATTGTAGATATGGGGTTGTCATCCTCCTCGGTCCTCCTTCTGCGCCTTTGCTAAAGCTTTAGCGCAAGCAAAAAGGAGGAAGTTAGATTCTAGCTTCGAACCATTGTTTTCTGTCATTCTTGTTCTCTTTTTCCCTCTGAAAAAAAAGAGCATGCAAAGCATTTTATTTCAGCAGTTTAAGGGATGCTCAGATTGGTGCTGTTGGAAGGTTTTCTTACGAACGAAGCCATAAGTCACTTAGAGTTGAGTATTTTTGGAATTTTTCTAGCGAATTGCAAGAAAGGCTTGTGTTCAATTAATACTAAAATGATATGTCAAGTCAAAAGATAGAGGTTCAAAAACTACAACAATCGAATTATGATCAGCTTGTAGAAGTAATGAAAGCTGCCTATTCCAATTGGGGAGGAAGTGTTTGGAGTGAGCGAGCGATTAAGAAGTTGCTTTCCATTTTCCCTGATGGTCAGTTGATTGTAATGGCAGATGATAAAGTCGTTGGATGTGCGTTATCCATTCTCGTGAAATACGATGATTTTGGAGATGAGCATACATACAAGCAAATTACTGCCAATTATACATTTTCAACTCACTCACCAAACGGAAATGTGTTGTATGGTATCGAGGTGTTCATTCACCCTGATTTTAGAGGCATGCGTTTGGGACGCCGATTATACGATGCACGTAAAGAATTGTGTGAAAAACTCAACCTCAAAGCCATTGTATTTGGGGGAAGAATTCCTAATTTTCATAAATACGCTGATGAGTTAACTCCGAAAGAGTACATACAAAAAGTAAAACAGTCAGAAATTTTCGATCCTGTTTTGTCTTTCCAATTGAGTAATGATTTTCACGTAAAAAAGGTACTCAAGAACTACATTCCTGAAGATGGAGAAAGTCGGGAATATGCGACGCTCTTGCAATGGGATAATGTGTATTATGTTGCCAATCAACGGGAAGAATATCGCGTTCGACGAAGTGTGCGGATAGGACTTGTACAATGGAAAATGCGTCTTTACGATTCTATAGATGAGTTATTTCAACAAGCAGAGTATTTTGTGGATGCAATTTCCAGCTACAAAGCAGATTTTGCTGTGTTTCCTGAATATTTCAATGGACCACTGATGGCTCAATTTGAGGGGATGAACGAAGCTGAAGCAATTCGAGCAATGTCGCAGTATACGGATCAAATCACGAAGAAATTCAGTGAGTTGGCGGTGAGTTACAATGTCAATATCATTGCAGGAAGTATGCCGATGTATGATGGTCAATCCTTAAAAAATGTGGGGCACTTATGTCACCGAAACGGAGATGTTGAGATCTACGAAAAATTGCATGTGACGCCAGATGAACAAAAGTATTGGGGGTTAAAAGGTGGAGATAAGTTACAGGTTTTTGATACAGACGCTGGAAAAATCGGCATTCTGATTTGTTATGATGTTGAGTTCCCTGAATTGTCGCGCCTCTTAGCCGATGAAGGTATGCAGATTCTCTTTGTTCCTTACCTTACAGATACTCAAAACGCCTATCTGCGTGTACGTCTTTGTGCTCAAGCAAGAGCTATTGAGAATGAGTGTTATGTAGCCATTACAGGAAGTGTTGGTAACTTGCCCAAAGTAGAGAATATGGACATTCAATATTCTCAATCTGCCGTTTTCACACCGAGTGATTTTGCGTTCCCATCGAATGCTGTAAAGAGTGAAGCAACCGCCAATACTGAAATGATCCTAATTGCAGACGTTGATTTGAAACTATTGGATGAATTGCACAGCTACGGAAGTGTTCGAAATCTAAGAGATCGCAGAACAGATTTTTATGAGTTGAAGAAAAAGTAAAATAGCTTGAATGAATTAGAAAAAGAAAAGCATGAGAACGTAAGTGATCATGCTTTTTTTTGTGAGAAGAAGATGCTATGAATTTTAAGAAACCGAATGAAGTCGGTTATTGTGGTAGATTTGGTTTGTCATCCTCGTCGGTCCTCCTTCAAAGGAGGAGGCTGGATTTCAGTTATGAACCGGGATTTCACTCTTTTCTCACTCTCAGTTCTCACACTGAAAAAGAAAGAGTATGAGAGCGAGAATCAGCCAATCCTAGCTTAAGACTCGCTTGTATCTTCCGTTCTCAATTTATTGGCCAACTGATTCAATTCGCGAAGTCGTTGTTTATTCAACTCTTTCGCAACTTGCTTCCTGTTTTTCTTCTGATCCATTAATTTGGAATGGAGCTTTTTGTTATCCGTATTTTTCTGTTTCGCCACATGGCAAAGTTAAAACACATTTGGTAAATAGTAGAACTAAAGAAACCGCTTATTTGAAAATGATTATCACTACCACGATTTCACTCTCTTCATTCTCATGCTGCTTCTCGCTCTGAAAAAGAAATGTAAGTAATGAGTTCTAATGGAAATCGGGTGGTTGTCATCTTCATCGGTCCTCCTTCAAAGGAGGAAGTTGGATTTCGGTTTCGAACCAGGATTTCACTCTTTTCTCACTCTCAGTTCTCACACTGAAAAAGAAAGAGTATGAGAGCGAGAATGAAGTACAAAAAGAAAGAGCATGAATGCTTTCGCTCTCATGCTCTTTGCTTTTTGTGGAGTCGGAGGGGTTCGAACCCTCGTCCAAACAAAGAATCCCAATGTCTTCTACATGCTTAGTTTTTGATTGGTTTTCGACGGAAAATCGGACAAAAACACCCAAGAATCCCGCTTATCCTCTTAGATCTCGCACCTTCCACGAGGAAAGGTTGGTGCCAGATTTTCTAGGATGAATCCTTAACATCAAATGACCGAAAATCAGAGCCATCTGAAAGGACTACCTGTTCGCTTACTAAACTTCGACGAATTAGGCTAATTTACATTCAGTAAATTAAGCCGCAAGTGCGTATGACGTATTGTCAATTATAGTTTGTGACAAGATATTCACGAGCTTCATCACAACGCTCGACATGCTTACCCACTGTAATCGCATTTGCTGTCAAATCCAATGTCGACCCCAGTATTGCAAAGATACTAGAAAGATTGGTAAGAACTACTGCTATTCTTTTGTTAGGTTCATTTTATTTTGAGAGCAGTGAACTTCTAGGTTGAAATTAACTTGTTCCCAAAAGAATAAACCCTTAAATGGACAAAAAATCATACCGTTATTCATAAAAACAGCACGAATTCTTCACGATTAAGATCTTGGATGAAGTTGAATAAAACAGTTAACTCATTCAGTTCACCACTTGAGGCAACGAAACGACTGTTTATTACATACTATTAAAAAATAAAGCAAAAAATGCACAAAAGCAGTATAATTTGAGCAATTTTGTGGTAAAATACTCTTTCATGCGTTGGTTATTTCTCTTAGTTCTCCCTATTCTTATCGTTAGCTGGCAAAAACCAGTCAAAAAAACCAGATTCATTTCCGGATCTCAATCAGTGTCTTCTGTTCCAGATACACTCACTTTGGATAGCCTTGTTTTTGCCGATTTCTTTTCTCCAAATGGTGATGGCACAAACGATACCTACGAAATTATGAATGTAAATCTTTACCAAAACAACAGCTTAAAAGTCTTTAATCGTTGGGGTGAAGTGGTTTATGTTTCTTCACCATACAAAAACGATTGGGATGGAACGAATAACCAAGGCAATGGTTTTATGGGAAATAAACTCACAGATGGTGTTTACTACTTTGAGTTTTATAATGGCAGAGGAAATAAAGCGAACGGACAAATAACACTCAAACGATGAAACTTCTTTTAGCCACCTTCTTAGTCTGTTCGTGCACAATTGTACAGGCTCAAATGCGCTCAAACTTGGCGCAGTATATGTTAAATCAAGGTGTTATTAATCCTGGGTTTGCTGATATAGAAACAAGATATAGTGCTACCATTGCCGCTCGTAAACAGTGGATGACGATGGGAGATACACCTTTTACCGGTTTTTCGACTGGTCATTATCATTTTACACGAAATCATTCGATTGGTGGAAATATTTCTTCTGATCAGGTAAAAGAAGTGAATGTAACTGACATCTCTGCGAATTACGTTTTCCATTTGTGGTTAAGTCGTAAAGTCGCTTTGGGATTGGGCGTAAAGTTAGGGTATCAGCAGATTTCCATGAAAAACAACTTTGTCTATTTTGGCGCAGACTTGGATCCAGCTCTTTCTAGAACACGTAAAGCGGGTTTCAACATGGGAACGGGTTTATCGATTCAGTCGAAAAACTTCCTTTTTGGAATTTCAATGCCTTATATTTTCAACAATGCGTTTGCCAATTCCATCAAACAATATAGCACAACAAATAATCATGTTTATTCAACAATAGGTTATAAATGCCGTTTTTCGGATGGTTTTGTTTTTTATCCAAGTGTACTTGTGAAAGGAGTTTCGGGCGCACCCTTATCGATGTCGTTTGACGGTCACATCCTCGTAAATCAATTGTTTTGGTTTGGTGGTGGTTACCGCAGTGACAATACGGTTGGAATTTCTGCTGGTTTATTCTTGGATAAAGGTTTGCGCATTGTTTACACCTATGAGAGTGCTACTTTTAGTTCACATGGTCGATTGGATGCTTCACATGAACTCAGTTTGAATTTTGCTCGAACGATTTATGAAAGCCCTTTTTCTAAGCGTTTATACCGTAAAAGAAACGGTAAAATGTACAAAAACCCAACGAGAAGAAAAAAAATAAATGAGAGTATATACTAACTTTGATGGTATACCCTCCGTTCGATTATAAACTGGATTAGAAAAAAGTCGTTCTTCTAATTTCACCTTGTTGCATGAAGTTTATAGCAATCTTCTTTGTTTTGTTTTATAGCATTAGTTATGCGCAAAATCGAGATTCGTTAGTTGATAAAGGCTATGTTGAACGTCTAAGAAAATCCAATAATAGACAAACATTTTCTGATTTATTTTTCAGTGAAATGGAAGATGGGATTTATTGTGGCGTTACCAATCATTTCGAACTCTTAACCTATGCTATTGGCGGTGAATTAAAATTTTATGAAAGTTACTATTCTCCATTCTTTAGTGGATCTGTGTATCTTAATCAGAGGCATTTATTCAACTCAGAAACAAGCTCAATTCCTTCAAACGTTACTTCTATTGGTATCCATTTTACTATTTTCGGCTTAGAAGCTAATTGCTATTATAATAAGGCTTCTACATTGTTGTATTTAACACCTAAAATTGGATACGACAGGGGAAACTTCAGTATTTTTTATGGCTATAGTCTTCCTTTAAATCATTCTACCTACACCCAGAATTATGGGCATTCGATATCTGTAAAACTTGAATTGTACCTTTCTGCATTCAAATATCATCGCATGAGGCGAGAATCAGATGGGTATTAATTCTTAGTTCGATTATCCTAATAAGCAAAAAAGCGGTTAATCTATCAACTAGACTAACCGCTTTTTTATTGGTTGTTTGTGGGTATTATTCTTTAATAAAGATACGAGATGCGAATCCATTTTCATTGGTTAAACGAATCATGTAAGTTCCATTCGCTAAATCTTCTACTGCAATTGAACTAGTTGTTTGACCTTCTAATTGAGAAGTACGAACGATTCGACCATTCAAATCAGTGATGACCAATTCTGTTGGCAATTGTGCAACTGCTTCATCGACCTCAATAAACAAATTTGTTTGCACAGGATTGGGATACAATAATGCGTTGAATTCAGCATTTTCTTCCGCTAAACCAGCAAATTGGAAACTTTCGATATCAAATGTGGCAACACCAGCTCCACCATTTCCTTCATTCAACCAAGCTAAACCAATTTCGTTAATGGTAGGGCGAAAAACGATGCGAGGCATTGGCATTTCTGTTAATCCAGCTGAATCATTCATGCTTAGTTGGCTAGTAACCCAAGTACTAGGTGTAATGAGGTTTAGATCGTTTGTTATATAATTCAAGTGTTGACCTGTAGAATCAAAATATACCATGTGAAATTTTTGGTTGACATCCTCATACAGTACATCTGACATCATGTCATTTTCACCGCTGTTTACTACATCAAAACGGTACCAAAAATTGGTGAAATGTGCGCGTTTGTTATAGAAACCAAGTATATCGTAATCGCTACCATCACCTACATAATCACGATCAACAGTAACAATAGATGAAACAGATCCACTATCATTATCAATTGTAGTCTGACTTACAGCAATACGTGGGTTACGGCACAAACCAATCATTGTAGAACTCAAAGAATCAAGATTTACTGGTGTAATCCAAGAACCATCAACTGTTGATTGATTGCGGGAAGTATAAATATTTCCAGTTCTGGCAACTCCTGAAGGTAAACGTTCCCATGCAGCAAAGTAGCGACCATTACTTGCCGAAAGACTTCGACCATAGTCTAAACTTATATTTCTAAAATAAGATCCTGTAGTAGCAACTGTTTGTCTGTTTGCGAAAGTTGCGCCTCCATCTATTGAAACAATAGAAACAACCGAGTCATAAGTAGAACTATAAGCAGAATAAAGCAATGCAACTGAATATGGACTAGCATCTAATGCTGGAAATTTATAATCCGAAGCAATTTCTACATCATACACACGATTGGTTCCTTTTTGAAGGTTGTAAGCGTTTGAAATAAAATTTCCTGTTGATGCATTGTATTTATCAATAAAAACGGTATAATTCCCAGTCGTTAAATTGTGATTTACACCAGTAAAAAAAAGTGTTAGCGCATTTTCGTTAGTCCCTGCAACAACCAGGTCTAATGATTCATAACGATTGCCCGTTGAAGATAAGGAATACAATGTTGTCCAAGTATATCCACCGTCAATCGATTTGGTAATAGTAAAACCACCTGTGTTTGTTCCTGTATCTTCGGTCGTATAAGCAGAAAACAACCAGCCATTAAATGCCGCTGAAACTTCAACGTTTCGTTGGTTAATTGTTTCTGGATTGATGATCACATCTGGACCAAATGATTGAGCAATTGTTACGTGGGATAAAATTAGCGTGATGAGACACGTAAATAGTAATTTTTTATTCATGTTTTATTATTTAATTGATGCAAATTTAATCTGAAAAAATGCAATAGGATTCCAATTATCGATAACGTTGTTTAAATGGTAAGTATCAATGAATAGTTGACGGAATTGTGTTAGGAGAGCGTTATTATTCGATTTCAAAATTGCACGAATGAAATCCTATTCGAATCCAATAATAACCTGAGTTCGCCTTTAAATTTTGTTCAGAACGCCTATAAATACTCAGATTTGAGTGAAAGCGACGAAGTAATAACGGGTTATTTCAAGGCGTTTTCGCGAAAAAGATGAGTATTTATAGGTGCAACAATAAATAAGCTATTCATTTTAAAAGGGATATCCTTCGTTGATTTCATTCATGATAGCCCGCTATCACTCATAAAATCGCCTCGTTTATCACATTTAAAATTGAATTCTGAATCTAAATTTAAAGTCGAATTCAGGTTAATATGTATCTTTGTCTACATCAGTTTCTCATGGATTTTGAACTTACTTCAGACTTTCAGCCTACTGGCGACCAGCCAACAGCGATTAAACAACTTGTTGAAGGTATCAACGAGGGAATCAAGCATCAAACCTTATTGGGGGTTACTGGAAGTGGTAAAACCTTCACCATGGCGAATGTCATTCAAGAGATTCAACGACCTACATTGATTCTTTCGCACAATAAAACGCTTGCAGCACAATTGTATGGTGAATTCAAACAATTCTTCCCGAATAATGCGGTGGAATACTTTGTGAGTTACTACGACTATTATCAACCAGAAGCTTATTTGCCCATCACTGATACGTTTATTGAAAAAGATCTTGCCATCAACGATGAATTGGAAAAGTTGCGTTTATCTGCTACTTCAACCTTACTTTCTGGTAGAAAAGATGTGATTGTGGTTTCTTCGGTTTCGTGTATTTATGGTATTGGAAACCCGAATGAATTTGCAAATTCCATCATTAGTATCCATGTTGGACAATTGGTTTCGCGGAATAAATTTTTATTGCGTTTGGTTGAAAACCTCTATTCACGCACCGAAACAGAGTTTAAACGCGGGACTTTTCGAGTAAAAGGTGACACCATTGACATTTACCTTGCCTACACAGATTATGCCTTAAGAGTTGAATTCTGGGGAGATGAAATTGAAAAAATACGTGCCATTGATGTCGAAACAAATTCGGAAATAGATCGCTACGAAGAAATCAATATTTATCCCGCCAATATTTTTGTTTCTAGCCCGGAAACAACACGAAGAGCCATTGATCAAATAGGGGAGGACATGGTCATTCAAGTCGAGAATTTTCGGCAAGAACGAAAGATCATGGAGGCGAAACGATTGGAAGAACGTGTTTCCTACGATTTGGAAATGATGCGTGAATTGGGATATTGCTCAGGTATTGAAAATTATTCTCGCTATTTTGATCAACGCGAACCTGGAACACGTCCCTTCTGTTTATTGGATTATTTTCCAGATGATTTTATGATGATCATTGATGAAAGCCACGTGACGATGCCACAAATTCGCGCAATGTATGGTGGAGATCGCGCACGAAAGATCAATTTGGTAGACTTTGGTTTCCGCTTACAGGCTGCTATGGATAACCGTCCTTTGAAGTTTGAGGAATTTGAAAGCATCATTCATCAAGTCGTCTATGTTTCCGCAACACCAGCTGATTATGAATTGGAAAAATCGGAAGGCGTTGTTGTAGAACAATTGATTCGCCCAACAGGATTATTGGATCCAGTTATTGAGGTAAGACCGAGTGAAAACCAGATTGATGACCTTATCGAAGAAATACACTTGCGGATTGAACGCAATGAACGCACATTAGTGACCACATTGACCAAGCGAATGGCAGAAGAATTGCAAAAGTACTTGGATAAATTGGGGATTCCGTGTAGGTATATTCACTCTGAAGTGGACACGATAGAACGCGTTGAGATCTTACGTCAATTGCGTTTAGGTACATTTGATGTGCTCATTGGTGTAAATCTTCTCCGCGAAGGGTTGGATTTACCAGAAGTGAGTTTGGTTGCGATCATTGATGCCGATAAAGAAGGATTCTTACGCAATGAACGATCACTGGTTCAAACTGTTGGTCGCGCTGCCCGGAATGTAAATGGACGTGTAATTATGTACGCTGATCGCATGACTGAATCGATGCGCAAAACCATTTCAGAGACCGAACGCAGGCGTGCCATGCAAATTGCATACAACGAAGAACATGGACTGGTTCCAACTGCATTGAATAAATCGAAGGAAAAAATCATGCAATCCACTAAAGTGGCAGATGGTGATCCAAATGCACATTTGTACCAAGTAGAGGAGGTGGATTTATTGATCGCTGCAGAACCGCAATTGGTTTATGAAAGTCCTGAAGCATTGGATAAAGCCATTACGCACAAACGCAAGCAAATGGAAAAAGCAGCGAAGGACTTAGATTTCATTCAAGCGGCACGTTTGCGCGATGAATTGTTTGAGTTACAAGCTAAGAAAAAATAAAAAAAACCCAGTACGCATTGTGCGCACTGAGTCCCCTCCTATGTAACCAATATTCGGGCAAAAAAGCAGTTTCTATTTTTCAATTAGGTGATATTCATATTTGTCATCACCATCGATGTAGTAATACCAAAATTCCTTTTCTTCGAGTTTCAGAATAATTAGCGTATGATCGTTTTGATCAGCTATTCCTGTGAGTGCAATTTCTTCATCATTGTTTTGAAATTTCCACGTCCCACTTCCGTCTAAAATTCCCCATTCATAGGAATAACCACCACCTTTTGTAAAGGTTTCAGTGTAATTGGTAACCAAGGATGTGTAATCTGTTCCATTCACTTTGTAATTATCAACTTTCCAAGTATTGGCAACACGTTCTGCTCTGGTTCTAAAGCTAATTGCGGGACCATCTTCATATTTTTGACAACTGGTAAGTGAAAGTGCACTGATTCCTATTGCGAACAATAGCATCTGAATTCTGTTGGATCTGGTAATAATCTTATTCAATTTCATACTCTTTTTAATTGGTGAATTAATTGTAGTCAAAGGTAAGTTTGGCATAGACCGAAAACCTTACTAAACATTTCATAATACTTACATCAATCACAGTAATAACTTGAGTTTGACTTTAAATTGGTAATCAATTCTTTCGTACTTTAGTCCAGTATTTCTACAAACACTTCACTTGTTGTTTCACTATGAAAAATTCCCTATTGGCTTTTATTCCCCTTAAATTTGTTAAACGGATCTTTTATGTGTGCGTCATTCTCATTATTGGTTTGTTGATTGCGGTTTTTTTTAGTCCTTATGGTAAACAGGAAGGCTTCTCTTATAAATTGGTGCAACACAGTGTGATCATTAACGCTCCAGTTGACAGTGTTTTTGCTTATTTAGGAAATTCCGACAATGCACAAAACTGGTCGGTTTATGTGGATCACATTGAGCCCTTGAATGCCACTAAAATTGCAGACGGTACAGTAGGTTCAACCCGCAGGTGTTTTTGCTATGCGGATGAAAAAGGACAACGCTGGGATGAACGCACAACGGTTGTGGAACGGAACAAACGGCGACAATTGATCACGTATAACCTTATTGATTTCTCCATGCAAGCAGATGGTTTGGCTTCAGAGCAATTGTATGAACGAATCAACAAGAACAGCTGTAAACTCACCTTTACCTTGTTTTTTTATGACCACAATCCTTCCTTTTACACAGAACTCAAAACCTATTTGGGAGCGTATAAGGTGAAATCTATTTTTGAGCAGAATTTAGAAAATATTAAGCGAATTTTGGAAAAGAAATGAGTAAAAAAAAGACCCGAAATGTATTCGAGTCACCAAGATGTATTCTCCGTTAACACCTGTTTATATAGGGAGTGATTTTAAACCACTTAATGATTTTCTAGCCGATTCTATTTTGTTAGAAAATAATTCTGTACCCTTCAATTTATTTGATACAACAGCTAACTTAACCTTCGTGTTTTCAGAAGTAGAAAGTACTTTACTTAACTTTAAGGAAGTGTGTTTTTTATCCATAACTCATTTTAAAACAAGAGTATACAACAATATTCAAGGATTGAATATGTAAATGTAAATTAATTTTTCTTATACACCAAAATTTCATCATAATCAACATTCGGAATGTACTGAACAAATGTATTACTCGTATCTTTATTCCGACCAAAAAAGATATAATCAACACATAAATCTTCAAAATTACTATCTACATAATAACGATAGATTCTTATACGTCTTTTCCCATTCTTACAATCATCATCGCATTTTTTTGTGCAAGTTAACTTACATGAATTTCGGAATTCAATGTGACTATCGCTACCACCAACCATAATAACAGCATTGGGAAAAACAGAGAAGAACTCAGGAATTGTCGTAAGGACAGTATTAAAAACTGTATACATATCACCATTATTACTTGTTACATCGTCAAGTACTGTTCCAGTAATTTCATCATAATCACCAAATCCAAGATTAAAAACTGATCTATTCCCAATAATATCGATTACGGCATATTCAATTACTTTGATAATTGATTTAGTTCCAACACTTTCAAAAAAATACTGCAATTTGTATGGTGAACGTTCTTGTTTTGTTGTATAAGTAGGTAAATTATTCATCAATAAATATAAAATGACACATCAATCGACTCGTTAGGAAAACTTACATTTAAATATCTGTGTTCTCTTTCACATGAATCTATACATTAAGTTACTACTTTTTCAGAATTTGATTGTATGTTGCAACGAACTCCTTATATTTAACTCTCTTAACAGGTATTATGACACGTTTGACCTCAGCTCCTCGTTTTATTAAGTATGTCATTGCGCTAGTGGTTGGTGTTGTTTTCACAGGTACTTCTTGCAATAAAAAATTAGCAAGTTACAATCCCGATTTTATAGGCACCTGGCGAACTGCTGTGATTGTAGATTCGACCATCAACAGTACTGTTCGCAGTGAATTGGTCATTGAAAAACGTGATGGATTGTTCAACAACACGTGCAAAGACGAATGTGGGGACCGATTATGTAATTGTATTTCACAACAATCTGGAAGGGCGGTTGTGAATACCGATGAGACCATGATCAAAATTGGTTCTTCTACTTCCTATCCATTGACAATCGACAAAGAACCGTACCAAGACGAGACTGGACAATGGATCATGAAAATTCATGGGTTGACGTATTATAAGCAGTAAGAAGCATTCCGAGGTTTTAATTGATGTAGTTGTTCTATTTGAAATAGCTTAGATAAGTCTTACTGACATTGGTAAATGGATCTCCAATAAAAATACGCTTGAATACCATGGTGTTTGGGAAATAATAAATAGCATCCATTTTAATTACCCCGAATTTGGAGTAATTGAAAAGAAGCAGGAATCATTTATTTATGATGTCTGTTGGTCAATGGATAAATCTAACAAATGCATCACAATCTGATTCAAACCCTTTTTAAGGTTATTTCCTATTCAACTAACGTTCTCATTTAGTCGGTCATTCGTGTTGTTCATACTCAGATATGAGCCGTTAAGTCAACGATCGAATTTTTCACCAACCTTCAATTAAACGCTCCCGTTTTCTCTGATAGCTTGTCATGCACTAAACAATGACAACAGGTGAACATTAACTAAAACCAATGAGTATGAAAACAACTTTTGCCCTATTTACATTATTGCTCGCTTCTTCGGGGGCTTTTACGCAATCATCTACCAATCTTGATTTGAACAACGCTAATGCGCTGATCAATAACAACGGTACCTTTTTCAATAATGAACAAAATGGAATTGCTGGTTATGAAATTCCCAAAGGATCCATGGCGAATGCAATTTATTTCATGAACGTCGCTGCGATGGGAACGGATGTGAATGGTCAGATAAGAGGCGCTATTTCTGATTATAGTAATTCGGATTTTACGCCAGGACCTATCGCTACCAATTATTTAACTCCTGGTTATCTTGCGGGTTACCAAACATCGCTTTGGAGCATTAATAAAAGTGAAATAGACGACCACATTGCCAATTGGAATACTGCTGGATATGTTTTGCCAGCTGCAATTGCTGAATGGCCAGGAAATGGAAATGTCATGAATGGGGAGGCAATTATCCTAGCGCCTTTTTATGATGTAAATGGAGATGAGTTTTACGATCCAACACAAGGCGATTATCCCATTATCCGTGGTGATAAAGCTGTTTTCAGTATTCTCAATGATCTTAATAATGCACATGTTTCTGGTACAGAACCAATAGGTATTGAAGTACATCTGCTTTTTTATCAATTCGCAAGTGCCGATTCTGCGGTGAACAATACGACCTTCATCAATGCAACGGTCATTAATCGTGGAACTCAAACGCTGTACAATATGCATTTCGGGTCGTTCATTGACTTTGATTTAGGTAACTACAATGATGATTACCTCGGTACTTCCATCCCTAACAATTTAGCATATGTCTACAATGGTGATTTGATGGATGAAAATAACTCAGGGCGCATTGGTTATGGACTTTATCCTCCTGCAGTTGGGGTCGTAACACTTAACAAACCACTTTACAGTCATGTATCAATTAACAATTTAAACTTTCTCAATACGCCAACTAGCTACTATAATGAGTTAAATGGCATCAATGCAGATGGATCATCTCTATTAGATAACAATGGTCAACCTACGCATTATACCTATTCATCATCGGGTGATACTGGGTGGAACGAATATACAGAGATGAACCCCGCTGGAGATCGAAAATCCATGATTAGCTTTGAACCAACTACGCTCTTTGCTGATGGTATTCTTTGTTTTGATATGGCAGTTGTTTATGGAAGAAGTACCGCTGGTGGTTTTTTTGATTGTGTAGACAGTTTGGTGAGTGTCGCGGAGCACATTCAGAACTTTTACGACTATCAGGAATTTGCCTGTGCTCAATTGGTACTGGGAACCGAGATCATGGAACAACCAACATTGGTGCATTACCCCAATCCTGCAACTAATAACTTAACTGTTTCAGGAATGGATTATGGAAATTATCGGATCATTGCTTTGGACGGAAAAGTTGTGTTAACTGGAACACTGAATGGTGCTGCGATTGACATTAGTCAGTTAAAAAGCGGTTATTATGTTTGTGTGTATTCCAACGATGTGTTTGAACAACAATTGCCTTTGATCAAGGAATAAACCAATCCAAGCAATTTGGCTCAAGGAGGTTGTCAGAATAGTGGCAATCTCTTTTTGTTTTTATTGCGCTGTACTACCGATCAATCAACAACTACTACCAAAGGTGATATTTCACGCACATGAAAAGCAAAAACCGCTATTTTGCTACAATCAATTTAAATGAACAGGCATTTCAAATGGCGACTATTCTGGTTCTTAATTATCACCGAATCGTTCACTCAGGCGAGTATGTTGATCCATTGTACACCAAATTCACGCTTGATGTAAGTGTTTTTCAACAACAATTGGATCTCATTCAACAACTAGGGATTCACGTCGTTGATTTAGCAAATCTGTCAGAAACAACAAGCTTACCACCATTTTGCATTGGAATTACCTTCGATGATGGTCACCTTTCTGATCTGCAAATTGCTGCTCCATTGCTTGAGAAAAATAATTTTCCAGCAACTTTTTTCCCCGTGATCAATCAAATAGGGACTGAAAACTTCATGACTTGGGATGATTTGACAACACTACTAAAAATGGGATTTACGATCGGTTCGCATAGTTTTTCTCATCCACATTTAACGGATTTGAATCAAGAAGACCAGCACCAAGAAATAGTAGAATCGCGTCGCGTTTTGGAAGAAAAATTGGGCATTCTGGTTCAACTATTTTCCATACCTTATGGAGAGTCGGATGTGAGAATTATTCAAACGATCCAATCAGCTGGTTATACAGGTGCATTTTCAACTGTTTTTGGAACAGAAAACGTTGGCAATACCACCCCTTTTTTATGGAAACGGTGGAATATCAAGCGAACTACAAAAATCCGTCAGTTTGAAAAGGTATTAAGTAGGCAAGCGCTCACCTTGTTTCAACTCAATACGTGGGCGAAAATCAAGTTGAAAATTGTTCCTATCAAGTTCTATTTCACGAATCATAACTAATCAATATGCATACGACTGTACTATTCTTATTCGTCGTTTCAACACTCTTGATTGTTGGTTTACTCAGCTATCCACTCATTAGTTATTTACGTGCATATTTTTGGTCCAACCCCATCCAAAAAGACCTCAATTTTCAACCACCAGTTAGTATTCTCATTGCCTGTTACAACGAAGAACGTTACATACATGAACGCATTACCAGTTTATTGCATCCAGACGATTGGATTCCTGGATCGGAAATTCTTGTCGTATCTACAGGTTCTTCAGACGGTACGAATTCTCTTTTGGAAACGTTTCGCGAAAATCCAGCCGTTCGGTTGTTTCTAGAGGAACGCATGACCAAAATTGAAGCGTTGAACAAACTTGTTCCCTTGGCACAACACGACTATTTAGTCTTCTCGGATTGTCGGCAATTGATGAAAAAAGGATCGATTAAACACTTAGTCGCTAATTTAAATGACTCAAGCGTTGGTACAGTTACTTGCACGATCACAGATACAACTGATAGGCCTTCTTTTTTCCGTCGATTGTTCTTGTTTTTGGCCATCAACGATAGTAAAACCAGTTCCACCTTCAACTTGTATGGCGCTTTGTATGCCCAACGAAAAGCAGTTTTTCGTCCTATTCCAACGCATTTGTTATTTGATGATTTTTTTGTTGCAGTATCTACACTTGCCCAAAACAAACGACTTGTTCAAGAGGAGGAAGCAGTGTTGTATGATGTACCTTTTCCGCTTTATTACAATGCAGAACGCATTCAACGATTGGCACGTGGATTATTGATTTTTTTGTTTAATAATTACGCTTTGATTCACGCTATTCCATGGAAAACACGGCTTCGATTGATCGTTTATAAGTACCTCAAATTAGTACTTCCTTTATTTATTGTGCTGGCAATTGGTAGCTCAATCTTCTTGTTTTCAGATAGATTGAATCATCCTTCTTTTATTGTCGGAATCTTGATTATAATTGGATTAATAAGTGCGATCAAACCAATTAGGAATTCATTGTTGTTTTTAATTCGTTTGAGTTACTATTTTTTAGCTGCACTCTGGGGTTACGCTTTTTTGAACCAACGTTCGAAGTATTGGGAACCGTTGAAAATTAGGAGAAATTGGTTTGTGGTAAAGTCAAGTAATTGATCGTTATTTTTGACTCTAAAAAAACCACATAATAATTGTAGCAAGTCCAATAAAAATGGATGCTAGAAGAAGAATGAAAATCAGGAAAAAACAAAAAATAAAAAAGGAATTGGCCAGTGATTCTTTAGGTACTTCTTTGGGTTTATTTTTTTGTTTATGCGCAATTAGTTCAATATAATCTAACTGTGTAGTACTGTTTTCATCGAACCAATCTTCACGATGATTCGTAATAATTGAATTTTCGCCACCATTGACAAGGATATTTTCAGCTTCTTTTGAAGCCTTTAATAATTCAAGAGCAACTATTTCTAATCCTGCTTTATTGGCTCGAATATAGCTTTCATCTGCAGCACCTCCATATTGATAGATGCCAAAAATGCCTTGTGATTTCAATTCATCTTCATCAAATTGATCGATAATGTGCTGTAATTCTTCTGGTTTCAATTATAGGGAATTAGATTGTTTTATTTTTTGGTCAAAGATAAATCAATTTGTCCATCGAACAATTGAAAGTGAATGATAACTGTTTTTCAAGCATACACTCCATCAGCACCATTTAATGTATTTTTGTGACTCCAATTTAAAGACGATGAATTTCTCCAGTCCAATAAACATTTTACGCTTGTTGAGTTTCCTAGAAGGTTGTTCCTATTTATTATTAGCGATCACCATGCCTATCAAATATGTGTTGCACATTGGCTGGCCGAATTATGTAATTGGAATGGCTCATGGAATGCTCTTTATAGCTTACATCCTGTTTGTATTTATTGTTGCACGTGAGAAAAAATGGTCGTTGATCAATCAATTTTGGGCCTACTTGGCTTCGTTACTTCCATTCGGAACATTTGTAGCTGATGCCAAAATTTTTAAACCCGCATCAAATTCGGCTGTATAAATCAGTTTTTTCCTACCTTCGCGTCCACTTATGGAAACACGAAAATTTGTTGAGGTGTGTTTTACACCTGGAGAATACAGCTACTATAAAGATGAATACGAAATCGTAGTTGTGATTGATGTATTGCGCGCCACATCGGCTATTTGCGCTGCATTTGACAATGGAATTGCGTCTATCATTCCAGTTCCAACTGTTGAAGAAGCCTGGGAATACAAACAAAATGGGTTTCTTGCAGGTGCAGAACGTAAAGGTCAAATCGTTGAAGGATTTGATTTTGGGAATTCACCATTTAGTTATATGCGTGAAGAATTTCGTGGAAAAGATGTTGTTTTGACGACCACCAATGGTACCAAATCATTGGATGTTGCCAAAGATGCTGAAATTGTGGTTGTCGGTTCATTCCTTAACTTGGATGCGCTTTCTGAATGGCTTTCCAAACAAGAGAAAAATGTACTGTGTTTGTGCTCAGGTTGGCAAGATAAATTCAACTTGGAAGATACGATTTGCGCTGGTGCTATTTCGGAATACCTCATCAATACCGGAAATTTTGTTTCAGAGGAAGATTCTTCGATTGCAGCAAAATATTTGTACCTTTCTGCCAAGGATAATTACTTGGGATATCTAAAATCGAGTTCTCATCGAAAACGGATGAAAAATTTGAACCTGAATGAAGATATTAAGTATTGTCTGACACCCAATCAAACAAGGGTTATCCCGATTTTGAAAAATGGCAAATTGGTATCACTTTCCTACGAATAAGTCCACACTATTAGTTGGTCTTTTTCTACTTCCTTTCGTTGCATTAGCGAAACCGCTTCCTGTATATCCGCAACCAATTCCACCAGCAGTCTGGGGATTTTTTGGACATAAACGCATCAATCGGATTGCCGTTTTTACGCTTCCTCCAGCAATGCTTGGCTTCTTTAAGGAACACATTGAATACATTACAGAACACGCTGTTGATCCAGATAAACGCAGGTATGCTGTTGAAGGTGAGGCGCAACGTCATTATATTGACATTGATCATTACGCAGTCAATGGTGCAGATCCATTTGAAGCGGTTCCACGCAATTGGTACGATGCCGTTGAAAAATTCACTGAAGATACCTTGCAGGCTTATGGCATTGTGCCTTGGCATATTTATGTAATGAAAATGCGCTTACAAAAGGCATTTGAGTCGAAAAATGTAGACCTTATTCTCAAAAATGCATCAGACATTGGACATTACATTGGAGATGCACATGTTCCGCTCCACACGACTGAAAATTACAACGGTCAGCTGACTGGTCAACGTGGAATTCACGGTTTGTGGGAAAGTAGGGTAGTTGAAATCAATGCTGAGGAATACGATTATTTTGTTGGAAAAGGAAAATACATCACCAATATCCTCGATTTTGCTTGGGATGCCGTACAAGCTTCCAATCAAGGAGTAGATTCTGTTCTGAGCATTGAAAAAGAATTGACAGCTGAATTTCCAAGCGATCAAAAATACAGCTATGAACAACGCGGACAAGTGATTGTGCAGGTGTATTCCAAAGCGTTTTGTGACGAATACAGTTTGCGCTTAAATGGCATGATTGAGCGTCGGATGCGGGAAGCAATTATTGGTGTAGGTTCTATTTGGTATACCGCTTGGGTAGATGCTGGTCAACCCGATTTATCGACCTTAACAAACACGCCTCCTTCTGCTGAATTGCTCAAGGAATTGGAAGAGTTGGAAGAATTGTACGAACATACTGAACACAAAGGAACGATTTGCGATTAGTTTCAGTTCAAGGGCTCTGAACAAATCACTAAAAACACGCAAATTCACTCCGTAAATCATACATTTTCACCTCTCTTTTGGGGCTATTTTTTGTATCTTTATAAGGTGAAAATATAGGGATTATTAATCATCCAATTCAGGTATATTTTCGCGAATTGACTTTTCAAAAAATCCTCAATCGTTAAATGAAAAGACCATGAAAACAACCCTATTAACACGTCGAACAGTTCTCGCTTTTGCTGGATCAATTCTCATTATTCTTGTTTCAATTGCATTGGCATTCTCCGATCTAGCACAAGTTCATCCAGAATTGTATGCAGGAATCACTTATGATTTGATTTTGATCGCTCCACTGACATTGTTCTTGTTATCGCGAAGAACTATACCCAAATCTGTCATTGGACTTTTTGTTTCCATTGGAATCGTTACAGCTTATTTTATTATCCCGATTTCAGAACAATTTCACCTCAATCTATTGCGCTACTTTATCGTTCCTGTTTTCGAATTTACAGTCGTTGGTTCCATCATCTATTTCACCCGTAAAACGCTAATCGAGTTAAGGAAAACACCCAATTATACGCGCTTAGATCACTTTGTTTTATTCCAACAAATTGCCATAAAACTATTAGGAAATCGGCGTACAGGAAAAATATTTGGGTCGGAGTTTGCCCTCTTCTTTTATGTTTTTAGATGGAACCGTAGTTCAGTGTCTTCCAATGAATTTACTTCCCACAAAACAACTGGTTCTATTGCACTTATTTGGGCGTTCATTTTTATGATGATCGTGGAAGGGATTGCTCTCCATGTATTACTCATTCAATGGAGTTTCATTACTACTTGGCTATTAACTGCAACGAGTATTTACGGTATTCTTTTTCTTATTGCTCATGCCAATGCGCTGCGTTATCGTCCACACATTGTTACAAAAGAGGGACTTGAGTTAAAAAACGGTTTATTTGGAACGGCAATTATTCCATTTAACGCTATAAAAAAAGTGGTGTTATCCTCTAATGAACCAGAAGATGCAACATTGAAAATGCAGCATTTTTCGTTATTTGGCAAACTAGAATCGCACAATGTAATCATCTATTTAAACGAACCAACAAAGCTCGAATTGCTCTATGGAATCATTAAAACGGTAGATGGATTGATGCTTTCAATTGATGATAAAGAGCTATTCAACCAACAAATTGAAAATGAATTATTGCATTTAGGTACTCAGATCTAAAATGAAATCTCTATAAATCGCAAGATTTGCAAACAGGTTCATGGTTTTTGCAAACCTATTACCTCGCAATCGACCTTCTTTTGTTAAAAAGAAAGAACGATGAATCTACTTCAACAAGAAGCCGTAAAACGCATCCGATCAGCTAAAAAAGCTGTATTTATTATTGGAAGTATTGCCCTTTTAGTCGCACCCATTTTATCATTTGTAGGTTGGGCTATTGCGCATGAAAGTATTGCTTCATTTTTTAATTTCAATTTTACATGGGAGGCATCAGATGCCACAACAGAACTAACAATAGCTTCGAGTGCCGAACAAGTTGTTCGTTATTACTTATTACCTCATTATTTCATTTATGCTTCTATGCCGATATACATCGGACTATCAATGTGCTTGGGGTTTGTGTTGTTCAAAAAAACACCTTGGCATTCAATCGTGGGTCTAATGCTTTCTATCATAGGAGCTGTTTATTTTATTGGTGTATTGGGCGCATTTTTGTCAATTCCAATGGGAACTGTTAAGTTAACGGGGATATTAATGGTTTCCTTTGCCTTATGTATCCTCGTATTTATAGGAAACATTGTCTTGGGTTTCGGGTTACTTAACGCACAGATTATTCCCAAATGGGCTTCACTTCTTTTTATCATTGGAAATGCACTCATTCTCATTTTTTCAGGTGTTGAAAACTGGATGGCAATAGGTTCATTATTGATGTTTATTGGGATGTTACCGTTGAGTATGAAACTGTTTCATCAACAAACAATTCCTACATTAGTTTGACACTTTTTTAATGAGTCGCCTCAATAGTTGTTCAAAATAGCTCGGACAACTATTGTACAATTACTTTATCTTTAAACACTTATTTGGCAAATTGAATGAATACGAACGACAAAAAAATAGCTGCGGTTATTCATTATATCTTAACGAATCTGAATGAAGAACTGACCCTTCAGACGCTTTCGTCCATTGCCAATTATTCCCCATTTCATTTTCAAAAACTCTTCAAAGAAGCTGTTGGTGAATCACCCAAACAATACATCATCCGATTACGCTTAGAAAATGCCGCACATTCCTTATTTATACACCGATACAGATCCATCACTGAAATTGCTTTAGATAGTGGTTTTGCTTCTGGAGCAACTTTCGCACGTGCATTTAAAAACTACTATGGTGTTTCGGCAGATGCATTCAGAAAAATTTCTCCAGAGGAAAAAATTGATCTTCGGCAATTTGATCAATCAAAAAAACAACAAAGCTCAGTTGATATTGAATTCTTGCAGAGTAATTATGATGTTCAATTTTGGGAAACGAACTTAGCTGTTCAAGTAAAACGGATTTCAACGGCTCCACTCATTTTTGTTAATGCACCTCTATCAGACCCAACCAAGATTCATGAAGCCTTTAAAAAAGTAGCTCAACTCGCAGAAACGAATGATTTATTGGAGTTTGGCACCCAATATATTGGATTGATCAACCCACATCAAGGATTGTATCAAGCGGCAATAACAGTTGTTCCGAATCGCAAAATTCCAAAAGGAATTAATTCATGTCAATTGGATGAAGGGAAATTTGCAACCTATAAAATTACAGGAAATTCACTGCAAACGCTCCATAGCTTGCATGCCTTTTATGAAATTTGGCTTCCTAAAAGTGGGTACAAAATTGCGCGATCAACTGGTTTTGAAATCCTGTCTAGTCCATTTAGAATTCCTTATGAAGCAATTGAACGGGAAATTTATATAGCGATAGAACCAGTTGAATAATGAGGTGAATTTCTATTCTTGTTTTAAATTGATTGAATCGGTTTAATAAAGCGCAAGATTTGCAAACAACTCCACTTCTTTTGCATACTGATTCGCACACACAATTCTGTCATTTGTAATCACTAAAAATTCATTTATGATTACAAGAACATTAAAACAATTTATTGCATGTTTGACATTGCTTATTTTATCAAATACTAGTTTCAGTCAAACCCAGGTGGTTGGTGAAATTACGGGTCAAGTAATAGATAACTCCACTAAACAAACAATTCCAGGGGTTCAAGTCGTTATCAAAGGCACGACAAAAGTAGCCATTACGGACTCAATCGGTGTTTTTAGCTTACAAACGGTTGAAGAAGGAACGTACATTCTTGAAGTTAACTATTACGGATATGAAAAAAAAGAGATCACTGAAGTCAAGGTCTACAGAAAAAAAGCAACCTATATTGAAATTGCTATAACCGAAGCTCGGATATCACTTACAGAAGTTGAAGTAAAAGCATTCAAATATGAAAATAATCCTACGGTACCTGTTTCAAGCTATAGTTTTTCACGAGAAGAAATAGCTCGGAATCCAGGTGCACAAGGAGATATTTTTCGAGCCATTGGAATGATTCCGGGCGTATCTAGCAGTGGGGGTGAATATTCTGCGATCTCAGTGAGGGGACAAGGAACTCGAGAAAACGCTTACTTTGTTGATGATATCCCGCTAACAGATTTGGGGCATCTAGATGGAAAAGGTGGTTTTAGCGACCCAAATGGTGCACGATTCAGCATTTTTGCCCCACGAGTTATTGATAATGCACAATTTCAAGGTGGCGGATTTGGTTCGCAATATGGGCGAAAAAGTGCTTCCTATTTAGGATTGAATATCAAAGAGGGGAATCCGCTGAATCCAACCATTGATGGTCAGATTGATTTAATGGGAGCAACGATCAATTACGACGGACCAAGTTATTTGCATAAAAAAACAAGTTTATTTGTTTCCGCACGTTTTCAAGATTTTAAAACTGTTTTAAACTTGATTGGTTTACAAAGCACCGGTTATGCTAGCTACCAAGATTTTATTTTTAAATCAACCACGCAACTTAATCCGAAAAACAAATTGTCCATTATAATGCTTTACAACCCCGAAAAATTTTCTCGTGACACCAGTAATGTGCGATATGATATAGAACTCAATAATCTTTTTGTAGCCAATGTGTCAAAAACAAAAAGCATGATTGGAGTCAATTTACGCTCGTTGACAAGTAGTAGAAGTTACTGGAAGAATATTGCCTATTACACGCAAAGTCAATCGAAAGATGCTTATGGAACAGCTTATCCATTAACTGATGCAACTGGAGTATTATTACCAGGTAGTACCATTTCATTCGAAAATGGGATTCGAAAGTTGAACTATTCTGAATCAAAAGTAGGTTTCCGTTCCATCTATACGTTGAAATTGAAAAACAACTCAACATTGATAGCTGGTATCGATTTAGATCTTTCTGCGATTCATTCTAATAGAACATTGAGTAGAACTGATACTGTTTTTGTTTTCAATGAATTTGATTATCGACCCGATCCGACGCAGAACTTCGCTATTGTATCACCACAGTTTTTCAATGCTTCCTACAGCAATACTGCATTCAATATGGCGTCTTATGTTTCTTATTCGTTTCAATTATTTAAGCAACTTACACTAAATGCTGGAGCAAGATATGACTACAATGGTTTTACAGAACAACATCTAATTTCTCCTCGATTGAGTGGTAGTTGGCAGATGAATGCAACCAATAGTTTGAATTTTGCCGCAGGTGTTTATTACCAAGATCCAGCTTATGTAGCAATTGCAGATCAACCAAAAGACAAGAAATTAAAAAATGAACAAACCTTGCAATTGATCCTCGGTTACAAAAAGCATTTTACTGCCGATTTAAAATTAACCATTGAAGCTTGGTACAAACAATTTGACCAATTAATTATTCGTCCAATTAACGGTTACAGCGAGCAAAACAATAGCGGTGATGGCTGGGCAAGTGGAATAGATTTAAATCTAACGAAACGATTGACAAATAAGATTTATGGACAGGTTGGTTATTCCTATATGGAAAGCAAACGCAATAATCACGACGGTATTGGAGTGTACAATTTCGCATTCAGTCAACCACATCAAGTTAATTTCCTGCTCAGCTACAAGCCAAATGAACATTGGATTCTTGCAACTAAATTTCGGTATGCAACAGGGAAACCAACAGACTCCTTTCTTGTTCATGCAGACATCTTTAATGATCTGAGTAATTTGAATTATTCGTTTGAAACAGTTGGAAGAAATGCCGAACGATTACCTGATTTCATCAGTTTAGATATACGTGTTGATTACCGTTTTCAAGTAAAGCGCGCTGGTATTACAGTGTTTTTAGATATAGTAGATGTTACAAATCGACAAAATGCCAATGGTCAAAATTTCAATGCGATCACAGGAAAGACATTTTATGAGGGTATTTCTATTTTTCCAACATTCGGTTTAAAATTTGAATTCTAAGGTTGAATAGGTGAGAACATGTTATTCTTTACGATGCTACAAGTCAAAATCACTGTAAAATATGTACTTTTAAGTCAATCATCCGTGGTGCTGTATTTCTACAACGGATCAACATTAGTGGCCTCATTTTTAACGCATGCAAGAGAACCCCCATTTATCAACTCCATTAACCAATCCAACTCGGGTTATTTATCCATCTCCTGGATTTGAACACTATTGGAACCACGGTTCTGGAAAAAAAATGCTTGAAACAATTGAGCGAGTGCCCAATAAAGCTGAAATTGAGCAACAGATTCCGCTCTTGCTAGAATACGATGCATTAGCTGACCGTGTGATCAATGAAGTTTATGGAACAATGGGATTTCGGCAGGCAAATGAATTGCTGGATCGTTTGCTCAAACATGGTTTAGATTCTGAAGTAGAAATTCCGGAGAGTTTGCGCTTGTTGTTAGAGGAGGTTTTCGCAACACCAGCATGGTTAAATCCAACATTACTTGAAGTTGGTTCAGCTTTCTGTAGAAGATCAGGCACCATGGGATTCCTTGTACTACGCAACTACTGCTTAATGGGAGGATACGAATCTTCGGCAATCAATAAACCGCTTATTTTCACCGAAGCGTTGCAAAAAGGAGCCCCAAAACGCATCGCAGAAACGGTTGAATTTTGGGTCAATGCAACGGGAGAAAATGCCTTACAACCCTTTCAAATTGGATTCAATAATGCGATCAAAATTCGGTTGATGCATGCGTATGCGCGCGTTTCCATTCTTAACAGTTCGAAATGGGAAACATCATCTTGGGGAATTCCGCTCAACCAATGGGATATGGTTGCTACGAATCTCGGTTTTTCATGGGTGTTTATGGATGGATTAAAGAAATTGGGATTACGCCCAACGGATGAAGAAATAAAGGGTGTTTTACATTTATGGAAATACATCGGTTTTTTGTTGGGAATTCCGCCAACACACTTGCCAGATACAGCGAATGAAGCCATTGAAGCATTGTATAAATGGACCATTACACAACCACCATCTGATGCGGACACCAAAGCTTTGGCAACTTCTTTAATGAACGAACCTTTTCAAATCGATTTTCCGAAATATAACTGGCAAAAAAAACTAGTGGTGAACATTCATTTACAATACAATCAATTCTTTTTAGGAAAACGCTCGTGTGCATCCATTGGGCTTCCTTCCGTTTATTTTAATACTTATCCTCATATCGTAGCATTTTTTAATCGCATGAAAGAGGGAAGCGTTCATCAATGGAAATCTAGTTATCGAAATTCAGTGAAGCGAGGGCGTAAAAAACAGGAAAAAGTAAAGGATTTATTTATGAAAGGCTATGAATCGATGAATCACTGATTAGGGACTGCTGAAAAACACAAAAAATACTGAACATATGTCAATTGAATTCGAGAATCTACGTTCAAGTATACAATTTCCGTCGCGGTGAATGAAAATTTAAGCTTGCAACTTGTAATTCCATACAGGTTATTTTTTGCTAGCCAGAAATAAAGCATCTATTGCGTTGCAGTCAAATTGAAGTATTCATATACATCTTTTTTGACTGCGTCTAATTGCTACTTCATTTCTGACTTTTTCAGCAGACCCTAGTTGATTTATTTTAGGTCAGACATGATCTTTCTGTTTAGCCTAAATAACCATTCATTTTGAACAAGATACAGTTGATCAATTCAAAGTGTCCAATCAGCAGAATCAGTTGTTTTTTGAACTGTATGTTTCTATAAAAACGAGATGTAAATTGACTTTCAAAACCGTTTTCAAATTGACACATTTGAACAATAAAACGGATATATGAAAACAATTCTCCCCTTATTAGTTAGCTTATTGTTCCATGCAACAATTCAAGCACAAGATTCGGTAAAAGAAGTTACGCTCTTAGATTTACGTATTCCTGCTTGGGTAAAACCAATTATTGAAAAATCGGAAGTTGCTAAAAACTACACGATCAATGATACGCTGAATCCTTTTTACTTGGAAGCCGATTTTACAGGGGATAAATTAGACGACATTGTCCTATTCGTTGAAAGTAAATTTGATGGAAAAAAAGGAGTTATGATCATTAATCGAGGAAAAAACCTGTTATTTGTACTCGGTGCTGGCAAAGACCTTGGGATGGGCGATCATATCAACTGGTGTAACCGTTGGTTTATCTACCGAGATAAAGGACTTTTTGACGGCTTAGGTAAACGAAAAGCCACACTTAAATATCCTGCGATTCGTATTGAAAAATCGGAACGCATTAATTTGTACATTTATTGGAGTGGGAAAAAATATAAAACATACGTTCAAGTTTTTAGTGAATAAATGAAGCTTGTTCAACCACGGGTTGTCTGAAAACAGTCGGTAAGTGCTCAATCTAGCAGTTTTGAACCCTGTTTCTAGTCTTACCGTATTGGAGAGTATTGCTGTGATTAGCAATCCGTGGTTATTTTGTTTTGAACCTCATGGTTTACAAGTATCTCTAAGTGCACAGGAAAGTAGAGTAGATGTGATTGCACGATACCCTGATTTTTTCAATCCGAATTTAATTAGTTCTATTTCAGCAGACGCTATCTATTTAAAAATAGGCTGTTATTCTCTAGCTCTGATAGATCTTCTAAACAACTCTAGCCAATTCCTTCCAAGAACGCAAAATAATGCGAATATCAAGTAGAATGGTGTATTCACGGGCATATAAAAGATCAAGTTTCACAGCGATGGTATCATCTGTAATGGTTAACCGATCATTTGGTGATAAAATGCCCCGTTTGATAGAAGGCAAATCAGCTGTTTTACTGGCTGTTTTTGAACTATAACCGATAGCTGTAATATGTCCAGAAATTAATCTGATAGCATTATGTAAAAAACGGATTTTTTGAGAGTAAAACCAGATTAAAATAGGGGAGAACAACAACATTACAGAACCTGTGAGGATATCAACCAAGCGTTTTTGACGCCGTTTAACAGGATGAGAAATGTCATTGATGTCTAAAATGTATAAATCACCAGCTGTTTCAATGGAATTACTTCCAATCAAGAATAAACTATCTGGTTGTGCTATCTTGAAATCGAGTGTCGGCAATTGGATGGTGGTCATCCATTGAATAATCTCATTTGCAGACGTGTCTTTTGCACAAAAAATAATTTCGTCAATTTTATGAATGGTCGTGATTTGATCCAATTGATTTAACGTTCCAACAGCATTTGCTTCTTTTTCATCACCTACTGAAACATGCAAGATTTTCTCTACTTTGGGCTGCGTTTGTTTTAAGATAAGTGCAACTCGCTCAAATTCTGTTTCAGAACCGATGATTGCAAAATTCCCGTTTTTCTTTCCATTAATCAGGAAACGTTTTCCAATTGTAAGGTGCAAGAAGATACGAGAGATCCAGTAATAACCTACAATCCAAGCTGCTCCTAATAAGATGTACAAACGTGAAAATTGCCATTCTTTTGGAAACAAAGCGTAAAACATTAAAATAATACCAGTTCCTAAGAGCGATCCAAGTAGAAATTTTTTCAATCGAATGGGTTGATCATAACTTCCAACAAGTAAGTTGGTGAACATCCAAATGATGGTGTAGCAATAGATCAAAACGGAAGTTGTTTCTTTCGGGAATTCAATTTGTGCTTGATGCCAATAATTGGTGAGCGCAAATAATCCCATTAAGATATAGAGTGCATCGGTAAGCGGTAAAAGTGATTTTTGAATAAAACGACTCGCTATCGCAAGACTTGCCCTAAAATAAATTGCTGAATTGATTAAAAAAGAAAATAATTTGGCGTTTTTCTGCGAAAAGTGTTTTCGTGCAAAAATGACCATCGCACGATAGAAGACAAAAACATAGTTGACGCTACTCTTTTTAGTGCTTTCACCTTTATAATGAATGATCCGTGTTTCAGGAAAGTAGACATTGGTATAACCGCCTTTTAAAATACGATAAGACAAATCAATGTCTTCACCATACATAAAAAAGTCTTCATCCAATAAGCCAACTTTATCGAGGGCTTCTTTCCGCATCAGCATAAATGCTCCGCTTAGAATTTCTATTTCGTTGGTTTCAAATTCACTGAGGTTTCCTAAATGGTAACGACCAAATCGTTTTGAGCGAGGAAAAATACGGGAAATCCCAAAAATCTTATAAAAAGCAACGGCTGGAGTTGGTAAACCACGCTTAGACTCAGGTAGAAATTTTCCTTTCCCATCAACCATTCTGACACCCAAACCTCCAACTTTTGGATGAGCATCCATATAATCGACCACTTTTTTCAGTGTATCTTCCTCAACTACCGTGTCTGGATTCAGTAATAACTGATAAGGACATTGCGAAAGCAGCATTGCCTGATTGTTGGCACTTGAAAAACCTCGGTTATCCTTATTTGCGATGAGTTTTACCCAAGGAAATTTTTCAGCAACCATTTCAACAGAACCGTCAACCGAATTATTATCAACCACCCAAACTTCGGCGGGTTCTTTTTCCATAGCTCGGGCTACAGAATTCAAGCACTGTTCCAAGAAGAACGTGACATTGTAATTGACAATGATAACTGCTATTTTCGGTTGTGTGTCGTTCACTTTTTAGAACGAATTAATTTGGCATCGACAAGAAAATTACTGTAGATTTCAATCTGAACATCTTGAGGAATGGTTTCATCTGAAATAACTTTTAATCGCAGTTTGAATTTGTCAGATTTGATGTATTCCTGTAAGTCAACATCTTCTACTATTAATGAAAGTTCATCTCCAACTGTATCTGGAATTTCAATTAATCCTGCAATTTTCTGTTCATTACTATTATCCGTTGATATAAACAGTTCCATTGAATTTGCAAAGCTGAATGTTTCACCGTTTGGTTGTGTGATTGTTAATCGCAGTGTTTTGAGGAAAATAGACTGAATTTTATCCTTACGGGTATTGTGGTCTTCAAATTCATACGTAGAATTGGTTTCCAATTCCGGTGTCATCAGAGAAAGAGGAATAGATGAAGTTAAAGTTGCGGGAACTGTTGTAGTAGTCGTATAATCCACATAAAAATGCGTGATTTTTTTTATACAACCAGAAATCGAGTAACCTACAATCAGCAGAAGCATTGGGATAAGTACCTTCATAAATAGAATTTTAGCGTACTGCAATACAGGAAATTTCTATCGGAACATCCATTGGAAGTCGACTTACCTGAACTGTTTCGCGTGCAGGAGGCGTTTCCTTAAAGTACGAACCATAAACGGCATTCATATTAGAAAATTGCCCAAGGTCAATCATGAAAATACTGCACTTTACAATATTCTCTAAGGTCATACCAGCTTCTTTTAACAAGAGTTCAATGTTTTGCAACACACGATGTGTGGCAGCTTCAATACTTTCTACTTCCAATTGACCTGTAAATGCATTCAATGGAATTTGTCCACTTACATACAAGGTATCGTTTGAAAGAATGGCTTGACTATAAGGTCCGAGTGGGGCAGGAGCACCATCAATTTGTACTGCTTTTTTCATTGCAACTCTTTTTTGCAAGTTTAGTAATTTTGTACCAAAAAGCAGTGCACATACTTTTACTCGACAATATCGATTCATTTACCTACAACATTTACCATTACTTGGAAGCGTTGGATGTTGATGTGACTGTACTTACCAACAAAGAAATTACGATTTCCGATCTTGAAAAGTATGATGCGCTTGTTTGTTCACCAGGTCCTGGCTTGCCTAAAGATGCTGGAAAACTGATGGAAGTATTAGGAAAGGCTGTTGAATTGAAACTCCCAGTATTGGGGATTTGTTTAGGGATGCAAGCCATTGCAGAACATTTCGGAGGAAGCATTTATAATCAAGCTGTTGTTAAACATGGGCAACAAGTTTCAATCACACATGCAGAAACGTCTTCGTTGTTTAACGGAATTCCTCCAACGTTTTCAGTAGGATTGTACCACAGTTGGGCTGTAGATCCCAAATTACCGGAAGGAATCTTATGCGCAACAGCATTTTCAGAAGATGGAGTTATGATGGCATTGGAACACACTAGTTTGCCAATTTTTGGCGTGCAATTTCATCCAGAAAGTATTTTGAGTGAATATGGAATGGAGTTATTGGGAAATTTTTTGGAGAAGGTGAAAACAAAATAGCATGATTGTTTTTTACTGCGCGTGCATAGTAAATTAGTTTTTTTGTATCTTGCTTCAAAATTTTGAACCATGAAACATGTTTTATCTCTGTTATTTGTTTTCGTAGTTGCCACCCTGAAAGCACAATCGTGTGTTGGAACTTGGATAACAATTGATGACGAAACAGGAAAGAAAAAATCCAAAGTAGAATTGTATAAAAAAGATGGAACGCTTTACGGAAAGATTGTTTACCTCTATCCGCGTGAAGGTCGTGAGGACAATCCAAAGTGTACAAAATGCACTGGTGATCGCAAAAATCAACCAATTGTGGGTTTACAAATCATTCGTGGAATGAAATGGGATGGTGATGAATGGGAAGATGGTACAATTGTAGATCCTGAAAACGGAAAAATATATACCTGTGGTATTTGGTTAGAAGATGATAATCCGGATAAATTGTATTTAAGAGGTTATAGTGGTCCTTTTTATCGCACACAAACGTGGATTCGCGTGAAGGAATAATCGTTTCATTGTACCTTCTTTGAGCTATTGAAGATCGAATAGATGTTCTCGACTTTTGTTAGTTAGAAAGGTTCTAAGTAATATGCGTTTATTGATTTCTAGCAGAAATACGCTTGTACCAATCTGCATTTTCAAAAATGTTACAATACACGTTAACGAACATTCACCACCTTGGCTTAACTAGGGTTTGCTGAAAAACGCAAAAACGCCTGAATTTAAACGATTGAATACGAAATTGATCATTAAGATGCACGGTTTTTTGTTTAATTGATGAAATTACCATGCGTCTTCCGCTTTTTATTGTTCATGTATTTTGCTAGCCAGAAATAAAGCATCTATTGCGTTGCAGCCAAATCGAAGTATTCATATACATCTTTTTTGACTACGCCTTATATCTACTTCATTTCTGACTTTTTCAGCAGACCCTAACTAAATTAAGATTGCTATTGAAGATATACAGCTAGCTAAAGGTAGGTTGTAAATGGCAATCATCAGAACGATATTAACGTACGGATATACGCGACAAAGTAATTATATTATTAACTTCATTTGTTACGTTATTCAATTAATTAATGTTAATTGAATGATTTTATTGAAGCATTTAATGATAAATAATATTATTTAATGAGTCAATTTATGTAAATTGCGTCATTAAACTAGTGTTATGACTGGAGAAAGCTATATTCCAAGAGCAATATATGAAGCGTTTAAAAGACGAGTAAAGCCACAAAAGGTATTGATATTACTGGGCGCAAGACGTGTTGGTAAAACGGAGTTAATCAAGAAATACCTATCTGAATTAAAAACAGAAGACTATCAACTTCACAACGGTGAAGATCAAAATACCTGGCAATTATTTGCAGAACGATCAATTAGCAATTATAAAAGATTATTAGGCAACACCAAATTGCTAGTGATTGATGAAGCGCAGAAGATTCCAGATATTGGTATTAAGTTGAAATTGATGGTTGATTCGATTGAAGGGTTGAGTATTATAGCAACGGGGTCATCTGTCTTTGATTTGACCAACAAACTTGGTGAACCTTTGGTAGGTAGAGCAAATACCTTACAATTGTATCCACTCTCACAAATGGAGTTTGATCCATTAGAGAATTACCTGCAAACAAAGGTGAATCTGGAAGAACGTCTAATCTTTGGAGGTTACCCAGAGTTGCAACATATTAAGAACTGGAATGAGAAAATCGAGTATCTGGATGATGTTATCGGATCGAACCTAATTCGGGATATTCTAGAATATGAAGGAGTACGAAAATCAGAAAAGATTATGGATCTTCTTCGTCTTATCGCTTTTCAAGTTGGTAAGGAAGTTAATGTGGAAGAATTGGCAAATAGTCTTAAAGACATTAGTCGCAACACGGTTGAAAACTACCTTGACTTATTGGAGAAAGTATTTATCATCTACAAAGTTAGAGGGTTCAGTAGAAATCTGCGTAAAGAAGTTACAAAGTCTAATAGATGGTACTTTTACGACAACGGTATCCGTAATGCGATCATTCGAAATTTTAATAAACTTGATTTACGCCAAGACACAGGAGAGTTGTGGGAGAATTATCTAATGGCTGAACGAATGAAGTATAATGCCTACACTAAAAATCTTGTGAACCAGTACTTTTGGCGAACCTACGATCAACAAGAAATTGATCTTATTGAAGAAGGAGGAGGTGTACTAAATGCATTTGAGTTTAAGTGGAATGCTAAGAAAAAAGCAAAAGTACCAGGTGCTTGGAGTAAGGCGTATCCACAAGCATCATTTGAAACAATTAGTTCTGATAACTACCTCGAATTTATAACACCTCAAAAAGATTAGAATGAGAATTCAGAAAAAGTGGTAGCGTTACAACTCGATTTTTATGGATAGTGCTTTAGAAGATTTTCTAGCGTTCCAAACTTCTTGATCTCAATCGTTGATTACAGAAATCCTTCGAATGCTTACATACATGCCGAAAAATTCAAGAGCTTTTTGTTTGATTCAGAATACTATTCAATAAATCAATTTGTACTTGCTGGATTTCCAACAGCTCTTTTTGCTGATGCATAATCAAGTGGTCTACTTTTTCGTGTAACATGCGGATTTCCAATTCCGATTTCAGGTTGATCATGTAATCTTTTTTGGCACGCTCGCGGTCTTTTTCTTCTTGTCTATTTTGACTCATCATGATTACTGGAGCCTGTAATGCCGCGATACACGAAAGAATGAGGTTGAGTAAAATGAAAGGGTAGGGATCAAACCCTTTATTCGCAAGAAATACAATGTTTGCTGTGATCCAAATGAGAATGAAGACTCCGAAAAGAATAATAAATCTCCAGCTTCCACCAAAACTAGCCACTTTATCTGCGACCCGCTGACCAAATGTTGTTTCAGTTGGCTCATCAACTTCTTCTTGCGAATTGGATAAAATGGTGCGTTTACTAATTGAACTGACAACCGTTTTTTCTAAGTCATTTAATTCACCTAATTCTGAAATGAGCACTTCAGAAACGTATTTTTCTCTGTATAGATTAAGCTCACTAAGAGCAATAACACTTGAATCGTTGATATTTGGATAATCCTTTTGAATCGAATTGATTAATCCATGACTAATGAAATTGACTTGAATACGTTCTGATTCATCAAATTCTTTTCCTGAAAGATCACTTTTGAATGTAGCCATATTTAATTCGATTTTATTTCTTAAAGGTAAGCCTTCTTAAGCTAAATGATTCAACAAAAAATAGAATGATTTATTTTCAAAGCGATTCCAAGAATTTCAATAATTGTTCACGTTCTTTCTTTGCCAATTGTAGAAACAACTCTTTACTTTTTTGCGCTTCACCTCCATGCCATAGGATCGCTTCTTCGATGTTGCGAGCACGTCCATCGTGTAATAAAAAACTATGTCCATTCACGGTTTGTATCAGTCCCAATCCCCAAAGCGGTTGGGTTCGCCATTCTCTTCCTGTTGCTCTATAATCTGGCAAACCATCCGATAATCCTTCTCCCATGTCATGCAATAATAAATCAGAGTATGGATGAATAACTACATTTTTTAATGCTTGAATTGTTCCAGAAGAACCTGTGGTAAAACGAGGAGTATGACAACCAATGCATTGGAGTTGTTTGAAAAGTTGTTTTCCAGCGTAAACATCTTTTTCCAGAGGATTTCGCTGGGCGGGAACAGCCAAGGTTCTACTATAAAGCACAACAGACGCTAAATCATCATCGGCTATTTCTGGGCTTCCACCATTTGGCAATCCATCACATGAAGGTTGATTTATGGTGTAGTTTTCAAACGGAAATAAACTGGAGGTAATGCCAATATCTCCATTAAATGCTCCTGCTACTTGTTGAGGAATACTTGGAACATTGGCTTTCCATCCAAATCTTCCTAAACTAATTCCCAATGTTTGCACATCTTTCACATAGTTTGGTCGTCCAGAAATACCATCATGATTGATATCAGTTGGATCTGAGTTTGCTAGGATGTGTTGTTCTGAAATAATTTCAAGTAAACCCAAACCAATCATTTGTTGCGCAGTTCTAGGCGAAATCAATAAACCAGCCGAAGAACTGCCATAATTCCCGCCCGATATAGAATAGTATGGAACACGTAAACTATAAGAAGTACCGTCAGCATAATAACCCACAACTTCTGTATATTGAATGTTCATCGCTGCTTCTTCTTGAACGGTTGAAATGCCATGATCTTGTAATTGACCTCCATAAATAAGATCAGCGATACTTCCAGAAATCACGGAAGATGATGGTGTTCCAAGACGGAATAACAATCCTTGATTCGTGAAAGGTAAACCACGACCGTCCCTGAAATGACATCCTGCGCAAGATTTTGCGTTAAACAATGGTCCCAAACCATCTCGCGCTATTGTGGAAGAGGGAGCCTCTACCCAATTCTGATTAAAAAAGGAATTACCAACAAAAAATTGAAGGGATTCACTTGAAGATAAACCATTGACTTGATACGAAAATGCATACGATGTTTCATCGAAAACGGTGCAACTTCCTGCAGCAGGCTCAGCGCCATAACCATCATATGCTTCAATGACAGGTTCTTTTTTACACGCCGTTAAACTTATAACAAGCAATAGAATCAAAAAACGATCAATCATTTTTAATCGATTAAAATGTAATGCTAAAATCAGCAGCAATGGAAAGAATTACCGTTTTTTCTGTTTGTAATGATGTGACGACATCCAATACTTTTGGTCGTTCTGCGGGTAAAACAATGGCTTGATCAAAAGGCGAATACATCAAACCAATCAATGTCTCTGTTGTTTGAAAACGGGTCAATAATTCAGTGTTTTTAGTTGGGCTAACGGTACTTACTAAATTAGCAAGTGAATAACCTGTGATCACAGTTCCGTCTACTCGGGTATATGTTCCATTGTATAGATTACTTATTGCCAACGCATTGAGGTAAATATCGCGGTGAGTATTATCAGAGAAACAAGAGTGTTCATCTTCCTGGTTGGCATTTTCATACGCAACAAAAATCCGTTCGCCAGCTAATTCAATTCCACTTAGTACTCGTAAAGAATTGAACATTTTGCGCAATGCTGTTGTGTTGTTCATAGCCAGAAACGTTTGACGGTAATTTGTAAGTGCAGTCGGATCCCAAGCATCCCGAACTTGCTCCAATGCTGCAACAAGGATATCCCCTAGAATTTTAAGGTATTCACCTCTTCTTGCATGATTGGAATTGGTTCCGCCAGAAACAAGGTAATCGGTATAAGATCTTGCACCAGCACCATTTGCATCTAAGTCTTGTCCCCACAATAAAAATTCAATTGCATGATAGCCAGATGAAATGTTTTCTTCACTTCCAAATTCATTCGCAGAAATAATAGTTGAAAGCGTGATCGTAGGAAAATTAGCAAGGTCATTAATGATTCCAGCATTTGGAGATCCAACTACATAATCTACATATGCTTCATCCATTGGCCATGCATTGATTAATCCTTCTGGTCCATCAGATGAATTATCAACAGGTCCATCAACGAAGCGGAAAATCTCTGTCTGACCATAGACTTCACGTGCATCCAACCATGCTTGTTTTGCTGCTGTGTGAGTAGCGGGGCTTGGATTATCTACAAAGTTATGTAACGCTGTATTTAAATCTTGTGCTGTCAACAAAGCATCATCATAAACTGCGAATGCCAGATCAGCATAGGTTGTTTTTAATTGTGTTTTTTGAGTTGCATAGGGATCGGGTGTTGCTGTTGTTTCTTCGGTTTCTTTTTTACATGCTGCGATCGAAAGAATCAATGCAATGAGAAGGAATGTAGTTTTCATTTGAATTATTTTGTGCAAACCTACCTCTAATGAAAAGTGAAGACAATACCTTAAACGTGGTATTTTGAATGATTCTAAATAAGAATAAGTTGAGCGTTCGCTTTTGTGTGGTTAGTGAAATTTAAACCATCTACTCAGCTGTGTTAGGAACAAAATTTATAATCGAACTAAGGTTATCAAGGTTCATACAATAAAGAGATAAACATCTATTATACCTGCTTTGAGGTATTGAAGATGGAATAGATATTCTCGACTTTTGTTATTTAGAAAGATTCTAAGTAATATGCGTTTATTGATTTCGAGTAGAAATACACTTGTGCCCACAGGACTTCAACAGTTGTTGATTAATTCGAGGCACTCTGTTGTAACACATTATTACCAAGATTCAAATCAATTGATCGCAAAATCTATACTTGAGCGCAGTGAATTGGTTATTATGGATAAAAGTGATGCTGAGATTTTCACTTTAACGAATATACAATCTATTCAAAATAAACTGCCCCGTCTGAAGATCATTTTACTCTCTACGCTAGATTTCACTGAATTCATGCACCAATGCTATACAGAGAAAGTGGACGGGTATATCACCTATGATTGTACAGCAGAAGAAATTGAAGAAGCAATAGACCGAGTTGAAGGCAATCAACAGTTCTTTTGTCAGAAAATACTTACCCTTCTTTTGCCAAAACTCACTGCTTCCTCACCATCCGCCGCAATTAAATTACTCACTGATCGTGAGATGGAAGTTGCACAACTCATTGCAGATGGAAAAACCAATAAACAAATTGGTCATCAATTGTGCATTAGTCCACATACAGTTCATACACATCGCAAAAGCCTGATGAAAAAATTGGGAATCTCCTCTGCTCGCGAAGTCACTTTATTTATTCTTTCACAATAAACTATTTCGTAATAACCTCAGTTCGACTTTAAATTTAGATTCAGAATTCAGTTTTAAAAGTGAAATACAAGGCGGTTTTATGAGGAATAGCTGGCTATTTCTAATGGAACCAACGAAGGATTTCGCTTTTAAAATGAATAGCCATTTTATTATGACACCTCTAAATGCTCATCTTTTTCGTGAAAACTCCTTGAAAGAACCCGTTATTACTTCGTCGCTTTCACTCAAATCTGAACATTTATAGGCGTTCTGAACAAAATTTAAAGTCGAACTGAGGTTAATACCCTCTTTAGGGTAGTCAAATTTCGCTTGTGTAGGGTATTGTATACTGCTCATGTCACGGCTAATTTTGCGGTATACTATTTAGAATAAATATAAATAACATGAAAAAAAGGATATTTTCAGTAATTGGTATGTGTATCTTATACTCCAATTCACAGGCGCAAATTATAAATGATACGGTGACAACGGCTCCAACCTATGCAAATAATATATGGTATAGTTTAGCAAATGACGACCAAGCTTCTAACGCTATAAATACGTGGCACATTGGGTTTGCAACCGTTATGGGAGCTACTGATGCGTTGACAACTTCGGTTTTGTTCAACCATAAAATGGGAACAGTGTATGAAGTTCCGAATTCTGACCCATCTGACTTCGCAAATGTTGATACAACAGGATTTAGTGCGTGGACTCCACTTTATAACAGTGATGAATCATGGGCTAAAGGAGCATTCAACAACACGGTTAATCTTGGGGCATTTGATTATGGTTGGGGGAACTACAATATGACAACACATGGAATTGATGCAAATCGAGTGTTTGTTATCAAATTGACAGCTGGTGGTTTCTACAAATTAATGATTAATTCAACCAATCCAGCAAGTACATATACATTGGTGTTTGATGCGCTCGATAACACTGATTTGACTACAGAAACCATCGATGTGACAGCCTATACATCAAAAAACTTTGTGTATTATAATTTGTCGACTAAAGTAATTGTTGACAGAGAACCCGTATCAGAGAATTGGGATTTGTATTTCCATCAGTATCCATCTTTTGATTATGATCCCCCCTACATGGTTACTGGAATTTTTCAGAATGTTGGCGTTGAAGTTGCAAAAGCTTACCCGATTGATGATGTATTCTCCTATGAAGATTTCAGCTCCGAATCCTTTAACAATACTATCAGTACAATTGGCTATGATTGGAAATCATTCAATGGAATGAGTTTCGAAGTGGTTGATTCTACGGTTTATTTTGTGTCGGATCAATCGGGTGATGTTTGGAAAATGATCATGACAGGATTCGAGGGAAGTAGTTCAGGGAAATACCTGTTTAGCAAAGAAAAGATATCGACTATAGGTCTGTCAGAATCGGACGCATTATGTGTATCTGTTTACCCGAATCCAGCTTCAGAGACAGCAACAATTGTATTGAAAAATGCTCCAGAAGCAACAATTGAAGTCTACACAATGACGGGAGACCGAGTTCAAATGCAACATGCAGATGCTTCCGTTTTGACGGCGGTTAGTTTGAATACAGCAGATTTAGCTAATGGTGTATACCAAGTTCTGATTTCAACTGCAACTTCAGCAACCAGTCAAAAATTAATCATTCAACATTAATCAATAATAGCATGCGTAATTTAGTTTTTGCAACACTAATAGTATGTCTTTTTGTTTCAGCCTGTGGTGGTGAAGCGAATAATAGTAAGCAATCAAAAGAAGAAACGGTCAAGCGATTGGTTTCATTAAATGGAACGATAACAGAAGTGTTATTTTCGTTGGGTGTTAATTCGGAATTAGTTGCAATAGATGTGACAAGTACCTATCCCACAGACACAAAAAAAATCACCAATCTAGGGCATGTTCGTGGAGTTACTGCCGAAAGTATTTTGAGTAAAAAACCGACGCATGTGTTGGTATTTGAAGATGAATTAAATCCACGATTGAAACAACAATTAGAAAAAGCAAAGATCAATGTACTTGTTTTTAAACGCGATTTCTCAGTTGAAAGTACTAAAACCGTAATCACACAGATTGGAAAATGGGTGAATAAAGAAACCGCTGCTAAAACGCTTATTCGGCAAATTGATCAGGACCTCAAAGCGGTCACTCAATTGACAAAAAGTCCACGTGTGTTATTTGTTTATGCGAGGGGAGCGGGAACAATGATGGTAGCAGGTGATAATACTCAAATGGCAAGAATGATTCACCTTGCTGGAGGTCAAAATGCTACAACTGGTTTCGATGATTTTAAACCATTAACAGCAGAAGCAGTTGTAGCGGCAAATCCAGCTATCATTTTGTTATTTGATTCAGGCAAATCAAGTTTAAATGATGCAGGCGGAATACTAGCAATTCCTGGAATAAAAATGACAATTGCAGGTAAAAACAAAGCGATTATTTCCATGGATGGTCAATTATTGAGTGGTTTTGGACCACGTGTTGGTAGTGCAATTGCTCAGTTAAATAGTGAATTCAATCAGCTGAAATAATAGGATGGAACGTAAAGTAAAAAGAGTGTTTATGCTGCTAATAATTTTAGTGTTGCTATCAGCGATCGCCTCAATTTGCTTAGGTGCGTTGCCTATTTCACCCAAACAAGTCTTCGCTATTCTTGCCCATACAGCAGGTTGGGATACCGGGATTTTGTATGATGAAATGAATGAACAAGTTTTACTTACTTTGCGTTTACCACGCGTGATTCTTGCTTTATTGGTTGGAACTGCACTTGCAGTATCGGGAGTTGCTTTGCAAGGTGTTTTCAGAAATCCACTTGTCGATTCAGGTTTGATTGGCATTGCATCTGGAGCTTCATTTTTTGCGGCTTTATATCTATTAATGGGAAGTGCAATTCCGTTTCTCATTGCAGGAAACACAGCACTAACCTTAGCTTTTGTTGCTTTTTTAGGAGCTGGAATAACTACTTCAATTGTGTATCGAATTTCACGGTTTCAGCAATCAATTCAGATCACAATGCTCATTTTAGCAGGAGTTGCCTTGAATGCAATTGCGGGTGCTTTAACTGGATTATTGACCTATTTAGCCTCAGAAAGTGAATTACGAGATTTGACATTTTGGTCACTCGGAAGTCTCGGTGGAGCAACATGGGAAAATTGTGTCATTTTAACCCCGTTTGTACTCATTCCCTTATTGTTCATTTTTCGTTTATCAAGTGCTTTAGATGCATTTGCTTTAGGAGAACAATCAGCCTATTTTCTAGGGACGAATACGAAAAAAACAAAATTGATTGCATTTATAGCAGCAACAGCAATGGTTGGTGCGAGTGTTTCATTTGTCGGTGCAATTGGTTTTATAGGTTTGGTAATTCCCCATATCTTACGTTCTATTGTTGGGCCAAGTCATCGCCAATTGATCCCCCTTTCAGCATTAGCAGGTGCAACTTTACTCTGCCTTTCAGATCTAATTAGCCGAACTATTTTAGCTCCTACTGAAGTTCCTGTGGGGATCATTACAGCTTTGGTCGGAACGCCGATACTTTTTGTGATTATTTTAAGACAGAAAAAGCGCTTATTCGTATGATTTTAGCTGAAAACATAGCGCTCTGTCGAGGAAATAAAACCATTTTTGAACCTGCTTCATTTCGATTTGATTCACCAGAATTTGTTGCAATTATTGGTCCGAATGGAGCGGGTAAAAGTACCTTGTTGCAATTGTTATCTGGATATTTCCCACCAACGGCAGGAAGTGTTACCATTCATAAAAAACAAGCTGATAAATGGCAACCGAATGAGTTAGCACGGTTGAGAGCCTATTTACAACAGCAACAATCCGTATTTGAGTCATTTAGTGTGGAAGATGTGCTCATGATGGGACGTTCTATATACATGCACTCGCACCCAAAAAATCTAGATCAAGAGCTTGTTACAGATGCCTTAACAAATTTGAATTTAGTGCATCGGAAAAATGAACCATTTAATCAGTTTTCTGGAGGAGAACAACAGCGCATTCAGTTTGCTAGAACACTTTTACAACTAGATGAAACCGGTACTGAATCGCTCGTTGGTAAAACCCTCTTTTTAGATGAACCATTGAATAACCTTGATTTGTATTATCAATACAATCTGTTGCAAATGGCTAGAGAACGTGTCGTGAATCGTGGTGGTACGGTCATCGCTGTATTACACGACTTAAATATGGTTTACCAATTTGCAGATCGTGTTATTGTGCTTTCAGGTGGAAAAACACTCATTGATTCGCCAACTGAAGAGGCAATGGTGCCCGAATTATTGAGTACTATCTATCAATTAACAATAAAAAAAATACAACTAGAGAATCAGTTACCCTATTTCGCGGTAATGAATCTATCGACCTCTCAAAAACAAATTAAGCATGAACGAGAGCTTACAAATCACTATTAAAACAATTCAATTATGGAATTAGTAACAGGAAATTTAAAAGAACGCTACGCCGATTTGAAAGAACGGCATCTAAGAATTCGCGAAGCAGCAAAACAATTAGATGTAAGCGAAGTGGAATTAGTCGCACTTGACTGTGGTAATAATGTAACCCGCTTACGTTCTGAATTTGAAGCCATTCTAGGTCAACTAGAACAAATTGGATATGTAATGGCTTTGACACGTAATGAAGAAGTGGTTCACGAACGAAAAGGAATTTATCAACATGCAACTTTCGGACCCTATGCAAGTATGTTTATTGGAAAAGATATTGATCTACGTATTTTTTTAAACGCATGGGATAGTGTATTTGCAGTCACAGAATTCAACAATGAACAACCGCGTTATAGTCTTCAGTTTTTCGGAAAAGACGGAATGGCATTGCATAAAATTTACCTCGAAAAGGAAAGTAATCTAGCTGTTTACTTTCAATTGATCAACGAATTTAAACACATTGATCAAGGACAAATTCAAGACGTAAGGAAACAAGAGTATATTCCTGAAGTAGAATTAAATGATGAGGAAATTGATGTAGAAAACTTTCACAAAGTATGGAAAGAACTGAAAGATACGCACGATTTCTTTGGAATGTTAAAACAATTCAGCGTTACACGAACACAAGCCTTACGTTTAGCTCCAAGTACACATTTTGCAACTAAAATAAGTAATACAGGTTTACGTCAAGCATTGAACCATGCAGCACAGACACAAACATCAATTATGGTCTTTGTCGGAAATCCAGGAATTATTCAAATCCACACAGGAGCCGTTAAAAATATCGTCGATCATGGTCCATGGATTAATGTCTTGGATCCTGCATTTAATTTACACGTGAAAGAAGGTGCGATCACAGAATCATGGGTGGTGCGTAAACCAACTACTGATGGAATTGTAACATCACTGGAATTATTCAACGAACGAAAAGAACTGATCTGTACCCTTTTTGGAGAACGTAAGCCAGGAATTCCTGAACTCGATAGTTGGCGAGCAATTGTTGAACAATTAAATTAAAAGGAAATGGTGCCTCGAATACTACTGTTTTTGTTAGTGTCTTTTGGAGCTAGGGCTCAATCGGTTATTACACTCATTTCACTTGAAAACAATCAAGAAATAGGTGAGAAAGCGGTTGTTTTTCTGGACAGTACATCTACTGTTATTTATTTGACCCAAACAAGTGTTCGAGGCACTTTTACTTTACCTGATTCGCTCTTTGTTTCGAATGAAGAACACGTTTTTTCTCTCAAAACAACCGATTTTTTAACAGAACAGGTTCGATTACGGAAGTATGAATCTCGCATAATCTACCTCGTTTCGTCGGTTGGAGAAATCGATGAGGTTGTTGTTACAGGGCAGATTTCTCAACGAACGAGTGATCAGTCAGTTCAAAAAGCACGCATTATTGATCGAGCTGTCATGGATGCAAAAGGAGCAGTAAACCTTAAAGATGTGCTCCAATCAGAATTAAATATCCGGATCAGTCAAGATCAGGTTTTGGGAAGTGGTATGAGTTTGCAGGGAATGAACGGTCAAAATATTAAAATACTTATTGATGGTGTTCCCATAATTGGTCGCCTAGATGGGGAAATTGATCTGAGTCAAATCAATCTCTCAACTATTGAGCGTATTGAAATCATTGAAGGACCGTCCAGTGTTTCTTATGGTAGTAATGCCTTGGCAGGAACAATTAATTTGATTACTAAAAAACGGGAAAAAGCAGGGCAACAAATCCAACTAAATTCGTACTTTGAAACAGTTGGTAATTACAACCTTGATGGGAGGTTCACCTCCACTATCCGGAAATCTCAATTGCAACTTTTTGGTCAGCGAAATTACTTTGATGGATGGATCAATACGGATCCGTTTTACGATTTACCTAAAGAAAAAATAGCCGATTCTAGCCGTTATCAAACGTGGAAACCTAAATTACAGTACCAAGCAGGTCTCAAATGGCTTATTCCGATAAAACGATTGACACTAACACCTTATGCTGATTATTTTCACGAAACTATTCACAACAAAGGATTGCCCCGTCCTCCTTATTTTAATACCGCCTTTGATGATTATTTTCGGACACAACGGTTCAATCAAGGACTCACAATAGATGCGCCATTCAATCGAAAATATAAATTACAAGGTGTTATAGCGTTTAATCACTATCAACGCATAAAAAACACCTACCTCAAAAACCTCAATACACTTGATCAGCAACTCACTTTAACGGCGGGTGATCAAGATACAACTCGTTTTTCAGCTTTAATGTCGCGTATGTCATGGGTGAAATACCAAAAAGAGAACCTATTTAATTATGAATTGGGGTATGATTTTACGCATGAATCTGCTGACGGAAAACGAATTCTTGATTCCCATCAAACAATCACAGAAATTGCGCTATTTTCAAACTGCGAATTGGAATGGAAAAAACTGATTATTAAACCAGGACTTCGCTATACGTATAATTCTGGGTACAAATTTGCGCTTACACCAGCTTTGAATTTGAAATATGATGTATTAAAATGGACATTTCGAGCAGGTATTGCAAATGGTTTTCGCTCACCAACAATCAAAGAACTCTACCTCGATTTTGTAGATATTAATCACACAATTCAAGGTAATATTCATCTAAAACCCGAACAATCCATGCATTATCAATTGTGGATTGGAACAAAACGATTCATTGGAAAACACTCCTTGTTAATCGATGTAAACGGTTATTATCAAAAGGTCGATCAAAAAATAACGCTTGCACAATCAACGGTGGGGACTTCCTATTCTTACTTTAATCTAGCTAATTTTGAAGTGATTGGATTTCAATCAGTCATCGATTTCAAACTCAATAAGCACCAATTAAAAGCTGGTTTTGCCTATGTAGGTTCAAAAAGTGATTTGACGACAAATGGGTATGCTTTTTCGCCAGAATTCACACTCACAACCAGTGTTTTATGGAAGAAATCCAATATACAATTCACGGCTTTTTACAAATATACAGGAAAGGTGCTCACCTACCTTCAACCAGAAGATGAACAATCAATTACAGCCTTTATGAATGATTACCAGATTTTAGATGTAAACGCTACTCGCGAATGCTGGAATAAAAAAGTCATGGTGTCCATCGGTGCTAAAAACTTGTTTGATGTGCAACAGGTAGGAGCAGTAAATAACACAGGGACTCATACGAGTTCATCAACTTCAACACCAATCGGGTGGGGAAGAAGCGTGTATCTTAAATTACAAGTTAATCTACATTATAAAAAATGAAACGTTTTTTTCCAGTTGCATCTTTGTTTATATTGGTTGTTGTTGCTTGCGAAAAAGCGGAACTCCCCAAACCCTTATCTGGTTTATCATCAACCAATACCGTTCAAGTAAATATGGGCAGCGATTATAGTAATCAATTGTTTCTTGAATTGGCTACAGCATCTATTGTATCTCAAAACAACCGAGAAATATGGGATTTGGGATTTGAAAATGGTATAAATGGCAGACATATTATACTCAATAGCTCCAAATTCATGGCAATGAGTAAAACCAATTCCGAAGATTTAGCAACCGTATCTTCACAGACAGCTGTTACCTGGCTCTACGATAATCAGTCGGGTAAAAAAGATTCTTCCAGCTTTTATAATTGGGAATTAAATAAGGTTTATATCATCGATAAAGGAATCAGTGTTACTGGGCAACAATTAGGGAAAATCAAAATGCAAATCATCGCTTTCACAGAAACAAGTTATACGATTCGTTGGGGAGCAACACTGAATGCAACACTAATTGAAACAACGACTATCAATAAATCAACTATGTACAATTTTACTTTCTTTTCCTTTTTAAGCGGAGAAACAGTAGTGATTGAACCTGAAAAAGATAGTTGGGACTTGTGCTTTACTAGTTATACGAACAATTTTTCCGACGGAACACCGTATCTTGTCACTGGAGTGCTTTCCAACCGCAATCTTACACGTGTTGCTGAAAGTCTGTTACCTTTTGAAGCAGTTGATTTCACTTATGCAAGTACACTCAATTATTCAACTGATATTGATATCATTGGATATGATTGGAAAACGTTTGATTTTGATCAATCACTGTACATCATTCAATTTGATAAAGTATACATTATTCAATCTGTTCAAGGATTGTACTACAAACTCCGTTTTCTTGATTTTTATGATGACTTGGGAACCAAAGGAGCGCCAACGTTTGAGTTATACGCAATAATACCTTAGATGCATGATCTATTATCGAATGGAGGATTTTAAGTCAGTTATTCTATGTTCAAATCGAATTATCTGAACTAAAAAATCACAAACAAAAAAAATCCAGCTAGAAAACTAACTGGATTTCGAAGCAATTAAAATGAATTAAGCTGCTTTTTTACCTGAACAGCAAGATCCTGATTTCTCAGATCCACAAGCTGCTTTAGAAGCGCATGCTTTTTTCGATTTTTTAGTTTTTTTCTTCTTGTCGTCGTCTTTCTTATTTACGACTTCAGTTGAAGCACCGTTAGTAGCAGCATAAACTGTAGCTGACATAGAACCAACGAAAAGCATCAATGTTAATGCAACAAATACTTTTTTCATGATTAATCTTTTAAGTGTTATAACGACTTAAAGTTAGTTATTTTTTGTCAATACTGCGAGGGTCGTTAACTTTGCTTTAACATCTTCGCCAATTTTAACATTTAATTGAGTTCCTAGCGGTAAGAAAACATCAACCCGTGAACCGAATTTAATAAATCCAAATTCTTCTCCGGTTGTAGCATTTTGACCTTCTTGAGCATAATAACAAATACGTCGAGCAACTGCTCCTGCAATTTGACGAAATAAAACTGATTGTCCAGTAGCATGTTCGACAACAAAGGTAGATCGTTCATTGTCTGTACTACTTTTAGGATGCCAAGCTACCAGAAACAATCCTTTGTGATAACGCGCAAATGTTACTTTTCCGCTAATTGGAAAATAATTGGCATGTACATTTAAGGGTGACATAAAAATTGAAACCTGAATGCGTTTGTCCTTAAAGTATTCTGTTTCTTCCACTTCTTCAATCACCACCACTTTTCCATCTGCTGGGCACAAAACATCGTTTTCACCAAATGTAAACGTTCGTTTAGGAATACGAAAAAATTGAACAATGAGATAGGCCAAAACAACAATTCCGAGACTCAATAAGAGAAAGAGCCATAACCAACCTGTCAATTGCCAAAGCAGGAAATTACCCCATTGCATAGCACTTAATACGATAGAGGCAAGAATGATGGTCGCGTAACCTTCACGATGTAATGTCATAGTGTTGAATTTTTTTAAAATTAATGATAAATCATCCAAAGACCGTAAAAAATTGGAATTGCCATTAAAGCAGCATCGAATCGGTCAAGGATTCCGCCATGACCTGGGAGAAGTGTACCCGAATCCTTTACTCCAAGTTGTCGTTTGATTTGAGATTCAAATAAATCCCCGAAAATGGCAGCAACAGCAACTAATGGTGAACAAATGATCCAGAAAATGAGCGGCATTTCAGAAACGTAAAATGACCAAAGAAATCCAACTCCCAACGTGAAGATAATTCCACCAATAGTTCCTTCCCATGTTTTTTTTGGTGAAATTCGTTCGAATAATTTGGTCTTACCGATCAAACGTCCCGTTGCATAAGCCATTGAATCATTTGTCCAAATAAGAATGAACATCCCAATGATTTCCCATTTATTTCCTGGTGTAAAACACATGTGGGTAATCAGAAGAAAGGGAATGAGAATGTACAACCAACCAAAAAAAGTAAGGGCACTGCGTTGAATGGCATTGGTTGAATCTGCATAAATGGAGGTAATCAAGCTAATCACGGCAATTAAAATAACCGAAAAGGAAACGACTTGATTCGTTAACATTCCTGCGAAATTTGCTATAAAACCAACAAATACTAGCAGAGCTACTAGTAAAGTCAATATTCGAGGAATCTTGTAACCGGTGTTTTTGTTGATGAGTCCAGTAAATTCATGAATACCAAGGAGCATAAAACCGCCAAAAATGAGTGATGCAGCCCATTGATTCCAGAGAATTGCACCAATAATAGCTGAGATGAAGACAATTCCTGTAAGTAGACGAACGACTAAATTATTCATGAGTTTTATTGCCTTGCTGTTAGCGGATGTAAAATTAGTATAAAAAGCAAAATCCCGACTGAAGCAATCGGGATTTGCAGGCTATTTTTTGCGAGAGATAGGACTTATTGTTTGTCCGGATCTTCTGTTTTTTCTTCTTCTTTATTTTCACCGTTTAATGGCTCAACATCTCCTGAAGCGGATATTTTTTCTTCCTCAGTAGCAGTTTCTTCTGATTCTTTTTCTGTTGGTTCATCTGAAGCTTCCAAATCAGGTTCAACCATTACTTGATTAAATTCTGTTGTTGCTTTATCAATGATCTCTTCAACTCCCCAAGCACGTTTTCCGAAAATTTCTTCTAGATCTTCTTTAAAGATCACCTCTTTTTCCAATAATTTATCGGCAAGTAAGGTCAATTTATCTTTGTTTTCAGTAAGAATTGTCAAGGCTCTTTGGTATTGAAACTCGATCATTTTACTTACTTCTTCATCAATGATACGAGCCGTTTCATCTGAATAAGGTTTTGTGAACATTTCACGTCCTTGAGAATCATAGTAAGAAATATTTCCAATGCGCTCATTAAGACCGTAGATGGAAACCATCGCATAAGCTTGTTTGGTTACCTTTTCTAAATCACTCAAAGCACCAGTAGAGATTTGACCGAAAATTAATTTTTCAGCAGCTCTACCGCCTAATGCAGAGCACATATCATCTAAGATTTGCTCAGTCGTTGTAATACTGCGTTCTTCTGGCAAATACCATGCAGCACCTAATGAGCGACCACGCGGTACAATCGTAACTTTTACCAAAGGATGCGCATGTTCCAGTAACCAAGAGGTTGTAGCATGACCAGCTTCATGAAAAGCAATTGCACGTTTTTCACCAACGGTGATAATTTTATTTTTCTTTTCTAATCCACCAATGATTCGATCCACCGCATCTAAGAAATCTTGTTTTTCAACGAATTTTTTCTCTTTTCGTGCGGCGATCAAGGCAGCTTCGTTACATAAATTGGCAATATCTGCACCTGAGAATCCAGGCGTTTGTTTCGCCAAGAAATCAATATTCAAATTAGGAGCTAATTTCAATGGTTTTAAATGCACTTGGAAAATTTCCATTCGCTCATTTAAATCTGGCATGTCGACGTAAATTTGTCGATCAAAACGCCCAGCACGCATCAATGCACTATCTAATACATCAGCACGGTTGGTTGCTGCCAAGATAATTACACCTGAATTTGTACCAAAACCATCCATTTCAGTCAACAATTGATTCAAGGTGTTTTCACGCTCATCATTTGAGCTAAATCCAGCATTTTTACCTCTTGCACGACCAATTGCATCAATTTCATCAATGAAAATAATAGCTGGAGATTTTTCTTTGGCTTGTTTAAAGAGATCACGTACTCTAGAAGCACCAACTCCAACAAACATTTCAACGAAATCTGAACCAGATAAGGAGAAGAATGGAACTTTTGCTTCACCTGCAACAGCTTTTGCCAGTAATGTTTTTCCAGTTCCTGGAGGGCCAACCAAGAGTGCGCCTTTTGGTATTTTTGCTCCTAACTCAGTATATTTTTTCGGATTTTTCAAGAATTCAACGATTTCTTGAATTTCTATTTTAGCTTCTTCTAAACCTGCGACATCCTTGAATGTTACATTGGTTGATTTTCCTTTGTCATAAATTTGAGCACGTGATTTTCCAATATTGAAAATTTGACCACCAGCACCTCCGCCAGCACCGCCAGACATGCGTCGCATGATAACAATCCAAATAATAATGATAATCAGAATAGGGAACAGAAAACTAAGAATGCTGCTTGCGTAATTCACTTCTTCTTCTGGTTCATACTCTATTTCGCTTTTTCCTGCCAGTTTCCGTTGAACATTTTTTGAATTAATGGTTTCAATAAAAGCACCAGCATCTACTATTTTCAAAGAAAATTCAGGGCTATTACTAGAGGAAAGACCTTTGCTTTTTGTATTCAAAGCCTTTCTCATTTTTTTGAATTCGTCTGTTGTTCCTTGATTGACAAACTCTTTTCCAGCTTTTGTTAATCGGAAATCAGCTCGTGCATGGTTAACGATTTTCAACTCTTGTACATAACCAGAGTCAGCCAATTGCATGAAAGTAGCTTGTTTTTTGATTTCAATATCAGCGGAACCGCCCATAAATAATTGAAATGCAATGATGGCAACACCAATTGCTGCGTAAACCCAATAAATCGCATACGGGTTACGTTTTGGCTTATTACTATTATTTTCTGACATAAGTCTTTGTTTAATTTAAGTTAGGCACATCGGTGCGGATGGCGTCCGACCATAAATCTTCTAATTCGTAGAAATGACGAGCATCTTTGTAAAATATATGAGCGACAACGCTTACATAATCTAGCAAAATCCATTCGGAATTAGTCTTTCCTTCTTGGTGCCAAGGCTTTTCTTTTAACTCTTCACGAGTATGACGCGTTACTGTTGAACTTATTCCGTCAACTTGTGTGGAAGATTCTCCTGAACAAATAACGAAAAAGTCAGTTACGGCATTTGCTATATTACGCAAATCGAGTACAACAATATCTTTCGCTTTGTTTTCTTGCATTCCTTCTACTATTGCGTTGCAGAGTATTTCGGAATCTGTATCTAGTTTTAATTTATACATTCGTAATTTTGTGTTCACAAATCTAAGCAATTATCGGTTAGATTTGTTTCAGTATTAATTGCTAATCAATGTTAATTTACAATGATCGGACGTAAACTCATTCTTCTTGATGAGATAGACTCAACGAACAATTATACTGCCAAGTTACTAAATGATGGTAAAATGGCACATGGAACTGTTATTTTGGCAGATAAACAGACGAATGGTAGAGGGCAACGTGGAAATAGTTGGTTTTCTGATGCTGGAAACCAGTTTACTTGCTCAATTTATGTTGAAACTGCTTTTTTGTCAGCCGAACGGTATTGGATTTTGAATTTAGCAGTTGCTTTGGCTGTTCGGGAAACAATTCAATCGCTGATAACTGAAAAAGTCGCAATTAAATGGCCAAACGATTTGTTGGTTACCGATAAAAAAATGGCTGGAATATTGATCGAAACCCAATGGCGATCTGGAACAATTCAAGGTGCAATAATTGGAATAGGAATTAATTTAAACAGCGAAACAACCCTAAATTCCAGTTGTGCATTGCACGATTTTAGGACTGAACTACTTAAACCAATTGATTTGATTCCTTCGCTACTATCAGCTATGCAACGTAATTGGCAGCGATTGATTGAGGGGAATTGGAATGACATCATTACTGAATACCAGCATCAACTCTGGAGAAAAGACGAATCTCAGGTTGTTGAAAATGTAGAAGGTAAAAAGATGAACGGAATTATTCGTGGAATTGATGGAACTGGGAATCTTTTAGTTGAAACAAATGGAGAAATCCAATCTTATGGATTAAAAGAGCTTAAATTCCAGTACTAAAACTGCTCTTTCAATTGACCTGACATGTAATTGAACAAGCCAATCAATGGTTTTTCCACCATCATTTTCAAGAAAATATTTACATCACCAATAAACTCAATGTGTCCTTCTGTTTGATCCTCATTTTCTTTTAAATGAACAGTTAACGTGTAGCTGAACGGCGCCTTTTCACCAGATTTCATGTGAATTCGCATGGGAGGATCAACATCAACATACAATAATGAAATCAAAAATCCACCTTGAACTTTGAACGTGCATCCAAGTTCATGACCATGAAAATCAGATATTTTATCAGCAGGAAGCAAACATTCAATATTAGGAGAATGTGAAAGAAACTCAAAAATAGCAATGATGGGTGCTTGAATTACGGCTGTTTCGCTAATTATTTTCATGATAGATCAGTTTGCTGACCAAGATTCAGGAGCAGTTTTCCATTCTTTCAATGACTGAACATCAGAATCGTTGATGTATTCTAATTTTAATGCTTGATCGATTAGATGGTCATAATCAGTCAATGTAACAAACGGACATTCGGCTTCTTGAAAATTTCGTGTTGCTACTTCAAAACCGTAAGTAAAGATTGCGATTAATCCACGAACATCACATCCTGCATCACGCAACGCTTTTACAGCCGTTAAACTACTTCCTCCTGTTGAAATCAGGTCTTCAATCACAATGATCTTTTGGCCTTTTTCGAAATGACCTTCGATTTGATTTCCTAAACCATGTCCTTTAGCAGAACTGCGAACATAGATAAATGGAATACCTAATTCTTGTGCAACCAGCGCTCCTTGTGCGATTCCTCCAGTAGCAACTCCAGCAATAGCATCTGGTTTTCCAAACTGTTCTAAGATCGCTTCAGCATAACCTTGGCGAATGTGTGTACGTATAGCAGGGTAGGATAGTGTCTTACGGTTGTCACAATAAATCGGCGAAGACCAACCAGAAGCCCAAGTGAAGGGTTGATTCGGTTGAAGCTTTACCGCTTTTATTTGAAGCAGAAATTCTGCTACCTTTAACGCTCTGTCCTTATTTAAAATCATGGCGACAAATGTACAAAGTTTTTATAGATAACAAACCGATTATTTTTACAGAAAAATGGATAAAATCGCCTAAAACACTCGATTTTGTGTTAGTTAATGTTAATTCATTCCTTCAGATTGATTTAGTAAAATGCAGGTTTGATTTACCAATTGGTGTATTATTGGTGGTGATTGCCAACTATCCAGAAAAGGCTATTCAGTCTGCATTTAGTCGTTATAAACTCGTTGAGGCTGCAGGTGGTATCGTTAAACGAAAAAATACGTATTTATTTATTGAACGTCTAGGTGTTTGGGATTTACCCAAAGGTAAAATGGAACAAGGTGAATCTCCAAAAGAAACAGCCGTGCGTGAAATTGAAGAAGAATGTGGTATTTCAAACCCAATCATCAGTAAATTATTGGGAGTAACCTATCACACCTACACTTTTAAAGGTGAATTAACCTTGAAAAAGAATTGGTGGTATGCTTTGAAATATGATGGCCCAAAGGAATTAAGTCCACAATCAGAAGAGGATATTACACAAGCAGTTTGGCTAACCAAAAAAGAATGGGGGAAAGTGATGGATAATACCTATGCTTCTATAATAGAGGTGATCAATTGGGCAAAGTAGGTATAGGATTTAACAGTAGGCACAGGATGCATCCTGAGCCTACTAAATAATTCATTACAGATGTAAAGCAAAAAAGCCCATCATTGTTTTATACAATTCAATTTGATTGTTTTCATTTCCAAATCCATGACCTTCATTGTATTTTACCATGTAAGGAACATCGAAACCTTTTGCGCGTAAACTACTTACGATTTGATCCGATTCGTTGATGTTTACACGTGGATCATTGGCGCCTTGAATGACAAATAAAGGTTTGTTGATTTGTTCTATATTCAACGCAGGAGATACCGTTTCCATGATCTTTTTGTCTTCCTCACTTTCAGGATTGTACCATTGTTCATAAACTTGTCCAAGGTAAGGTTTCCAGTATTCTGGGAATGATTTGAAGAAAGTGAATAAGTTTGAAACCCCAACATAATCAACGCCGCATTTATACAAATTAGGTGTTTTGACTAAGCTGCCTAATGTTGCTAAGCCACCGTAACTACCTCCGTAAATGGCGATGCGATTTTTATCAATAAATCCAAGTTTTTTGGCATAGCTAACGGCATCTTCTAAATCATTGAGCATGTTGCGTCCGATTTGTTTATTCCCAGCCATCATAAATTCTTTGCCATATCCGCCGGAACCACGGTAATTCACTTGAATGGTTGCATAACCACGACTGGCAAACAATTGCGTTTCAGGATTGAATCCCCAATAATCTCTTACTCCATATGGGCCACCATGTGGATTGACAATAAGCGGTACTTTTTTACCTTTTTTGATCCCATTAGGAATGGTAATGTACCCATAGAGTTCCAGCCCATCGCGACTCGTAAAGTGGAAAGGACGAATTACCGCCATCTCAGCTGGCTTCAATTGTGGCATAAGATCTATCAGGAGTTTGAAATTACCTTTTTCAACATCAAATATATAGTAACTACCATACAGCCGATCACTGCCTATATAGAGCAATAATTTATCTTCCTCATCCGTAATACTTACAATGGAATAATTCATGTTAGGAAACATATTGCTGATCAGATTATGCCATCCTTGAAAGGTTTTGCTTATTGGAACAACAACGTTTTTTTCGCCAGTATAGGAATAGTAATCAATTTCATACTTGCGTTTGCGCGAAAGAAATAAACCATCCACATCAAAGGTAGGATCGGAGTACAATTTTTTAAGGATTTTTTTTTCTTTTAAATCATACAGCATGATTTCTGTTGTGTTATTTTCCAAGTTCGAAGAAACATAAGCATCATGTGGGGATTCGGTTGAATAATCGAAACTAATAATGTTAAATTGATCTTTCCAACTCGTCGTAATCACCTTTTCAAATGGTTCGTTGCTATCTTTTCTGTAATAAAGCGTATAATTTACAACGTCTTCTTGCTGTGTATATCCTCTCAATTCACCATTTTTATCGAATTCGAATGCCACGATTGGTGAATCAGATTTTGGATTTTCATAAAGCAATTCCAATTCTCCATTGTTAATGTTGAGTCGATATGGTTCAAAAAACTGAGGATTATTTTTATTCATGCTGATGATCAAATAATCGGGTTGTTCTTTGAGTCGTTTCAGAATAGTTGTATTGACTCCTTCAAATGGTGTGAGCGCAACAGCATTCGAACCATCAATGTTTACTGCAAATAACCGGTAGTTTTCGTTTCCACCTTGATCTTGTAAGTAAACGATTCGCGTTTCATTGACCCACATATAACCATTGATTAGTTCTTCTTTTTCCTCAATAATACGTGTGATTTTACCTGTTGTAACTTCTTTTACATATACATGGTTTTTGCTGTTTTCATCTTTCTCTTGGTAAGATAAATAACTCCCATTTGGAGAAAATTGAAAAGAAGTTTGTGCAGGTTTAGCAAAATAATCTTCAACAGAGTAGGTAAAGTTTCCGTTTCCTTTTGAGGCTAAATTTGAGAGCTCTTCTGCAGATGATGGTAAAGAGGTGTTTCCAGGTAATGTTGACATGGTATCTTTTTGTGAAAAACCTTGAAAGCAAAGCACAAGGATATTTAAAGTAAGAAATTGCGTTTTGAACATCTGTATCTTTTTGATTCTGTAGGGATACTACCGTGAATTATTCGTCTACAATAATACTTGAATTTTATCTGGTATCGTTTAACTGAACCTTAATAATCGTTAATTAAGGTTAGTTGAAAGGATCTTTTAGTGACCAAATGATAAAGTAGTGAACATCACTTTCTATTTTACGACTTTCTAACTATCTTCGCCCAGCTTTATAAAAGCCTATTTGAAGTTATTTCTATGGAACAAATTGCACCCTATAAGTCTCAAAACAATATCCGAATTGTAACCGCTGCTTCGTTATTTGACGGTCACGATGCTGCGATCAACATCATGAGACGTATCATTCAATCAACTGGCTGTGAGGTCATTCATCTTGGTCACGATCGTTCGGTTGAGGAAGTTGTTGATACCGCGATTCAAGAAGATGCACAAGCAATTGCAATGACTTCTTATCAAGGAGGACACATTGAATATTTTAAATACATGCAAGATTTATTGCGTGAAAAAGGTGCTCCACATATTAAAATTTTCGGTGGAGGAGGAGGAACAATTCTCCTTTCTGAAATCGAAGAGTTACATAAATACGGGATTACACGCATTTATCACCCAGATGATGGTCGCACAATGGGCTTGCAAGGAATGATCAATAATTTGGTCGAACAAGCGGATTATCCATTGGGAAATGTGTTGACAGATGAAATTGATCACATTCAAGAAAAATTTGTTCCTGCAATCGCTCGTTTAATTTCAGCTGCTGAAAATTATCCTGAATTGTCTGCTCCAGTAATGGAAAAAGTACATGCAATGGCAGCTGGAAATCACGTTCCAGTGCTTGGAATTACAGGTACAGGTGGATCTGGAAAATCGTCTTTGGTTGATGAATTGGTTCGTCGCTTTTTGGTTGATTTTCCTGAGAAACAAATTGCTGTCGTATCAGTAGATCCTTCGAAACGGAAAACTGGTGGTGCGTTATTGGGTGACCGAATTCGCATGAATGCCATTAAAAATCCTCGGGTTTACATGCGTTCGTTGGCCACTCGTCAATCCAATTTAGCTTTATCGAAGCACGTTTCAGAAGCGATTCAGATTCTAAAAGCTGCCAATTACGATTTGATCATTTTGGAAACTTCTGGAATTGGTCAATCAGATACTGAAATCCTCGATCATTCGGATGCTTCTTTGTACGTGATGACACCAGAATACGGTGCTGCAACACAATTGGAGAAAATTGACATGCTCGATTTCGCAGATGTTATTGCGCTGAATAAATTCGACAAGCGCGGTGCACTTGATGCGTTGCGTGACGTAAGAAAACAATACCAACGCAATCACCAATTGTGGGACAAAAATGTGGATGAAATGCCCGTTTTTGGTACAATCGCTTCCCAATTTAACGATCCTGGAATGAATACCTTGTACAAGGTGATCATGGATACAGTGAAAGCAAAGACGAACGCAGATTTCGATTCTAAATTTGAGATCACACGTGAAATGTCGGAAAAGATTTTTGTGATTCCACCTGATAGAACACGTTATTTATCAGAGATTTCTGAGAACAATCGTGGGTTTGATAAATGGGTTGATAATCAAGTGGCTGTTGCTGATCGTTTAGACGGATTACAACGCACCTTGGAAACACTTCAATCGTCAAAACTTGAAGACAAAGACCGATTGATCAAAGGAATTCAAGAAACGTTTGAATTGGAAAAACGCAATATTGATCCTTACAATTGGGAGTTATTGCAAAACTGGGAAGCGAAGAAAGCTTTGTACAAAGCACCTGTATTTATCTTCAAAGTGCGTGATAAAGAATTGAGAATGCAGACACACACCGAGTCGCTTTCGCATTCGCAAATTCCAAAAGTGGTATTGCCAAGCTATAAATCGTGGGGTGATATTTTACGTTGGTCGTTACAAGAAAATGTACCGGGAGAATTTCCTTACACAGCTGGTTTATTCCCTTTCAAACGTGAAGGTGAAGATCCAACACGTATGTTTGCCGGAGAAGGTGGTCCAGAGCGTACTAATCGTCGTTTCCATTACGTGAGTTTGGGTATGCCAGCAAAACGTCTTTCAACGGCTTTTGATTCAGTGACATTATACGGAAATGATCCAGCTATTCGACCAGATATTTATGGTAAAGTAGGAAACTCAGGTGTTTCGATCTGTTGTTTGGATGACGCCAAGAAGTTGTATTCTGGTTTCGATTTATCCCATCCAGCGACGTCGGTTTCCATGACAATTAATGGTCCAGCGCCAATGTTGTTGGGATTCTTTATGAATGCCGCCATTGATCAGAACTGTGAGAAATACATTGCGCAAAACGAATTAGAAAAAGAAGTTGAAGCGAAAATTGTAGCCATTTACAAAGCAAAAGGTGTCAATCGTCCACGTTACCAAGGTGATTTACCTGAAGGGAATAATGGATTGGGCTTGATGTTGTTAGGAGTAACTGGTGATCAAGTACTTCCTGCTGATGTATATGCGCAAATCAAAATAGATACCTTAAAACAAGTTCGTGGAACTGTTCAAGCAGATATTTTAAAAGAAGATCAGGCGCAAAACACGTGTATTTTCTCGACTGAATTTGCGTTGCGATTGATGGGCGATGTGCAACAATACTTCATCAACAATCAGGTGCGTAATTTTTACTCGGTTTCGATTTCAGGTTACCACATTGCAGAAGCAGGTGCAAATCCAATCACGCAATTGGCATTTACCTTGGCAAACGGATTTACGTATGTAGAATATTACCTGAGTCGTGGAATGAACATCAACGATTTTGGTCCAAATTTATCGTTCTTCTTCTCCAATGGAATTGATCCTGAATATGCAGTGATTGGTCGTGTTGCACGTAGAATTTGGTCAAAAGCAATGGCGAAGAAATATGCAGCCAATCCACGAGCGCAAATGTTGAAATACCACATTCAAACTTCTGGAAGATCGTTACATGCGCAGGAAATTGATTTCAATGATATCCGCACCACATTACAAGCTTTGTATGCGATTTACGACAACTGTAATTCCTTACATACCAATGCGTATGACGAAGCGATTACGACACCTACAGAAGAATCTGTTCGTCGTGCAATGGCCATTCAGTTGATCATTAACCGTGAATTAGGTTTAGCTAAAAATGAAAATCCGCTCCAAGGTTCATTCATCATTGAAGAATTGACTGAATTGGTAGAAGCAGCAGTTTTGGCAGAATTTGATCGCATCACAGAACGTGGCGGCGTATTAGGAGCAATGGAAACCATGTACCAACGTTCTAAAATTCAAGAAGAATCGTTGTACTATGAAACCTTAAAACACAACGGAGAATTCCCAATTATAGGAGTAAATACCTTCTTGAGTTCCAAAGGTTCGCCAACGGTTGAGCCACGTGAAATCATTCGTGCATCAGAAGAGGAAAAGGAATACCAGATTACCATGTTGCAGCAATTGCAAACGGCACATTCGGATAAAATTCCAGCGATGATCAAACAAATTCAACACGCTGCAATCCAGAATCAAAACATGTTCGAAGAACTGATGGAAGTGTGTAAATATGCTTCATTGGGTCAGATTACTTCAGCGTTGTTTGAAGTAGGAGGACAGTATAGAAGAAATATGTAATCAACTGGTTATAAATTAAAATCCTCGTCAATTGGCGGGGATTTTTTGTTTTTATTCGAGACGATCTATTGTTGAATTGGTTACTTGTCTTCATCAATTTACATAAACAAGAAAGTAATTTAAGTCCGATGAACCGCCTGCTTGTTATTGTATTTCTGTTGATAAATAGTTGTTTTTCCGTTACTACGTTCGGTCAAGACACACTCTCCTTATTTTATGCAACTGCCAAGTACCGATTAACAGATGATCATCAAACTCAATTAAATTACTTTCTTGATTTGCATGATGTTGGCTTAGTGGATTCCATTCAAATCATTGGAGTGGCAGATTCTTCGGGTAATGCTGTTTCCAATCAACGATTGTCTTTACGGAGAGCAAGTCATGTTGAATCGTTTTTTCAAGATCATTCCGTTGAGAATAAAATGGTGTTGTTGGCAAAAGGAGAAGATCCTAATCTTTTATCAGTGTTACAAAAACAACGACGAGTAGATATTATCTTCTTTTATCCAGGCGTAAGATCGGATATTTCTTTAACAGAACTAGAAGAAGAAGATTTAAGTGATAGTTCATGTTATACAAGTGCTGATTTTATTTTAAATCATTGCTTCCAAACAGTTATTCAAAAAGGAAACAAAACATACGTGCAATTGGAATTAGATCCAGTGCATTATTCGGAATCAATCCATGTTTATTCGATGGTTGAAGATCAGAAAACTGGATTTCCAATTTTACGATTGGTGAAGTGGAAGAGTAATCTTTCTGGAGAAGACTGGTGGAGAAAAAAGCGCTTTGTAGCGACTATTAAAAAAGAAGATTTTGATCGTTTTAAAATTGTTAAAAAATCGGATAAACCCTGTGATAGTCTTAACGAAGGCTGTGGGTTTAAATTAACAGATAAGAATATTAAATTGAAATATGGCAACTATTTGGATCTGGCTTATTTTTTAATGAACAACCTCCAAATAAAAAGGAAGTTCTTTAACAGAAAAATGATCCGAATTGAAGCTCCAAGGAAATATGTAATTAATTATCAGTTCTTTTTAGATCCGAAAGGTGAACTACCAATTGTATGGTATTCTAAATGGTGGAGAAAGAGGAGGTCTTCTTCATTTGCTGATATCCCGCTTAAATTATTGAAAAATGACAAGCTTGCTATCTATACCTATTTTGGACGTAGTAGTTGTGATAGTGGAAGTGTTCAATTTGGTTGTATAAACCTGCCTGGTATGGGTTCTTCAATTTCTTTCGGCTTTGAATTAGGTGATCGAATATTAACTCCAAACCATTTTGGATATGTAGGAATGTATGGCAAGTGCGCTTTTCGATCATCGGAATTTGATGTATTATTAGGAATTGACACAGATTGGGATCCATTTATCTCAGCTCGTTTCGATTACCATTTTATTGGCTTGAATCAAAACGGGTTTTTACGCAACCCAGCAGTTTATTCCCAGAATTTGTTCGGTTTATACGGAGGAACAACCTTGGATGTGATTGCACCTGATGTCAAGCGATTAACGGCCAACCAGGATCTTCATTTGGGGTTGGATTTCACCTTGTCTTATTCCAATAAACCGATTCATAGAATCTACTTAGAAGCTGGTCCAATGATCCAATATGCTAATCTTTTAGAACCGATTTCTATGCAATACAGGTTAGGAATTCAGTTTAAATTTTAGCTCTTGAAATCCGCTTGATTCATCTTTTTGCTGTTTCCACCATTTTGAACTTCAACATTATTCTCTCTTTCCATCATTCACACTGTTGAATAATGTAATTTTGTCCAATCATTATCAGTAATAAAAATCTGTGAATAACGAGAGCAAAAGATACAGTTGGCAACGTCTAGGATTAGCATCCATGACACGATCTGAATGGATTTTCACCGTGTTTATTTTCCTGTTTTGTGGGTTATTCACGTTTGTTGAATTAAACAACCACAAACTCTTCACCAACGATTTCCGCGTGTACTTTGAAGCTACACGTGATTTTTTTGCGGGAAATAATCCTTACGAACATGCGTATGGATTGAGTACAGGTTTTTTTAAATATCCGCCATTTACGCTGTATTTATTCGCCCCACAATTGCTTTTTTCTTACGGTGTGGGTCAAGCAATTCATTTGTCGTTATTGGGTTTTTCATTGGTTTATTCCATTATTACGTTGCGAAAGTTGGTGGAACGCTATCAATTGTTTGGCTCCTTAAAAGTACCCGCTGGATTTTTGTACTTAACCTTTGTCTGTGTTGCCATTCATTTAACCCGTGAATTACACATGGGGAATGTCAACCTGCTGTTATTGTTATTGTTTACGCTTGGCTTACGATCCTTACTCAATGGAAAAGACGTTCCGCTTGCTGTTTGGTGGAGTTTGATGCTGATTCTAAAACCCATCATGATTTTGGTGATCCTTCCCTTATTGATTCATCGGAAATGGCGAGCAATTGCTTACATGGCAGGATTTGGATTGTTCTTTTTACTTTTCCCTACGCTTCACATTGGTTGGACTGGAATGAGTGCTTTGTGGCAAGATTGGTTCAAAGCCATTGCAGCGCATGGTGACTATTTGACCAGTTTTAATGCGATTGGAACCTTGATGAAACTGCATTTCGGGGTGACTTCGTTTTGGATTGTTCCATTGTTGGTATTACTGTTCTTAGTTGCCTTGATGATTCGAGAGCGCATAAAATTTGGTGTTTCTACGGAACAATTGTGGGTATGGACAACCGTTTTCTCAGCTTTTATTCCCAATTTCTTCGTCACGGATACGGAACATTTTTTGCTTTCCATTCCACTCATTTTCCTCTTACTAACAGCATTGTTGAAAGTCAAAAAATGGTATTTCTGGGTTTCGTTTTTTCTTGGAATGCTTTGTTTTGCCTTTAATTCATCTGATTTGTTGGGTGATGATCTTTCCAATTTATTGTACGATAAAGGATTTTTAGGTATTGGAAACCTGATTTTTATTGCAACACTTTTGGTGCTTCGTTCGTCGAATAGAAACGTGCAAGTACCTTTAAATACTATAAATAACGGATTTTAAACCAATTTTAACACGTTCACGATGTCTTCAACTTCAGATCTTATTACACAATTTTACACCGCATTTCAACAACGGGATTTTAAAACGATGGGGGAGTGTTATCATCCGGAAGCTACTTTTAAAGACGAAGCGTTTGATTTGAAAACAGTCGCTGAAATTCGTTCAATGTGGGAAATGCTTTGTACGAGGGGAAAAGATATGCGTATTGAATTCAAAGATGTGAAGGCTGAACTTCAAACAGGTTCTGCTCATTGGGATGCGTATTATTCATTTTCTAAATCAGGACGAAAAGTACACAATAGTATTGATGCCACTTTTGAATTCAAAGATGGATTGATTTTGAATCACCGCGATCATTTTAATTTTTACCGTTGGAGTAAACAAGCATTGGGAACACCAGCCATTTTGTTGGGATGGACAGGTTTTTTTCGCAAAAAAGTACAAGTATCTGCCATGGAAGGATTGAAGCAGTTTAGGAAGCAAAATGATCAATAAAGTCTGATTAGAGTCAATTGAAGAAGTAAAGAACTCAGGATATTAAACCATAATTCCCAACACACACACATCATCAACCTGTTCGAGATCACCTTTCCAATCTTCGAATACTTGATCGAATAGGCGTTTTTGCTCTTCCATGGATGCATCTTTTACACGAAGAATTAATTCCTTCATGTTTTTGGATTTGTATTTTTTGGAATTAATACCTCCAAATTGATCCGCAAATCCGTCAGTGAATAAGTAGATGGCATCACCTTTTAGCAATTGGAGATGGTGTGTTTGAAATGATTCGTATTTCGAGTATTTTCCAATGGGTTGTTTGTTCGCTTTCCATTCTTCCACTTCATTCGATGATTTGCGCACGATCCACAAAGGATTATTCGCACCAGACCACTTTAATTCTAAGGTTTCAATATTCAAGGAACATAAAGATATATCCATTCCATCATTCACATCGTCTTCGCTTTTAGCAAATTCTTCAATGATGATTTCGCGCGTTTTATCTAAAATAGTTCCAGGTTCAATCAATCCAAATTCGCGAACAGATCTGTTGAGCGCATTGTGACAAACAACACTAATCAATGCGCCAGGAACGCCGTGTCCAGTGCAATCTGCTGCAGCAAAGATAATGGTGTCTCCTTGCGCCTCCATCCAATAAAAATCGCCAGCAACAATGTCTTTTGGTTTATACAGGATAAAAGAATTGATCAAAAATTCCTTGACTAATTTTTCTGGAGGTAAAATAGCCGATTGAATACGTTTTGCATAACTAATTGAGTCAAGTATCTCTCTGTTTTTCAATTCAACTAAGCGATTTTTTTCTTCGATCACAACTTTTTGTGCTTTCACTATTTTCCATCGTTTAAAAAGGGAAATGGAAAAAAACAGGATAATGATTGCGAGTACAATTACAGACCAAAGAATGAATTGTACCAATTCTCGCGATTTTTTATCACTTAATTCTTTTTGCTGACGTTTTAGTTCTTTTTTCGCCTCCTTCTTATCGAATTGGTATTGCATTTCAGATTTGGTCTGTTGGCGCGTTATTTCTTCATTGACAAGGCTTTCTCTATAGGAAATGAATTGTTTGTAGCATCTATAGGATTCTGCAACATTTCCTAATCGTTCTTCAACTACAAACAAAATTTGATAGCCGTATTTGATCATTTCCTTGCTGCCAATTTCTTTTCCAATTGCAATACTTCTATTGAGTGACAATTTAGCTTTTTGTAAATCCCCCGTTTTTTCATAGAGTGTTCCGAGGTTATTGTAAGAGTTCGCTATGCCCAATTGATCATTCATTTTTTGCCGAATGACGATGGAAAGCATAAAATAATGTTCAGCTTGTTGGTAGTTCTTCAAATCCATGTAGGTAATCCCTATATTACTATATGAATCACCTAACCCAGTTTCATCACCAAGTGCTTTGTCCATTTTTACGGACTCTAAGTAGTTTTTAAGTGCCAGTTGGTAATTTTTCTGGTACATGTAAACGATTCCAATATTATTGTAAGAAGCTGATATCCCAGAGAGTGATTTGATTTTTTTTCGGATGGCAAGCGATCTTTTATGGAATCTGAGTGCTTTATCATAATCACCTTGATTGGAATAAATTAATCCAATATTACTACAGGTGTAAGCAATGCCATATTGATCATTAATGGATTCTTGAATTCCTAATGCTTTGTAATAATAACTGAGTGATTTTGCATAATCTCCTTTGTAGTCATAAATGATTCCAATATTGTTTAAGACAGTTGCTTCGCCTTTTTTTAAGTGATTTTTCTTTGCAAGAACGAGTGCATTATTAGCATAAAGAAGCCCCGTTTTATAATTGCCTATGCGCCAAGCATTTTCAATGGCATTGATATAGGCATCTACTTGTTTTTTAGGATCTTTTAGTTGCTCAATGCTGGCAAGAGTTGAGTCATTGACTGTTCCTTTACCGAAAACAGCGAGTGGAATCAATCCAATAAAGAGAAGAAGTAAAAACCTGCTTATTTGCATGGCGAAATATACGTAACATTCCCGAAAAAAACGTTCGAATGAATAGACTTTTGATATAAAATTACGGATTTAGCCAACGTTCTTAATCGGTGTTTTTTATCGCATATAATTCGATTATGCACGTTAAAAAAACTATAATTCGTTGTTCAAAGTAGAATCGTTATTTCTATATGAATCTAATTTTTCAGCAACTAAAACAAGGAGTACTCCGAAAATAACGAGTCCAAAAAGCAAAAGGATTGTTATCATATCTGTTTAATTTTCAGAGTAATATAATAACAATTGTTGTTCAATGCAAAAAAAAAACGCCTATTTTCTATTCTTTTCATGAAAAAAAATAATTCTTGTTGGATTTATACTATATTTTTTGACAGGAATAGATAGTTGTTGAAAACAAAATTTAATCACGAAATACTTGTTTTATATAAGGAATTGACATAAAATGATAATTGAGCATATCACTACTTTCTTAGTTTCAGTTATAAAAGAATAAAAAGAAAGAAAATGATCGAATGAAAAATGATAGAATTAATAAAATAAAGACGTAAATTGAATGACCAACACAAATGAACCGATTATGAAATTCCCAATACATTTTAGCTATTTTTATTCCTTTTTAAACAGTCATTTAAATGCTGTTCAATTAGATAAATATACCTCTGTTAAAGGTTATGAAAAATGATCTTTTTTTGCTTCAAAGATTACGGTAAATCAAAGGAAGTGAGGCGTTAAAAAGCTTATTTTTGTAGCGAAATATAGCTGTTTAAACATCTTCTTCCAATAGAAACGACAACTTAGTTTAGATGTTCAAATGCCTATAGCGCATGGCAGTTGGATTCTAACTTTAATAAGGGAAACATTTCTAACACACCATTTACCGAATAACGGCTCGTTTAGTTAATGAACGAGCCGTTCTTTTGAATTAAGTTTAAGTCGAAAAAGCCATGGAAGTAACTGATTATATTTATTTAATTACTCAACATAAACATCTTAACTGGTTAAACTTTAAAAAAAAATGACTAAGAGTATTCATACTTTCAAGTTGAAATGCTAAGTTTGTATGGAAAAATTAATTTTCACATTAATTAAAACGGTATTATTTTTCGCTTAAATATGATTGTTTTTAATTAAAAATTATAGAGGTAAGAATGTTTCAACGGATAACTTTACTAGTATCTACTTTTTTTCTTTTGAGCAATAACCTCTTCTCTCAAGATGTATGGTTGCAAAATTACTTCTCTCCAGTTTCTGGCTGTGGCTTGACAACAACGGAGGTTGTTAATGTGTTGATTAATAATAATTCGGCATCTATTTTACCTTCAAACACCATTAACGTAAGTTATACCATTGACGGTGGCTCCTTGACTCAGCAATTATTAAGTTCTAATTTATTTCCAGGCGCTTCTTGGAATTTTGCATTCAATGTGAAAGCAAATCTAAATGCATGCGGTAGCCATTCTATAAAAGTATGGGTAAATAGGCCTGGTGATCCGAATCCATTGAATGATACACTTAATTGGGTTGTTCAGAATGATTGCCCGATTGTTCCTGGAGCAATTGTACCAAGCACAACCGTTTGTGATGGACTTAATTCAGGTAATCTAAATTTGGTTGGTTGGTCAAATGGAACCATATTGGGATGGCAAACATCTACCAATGGTGGCGCTTCTTGGACTGGAACAGGTCAAACTGCCACTACTTTATCCTATTCTGGCTTAACACAATCTACGATGTATCAAGTCGTAATTGATGGTGGTATGTGCGTAGATGATACTTCTGGAGTTGCAACATTGACAGTTCAACCGGCTTTGGTTACTGGTACAATCGCTGGGTCTGATTCGCTCTGTATTACAAGTGCTACTGGAGTTTTGACACATTCTGGTGCTTCTGGACCAATCCTATCTTGGGAGTATTCTGATAATAATGGGGCATCTTGGAATACGATTGCCAATACAACCGCTACTTATAATTACTCGAGTCTAATTGCTACAAGATGGTATCGTGTTTTACTCGATGGTGGCTTTTGTCCAGATAATTATTCTGATACAGCAGTTATTTTTGTGGAACAATTAACTTTCCCAGGTGTGCTCGTTGGATCTGATTCATTGTGTGCTTCCAATGCGTCAGGATCAATATCCGTTACAGGTACAGTAGGAACAGTTAGTTTTTGGGAGTCTTCAACCACAAATGGTGCGTCTTGGACAACGATTAATACAACAACACCAACAATCAATTATACTGGATTGACAAGCACAACTTGGTACCGTGTTTTCACTGACGGTGGTCAATGCCCGAGTTATTATTCGGACAGTGCAGTAATATTTGTTCAAGCGGTTCCGCCACAACCAACTTTAATTGGTTCCGATTCTATGTGTGTGACAAATGTTGCTGGATCATTGACATTAACAGGAACTGTTTCTTCAATAATTAGTTGGCAATCGTCTTCGAATAATGGTGCCAATTGGACTTTAATCTCCAACAGCACTTCACTAGAAAACTATAATGGATTGACGAATACAACTTGGTATCGCGTATTAATAGATGGAGGTATTTGTCCAAACATCTATTCAGATACAGCAATCATTTTTGTTGAACAATTAACTGAAGCTGGTACCGTATTAGGTTCTGATTCAGTTTGTATTTTGAATGCTTCAGGATCGTTGACAGTAACTGGCAATATTGGTACAGTTTCTTATTGGGAATCATCCATTAATAATGGAGGTTCTTGGTCACCAATTGCGAATACATCTACGACCGAGAATTATTCAGGATTATTACAAGATATCTGGTACCGCGTTTACACCGATGGTGGATTTTGTCCTAGTTATTTTTCAGATACCGCAATTATTACGGTTGTTCCTATGATTACACCTGGAACGATTCAGGGGGCAGATACACTTTGTGGTTTTGCACCATCAGATACTTTAATTTATTCAGGTGGTACTGGATCAATTGTTTTTTGGGAATCTTCCATTGATGGAGGTTCAAATTGGAATACGATAGGTACTTCAAGTGACACATTAGTTTACTTAGGAGCATTGGCAACAATTTGGTACCGTGTGTTTGTTGAAGGTGAGATTTGTACAGGAATATTCGCTGATACGGCAATTGTTGAAATTTTTCCAGCTCCTAGTGCGGGATTATTATTGATGGATGACACTATCTGTTTAGGTACTTCTTATCAACTAGATTTGATAGGATCAGATGCTGTAAGTTATAATTGGGAATCATCTATTGACAGTGTCGTGTGGACACCAATTGTTGGTGTAAATGATAGCATTAATATTGTAAGTAATTTTTCTGCTGAAACATTTTTTAGAGTAATTGTAGAAAATGGTATATGTCCAGGTGATACTTCCAATGTTATTTTATTATCACTATTCCCAACCTCATTTTCAGATGCAGGAAATGGTGTTGAAATAACGCAAGGTGACTCAACTCAGTTGATTGGAGTAGGAGGGCTGTTAGGGGTATGGACTCCTGGAAGTACATTGACAGATTCACTGATCTTTAATCCATTAGCTTTCCCTTTAATTACCACAACGTATACCTATACAATTATTGATTCGAATGGTTGTTTGTCACAGGATTCTGTTGTTATTAGCGTTGTAGCTCCAGATGTAATTGATATTAAAAATGTTATTACTGCGAATAATGATAACTACAACGATTCATGGATAATAGAAGGAGTGCAGTATTTCCCTGGAACTTTTGTCATTGTTTTCAATATTTACGGCGAAGAAGTCTATAAAAGTGAAGATTATCAGAACGATTGGAAAGGTACCTATAAGGATAAAAGATTGCCAAATGGCACGTATTATTATACCGTAATTCCAGGAGGAACCGAGGATACAATTAAAGGTACTTTAACCATTTTAGGCGATGAATAGATTCCTTTTTATCATTGCTTTTTTCGGGATGAGTTTTACACTCTTTTCACAGCAAGTACCATTCTACAATCATGTAATACAGAATCCATTTGTTTTTAATCCAGCAATGGCAGGATCTTCAGGTGATGTGAATGCATTTTTGGTTCGAAATCAGCGTTATATGTCTTATAATGGTGCTTCGGTTAACAATTACCTTACAGTAGATGGTTCATTTATGAATGACAAAGCGGGCTTTGGATTGCAGGTTTCTCATCAATCGCATGGTATTCAACAGCAATTATCATCATCATTGACGTATGCTTATCGCATTCGCTTAGCTGAATCACATGATTTGCGGTTTGGGGTTACTGCCGGTGTTCTGGATAATCGAATGGATCTATCCGCGATCGATGTTTCGCAAATCGATGATCCATATTTGGTTGGTTTAAGACCGAATGTGACTTCATTTGATATGAGTGCTGGATTGGCTTATAGTTGGAAAAGTCTTCGAATTGGCTTTGCAGTACCACAAATTATTGGGAATAAAGTCACTTATGATGAACAAAACGCTCGTGGTTATTACAGATTAGCGCGCCATTATATGCTATCGGCAGAATATGGTTTTTCACTCTCAAAGTCAAATTCGTTGATTTTAAAACCAATCGTTTTCGTTCGATATGTTCCTGGAGCACCTGTGCAATATGATGTAGCTGCACAATTGGATTACACGAAAATAGGATGGGTTTCAGTTGGATATAAATCCAATTATTCAGTTCAGATGAATGTAGGATTTAACATCCTCAAGCAGTTTAAGGTAGGCTATAGTTATGAATACCTTGTTGGTACCATTAAAAATTATTCTTCTGGTGCTCACCATGAACTAATGCTCGGATTCACTTTCGGAAGAAAAGGAAAAGAAGTTATTAAGATTGTTGAAAAAGTAGTTGAAGTGCCCGTAGAAACTGCTAAAACAGATGAAGTAGATCAAGAAAAGGAAGATCTTCAAAAGCGAAACAAGGAATTAGAAGAATTACTGGTAAAAACACTTGCTGAAAAAGAATTATTGAAAGAACAACAGCATGAATTGGTGAATCAAAAAGAAAATATAGAGAAAGAAAATGAAGCTTTGGTAGCTGTTGTGAAAGCCAAGGAAGAAACTGTTGACAAAGATTCTGTTACTGAAACAAAGCAACCAGTAGATGTTGAATTAGAAAAAATACCCTATGCAAAAGGATATAAATTCATTGATCTAGATTTAGGTGATTCACCTGATGGCTTTTATGTAATCACTGGTGTTTATTCAAGTAAGAAAAATGCTGAATTAGCGCTTGCTAATAGCTTAAAAGATTATGAAGGCTCTTATTTAGTGATCAATCAGAAAAATGGTTTTTATTATGTTGTGATAATTTACACATTGGATCAACAAGAGGCTACACATGTCTTTAAAAAATACAAACGAACAACCCGCAAAGACGCTTGGATTCTCAACTATCATTCTGAGTGATTTATTCTATTTAAATAGCTGTTTTACATTTAGATATGTGTAAATTATTTTTTGTAATCTTTGATGGTTATTTCTCGTTTTTTTGATGAATGAGCTTATTTAACAAAACGTGTTTATTTTAACTGCCTTTTTGTCGTATTTTTAACAATTAAGGCACGTGTGGTGTTAATATTTCATCTAATAAGGCAACCTTTTTAACGAATTTATGTCTTATATTCGCTGAGCTAGACTGAAAACTGAAAACTAATAACTTCTTTATGTAATGCATTGGTTGTTTGTGATTTCTGTTTTTCATTAAATTGATTTACTCTTTTAAAAATCGATTTAGTAACTTATAGTAAAGCTAAATGAATATTAAACACTACACATAATGAAACACATTACTAAAAAATTAGTAGCTACTATCTTGTTTATTGCATTTTCACTAACGTATTCACATGCTCAATTCCCAGGTTGTCCTGATATTGATGCAGGTCTTGATCAAACGTTGCCTTGTACTACACCGTGTACAAATTTAACTGCAACGCCTTTTCATACTGGTGCAACCACAACATACACTGTTGGTTCAATTCCTCATGCTCCGCCCATTGCATACAATGCTGCTGGTGGTACTGCTGTGTCTGTAAATACAGATGATGTTTGGAGTCCTATTGTGAATTTGCCGTTCAATTTTTGTTACTATGGAGTCAATTACAATACAGTAAACATTGGTTCAAATGGTTCAATTCAATTTGGTCCAGTTGTAGGTGGAGGATTTGCGCCATGGTCTTTTACTGCAAGTTGTCCTTCTGCAGCACTATCTCCAGCAGGTGATGTTTTTGGAGTTTACCATGATACAGATCCAAGTATTGGTGGAACAATAAAATGGTATCTATTGGGTTCAGCACCTTGTCGAATTTTTGTGGTTTCATTTAACAATTTACCTCATTATACAGCCGCTTGTAATGGTCTTACAAGTAGAAGTATGATTGTACTTTATGAAACAACCAATGCTATCGATGTTTATGTACAAAATAAACCGACTTGTGGTACTTGGAACAATGGTAATGCAGTTATCGGAATTCAAAATCCTGCTGGTACTGCTGGACTTGCTGCACCTGGAAGAAATACAGGATCTTGGTCGGTTACTACTCCAGAAGCTTGGCGTTTTACACCGAATGGAGTGCCTAATTATTCAATAGCTTGGTTTCAAGGCGCAACCCAGATTGGTACAGGTCCAACCATCAATGTCTGTCCAGGAGGAACGACTACTTATACGGCACAAATAACTTATACCCGTTGTGATGCAACAACAGTCGTTGAAACAGATCAAGTTACAATATCCTATAATCCACTAACGCCGCCAACGGTCACTCCCGTCAATGAATCCTGTAGTAATTATAATAATGGTTCGGTCACGATCAACAATCCCGTCGGCGCAGGTCCATATACCGTCACGATTGCCGGGCCAGCCAATGCATCAGTAGTCGAACCCAATACAGCGGCGGCTTTTGCGAATTTCACCAATTTACCAGATGGGAATTATACCTATACTGTAACAGGAGCGAACGGTTGTACAACGAATGGTGTTTTTACCATTGCACCTGGTCCGCCTTGTTGTAGTGTAACCGCAAATGGAACAAATATTTTGTGTAATGGTGCTTCGACTGGTACGGTAACAGCTACTCCAGTTGGTCTATCTCCTTTTTCATATTCTTGGACTGGAGGACAAACAACTCAAACGGCTACATCTCTAGCGGCTGGTAGTTATACCGTTACAATGACGGATTTTTCAGGATGCGTTTCAACAGCAACGGTTGCAATTACCGCTCCTGTAGCTGTCTCAGGTTCAACAACGTTTACCAATATTTCATGTAATGGAGTTTGTAATGGAACGATTACCGTTACTGCTGCTGGTGGAGTTGGTCCCTATCAATACAGCTTAAACGGTGGTCCATATCAAGCAGGGAATGTTTTTTCTGGATTGTGTGCTGGAGCCTACTCAATAACAATTAAAGATGCAAATAACTGTACTGTTGTCGTAAATAGAACGATAACACAACCACCATTATTAACCCTAGTTACTGGAACAATTGTGCCAGCAACTTGTGGAGCGAATAATGGTTCAGTTACTGTTACTGCTGGTGGAGGAACACCAGTTTATAATTATTCAATTGGTGGACCAAATCAAGTAAGCCCAACATTTACAGGGCTAGCACCAGGTTCATATACTGTAACAGTTACGGATGCAAATGGTTGTACTCGTACCGTTCCAGTTACTATTGCTGCTATTAGTACACCAATTGCTTCTATTATTAGCCAAGTAAACGTAAGTTGTTTTGGTGGTTCCAATGGCTCAGTATTAATTGGAGCTACTGGTGGAATTGCGCCAATAACTTATTCATTAAACGGCGGACCTTTTCAAGCATCGAATAGCTTCACTTCTTTAACTGCAGGAAATTACACCGCTACAATCAAGGATGTGAATAACTGTACAGCAACTATTAATTTTACGATTACATCACCAACTCAGTTGAGTTTTACATCAGTTCCTACTGCTGTTTTATGTAACGGTCAATGCAATGGACAAATTCAAGTAAATGCTGTTGGAGGTACTTTACCATATCAGTTTTCAAGTAATGGTGGAGCAACCTATGGCATAGCAAATCCACTTACAGGTTTGTGTGCAGGTACAACAAGTGTTGTGGTGCAAGATGCGAATGGCTGTCTAGTGAATGCAAACGTGAATATATCTCAACCTGCTGTTTTAACTGCCACTTTTACCAATACAAATCCTATTTGTAACGGAATTTGTAATGGTCAAGTAGTGGTTGCTGCTTCAGGTGGAACTGCTGCATATCAATATTCCTTTAATGGAGGTGCGCTTCAAGCTTCTCCAACATTGACAGGATTATGTGGTGCTGCCAATACCATTTTAGTTCAGGACAACAATGGATGTCAATTTACTTCTGTTCAAACATTAATTGATCCTCCTGGTTATGGAATTGACCCAGTAACGATTGTAGAATCCAATTGTGGGTTTAACAATGGATCGATTACTGTTGCTGCGAATGGATTAAACGGTCCATTTTCCTATTCACTTGAATTAGGACCATATCAGCCATCTGGTTTATTCTCAAATTTATTTGGTGGTGCCTATAGTATTACTGCAATTGATCAATTAGGATGTGTTGAACAAGTATTCTTGGGAATCAACGATGTTGAAATGGATGGTATTGTATTGGTTGAAACAGATGCTCTCTGTTTTGGAAGTGCCGATGGTACGATTGAAGTAACGAATGTCAGTGGAGCTGCTCCAATTACCTATGAGCTGGATAATAGCGGTGCAACGCAAACCAATGGTACATTCCTCGGATTGCTAGAAGGAAGTCACGTTGTAACAATTTATGATGGTGGATTATGTGTTTTCACACTTCCATTTATCATTGATCAACCGCCGTTGATTAATTTTTCTGCAACTGTAACAGGTGTTCTCTGTAATGGAGGATCAACTGGACAAATTGTGTTCAACTCGATGGCAGGTGGTACTGGTGCTTATCAATATAGTATCAATAATGGTACATCCTATCAAGCGTCAGGTACTTTTACAGGATTAGCAGCTGGAACATATAATTTAGCTGTGATGGATGCAAATAGTTGTGTTGTTTATGGAACCGCCACAGTAAATCAGGCTCCACCATTAGCATTTACATCAAGTACATTTGATTTGACTTGTAATGGAAATAACACTGGATTCATTCAACTTGCTGCTACAGGTGGTACAGGTGCTTATCAATTCAGTATAGATAACGGTACTACTTTTTCAGCAGGTGATTCATTCTTTGGTTTAGCCGCTGGGAATTATCCAGTTGTTGTGCAAGATGCTGTGGGTTGCACCGTCAATGGAGCTTTGGTTTTGACAGAGCCAGCAGTACTTTCTTCAACGTATACACCAACTCCAGCATTGTGTAATGGAGTTTGCGATGGTCAATTAGCATTTGCCGCCTCAGGAGGAACAGCTCCTTATCAATACAGTGTAACCAATGGGGCCACTTTCGGTGTTTCGCCAACAATTACAGGACTTTGTGCGAATACATATACAGTAGTTGTGAAAGATTTTAATAACTGTACAATTTCGTCAACTCAAGTTATTACGGAACCTGCAGGTGTAACTGTCAATGCAATTCCAACAGCTTCAACTTGTTCTCTGCCGAATGGTTCGATTGTAATCAATGCTGCAGGTGGTTTACCAACCTATAATTACAGTATTGATGGAGGATTGACTTTTACAACTGTAAATACTTTTAATGGTCTACTTGCAGGTAGTTATTCAATTCAAGTAACCGATTTAAATAACTGTCCAAAGAATGCAGTTACGGTAATTGTAGATCAAGCTGCCCCAATTATTACAGGTGTTTATTTAACGGATGCAACATGCGCAACTTTCTGCGATGGTGAGGTTGCAGTCACAACTACTGGTGGAACTGGTGCATTATCTTATTCAATTGGTGGTGCGCCACAAGCAGGAACAACAATTACTGGAGTTTGTGCAGGAAATTATACGTTGACAGTGACGGATCAAAATACGTGTACAGATACGCAACCGATTGTAATTGCAGAACCTTTACCATTGACCTATACAACTGTTATAACTGATTTAACTTGTTTCAATGATAATTCAGGTGAAATAGCATTTACTGCCGCTGGTGGTACACCGATTTACAACTATAGTGTGGATAATGGTGCGACTTTCTTTACTCAAAATTCAATTGCATTTTTAAGCGCAGGGACGTATGATTTAATTGTAACCGATCAAAATAACTGTTCTACGCCTTCACAAGTAATGGTAAATGAACCTGCTGAATTGTTGATTCAAAATCAAACATCTAACAATGTTACCTGTTATGCTGCTTGTGATGGTGATGCTACAGTGACCTTTATAGGAGGAACAGGTGGTTATAATTATACTTGGACAAATGGAATTGTTGGTACAAATTCCGTTACTAATTTATGTTCTGGTTCGTATGATGTTACTGGTACAGATGCGAATGGTTGTACTATAGTTGCTTCTTATACTATTACAGAGCCTCCGATGTTATCAATCGTGAGTACTTCTGCAACAGCAGCTCTTTGTAATGGAAGTTGTGATGGAACGATTACCATTAATTCACCACTTGCTGTTGATTACAGCGTAGATGGTGGGTTAACTTTCCAAGCTTCAAATGCTTTCAACGGTTTGTGTGCAGGGAATTACACCATTGTGGTGCGTGATGCAGCAGGCTGTACACAATCGCAAGTGATCGTTATTAATGAGCCACTTCCATTGGTACAAAACCTGATTCCAGAAGATGGAATCACCATTTGTTATGATGGTTATGGAACGCTTTCAGCAAGTGCAACAGGTGGAACTGCTCCTTATTATTATGTTTGGAATACCTTAGATACTGTCCAATACTTGAATGTAAATTTGACATTGCCAGCAACATTCACGTGTACGGTGTATGACCAAAATGGATGTGTATCGAATGCTGTTACTGCTGATGTATTGATCAGACCTCCATTCGTTGCTTCTGTTACTTCACCAGTTAGTGCTTGTCCTGGACAACCAGTAAGTGCAACCGCTTCAGGAATTGATGGGTTATTGAACTACAGTTATGAATGGTTGTCTACAACGCTAGATACATTGGGTAATGGTTCAACATATGGTTATGTGCCTGCAACTTCTGAAACCATTTTAATGGTGGCACATGATGCGTGTTTTCGATACGATACGCTTGAAGTGGAAGTAATCGTATTCACCCCACCAGCTCCGAATTTCACTGTAAACCCTGCTAGTGGTTGCTCACCATTGGATGCTACATTTACCAACCTAGTGAATGCAGCGACTGTTGCTTCTGCAATATGGCAATTTGGTGATGGAACTACTTTTAATGGAAATACAAATGTTACGCATCAATATACAGCAGTAGGTTGTTATGATGTTACGTTAGAAGTGACTTCGATAGATGGTTGTATAAGTGATACAATTTTGCCGAATGTTGTCTGTGTTGTTCCTGATCCAATTGCGGATTTCAGTTTCTCACCAACTGCACCAACAACGGTTAACTCGAATGTTAATTTTACAGATCAATCCACAAACGCAATTAGTTATAGTTGGAGTTTTGGTCAATTTGGTTCTTCATCCTTAGAAAATCCAACAATCAATTACGGGAATATCTTGCCAGGTGAGCAGTTAGCTTGTTTGGAAGTTACCTCTCCTCAAGGATGTGTTGATTCTGTATGTAAAACAATTCTCTTTGTTGAGGAGTTCACATTGTTTATTCCGAATACATTTACTCCAGATGAAGATGAATTCAATCCTGAATTTAAACCAGTATTACCAGATGGTTTGATCATTGATGATTATACATTCTACATCTACAACCGTTGGGGTGAGGTTTTATTCGAATCACACAATTATGAAATTGGTTGGGACGGAACTTACCACAATGAAGTAGTGAAAGAAGGGACATATACTTGGACAATTCAATTGGTAGGTGGTCCAACACAAACACGTTATCGATATGACGGTCACGTGAATTTATTGCGCTAAGAATACCATTTGATAGAATTCAACACGAATGTTGAAAGAGTTCCCCAGCGAGAGTTGGGGATTTTTTTTTGACGAATTTTTTACTGATCGAAGTCTCCCTCTATACTATTTTAATTGAATCGAACTAGATAAGAACATATAGGATACATAGAATTTGATAGGTTTTGAAGGTTAGATATTGGTTTGATCCAAGCTATACTAGATTGTTTGGTGGCTATAATTGTATGGCAATGTGAGATTTGAAGGAGTTAAAGTTGTAGATGCAAGTTATAAAGACATAAAGTTTGGATTAGACAAGAAAATATTTTAATATTGACAATACTTGAAAATGCTACACGGCTGACTATAACAAAAATGGAGACAGAGCTAAATGCAAAAACTTTATTGAATCATACGCAGAAATTTTAAACAAAACGATGAAAAAAATAACATTCTTATTATGTTGCCTTACCACATTATTAGCTAACGCACAAATTCCAAAATTTGAATCGGTTAAATTAATCGGTGAAGGTCATTCTCTTGAATCGCGGGCGACGGATGCTTCAGGCAATGTTTACAAAACAGGAGGGTTGTATGGCAAATCATCTTTTGGCTCCAAGGGCGAACATTTTTTGACAGGTGGCTCAGATAGGAGTCCTGATATTTTCATATCTAAAGTTAATTCAAACGGTGACTTTGTCTGGGCAAAAAAAGTCGGTGGTGCTGGTTATGATTTGGGCGAATCCATTGCACTTGACAAAGCAGCTAACGTTTATATTACGGGGCATTTTGCAGGTACAAAAGATTTTGACCCGGGTGATGGTGAATTCAATTTAACCGGCGATATAACAAAAAGCTCTGCCTTTATTTTAAAGCTAGATGCTTCTGGCAATTTTTTGTGGGCAAAAAAAATCGGCGAAAACGAAATCGTCTATGGGCATTCAATTACGCTTGATGCTTCCGGAAACATTTACACTACTGGAACATTCAGTGAAACAGTAGATTTTGATTTGGGCGAGGGTGTTAATAAGTTGACTTCAACCGAAATTGATGGTTATTCTAAAAAAGATATGTTCATTTTAAAAATGGACGCTTCTGGAAATTTTGTGTGGGCAAGAAATTGCTATGCCGGCGTATCTGAACAGGATCATTCAATTGCAGTTGACGCTTCAGGAAATGTATACACGACGGGTTATTTATTTGGAAAGACCGATTTAAATCCCGGCAAAGAAAAATTTTACCTGACGTCAAAAGGCAAAAAAGACATTTTTATTTCCAAATTAGACGCGTCAGGAAATTTTGTCTGGGCAAAAATAATTGGTGGGGAGCTGGACGATGAAGGTTGCTCCATTGCTACTGATGTTGCGGGAAATATTTATATCACCGGTTATTTTAGTGGTACGGTAGACTTTGATCCGGGAAAGGGAAAAGTTGAATTTGAAGCACCTGGCGGACAAAGAGAAGACGACAGCAGAGACGCGTTCATTTGTAAATTTAATGCTGATGGATTATTTACCTGGGCATTACAAATTGGCGTTTTCGGTTCTGATACCGGCGATGACATTTCAATTGACGCTAACAATAACATTTTAATAGAAGGTCAATTTGACGGAAACGTCGATTTTGATCCCGGTCAGGGAACATTTTTTCTCAATGCAGGTTATCACAGCGATTCTTTTTTACTGAAATTAAGTCAGAAATAATTTATTTTCCTCAGAAAAATATCCCCATCTAAATCCTAACTTATGAAATTTTTATTTTCTCTTTTTTATTTGTGGACTATTTAATGAGAGCAATGCTCAGACACTTTACCCCATTCAAATGAAACCCACTTGGATGGCTTCAATGATGCCAGAATTTCTATTGAAGGTGCGTATGATAAAGCATTGCTGTTTTCCGAAGTTTAACACTGGTATGAAAAGAAGAAAAATATAGATTCATTGACAAAAACCGGCAAAGTAATAATTCCTGTAAAATATTTATGATGTACTGGAATAGAAGGGCTTGAAACGGTGGCGTAATTTTATAACCGACAAAAAAGGAAAACCAGCCCATAACAACACCTACCCAAAAGGCGGGTTGCGTGCTTCTCAGACACATTAGTGGGTAGAGAAAGTTCAGGCCTCCACATTAACTTTAGTGATAATTTGCCCGCCCTTCGGGTAGCTGCCAACCGTTATTGAGCATAGGATGTTGGTCGCGTTTATAACACAAAAAAAAGGATCGTTCTTTCAAACGATCCTTTCTCAATATATTCAGTATTGTTTATGCAGTAACTTTCGGTGCAGCAGCCAAAATATCAGCTGATGTTTCTGTAGCATATAATTCAAAGTTCTTAACGAATTGTTCAGCTAAATGATTTGCTGTTTTATCGTAAGCATTTTTGTCAGACCATGTTTCGCGCGGATTCAAGATTTCGCTTGGAACACCTTCGCAAGAAGTAGGGAATGCCAATTCGAAAACAGGTAACGTAGAAAATTCAACTTGATCTAATTTTCCAGTAAGTGCTGCAGTAATCATTGCGCGCGTGTATGATAATTTCATACGACTTCCAACACCATAAGCACCACCAGACCAACCTGTGTTGATCAACCAGACTTTAATATCTGTTCCATGCAATTTCTCACCTAATAATTTTGCGTATTTAGCAGGGTGAAGTGGTAAAAATGCTTTTCCGAAACAAGCAGAGAAAGTAGTTGTTGGTTCAGTAATTCCAACTTCAGTTCCAGCGACTTTTGCAGTATATCCTGACATAAAGTGATACATCGCTTGCTCTTTCGTTAAACGAGAAATTGGAGGTAATACACCAAATGCATCAGCAGTTAGGAAGAAAATGTTTTTTGGTCCTGCACCAACTGAAGGAACCATGATATTATCGATGAAATCAATCGGGTAGGAGACACGTGTGTTTTCCGTAATTGAATTATCCGCATAATCCGGAGTAGTTGTTCCTTCAACAAATCCAATGTTTTCTAGAATTGAACCAAATTTAATTGCATCATAAATTTGTGGTTCTTTTTCTTTCGATAAATCGATTGTTTTTGCATAACATCCACCTTCGAAGTTAAAAACAGAATCATCTGCCCAACCATGTTCGTCATCACCAATCAAACGGCGATCTGGGTCAGAAGATAAAGTTGTTTTTCCCGTTCCAGATAAACCAAAGAAAATAGCAGTATCTCCATCAACACCAACATTTGCAGAGCAGTGCATGGAAAGTACATTTTTTTCGTGTGGTAAAATATAGTTTAACACAGAGAAAATTCCTTTTTTGATTTCGCCTGTATAACCTGTACCACCAATGATGATCATTTTACGCGTGAAATTCAAAATAGCAAAGTTGTGTTGTCTTGTTCCATCAATTGCTGGATCAGCTAAGAAACCAGGTGCACAAACGATGTTCCATTCTGCATCGAAGTTTTCAATTTCTTCATCCGTAGGACGTAAGAACATGTTGTAAGCAAACATATTCGACCAAGGAAATTCAGCTGTTACACGCAAATTCATTCGGAAATTATTGTCTGCACATGCATAAGCATCACGTACATACACATCTTTTCCAGTCAAATAGGCTTTCATGCGGTTATACAAGGCATCAAATTGTTCAGTAGAAAGAGGAATATTAACATCACCCCACCAAACACTGTTTTCTGTTTTTGCATCTTTCACCACAAAGCGATCTTTTGGCGATCGACCAGTAAATTCACCAGTTTCGATTGCAATTGCTCCTGTGTCTGTTAGCTCTCCTTGCCCAGTTATAATAGTATCTTCTACTAATTCCGCAGGACTCAAGTTCCAGAAAACGTTTCCGAGATTTTCTAATCCGATTGTTGCTTTCAAATCGGCGTTGTTTCCCCGTTTACCAAATTCGTTCATACATTCGTTTTTTAGCTAACGCTATTTTGGGGACAAAAGTACGGTGCTTCTGTTAAAAATGACTGTTTTTGCAAGATAAATTTCAACAATGATGCGGTGTGATCTGAGTGATTCAGAATGTAATAGTCAATTAATCAGTGTTTTATGTATAATTATCGGTTGATAAGTTATGTGAACTGATTGTTAAGTTCGATTGATTTGTAACAAAACCTAGATTTAGATCGAAAAATAGAAGGTCAATGGATCTAATTGATTTATTGAACATTAATGAGGGATTAACCCAAAATCGACTGCAATCCAGTATGTACTAAAAAAATCAGCATCAACGGCAAAAGGCCCTGTTTTTCCGCCTTGGGTAGCTTCATTTCCGGGATTGATCATGAGTTGGTGTCCCAAACCTTCAGCTTGGTAGAAAATGACTTTCGCTTCTCCTTTTTCATCCGTATAAATGAATTTTGAGACTCCTTCTTTGCCTTCGTAATGGATCATTTTTTCATCGAAAGTACTATCAATATGATGGATACTCGTCCACTGTTCGATTAATTCTGTAGCATTTTCGGGAACGACAACTTTATCATTTGTGCCTTGTAGAATGATGATTTTTGGATATGTTCCTTTGAATTCTGGATGTTGATTTTCAATTAATTCCTGCCATTCTTCGGGCGTTTTTTGTGGAGATTTGAGTAGTAATGAAAATGCTTCACTTGCGTTATTCGCTGCTCCAAAAGCAACACCTGCTAAAATTGCACCTGAATGAAACAAGTTGGGATAGTCTGCCAATAAAGCAACTCCCATTGCTGCTCCAGCCGATAATCCACAAACAAAAACCCGCGTTGTGTCGATCGCATAATCCTTCATTACAGCTTGAATCATGCGTTCAATGGAATAAACTTCACCTTGATCTTTAACATGATCAGCACTTCTAAACCAGTTGAAACAGGAATTTCCATTGTTAACTGTACGTTGTTCTGGGTACAATACATGAAATCCAAACGTGTCAGCTAGTTTGTTCCAACCTGAATTGTCTGCAAGTTCTTTGGCGTTTTGAGTACAACCGTGTAATGCAACAACCAATGGCACTTTTTCACTCAGGTCTTTTTTTGTAGAAAAATGAATGTATCCTTTTAAATTACCAGGATTGGGTTTGAAATCTGGAATCGATTCTAAGGATTTTTGGCTAAATAGGACACTACTAAATCCTATATAAAAGAAGAAACCGATTAATCGAAAATTCATATAACGCCCATTTTCTGCATCAGAAAGGTAGCGCTTTTATTTTTACAAATGCCGTCTCGGAGCAGGTAATCAAAGTGCAATTCATCGTCAATTATTTCCACTTCAAAACACTTGTTAATCAACAAATCTGGGAATTCGTAAGTAGTGTTACATACTTCTAAATCGTGTGTTGCGATGGCACCAATTGCGTTCTTTGAAATGACTTTCTTCACGACCTCAATCGTTCCAGTTCGTTTGTCATCTGAATTAGTACCTCGTAGAATTTCATCCAATAAGATAAAACAACGACGATTATCCAATTCCATCATGATTTCTTTTAATCGCTTTACTTCAGCAAAGAAATACGATTCACTATCGGTCAATGAATCAGATAAACGCATGGAAACCAAGATGTCCATGGGCTGAACAGATGCTGCTTTTGCACAAATGGATGATCCAGCATTCGCCAAAATGAGGTTGATTCCTAACGTTCGAAGAAAAGTGCTTTTACCAGACATATTCGATCCAGTAAGTATGATAAATGGTTTATCACTAAAATCGACTGAATTTGAAACACGTTTCGTAGCTTTTATGAGGGGATGACCAAGTTCGCTGAATTGAATGCCTGCGTCTTGATTAAGGCTTGGATAAGTGAAATCGGGATTGTTATAATTTAAATTGGCGAAAGAAATCAATACTTCCATTTCACCTATAAGCGCTAACCATTCGGTTAAGTGCTGCGCATGTGCTTGTTTCCAATGTATTAGTTTTCGATACGTATGAAGATGGTATTGAACCAATCCGTTGAAAATAATGGCACCGAAACCATTTTGTAGACTTTCCAACGATGCAAAAATGCGTGATAATGTGTGGATTTCTTTACTTGCAGTTGTTTCTGATTGGATCAGACGCAATTTAGCTTCTTTTAATACATCACTTTTCCACTCAACCTGTTCGATGGCAAGCAATAATTCACTGTAGCGCAAAAGTGTTTCGTTGATTTTATCTGCAAAAGCGATTTCACGGTTCATCTTTTTGAGCTGCGATGCTAACGTAATTAAATTGATGATAAAAACAGTAACAGATAAATTGAGGAGTAGTGGATTAAATCCTTTGATGATTCCAGCAATTGTTAAAGACAAACCAAGTGCAGGAAACACATAACTCATTAGTTTGAGTGCTACAGTTAAAGGTGCTTGTTCACTATTCCAAGAACGAAGTGTCGCGACAATTTTTTCAGAATCCTTTGCTAAAATACCTTTGGCCATAAAATCTTGGCGCCATTCGATCATTGAAGTTAGTTCTTGGGTTGCTTCCTGACGTTGAAGAATTAGTTCGTCAGGAGAACGCTCCAGTAATGCATTGGCTAATTGCGTGCTACCCATTACCGTTTTTGAACGGTTCAAATGATGAAAGAGCGAATGTGGTCCAAAAACATCAAGATCGTAGGTATATGGGTGGTTGGAATGAAGAAAAGCAACTCCGTCTTCAAACGATAATTCGCCTTTTTCGAGAAAATTCAACTCTACTTGATTGATTCCTAAAAGCGTGTTTTCAAGGAGTAATTGTTTTTTTATTTTGGTGTGAAATCGCAAAAAAACGAGGAAAGTAAGAAAGCTTATTCCAGCTCCAATAATCGTAAAAGTAATGTGATAACGAACAGCAAAATAACCAAATGTCAGCGAGCTTAGGATGCTAATAAGTCGAAGAACTGCTAATAAATTGTATTGTTTTTTTAATCCTTGCACTGCTTCTGAGTGAACAGCAATCAATCGTTGATAATCGTTTGTCATAAGAAAGTTAAATCAAGTCACGCAAAGCTGCAACTGCCAAACGAATATTAGAATGAATCTCAAGAATAGAGGCCTCCATCATGTAGCAAGGAGCTGTGACGATTTTGTTTACTGTATCAATTTCAATTTCTTTGATTGTTTTCATTACAGGAGTTACCGCTAATTGTGACAATCCGTTTGTGAAATCTGTAATGGTGTAGGGTGAAGGCTCTTTGTCTGTCCCAATGGTCATAGAACTCTTAATTCCAGAACCTTCCAAGGCTTTAGCAACTACAATTGGACTAACACATAAAGCAGCAATGGGTTTCCCCACATTGATCAGATTTACTAAAAGCAACTTCACCTCTGGTAGAATAGTGCCAGTTGGCCCTTCAAATGCCCAATTGGTTAAGTTTTTTGCACTTCCAAAACCACCTGGAATAATGAGTGCATCAATATCAGCTGGTGCGATGTCTTTGATGTTTTTAATTTCTCCCCGAGCAATTCGAGCAGCTTCAACTAGCATATTGCGGGATTCATCCATCGTTTCTCCAGTGAGGTGATTGATGACGTGAAATTGATCAGCATCAATACCAATACAAACGTAATCTGCGCCAATTTCCTTGATCGCTAAAAGTGTTAAAATCGCTTCTTGAATTTCAACGCCATCGTAAACGCCGCATCCAGATAAGAGAACTCCAATTTTCATGTTTTTTATTTGGGAGTAAAAATACGATTCTTTATGGATAGCATGATTCGTTTTACGCTCTCAACAACAATCATTTTTACTTCAGTATGCTCTAGTAATAAGCAATAGAATTGATTTAGTTCGGTCGAAAGTACTTTTTATCACCATTCTTGTTTGAATCAATTAATCGACTGAAAAAGCAATTAATTGGTCATTCAAATGGATTTATTCTATCTGAAAAGCAAGTGTTTAGTGTTTAATAAATCTGTGAATATTGCAATTCGAAGAGTATAGTATGTAACTTTTTTGAGACGCAATCAGCTCACCTTTGTCAAATTAAATACTCATCTACAAAACCAATAAATAGTATAACATGAAAAAAAATCTACTATACATATTTCTCACCCTAATCACGGTGTTAAATTTCCCGAAAGCCAATCTTGCTCAAGCTCCTACTTTAGGAACAACGGCTGATTTTGTGCTCTTCTCGACGGTTGGAGCTGTCTCCAATACAGGTATAACCCATCTTACCGGACATGTAGGAACCAATAGTGGTTCAAGTACAGGTTTTGGTAATGTTGATGGGGTTATGCACGATCAAGATCCTGCAAGTGCTCAGGCAACAGCCGATTTATTGATTGCTTACAATCAGTTAAATGCAACGGTTCCAACTTTTTTCCCAGGAGCATTACTGGGTAGTGGACAAATTCTAAATGCAGGTGTTTATTCAATCCCTAGTCCAGCAACATTGAACTTGACATTGACATTGGATGCACAAGGCGATCCCAATGCCGTGTTTATCTTCCAAATCGGAGGTGCTTTTTCAACTGGAGCAAATGCAAAAGTTGTACTAATTAACGGTGGTTTGGCTTGTAATGTATTTTGGAAAGTAGAAGGATTGGTGAATATGGCCGCTGGAACGACAATGAGAGGAACCATCGTAGCGAATAACGCTGCAATTGTGATGAATACCGCAGATACGTTAGAAGGAAGAGCACTTTCAATTGCAGGTGCAATTACAGTTGATGGAATTTTGGCTCGAATCCCAATTGGTTGTGGAAGTCCAATTCTTACAGGACCTGCTAATCCGGTCTTGGGAACAACCGAATGTTATGTCTTGTTTTCAGGAATTGGACCAGTTACGAATTCGGGTGTAACAACCCTTACTGGTGATATTGGAACAAACAGTGGCTTAACAACTGGTTTCAATCCGCTTTTCATTACAGGTACAATTCACCCAATTCCTGATGGTTCAACAGCACAATGTGGAACTGATTTCACAACTGTTTACAATAGTTTAAACGCCTTACCATACGATATTGAATTATTGTATCCAGCTCAATTTGGAAATAATTTAGAACTAACTCCTCATACGTATCTTATGAATGGTGCAGTCACCTTTACAGATACGCTTATTTTAAACGCTCAAGGAAATGCGAATGCTGTATTTATAATACAAATCAATGGCGCATTTGGAACAAGTACCTATTCAAATGTTGTTTTGAAAAATGGTGCGCAAGCCAAAAATGTCTATTGGAAAATAGATGGTGCAGTTGATATCAATGATTATTCCATTTTCCGTGGAACAATTATTTCTCAAGGAGCTATTAATTTATATACTGGAGTTACACTTAACGGAAGAGCTTTAACGGGTGTTGGTGCGGTAAATACTACAGCTATCAATGGAGTTATGCCTTCTAGTTGTGCACCTTTTACGGTTACTGAGCCTGCTGATCAAATTGCTTGTGAAGGTAGTTCAGCAAGTTTTTCGATTAGTGCAACAGGAGTTGGATTAACGTATCAGTGGAGAAAAGGGAACACCAATTTGATTAATGGAGGAGCTATTTCTGGCGCGAATACTGCTACCTTAACGATTAATCCAGTTACAGTCTTAGATGCTGCTACTGATTACAATGTGATCGTATCTGGAACGTTTATGCCAACTGATACATCGAATAATGTTTCACTGACAATTACTGTTGCTCCGTTGATTACCACTCAACCAATCAATGTTACAGCTTGTGTTGGCGATTCAATTGCGTTTGTTGTTGTTGCCAGTGGCATCGGAAATACCTACCAATGGAAAAAAGGATTGGTTGATTTAGTTGACGGAGTTTCCATTTCTGGAGCAACAACAGCTACGTTAATTATTGACCCGATTAGTGTATTGGATGCTGCAATTGATTACTCAGTAATCGTTAGCGGTACTTGTCCACCAGATGATACTTCTACTATTGTTTCTTTAACAGTGAATGTTGCTCCGTTGATTACCAGTCAACCGATCAATGTTACAGCTTGTGTTGGCGATTCAATTGCGTTTGTAGTTGTTGCTAGCGGCATCGGAAATACCTACCAATGGAAAAAAGGATTAGTTGATTTAGTTGATGGAGCTTCCATTTCTGGAGCAACAACAGATACGCTTATTATTGATCCAGTAAGTGCAACAGATGCAGGAATTAATTACTCAGTGATTGTTAGTGGTGTTTGTTCGCCAAGTGATACATCGAATATTGTTTCATTAACGGTGAATGTTGCTCCGTTGATTACCAGTCAACCGATCAATGTTACAGCTTGTGTTGGTGATTCAATTGCTTTTGTGGTTGTTGCTAGCGGAATCGGAAATTCGTACCAATGGAAAAAAGGATTGGTTGATTTAGTCGACGGAGCTTCCATTTCAGGAGCAACAACAGCTACGCTAATTATTAATCCAATAAGTGCAACAGATGCAGGAATTGATTACTCGGTAATCGTTAGTGGTGTTTGTTCGCCAAGTGATACATCAAATAACGTTTCGATTACGATCATCAATTGTGGAATTGATCTAAGCATTACCAAAACTGCTTCATCCATGACTCCTGCTGTAGAATCGACTGTAAGTTTTAGTATTACAGCAAATTATGTTGGAGATGTAAATGCAACGAACGTTCAGGTATCTGAAGTATTACAAAGCGGTTATGTTTTTGTATCTTATTCCAGTACAGTTGGTACATACGACAACTTAACAGGTATTTGGACAATTGGAACAATGATTCCAGGAACACAAGCTACCTTAACACTTGTTGCTACTGTAGCACTAACAGGTAATTATGATAATACAGTCGTTATTACTTCTGATCTTATTGAAACCAACATTGCCAATAACACTGCAACAATTCTATTGGTTCCGAATGATTTCTTTATTCCTGAAGGATTCTCGCCAAACAACGACCTCATCAACGATGTATTTGTAATACGCGGAATCTTGAATTTCCCGAATAATAAGTTCACAGTGTTTAATAGATGGGGAGTACGTGTTTATGAAATGAATGGCTACCAAAACACTTGGAACGGAACATCTGATTCTGATTTCAATCTTGGAGGAGACGTATTGCCTGTAGGAACTTATTTCTACATCCTAGACTTAGGTGATGGTAGTGATGTGATTAAAGGAACAATCTACTTAAATAACTAACATTCAACGTGTATCAATACACTAAAAAAAATACTATGAAAACAGTTAATAAACTAAAAGCGTCCTTGTTGTTATCGCTCTTTTGCGGCACTGTTCAAGCTCAACAAGATCCAATGTATACGCATTACTTTGATAATACCTTATCCATTAATCCAGCTTATGCAGGGAGTAGAGATGCATTGACGATTACAGCACTTCATCGCTCCCAATGGGTAGATTTCAAAGGAGCGCCGATGACACAAACGCTCACACTTCATTCCCCGATAGGGAATAGACACATTGGATTGGGATTAGCTGCTTCGAATGATAAAATCGGTCCAACGAACAACACATCCGTTTCTGGTCAATTCGCTTACATCATGCAATTGAGCAAGAAATCGAAGTTAGCGCTCGGTGTGAGTGGGGGAATCAATGCTTTTCAGGCAGATTTAAGCACCCTTGCTCTCGATAACCAGAATGATCCAGCTTTCCAGAATAACATTAAAAATAGAGTTTCACCAAGATTTGGAGCAGGTGCTTATTACTCAAGAGAACGTTTTTATGCTGGGGTTTCTGTTCCCAACTTAATAGAGACCAATTATTCTAGTCTGAATTTGGTAGATGGTACTTCCTTAATTGGTAAATCGCACCGTCATTATTTCTTTATTGTTGGAGCAGTCTTTAATTTGACAGATAATCTTGCCTTCAAACCAACAGGACTTTTAAAAGCGACTGTAGGTTCACCTGTTCAAGTTGATGTTACAGCTTCATTCATTATCGCTAAAAAACTAATGCTCGGCGCTGCTTATCGTACTGGAGATTCATTTAGTGCCTTAGTTGGTTTTAATTTATCCCAACAATTTCATATTGGCTACTCTTACGATTGGTCTTATGGATTGAGAACCTTCAATTACAATCAGGGGAGTCATGAAATTGTTCTTCGGTATGATTTTATTTTCTCTGGTAAAAAACAAATTCATTCTCCTAGATATTTTTAATTCTTTCAACTAAATAGTACCAACATGAAACAGATATACATCTTATCAATCCTATTATGCGGGTTTGCATTGAATGCCTTTTCTCAAAACAAATCTTCACATGAAATAAAAGGTGACAAACAGTTCTTTATTTATGCTTTTGACAATGCAATAAGTTGTTATAAAAAAGCAAAAGATCTGACACCAAATGGGCAACGGAAGCTGGCAGAATCATACCACATTTTGGGTTTAAACTCCGAATCTGAAGCTGTTTATGCAACTCTTGTTGCCTCAAATGAAAAAATTGCGGAAGATTATTACAGTTATGCAATGGTGTTGAAAAGCCAAAAGAAATACGAAGAGTCAAACAAATGGATGGATTTATTTGGTAAAGAAAAACCAATGGATTTACGTGCGAAAAGTTACCTTAAAAATAAAGGTAAGCAGCAGGAGTATTTATCGAATAATGCCAATTACAAAGTAATCACGCAATCGATCAATTCACCATCGCAAGATTTCGGAACATCTTATTACAACAACAAGGTAGTATTTGCCACGACAAATGTTCCACCCAAAATGGTCAAAAGAAAATACAACTGGAATGGTGAACCTTATCTCAACATGTATGTCGCTGAGGTAAATGATAACCAATTGAAAAACAGAAAAAAAATGGACAAACTGTTTAAGGGAAAAATGCACGATGGGCCTGCGAGTTTTAGCAATAATGGGACTTTTATGGCAATGACAAGAAATACCTTAAATGACAAAACAAGTGATAAAATTGTAGAGCTTCAAATTTCGTTTTCCAAATTGGAAAATAACAAATGGTCAAAGCCAACCTATTTTGAATACAACAATGAAAGCTATTCAACTGGTCATGCTTTTTTAACCGAAGATGGAAATACAATGTATTTTGTGAGTAACATGCCTGGAGGTTTTGGAGGGACAGATATTTACAAAACCACCAAAGTTGGGGTAGATAAATGGACAAAACCTGAAAATTTAGGAAACAAAGTCAATACCGAAGGAGACGAATTATTTCCCTTTTTTGAAGAAACGCAACAACTGCTGATCTTTAATTCGAATGGACATTATGGATTAGGAGGGCAAGACGTTTTCCAAATCAAACAAAATGGAACTTCGTGGGAAGATGCTCAAAATTTAGGAATGCCCATTAATTCAGAAGCTGATGATTTTTCATTCATCTTCAACGAGTCTATCGACAAAGGTTATTTTTCTTCAAACCGATCTGGGGGGCAAGGCTTAAGTGATATTTATGCGTTTCAATATACCAAAGAGAAGCCAGTTGAAAAAGTGATTGCAGGAATTGTAATGGATGAAAGTGGAAATCCAATTCCTTCTGCTTTGGTGACACTTCTTGGAGAAGACGAAACCATCATAACTACAGCCTATTCTGATACGAAAGGAGCCTTTCTCTTTAAAGTAGAGACAGATAAAAACTATGATTTAGTTGGTAACAAAAATGGTTATTTGGAAGGTAATGCGACTGCTGAGACCTTTGGTGATGACAAGGAAATTATTGCTGACATTGTGTTGCCTCAAATTGAACCTACAGAAGAAGTACCCGACGTGAAAGAAGAAGAAATCATTGTCAATCAAGACCTAGCTAAAATTGCCAAGTTGAAATCGATTTACTTTGATTTCGATCAGTCAACCATTCGCCCAGATGCGGCAAAAGAGTTAGACAAGATTGTGAAAGTCATGAATAAATACCCAACCTTGAAAGTTGAATTGAGTTCACATACAGATTGCAGAGGTTCAGAAGCTTACAATTTACAATTATCTGAAAATCGCGCAAAAGCAACTGTAGATTACATCCAATCAAGAATAAGTAATCCTTCTAGAATTACAGGAAAAGGGAAAGGTGAATCTCAATTACTTACTACTTGCTTATGTGATGGGATTACAGTTTCAAATTGTACGTCTAAACAACACCAAGAAAATAGACGCTCGGAATTCATTATTATTAAATAAAATGAATAAAATCAGTTGATAATCTATAGACTTAGACAACTTATTTTATACAGAAAAAGCACGTTTCTCGTTTGAAACGTGCTTTTTGCGCTAAACCTAACCTGATTGCTTATTGCTTTATGAAGCGCTTTTGTGAACCTGTTGTCGTTTGCAAGTAATAAATACCCGCATCGAGCTGTTCAATATTCCAAACTAGTGTTCCTGACAACCATTTTACGTCAATGAGTTGCCCAATGGTATTTGTTAATTTAATTTCAATTGGTTCCGTGGAACTAGTTGTTATTGTGAATGCCGTTGTCGCAGGATTGGGAAAGATGTCATAGTTGATTTCACTTGTTTCTTGGATCCCAACACCTCCACCTTGAATAACTACTGGAGTTGAAGTCGCAGAACAACCGTTTGCATCTGTAACAGTTACAGTATAAGATCCATCGCCGTGATTGGCTGTTTCAATGCTTGTAGCGTTTTCACCTGACAAAGGATTGCCATTTAAATTCCATTGAATTGTCAAAGTGGAAGAAATGGAAAGGATAGAACCATTTGCAGTAATGGAAGGTGCTATTGGAAGTTGATACGTGCAATTCGATTGACCAACGATTCTACTATCAGCGAGAAGCAAATTATTAAAGACGGTCCAATCGGTGCAAATACCTTTTAAATAAAAAGATAACCATGGATCCAAAAGGTCAAACAAAATGTCGTGTTGATCTGCTCGAGTTATTGTAATCGTACCGCCAGAACTAGCTTCTCCAAAATCACATGCCGCATTAGAATTGGCAAAATAACAATGTGCGCCTCCTGTAATGGCTATAAATTGTTTACAAATGGAATTGGGAATGGCGTTGTAAATAGGAATGTGATGATCTGCTGGAGGTGTTACAGCATCTGCTGTCCCTGAAAAAATAATGGTTGGTAAGGTAATTGCCGCCGCCGATGTAATCGCAGAAGGAGTCGTTTCGGCTGGAGCTAATCCAACTACTGCATCAAAAGGATTAGAAGACCCAGCTGCTAAAAATGTTGCTCCACCGCCCATTGAATGACCCATAACAGCAGATTTTCCATTCCATTTGTTGTAAAATGGACTCGCTATGTCAGATGCTAACAATTGCATTTTTTCGCCACACACAATTAAATCCATTCCAAATTCTGCATGTGTAGGACTTAGACTTCCTTCTGTTCGCGGGAAAACAAGGATGTATCCAGCATCCACGTAGTGTTCCCAAATATTGGTATAAGCATCCCATGACATAAAGAATCCATGTCCAAATACAATAATCGGGAAAGTTCCATTCGCAACGGGAACGTTGTCACCAGCAGTTGTTCCAGGATAATAAATTTCACATTGAATTTGTCGACCGGCACCTCCTCCAGATCCGAATCCGCCAGTTCTAGTTGGATCGTTGAAGGTAATTGTGCTGTGTCCAACAAGGGCTTGGACAGCTATTCCTTTAATCGTAAAAAGGAATAATAGTAGTAGTAAGCGTAGGGGTGCTTTCATGTAGTAATGTTTTGTTTAATAGCACCACAAATATGTTCCTGTTAAACGATTGGTTTTTGACCTTTTCGATGAATGGTAAAGAAAATTGGTTGAGTGGTTATTTTAACCGTATGTCTATTTATTTAACATTTTTACATTTAAATTAAAATACATCGTGAATTCGAACGATTTATCAATTCATCTTAAATATCAGTCAAAACGATATTAGTTGTATCTTGTTCGCTCAAATTAAGATATGAAAAAACAATTTTTACCCTTTCTGGCACTTGCTGTGGGAATAGTATTTTCTTCTTGTGGTGATGCAGGAAAGACAGATGATGAAGTTACAACGAGCAATGATGTCGTAGCAGATCGTTTTGCCGATATTCAAGTATTGCACTATCAAATTACAGGTTGGGATAAATTAACTCTCGATCAAAAAAAACTGGTGTATTACCTTTCTCAAGCTGGATTGGCTGGTCGTGATATTATTTACGATCAAAACAATATCCATAACTTGGAGATTCGCAAAGCAATTGAAAACATTACAGCTTCATTCAGCGGTGATAAATCGACTGAAAATTGGAAAGCATTCGAAACCTATAGTAAACAAGTGTGGTTTTCAAATGGAATTCATCACCATTACAGCATGGATAAAATCAAACCTGGATTTGATAAATCCTACTTTGCAGAATTGTTAAAGGATTCTAAGACAACTATTTCTGCTGATGCGAAAGATGCGATCTTCAATCCGAATAAGTATGCCAAGCGAAAAGTAAAGGATTCCAATGTGGATATGATTCAAGCATCTGGCAACAATTTTTATGGTAAAGGTGTTACGTTAAAAGCAGTGGAAGAATTCTATGCTGCAATGATTGATACCACAGACGCTACTCCAATTGAATATGGATTGAATTCGACGTTGATTTTAAAAGACGGTAAATTGTTTGAAGATGTTTGGAAATCAGGTGGAAAGTATGGAAAAGCAATTGATCAAATTATTTTCTGGCTTAAAAAAGCAGTAACTGTTGCTGAAAATGACGAACAAGGTGCTGCATTAGAAAAATTGATTCAATATTATCAAACTGGTGATTTGAAAATTTGGGATGAATACAACGTATTGTGGTCAACAGCAACCAAAGGCGATATCGATTACATCAACGGATTCATTGAAGTGTATGGTGATGCAATCGGTAAGCGTGCAACGTATGAATCCATTGTTCAAATCAATGATTTTGAAGCATCAAAACGCATGAAAGTGGTGACAGACAATGCTCAATGGTTTGAAGATAATTCTCCCTTGTTTCCAGAACACAAGAAAAAAAATGTAGTAGGAGTGAGTTACAAAGTTGTGCAAGCTGCGAGTGAATCGGGTGATGCGGCTCCTTCAACGCCAATTGGTGTGAATCTACCCAATAACAATTGGATCCGTGAAGTTCATGGTTCGAAATCGGTTTCTTTAGGAAATATCATTGAAGCGTATGAAAATGCAGGTGGTCCTTCACTTGTAGAAGAATTTGCGCATGATCAGGAAGAAATAAACAGAGCTAAAAAATATGGAGCTGTAGCTGGTAAAATGCACACTGCTTTACATGAAGTGGTTGGTCATGCGAGTGGGCAAATCAACAAAGGAATTGGTCAACCAGCTGAAACGCTTAAAAATTATGCCTCTACTTTAGAAGAAGCACGAGCAGATTTAGTTGGATTGTATTACATCATGGATCAAAAATTGGTTACGCTTGGTTTAATTGAATCATTGGAAGTTGGTAAAGCTGAATACGATGGCTATATCCGAAATGGAATGCTTACCCAATTGCAACGATTAGAAGTGGGGCAAAATGTGGAAGAAGAACACATGCAAAACCGTCAATTGGTTGCTGCTTGGGTCTTTGAAAAAGGAAAAAAGGACAATGTAATCGCAAAAGTGGTGAAGAATGGTAAAACGTACTACGACATTAAGGATTACACCAAATTGCGCAAATTGTTTGGCGATTTATTGCGTGAAATTCAACGTATAAAATCAGAAGGTGATTATAAAGCTGGTAAATCATTGGTTGAAACCTACGGAGTGAAAGTGGATAAAGCCATTCACAAAGAAGTGTTGAAACGTGTGAAACCTTTAAGCATAGCACCATACAGCGGTTTTGTTTATCCTGTATTCGTTCCAGTAATGAATGCTAAAGGCGAAATAACGGACATTACGGTTGAAAACAAACAATCGTTCACCGAACAAATGTTGTTCTACGGAAAGAAATATAGCTTTTTGTAAAAAACGGGCAGAAAAATAGTTTCTGAAAGATGAGACGATTTTAACCACATAGAAACATAGAAAACACAGTATACTCTATGTGTCCTATGTTTCTATGTGGTTCATTTTTTTTAAAACCATAAATTAAATCCTAAATGCTACTTTTCTTTTAAGTTTTAATTGAGTTTCGTATTGATATTTATTATCTAAAACAGTTAAATAGCGATCATTTTCATGAATTACCTTGGGCATCTTTACTTATCTGGCAACGACATCGAACTGATGCAAGCCAATCTGTTTGGTGACTTTATCAAAGGTTCTCAGTTAGATCATTTACCAGCAAAAATTCAACAAGGAATTCACCTACATCGTAGAATCGATCATTTTATTGATAATCATCCCATCATTCATCAATTGTTGCCCATTTTGCGCATTGAACTGCCGAAGGTTGCAGGAATTGCAGTGGACATTTATTTTGATCATTTATTGGCGAAAAATTGGAAAGCATTTCATCCGCAGGAGTTGACAGCTTATTTGCAGGTTATTTACAAGCGATTTGATTTGGAGAATACGATCTATTCAACTGATTATAGATCGTTTCTTGCACTATTAATACAGCGCAACTGGATTAGTCATTACCCAACGCTTGATGCAGTTGATCGCATGTCACGGAGTATCAGCTCACAACTTTCGTTTCCAAATCAACTGGTGAATGGAAAGTTGGTTTTTATTCAGCATGAAAAAGTTATAACTGAGGCTTTCTTTGAATATATGCGAGTAGCAAATGAACATTTCTTAGCTGAACAATTGAGAATATTGTCGTAATTTGCAGTGCATTATTGAACTGTATGATTGTAAAAAAAAATGCTGTATTTTATTGCTTATCTTGGGTGTTAGCCTTCACATTGGTCATAAATACAGGTTGCAGTTCAACTAGTCCAGCCCCGCAAAACCGCCCGTTAAACACCGATAATGACGATCTTCCAGGTATTTTAAAAAATGGAAAGTTGCGTGTTTTAGCAGAAAATTCTTCTACATCTTACTTTATTTACAAAGGAAAGCGAATGGGCTTTGAATATGAAGTATTACGTGAATTTGCAGAAGATATTGGTGTTGAATTAGAGATCATTACAGTCAATGACCTCAATGAAATGAATACACGACTGAATAATGGAGAAGGTGATATTATCGCTTGTAATTATACCATTACGCGGGTTCGTCAAGATGAAATTGCTTTTTCTAGACCATTTTTTCAAACAAATCAGGTACTCATTCAACGGAAACAAGATACTACGAAACAGATTTCTCCCGAAGTTTGGAATAAATACCACATTACTGATCCGCTTCAGTTGGCGAAAAAGAAAATTGATGTCTGGGGAAAATCAAGTTATTACACCCGTTTGATTAATTTACAAGACGAAATTGGCGATACCATCTATATTCGCCCTACCCAAGGAAATCAAAGTGTAGAAGAATTGATCGAGATGGTAGCTGATGGTAAAATCGATTATACAGTTGCAGAACGAAACGTTGCTCAGATTAGTGAAAAGTTCTACGACAACCTAGATATTAGTTTACCCATTTCGTTTAAACAAAATGTAGCGTTTGGTTTACGAAAAAAAGCACCCTTGTTGAAAAAACGATTAGATGCTTGGCTCGCTAAATTCATGCAGAAAGAAGCATTTTCATTTATAAAACGCAAGTACTTTGAACCTTCTAAGCAGGTGGAATCGTTCCAATTTGGTAATTATTCCAGTAAAAAAGGTAGTCTTTCTCCGTTTGATGCCATTATGAAAGCAGAAGCGCAAAAATACAATTTTGATTGGCGTTTATTGGCATCCATTATTTACCATGAAAGTAAATTCAATCCAAATGCCCGCGCGTTCGGTGGTGCGTATGGAATGATGCAGTTTATGCCTGGTACTGGTCCTAAATATGGCGTTTTCCCAGGTTCTTCCCCCGAAGTGCAAATTCGTGGTGGAATGAAGTACATTGCTAAAATCAACTCCATGTGGTTTGATATTGTAGATCCTAACGAACGCAATAAATTCATCTTAGCAAGTTACAATGCGGGATCAGGACATATTAAAGATGCTCAAAGACTCGCAGCAAAACGCGGTTTAAATCCCAAAATTTGGAATGACAATGTTGAATTAATGGTCATGAACCTAGGGAAACGTGAATATTATTCTGATCCAGTTGTTAAATCGGGCGCACTCAGAGGAACAATCACTTACAAATATGTACGTGGAATCATGGCCCGATATGAAGGCTATAAATCTATGTATTAAGTGGTAACTGATCATTTATTAACAGGCATTCCAGTTCTGTTTTATGATGGAGATTGTGGTTTCTGCAACCGTTCTGTTCAATTCATACTTGACCATGAGCGCAACAATCTAGTTCATTTTTCTGCCTTGCAATCTGAAACAGCAAAAGACTTTTTTCGTGAACATCAGTTACCACAACCCGATTTGAGTACTTTTTATTTCTGGAACGGAAAAGAATTGTATCAACGATCTTCTGGTGGATTACAAGTGGTGAAATTCCTTAAAGCTCCTTATTCTTGGTCACGGATTTTCATGATCGTTCCCCGATTCATAAGAGATGCTGTTTATAATTGGATTGCAAAAAGACGCCACAAATTTGCCAATCAACAATGTGCACTTCCAACACCAGAGCAACGAAAACGCTTCTTGAATTAGTTGGTTTTAATGACGATTGGTGATTTTAAATCGAGCACCAAACAATAAGTTGTATTGCACAAAGAAAAAGTGTTGACTCGCGCGATCTTCTTTATGCATTGTTGTGCGGATATCAGGCATGTGAATAAACCCACCTTTTAGTTCAGATTGAATGAAAAAATAATTGAAAAAAGTAAGGTTCAATCCACCAACAACTCCTAAACCATAGCCAGCAAGATGAAATTGATCATAGCGTTGATTGTTCAGTAAAGTAGTGTTTGTTCGAGGCATTAAAGCGCCAATTCCACCACCTTCTTCAACACTGACAGAAAAGTTTTTGCGTGAATACAAAACATCTGTGCGTCTGATCTCCGTATTCAGATAATTCAAACCATCCGTGTGTTCAAATTGCAAGAAATTTTTTGTCAAGGTAATATCTTGATTGGCGTAATTACCATCATAAGCTGTTCCTGAATTGGCTATTTGACCATCAATTTTCACTGTTTGGTCATTTTTCATAACGTACTTCATGTGATCTACTCCAATAGAAACGTGGTACTTGTCCTTAAAATAATAGCCTAATCGTAAATTATATTGGGGAATGGTCATTTGAGTAGGGTTTAAGTACAAGTTCGTTCGATATTGCGATTGGCGGTCATTTGCAATCACATCTTTCAACTCAAAATCATAATCTGTTCCTGAAAAATGAATGTCAGAATTAGTAAAAGCCCCACGATTCCAACCCCAATAGATGTAGAACGTACCTTTTTCGTTCGGTAATGGTTTCGTTTTCTGACCAATAACAGTTGAAGAAAAGAAGGGTAAAAAGAGTAGAATACATGTAATTAAACGAATCATAAAGCCCAATCTAGGGCGTAAAAGTAGAGATGGATCAGTTCATAAAATATGATTTAAATCATACAGCCTTTTTCAATAGGTTAATGGGCTTGATCAAGTAAAACCAAATAACTGGTATCAAGCAATTGATCATAATGTTTCCTACCTTTTGATTGCGCGAAAGTGTGGATGATTGACAGATTTTGTAGGAAAAAACCACAGAAATGAAGAGGTATAAGCAACAAATAAGATAAATCAACATACTGTAAAAGTAGAACAAATCGACTTTTATGGAATATTGTATCGTTCATAACTTCATTTTTATAGCTGTTCATTTCCAAACATCTTTCATTATTTTTGCTGAATGAGAATTTCGGCTTCTATTTATTCGGACAAAAAACGCGATTTGCAAGCTACAATTGCTGATTTGGAAGCGCATAAAGTTGATTTATTGCATGTAGATTGCAACGACGATGTACGTGTATTTGAAGATATTCGCAAAATCCGTTCATGGTGTTCTATTCCAATTGACTTGCATATCATCACGGATTCTCCGGAAAAATATTATGATTTGCTTGTTGAAAATCCAGTGGAGTATGTAACCTTTCAATTGGAGGATTTAAAATCACCCCTTGATTTGCCTGCAACAATTACTGGTAAAAAAGGATTGGCCATTACCACTCCAACGAGCATTGATGTGTTTGACGACTACGCCTCGTTTGACTTTATACTTATGATGGCAACGGTTCCAGGTCAGAGTGGTGGCGTTTTTGATGCATCTAATTTCAAAAAAATAAGAGATTTTCAGCAAAAATACCCACAGAAATCGGTGCATGTTGACGGAGGTGTAAACGGTGAAGTTTCATTTATCCTCCGAAATATGGGAGTTCATTCTTCCGTTTCTGGATCCTATTTATTCAATGCGCCTAGTATTGGACATGCATTAATGGATTTGACCAAGCGCGAAATGCATTCGCAGTTTCAAGTGAAGGATTTTATGATTCCCTTGAATGAATCACCAACGATTGCGATAGAAAGTGCATCATTTGCGGCTGTTTTGTCTTCAATTGAACGTGGTAAATTAGGATTTACGCTTGTTTTGGCTGACGGAAATTCACTTAAAGGATTGATTTCTAATGCAGATGTTCGGAAAGCATTAATCTCACACGGAACTGAAACCTTTGAATTGCCAGCTACAGACTATATGAATACGCATCCTGTCGTATTGAATCATTCAGCAACTGTAAATGATTTATTGCGTCTGATCAAATCGTGTACTTTCCCAATTCTCTATTTACCTGTTGTGAATGATGCCGGGGAAGCCCAAGGAATTGTTACTTTTGTGAACCTTATCAAGGGAGAACTATGATTTTACATTTAAAAGACTCAATTACCGGGCAAGAAGCAAACCAATTGGCACAAGCCCATCAAGCGTTTCATGTGGTTTCAAACAATATTAACGTTTTAATTACTAGTTCAGGAGTAAAGGAAGTTCCAGCTGAATTAGAAGCTAAAATAACAGAACATTGGGTATTTCCAAATGACATGCAATTGGCTTCTAGGAACTACCGCAATGAAACCCGCGAAGTGAAAATTGGTACCCAAACAATTGGTGGTAAAACAGGAAATACATTGATTATTTCTGGACCTTGTTCCGTTGAATCAGAAGAGCAAATCCGTCAATCTGCTGCTTTATTGAAAGCCAATGGATTAACCTCATTACGTGGGGGTTGTTACAAACCAAGAACAAGTCCTTACAGTTTTCAAGGAATGGGATTGGATGGATTAAAGTTACTAGCCAAAATGCGCGAAGAATTTGGTTTTACAGTAGTAACTGAAGCGCGTGACGCAACACATATCGATGAAATCATTGAACACGCTGATGTTATTCAAGTAGGAGCGAAGGCGATGTACGATCAAGGAATCTTAAGAGCTTGTGCAAAAACACAAAAGACTGTATTGATTAAACGTGGTTTTGGAACTACACTGCAAGAATTTGTTCAAGCAGCTGAATTTGTTTTATCTGGTGGAAACGAGAATGTTGTTTTATGCGAACGAGGGATTCGTACGTTCGAAACAGGAACACGTTTTACACTTGATTTATGCGGTGTAGAATGGTTGAAACACTATACCAATTTACCGGTTGTGTTAGATCCAAGCCATGCGATGGGTTATGCTTACGGGGTTGCTGGTTTAACAAGAGCTTGCACAGCATTAGGAGTTGACGGTTTGTTGATTGAAGTTCATCCAAATCCGAAAGTTGCAAAATCTGATGCTTCGCAACAACTCAATCATGCAGAATTTGAAGCATTATTAAGTTCAATCAGACCCATTGCGAATGCGGTTGGTTATACCATTGTTTGATGCAGTTTCTAGAGCAAAATATCAAAGGCTTGTGCGCGAAATTTGGCGTTGATTTCAACCAATTTATGGGCGATTTTCAAGTCGATCACGTGAGTGAATTGTCGATGCTAGATTTAGAAGCTTTTGCTGAAGAAAATGAAGTTGATTTGTATGCGTTATTGTACAAACCACTTTTTTTATTGGATCATTTAAAACCTCGATTAGCTAAAATAAAACTTTTAATTTTGGATGTCGATGGTGTTTTAACTGACGGAGGAATGTATTACACTGAATCAGGTGATCAGTTTAAAAAATACAATGCCAAAGATGGAATGGCCATCATGAAAGCGCAAGAAAAAGGTCTGAAAATCGGGATCATTTCTTCCGCCTTTAAAGACAAAATGGTTTTGAACAGAGCTGAGACATTGAGTATAGAATACGTATATGCTGGTCGTGAGCCCAAAATGGATATTTTGACAAAATGGTGTCAGGAATTGGGAATTCAACTAGACGAAGTTGCAATGATAGGCGACGATATCAATGATTTAAGCGTCTTAAATGCAGTTGGATTCAGATGTTGTCCTGCTGATGCTGTTCAAGTTGTGAAACACGTTTCAGATGTTGTCCTTCAAACAAAAGGTGGACATGGATGTGTACGTGAATTGATAGATAATTATTTATTAGAACAACCAATTGGAAGTTCAGAAAAAAAATAGAATGAATCGAGTGAAATTAGGTGTTATACGTGAAGGAAAAGTACCACCAGATAAACGTGTTCCGCTAACTCCTCAACAATGTAAATTGGTGCAAACAAAGTTTCCCCATGTTGATGTAGTTGTGCAAACGAGCCACGTTCGAGCATTTAAAGATCAAGAATACACGGCAGAAGGAATTCAAATTGTTGATCAATTAGATGATTGCGATATCATTATTGGTGTCAAAGAAGTCAATATCAGCGACTTGATTCCGAACAAAAAGTTCATGTTTTTCTCGCATACAATCAAAAAACAACCTTATAATCGTCCGTTATTACAAGCTGTATTGGATAAGAAAATTCAGTTGATTGATTACGAAGTACTGAAAAACAAATCGAATAAACGCATCATTGGTTTTGGCAGATATGCTGGAATTGTAGGTTGCTATAATGGTTTGCGTACGTTTGGGATGAAACATGGACACTACCAGTTGAAACCAGCACACGAATGTCATGACCGCGTTGAAATGGAAGCAGAAATGAAAAAGATTTTGTTTCCGAAAGACACCAAAATTGTTTTAACAGGATTTGGTAGGGTAGGTCACGGTGCCAGAGAGATTATGGATGCATTGCCAATAACCGAAGTTAGTCCAGAAGAATTTTTACATGAGTCATTTGAAGGACCAGTTTTCACGCATTTGGATATTGAAGATTATTACGCACGAATAGATGGGACACCTTTCGATAAACAAGATTTTTACACCAATGCACACTTGTACAAATCTGTTTTCCCACCGTTTCTATCAGCAGCGCACGTATACATTGCTTGTCATTTTTGGAGTAATAAATCGCCGAATATTGTAACACAAGCAGAATTACAAAATCCAACGATTAAAACATCTGTAGTTGCAGATATTTCATGTGATATTGCCGGACCAATTGCTTGTACAATCCGTCCATCTATTGTTGCCGATCCTTTTTATGGATATGATCCAGCAACAGGTTTGGAAAGTGATCCTTGGGCAAGTCATTCAATTGCAGTGATGGCAGTTGATAATTTACCATGTGAATTACCAAAAGATGCTTCAGAAGATTTTGGTAATGAATTGATAAAATATGTTTTCCCATGTCTATTTGGAGACGATCCAGATCAAATAATAGTGCGTGGTACAGAGACAAATGCTAATGGAAAATTAACAACGTATTTTGCGTATTTGCAAGATTATGTTGATGGAAATACGGTTTCACAGTAAATGGAGGAAAAAACGATCATAGATGCACCTAATTCAAGTGAGGCAGGGCATAACCAAATTAAGAAAGGTGATAAACGAACCATTCGTGGTTGGGTGATGTACGATTGGGCAAATTCTGTTTACAATTTGGTCATTTCATCTGCCATCTTTCCTATTTTCTATGATAATGTAACAACAAATGCTTTTAAAGCGAAATACTTTCATGAGACTGATCCAGAAGTTTTAAAAACATTGACCCTGCCTAAGGATGTTGTGGTTACTGTTGATTTCTTTGGTTGGGAGGTAGCCAATTCAGCTTTAATGAGTTTTGTTTTGGCAGCTTCATTTTTAATGGTTTCGTTTCTATCTCCGTTTCTTTCAGGAATAGCTGATTATTTGGGGAACAAAAAGCGATTTTTGCAATTTTTTTGTTACCTAGGTGCTTTTTCCTGCATGACATTAGTGTTCTTTGAACCAGAACGCATTGAATTGGGATTACTATCACTTTTCCTCGCTAGCATAGGCTTCTGGAACAGTTTGGTTTTTTACAATGCTTACTTACCTGAAATAGCTGAACCAAAAGATCACGATAAAATTTCTGCACGCGGGTTTTCGATGGGGTATGTAGGAAGTATGATTTTATTGATTATTTGTTTGGTGCTGATTAAGGTTCCATTGTTTGGTTCAAGCCCAATTCCTGCAAGGTTTTGCTTTGTGTTAGTTGGAATTTGGTGGATCGGATTTTCGCAATTTACTTATCGCCGACTTCCAAATACCAGTTCTGGTAGACCAAAAGAAAAAGGGTATATCTGGAAAGGCTTCAAAGAATTACGCAAAGTTTTTCAAGAATTCCGCCATACCTATCGTCTGAAACGTTATTTGGTCGCCTTTTTCTTTTTTAACACGGGTGTGCAAACAGTAATGTTGATGGCAACCTTTTTTGCGAAAAAAGAAATCATGTGGCCAGTTGACCCTGTTACAGGGAAATCCGACGATAGCGGTTTAATCATTGCAATTTTGCTGATTCAGTTATTGGGAGCCGCTGGAGCATTCATCATGTCGCGTTTGTCAGGGAAAATCGGAAATATCAAGACACTCGGTGTTTCTCTGGTCATTTGGATTGGGGTTTGTGCAGCTGCGTTTGTCATTGAAACGCCTTTTCAGTTTTATCTATTGGCATCTACGGTTGGTTTAGTAATGGGTGGTGTTCAAGCAATAGCGCGTTCTACGTATTCTAAATTTTTGCCAGAAACCGAAGATCATGCTAGTTATTTTTCATTTTATGATGCCACAGAAAAGATTGGTATTGTTACAGGGACACTCTTCTTTGGTGTAATGGAAATTGCAACAGGATCTATTCGTTATTCTGTGGTTGCTGTCGCATTTTTCTTTATCATGGGAATGTTGATGTTGTTGCGTGTACCGAAAAACGAACGCGCAATCGGCTGATTTTTTTTCGATTTGTTTTATTCTTTTTTATCGTTGGCACGGGATTCATCCCGTACTGATTTTTCAATTAATTTAATATCCTATAGGCTCGTGATGCATCCCGAGCCTACGATAAATCGTTTGTAACACCCCCAATCCTACGATAAATTGTTTATTATGCATCCCGATCCATCGTTGTTTAAATCAAAACAAATGTGTATATTCAATTCATGTCTGATCGGTATAACGGTATTTACAGAAATGGAACCAATAGGTTACAGGGTTTTGACTATGGAAGTTCTAACCACTATTACATTACAATTTGTGTAAGAGGGCGAAACCCTGTTTTTGGTGAAATAAAGGATGGAGAAATGTTTTTATCACCTTTAGGTGAAATTGTTCATACAGAATGGAACAAGACGGTTTCAATTAGGGAAACAATGAATTTAAAGATAGGTGAGTTTGTTATTATGCCAGATCATTTTCATGCAATTCTTTCTGTTGGTCAAAATGTATATAATAAGAATTTCATTCCTAATAAAATGGGAATCCAATCGAATAATATTGGTTCAGTAATTCGAGGATTTAAGGCCGCTGTTACAACTTACGCAAGAAAAAATTCAATAGTTTTTGATTGGCAACCTCGGTATTATGATCGAATTATTCGTGATGAGGATGAATATTCGAGAATAGAAAAATACATTCAGAATAACATTCAGAATTACCAGGGAAAATAGGATGTTGTAGGCACGGGATGCATCCTATGTTTATGCGATGTAGGCTCGGGATGCATCCCGAGCCTACATTGTTAATCAATTAATTCAATTCTTTAATGCGCCTCATCTTCTGGATCAGGAGGAAATAATTTCACCGGATCTTTAATTTCTTGCAAACGATCCAACATATCTTCCAATTGAGAAATTGTTAATTGCTTCCCAATGATTTTTTTGTCTTTGTCCAACACAAAAATACGCGGTGTTGCATACAAATCATACGTCGTAGAATAATTCAACGATTCTAATGTTGTGTATTTGGGTACAAATTGTGCTGCATCATTCAACGCTGCTTCATACAATTTCTGTGTGAGTGCGACATTGATGAAAGATAAACCATTGTCTTTAATGAATTTCAACCATTTTTCGTAATCCTCGCCAGTTGCTTTACCTACAGCAAATACTTCAATATTGCGGGCTTTTAATTTTTCAGCATACAATTTCTGCAATTTAGGAGTGGTTTTTTTACAGTGTCCACAATCTGGATCCCAGAAGTATAAAATCGTGTAATCGCTTTTTAAGCTATAGAAATTCCTCCATACATTGTTTGAATCTGGAAGAATCACATTTGGTGGAACAACTCCTTGAACCAATTTCAATTTGATGTCGATGTCTTCACAAGCACTTTTTAATTTCTCTTCGCTCATCCAGAAAGCAGGTGATTTTCCATTTGCATCGCGTGCACAATAGTAGCGTTTCACCATACTGAGGTATACTTTGTCAATTCCCATTTGGTTTGATTTCGCTGCCCAATTGGTAAGGTAATCAACCGCAAACTTGAATACTTCACTTCCTTTTGTGAGTCCATCAATGAATGGAAAGGCTGTAGCTAAAATAGAATCTGGATGAGGAACGATCAATGTTTTGCCAAAAAACAATTCCATTTTTTGACTAAAAACAGGTGTATTCACCAAACGATCATCTTTCAAATCGATATTATCCCAAAAATGTTTACGGTAATAATTCAGTTGAAACATGTTATCGATCACTTCACCCTTTTCATTCGTTGGAGCAGGAGGAATGACTATATCAATAGACATCTTGATGATTTTACTCACCAATTTTCCTTCATGTGTTTTCATCCAATCAGTTTGATAAGTAGTTACTCCTTTCGAAATACTATCTAATTGTTTGGTCAACAAATCGTGCTTTGGATCTTCCTTTTTTAGTTGATCTAATTTTGCCTTAATATCATTTGCATTAACGCGTTGTTTTTGCAAAAATTGAACATAAGTTATAAATGCTTTATTCTCTTCGGATTTTTTCACTTTCATTGTACCAACAAGATCAGCCAATGTAGTTTCCATTTGAATTTCCTCATTGTTGATAATAAACTCGAAGTACTTTTGATTGGGCATGAATAATGCAAACATTCCCGGTTTTAAATTGGTTGGATTAAATTCAACAACACCACCTTTCATTTCTGCAGTGTCAGCATAGAATAGTTTCGATCCGTAATAACGAGTTAAGAATACGGTTGTATCTTTTTGACCAACTACTTTTAATCGAATTTTTTGACTAAAACCACTACTGGTTATACAAAGAAGTAAGAATAATACTATGTTTTTCATGAGAATTGAGTTTGTTATGTCTTATAAACGGTACAAAAATAATAAAGTCATGCGTTTAACAGTTTGTTAACCATTTTCAGATTGACGAATTCCTTTTCGCGCATTGAGATAAGAAACACATGCGAAAATTCCGTACGCTAAAAAAAGTGCGAGGATGCTTGACAATGTGTAAGTTGTGCCAATGTACAATCCGCCATCTTCAAAGAGGGAATCGAGCCAAAATTTAAATCCGACGAACGCTAAAATACTGAGTAGGCCAATGACACCAAATACTTTTGTAAAGTATACAAAGAAATGTCGTGTGAGCAATTTAGGCGAATATCCCAAACGGAGAAGCGTTCTAACTTCATACGTGTTTTTGCTTAGGAGCAATTGTAAATATTGAATTAATACGAGTCCTGAAACAAATACAGCAATCACAGAAATCCCTAACACAACTAAAATCAATGTTCCTACCATACTTTTTAAACGACCAACCACCATTTGTGCATTTTTCGATTCAAGGTGTTTGATTTTTAGCATTTCTTCTACACGACCAAATTCACTCTCTTTTCCAGAAATCATGACTTGTGTAATACGTTGATTGTCATCGATTCCGTATTTGTTATTTGCCCATTTCATGAATGATTCAGGAACAAGAATAGAAGACACTTCATTTGTGAAACCAATAATGCGAACGTTGATCCATTCTTTTGATGTTTCATTGGATAAGGTGAATTTGAACTTAATTTCCATTGCCAATTCATCACTCACTTGTGGAATTCCACTCGCACTCATAAAGGTATTGAGCATCACAAGAAAATCGCGTGGCATAATAATAGGAACAATCGAATCTCCTTCTTTCCATTTCCATTTTGCCGATTTTACATCTAAAAAATCAGGATCAACTGTTTGGATAAAAATATCGGAACGAAAACGAGGAACATTTTTATCTGCTGTTTCAAAAGAAACATCGAAATTGTTTGTTTCCACTGGTTGAACATCGATTATATAAGGTTCTTTTCGAAGCATCTCTAATTCGTGTAACGTGAAATCGCTTTTGGCAATATTCAAGGTATTGGAATTCGATACTTTTTTCTGAACAATGATGGTGTTTGGTCCTAAAATATCAGCACCTTCTCCAAATTCATTCACTTTGATTAAGTAGTGAATGGAAGTCAATAAAAAGGTCATTCCCATAAACGATCCAATGATAGCGATGATCAATTGGGTTTTATCCTGATGGCGAAAGAGTAATTTGCGTAACATGGCCAATTAGAGTTTAAGTTCGTAATCATAAGGAAATCGTTGATCGTCGTCGAGTGATGTGAGAACAAAACCTGCTTTTTGGGCTTCGCATTCACGTGCGATCATTTCTAAACAACGAATACTGTTTCGTTCATCTAAATGCGAAAACGGTTCATCCATAATTAACCAATGAAATGGTTGACACAATGCTCTAACAATGGCTACACGTTGTTGTTGTCCCATTGAAAGTAGTCCACAACGGTCATTCCACTTGTGTTCGATCTCCAAAATGGCTAACAAATCTTTCATCTGTTGATCCGTTTTAAAGTCGGTAAGACTATTTTTCAGTTGCAGATTTTCGGCCACCGTTAAATTATGAAACAACTGTAAATCTTGAAAAACGGTTGCAATTTTACGCTGACGAATTTCAACCCACTCTTCAGTGGTCAATGTTTGAATATCCCGATCGTCGTAACGAATAATGCCATCGTAATCTTTTCGAATGCCAAAAACGCACATTGAAAAAGTTGATTTTCCTTTCCCACTAGAGGCGTTTAATAGAATTGAATGACCCGCTTTGAGAGCTACTTTGCTTCCCCAAATACTATCAGAACTATGCTCAATAGAGGCGAGCGGGTGTGGCATGACGTTTTCAAAAAGTATGTCCATTAGTTGTGTATTTGTAATAGGAAATTCAAGAATCGTTCCAAGATTTCAGCCGTCTATTTATCAAGGTGTTGCAGGATCATTTCAAGCATTTTTTGATTTTCATCGAACGCAATCCAACTTGATTCTGGATGACGTTTAAACCATGTGATTTGACGTTTGGCATAATTGCGGGTGTGTTGTTTTATTTTGTCAATGCATGTTTCATAATCAATCAATCCATCAAAGTAATCAAAACATTCCTTATAGCCAACTGTTTGCAACGAACTTAGGTTTCTGTAGGGCATCATCGATTTCACTTCATCTAGTAATCCAGCAGTGATCATGTTATCGACGCGTTGATTGATCCGATGATACAATTGTTCACGTGGGTGATCAATGACAAAACGTTTCGAACTAAACGGTCTAGGAGCAGGTTTATTTTGTCGCCAGGTTGAAAAGGGCTTTCCCGTAAGACGAATGACCTCTAAAGCTCTAATAATACGGGTTGTATTCTCTTTGTCGACTTCGTTGAAGTAATCAAGATCTTCTCTTTTGAGCTCGTCTAATAAGTTTTCAAGTCCACATTCTTCCAATTCAGCGCGCAATTGTAATTGAAGGGATGGATCATTTGGAATAGGATCTAAACCAATGCAAAGTGCATCTATGAACATTCCAGAACCGCCAACCACAACGATTTGTTGGAAGTTCTTTAATTCGTTCTGTAGTAAAACCAGTACTTCATGCGCGAAACGGGCTGAACTAACGGGATCATGAATGGAATGAGAATCGACAAAATAATGCGGTATTCCGTCCATTTCTTCAATAGATGGTTTAGCTGTTCCAATCGCAATTTCTTTGTAAAACTGACGTGAATCTGCAGAAATAACAACGGTATTCAATGTTTTCGCCACTAAAACCCCTAATGCAGTCTTTCCGCTAGCTGTTGGTCCTTCTATGACAATGAGTTGCTGCATCATTCATGCGGTGTGTAACATTCTCCAGCACTAATCAATGGCGCAACCGTATTCTCGGAAGGTGGAATGGGGCAGGAGTAACGTGCAGAATAAACACAATAAGGGTGATAGGCTCGATTAAAATCGATGATGATTGTTTTGCCAGTTGATTTTTCCAAGTCCAAATATCGCCCGCCACCATAGGTTGTAATGGCAGTTGTTCCATCTCGAAAAGGCAGAAATAAATAGTTTTTAAACTCCTTTTTCTTTTTCAGGCTTAAATTTTCATAGACTACCAATGAACAAAGTGTATCATGAATGGTGAAGGAAACGATACCATATTGGCGGTAATAGACCAAACGTGTTTTAGTCATTGGCATCGCGAATTTTTTCCCTTTTTGCTTTTTAAATGTTGCTGTTACACGGTAATTCGAATCAATTGGGAAATAACAAATCCCTTCAAATGCTTTTGATTCAGCTGAATCCAATACTTCAACTAACATTTCTAAATTGCTCGTTGATCTATGCAGTTCTATCGTTTCTGTGTAAGATTGGGCATTTATCGAAAAACAGCACATCCAACATCCAATTATTGCTAACTGTTTCATCGTGTACCAAATAAAGTGCTACCTATGCGAATCATATTGCTACCTTCTTCAATTGCAATTGGGTAGTCACCACTCATGCCCATCGATAAGTGTTTGAAAGCAGGATTGAATTTAAAATAGTGACTTTTTATAATCTGAAAATAATTGTTCAGATTTCGAAATTCATCTCTGATTTGTTCTGTGTTTTCAGTAAAAGTTGACATTCCCATTAAGCCTACAATTTGAACATGTTGCATTTCAATAAACTCGCGCGATTGTAATAATTCTTCCGCTTCACTGAAATCAAGACCAAATTTAGCTTCTTCTTCCGCGATATGGAATTGCAAGAGACACGGAATAATGCGTTGGTATTTTTGCGCTTGTTTATCAATTTCTTGCAGCAATTTCAAACTATCTACAGCATGAATAAGATGTACAAACTCAGCGATGTATTTTACTTTATTGGTTTGTAAATGACCAATCAGGTGCCATTGAATGTCTTTCGGAAGTTGCGCGTATTTATCAACTAATTCCTGTACCTTATTTTCTCCAAAAGCTCGTTGACCAGCTTTGTACGCTTCTTGAATGGCACTCACTGGTTTTGTCTTAGAAACCGCTATGAGTTGAACTTCTGAAGGAATTTCAGTGCGTATTGCGAGTAATCGCTCTGCTATTGTACCGTTATTCATTGGTCATATAAATCGTTAATCCACTTCTGATTTTAGGTTCAACCCAAGTTGATTTTGGTGGCATAATTAATTGATGATCAGCAACTGATTTTACCTGTTCCATACGAATGGGAAAGAGAACAAATCCAACAGCAGCTTGTCCTTTATCTACAGCATTACAAATAGCTTCTAATCCTTCTGCACCACTTACAAAGGCAATGGAAGGATCCGTTTTTAAGTCAGCAATTCCTAAAATGGGAGTAAGAATAACATCTGTTAGAATCTGTGCATCAAGTGATTTAACAGGGTCTAAACTCGATGAAATAGAAGGATGACAGCGCAAACTATACCAATTATGATCGATGTAGCAAGTAATTTCATGCTCTTGAATTGGTTTGCGTCCTTCATCTAAAAGTTTTACATCAAATGAGTTACTCAATGTCTCTAAGAATGAATCAGTTGAATGACCGTTAAGGTTTTTCACCAGTCGGTTAAATTCAAGGATTTGCATGCTTCGTTCATCGATCAGGAATGCTAGAAAAAAATCGGGATTTTGAAATGCACTATCCTTCATTTTTTCAGCCAATCGTGCTGAAGATGCTGATCGGTGATGGCCATCTGCAATGTACAAGGAAGGAATTTGTTTGAATAAAGATTGAATAGTTGCCGTCTTTTCTGAATCGAGCATCCACAATTCATGTTTTAGACGATCTGTAGTTGAAAATTCGTATTCTGGCCGCGCTTTCGTTGCTTCATTCAAGAACGTTTCAATAGGATTAGATGCCGGATAAGAAAGTAATACTGGCTCAGCATTAAAACCAACAATATCAAGGTAGTTAGTAAACATTTCTTCCCGAGAAGTCAAGGTTGCTTCATGTTTTTTAATCAAATCAGCTTCATATTCAGCAATACTTGCGCCTGCAATGATTCCAGTAAAAGCATGACCTTCTTTTGTTTGGCGATAAACATAAATCGCTGGTGTTGGGTCTTGAAAGAGTATTCCCGCTTCTTCGAATTCTATAAAACGACGTTTAACAGCTTGAAATCGTTCTACAGAGTTGGGTTTTGTTTTGAAATTTTTATCAACTTCAGGATGAATAATATGTAAAAACGTGTAGGGATTCTCTTCCAATTTGGCTTTCAGGATGTGTTTTTTATAAGAAGCCAATGGACGTGTAGAGACCAAGTGTGCTTTATCACGCGTTGGTCGTACTGCCTTGAAAGGATGAATGTCTGCCATTTTAATGATGTGTTTTATTTATTTTTTTAGGTCTGATAAACGAAATACCTAATTGTTTGTTCAAAAAAACTTCGTTTTTGAATGTGCCGAAAATACGTAAAAATGAAGGATTAAATAAACTTTTTGGATACAGAAAACGCCTGTTAAAGTAATTCAACAGGCGCTTCGTATCTCGTTTTGTTCTATTTTATGCGTAAACCTGTTTTCCAAATTGTTTGATAATTAAATCAGCCAATTCTAAACCAATGCGATCTTGCGCTTCAACAGTAGCAGCGCCAACATGTGGTGTAGTAGCAATTGCATTGTGGTTGAGCAAGTCAGCACGTGGATTTGGTTCGTTTTCAAATACATCTAATCCAGCGAATGAAACTTTTCCAGTTGCTAAAGCGGCAAGTAACGCATCTTCATTCACCACCCCGCCACGAGCAGCATTGACAATTTGCACTCCTTTTTTCATTAACTCAAATTCAGGAGCATTCAAAACAGCATCGCCATTTGCTTGCTTGGGAACATGAATCGAAATGAAATCAGCTTCTGGAAGCAGAGCGTTTAAATCTGTACTTACTTTAACGGGAACAGAAAGAGAACCCAATCCTTGAATTTCTCCTAAAGAAACGTCTACTGTTTCAGCTACTTGACCGACAGCAATGACTTTCATTCCGCAACCCAAAGCATAACTAGCTAATGATTGTCCAATTCTTCCAAGTCCAATGATTAATAATGTTTTTCCACGTAACTCAATTCCTTTGGAGTAGCGTTTTTTCAAACTTGAAAAATCACCAGTTTCCATGTTTTTAAAGGAATGATTTAAAGAACGAGCACCTGTAAACAACAGTCCCATCACCAATTCTGCTACCGATTGGGAAGAAGAAGCGGGAGTATTGATAACGGTTAATCCTTTTTCTCGCGCATAAGCAACATCAATATTGTCCATACCAACACCACCACGACCAATTAGTTTTAATCCTGGGCAAGCGTCAATCACTTCTTTACGAACAGTAGTTGCACTTCGTACCAAAACAATTTCAATGTGTTGTTCATTTACGGCATTTGCTAAATCTGCTTGCTCTACTTTATCTGTGATTACAGTATATCCAGCTTGTTCCAGTGCTATTTTTCCTTCATTGGAAATTCCGTCATTTGCTAATACTTTCATGCTTAACTATTTTTTTGTTCAAAATCACGCATTACTTCAACCAAAACGCGAACGCTATCCAATTCCAGTGAGTTGTACATCGATGCACGGTATCCACCAACCGATCTATGACCAGCTAGTCCAACAATTCCTGCAGCTTTCCATGCTTCATCAAATGCAGCTGAATGATCCTCATTTACCAATAAGAAATTCACATTCATAAACGAACGATCTTCGCGAGCAGCAGTTCCTTTGAAAAGTGGATTACGGTCAATTTCATTGTAAAGTAGTTCTGCTTTAGCTTCATTTCGTTTTGCCATTGCAGGAACACCACCATTCGCCATCAAGTGACGTAAATTCAACATTGCTACATAAACAGCAAAGACAGGAGGTGTATTAAACATCGAATCTTTTTCTGCATGTACTTTTAAATCCAAGTAAGAAGGCATGAAAGGTGAAGTTGATTTACCAAGCAATTCTTTTTTGACGATGTAAAGTGTTGCACCTGCAGGACCAAGATTTTTTTGTGCACCTGCATAAATGATGTCAAAGTCAGCAACATTGATTTCTTGGGAGAAAATATCAGATGACATATCACACACCAACGGAAGATTTGTTTTTGGATATGATTTGAATTGCGTACCGAAAATGGTGTTGTTGGATGTGAAATGAATATAGTCTACATCAGTTGGAATGGTATAATCTTTCGGAATATAGCTAAAGTTTTTATCTTCAGATGAAGCGAATACGTTCACATCGATTCCTACTTTTTTAGCTTCTTTGATTGCTCCAGAAGCCCACGTTCCAGTATTGATGTAACCAGCGCGCTTTGTTTCACGCATCATGTTGAGTGCTACAATTGTAAAACCAAGTGTAGCCCCACCTTGGAGGTACAAAACTTCGTAATCATCAGGAACATTGAGCGCTTTTTTAACCAGATTACGTGCTTCGTCCATGACAGCTTCATAATCTTTGTGGCGGTGAGAAACTTCCAAAATTGAAAGTCCGTTAAAGTCTAAAACTGCATCGGCAGCTTGTTTGAATACCTCTTGTGGAAGGATACATGGTCCTGCACCAAAATTGTGTTTTTTCATTACTTGGTATTTATTCAGTTTGTTTTTAAATACAATGGCAAATGTCGTTTTTTTCTTGTGAAGACGGCATTAAATTGGGGTGAAATTTTGGTATAAAAAGAGAGGGCTTTCCCATTGGAAAGCCCTCATCAAAAAAATCGTGATATGTTGTTAGAAGTTTCATCGGTTAACCTTCCGTAGTTTCTTCTTTTTTAACGGTCTTTTTAACAGCCGGTTTTTTCTCAGCTACTGGTTTTGCTGTTGCTGCTTTTTTTGCTACTGGAGCTTTTTTCTCAGCTACAACTTTTTTTGGTTTCTCAGCTGCAACAGGAGAAGCTGTTTTTGCTTTTTTGCGTAATCGCGTGTTCCCGTAAGAACCATTGGTTCGCTTACCTTTTCCTGATTTGATATCGCCTTTTCCCATGGTAGAATATAGTTTTAATAGTTGGAAATCTGATTACAAAGATAGTATTCTTTAGAAACAAACCACACAAAATTTTGTAAAACAATCCTAAAAAGTAGTGTATTTCAGTTCATTGAAAAAGTCTGGTGGTTCTTATTCTGCTACAGCAGTTAATCGTCGATTTAATTCAGCACGTACTTTGTTTCCATTTTTCATGATGTGTTCACACCAATCAAGTTTTACATCAATTTGCTCTTCTTCGGATAGCTTCCAATGGAGATCGCTCTTTTCTAATCTGTGACGTATGGCTTGAATACTCAATGCTACAGAAACAGATACGTTGAAACTTTCCGTAAAACCAACCATTGGAATTTGAACATTGATGTCTGCCATTTCACGAACTGTATCGCTAATTCCTTCCCATTCTGTACCGAAAACCAAAGCGAGTGGCTGATCAATTGGAACATCAAATATAGAGTGACTTCCAGCATCTGGAGTCAGTGCGGCGATGCAAAAACCTCTTTCTTTGAGTCCATTAATGCAATCAACTAATGGGGTTTGACCATCTGAATAGTTGTACAATTCAATCCATTGACCTGCACCTCTTGCAATATCGCGTTGTACTTTGTATTGGTTTTTACTTTCAACGACGTGTAATTCCTGCACTCCAAAACTTTCACATGACCGCATTACTGCACTCGCATTGTGTTCTTGATAAATATTCTCTAAAACAACTGTTAAATGCCGTGTTCGGTCTGCTGCGATGGTATCAAACATTACCTTTTTTGTTTCAGGTATCATTTCATAAAAGGCTGCTAAAAGTTTTGATTGCATGGGGCAAATGTAAGGATAAATGGGTTTAACTAAAAACAACCTAATTTTGAAAAGTTTAGGCATAAAAAAAAGTCTTTTACCTAAGTAAAAGACTTTTTTCTTTTCTAAGAAATCTTAGTTAACGGAATCAGATAATTCAGTTCCCGCTTTAAACTTAACAACTTTTTTAGCTGCAATTTGAATTTCTTTACCTGTTTGTGGGTTACGACCAGTTCTAGCCTCACGAGTAGATACTGAAAAAGATCCGAATCCTACTAAAGAAAGACGATCTCCTGCTTTCAAAGCACCAGTAGTTGCTTTAACGAATGCGTTTAATGCTTTTTGAGCATCTGCTTTAGATAAACCTGCATCAGATGCCATTGCATCAATCAATTCTGCTTTGTTCATAGTTTGGTTTTTTTTGAATGTTTTCAATAATTTATCGAGACAAATTTAGCCGAATATGTAAGCCTGTCAAGGGTTGGCGGTAAAAAACACTGTTTTTGTTGATAAGTACGGCTATTTGTTGATAAAGCGGGCTTTATTTAGGTTGTTTAACGCAGTTTTATAGCGATTCATCGATGAAAATAGATCAATTGTTTTTTTTATTTCAACTGATTTTATATCATGAAACCTCTTAAATGCCTTTTATAGTGTGTGAATTAATGAATGTAAAACTTAGTTAAAATGTTTCAAGTTATAGTTTCCAATCTTTAATTGTATTTCCAACTAACCAATCACGCGATGTCATGCGTTTTTTTCCTTCTACTTGTAATTCATAGATAATGAGTTCGCCTCCATTACAAGCAACACGAATTGTATGTTTATCGGATGTTAATTGACCTATTTCAGAATCAGTTGATTTCTCTTCAACACTCGATTTGAATAATTTCACTTGTTTTACTTCTCCTTTTGCATTTGTTAGCCGTGTCCATGCTGCAGGATAGGGCGAGAGTCCACAAATTAGTTGGTGGATTTCATTGACAGGTTTCGTCCAATCAATCAACGTATTTTCCTTAAACAACTTTGGTGCTGGACGTTTTAAACTGTGAGACATTTCAGATTGTGGAATTGGTTGAATCGTTCCAGCCTCAATAGCATGGAGTGTGGAAACCACTAATTCTCCACCAATTAAAATCATACGATCATGTAATTCACCCGCAGTTTCGTCTGGAGAAATGGGCATTTTTGTTTGACCAATGACATTTCCTGTATCAATTAGTTCATCGATGAAAAAAGTACTGACACCTGTTTCAGTATCACCATTAATGATAGTCCAGTTAATTGGCGCCGCGCCGCGGTAATCGGGTAATAAAGATGCGTGGAGGTTAAAAGTGCCATTTTTCGGCATTTTCCAAACCTCTACGGGAAGCATACGAAATGCAACAACCACAAATACATCTGCATTCCACGCACTTAATTCTGCTAAGAAATCGCTGTCTTTAAGTTTTAAAGGTTGTAAAACAGGAATATTGTTCGCTAAAGCAAATCGTTTTACTGGACTTTCATGCAGTTGTTGTCCACGTCCAGCTGGTTTATCTGCTACTGTGACACAGCCAACAAGGTTGATTTGCTCAAGCAGCATTTTTTCAATGATTCCAACGGAGAAATCTGGAGTTCCCATAAATACAACACGTAATCCTTTCATATCGTTTTGATTTCTTTGGTCCAATTAAATAGTTTCAAGTAAAAAAAAGATGCTGCTCCCATTGTAATGAAATAAACATATTCCACCAACCAAACAGATTGAATGGGAGTTTTCCATACTTTAATCAACAAATAGGCAGCTACTAAATAAAGCAGTGTTGAAATACATTCAACCAAAAAAGTAACTCGTGTGTTTCCACTACCACTAATGGTTTGAAAGTAAACGCTTCCAATGCCATAAATCAGAATAGAACCACTTATTATGCGAAGAATTTGGGCACTTTCGTGAATGTAGCGTGGATCATCATTGACTAATTTAATCAACGTTTCTGGGTAAAATACAGCACCGTGAAATGAAACGAATAAAAAAAGGATGGAGAGTAATTGAATGCGTCGTTGGATAATGGGGAGTGCTTCAAAATCTTTCGCGCCAATGAATTGTGCAATGTAAGTTTTTGTTGCTGCTGCGAATCCCCAGATGGGAACAAATGCTAGAAAATAGATGTATCGAATATTGAGCGAAACAGCCAATTCTTTACTTCCCATTTGTTCAATCCAAATAAAAAACACCGTCCAAACAGATAATGCGACAACGCCTTGTAATAATAAGGGAAAACCAACTTTGATGTGTTCCCGGAGTTGTTTTAGCGTAACAAGCCACTCGTTCCAAAAGGGGTAAATTGTTTTTAATTTACCTGCGAGTAAACTAATGAGTAGAAATAGCATACCTAGTATTTCTGCAATCGTCGAAGCCATAGCGGCACCTTCTAGTCCCATTGGTTCAATCGATCCAAAGCCAAACACGAACAGGTAGGCGAGGAGGATGTTTGAACCAGCCACAATTGCAGCACTGATTAATACAACGGTCGTTTTTCCAGTAGCATAATAGGTCGACTGAATGGTCATTGTAATAATGGATGCCCAAAACGCATATCCGCGGATTTTCAAAAAGGATAATTCTGCGGCAACCAATTCATTGTTGGATACGAGTTTGTGCATTAAGGATGGCACAACCGTATGTATCAAAAGCGTGAGAATGATTGCAATAAGCGTAAAATTGAAAAATGCAGATTGAAAAACACGAGCAACACCTTTGTAGTCCTTTTCGCCAATGCGTTTTGCCATTAGAATTTGCGCACCGTCTGCCATGCCTAAAAATGCCATGTGGAGCGTGATGTACCATAAACCAGCACTTCCAGAAGCTACATACGCCAAGGAATCATATTGAGCGAGGAATCGAGCATCAGTCATAGCCAAAATAGACTGAATAAAACCACTCAACATCAATGGCAAAGCGACACGTAAAATACTACTGTAACCCGTGTCGAGCATTAGTCAATTTGTAATAGAAGTCCTTTCAAGTACTCGCCTTCTGGGTGAAATGCATTAATAGGGTGATCTGCTGGTTGATGTAATTGCTCCAAAATTTTCACAGAACGACCACTTTCTATAGCAGCAGCAATGATTGTATTGGTGAATAACTGTTTATCGACTACTTGAGAGCACGAATACGTCATTAACAATCCACCTGGACGAATATGTGCAATTGCCATCGCATTCAAGCGTTTGTAGCCTTGAACAGCTTGGTGTCGCTTGTCTCGATGTTTCGCAAAAGCTGGTGGGTCTAAAACTATTATATCATATTCTTCCCCCGTTTCACGCACATAAACCATTGCATCAGCAACAATCGATTGGTGTTTTTCGCCATAATTATTCAGAATGATATTGGCATCCGTTAACTCAATAGCTTTTTTTGAACTATCCAATGAATGCACTTCAACAGCTCCTTGTTGTAAGGCTGATAGACTAAAGCCACCAGAATAACAGAAAGTATTAAGTACTTTCTTGCCTTTGGAGTATTTTCCTAATAAAAAACGATTTTCTCGCTGATCAATAAAAAATCCTGTTTTTTGACCTGTAATCCAGTCTAACTGGTATTTCACGCCATTTTCTAACGCAATATGCGGTGTAGGTACATCGCCAAAAACGTAGCCATCTTCAACTGGTTGACGATTGGTAAGCGTTTCTTTTGATTTAGAATAAACAGCAATCAATCGTTCTCCTAAAGCGACTTTTAACGCCTCTGTGATGAGATCAATGTGTTTAAACATTCCCCAACTATGACACTGGATTACAGCTACACCACCATAATAATCAATGATTAAACCGGGTAATTCATCTCCTTCACCATGGACAATTCTGCAAATGGAGTTGTCTTCACGAAATAAATGAAGGTTTTCTCGCAATGTAACAGCCCGTTTTAAGCGTTTAATATAAAAATCTTGATTGATTTCATCCCCATCAAATGTGAGTACACGAACAGCTATAGAACCATGCTGAAAATGACCTTTTGCCAATTCATTTCCTTGTTTATCAGTCACTACAACCACTTCACCATCTTGAACGGTTTCAGGCATATTTTTCAATGCACCAGAAAAAATCCATGGATGTCTGCGTTCAATGGATTGAAATTTTTGGGGTAATAATACAACAGATGCTAGCATGAAGAAAGAATGATAAAATTTAGACTTGCCAATGACAAGCGCGTGCAAAGATAAACGGATTCGCTTTGTACTTGAATAAACAGGTTGATAAAATCATCATTGACATACGATTCATCGCGTGCCCACTCGTAAATTATCAAGTGCCAATTGGTTATTTATCCCTTTCCTACCGATTATGCGTCACGAGTCTATTTCATATTTATTTTAGTAGTTTTGTGTTATGGCTTATAATGTTCATGTATTTCTTCGAAGTAGCGATTTTTCGCAAGCGTATGCGGATGAAAACAATAATGGTGAGGAATCTCCAGAAAACATTCGTTATGAATGGGAGGATGAATTCCGAATCAACAGTCCAATAACGCATGTGGAAGTTCTTAGAGATCAGGTGTATGAATTAGCTGGTGATTTGGGAAATGATCATCCGTTTTCTTATCAAATTCCTGGCGTAACCAATGTGGTGTTTCATGAAGAAGGGAATGTAACGACATTGGTTTTTTCTGAAAAAGCATTAGATGAGTATTTATTGGATACTGAAAAACGACACTTTGAAGTTTATTTAAACGATGATGAGGTAGTAGAAAATCCACTGCCTGGTGTCTACATCGTTTTGTCTGATTTCCCCAAAGAATTAAGGAATTAATCACATGTTGGTTGTTCAGTCGTTGAACCTTCATTTTTCCAAACCTGTTTTGAATGATTTGGAATTGACGGTTCAAACAGGCGAAATCGTTGGGATCGTTGGTCCAAGTGGAGGCGGTAAATCATCTTTGTTAAAAATCATTGCGGGGTTATTGGATGCCAATTCTGGAGCTGTTTATTGGAACGATCAACGCGTTAAAGGTCCTGCTAATCAACTAATACCCGGACATCCAGAGATTCAATTAGTCAATCAAGATTTTGCATTGGATTTGTACCATACAGTTCTTGAAAATGTGGTTCAGAAAATGCTCTATCTTCCTGAAAACATCAGAAGTAATTTTGCACAAGAATTATTGGATTTAGTTGAATTATCGGATCTGAAAAATCAACAAGCCATCCATTTGTCAGGTGGAGAACAGCAACGATTAGCCATTGCACGTGCATTAGCGGTTGAGCCAGAAATGATTTTGTTGGATGAACCATTTGCCCATTTAGATGCACATTTGAAACTTAAAATTGGTAATTACCTCAAAACACTTTCAGAAGTTCGCGGAACGACCTGCATTTTAGTTTCTCATGAAGGACAAGATATATTGCAATGGTGCTCAACGATTCATTTTATTACTGAAGGATCCATTCAGCGATCAGACACACCAGAATCCTTTTATTTTAACCCAAAAAACACGTATGAAGCCTTCTTTTTTGGCGAAATAAACACGTGTGTAAACGAAAATGGAGTGGAACTTTTGTTTAGACCGAATGAGTATGAAGTTGTCACAGATGGCACTGGAATACCGATTCAATTTATACAATCGAGTTTTATAGGAGCCTATTGGAGAAATAGTGTTTGCACAACCAATAATGAAACACTAGTTTTGTTCGCACAGCAATCCATGGATGATGTTCGGGAAATCACGATCAAAAAAAGACATTCGTAAACTTACTTGGCCAGAAATGTGGCATGTAACAAAGGGAACATTCATTGAATTTTTCCAAGAAAAATCCTTTTTCCATGGCGCAGCTTTAGCGTATTATGCCATTTTTGCCTTGGTTCCAATTATTTATCTGTCACTAATCTCATTTGGTAAATTTGTTGGACAAAAAACCATGCTTGATATAATCGACTCCATTTTGCGTGAACAAGTTGGTTTAGAAGATAGTAGTGGTATTATGTCTTTTTTGGAAACGGTCAATTTCGAAAAAGGGAGCTTTTTATTAAATGTGGTAGGGATCATCGCATTGTTGTTGTCTAGTTCAGCTTTATTAGCTTCTTTGAGAACGAGCTTAAATGAGTTTTTTGATATCCATACGACTTTTGAAGACCGTACCAAGCTCATTGTTCATAGTATAAGAACACGTTTGATGAATGTATTATTGCTGCCAGTTTTAGGTACAGTTTTCTTTGTTGCTTATTTCTTTGAAGTGATTGTTCTATCATTGGGACATAATCTTTTTGGTGAACTAAATGGCTTTGAAATATTCATTTTGAACAGTTTACAACATATATTGGCTATTTTCACCAATGTTGTTTTATTCACCTTAATTTTCAAATTCTTACATGATGGAGTGGTGCGATGGAGATTAGCCATTGCAGGGGCAACGGTTGCGGCGATCTTGCTATACATTGGACAATTACTCATCAAGTACTATTTAACCAATTACTTTTTTGGAAGTAGTATTGGTTTGCCGGGAACCATTCTTGTGATGCTGGCATGGATGTACTATTCTTCTCAAATGATTTTTATAGGTGCGAAATTCACGAAAGTATATGCTGACAAGGTGGGGAATCCTATTGTATTTGAGCCAAGAAAGTTGCAAACGAAGCGACTTGCCGTAAAAATTCGTCGGAGAATAGGGCGGAAGTAATTCCACCTTTTTTTAACGCATTCGAACTATTCATTCTACCTTTCGTCAGAATTAGTTGATAAATTATCGTTCTTTTTTCCATTTTTGCTAAAAGACAATTCATGTATACGATTTTTGATGAGCAACATAAGGGCTTTGAAGAACTTCCTAGAAATGGAAGCTTAATCAATTTTTCTTTATTGCGTGATTTAAAAACGGAACCTGTCATATTTCGGAGTTTTTCTATAAAATATGTGTTAGATGGTTGTGAGCGTTACAGCGTGAATGGCAATACATTTAATGTCACAAACGGTCAGTATTTATTGGCAAATTCATTCAGTCAAGGCTCCGTTCAAATTGATAGTGAACGTCTTGTTAAAGGGATTTGTATCGATGTTGCACCGACAATTCTTTCCGAGGTAGTCGCTAATTTTCTTCGACCTGATACACTCACTCCTGATTTAGATTTAGATCAGTTTTTTACTTCACCCGATTTTTTTGAAAATTGTTACCCTGCTGAAAAGACAGAGGTTGGTTTGTTTTTAGGGAAGTTGGGCACAGAATTGATTAAATCGCCATTTGAAAAGCATGAGTTTAGTCAAGAGTTTTATTTCAATTTAGCTGAAAAGATAGTGATTGATCACGTTCCGATCAACCGTCAATTGCAATCGATTCAAACGGTTAAAACGGAAACTAAAAAGGAATTACTTCGTCGCCTAATGAAAGGTAAAGCATTTATGGATCATTCGTTTGTATTGCCTATATCGATGGAGCTAGTTGCACGAGAATCTGGATTATCTGAGTATCATTTTTTCAGATTGTTTAAAGCTGTTTTTTTGATTTCCCCACATCAATACCTGATCAAAAAGCGTCTTGACATGGCTTGTGTATTGCTGAAAAAAGGCAATGAGTGCATTTCAGAAATTGCCCTTTTATGTGGCTATGCAGATGTTTTCAGCTTTAGTAAAGTCTTTAAAAAACATATTGGAGTAGCACCGTCTGTTTTTGTTTAAAATGAATTCATCAATCTGAAATCAATCGTTGAATATTGTATCAATTGTTTCATTTAGTGAATTGAATGTATTCATTGAGCTCGATTTAGAAATGCAAGATCGTAATTTCCCTTTCGTGGTTGGAAGATCCTTGTTTTACGGTTCTATTCGCAAGTTCGGGATATTACGAACGAGTATGGAAGTTCGCTATTTTGGGTTCACCGTAGCAATATTGTAATCCAGCCAAGGCTGACACGTATCCAGTTCGTGGTTGCAAGATCGTTATATCCCTTTCACAGTTGGAAGATTGTAATATCCCTTTCGCAGTTGCAAGATAGTAATCTTCCATTCGCATGTGCAAGATCGTAATACATGTCCGCCGCGGCTGATCCCGTTCGTTGTAAGATTGTAATCTTCCGTTCGCGGTTGCCAGATTGTAATATCCCGTTCGCTAATACTAGAACTCAATCCATAACATTTCTAACCACCAATTGAGCGAAAGTATTGTCTTCATTAAATACTCGGTATAAGTTCCTTTCAACCCAAACAATACCGCTTTTTTTTAAAAATAGCAGGATTTGACAAACAGATTTTTCGTGTCTCGTTTAGATTTGTCACAAGAAATAAATTGACAAGATGCAAACAACAATCATTCTAATACTCAGCTTTTTCCTTGTTGGATCAATACATGCTCAAGAGTTAAAACGCCTTGCAAATAAAGGAGCACAGCTCGAAAAATTGTCGAGTGAAAGAAGGAAAGAATTGGGTGTGACTGAGGAGAATGGACTGTATGTTGTTCGTGTTGTTCCTGGATTAACTGCTGAAGCTTTAGGAATGAAAGAAAAGGATCTTTTAATCAAAATCAATGATAAAGCCATTCAAACAATAGCTGATGTTTTTAAACCGGAGTTTCAATTGCGCGAAGGTGATCCAGTCTCATTTACAGTTATTCGTGATCATAAAGAGAAAACGCTAAAAGGTAAAGCAATCGCAAATCCACGCGAAAATGCAGGGAAATTATCACTTGAATACAGCTCATTTCCTTTTATGGGTGGACAACTTAGTAGCATGTATTTGCAACAACCTACTACAGGCAAAAAACCGGGAATTTTGTTTATCCCTGGTCTTTCATGCATGAGCCTCGATAATATGTGGGAAGTGCATGTGTACCGAAAATTGATCTACGGTTTGGCTGAAAAAGGATACCTCGTTATGCGGGCTGAAAAATCGGGAATGGGTGATTCATACAATACGCCCGATTGCGGAACGATAGATTTTCCGACCGAAGTGAATGGATTTAGAGCAGCGCTTGATGCGTTTAAACAACATCCTGATCTTGATACCAACGCGATTATCATTATTGGGCATTCAATTGGAGCGATGCAAGCACCATTCGTAGCAGAAGGGAAAAATGTTCGTGGAATTATTGCAATGGGATTAACCGTTAAACCGTGGTTGGAATATTTAACAGAAATGTTGCGTGTCCAAAATCCACGATTGGGAATTGATTACTTGCAAAATGAACAAGATATGAAGTTGTATGAAACACTTTTGTTTGAATTGTTGGTTGGAAAAAAATCAATAACCGAAATGGTCGATTTGAATCCTGAATACAACCGTATTTTGAAACGTGATATGAATTATGAGGGCGGTGAAAAACTCTTAACCCGTGATCTAAGTTTTAGTCAAACGCTTAATGATATCAATAGTGCTGAAGCTTGGACGCGTTTAGACTGCAAGGTGTTGTCTGCCTGGGGTGAAACGGATATTCAGGTGGTTGATGATTTTTCACACCGAGAACTAGTCAAACTCATTAATACGTATAAGCCAGGAAATGCGACGTTTTTAGAATTGGTTGATACAGACCATAATTTATTGCTGATTCCTACAATGGATGAGAGTTATCAGCGAAATGCCGACGGTTCATTGGGTAGTTTGTTTCCAACCCATTTTAATACGCAAGTTATTACCGAATTTGATTCATGGATTCAGTCCATTCTAGTGCAATAGGAACCAAAAATGAACGCTATGCAGACTTTAACAGTACTTCAAGAAACCCAACAACACGCGAAAATGAAAACGGAGTTGGTCAAAATAGGATTGCAACAATTCCTTACACTTTCGGTTAAAAGGAATGATGTTGATCAAGAAGAGTTAGAATGGTCCTTGTTAATAGTAGCTCAGGAACTTCAAAAATCACTTCAATTGAAAGGCTTAAACTGGAAAATACCGCCCTTTCAACGAATGACAGCTTTCACTCATTTCAATTCAACTGAGATGTTTTCGTATAAACTGCTGTTAGGCTTACCGGATTATGTAAGCTGGAGTGAGTATGATAAAGCAATAAAAAGAGCGTTGGAATTAAGACGCGATTTTTGGGTTGTTCAAATTCGATTTGAGCGTATTGTTCAGGATTGGTGTTTGAAATATACGCATCAAGGTCCTAGGAACCAAATCCCCTCATTCGTTACTCAAATGAAAGCGGTTACAGCAGCTGATAATTTACGCATTGGAAACTACTACACTGAAATAGTTATTTCTGATGAAGAAAAAGTCGCGGAATCAGCAGTAGAAACAATCATCTTAATCCCTGTCGAAAAATAAGTTGATTTACACCGACGATCCTTCGGAGTCCGATAACTAGTAGTGTGGTTGTGGAATCTCCGAGGGATTTTTTTTTGGTAAAATTTGTTAGATTAAATATTAATCATATATTTGATTAAAAATTGATCAAATGGTTATCGGAAACAATCTGAAATTATTGCGCAAGCAAAAGAAAAAGTCACAAGAAGAAGTAGCAAGTGATTTAGGTTTGACGCGTAGTAGTTATTCTGGTTATGAAAACGGCATTGCTGAACCTGGATTAGATACATTAGTGGCTTTTGGTGGCTATTATTCTGTTCCATTGGATCAATTATTGACGCGTGATTTTGCCGATCTCTCAGAGCTTGAATGGCAATCCATTGAAACGGGTGTTTTTGCAGATGTAAATGGTAAAAAATTGCGTGTGCTAACTTCTATGGTGAATGAACACGACGAAGAACTCATTGAACTCATTCCGCAACAAGCAAGAGCAGGTTATACTGTTGGATATTCTGATCCAGATTATTTAAAAGTATTGCCAACATTCAGTTTGCCCTTTTTATCTAAAAATAGAAAATACCGCTCTTTTCCAATTGTAGGTGATTCAATGCCACCAGTTGATGAAGGTTCTTATGTCATTGGTGAATACATTCAGAATTGGACATCCATCAGAAGTGCAACTCCTTGTATTGTTGTGACAAAAGATGAAGGAATCGTTTTCAAAATCGTCAATAATTTTATTGCAACACAGCATTCGCTTGAATTGTGTTCAACCAATCCGTTGTACTTACCTTATTTTGTGCACATCAATGAAGTATTGGAAGTGTGGAAATTTGTGAATTATATTTCTCCAACGTTACCGGATATGCGTATCGATGACCATCAATTAACACGATCTATTCAGGATTTACAACGAGAAGTATTGGATTTAAAGCGTACAATTACGGGCGAAGGAAATAAGATCCAGCGTTAAAGTCAATTCGCTCTTCCGTCAACAAAAATTTCAGTTTCGCTTTTACATGTTCGTGTAAACTTTCGTCAAATTGCCTCAATAAATCTTGGAGCGTTTGTTTGTATTTCAGTGATGTAAGAATAACGGATTCAATATCAGAAATGGTGTTGTTTGAAGGTTTTTGTTTGCACACATCACATTTGCCACATGCCTTACTTTCTTGCCCGAAATAACGAATTAACTGAACTTGTCTGCACTCTTTTCGCTCAACATATTCCTGCATGGCCTCCAATCGACCTAAAGCACGTTCTTTTCGGTAATGGTAATGTTCTGGTTGAATTTCTAAGTAATCATCTGGTTTCCGCTCATGCAAAAAAGTAATCATTGGGTGTGAAGACCGCCAAGTAATATCAATAATCCCATGTGTTTCTAAAAACGATAATTGATTGTTCAATTCCGCTTGATCAATTTTTAACCGTTTGCAAAATTGTGATTCGTCGATTTCACAGAATTGCTCAAAAATAGTGCTGTGCGTTCTACACAAGAGTGTAATCAATGGATCGACCTTCGTATGAGACAATTGAAAACTGTATAAATGCGCATTGTCAATGGTGATTTTGACCCGCGAGCCATAATAGGCATCTTCACCAAAGACGATATCGCCATTCATTTCCAAAATCTTAAAAGCAGGATAAACTACTTTAGGATCTAAACTAAAACGTTGTGTAAACAAAAGAAAATCAACAGGATATGTTTCTCCTTCACCTGAACCAATGGCGACTTTCAAGAAATTACACAATGCTCTATAAACCAACTTTATAGCATCAATAGGAGGGAACTGTGCCAGCACCCGCAATTTCATGTCACTTAAATCAGTTGGACCTATAAATGCAAATGTTCGTGCAAAATTGCCATCTCTTCCAGCTCTTCCAGCTTCCTGAAAATAAGCTTCTGGGTTATTTGGAATCTCAAAATGTGCCACAAATCGAACATTTGGTTTGTCAATTCCCATTCCAAATGCATTGGTCGCCACCATTATCGGTGTTTTTTCAGTTAACCAATCTTCGAGTGCGAGTGAACGCTGTTTTGCATCCATTCCTCCGTGGTACATATTGGCTCGAATTCCTTGTGAAAGCAAAAACTTCATCACTTCCTTCACGCTTCTGCGCGTTTGACAATAAACAATCCCAACATTGCCATTCAATCGGGTACACAATTTGAGCAACGCATTGGATTTATTGACAACTGGATAAACTTCGTATGTAAGATTCGAGCGTTCAAATGGTGCTTCAAATACTGTTGGTCGATTTAAACTCAATTGCTTGACAATCTCTTGTTTCACTTTATCGGTAGCTGTAGCTGTCAACGCCATCATCGGAACTTCAGGATGCAATTCACGCATCGCAGCTATCGACAAATAGGAAGGACGGAAATCATGCCCCCATTCAGAAATACAATGCGCTTCATCGACAACGAAAAGACCAACTTCCATGAGTTTGATGCGTTCCATGAACAAACGTGTATGAATGCGTTCTGGTGAAACATACAAGAAATCGAGACCGCCAAAACGTGCATTATCAAGGGTGATATCCATTTCACGGTACGACATTCCACTAGTCAACGCTCTCGCACGAACACCTCGTTTGGTTAATTGACGTACTTGATCTTCCATCAAAGCAATTAGTGGAGAAATAACAATGCAAATTCCTTCACGGGCCAATCCTGGAACTTGAAAACAAATGGATTTTCCACCGCCAGTTGGAAGTAAAGCCAATACATCTTTCCCGTAAATAGCAGCATCAACAATTTCCTCCTGCATTGGACGGAAATCATCAAATCCCCAAATTCGTTTCAGTATTTCTTTGCTTTTTTCCATTGAATGAAGACAAAACTAGCGTTTTATCAATGCGGAATAGCGAGTAATGCTTTTTTGTACTTCGGATTGAGGTAATCGGCAAAAACTTCATAAGGAATATATGCCCATTCTGGATCATCACAAATGCGCATGGCACGATAAAAATAAGCACTGAACTTAAATCCTCCCGTTGTAATATTCACACCGCTGAATTGCCAAACCATTGGGTCGTCATAGAAACATTCGTTTTCGTAATCATCTGATTCTGTTTCTTCTGTTCCTTCGGTTTCATCGGAATCGGCATAATACTCAGGATAAGTAGCCTTGAAATAATCGTTAATCAACACCACAAACGTTTCACTGCGGTAAGCTGCCCATTCATCAAAATTGGCATCATCACGTTGTACAAACCCGTCAAACTGCAACAAATCTTCGGTTGAAAGTAAGAGGTGATTCTTTAAATCCAAGTTGACTTGTTCTGAGCTGAAATCGGGATGTGCGCCACCACAATAATAGTAGCTTGCAAAATTGATCGATAAAAAATCGGAATTCAAGAAATAATCACTGATGGAAGTATTGTATTCCATGTTTACGCCAGCTCCACACGTTCCAAAATTGGAAAATTCAACCAATTGTTTGTATTCGAGGTAATTATTCACCCATTTTATAGTCGAATCAGGTAAACCGCTCTTAATGCGAAAAAACTGCGAATCCCAATGCGCTTCTTTGTACCAGACGATAGTCATGCCATTTGCAACCACCGAAGTTGTAGAATCAATGGACTTGAATTTAGCGAAAGAAGTGCGAATGCGTTCCAATCCTGCAAACGGTTGTGTTTTAACAAATGGATTTTTGTCATAGGGATTTGGGAATGCTGCTTCATTGATTTTGGTCAATACCACTTTCAATGTTTTTCCATTTGCTTTCCACGTTCCAGAAAGTGTTTTCCCTTTGAGCACCAAGTTAAACAATTCCTTTTCCTCTTTTTCCTGCCACATTGTTCCTGCATACAACGTGAATTTTGTGCCAGAAATCGTTCCTTCAATTGGAATATCAATGCATTGCGATTGATAAAAGTAAGAACCATAACATTCACCGGTATTGTTTTCAGCATGGTATTCCAAGTAAATGGGAATTTTGCCAATCATTCCTTTGTAGATGTGCGCGTTGGAATTCAGAGTGGTGAGGAGAAGGAGTGTACAAATGAGGTGTTTCATAGAAGTCAAAATAGCATGTTGGATGACACGTGTTTAAAAAAGGAATAATTTCAGTCATTCCAATTTGAATACAAGGATATAGAAAATTAAATTAATAGATGAATTTATTGAACAATTGTAAATTTCCCTAAAAATGTCGTTCAAAATCCACCTGTTTCTTCCATTAATGAACTAGATTGTCCGTTCCTAAACTGGATTGATACGTACATGTCCACTCATCCTACTTTTGCAGATCAAAATCTTGTTTCTATGAAAAAAATGTCGCTCTTATTGGTTGTACTTGGTTTATTTTCAAGTGCATTCTCACAGAATTTTAGTTGGGCAAAAAAAATAGGCGGTCCTCTAACTGAGTATGGAAAAGATATAGAGGTGGATGGAGCAGAAAATGTTTTTACAGTAGGAACCTATCAAATGTCACCTACTGTTACTACCTCAGAAGGCACTTACAATTTAACCGCAAGTGGAGGACAAGATGTTTTTATTAGTAAAAACGATGCCAATGGTAATTTTTTATGGATCAGAACGATAGGTGGAGCTTCTGGAGATGATGGTGTTGCCATAGAGTTGGATGCTGCTTCAAATAGCTACATAACGGGTTATTTTCAAAGCACGGTAGATTTTGATCCAGGTGTTGGTGTGGCCAATTTAACTTCTTTTGGCAGCCAAGATATTTATGTTTTAAAACTAGACTCAAATGGTAACTTTCTCTGGGTAAAACAACTGGGAGGGACTGGATCTGAAGGAATAAATGGGCTCGAATTTGACAGTAATGGAAATATTCTTTTGACGGGTACTTTTAGTGCTACGGCAGATTTTGACCCTGGAGTTGGGGTAACGAATCTCATTCCTTCTGGCTCACAAGATGTTTTTGTTTGTAAGCTGAACAATATAGGCGATTTTATATGGGCTAAACAATTTGGAAATGCTAGTACAAATAGTTCCACTGAATCAGTTAATGATCTTGCAATTGATGCGACAAACAATATTTATTTAACAGGCTTATATTTTGGTACGGTTGATTTTAATCCCAATGCAGGTATTTTTAATTTAGTAGCTACGAGCTTGTATGAATCCTATATTTTAAAATTAAACGAATTGGGCGATTTTGTTTTTGCAAAAAAAATAAATGGAACGACCGTCCAAACATATACAGCTGGAAAGAGTATTGCAATAGATAATGCAGGTAACATTATAACATCAGGAGCTTTTACTGGCTTATCTGATTTTGATCCTGGAGTTGGCACGTATAACATGACATCTGGAGGATTTAATGTGACGATTTATATTTTGAAATTGGAAAATGACGGCGATTTTGTCTGGGCAAAACAATTTACAAATACAAACGTGATATCGAATTATGGGTTAGAATTAGATGCCAATAATAATGCCTATTTGACTGGACATTTTGAAGGAACAGTTGATTTTGCTCCTGGTCCTGCTGTTGCTTCTAAAACTTCGGCAGGAGGACGTGATATTTATTTTGTGAAATTGAATGCTGCTGGTAATCTTTCTTGGGCTCAAGCGCTTGGGAGCACAGGTTTCGATATGGGATTAGGGACAACCGTTGATGCATCCAATCATTTTTATGGTACTGGATATTTCTATAATACCGTTGATTTTAATCCAGGTGTCGGTGTGAATACGCTTTCGAATACTGCTGGAAATGGGGAAGCGTTTATTCTTAAATGGGGAGATTGTCAACCTGATACAGTTGTACAAGCAGTAACAGCTTGCAGTTCTTATACTTGGATCAATGGTGTTACGTATACAACATCCACCAACAGCCCAATTCATACATTAACCAACGTTGCGGGTTGTGATAGTACCATTCACCTCAATTTGACAATCAATGCTCCTTCTTCTTCGGTAGATGTGGTAACAGCTTGTGGTTCTTACACTTGGATGAATGGAATTACTTACACTGCTTCCAACTCGAGTGCAACACATCAGTTGACCAATGCTGCTGGTTGTGACAGTACTATCACACTAAACTTGACGCTGAATGCTGCTTCAACTACAACACAACTAATAAATGCTTGCGAACCATATACTTGGATCAATGGGGTTACCTATTATGCTTCAACTTCAACACCAACAGTTGTTTTAACGAATTATTTGGGATGCGATTCGATAATAACCTTGAATTTAACAATGAACCAACATTCTTATGTTGTCAATACCATAACTGCCTGTGATAACTACACGTGGATTGATGGCATTAATTACACCAGTTCAACCACAACACCTCAATTCACACTTACCAATAGTGCAGGTTGTGACAGTATAATAACCCTACATTTAACAATTAATTATGCTACAACTAGCACCGAAACAGTGACCGCATGTGATGCTTATACTTGGATTAACTGTGTAACCTACACCACTTCAGCAAACAATATAACTCATGTAATTCCGAATGCAGTTGGATGTGATAGTATCATTACGCTTAATTTGACTATTTTACCTTCAAGTAATTCAACGGATGTGGTGGTTGCTTGTGGCTCCCATACTTGGATGGATGGAATAACTTATTATAGCTCAACATCAACGCCGTCTATTGTTTTGACGAACCAACTAGGTTGTGATTCGATTGTGACATTGGATTTAACAATAAATCAACCGTCTTTTGTAATAAATACGATTACTGCATGCGATAACTATACGTGGATTGATGGCATTAATTACACCAGTTCAACCTCAACACCACAGCACATCTTGACAAATAGTGCAAGTTGTGATAGCATCCTAATACTTCATTTAACAATTAATCATGCTTCAAGTAGCACCGAAACTGTAACAGCTTGTGGTTCTTATACTTGGGTCAATGGTTTTACCTATACTGCATCAACAACGAATGCAACGTATACCATTCCGAATTCAGCAGGCTGTGATAGTATTATTACACTTCATTTAACGATTCGACCGACAACGAATTCAACAGATGTAGTAGCGGCATGTAGCTCCTATATCTGGATGGACGGAGTAGCATACACTTCTTCCAACACTACAGCGACACATTTGTTAACCAATGTAGCAGGATGTGACAGTTTAGTAACATTGAACTTGACGATTTACCCGCCAAAATCAACCTATCATATTGTTCAGTCCTGTGAATCGTATACCTGGATTGACGGAATAAACTATTCCACATCAACAACCACGCCTACTTATGTATTACAAGCTGCCTCTGGATGCGATAGTATTATATATTTGAATCTAACGGTCAATGATATAGATACTTCTTTAACCGTTAATGGTAATACAATCACAGCGAATCAAAGTGGAGCAAGTTATGAATGGATCAATTGTGATAATGGAGGTCAACCGATCCCAGGAGAAACCAATCAAACCCTTGTAACAGGAATTGATGGTAATTATGCAGTTCGAATTACACTTGGAACTTGTACAGAACTATCTCGATGTGTTAAAATAGGTAGTTTGAATATCAATGTGACTGATTTTGAGCAATTGATGGTTTTCCCCAATCCTACATTTGATCTAGTGAATATCGAAACAGACTTGCTCGTAGAAAGTATTCATATATTCAATACCTTAGGTCAAATCGTTCAAATTGAATCAAGTAAAATTTTTTCAATGAAAAACCTGTCTACTGGAACCTATGTATTGAAAATTAAAACAGATACTGGTGTAATTACACGTCAATTAATAAAAGAATAGGGTAGTATCAACATAGAATCTGAGGTTATTAATGTGGAATGAGTAACGACTAATATTGACATGTTGTTTGCTCTTAGTACTGTAAATGAATCGTATAAACGGGGATTCGAATAAAATAGTTGATTTATTAACAAACCGCGCTTGGATTTCTTGATACGCATATATTATTTCGGTATATTCGCGTAACTATTAATTGATATGATAAATCAAACTATTTCCATCAAGGTAACTCCCACTCAAGAGCCCAAAATTGACGCTGTTGACTGGGAGAACTTACCATTCGGGAAAGTGTTCTCTGATCACATGTTGGTTATGGACTACAAAGATGGAGCTTGGCAAGATGCCGAAATCATTCCTTTTGGTCCAATAGCCATGCACCCCGCAATGTCTGCCATTCATTATGGTCAATCCATTTTTGAAGGTTTAAAGGCAAATAAATCTGATAACGGAGACTTATTGATCTTCCGTCCAGATATGAATGCCAAACGCTTCATCGAATCAGCTGAACGTATGTGTATGCCTGCGATTCCTGAAGATGTATTCGTTGAATTGGTGCGTAAATTGGTCGAAGTTGAAAGCAATTGGATTCCCTCCAAAGAAGGATATTCATTGTATATCAGACCGTTTATGTTCGCAACAGATGAGTTCATAGGTATTCGACCTTCTGAAACCTATCGTTTCGTTATTTTCACTTGCCCAGTTGGTGCGTATTACAGTGAGCCTGTCAATGTAAAAATTGAAGAACATTATACCCGTGCTTCTGAAGGTGGTGTTGGTCGTGCAAAAGTTGCCGGTAATTATGGCGCTGCTTTAGCTCCAGCTCGTATTGGACAACAAAATGGCTACCATCAATTACTTTGGACGGATGGTAAAACCCATGAATACATCGAAGAATCAGGTACAATGAACATTGTATTTGTGATCAACGGGGTAGTTGTTACTCCATCAGAAGATGCAGACACGATTTTAAGAGGTGTTACCAAACGAAGTGTTGTTGAATTGGCTCAACATTGGGGAATACCAGTTGAAGAGCGCAGAATCACGGTGAAAGAAATTGTGGAAGCAAACAAAAACGGTACACTCACCGAAGCTTTTGGAGCAGGAACAGCAGCAACAATAGCGCACATTGCTAAAATTGGTTTCCGAGATGGTGATTTGATCTTACCTCCAATTGAAGGTAGAACATTCTCGAATCGTGTATTTGCTTACTTAAACGACCTTAAAGTTGGGAAAGCGGAAGATCCGTTCGGTTGGATGTTAAAAGTCTGATGATCAGTATGAAACTAGTAGGAGGCATGAAAATGTCTCCTTTTTTTATGGATTTTTCCACTTATTGACATCTCTATACCATAAAATCGAGCACCATGAAATGTTTTTTTCTTTTCTTGATCCTTGTAGTTACAGGCATCGCAAATGGGCAAACGGTTCTTAAAATTGTGTCCATTGATAAAATGACTCAAGATCCAATTGGTCATTCTTCTGTTGAAGTACTTGAAGGAACAACGGTTGTTCGGTCGACTTTCTCTAGTCGTAATGGAATTACCTACGTTCCTGTCACTGGACGCGATTCCGTAACGATAACTTGCTCTCACATCGCTTACGGTGATGAAACACGCATACTTTCACCGAAAGATCTCAATCGAGATACACTCAAAGTGACTGTCTATATGCGGTATTCTAAAACATTGGAGGAATTTGTGGTATACCCAGCCGGTGTTCCGAAACCTATTTTTACTTCACAACGTGTTTCTGTAGACGACTTTGAATTCCTTCCAGATGGACGTATGTTATTATTAACCTATGCTAAAAATAAAAAAAGAGGAACAGAATTGTTTCTTTATGATGGAACAGATATTCAAGCAGAAATTCCGTTCGAGAAAGACGAATTTGGTTTAGAGCTCATCAAAGATTTTCGTGGAAACCCGCATGTGGTAACGGATAAGAATGTATATGGAATTACCGCAATTGATAACAATGTAGCAATCGGTGGTCTCGAAAAAGAATACTTCATGAGTTATATTGCGCCAATTGTTGATACGTCTGTTTCGAAGTATTTTTTCTCCAATTTTAATGATCTCTATCCAGCATTTGAGTACTTCTCGTATGATTTACTCGATTCTACTTACCGGAAAATCGCCAATGTAGAAGATGAATTAATGATGGAACTCTACCGGTCTGAATACAAATGGGTAGATGTGCGCACAAAATTGTGGGCAAAAGAGAAAGAAAATGAAACAGGAATTGATGCAGAAATTTGGGTAGGAGCATCCTATTTTACACAATCCATTTACTACAAAGAATTGTATGCCCCGTTGTTTAAACGAAATGATACGCTCTTTCTGTTCGATCATTATAAAAATTTGCTTTTCCGATATGATGATAAAGGAAATCAACTAGACAGCTTGCCGATCTTTTACCATTTACAAGCTAAAAAAACAGGTTGGAAAAAACAATTGATCCAAGATCAAACAACGGGTGAAGTTTACATTGTTTATGAGAATACGGGACAATACAAATTACAACGCATTGATTTGGTAACGGGGCAATTACAAGAGATTATTCCATTGCATTATAAATACCCAGATAAAATATTGATTCGCTCAAATAGCATTTATTATACCTATCACGAATTTGAAACAGCGAAAAAAAAGTACTTGTATGCTGAAAGAATGCCGTTGACATTTCCATTAGTACGTATGCAGAGTGGAGATTCATTGGTGAAACAAACTGACTAAAAAGGCAAATGGAGCAAAGACGGGCGTCCTCACTCCATTTACTAATCAACCTAACCTAACCACCTAAATCAGTTCAAAGATACAATTAGATTATTAAAATGCAAACGCTTGTTTATTTATTTTATAAACAATTTTTTCCTTCCCATTGGTCCTTCACAGAATAGTAAGTCTAGAATGCATGGATTTGCTCGAAATCCTACATGTTCAAAAAGTACTTGTGTATAGGGAAGACTAATGAAATTTACCGGTTTTTCTGATTCAAATGAAAGATTTCTCAAATCGAGTACATCTTCAACTATTTGTTTGTAATCTGAAGTGTGAGTAAATTCTATACGACAATCAAATAATGCTGCAATTTTTTGTGTGATCAATGTATTGTAAGCAACCAAATTGGATTCTTTCCAAAAAACCAAGGCATGAATATCGCTTGCGTAATGCTCAAAATAGGGAGAAGATGCATAAGCACTTTGTATGGAACGCCAATGATTATTTCGCCAATCTTGGTGATCTGAAATACACATTTCTAGTGTACTCGTCTTTGAACCATGAATACGATCAACGGGTAAAGTCAAGCGCTGTTCACCTTGTTGCCCTAAGATTACACAACGATTTCTAAATGTTTGTTTCGGAAAGGTATCACACACTTCTAACTGTACAACATCGAATTGCAACAATTGCTGAAAATAAGCTATACTCCCGAAATAGGCTGTCGGAAACAGTGCAGACATTAATGAATGACCTTGAAAATACGATCCGTTCTTATGCCAAGGGAACCTTTAGAAAACCAAACAATCGAAGCACGACCAACAATATGATCTTCAGGAACAAATCCCCAAATACGTGAATCTGCTGAATTGTAACGGTTATCTCCCATCATCCAGTAATAATTCATCGCAAATTTGTACGTCGTTACTTTTTTACCATCAATGAAAATTCCGTTAGAACGTTCACTCAATGTATGACCTTCGTAAGCGGTGATAATTCGTCTATACCATGCAATATTTTCTTTCGTCAACTTTACAACAGCTCCTTTTTTAGGAATGCGGAATTGTTGGAAATCAGTAATGGTATTATTGATTGCTGGATCTTTGGGGAATGTTCTCAAATTTTCAAATAAGTTCATTCCAGTTTCTTTATTCCCAGGAATCTTAGAGTATTGCGGTGTTAAACTTAATTTCAATGTATTCGGATAACGCTTGTTGATTTGATTGTATTTTTCTTTCGTTAAGAATACAGCGTCCATTCCGTTTTGATTGTAAGAAAAATCACCTTCTGAGCGGTAAAGTCCAAATCCTTGTAAGGCGCTTTCAGAAATTGAATTTCCGTTGACAAAATCAAACCGCATATTTTGTGTTGGAGATTTAAAAGCAGGTTTTCCATTCACGTAAAGAATAGATTTCTTGATTTCCAATACATCACCTGGTATTCCTACACAGCGTTTAATATAGTTCTCACGTTTATCTACTGGTCTGAATACAAGTCCAAAGTGATTGATTGGCGCGCCACCTGTTGCATAATAAATCTTACGATCTCTCATTTCAACACGTGCGATACTTTTCCATTCATCTATATTCTTGATGAAAGTTCTAAAATAGTAGTCTTGCATTTCCTCATTGCTAGCTGAATCAATTTTCGCAGATACTTCTGGCGTAAGTGCAGTGTTGAGAGGATTATATACTTTGTTATACTTGTCTGAAAGTTCTTGTTTTTTTGCGTTTAACTCATTATTCGGTGTAGTTTGATAATAGTAAAATGCCTCTTCGATTAATTTCCCATGATAATCATGTCCCATCAATCCATCTGGAACACGTGGATCGTAAATCGCCGTATCTCCAGATGGGAAGTTAAATACGACCACATCATTTCGGTTTACTTTACCAATTCCTGGAAGCCGTGTGTACGAACAAGTTTCCAAAGTAGAGTAGGAGCGAATGTTCAACCACGGAATGGTATTGTGTACCAAAGGAAAGGATAAAGGTGTAACAGGAACTTTTGGTCCATACGCTAATTTATTCACGAATAGGAAATCGCCGACCAACAACGTTTTTTCCATTGATCCTGTAGGAATCTGGAAAGGTTCAAATACATACGTTCGGATAATACTCGCAGCAATCAACGCAAATAAAATAGAATCACCCCATTCTTTAAATTTGGATTTTTTCCCCGGTTTACTAGATCTAAAACTCAAGACCATTGCAACTGCATGACCTACAACTGGTAAGGAAATAAATAACACCAAATGATCTCCATTTGCACGAATATCAACATCTTTTGGATTAGCCCAGTTGGTTTCTGGGATAGCAGTCAATTTTTCATTATTCGCAATTTTCCATAGAATCAAGTAAGGAAAGAAAATTCCTTGGGCAGTGTCACCCATTGTAAAATAACCAAAACGACGAATGTAACTCACGTTAGCAACCATCCACATAATGATATGAACGCCAGGGAATAGCATCAAAAGACACCACCATGGTTTTTTCATTCCAGCTTTAAAAACATAGAAGTAATTCAATCCTGGAATCATTGCTTTCCAAGAATCGTAACCCAATCGCTCAAAACTTTTCCACCACATGGCAAGGTAGGGGTGAACAATCAATAAAAAAAGGTAGAAATATAGTGCGTTCATAACTTATAAAGATAATACATCGCGCATGGTGAAGATTCCTTTTTTATCAACAAGGAATTCTGCAGCAATAACAGCTCCAAGGGCAAAACCTTTTCTACTGTGCGCTTCATGGGTTAGTGTAATTGTATCTATTTCAGAGGTGTATTTGATCGTATGCGTACCAGGAACTTCTGGTAATCGCAATGCTGTTAAGCCAATTTGTTGTGAAGAAATAACGGGAGCTTCTCCAATACCACAAGCCCAAGAGCTGTAGTTTTGGTGGTTTTCTACAATTCCATCAGCTAAAACGACAGCGGTTCCACTAGGAGCATCGAGTTTTTGAATGTGATGAATTTCTTCAATGCTAGCTGTGTAATCACTGTAAGGTGACATCAACTGAGCCAAACGTTCGTTGAGCTGGAAAAAAATGTTTACGCCAATACTAAAATTGGAAGCATGAAGTAACGTTCCTTCCGAATCTGCTACCAATTGGGTTACCATTGGCAACTGTTCTTGCCAAGCCGTTGTTCCTACGACTATTGGAAGGCGACTTTTTAGACAGTATTCAATATGTGGGATTGCCAAAATAGGTTGAGAAAACTCAATCGCAACATCAGCGGTGTGTAAGTCAACAGTTTCTAATGGATTCGAGGAATTCACACGAAAGGCAATGCTGTGACCACGCTCTTCAGCAATGGCTTCAATTGCTTTCCCCATTTTTCCATACCCTATTAATCCTATTCTCATTGTGTCAAAAATAATCAATCTCTTTTGCCGACGAAGGTTTTAACGAAATTTAAGTTGTATTCCAATCCCAACACTGTAATTTGATAGAACAGTTGGTTGCATGGAAACGGTTAAATTATCTCCTACATCAAAATTCACAAAATGCGCCTCAACTCCCGCGTCAACAACATTTAATAAGTATACAACTCCTAAAGCTAGCAGTGATAAATCCCTTCTTGTTCGATGTATGGCATACAATTGTAACAAACCGTCATCATCGTATTGTAAAAATTGATCAGATGGCAGATTCCCAGCTATTCGACTTTCGTATTCACTTCTTAAATCGTTTTTTAAGGTATTGTTCTGAATCAAAAAATAAGTCGCTGTTCCCAATCCGGCGTAGATCAATGGCACTTTCCAATAGGCTTTTTTTTGTCCTTTTGGCATCGCAAGATGATTGTAAATTTGCCCTGAACCGGGCACTACTGCCGAGAAAATAACCGCTTTTTTGACTGAATGCGTTGTGTCACGAATTGTTGAAGTTGTTGAGTCAGTTTGAGCCAGTAACGGCGAAACGATGGTACACAACAAGATCAGCGACAGAATAGAACGCATGTTTATTTATTCATCAATTCGATAATACGATTCAAATCAACTTCGGAGGAAAAATTGATGATGATCTTTCCATTTCCTTGTGGTGTTTTTTTGATTTCCACTTTAGAAGAGATTTTATCACTCAAATGATACCTAAAAACTTCCTGAACAGTTGATATTTCCGAAGCAGCAGTTTTTTTGATAGCAATTGCATCAATCGGTTCTTTGGATTCTCCTGTACGAATCAATTCTTCAATTTCACGAACTGAAAGTTGGAAATCGATAATTTGTCGGTAGAGTTCTAATTGACGTGCTTCATCTCCAGCAGAAACGAGTGCTCGAGCATGTCCCATAGAAATAAGACTATCTCGCACACCCAATTGTATTTCAGCGGGTAATTTCAGTAAACGCAAATGATTGGTGATACTGGAACGACTTTTCGATACTTTTTGACTCAATTGATCTTGTGTCAAATCACATTCATCAATCAATCGTTGGAACGAAAGTGCAACTTCTATTGAATTAAGGTCTTCACGTTGAATGTTCTCCACCAAAGCCATTTCAAGCATGGTTTGATCATTCGCAACACGAACATAAGCTGGAACTTCTGTGAGACCTGCCATTTGAGATGCTCGGAAGCGACGTTCACCTGAAATCAATTGGTAATTATCACGACCAAGTTTACGAACCGTTAATGGCTGAATAATACCATGTATAGCAATGGAAGAAGCCAATTCTTGTAAAGCTTCCTTTTCGAAATTTGTACGTGGATTAAACGGATTTGCCTCAATTGCAGCAATGGGTAACAATGCCACACCTCCCGCAACTACGGTAGGAGCTTGGGTTGTTGTAATATCCGTAGAAGAACTGTCAAGCAACGCGCCCAGTCCTTTACCCAATGCAGAACGTTTTTTTGGATTAGATGTCATTACCTACCTGAAATTGTTTGTCGTTGTTTCCGATTTTTGTCAAATTATTGCGTTGCAGTAATTCGCGGGCAAAATTAAGGTAATTTATTGAACCTTTACTAGTCGCGTCATGCATAACGATCGTTTCCCCAAAACTTGGAGCTTCACCTAATTTTGTATTGCGATGAATTACGGTATCAAATACCAAATCTTGAAAATGTGTTTTCACTTCTTCTACCACTTGATTGGCAAGACGTAAACGTGTGTCGTACATCGTCAAAACAATTCCTTCAATTTCCAAATCCGGATTTAAACGACCTTGAATAATTTTGATTGTATTGAGCAATTTACCCAAACCTTCTAATGCAAAGTATTCACATTGAACTGGAACCATCACGGAATCAGCAGCGGTTAAGGCATTTACAGTAATTAAACCCAATGAAGGTGAACAATCGATGATAATAATATCGTAATCATCCTTGATCTTATCCAACGCTTGTTTCAGCATGTGCTCGCGATTGGGCAAGTTGATCATTTCCAATTCAGCACCAACTAAATCAATGTGGGAAGGAAGGATGTATAAATTAGGGTTGGTTGTTTCAAGAATCAACTCAGCAGGATGAACATCATTGATCAAACAATCGTAAATATTACGCGTTTTCTTTGGATCCAAACCAACACCAGAAGTAGCGTTTGCTTGCGGATCGGCATCAACAATCAATGTTTTATACTCAAGCACACCAAAACAACCGCCTAGATTAATAGCCGTAGTTGTTTTTCCAACACCTCCTTTTTGATTCGCAATAGCGATGATTTTACCCATGTTTCGGAATAATTTGTGGCTAAAGATACGCTTTCCAAACGAGGAAAAGGAAACCAATGACAGGTTTATTTATTAACCAAATGGGTGTTAATTAGGTTGTGAAAAATTGAACTAATTGACAGGCAATTAATTTGACAAAAGTTGGTTTCTCCAAAAACAATTGGATTAGCTGAAATTAAATAACTTTCTTGCTACGCTTAGTGATTGTGAGAAGACGTTGTTTTGTTCTTTAAAGTTCACCTATTGTGAATGGGGTTATTTTTTCTTTTTCTTAGGTTTCTTTCCACCATTTGCAAAAGAATCAGCTGCATCTTTTTCCTTGCGGTGTTTACGTGCATTGTATCTTTCAAGTGCGGTTGTTGGTTCACCTTTAGCTGCTGTTTCCTCCTTTTTCTCAGCATCCAAACCTTCCACATTTTCTGGAGTTACAGCAATGTGAATTTCTTTTCCAGCTGGTGAACCTGAACTTGTAGGATCGATCCATTTATTCGCCATTTCTGTTTCTTCAATTTCCTCTGTTCGTGGATTGATCGATTTAACAGTGATGGATTCAACCTTAGGATTTACACCAATTTCGTCTTCCATCAACACCCATTTGTTGTTTTGAAACACATAAGCATCGTAAGACATATCAGGAACGTAGAACTCATAAAAGCCCTCCATTGTTGGGGATTCTGGTGAAAGGTGATCAAAGATAATGCGTTTGTGTTCCGCATCCCAACGCAATGACATGACAGTCTTTTCAGAATGTTCCATGTAGATCCTGCGTTTCAATCCATCTACTGTTTTAAAAATGGGAGTTCCCAATTTAACGGTGTTACCTGAGAAATAAAGTACATCGATGAGTTTAATATTACTCATGGTGGTCCCTCCATCCCAACCTAAAAGTGTGTAATACGTTTTATTGCTTTTTTCAACCGGGACGATATCATAATAAAGTGCACCATACCAATTGTCAGCTTCCAACACTTCATCTGTTTTCATGGGCAACATAAACGAATTATCAACGAGTTCAATAACAGTATGTTCGCCAACCTTGCCAGTATTCTTTAATACAAAGGCATAGTATTTTTGGGTTTGATCGTCTTGCTCTACGTTCCAAGAAAAAATGCGCAGTTGATTATCAGAACTGGTTATTTTTCCGATGGTTCTTAGATTGCTAAATGGAAATGTAAAAGCTGTTGGTTCATGTAACGAAGCTTCTAATTGTTTTTTGAATTGTGCATTCCAATTATTCTTCGCTGCATCATTTCTAGCAGCACGTAAAGAGTCAAGCAAGGTTTGCAATTCAACTTCTTGCTGAATAATTGCATCTTGGCCCATCAATGAAGATGAAAACAAGTGCGTGAAGATCAGAAAGCCTAGAATGTTTTTCATGCTCGTTTTAACGCTTAAAAAGATTATTCGTTACACTAAAATTAGGGTAAAATTCAGTAACAACGAGAATTATAAGTGCATGAAATCTTTTTTAGCCAATAATTCATCTTCTGATTCACGGAAATCAGGATCATCCACACAACAATCTACTGGACAAACAGCAGCGCATTGCGGTTCATCGTGAAACCCAACACATTCTGTACATTTTTCTGTTGCAATGAAGTAAACATCCATGTCTACTGGTTCAAATGCTTGTTCAGCATCAATTTCTTCACCATTCAACGTGCGAATCATACCTTTCAAAGACGTCCCATCAGAGTAATGCCATTCAGCACCACCTTCATAGATTGCGTTGTTCGGACATTCTGGTTCGCATGCACCACAATTGATGCATTCGTCTGTTATAATGATTGCCATAGCTGCGTTTTTTGAGTGCAAATATAATAAGGCTAGGACAAATAATTAGTGACTTTTGTTCATTATATTATTTGTGATGAGACAAAAGAACTAATTTTGCACCGTGAAAAAGGAAGAGATTGTTGATTTAATGCTCAAATTGGGTGATTTGTTTCGCGCCTTGGGTTCGGAAAAAGAATGGTCAGGATTCGAGATTGGCTTAACGCAGGAGGAGTATTGCGATCTTCAAAGCTTGTTAGGAAAAGTACATATTTACAATCCGTGGTTTACCCATGAATCAGTGTTGTATGCTTTAACTTCTTTAGGTGAAATGCTTGAGAAAGAATCGCTTTTGCCGTTTGCATCAAATTACACGTATGCAACTCATCCAAAACGTGTCGCAATCATTATGGCGGGTAACATTCCAATGGTTGGATTTCACGACGTACTGTGTGTCTTATTATCAGGGAATACTGCATTGTGTAAAATGAGTTCGACGGATAAACATTTATTACCGGCTTTTACTCAAGTCTTAGAAAAATGGAATCCTGCAATAGCTGAACATTTACAGTGTTTTATCGGTCCAGTGAAAGATATGGAGGCTGTAATTGCTACTGGAAGTGATAATTCGGTGAGTTATTTTGATCAATACTTTGGTAAATACCCGCATATTTTTCGGAAAAACAGAACTTCAGTAGCTGTCTTGAATGGAAAGGAGTCGAAAGATGAATTAAAATTACTTGGAAACGACATGCTTCGGTATTTTGGATTGGGTTGTCGGAATGTTTCCAAATTGTTTGTACCACTTGATTTTAATTTAGATCGCGTTTTCGAAGCAATTGTAGACTTTGGAGGAATTGTCAATCACCACAAGTTTGCCAATAATTATGATTACAACAGAACCATTTATCTGATGAATAGCGTTCCGTTTCTCGATAATAATTTTTGTTTGATGCGGGAAGACGATTCCTTGTTTTCGCCATTGTCCGTTTTTCATATCCAACGTTACACAGAAATAGAGGAAGTAACTCGCTTTATTCAGGAGCATGAAGCATCCATTCAAACCATTGTTGGGCATAATTTCCAGTCTTTTGGGAGTGCGCAGTTGCCATCAATCAGTGATTTTGCTGATGGAATCGATACGATGAAATGGCTTTCTGGACTCAATTAGAAATGTGCTTTTCACCTTTATGAACAATTTTTATAAAAGTTATTGACATTTTATGTAACAATTGTTGATAACTAGCGTAATGGTAGCAAAATCTAAAGCTTTTTGTTATGCGTTTTGTTCCAGTTGCTTGTAGTTTAGCCATTTCTTCACTTGTGTTTGGGGGTAATCTTCCTGAGAAAAGCTATACACAAATTGAATATGTGCAAATGTGGTCTACATCTGCGATTTCTCAAATGAAAATCCATAAGATTCCTGCTAGTATAACCTTGGCTCAAGGGATCTTAGAGAGTGGAAACGGCAATTCTGAATTGGCTCGAAAAGGAAATAATCACTTTGGGATAAAATGCCATGATTGGACTGGTGAAACCATTCATATAGATGATGATAAAGCAGCCGAATGTTTTCGTAAGTACACATCTGCTGATGAATCCTACAAAGATCACAGTTTATTTTTGACGGGTCGTACGCGTTATGCTAAGTTGTTTGCTTTTCCAATTAACGATTACAAATCGTGGGCAAAAGGACTCAAAGATGCTGGTTACGCAACGAATCCGAAATACCCAGAACAATTAGTAGAGTTGATTGAACGCTTGCATTTAGAAAAATACGATGAGCAAGTAAGTCCAAAAAACGACAAAGGGTCAGAGTTATTAGCAGAAGAATTAGAAAAAGCTCCTAAAAGCGAAGAAAGCAATGCTGTTGCGTATCAAGCGCATTCAGTAAAGATTCATAAGAATAAAATCAATTACATCGTTGCTCGAAAAGGAGATACGTATTATAAGATTTCGAAGGAATTCAATATGGGAATGTGGCAATTGTACCGATACAATGATTTTGCAACCAAAAAGGATTTGTTGGAGGAAGGTGATATCGTTTACTTACAACCAAAACGAAATAAAGCAAAAGAAAAGGGAGCTACCTATATTGCACCTAAAAACACGACTATTACAGCTGTTTCGCAATCTGAAGGAATTAAGTTAGAGTCGTTAATGGAATTGAATGGTATTTCATCTGCGGATGAAGTTGTCCAAAAGGGGCAGAAAATTCTTCTACGTTAGGTCGTTGAACGAGAGAAGTTAATTGTTGTTGTTTGTTAAAACGCCTGTTGGATTGACCATCAGGCGTTTTTTAGGTTATTAAATTCTAGGATTTCAATAATGAAAACATTAATCTACCTATTTAGTATACTTTTACGAATAAAAAATCGGTTTAGTGAATGGGTTAGGAATAAAAGAAACTTTTGTTATTTTTGGTAAAAACAGTGCTATATGAAACCTTCAAGTGAATTATTCAAGCTGATCAAATCTCTGACCAAATCAGAAAAGCGTTTTTTTAAACTATCGTCGGCATTGCAGGCAGGTGAGAAAAATTACCTGAAAATTTTTGACTATATTGAAAAACAAGATAGTTACGATGAAGAAGAATTGAAGACTGTTTTTGAAAATGAAGTCTTCATTAAACACCTACCATCTGAAAAAAATCACTTGTATCGATTGATTTTAAAGAGTCTACGTGTTTATTACAGTGAGCAATCTGCGTCAAGTATTTTGAAGCAAGAATTGAAAAATGTAGAGATTTTGTACAACAAAGCACTTTATCGGGAATGTGAAAAATTCGTTCAACGAGCGAAAAGTGTTGCAATGGAAAACGAAGAGTTTTATTACTGGTATGAATTAATTTCTTGGGAAAAACGACTCTTAGAAGCTGCTTACGAAGAAGGAGAATTTGGTCGTGACCTGGATACCTTAGTAATGGAAGAAGAGGAGGTGATTTCGAAATTGAGAAACCTAGCTGAATACCAAATCATCTACTCGAAAATAAATTTAATCTTTAGAAGTGGAGGTTTTACACGTAATGAATTTGAGCGTAAAATCGTAGAAGACATTGCTGACTATCACTTGATTAAAGGAAAAAACACCGCTCTTTCTACGCGTGCATCTTCCATGTGTTATTACATTAAAGGACTTTGTGCTGCTACCAATCGTAATTATGAAGATAGCTTCCAATTCTTCAATAGAACCCGTGATATTTTAGATAATAATCCAAAAATAAAGGAAGATTTAGGGCACCGATATGTAGCGACGCTTTCGCATCTCTTACGTTGCTATATTGACAATAATCAGTTTGAAGAAAGTGAACGCATGATCCACGAATTGCGTGCTCTTGAAGGTAAAAAAGGGTTCAATTCAATGGACATTTCATTGCGTATTTTCACGATTTCATACAACATGGAATTTGCTCTTTATCATGCAATGGGCGATTTTACCAAAACAACTGTTTTGATTCCTGAAGTGGATAAACGGGTGATCGAATTAGACGATAAAATCTCGAAAGAACAATCGATTCTATTTCAATACAATAAAGCGTATACCTATTTTGGAAATGGGGACTTTAAAAAAGCATTATCGACTTTGAATGAAGTATTGAATGACAATGAACAACGATTGCGTCAAGATATTTACAGTTTTGCACGAATTTTTAATTTAATCATCCATTTTGAATTAGAAAACTACGATTTTCTTGAATATGTCATTAAATCAACGAATCGTTATTTATCGAAACATGATCGTGATTACGAGATTGAAAACGCTGTGATTCGCCACATCCGTAAATTGGCTAAAGCCACAAGCAACGCACAACGAACGGAGATTCTGGAGAAGATGAAAGTGGAGACGGATGAATTAATGAAAGATCAGCAAGAGCGCGTAATTTTGGAATATTTCCACTTACCTGCTTGGATTGATAGTAAATTAAGTAAAACAGGATTCTCTCAATCAATTGAAAAGTATTTAGAACTTAAATTGAGCGTTTAATACAATAGATACTTGATTCGTTCTAACGTTAGCTGTGCTTCCTTGAAAAGCTGTATAACTCTTGGTTTGTTGCAATGATTTTGCAGTGGCATCAAATGTCCATTTATTCCAGCGAACTCCGATTCCTCCCGAGTAGAGATAATCAGCTTTCCCACCAAAATCGCGGATAGCAAGATCTCCTTTCGGGAAATAAGCATAGCCAGCTCTTAGAAAATAGTGCGTACGAAAAGCGATTTCTCCACCAATTCTCATATTTAATGCGCTGGTAAAACGTAAGTCAGCAGCCTTATTTTCGGGAACAAAGTCATAAGGTGCATACGTTTCATCTGTTGTTGACTTAAAATTTGCCCAACGATAATCCAAGTATTCTAAATCAATATTGATACATCCTTTTGTGCCAAAAACATAGGCAATTGAGCCAATTATTCGAGCGGGAGTTCGAAGTCGGTATTTATAATCACCTGAAGGAATCAACGTTGTTGGAACTGTGTAAATGCCATCAGAGTGAGTTGCAGTCATATTCGCATTCCACTTATCCGTTAACTCAAAATAGGTTGGGGTATGGAAAGCTAATCCTAAACGAAATGACTCAGTTGGCAGATAAATGGCGCCTATTTTGAGATTTGTTCCAGTTCCTTTGGTTGCTAAATTATAGGTATAGTCAAAACTTCGAAGACTAACGCCGACTGTATCAATCAAATTTTCATGATGCAAGGTGTTTTCTTCGTAACGTAAAAATTGCACACCAACATTTGCACCTAGATACAATTTATTGAGAAAGTTGGCGCTGTATGAAAAATGTAATTCATTGATTCCACCTTTGGTTTCAACGGATCGGGCATGAAGCATATCTCCGCTCGTTAAACGAGGAGTGTAATTGGAACCATCGTAATCAATTGCGTATGTTTCATAAGCTAATGAGCTTGAAAATGGAAAATACGTTGCTAGTTCAATAGGTGCTATTCCAGCTGCTTGACTACTGAAACCGTCTAAGAGTGATTCGAATTGCTGTCCACTGTAATTCCATTTATTATTGAAGTTTGCAACGCCCGTATAACCAAAACCAACTTGTTGATAGAGAAATCCTTCGCGTTTTGTTGAACGATCAGTAGTAATAACAAATCCAATATTCGCCAAACGCAATTTAGTTGCAGTAGAATTGGTCATTGCACCTTGAAAATCAATTTTATTGACGGAGGTCACCGTGTTTAATCCAAAGGAGAATTGAGAAGTAGAATAGCGCGCAAAACCAGCAGGATTAATCCGTGCGCATCCAATGTCTGCTCCAAGTGCTCCAAATGATCCAGCCATAGCTTCAAAGCGAGCAGAACCTTCGTTGAACGTATTCGAATAACGGTATAAATCTACTTCTGTTTGTGCGAACGATCTACTCGCAAGAAGAATAGGGATTGCGAGTAATAGTGAAAAATACTTCATAGCTGATTAGCGTCTTCCAACTGTTTTTGTACCGCCAGAAGATGATCCTCCGCCACTTGTAGATCGTGAACCTCCAGATGATGACCCGGAACTTGTCCTTCCAGTAGAAATGGTTCCAGATCCACTTGTTCTTCCTGTGCTAGTTGTTCCTTCATAGCGAGGACTAGAGCTAGATGTTCTTCCAGTAGCTGGGGAACTTGAAGTTCTACTTGTTGTCGTTGTTGGTCTTGGTGCAGTAGATGCAGGTCTTTTTACAGCAGTTACAGTTGGACCATTTGGTGTATTAACGATTGTTCTTCCAGATGAAACAGCTCCAGGACCACTACTTCTTCCAATACGATCATAATTTGTAACTGGCTTGGCTTCTGTTTTGATTGCTGGTGTTGATGGATTTATTGGAGCAGATTTATACGATTGTGTAGAATTGGAGCGAACACCACCATATCCTGAAATGCTACCTCGTGGTCCTTTGACATGAATTCCAGAATAAACAGAATTGCTAGAGTATGAATTGTTCGAATAATAATTGTTGCCATAACCACCCCAATTTCCATAAGGAGAATTAGTGTAATTCATTCCATAATAGTTATAACCATAACCATTTATCAGGTTGTAGTTACCCCAACCGTATCCCCAACCATAGTATCTTCCATAAAAATTCGAGTAATTACAAAGAGAATATCCGCTTAAAAGATGATACGGTCTAATTCCAAATGGGCTGTAGGGTTGAAAAAAGAAATCGTCGTAATAAGTAGTTTGGGGTTGAGTCGTTTGCTGATTTAAGAGAAAAGTGGCGTATTCTGTTTCATCCGAAATATCCGTGTCAGTTGGAACGTCAACAGCTTTTAATGCATAAACGTCATCATCAATCCACTTTTGAGAACTTACACAGCTCGTTAAGAGTAAACTAGCGCCAATAATTGCAGTGAAAATTTTTGTGACTATCATAACAGGTGATATTAATACTCCTTAAAGATACGGAATTTTCTACTTTTGCAGGATTGAATAATGAAAATTAACAGAATCAACGAATGGCTCAGAAATATACAACGCGAGAAGAAGACTATTCCAAATGGTACAATGAACTGGTTGGACGTGCAGATTTAGCAGAAAATTCAGGTGTAAAAGGATGTATGGTCATCAAACCTTATGGCTTTGCGATTTGGGAGAAAATACAAGCACAATTGGATAAAATGTTCAAAGAAACTGGACATCAGAACGCATACTTCCCATTGTTTGTGCCTAAAAGCATGTTTGAAGCAGAGGAGAAAAATGCAGAGGGTTTTGCCAAAGAATGTGCTGTAGTTACGCATTACCGATTAAAAACCGATCCGAATGACAAAACAAAATTAATTGTTGATCCAGAAGCTAAATTGGAAGAAGAATTGATTGTTCGTCCGACTAGTGAAGCGATTATTTGGAGCACGTATAAAAATTGGATTCAATCCTACCGTGATTTGCCAATTCTAATCAATCAATGGGCAAACGTTGTGCGTTGGGAAATGAGAACACGTATTTTCTTGCGAACAACTGAGTTTTTATGGCAAGAAGGACATACAGCACATGCGACCAAACAAGAAGCGGTTGCAGAAGCTGAACAAATGTTAGATGTCTACACTACGTTTGTAGAGAATTTTATGGCAATGCCAGTTATCCGTGGACGTAAAACTGAAAGCGAACGTTTTGCCGGAGCAGAAGATACCTATTGTATTGAAGCGATGATGCAAGATGGGAAAGCATTACAAGCTGGAACGTCGCATTTCCTTGGACAAAACTTCGCGAAAGCTTTTGATGTGAAGTTTGCTGATGCAGCTGGGAAATTAGATTATGTTTGGGCAACCTCATGGGGTGTTTCAACACGATTGATGGGCGCATTGATCATGACGCATTCAGATGATGAAGGATTGGTATTACCACCAGCTTTGGCACCAATTCAAGTGGTTATCATTCCTATTCACCGAACAGATGAAGAATTGATTGCAATCAATGAAGCTGTTGCTGTGATCCAAAGTGAATTACGTGCGTTGGGTGTCTCAGTGAAATATGATAACGATGAAAATCGTCGACCAGGATGGAAATTTGCAGAATACGAATCAAAAGGTGTTCCAGTCCGATTGGCAATTGGACCGCGTGATTTGGCAAATGGAGTAGTGGAAGTAGCTCGTCGTGATACAAAAGAGAAATTTGCCATGAATATTGAAGGTGTTGCTGCTGAAATCAGTCAATTATTGGATGCTATTCAAATAAATCTTTTCGAAACTGCAAAGGCTCGTAAAGCAGCAGGAATGCATACGGTTGATACCTATGAAGAATTTAAAACACGCTTAGAAACCGAAGGCGGGTTTTATTTAGCTCATTGGGATGGAACTTCTGAGACAGAAGAAAAAATAAAACAAGAAACAAAAGCAACCATTCGTTGTATTCCGTTGGATCAAGTTGCGGAAGCAGGAACCTGCATGGTTACAGGAAAACCTTCTACAGGAAGGGTTGTTTTTGCAAAAGCTTATTGAAACCATAAAAAAGTTTAATGTATTGAAGTCGGGATCTGTGTTCCGACTTCTTTGTTTTTCACTATTCTATGACTAATTTCCCCTTTCAAAATACAATACGATGAGTGATACCCTTATATTGATTCAAGAACTATTGGAGAAAAAAGCGGCTTTAAAGCAAGACATTTTCCAAGATACCAAACGCCAATTTGAGCGATTTAAACAACATTTGTTAGAAGAAATTGGAACGCTTCGTCATAAAATTACAGATGAACGCGTTCGTTTGCATGTGGAATACAAAGGTGAATTTCAGGTGCAAGTGTATATTGGGAGTGATGTCTTGATCTTTCAAATGCATACCAATATTTTTCGATTGCCAGAAGAACACCCACTTTGGAAAACGGAGTACTTAAAAGAGGATAAGGAGCGTGGCTATTTTGGCATTATCAATATCTACAACTTTTTGGCGGAATCGTATTTGAAGTCGCGTTTGAATGATTTGGGCTATTTAATCGGTCGGATTTTCATCAACAAAGACGAACATTATATGGTGGAAGGGAAGGGACAATTGGGTTTTTTATTCCGAGATTTAACACAAGAAGCCTTGAATGATGCGATTATGAAACACATTATTCATGTAGCATTTGTTTATGCATTAGAGTTTGATTTATTAACGCCTCCTTATGACATTGTGGCCAAAGCAACTGTAAATCAAATGTTAGAACAAAATTCTAGGGATCAAATGACCACAGGTAAGCGATTGGGATTCAAATTCGAAGCAGAAGATCACGATATTTTTTAGAAAAAAAACGTCTATTTCGTTTGCATGTAGAAAAAATCCAAGTATATTTGCACTCCGAAATTCAAAAACGGCCCATTCGTCTAGTGGTTAGGACGCCAGGTTTTCATCCTGGTAACAGGAGTTCGATTCTCCTATGGGCTGCCAAGTTTTTTGGCCCATTCGTCTAACGGTTAGGACATGCGGTTTTCATCCGTAAAATAGGAGTTCGATTCTCCTATGGGCTACAAAAAATTTAATTAAAGAAATTAACAAGTAGAAAATGGCAAATCACAAGTCAGCACAAAAGAGAATCCGTTCAAACGATGTTAAACGTTTACGTAATAAATATCAGCATAAAACAACACGTAATGCTGTTCGTAAATTGCGTGCGTTGAAAGATAAAAAAGAGGCTGAAACAATGTTCCCTGAAGTATCTTCTATGTTGGACAAATTGGCTAAACGTAACGTTATCCACAAAAATAAAGCTTCAAACCTTAAATCTGGTTTGGCTGTTTTTGTAAATAATTTATAGTCAGATTAAACGTATTTGAAGGGTCTTATTCGTCTTGTTGGCGAATGAGACCCTTTTGTTGTTTTCATACATTGCGATAATGGTTCGATTGCTTGGTTGTGTTTTACTCTTCCTTTGCTTGCCTAAACAGGGAGCAGCACAAATGCCTTTTTACCATTATTTTGAAGATTCAATCCGACCTGGTTACCGTATTTCCGGCTCATTCGATAGTATTGATGTAAAACTTGGCGTCTACCAATCTACCTTACCAACAACTTGGCGACCAACAGTGGAAGCATTTGATGTATCGCGAATGAGTGTTTCAACGCCTATTCAAGCTTTGCCCAAACGCTACAGCTCAATTCCGCATGTTGGACTACAATATGCTTTTGGTTCTAACGTCTCTCAACAAGGTGGAATCGCCTACACGCAAGCAATCACCCCAAGACAATTCATTCAATTCAATTATGTGCGTACTAGTACAGCTGGTGCTATCCGAAATGCTGCTATTGAAAATAATCATGTCGATTTAGCTCATTTGGTTCGCAAACAACGTTATGCCTCCCAATTGGAATTGTTGTTTGATGGAAGTAACCGTGGTACAAATGGCGGATTTTTGAATGATACAGTTGATGAAACAATCCCGCTTGAATTTCAGTCGGTCGAAAAGTCAACTGCACAAATCACACAACGGTATTTCCATGTTGACTGGAAAAATTTCATTTCGTTTACGAAAGATAGTTTGATTAAAACAGGTTTGTACTTGGCACCGCATTATCAAATTGAAAATAAACGTTACACAGAACAAGATGATATTGATGCGGTTTATGGAGTTGTGAACATTGATTCCAATGAGACAAATGATTATTGGGAGCGCTCAGAAATAGGAGGGACTGCTGGCTATTTTTTCCACACCAAACATTTATCAATCAACGGTGGTCTCAAATCAACGTATTGGGATTTTGATAATTTAAGTCGAAAGAGTGATACGTTAGAAGTTGGAATTGTAAGTTATTTGATCATTGACGTAAAGGATGCTTTACAATTAAAAGCTTCAGGTACTTATACATTTATTGGAGCGAATGGTGAAAAATCGATCAATAGTCAACTCAACTATTCACATCGATTTGCGTCGTTAAGAATAAATGCCTCGTTCAATCAATGTTATCCAACCAATGTTCAGCGATCTTATTTCAGCAATGTTTTGAATTATTCATGGCAGACCAAAACACTAATAACGACTACCAAAATTGCTGCTACTATTCAATCGAATTCTTCTAAAGTTCCTGTTGATATTGGGTTTTCTTTTCAAAATACTGCAAATAATCCATTCTTCATTGGTGATACTTGGCGACAAGATACTTTAACCAATTTATCTTTTTTAAATGCGTTTATTCGGGCAGATTTAAGCTGGCGAAAGCTGTTTTTTCAACCACTTGTCCGCTTTCAACAAAGTAATTTTGATTTTGTTCCAACCTTTCAAGCTTCTGCACGATTAGGTTTTAATGGCTTTTTGTTCAAAGCAAAAAAATTACGTGCAACAATTGGTGTAGATTTAGGTTACTGCTCCTCATTTAGTTTGTTGGACTACATTCCGATGGTTGATGCCTATACCTTGCCAGGGAATTCAGCTTCATTCAAACGCTATGACGCAATGCCGAAAATCCACTTTTTCACGCAATTTGAATTGGGTTTTTTCAGATGGTTTATTCGTGTTGAAAACATTGAACAAACATTTTGGACACCGACGAATCAAGAAAATTTAGGCTATCCAGTCGTTCCAATGCAATTAAGATTGGGATTGTCTTGGGATCTATTTAATTAGGCTCTTCTTAAAACACCAAACAACTGAATTTAAGTGCCGATTGTTAATCGGATACTTTTTCTAACAGGCTTAAGAGCAGCGTGATGTCCGTTGTTGAGTGAACAATACATTGAATTATTTTGTTGCGGACATTTACTAAAAAATTGGCTCAACTTAAATCTAAAACGCATAAAAAAACCGAGCAATAAACTCGGTTTTAGTATTGTAAAAAGAAGGGATTAATAGTAAATCAAACGACGTACTTTAGTAATATACTTCGCCATTCGAATCACTTGTTTTGTATATCCAAACTCATTATCGTACCAAGCATACAATACAACGCTTTTTCCGTCTGGAGAAACAATTGTAGCATGAGAATCATAAACAGAACAACAGGTATTTCCAATGATATCACTTGAAACCAATTCAGGATCATACGAATAGAAGATCTGATTGACTAATTCGCCTTCCAACGAAGCACGACGAATGACGTTGTTTACTTCTTCAATTGTTGTTTCACGTCCTAATTCCAACGATAAAATAGCCAATGAACCATTTGGCATTGGAACACGAACAGCATTGGCTGTCAACTTATCTTTTAAATCAGGAATAACTTTTGTTACAGCAGCTCCAGCTCCAGTTGATGTGATCACCATATTGATTGCTGCAGAACGACCACGACGAGAACTTTTATGCATATTATCCAACAAGTTTTGGTCATTGGTATAAGCATGAACCGTTTCAATGTGTCCTTTATTTACCCCAAATTCGTCATTGATAACTTTGAGAATCGGAGAAATTGCATTTGTTGTACAAGATGCCGCAGAATAGATTTTTTCTGTTTCAAGTTCCAATGTTCCTTGATTAATTCCATAAACAACATTGGGGATTTCTTTTCCAGGAGCTGTTAATAAAACGCGAGAAACACCTTTTGCTTTTAAATGACGCGATAATGCTTCACGGTTGGTGAAAACACCTGTATTATCAATAATCAACGCATTGTTAATTCCATATTGTGTATAATCAACGTCTTCTGGATTGCTTGCATCGATCATACGAACAATTTGTCCGTTGATAATCAAGGATTTATTTTCTAAATCTTCTACAACGCTTCCTTTGAAAGCACCGTGAACAGAATCACTTCTTAACAAAGCGGCACGTTTTACGATGTCTTTATCTGAAGAACCACGAGTAACGATGGCGCGCAAGCGCAATTGTTGACCTTTTCCAGCTTGTTTAATCAATTCACGAGCTGCCAAACGTCCAATACGACCAAAACCATACAAAACAACATCACGTGGATTAAAACCATCACCACTTCCTTTTGCGAATCCAGTCAATTTATTAGAAAGGAAGTCAGCTTTCGAAGTGAATTGTGCCGATTCTGCTTCCCATTGGCTAGCTAACTTACCAATGTCAATTTTTGCAGGAGCTAAATCCATTTTCAACAATTCTTCAGCAAGTGCAGCACTTGTTACGATGTCGATTGGTTTGTTAACTACTGTTGCTGCATATTCGTGCAAATTAAGAATCTCTGAAATGGTTATATCCATTAGGTGATTACGGAATAAAACGAGTTCAATTCCTTTGTCGTACAACAACTCACCTACGTGACTTGACAATTTAACAGCGGCGCGTTCACGTTGAACGTGCGAGTTGAGTTCTTTTTCGTAGCCTACTGCAGCTTCCATCTGGTATTATCTATTGATTATTAAACGATTACTTGCTTTTCCTAAAACTAAAAAAGGCCGCCCGCGATGCAGACAGCCTTTCCTGTTATCCTAAATATGCTTTTAACAACTTATTGCGAGAGGTATGTCGCAGTCGTCTAATTGCTTTTTCCTTTATCTGACGAACGCGTTCACGTGTCAGATTAAATTTAGCACCGATTTCTTCAAGTGTTAATCCGTGATTCATTCCGATTCCAAAGAATAGACGAATGATTTCACGTTCTTTATCTGTCAATGTAGACAATGAACGTTCGATTTCACGTTGCAATGATTCAGCCATTAACGCATGATCTGCTTTTGGTGAATCATTATTTGCCATTACATCCATTAATGTACCGCCATCTTCTGATGAAGACAAAGGTGCATCCATTGATACGTGACGACCAGAAACGTTTAAACTTTCCTTGATCTTATCTTCAGGAACTTCCAATGCTTCTGCTAATTCTTCAGCTGAAGGAGGACGTTCGAATTCTTGTTCTAAACGCGAAAACGCTTTATTGATTTTGTTCAATGAACCAACTTGATTCAACGGCAAACGCACAATACGTGCCTGTTCAGCCAATGCTTGCAAAATCGATTGACGAATCCACCATACAGCATAAGAAATGAACTTAAAACCACGTGTTTCATCAAATTTTTGTGCTGCTTTAATCAAACCTAAGTTACCTTCATTGATCAAATCGGGAAGGGTAAGTCCTTGATTTTGATATTGTTTTGCTACAGATACAACGAATCGTAAATTCGCTCGGGTTAGCTTCTCTAAAGCGCGTTGGTCACCTTGTTTAATACGGCGAGCCAATTCTACTTCTTCCTCAGCTGTGATTAACTCCTCTTTACCAATGTCTTGCAGATACTTGTCTAAGGATTGACTTTCGCGATTGGTAATGGATTTTGTAATCTTTAATTGTCTCATGTACTTAACTACGTATTAATAACGATTTCTTCAAATCTGAGTGCAAAGTTACGACGAAAAGAAAGTGATTTCCAAATAAAAAAGGCAGATTTTTGAGAGATTTCTTCATCTCAAAAACCATGCCTTAACGTTTTTTATACAATTTCTTAAACTATAATCCGAATCCGAGGTATTCTTTCTTACCACTTTCCATAACAACTTCAAGTAAAACACCTCCTTTGTGTTTATTCAATTTAGTTGTTAGTTGCTCAACAGATTCAATGTTTTCCTCATTAAATTTCGAAATAATCATGCCTTCATCTAATCCAAGTGATCTCAATTTTCCTGGCTCAATTATTTTTACTCGAACTCCGAAAGCAATGCCTAATTCTTTTTTCTCTTTTGCAGTTAATTCTTCAAAAGTTGCTCCTAAAGCAGACGTTTTATTCATTTCTTCTTTCGATTTCAAGTCAGTTTTACCTTCTGCTGAGCGCAAAAGCACTTCTTTGGTCTCTAGTTCGCCATCGTCATTTAAAAGTGTGATTGAAACTTTGTCACCAGGACGACGCTTCCCAATTTCTTCTTGCAATTCAGCTACTGAGTTCACAACTTTTGTTCCGATTTTTAAAATCACGGAATTGGCTTTAATTCCTGCTTTTTCAGCTCCACCATCTGCAGTTATTGAGGTGATAAAGACACCTTTTGTAGAACTTAGTTTATTTTTCTCTTTGATTTCTTGATTAATATCGGCGATTTGAACACCTAAATAGCCTCGTTGAACAATTCCAAAGTCAATCAAATCACGCATTACTTTGTTTACCAAGTTCACTGGTACCGCAAAACTATAACCAGAATAAGAACCTGTCTGGGAAGCAATGGCTGTATTGATTCCAACTAATTCGCCACGAGTATTTACCAAAGCACCACCGCTATTACCCGGGTTGACAGCAGCATCTGTTTGAATGAATGATTCAATTGGTACAGCTGTGGCTCTCGTTTTATCAGATAATAAGTTGATGTTTCGTGCTTTTGCGCTTACAATTCCAGCAGTAACCGTAGATGTTAAATTGAATGGATTCCCTACTGCTAACACCCATTCTCCAATGTGTAAATCATCACTGTTACCAATTGGAATAGCCTTTAAACCTGTTGCTTCAATTTTTAATACCGCAATATCTGTTGAAGGATCTGTTCCAATAACGGTGGCTGTGTATTTAGAATTGTCATTGAGGATCACTTCAATTTCACTGGCATCTTCGATCACATGATTGTTGGTCACAATATACCCTTCGCTTGAAACAATTACTCCAGAACCAGAGCCTGCCCCATATTGTTTATATTCCCTGTTTCCAGTTCCTGGACCATTGAAAAATTCGTAGAATGGATCTCGTTGAACAGTTGTTCTTACAACTTTTGTGGTAACATGCACCACCGAATTGATTGTGCTTTCGGATGCTTCTATAAAACCTTCTGTTCCTGCAGGCATCCCAGAATAATTAACTGTTCTTGCAAATCGATTTCCATCAATTACTTCATCTGATAAGGAGGAATGACTTGTTGCATTAAGGATATAGCCAAATGCGAACGGAATAGTTCCGCCAAGCATACCAAGACCTAGGTATTTCCAAGTATTACGCATAACTAAAAAGTGTTTTATGATATTTTCAACACAATTATAACAGGAATACCTTGATGATTGTTACTTTTGCGCTGTTAAATATTGTTAAGCAAATCCGCTGTTAATGCGGTAAAAGCATGGAAATACCATTCGTAAAATACCAAGGTGCTGGAAATGATTTTGTGATGATCGACAACCGTTCGGGGAAGTGGGATCATTTGTCCTTGAATAGTATTCGTGCCATCTGTAATCGCAAATATGGTGTTGGTGCTGATGGTTTAATCAAAATCAATGCTTCAAATGAACTCGATTTTGAAGTAGACTATTACAATGCTGATGGATCACGTAGTTTTTGCGGGAATGGTGCGCGTTGCGCTGTTGCGTTTGCTAAGTCGAGGGGGATTTATACTTCTTTTGTTCGATTTAATGCAATAGATGGTGTTCACGAAGCAAGTCAAGTGGGTGGTATTATTTCACTCATGATGAATGATGTCAACGAACTAACACAAATTGCTGACGATTATGAACTCAACACAGGTTCTCCCCATTATATTCGTTTCATAGATGATATGGAGGATTTTCCCGTATTTAAAGAAGGTGTTGCTATTCGTTATTCGGAATCGTATAAAGAACAAGGGATTAATGTCAACTTTGTTCAAATAAAAGATAAAAATCAATTGTATGTTTTGACGTATGAAAGAGGAGTAGAGGACGAAACCCTTTCATGTGGTACTGGCGTAACAGCTGCTGCCATTGCTTTTGCGGTAAAGGATCAATTGTATGGTGAACAACTCATTTCCATTCAAACAAAAGGAGGACAGTTACAAGTGACATTTAATCGTGTTGGTGAACAGTCATTTCATCATATTTATTTAATAGGTCCAGCATTGCCGGTGTTTGAAGGGGTTTTCTATGGCTGAATTTGTTTTCAACCAGCTGCAGTACGATTGGCCAACAAAATGGGTCTCTGGGACTTATTTATGGATCTGGAATCCGGATAAAATCCCGCCACATATTGGCATTTCACGCGGGCAGAATTATTTCAGTCTTACGTATCGACAATGTGAACTCCAGAAAAACGTACAATCGCTTGTGCGAAAAACAAAACGCGGAAAATTACCACTTGTATTGGTGGATCTTTCCGATTGGTCATTTCAACTTGATTTCACTACTGTTTTTCAGCAATTCGAATGCGCAAAAGAAGGTGTAGCAACCTGTTTAACACCTATAAAAGCAATAATGGGCATGGGGGATGAAATTCTTCAACTAGCCGATTTGTTGAAAGAAATTGAACGTCGTGGGGAATTAAAGCAGGTTTTTGCTGTAAATTTGGAAACTACGTATCGTGGAATTCGTGACTATTCAGTTGATGAAATCATGCGAGCGATTAAAGAATTACATGAGGCTAAAAGGTCAGAAAGTACGATTACGTCCCGTTGAAAAGGATGATGCCACTCGGTTAATGTTGTGGGAAAATAATCCGCAGCATTGGAAGGTGAGTGGTACAGAAGTTCCCTTTTCATTGAATGCAATTCTTGAATACATTGAACAAGCCCAACACATTCGTACGCACGGTCAACTGCGTTTGATTATTTGTGTGCTTGATACAGATGAACCTATTGGAACAGTGGATTTATACAATGCCGATTTTAAGCACTCAAGGGCAGCGGTTGGTATTTTAATTGCTGAACCGGAGTACCGCCAGCAAGGTTACGCACTTGAAGCATTGGAATTGTTGGAGAGTTATGTCCAACAAATTTTAGGTTTTCACAACCTTTATTGTTCTGTTCATGGCGATAATGCAGCGAGTAATAATTTGTTTGAAAAAGCTGGTTATCTATTAATTGGCAAACGAAAAGAATGGTTTCTGGAAGGAAATCATTGGATAGATGAACTATTGTATCAAAAAGTAGTAGGAAAAAGATGAAAAAGAAACGGTTAATTGGGATTGTACTATTGTCAATCCTTTTGGTGGGTTTAGTATTCGGTTGGAAACACGGAATGGCTTACTTGAATGGAATTAAAACAACGGTGAATAAGAAAGAAGCGCGTATTGCAATTGATTCTTCTCAATCATTGGAGCAAATTGTGGAAGAATTAAAACAAGATAAAATCATCGATGACGTTGAATCGTTACTTGATCTTGCAGATTATAAAAAACTGAAAAACAAAAAAATAGAACCAGGAATGTATGCCTTCGCACCTGAAACTTCTTACCGTGATCTCCTGAACGGAATCGTAAGTGGAAGTATGGAAGTTGAAGTAATGGTAACATTCAATAACTGCCGCACAATTCATGATTTGGCTGTTAAAGTGAGTAATTGTTTAGCGTTAGATAGTGCTGAATTGGAAGCATTTATTCTTAGTTCCGAAACATTAAAAAAATACGATTTTACGGAGGAGACCATGCCGGCTCTATTTATTCCAAATTCGTATAAAATGTACTACGATACAGATAAAGATGCGTTTGTTCAACGAATGGCTGATGAATTCAAGAAATTCTGGACTGCTGAGCGTTTAGCAAAATTAAAGAAGGTTGGACTTTCTTCGCCTTCTCAAGCAGTAACAATGGCTTCAATTGTTTATGGTGAACAATCCAAAAATGAATCAGAATGGCCAATCATAGCAGGTTTATACTTGAATCGGTTGAATACTGGGATGCGTCTGCAATCAGATCCAACGTTTAAATTTTGTTGGGGAGATGAATTAGAAGGTGTACAGCGTTTAACGTATGAACATCGTGCAAAAGATTGTCCTTACAATACTTATTTACACGACGGTTTGCCTCCAGGTCCTATTTCAATGCCGCCATCTGGTGTGGTAGATGCTGTTTTGAACCGTGATGACAATGATTATTTGTACATGTGTGCGCAACCGAATTATGATGGACTCCACAATTTCGCTAAGGATTATGCCGTTCATGCAAAAAACGCAACTGCTTTCCAACAGTGGTTGTCTCAACAATAAACGTTTATGGATCGTCGATCATTTGTTAAAAAAGGAGCTTTAGGCGTTGCCGCTGCAAGCTTGGTTCATCCGCTTTTAGCTGGAAATACAGATCATTCAACTGAAAATATAATCGATCTTGATCTTCCTCAGGGGAAATATCCTGTCATGATTTCTACTTGGAAACACGGCATGGATGCGAATAAAGCTGGGTGGGAAGTGCTGAAAAATGGTGGTTCTTCGTTGGATGCTGTTGAAGCTGGTGCGCGTCAAACGGAAGCAGATGTGACCAATCGCAGTGTTGGTATTGGTGGAATGCCAGATCGCGACGGTCATGTTACCCTTGATGCGTGTATCATGGATTGGGACTCGAATTGCGGTTCTGTTGGTTTTTTAGAAGGAATTGCGCATCCAATCAGCGTTGCACGACATATTATGGAAAACACTCCTCATGTCATGTTGGTTGGAGAAGGTGCTAGACAATATGCTGTAAATCATGAATTTGATCGCATAAAAACACCACTTCCTGAAGTGAAAGCGGAATGGAAAAAATGGAAAAAAGAACAAGAAGCCTTAGCTAAAAAACCACAAATTAATCATGAAAACCATGATACCATCGGTTTGTTGGCAATTGATGCTGAAGGTAGAATAAGCGGGGCGTGTACAACTTCTGGTTGGGCATATAAATTACATGGTCGATTAGGTGATTCTCCCATTATTGGTGCTGGATTATTCATCGATCAAGAAGTAGGAGGTGCTGTTGCTACCGGCTTGGGGGAATCCATTATCCGAATTGCTGGAAGTCATACCGTAGTTGAGTTGATGCGACAAGGACGCACACCGCAAGAAGCATGTAAAGAAACAGTTGAGCGATTGATTCGCAAACACAAAGATGTAACAGGACTGCAATGTGGATTTCTTGCGATTGATCGATTTGGAAATGTGGGTGGCTTTGCTGTTTACGAAGGATTCAATTATGCTTATCACACCTTAGATTCGGAAGAATTAGTGGATACAGCCTTTGATCGAAAATGGGATTGATGCGTTGGCTTGTTCTTTTATTAATGTTGCCTTATTCGGCTCTTTTTAGTCAAAATACTGCGCTAGAATGGAAGTTTAAGCATCCGATTACGCATCAATGGATCGATTTTGGAACGCATGGTTCGGTCCAGGAATCCTTGATTAAAACAGGTGAATTACCCGATCCTTTCATTGGAACGAATGAAAAACAATATGCTTGGATCGAAGAGCATGATTGGGAATTTCAATCGACTATTCAATTAACAGCATCTGATTTAGCCTATTCACACATTGATTTGGAACTTCCGAATGTAGATACTTATTCAACAGTTTACATCAATGATAAATTAGTAGGTACGACTGAAAACACCTACTTGATTTACCGGTTCAATATTCAAAAATGGGCTAAAATTGGTACAAATACCATTCGTTTGGTCTTTCAATCGCCGATTAATTACCAACAACCTCGCGTAAAAAAGTCTCCTGTTACCTTGCCAGCTCCCAATGATTTAGGTAAAGTGGCAGTTGCTTCTTATTGTAGAAAACCACAATACCAATTTGGGTGGGATTGGTCGCTGCGCATGACAACCATTGGACTTTGGAAACCAGCTTCAATCATTACCTATAATGAAAATCGCATTGTTGGTAAAGGAATTTACACGACAACTTTAGCAGAAGATTTTGCGCTAATGGAACTCCAGCTCCAGTTGCGTTTCCCGACTACAGATACCTTGATTTGGGAAAGTAAGTTGTTTGGTTCGACAAAAGTAGTTGCAGATGGTTCGGTTTTAAAACGATTAGATCGAATAGAACAGCCACAATTGTGGTGGCCTAGAGGTCAAGGTGAACAGACGCTTTATCAAGATGAATGGATTCTCAAAACGCTTTCAGGTAAGGTAATTGGAACTAAATCTGCGCGTTTTGGCGTTCGAAAATCGGAATTAATAATGGTTCCTGATCAATGGGGAACTTCTTACACTATTCGTATAAATGGGCGCGATCTGTTTTGTAAAGGCGCAAATTACATTCCACAGGATATTTTTCCTGCTCGAATCACAGATGCTTCATTAAAAGCGGCAGTAACAACCATGTCAGAGTCGAATTTCAATATTGTCCGCGTTTGGGGCGGTGGATATTATCAGCCAGAAGCATTTTATGAAGCTTGTGATGAACAAGGAATGATGGTTTGGCAAGATTTTATGTTCGCTTGTGCCATGTATCCTGGTGATGATGCGTTTTTAGCCAATGTCAAACAGGAATTTGATCAAGAAATTCCCCGTTTGGCTTCTCATCCTTCTGTTGTACTGTTTAATGGCAATAATGAAGTAGATGTTGCTTGGAAAAACTGGGGGTTTCAATCGCAATATAAGATTACAGCAAAACAAGCAACGATCATTCAAAACTATTACGATCGACTTTTCAAAGAATTGTTACCCAAAACTGTAAAAGCATGGACAAATGTACCTTATGTACATACTTCGCCGCTGAGCAATTGGGGAAAAGACGAGTACTTTAACCATGGCTCCATGCATTATTGGGGTGTTTGGCATGGGAAAGATCCAATGGAGGATTTTGGTCGAAAAACAGGACGTTTTAATGCGGAGTACGGTTTTCAATCCTTTCCAGAATATGCTACGCTGTTGGAGTTCAGTGATACAACTCAGTGGAATTTGGAAAGTGATGTAATGAAGCACCACCAAAAAAGTTATGTTGGAAATGGTATGATTGAAAAACATGCAACGAACTTGTTTGGAAAAACAGCAGATTTTAAGCGATTTGTCTATTATTCACAACTCACACAATCAGTTGCCGTAAGTATGGCAGTTAGTGGACACCGCACGAGTATGCCACGTTGCAGCGGTACAATCTTTTGGCAATTAAATGATTGCTGGCCAGCTCCAACTTGGTCAAGTGTTGATTATTATGGAAATTGGAAGGCATTGCAATACCGTATGCGTGATGATTACCGTGATGTGGCAATCCTTGAAAAGGTAGACACTTTGGGGAAAGAAAAATATTTCCTCGTTTCTGATCAACCCAATGGTTTTGGATGTCAAATAACCTGTTCTGTTTTTGATTTGAAAGGTCAGCTGTTAAATGAATGGCGTTGCAATCAAACCGTTTTAGGTTGGCACACGAATCAATTGTTTAAAGATGAATTAAGTGCTTACAGAAATGATAATTTTAGTGTTCGTTTTAGCTGGAATGATGAAAATGGGGTGCAACAGCAGCGAGAATTTACACATTTGCCAAAAAAAATAGAACCAGCAACATTAGATAAAGTGAGGTGGGAAATTAAAGCCATTGATTCGATTAACAAAACTGCAATTATTGTCATTGAAAACACTGAGTTTATTCGTCAATGCTGGGTTTTTAGCCAAATTAAAGGAATTAGATTTGATCGCAATTTCTTGGATTTACTTCCTGGTAAACATGAAATTAAGATTCAGTTTGAGGTTATTCCATCTAAATCTGACCTTGAATTAATTTGGCTTTGAAGGTTAAATTATCCTAATAACTTGTATATATTACCGTGGTAATTACTTTTGTAAAATGGAAATAGGTAAAATTATCCAGACAACGTTTAAATCGTCTCAACAAAAGGCAATTGTAAACGTGCGATATACCTCCAATTTTATTGGGAATTATCACAACAACTACATGGCGCAATTTGATCTTTCAATGGCGCAATTCAATATCCTGCGCATTTTAAGAGGTGCAAAAGGCGCGTTGAATGTCAATTCAGTCAAGGATCGAATGGTTGAACGTTCACCTAACACAACACGTTTGATGGATAAGCTCATTGAAAAAGGGTTTATGGAGCGTCTGCGTTGCGATTCTGATAGAAGAGTGGTGTATGTGTCCATTACGGAGTGTGGTTTAAAACTATTAGAAAAAATTGACTTTGATATGGACGATGCGACCATTTTCGCTCAAAATTTAAACGATGAAGAGTCAGAAGAATTGAGTCGTTTACTAGATAAACTAAGAGGAGAATGTCCACTGAAACCACCAACAGCAGAGTAGCGGCTTCGATCGACAATCGGTATAAAGTCACATCAGTTGCAAGAACGCATAGTGCAGTTTGTGATGAACCAATAGAACTTGGTGGAACCGATGAAGCAATGGATCCTACGGAATTGTTTTTAAGTGCGTTAGCAAGTTGTAAATTAGCAACAATGCGCATGGTTGCACATCGAAAAGGATGGAATACAACGGGAATGACCATTTCATTGGAAATTCAAAAAGAACAAGATACGAATACGATATTACAGACAATTACTTTTCCAGATGAACTCACAATGGAACAACGAGATCGTCTTACAACAATTTCTCACAAATGCCCAGTTGCGAAGATAGTAACTGGTGAATTACACATTTTAGACACAACGGAATGACAAGAAAACAATTACTATGGATGATTATTTTAGCATTTGTAGTTTTCACTAATATTCTCGAATCCATGATTTTAATGCCTTTATCACCAACGATTAAGGCAGACCTTGGAATGGATGAAAAACAATGGGGAATAGCTATTTCTTCTTATTTATTTAGCGCGTTTATTGCAGGGGTAGCCAGTATCTTTGTCATTGATCGATTTGACCGCAAGCGATTTTTAATTACCCAATACGCTCTTTTTATTATTGGAACGTTTCTGTGTGGAGTGGCTACATCCTATGAATTTTTGCTATTTGCACGCATTATGGCTGGATTTTTTGGTGGTGTAATTGGGGCAGTAGTAATGGCAATTGTGGGTGATTTGATTGCACCAGAACATCGCGGAAAAGCTACCGGTATTGTGATGGCTGGATTTTCTTCCGCAGCAGGATTAGGTGTTCCACTTGGTTTGTGGCTCGGACATTCTTTCAGTTGGCACGCACCCTTTTTCTTTTTGGTCACCATCTCTTTTATCGCATGGATTTTACTGTTCATTCTATTACCCAAGATAGATGGACATCTAAAAGAAGCGAAAAACCACAAATCGTACGCGATTCTTAAAACTGTATGGAAAAACGGCAATCAGATCAAAGGATTGTTATTTACCTGTTCCTTGATGTTTGGGCAGTTTGCAATTATTCCATACTTAGCCGATTTTATGGTGCACAATGTTGGAGTCAAGGAAAATCAACTGGTTTGGATGTACTTTTTTGGAGGAATTTTAACGTTTGTGACCAATCCATACATTGGTTTTTTAGCCGATAAGTACGGTCAAATGCGTGTTTTTCTTGTCGTCATGGGATTATCACTCATACCAATTGCGCTTATTACCAATATGAGCATTAATCCTTTGCCCATTGTTTTAATCATAACAACTGCATTCTTTGTATTTGCAGGTGGAAGAAATATTCCTGGAACTGCAGTTGTATTAGGAACAGCTGCTCCTCATGAACGAGGCGGTTTTATGAGTATTCGCTCCGCTTTTCAGCAATTTGCAGGTGGATTAGCTGTGTTATTAGGTTCGTGGTTAGTTACCCAACAAAAGGATGGAAGTTATCTCCATTTCGAATATGTAGGTTATTTAGCTATCGGCACGAGTATTTTATCTTATTTTCTATTGAAAACCATTAAACAAGACTATTAATTATGCGCTTTGCTTTACTTATAATGCTATTCTTTCAATCGTTTTTGCTGTTGGCACAACGACCAGAAGGAAATCCAACTTCACAACGCACTGCAATTGGTTCATTAGATGGACAAGTATTTGATTCAATTTCAAGAAAACCAATAGATTATGTCGAGATCCGGGTGTGTAACGTTACAGATTCAGCGGTCGTTGGTGGAATTTTCACAGATGAAGAAGGAAAATTTGTATTGGAGCAACTTCCGTTGGGTAAATTCTTTATCCGCATCAATCAAGTAGGTTACAAAGAGAAAATCATTCCGAATATTCAGCTCACAGCTGCGAAACCACTACGAAAATTGGGAAGTATTTCATTGGTAACAGATTCAAAAGACATTGAAGAAGTAGTCATTCGTGCAGATAATCCCGTTTTGGTATCCGGAATCGATAAAAAGATTTACAATGTTGGAGATGATATTTCCGTTCAAGGAGGTTCAGCAAATGATGTGTTGAACAATGTGCCTTCTGTTGAAGTAGATCAAGATGGTAATATAAGTTTACGTGGTGATGGCAATGTGCGCATTCTAATTGATGGTAAACCCAGTTCACTTTCAGGTGGTAATGGTAAAAGTTTATTGGCTGGAATTCCCGCTGGAAGTATTGAACGTATTGAGATTGTTACCAATCCTTCTGCTAAATACGATCCTGATGGAACTTCAGGAATAATTAATATCGTTTTGAAGAAAAACATTAAAATAGGATTGAATGGAACGGTCATGCTGACTGCTGCAACAGATGATGCCTACAATGGATCAATTTCAATGAATAAGCGCAATACCAAGTTCAATATTTATGGAAATTACGCCTATGATTACAAAACAGGATATCGAAATAATTTTGGAGACTTAATTCAAAATCAGGACACAGATTCAGCTGTTACGCTGCGTCAAGATCGATTTGGGACAGATCTAAGTGAAACCCACACCGGCAAAATTGGAATGGATATTTACCTAAAAGACCGAAATACATTATCTTGGAATGTTTCTGGCAATACGGGTAGACGTGTCAGAACAGGCGATCAAACGAATTATCGATATGATAATCTCAATGATACTCTTGGTTTTTGGAATCGTTATTCAGATGATCCTGGAACGAATCAGAATGTTGATTTTGCTTTGGGATATAATTGGGAATTTAAGGATGACAAAGGTTCCATCGACTGGAATGCCTATCAATCAATTGGAACAAGTGAAAATGCAGGTTATTATTTGCAAACGTATGTGTTACCGATCAACACAACCAGTCTTGATCAACGTTTATTTAACAATGAGAAAAACAATATCACAACCCTATCAATGGATGTTGTTCGCATTTTAAAAGGCAAATGGCGTACAGAAAGTGGATTAAAACTCATCCACCGTGATATGGGGGTTGATACGCATTCAGATTCTAGAAACAGCAATGGTGATTACCAAGAAGATACCTTAGCCTTTTTTAATTATGAATATACCGAACGGATTTATTCGGCTTACGGAATTGTTGCTGGTGCTTCTAAAAAGTGGAAATACCAAATCGGTGCGCGATTAGAACAAAGTTACCAGGAACCCAATTTGATTTCCAAGAATCAGTCATTTTCCAATAATTACCTCAATCTTTTTCCCTCTGGACATGTGCGCTACCAAGTTGTAAAAGGCGGTGAGTTTTCATTGGGCTATAGCAAACGCATCAACCGTCCTTCAGCTGACAATCTCAATCCATTTACCAGTTACGCAGATCCATTCAATTTACGACGCGGAAATCCAGCTTTACGACCAGAATACATTCATTCCATTGATTTGAGTTTTGATTATGTTCAGAAAAAATGGTCGGTTACAACCTCACTTTATCAGCGGTATTCGCTTGAAGTCATTCAACGGGTTAAAGAGTTTTATTCAGATGGAACATCTGCCGGAACATTTGCAAATATTGATAAAAGTAGAAGTACTGGTGGTGAAATAGTCATTCAATTTCGACCGCTACCTTTTTGGAAAAACACGCTTTCTGGAAATGGAAATTACATTGTATACACGGATGATAATCCAAGCGCAAATTGGAATCGACAAGGGTTTGTCTGGGGATTTAAGTATGCAACCTCAGTTGAACTCATGAAAAAAACATTGACATTGCAAGTAAATGGTCGATATAATGCACCTTCTGTAACTGCACAAGGACGTATGCAACCAAGAGGATCAGTTGAGTTTTCAGCAGAAAAAACCTTTAAAGAAGGCAAATGGGGTGTTGGAATGCGCGTTTCAGACATCTTTAATACACAAGGATTCCGCTTTAAAGTAGAACAACCAACAGTTGTACAAACATCCGAGTTTAAGTGGCTCACACGAAGATTATACATCAGTGTGCGTTATAAATTCGGACGAAACGACTTTACCGATCGCAAAAAAGGCGGAGACCAACCGGGTGGAGGCGGAGGAGGTTTCGACTTCTAAGATTTCTTAACCTGTGTTTCACTTAAAGTAGCAGGTTGTTGTGGCAGGAAATGCTGTCCAAGTCGAATCAATGCACGATCAAATGGGTTTCCATGAAGTTTTTTGCTGCCGAACTTATTTTTTTGCGTTTTCATGACGATCAATTTTGATGTAAAATAGTCAAGAACTATGCCTTTTTTAGAATCGTTTATTTTAGGGTGCTTTTGGCTGATTCTAAGGTCTCAAAATAAGAATTATAAGTATTTATGAGAATCTTGTTGACTATTCCTTAAAAGAACAGTAATTTTGTACCCCTGTATTAGCAACATCTATGATAGACTCTGAATTATTTGAGGCCAAAAAATTATACCCGTTTCAAGAAAAAACTGTAGCCATCATCATGGATGAGCTAGAGAAAAATGGAGCGGATTTCAATCTACTTTTTCAATTACCAACTGGTGGTGGAAAAACAGTTATCTTTTCTGAAGTTGCGCAACAATACATCCAAAAAACCCAGAAAAAGGTACTGATTCTCACGCACCGAATTGAATTATCTGTTCAAACTTCCAAGCAATTAAATGCAATTGGAATTGACAACAAGGTGATTAGCAGTGAAGTGAAGAACTTGGTGGATGAAGATCATTACAATTGCTACATCGCAATGGTGGAAACCTTGAACAACCGTTTACAAGAAGATGAAAATTTTGTGGATGGAGTAGGACTAGTCATTGTTGATGAGGCGCATTACAATAGTTTCCGTAAGATTTTCCAGTATTATTCTGGTGCAAATATTTTAGGTGTAACTGCCACGCCACTCAGTTCCAATAAAACATTACCGCTCAACGACCACTACAATAAATTGATTGTTGGGGAAAGCATTTCTTCCTTAATCAATGGTGGATATTTGTCAGATGCGGAAACATTTACCTACGATGTCAACCTACACGGTCTGAAAATCGGATCGAATGGAGATTTTACAGTAAGTAGTAGTGAATTGGTGTATGGAAACTACTTCATGCAAGAAAAATTGCTCTTTGCTTATGAAGAAGTCGCTGTTGGACAAAAAACATTGATTTTTAATTCAGGAATCGAAACCTCATTGCGCGTTGAAGAAACGTTTAAAAAGCGTGGTTATCGCATTCGACACCTCGATTCTACCTTCAGTGATAAAGACCGTAAAGATGTTTTACATTGGTTTAAGCACACGAAAGATGCCATTTTAACGTCTGTAGGAATCTTGACGACTGGGTTTGATGAGCCAACTGTAGAAACGATTATTTTGAATCGCGCAACACGTTCATTGACACTTTATCACCAAATGATCGGTCGTGGTTCGCGTCGACTTCCTACAAAAGGAAAATTTAGGTTGATTGACTTGGGGAACAATGTTCGTCGATTTGGATTGTGGCAAGACTACATCAACTGGCACGATGCATTCCGTTTTCCTGATCGCTTTTTGGAATCACGTTTATCAGAAGACGATGATTTGGAATTTGAGGTTGAATTCGAATTTCCCAAACACTTGGAAGAAATCGTTGATACAGGATTCTTGGAAACATTCAGTATGCGTGATGTGTATTATGAATGTTTGGATAAAGGTGACAAAGGAAAACAAGCAGTTGATCTTTCGTTGCAAAATCACTGTGAGGGAATTGCTCGAATGACCAAAAACTTCGAAAAAGCATTGAAAGTACAAGAAGCATTGCAAGAACACATTGAGTACCGTTTAAAGACGTATACGAAATGTATTGCGAAGAGTACGCCGAATTACTTCAAATACTTAATGGAGACGTATAATAGACAATTACGCCAAGAATTACGGATGTTATTGGATGATGTGGAAGATTGATCTGTTTAAAACGCTAACAATTCTAAAACTGAATAACTGAAGTTTTTCAATAATTCAACACCAAATCAACCGTGTCAAATGGCGTTGTTACAACTGATTTCGGCCCATTGATTGTTGAACCAAGCACCCAGTAATAATAACTATAAGTTGTATTTCCATCATTGATACAATAGATAGCAGTGTCTACGGCATCATATAAATATTGATCTGTACTCGCACAACATTCATCACAGTCCGTCTTTCCAGATTGGCGAATGTATTTTAAATTCACACCAGCATCTGTATTGATAAAACGCAATTTCACCCACGATTTAGCAGTCGTAGTGTGACTAAACGTATTCGTTTCTTGCGTGCTTAAATCGTCTGCATGAAATTCAGTACTCGTAGAGAAATACCCGTTTTTAGTAATAACAATAACATATTTCTCGATTTTCTCACGCTTAAATTCGAAATGGTATTTCCCGTCACTTCCTGTTGTTACCGAGGCAAGCACGGTTGTTGGAGTACTTGATCCAAGTGGAACTTCATAGATATCGACAGTTGCACCTGCAAGTGGCTGTGAATAACTATTATCAGTAATAACGCCCTCAACGACATAAGTAATGTCCTTCTTTTTACATGCTGAAACAGCAATTAAGGCAATCAAAAAGCCGAATATATATTTCATATTGCTAGTTTATGCAATAAAGATAGAATAAATCATCTCGAATTCAAGCTATCTTTTAAAAGCACCCTTTTATTGACTGAACGGAATAAAAACAGGGAAATCAAGGGAAGTTATGAACGGTTAACAACGAATTGTTATTAAAAAAAACGATCATTTTTTAACAATTATTATCGTTACAAAGAAAATGATACTATATTCGTCCCGTAACTCAAAACTTAATATTATGTCAGAAACTTTAGACAATGTAAACAGCGAAGCTGGTAAAAGACCAGTATTTTTAACCGTAATTTGTATCCTTTCTTTTGTTGGAATTGGATTAGCTATCCTTGGTTATGTAACAGCATTAACACTTATGGGTGTTGTTGAAGCAGGTTCTTCAAGTTTATCTTCTGCAATGGAAGAAGCTGGTGCAACAGTTACTTCTGGACCAAGTACAGGTGTTATCTGGGCTTACATCATCGGTGGATTTGTAAGTGCATTGATCCAATTAGTAGGTGTTATTCAAATGTGGAAATTGAAAAAATCAGGTTTCATGTTGTATACAATTCCAGCTGTATTGATGATCGTTTTAGGTTTCCTTTACGGAGGTTTCTCTATTGGTATCATTTTCCCAATTGCGTTTATCGTAATGTACGGTGTTAACTTGAAATCAATGAAATAATCAGAAGTTATCTTCTGTTTTAAAAAACCTTCCTGTATTGCAGGAAGGTTTTTTTTATTATACGCATTGCTACAAGCAGTAATTTATATATTTGAACAATAAACTAAGTACTATGTCCGATTTTATAGACGATTCATTCGTAGAAGCACCCAGAAAACGCCCTGTATTTTTAACAGTATTATGCATTCTTACATTCGTTAGTTGTGGTTTAACTTTCTTGACAGCAGGATTTGGGATATTAATGGGTGGGCAACAGCAAGGGTCCATGAAAACATTTCAACGGCTCCAACAAAACCAAGATATGCCTGAATTATTTGACGGTATCGTTAATGCGACTGAAAAAGCACAGGAATGGACAGTTCTGTCAAATTACCTTTCTTTAGGTAATGTATTGATTTGTTTTGCTGGTGCTATGCTGATGTGGAAATTGAAAAAAGCAGGTTTTTTCATTTATATTTTTGGGCAAGTATTACCATTCGTTTCTTTATATGGAATCTATTCGTCTTATCAAAATGTTCCAATTATGGGAGTAGCAGTTCTTATTGGTGCTTTTGTAGGTGCCCTTTTTGCAATAGGTTTCATTATTATGTACGGTGTGAACGTAAAACACATGCGATAATTTGTATCAATGATTGATGACGTTGATTTCCTAGATCAGTTTGGAACAGAAAAGGACTACAAACGACCAGTTTTGCTCACTTTTCTGTGTGTTCTAACGTGGATTGGCTGTTGGTTTTGTGTAATCTATTACGGATTGCTGATCTACAAAATCAGTAATATAGAACGCTCTGTTTACCATTTTGAAGGCAAAGCGTTAGAATATTATCTAATGAAGGCCAGTTTACTTGCTCCTGTGTTTAGTTTAGTTGGTTCCATTCTTATGTGGCAATTAAAACGAATTGGATTGTCCATCTACGCTGCAGGACAATTACTAATTGCTGTTTTTGGATTGTACATTTACCTTTTTGTCAATGAAAGAGTTGATTCAGATTCTTTCCTATACATCGCTTTTTATGGAATTCAACTTCTTTTCATTGCGTTTTACGCGAGTTTTTGGAAACAAATGAAATAATGATGGAAGATACGGTAGATGAATTAGAAACCAGCCCAATCCGAAAACGAACAGATTTTCTAACAGTATTATGCATTCTAACATGGGTTGGATCTGGTGCGTCTATCTTGTTTTATGGCTATCAATTGTTATTCTTTGGAGCTATTCAAAGAGAAATTGGTGTTTCTGCAGGTTGGGCTGTACTAATTTCAATTTTAAATATGATTGCTCCTATTTTTTGTATAGTTGGAAGTGTATTTATGTGGAGTTTGAAAAAACAAGGATTCTTTATCTACCTGTTTGGACAATTAATTCCCATTTTAGTTAGTTTTTACATCGCACTTGTAGTAAATAACATTAAAGGACCTTCGTTGGTGTTCGCCATTCTGGCAAATGTAATTCCAATGGGTTTTATTGTACTCTACGGATTACAATTAAAAGATTTGCGTTCTAAACCTGTTTCTGAATTTGAGTAATGTTGATTTACATAAGTTTCCAACAAATGGGGCTTGTTTTTAATTAAATTCAGTAATATTGCCAACGCTCACATAACTAATTAGGTTGTTTTGAGCCTTTTTAAACACTTTTGAATACTATTTTATGGACGATTTATTAGATAACAAATCAAATAACAGCAACGATTATTTGCCAGCTGTTTTGCCTAACGCAACAACAGTTTTAGTTTTAGGGATAATTTCTATTGTTGGATGTTTTCTTTATGGAATCCCAGGTTTAGTCTGTGGAATCATCACAATCATGTTGCACAAAAAGGATAAAGCAATCTATTTATCAAATCCTGAGAAATATGAAAATTCATTTAAAACATCTAAAGCAGGGCAGATTTGTGGTATAGTTGGGCTTTCTTTGTCTGCTGCCTTTTTATTATTTCTTGTGATTTACTTCGTGTTTGTTATTTCTGTTTTTTCAAGCCTTGGCAGATATTAACAATTAGATAATTTATTGAACGCATCAGGTTTCTATCTGGTGCGTTTTTCTATTTAAGCTTTTTCTAAATTTGCTCTCATGATTCCGTGTTCTTGGAAAGAAAATTTTGGTATTGAATGCCCTTCTTGCGGTGTTCAGCGTTCTTTTCTAGAATTGATGCATGGTCATGTTCTGGAAAGTATTCTTCGTTTCCCTGCTTTGTTGCCACTTATTGCAGTTGCCATTCTCACCATTGTTCACCTAATTAAACCGTTTCCAAAAGCTCCGTATTGGATCGTTCGGTTGTTCATTCTTTCCGCATCATTGATGTTTCTGAATTGGATTATCCGATTGCTATTTTAAGAAGTAAAATGATAGCTTTCTGCCTATTTTCATTGATTTTAGGCTCAAAAAGTTATCTTTGTTTATTCGATAAATAAAGAAGATGTCTGAAGATAATAAAATCATTTTTTCCATGGTTGGTGTGTCAAAACTGACCCCAGCTGGAAAACCAATCATTAAAAATATTTACTTGTCGTTTTTTTACGGTGCTAAAATCGGTATCATCGGTTTGAATGGCTCTGGTAAATCGACGGTAATGAAAATAATCGCTGGCTTGGATCAAGCTTATCAGGGCGATGTAGTATCCTCTAAAGATTTTTCTATTGGTTATTTAGAGCAAGAACCGATCTTGGATGAAACCAAAACGGTGAAAGAAATCGTGATGGAAGGTGTTCAAGAAACGGTTGATGCGTTGAAAGAATACGAAGAAATCAATAACTCGTTCATGGATGAGGAGATTCTAAACGATCCTGATAAAATGGACAAATTGATTGCTCGTCAAGGCGAAGTACAAGATTTGATTGATTCATTGGACGCTTGGGAATTGGATTCTAAGCTAGAAAGAGCGATGGATGCATTGCGTTGTCCACCAGACGAACAATTGGTTGGAACGCTTTCTGGAGGTGAACGCAGACGTGTGGCCTTGTGTCGCTTGTTGTTAAAATCACCGGATGTTTTGTTGTTAGATGAGCCTACCAATCACTTGGATGCTGAATCGATTGAGTGGTTAGAACAACATTTACAACAATACAAAGGAACTGTAATCGCTGTAACCCACGATAGATATTTCTTGGATAATGTCGCTGGTTGGATCCTTGAATTGGATAGAGGAGAGGGCATTCCTTGGAAAGGGAATTATTCTTCTTGGTTAGATCAAAAAGGAAACCGATTAAAAGCGGAAGAAAAAACGGCTTCGAAACGTCAGAAAATGTTAGCGCGTGAGTTAGAATGGGTACGCATGAATCCAAAAGCTCGTCAAGCCAAGAGTAAGGCACGTTTGACAAACTACGATAAATTGATGTCGGAAGACTTGAAAGACAAAGAAGACGTGTTGGAAATCCCTATCCCGAACGGTCCACGTTTAGGTAATAATGTGATTGATGCAGTGAATGTTGGAAAAGCATTTGGTGATAAATTACTTTACGACAATTTGAACTTCAAACTTCCACCTGCTGGAATTGTTGGGATCGTAGGTCCAAATGGTGCGGGTAAAACCACGATTTTCAAAATGATCATGAATGAATTGCAACCAGATAGTGGTGAGTTTGTGGTTGGTGAAACAGCAGTTGTTGGATATGTCGATCAAGCACACAAGGACATTCATCCAGATAAAACAATTTTTGAAGTTGTTTCAAATGGATTGGAATTGATTGAAATTGGAAACCAAAAAGTAAATGCTCGTGCATATATCTCGAAATTCAACTTTGCAGGTTCCGATCAAAACAAAAAGGTAGGTGTACTTTCTGGAGGTGAGCGCAATCGTTTGCATTTGGCCATGACCTTGAAAACCGAAGCCAATGTATTGTTACTGGATGAGCCAACCAATGATATTGATGTCAACACATTGAGAGCATTAGAAGAAGGAATCTTGAATTTTGCAGGATGCGCCGTGATTATTTCGCATGATAGATGGTTCTTGGATCGGATTTGTACGCACATCTTGGCCTTTGAAAGCAATTCAGAAGTTTTCTGGTTCGAAGGTTCTTATTCTGAATACGAAGAAAATAGAAAGAAACGTTTGGGTGATAATGCTCCTAAACGGATCAAATACAGGAAATTAGTAAAATAATTAGCTATAAGGGTTTCTGAATACAATTTGGAAACCCTTTTTACGTTTTCAAACCATGGCAGATCCTTTACACGGAATAAAACTTGAAACAATCGTTACTGAACTCGAAGCAGAATTTGGTTTCGAGCGATTGGGACAATTGATTCCGATTAATTGCTTCTTAAACGACCCGAGTATTAAATCCAGTTTGAAATTTTTACGGAAAACTCCTTGGGCGCGAACAAAAGTGGAAGAATTGTATATTAACCGAATTGTCAATATTCGTGCTTCAGAGTAATTGAATGAACACTTAACCAAATCCACTACATCCCCCTATGAAACAGATCTTTAATCCACTTTTGACTTCGCTTTTTCTCCTGCTTTTTCAATCCAATTCTTTTGCACAATACAAACGTATGAGTGTAGGATTAACTACTGGAACCAATAATTTCAGTAATAATTACAATTCTTATGGCATGTCATTGCAGTATAATTTCAAGAAAATAGTTTCAATTAGGACCTGTTATGCATATGAAAAAACAAAAGCTTATTGTGACTATTTCTGGGATTTATCCCCCATGAGAACGTATCGATACGATATTAATAGTAGGTATCACGATGTTTCTTTGTTTGGTAGAGCAACGTTTGGTAGGAAAATTTGTTTGTTTACAGATGTTGGTCTAACAATGGCATACGCTGCTAATTCAAAATATGTTTATACAATTGATTACTTTGATCACGATAAAATTGATGAAGTTGAATACCTTAAAGGTAAACTTGGAATAAAAAAAGGATTAGGTGTTATTGGAGGTTTAGGAGTAATGGTACCAATAAAAAACATTTTTTTTATCTCATTTGAAGTGAGACATGATTTTTTAAAAAACCGTAATGATGATTCAAATTCGGGCGATGGACTTCATTATGAGTATTATGGTAGTCCTCATTCATTTAAAAAAACAAAGTTTTTTGTGGAACTATCCTATCAATTTAATTGGTCTAAAAAAAGCAATTATTCCTTTACAACCTATTATCCAACATTTACACCAATCAACTGATGTCGAACGTACCGAAAATAATTAGTCTCTTTTTTTTAATTGTTTCACTGCATTCTTTTGGGCAATACAAACGTATGAGCATAGGCGCCGAATATGGCTTTACGATTATTCCGAAAGATAATTATGGTTTTAAATTGTTTAGCCTAACAGGTTTAAGTGCACAATATAACTTCAAGAAAATTTGTTCCATACGATCTGGTTTTTCTTTTGAGAGAAATAATTTTTCTAAGAGAATTCATTCTCCAAATGGAGAATACCCACCTCATTATGACGACCTCACAGTTGATTCGAGATTTATGAATGTCCCTGTTATATTGAAAGCTACTATTGGGAGAAGGTTGAATTTCTTTGTAAATGCTGGATTAAATGCTTCTTTTTCCTTAAAATCATCCTATTCTGCTCATATTGTAACGTATTTACCTGGATCACCCCAAGTGTCAGATGTTTCTGGAACAATAACTGCTGATAGAAAAGTTAATTTTACGTTTGTTTTTGGCGCTGGGTTTTCATCAACAATTAAAAAACGATTGACTATTTATACAGAATTTAGGGGAATGTTGCGGAATGGTCCTTTGACAAATCCGCCCTTTTATAGTTTTCATAACTATTATGGAGTTGTTTTAATTTCAGGAATAGCCTATCAGTTTAACTTTTCTAAAAAAAGTGATTATGCGTTTTCATCCTATAAAATTGGAATTGGTAAGCACACCTTATAAACCAACCAACTATACCTTCAAAACATATTATCGAACTTTCAAACAAATAAACTGATGTCGAACATAACAAAATTAATTAGTCTCCTTTTTTTAATTGTTTCACTTCATTCGAGTGCTCAATACAAACGTATGAGCTTAGGACTAAGTGTTGGAACGTTTGATTTTTCCAAAACATACCTATCTACTGATCTTGTTGTACAATACAATTTCAAAAAGATCTTTTCAGTAAGAACAGGAGTTGGTATCGAGCAAGGGAAATTTTTAACCCAAGATTTTTATGATTTAGGACAAATCCACTATACCTATTCTCAAGTAACAGCCAAAACGTTAACTGTTCCATTGTTATTCAAGGCTACATTTGGTAAAAAAGTATACCTGTATGTAATGGGAGGAGTTCAACTCTATTACAATAAAAAAAAACATGCGATAGTAACCTATGATTACCCGTCGAATGCAAGCACTCAAGATTATACAGAAGAAGTAGATTATTATAACAGTGATTATGAGAAAACAAATCGGTCAATCCAGCTAGTGTATGGAGGTGGAGTGAATGTGCCGCTTTCAAAACAATGGAACATTTTTGCTGAGTTCAAGAAAAATGTATTTAAAAGCCCCTATAGTGATCCTTCTGAATATGGTTTAACAATCCTGCTCAATTACAAGTACTTCTCGAATTTCAGATTCATGATTGGCGCCATGTATCAATTGAATTATAAAAAGAAAAGTGAGTTTACTTTTACAACGTATTATCCAAACTTAAAGCGAGCCAACTGATGTCGAACTTACCAAAAATAATTAGCCTCCTTCTTTTAATTGTTTCACTTCATTCGAGTGCACAATACAAACACATGAGCGTAGGGTTAAGTGTTGGAACCAATAAGTTTTCATATAACTATGTTTCATCAGATCTCATTGTACAATACAATTTCAAAAAGATATTTTCAGTAAATACTGGTTTAGGTTTTGAACAAGCAAAATTTACCACGCAAGACTTCTATGATTTTCCGTATGGCTTCCACATAACTTATAAGACTTCAACTATCAATGCTATAAACATACCGTTGGCATTTAAAATGACGTTTGGCAAGCATGTTTTTTTGTATGCAATGGCTGGTATTCAATTTTACTATAACACTAAAGATCACCAAGTTTTATCAATGGATTATACTTCCGATATTCATGATACGATCATTGAAAGTGTTAACTATTTTCAACCAAAGTGGTCATTTGCTCCATTTTACGGTGCTGGTATTAATGTGCCTATTTCGAAACGTTTGAATCTTTTTCTAGAGTGTAAGCAAAATTTATGGGGTTCAAAACTCATATTTGGTGAAAATAATTTCGATAGCTATCATGATTATAGATATTTCAATGGCTTTCGATTCATGTTTGGTGCGATGTATCAGTTTAATTTCAGAAAGAAAAGTGAGTTTACATTTACGGCGCCTTATCCAGCAATCAGAAAAAATGAGAATTAATCAGGTTCACCTTAAGTGGTTGGTATTCATGTGTCTCATTGGCTTGAATTTTTCAGCCATAGGGCAGTATCGCAATTTTGCCGTTGGAGTAATTGCTGGAACAAACAGATTCAAAGACAATTTCTACATGGGCGGGATTTCTACCCAATACAATTTTAAAAAGGTATTTTCAATATATGCTGATGTTACCATTGAAAAAAGGAAACAATCTGAAATGTCCGAATTTACCAAACAGGATTCTACGAATTTCACGCATTATTACCGTGGTTTTGATTCTACTATAAGTGAACGGCTTTCCATCCCTTTTTTATTAAAGATGACTTTTGGTAAACGCCTGTTGTTTGTAACTAGTGTTGGTTTTAACTATACAATGTTAATGAGATCACCTAGGTTTTATCACGTTGAATATGATGCAGTTATGGATGATTACTATGAAAATCCGTTGAATGAGATAAACACAACAATTAATGCAGGAATTGACCCAGAGATCAATTTAATCTATGGTTTTGGGTGCGCTTATTCCATTAATAATCGGTTCTTAATTTCAGTTGACGCTAGAGGATTTTTTCCATTGACGTCACCGAATGATAGAAATCAGAGTTCAAGCTATAATAAAATCAGATTAACAGCTGGAGTGAGTTACCAATTCAATCGATCTAAGAAAAGCACCTATACATTTACAACCTATTCGTTGAAAATGTTAGAATCGGTACAATAGACATTGGAGATAATTGAAATGAAAAATTGGTTGATCTTGCAATTAAATTGCTGAATTATGATTCGTTTATTGTCTATTTTTGAGCATCTGTTGCATTTTACAACAATTTAATAGAGATATGGAAGTAAGAAACTTAGAACCCAATGCATTGTGGAACCATTTTGCTGATTTAAATGCTGTTCCTAGACCATCCAAAAAAGAAGAACGTGTCATTCAATTTATGCTCGATTTCGGGAATTCATTAGGCCTTGAAACAATTCAAGATGCAATTGGCAATGTGATTATAAAAAAAGCAGCTACTGCTGGCATGGAAAATCGCCAAACAATTGTCATGCAGTCGCACATTGATATGGTACACCAAAAAAATGCAGATACCGTATTTGACTTTGATCAACAAGGAATTGAAATGCTCGTTGATGGTGATTGGGTGCGTGCAAACGGAACAACTTTGGGTGCTGATAACGGAATTGGTGTGGCAGCAATCATGGCTGTTTTAGCTTCAAGTACCATTGAACATCCTGCAATTGAAGCGCTTTTCACAATTGATGAAGAAACGGGAATGACAGGCGCTATGAATGTAGATGCAAAGAACATTTCAGGAACCATCTTATTGAACTTAGATACTGAAGACGATGATGAATTGTCGATTGGTTGTGCCGGTGGAATTGACACCAATACGTCCATGAAATTGACAATGGAATCAACAAAACCAGACTCGGTGGCGTTTCAGATTCAATTACGCGGTTTGTTAGGCGGACATTCAGGAATGGACATTCATTTGGGTCGTGGAAATGCGAATAAATGGATGAACCGTTTGTTGTATCACTTAGTTCCGTTGGTTGATCTACAACTAGCATCATTAGAGGGAGGAAGTTTACGCAACGCTATTCCGCGTGAATCAACGATTGTTGTCGCTGTTGCTAAGTCAGATAGTGACAAATTTATGCAATTGTATGAGGAATTTACCACTGTATTAAAAAGAGAATACCAGTCAATTGAAACAAGTGCAACGTTTACGATTGCTCCAGTTTCAACACCAGAAATGGTTGTAAGTTCTGCTGACTTAAAACACATTTTACAAGCAATTTATGCGGTGCCAAATGGCGTATTCCGCATGAGTCCAGATATTGCGAATTTGGTTGAAGCTTCTACCAGTTTGGCGAAAATCAGCATAGGAAATGGATTGTTTACAACACAATCATTACAACGAAGTTCTGTCGAGTCGACCAAAACAGATGTTGCAAATGCTGTTCGAACTGCTTTTGAAAGTGCAGGTTGCGAAGTCATTCAAAATGGTGAATACCCAGGATGGCAACCCAATCCAAATTCAGCGATTCTAAAACTGATGGCCGAATTGTACCGCTCTAAATTCAATGCTGAGCCACAAATCAAAGCGTGTCATGCCGGATTGGAATGTGGTATTTTGGGTGATCAATTCCCTGGAATGGATATGATTTCCTTCGGTCCGAATATCCGTGGTGCGCACTCACCTGATGAATGTACGCAGATTTCTTCGGTTCAAAAATTTTGGTCGTATTTATTGGATGTTTTGAAAGCAATTCCAACTAAATAACACTTGTTTTTTATTCAATCAGAATGCTAGGTAAAGTAATCTAGTATTCTGATTTTTATCAATTTACATTCATAAAATAGGGTAGAGCATGTCAGATCAACAACATGAATTAGTTGTGCTAGCGCGAACAAAAATGCCCTACGGAAAATATGAAGGGCGTTACCTCATTCATTTACCAGAACATTATTTAGTTTGGTACCATCAAAAAGGATTTCCAGCTGGAAAATTGGGGCAACAATTGGGGTTGATTTACGAGATTAAGTTGAATGGATTGGAGCACCTTGTTTTACCACTAGTTCCCAAAAATTAAACCGATAATTCTTATTGAAAAGTATATTGTTCTGAAATTGAACATTATCTGGTCGTATTTTTTAGCTTTGTAACATGATATTGTGTGTTGCGCATTAAGAAAAATGCAGATGAAGAACGATCGTTTACTGAATCAAAATGAATTCCATGAGCAGACACGGTATAAACTTGTCTGGAATTTGTGTTTATTGTTCATTGTGCTGCTTTCAACGATAGGTGTCATTAATTATGTGAATACAAAATACAACCCAATTCCCGATTTCTTTGCTGTAGGAGTAGCACTAACAAGTTTTATCGTTCTCATTAAAACCAAAAATTATAAACTCGTTGGTTATTTCGCGTCCTTCTGTATTTTTTTGATCATCACAATTTCGTTTTTTGGAATGAATGCGCTTCATTACACTACTCCAGGTTGGATGATCGTGAACATTGTCTTTACTTATTTTATTTTAGATAAGACTTGGGGGTTTATAGCCCTGATTGCTCATTTTGCTGTTTTGTTCATCTATATTTTCACATCTTTTGGTCATAACGTAGCAGCAGCAAAGGGTTTTGAAACAGCTGATTTATGGGTGTTTGTTTCAGAATACGCCATTATTGGACTTGCTTTAGGTTATACTTTACACCAGTTCATGCGAACGACAAATTACTCGGAAGCAACACTTACTTCAAACAATGAATTGTTAATTGAACAGAATAATTTGATCCGCAAACAGAATGAAGAAATGGAGGTAATGCTCAAAGAGATTCATCATCGGGTAAAAAATAACTTGCAAATTATCACGAGTTTACTACGTCTTCAAGCTGAAAAAAATAGCCCGGGTTATCAATCGGTATTTGATGAAGCGATCAATAGGGTGAATGCAATGGCCATTATCCATGAAAAAATCTATCAATCGGAAATGCTTTCTAATTTCGATCTTGAACGGTATTTAGTTTCTTTATCGGAAAATTTATTGTCCAGTTATTCGATCGATCGGAAAATTGAGGTCAAATTATCAGTTAAAATGACTTCCATTTACACCAAAAGTATTGTTCCATTAGCGTTGTTGTTCAATGAGTTGTTTTCAAATTCGATCAAGCACGCTTTTGATGAGATCGAGCATCCTGAAATTCAAGTGATGATTCATAGTGTTGGAGATGGCACGTTTCAATTGATTTATACTGATAATGGTAAGTGGAAGGAGAAAGATCACGACTCATTTGGCGTTGAGTTGATTGAAGCAATGACCCAACAATTGGATGGAACCATGTCTCGAATTAATTCAGAAAAAGGCACGGAATATACGTTTGAACTCGTAAATTTGGTGTGATTATTTTCTTCAAGTCACCCGAGATTATAGATGAATTCATTTCAACAAATTGCAGATACCGATGTACTCGTTGAGATAACAATGATGAATTTGCCATGATGCTCCTTTTTTGTTTAATTGTTGGAAGTGTAATTGTTCTGCTTGGGATTCGCTGGTATGCTGACAAAAAGCGCGCTGTGTCTACGCAGCAAACGTGTAATGAATTACCCATCCATTGGCGGTATACGGATCGAACGGTGATGATTGTCTACATTTATCTGGCTGGTTGGTTGATTCGCAAAAATCACCGGGTTTCTAAACGCAAAGTCGAATTTGTGAACACCTATTTTAAGCAACAATTTAAAGGTGCGGCTTATGATCCTGCTGAAGAACTAGATCGCGCTTTAAAGTATCCAGTTCATATCCGAAGTGTCACGAATTGGGTGAATCGGAAAATGAATCAACCACATGAACGCAAACAATTGATTGATTTTATGATTGGTCTTGCGTTGGATAATGGACAAATCACGCAAATTGAATTTGTTGCATTGATGCGCTTCGGGGAATTAATCGGAATACAGTCTGCATATATTGAAAGTGAAGTCCACCGAATGCGAGGAGAAGATTTACGTGATCTGAAAATGGATTCAGTTAATTACCATAGCTCCAAACGGAAAAAAGCATTGATGATCTTGGCTCTAACAGAAGATGCTTCGCCTGATACAATCAAAAAAGCATACCGAAAATTGGCGATGCAGTTTCATCCTGATCATTTTCAACAGGCAACAGATGACGAACAATCAGTAGCAGCAAGTCGTTTTTTGGAGATTCAAGAAGCGTTTGACTATTTAATTCAATAGTGATACTTAGGTTTTATCATTTTCACTCTTCTAAGTGTGTATATAGCCCAAAACCTATTGGTTTTAATGGGATTATTTGTATTATGGCAGGTGTTGTTATTATTTTTTTGATAACTTATTTAACTTCTCGTAATTCGAATTCAGGAGATTAACATATTGAACAAAAGCAAGATGAATAGCTCTATTCATTCGAAGTTTTCTGATAAATTGACTGAAAAAACGCTCGTTCATTCAATTCTTTGACTGGTTTTAAGAATTTACGCAGTAATGGCCATTTTTCTGGGTATTGTTCTAACAAAAGCCCAATTGTTTTTCTGTTTTTCTTCATTGCATCTGTAATCGCTGGAGGCGAAATGGCAGGTTGCAAGTGTTCTGCAATCGTTTTTCCATTCACAACAAATCCATTTTGTTGGGCAATGCGCGCCGAAGCTTCGTATTTATCGAGTAGTAATTCCATTCGCTGATTTCCACTGAGTGGCGCATGCGTAGGATTGTGCGATCGCATAACGGGAAGAATATGCGATGTCGATATAAAATAATGTACTTGATTTGGCTGTGCAAATTGAGCGATTCTTAAGGCGTTTTCCAGTTGAAGTATCACTTCATCATCGTTCGTTGAATAATCAAATGAAGCATAAATACTCGATTCCAGGGTCAATGAAAGGTGTGCTTTTGAATGAACCCATTTGTCGATTAATTGGTTTAGTTGTTGTGCACGCTGTTGTTGAAATGTTTCAAAACGTTCATCAGATTGTTGAATGCGTTGCTGTTGTTGTTCGATCAATTGCGCTAACTGACCACGTAATTGCCATTCGTTCCAGCGATCTTGGATCAATCGTTGTGCAATTTCGGCTATTTGAAATGTGTCTTTGTGAAAAGCGAGTAAGGCTGACTGTTGACCAATTTCAATGGTTATAAATTGAGTTGATACTAGCGATTGTCCATTTAAATACTGTTGAATAACAGGAGAACCGGTTGCACTGAATGGCGTGTTGGTATTGGAAAGAGTGAACTGTTTTATCAATGCACGTTCTTCAAGTGTACAAATTTGGATGCGTTGTGCATCAATTGTGTGCGAATCGTTATGGTTATGTAGCCAAAGGATCCAGCTATGATCACCGAAAATAAGTGAGCATAAACGCTTTATCTCTTCAGGAAAACCATTCAGTTGCATACTGCTAATTAAGTAAATTAAGTTGACTTAATTGAATAATTAAGCAATAAAAAGTCAATTATCTTAATCGGTGGATTTGAGCTCAATTTCGATGTATAGAAAAAAGCAATTCTAAACCTTTGTAAAAACGAATCGATATGCAATATTATAAAGGAAATGCGCTTCAAAAAGAACCGCAGCTAGAGTGCGAAATAGTGCGGAAATCAAAAAAGGGAATCTTCTTGCGAATAGTAAGTTATCCATTTGTACTCATCTATTGGATAATCACCAATTTTATTCACATTAGTTTAGAAGACTGATTTCAGTAGTAATGCATTGTTTTATAGGTATTTAATTCTAATTATTTAAACTAAAACAGTTGATTTGATTCAAAAAAAATAAAAAAATCAATGTTTTTTGTAACCTCCTTAAAAAAGTGCCGTAAACGCAACCGAAATAAATTGCGACTAAAGAATACTTATAATATGGAACTTACAATGATTAATAACGCGGTAAACCTAGCAAAACACAAATTAGCACGTCACAGAGAGTTGGGACAAAAAAGTAATTTGTCACTAATGGAAGTTGCTCAATTAATGGATTTGGTTACATTTGGACCAGCCCTTCCTACAGTAAAATCGACTTCTTTGTTTTTCAATTACCACGCTAATTAGTACGTTTTAAAAGATAGTTGAACCGTTCAAGTGTTTGGACGGTTTTTTTTGTGTCCAACTAATTACATTTGTAAACTATTGTAAAAATGAATCAAGTGTCAAATGTAATTTAATGTTAGTACATTTGTAACATGGAAGTGAAGGATCGGATTAGAATGGTAATAGATTCACAAAAATTAACGGCTGGAGCATTTGCTGATCGTATTGGAGTGCAACGTTCAAATGTGAGTCATGTATTGAGTGGCCGGAATAAACCCAGCTTCGAATTCATTGAAAAAGTATTAATATCATTCCCTAAAGTTCAGGCTCACTGGCTTTTAACGGGTAAACATTATGTGAGTCAAGATACAGTGATTGTAAATTCAGAAGTGAGTAAGCTGACTGTTAATGAGGAGTCTCCACTTGTTTATGCTACTCCCAAAAAGGAGAAGGCTGATCTAAAGCAAGTTGTGAAGATTGTTACTTTTTACAGTGATTTCACCTTCGATACGTATTTTCCTAATGAGCAATAATCCCAGATCCAATTAATTCATCGTTTTCATACCAAGCAGCAAACTGTCCGGGTGTTATTCCACGCTGAATGTCGTCAAATAAGATGTAAAGCCCGTTTTCCTTGCGAATCAACGTTGCGCCTTGTAATTGTTGTCTATAGCGAATTCGAACTGCATAACGAGCCGTTCCTCCAATTGCTAAGGTGTGTTCTGGTTGTATATAGTGAATTTCCTCTGGATTGATTTTTAATGCCCAACGATTGAGTCCTGGGTGATCTTCTGTTTGTCCAGAATAAACGGTATTGCTATCGGTATCTATTCCAATAACAAAAGAGGGTTGAGGTCTTCCGCCAATGTGAAGTCCTTTCCGTTGACCGATCGTGTAATAATGCGCGCCAATGTGTTCGGTAACGATTATCCCCATTGCTGGTTCGAATTGAAACGGTTCACTAAGTACTTCGACGTTTTCTGGTGTCCGTTCTAGTGAATGATAAGCTTTAAATTGATCTTTATCTGATTCTATTTCAATAACATTACCATTTTTTACTTGAAGCTTTTGTTGAAGAAATTCTGGTAGACTTATTTTACCAACAAAGCACAATCCTTGTGAGTCTTTTTTATCGGCTGTCACCAATCCGATTTCTTTTGCAATGGCTCTAACTTCGTGTTTTTGCAATTCACCAATGGGAAATAATGCTTTAGAAAGTTGTTCTTGCGAAAGTTGACAAAGGAAGTAAGATTGGTCTTTTCCTAGGTCTTTACCGGCTAATAAGTGGTGAATTCCATTCTCGCTGGTGGTTTTTCGGCAATAATGACCGGTTGCTACGAAATCAGCTCCCAATTCAATGGCTGCTTTTAAGAATACATCGAATTTTATCTCTCGGTTACACAGTACATCTGGATTGGGTGTTCTGCCGACTTGGTATTCGTTGAACATGTAATCAACAATGCGTTCTTTGTATTCTTTGCTTAAGTCCAATACTTGGAAAGGAATTCCGAGGTGCTCAGCGACGAGTAATGCGTCGTTGGAGTCGTCTATCCAAGGGCAGTCGTTTGATAAGGTGACGGATTCATCGTGCCAGTTCCGCATAAACAAACCAATTACTTCGTAGCCTTGTTGCTGAAGTAGGTATGCGCTTACGCTTGAATCTACTCCGCCTGATAATCCTACAACCACTCTTTTCATGGTGCAAAATTACTGCATTTTTTCTTTTTATGCATGTGTTGATCAATAAGTACAGTTCTGACTATTAACAAATGTGACTTATTGACTATTTACAAATGTAATCATATTGAATTCCACTTTTTGTGTTTAATTCACAAATTAATCGCTCTTCGGTATGGTTTTCGCTCTATATTCGTACTATGAGATTAATCGTTTTCTGTTGTTTTCTTTTCCTAGGAAATCATTCATTTAGTCAAGATTGCAGTCGCGTATGGCTAAAAGGTCGTGTAATTGATACGTTGCGTCCTCAAATGTTCTACAACTTAATGATTGTGAACCGTACTTCTGGAAAAGGTGTTTTTGGTCAACCAGATGGTTCGTTTGCGGTATACGTCAATGCGAATGATTCAATTACTTTGTCTGTTCAGGGCTATCACATGGTTGGTTTTCGCGCTGTACCAGATTCGTTGTGTCAATTTATTGTTGATTTGGCAATCATTGAAAAAGGAACTGATTTGGCGGAAGTGATTATTCGCCCTTTAAAAACCTTGCAACAAGTGAAGGAGGAACGTGCTGCTTTGACCTTGCGTGAAACGAGAACCATTACTGGGATTGAGGCTTTCCAAAGTCCAATCACTGCTTTATATCAACGGTTTTCTCAAAAAGAACAATCGAAAGCGAAGGTTGCTGAAATGGAGTACAAGGATTCGAAAGAAGCGATTCTACAGGAATTGTTGCGTTTATATGTGGCGTACGACATCATTGAATTGACCGATGAGGAGTTTGTTGCTTTCATCGGATTCTTATCCATTGATGAGGATTTTCTGAAAACGGCTTCTGATATGGAGTTGGTAACGTTTATCAAGGATAAATTCGAACATTACCAGCGTATTCGTTAATTATAACTGGTCAGAATCGGCTTGCTCGTTTTCGTCTTCCATCAATTGTTTTTCGTGCATCTGACGGTAGAGTCCGTTCATCTGAAGTAATTGTTCGTGTGATCCTGATTCTACTATTTCTCCAGCTTCTATCACAAGAATGGTGTCGGCATTTCTTAGGGAGGAAATACGATGACTGACAATCACAGTGGCTGTTTTGTACTCTTTTGTGTAGCGTTGGAGGTTGCGTAGGATAATTTCTTCTGTTTCTGTATCAACGGCTGATAAACAGTCATCGAGTACCAATAATTGTGGTTGGCGAATCAATGCTCTTGCGATGCTGATGCGTTGTTTTTGTCCACCACTTAGATTGACACCGCGTTCTCCTAATAGGGTTTCAAATCCATCGTCAAAGGCCTGAATATTGTGCAATACGTGCGCGTCGCTTGCTGCTTGTTCGATTGATTCGCTGCTGTAGCTTTCATTTTTCCCGCCAAATACAATGTTGTTGCGAATGCTATCTGAGAAAAGAAATACATCTTGTGGCACAACGCCAATTTCTTTCCGGAATTGATCAAGATTTATGGCGGAAAGTGGTGTGTTGTTGTAACGGATTTCTCCACTTGTTGGTTCAATTTGTCGCAACAATAGGTGGGTTAGTGTTGATTTCCCACAACCTGTTCGACCAATAATCCCCAATGTTTGTCCTTGTTTTATTTCGAAGGAAAGGTGTTTCAGGATCTCTCCAGTGGAAGTCGGGTAGTGGTAGCTTACATTTTCAAAGACAATGGATTCCAGTGGTTCGTTTGTAGCAAAGTTCGTGTTTTTAATTGCCGGTTCCACCAGAAGGAATTCATTGATCCGTTGTTGTGAAGCTGCGGCGCGTTGAATCATGGAAGTTACCCAACCAACACTTGCGAATGGCCAGGTGAGAATACTAACGCAGCCAATGAACGTAATGATGTTTCCTGCATTGATTTTCCCTGCATCGGTTAACAATCCTCCCATGTAAATGCTGAGCACAACACTTGATCCAATCAAAAAGGTAATGGTTGGCATGAACAAGGAATTCACCAAAACCAAGCGCATGTTTCGTTTGTGGTAATTTTCTGAACTTTCTTTAAACGATTGTTGGGTGTAACGCTCTTGAATATAGGCTTTTATTACGCGAATACCTGAAAAACTCTCTTGCGCAATTGTACTGAGGCGTGATTGTTCTTGCTGTACATTTTTACTCAATTTGTTCATTTTGCTGGAAACAAAATAAATCAAAACAGTCATGATCGGTAACGGAATGAGTGTATAGATGGTCAGTTCCCAGCTGATGGCAATCATTTGGTAGCTGATGAAGGGGAATAAAATCGCTAAGTTGACCGTATACATGATTCCTGGGCCAAGGTATTGTCGCACTTGTGAAACATCTTCGGAGATGCGGTTCATTAAATCGCCAGTAGATTGTGATTTGTAGAATAAGTAGTGTAATTGCTGATATTTCTGGTAAACTTCGTTTTTTAGATCAAATTCAATGTGACGAGACATCACAATAATGGTTTGTCGAGTGGCAAAAAGAAAGATTCCTTTGATGATTGAGTAAAGAATATACCAACCGGCTAATTGAAATGCGAGTAGCGAAATGGAATTTACATCGCTTTTATTTGCTGTTTCTTGGAGGAGTGATTGTGATGCTTCCCCAAGTATTACAGGCATTTTTGAGTAGAAATAGTTTTGAATTACAATGAATAGAATTCCGAGAAGTAAATGCTTGCGGTACTTGTAAAAATATTTGTTGAGATAGCTTAGAGACTTCATGCGATAAATTTCCTATTTTTGCCCCGCGAATAGGGCGTTCTTGTATGGTGCAAAATTAGCCATTCGCGATCAATTGATGACGAAAAAACAAAATCATGTTTGAGGTAAAAGATATGAAGGATGTGAATTTGGCTGAAAATCCGGTCATTGCACAAATGGGAACTTATAATCACGAACAATTGTTGTTTTGCAACGACAATGCTACGGGATTAAAAGCAATTATTGCAGTTCACAATACGGTGCTCGGACCTGCTTTGGGCGGTACACGTATGTGGATGTACAACAATGAAATGGAAGCATTAAATGATGTATTGCGTCTTTCTCGTGGTATGACATACAAAAATGCGATCTCTGGTCTCAACCTTGGTGGTGGAAAAGCCGTTATCATAGGTGATTCAAGAACTATGAAGTCTGAGGCATTGTTTCGTCGGTTTGGAAAATTCGTTAATTCATTGGCTGGTAAGTACATTACTGCTGAAGATGTAGGGATTTCAACTCTTGACATGACATGGGTGAATATGGAAACAGATCACGTTGTAGGTTTACCAGGGAAAAGTGGTGATCCATCTCCTGTTACAGCTCACGGTGTGTATGTTGGAATGAAGGCCTGTGCTAAAGCGCAATTCGGATCTGATTCGTTGGCTGGAAAGAAAATCGCTGTTCAAGGTGTTGGTCATGTTGGCGAATACTTAGTGAAAAGTTTGTCGCAAGAAGGTGCGGAAGTGTTTATCACGGATATCCATGAAGAAACATTGAATCGCGTTGCTGCAACTTACGGTGCTAAAATCGTTGGTTTGCAAGAGATTTACGACATTGATATGGACATTTATGCTCCATGTGCTTTGGGTGCAACGATTAACGATGATACGTTGAATCGTTTGAAATGCTCCATTATTTCTGGTGCAGCGAACAATCAATTGGCCAATGAAAAAATACACGGTCAAGCTGTGATGGATAAAGGAATCATTTATGCTCCTGACTTCGCGTTGAATGCTGGTGGTGTTATCAATTGTTATTCGGAAGTAAAATCATTGTCACCTGAATGGGCAATGGCGAAAGCAGAAGAAATTTATACAACGATTGGGAATATCGTAGCGCGTTCAAAAAGTGAACAAATCCCAACATACCAAATTGCAAATAAAATGGCTGAAGAACGGATTCAGTCAATCGGAAACATTAAACTTCCGTTATAATTGAAATAATATAAAATGCTGAACAGAAGACATTTACGAATCAAGGTTCTTCAGGCTTTGTATGCTTATTTCCAATCAGATGAAGAGAGTCTGAAAAAAACGGAAAATGAGCTTATGACATCTGTAGATCGTATTTACGACCTCTACCTATACTTACTGCTCAGCTTTGGCGAACTAAAAGAGTTGGCCGAACAACGAATGGACGGGAATAAGAAGAAAATTCGTCCGGGTGAAGAGGATTTAAATCCAAATCGCAAGTTTGTTGATAACCGTGTGATCGAGAAATTGAACGATTCTTATTCGTTGCGTGGCGCATCAGAGGATCGTTCGGTGAATTGGATTGGTGATGAAACGCGTGAAATGTTCCGCAAAATCTTCATTGAGTTGCGCGAAGGCGAAACATGGTTTACGCACATGAACAACGGTGAAGACAGTTTTGATGAAGACATTCAATTCCTTGTTGCCTTATTCAAGAACGATATTGCCAATTCTCCTTTACTTTATTCTTATTTCGAGGAGAAAAGTATTCATTGGTTGGATGATATCGATTTGGCATGTACAATGGTGATCAAAACATTGAAAGCAACTTCGGAAGAGAGTAAAATGGTTGTTTTACCGCTTTACAAGGATAAAGAAGATGAACAAGAGTTTATACGAACCTTGTTGCGAAAAACGATTTCTTTTGATTCTGAAAACCTTGCATTGATTGAAGATTTGACCAAAAACTGGGAAATTGATCGCATTGCTAAAATGGATATTCTGTTACTTAAAATGGCCATTACGGAATTGCAAGTGTGTAAGAATATTCCAAAAAAAGTAACCTTGAACGAATACATCGAAATTTCGAAATTTTATTCTACTCCAAAAAGTCACGGTTTTATCAATGGTATTTTGGATAAAGCAATTGAACGCTTGGAAAAAGAGAATAAAATCGAGAAAATTGGTCGTGGATTAATGAATGATAAGTTATGAAAAAAGTAGGATTTGCACTTATTTTATTGGGGTTGGTGACATTTGGTTGCTCCTCAAACAATGAAGTAGAAGTTGGTTTTCGTACAACAATGAAGATTGATGCAGTTTTTAATGCTGGAAAAGTAGCGAAAGGCGAAGTGATCAACGCAAAATTTAATGTGGAAAATACAGGTGATAGTCCACTTATTTTGTCTGAAGTAAAAGGAACGTGTGGTTGTACTGTTACTGATTGGTCAAAAGATCCAATTGCTCCAGGAAAATCGGGTGTTGTGAAAGCACAAGTGAACACATCAGGTTTCGACTTTGGACCGATTACAAAATCAATTACAGTGGCTTCGAATACGACACCTGCAGTTACACCAATTGTTGTGAAAGCCAATATCATTAAATAGTAAATAATCAAACAAACATAAATATGCAACAAATTATAATGTTGGTTATGATGGTAGTAGTATTCTACTTCTTCATGATTCGACCAAATTTAAAGAAACAAAAAGAACAAAAGAATTTTCGCGCAAATCTAAAGCAAGGTGATAAAATTGTTACCATTGGTGGGATTCACGGAAAAATATTGGAAGTAACAGATACAACTGTATTGATCAATTCAGAAGGAACAAAAATCCGCATGGAAAAATCAGCAATTTCGCAAACTGTTGCTGAAACATTGGACTTGAAAATGTAAGAATTGATCCTGAAAGGAATAATAAGGGAGACCATTCGTTAAATTACGAATGGTCTTTTTTTTTGGTTAGGCTTAATTTATAAGTTTCTTGGAGATCGTATTCAAGTGTGCAGTAGCAGCTTTAGTGGTCTCTTGATCTACTACTTTTTGTTTGTTAAAGAATCGGGAAATCGACAAAATTGTTTTGACAAACCAACCGCCCCATGGACCAACTGGTGCTGGACCACGAGGACCGATAACAAAACCACCACCATCAACTTTTACTCCCGGTGAGACATAAATCCAACCAAAGCGTACATCCAAATCAGGAATTGTTGGAGGAGGAAGGATTGGCTTTTTTTCGTAAAATGCAAATATGAATCCTCTTTCATCGACGGAGAGTTGATAATCACGGTCAACACTTGAAACTCCGCCCAATTTTGTCCAATTCAAAAAATCAACGCCATCCACGATCTCGAACGATTTCATTCGGTCTGCTGCTGTTGTAGACACTGTTCCATATTCATTTGCATTGAATGTTTTTGTTGGATCTAAGACATTATTACTGAAAATTTCAACAAAATCACTGTCTGAAAATTGTGCTAGATCGAGGTTAAATGCATCTATAAAAACCCCATCTCCAGTGCCACCATTTCCACAAGGATAATAGACAACCAATACATTAATGTCAGCATCACCTACTTCAACGTGTTGTGTAACAGGGTTGAAATTCAATAAATTACCTGTATCTGAGCCACTAACTGCTGAAAACGCAAAATGACTCAATCCATCACCGCCAATGCAGGGTAATGATTCAAATAATGGCACGGAGAAATCATCTCCAGCTGTCAAATTTCCACCACTTGGCGGAATAATGTCAATTAAACTTGTAGCATGGTTTCTTCTTCCACCGGTGCTGTAGTTGACATAACGTACTGAATAGTGTGGCATTTTTTTAAAAATAATATACGCTTACTCTTTGTCGGATTTTCTGCAACCTCCGTATTCAGCCTATTATTTACTCAAGGAAAGATCAACAGTAGAAATTACGTGTTGATACGAAATGCGTTGCATCTTGAATAGGATGTTTCGCTTCATACGATTCATTCAGTGAATAATAGTGTTTGTATTAAAAAAACGAATTTCCATTAACTAAATAGTTGGAATTCAGTCATTCAACACGTTGCAAGATACTTTTTTTTCTTGAAAGATGTGCTGTTTAAATAAAAATGATGCGTTAAAAACTTGATTCAACTTTCAATGTAGATTCAGAATTCAGTTTAAAACTACTTGATTCTCGTTAGTGTCATCAAATTTTTTGCTTTTTCAAAGAAGGATATAATTCTACAATAGGTCGAAGGGGAGCTTAAAAATCCTTTTTCAATAAACACAACCCATTATCATGAGGAGTTCGTCTATTTACGCATTATCAGTCGTAGATTTTTGTTCATACTTAATAACTAATGAGCAACTGTGCAGACTCAAAAAATTCAATGATTCCATAGGGGAAACCCAAGGAATATCTGGAATGAAAGAAAATCGGCCTTAAACGAATTATTCTGGGTAAGCCCTTCCGATTCTGTACCATCTGAAAATCGATCTATAAAAGAGGATGTCCCACTTACTAAATACGTAGCGTATGAACTTCTAATCCCAAGATATGGAGCATTTATGAAATTATATCTGACTTCCAAACCAAATTTATACGATCTATTCACCTTCTCCTCCCAAACATAGGAACGTCTAGATTTAACCCCAGAATTCAACTCTGTCAAATTAGCATCCAGAGTACATCTTGTTTTATCTCCAGTAGCTGTACCAATGAAGGGTAACAGGCTAAAATTTCCAATGTTAATTTTACCAACAACACTCATATCAAATGTAGCTAATGTGAAATCTCCAAAGATTGGTCCTGGATTATCATATTCGGGTTTATCAAAAACTACGGAATAATTGGGAATTGTTGTATAAAAATTCTCTTTAATATAGCTTGTATTTAGTGTTGATTGCATAAAGCCTAGTCCTAAATTCAATCCAATTGCATCTTTATACATTGATCTGAATTCCAATAAATTTAGTGCAAAACAACTCTTATTGAAGCTTTCCAAAATCAACTTATCTTCGGAGACGTTACTTTCAGACACTTTAGTTTCAAAGGGACCAAAACCAATGGCAACAGCATTTAACTCAAAATTGAGTGCTTTTTTATGTTCATCTTTTTGTGTATCCTGGCTATACACCATTGAAACAGTCAAGTACGCAAACAATAATAAAATCGAACGTTTCATAAAACTATTCATTAGAGTTCTACGGTATTCAGTTTTTCTGCAATAAATAGTTTTGAAGAAGGTGAGTAATATTTCTTCTCATTAACCGAAAATATCACATTATGCGTTGGTTCTAGATACATTGTATATCTAAAAACTGGATCGCTATAATTCTTACCAAAGGCAATAATAAATTGTTGATTATCAATTTTCTTAATCTTGCAATCCCTTACATTTGGTAGAATTTGAATTTCATTTGTTTCACTTGCTTTGAACAAGTTTTCTTCATACGAAATAAACATTTCAATGGTATCCTTTTTTAACAGGTCTTTAATTTCAACACCATTTAATTGATAATGAACTGAAAAATTGATTTTGCTATTATCAATTAGCAAAGTATCATAACGATGTTGGTTTAAATCAGTTGAACTTAATGTTTGATCAGGATGTTCACAAGCACAAACTAAAATACCAAAAAGAGAAATGAATATAACATAAGATATCAGCTTTGTTTGGATTCCTTTCATAATACCAACCAGCGCGCTGCACATTAAAAGTAATATTGCTTAACCCAACTACCGTTTCACCAATCGTTCTCTGCCAACTCCCGTTGCTGTTTGAACTTCTACAATGTAGGTTCCTGGCAATAATTCACTGATGTCAACTGCTTGATTCGCTGAAATCTGTTGTTTCAACACTACTTGACCATTTAAACCAATGATTTGAACAGATTCAAGTGCTTCACCTTGGATGAAAAAAGAAGTTGTTGCTGGGTTTGGTGCCAATTCAATGGCTGTTTCCGACAATTCATTGATGCCAACTGGATCGTTAATTGTAATGTTTACGCTATCTAAGTACAATTTGTATTTATCAAATGAACGCAAACGATAACCAACGTGAATGGTTTGATTGAGGTAATCCAATGCGCTTAAATCAACACGGTATTCTGTCCATTCTGGATTTTCAAATACAATGGTTGCAAGTGTATCGGTGAAACTAGCAGTTTGACTATCGGTTGTAGAAATCATCACGTAATAACCATCTAAATAACTTGGATCGTGCGATTTCGCTTTCCAAGCAAGGAAATTGCCATAAGCACCCACTGTAAATGCGGGAGTAATCAGCCAACGATCAGCTCCAGAAGGCACAGTGAAAAATGAACAAGACCCTGCAACGGTGTCGGTTATATTAGCAGGATCTGGTAAAGCAACCCAACCCGGTGCAAATTCAGCGATTACACTTTCGTCCAGCGTATTGGTGTCATTGATAACAATTGTCCATGATCCTGGGATTCCTTGTTGGAAATCCTCATCAATAACAACGGTTTGTGCTGAAAGGGAAGTTAGAAAACAAGTGCTTAAAACACTAAAGATTGCAAGTTTTTTCATACGGTAAAAATAAGAACTATTCCGCTAAGATGTGAGGTTGATGAGAATATCCTTGAAATCTTGGTAAAAGGCATCGAAATGGATCAATTTATCTTCAAAAAAGGAGAATATAGCCTGTTGATCAGTTGGATTTAAAAAATTGAGCTCTTTGCGTTCCCAAACGATTCGATTGAATTGCGGAATGACAGGCGAAGAACAGTTTTCAATCCATTCACCATCCGTTCCTAGATGTAATTCCAGCACATTTTTCAATTCATACATCTGTTCCCATATAATTGCACGCACTCCAGCATCTTTTGCTTGGATATCAAAACTAAAGCGAACACCCGAATCATCAGCATCTAAGCGAATGTAGATGTATTTAACATCAGAAGGATAATTGATCCAATTCATCTTACGACCATTAACAGATCGGTGCTTGGACATATAATTCCTGAAATCGGACCAAAAGGCCGTTATGAGTGATTTGCGTTCTTCTTTCGTATACATGCTACTATTCGTAGCTGTAAAAATAGGTGTTTCGGTTGAAAGTTGCGTAATCTGGCAATTGAGATTCCCCGTAATACCATTGCATATCTTGAGTGATAGTATTCCCGGTCCATTCGCGATAAGTAGCAATAGTGTGGTTTTTGTTATAGGTCCATTCTCGGACTTTTATAATTTGACTAAATCGTTCATCGAGTAGAAAACTTCTTTGTGGCCGACGATTTGCAGTGAAAGTAACAATGAATTGCGTTACACCTAATTGACTGTCAACCATGGGCAAACGTTCATAGTGTTGAATGATTTCACTTTTACTACTTCCATCAGGAAGAAACAATTCAACTGAAAAAATACTGTTGCCAATTTTGTGTACAATCGCTTCTGGTTGGGAGAAAGTACCAATTACCCAAGTCGAATCATAACTAGTGTTTCGTTTCGCATGCAGCAGTAAAAAACCAGCTTTTATTGGCTTCACCGTTGTTTTTAGTTGCTTTTTAATACCAAATAATTGAGTAAAAAGAATGGTTTCTTCACTGGATTTATTTGAAATAGTTAACGTTCCAGTCGATTTTAACTTAACTGTTGATTCGTGCGTTATTGAAGTGTAATTTAATGTTTTCCAGTTGTTTGAATACCTGTATGTTATTTCATTCAAGGTGTCATCTGGATTTTCCCCACCTTTTGAAAAGAGTAGAATGCGTTTGATACCAGCTTTTTTTAGGGCTTCCCGATTCCATGTTTCCACGAAGCTTACAGGCGATTCATAAATTGAACTCAAATAGGCATAATGAAACAATGGAGTCTTCGTTAGATCAATTGTCTTAAAAAGATGCTCCTTATTTGGTGTTTCTGTACAAGATACCAACAAGATCAAAAATGCCGTTATGATCGATGAAAGTAGTTTTTTGAACGACGACATAGAAGCAAATGTAGTTTAATTCTATTAATACAGCAACAATAAATAACGAAATTGAAGTTAAAATGGACGAAATACCACCTTATGAGCTTACTTGAGCGTTAAGGAGGTAGTTAAAAAAAAATAACCACAGTAGATCACATAGGAAACATAGAAGAAAGGAATACTATATTGATACACGAGACCAATTTGTTTCATCCAAAAATTTCCTCGTGTTTCCTTGTGGTGAAAAAACAAGTAACACGAACAATTAAAAATAACCACAGAAGATCACATAGGAAACATAGAAGAAAGGAATACTATATTAATTCACTAGACCAATTTGTTTCATCCCAAAATTTCCTCGTGTTTCCTTGTGGTGAAAAAATAAGTGACACGAACAATTAAAAATAACCACAGTAGATCACATAGGAAACATAGAAGAAAGGAATACTATATTGAATCACGAGACCAATTTGTTTCATCCAAAAATTTCCTCGTGTCCTTGCTTGAGCCCTCCGCCGATGGCACAAGCGGGGTGGGTGGTGAAAAAACAAGTAACACGAACAATTAAAAATAACCACAGAAGATCACATAGGAAACATAGAAGAAAGGAATACTATATTGAATCACGAGACCAATTTGTTTCATCCAAAAATTTCCTCGTGTCTTTGCTTGAGCCCTCCGCCGATGGCACAAGCGGGGTGGGTGGTGAAAAAAACAAGTGACACGAACAATTAAAAATAACCACAGTAGATCACATAGGAAACATAGAAGAAAGGAATACTATATTGATACACGAGACCAATTTGTTTCATCCAAAAATTTCCTCGTGTTTCCTTGTGGTGAAAAAACAAGTAACACGAACAATTAAAAATAACCACAGAAGATCACATAGGAAACATAGAAGAAAGGAATACTATATTGATTCACGAGACCAATTTGTTTCATCCCAAAATTTCCTTGTGTTCCTTGTTATTTTTTCCAATCAACGAATAGGATCATTCGAAATCCAACTGTTGAGCTACCTGTATTCGCAGGAAGGTGTTGTTGGTAGAAAACCGTATTGAATTGATTTTCGTTTGGATCGACCAATCCAATGAGGCGATTGCCACCCAAAACAGTCATTTGAGTTGAGTCATCAACGAATTCGGGTTGCAAAGGAGCGCAGTATTCTGACACATTACCAGTTAAATTCCAAATTGGATCCGATTGATTGGCAATCAGCCAGGCGTGTAATTTTCGGTAAAGTTCATTGTTCAAATCACGCTCATCAACCATTCTAGGATAAATGCTTCGAACAAACACAACCGCTTCCTCGCCGGATCGGTGAATGATAAATGGAGCAGAAGGTTGGGTGTCAATGGTATTTCTTCGTGCAACAGAACTACATTGTTTTACGGCCAATTCATAGTGATACACATTCGGTAATTCCACACGAATGGTATACGGAGCATCTATCAATTTAGCATTTTCCTGCCGCTGGTACCAATCACAATACGATTTCATTTGCGCTTCATTCACTCCAACAACAGGGTAATTATCGTAAGCCGGATGCCAAAAATACGTTCCTGTATACATACTGTAAAACGCTTCTTTTCCTTCTTTGACCCAGCAATTCGTATCAGGATAAACAGGAGTGGGGGAGGTTGCGCTCGATTGGTAGATCAAGTTGGATACATTGATTTCTCTTCTTCGGTAAAAACGTGCTGCTTGAGGATAATAGAGTTGATTCAAATAATTCAGGTAGGCTTCATGATCATAAAACGATTCATTTTTCCGATCGAGCGCATGGAAATTTAAACCATAACGTGTTTTGTTTTCAGCCTTTGCTTCAGGATTGAGCAAAACACGTTGTTTTTTCGTGCAGTTCAACAATTTCACAGCTTCCAGTGGTGGCAAACTATCATACAGTATGCAATAAGCCAACGAATCGCGCACCCAATTGACAAATTGGCGGTATTGATAATTGCTTACTTCAGCCTGTGTCATGTAAAAAGGCTGTAACCAATCGTTTACAGCAGGTTGTAGTTGCAAAGAGCGGTACTGTTGAAAATCTGATTCCAATGATTGAATCAATGAATCTTGATCTGCTAAAAAGGAATTGTATTTAACATAAGATTCAGAAAGCTGATTTTCCAAACCGGTAGAAGTTCTATAGTTCAATTGAATGGAGTCTGGTGATTCTTTCACGTAAATTCCATCTAGTACAGTAGTCACACCAATGTAATGATGGATAGAATCGAAAACGGGTATTACAGCTTGGCTAATCGAATTACTTATTCCTGGAGACTCTACATGATTCACTTTTTTGATTGTATAATACGGTGAATGATTCACAGCATTATCAAGCGCAGAAATATGCAACACAGCATCGTTACCAATTAAATCTGCCGGATCAATCAATACAGCATTGTAAACTTTTGGATAGCGTGCAAAATGTGCCTCAGGAATTTTATAGCGACCATTTTCAGCAAATACATGTTTGATGAGCGAATCAGAAGTTGTTTTTGAATTGAACGAGATTGCGATAGAATCGAACGATTGTGCAGAAGCGGTAGAATACGCGATTCTCAGGAAGCAGAAAAAGAAGAGCAGGAGTTTGTACATATCGTTATAATGACGTAACTTATACAATGATACAGTTTATCTGTTGAAAGATGTGTTTGGAGTTGTTGGATTAGGCTATTTAACATAATATTAATTATAGGACAAATAGGACGATTCGTAACAAATCCTTAATTTCCCGCTATCTGTGGTGGTTATTTTAAATTGTGGAACGCGGTTATTTTAAAATGTGGAATCATTTATATTAGAATATTTCTGCTCCATAACCATAGAGCAGAAATCAAGTCTTATTTAACTCTTGAATACTTGTCATTTTGTTTGTCGTATTTAATCCGAATAGACCCACTACGTGTACCAACTGACATTTCAGGAGTTCCTGTCTTTTCATCAATTTCTATAAACACATTTGCTCCATTTTCACCAAAGTCTTCAGCTCCATAATTGAAGCTGGTTAGCCAATATGGACCTTTTTTATCTCCGAATTTCAGATTTTCACCAGAAATAAATCGAGCACGAGGATTAATAAGATCACTTCCCCAGAAATCAATATCTTTTAGGATTTTCTCTGCTAGTTTGATAGCATGTTCTTTTGTGATACTCATAATTTGAATCTTTTAATTAATTCCTCCATTTCTTGGTTTAAAACTGAACTTCCTCCATCCAAAACACAACTTTATTTCACAAGATGTTTTTCAATAGATGAAATAGCTTTTCTTGATGTTGTATAAAATTCTCTTTTAAAAGTTTCCTCTGAATCGGTAAAATTTTTAACTGTTTGCAAATCTTCTCTAATACGTCCGTTTAATAATTCAAAATGATCGAATTTATATTTAGAATCATATAGTATTTCGGTATACAATTTGTAAAACTCATTAGCTAAACCTGTATTATGGTATCTCATTTCAATTTTAAGGATATCCTTCATTCTCTGAAATCTGTAGTCATTCTCCATTTCCGCCTGAGTTTATCATCCCTTGATTTATTATTATCTATTCCGAAAGCCACTTTATAGGACAAAATAGATATCTTTTCGTATTAATTTTTAAAACGGTATAAATTGGTAATCTTCATCACTGAGATTTGGAGGGAAATCTGTATGAGGAATAGTTCTCCTTAACGAATCAAGAATTTGATTTGTGAAAATCAAATTCCTATTAAGAATTGAATCGATTAGTTGAATATAGTAGTTCTTAAATTCAAAAATAAGAAGTTCCTGATTTTTCAAAAGCCATTTTGTCAAAACATGTTCCGTATTGATTTGAGAATTATATGAAATTATATTTGAACTTCCAGAACCTGAAAATGGTAAAAACAACAAAGGTGTGTGTTCATTATTTAAACTATTGGGCTTATCATTTATGGATTGAAGTAATAAGCTTGGAGGCGTTGACATATTTGTTATTTCTAAAGTAGGATCAAAATTAATTTCCAATAAAGCAAGTTGTAATTGAAACAAAAAACCATGATTCGGTCTATCATTTAGTGCCATTTTTAGAGGTTCTATTTTAATTAGTGTTTTCAGACAATTAACTGACACATTTTCCCCGTTGTACTGAAAAAGATTAATATTGTCCCATAGTCCATTTTTTACTAAACGGTCATTAATAATTGTATGATAATTAAAAGTTTCACGCTGTTCATTTAAATATCTAAAATGTCTATATTCAGGGATATAATCATTTATTTTTTTTGTTGCATAATAAAGACTTGAATAAATCTGAAATCCGAAATTATGAATCGCATTTCTTGATACTGACAAATCAGGTATTAATTCATCTTGCAGATATATTATACCATAACATAAATGGTCTGATGACTGAGCATTCAAAAAAGTATCAAAAATCTTATTCTCAAACTCTATACTTTTACTTGCAGAGGTAAAATATTTTTTATTAGGAACATTAATTCCGTTATGAATTAAGTTAATGTCAGTATCAACATAGGCTTTTTGGTTATGAAGCTCGTAAGTAAGGAATTTCTCACATTTTTTAAGTCCTTCCTCTAAAGCAAAGTTTAAGTCAATATGAATAGATTCATCTACCTGTTTATTTGTTGTTTCGTCTCGATAACTTTTAATGAACTTTAAAAATTTTTCATTATTATATATTAAGTCATTGTCAAATTTGTAACTTATATTGTCAGGGAATTTCAATACTAATTTGAGGAATAACAATTGCCCCATTAGATTAGGGTTGGCAGAATCTTCAGTTAAATCGATAGAAATAATCTCAACACCACTTTCTGCATCAATATCTTCTTTAAAAAAGTCTTTTATTGTTTCTTTTTGTTCTTTAGGGAAAACATGAAATTTGCTTTCAGTAAGTGGTTGATAAAGTGTTTCGAAATCAACTCCTAGTAAACTATTATTATAATAAACGGTGATTGGGGAACAAGTTAGATAAGTATTTAAAGTTTGTTTTAAATGGTCTTCAAACTGTAAATAATCTTTTGCTCGATTAATTCTTACAGCTATGCTTGTGCCTACTTCCTTTCTATAGCCATTCTCCCAGTTATTTGAAATTTTTGGAAATTCAAGTGGAATATGTTTGTTTTCTTCTGTTTGAAGGATATATTGATTTATTAAACCATCAATTGATAATCTTATTTGTTCCTCTTTATTATTGGACTGCTCGCTTTGAATTGATCTAGTGTTTATTTCAACTTTATCTCCTAGAATAAAACAAGATAATAGACCAATTCCAAATCTACTAATCGGAGTAAAACTCTGACCAGTTTGTTTTTTGTAGTTTAAATTTTGTAGTTTAAAGTATGCTGATTTATAGTATGAATTCCCCTTATTTAACAGGTGATTGGAAATAACAGTCTCGTTCATCCCCATACCAAAATCATCAATTCTGAACCAACGATAACCTTCTGTGTCAGACCAACTTGTTAATTGAATAGCTTTGGCTTTGAAACTTTTGTTACCTTTTGAATGTTCATGAAATTCCCTCATTCTACTAGTATCAATAGAATTCTGCAGTAGTTCTCTTACAAATTCAAATGCGGAATTATATAAATTTTTTCCTGTGAGTAATGTAATGATTTGATGTTCATCTAATGAGAGTCTATAATTACCCTTTTTGTATCCTTGAGATCTAATCTCTGTTCTGTTAATTGAAGAGTTAGGTATAATTTTTGAATCGCGCCACCTTTTTGAAGATGAATTCAATACTTGAGTGCATTCTCTTAATTCATCTTCAATTATATCAAGAAATAACTCAATGTTTTTTTCTACTTGTGGATGCTTAGGACCAGCAATAAATTTCAGAGTGGTTTCGGATTCATTGGTATCAAAGATGAAACCTTTTGATGCCAAATGTTTTTCCCACTCAATATTACTTGTTCCTTTTAATTTGCTTTCAGATGAACTCAATTTTAGATACTCATAAACGCTTTCAGGAGTTCTTGAATTATCAAAATCCATTATATCAGCTAATCTCAGTAGAATCGCACATAATTTTAAATCTGCTTTTCCAAGAAATTCAATTTCAAATTTATGATCTAATAAATTTAAAGCTTTATCATTATGACTTTCACAGATGAAACCTAGTTTTTCCTTTATTGATATTCCTTCCCACTCTAGCTTTGACTTAGTTATTTCAAAATTATCTAAATATATCCAAACTCTTTTTGCATGTGTCCATCTACAGTACCATTCGGCTAACTCTTCATTAATTATCGAATTATTTTCTTCAAAAACTAATTTTGCTTCATATTTTTCTTTTAAAAAGTCACGAAACGCATCCTCTTTTTCAATATTCTCTAATTCACTTTCATTGAAGATCATTCCAATATCATGAAAAACCGCACTTAATATAATTAGTGCTGTCTCTAACCCAGTGAGATCAATTAATTTATCACCTAATATTTTAGCAGTAAGATCTAATATATTCTTTTGATGCGTAGAATTATGTAATGTATAATTGGGAAATGTCTTTACGTAAAGATTCAATAAAGGGAGACAATAATTAATACATTTGTTAACAAGGTCAATTTGCTCTGTTTCAGATTTTTCTATTAAATGCTTATACAATAATGTACCCTCAAATTCCTTATAATATTCTTTCATTTTTTCACATTAACTTAATTATCAAATTTAGTAGAGAATCAAATGCACTCAAACACATTTCATCCACTCTAACTTTAGTAATCAGATTCGTATCTCTTGTTGTATTATTTAATTGAATAGCGAACAGTTCGTAAGTCTCGTTATGCTAAAGTAGCAATTCTAAGCATTTTTTTTGATTGAGAACTGACTTTTTACCAAATCAAATTTTCAAGTATTCTTCTTCTCAAAGTCTATCATTAAAGATAAATCGTGTCCATAGAATAATCCCTAACCAACACCTCTAATCTTTATCCAAAACGGCACTCTTTTCCGTTCTATAAAACCATGAATTTTTTCATCGGGTGTGAGTGAACCGTAGCGACTTTTAATGTAAGGCCTTGCACTATCATTCGGATGAAATTCGGTGTTCAAGTATTCCTTTTCATCGTCACTCAATTCTATAACAGATCCATCTAACTGAACCTTAACATACGAAAATCCTTCTTCGCGTTTTCGTAATGGAGCAAAATAGCGCACGTAAATGTATAGCACATAAAGTCCTAAAAAGATAAATAGGATGGTCCAAAGATTCATGTATTAAAGGTACGGTTTAACCGCGCATTTGAATCCTTTTTCGATTGAAATAACCCCCAAAACCTCCCTCCTTTTAAAATCTATAGGTCCACTGTTTTGAGTTAAACTAAAATCGATCTCCTCTCTTACAGGTTCTTCACATTGCGGGCTGAGTTCCAATTCAGATGAATACATCTAGTTTATACACTTTACGGGAAACTACCGCTAAATATCGACTTTGCTAGACAAATGATGCATTTCGACACGCTAATGATCGACTTCGTTAGACAAATGATGGATTTCGACAGGCTAATTATACACTTCGCTGAACAAATTATGTACTTCGACGCGCTAATTATTGACTTCGCTAGAGAAATTATGCATTTCGACGCGCTAATGATCGACTTCGCGGAACAAATTATGTACTTCGAAACGTTAATTATGTACTTCGCGGAACAAATGATACATTACGACGCGCTAATGATCGACTTCGCTGAACAAATTATGCATTTCGACGCGCTAATTATGGACTTCGCTAAACAAATTATGGACTTCGACGCGTAAATTATGCACTCGGATGAACCGTTGGTTTGCATCGACGGATCTAGTGTTTGATTCAATTAACAGGTAAAATGAATCGACGAAAGCATCTGGAAATTAGGTGAATAGATCGGATTCCGTTTATTCAGTCATACCGACCATTTACACCAGCTATAGGCGTTTTAATCAACAGATAGATCAGTTTAAGTCTTTGGTTCTCCAATCAATACAACTTTTTCACTAAAAAAGCATTTTAAGGGTAGTAACAATTTCAACCGAAAACATTGGGGCCCCGTGTTCATCGATTGAAACACTAAATCACATAAAAATGCAAGTAAAATTGGTAAACAAGCTCAATATGTACCAGGCTGTTCAGCTGGTATGTGACGAGCACCCGGATGCTTGGGAAACGATCCCCGCTTTTGGGCAAATCTATCAGTTGTTTGTCGAAAAATTAAGTTTCCTCAAGCAACAATCCTATCTGCATACCCATACTACAATTGGAGTACGCGAAGCCAAAGACATCGAGCGGACTTTGGTGGTGAAAAAAGCGCTAGTGATTGCCAGTGCTTTGCGTTCACTAGGTAGTTTGGTAAGTGATACCAAGCTGAATGCACAACTGCGGTTTTCGCATTCAAAGCTCATGCAGTGTAATGCAACCCGTTTGTTGCAATACCTGGATAGTATCACGAATGCTGCAACTGAACATATCGCGGAACTTCCTGATTATGGGATCACAGAATCCAAACTGGAAGAATTGCTGTTACTGCGCAATCAGTTGGAACAAACCTTGCTGACAACACGCAACGCAATCGTAGTGCGAAGATCACTTTCCACAGAGTTGGAGATACTCACCCACGATATCGACCGACTTCTGAAGGTGAGCCTCGATCAATTGATGCAGGTCATTGGGAGCGATCATGCGGAGTTTCTCAGACAGTACCAAGCCGCACGTTTAGTGGTGGATCACAAAGGGAAATCGGGTAAACCGAAACCACCCCTATCACCCAACAACGAATGATGCAGCAGTGTAGAAAGGACGAGGGGAATCCCTTTTTCACATTAAGTGGAGAAGGGATTTTTTTAGTAACCTCAGTTCGATTATAAATTTCAGTTCAGAATCCAATTAAAATTTGAAAGAAAAGGCGGTTAACAGTGCAAGTAGTTGTTCCCTGTGTAACCTTTATCACCAAGCGTCGCGTTTGTACTAGGTATATTCGCTCCAAATTCAACAATGAGTGTTATGAAAGATACCGTGCTTTACAACTGGAGTTTTCTCCGCATTATCCGTCTTGCTGTAGGTGGTTTTATCGCTTATGACGGTTTCCGTACACACGAATTTCTAATCATGACAATGGGACTTGTGTTCATGGGGTTGGCAGTCATGAATCTAGGTTGTTGCGGCGCTCAAGGTTGCGGTATACCTGCAAAAACTCCCCATTCTGATGAAACCCAAGAAGTGGATTACGAAGAAGTAAAGTAAAGGATTCATGTGTTAAAAGTACTGTTTAACCACGCATTTGAACCCTTTTTCGGTTGAAGTAAAAAAGAATGACTTTCCCTCCTACTTGAAATTTCGGTCTGATATCACAGCAAATCAATCTAGATCTAAGTATTTGGTAGCTGGAGAGTTAATCGTGATCATGGTGTCCAATGTATGTGTTGGGCCACCTGAATAATACACACATGATGCTTTTATACTATGAACCCCGTATGGCAATTTATATGTAACATGATCATAACCTGTAAATAGTTGATTGTCGATATAAACAGGAAACGACTTCCAGGTGGCAGTGTAAATAATAACGTCTGCACGCTGTGCTGAAACTTTAAATGTCTTCTCTGACGCTACATTCTTGCTCATTTCTTTTTTATTATCATATACTCTCACAGTGTACATGCCGTCTTCCCCAAGAACATTCAATGTTAATTGTGGCGCCTGACCTTTAACAACTGTATCTGAACCGCCATCAGGGTTGAGTATTTCCCATCGTTGATTCCGTTTGTTTGGTGAAAGATTTATCAAGTCTAACGTTTCTCCCGGAGCATATTCATATCTTTCTAAACGGAAATCTGACGAAGTTTTTTTGTGACATGCAGTAAAAGCAAATGCTATACAGACCACTATCGGTGCTATTGATTGGTGAGTTAATAAGTGATTCATATAAGGTTTTTTAAAAGTAGAAAATTATTGTTTTTTATTAGAATTTGAACCAAATGGACGTACTTATTTGGAAAGATAATTGTACTTAGCTCTACTTGATGTATTTAAGAGGTAGATTTTTTTCTAACTTCGTCAATAAAATCACTATCATGGGAAAACTTGGCGCATTTGAAGTACTAATCTTACTTTTAATTCCAGTACTACTCTTTTTATTCGGTTATTGGGTTGGCAAAATGGCTGGTAGAAATGCTGCAAATAAAGAATTTATGAATAGAAAACCTTAATTTGAAGGGAAATAAGGTTGCTTTATTGAATGTATTCTTGAAGAAATCGAACCTGTGCATGAAGTTTTGAAGAAAGAAAGCTAAAAGTCTTCCACATCGACGAATTAAAATCAATAAAAGACCTTATACAATCACAAGGTCTTCAATTAGTTATAAATGAGCTCAACTTTCAACCGGAAAATCCCTTTTCAATATTTCAATTGCCCTTAATGCGGCTACTTTATTAAGTCCCACGAGCGGTTGCGTGAAAACCACTTTTTCTCTGATACTTTTTGGTAGATCATGTAAGGAGGTATCATCATCAATAATAACATAGTGATCAACTTGTCCACTTTTTGATATCCAATTTAATAGTTCATCTTTTCTTGATAATAAATTGAGGTTATCATCTAGTTTATCTACTTTGGTAATGATTCCGCGGTTACTGAAAATCTCCTGCCATTTATCTAACGAATAGGTTGATTTGTGAGATGTTGTCAAGACAATAGAAGCCCCAGTCTCAGAGATAATAGCTCTCAGATTACTTTCGGCATTTGGTATAAACTGATAAAAACCATCTGGATGAAATTCTACTTTCTTCCAAGGAGCCGCTTGAACCATTACACCATCTATGTCTAATAATATTAACATGTTGCAAATTTGAGTGTCATTTCAACATTACTCAATGACTTATTTCAAATTTCAATTGTTCCATGCATCCGTAGCCTTCCATTTGAATAAAATAAACAGCTGGATTAAGTTGGTGAATAATTGATTCCAGTTGCGGTTTAGGCAAGACACCATCCCAGATCATTTTGCCATCCGAACTAACAATTCGTGTGATTTCTATCGCTTCATCGTTACTAATAGAAAAATTTTCTACAACTGGATTTGGATAGAGTAACAGTTGATCATTGAAATTACGAATGCGAATACTATCCGTCCAACTACAGTTTCCGAGTGTTTTTTCAACAGAAAATAATCCAATTTCATCAATGCTTTTTATATTCGAAGTCGTACCATCACTCCAGATTATTGATTCACCAGGTTGCTGGTTAACTGTGAAAAGTTTTGGGAGCTCCTTTTCTGAACAGATCATAAGATCGTTCCCTAAATCTTCTGTCGGTGAAAATCCTTGAACCTTAATGTAATCACGGAATACGCAATCTTCTGATTGAATATCAACCCAATAAGTATGAGTGCCATTTCCTGGGACTGAGATCGATGAATTCGTTGAGCCATTATTCCATGTATAGGTAGCATCTTGCTTAAAAGCATCAATAACATAGGTATTCGGCTCACACAATAGGGTGTCTGGATGATCAATGAAATCAGGACAAGCCGTTATTGAAATATCATCAACGTACATTACGATACGCTCATTATGGGTGAAATAATCCGTGTAAACGGGGTAAAGTGTTATGGTAGAATCAACTTTAAATGCACCAATTGCAAAATATTTTTCGCTTCCTGTTGCAGTGTAATACCCGGTGATAGTACTCCAACTAGTCGCATTATCCATAGGCTGTCCTATAGGATTCCTAACTTGTGGAATAGCAGTTTTAAATTGTTCGTTTATAGAATTAGTTGAAGGGTTGAACGGATTTGAAAAAAAGGCTACACCAAAATCATCAGTTGTATGATCGGCGGCATCACATAAACTATATTTCAAACTTACTTTATAGGTTGTTCCAGCAGTCATTTCCCCAGGGCTCAAGGGTTGGTAGATATATTCCTGCCAATTTCCATCACCATGAAACACACGGATTCCAGCATAACAATTTCCTGATGCGGGTTCTGTTATACCTTCTGTTGTAAATGGTATTTGCCCTGCACAATAATGGTCAACTGTACCACATTCATACCAATTTAAATTGGTGTTTTCAAATCCACCATAATCGACAAGATTCTGTGAAATTGAAAGAAAGGGAATGAAATAAAACAAGGCTAGTGTTAGTCCAGGATGCATTGTAAATGGTTTTCTCAAATTTAGTTGTTTTAGTTGAAATAAATGAGAACATCCTAACATTTGTATGGATACCATTTGTTTAATGGAACAGCCTTAAAAACCTTCCAAATACTTACCTTTGCACTTTATCTGACAACCCTTTAATTGAATGAAATACCTTTTTCTTTTTTGCTTTCTACTTGTTTGTACGTCTACTCTATTTTCCCAAACGGATCTAACAGGGTTTGAAAAGTATCACACACCTTATGAACAGGAAATTCTTTCAAATAAGAAGTCAACACATTTGGAGCAATTGATGGCAATGGGCGAAGATGCTTCAGAAGAACGCACGCTTGCAGTTAAGGAAGAGATCGATGCGTTTGTAAGTGAGATTAAATCATCCAAACTCATGCGTTTATCTGAAGTGAAATTGATGAAAGCGCTTCACAAAAAAGTACATGAGCGTTTTTTGGTTCGTTATAAATACATTTCCCCATTCAATGAGATTTTTGAAACTGGATACTACAATTGTGTCTCTGCAACCGCCCTTTTCGCATTGGTGCTTGAGGAATTGAACATTCCGTATAATATCCAAGAGCAACCAACGCATGTTTATATTTTGGCTTATCCAGATACAAAAGCAATTTCGGTTGAAATGACGGCATTGAAAGACGCTTACTACTTACCTGCAAGAAAGGATATATCCAATGCAGTTGCGCTACTTTTAGAATTTGAAATAACCTCAAAAGAAGAAATTGAAACCTTCGGCGAACTGCAAGTTTACAATGCTTTCTACAATACAAATAGTGTCGTTGACTTAAATCAGTTAGCTGGAATTCAGTATTTTAATGAAGCAATCATGGCTTCGAATCGGAATGATTTGAATGCATCACTTGGTGAAATATGCAAAACGCTTAAGCTATACAATGAAGAGAAAATAAGGTTATTCAAAATGGAAGTGTTGATTTCGTTGATCGCAGAAGCAAAATTCGATTGCATGAAAGATATCAAGTACCTAATCGAATATGCGAACATTGAAAAAGCCAACAAGAAAAAAGCGGGTTATGAATATGCTACTTTCATTCAAGAACAATTAGTATCGAAAGGCAATAAACTGTTGGTGGATTCAAGTCATACATACATCATTCAAACAGTTTTAGACACAACGCTTTTGGGACAATTGAATTGTTTTTATTATTTAGGATTATCAGAGTATTATTCAAATGCGTACAATTTGAAAAAAAAGCTCGAATATGCTGAATTGGCCTATAACAATTTGCCAGATATCCCAGGCGCCTCGAGTATCGAGCTCTGGCTAGCACAAAGCATTCTGCAAAACATCGAGAAATATGATAGCGAAAAGCAATTGGTGAAAATGAATGAATATGCTGTCAAATACCCGTTTTTACGTTCGCATAATCTATTCATGATGGGACTTTTCTATGTATACACCGATGTTTCCGGTGAATATTACGGAGAGAATGATAGTGAACAAGGCAAAATCTATTTTGATCTAGCACTCAAAACAAGGGACGAAATGGAGGATCAGGAGGTGTTGGATGAAGAAGAAGTTGGCTGGCTCTTTGCTGAAGCGGGTGCTTATTTTATTCGAAAACGTCTCTATAAAGAAGCCTTAAAAGTATTGGAAGATGGCTTAAAACTTTCACCTGATCACGAACGAATTCTTGCACGCCTTGAGATTTTGAAAGACCGAATGAAGTAAACACCTCACCTCCTATCCCAATGTCATTACAGGAAACTTGATTTGATTCTGTGATACAACAAGCTGTCAATCCCACACAATGAACCATTTTCTCCATAAGTTGTAGTTCTTTCCAACTTTAAGATGATAGTATGATTCAGTCGGTGCTCGCAACAGTTCTTTTACTTATGATTTCTATTACTGGTTGTACTCAAATTCAGTATGATCAAATTGATTCTAGAGACACTTTCGGTTTTGTGAACCACCATTTTATTCAACTTAACGGATCAGAACGCATAGATCTCGTTTCGCAATACGATCCTGTTTTTACGATTTTCCGTGGCTTTGAAAACTTTTCACGAATTGAGTCGTTCACTAATAACGATTCCACAACCGTGGACAATGAAGTGAAATATGTTCCTCGATGTAATGAAGCTCCAGTTGAAATTCTTGACTCGATTGACCTGAACAATGACGGTGTAAAAGAAATCTTTGTGTTTCGCCAATCAGAGTGTTATGTTACTAGTTCTGAACAAGGTCCTTATGGTGTGGGAAATCAGCAACAAACCTACGCAGTATTTGAGGTTTGGGATGTGAAATTGAAGCAACCGATTGTTGAAATCAGGAATATCTGCGAAAGCAATGTAGCGGTGAGCACAAATGTGATGCGAACATTCGGCTATCGTTTTGATGTATCACTTGATAAAAAAGGACGCTTTCACATTTCTGGATTAACAGATGGCAGCGATTTTGTACCTGGTACGTATGCTTACAATCCCGCAAAAGGAGTTTATGAAAAGGAATGAATAGTCAAAGCATAAATTAGAGATGTAATTCATTCGTTTCGAGAACATTACCAACCACCACGTATGTGCGCCACGGCGGAGCGCTCAAGCAAGGACACAAGGAACACAATGTTTTGATAATGTATTAAAACTTCTAATTAACCTTTTTCTTAGTCCAAATGTGGTGAGTTATAAGTACTGTTTTCTTAAACAGCTGAACTAAAATCCTCCCATTTATTTCGAAGTCATTAGTTATTCCAAGCACCTCAAAATGATGTCTTATTGAACAACGATCCTACCCGAAGATGTTATCTGATTGTCTTCTGTAATACTGTAAAAATAAACTCCAGATGATAACTCACCACGTTTTAAGGTTATGGAATCTCCAGAGAATGTCTGTTTTGAGAGCATGACTCCATTTATCGAGTAAAGACGAACAGTTGCATTAACAGCATGATTGCTTAATTGAATCGTCGTTTCGTTGATAAAGGGATTTGGAAAAACGTGAACTTCTTGTGCTTCCAATTTTGTTAATCCAACGCTTGGGGCACAACTTCCTAAATTGTATTCAGGAAAATAAGTGGTGTTATCCATATAATAACATAATAGCGCATTATTACCCGATAAAAAAAGCGGAAAAATTGGCTCGTCTAGTCCACCAGTACTTCCCGCCCCCTCGAAAAGCACATAATTTCCATTTTCAAGTGAAAAGCGTTTCATATAACCGTTAGGGGTCAATGTGCTATCAATTGATGTTACAACCATAATTTCACCTTGATTTGTATGGCAGGTATATGAATCTGGTAAGGTATCTCCAACGGCTAAATCAAAATCGTAAAGTAGGTATTCTTGCAAATCATTCAGCAAGTAGATGTACATCTTTTTATCAAGTGACCGTAAGTAGAAAGAAGGTACGTTATCAGAATATGGATAAAACCCAGACACAACACAACCTGCATCAATGGTCGAAAACTCACCATGTTTCATGACCCTTTTATAAGTCAATGAGTTAATTAATGTGTCTCCACCTAAAGTATAGATCCTGGAATCGATTACTCCAGAACAATCCCACCCTGAATAGCTGGTTTTCTTTACGTGCCAAACAGGGTTGTTTTCAAAATAGGTATTCACTTGTGCAAAGGCAGGTAGAAAAAAGGATAGAAAGAACGTGGAAAGAATCAGATTTTTCATGAGCTGAGAATTACATATTAGTTATGTAAAAATAAAGCAATTATTGTTAACCTCAGTTCGATCATAATTTTCGATCCGTTTTAATCGAATTTTTCACTTGATCACGAACGAATCCTAGCTCGTCTTGAGATTCTGAAAGACAGGATGAAGTAAACACCTCACCTCTATCTATTTCGAATGTTCACGCACAAAAAAGCCACCTATTGCTAAGTGGCTTCATCAAAATCAAATGATCAATCTATTCAATGATTATTTTCTCAACAAGCTGTTCACTCGCAGTATTGATTTGAATAAAATACATTCCTGGTTTTTGGGTTCCCAAATCAATTGCTACTTCTACTCTATCTTCTTCTGTTGATGAAACGTTATAAACTTCTTTGCCATCAATGTTATAGACAATAACAGAAAGTTGATCAGGCAATTCATCAGCTGTGAAAGTGAAGGTTCCGTTGCTCGGATTTGGTGAAATAACTAAACCACTTATTGGTGGTATGGCCAATGGTTGCTTAATGATTATAGCTCTTGCTGCAGCATTGATGGTGATGATTTTATCATAAAGTATTGGATTGGTACTGCTACATCCATAAGCTGACATGCGAATTTTGTAATACTTATTCATCACCATACCTGATGGATTAACAAGATTGCTAAATGTTGAACGTAGATTAACATAATACTCCTGAAGCGATGGAAAATAAGACATTGAACCATAATTTGTTGCGCCAACTGCAACGCCGCTTGAATTAACCTCTGTGCACTCAATATAGTATTCCATTGTATTGGTAGAGGGTGAAGCATCGAACGTAATAGGGTCGTTTGCGTAGAAAAGGGTATTGATAAATGATTGTCCTGCCATCACTTGACTGACCGTTTTAGCATGAACCCTGAAATTGGGACTTGCTGGTGTTGTATTTAATGCAATTGAAAAAGCATAATTACAGTTAAAATTTCCTGCTGGTCCGGAGAAGTTAATTTGCAATACGTAGTTAGAACCAGCAGCGATTGAATAATTGCGATAGGTATAATACGGAAATTGTCCATAAAAAGCAGGGATACTTGATGAAGTTGTTGGAGGGTTGGTTTGACCAGCAGGAACATTATTTCCAGAAACAAGCAACTTCACAGAATTGATCGTTAGATTGGATGGAAGTGTTCCTTGAATCTGAATATCAGAAGACTGGCAGTTTCCACATAAGGAATAACCGCTGCACACGTCACTCGCAATTACATCTAAGGTAGGACATTGTGCATTCGCTATTGTCCAGCTGAACAATAGAATCGTAAGCGATAAAATAAATTTTTTCATAAGTAATGAATAATGAGTTAAAGTAAATCTCCGCACTTTGCGGGTGTGCAAATCTTTAGATTTTAGTTGAAATAATCCCCTATAAGTTCAGGAATGACCATTTTCAGTTCATGAATGGCAACTAATTGGAAAGGGAAAAGGATAAATAGTGATTTTGGTGAACCTTTGAGGAATCTGTCTGAATGGAAAATTTTCAATCATTGTTCAGTGTAACCGTAACCTTCAATTTGAATAAAATAATCAGCTGGATTAAGTTGGAGAATAATTGATTCAAGTTGCGATTTAGGAAGGACACTATGCCATATCATTCTGGCATCCGAACTAACAATTCGTGTGATTTCTGATGATCAGGAAGTTTTGGATGAAGAAGAAGTTGGCTGGCCCTTTGCTGAAGCGGGTGCTTATTTTATTCGAATGCGTCTCTATAAACAAGCATTAAAAGTATTGGAAGGTATATTGAAACTTTCACCTGATCACGAACGAATTCTTGCACGGCTTGAGATTTTGAAAGACAGGATGAAGTAATAAAAGACTGACATTGTTTAAAAACGATTGAGAAGTTGATCGACAATCCCCTAAAACAGAAAAGACCGAGTACTATACCCGGTCTCTCCTTTTTGTTATTCAAGTATTACTTTAATGTTAGTCGGTAAACAGTTGAAATACCATCTGCTAGAACGTATACCAAGTATGTGCCGCTTGGTTGATTCGTTTGAATGGTCAAGCGATCGCTGTCATACTGTGTTGTTGTTGCGACTTGTTTTCCTGAAAGATCCGTTAAGGTAAATTCGATAGTCGTGTATACCCGATCAAGTTCTAGGAATACTTCACCTTCTGATGGATTGGGATAGAGGTTCCAATTTTCAGTTAACGCATTCGATTCCATTGATTTTTCGGATGGTATACTATTTTCCTCACCATTGTTGATCATCATTCCTAATGGTGGTGTAACACTGCAAACGAAATTATTGCTGTTGTTAAAGTAATAGCTGGCATATCCCACGCATCCAGTAGCCGTGTTTGTGACAAACACCTCATACGTTGCGTTGGAACATGGATTTAAGAACTGACTCGATGATCCAATATACGTACCGTAGCGGTACCATTTATATGTGTGCGCACCTAAGGTTCCAGTAACAATGGCGTTCAAGGCTGAAGTGTTGTAAGGGAAACTTAAATTGATGGTTTCAGTGATGGATACAATGGGATTGGCATTGATGGTGTATGTAATGGAAGTAGAAATGGGAGTTCCATTGCACGAAGTAGTCGTAAATGTGATGGTATAGACACCAACAGCACTGAATTTCCGTGTTATTACTCCCGTTGACGCATTGATGGATAATCCTGCTGGACTGGAGGTGAAAGTTCCTGTTAATCCTCCTGTGTTTGGATACGAAATACCCTTGTCCTTGCAATGCGTGTTTCCATCTGTGTAATAAAATGCGCCTACTGAAGCGTTCAAGTGTTCGTAAGCGCCTTTGTCCAGAAGACCAATAATACGGTTATTTCCTTCTCGGTCTTTTGAAATTTGAGCTGTTGAACCAGCACCAAAATAGTTGTAAACATCCAATGGCATTGGTGATGCATGTCCCGTATTCATAGCTGGAGAACATGCAAATAAGTGATAATCACCATTGGAAGATGGTGGGAACGATCCTGCTTGCATAAATTGTGGGTCTACTGGGTTTGCTTGACTTCCTACAAGATCTAGCAATGAAGGATTAAAAAGATTGGGGGCAACGCCAAGTAGGTTTCCGCCTTTTGATACTGGAAGACTTGCTGGCGAAATCAAATACAAATCAGGATCAATTCCTGGTGAACTTTGGTTTTTAGCTATGATACAATTTGCAATATCAAATTTTCGATCGGAATTGGTGCTAATTCCACCGCCATGTGTAGCATAATTGTTGGCAATGGTCAAATTGTGAAATGCTACATCATTAACAGCATATCCAAGAATATTAAAACTCATCGCTCCACCTCTACCGCCAAGACCAGCATTACAGCTATTTCCATAAAATACCGAGTTGGCAATTTTAAATGTTAGTGAACCAGACGAGGCAATTGCACCACCATTAGAGATAAATCCTGTTGTACCCACCGCACTATTGCCAATGAAAGTGGAATTGAGAATGTAAATTTTTGATTGGTTGATCCAGATTGCTCCGCCGTGACCACCGCTACCACTTGCTTCAATGGCAGTGTTTTCTTTGAACGTACATCCTTGAGCATATAATACTGAATTGTTGTTGATGTAAACCGCCCCGCCCAAACGACCTTTATTATTTTGAAACGAACAATCTGTTAATGTTACTATTGAACCAGTTGTATGGCAATAAATGGCTCCACCAAAGTAACCTTCGTTGTCCTTGAACGTGCAATTCGTTGCCGTTAAATTCCCATTCACACTAACAGCTTGACCGTTAACAGGTGTTTGAAGGGTGTATAGATTTGATCCTTCTTGTAAGATCAGCCCATTCATTTCAAGTGTTACACCAGCATTGATTTCAAACAAATTCGTTAAGAGATTGCCATCAATAGTTGTAACGCCTATAGTACCAACCAGTTTTACGTTTTTTGTAATCGTAATGGCATCTTGCAAATTAATCGAACTGGTTAAACTAGTGAGATAAATGGTTGTACCAGCAACGGCATTATTGATCTCATAGCGCAATGTTCCTGGAACATAATTCACATCGCTGGGGTTATTTACAACTGCAGTTTGTGCTTGAATGTTATATCCAAACAATACCAGTGTAAGAAAAGTAATAACGTGTTTTTTCATAGTGCTTATAATTATTCAATCAAGAATAGTTTGATTAAATCAGTTTAAGCAACCTTTTTTCAGGAATGGACGATTGGATTGAGGAATGGTCAAAGAAAGTCAGAAATAAATCTAGCTATTCCAAATAGGCATCATTGCTGATTTTTTCTATAGGTCTTAAATAGATACCTGTTTTTCGGAATCCCAAGTATCTTTTGTTTCACATAAAGAGGTAGATTTAACGGTTGCTTCATCCGTATTAAATAATCTTTTCACAATCTTTACGCCCATGAATCAACTCTACAACATTTCTCAACTCCTGATTCCTTCCGATCATGGGCCAATCTACCGCGAAACAACGGATTTGTCGCTATTGGTTGTTGAACCGTGGAATGCGCTTTCTTCCTTATCATTTCTGGTAGCTGCGTTTGTTTTGCTGTGGCAATTACGCGGACAATTTAAATCATTTCCGTTTATTGTTTTTTTCTGCGTTCCACTCTTGATTTTTGGCGGATTGGGAAGTACGTTATTTCATGCGTTTCGCTCTTCCGTATGGTTGTTACTGATGGACGTTTTGCCAATCGTTCTGCTCGTTTTAGGTGTCAGTATTTGGATGTGGATCAAAGTGCTACCCAATAAATGGCTAGTGATTCCAGTAGTACTAGCTTTTATCGGATTGACGTATGTATCGCGCTATTTCTTTAGCGGACAAGACCAAATTTCTATTGGTTATCTAGTTCGCGGAAGCATGTTATTAATACCTTGCTTTCTTTACTTAAGAAAGAGCCATTTTAGACTTGCAAACTTATTTTTCTATTCCACCATCTGTCTAGTATTGGCTTTGGTATTCCGGTTCTTGGACGAGAAAATACTATTGAATTGGATGCCTTGGGGAACGCACTGGTTATGGCACATTAGTACAGCTTTTGGTGCTTACTTTTTGGGAAGGTATTTGATTGGGAATACGAAGCCAGTTATCGTTGATTAATCACTTCAAAAATCCCGCATGTTAGAATTTTCCTGATTGTTTTTCAGCAAGTAGATTGATTTAACAAATGAACAAGTAATTAATACACTCATACCAATAATAGTGTAATAAAAACCAGACATCATAGAATCTCCAAATGGTCTCCCCCAACCTGCTGAATTCCCTATTTTAACCAAGAGCAACGATAAAATAAGCAACACAGTAACAATTATTGGAGTTGCCAACGCTCTTGGAAATAAAAAGAATCCAGAACACAGAACAATCGCTTGTACAAAGTTGAAAATCGCAAAAAGAGAACCGAAACCATTGAAAACGAACATCGATCCAACTTCAGGAATATCATACGTGCGAATGACGACAAAACTTGTTGATTTACTGATTGAGTTACCTCTTGGACCTTCATAATATGGAAGGAAAAAGGAAAAGATGATCAACAACGTTGAACTAATGACTAAAACAGTTAATATTTTCTTCATAAAATAGCATTAATAGAAAAAGTGATTCTATGTTTTCTTTGTTTTCTATGTGTACTTATGTGGTTAAAATTGGCTCTTCGTCATTAAATTGTTCCATCATTTTTCTTTTGCCCTTAACATGAATCTAAATTCAAAATCGATCCAAATGTTATAATAGAATAATCAAAGATAAAGTGGTTTGTTAGCTTTCCGAGATAGTTCAAATCACTTCAAAAAACCTGCCTTCCGAATCGCAGTATGTTGTTCTTTAATATCCTCTGGAATTCCACCATCCAACAACCAATTCACATCAAAACCATTGTAGATGGCGGTTTTCATTAAATGGTGATTCCCGCCTATTAATTCACCCAATTGTTCGAGGTCTTCGCGGAATTCAACCAAATAATCTTCGTGCATGGCTTTGATGAGCACCAACAGCTTGAAAGCACGAGCAATGACATAGAGGCTGATTTTATGTGCTTTTCCTGGTGTTAAATTCGCAATGGTTTGGGTGTTTATTCTCAATACTTCATTCAGCATCAGTAGATTTAGACTGATTTCACCGAATTTGTCTTTTGTAGTTTGAACATGTTCGGTAATTTCACCACTTAGATACCGCAAATCCATTGTCAAATATCCAACGCTGTAAAAACTGTCGCTCATTTGTTGAACGCGCTTCTTAACAATGATTTCCATCTCCGAACGACGATCTTCAACCGACTGCGTGCTAATCAATTCAAAATACAAGCGATTTGCCAAACCAAGATCACGCTTCAATAACCGCATGATCAGTTTATCTTTTTCTACTGCAGGCAACTGACTAATCGCTTCTTTAAATTCTTTATCAAATGTCATAATTCAGAAACTATAAAACTCAAAAAACTCCCCAAACTAAAGAACTGAGCCACATTGAGCGAAACAAAGTGCAGTCGAAATGCGAAGTTCAAACTCAAAAACTTATAAAACTGCTCAACTCATCAAACTGCCTAACTCTTAGAACTCACAAAATACATCTTCATCCGTCCTTTATTTTTCGCTTGTACTTCTCCCCTGTATTCAAAATCAAAGTCATTTTTAGCCAAACTATAAACGGTTTCTGACACATTGATCACATTCAATTCCCCTGATTGTTCCATACGTGCAGCAATGTTCACCGTGTCTCCCCACACATCATAGGCAAACTTCTGAGCACCAACAACTCCAGCGACTAACGGACCACAATGAATCCCAATTCGCATTTCTAAAAAGTCACCACCTGTTTTTTCTCCTTCTTGCCTTGTCTTCTGAACGAATGCTAAGATTTCAAAGGCGGCATTCAACATATTGGTGACGTGATTTGGATCCTCATTCGGAATTCCGCTCACACACAAATAAGCATCTCCAATGGTTTTGATCTTTTCAATATTGTGTTTTTCTATAATGCGATCAAACGCACGGAAATAATAATCAATAAAATCAACAATGGTTTCTGGTGTGTTCTTTTCCGAAAACTGTGTGAATCCTTTAAAATCGGTAAACATTACGGTTGCCATTTCGTATTTCCGTGAAGTGGTTTTACCATTTTCTTTGAGTTCTTCTGCCACAGCTTTAGGAAGGATATTCAACAACAATTTATCTGATTTTTCTTTTTCTCCAACAATTTCATTGTTCTTGTTATTTAAAGTCTTATTGACGCTCTTTTTCTGAAAGTACATTACCAAAATGAAAATCACAATTGCAGCAGCTAGTAATAAAGCTAAAATCAGACGGTTTCTTCTGTATTTGGCTTTATTCAATTCGATTTCTTTTTGTTGATTTTCAATCGCCAATTCGTCAATCTCGAGCTGCTTTTTCAATTGTTCACTGCTCAATGAATCAATCGCTGAATTTTTCTCAACAATCGCTCCTTCCACCTCTTCTACTTCATTTTCCAATGCATTGACCGATTGTTTCAATTCGTGTTTTTCTTGGACAACTTGTGATTTATACAGCCTTGAAAATGATTCATAATGAATGAGTGCCGATTTGTAATTGATGATGGTATTTTTTAATTCCGCTAATTGCAAGTGACAATCCATTTGAAGTTGTTTGTTTTGCTCCGATTCAGCTTGGGCAAGTGCCTCTTCGTATTTTTTAATCGCCTTCGCATTTTTCCCCTCTTTCATTAAAAGTGATGCCTCGGAATAAAGCGCATTACTACTTTGTGCAAACGAATAGCTATTGAGGAGTAAAAAAGCAATAAAAACAACTCTTAGGATATGCATACCAGATCAATTAATGGTTGAATTTAGCTAAAATTGATGAAACGAATTCCTTTATTTTTTATGAACATAACTGCGCAATCGTTTCTTTTTTTGCTAGTTTGGACTTTTAAAACAAATAACTATGTATTTAGAAGTAGTACAAGAAACGAGCGATACAATTGTAATTGCATTTAAGCCAGAATCATTAGATGCACTAAAAACCAAGATCGCGGATCAGTTCAAAAAGGATGGTTATGTGCGCATTGCTGAAATAAGTGGTGTTATTACGTACGAACGTGGGTCGTTGGTTGGCCGCATTTTCCTAGGTGCTTTTTACAAGTATTTTAAATGGGATGTGCGTTTCATTGAAGAATCCGAACGGACTGTTGTTACGATCAACAAACAGGCTTCTGGTATGTGGGGTGGATTAATCGGAGTTGCGCAAGTGAAAACCGAATTACAGCGCATTAAAGGCGTCATGATGAATTGGAAATAAAAACCGTTTCTAAACGCGCAGCGGAACCAAATCGATGTAATGAAAACCTGGATTCTTTGTTAATTCAGGTGTTCCACTGCACGTATCATCGTCGTTATCGGAAATGGTATAGGTCCGGAAGACTTTTTCGCCCAACTCAAATGCTATTTTTTTTTTAAAAATCGGTCCAGCGTAAACAAATGTGTGAAATTCTCCATTTTCACCGCATGGATCAACAGTTGTTGGAAGATCAGCTAGAAACGATTGATCAATTGTTCTGCCTACAAATGTTTCATCGAGTTGATCAGCTTGGGTACAAACCACAACCGTTTTAAATCCTAAGTCAATGAATTCGGTTACTAATTCCTGTGTATCGCGTTTCCAAAGTGGAAAAACACCTGTAACACCGATTTCTTGCAACTTGTTTTCGCGGTAAGCACGCAAATCTTCTAGGAAAATATCTCCGAAAATGCAGTGTTTGATTCCTCGATCAAGAATGGGTTTTAAGCCTAGATTCAACGCTTCTTCATACGATTCCATTGTTGGACTATCGGGAAGTAAAATCTCAATAATGGGAATCCCTAGTTGTAGACCTTGCTCATGCAGTAATTCACGACGAACACCGTGCATCGAAATGCGTTGATGTTCAGCATTCACAGTGGTTACAAGAAATTGAATAGCGTATTGTTTTTCTTTGAGTATGTGATACAATGCGAGTGAACTGTCTTTACCACCGCTCCAATTAAAATAAGCTGGTATCATTGTTCCCAAGCATCATTTAAAAACGCAACTATTTTTCGAGCCGTTGTGTTGAAATAACGTTTGGTGCGGTATCCTCCAATCCACGTGATTCCGCGCACTGCATTGGTGAGAAAGACTTCATCAGCAACGAGTAAGTTAGAAGGTAAAATCGGACATTCGTACACTTTTAATCCGTGTTGTAATGCCAAATTAATCACTTGCATACGCATCGTTCCTGCCAAACAGCCATCTGTCAAACTTGGGGTGTATAAAACGCCATTACTTACAACAAAGATGTTGCTGTGCGAACTTTCTAATATTTGTCCTTTATCGTTGATCAACAACATATCATCCAATCCTTTTTCTTTGGCTGCAATAGCTGCAAGTACATAGATGATTCCGTTTTTGGTCTTGTAATTGGAAAGCGGAGTTTTTGTTTTCTTGATGTCTTGGTACAGATCAACTTCCAATCCTTTTGCGTTTAATCCAAATAGATTGTTTTCAATCGGATAAACTTCAATAAAATAGCTAACTTCATTTACATCAGGTGAATAAGTTCCGCCACCTAAACGGTCAATTGAAATCCGAACACGTCCACCTTCTTCGATCTTCGATAGCGCAATGAGTTCATTGATGTGTCCTTCAAAAAATTCTGCAGTATAAAATGACGGGAAACGCATTTTCAACACTTTTCCACCTTCAACGAGTCGATTGATATGGTTTGCGAGATTCAACACCTTACCATTCATGATGCGAACACTCTCGAAAAGCCCGTCGCCATAAGTGTATGCACGATTACCAGCCATAATCGATGGCCCGTTATTGCTGATTATTTTACCGTTGTTATTGACAAAAAGTTCTTGATCATTCATGAAATAAGGTAATTGATAAATAACTTCACTCGATCAATATTAGTAATTAATACGAATAAAATACCGAAAAGTGCACCACCAATATGCGCATCGTGAGCAATTCTTGATTTCCCATACCGATCAGATAGAAATTCAACCAACAAATAGAGTGGTCCGAAGATATAAGAAGGAATGAAAATTGGGAGAAAGATCAAGCCCATTTGCATATCAGGTCTAAAAAGAATTCCAGCAAAAATAATAGCAGAAACTGCTCCGGAAGCTCCTAAACTTCGGTATAAATCATTGTCTTTATGTCTTAAATAAGGAATCGTTGTTGAGAAAATACCACCCAATAAAAAGAATACTAAAAACACGGTTCCTCCACCAATCATTCCATAATCGATCCGGAAAATATCTTCCACAACCGGTCCAAAAAAGTACAATCCAATCATATTAAAAATGAGATGGGTTGGATCTGCATGTAGAAATTGATGTGAAATAATGCGATAATACTCTTTATGATGTTTCACATTATAAGGCTTATACAAGTATTGATCAGTGAAGTGAGCGTCATTAAATCCTTTTAATGAGACGATTATCGCCAAGCCCATTAATACATAAGTAATATAAATTTCATTCATCAAACGAATTATTAAAGAGTATATTTACTGCAAATTTGGTTATTTTAAGTGAATGAAGACGCAAACAATCCTATTACTAACAGTCATTTCCCTACTTTTTATCCGTTGTTCAAACGAAGTACCTGATACAGATACTATTTTCGATGAAAAGATTGCTCTTTCAAAACGAATCAAAATGGCAATGGATAAAAATTACTTAGCCGACTTAGGTATTGATGAAGAAAACGCCGCTTTGATTCGGAATTTTTATAGCAAGAGAAAGTTTAAACCTGTTTGGGCAAACGACTCCATGTTGCTTGAAACAGGAATTAAAATGGAAGAAATTGTTAGCCATCCGAATTGTATGGGGATTCCTGCTAATCGTTGGAAAAAAACGGTCGCTTCCCAGAAGGAAATCATATCCAAAGAATTGTTGTTGACTGCCCAAATGGGTTTTACATACACTGATTTGCACAATGGAATTTTGGATACAGCTACCAGGGCTATGAAGCCTTTAAAATGGTCGAATACCACCAATTGGGAACGTCAACTTGATACGGTTACAAATTGGGGGATTTGGTTTGCTAAATGTGGTTCTGCTCACCCTGATTATCAACGGTTGGCAATAGGTTTATTCAATTACGCCTATAATCGCTCGTTTTCGACCAATGCGTTTGAAATTCCGAATATCAAAGAAGATTCAACGAAATGCTACGAACAAGCAAGATTGGCATTGATCGACAAAGGTTATTTGGAAAAAGGCAAACCAGACAGTGTTTTTATCAACGCATTGGAAACTTTTCAAGAAGAAAATGGCTTAAAACCAGACGCTGTTATTGGAACCTACACACGTAAGTCATTAGAAGAATCCGCGCAAGCAAAAATCGATCGTGCTATTTTATCCTTAGAACGTTGGAGATGGCGTGCCGAATTCCCTGATCGTTATGTGTGGATCAATATTCCAGAGTACATGCTGCGTTTGTATTACAATGACTCTTTGTTATCTGAACACCGCGTTGTTGTAGGTAAAATGGATACTAAAACACCTCAGTTGGAATCGAAAATAACGAGTATTACCTCCTATCCTTATTGGACCGTTCCCTACTCCATTACAAGCAAAGAAATGTTACCCGCATTGAAGCGCAGCGCAGGTTACATGGCGAAAAACCACTACAAATTATTCAATAAAGACCAAGAAATTGATCCGTATTCCGTGAATTGGGGTAAAATCCGAAAAAACACTTTCCCTTACAAAGTACGACAAGAACCTGGGACACACAATTCATTGGGAGTCATTAAGTTTGAGTTCAATAATCCGTATGGAGTGTACGTTCACGATACACCTTCAAAAGGACTTTTCGGAACAGATATTCGTTCCTACTCGCATGGGTGTATTCGTTGTAATTTACCCGATTCATTGGCGCGTTTTATTCTCCGTCGCGATGATCAACGCATCACAGCCGATTCATTGGATTCGATGATTTTCAAAGAACAACACCGCTCCATTCGACTAAAACATTCGGTGCCCATCAAAGTCGATTACATCACCGTAACCACCGATTTTGATAATAAACTCACCTTTCATCCAGATATTTATCGTCGTGATGAAGAGTATTTGAAGTGGTTTAAGAAGTAATTACATTGGATAGATGTGCTAACCACAAATCAACGAATTAAAAAGGACCAAGTGGCATCTAATGAGTTGCTCATTCGAATCGATATTGGCGATTGATTAATCGTGAACATTTATTTTTCGATTGAAACTCGTTTATTCGTCGCAAAGAAAAGGTAAAAAAAATAGTGATTATGAAAACAAAACACTTAATTGCCATCTTATTTTGTGGAATCTGTTCCATTAAAGCTCAGGCTCAGATAACCTATGAGCAATCTTACTTAGGTCCGGGTACGACATCTGAAGCGCGACTTCAATTGATAGACCTGGGTGTGGACGAATATAAATATTCGCTCGTGAACTATGCAACCAATCAATTAAGTCTCTATAATTTAGATCATTCAACGTATGCAACTGTGACTATTCCAATTGCATTGGTTAATTCCGGAGAATACTCAGTTGGTTATGTCACACGGACATTGTTTGATTGTGATTCAACGCAATTTGAATACGCCATCTTACCTCAATATGGTTTAAACAACTTTTATATCTACCGAGAAGATGGCACCTTGTTATTTCAAAAAGACAGTACCATTGCACCTTACTGTTTTGGCTGTTTTGGAGGAGCGTATGATGTACGACCTATCATTAATTCATCCGTCGGAGCAAAGTTATTTCTACTAAAATACACGCCACTGGGCTATATGACAACCGATGTTTATTCACTCTGCGGTAAATTACCTTTGGATGGAATCGAACTGAATGCCGCATCCGCTTCTTTTGTAAAAGTGTTTCCCAATCCATCAACAGGCGAAACCAATTTTGAGTTTGATCTAATGAGCAATACCCACGATCATGAAATTGTGATATTCGATGCTTCTGGACAACAGGTGCATTCGATGACAATTAAAGACACAGTGAAATCGTATAGTTTGAATGAAAGTATACTTCATTCAGGTGTTTATTTCTTTACAGTTCGGACGGAGAATAAAGTAATTCAGAATGGTAAGTTTATTATTGTTGAGTAAAATGGTTAAGCATAAATATAGTTTGAGAATAGGCATTCAGACCTATACAAAGGTTGCTTTTTGTATATTCTTTTGTACAACCTTTTCAGCTTGCTCTCAAAACAATAGTCAGAGTTCAGTTACACAACATGATTCTATTTCTGATAGTCCGAAGTTGAGATCAATGGAACCTGTTCAAGTACAACAACCAACTGTTACAGAATACACAGGAGAAATAGATGAATCTAAATTGTTTCTAGTAAAAGTCACCTCTGATAGTCTTTTATTAACACTTAATAGAAAGAATAGTGCCATAGAAGTGAATCAATTAGCAGATTTCATTCAAAAAAACAAGATAACGAATACATCTTATGAGATCATTGTGATAGTATCGAAAACAGTTCCATATAACCGTGTTGAAGCCATTGTTAATGTTTTCAAGGATGAGAAAATATTCAAACTTAACCTTTTAACTAAGGACTAATCCTAAAATGGTAAATAGTAAGTTTTATGAAGGACAATATGAACTTGATTGATTCCTAAAGCCAATCAACATTAAATTAGAAATATTTTAGTGAGAAAATCCCCCATGATGAAAAATAAAAATACACTTACTTACCTATTACTCCTTTTCACTGCATCTCTTTACTCCTCGTGTACAAGCAAGGAAGATCAAGGAAAAGGAGTTCTAAAACAACATACGACAACTGATCAAACTAGTTTTACACATGGAACTTGGCGAATTGACTCAGTTGGCGAAAATAATCAGGTGATTGATAATTTAGTAGAGGATAGCATTATTCAAGTGTTTAATTTCAGGAAAGGAGGCGTGATGTCTGCTATGGAAGTGAAATCGACTGTTACAGAAGATCGTCAAATAGGAAAATGGAGAATTAAAAAAGACAGTCTTTATATTTTCAATGAAACAGGAAATATAATGATGCGCTACGGGTATAAAATAAATGGATCGAAACTAATTTTAACAGGGAACTTCCCGATCACTTCAACCAATAAAAAGAAACCAACGTTTTATCTTTCGAAATATAATAAAAACCAAAAGTAAAGACTGGTGAAGTGAACGTGAATTTAGAAGCTTATTCAAGCAACACTGATTTAGTGCTTGTTATTTATTAGCCAACCACAAGGACACAAAGAGCACAAGGTATTCTGCTAATGAAAAGATGAAGTCTTAAACAACATAAATGGCAATTACTGGTAGACCAAACAAATCAGACCAGCGTGTTGAAGCAATATTAACTGATCAAAAAAGGTGTGAAACATGAGTAATATTCCATTCCAGACAATAGACTGGACATCAATAGAGAAAATAGAATACAAAGGAGAAACTGGAGTTGCATCTTGGCAAACAGTTCAATTTGACGGACTCAGAGTAAGGTTAGTGGAATATTCAAATGGATACAAAGCAGATCATTGGTGTCAAAAAGGACACATTGTATTTTGTTTAGACGGAGAATTTATCAGTGAACTTAGTACTGGTGAGGAAATCATTCTCACTAAAGGTCAAACTTATATTGTTTCTGACGAACTTAGTTCACATCGTTCTGTTTCAACAAATGGTGTCAAACTTCTTATTATAGATGGAGACTTTTTGAAATGAATGAGGTAATGCTCTTAAGAAAAGATGAAGTCTTAAAACAATATAAATGGCAATTTCTGGTAGACCAAATAAATCAGACCCTCGAATGAATTCTATTTTTGATGAAATAAAAAAGGGTGAAAACGAAAAAGTAAAGCAGCACATTTTAGAAGTTGGTGTCAATGCTTGTGATGGGTATTTGAGAACAGCATTAATCTGGTCTACATTTTATGACAATAGTGCTTTATTAAAATGGCTTATTGAAAATGGAGCGACTATCAATCAACAGGATAGAGCTGGTTATACTGCACTTCATTTTGCGGGGCAAGAAAAACGGTATGACTGTGCAGAATTATTGATCGACAAAGGAGCAAATCTCGAATTGACAGACATTCATGGGAACACTCCACTTTGGACCGCTGTTTTTAATGCACGAGGTGACATGCGCTTAGTGAAACTGTATATTCAACATGGAGCAAATCTTGATCACGTGAACAACCATCAAAGAACACCAAGACAAATGCTTGAAACTTTTGGCGGGATCAATAGTTGACTAACTCAAAAAAACGTTACTTTCAAACACTAGATAAATCTGATCACCGAATGAAGAACTACCTCTTTACCCTTCTCGCACTCCTTTCCATAAACTGTTTTAGTCAAGAATTGACCAAATATCAACTTGATTCAACAGTAGCAGTGAGTATTCCAGCCAATTATACGCTTACTGATACGATGGGTGTGAAAGCGATTACCGCCGAAATTGACAATGGATTGATTATCGTTACGACAGCTCAAAATCAAGGTAAAATTGAACTTAATATTCAAGATGAAGCGGGATTGATTAAATCTTATAAAGGATTTATAGTTGGCGTACTTCAATCCCAAAAAGGAGTATTAGTTCAGCAAGAGATTCTTGAAAAGAATGGCTTGAAATACATACGCGCTACTTACAAGGCTACTCAGGAAGGCGAAAAACACATCAGACATTGCCTCGTGTTATGCGTCAATCACACCATTTATACCATGAATTTTTGGGAACTCGAATCCATGGACATTGAAACAGAAGATCGAATAGCAGATGTCAGAGAACGATTTTTCACATCATTAGAATTTCCTAAAAATTTAACAATCAAAGATCAACTCCACGGCTCTTACGAAGATTCCATTAAAGATGATGGTGCTTATATCTTAGGAGAATATATGGGCTATGGAATTATGTTGTTATTGGTGATTGGAATCATTATTTGGATTTCAAAAAAGGTGAAGTAAATGAATTCCAAACAATCACTTATTTCATGAATGAACTTTAAAATTAAATTTACCGACTAATAAAAACCGAAACCCATGAAGTTGACCATTTCCCTTGTCATTTTAGCTATCCTTGCATTAACAATGTTACAATCTTGTAAGAAAGATACTACTCCTATTCCCGAAGACAATACGTACCAACCTACTATTGCGCCATGTGAAATACCTGAAACAATCTATGATTTAGATAGTGTTTTTTATGGACCGAGTGTGAATTTCCCTGAAGCGAAATACCGCATAAAATTTTATGACACAACTGCTGTATTTGATACAATTGATATTGAATTTGCATTCAATAAAGTCCCTACTTCAGGAATGTATTACATGGTCAGTCAAATTGATACTAATTCTCAAGTTTTTCCAAATCAGATTGCTTTTACTCGAGATTACGGTGGCTTTAAATTTAATTCAGTATTGACTGGGTATGCTGAAGTTTATATTGAAGTCAATGAGAACGAAATCATTATATCCTACTGCAATATTTCATGCTCTGATGTCCAATTCGATACAGCTACATTAAGTTATAATGGTAATTCACCTGCAAATTATAAGGTACGTAAGCAGTATTGATTTTCAAATCACAAATAATTTATTGAATTACTTTCTTTGTGAACTTCGTGTCCTTGCGGTATAAAATAGCCAACCACAAGGACACAAAGAGCACAAGGTATACTGCTAAAGAAAAGAGGAAGTCTTAAAACAACATAAATGGCAATTTCTGGTAGACCAACTAAATCAGCCCCTTGTGTTAACGCACTATCAGGAGCTATAAAAACCATGAAAAACGAAAAGCGAAACAACTGATTGCAGATCTTTTTTTTTGATTTCAAAAAGGTTTAAATAAAAGCCTTAATCGACTTTTTTTCACCTCAATATCTGCCTAAAAGAATGCGTTATTGGAAATTGTTGATATTTTTTTTAAAATTGTTCAAATCCTAACCATCTGTTCGGCGATTTAGTTAATGCAATCTCTTCTTTAAGTCTATCTACAAAGGATTTCACCCCTTTTAAACTATAAATCCAATTCGATACAGATGGATGTTAATTTCGTCTTATTGGTGTTAATTAACTAACTAATAAATTCATAAAATGTGAATTTTAACATTTAATAGCTACTATTACAAAAATATGCTACAGCTAATTTAAAAATTAACTTATGAAGAACAAGACGAGTATTCTGTTTTGGATTTTCCTATTAGTCCAAGTCGTGGCCTTTGGACAACGGGAAGTTTCTGGAACCATTTTATCTAAAGAAGATAACGAGCCTGTTGTTGGCGCAGTTATCCGTGTAAAAAGCACAACTTTAGCCACTATTTCCGATGAAAACGGAAAATTCACCATTTCATTGCCAAAGGATCGTGATAGTCTATCGATTACGGCTTCAATGAAAGAACCTCAAGATGTAAAAGTTGGTGCTGACAATACCTTAACTATTTACATGAGTGATGAAGTCAATGAACTAGAGTCTGTCGTTGTTACGGCGCTCGGTATTAAACGTGACGAGAAATCAATTGGGTATGCCATTAGTAAAGTTGATGGTGATGTTATTCGTAATAGTAACCAAACCAACGTAATCAATGCGCTTGGTGGAGTTGTTGCTGGGGCAAATGTCACGCAGTCATCTGGTACCGCTGGTGGTTCTTCGCGGATCACTTTACGAGGATTTACATCACTTACAGGAAATAACCAAGCTCTAATCGTAATTGATGGAGTGAAAGTCAATAACGAAGAGTTAAATACAGAAGAAACAACAGAAGGTGTTGCTTATTCCAATCGTGGTGTAGATATCAATCCCAATGACATCGAATCGGTTTCCGTATTGAAAGGTGGAGCTGCTTCTGCCCTTTACGGAATTGATGGTGCAAATGGCGTTGTTGTTATTACTACCAAACGGGGTAAAGTTGCTCCAGGAGAAAGTCGTTTTTCGGTAAGCGTTGGTTCTTCTATTGGTATTTCTCAAGTGAATCGTTTACCACAATTACAAAATAAGTACTCACAAGGAACGGCTTGGTACAGTGCAGATGGTGTAACGCCAGAATATTTTGCGCCAGAAACGGGTTGGTTGACGAGTTGGGGACCAGCTTACTCCGATTTATCGTGGGATGGAGCAACGGATTATGCTTATGATAAAAATGGAAACATTGTATTGAATTCAGATCCGAGTGCTAAAACAGCCGTTACTCCATACAATAACATGAAAGACTTCTTCCGAACTGGTACAACAGTAAAGAATAACTTCAGTATTTCTGGTGGTAATGACATCCTAACATTCCGTTTTTCAGGATCCAATATGCGCGAAAGTGGAATTGTTCCGAATAACGTATTCCAAAAATCGAATATTTCATTTGGTACTGGAATGAATTTGATGAACAACAAACTGAACATCGTGACTACTACGAATTACATCAATTCTGGAGGCACACGGATCCAACAAGGATCGAATCTTTCTGGTGTAATGCTTGGATTGTTGCGTACTCCGATTACGTTTGATAATTCGAATGGAAATGCTTCTAAACCTTGGGATAGCGTAGATTCTTATCAATTAGCTGATGGTTCTCAACGTAATTTCCGTGGTGGAGGTGGTTATGACAACCCTTTCTGGACTGTTAACAAAAATCCATTCAATGATGAAGTGAATCGTTTGATTCAAAATGTTCAAGCTACTTATACTTTTTCAAAATGGTTGATTGTAGGAACAAACCTTGGATTGGATACTTACAGCGATCGTCGTCAACAACGATTTGCAATTGGTTCTAGAGCTTTCCCTACAGGAAAAATCATTGAAGACAATTTTAATGTGACACAAACAGATGCTTACCTTACCGCTACAGGTAGAGGATTCATCAACAAAGCAAAAACATTCGACTTCTCGTATACAGCTGGATTGAATTCATTTACGTATTCGAATAACAATTTGCGTGCTACAGGATCAAATTTAGCATTTGATGATTTTGAAAATGTTGGTAATACAACTCAAATGAATATCAAACGTACTTTGACAAAACACAAATCGCTTTCTGCATTTGCTAGTATCGATTTAGGTTATAAATCAATGTTGTTCTTAACTGTTACTGCTCGTCAGGATTATGATTCTCGTTTTGTGACTCCAGGTAAAGAATTCAAAGCATCTGATATTGGATTCTTCTACCCTTCTGTTTCAGGAAGCTGGGTTTTCACAGAATTATTCGCGAAGAAAAAAATCCTTTCGTTTGGTAAATTAAGAGCTTCATTTGCTCAAATTGCAAAAGGTCCTAAAGATGCGTATGTTACAAGTACAACTTACCAACAAACAAGTGGACTTCAAGCCATTAATGATGGTTGGACAGAAGGTATTGCTTTCCCTTATGCAGGACAAAACACGTATTTGTTAAACAAAACAGCTGGAAATCCGAATATTGTTCCTGAGAAAACAAATGACTTCGAAGTAGGAACCAGTTTAATGTTCTTCCAAAAACGCCTTGTGTTAGATGTGGCATATTACAACCGTCAAACCAATAATGCGATTGTTGAAGCTGCAGTTTCTGGAACCTCTGGTTTCAATTACATGTACATGAATACAGGTCAATTGCACACAAATGGTGTTGATATCACGCTTGGTGGTACACCAGTTGACCGCAAAAACTTCTCATGGAATGTTTCTGCAAGCTTTACACGCGCTATTACAATGGTCGACAAATTGAGTGATGGATTGGATCAATTATTCGTTGCTGGATTTACAGGATCTGCTATTTACCACATTCCAGGTTACCAATATGGACAAATCTTTGGGGGTGATTATGCACATGATGCGAATGGAAACTTAGTGATCGACAATGATCCTACAAGTCCTACTTATGGTTATCCATTAGCTGATCCAGTATTGAAAGTGATCGGGAATCCAAATCCTAAATTTTTATTAGGGATTACGAATAGTTTGCAATACAAAAACTTCTCGTTGAATTTCTTGATTGACATGAAAGTGGGTGGTCAGATGTGGAACGGAACGCAAGGTGCTTTAACATTCTTCGGGATGAGTGAAAACACAGAAGACCGCGATGCACCAGGGACAACTTCTACTGTTTTTGAAGGTGTTGGTGGACATTATGATGTTGATGGTAACCTCATATTAGATGGTGCTGCAAATACAGAACAAGTTGGATTAAACGAAGATTGGTATACTGGAAACGGTGGAGGTTTTGGTAACGTAGCAACTCCATTCGTTCAAAATGCATCAACTTACCGTTTACGTAACTTAACCATTTCGTATACTATTCCTGCTGATCAATTCAAAAAAGGAAAAGTAAAAGAAATTCGCTTTTACCTTACTGGTATGAATTTGTTGTTATTCACACCATACACAGGAGTTGATCCTGAAACAAGTTTAGTTGGTTCTGATAGTAACGGACAAGGGTTGGATTACTTCAACATGCCGAATACACGTTCTTACACACTTGGATTGAATCTTAAATTTTAATTGACGAACGATGAAATTATTAAGTATATGTATTATTCTCACGTCGTTGGTCATGACCGCTTCGTGTAAGAAGTATTTTGATGGAAAAAATACTGATCCTGACAACCCATTAGAGGTTTCTCCAAACATTATGCTCCCTGGGATTCAGGGTACATTGTGTTTTTCAATGGGTGGTGACGCTTCGCGTTATTCATCTATTTACACACAACACATGACAGGCGTTTCTCGTCAATGGGCAGTTTTGCAAAACTACAAGTTCATTGGTGAAGATGTAAATACCTTGTTTGAAGACAACTTGTACGCAAATGTATTGGTTGAAATCAATCGCATGAAAGTGATTTCCACGAAAAAAGGGTACCACTACTACAATGGTATTGGAAAAGCAATGGAAGCTTATACCCTACTGTTTATTACCGACAGTTGGAATGCAGCTCCTTATTCTGAAGCATTTCAAGGATTGGATCAATTGCAACCGAAATACGATAGTCAAGCTGAATTGTACGCAACTATTTTTTCGTTGCTAACAGAAGCGAAAGCAGATTTTAATCAACCAGACGGTGGTGGATTGATCCCCGGTTCAGATGATTTGATTTACGGAGGTGACATTCCATCTTGGCAAGGTTTTGTTAGTTTCATTGAAGCGCGTGCTTATTTGCATTTAGCTAAAAATGATCCGAGCAAATACGCCGATGCTTTGAACGCTTTAAATGGTGGTGGATTGATTGCAGATGCGGCTTATAAATTTGGACCAGATCATAGAAATCCAATGTTCCAATTCAATCAAGAACGTGGCGATTGCTCAGTTGGTGATTACTTATCCAATTTAGTGACTTCATTAAACGATCCACGTGCAGCCTTGTACAATCAACCTTTTGATGAAGACAACACCTTTATTACAGATAGTAGAAGTGTATTCTTGGCTACATTAACAGAGCAACATTTTATTCTTGCAGAATGTAACTTCCAAGTATCTGGTGCTGCTGCTGCTCACCCACACTTTTTAGATGGTATCAATTCTTCATTGGATGGGTATGGTTTAACATCAAGTGCTGCAGCTTATTTGGGTCAAGCAACTGTTGATCCTGGAGCAGGAAGTTTAACGTTGGATTTCATTATGACGCAAAAATACATTGCCTTATTCATGGATCCAGAATTGTTCAACGATTGGAGAAGAACAGGAATCCCTGCATTGACACCAAATGCTGGAAGTACAATTCCTCGCCGTTACCCGTATCCTCAACAAGAATTGAACTTGAACCAAAATACGCCACAAACGACTATTTATTCAAGTGTCGATTGGGATATTTAATCAATTAAACGCATAATTGGAACGGCTGTCTGAAAGGATGGCCGTTTTTAGTTTGTTGGATTTTGAAGTGGCTAAAAAGTTATCTTTATCAAAGAAAGAAACTCTAATTTCCAGTTTTTACGTTCTACATTCAACTCAAGTAACTAAATATGCAAACTAGTGTTAAGGTGACAACCGTTTATAACTGCTCTTTAGAACGTGCTTTCAAAACGCCAATGCTTTGTGCTATTTCAAAAATTCATACTGGTTATGGCGTTATGCCCAAAGTGACCCATTGCACAGATGATGAAAATTGGGGAAAGCCTGGTTCAAGTAAAAAAGTTTATGTTGCCAAATCATTGACTCAAAAAGGCGGTTTTGCTTCTGTCGATCATGTGCTTGAACGCATTGAAAAGCGTTATTGGAAGATTCAAATCGACGAATTTCAATCGTGGATGCTCGGTTTTTCAAAATTTGTAGGAGAATGGCAAACCACAGAACTTGATAACAATACAATTCAAATCGATTATACCTACACCTTACATTCAACGAACACGCTACTCTATCCACTTAATTGGTTGTTTACTAAAACATTCTGGAAAATTTACATGAAGCGGGTGTTGGAAAACATTCGTCAAATGGTAGCTAACAATGAACCGTATTTATATGAATAAAGCAACCTTACTATCACTGTTCTTTATGGTTTTGTCTTTAACCGTATTTGGGCAGACAACTACTACGAAAAGCCTTTCGTCAACCCAATTTTTGACTTGCTTCAATAAAGGTTTAATGACGATAAATAACTATCTTAAACTAGCATCTATTAAAGATTTAACCGCTTATTATTGGTTAGAACAAAACTTAGGAATTTCGCTAAATCCAGAGCAATGGAATCACCATACGATAGATCTTTCCAATTATACTGGTAAATTAGATACTGCGGTAAAGACCGAATTGCAAGCTGACAATTGGCTAGGCAATCGCCAATTAAACTCCATTGAAATTGATACGAATGGAATCATTGTAGATCTCTCAGAAGATGGACTTATCAAAACATTGATTCTTTTAGAAGACTATTTTATTCTTAGTTATCATTTGATGTTGGGGTCAAGCGGAGAGTCTCTTATTTACAGCTTTGACTCCCATTCATTTTACATTGATCAGGAGCTCATCGTTACGAAAATAAATACACCTACAGAAGTAACTGTTGGAAAAGACTATTATGATCCGCGTGATGTAGAAGACCCCAATTATCAAGGGCATATTTTTGAACTCGGCACGTATAACTTAATCACTCGAGCTTATACATTTAAACAGTATGAATAGGTCTAACCTCTAATCTAGAGGTTGCATTTGTTGATTGTATTCAGTCTTTTTCAATCGCGTCAATTCAATAAATACACCAATTTGCAAAAAATCGCGACCTGTTTCATCATTGATTTTGTAATCGAATTGACTCAAATAGCCAACTTGCAATGTCAATAGTTTGGAAGGTTTGTAGTTGAATGCAACCAAAAATCTGTTTCGTTCAAAATAAGGTTCTTTGTCAGTGAAAAAGAGCTCATTACTCGCGCTCAGTTGAAACGGTTTGTAATCCAATTTTTCTTTTCCGAATGGATAGGCCAATCCAAGTCTGTACCGAAAACGATTGCGGTAACCATTGCTTGTAAACCTCAATTCTGCTCGGTATCGTTGTTCTATTCTGATGGCACCAACTGTTTGAGAAAGACTAATTTGAGGCCAAATTCTAAATTCATTATTATTCTTGGGTAGAACAAAATTCCCGCCTTCTTTATACGTTTGGTAACTTCCCGCACCAATTGTTACTATGACATTTTTTTGAACTTTATAGTTCACACCACCTTTGTATTCGTAGTAATGGAAATGATCGTAAAACTTCAACGAGCGGAGTTGTCCTTCTCCAAACACACTCCATTTTTCATTCATGGTGTATTTTACATTTAGCAGATTCCAAGATCCTAAATCAGCTTTTTGTCCAAAAGAAAGAGTTGCTTGTAAAAAAATGAAAGCTATGGAAAACAATAATCTCATACATTAAAGCTATTGTTTTTTTTGAAAATACGCCAACAATTACCGATGAAATGATCGAATAGAATTGCTAATCTTCTTGCTCAGTTAAAAACACAAAATTGTACTCTACACCTTCCCCCTGTGCACTTTTTAATGTCATTTCTCCATTGAGTTGTGCGCATAATGTTTCAATGAGTTCTAAACCAAATCCTTTTTCATATTCATTTAGAAATCCACAGCCATTATCTGTATAACAAAAATAAATGTGGTTTTCAACAGCTGTTAATTGGATAGAAATGACACCTTGGTTAACTAGATCAGCGTGTTTAATAGAGTTTGCAATGAGTTCGTTGAGTAACAATCCGAGTGGAACAACAAAATCCTGATGCCAAGTCGGCAATTCCACCTCAATGATTAAATCAACAGAATAGTTGGTAAGGTGTTGTTTTAAAAGATTGCTCGATAAACCTTTAAAATAACTATTTGAATCAATGTTGGATAAATCCGTTGACTGATACATTTGTTCGTGAATCAAGGCTATTGCTTTAATTCTGTATTGTGCTTCATCAAATACGTTTCTAGATTCTTCGTCTTTAATCTGATGACTTTGTAAACGCAATAAAGAATTAATGACCTGCAAATTGTTTTTTACGCGGTGATGAATTTCCTTTAATAAGATGGTTATTTCAGAATTTTGTTTATTGACTAAGGCATTTTGTTTTTCTAAGTGTTTGTTCCCTTCTCGCAATGCTTTTTCTGATCTCCTCGAAGTAGTAACAAACATAGAAAGGATGTAAGATAGTGTCAATAATGCAGCAGCAATTTCGACGATAATAAAGTACTTCGTTGATGGAATTGATTCTAGAACATTCTTCAGGTTTTCTTGTAAATGATTCACAACAAAAAAGGAAAACCCGGTTAGTAGAGCTAGACAGATATAAATCCCCCAACGAACACCCATCATAAAAACAGCAAACACAACAATTACTAACATCCAAAATGGTTCAACCAAGTGATTAGCTAAATGATTGTAATTAATATTGATACAGACAATTAAAGTAGTAAGAGAGCATAAAAAGAAAGAGGAGAGCCAAATGTTTTTAAAGCGTTTAAATAAAAACAATTGACATAAAACAAATACTAAACCAATCAATGAGGGCATGATCTTACCTACAACTCCAGTTAACAACATAAAGATGGATAACGGAATAAGAATCACACAAACGAGTGCGGAAGTATTGAATAACAACTCAGCGCGAGCTTGATTATTAATATCTTGATTTTCAGAAATATAATCTCCAATAAACCAATTTCTACAAATATGAAACCAATTGATCAAAAGGTATTGTTTTACGTTTTAGCAAGCCGAAGATACCCAAGAAACTATTCATCCATTGTTTTTAATCAGTAAAACTCATCGAATAATTCATAAAACACTATCAAACAATCAATTAAAAACCAATTAAATAGTTGATACGCTATTTCTGGTAATTGTGAAAAATAATTGGATATGAGTCGCAACTTGTGGAAAAGTTCTATCTCTGATTTTAGAAAGCAAGCAAAACGATTCCTATATTGGTCCTATTCAAATTTCGGCACGAAAACTGTAAAAAGGAATACAAACAAAAACTAATTACGCAATATGAAACAACTCTTTTTGGTGGCTATTATGCTCCTTACTTTCGGAATGGCAAAAGCACAATGTACCGTTTATTCTACAGATAAATTAGGTTCAACTCCAACAAAAAAAGGTAAAACGGATGCGAATTTTGTCTATTCGACAGATAAAAATGGTGGTACCGCTGTAAAAGTTGGTAAGATTGATGGCAATATTCTGTATTCTGTTGATCGTAAAGGATTGAATCCAACCAAAAAAGGTAAAATTGAAGATGGAATTATTTATTCTTCTGATCGATTTGGAACCAACCTAGTAAAGGTGGGTAAAATCGAAAACAATATCATTTATTTTACAGATAGTTACGGTGCAAACCCTACAATCATTGGTAAAGTTGTTGGTGACGATTGTGGAGGAGCAGGTGCTTTGTTGTTATTGCTCATTCGAAAATAAGTTGAAATACGATCAGGCGCTAAAGGAAATTCAGAATCGCTGTACTTTCAATTTCAAAAACACCAATACTTGGCATCCAAAACTAAAAAGTCCTAAAAACAGGAGTGTGCTTTGTAATTCTTTCCACGCTCCTCCTTGTAAAAACAAAACGTAAAATCCTTTTAAACACCAATACAAAGGTGAAATTTGCCCCAATGACTGCAAGTAGGCAGGCATCACAAATGACGGAACCCAAATGCCACCAATGGCAGCGAAAATGATAATCGAAATGGCACCAACTCCATTCGCTTGTTCAAGTGTTTTAGCATACGTTCCTATAAGTGTCGCGTAGCTAACTGCTGCAAAACCTGCGAATAAAGAAACCACAACAACTGCTAAATAATTATCAGGAATTACGAGTCGTTGCAATCCAATCAGTGGGAATACATAAATACCAATGAGCATGATGATCATTAACTGTGTCATGGCGACAAACAAATACACCATCATTTTACTGAACAAAATCAACGAAAATCCAGTAGGCATTGTTCTTAATCGAACGAAACTTCCATTCAATCGTTCTTTCACAATGTTCCCGCCAAGTGAAACGACCATAAAAAACATGGCGAATATAGACCAGGCTGGCACATTATGCTGTGTTGCATTTGGGATTAGGTTGTTGTTCGATCCCGAAGCTGGTTTTTCTACAATAGCAATCCGTTCATTGGCTAATTTATTTTTAATTGGTGCAGGAACACGGTCATACCCCATTTCATTGTAGAGGTTTTCCATGACAAGCCCATTTTCAAGTGATCCCAAATAGGCATAGATACTACTACTAATAGAAAACCGATAATTTTCTTGTAAAACAGGATCGTAATAGAGTGTAAGCGGATCCAGCTTATAAACAGCTTCATCGTTTAGACTATCTTTTACTCCAAATTCTGTTAACATTAAATCGGTTACTTGTGAAGCCTTTCGCATCAATTGTTTACTGAAATTAGCGGGTATATGGATTGCCAATAAACGATTTTCATCCAATAACTGTCGCTGCATTTCTTCTGGGGTTTGATTCTCAGTAACGGTTAATTTAAACGACCCGGAATTTTGCAATAACTGAATCAATGAATCGCCTCGATCTCCAAGATCATCATTTACAATCAGCACACGCACTTGATTTTCAGAAACCATTCGAAAGGAACTGTCTTGTACTAAAGTAATAATGAACACAAGCATGATAGGCATCAAGTACATGAGTAGAAGTCCTGCTCTGTCGTTGAGTACAATTAGACTCTCTTTTTTTATAGAAGCTAGTAATTTCTGCATTAATCCCTGTATTCTGAGCCGGTTAGCTTGATGAAAAAATCTTCTAAATCAGCTACATGATGTTCGCTTTGCAAGTGTTCCATCGTGTCTAAAGCGATTAATTGTCCATGATCCATGAGTAAAATACGATCGCAAAATTCTTCCGCTTCTTTTAGGTGATGAGAAGTGTAAACAATGGTTGTGCCTTGTTTATTCAACTCTTCCAAATACTGCATAATAGCCATTTTACTTTGCACATCAACACCAACTGTTGGTTCATCTAAAAATAAAATTCTAGGATTGTGGATCATACCTATCGCTAGGTTTAACCGACGCTTCATTCCTCCGGAAAAAGTGTTTATTTTCTTTTTAGCTACTAATTCAAGTCCCAAAACTTCCAATAAATGTGCTGTTCGAGACTTGATATCAATCTTTGAAAGCCCTTGTAAAGCTCCGAAATAGGCTAAATTCTGGACAGGAGATAATTCTTGAAAAAAAGCGTATTCTTGCGGAACATACCCTATTTCAAATAAGATTCCATGGATGGTTGTGATTTGTTTGTCAATTTGATAATGAATGGATCCCGTATCTGGTTTGGTTAATCCACACATCATGGAAATCAGGGTTGTTTTTCCAGCTCCATTGGGTCCGAAAATGCCAATCTTCTCTCCATTAAGCACTTGGAAATCGATACAATTAATGTTTTTGGTTAATGAACCTTTAAATTGCTTGGATACTTGATGAATGACAATAATAGATTCAAGCGCCATTTAAGAAGTTAATTTAGAAGTAGGTAATGCAGGTGATGATTTAGAATAGGTAAGGATAATCGATTTCACACTACCTGTTTGTTTGGCAAACTCCTTGGCTACTATGCGTGAGTCTTCCTGGATTTTACTGGTGTATTTTAGAATTTTGGGACAATTCTCCTGAATCATTAATCGTAAAAATCGGTATTCAACAACAGATTGATTGGCTGTTATTTCGGCTTCAAGTAGCACTTTACCCTTGTTGAATTGAGCCAATTTTTCTTTCGCTGAAGAAAGAAATTGAGATTCCTTCATTAAAATAGCACCTAAATAAGCCTTCTTTTCAGAAGAAGTACTCATTTTTTCAATGCGAATGCGTTCTGCTTTTATTTTAACAAGGTCGTTACTACTAAACGCTGCAAAATAGACCGTTTTATCTATACTAGCACTACTATTGAATGACCAAAGTAGCATAAACAAAACCCATAAATTTCTCATCATTTTCACCAACTATTTATTTGCAACAATCCAATGAACTAATTTGTTCAATTCATTGCGAAAATGAACATTTTATTTATTCCTGCCAATTCCTACTAAAAAAAAGACTTGTGTGGCAACGAGTTCTAAATCGATATAGTTAATTGATTCACGATTATAACGTGTGAAATCAACTATTTTAACAAGGTTAGCGATCAAAACACTACCCATTTTCGCTGCAATTTTTATAACTTCGTACGCAATTAACTCCTTCTACATGAGAAAGCTACTACTGATTTCTATTCTTTTCATGGCATTTAACGGCTCAGCCCAACGTTATTCCTATCGATTTTCAGGATCACTGACAGAAATTCAGCAAACAGAATTGATTCAATTGATAGAAAAATTGAATTTTTTCGAGGAAATTAAAATCCGCTATAAAAATGATGCCCAAAAAGGGGAATTGATTTTTGCTTTTCCGGTTCGATCTGGTAAAACGGAAGAACAAGATCCCTATTCGGTAATTGATATCAAAAAGCAATTGATCGCTTTTGGTTTGGAACCACTTTCATTTATTGAACTTTCCAAATGATAAAGCTACGTTCAATTTTAAAGTTAGGAATCGCTTGTGTCATGCTGCCGATTTCTGTTGTGGCTCAATCAAACGATTGCTCAACAGCTACAACTTTACCCGTTACAGCCAATTGCTCCTCGCCTACCAATGGAACAACATTAGGTGCAACTCAATCTATAGCTGGATGCGTTGGTACAGCAGATGACGATGTCTGGTATCAGTTTACAGCAACAGCTAATTCTCATAAAATCACTGTTACTCCTTCTGCGGGAATGGATCCTGTAGTTCAAGTCTTATCTGGATCTTGTGCTAGTTTAGCCTCCATTGTTTGTCGTGATTTGGGGTTTGCTGGCGATCCTGAAATTGTAAATTTAACAAGTCTAACAATCGGTAACATCTATAGAGTACGTGTTTATCATTATGCTGCTGGTTCTGGAACAAGTACTTTTTCCATTTGTTGTACAGTTGCGCCTCCTCCTCCATCGAATAATGAATGTGCTACAGCCACTAGTTTAACTGTAAATGTTGGGTGTGTGACAACAGCGGGGACAACCGAAGGTGCCACACAAAGTCTTGCAGGTTGCTCTGGAGATGCGGACGATGATGTCTGGTATTCCTTTGTGGCAACCAATGCACAACAAACCGTTACAGTTACCCCTACTTCGGCTAATCTCGATTTTGTTTTTCAAGTATACAGTGGTTCGTGTGCTTCTTTAACCACAGAATCGTGTGTTGACTTAACGTTCACGGATGATCCTGAAACAGCTCAAATTGTAGGATTAACAGCTGGTCAAACCTATTATGTTCGCGTCTACGATTATTATGCTGGGAGTGCTGGAACATTTACGATTTGTGTTACTGGACCAGCTACAGCGGTTCCTTCAAATGACAATCCGTGTACCGCACTTTCGCTTCCAACTATCACATCAAATTGCAATTACCTTGAATTTACGAGTATTGGCGCAACAAATACGGCAAGTCCTGGTGCACCATCGGCATGTATTGGCGGTTCAGGCGCAATGATTGGTGGATACAGTGCTTTAACGAAAGATGTTTGGTTTTCAATGATCGTTCCTGCTTCTGGAAATGTCTACATTACATCAAAACCCAATATGGGAGCAGGAAGTATCACAGATGGTGTTATGGTACTCTATTCTGGAGCAATCTGTTCTGCATTAACGCAGATTCAATGTTCAGATGATACACCACAATATCCTGGATCAACAAATGATGGACTTCCATTAATCAGCGCAACTGGACTCACTCCTGGTTCAACTGTGTATTTGCGTTATTTTGGTTTTGGATCAGCAACTGGAACCTTTGGTTTCTGTGTGACAACCGCTACTAATGACAATTGTGCCAACTCACTTTACATTTGCGACATCAATGGGTACAGTGCCTCAACGAGTGCTTCTTACACACCAGATCGACCTTGTAATATGTTTGGAAACAATGAAACAGCTGCTGGAGTTGATCAACCAAATGGCACCAACACAGGTGGAATCTTTGGTCAAGGTGGTTCTTGGGGTTCTGGTTCTCCTGCAATTGATGTGAATATCAACAACAATTCATGGATTCGTTTTACCGCTGCTTCAACGACTGCTGTTTTAAGCGTGAATGTCTATGATTGTTGGGTTGGTGGCTATCCAAGTGGTGGTGTTCAAATGCAAATATTTTCAAGCTCAGGTGGTTGTTGCAACTTTGTGCCGGTTTCCGATTTTAAAGAAAATTCAACTGGATTTACAATTACCGCTAACAACCTGACCATTGGAAATGATTATTATTTAATGGTCGACGGGTTTGCAGGTGACATTTGTAACTATACCATTGTGGCACAATCGGGAGTTCAATTCCCAAATATCACGCCTGTTGGTCCTATTTGTTCTGGTCAAAGTGTGACATTAACTGCTCCTTCTGGTGCTACATCGTATGATTGGGCGCACAATGGTGCAACATCACAATCTGTTTTTGTCACTCCAGCTACTACGCAAAGTTATTCTGTTGAAGTTTCGGGATTGTGTGGTTATAAACAAACATTAACAACAACTGTCACTGTGAATCCTGTGCCAGCCGCGCCAACTGTTTCCAATGCGCTGAGTGTTTGTACAGGTCAAACGTTGAGTTTAACAGCTTCCACAATCGCAAGTGCAACCTATTCATGGACAGGACCAAATGGATTTACAAGTACATTACAAAATCCTACAATTAGCAATGTCACAAGTGTAAATGCAGGTGTTTATTCTGTAACTGTTACCGTAAATGGTTGCACGAGTTTACCTGCGACAACAACGGTTACCATCAATTCAATTCCTGCTGCACCTATCGCTGGTAGTAATTCACCCGTTTGCCCTGGTCAAAGTATTAATCTTACAGCTAGCAATGTGCTGAATGCATCTTATACGTGGACTGGACCTTCTGCTTTTTCATCCAGTATCCAAAATCCCACACGTGCAAATGCTATTGCAGGTTATGCTGGAACTTATACGGTTACTGCAACTGTGAATGGTTGTACAAGCGCGAATGCTTCAACGATTGTTGTTGTTAATCCAACTCCTGCTACACCAACAGCTTCAAGTAATTCACCTGTTTGTTCTGGAAATGCGATTAATTTATCGTCCACAACGGTTCCAAGCGCAACTTATTCCTGGACTGGACCAAACGGTTTTATTGCATCATCGCAAAATCCAAGCGTGTCGAATGCAACCCTAGCAGATGGTGGAGTTTATTCAGTAACTGCAATTGTAAGTGGTTGCACAAGCGCTGCGGGTACAACAACGGTCATTGTTAATCCAACACCAGCAACTCCAGTTCCAACATCCAATTCACCTATTTGTGAAGGTTCAACTTTGAATTTAGCTGTTCCAAGTGTTCTAAATGCGACTTATTCATGGTCTGGACCAGCAAGTTTTACAAGTACAGCTCAAAACCCAAGTATTCCGAATGCCAACTCAACAAATGCAGGAACGTATAATTTAATCACAACTGTAAACAGTTGCTCAAGCGCAATTGGTTCTGTAGCCGCAACAATTAACGCCCCTGCACAGGTAGATGCTGGTTCCAACTTAGCTTCTTGTAACGGAGCTGCCGTTTCGCTTGGGGGAACAATTGGAGGATCAGCTAGCTCAGGAACTTGGTCAACAGCTGGTTCAGGTGGATTCAACAATGCATCTTTGTTGAATGCCATTTATACGCCAAGCGTTGGAGATATTGGATCTGGATCAGTTGTACTTACACTAACGACAAACGATCCGAGCGGACCTTGCTCTTTTGTTTCAGATCTTGTTACAATTACCATTTCCAGCTCACCAAGTGCTGCGTTTACCTATACTTCACCTACTTTCTGCCAAAACAACAGCGATCCTTCACCACAATTTGGTGTTGGCGCAAGTGGCGGAACGTTCTCTTCAACAGCTGGACTTTCAATCAATTCTAGTAACGGTATTGTTGATCTTTCAGCCTCATTACCTGGTGTTTACTCGGTTACGAATTTTATTACCGCCAATGGATCGTGTCCAAGCGCGAATGCCAGTAGTCCAATTACAATTATTGCTACTCCTGTAACACCTGTTGGGAACAGTAATTCAGCGGTTTGTGATGGAGGTTCATTGAATTTAACAACACCTTTTGTTGCCACCGCCTCTTATTCTTGGGCTGGACCAAATGGCTTTACTTCTACCCAACAAAATCCTGTTCTTTCACCAGTTTCTTCAGCAGATGCTGGAACGTATTCCATTAATACAACTGTCAATGGCTGTACAAGTGCCAATGGTTTGGTGAATGTGTTGGTTACTCCGCTTCCAGTTGTAGCGATTATTAATGGTGCTACAACCGCTATTTGTGTCAATGATAGTGTGACATTAACAGCTGTTGGCGCAACCAGTTATTCTTGGAGTTCTGGAGAGCCAACTTCCGCGATTACTGTTAGTCCTGCGGTAGCAACAACTTATACGGTAACTGGAACTGAAAATGGATGCGACAATACGGATCAAATTACCGTTTCAATTAATAATCCTGCAACATTGACAACTGCCCCAACGGCAATACCAAGCAATTGTGATCAACCAACAGGATCGCTTCTTGGCATTGTTGTAAGCGGAAATGGTCCATTTGATTATTTATGGACGGATGCCACCTCAAATGCTGTTGGTATATCAGCTGATTTAACTTCGGTTTCAGCAGGAAATTATTCTATTACAGTTACAGATGTAAATGGTTGTTCATCAACGTTTGGTCCTTTTACTGTTAACAATCAACCAACTCCTGCAACACCTACTTTTACAATCGATGACAACAATCCATGTGTCAATGGATCATCAACAGCGACCGCTTCCAATGTAGCTGGAGCAACGTATGCATGGAATGGTCCTGGAGGATTTGCTGCCACAGGAATCTCCTTTACTTTCGACCCAATTAGCGCAAGTAATCAAGGTAATTATTGCTTGGTAATTACGGTTAACGGTTGTCCGAGTTTACCTACTTGTCAAACAATTATTGTGAGTCCGCTACCGATCATTGTACTGAATGCAACTGGAAATGATGCTACAGCTTGTATCAATGAAACCATTCAACTCAATGCTAGTGGAGGAACAACTTACTCTTGGACTGGTCCAAACAATTACACAGGAACAGGTGCAACCGTAAACATTACAGCAACAAGTGAACTACAAGAAGGATTTTATGTTGTGACTGGCACAAATGGTCAAAGCTGTTCACAATCAGATTCTATTTATGTTACCGTACATCCATTGCCAATTGTAGATGCGTCAAGTGATGTTACATCATCAGGAACATATTGCACAGGATCTGCAGCCCAACTCTTTAGTGGTGGCGGATTATCGTATAATTGGACAGGTCCTAATAATTATACTTCTTCACTTCAAAATCCATTAGTCGCTGATTTAACCAATTCAAATAGTGGATTATACATCGTTACAGTCATTGATAACAACAATTGTAGCGCTTTAGACACCGTGAATCTAGTTGTTCAAACTGGAAACAATCCAGGCATCTTAGGTGATACGGAATTATGCCCAGGAGAAACGTTGACATTGGAAGCAACGCTTGGAACAACCTACTCTTGGAATGGCCCCGCTAATTTTAATTCCACGCAAGCTATTGTTGTAGTACCAGAAGTTCAAACCGCCCAAACAGGAATTTACACGGTAGTAATTACCGATTCAGTTGGTTGTACCTTTAGCGACACCACAAACGTTTCGATTGTTATTACAACCGATTGTTTAATAATTCCTGAATTGGTAACGGCAGATGCAGATGGTCATAATGACAGTTGGGAAATAATTGGATTAGACAATTACCCACTCGCTGAAGTACAGTTATTTAACCGTTGGGGAAATCTTATTTATTCAGTTTCACCGTATAACCAACCATGGAAAGGCGAAACCAATAAGGGATTATCGCTTGAAAACGGCGACGGAAAAGTGCCCATAGGAACCTATTTTTACCTCATTCGTTTGAACGATGAAGAACAGCATGAATACAAAGGATATATTGAACTTCAATACTAATCGGTTATGAAAAAAACACTTCAATTTGTCTTGATTCTTTTGTTGGTGGGTGAAACCGCAACTGGTATAGCACAACAAGACGAACAACTTTCCTTGTACAATCAAAATCCTTTATACTACAATCCCGCTTATGCTGGAAGTAGACAAAGTATTAGTTTTGTTTCACTTGCCCGTTTTCAATGGGTTAGTTTTAGCGGAGCTCCGCAATCACAATGGTTTTCGGTTCACAGTCCCATTGTTGGTAATAACCTAGGAATTGGAGCACATTTTGTCAATGATCGTGTTGGAAGTCGCAACAGAACTTCAGCTTTTGTTGATGTAAGTGCGAGCATTCGGTTAAACAAAAAGAACCACAAACTAGCTTTCGGATTATCTGGAGGTGCCGATTTCTTGTCTTACGATTTTACAGATCTTAATGTAACTGATATCAACGATCCATATTACGGACAACAATTTTCCAGCACGAAACCCAATATTGGCGCAGGAATCTACTATTATGGCGAGCGTCATTACATTGGGATTTCTTCTCCACGAATTTTGCAAGCGAAGATAACTGACGTCAATCAATTTGTGACAACACTCAATCAGCGTCACTATTTTATTACAGCTGGAACCGTTTTTAATTTGAATAGCGTGGTACAATTCAAACCATCAACCTTGATTAAATACACTCCAAATGCACCATTGACACTTGATTTTAACATGAACTTCTTGCTCTATGATAAGTTATGGACAGGTGTTATGTACCGTTTACACGAATCGATGGGTGTGAATCTGATCTTCAAAATCAAACGTTCTTTTCAAGTTGGTTATGGCTATGATTTCCCGATTAATGGTTTGATGCGTTACCAACAAGGATCGCATGAACTCTTTTTATCCTACGACTTTTCGTTCAAAAAAATTATCTACAACTCACCACGCTACTTCTAATGACGACTCTCCGATTGTTGCTGTTGTTGACAGTGCTGCTTTTTCAACTCAACTGTTTTGCGCAAATCAAACAGCGAAAAGCCGATGAACATTACCAACGCTTAGAATATTTCTATTGCGCACCTATTTACACCGAATTAGCCAAAAAAACCATCCAAGGAAAAGGAAAGGTCGATTGGGAAAATGTCCGAAAAGCTGCTTATTCAACCAAACAGCTGTTCCAATACAATAGAGCACGGTTTTACTACAGTAAATTACATGAAACCAATCGATTAACCGAATTGGATTATGTAGAATACATTGATTTGCTCCGCACCATTGGGAAATACGAAGTAGCCGATGAATTGTTAGCCGATGCGATTACCGTTTATCCGCAAAATGATTTTGTCCGTTTATTAAAAGACCGCAACACCCAATTTGGTCATTTAATGGCTGATTCAGCTATTTATTCAGTTGAAGCATTGACCATTAACTCTGGCTTGGGTGATTTTTGTCCCACTTTTTACGACAACGGTATTTTGTACATGTCGAAAGCCAAAAACGCAGGGTTTTTAAATGCCCGCTACGGTTGGGATAATTCCTATTTCATCAATATGCTTCATGCTTCCTACGATTTAGACAGTTCTTTGATGAATGGAAAGCTACTCAAAGATGCCTTTTTCTCGCGCGCACATGACGGTCCTGTTTCCTTTAGTCCAGACGGAAAACGCATGGTCATTACCAAAAATACGCTCGGTAAACACAACGACCAAGAAGTAGTCGTACTAGCAATCTATTTTTCAGAATTGGTCAATGGTGAATGGACACCCGTTCAAGCATTTCCACACAACAATCCAGCTTACAACATTGGTCACGCTTGTTTTTCAGTTGATGGAAACCGCATTTATTTCGCAAGTGATCAATCAGGAGGACAAGGTGGCGCCGATTTATATTCCTCCGATTTCGTGAATGGAACGTGGACAACACCACAGAATTTAGGAACTGAAATCAATACCGACCAAGACGAATTGTTTCCTTACGTTTCAGCATCAACGCTTTATTTTTCGTCGAAAGGACATTTTGGTATTGGCGGATTGGATGTTTTTTCGATACCAATTTCACTCAATGGAAGCATTTCCAATATGGGATTCCCAATCAACACATCCTATGACGACTTTGGAATCATCGCGCAACAAGACGAAAACAGTGGATTTTTCTCTTCCAATCGTGGCGATTTCATTGATCGAATCTATTCCTGGCAACGCAAAGATCCTACGATCTACTTTGAAGGAGAATTGGTTGAACGTTATGCTGAACTAGAAGTTGTTCCGAATCATTGGATCACATTTGAAGATCAAACAACACAACTCACGGATACACTTTTCACTGATAGTTTGGGGCAATTCCGCACGCAGTTGTACAGGGATCACGCCTATCGTTTTTCAACCGAAGAACAGTATTTCGAATTGGAAAGTCCCCTACTCGTTTCAACCGAAGGAATTGTGCGGGACAGTACGATTCATGGCACATTAGTATTGAAACCATTGACCATCATGGTTACGTTGAAAGTCGTAGAACGAGGAATAAAAAAGGTGATTGTAGGAGCAAAAACAACCGTTACAACAACCTCCACTCAAGCCGACACTGTTTTGATCACCAATGATTTGGGTGAAGTCACCTTACGCGTTGATCGATATACGGATTATCAAGCACACGCATCCAAACGCGGTTATGTAGACGATGAAACGACCTTCAAAACAGACAATACAGGTGATAAAGTCATCGAATTGTTACTACAACTACCAACGATCAAAAAAGGTGATAAATTCAAGTTGGAAAACATCTTTTACGACTACAACAAATCAACTTTACGACCAGAAAGTATGGCTGCATTGGATAAATTGGCAGCATTTATCTTAGAAAATAAACTGAAAATTGAGCTTTCTTCACATACAGATGCGCGAGGAAATGCAGCTTACAATCAGAAATTATCCCAAGCGCGTGCACAAAGTTGTGTTGATTATTTGATCAAAAAAGGTGTTCCAAAGGCAAACATGATCGTAAAAGGCTATGGTGAAACACAATTGTTGAATCGGTGCAAAGACGGCGTTCAATGTTCTGAAGAAGAGCACCAAGAAAACCGACGTACAGAGATTAAGATTTTGTAGCTGTTCGTTTGAAGAAACAAGGTTGATCATCCCCCTTTGTCCCCCTACAAAAGGGGGAATAGATTCTACTACCATTTAAGATTCTCATTAAATGTTTTGGTTATAGTTATAATACTTGTTTTGATGATCCACAATTTATTTTGAAGAGCACGATTTAACCTCCCCCTTTTGAAGACTGAGGTCGATCTGATAAGATTGAATCCGATGGTAGGGGGATGACAATTAAACTTACGTTGACTCCCTGTATACGATTATCGAAAACATGAATAACAGTTTTTGAATCCAAGCTTTAAACTATAAATTAGATTTTGTGATAATTGAAGAAATACCTAGCAGAAGATTTGGCTGTGGTTTCCGAAATTGTGCATTCGAACAAATCAAGAGCAAATCACCCCTTATTTTTAGTACTTCACAAACCGATACATGTATTTTTGATTCTCTTTTGTCGCGATTTTTAGCAGATAGACGCCAGGTGTTAGCATTGAGACATCGAGCCTGTTCGCTGTTAAGAGACCCTCGAAAACAACTTTTCCTGAAATATCAATAACTAGGAGGCTATGGGGTTCACTGGTGAGTTCGGGAATTTGGAGCGTTAATGTGTGGCTCACTGGATTTGGATAAATGTGGCTGATTAGATCCTCAATGTCGGTGTTTAGCGATAGCGTTGGTTCTTGGCATTCTGAAAAATCAGCTACCCAATCTTTGTAATCTGTGTAAAGCTGATTGTCATATAAGTAGAAATATTGCCAGCAATAGTTTACAATTTCATCGGAAAAGATACTGGCTGTGTACAACTGCTGTTTTAGTTCCTCGAGTGTTTTGGTCCTGTAGTTGTATAGAATTCCATCACACGTGTTCAATTCGTGAAACGTTTCAATATCCACACCGAATTGTTTGCCCTGCGCTTCACAAACTGTTTTTAGCAGATCGAAATAATGTGGAAGATCAACATCGGCATCGGTAATTAACCGCCCTCCCATGTCTTGAAAATAAACGATGTCAATAGCTGGACAGTTGGACAAGAAATCATTTATCCAGTTTGCATAAACATCGGCGGGATAATTCAAAAAGATTGCAGGGGCAATTGACACGGATTTGGTTGTGTCATAAGATTTGCAATACGTTGAAAGTTGCGCATAATATTCAGTGAAGGTGCTGTCCTGAACGTTGATTGCGTCCCAGAATTCTTTGGTGATATACCAGCCTTCAAATGCAGGGCTGTTGCCAAATTGATTAAATAAATCATCAACAATGGATTGATTGCGCACCAGTTCTTCGTTACAAGCTGTGGCGTCGGGCGAGGTAATGTCACACGCTGAATTGGTCGATAATCCAAAAACGACGTTAAATTCTTCAAGCTCTGCCGCTTTTACGATGGAATCAACGATACTTTTCTCAGTAACGATCCATGAACCAGAGGGGGTTGAATAGTAGCTAGTAGTGCCAGACTGCGTGAACTGAAGAATAATTTTTTTCATGCAGGCATCTTTCATAAGGTTAATTTGCGCGCGCCATTGGTCAGAAGTCCAGTTGTCCATGAAATCATTGTACAGCATAAATGTTCCTGCCATCGCGGTGCTATCTTTTTCTGGAATGGCGGTTGTTAACTGACGGAGGTCGTCGAAACAAACACTACCCGAGTGTGCCGTGGAAGAAGTGTTCAACACATCCAATGTGTACCCCCGAATGCGCTTTGGATCGAGTGTGCCTGTAGTCAACGGACTGAATGCGGCGTATGGAATTGTAATTGTTTGCCAATAAGGATTTCCCAAAACAGTATCATTGGTATAGAAAAATGCCTTTTCATTGTCCCAAATATTGAGATCTAGGTTGATATCTTCTATCAGCATTAATCTGAACTTATCCGTATTTCCTATCTCGCCCTTGATTTGAATGCTTAATCCAGATGGCGCGTACCCAAGATCGCTGAAATAGTATTTATTGACAGTTGATCCTGAAGGTAGTATCCGCATATATTCATTGATGCCACTGCCGCCAATCGTAGTATACGTTAAACGGATGGATTCGGTTCCTTCCGCAGGATCGATGGTTTCAGAGGAGTGCGAGGCCACTGTGGATGGACACACCCAGCATCCGTCAGATATGAAGTTCATCCCACAAATGAATCGTTGTGCATCGTTCGGAGAGGTAGAAAAGTTTTCTATCTGTTTTTCTGCCAGCTGACTATAAGAGGTGAGCGCATAAAAGATGAATATACTGCCTGTGAGAGTGATTTTTTTCATAGTGTTGGTTTTGTTGAAGACGCTTATTATTTCAGAGAGTTGCTTTTTAACACAATGTATCTATCATGTAAACAATTGGGTAGCAATCAGGTGCGGCCTAACGTTTTAGTCATTTCTGCGCGCGATCAAAAAAGGAGTTCCAACCGCAAACATGATCGTAAAAGGCTTTGGTGAAACGCAATTGATGAATCGGTGCAAAGACGGCGTTCATGTTCCGAAGAAGAGCACCAAGAAAACCGACGCACTGAGATTAAGATTTTGTAGCAGTTCGTTTGAAGAAACAAGGTGAATCATCCCCCTTTGTCCCCCTTCAAAAGGGGGGATTGAATCTACTACCTTTTAAGATTCTCATTAAATGTCTGCATTACAGTAATAAAACTTGTTTTGATGCCTACAATTTATTTTGATGCGTAATATTTAACCTCCACCTTTGAAGGGAAGAAAAAGCATCGCTTTTGAAGACTGAGGTCAACCTGAAAAGGTTAAGACCGAAGGATAAAAGAGGGGATGACAATTAAACTCTCGTTGTTTCCCTGTATACTATTATTCAAACATGCATAACCGTTTTTGAATATAATGTTTAAACTATAAATTAGATTTTGTGTTCATTTAAGAAACAAGGTTGATCATCCCCCTTTGTTTCCCTTCAAAAGGGGGAATAGATTCTACTACCATTTAAGATTCTCATTAAATGTCTTCATTACAGTAATGAAATTTGTTTTGTCGATCACAATTTGTTTTGTCGATCACAATTTATTTTGATCAGCAAAATCTAACTTCCCTCTTTTGAAGGGAAGAAAAAGCATCGCTTTTGAAGACTGAGGTCAACCTGAAAAGGTTAAGACCGAAGGATAAAAGAGGGGGGTGACAGTTAAACTTACATTGATTCTACCATCTAATCAAAAGGTACTATCTTTGCACAAAAACGAGGATATGTTTATTGAAATCAATCCGGAGAACATTGACAAACGCTTAGTTGCGCAAGTGGTTGCTGCAATGCGCAATGGGAAAATCATTATTTTTCCTACTGATACGGTATATGCTGTGGGGTGTGATGTGACCAATAAAAAAGCAATGGCTGAATTGGCGCGTTGGAAAGGCGTGAAATTGCAAAAAGCTAATTTCTCGATGATTTGTGCTGATTTGAGTCAGATTTCTGAATACGTAAAACAACTCGATCGCGGAATTTTTCGCTTGCTAAAACAATACCTTCCTGGACCTTTCACCTTTATTTTACAAGCAACGAATGAAGTGTCAAAACTATTCGATTCCAGCAAAAAAGAGATTGGAATTCGAATTCCAGATAATAAAATTGTGTTGGCTATCGTAGAAGAATTGGGAAATCCCATGGCAACAACTTCTTTACACGATGAAGAAGATGAAATTGCTGACTATTTTGTTGATCCGTCCATCATTTACGAACGTTTTGACGATGAATTTGAGTTCATTATTGATGGTGGATTAGGTCATTTAGAAGCATCTACCATTGTTGATTGCACCAGCGGAGTAGCAGAAATTGTGCGTCAAGGAATCGGACAAATTGAGTTATGATAACGATTATTGATTGCGGAAGTCAGAAAACATCGCTGATTGAGTCGATTATCTATGAACACATCGACACGAAAGTGATTCCCTTATTTGATCTCGATCCAAGTACAGATTTTACAGATTGTATTGGAGTTGTGATTTCAGGAGCGCCCATTCTCATTACAGAAAAAGATCCAGCACCCTATTTAGCCGTATTTACATGGCTCAAAACCACTTCTATTCCCGTTTTAGGAATCTGTTTTGGTCATCAAATCATGGGACTTACTTTTGGTGGTTTAGCGAATCGTCAACGGGAAGACCGTGATTGGCAAACAGTTGAAATCTTGATTGATTGTCCGTTATTTGATAAACTACCACCCGAAATGGAATTAATGGAAGATCATTGTGAAGCGATTTCCATTCCAAATGGATTTGTTCATGTAGGCGTTTCCGACAGTTGTGTCAACGAAGCGATGATGCATTCCTCCCTCCCATTATTCGGCGTACAGTTCCATCCAGAGGTATCTGGTAACTTTGGGGCAATCATTCTTGAAAACTTTGTTCATATTTGTGAACGATATCCGGATGTTACTTCCAAATAAATCCGCATTTTCGTTGTATGGTTTTAAATAGAATTTGGATCGGCATGTTTATCGTTGCCATAATCATGGGGTTTTCGAAGCTCATTTTTTGGCAAGACACGCATATTCTCCAAATCATGATTGATGCCTTTTTCGAAGCTGCTAAAGGTGCATTTGAATTGGCGTTGTTCATGACGGGAATCATCTGTTTGTGGATGGGACTAATGAAAATTGGTGAAGACAGTGGTGCTGTAAACATTATGTCGCGCATGGTTTATCCTCTTTTCTCCAAATTATTCCCTGAAATCCCGAAAAACCACCCTGCAATGGGAAGCATCATGTTGAATTTCTCAGCAAACATGTTAGGCTTGGATAATGCGGCAACTCCAGCTGGTTTAAGAGCTATGCAACATCTTCAAGAGTTGAATCCAAAAAAAGAAGTTGCTTCCAATGCGCAAATCATGTTTTTGGTATTGAATGCCTCTGGTTTAACGATTATTCCTGTTTCCATTTTAGCAACTCGAGCTGCAGGAGGTTCTATCAATACCACTTCCGTCTTTATTCCGATCTTATTGACGACTTATTTTGCTACGTTAGGAGGTCTTATTTTTGTTGCTATTCGTCAAAAAATTAACTTATGGCAAAAAGAGGTATTGCTCTACATTGGTGGTTTAACACTCTTGATAGTTGGATTGTTGTGGTATCTAACGGTTCATCCAGAGCAAATCGAACTCATTTCCCGTGTATTAAGTTCTACCATTATTTTCGGATTCATCACCTTCTTTATTGTGATGGCATTGGTGTCCAAAATTCAAGCTTTCGAATCGTTTATTGATGGAGCAAAAAGTGGGTTTCAAGTTTCACTCAACATCCTTCCCTATTTGGTTGCCATGCTATGCGCCGTAGCACTATTTCGTTCCTGTGGAGCTTTGACGGATTTCATGGAAGGGTTAAAATGGATTCTCATGTCGTGTGGCGTAAAAGCACTGGAATTCATTGATGCACTTCCCGTCATGTTGATGAAACCATTTTCTGGTTCTGGAGCTCGTGGTTTGATGGTTGATAACATGACACAATTTGGCCCTGATTCATTCGTGAGCAATTTATCTGCTACCTTTCAAGGAAGTACAGAAACGACATTTTATGTATTATCTGTTTATTTTGGATCAGTAGGAATCAAACAATCGCGCTATGCAGCAACTGCAGGGCTTTTTTGCGATTTAGTTGGGGCAATTGCAGCAGTTTTAATCGCCTATTTATTTTTCAAATAAGGTCATGAGTTGGATCAAGCGCATATTCGGAAAGGATTCTGAACAGAAAACCAAAAAGGCTGTTGTTGGTAAGGCAAATATTGAATTTGCGAACATGAATTATCCACCAAAGATTCTGTTGGCGTGGTGTAAAGCCATAGAAGGTCATGAAGAACTGGGTACTTATTTATTGGAGAATGGCTACGAAGAGTTGTATCACACGACCAATGCCTTAAAATTGCGTCAACCTGCTAGAGATTGGCTCATGAAAAACGGTTATCCGCATTTGATGGCAATGGTCAACGCTGCGGAAGGAAACGAGTCGGCTCTGCATTGGTTGGAAGTTCATCATTTTGAAATGCTCTACCACATTGCTGATGCAGTTGAAGGTGAAATGCCGAGTTTTGAATGGTTGAAACAACATGCTCATCCTACTATCTTCCTACTGACAAGAACGATTAAAAAATTGAAGGATAACATTGAGTTCTATCACAACGATATGTATTCCTTCGGAAAAGACATGTAACAATGGCGATTATTCGTGCTACCCAAGCTGATGTTCCAGCAATTCAATCAGTTGCAAATGCCACTTGGCCTGATACTTTTAAGGAGATTTTGAATCCCGATCAAATTACATACATGCTCAATTGGATGTACAGTCATGAAGCGCTTTCAAAAAACATAGCTGATCCCAATCAATCTTTCTGGCTCTTTCAACAAGATGGTCAAACACTTGGTTTTGCGGGGATTGAACACCATTACTTAAAGAAAAACACAACTAAACTGCATAAAATCTATGTTTTACCTGAAACACAGGGTATGCAGATTGGAAAACAACTCATTCTCCATGTCATTCAAGAAGCATTAAATGCAGGAAGTCAATCGCTCCTATTGAATGTGAATCGTTTCAACAATGCAACTGGTTTCTATGATAAACTAGGGTTTACGATCATTGGTGAAGAAGATATTGCTATCGGAAATGGCTATTTGATGGAAGATTATAAAATGGAATTGAAAATTGAAAATTTAGAATTAAGTTGAAGCATCTGTAGCTGAAACAAAAAACCAGTCCCCATTTTTACGTACAAATAGGTATTCCTCATGGATTCCATTATCAACCCCCAAAAAAAGAACAAAACAGGAATCGTTCTTCAAGTCAAATTCTCTGGTGAATCCACCGTTTTCTGGTTTTGCCAATGAATCATTGTAGGTAAAATCAAATCACGTATAGTTCAATGAATCAATTGGATCATTTCTCAAGGAATAATCATCTAATTCCCAATCGATTGCATAATAATCAAGTGGGAATTCTACGCGACTGATTTGAAAAACGGAATCGGAATTAAAACGCTCAAAAAAGGAATGAAACTTTTCTGGATTTACTTGTTTACTTGAAACGTGTAACACATCATTACTACAACTAGCAATGAAAACAAATAAAGAAAGCCATAAACCGAAACGAGCGATTATTTTTTCTTCTTTTTCCACTGAATTTCACTTGCTAAAAAGTCATCCATCCCCATGGAAGCGATTACTTCTTCTTGATACGACGCAATGGATGTAACAGCATCAGTACCATTAACTTTCAGTGTGATATCATTTGTAGTTAACGTAGAATTATCTAATTTGATGTGGTATACATAATACGTTTCTGTAGGTACTTCGTCAACAACTTGTTGCAACACAAAAAAGGTTTTTCCATTTAATAACGCCAACCAACCAATAAAATCTTCACCATCAGCCATGAACATCGAACCTTTTTCATCCACATGTACATTGTATGTATTTGTCTCTTCTCCCTTGGTAATGGAAACACCTGTAGCTTCTGTATCAACCGATTCATTGGTCCAAACTCCAAGTAACTTGGTGTCTAATTTAACTTCACCTTTGTTTCCTAGTGGATAGGTTGTAGCAACTGGACAAGCAGTTAACAAAAACAAACATGATGCGATGAGTGCAAAAGAAAAAATAGATTTCATAATATCCGTATTAAAACAAGTAGTCTTTTTTGTAGTTCTTTCAAAGATAAGCAAGTAAACCTTTACTTTTTAGTTCTAGGCAAAATTCATTCCAAAAATCTACCTACTCTTCTGGTTTAGCTTTTCGATCTGCAATCTTCGTATCCAAACCGCGAATAATCGTGCTTGCAGTTGTAGTAAATAGGAAAGGAAAAAAAGCATGTACAAAACACGCTAATAATGCTGCGAGTAATTTCAATTGCACGTAAAATGAAAAGGCGAAATGCTGAAAATAATTCAAGCCTACTTCTTTTGGATGTTTGGTAAATGGATTCATAGTACGTGTTTTTCAATACTTAAGTTAGTTAAATTAAATGCTTTATCAATAGCTAGTTTCATTACATCACAATCTCCAGAAGTCATCCATCGTACTCGATTTGTGCCTTTCATGTTGGGCAATCTTGTACACAGCTGTTCAAGCATTACATCGATTGGGTCGAGTAATTTTAAATTCGGGAAAGCCGCATTAATTTGTTCTGAGATTACTGGATAATGTGTACATGCCAATAAAATCGCTTCGCAATCAACCAATTGTGAGAATATCGCTTGAATATCGTTGTGTAACCCTGCAGAATTCAAATCACCAGCTTCGATGCGAATAGAAAGTGCTTGTGCAACGACTTGTTTCACAACCATTCCGTCTAATTCTAATGGTGTTTTATAACTGTTGGATTCGATGGTTCGATAACCACCAACGACTCCTGTTTTTGCAATTTTGGCAGACAGAACTACTTGTAAACCATGTTCAATGATTCCACTAACTCTCGGATTCTTGGGCAAAACAGTACTCGCTGCATTGCAAGCTACAGCAACATATTCAGCTCCTTGATCGAATAAAAAATCAATGACTTTTTGTACTTGCTGGCGTAGCTCATCTTCAGGAACTTTTCCATAAGGGACATACCCTGCATCCGAATAATAAATGACATCTACATCTGATCGTTCGCGCAGTCGTTTATAAAGCGATACACCACCAATTCCGTAATCACAAATCCCGATAATCATTTCAAGGATAGGTTAAATAAATATCCTGAATGTGCTCAATATTTCCAGAATCGAATGCGAGAATACTGGAATTCCAGCCAACATTGATTTTCTCCACTTTTCTGCCAGGAAAACGGCTTTCGAGGTACCATTTCATTTCATGTTCTGCTCGAATGGGATTGTACTGCAACATGACTTTCCAATCTGGATGTGAAACCAAGCGTTGTAAATTCGTGAAGAACGTTTTATTGGTGTATTTCTGGCGGTAATGCATCCATTTAGAACGGAGTAATTGAGGATATTCACTCCATTTAACTGGAACTGTAATCATATCAATGATCAATACTTTTCCACCAGGTTTCAATACTCGTTTGATCTCTTCCATCAAAGGATCCCAATCAAGGTAACGAAAGGAAAGCAAGGAAATGACTACATCAACAGACTGATCTTCCAATGGCAAAATTGGACCATTCAATGCACGAAAGTCAATGTGAGGTGAATCGCGGTGCATGTGTTTGGCTCGTTCGAGAATTCCACTTGAAATATCCAATCCAACTCCATTTTGAATCATTGGCGCGAGTTCTTTTAATAACGCTCCATTCCCACAACCAATATCAATGACCGTTTTCCCGGTTAAATCTCCTAAATGGTTTTTTAGCCATTTCCACTCGTCTTTTCTGACTTTAATGTCTTGAAAAACATCATCGTAGAGTTGAGCAACACGATTATAAGTACTATCGTTTTCTTCCGAACGTGGCTTGAAGGATTTTAGCTCTTCCAATAAACACGTTCCGCTGTATTTTTTCAATGATCCTTTCCAGCCATGTGATTTACGACCAATGCAACCAGCGGCATAAACCGATTCTGTTGTTTCATTGATGCGCTTGAATTGTTTTTTATCTGCCGAAAAAGTCGTGTACCAATGATAACCGAATGTTTCAACGCCAAATTGATGTGCGAAAAAAGGCGCAAACCAACGAGCTGAACGGCAACAGTGGAAATACGCTTTTGCATCTTTCTCAAACGGAATTGCTAATTGTTTCCACTCATACGGACTGTATTGCTCAGGATATTCAACCGTTCCGTACATAGGGCCATACATCCCGGCATGTCCAATAAAATGAAATTCTTGAATCAATTTATTGGCAGTTGCGATCGAATGAAACAAGTCTGTCAATTCGCGTTTGCCTACAATTCCAATGGAAAGTACTTCACCATCAAAACGAGAACGGATTTCACGTTCCATTGTTGCGGCTATTTTAGCAAATTCGGAACTTCCTTTTCGGTATTGGGTTGTGTGTATGATTAAGATCATTGAGGGAAATGGGTTGTTTATGGTTGATGTGTTGTGATTGTTGTAGATTGAGTTAAGGTATAGGAGTTCATTTTCATATTTTCATTTTTTTTGTTATCCAAATTCTATGAAATCATATATAAAATCATTCATCTGTTCACTCTCAGAATCAAACTTTAAAGCAATTCTTGATGTCAATTTATTAACCCAATTTTCAATTTCTTTAGTTGAATTTAGATTATTTAAAAAGGAAAAAAGGTTATTTTTCGATGTGAAATCATCAAAAAAAATTATAATATCCTCTTTAAAGCTATCAGCATAATTTTCTTCAGTTTTATTCAAACTGTTTTCTAAATAGACTATTTTTTCTTCAAAACTTAGCATATATCTTTTGATAAATGATACTCTTTTGTTTCTTTCGAATTAATCGATTTTTCAATAAAAACCAAGTTATTTACAGGATTTTCAATAGTTTTAAAAACAGGTAAATCATTCAAATTTAAAACCAACGTAACAACGTAATCATTTTTATATTCAGAAGCCATTAAAAACTCTTTTTCAGTTAATCTAAATCTTCCTTTTTTCTCACGGATTCCTTTTACTTCGGCTAAATAGGTACTTTGATTCACATTAATTTGAAAATCATAGCCATCACCATACAATCTCGCATCTTCTAAAATACCATCTTTAAAAGTAGAAATTTCATTGAAATTATTAATGAAAAAGAGTTCCGCTTCTAATCCTGTTTCTTGTAATTTCTTGAATCTTGATTTCACAATTGGCTGAACATCAACAAAAAGATCTTTGACTTTGTAATTCTCTTTCAAATATAATTTTACAATATCTGAATAACCTTTGACATTTTCATTTCCAAATAAACTATCGATTAAATATTTTCTATGAATATATGCATCACCCTTTTGCCACCAGCCTTTTCTTCCATTATTAGGAAAAAACTGATCGAATAAATCCATCCTATTTTTTACTGTTCCAACTGTTTCAGCAATATTAATACTTACAATGTATGCATAAAAAGCTGTTTTAGTTTTAAAACCAAACTCTTTCACAAAATCATCATTGAACTTTGATAAACCATAACCTATCAAATTTAAGATTTCATAATTTTCGTGTTTAGTGTCTTTTTGTTCCATAAATTAAGCAACAAATTTATATGAATAATTCTCGTAATTCCTTAAAATCTATCACTCATTAAACTAATCAAACCCAATTTGGGTGAAATTCTACTGTCGTTGCTCCTTTTCCATATTCAGAAAAATCAGCGTCGTACACTTCAATTTGATCTTGGAGTGCAAGATAACTACGGATTTCGCTTTTCAAAACACCCTCCCCGACTCCATGTATGACGATGAGTTTGTGTACAGATTGTTTTTTTGCTTTTTTGAACATAGTGCGAAATTCACCCAATTGTTTCAGCATGATTTCAGTATTGCTCATGCCCCGATGCGAATCGATTAATTCTTCTATGTGCAAATCAACTTCCCAAACCGTGAGTGGTTTTCGTTGACCCGTTCGTTCTTCTATCACGCGAAAAGAGAGATCTGATTCTACACCTTCTTTCTCAATGATAACATCATCGTCTGCGTAGTTTTCGCTGTGAATGAATACCAAATCACGGGTGTAGAAGGTTCGTTCAAAACCATCTTCATCCTCTACCATGGCTTGTTCACCTGTCAGGCTGCGAATAACACCACCGCCCGTTTCGTATAAAAAACCAACACGTTGTCCAATGTTAAATTGCATTTGCCCCGTTTAAAAAATTAGAACTTAACACCAAGTAAATTGGTCCAGCAATAGCAAGAATCCAAACAAATACAATGAATAAAATATATCCAATTCCAGCGTCTCTATCTTGTGGTGGTTCAAGCATGTTATTTACTTCACCAGCAACCAATTTAGAAGTATCCGTTTCTTCTGAATTCTCCATGAATTTGCGCAATCCTGGTGTGTGTTCAAGTACTTCCTTTTTGATGAAGTGATAAGCGCGATCTGTTAATTTCTCATACGTTGTGGTGTATTCCACATTCGAATCACGTAAGGATTTATGCACTAAATAGCGTCTGTGTCTACCTCGAACTTGTAATCCCATTAAAAAACCAAATGCCATGAGCATGTAGCTGTTATTGAGCAATAAACCAAGAATGATCAACGCGATAGATGAGACAAAAGCAAATGCGAGTTGGAAAAATTCCATCTTTTGAAAAAACAAACTATTGAGCAAACGCCCACCATCCATTGGTAAAATGGGAATTAGGTTAATGACATTCAATAAAAAGGATAAGAATGCAACATCAACCATCCACTGAATTTGTTGGTCAAATCCAATAAACCAAAAAGCTACTGCCATTGCAATTCCAGGAAGTGGACCTGCAAGGATGACCAGAATGCTTTCTTTTTGTTTGTAGCGTTCTTTTTTTCCATGAACAAATGCGCCCATTAGCGGGATAAATAGCATGCGTACATTTTCGTAGCCAAAACGTTTCATCATCAAGTAATGGCCCATTTCATGTAACAGTAAAACAGCTAGTAATTCAATTAAAAACACTACTTGTTTATCAAAAAAGAACAAGAAAGCCATTGCAAACAACACAATAGAAAAAATCGTTACTGCAATGTGGCCTTGCTGGTGTTGCTCCTTTTCCAAGTAGGGTTTAGGAGGATAAAATGATTCAAATTCGTTTTCCATAGTCTAAAAACAAATATACGGAAGTCCGTAATTACTTTTTGGGGTTGCTGTTAATAGTTTTCACCAATTAACGTAGTTTTTACACAGTAAAGTATTGTTATTAGGAACTTTTATGATTTTTCTTGCCAGACGATCAACGAACGATCATCGCTGAATGTTGCAAATCCTGAATCATTCAAAACAACGCAACCATTCACAGAACGATTATGACCACCTTGTTTAAACTCAATGCGCTGTTCGACTTTCCAAGTAGTTGGATTCCAGATTTTAATTGTTTTATCCATAGAAACCGTAAGCACCTGTTCATTGATTCGTTCAATTCCATAAATGGTTTGATAATGGGCTGAAAAATGCAACAGTTCTTTTCCTGTTAAGCAATCCCACAGGCGCAATTGTGCATCTTTTCCACCTGTTAAAAGTGTTTGATCAACTGGGAAATAACACAGCGCAGTTACACCACCTTCATGAGCATCGATGCGTTGTGTTTCATTGAATGTTGGCAATTCAAGGGTTCGCACTGTTCCATCTTGACAAGCAACAAAAAGTTGAGAATCGCAGCGTTTAAGTTGTCGAATTTTCCCACAATTGAGCGAAAAAGTTGAAACTAGTTGACCATCATAATCGACCAATAACAAATTGCCTTCTGCATCGCCCAGAACAAGGAGTTTTTCTGCTGGACAATCAACACAACTGAATAGTGCTTTCCCGAGGAAATTGTGTTCCCAGATCAATTTTTTAGATGCCGGATCAATGGCTATTATGGCTCCATTCGTACAACCAATAATCAGGAACGACAACTCTTCCAACCACGAAAGGCAATAGGCTGAAGCATCTAATCGTATGGCAAATGTATCTTGCATACCAGTTGAAACATCCCAACGGGTTACAAATCGGTCACCAGCACTTGTATACATAAAAGCATCGTGCGCAATACTCGCATAAATTGGCGCGTTGTGACCTAAAATGGCAACTTTTTTTTGCCAATTCACCTTATTAGTCTTCTTCTGGTTCGTCGGAATCCACTTGTTTCAAGCGCTCTGCATAATCAGAAGGAAGGAATTCGAAAAACGTATCACCTCGTAAACCTAAACGCAAGCATTCCAATGGAATAACTTCGTTTGGACCGATATTTCCTAGATTAACATTTGCTCCAAACAACTTCACAAACCAAACTTGTTGATTTTTCTGAGGTGCTTCCCACAAAATATCTTCTGGATTAACTTTAGCAATGATTTTGTTGATTAACATAGTGTGCGCCGTTCCATTCGGACGAAAAACACCAACGTTACCAGCCTCACGACCTTCAGCAATGACTTTCCATGAACCTGCTTGAAGTTCCGTACTCATCATCTTGATCCAACGTCCAGGGCTAATTAAAATCCCAGAATCTTTGGATCCAACTTCAGACATCACGGTTCTTGTTTTGGATAATCGGTGGATCAATTCCAATTTCTCATCATGATTGATAATGATGGAACCATCAGATATTTCAGCTAAATCCATATTGTATTTATCCAACAATCGCAAATAGTCATCGAACTTACCTCTGGCATAAAAAGCCTCAAACAATGTTCCTCCGAAATAGGTTCTCATACCTGCCTCTTTGTACAATTGAAGCTTCTCTTCAAGATTTTTAGTCACGTAAGCTGTTCCGAAACCAAACTTCACAATATCTGTCAAATGTGCGTTCCCTTCTACAAAGTGTTCAGCTTCACGTAAACTTAATCCTTTATCCATCATCATGGTTAAACCATGTTGACGCGGCTGTGCGGTGCGTTCTGGAATGAACGGTAAATCAAAATTCATCTATAATTAATTCTAAAATTGGGTCTCTACTAGTTAAAACTGTATTCGAAAAAGTTTCAAGAACAGTTTTTATTGGGTCAAATGTACAAATTCTGGAACATCCATCAATTCTGGGTAACGAACAAATAGTTCTTTCGTTTTCTCAGGGTCCTTAGCAAAACATTCTACAAGGATGATTTTTGCTTCGTTCATGCGGTCTGCCATCCAATTGAGATAAATAATCGGCAATAACGCAAAGAATGTTGAATTTGTGTGAATATAGTCTTCTACAAACGGACGAGTACGAGGAATGGCGTTTTCGAGTAAAAAATCTACATAATCGAAAAATGCATCTTCATTCGTTGGTTCCAGTTTTAAACACGTTAAATAAGCTTTTTCGGCTTCTTCAAATCGTTCGCAATTTTCAAGAGCACCAGCATAGACATGGTAATACCCATCCATATCTGGTTCAATTTCAATGGCGCGTTCAATGTAACTCAAGCTTTCCTTTGGTTTACCTTCCAAATCTTTCACGATTCCTAATCCAAGCCATGCTTCAGCTAAATTTGGAGCGAGCGAAAGGCTTTTTTGGTAATATTCCCACGCCAATGGCAATTGTTCTAATTGTTCATAAGCTTCACCTAGATAGCAGAAGGTTAACGCATCATCACCATCCAGTTCAATGCATTTCATGAAACACTCGATTGACTCATTGTATTGCTCGAGTGTCAAATGTGCATTTCCCATGTTAAAATACGCAGGAGGAAATGACGGATTGATGGCTACGCAATATTCGTAGGCGTTTAATGCATCTACAAAATTCTCTGCTTTCGAAAAGGTATTGCCTAAATTGTACCAAGCGGTATACGAATACGGATTATCATCCAAGAAATTCGTGTAAGACTTCATTGCACGATCGTAATCACCTAATTGATCAAAGCAAAAAGCCATTTCATACAGTGCTCCTTCGTTTTTTGGGTTGAGACGCATTGCTTCTTCCAATACTTCAATAGCACTGGAGAAATCACGTAATTGCTCCAATTCAGAAGCTAAATCGAGGTAAATCTCATCTTTATCTTCCGTTTCAGCCAATTCCAACGCTTCACGGAAATAACGAACGGCCAACTTACTATCACGAAGTTGACTAAATATTGCTGCTTTTGTCAAAACCAATTCCATGGAACGACTGTCCATTTTCTCAGCTTGAGCTAAAATATTTAACGCTTCTTTTAATTGTCCTAATCCAGACATTGCTTGTGCTTTGCGGATTAAAAACAAGGAATGAAACGGATATTGTTGAATGCCTATTTCCGCAGCTGCATTGGCTTTCGTGTAATTTCCATTAATAAGATAATGATCAATGATAGCTTCTAGACGGTCACTGTCGTAAAATCCAACGGCATTTTGTGCCAATTGTACTTCGAAACGTTCCAAATCCTCGCTCAAATGACCATCTTGTGGTTCTTCTTCCCAATCGAACATAGACCGATTTGTAATTTATAAGTATAAAGGTACGCCTTTTCATTTTGACTTTGAACATGTGCGCAAGAGTTTACTCACATGTTTTGAACAAAAAACATAAATACCACGGAATGTGGCAAAGCAAATGATACTTATGAATTAGTCCGACAGGCTGTTGAGCTAATTCAGTTTTATCCAATTGTCCACCAAGCTGGTGGACAATTTCGGAATTTTGATAAAAACAAAAAATCTTTCGCTTATGTCAAGAGTTATAATTACGAACAATTAGTTATCAAGCAAGTCCCTCAGTTTTGCGTATTCAATCTTAGAATGGTGACGAGGATCCCTTGGCATGCGCTTTATTTCTACTAATTCATCCAGAAAAGGTAGAATTGTTTTTAATTTCAAAAGCAGTTTTTCGTCACTGGAAACACCTTTATTCAATTCAATCACTGCAATTAATTTGTCTTTGATTTTCAATACAGTAGCAATGTTTATCTCCGTTATTAATTGAAGTTCATTTTCTACAATAAAGGTGGATATTATTTGTCTGTTGTGTTCAATTAATGAATCACATCTTCCAGTTAAAAACAATTGTCCTGATGGATCGAAAAAACCACTATCTCCTGTTCGATGCCAGCACGCATCATCGATGAAAATTTTATTCCGTTGAAGTGCTGCTTCATTGTTTAAGTATTCCCGCAAAACATGCTCACCACTTACGATGATTTCGCCAATTTCACCTGTTTTTTTCTCCAGATTCGAGAGTTCATCAATTGAGTTGCAATCAATGGGTTCACTGCTGATTTCAATGATTTTTACGGTCGCTCCATGATACGGGATTCCAACTAATAATCCACCTGATTCTCTTACGTTTGAAGTTACTAATTCACTCGTTTTTATTGAACTAATAGGCTCTGATTCTGTTGAACCATAGACAATTTCGCATACTGCATTGGAAAATGCCGCTTGATATAGTTGAGCTTCTTGTGGAAAAACAGGCGCACCTCCCGTAAATACTTTTGTTAGTTGGGGCAATTTCACCTGTTTATCAATAATTTCTTGTGCGATTGTTTTCACGAAAAAAGGAGAAGCAACCATTCGTGTTACCTTGTATTTTAGCAAAAGATCCAGAATAACAGCTGGCTTCAATGAGTTTGGTTTACTGGATTTATAAGGTGCTATCACAGAAGTACACCCAATTCCGAGGTTGATCATCAATACAATGGGTAAAACCGGCATGTCTATGTCTTCAGGAGTTGGATCAATTTTATCTATTAATGCGGCAAATTGCGCACGTAAAAACCCATGTGTCCGTTTGGCGGCTTTTGGTGTTCCTGTACTTCCTGTAGTGAAGGTGATTAATGCAACATCTTTTTCAACAGTTGTGACAGGTTTTAGAGATAATTCTTTTTTGTACGACAACCCCAATTTAACTGGAATTCTCCGCAATTCCAAAGAGGTAAATGAAAGTAATTGCACTTTCCATCCACCAATCCATGCTTTGCAATCGGCTATTTCACAACATAAACTTAGCCGTTTACGACTTACCCATTCATCTAAAAAAACCGCAGTTGCACCAATTCGAAACAACGCCAATACACTTCTGTATAAATCAATGCTCATTGGAACAAACACCAATACCCGATCACCGTGACCAATACCTTTTGATTGAAAATAAGCTGCCGTAGCAAGGATTTCAACTTCTAATTCGGCATACGAAATTGTGTGTCCATTATGAATGATTGCGGGTTTTTGAGGGTGTTTTTTTGCTGCTTCAAAAAAAAGATCAACACTATTGTAAGGAATCTCGCTCATATTTTCCGACCGTATAATGTGTAGCTTTTGTATTCCTTCCCTTTAAAATTATGTGAAATGCCTGTTGATGTTCCTTCGTGGATCATAAATGCCTGAATTACGGAAGTAAATCCATTCTTTTTTGCAGTGGAAATAACTTGATTTCCCATCACATGTCCCAATCCAGCCCACTGCTTTTCATTTGAGCGTGCAATGGTTTTTACAACCAATTCTTTTACCGTTTGATTGTACAAGTTCTGGTATGCAAATAGAAACCCTATAACTTGTTGCTTGTCATCTTCAGCAATCAACACATACGTTGGATCGATAATCGACTTGGCTTCTATGTATTTCCCTAAAAACATTTCCCATTTTATGTTAGAATACAGGAAATTTGATTGAAAAGCTGCTTTCACAAAAGGATAGAGCCGTTTTAATTCAGTTTCAAAGTGAACTAAATCTATTGAGCGAATACGCACGCCAAGATCTGTCAATTCTTTTTCTCTCTGTATAACTGCAGCGTCATTGCAATGCATTCCAGTTTCTTTTCGTGAAGAATAAACAGCTATTTCTTCAAAACCATTCGTAATGAATTGCTCGTTATAATACGCATGATGATACGATTCGAGCAAAAAATTGGGAAATTCATTACTCTTGCTAAATCGGTAGTTATCCCACGTTGATCCATTCATAGGACCAAGAACAAACGAACACTTTATTTCACGAATCACTGCAAACGCAGCTTCCAATAGCATTTTAGCGACGATTGAATCATCTACACATTCATAATTTCCTAAGCAAGCAGCATGATCTTCCTTGTAGTGTAAATTTGGATTGTTATAAACCGCAATACGTGCAATGGGAGTTTTATGATCTAGCACAACTAGACAATCAATTAGGAATTCAAGGTTCAACCCCTCTTTTTGCTTTAATCGTAGGCTATTTGCAGGATAAACATTTTCAGGGACAGCATCAAACAGATGAAAACGATCATCTCCTGGCAAGGTATGTATCAACTCCATATTACGCATAATTGGTTATGTACAATGCCATTAATGCCGCAGCTGGAATAGTCAGATTGTCTGTTCCTTTGCCGCTAACAGCTTCTGCAATACATGCGATAGACGCAACGATCAATCCACGCCAAACAAGCATAAGAATCGATGTGTGTGGCTGTAAACAAGCTGTCAATGTACAATAAACAATGAGTGCACTCACCAAAAACATACTCGATCCCATCAATGTCTTGGTTTCTTTACCAATACTAAACTTACCTTTTGGCCAACGTTTTCCCATTAATGCAGCGATTGGATCACAAATAGCTAGTATTAGAATCGGAACATAGAAGTATTGGAAATCCTGTCCTTCCTTATCGAAAAAGAGGTAACAGCAATAAACAGAAACGGGATATGCTAAACTTCCAACTGAAAAACGATCGATTGCATTAATGGAAGGAAGTAATTTGTATTTCAAACTTGCAACCAATATGACAATAAAACTGCTACATAACAAAAGTACAAGCCAGTGATCATCTAGTAAAACAGGAAAAAGAAGTGTTAATACTCCTGTTCCTAGATGCACCAGTTTGCGTGTTAATTCTGCCTTTACTTTTGCAAAATGATATAGCAATTCAGCGATTCCAAATAAGGCCAAGAAAGCACCTGCCAAAATGAAAGTATACATCCAATCGTTAGTCATAAGCGCTCTTCTATGATGAATTGTTGGTAAAAAAATCCTTTATCTTGTTCGGTTAATATTTTAGACAAATCGGTCAAATATTTTGTTTTTTCAGGGAATTGATTCGAAATCTGTCGTGGAACCATTAGATTCCAATAAGCTAATCGCCCACCCTTTTCAGTTGCTTCAATTAATTGATGTGCTGTTTGTTCGAATAACTCCAAATTCATGTATTCAAAAATATTAGAAAGATTCATATAACGAAACGTTCCGTATTGTTGAATCGCATCTTCTGCATAGCCATTCACAAGTTTTAGCTTATGCAGATTTGCTTTTACAACTTCAAAGTTTAGCGGTTGCAAGTAATGTGGTAATAACTTTCCAAAATCAGCTTTGAGCGTATACCGGAGCATGAAATTTTGTTGTGCCAATGGATTTCTCAAGTGTTTTCCTGCTTTTTCATAAATTGTTTTTCCAACGGACACTTCTACTTCTTTGAGAAATTCTGGATCTCGACCATATTTCCCCATGATGCGTTTACTGAAAAATAATTTGAACAAGAATCGCCACCTCCATGTATTCCAGTGCTTTTCATAATACAACTCTTGTTCACTAGCCGACTTAACCTTTAACAATGCCTCTACCCGCTTTTGTGTATGAATCCACGGAAGTACTTTGCGTACAAAAAGCTGAAAATATCCTTCAAATTTACCCTGTGTAATAATTCCCGCTTCCAATTGATTCAAATGTAGCAACCAATATCCAAGGCATTTGGGTGATAATTCGTGTTTAAAACGATTAAATAGTTCCAATCGGTTTAATGATAATCTGAATCCTAAAAAAGCGAGGACTTCATTGTATTCCAAGTGTTGAATAGCTGTTTTTTTAAGCTCTATTAAATATAATTGAATCGGATTTACATCAACCGCAACAACCATTTCAGGTTGAGTTGTTAAAAGTGAAAAACTATTATCACCTGCTGAACCAATGGAAAGGATTTTACTTCCTGGATCAGGATTCAAGCCACGTAAAAGCACATCCGCATCTTCCCAGCAATTGGCATAGCGAATTAGATCGAAAGCGACTTTTTCAGTAAGCTGTTTGTTTTTCATTTAGTGTTTAATTGGTAGTCGTTGTAACGAAACTACTATTTTAATCTCTTGTTTTATATTTCTAAGTTATTTCATGCGATCCGTACTTCGTTGAATCAACTCGATGGATTCTCTTGAAACGCCTGCGTCTTTGGCATACGTTTTCCAATTCGATAAGGTGTCACGAACTTGTTCTACTATGCGCTCTGGGTGTTTCATGCTAAAATAGCCTGCCAATTTTAATAAGTGCGTTGAGTCGAGTGAGAGTCCTTCTCCCGCTACCATCGTGCTGTGAAAACCATGAGATGAGCTTGAAAAAGTTAGATCATACGCAGGAGCAAATCGCCAAGAACCTGAGGAATCCATTAAAAAAGCAAAATTCTTACTGTGATCATCTCGATTGTGACTAAATACATTGAAAGTCGCCAAACGTACTATTTTGTTATACGCATTAACATGGTTTTCCAAGCGAAAAGCAGCATCCATCAAATGACCATAATCGAGATTACTCAAGCGAAAGTTGTCATGCAGTAATCCACTAGCCGAATGTAAGTGAACACGTTGATTTCCTATACGGTCAAAGCGTTTTGTGCCAAAATAATAACGATCCGATTTTCCTTTAAATAAGCGGCTTTCTGACATTTCGATCCCAGCATCTCGCGCCATCAGGTAATAAGCATATTCAATATGCGCCACATCTATTCGATCAACTGAAGCGGGAAATTTGATCAACCAATGTTCATAACCATCTGGCAATTGATCTTTCCCATACATGAGGTGATCAGTTTCTGAATTGTAACCAACCACAATTTTTGGTCGTGCTCCACCAGATGAACCACCGAGTTCATACAATTCATCTAAGATGTCTGAACTTGTTCCATCTAGCAATTTAGTCATTTCGCTTGCAAGTTGATCAAGTTCAGTAATCGTTTCTAATTGCGATTCATTCTCAAAAACAGGATAATACGTCAACGCTCCCATTCCGTTTTGTCCAATGTAGGCCAAACGATCTAGCGGTGTAATCTGACCAATGGTAATTCCTTTTGTTGTCAGTTTTCGATCCAAAAGTAATCTTCCCCATCCATCTGGTAGCGAATCATTGAATAAACCAAATAAACCATCAAACGGAATTGGTCCTGCTGACACAATTTCTGTTGTCAACGGCAATTTGTAAGGCGAAAGTTGCAATCCTCGCTCTATAAATGAAGGCGTGTATCGAAAATAAACCTGCTGTTTGTCTGCTACTAATTCGCCAACATCCAACACTTCATTCCCTAAATGCAACTGTACATTTAATCGTTTTATCCCAATCATTTCCGTTTGGTTTGATCTGTAAATAACCGTTCAATGTGAGATAAATCAGGAGCAGGCTGGAAAACGGCGCTAAAATCCTCCAATCGATTCAGTATCAATGCTAATTTTAAGAGTGATTCCAAGGCAATTTGTCCCGTTTGCTCAAACCGTTTAATGCTTCCTAAGGAAACACCAGATCGATCTGCTAACTCTTGTTGAGAGAATGCCGCTTTTTTACGGATAAATTTGAACTTTTCCGCTAAGTTGAGAAGCACGTCGGCTGGTTTTTTCTCATTGTTGAATGGGTTCATAAGGGCTAATATATTAGCTAAAATAGGTAAATATTGCTAAAAAGACTAAAATATGCGCCTTTTTTTTATTGAATTAGTTTAATTTCTCCTGTGCTTCCGTCCATTTCGATTTCATCACCCGTTTTAAGTGTTTTCAACAAACCAGTTACACCAACGATGCAAGGGATTCCCATTTCTCTGGAAACAATAGCTGAATGACTGAGTAGACTTCCGCGTTCAACAATAATGGCTGCTGCACTAGGAAATAACGTTACCCAACCGGGATCTGTACTAGAAGTAACCAAAATATCGCCATTCAATGATGAAACTTCATCTGGATTACGAATAACCTGTACTTTACCTCTGACTCGCCCAGGACAACAACCAATTCCTTTGAGATCACCTTCAATTGCCTCAACACGATCTATACTATAAAAATCATTGGCGTGATAAACAGCACCATAACTCGCGAAACGCTCAGAAGGCGGTTCTTGCTGTTGGAATTTTTCAAACTCTGCCTTTCGTAAGGAGATCAATGATTTTAAGTCCTGATTAACGGCAGTACCTTCAATAAAATGGAAAATCTCTTCTTTGGTCAAATAGAAAATATCACGCGAATCCTCAATGATGCTCTCCGAATAAAAATGATTGCCCATTTGAGAGAAAATTTCACGAACAATACCAAAAGCACGTGTACGATCGTAGCGCAAGTTTTCTCTGGAAGAGACTAATTCACGTGCCTTACGGATCGTTTTATTGAGTTTTCGCTGTTTCCACCACTTGCCTTTTAAGGCGATTCGTACTTCCTTTTCAGCTTTTGCTCGGATTTGTTCTTCCGTAATTCCAGAAGTGCGTTCGGCAGTAATTCCAGATTCTACATACGATTGCAGAACTTTGATGAATTTCGACGGATCTTGCGTGTAAGAAACGGTCTCGAGCTTCAATTCCCCAATACAACGCTCACCAAAATCAGCAATGTAACGTTCAATTTCTTCTTTTATGCCTTGGTAAATTGGATCGGAATGTTGTGTTAATTGCCTCCAAACCTGTTGCGGATTGTTGTCCAAGAAGAAATTCTTTACTTCTGGATTCCCTGAAATAATGGTAGCCAAAGCAATACTCCGATGAATGGGTTGCGTGGAAATAATATCACTACTTCCACAAAGTAAATCGTTGTGAATATTGGGATTATCACTCAATTGATAGGATTCACAGGTTTTTTGCAAACGACCAAACCAAATCATGGCGAAAAAATCATTGAGCAAAGGTGCTTTCCACTCGTTCAATAAGGTTTTTTCGAAATCGAGGTACAATTGCATCAATTCGTTTGCATTTTTTTCATGGTACTGCACTTGTTTGTATGCTGCAATTGTTCGATTTAACAAAACCATAAATGCTTTGCGTTTACGAGGCAAAGATTGATACCGTGCAAACATGCTGAATACCATTTTAACAATGCTCCACCACGCTTTTCCTTTGGATAGTCGGTAAGAATCAGGAATATCAAATCGTTCCTTCACTCCCATCATTTTTTCCATGAAACGCGCGTTGATGCTGTATCCAGGCAACATTGCGAGCATGTGGTACCACGATTTTAAATTGTAATACACACGACCATTCATAAAACCAAGCGTATTGGCAAAAACACGTTCATTTTGCTGAATCACTTCTTCACTTACGCCCAAATAACGACTAAACAATTTGTATGCGCTTTCATACGATTTACTAATGAATGAGAACGTTAGCGGAGTTGTTACTCCAGGATAGGATTCAATAATATTACTGTTATCCCAAAGAATGTATTCTGCTGATTTGTCGGTGCTCTTTTGCAAATTCGTTATTGGACGAGTTTGGAGCAGGTAAATGGTGTCATTGTATACAGCAAACTCCATATCTTGCGGTTTCCCATACGCTTTTGCGCACTTCAAAAGAATGGATTTTAATTCAAGTAATTGATTCGGTAAAAGTGTTGATTCATTCTGTAAATCAATGGGTAATGATTTTTTAATGACGCCTGTTAATTTCACTTCATCGAGCAAAAATTGATCTGTTTTATGAGCCAGTTGTGTGGTGATTTCTGTTCCATTAATGCAAAACGTATCAGCATCTAATTCCCCAGAAACCAGACCTTCACCTAAACCAAAAACGGCACTTACCACTTGTTCACGCCGATTTCCAGTCACAGGATTCATTCCAAAGGCAACACCAGCAACTTCGGCGGGTATCATTTCTTGAATAATCACAGCCAATCCAAACGATTGTGTGAGTTGATTCGTAGATCGATACTGAAAAACGCGATCTGAAAAGGCAGAAATCCATACGTTGCGTATGTTTTTAGCTAGGTTTTCTTTGGTAACAAAGAGATGTGATTCAAATTGACCTGCGAATGAAAAATCACCTCCATCTTCATCAAGAGCCGAAGAACGCACAGCAAAATAAGTAGTATCTGGAAATTCAGAACGGATTTGATCCAAATAGTGTTCAGGAATTTCCAATTGGCGAATGAAATCTACAATGGTTACATATTCAGCCGTATAAAATGATTCTGGAACTAATTGCAGCAACACTTCTTGTGGAATAACAATCCAATTTGGAACAGTTAACCCCAATTCTTTGAGACGAAATAGATTATGTGCTTTTCCACCAATGGTGAATTGATCTATTCGTTGTGCTTGTTGTGAAGTAATTATTTCCATTGTTAAAAGATCAATTGTTGAATCATTGGAACACCACCAAGTGTTAAATACATGGCGATTGTCCATAAAGCTGAGGCGATCTCAATGGCTTTAGCACGCTTCACAGACATCTTTGATAAAAAGAGGATTCCTGGGATGAGCGAAAGAATAAATACGCTGCACAGGATAATAATTCCAAGAACGCCATGTCCAGCGAAAACAGCTGCTGCAATTGCTGCCATTAGTGTCACGAAAAGGATTCCAAACCAAGCGAAGACAGCTTTTTTTGTTCCTAATAGCGAAGAATAAGTCAATACACCAACAGCTTCTTGCTCTGGGGTGCGGATTTTCCGACCAATTTCCAAGACAATTCCATTCATGTAAGAAACAATAAAAAAGAAGAGCAGTCCTTTTGGCGGATCAACACCTTCGAGCATCCAGTCGAGCCCACTTGCATAAATATCAATGAGTGGAATAATGAACATGTGTGAAGTCACATACCAAAATTGGTGTTTTTTCAACCAATTAGCGATGAAAAATTCCTTTCCCATCAGGGATAAGTAACCAATGACTACGGCATAAATGATCAGTAATTTTGGGAAAAACCAAGCATTTAAAGCAACTTGTGCAATAACCAAGATGGCGCCAATGATAAACAATTCTTTGAGCCGAATCAATCCTCTTGGAACTGGTAGGTGTTTTCTAAAAGCCGCATCGTCTTCTTTGTCCTTGAATTCATCAAAAATGCGCACCAATAAAAACAGTGAAATCGTTGTAAAGACACAAACGGCGAACGCTTGCCAAGTTACAAAACCCTCAGCTCCACGACAAATTCGGGAATATGAAATAGCCGAAAAACTAAACGACGCAACCAGCAATCCGTGTCCTAGAACCGGGAACCGTTCTTTTTGGTAGCGGTAGAACCGTTTCAGAAAGGGAGCATTATTTTCTTCGGAATTACTGAATTCGTTCATAGAAATTATCTGATTAATCATTTAAAAGTATGCGGTCGATTTTGAAACAAACCAATAAATTGCTCCAGCTGCTATAAAACTATCAAAACGATCTAAAAAACCACCATGACCTGGCAATGATCGTCCAAAATCCTTTGCATGATGCAATCGTTTATAATAAGAAGCTAACAAGTCACCAAGTAATGCTGATGCACAAACAATTGTACTAAAAGTAAGGACGAATAAGATTGAATAATTATCCATTAAATAAAAACCTGTTATAACGGTCAAAATATACCCTCCTATTAATCCCTCAATGGTTTTATTGGGACTTATTCTACCAGCAAATGTATGTTTACCCAAAAGCTGACCTGCTAATTGAGAAAAACCATCAAACACAAATACAAGGACGTATATTTTAAGATCCGACAATCTTCTTTCAGAATCACCGAAATTGAAAAAACCAACTGAAAAAATGCATAAAACACCTAAACCAATCAAAAGAGTGTTCAATTTACGTGATTCAAATCGTTTCCATACAACAATGAGTTCACCAAAAGCGATAATCAGAATTCCTGCAGTAATCCACTGAAAGTAAAGAGTATACATAATTGTAAAGACAATTGAACCAACAATAATCAAATACACAGCGTACTTAATCCATCGTTCTTTATTGGCAACAATGTCCTTTTTCGCTTTATTTATGATCACAATCAATATAGCTCCAATTATGAAGTAAACAAAAATCAGCAGAATCACTTTTGTGCGCAACATCATTGAATTCGTTTATGTTCTTTCAGCATAAAATAGAGACCACGTACATTGGAACGCATGGCTGGAATTCGGGTAATGATAATTAATTCTTCTGCATAGTTTAGGTAACTTAAACCAAGCATTAAGTAGAAATACCAAGGTTCATAGCCTACAACAAAGTAGGTAAAAATGAAAATACCTTGTACGTAACCCACCACTTTGCTGGAATAAAGATGAAAACTGGTCATGCATTTAAATCGAATCAAGGAGATGAGTTGAACAAGGATATAAATAACAATCAATGAAGTAAATTCCATCCAATGAACTCGAACAAAATCGCTCTCTAATACGATCATTCCTGTAAATGCCATTGAATACGTTCCAATATCAGCCAATGAATCTAATCGCGCACCAAATTCGGTTTCCATGTTAAATCGACGAGCAATAAAACCATCCAGAATATCAGTTATCAGATTGATTGATAGCAATAAAATATACACCTGTTTATCACCCAGAATAATGGTCCAAACGATAAATGGCAATGCTAGTAAGCGGTAAGCCGACAATACATTGGGAATATTCCATTTCCGGTCACTTTTCATTTTCTACGACCTAGATTTTTATGCGCGGAAGAAAAATGTCCAGCTGAAAGTGCCGCTGCTATTGACAATTCACCTGCAAGCACCAATGCTCCACAGATTTCAGCAAACTTCCGTGCATTTCCAACACCGTAACAATCCATCAATTCCAAGCATTCACGTTGTGTTGGCAAGGAAGTCCCACCTCCAACTGTTCCAACAATTAAATTTGGTAATGTCACACTGCAATACAGATCGCCTTCTTTTGTACGTTCCATTCGGGTGATTCCAATTGCCGCTTCTGCTACACAGGCAGCATCTTGTCCAGTTGCAATGAATAAGGCTGCTAAACCGTTGGCATAATGTCCTTGTGCTCCAATTGCACCACTTTGCATAATCCCAATGGTTGACGAACGCCAATATTCTTCCATTGCTTCCGTGGTTGTTTTGAGCACGCTATTCACAATGCTTTCTGGAATCACAATTTCAGTGGTTACTTTTTTACCCCGTACATTGGTAAACGACAACGCAGTGGCTTTTTTATCACCTGAATAATTGCTTTCAATGAACCAAAAAAGCGGTTTTACTGGTGCATGTTCTACAATGTATTTACAAATTTCATCGGTACAAAGTGTTACCATATTTTGTCCAGAAGCATCTCCAGTGTGAAATTCGAATGTGAGAATGAGGTGATTTCCTTCAATATTGGATTTCATATCCATCAACTTTGCAAAGCGACTGGTTTTTAAGGTGATTTCGCGAAATGTATCCACCAACGGCAACAGCCACGTAATAAACAATCCAAGATCGCCCAAGTTTTCAAATTTAAACAAAGGACTTCGTTGAACACCTTCCACCAAACAAACGGATGTTGCTCCACCAGCAAGTAAACACGCTTTCGCTCCACGATGATAAGAAGCAACCAATGCACCTTCACTTGTAGCTAATGGCACAAAGAAATCGCCCTTCGCTGCTGAACCAATTACGCGAATTGGACCAATAATACCAGTTGGAATTTGAGACATACCGATGTAGTTTTCAATATTTCCCTCCAATCGGGTAAGATCTGTAAAAGGAGTTTTCCCTGTTAAATAAGGGATTTCAATTTGAGTTTCCTCTTTTAAAAAAGATAATCGTTGTTCTGTTCCAGTTTCAGAAACGCCTAATTCTATGGGTAAACGATCGTTTTTAGCGTTTGAAATAGACTTGTTATTGATGTTGTTTACAATGCTATCCACTGATTGGACTGCGTTGAGAATATGGAGCGCTTTGCTCGATTTATCAGATGATGAAGCCATTGGGTTTTTCGTTTAGTCTTAAATTTAAGAGTGAATATACTGAAAAACATGAAAGACTTCTTCAATCAGAAGAAAGCATGGTGAGATTCTGTTGTAATTATCGGCTTTTGTTCGTCAACGTATCTTTACCCCGCAAAATATCTATTACTTGTCGATCAACAAACATTAGCTTGAGGTCATTTCGATTCAAAATCATAGGAAGACTATCATACGGTTCCTCGCGAATTGCTGACAAACCTGCCTCAATTGGTGTGCTAGCTGAGTTTGTTAAGAGCCAAACCGAATCTTTACTAAGCGAATCGATTTTAAACCACGAATAATACTGCTCTTCCCATTTTACTTGATACACATCCCCTACTTGAGGTCTAAGAATCATTCCCTCTAATTTCGATTCAACATGGGGTTTGTTTTTTGCTAGCAGGAGCGGGATGATCAAAATAGCCAACAAAACAGCAATAAATGAAAATGTCCATATAGGTGTGGTTGTTTCATTTTTCAGTTCTTTATAAATCAATTCCTCATTAGGAGAAAGGTCATGGTGATTGATTTCTAAATCACAATTGGAACAACGAATTGCAGCTGATTTTCCAGCAGGAATAAATGGAATGAATAAAAAATGAGCATAATCCTGCAAGACCACTAATTTCAAAACAAATCTTTTTTCGCAACGAAAGCATGTATCATTGTTTAAAGGTGTTTCTGCTAATACCTTGGAGCGCATTCCGATGATCATATTACCTTTGTTTTATTGGTGAAATTCGATTTCTATTGAAAAAGGAATTTCGTTCAACATTTATTATTTCACCATTCCGAAACATTTTTATTAGTTCATAGTGAAGCACAGGAAAAGGGTCACTGTTGAAATTTACATCTGAAGCCAAAGTCATTAACTCCGATTCTTTATTAACTTGAAAATTATTCATAATTAAAAATACAGTGTCTTTGTTTAGATGATCGACCTCGTATAGTGTATAATTAGAAAAGTTTAAGTTTACTGAATAAAGATCGCCAGGTTTTGGGTAATTTATTAATGGAGTAATCTTTTGTTGCTCATTTCTGTATGACAAAATTGCCAATAAGGCTATTGCAATAATTGCTAAAATTCCACCATAAGTCCACCAGACAGTCCTTACATTTCGTTTTACTTCTTCAGCAGTGTGAAATAACTCAAGAGAGAAATTTCTTTCTCGAATCCGATTACTACAGTTTCTGCAGCGAACAACTGCTTCTTTCCCCGCAGGAATAAAGGGAACATAATAAATATGCCTATATTTCTGAAACACGAGTACTTCCTGAACATTTGATTGATTGCACTCTTTACAACGTTCAAAAATAGACGTTGTAAGACGATGAGAAGATTCGATTCCAGCGAAGAAAATCATTGAATAATTAATTGATCGGCTAAAAATAGGTAAAAGAAAAACGAATTCCTTTTTAACGATCAAACATCTTTTCTTTTCAAGCTAGCCAACTAAATTTCAGACTTCAATAAGCAGTCAATTCTAATTCAACAACAGGAAAACAGGCTTCTAATTGCTCTACAATTGATTTAAAAACATGATCTGTCATTGGTGTGAGTTCATTCGTTAAATCAATCAATTCTTCTAATTGTGTAAGCAAAGGCAACAAATAATTGGCACCAACAAGGGGAATAGATGATTTCATTCGGTGTGCAGCATTTCGAACATCCCTTGCGTCTAGCTGGAGGTATGCTAATTTCATTTCTTCCAATTCTTCGGGAACTTGTTCTAAAAATAGCGCAAGCATTTCCTTTTCAAATTTTTTGTTTCCGCTTGAAAGTTCGTGTAAATAGGATAGATCGATACGACCAATCATCTTCTTCTCGGGCGCGTCATTACTTGAATCTTCTAGCTTAATTGGTTTTTCAACAGGATGTTTATCTGTCAAAGCTACTTGATAAATTTTATCAAATAAGAGTGTACTATCCAATGGTTTTGTAACAAAGTCATTCATCCCTAATTTAAGACATTTTTCAGCCTCTCCAGCCATTGCATGAGCTGTCATCGCAATAATAGGAACATTCATCTTTAGATCATTACGGATTATTTTAGTGGTTTCATAACCGTTAATTAAAGGCATTTCTAAATCCATTAAAATAAGGTCAAATGATTGCTTTTGTAATAAGTCCAATACTTCTTGACCATTTTGCACAACTTTAAGTTGAATTTCGTGCTGTTGAAACAGGTTTGTTACCAATTTGATATTGATGGGATTGTCTTCAGCCAACATTATTTTTAACGCACGAATTCGTTCAAAATCGATACTTCGTTTATTCGTTGGTATATGCCCTTCCATTGGCTTAATAAATTGCAGAATGAATGAAAAACAAGATCCTTTTCCAACTTCACTCGTCATTCTCATTGTGCCTCCTTGTAATTCAACGAGTTGCCTGGATATACTTAATCCCAGTCCCGTTCCTCCGTAACTGCGTGTTGTATCTGTTTCTGCTTGTCGGAAACGTTCAAAAATAGCATATTGTTTATCTGGCGAGATTCCAATTCCTGTATCTGTAATGGAGAATATAACTTTACAGGTATCTATTTCTTCGTCAATTAATTGTGCTTCCACACACACACCTCCTGTTTTTGTGAACTTTATTGCATTTCCCACTAGGTTGATGATGATTTGAGTTAAGCGAGTTGGATCTCCAATAAGTGTTCGATTGAGGCGTTGGTCATTTTCAAACGTAAGGGTTAAGTTCTTTTCGTTCGCTTTTGGGGTGAGCATCGTATGTAAAGAACGGAATACACTCGGAATATCAATAGGATGTTCCTCAAATTCCATCATATTGGCCTCTATCTTCGATAAATCAAGAATATCGTTGATAATGCGCAATAAGTTTTCACCTGAATGATGAATTGTATTCACAAAATCACGTTGCCTTTCACTAATATTCTCTTGTTTTAGTAAATCGGTAAAACCAAGAATTGCATTCATGGGAGTTCGAATTTCATGACTCATATTCGCCAAGAATGTTTCTTTCATCACCAATGATTTCTCAGCTTCTACTTTTGCCATCAGTAATTCTTGATCGGCACGTTTAACAGCTGAAATATCTTCACAAACTGAAATTACCAACGCAATATTTCCTTGATGGTCAAATAACGGAATGGATTTAATTTTCAAACGCATGCGCTCGGTTCCTCGTTCCAACTCAAGATCATCTACAGATGCTGTTTCACCACGTAAAGCCAACACAATAGGCACTTCATTGATTGGATAATGTTCATCCGTTCCTGCAATGTAAATGGGATGTTCAGTACCTAAATTATCAAGTGAACCCATCAATCCAATTTGTTTCCCGAGTAGCTGTTGTGCATACTGATTAGAGAAATATGGCTTACCATCAGACGTGACAATAAATATACCAACTGGAATAGTTTCGAGTATTTTATTCAATCGATCTTTTGTTTCTACCGTTTTTTTATGCGACTCACTTTCTTTATCATGGGCTTTTAAATACAAATAAAGAACTATCAGCAACGTAATAATTGACAGAATCACCGCAAAAACAATCAACCAAATAGACTTTTCGGATTGATTTTTAGATAGTTGTAATTGTTGATTAATCAGCAGTTCTTGTTCTTTTACAACATCATCCGTTTCACTTCGTATACTATTAATCAGCTGTTCACCTTGAAACGTCATGATGAGTTGTTGAGCAGCTTCAAATCCTGATTTTTTACGTAATTCCACTACTCTTGTTGCAAATCCTATTTTTTCATCCAATAAATCAACTAATTGATTAATAGCATTTTGAGTATTTAAATCATGTTTGTTGGTATTCACAGATATATCCTTACCTCCTTGAATAGCTTTGTAAAATGGACCAAGCGAATGTACATTACCTGTAATTACATAACCACGCTGAGTTGTTTCAATTTCTTGAGCAAGTGAATAAATAAGTTTAGCTTGATAAATGATTTTTCTGGACTTATTAATTGAAGGTGTAATCGCATCATATTTTTGAGCATTGAAATAGAATCCGACACCTACAGTAGTAAGCAATCCGATAGCAATACAAAATACAACTACAATTCGTCTTTTTTCCTTCATCTGGTATAAAATGGCGTGTCAGTGATAGTAAACAATGGTAATGAATGTTATCGCTGTTCTAGGTAAATATAGGTAAATCCATTCAGTGTTTTGATAGTAATTGTTTGGTTTTTTTTTATTTTTTTCATGACCATTCCTCTTTGAACGAAATATATAGATCAAACAAAATACAATATAATAATTTAATAATCAATACAATGTGTTTTAAAAAATCGATTAATTAGTTTATGAATGAAATTAGTTGAATTGTTTTATTATTCAATAATATCTGGAAAATTATAGTGGTGCTTAACATGCTATTTTAGGAATTCAGCGAATTTCATTTTTCAAAATAGTGACTTAACTAGGGGCTGCTGAAAAAAGAAACTTATCCTAATACATTTTTCGTAAATCAATTTGAATTAATTAAAATCTAATCGTAATTTTGACTAAAAATTAATCAAAATGAAATATACAACTTACTTCAGCGAATTTGCAAAACAATCTGGCGTTCCACGTGTGAGTCATAAACAATTCAAACGCATGATGAACATCATTTGGCTGGAAACACAACTTTCCTCCATGCATTATGTGAAAAAGGATTTAACAAACACACCTTTTCATCGCAGATATGACTTGGTAATCCGGAGTTTAGATGACCGACTTTCTGATTTGACAAAAAATCTAGAACCTTGGAAATTAATGAAGGAATTTGGGGATTTGTCGAAAAACGCATCAGAAAGCACCTTCGAAATGGACCAACCATGGGAGGAATATTAACCAATTAGTATATTCTATGTTAGCTGTAAATAGTGGATTTTAGCATTCAAAGAGGTTTTGCTCAACGACTTGTATTTCCATAAATCACCATTCGATACGAAATTTAGTGTAATGAAGCTAATTCCATGTCATTCAACAGTCTTCGAATTACGCACTTTCGTCAAACATAATTTCGTCTGAACTGCCTATTTTATAGAGCGGTTCGTCAATGGGTAATGTGAAATAAAACGATGAGCCCTCGCCTTCAATACTTTCTACCCATATTTCACCACCATTTTTTTCTAAAAATCCTTTCACCAATAATAATCCAATTCCAGCTCCCTTATCCTTTTCTCTTGTTTCTGAAAGTGTTTTCATTTGTGGTGTAAACAATTTTGCCATTATTTCTTTGGACATTCCAATTCCAGTATCCTTAACCTGAACAATAATTTTGTCACCTTTGGCTTTGGCTGAAACCGTTACTGTCCCGCCTTTTCCTGTATGTTTTATAGCATTTGAAATAATGTTTTGAATAATCGAAACCAACATTTTCCCATCTGCAAAAACAGAAGTATTCTCTTCAATTTCGTGATGAAGATTTATGGTGTTAATTAAAGCAGTTTCGCTTAACGTTTCAAAAACTTTATTAATGTAATCGGTTAGTTTTAATTTTGTTGGGGAAAATACTTCTGATGCATATTTTATTCTTGCCCATTCTACTAAATAATCTAACATATCTAATTCATCAGTTGATGATTTATACAGCAAGTCAAGCATTTCCTGAACGTCATCGGGTTTCATTTTTTGAAAATTGTTTTTCAAATATTTTGCTGTTCCAATAATAGCTGAAAGAGGGCTTCTTAAATCGTGTGAAAGTATTGCCAAAACACTCTCTTTATGCGTATTTAGTTCTTCCAATTCTCGGATGTATTTTTTTATTGCATCTTCCGATTGTTTTCGATCTGTTAGGTCTCGTAAAATTTTAACGTAACCAAGCATCTCTCCGTCTAAACCTGTTAGAGGAAAAACCAATCCATAAGCATAAAAAAGGCTCTTGTCTTTAGTAATGTGCCATCTATTATCCGTTGCTCTACCTTCTTTTAAAGCTGTTTCGATTTCTTTTTTTGGAACATCATTTTTTAAATCATCCTCCGTAAATATAATATCGAACGATTCCCCAATAACCTCGTCTGTTTCGTAACCGAATATTTTTGTAGAACCAGAACTCCAACTATTTATGTTGAATTCATTATCCAGAGTAAAAATGCAATAATCTTGTAAACTGTCAATTATTTGGCTATAAAATTCAGCAGTTGGTATATATTTATTTTTAAGAACCTTCGGATTTTCTTGTTTATTTTCCAATGTGTTTAGTTTAATGTTTGAGTCCAACTACTATTTCGATCTTTACTTTACCACAAAAAATAGAGGCTATCTAACAATTAGACAGCCTCTTACAATATAGTTTATTCAATGAATTGAATTATTTTGTTCCAGAACGTTTACGTTCGTTTTCTTTCAACAAGATTTTACGAATTCGCAAACTTTCTGGTGTTACTTCAACATACTCATCACGTTGGATGTACTCTAAGCACTCTTCCAAACTGAAGATTTTCGGTGGAGCCAAACGAACTTTCTCATCTGCTCCAGAAGAACGCATGTTAGACATTTTTTTCGTTTTCGTTACGTTCACACACAAATCACCTGCACGTGAATTTTCTCCGATTACTTGTCCTTCATAGATATTCTCATTTGGATTGATAAAGAATTTACCGCGATCCTGTAAGTTATTTAATGAGAACGGAATAGAAGTACCTTGCTCCAATGAAATCATTGATCCGTTTTGACGACCTGAAATTTCACCTTTATATGGTTGGTATTCCAAGAAACGGTGCGTCATAATTGCTTCACCAGCAGTTTGAGTCAACAAATAGTTACGCAAACCGATAATTCCACGAGAAGGAATTTGGAATTGAATGATCATACGTGCGCCTTTCGGTTCCATATTGGTCATTTCTCCCTTACGTTTTGTAACCGCTTCTACTGCTGTACCACTAAATTCTTCCGGTAAATCGATCGTCAATTCTTCAACTGGCTCACATTTAACTCCGTCTATTTCTTTTAAAATTACTTGTGGCTGACCAACTTGTAATTCGTATCCTTCACGACGCATTGTTTCAATCAATACCGATAAATGCAATACACCACGACCAGCAACGATCCATTTGTCTGCTTTATCTGTATCACTTACGCGCATCGCTAAGTTTTTCTCTAATTCTTTTGCCAAACGTTCTTGGATGTGACGAGAAGTCACTTTCTTTCCTTCTTTTCCAAAGAACGGTGAATCGTTGATCGAAAACAACATGTTCATTGTTGGCTCATCAATTTTGATCGAAGCTAAAGGCTCTGGATTCTCAGCATCACAAATAACGTCACCAATTTCAAACCCTTCAATTCCTGTAACAGCACAAATATCACCAGCTACAACTGATTCTACTTTACGTCGTTCAGTACCATCAAAAACAAACAATTCTTTAACACGGTGCTTTTCTTGTGTACCATCGCGTTTTGCTAAAATAATTGGCTGATTTTCTTTCAAATCACCACGGTGTAAACGACCAATAGCAATTCGTCCAACATACGTTGAGAAATCCAAAGATGTAATCAACAATTGTGTATTTCCTGCTTCAATAGGACGAGGTGGGAAATAATCCAAAATTTGATCCAACAAATCAGTAATATCCGTTTTAGGTTCTTTCCAATCTGTTGACATCCAGCCATTTTTAGCTGAACCGTAGATAGTTGGGAACTCTAATTGTTCTTCATTTGCATCTAATTCGAACATCAAATCAAATACTTTTTCATGCACTTCATCAGGTGTACAATTGTCTTTGTCAACCTTGTTAATCACCAACAATGGTTTTAATCCCATTGACAACGCTTTTCCTAAAACGAAACGTGTTTGTGGCATTGGTCCTTCAAAAGCATCCACCAACAAACAAACTCCATCTGCCATGTTTAATACACGTTCTACCTCACCACCAAAATCGGCGTGACCCGGAGTATCAATAATATTGATCTTCGTTCCTTTGTAAGATACAGATACGTTTTTAGACACGATGGTAATTCCACGTTCGCGCTCTAAATCGTTGCTATCCATGATTAAATCACCAGTTGGGCGATCGCGCTCATTTACAACGTTTCCTGCTTCAATCATTTTGTCAACCAATGTCGTTTTACCGTGGTCAACGTGGGCAATAATGGCAATGTTTCTAATTTCCATACAATCAATTGAAAATGTAAAATGTTAAATTGAGAAAAGCATTCTTCAATTAAATCATTTTATGTTTCTGTTTTAACCTTTATTTATACTAGAAAATGTAAAATTGAGAATTGGAACCGATCCATTTTCAATTTTACATTTTCAATTTCTAATTATTAATAGCTTTTAGAGCCGAATTTTTTTCCGAAAGAACGACGCTCTCCTCCACCTTCACTACCTCCACTACGTGAAGAAGAAGATGATGATGATGATGATGATCCATAAGATGAAGAACCTCCGTCTTTTTTGTAGCTACTGTCTCTGCGACCTCCGCCGCCACTTCCACCGTAACCACCTTCTTTCTTAAATCCACCTTCTTTGCGGAAACCACCACGATCTCCACCGCGATCAGCTCCACCAGCACCTCCAGAACGGAAACCACCACTACGTGGAGCTCCACCGCCACCTGAAGAACGCTCGCGCTCAGGTTTATTTTGCGTTACTTCAACCATCAAACGATGACCTTCATAATCCGTACCGTTTACTTTTTGCAAAATTGCATCAGCATCCGATTTATCTGCTTCGAAAAACGAGAAATTCGGCATTACGTCAATTCGACCAACAGCAGCTGATTTTAAACCAGTAGCATCGCAAATTACACGTAATAAACCACCAGGATTTAAACCATCACGTTTACCCAATGTAACGAAGAAACGTGTTTTGTTTTCATCATTGCGGTCTCTTGAACCTCTTTCTGGACGATCACCACGATCTGGACGGTCTCCTCTTTCAGGGCGATCTCTGCGATCACTTCTTTCTGGACGATCTCCACGATCAGGACGATCTGAACGATCACCTCTTCCAGCAGAAACATTCAAATCACCTGCACGGTTGTAATATTCGATGAATCGATTGAACTCAGCAGAAATGAATTTTTTGATCACTTCTTCTTTGCTCAACTCTTCGAAGTCAGCCATGATAGCTGGTAAGAATGGTGCGATATCGTTTTCCTTTACTTCAATCTCTTTTACTTTGGAAATCAATTTATTCAATTGGATTCCACAAATCTCAGAAGCTTCAGGAATCAAAGCAGCTGCAAATGTCACACGAATCTGACGTTCGATTGCTTTAATTTTAAAAGATTCACGTGTATTAATCAACACCAAGGATTTTCCTGTTTTTCCAGCACGAGCCGTACGACCTGAACGGTGCGTATAATTCTCGATATCATCTGGAAGGTTGTAATTAATAACGTGTGTAATATTGTCAACGTCAATTCCACGAGCAGCAACATCTGTTGCAACAAGTAATTGGATTGAACGCTCACGGAAACGATCCATAACACGGTCACGCATTGCTTGAGATAAATCACCGTGCAATGGTTCTGCGCTGTATCCGTCTTTAGCTAATTTCTCAGCAACGGTAGCCGTTTCATTTCGTGTACGACAGAATACCAAACCGAAAATTTCTGGACTCGCATCAATCAAACGCTTTAACGCATCGTAACGATCACGCTCTTTTACAGAATAGTAAATGTGCTCAATGTTTTCGTTACTTTGATTTTTGTGTCCCATGGAAACCTCCAATGGATCAGTCATGTAGTTTTTCGCAATCGCTGCCACTTCTTTGGGCATTGTTGCTGAAAACAACCACACGTTTTTCGTTTCAGGAGTTGCAGAAAGTATGAAATCAATGTCTTCTTTGAATCCCATATTCAGCATCTCATCAGCTTCGTCCAGTACAACAGTTTCTACATTTTGCAAGAAAATTGCTTTACGATTGATCAAATCGACCAAACGACCTGGAGTAGCAACTACAATCGTAGCGCCACGCTTGATATCACTCATTTGACGACGAATATCAGTACCACCGTAAACGGCAACAACTGTAATTTGTTTGTCAAATTGTGCGTATGCTTCTAAGTCTTTGGAGATTTGTAAACACAGTTCCCGAGTTGGGCAGATAATTAATCCTTGTGTTTCTTTTGGACGGTCGGTTACTTTGTGTATTAACGGCAAACCGAATGCCGCTGTTTTCCCAGTTCCTGTTTGGGCAAGTCCAACAAAATCACTTTCGTTCTTAAGTAAGTGCGGAATGGCACTTTGTTGGATTGGAGTTGGAGTTGCAAAACCCAGTGCTTCTATCGACTGCAACACCTCAACTCGTAACCCGAGTTCTTTAAAGGTCATCTAATAAATCTAAAATTGGGTGCAAAGATAGGCTCTTTTTTCGAAATAGTGTTAATAAAGTTTTAAGTTATTGGTAAATAATGGATTGTGATAGATTAATTAACGATTTAAGCAGATGAAATGAACTTATTTAAAGATCAAATCTAGCGTGTTATGAACAATTTTAAGCGAATAGTTATCCTTATCACTCATAATTTGAGGGCAAAAGAAATGAGTTTGTACTTTTACAAGAACTTTATTGCAAGAATGATGACAATCGGACAAGAATTACTAAGCGAATTAACCATTGAAGCCGCAAATAGCAAACCGTTTCACAACTTTCATTGGAGGTTTAGATATAATCAATTTGGAATTCATAAACTCGTAGTATAGTATTCTGTTATTTTACATTTTTTGTTAAAACCAGAAAAGGAGCAATCCCATTTTTTATATTCGGAAAAAAATGAAGTCTATGAAATGGTTTTTTGTTCCAATAATTTGCCTATTCTTCTCTTTTTCATCCAAGTTACCTACCAAATGTGGCGATGGAATCGTTTACGCATTGGAATCTCAAACCGCGGATGACGAACGCTTTACTGAATTTCAGAAAATTACAGGAAAGAAAAACAGCATTAAGTTTCCTGGAGGTGATAAAACACTCGATAAACTATTGCGTGAAAAACTGGTTCTGAGTGAGGAAGCACAACAACATGTTTTTAATTTGAACTACTATTTCGTTGTCAATTGTGACGGCTCAGTTGGCGAAGTAACCGTTTTAGGAGATTCAGAAGTTGCCAAATGGACCAATATTGAAAACATGATCAAACATACCTTGGGTTGGCAACCCGCTATGGTAAATGGAAAATCGGTCGATTGTATCTATTTCAGGAAATTGCTCATTCAAGGAAGCAATTATGCTCTAAAAAAATAAATGCTTCATTCAAAACGATAATTTTCCAAAATCTAACAAGTCGTTCATCTGCGTAATAACTAGATTTAACGCATGATTTTCGAGACACACATTCCTTCACTCCCATTATCAAAATGCATTGCATCTATTGTTAATAATGATGGATGCAGTACAAATCACACGTTTAAAAAATTACTTCTCGATGGAAGTGTTTATTTATTAATCAATTTCAAGGATGCTCTGGAAATCACCAACAAAAACGCGAGGTGTTTTTTTTTACAAATTAATGACTAAAAAGTATTGAGTTTTATTCCTGAAACATGAAAAAAAACTAAACTATGGATGCATCAAACATGAATTGGCTAGCAATTATCGTAGCTGCCCTCGCGAACTTTCTGTTAGGCGGATTGTGGTATTCTCCTATCCTATTCGGTAAACGCTGGCAAAAAGAAAACAATCTTTCAGATGAAGATTTAAAAAACACCAATCAATTGCGTGTCTTTGGTTTTTCATTGCTTTGATCAGTTGTTATGTCCGTAAATCTCGGGATGTTTTTAGCGGATAAATCCACCAATCTTTCTTGGGGTGCAATTGCAGGTTTTCTTGCTGGATTTGGCTGGGTTGCCATGGCAATTTTTATAATTGGTCTTTTTGAAAGAAAATCAACTGTTTACATGCTTATCAATGCTGGTTATATGACCCTTTCTTTTGTGTTAATGGGTGTGATCATTGGAGTTTGGAGATAGATTGAATAAAGGTAATTCGGTGGTAATAAACTGATTATTCGGAAATCAATTAACTGGTGTTTCGTTGAATTCTTCGACATAAACATCCTGCAAATTACCATATAGTCGAAAACCTACTTTAAAGTTCTGTGTTTTATTCTCTGAAAGTTGAAACACAATACACTTGGAGGGTTTTGCCCATTGCCTTCACTTTTAATTCATGTTTGCCCATTGGCAATGCAATTTGACGTGATTTACCAATAGTAACTATTGCTAATCGTTGATCATTCAATAAAATATCAATTGGGAAAATAGCTCCGTATAACGACATATCGCGCTGTATTACAATACCTGATTGATCCAATAATTCAGGATAATTGTGTTGTTTTTTAGCCGCAATCAAATTGTAGATCAAAAAAATTAGAAATAAAGGAATAACACTTAGAATAAAGAGTATTCCCATGGCTAAAACAATTATAAATTGTCCATCCGATTCTGCAATCCAATTGATGATAATAGTCGCTGGAAAAACCTGTGCGATAACCGTTCCTACTGAAAAGACCAATGCGATTGAAACATATATAATGGAAAAAATTCTCATCTGATCGTGTTTTAATTGAATGCTTTTCAAATTTAATTAAAATAATAAACAGTGCTTTTCGTTCGATAACTTACTGAAAAAGAACACTTAGGGTGAGTTGTATTAATTTTAAGCGCTGTAGCACTTTCACTTTAAAAGAATCAGTTACATTTTGGATCAATTATTGGGAGAAAATCAGGAAACATAGAACCCATGAAAAATCCACTCATTTTGTTAGCAATCTGCTTACTACCGATCGCTTCGTTTTCTCAAAAAGGTAAAAAAATTACAGCGAAAAAGTTTAAAAAAGCCTTTATGAATAAGGAATGGAAGCCAGTTAGAGATGATGTTGACTCCAATTATTATGTTTATTGGGGCACCGTCTTAAATACGTTTAACGATTCCATATCGTTAAACTCGACTTTTTATGTAGCTCCATCTGAATCTTATTATTCGCAAGAAAAAGGAGAATATATTGTGAATACTACAGACGATACGATTATCTCGTATTTCACGGAGGTTTGTGCGTACGAGCTAACGATAAAGGACGACCTGTTTTGGATCCATTTAATCTATCCAGATCCGCTAGAAACTGAATATTTAATGGGTTATTTTATTGATAAACGACACATCAGAATCGGATTTAGCAATTCATCAATTCCAGCAGAAAAAGAAACAGGTCAGGCTAATTGGTCGGGTTTCATTTACTGAATCATCTCTAATTACCGATGAATAATGTAAGTTCGACTTTAAAGTCAATAGCATTCCTTGATTAAAAATTCGCCCAAGTAGCTGTTATTTGGGCGAATTGACATGAATAACAACCAATTTTCACCTTTAACCATTTGATTCTACCGAATTTAGTCGTAAGTTTGCACCCTCAAATTGGAGAACTCCCGTTGTTTCCGCTTCAAACGGGTATTAATTATTTCTTTCAAATCGAGCGGAACGTTTTGAAATACAAGTACAAAGCCAAAACATGGCAAAAGAAATAAGCGCGCAGGGTTCTGCGGATTTTGATTGGGATGCGTTAGCATTAGATGGGTACACTCAAATTGAACGTTCCGAGTACGGAGACAAGTATGAGAAAACCCTTACTTCTATCAACGAGAAAGAAGTAATTGAAGGAACTGTTATTGCAGTGACTAAAAAAGAAGTAATCATCAATGTTGGTTACAAATCAGAGGGTGTTATTCCTGCTTCTGAATTCCGCTACAACGCAGAATTGAAAGCTGGTGATACTGTTGATGTATTCGTAGAATGCCAGGAAGACAAAACTGGTCAGTTGGTGATTTCTCACCGTACTGCACGTATGCACAAAGCATGGATCCGCGTAAACGATGTGTTACGTACAGGTGAAGTGATTACTGGTTTTGTGAAATGTCGTACTAAAGGTGGTTTGATCGTAGATGTATTTGGAATTGAAGCATTCTTGCCAGGTTCTCAAATCGACGTGAAGCCTATCCGTGATTACGATGTATATGTTGGGAAAAACATGGAATTCAAAGTGGTGAAAATCAACCAAGAATTCCGTAACGTAGTTGTTTCTCACAAAGCATTGATCGAGGCAGAACTAGAAGAACAAAAGAAACAAATCATCTCTGGCTTAGAGAAAGGACAAGTATTAGAAGGTACTGTGAAAAACATTACTTCTTATGGTGTGTTCATCGATTTAGGTGGAGTTGATGGTTTGATTCACATTACAGACCTTTCTTGGGGTCGTGTAAATCATCCAGAAGAGATCGTAGAATTGGATCAAAAATTGAATGTCGTTATTCTTGACTTCGATGATGATAAAAAACGTATCGCTTTAGGATTGAAACAATTGCAACCACATCCATGGGATGCATTGGATACAAACATGGCAGTTGGAGACAAAATCGCTGGAAAAGTGGTTGTTTTAGCTGATTATGGTGCATTCATTGAAATCGCTCCAGGTGTTGAAGGTTTGATCCACGTTTCTGAAATGAGCTGGTCTCAGCATTTGCGTTCTGCGCAAGATTTCATGACTGTTGGTGATACTGTTGAAGCTGTTATCTTAACATTGGATCGCGAAGAGCGTAAAATGTCATTAGGTATTAAACAATTGATGCCAGATCCATGGTCTGCTATCGAAGCGAAATTTGCAGTTAATACACGTCACAAAGCGAAAGTTCGCAACTTTACTAACTTCGGCGTTTTCGTTGAATTAGAAGAAGGAGTTGACGGATTGATCCACATTTCTGATTTATCTTGGCAAAAGAAAATCAAACACCCATCTGAGTTCTGCAAAGTAGGTGATGAAATGGAAGTTGTTGTATTGGAAATTGACCGTGAAAACCGTCGTATTTCTTTAGGACACAAACAATTGGAGGAAAATCCATGGGAAGTATTCGAAACAATCTTCGGAGAAGGTTCGGTACACCAAGGAACAATCATCGAAACAAAAGACAAAGCAGGTGTAGTTTCTCTTCCTTACGGTGTTGAAGGTATTTGTCCTTCTAAACACTTACGTAAAGAAGATGGTACAAACGCGAAAGTCGAAGAAACATTGGATTTCAAAGTTATTGAATTCAATAAAGAAGCGAAGAAAATCGTTGTATCACATACACGTACATTCGAAGAAGGTATCGATGAGAAACCAACAAAAGCTGTTAGCACTGCTGGTGGTAAAAAGACTTCAGGCGGTAACAACGCTGGAAGTGCAACTTCACAAGCTGTTAAAGCAATCAATCAAGGTAACGAAAAATCAACATTAGGTGATTTGGATGCTTTGGCTGCATTGAAAGAAAAAATGGAAGGCGGAGAGTAATCACTGTCTAACTAAAGATAAAATCCCGTTTGCTTTTGTAAACGGGATTTTTTTTTGGACTATTTTTTTTGATGTAATCGTAATAGTATAATCTTGCAACTGCGAGAGGAATAATACAATAATCCTACGGTGAACCCAAAATAGCGAACTTTCATACTCGTTCGCAATATCCCGAACTTGCGAACACAACCGTAAAATAGCGAACGGGATATTACGATCTTCCAACTACGAACAGGATCAGCCGCGGCAGACAAGTATTACAATCTTGCAACCGCGAACGGGATATTGCGATCTTGCTAACTTGGACGTAATATTGCGATCTTCCAATTCCAAACGGGATATTACAATCTTGCTAACTCGGACGTAATATTACGATCTTCCAACTTCGAACGGGATATTGCGATCTTGCGAACTCGGGCGTAATATTGCGATCTTCAAACTTCGGACGGGATATTACAATCTTCCAACCTCAAACGGGATATCACAATCTTGCTTTGCTAATCTGCTATTTCATTAACCCAAATTGTGCTTTCCTACCTAAAACAAACGCCATCAACTATATAAATTTGTTGATTTTTTAAATTTCAGTTTGCATTTTCAAGCATTAACAGTATTTTCAACCTGAAATTAGTATCACTATGAGCACGGAAAATAAAAAATCAATTACTACGCACAATTCAACAACAGGAGTCCCTATTCTTGCAACGCCTTTTAAACACATTGCGCTTGCCATTTCTGGCGGTGGATTTAGAGCGGGTGCTTATGGATTAGGGGTACTCTCCTATTTGAATCAAACAGCATATCTTGATACTGAAGAAAAAACGTTATTGGAAAATGTCACCTATATTTCATCTGCTTCAGGTGGAACGATAACTTCATCACTTTATGCACTAAATTGCGCGAAAGGCAAACCATTTGCTGCTTATTATAAAAAGGTATTCGAGCAAATCAATGATGAGAAATTGATCACACGTGCTCTGGAGATTCTAAATGATAAAAAATACTGGAAAAATCAACAAGGAAAATCGCACAATATCATCAATTCTTTTGCGCTGGCTTATAATGAATTATTATTTGAATCGGCTACAGTCAAAGACTTAAAAGCAAATGCAAATTCTCATTTAGAAGAAGTTTGTTTCAATAGCACTGAACTCTATGATGGATTACTTTTTAGACAAGCCATTAAACTAAAAGAAGATCAAGGAATTGGTGATCAAGAGCAATTCTTGTATGGAAATTTCAATCTCCACTTAAAACACGAAACGGCCGAGCACCTTCATTTATCGGACCTTTTAGCTGCTTCATCTTGTTTCCCTGGTGGATTTGAACCAATGATCTTTCCGCGCGATTTTGCTTCTGCAAAAACGAGTAAGCGTCAATTGTTAAATGGTTTACATGTTGAAATCAAAGAGATAAAATGGGACGAATTGTATGCGATTTATGGTCAATATCCCGTTGAGACACTGTTTGAACAAATGCCTAAACCAGTAAATCCAGCTGATTTCATTGCAAAAGTGATTCAAGTATTACCCATCAAAGACACGTTTGATTTTTGTCTAATGGATGGAGGAATCACTGACAATCAAGGTGTGGAAAGCTTGGTGCAAGCGAATAAAAGGCGGGTCAACCGAGATTCGAATTTTCAACCGTTTGATTTAATGATGGTTTGTGATGTTGATATGCATTATACCGCTCCATACCAATTGCCTGATGAATCACATGGAAAACTACCAACCATTCACATGCTTCAACTAACCGCTTCAATCATTGCTGCAGTTTCGCTAATTGGTAGTATAGCCATCTTAAATTGGTTTCCTTTATCGGATCTTTGGAAAGGTGTTTTAGTCACTGTTTTGGGGCTTGTCGGAATACTTTCACTTACACTATTGGCGTTGATTGAAACCACAAAGAAGAAAATTAAAGGTGAATCAAAAGGAAGTGGCTTGGATAAGATTTTCACACCAAAAATCACGGCCTTGCTCTTTAAACACTTTGGTTACTTGCCTTTCAGTAAACTAAAATTCTTCATTACAGTTCGAATTACAAGCTTGCTCATGCTTGCCAGTAATGTATTTATGTCACGTATCCGCTATTTGTTATACGATCAATTCTTTAATCAAGGAAATCTTAAACGGACTGGACGAGCGAAAGCCAATCACATTTACGATTTAGCTTTATCAAACGACAAAAACAGAAAAAAGCATTACACGCATAAACATCTACCAAGTATTGATATGCAAATCATTGCAGAATACTCATCAAAAATGCCAACAACGCTTTGGTTCAGTAAAGATGGTCCCTCCAAAAAAATGCAATCTGCTATCACGGCTTGTGGTCAATTCACAACTTGCTATAATTTAATTGATTACATTGAAAAATTAAAGACCAGCTATGACAACAGGGATTCTGTTTATAGCCAACTCGCTGCATCAGAGCAACAAATCGTTGATGATTTGCAAGTTCGCATGGAGAAAGATTACGCACATTTTCAAGCTGATCCTTTTTGGTTGTACAATAAACTCGGTTTTGATTATCAGCTAGATAAATTTATTCCTGCAACAATGCAAGACCGAGAATACCCAGATCAATACAAAGGATTGCGTTGATTTATTAAGACCGTTGCAAAATTCATTAGTCGAGGCACGATTAAAATTTAACACCGCAGTTTACGCTTGTAAATGAGGATGTTAAATTTTTGAAGTAACGAAGAGTAATGGGTTTTGCAACGGTCTTTTATCCCTTTAATGCTATTGCTAAATCGAGTAGTTCATGAATCGTTTCTATAGGCAAATCTGTCAATGGATCAAATAGAATGATCTTGATTCTCGATCGTTTTTCAGCAATTAAGCCAGCGTGTTCAATGCGATTTCCATCCACGAATCCAATGTAAGGTTGTGTTGATTTTTTATGAGTCCACAGGTAACAGAGCCATTTTCCGTTGAATTCGAAAAATGGCATTCCGTACTTCCATGTTTCAGAAATTCGCTCGTCGTACGAAAGTATAATTGTTCGTAACGCCAAGATACATCCCCTCATCGGTTCTTCGTATCGGAGATAAAACTGTTCCTGTGGAGTCATAAATGTGGTTAAACTGCTAAATAAATCTCCATTTCACCGTTCGTTGGATCTTGCGCAGTTGCACCATATACTTCAAAATCGGAAGTGTAGATCCGTGGAATAGTTGAATCCCAAATCTTCATCCATGCTTCCACTACTGCACCTTGCATTAAATTCCCTTTCACGGTTTGATGTTGGTAATCTCCCGCGCTAATCTCTTTCAATACCATTCCTTCTGGAACAACTTCACTTGAACTGACTTTACATCCCAAAATGGTTGTGTACGGTTTTGTGTGGTCTTTTTCATAATCGGTGTACACACAATAAATCGTTGAATCGACTTTGTTGGGAATACGTTCTAGCAATTGTTCCGCCATAAATTTCCCCCAAAGTGCTGGAATATCTATTGCCGCTTGTTGGTTTTCATTCGTTGTTCGAACGGCAATTCCAATGATCTTAAATGCTACTACTTGTTGCTTTTCCATGTGTTTTTGTTTTTAAGTTGGAGCAAAATTAGTGTTCCGAATGACAACCCTATGTCAGGGGTTTGGCGTTTGTTTTACACAATTCAACGTATTCTTCCAAAGTGATGGTGTGCTTTTCAAATGTTTCTGACATTAATTCAGCCGCGAGTATGCGATCCAATCGAAAAGCTCTGTATTCTAACCGCAAACGGCACCAAGCAATGACAATCCAGTTTCTTCTGTGCTATACAACGCAAAAGGTTCAATGATGCGAACCGTCGTTTCTTCTGTTACTGGAGAATAATACGAAATGTTGATCAAATTAAAATTGGTCAACGCCAACTGAATGACTGATAAATAATTACTCGTTCGTTCTTGTGAAGCATTGACCCGAAAAACCACACGACTGGAAAGTAAATCCACCTTATCTTTCATTGAATACCGCAAAACCGACCTTATTTTGCTGATCGCCAACTGATATTCCTTTACCAACGACGCATCTTTGTTTCTCAAAATCAATTGTTCTGCTGTAATCAAAGCATTGGCTTCACTTTCGGTAAACATCACAGGAGGTAATCTATAGCCTTCTAACAACGAATAGCCTTTCCCCTCTTCCGTTAAGATGGGGATTCCAGCTTCTTCCAATGCACGTATATCGCGGTAAATGGTGCGCACACTCACCTGAAACTTGGTCGCCAATTCTGGAGCTGTCACCAAACGTTTTGCTTGCAACTGTGTCAAAATTGCTGTTAAACGCGATAACCGGGGTGTTTGTTGTTCATCCATTTACGTGTCGATACTTGAATGATGCAAACTTAGGGAAATGAATTGTATTGTTTCACATAAACAATATTTACAGCTTAATACATTCTATAACAATTAGTTAATGCTATCTCTGGTTCTTTAAGTCAGTTGTAATTGTATACAAAATATGTTAATTTTTAGTACTTTGTATTGCACAGTACTAAAGTATACATATATTTGTGTCATAAACAGTACTATATGAATGTAGAAAACACACAGGCGCAAATGCGGAAGGGAATCCTGGAGTTCTGTATTCTTTGCATACTCAATCAGCAGGAAGCTTATCCTTCAGAAATTCTAGAAAAATTGAAAAAAGCGAAACTGATTGTTGTGGAAGGTACACTTTACCCTTTGCTCACCCGCTTAAAAAATACGGAATTGCTGACGTATCGCTGGGAAGAGTCCACTTCTGGTCCGCCCAGAAAGTATTACAGCATTACACCCTTGGGACGTGAATCACTTGATGCATTGACGATTACTTGGGACGAATTACAACACGCCGTTGCAACCATTACTGCTACTAGTAGCACAACTTTAAAATAAACGCTATGAAAAAGACACTTTCCATACATTTAGGACGACAATTATTTGTCATAGAAGAAGATGCATTCGACCGTTTGCAGGAATACTTAAAACGCTTAGAAGCTTCGTTAAAAGAAGAAAAAGGCATTGCTGAAATTATTGAAGACATCGAAATGCGTTTCGCAGAGTTATTGATGCTTTACTTAGGTGAAAACCGCAAAGTAGTAACGCTTGATGATGTGACAAAAGCAATTGCTTCGTTAGGTGAGCCAGAAGAAATTTCGGATGAATCCAATGAAGAAAAATCAGAAACGCGCTTTTCAAATGACGGGAATTACAGAAACCGAAAATTGTATCGTGATACTGAAAATGGAATTTTAGGTGGTGTTTGTACCGGTTTTGCAGCTTATCTAAACCTCGATCCAGTTATTATACGCGTTGCTTTTATTGTTTTTAGCTTTATTGGATTAGCCATTCCACTTTACATTGTGCTTTGGGTGATCATTCCGAGTGCTTCTACTCCATCTGAACGCCTGCAAATGCATGGAAAACCTGTAACCGTTGATTCCTTGAAAGAAGAGTTTACGAAAGCGGGTGAACGCATTCAACAAGACGCTCGAAATGTACGTGATCGTTTTAAACATGGAAATGAACACATTGTAAAACGCACCAGTCATGTTGCTAAATTATTCGGAAAACTCATTGGCATTGGAATGGTTGGTCTTTCATTTCTATGGCTCATCTTTTTTACACTTACTGTTACCGGAACGGTTGATTTTATTCCCGTAACAGGTGATTCAGAGTACACTTCTTTTCACGATTTCATGCAATTGGTTGCTCCAGCAGGTCGTGAGTTTAGCCTCATCTGGACAGGGATTTTATTGGTTGGATTCTGTGGTCCAATAATGGGAATTCTCATTGGATTACGATTGATCATCCAACGTTCACATCGTTTCTTGAAAGTTAGTTTAATTGTTTTCCCATTTTTTATAGTGGCTGGCATGATTTGCGGTTTAATTGGTGGATTACAAACTGGGCGAGATATGGCTGTATACAATGAATTAGAAAATCAACATTTAACAAGTAATGCACAACAATTAAACATTGAAGAATTAGTTCATTATTCGAACAATCATCGAATTATTTCTTCTGGTGGAGTCGATTTTATCAATATTAATCACGGTAAAATAAGACAAGAAGGTATTTTGATTACTTACAAGCCAACAAATGATTCGCTTTTTCATATTTCGCAACGTTTTAGTGCACATGGAGTTGATGATAAAAAAGCTGGTGAACGCTGTACAAACATCTACCACACAGTTCAATTGTTGGGGCAAAAATTAGTAATTGATCCTACTTACTCTTATCCTGCTAAAGATGGTTTCCGTGATCAAGAAATAGAAGTAATCATTGAAATACCAAGAGACAAAAAACTGATTATAAAAGGATTGGTAATTGAAAATCCACCAACAGAATTCCATGGTATGCTGTATTCGAATCAAGCATTCGATCCATGGGAAAATTAAGTCAACTTGTTCATAGCAGTTCGATTTAAAGACAGAAAAACGGTGTTTCGGTGAAGCATCGTTTTTTCGTTTGATGAACCCCATTAGCTAAAGACCTCATTAAACTGAAAAACTTGAAACTTTGATGAAAAATCTAAAAAACCCTTCCAATCGACCTACATTTTTCTTTTTAATGAAAATCTATACAACGCATTTCTATTCTTTATTGTAACTTTGCGCCCCGTAGTTACAATTTTTTTTATGTCCAATAGTACCAAATATGTTTTTGTAACCGGGGGTGTTACTTCGTCGCTAGGTAAAGGTATCATTTCAGCGTCTTTAGCTAAATTACTTCAAGCGCGCGGTTACTCAACAACGATCCAAAAACTCGATCCTTACATTAATATTGATCCAGGAACACTCAATCCTTATGAACATGGTGAATGTTTTGTAACGGATGATGGAGCCGAAACGGATTTGGATCTTGGTCATTATGAGCGTTTTTTAAATGTTCCAACTTCCCAAGCAAACAATGTTACCACTGGTAGAATTTATCAGTCTGTTATTGAAAAAGAACGTCGTGGTGAATTCTTAGGGAAAACTGTACAAGTTATTCCTCACGTAACAGATGAAATCAAAGAACGCATTCAAATTTTAGGTAATAAGGGTACGTTTGATATTGTCATCACTGAAATTGGTGGAACAGTTGGAGATATTGAATCTCTTCCTTATGTTGAAGCTGTGCGTCAAATGATGTGGGAATTTGAAAATGATTGCATAGTTATTCACCTCACATTGGTTCCTTTCCTCGCAGCAGCAGGAGAATTGAAAACAAAACCAACGCAACACTCTGTTAAACAATTGCTTGAATTGGGTGTGCAACCTGATATTTTATGTTGTAGAACGGAACATGAATTGGATTTAACACTCCGTAAAAAGATTGCTAAATTCTGTAATGTGAGTATGAACGCGGTTATTGAAGCGCGCGATGCTGATACCATCTACGATGTGCCACTCTTAATGCAATCAGAAGAATTGGATAAAGTGGTGTTGGAAAAATTAGGGCTTTCCTCCCGCTCTACACCTGACTTAACCAAATGGAAAGAGTTTTTGACCCGTTTGAAAGAGCCAAAACAAGAAGTGACTATCGGTTTGGTTGGAAAGTATGTCGAATTGAAAGACGCCTATAAATCCATTAGTGAAGCATTTATTCATGCTGGAGCAGCAAATGAAACCCGTGTCAATATCAAATGGATTCACTCTGAATCATTGACAAAAGAAAATATCAAAACAGAATTGACTGGTCTAGAAGGAATTCTCGTTGCACCAGGTTTTGGATCAAGAGGTATTTCTGGTAAAATTGAAGCTGTTCGTTATGCACGCGAAAACCTAGTTCCATTTTTTGGAATTTGTTTAGGAATGCAATGCGCTGTAATTGAATATGCTCGTCATGTCCTTGGATTTGATGATGCGCACACAACTGAAATCGCGGAAGATTGTAAATACCCTGTTATTTCAATGATGGAAGAACAGAAAAACATAGCCAATATGGGTGGCACCATGCGATTAGGTTCTTATAAATGTCAATTGAAACCCGATTCAAAGGTTTCTGATGCCTACAATACAGAATCAATTACAGAACGCCACCGTCACCGGTATGAGTTTAACAATGCATATTTAGAACATTTTGAAAAAGCTGGAATGATCGCTACTGGTAAAAACCCTGAAACGAGTTTGGTGGAAGTCATTGAAATTCCTGGGCACCCATGGTTTGTTGGTGCACAATTTCATCCAGAATATAAAAGTACGGTTGCCAATCCGCATCCTTTATTTGTAGCCTTCGTTAAGGCTGCTATTGAACACAAAAACAACTAACAAGAATGGATAAAAATACAATAATCGGTCTATCGTTGATTGGTGTCATTTTAGTGACGTTTACCATCTTCAATCAACCGTCAGCCGAAGATCTTAAGAAAGAAAAGGCGAAGATCGAAGCAGCAAATAAAAAGGAAAAAGCCGCTGAAGCTGCTGACAAAAAAGCAGAAGAAGCTAAAGCTGTTACTGAAGCTCCTGCAACAAACCTTGTTCCTAAAAAGGATAAAAAAGGGAATCAAGTTGTAGATAGTTTAGGTAACAACGTATATGTTGATTCTACTGGAAAAGAAACTGTGATTGCTGCTCCAAAATCAGATGTAGCAACAACTAGCTTAGATGAAGCTTTTACTCCTGAAATCATTCGTCTTGAATCGGATAAAGTGATTTACGAGTTTTCAACGAAAGGTGGAAATGTATCTTCTGTTCAATTGAAAGAATACGAATCGTACAACAACTTTGCGAAAAACGATGGAAAAACAACTTCCTTGTATTTGTTTAGAGAAGGCGATCAAGTGAATGAGTTGGCATTTGCCTTGAATGGAAAAGATTACTCAACTGGTAAAAAACAATTTACGGTAAAATCAAAATCAAAAGACCGAATTGTTTTAGAACATAAAATTGGTGAAGGTTCCATTCAATATGTTTATACCATCAAAAAAGGTTACGACCTTGGTTTTGCGGTTAAATTCAAAGGACTTGGTAATCAGGTTTTGCCAAAAAGCGTCATGCTTAATTGGAACATGGCTTACCGTAAAACAGAACGATTACTTTCTGAGCAACGTAAAGTTTCTACCATTTGTTACCAATTAAAAGACGGATCGTTTGACTATTTAAGTGAAATGGCCAATGATGATGAGAAAATCGCTCAATCTGTTAATTGGGTCGCTTACAAACAAAGTTATTTCTCAGCTATTTTGCAACCTGAAGATGCATTTGGTGCAAAAGGAACTCAAGTAAAAGCATTGAATTATAGCGAAGAAAACGACAAATTTCACTCGCATATTCGTAACTATAAATCATCCTTCAATTTAGCGTTGAATTCAACCAATGATGGAACAGTAACGATGAACTGGTTCTTTGGTCCAAATGACTACAATACGCTAAAGTCGTATGATAAAGGTTATGACGATATTTTAAACTACGGTTGGGGATTATTCCGTTGGATCAATTTATATGCTGTTCAACCAGTATTTGATTTATTCAACTCAACTGGAATGGGAATCGGTATTGCCATTTTATTATTGACATTGGTGTTGAAATTATTGTTAATGCCCGTTCAGTGGAAAATGTTTGTTTCATCTGCTAAAATGCGGATTTTAAAACCAAACATCGACGAGATCAATGCTAAATACCCGAACAAGGAAGATAGCATGAAAAAACAAATGGACATGATGTCACTCTACCGCGAATCAGGGGCTTCTCCCCTCGCTGGTTGTGTTCCGATGTTGGTTCAAATGCCTATTCTATTGGCCGTATTCCGATTCTTCCCCGCAACGTTTGAATTACGCCAACGCGGATTCTTATGGGCTGAAGATATGTCTTCGTATGACTCAGTTTGGGATTTCGGAACGTATATTCCAATGTACGGTGATCACATGTCCTTATTCACTTTATTAATGGCCTTCACAACCTTGGCTTATACCTATTTGAACAGCAGTAATGTGCAGCAACAGCAGCAACCAGGTATGCCGAATATGAAAGTGATCATGTACATCTTCCCGTTCATGATGATTTTCTTCTTCAATAATTTTGCTTCTGGATTGAGTTATTACTACTTCATCTCTACCTTGATGACAATCATCCTGATGTTTGTGATCAAACGTTTCTTCGTAGATGAAGAAAAATTGAAAGCAAAAATGGCTGCTGCAAGAAGTAGTGCTGGTAAACCAGGTGAGAAAAAGAAAAGTAAGTTTGCACAACGATTGGAAGAGGCTCAACGCCAACAACAAGAGCGTAAACGTAAATAAGATTCCACTCGATTCTTCGAATTTTAAGTGATTAGTTAAAAACCGTTAGTGAAAGCTAACGGTTTTTTATTTGAATTCGTTTTTTTTTTGAATTAGATTATAGTATGCCCGCAATAGGAAGATTGCACTATTAAGTTCGGGTGAGCAAGATCGTGTTATTTAGTCCAATGAAGGAAGATTGTAATATCACGTCTACGTAAGCAAGATTGTAATATTACGTCCAAGTTAGCAAGATTGCAATATTACGTCCGTGTAAGCAAGATCGTAATATTTAGCTCGATGAAGGGAGATTGTAATATTACGTCTACGTAAGCAAGATAGTAATATTTAGTCCTATGAAGGAAGATTGTAATATTACTCCAGTCAAGTAAGATCGTAATATCTAGTCCAGTGAAGCAAGATTGTAATATCACGTCTACTTAAGCAAGATTCTAATATTACGTCCATGTAAGCAAGATAGTAATATTTAGTCCTATGAAGGAAGATTGTAATATTACTCCAGTCAAGTAAGATCGTAATATCTAGTCCAGTGAAGCAAGATTGTAATATCACGTCTACTTAAGCAAGATCGTAATATCTAGTTCAGTGAAGCAAGATAGTAATATTACGTCCACGTAAGCAAGATCGTAATATCTAGTTCAGTGAAGGAAGATCGCAATATTACGTCCGCGTAAGCAAGATCGTAATATATAGTTCAGTGAAGCAAGACCGTACTATAACGTTCGAGTTTATCAAATCACAGGATTCTTCACAACTCTCTCTCTCTCAACCTTAAATTCCATCATTGCGAACAATTAACCAGTTCATCAATTTATTTTCGACTTATAGAATCTCAAAGATTTCAGTAGAAGTAATTAGCTTATATTTGCCCGAAATACACAACATAACAATATACATGGAGAACAATACATCTGGAATTCACTTTATATTCAAATACAATAGACTACTCTTGATAGCCCTTTTAATTGGCGGTTTATCTGGATTCATTGTTACTTTTTTTATCCCCAAAAAATACACCTCAACCGCTATCGTATTTCCGTATAATTCGCATACGAAAAATGAAATCATCTCCAATCCTCAATTTGGATTTGAAATTGAAACCGAACAGTTGATGCAATTGATGGAATCGAAAAGTATGCGCGATCGTACGATTGCTCATTTTAAATTGTATAAGTATTACGGACTTGATACCAACGACCAAACATGGCAATCAGAAATCACCAAAGAATACATTGAAGATGTTACGTTTTTCCGAAGCAAATATTTGTCTGTAGTCATTAATGCAACGACTAAAAACCCTGAACTTTCAGCCAAAATAGCTAATTTTCAAGTAGAAGAAGTCGATCGCTATCGTGCAAAAATATTCGATCATAACCGTAAAACTGAGTTTCTTCACGTCGAAGCTGAGTTCATCACCTTCAAAAAGGAAATGGAGAATTTGAAAGACTCTATTTATGCTGTAAAATCAGATAAAAGTCAATTACTCTATAACTTTATTGAGAATTTGAACAACGAAAACTATGATCCTTCAGATTTTATTGATGATCCCAGGTTAGAAAGTTTAATTGATCGTTACATATACAAAAACGCCCGATTCAAAGAATTGCGTGATAAATACGACCGCATGAAGCTGCTGCTTGAAGAGCCTTTACCAAGTGTTTACTGCATTGATCAAGCAGAACCTAATTACAAAAAAGTATCTCCTTCTTTTTCGCTCAATATACTTTTAGGAGCAGTAATTTTCTTTATTCTTGCCTTAACCATTCGTCTTATTCTTGATAAATGGGCTTCTTTTTCGAAGGAAATTAATTAAAATGAACACCTTAGAGCGAAATAGAAGCAATTGGATCATTCTTTCTATCACAGTATTTATCGTTCTATGCGCTGGATATTATTATAGAAACATTGAACAAACATCATTGGTACTTGCTAGTATCTGCGGTGGAATTCTGTTGCTTGGATTGTTGTTTTTTCATTTTAGTTGGTTCTACTTATTGCTCATCGCGGTGATCCCAATTTCTGTCGATTTAGATATTTTAATTGGTTCAAGGCTGAATTTTCCTTCCGAAGGCTTATTAATACTAGCACTTCCAGTTTTAATGCTCTTCAATCAATCCTACAGAAACGCAACCATTCGTGTTATCAAACACCCTATTTCAATACTAATAGTAGCAGATTTATTGATTGAATTGGTTACTTCTTTAACTAGCACGCACATTGATGTTTCTCTGAAACGTATCTTGATCCGATTTCTGTTTATTGCAGGTTTTTATTTGATATATCAACTCATTTCTGATCAAAAAAAACTCATTTACCCATGGCTTTTTTACGCGATCGGATTATTTCCTGTAATGGTGTTTACCTTGATGAATCACTACTACCACTTCTTTGATCCACGCGTAGTCTTTAATATTTGTGCTCCTTATTTCAACGATCACACGGTTTATGGAGCCTGCTTAGCCTTTATCATTCCCATTTTAGTCGTTGTATTGATCAAACGTAAACTCTTTTCATTGAATAAACGCAAAACCATCCTTCTATTTAGTTTGTTTTTGGTGATTTTGCTTTCTGAAATATTAGCCCTTTCACGAGCAGCCATCATTAGTTTAGTTGTTGCGTTCGTATTTGCATTATTACTCTACTACAAAATTAAATTCAGCGCTATAATCGTTAGTCTCGGTCTTTTATCGGTCGTGTTTTGGGTGGTGAAAGACGAGGTGTATGAAAGTGTTCAGCAAAATGAAGCCGTGAGTAATGATGGTGAAATTTCCAATCACTTTTCATCCGTTACGAATATCAAATCAGATGCATCCAACTTGGAACGCATCAATCGTTGGGTGTGCGCATGGCGCATGTTTGAAGAACGACCTTTAATTGGTTACGGCCCTGGAACCTACCAATTTGAATACAACCAATTTCAAACACTGGTCAACAAAACCTATATTTCCACCAATACCGGCGACCGTGGGAATGCACATTCAGAATATTTAACGTATTTGAGTGAAACGGGAATTTTTGGCTTCATCATCTTTCTCTTAACCGTTTTTACAGCTGTTTTCTATGGAATGCAAAACCATTACGAATTGTCGGACCCTTTGTTAAAAGCAATCAATTTGGGTGTTTTATTGGGATTAATCACCTTTTTCTTTCATGGATTGGTGAATTCATTCATCGATCAAAGTAAAATGGCATTTTTGTACTACACGGCTTTAGGAACGATTGTTATGATCAACCAAAAATTGAAGAATAAATCAATTCATCATGTGGAAGAAACGACTTCGGAAAACGATTAAAACCCTACTTCGAATTGGTTTAATACTGCTGATTACATTGGTGTTATTTGAGGTGACTTATCGTTATCAGTGGATTGATTTTTACAAATCAGAATGGCAATTTCACACAAAAAATAAGTCTCCAAACGCAAACCAACAACAAGTACTCGTATTTGGCGATTCATTTACTGCTGATGCAAACGGTTGGATTGCTGAATGGGAGAAAAATGATTCCACCAAATTGATCTGGAACGCAGCTCTTCCTGGAATTGGACCAGAAACCCAACGGTTGATTTTCCAACAACGTATTGCTGAAGTCAATCCACAATTGGTGATCATTCAATTGTATGTTGGAAATGACTTATACGACAATCAGAAACCTGTCAATTGGAGTAATTATTCCTTTGGTCGTAATCTATTTTGGTCATTGAGTAATCAATTTCGGGTGCTCAATTTTGTGAATTACCGATTGGGACAATTCAGTAGTTCAGGTTTAGATCGATCTACGACAAAGAAGGATGATGCTTTTGACGTAAAACGCTATTCAGAGCGTACCAAATTATACATAAAAGGTGACGGAAACTATCCAGCCAATTCCATTTTACTCAGTGAAGATATGGTAGATGAATTTGAAGAATTGAAAGCCGATTTACTGGAGATGAAAGCACAACTTCCTGCTAATTGTCAATTAAAAATTCTAATTATACCTGATTGTACGCAGGTTCACCGCAAATACATTCGACGTTACAGAAGATTGGGTTCAAAACTAACTACTGCATGTTTACAGGAAAGCAGTTGGAGTAAGGCATTAAAAAATGCTGGGTTTGAACTAATAGATCCATTATCTCATTTTCAACAATTGGAACAAAAAGGAACGACGTTGTATTTTGAAAATGACCCACATCTTTCGGCAATTGGTCAACAAGAACTCGCTATCTTTATACAGCAAGAACTCGCTAAATGATCATTCGAAAACTCTACTTAAAAAGTAAATGGAAACTGCAAGATGGTCTCAATAATTTTGGGTTCCCCATGCGTTTCAAGCCAATTCCAGGTTCAGTGCGTGTTCTGTGTTTTCATGGTATTTGCGATGACGATACAGCTTTCATCAATGGGCGTTTTATGCATGAGAGTCAATTTCGTGTGTTAATCGAAGCCTTGCAAAAACGATGTAACATTATTCATTTAGATGATTTTCTGGCAAAACGATTCGAGCCAACAAAACTCAATATCTTATTGACCTTTGATGATGGTTATCAGAACAATCAGGATCTAGTACTTCCAATCATTGAAAAATTGAATGTCCCAATTACCTTATTCGTAACCAGTCGAGAAGAACGTCCACTTTGGGCAGATTTAGTAGACATCTTGCAAGCGAAAAAGGTGAAATTAACCGAAATAGAAGCCGTTTTCCCTGAAATTGCACGACTTTCAAATCACGCAATCAAACAATGGATCCCAACCCTTTCATTGGATCAAATAGAACAATTAACCAATTTACTTTACAGCATTTCTGAACCTCATTTAGCTGATAAAAAAGTGTTTTGGGAATTAATCAGTCGAGCTAACCTTGAATCATTGGCGAAACATCCCTTGGTTTCCATTGGCAATCACAGTGCAAATCATCTTGATTTCACTGAATTGACACCTCACGAAATGAAAGCTGAATTAGATTCATGTGAAAATTACCTTGAATCAATTGGTTCAAAACACCCTTCAATTGTTGCTTATCCTTATGGAAGACATACTACTGAAACAGCAAATCTGTTAATCGAATGGGGATATCACACGCAATTTATTACAGAAAAACATACTGATTCACCTCCAGCAATGATCGAACGTTTAGTGGTAAATCCATTTATTTCCTTGAGAAATCAACTCAAATCTATTGAACATGGAGGCTACTGAAATTCAATATAGCTTCTTGAATGAGAGTCATCTGGATGCACTTTCAGCAGTGTATAACGCCATTTTCGGAAAAACGACTTCCACCGATCATTTTAGGACGAAATACGGACTTGAAAATCCAGAAAGAATCCAATACAGTAGTGTGGCCTTGCTCAATAACAAGATCATTGGTTTTTTTGGTTTCATTTTACAAGAATTCGAAAGTTATGATTCAACGAACCGATTAGTCGTTTTGCAAGGATGTGATTTTTTTGTAACCAAATCGTTTAGGAAGGGTAAAGTAAGTAAAAACATATTTGATCATTCTATTGAACTAGCAAAACAACATAGGATACCTTATATCTATGGATTTCAAAGCAATCAATCATACAATACCTGTAGGACATGGGGATTTTTAGACGGGAATCATTTTCAGCGGTTTCACGTACCTGTTGTTTCAAAATACACAGCTGGCATCATTCGAAAACTAGGCTTGGAAAATCTTAAAACCAGTCAACTGGAACGTTTGGTGAGAAAAAATCCATCGTTGAAACCATTACAGCAGTTGAATCGAGTTAAAGGTCGTTTTACCAATAACCTTGCTTTTGATTTTTTCGAGCAGAAGCGATATTTCAACTACTATCAACTAGAACTCAATGGTTGTGTACTTTACCTCAAGTACGATCGGATTCTCTCTGTTGGTTTATGTCATTTCACAGAAAAAGCGGAGCCTGAAAAACTAGTACAATCATTAAAGCGATTGGCTCGTAAGTGTTTGATTCACGAAATTGTTTTTCATTTGCAAGGTGATTCCAAAGAAGTAACTCTTTTACAAACCTACTTACCTGCTTACCCTTCGTTTAAAATAAGTTACTTCACCATTGGTCCTTCTTCAGTTGAATTTTCAGCCATTCAATTGAATTACATGGATATGGATGTTTTTTAATCTTCCTTGTTCGGATCGTGAAACACCAAATTAAAAAACGAACCATCTTTATAAATGTATTCATCAACCAAACCTTGTGAACCATAAGGAAGGGTAATCAAGTTATCTTCTAGGAAAATGCCAAATTGCCCAAATAGGTTTCCTACCAATTCAGATAAACCATTGCTATAGCGATAAATATGAATATTCACTACAGAAAAATCAGGTGAGTCGACTACCATAATTTCTGGTAAACCATCCTTATCAAAATCGTATTCGTACACACTAATCATAAGGCTTTCAGAATCATAATCTTCCAAAATGAGCAATTGATTGCCTATCTTATTGTGAATTGCTTGTACATATAGATTACTTTGAAGGATAGAAATACTTATTTCGTCTCCGCCGGAAAGTGTTCCATTTACTCGATTCACATCATCTTCAACATTCCAGGTAGCAATCAGTTTTGCTTTGCCAATGACTTCAAATGGAGCACCATCAATGGACAACGCGCAGTTGGTAACAAAACAAATAAGTATCGTAGCAATAATTGATTTCATGTATCAGTATTTAGATTACTACGAATATAGTTGTTTCAATTCAATAATTGGAAGTCAAGAAAAACGTTGAGGCAAGCATTAAAACGATAAACCTTAGTTCTACTAAACGTATTAAAATCCGTTGTGAATAAATTCAGTAATGGGTTGTAGCATTTAACCTAAACCTAAAATCCCATTATTTCTCAACCAGAACCCGCATTTTATTAATCACTTGCACGTACAATTCTTCATAAATTGGCAATACTTCTTTCAATGAGAATTTATGTGCTTGTGCCAATGCTTGTCCTCTGAATTGATTCAGTAATTTATCATCTGAAAGTAGATGAACAGCGTGTTTCGACATGTCTTTTACATCACCAACATCGGATAAAAATCCAGAAAAACCGTGCTCATTTACCTCTGGAATTCCACCTGTATTCGAAGAAATCACAGGAACACCTTCCGCCATTGCTTCCAAAGCTGCTAAACCAAAACTTTCAGTCTCGGATGGTAATAAGAACAAGTCGGCGATCTCTAAAATCGGACCTGTTTCTCGCACTTTTCCTGTAAAAATGATTTTATGGCAAATACCCAAATCACGCGCCATACGTTCAATAAACGGACGTTCTGGACCATCGCCACCTAAGATGAGTTTCGCTGGGATTTGCTTCTGAACTTCATTAAAAACAGCTACCACATCTTCAATTCTTTTAACTTTTCTAAAATTGGAAATGTGACACAAAATGCGCTCATGATCTTGTGCGTAATGTCTGCGTTTTTCTAAATCTATTGGTTTCAATTCTGCTCTCGCTTCAATGAAATTGGGAATCACATGAATTTCGCGTGTTGTATCAAAATGCGTATAAGTATCTGCTCTCAAACTTTCAGAAACAGCCGTAACCGCATTGGAAGCATTGATGCAAAAAGTAATCACTGGTTCAAATGATGGATCTTTTCCTACCAAGGTAATATCAGTTCCGTGTAAGGTTGTTATAAATGGAATATCAATGCCTTGCGTATGCAAAATTTGTTGTGCCATAAACGCTGCTGATGCATGTGGAATAGCATAATGTACATGTAATAAATCCAATTTTTCGTATTTCACCACATCGACCATTTTACTTGCCAATTCTGTTTCATACGGTTGAAATTCAAACAAGGGATAATCACTTACAGCTACTTCATGGTAAAAAATATTTTCACGAAAACTACCTAAACGAACAGGTTGTGAATAGGTTATAAAGTGAATTTGATGACCTTTTAAGGCCAATGCTTTTCCTAATTCTGTAGCAACAACGCCACTTCCACCGAATGTAGGATAAAGTACGATTCCTATTTTCATTTGTTGTCTTTTCTTCTAGTAATGTGTACATTCTAATCGTTGCTGATTCGATTATATACCAGCATTGATTCTTCGCTCTTTGTATTGTTTACGGGTAAAACACCCTTTCTATTGTTTAAAGTTAATGCTATTCAAACTGATCTCTGTTAAAATATGGTAACACTTCAACTATTTCTTCGCTTCCGCCAATGCTTCGTAAATAACCCGTTGAATTTCAGTACGAATTCCCATATTGGTGATTTTCCAATTATCAGCATCAGGATAAACGCGATTGGATAAAAAGACATAATTCACACCGAATTCAGGATCTGCCCACGCCAATGTTCCAGTGAAACCTGAATGCCCGAAACTCGAAGATGAAACCAAGGATGAAGTTGGTCCACCTTTTTTGTCTACCGTTGGTTTGTCAAAACCTAAACCTCTGCGATTACTAGGGCAATACTGGCAACGAGTAAATTGTTCCACAACGCTTTTGTCAATCAAACTAAAGGTTCCAACTTGTCCTTTATTCAGTAAAACCTGCATCAAAGCGGCTAAATCGGTTGCATTGGAAAACAATCCTGCGTGACCTCCTACTCCACCAATCATGGCTGCTCCTGGATCGTGTACATAACCATGAATGATTTGTTTGCGGAATTCTTTGTCATTCTCTGTTGGTACAATTTCACTTAAGCTGAATTTCTGCAAGGGCAAATAGGTCATTCTTCGTAAACCCAATGGTTTGTAAATGTTACTTTGCACATATTGATCTTGCGTTTGTCCACTGATTCGCTCAATGTAGGCTTTGAAAAAATAGTAGCCTAAGTCAGAATATTCGTATTTTTTCTGACCTGATAATGATGCAGAAACAATGGCTTTGTACATCGTTTTTCGGTAATCATCTTGAATCCAAATTCCATCAGAAACAGGAGTGGAAAAACCTTCTTTCTTCGTGGTGCTATAAATGCTTGGTTTTAATACACCATCCGTCATGGTTGATTTGTAGAATGGAATCCACGGTGTTAAACCCGCTTGATGTGTCAATAAATCATTGGCTTTTAATTGAGCGTAGTCTGTACCTCCAACCAATTCAGGAACCAATTCACCCAAGGATGCATTTACATCAAATTTACCATCCGATTTGAGTTTCATCAATGACATGGTGGAAGATGCAATTTTTGTAATCGAAGCAATGTCATACAAATGGTCGTTGTTGATTGAATCTCCTTTTTCGTACATGGTTGTACCATACGATTTTTGTAAAATGACCTTTCCTTTTATGGCTACTACAATCTGACAACCGGGTAATGCTTTTGAGCGAATCGCATTGTCTACGATGGCATCAATTTCTGCCATTTTTGCAGATGAAATACCCAATTCTTCTGGAACAGTGTACTTTAATCGACCATTTCCTTTAACAGCCAATCCTGCGCCTTTTTTCCACGTATCGTTAATCGCGATCTCGAGTTTACCATTGACATCAAAAGCACCAAAAATGAACTGACCTACACGGTCTTGTGCCAAATCGTGATTTTCATACGCCATAATACACGCATCAATAGTAGCTGGCAATTGTGGAGTTGCAGCAAGAACCAATGGATTTCCAAAAAAGCTAGCAATCACTGTCGCTTCTGAAGGTAACATCGCCGCTACTTTCGTCCAATCACCAAAACCGTAATTATCTTTTGCCCGTTGTCCATTCGAGTGAAAATCAGCTAAAATAATCGCTGTACCATCCCATGATATATTTTTCATACGTTCAACCGCTTCATCTACTGTAAAAAAGTGATGGTGTTCAATTTTCGCATAGCGGTCTACACTTTCGTGAAAAGATGTGGCGTGAATTCCGATGCTAATGCGTACTATTTTCCGATCCAATCGATCAATTGGCAAGGCGTTGTTCTCGTTTTTCAATACGACCATCGCTTTTTCATACACCTGTGCGCACGCTAATTTCCGTTCGATGGAAATGTCTTTGCGTTTCACCATTGGTTTGTGAATAATGGCTTTGTATTTCGCACGCAAAACTTGTTTGCAACGTGCATCGATTTCTGAAACTTCTAAATCTCCTGAATCTACTTTCTTGCGAATCAACTGAATGGCTTCATTAACTGATTCGGGATACAACAAAATATCACAACCAGCAATGTAGGCTTTTGCTACTACTTCCGATTTACCATATTTCTCCGAAACGGCTTTCATATTCAAGGCATCAGAAATGATCAATCCTTTGAAATTCAATTCCTTCCGCAAATAACCTTGAATAACTTTCTTCGATAAACTACTGGGTGTTCCTGAATTATCCAACGAAGGAACATTCAAGTGTGCCACCATTACAGCGCTTGTTCCTGCAGCAATTCCGCTTTTAAAGGGTACAAAATCAATGGATTTAAATTCAGCTTCCGAATGTGTAACGGTTGGTAATTCCAAGTGTGAATCGACATCTGTATCTCCATGACCAGGAAAATGTTTGATGCATGAAAGAACATTTTGACCTTCCATTCCTTGAACAAAGGCGGTAACGTGTTTCGAAACATGAGCTGCATCTGATCCAAAAGCCCTGAAACCAATCACTGGATTTTTCGGATTACTATTGACATCCGCAACTGGTGCAAAACTCAAATGAATGCCCATTTGGTCGCACTCAATTGCCATGTATTCACCCATTTTTTTTGTCAAAGCGACATCGTTTGCTGCGCCAATTGTTTGTGCATAAGGAAAACGCTCTTCCCCAAAAATGCGCATGGCTATTCCCCATTCAGCATCCATTCCAATTAACAATGGAACTTCCGATTTTTGTTGAAAACGATCAATGGCGTTGGTTAAGTTCTCACGTTCACCTTGAAAGAAAATAATTCCTCCAATTTTATCCGTAACAACTTGCTCTTCAATTTCTTTTAAATGACTTTCACCTTTATTGGACCAACACGCCACCATAAACGATTGTGCAATCTTTTCTTCAACTGTCAATTGTGACAATTGTTGATTGACCCATTTTTCTTCTTCTGGATCAATCCGTTTTGATTTTTTAGGATTGTTGGAAGACTTCGAACTAAATCCAGTTGATAATGCAATAACAGAGATCACAATCAATAAGGAAAGAACCGCAATCGGTCGGAAAAACTTCATGTAAAACATTTTTACAAAAATAATGCAATATCGAACAGACTGACGCATTGTCAGCAGGAAAAAAGTGGAACGGGAATTGTCCGTAAGACACTTGAAAAGTCAATATTAGTCGTATTTTTGGGAATTAGCTTGATAAATTAGGTCGATAATGTTTGTTAAAAGGGTCAATAACGATCTAACTGGATTTAGCGAGAATACTATATTTAAGCTTTTTACACAAAAAAATAGTTGAAATTGATTCGAAGAAGTCAAAAACAAAATAAAAGAATTTCAAAGCAGTTGAATAAATAAGATGTCAGAACTCATTCGTTTACTTCCCGATCACATTGCCAATCAAATTGCTGCTGGTGAAGTTGTGCAACGACCTGCTTCCGTAGTGAAAGAATTGGTTGAAAACAGCATTGATGCTGGCGCAACAAAGATTGATGTGTTTGTAAAGGATGCGGGTAGAACGTTGATTCATATTGTTGACAATGGAAAAGGAATGTCACCATTGGATACACGCATGTGTTTTGAACGTCACGCGACAAGTAAAATTCAACATGCCGACGATTTGTTTGCGCTCACAACCAAAGGATTTCGAGGCGAAGCACTAGCTTCCATTGCTGCAATTGCACATGTAACAGTTAAAACGCGTCGTTCTAGTGATGAATTAGGGACAGAATTGACCATTGAAGGAAGCCAAATCAAAAAACAAGAACCTGTTCAAGCAGCAGTTGGTTCGTCTTTCGAAGTGCGTAATTTGTTTTACAATGTTCCTGCTCGTCGCAATTTCCTGAAATCCGATAATGTTGAATTCAAACACGTTATTGATGAATTTGAGCGCATTGCACTGGCTCATCCAGAAATCACCTTTCGGTTGATCAATAACGATCAAGAAGTCTATCATTTATTGCCGGGGATGATCCGCAAACGCATTGTGGATATTTTTGGAAGGAATTACAATGACAAATTGGTTCCCGTTAATGAAAGCACAGATATTGTTCGCATTGAAGGATTTGTGGGGAAACCAGAAGCCGCTAAAAAAACACGAGGCGATCAGTTTTTATTTGTCAACAATCGTTTTTTTAGAGACAATTACTTTAACCACGCCGTTAATTCAGCATTTGAACAACTGCTTCCGGGGAAAGTGTTCCCAAGTTATTTCCTCTTCTTAGAAATTGATCCAAAACAAATAGATGTCAACGTACATCCTACAAAAACGGAAATCAAATTCGAAGAAGACAAAGCAATTTATTCTATTTTACGAAGTGCCATACGATTGGGCTTGGGGAAATTCAATATCTCACCAACACTTGACTTTGACCGTGAAAGTGAGTTTGATTTACCGCTTTCATTTATTGGAACACCAGCCATTGAACCAACAATTCAGGTTGATAAAACATTTAATCCATTTCACGCGCACAAACCAGCTGGAGGTGGCAGTGGCAGTGGAAAAGCATTTTCGAATGCATTAAACAATGAAGGTTTTGGACAATCGCCTACGTGGGATAAACAACCATGGGAGCAATTCTGGGATACTACAACGGTTGATTTACCAGAAATAAGTACGACATCACAACAAACTTCGATTGAAATAGAAGAACGACCGACTGGTCCTTATTTAGTAAAAGGAACTTTTATTGTAACCACTGTACAAACAGGTTTATTATTGATTCATTACCGCAGGGCGCAGGAACGTATGCTGTATGATGAAATGATGCGTGGATTTTACAACACACCCTTGGCTTCGCAACAATTATTATTCCCGATGGAAAAAAATTGTTCTAAACAAGAAAAACTATCGTGGGAAGAGCACAAAGTGACACTGGAGCGCATTGGTTTTTCATGGGAATGGAGTCAGGAACAATTGCAATTAACAGGTATTCCAGATGTTATAACTGAATCTACCGTTTTGCAATGTGTAGACAAAGTGTTGGAGCAATTACAAATGGGGAACTTGGATAAAGGTGAAATTGCACATACTGTATTATCTCAATTAGCATTTGCAGGCAGTATGCAAGTAAAATTGAGTTTGGAACAAGAGGCATTGAACGATTTTGTAAGTCGTTTGTTTGAACAAGCAGAACACCAATTCACACCAAGCGGAAAACGCATTTTGAGCACACTAACAAATGAATTTTTAATACAACAATTTTAAACGATGTTTTCCTTATTAAATAACATACCAACTGTAACAAAGAATTTGTTGATTCTAAACATTTTGATGTTTATTTTGACTTATTTCTTTCAGGCACAAGGAATAGATCTAGGAGCGATCCTAGGTGCTCACTATATTAATTCACCTTTATTTGAGCCCTACCAAATTGTCAGTCATTTCTTCATGCATGCCGATTTGCCTCATGTTTTTTTCAACATGTTTGCATTAGTGATGTTTGGAGGGATTCTTGAAAAGATTTGGGGTGCTAAGCGCTTTTTTATTTTTTACATCTCTTGTGCTGTTGGAGCATTTACATTATATAATTTAATGGGAGCATTTGAAATAATGCAATTAAAACAACAAATTGTAGCTTTGAAAATTGATCTTAATCATATCAACAATATTTTAACCAGTGGGAATTTACATGAACTCGATAATTTTACTTTCAAAAATCAACACGAAGTCGATCTTTTAGTTCAATACCTTATAAAATGTAGAACTCCAATGGTTGGTGCCTCGGGTGCTATTTTCGGTATCATGTCAGCATTCGCCATCTTATTCCCCAATACCGAACTACAATTAATGTTCATTCCTGTTCCTATAAAAGCAAAATGGTTAATTGGAGCTTATTTTGTATTCGAGTTATATAGTAGTTTCTATGAAACAGTAGGAGATAATATCGCACATTTAGCGCATGTCGGTGGTGCCATAGTTGGAGCAATAATCGTTTTATTCTGGCGTAAAAACAGAACTCATTTTTATTAAGATATGCAAACACAACGCTCTTTTCTAGATGAAATGAAACACCAGTATAGATCTGGTGGTATGCACATTCGGTTGATTTTCATCAATGTACTCGTGTTTATTGTCATTGGCATCTTGATCATGGTTGAACGCCTTTCTTCAACAAAAGGGGTTCCTGGTGGGATTATCAAAGAATCCTTAACAGACATTTTTGCGCTCAGTACAAATTTCGCTGATCTTCTCTACAAACCTTGGGGTTTGATTACAAGTATGTTCTCTCATTTCGATTTGGCGCATTGCCTGTTGAACATGGTGTTCCTCTTCTCTGCTGGTCGTATGTTTTTGCAATTTTTCTCTGGCAGAAGATTGCTCTACACTTATATTCTAGCAGGATTAGCAGGCGGATTGATTGAAATTGTTGCCCATGCCATATTCCCAGCTTTTAGTCAATCATCAGATGTAATTGTTGGCGCTTCTGGTTCTATCATGGGCTTGTTTTTAGCTGTTGTCATGTACAAACCAAACATGCAAGTCAACCTCTTTGGTTTTATCCAAATGCCCTTTTTCATTCTTCCCTTATTGTTTTTAATTTCCGATATCGTGAGCCTTGGTTCACACGATGGAGTGGCACATTTTGCACATTTAGGAGGTGCTTTCATCGGATTCCTATCGGTTATCAATTTAAATTCTTCATCAAACCTGATTACTCGAATAGAATGGCTAGTAGATAAAATCAAGGTATTACTGAATCGAATCCTGAAACCAAAACAAAAAATGCGTGTTGAACGTGGTGGTGGTAATACTAGCAGAAGTCGCACTGGAAAATCAGATGAACAATATAACTTAGACGCGAAGGCGCGACAAGAGAAAATTGATGGTATCTTAGACAAGATTTCAAAATCGGGTTACGAATCGCTCTCAAAAGCAGAAAAGGCATTTTTGTTCTCTCAAAGTAATAATGGCTAAGTGGTTTAGGAAAATAGCGCGTTTTACTTCATTTATGAAGGTCTTGACAGTCATGTGTCTCTCTGCATTGCTATTGGCGTATTGTTGCCCTTATGTTCACCCCAGTAGTTTTTGGTTCATCCCCTTTTTCGGACTCGCTTATCCCATTATTATTTGTTGCGCTGGTTTGTTTCTCATTTATTGGGCATTTTTAAAATCACGTTGGTTTTTCATAGTATTGGGAGTTATTTTGCTTGGTGGAAACCTGCATTTCCGAACCTTAGCTATTACGTTCTCACCTGTTGAAGCTGCAAAAGATGATGCTGTTTGGAAAATCATGAGTTACAATGTTCGGTTGTTTGATTTGTACAATCCTTCCATCGAAGAACGTAATGCAAACCGCAACGCAATCATTGGCTACATTAACAAAATGAATCCAGATGTGATTTGTTTCCAAGAATTTTATCACCAAGATAAACCAACTAGTTTTGCTACGAAAGATACACTGACAGGGTTATTGAAAATGGCGTATTACCATGAACGCTATTCCCATAGAATGACAGGAAGACAAAATTATGGAATCTGCATGCTTTCAAAATATCCTATTATTGCGAAAGGAGATGTGATGTTTGAAAACAGTTCTGTAAGTGATAATTATTGTATCTACGCAGATATTGTAAAAGGGAAAGACACGATTCGCATTTACAACATTCACCTCCAATCCATTAAATTGCAACCAGAAGATTATGCGATTTTTGGAGAAAAAAACCAATCCGGAGAAAAAAAATCAACATTTCGTCTCTTGATTGAAAAACTCCGAATTGCTTATCCAACACGAGCAGATCAAGCAATTAGAGTGGTAGAACATACAACGACATCGCCTTATCCTGTAGTCATTTGTGGCGATTTTAATGACACGCCACTTTCGTATGTATACAATCAATTTAACCGCCAATTCACCGATTCTTATAGAGAATCTTCCACAGGATTAGGAGTTACCTATGCTGGAAAAGTACCCGCAGGTAGAATTGACTACATTTTTCATACAGCTGAATTGGCTGCGCAACATTTTGTGATTCAAGAAAAAGCCTATTCTGATCACTTGGCAATCTACTGTGAACTCTGGAAACAAAAAGCAAAATAGCAATAAATCAAGCTTTTGTAAAAAATCAATGCACCAACTTTAGTGAAATTGGAATGTTTCTTTTATATTTAGAAGATGAAAGCAATATACACCCCTTTAATGCTTAGTGCACTTCTAACACTTGCCGCTTGTTCTTCACAAACGAAAGAAACGACTGACTCCGATGCTCCAATTGAGAATGCAAATCAAATTATGGGTCGTTGGAAATTGACCAAAGAGGAACGGATGAAGTCTCCTGAAGCAGGAGTTCAGTATTCCAATCAGCCTACTAATATTGTCCTACACCTCCAAAAAAACGGCTATTTTATAATTTACGATACGTTTATTGATCCTACATGGAAAGAAAAAGGATTGCCTTTGATTTTACAACGTTCAAAAGGACAATGGGAATTAAATGGTAAACAATTATCACTCACTCATTTATCAGATGATTCATCTTATTCAGAAGTACTTGAGGTGACTTCGATTGACGATCATCAGTTGGTTACAAGAGGTAAGGACAAAAAATCGAATATTTACAAGACGTACGGGAAATGACACTCGACAGCATTAGTTTTTGAGTTTTGTTTCAAAAAAAAAAGGTAACACACTATTTTTCAATGTTATACATTCTGTACTCCGATAACTATCGGAATGCGGGATTACCGAAAAATTATAGTTAAACTAAAAATCAATTATAGTGTGAGACTGAGGGCGAGTCTAGAGGGGAAATAAAAAACCCATGCAGCGGATTTCTGAACGTCTCAGAAAGCACGATTTAGTTCGCTGCGTTTCGTTGTAATCCGTTGGTTATCTACCGAAGTAAACTGTTCCCGATAAATCGAGATACGGCCCGCCATTGAAACGTCAAGTCTCCCCATCCGTTAAAAAATGTTAGACGTCAACAAAAACTGCATGGGTCGTCCACCGAAATGAACTATCATTTACACTTCCAATTCTATTGGAACGAATGACTCAGCAAAGATACAGAATTAAGGTAATTTAGAGATATGTTTTGCAAAGATTTCGTGCTTCATATTGCCTAAATTCAGGGCATTTAAGTAACAATGCTTTACGATCTTCTGTTGATAACAAAGAGTAGCAATCTAACAATGACATCATGAATAAAACTTTTCGATTGTTCGAGAAATGGGATGATCGAAGGATTTTAAGATCATGTTCAACTTCGAGTAAAAAATACTTTCGAGCTGCAATGGCATCTCCTTTACGACCATTTAAAACTCCTGTATACAGAAAAATGTCAGGTAATTCATGTGGCAATGTACAAGCGTGCTTATATAATACTAATGCTTTATCATCCTCGCCTTGATTCATGTATGTCCAAGCAAAATACATCAAATCCATAACGGTTGAATCATTTTTACTCCATTCAGCACTTTCAGATTCAAGGACTTTATGATTGCTTTTCTTTGCAACAGCTATTGTTTGATCAGTGGAATCTGTATTCATACAAGCATTTAAAATGCTCGCTACAATCACCAAATAAACAACTTTCATGTTTTTGTTTTGATAAAAATAATCATATTTAGGTTCATTATTTTGTATCTTAACCTTCAAAAAATCACCATGCGTCTGCTAATTACCTGTTTATTGTTGTCCTTTACCATCTTTTCTCAGCAAGAAGGATTGCGTATCGTTGTCGATGATGTTGTTCCTGCAACTGCACCTTACAATGAATTTGAATCGCACCTAATTATTGAGCAAAACATGAATCACCCGGTATTGGTAAGCTCAAGCCCCAATCAACTGATTATTCCATCTGGAACAAGTAGTTTTTTGCAAACGGTTCATTTGGCTTATGCACAACACCACGATTTAGTACTTTCACCAGACGATATTTGGATTCAAATTGCCTTGGGCGTTTCCATTCATGTGAATCAGAACTTTGGCACACTTCAACCAAAGGTTACACGATCAGCAAAAAAAGAAGTCCTTAACATTCGCATGGATGAATTAGCGACAAAAGATCCTAACCATTGGCAACAATTGGTGGATACATTCGCCTTGTTGGCAGAACAAAAAATACAACCTGCTTTTTACAAAACGATGTTGCCAGATTTTTCCACTTCTACTCCCGAAACAAGAACCGTTTTAAACGCGCTTTTATTGAGTTCCGTGAAAGAATCGCTTGAATTGAGATCTGCATCTGGTTGTGGAATTCCAGGAGTAGTTTTACTCGGCACAAAAGCTGATTGGGAAAAAATACTTGTTCATTTAGATGAATTAAATGCTTATGATCTCCAGTTCTGGACTGCTGAATTAAAACCCATCATTCAGGAATTCATAAATGTCTTTGATGGAAAAGAAAATCGCGCTTTCTGGCAACGCATGTACAAGTATAGAGAAGCCTATATGATGATGCAAATGAATGGTTGGCTTTCTAAGTTTTTCCCTTATTTCAAAGAGGGAGATTGGATCGACGATGAATCAGAAATAGCACAATACCTCGCAGATAATCCAGGGATTGTTATGGATGAAGGTCTTGTGCGAACGAAATATTACCGCAATCCGTATTTAACTGGAGATGCGTATTTATTCCATTCCATCGATCTTTGGGATTTACCCTCATCTATTTGCGATATTCCATTAGAATGGACAAACTACTTCCAAGATGGTGAATTAGCTGAACCACAAAAACTAACACTTTGCGCTGGATTCTTTGGCAGTTTACAAGATGAAAATTTAAAATTACACCAACATCCTGCATGGTTCATTCTTGAAAGTGACTACGTAGAACTTGACTATGACAACTGGAAAAGTTCCGGGAAAAACCGCGTAAGTTTCGCACCGTATTTATGGTCGGACAGTCTGATTAATGATGCGCGCGTAAATGCCATTTACCACCCAGAAGTGAACAAAACAATGGCTGATGGGATCAAGGAACTAAAAGCAGAATTGGAACATCATCTTGCAGTTAACTCTCCAAATGAACGACTTTATAAAACCGAAATTTACTTTCAATTGTCCCATTTTGGTCACATTATTGCTGTCTTTTTTAACAATTCTACCCTATCTGAAGCAGCGAAAATTGAATTGGAACTCAAACTAAAGAAGCTGAATTACACATTCTTACCGACTCAATTACCGAGTGGATTTGCAGATGATGAGGAAATGGAACAGGAAGAAAATTTACCAAGTTCTATCCCATCGAATTCTGTCATTGTTTTACAATTTTAATACAAGATTGATTTCTAATTCCTTGCTGTAGCCATTGAAACGTTTATTTTTGCACAAAAAGAAGGAATCATGAAAAAAATTGGAGTTATTGGATGTGGAAATTTGGGTTTATCATTGGTAAAAGGATTTCGCAAACAATATCCCAGTGCCATTATCTACGGAACACGAAGAAATCCTGAGACACTTCAAAAATGGGCAGATGAGAAAACCATCTTCACTTCTGATAACGATCTTGTTTTGCGAGAATGTGACACCATTATTCTTGCTTTAAAACCCTATACAATTCTCGATTTTGTTGCTCAAAACGCAGCTTTGTTTGATGCTAAACGCCATACCATTATTTCAGTGGCAACAGGAAAAACAATTGCTGAGATCACTTCTTCTCTTGGAAACAATGAGTATTCGGTTTACAGAGCAATGCCCAATACTGCTGCCGATGTGCAAGAAAGTATTACAGCTTTAAGTGGACTAGTTGATCCACTGAATCAAAAAGATCAAGTGGAAGAATTGTTCAATGCCATTGGTCAGACAGTGTGGATTGAAGAACAACTCATGGAATCTGCAACAATTCTCGGAGCATGTGGAATTGCGTATGTTTTGCGCTTCATTCGTGCCATGATTCAAGGTGGAATTGAAGTTGGATTTGATGCCAAAACAGCAACAAAAATTGTCAGTCAAACCGTAAAAGGTGCGGCAGAATTGCTCATTAAAAACGGATTACATCCAGAAGAAGAAATTGACAAAGTAACAACACCAAAAGGCTGTACAATTGTTGGTTTAAATGAAATGGAACACAGCGGATTTAGTTCTGCGTTGATCAAAGGAATTGTGACGTCTTATCAGAAAATTGAGCGGAAGTAGTTTTTGAGTTAGGCAGTTAAACAGTTTTTTGAGTTTAGCAGTTTATTGAGTTAGACAGTTAGACTGTTAGACAGTTAGACAGTTTTTTGAGTTTTGTAAGTAAGATTAGTAAAACTTACAAAACTCAAAAACTTATCAACTCAAGAAACTCAAGAAACTCAAAAAACTCATTTCACCCTAGCTTGTAAAACGCCCAACACTTCGTTCAACTCAACCCCTTTCGCTCGTAACAAAATCAAGTAATGAAACAACAAATCTGCTGATTCTTCTAAAAACAATTGAGGTTCGTCACGCATGGCTTCAATCACCACTTCAACACCTTCCTCCCCTACTTTTTGGGCAATTTTAGGTAATCCTTTGTCAATTAACGATTGAATATATGATCCTTCTTTCGGAACAGAAAACCGCTGATTAATCACACGTTCTAAATCGACTAACGTTTGCAATGGATTCACTGCGTTTTCGCCGAAACAAGAAACGGAACCAGTATGACACGTTGGACCATCTGGTTTTGCTTGAATTAATAGCGCATCCTGATCACAATCAACAGCCCAACTCACTAAATGCAGGTAATTACCCGATGTAGCACCTTTTACCCAAATTTCTTGGCGTGAACGACTATAAAAGGTTACCAATTCCGTTGCTAAGGTTTGTTGAAATGATTGCTCATTCATGTATCCAAGCATCAATACTGTTTGACTTGTTGCGTCTTGAACGATGACTGGAATTAATCCGTCGGTTCCATAAGTTAAAGTTAATGCGCTCATCTGATTCTTACGTTTGATTTTAATTGTTCTTTTAATGCTGGAATGGTGATTTCTCCAAAATGAAAAATACTAGCTGCCAATCCTCCAGTAACAGTTGTTTGTGTGAATAATTCCTTGAAATGGTCTGCATTTCCTGCTCCTCCCGAAGCAATGATCGGAACATTAACGCAGCTTTCCACCGCCTTGTAAAATGCTAAATCGAACCCGTTTTTTGTGCCATCTCCATCCATTGAAGTCAATAGCAATTCACCCGCTCCCAAGGATACAGCAGTTTTGATCCATTCCAATGCATTCATTCCTGTGTCAATTCGACCTCCGTTGATATACACATTCCATTGATTTCCATTGCGTTTTACATCGACTGCCACTACCACACATTGTTTGCCAAATCGTTCCGCTAATTCACGAATGAGTTCTGGGCGTTTTACAGCCGAGGTATTGACAGCGATTTTATCAGCTCCTGCGCGCAAAAGTTCGAATGCCGTTTCTACAGATGAGATTCCCCCACCAACAACAAATGGAATATTGACCTGAGAAGCCACAGCTTTCACAACGGGTATAAAGGTTGATCGACCTTCGTTCGTAGCAGAAATATCCAATAAAACCAATTCATCTGCTCCCTGTTCAGCATACGTTTTTGCCAATTCAACAGGGTTTCCTGCTTCTCGAATCGACTCAAAATTTACGCCTTTTACCGTCCAGCCGTCTTTGATATCTAGGCAAGGAATAATGCGCTTATAGACTTCCATCGTTGAATTTTTTTAAGGTTGATAAACTGATTTTTCCTTCTAATAATGCTTTTCCGACTACACACGCGTAACAGCCTATTGCACGTAATTGCTGTAAATCTTCCACCGATTCAACGCCGCCACTTGCAATCCATTGTTGATTCGGATAACGTTTCACCAATTCAGCATACAAATTAATACTTGGTCCTGTTCCAGTTCCATCTCGCCTGATATCCGTTGTCAATATGGTTAATCCATTAAATCGGTTAAAAACTTCCATTACTTCATCGAGTGTCTTTTCTGAAGCTTCTTGCCAACCATTGATTTTAATGACTGTTCCATCGGTATCCAATGCCAAAACAAAACGCTCGACACCAAACTGTTCGATCCAAGCCACCACTTGCTCTGGTTCTTTTACACACAAACTTCCAATAACAATCTGATTGGCTCCTTGGTTTAACACGTCTTGAATGTCTGCTGTTTGTTTGACTCCACCTCCAAAATCAATCAGCAAATTTGTGGCTTTCGCAATTGTCGACAAAACGTTGGTATGTACCAATTTCCCTTGTTTTGCGCCAGAAAGATCAACCAAATGCAGGTTTTCTATTCCTGCCGAAGCGATCTCTTTTGCGTAATCCACTGGATCTGCTGCGTAAGAAGTTTGTTGTGAAAAATCGCCCTGAAAGAGACGCACCACTTTCCCGTCGATTAAATCGATTGCTGGAATTGCTTTCATTGGTTAATAAATTGAAGTAAAAACTGTTCTCCTGCTGTTCCGCTTTTTTCTGGATGAAATTGCACTCCCCAAAACTGATTCTTGCGTAATGCAGCTGAAAAAGGCTGTTCATAATCGCAAATACCCCATGTATCAGCGCAAATTGGAGCTTTAAAACTGTGAACGAAATAATAGGGCTCTAGTATATCTTCTGTAAAACGCACATCATTCCAACCGATATGTGGAACAACGACTTGTTCACTAAAAAGATCAACAGTTGTGTCAAAGATGCCCAATCCTTTGGTGGTTCCTTCATCTGTTTCATTGCACATCAATTGCATTCCCAAACAAATTCCCAAAACTGGTTGGTTTAACGTTGGAATTAATTGATCTAAACCACACTTTTTCAATTCTTCCATGGCTGGTTTAGCATGACCTACACCTGGAAAAATGATCCGATCAGCCGACTGAATCACTATTGGGTCATTGGTTAATTGTGTTTCCACCCCAATTCTGTTGAATGCTTGTTGTACCGAAAAAACGTTTCCTGCACCATAATCAATAATGACTACTTTCATTATAATTCGTTTTTAGTTGTGGGTAAAATCTCCAGGTTTCCAGAACGTCTTTTCGCCATTAAGATCGCTTTCGCAAAAGCTTTGAAAATACTTTCTACTTTGTGGTGTTCATTTTCACCTATTGATTTAATATAAATATTACATCTAGCTGAAAAACAAATACTTTTGAAAAAATGTTTCACCATTTCCGTTGGCAATTTTCCGACATATTCGCGTTGTAAATCAACCTCCCAAATCAATTCCGCACGACCACCAAAATCAATAGCGCAAGTCGCAAAACAATCATCCATTGGCAGTGCAAAACCATACCGTTCAATGCCACGTTTAGAACCCAAAGCTTGATCCAATGCTTGACCTAAAACCAAGGCTGTATCTTCCATTGTGTGGTGTTCGTCAACTTCCAAATCACCTTTCATGAGAATCCGTAAATCGAGTTGAGCATGACGCGCAATCTGATCCAACATGTGATCGAAAAAGGCAATTCCAGTTGAAATGTCCGATTTTCCAGTTCCATCTAAGTCTAACACCACTTCACAAGCCGTTTCTGCTGTATTTCTTGTTACAGCTACTTTGCGAACACCTAATCGTAAATCAGCTATCAACTCTTCCCAAGTAGCAACACTACGTTGAATGAATTCCGCTAATTCAGCAGTTGATACAGATAATTCAGTTGACCCTAAATCTGCATTTCCACGAATAAAAAAGGCTTTACAACCCAAATTCTTCGCCAATTCAACATCCGTCATGCGATCACCAATCACAAAGGAGTTTGCTAAATCGTATTGCTCGCTGAAATACTGCTGCAACATGCCTGTTCTTGGCTTACGATTGGGTGATTGATCTTCCGGAAAACTGCCGTCAATGCATTCGTTTTTAAAAACAATTCCTTCACTTTTTAAAATCGATAACATCAGGTTGTGTGGTCCAATAAAATCATCAAACGGATAACTTTCAGTTCCTAAACCATCTTGATTGGTTACCAATACCAATTCATATTCATTCCATGAAACGATTGTTTTTAAGGCACTTATTACGCCATCTAGGAATTCTAGTTTTTCAAATTTATCAATCTGATAACCAATTGGTTCTTTAATAATTGTTCCATCTCTATCGATGAATAGTACTTTTTGCTTACTCATTGCTATAGTTATTTAATGCATTGATCAATTCATTGTTTTCTTCCATCGTTCCAATCGTGAACCGCAAGGTGTTTTCACATTGAAACTGGTTACTCCTGTTGCGAACGACTATTCCCTTTGCCGTCAATTCTTGATACAATCGATTTGCATGCTGAACTCGCACAAGGATGAAATTTGCTTTGCTGGGAAAAACAGTTTCAATCACTGTTAGTTTATTAAGTTCCATTGTTAACCGTTCACGCTCTGAAAGTAATTTCGTTCGAATGGAATTCCAGTCCGTATTTCTCAATAACTCGATGGCTGTTTGCTGTACGAGTGAACTCATATTATACGGCGGTTTAATGCTATTCAACGCTTGAATCCACTGCTGATTTGCAATCGCCATTCCAATTCTCAAGCCAGCCATTCCGTAAGCTTTTGAAAGTGTTTGAACAACGATCAAATTCGGGAATTCGGTTACCAATTGTGCCATGGAGTCTTCTGGACAAAAATCAATATACGCTTCATCAACGACAACAATTCCTTGAAAATCAACAACCAGTTGCTTTAGTTCTAAGATTGAGAATACTGTACCAGTTGGATTATTCGGCTGACAAACGAATAATAAGCGCACATCAGTGAGTTGACTAATTACTGCTTTTAGATCAACTTGAAAATTTTCATCAAGTGGGATTTCCTTTGTCTGCATTCCATTCAATCGCGCCAAAACACTGTACATTCCGTAGGAAGGATTAAAATACGCTACTGTATCTTCAAATGGTTTACAGGTTAAGCGCAGAATCAAATCCAAGACTTCATCTGATCCATTTCCGAGAAAAAGTTGATTCACGGGAACGCCTTTCACTTCTGAAATTACTTGTTTTAACTCGCGTTGCAAGGGATCAGGATAGCGATTCCATTCTGTTACCAACGGATTTTCGTTTGCATCGAGCCAAATTGCTGCTTCGCCTTCGAATTCATCCCGCGCAGAGCTGTAGGGTGAAATCGAAAGTAAATCTTTTCGGAGGTATTTTGTAATGTCCATTCTTCAGTTTATTGCGTTAATTGAATTCATGCGCACGGTAATCGCATTCGCATGTGCATCAAGTGATTCTGCTTCTGCCAATGTAACAACGGTTGGTCCAAGTTCCAATAAACCTACTTTCTCAACACGTTGATAGGTGATTTTTTTCACAAAAGAATCCAATGAAACACCACTATATGCTCGAGCAAATCCAGCTGTTGGCAAGGTGTGATTGGTTCCAGATGCGTAATCTCCAAAACTTTCAGCTGTATAATTCCCTAGAAAAACAGACCCCGCATTCACAACTTGATCCACGATTTCTTGTTCATATTTTCCCATTAAAATCAAGTGTTCAGGAGCATATTGATTAATGATTCGTGACCATTCTTGATATGGAGTAACGATGACAACACTGTTTTCCAACGCTTCTTGTGCAATGTCAGCTCTTGATAAATACGTCAATTGTCGTTTCAATTCTGATTGTACTTTTTCAACAAACGATTCAGAATTGGTCAGAAAAACTACTTGACTATCACTTCCGTGTTCTGCTTGTGCCAATAAATCAGCTGCAATAAATGTCGCAGGAACACTATCGTCAGCAACTACCATCACCTCAGATGGTCCAGCTGGAAGATCAATGGCTATTCCCTTTTGTTGTGCAAATTGTTTGGCTGCTGTGACATATTGATTGCCAGGACCAAACAATTTATCGACTTTCGGAATGGATTCTGTTCCACATGCCATTGCTGCAATCGCTTGTGCGCCTCCAACTTTATAAATCTCCGTAATTCCAGCAATAGAAGCGGCATAGAGAATGGCAGGATTGATTTGACCATTCTTATCTGGAGGTGTACAAAGAATTCTACGCGGGCAACCAGCAATTTTAGCAGGAATTCCAAGCATTAACACCGTAGAAAACAAAGGAGCCGTTCCACCAGGAATGTACAAACCAACCGTTTGAATCGGTACAGATTTTCGCCAACAAGTCACACCAGTTGTCGTTTCTACCATCGATTCTACTTGCGCTTGTGTTTGGTGAAAGCGTTCAATGTTTGTTGCTGCAACTTGAATTGCTTGTTTTAATTCGGTACTTAATGATTCAACTGCACGTTGCTGTTCAGTAGGTGAAACGAGTAAATCAGTAACAGAAACTCCATCAAATTTCAGCGTGTATGCGCGCAAAGCACTATCGCCAGCAATTCCTACTTGATTGAAAACTCCTGCAATCAGTTCATTCAAGTCTTGTGACTTCAATTGTGGTCGCTCTAAGGCTATATCGAGTTCTTGCTGTTGAGGTTGTACAAGTATTTTCATTGTTCATTCTTATTTAAAAGTTGTTTTTCAATCAGTAGTTATACGACCATTTTCTCTATTGGAACAACCAAAATTCCTTGAGCACCTGCCAATTTTAATTGCTGAACAATATTCCATGTATCTTGTTGCGAGACAACTGAGTGAACACTACTCCACCCATCAACTGCCAACGGCAAAATAGTTGGGCTTTTCATTCCCGGTAAAATGGAACAAATAGTATCTAGCTGATCATTCGGAGCATTCAACAGAATGTATTTATTGTCTTTCGCTGCCAAAACCGATTGAATGCGAAACACCAATTGATCCAACAGTGGTTGTTTGTCTGCATCAAATTGAGATCCTTTAATCAAAACAGCTTCCGAATCAAGAAACGGAAAAACTTCTCGCAATCCATTTTGAAACAAGGTATTTCCTGTAGAAACAATATCAGCAATCGCATCAGCTAAATCGAGCGAAGGTGCAATTTCAACAGAACCAGAAATGGTGTGAATTTCAGCTGAGATATTCTGTGCTTTGAGGTAGTTTTCTACTGTATTTGGATAGGAAGTTGCAATGCGTTTCCCTTGTAAATCTGCAACTGTTTGAATGGCTGATGTTTTTGGAACAGCAAATGAAACCCGACATTTTGAGAAATTAAGTGCTTGAACAATTTGCACATCCACTGGGTCTTCATCGAGTATATTACTTCCAATGATTCCCAAATCTACCACACCATCTGCTACATATTGTGGAATATCACTGTTGCGTAGAAATAGCAATTCGGCGGGATAATCACTTGTAATGACTTTCAATTGTCCTTCTCGGTAGTCAACTTTTAGTCCGCATTCACGGAGCAGTTTCAAAGATCCTTCTTGTAATCTTCCTGATTTTTGTAATGCAATAATCAAACGTTTCATGTTGTTTAAGTTATGCTTGACATTCGAGAAGATTTTTTTTGAAAGCTTGAAAATAGACAACAAAAAACCCGCTTGAAAGCCAAGCGGGTTAAAATTTATTGTAGGTATACAATCATCTCACCAATGCGCTTAGCAGAGCAAATGATGATGATGATGTAAGAATTGTGTCATTTTCATGCGACAAATGTAAACAAGAAATTGAACAAAACAATTGTTGTCCGAAAATACTACAAAAAAAACTGAAATACGTGACTTTTGAGCAAAAGGGAGTTGAACACTAGAAATTTGGTGAAACTGAATGAAATTGGGAGTTGTGGGAGATTTGGGTTTATCCTCCACCTTCCATCATTCAGCATGAATAGTCAAAATGGCAGAGCATACAGCATTCAGTTTACTAAACTGTTTTTCAAGTCCATTTATCGATTCAACTAATCGCTCCATCGATAAAAAAAATCAGTTGATCCGAGTGCATAATTTGTTCAGCGAAGAACATAATTAGCGCGTCGAAATGCATAATTTGTTCAGCGAAGTACATAATTAACGCGTCGAAATGCATAATTTGTTCAGCGAAGTGTATAATTAGCGCGTCGAAGTCCATAATTTGTTCAGCGAAGTACATAATGAGCACGTCGAAATGCATAATTTGTTCAGCGAAATGTATAATTAGCGCGTCGAAGTCCATAATTTGTTCAGCGAAGTGCATAATGAGCGCGTCGAAAAGCCTAATTTGTTCAGCGAAGTGCATAATGAGTGCGTCGAAATGCCTAATTTGTTCAGCGAAGTGCATAATTAGCATCTCAACATGCACCATTTTTGTGTTAGCCTCCCATAAAGTGTTGGAAATTGACAATTAGTCCTCTGCACAAGAGGTTCACCCTTTTTAAATCCTGTTTTTTATCAAAAAAATACGTATTTATGCCATTCAAGTATTTCTACGCATGTCTAATCAATAGCTATTTTTTATCTTTGATCTCACTTACAACTAAATTCACTGTAAATTCTGATCGCGTTCGCTAATAGTTTAGCGGTTGCGAAAATGCCAAAATAGAGTACGAACTTAATAATACCACATCACATGTCCACTATTCCCAAACTAGCCAATGCTTGGATTTTCCTCAATGAAGATGAACCAACAATCAATGGAAATCCAGTTGGTTATAACGACCCGCAAAGCTCCTATCAACGGTTAATTAACCAAAACATTTACCAATCGGTTGACATACTGTTTCTCTGTTTTGCGGTAACGGTTCCAACAAATGATGCTACAATCCCAGCAGGAAACGGCTCTTTTTACACCTTACAAATGGGTGAAAGTTCACATCCAGATGGTTTGACGAATCAAGATTACATGAATAAAATCATTGCAGATGGACGACGAAACAATCCGAATCTTAAAATCGCACTGACTTTGTTGTGGGGGAAGGATGATACGATCACGAATGTTTTTGCAAATACCAACTATACGGCACAACAAAACGCAGATAACTTTGCTGCAAATTTGGTTGCTTATTTGAACTATTACGACTTGGATGGTTTTGATATTGATTGGGAATTCCCTATTTCTACAGCTACCAGTCAAGAGCAATTTCAATTGTTATTCACATCAATTGGCAAACAATTCAAAGCACAAACAGATAAAAAGTATTACTTAACACTTTCACCAGCTTCTGTTGACAACTTGGATCCTACAACAGTGAATAATTACTTCGATTTTGTTGCATTGCAATTGTATTCAGGTTTTACCAATCCATCAGATTTTATTCAAGCTGGTGTGAATCAAAACCTGCTTGCTTATGGTGCAAAATTTGAAAGTAATTTTCAAACTGCTGATAATGCATTTCAAGAAGCCCAAAAACTAGGATATTCAACCTATACAACTTGGCGACTTAATTCTGGAAATTTCGAATACGAACAAGATCAACAAGTAGCCTTGCACCAATTGGTTTTTCCGGCATAAAAGACATTCAACCATTCTTTAGTTCGTTCTAGAGAATGGTTGAATCTTCAATTTATTGAACCACACGTAATTTTAGTTGGACTTGTCTTTGTTCGGTGTAATATCGTAAATAGAACTGATTTTCTCAAACTCTACAGCCATATCTAATTCCAAATCAATTAGTTTGCCCGTTCGCACATCAAACACCCAACCATGAACCGATGGATAGCCTATTTTATCCCAGGCATTCTGAACATGGTCAATTTTAATCACATTCAAACACTGTTCTAGTACATTCAGTTCTACTAAGCGATCAAAACGCAATTGCTCATTTTCTATTCCATCTAATTCAACACGGTGGTAGCGGTATACATCACGCAAGGTTTGTAACCAAGCATTTAATTGTCCCATATCAGTTGGATTCATTGCTGCTTTTACACCACCACATTCATAATGTCCACATACGATGATGTGCTTCACTTTCAAAAATTCAACCGCGTATTGCACAACCGCATTGACATTGTTATCCGTACTAATAACCAAATTCGCGATGTTGCGGTGAACAAACACTTCTCCAGGCTCTGCACCCATCAGATCTTCCGCAGTTACACGACTATCCGCGCAACCGATGTATAAATATTCTGGATTTTGTCCTTTGGAAAGTTTCTCAAAAAATGTTGCATCAAGTGATAATTTTTCTGCAATCCATTCTTGGTTCTTTTTTAATAATTCTTCGAATTTGATCATTGTGAATTGTATTTCAGTTTGGAAATAAAAAAATGAGTACGAAAATTACGCATGTTTTGTCATACAATTATATCCGAATCGGAAGTTTCAAGTCCAATCATTAATGTATCAATCAAATCACCAGCAATCAACGCCATTTGACCGCGCTCTGTCGCAACGGTATCTCCAGCTTTACCATGATAATAAACAGCAATTTTAGCAGCAACTTCAACTGAGTAACCTTGCGCTAATAAACCTAAAATGATTCCTGTTAACACATCTCCAGTTCCACCTGTAGCCATTCCTGGATTTCCAGTAGTATTGAAGTACACCATCCCATCTTTGGTAGCAATTGCAGTTATTGCATCTTTCAAAATAACAGTGCATTGATACGTTTGGGCAAAGTGCATCAAACGGTCCAAACGATCGCTCGTCGATACAGAACTTCCTGCCAATCGCTCAAATTCTTTGGGATGCGGTGTCAAAATGGTATTCTTCGGCAATTGCTCTAACAAGGTTGGATGTTTCGCTAATAGGTTTAATCCATCAGCATCGATGACAACAGTCGGAAATTGAAGTACTTTTTCCATGAGTAAAAGCGCATCTTCGTGTGTCCCTATTCCAGGACCAATTCCAATTGCAGAAAAGGTATTCACATCTTCATGGATCATTGAAACACGATCTGATTCTTGATCAATTGAACACATGGCCTCAGGAACAGCCGTTTGGAGCACATTTAATCCTATTTCAGGAAGGTGAACAGTCAATAATCCAATTCCACTTCTTAAAGCCGCTTTCGCTGCTAGCACTGCCGACCCCATCTTTCCTTTGCTTCCAGCGATCAACAAACCATGTCCATACGTTCCTTTGTGCGAAAACCGATCTCTTGGTTTGATCAATTGTTCTATACTACTGGCATCCAAATGAAAATAACGACTCTTTGTTCGTTCAATTTCAGCTTGATCTAAACCGATATCTACGCATTCCCATTTACCAACAAAAGGTATCGTTTCTTTGAGAAAGAATGTCAGTTTTGGTTGTTGAAACGTTACGGTAAAAGAAGCTTTAACAAGTGTATCCCATTCAGGAATCTCATCTGCGGGCAATCCAGATGGTAGATCAACCGATAAAACGGGAGCCCCACTTTCATTCATCCGTTCAATGACTTCTTTCAATAAACCTTCAGGAGAACGAGTTGTGCCTAATCCTAATAAGGCGTCGATAATGGTACAGTGTTCACCAATCTCAGGTAAAAACTGAATGGAAGTCAACTCTGTATATGCAGGTACAAGTGCTTTATTCGCATGACATTCTGGTGAAATTTCGCCAAAAGGCACAAACCACACCTGTACATTTGAATGCATGAGCGACAAAAAACGAGCAATGACAAAACCATCACCTCCATTATTCCCAGAACCACAAAATACGTGTACAGGATTTGAAAAATCAATGTACGGCAAAAAAGCTTCGAAACACACCGTAGCAGCGTGTTCCATCAACTCAATGGAAGAGATTGGTTCGTGCTCAATTGTATAAGCATCAATGTATTTCAGTTGTGCTGCTGAAAGGATTTTTTGTGACATAAATTGTGATCCTGTTTAAATTTGTTCCATTCAATATACACATTAAATAGGGACCAACCACATTAAAAACAATTCAACAGAAACAAAAAAATGTATTGAAGATCATTTCCCGCTCATTAATCGAGCTGCATCAGGTGCGAAATACGTTAAAATCCCATCTGCGCCCGCTCGGCGAATACTCAAGAGCATTTCCATCATCGTTCGTTCATAATCCAACCAACCATTTTTAGACGCAGCATAAACCATGGCGCATTCTCCACTTACATTGTATGCTGTAATAGGTTGAGGAAAATGTTCTTTCAACAAATGAATCACATCTAAATAACACAATGCAGGTTTTACCATGAGGAAATCTGCACCCTCAGCTACATCTAATTCCGCTTCAATCAATGCTTCACGCTTATTTGCTGGATTCATTTGATAGGATTTTTTGTCGCCCGATTTAGGTGCAGAATTCAACGCATCGCGGAAAGGTCCATAAAAAGCGCTGGCATATTTCGCGGTGTACGACATAATCGAAACATCAGTAAAACCTTTTGCATCCAAACCTTCACGAATCACGCCTACACGACCATCCATCATATCAGACGGTCCTATAATATCGATTCCAGCTTGAGCCTGCGCAACAGACATGCGAGCCAAGATTGGGAGCGTTTTATCGTTGACGATTTTTCCATTTTCAACCAATCCATCATGACCATCAGAAGAGTATGGATCCAACGCCACATCAGACATTAAAACAGCTTCTGGAAACCGTTCTTTCAACGTTCGAATGATGTGCAAATAGAAGTTTTCATCCGCATAACTATAGGAACCAATTGTATCTTTTAAGTGCTCATCAACCGCAGGAAACAAATCAAATGTTCGAATTCCAGATTCCATCCACGATTCAAAAGCAGGCAACAATTGATCGATACTCCAACGGTAATTATTTGGAAGAGAAGCTACTTCATGTTTAATTCCTTTGCCGTCTTGTAAAAAAACAGGGTAAATCAAATGTTCGACACCCAATTTTGTTTCCTCAATCATTGAACGGATAGCAGCATTCTTGCGATTTCTTCTTGGTCGGATATTCATCTATTTTCCATTTTCACAAATGTAATAACCTGAGTTCGATTATTAAAACAAAGTCAAAATTAATTAAGTGACTAGGTTTCAAGGCAGATTTTATAAGGGATCCACGGCGGATCACGATAAAATCTAACGAAGAAAGAAAGTTGCTTAATTAACTCAATAAAAGTGTTTTTCACCTATAAACAGCAATTTACTTCCCTTTTTCGCATCGAAATATTTCCTTTCGACAAGCTCAAGATTAAGCTATTCCGAATTGAAATAGGTCGTATCTCACTATTTATAGATGTTTTGACAAAGTTTGAATATTCGAACTCAGGTTAATAAGAAATCGTAGGTTCATCCAATTCCACCAAATACACATTAGTTATTCACTTTTATTAACATTGGATGACTTAGGTATCGATTTTTGTATATTTTAGTCGCTTATTAGTAATTAGTAACAACGACCCTATGAATTCAACATTCTCACTCCTTATTACAGGTTGCGCACTTGCTGGGATTATTACCGCTTGTGGATCTGGTGAAGAAAAGAAGCCTGAAGTAGAAAAAGAGGTTCTAGATCCGAATAGTTCATTGAATACGAACTTCGACGGAATGATTTTCAGTATTCCTTCTCCGATGCAAACCGCTTTATTACTGAAAGAGGCAAATGCTCCATTCAATGAAGCTTATTTGAACAGTCTTGATAACGTGGAAAATTATTCTACGGAAATGCGCAAAGCACTCAATCTTGGAATCTACGGAACTGATTTAGGATACCTTGCCATTTACAAGCAAAACAGTCTTTCGCTGAAATACTTAGCGACAATTGAAAAATTGACATCCGACTTAGGGTTGGAAGGAGCTTTTGATAAAAATTTCATGACTCGCTTCGAAAAAAACAGTACCAATCAAGATTCCATGATGGTGATTGTTTCGGATGCCTTCAAAAAATCGGACAATTACTTAAAATCAAATGATCGTAAGGCTGTTTCAGCACTCATTTTAGTTGGTGGGTGGATTGAATCACTTTATTTAGCTTGTGAAATCAATCACCAAGGTGATAATCCTAAAATTTCTCAACGCATTGGTGAGCAACGTGAAACCTTGGCTACAATTATTGAAATTCTAACGAAATACAATAAAAAAGGTAGCAACGATGAATTGATTGCTGACATGAAGGATTTGAAAAAATACTTTGACGAAATTCTTGTTGAATACGACTTTGTGCAACCAACAACAGATGCTGCTAAAAAGTTAACAACACTTCGCCATAAAACAAACGTAAAAATGGATAGCAACTTATTGAATTTCATCAATGAGAAAATAGGTTCTATCCGTGATAAAATCACAGCATAATAACGATCAATATGAAAAAGTTAGCAATTGCAACAGCATTATTAATTGCGTCCGTTTCTACGTCTTTCGCTCAAGATTGCGAATCACTAGTGAAAGCCTGTGAGGTTCATTTAAAAGGAAAGAATAATAATTTCGTTTCAGACGGACAAGTATATACAGCGTTTTTAGATCGCGAGAAAGCAGAATTTAGAACTACATTTTTTGGTGGTTCAACGTACCGAATCGCAACGACGGCAGGAGAAGATGATACGTATGTTATTTTCACTGTAAGTGATTTGGAAGGTAACTTACTTTTTACCAACAAAAATTATAAAAACTCTGCTTATTGGGATTTTAAAGTTCCCAATACTATTCCTGTAATTATTACAACTGAGCTTGATCTTGACAAAAAAGTGACAGGTTGTGCTGTAATGATGATTGGATTTAAACGCTAGTCTTATTCAAACTAAAGGACAAAACTGTTATTAAATAACTACGTATGAGTGAACGCATACTTCGCGCACTGATGCAGCTTTTTGCCATTATTGCAAAAGTTGATGAAGTTACCGATATTACAAAAGAAGCCATTGAGAGTTCCAACGGACGACGGATCATTGAGGCTTTTTTGCGTTCTGAATTAAATCATGAACTCATTCAGAAATACATCCAGTTATTTGATGACTTTTTACTCGTTCACCACAACGGAACAGCTAAAAAAGATGGCGAACGGAAACGAACGTCTGTTAATTCAGTAAAAGTACTCCGTATTTGTTCGCAGATTAATGAAGAACTTACACAGCGACAAAAAGTCATTGTATTGGTTCGGATTTTTGAATTTATTCATGCGAATGAACAAGTGCATGACCAAGAACAAGAATTTGTTCATACAGTAGCTGAATCATTTAATATTTCTGAAAAGGAATACATTCAGTTGAAACGCTTTATCGAAGAACCGATTAGTACGATTTTAGATGAAGATGTTTACTTGTACATTTCTGGAAATCCACTTGAATTGCAACAAGCTCAATTTTTGCAATTAGATGGATTAGAAGGTGTTATACGTGTTATTCGACTGGAAAGTATTCATATTATTTTCTTCCGTCATTTTGGATCAGAAGAACTTTCGTTGAATGGTCAAATTGTATCCAATGAGCGACATCACATTCTGAATCAAGGGTCTACCATTCGTACTACGAAGAGTGCTCCGATCTATTACAGTGATGTGATTTCTCGTTTCATGAGTGATGTTAATCGAGAAAAAATTGCTTTTAAAGTAGATCATTTACAATTTCACTTTAAAGGTGGGAAAGTAGGTTTGCACGAAATCAATTTTACCGAACAATCAGGAAAACTGATTGGTGTGATGGGCGGATCAGGAGCTGGGAAATCAACTTTTTTAAACGTTCTCAATGGCAATTATACGCCAACGCTAGGTTCTGTCACGATCAATGGAATCGATCTTCACCGTGAAAAAGCAAAATTAGAAGGTGTTATCGGTTTTGTGAGTCAAGATGATTTACTGATCGAAGAACTTTCTGTTTTCCAAAATTTGTATTTCAATGCTAAGTTGTGTTTCAATGACTTATCTGAAAATCAAATCAAGAAAAAGGTCATTGATTTACTTTCTGATATTGGACTAAATGAAGTAAGAAGTCTGAAAGTAGGAAGTCCATTGGATAAAACCATTTCGGGTGGACAACGAAAACGCTTAAATATTGCATTGGAACTCATCCGTGAGCCTGCTGTTTTGTATGTTGATGAGCCAACTTCTGGATTATCATCACGTGATTCGGAAAACATCATGGATATGCTCAAAGAATTGGCGTTGAAAGGAAAACTCGTTTTTGTAGTGATTCATCAGCCCTCTTCTGACATTTTCAAAATGTTTGATAAACTACTGATTTTGGATCAAGGTGGTTATCCTATTTTCGACGGAAATCCAATTGATGCTGTCGTTTATTTCAAAACACACGTGCATCATGCCAATGCAAATGAGCGTGAGTGTCCAATTTGTGGTAATGTAAATCCGGAACAAATATTCAATATCATCGAATCTAAAGTGGTTGATGAATATGGAAATCAGACAAAATATAGAAAAGTTTCACCAAAAGAATGGAATCAGCGTTTTCTCACCAATTATAAATCTGTTGAGATTGATGAAGACCTTGATCCGGTAAAAGGAAGTTCCAAAATTGCCAATCGTTTGTCGCAATTCAAGGTTTTCTTTATGCGAGACATTCTGAGTAAACTTGCAAATAAACAATACATGCTCATCAATATGCTTGAAGCTCCAGTTTTGGCGCTCATTCTTGCATTTTTTGTGAAGTTTTTCAATTACGAAGCGGGTGCTGATTCAAAGTACATTTTTTATCAGAATGAAAATATCCCACAATACCTCTTTATTTCAGTAGTTGTCGCCTTATTTTTAGGCTTAACAGTAGCTGCAGAGGAAATCATCAAGGATAAAAAAATCCTCAAACGCGAAAGTTTCCTGAATCTTTCACGTGCAAGTTACTTGTGGTCGAAAATCTTCATCATGTTCATCATTTCAGGAATTCAAACACTTTTCTTTGTATTGATTGGCAATTGGGTGTTAGAAATTGAAGGAATGTGGTGGCAATACTGGTTGATTTTATTCTCCACGTCTTGCACAGCCAATGTATTGGGATTGAATATTTCATCCGCATTTAATTCGGCGAAAGTAATTTACATCACCGTTCCATTGTTGATTATTCCACAATTGTTATTCAGCGGTGTAATTGTGAAATTTGACAAGCTCCATCCAATTTTCTCACGAACGAATGAAGTTCCATGGATTGGAAATGCAATGGCCTCACGTTGGGCTTACGAAGCATTGGCGGTTGTTCAAGCAAAAGAGAACTCTCATGAAGGACCACTTTTTGAATTAAATCAACAAAAGAGTGCCACAGGATGGAAACGCGATTACTGGCTTCCAGAAATGAAAAATCAGCTCAATATTTTGGCGAATAAAAAATCTAGCAAAGAAGATTTTGAACAAGCAAAACGTATTTTGAGTACTGAAATCGTTAAGGAAACAAATCAATGGTCTAATTTAGAATGTAAGGAATGTATTTCTTCATTGGAAAAACTCCAAAAAGGAAAATCAAGCAGTTCCGTGCAAGTAAACATAGGATCATTTCTTGATATTCTCAAAAAGCAATACAATATCTCATTTAATACTGTTTCTGGAAAACTGGATGCGATTGTTGCTAAAAATGGTGACAAAGGATTTCAATTGAGTCAAAACCTCTACATGAATGAGAGTTTACAGGATTTGGTAACCAATCGAACAGAGGTTCAAAAAATCATTGTAACCGAAGACGAATTGATTCAAAAAGATGATCCGTTGTACATTGACCCTGCTGGAAGTGGTTTCTTAGACGCTCCGTTTTATGCGCACCAAAAATATTTATTTGGGTTTAAAATTGATACTTTCTGGGCCAACATATTGGTGTTGTGGGGCATGACAATCTTCATGATCGTTGCTTTGTACTACGATTTATTGCGCAAAATCCTAGAATTTACGGAGAAAATTAAATTACCTTCTAAGGCGAAGAAATAAGGTAAACACCTTGAATTCATCAGAGTAATTGTTAATTAATATAGTTTGGAGATTTGTGTGTTCTTAGATGGAACAACAAAAGAACAACATAAACAATTACAAATCAGTGTTATACACTCCGTATTCCGATAGCTATCGGAATGCGGGATTACCCGAAAAATTATAGTTTAACTAAAACCTAAAAATTACCTTCGAAAGATTCGTATTTATTGGGTAGCGTGTAATTAAAAAAGCGACTTCCAAATTTGAAAGTCGCTTCATTCGTTTATTTACAACGTAAAAGCAATTGAGATTAATCACCTTAACGTATCCAATTTTGCTAAATCACATCAACATACCACCGCAAACATGTAACGTTTGACCTGTAATATAAGTCGACATATCTGATGCTAAGAAAACAGTTGCATTTGCAACATCTAATGGCGAACCACCTCGTTTCAATGGAATAGAAGTTCTCCATTCTTCCACCACTTTTTGATCTAAAGCAGCAGTCATTTCTGTTTCTATAAATCCCGGAGCAATTGCATTACAACGGATATTACGAGATCCTAACTCTTGTGCAATTGATTTTGTAAATCCAATTAAACCAGCTTTAGAAGCAGCATAGTTTGATTGACCAGCGTTACCACTTACACCAACAACAGAAGACATATTAATAATCGAACCAGAACGCGCTTTCAACATAGGACGCTGAACCGCTTTGGTCAAATTAAATGCTGACTTCAAATTGGTATTGATTACTTCATCCCATTGTTGTTCTGACATACGCATCAACAATGTATCTCTTGTAATACCTGCATTGTTTACCAATACATCAATTGTTCCAAAGGCAGCAACCACATCGTCAACCAATTGTTGTGCTTGTTCAAAGTTACCTGCATCCGATTTAAATCCTTTGGCAACACCACCATTTGCTGTTAACTCAGCTTCCAATGCTTGTGCTTTTTCTTCAGAAGATAAATAGGTAAATGCTACAGTAGCACCTTGTTTCACACATTCTTCAGCAATTGATTTTCCAATACCACGAGATGCACCGGTAATCAAAACAACTTTATTATCTAATAATCCCATTCTGTATTAATTTGGAGGCAAAGTTAAAAAGAATTTCAAACGGATAATTATGAATTTCAACAAGAACGAAACCCCGAGGGAATTCACTACTTAATTCTTTACCGCAAAAAATCAATTCCACCATAACTCGAACAAAAACTATTCATATTCAGCCAACATTCTGTTTATTCTGCCTGAAATGCTTTTGGTTGAGTTGTCAATTAGTTCAACGTTACGCCTGCATATCAAGGCAGGATTGACGCACATTTAATTCCACGTAAAATTGCGAATTTACGTTCGTCTTTGCCTTTGTAAATTCGCGATTTTACGTGGAAGAATCTTCCAGAAAAAACCGAGTTCACCGCTCGGTTTAATAATAGTACTTTATCGATTTCAGCATCAGTAATTACTCAATAATCGTATGAAAAGTCAATTCCACATCTGTCTCTCCTGGTTCGCATTGCCCGTTTTTTACTCCCGGTTGATGTTTCAAAGTAATAGTAGTTTCTCCTGTTGAAATGGCCTGTGTAACCCAAGAACTCAACAATCCAACTTCATAAGTTCCATCTGAATCTGTTCGTGTAATGACAAGATTTAAGGTGCCTGTTGGGGAGAAACAAAACAAATGATCTTGATTCTCCGCTTGCACTTCTACAGTAATATCATCAGCAGGATTTACACTTTCATTCAATAATGAAATCGAAGCATTGTAAGTTGTATTGGCTGATAAACGAATGGTATCAAAGGTTGAAGGTGCATTCCCTCCTGCCCCATCTAGATCAACAAATTGGGCTACAACTGTTGGCTGAACTCCAGCTGGATCAGTAAATGTAATCCGAAAGGTGGTAATCAATTCTTCTGCATTCACAACTGGAGGCGTTGTAACATCGTCTTTTTTATCTTTTTTACAACTGCTGATGATTCCTACAAGTACAATCATCAAAATAGTGATATTCTTCATGTTATAATTATTTAGTTTTTTTAATTGATAAAGGAATGAGCACTTTTAAGCTCCAATTTTGCCCCAAGTCATCGGTGAAATAACGGAAGCGATTCATATAATCTCGATAAGTAGTATTCAATAGATTTGTTCCATCTAACACAAATTGAAGACGTTGCTTTGTTCGTGTTTCCTTTGATAAACCGATCGACGCATTCAACAAAAAATAACCTTTTGGTGGAGCAACATAGTCGGTGTTCTTTGGCACACGATGCTGTTTAAAGACATTTAATCCTTCTAACTCTGCAAACCAAGACCATTTTTTATTCCGCAAGGTTGTTCCTAAATGAATACGATTTGTTAAACGATTCGATGGAATTCCATAAACTGGAAGCTTCGTGTCTAAATCGTTCGCAAGGAGATAATTTGCTTGAATAGTATAAGAAATCCATTTTTTTATTGGAATTTCTAACTGCCCATTCATACCACTCAAGCTAACCGTCGATTGTTTGTAGTAAAAAACAGGAAATGCTCCAACAATTGTCAATTGAGCCGGCAATTGTGGTTGTAGATTAATGTAACCATCAAAATAGTTCGTGAATATTGAGACATCTAGTTTCGCAAAACGCGATTTATATTGCATTCCAGCTTGTGCATTGTATACAATTTCTTTACGCATCGTTGCATTACCAACTTCAATAGCTGCCGCCCCATGATGTAAACCATTGCTGTACAATTCATTAATAGATGGTGGTCGCCAAGCTGTTGCCAAGTTCATTCGAACAATAACATGATGACCAATGATTCGTGAAGCACCGATAGAACTACTGAAATGTCCAAAATCACGCACTGGCGAAGTCAAAACAGTTCCTTCATATTTATAGATTTTTAATCGGGAAACATCGTATCGCACACCATAATCCAATTGCCATAATTCAGTTCGAAATTCACCAACATAAAACACTCCACCTTGCCATTTCTGGAAATTTGGAATAAAAAAACGTCCTGAATAGGCATTCTCTTGTTTAAAGGCACTTACACCAACTATACTTTTCAACTTTTTAGAATGTTGAAAATCTGTCTTTAAATCAACAGAAGTTGTCCATAGGTTTAATTCAAAAGCAGGTAAATCCAACGCTGCCAAACTATCGTTGTATGCCTTATGCAAATCATATTCTTGCCGTAAATTATACTGATAACCAGCAATAACAGTCGTTTTTATCTGTTCGTTCCATTTATAATGAACAGCTAGACGACTCAATTGGTGCTGCACAAATTGTTTGGGTTTACCAAGGGCATACGTAAAATAGCCCGAATCTTTTGGTTGTTCTGCCAGAAAAGCTGCATTTAAATCGGTTAAATTCCCGATATGTGAACCTGTGAAAATGCCTAAATTGGTAGTAAACCGAGAGTAGAAAATGTCAGCCTCCAATCGTTTTCCCTTGTAACCCAAGGCACCACTGTAACTCGTTTCGTTCGATGCAGTGTTTTTGATAAAATAGTCAGGGGCAGTCTGTGTTCCGTTAATTCTTCCAGTTCCATGTATCCGGTATGCCCATTTTTCAAAACGTTTCGGTGAACCCATAACCAGTCCAGAAAACATTCCTGCTCTTCCATTCGATTGTGCGCTTAATTTTGTCCATCCATGAATTCGTTCACTATATGGTAAAACGTCTGGAGTCACTAAAACAACTCCACCAATTGCATCAGGTCCATATTGTAGACCACTTGCACCTTGCACAACTTCGAGGTTTCCTGCTAAATTGGGATCAATTTCTGGTGCATGTTCGCTTCCCCATTGTTGCCCTTCTTGCCGAATTCCATTATTCAGCACAACGATCCGATTGCTATGCATCCCGTTGATGACAGGTTTAACAATACTAGAACCTGTTTTTAAGACCGAAACACTCGGGATTCGAACGAGCTGTTCACCTAGTGAATTCCCTTTAATGGTTGAAAGGTCATTGACATCCAACTTAATTCCAGCTTGAGATTCTCGATTAAATCGATAGGCCGCAACGGTCGTTTCATCTAAATCAATTAAATGTGTTTCAATTTCAAAAATAAAAACACCTGAAAATGGAAGTGTAACCGCTTGTTCGACTGGTTCGCAACCAAAATGGGGAATACAACGCAAAACGATTGTTCCTGTGCAAAGTTGTTTTAGTATGAAACTACCTGTACTATCTGCTTCTACCTGTTGTGCTTGATTTACAACAAACAATTTAGCAAATGGCACAGGATTTTTTGTGTGTTGGTCACGAACTAGACCAGTCAATGTTTGGGAACAATCCTGAGAATATCCAGCAAATAAGACGACTATGAACGTGCCCATGAATAAATACTTCATGTGCTTTCAAAATGATGTTAACAAAAAAACTGCTAAATCATTTGTTCGGGCGGTCCGCGTAAAGAAAGGGAAAGGGAAACATTTACTAGTGGTGATTCAGGAAGTACGTTTGTTAAATGATCATCAAATGGATTGCATTTATTAACACTACCATTCTCTGGATTGAATAATAACGGGATATGTAAATCACAGACATAACATTTCTCTACACCTTGTTCAAATGCTTGCTTTGAATGATGTGTGTCTTTTTCAGTCTTAAAATGATTTTGATGCGAGCAATCATGCCAAAATGACTTTGGAACCAGCAACATAAAGAAGCTGACAACTAAAATCCATGAAATTGATTTACCCCACTTTTTAGACATGCATCAAAAATAGAGCAATATTATCTGAATTCAAACTAAATGATGATAGTTCTGAATAAGAAACTCAATAAATTAAAGATAGAATATACCAAAATCAGTAGATGACTCAAATAAGTCGTAGTTGGATTACTTTTTTAACCCGTTCTCTTTGAGACATTTTATCACCCGTTTATCGTGCTTGGCACGTTCTTCTGGTGTTGTATTGGGTGTAGTTGTTAATTCTTTGCATTTTGAATCAACATAGTCCCAACGAGCCATCAATTTTTCTTCTTGTTTCGGTGTTAACTTCTTCTCAAATGCATCATTAATGGAATCATTAGCCACCACACAAGAGCAAAAATCCCATTGTTCACCAAACTTTTTTACAATTTTAGCATGATTTTCTTTTTGATCTTTGGAAGTAGTAATAACAGTATCACGTGCCATGGCATTCGTAAGATCGTCCACTTTCGTTACAACAGTATCCTTTTTATTTTTAGAATCACAATTCTTGCATTTCTCATTTGAACCACAAGATACAAGGAACAATAGTCCAGCTACAAACAGTATAAATTTCATTCTTACCATCGTTTTAAGGCATACGATGACAAATATATGATTGTTTTAAGAATTAAAACAATCTGTTGAAAATTAAAAGGGATTGATTATTCATTCATGTGTGCTTTCTGCAAATTTAGTATTCTGGAAATGGAATAAGTACCATCGTGTAGGGGTAAGAATTGTTTTTTGGTCGCAAAACAACTTTAGTCCTCGTGATGAATAGAATTTCAAAAAGCCATTCTTTTTTTCCAATTTGAAATCCAAATTCATTGGTTGTTTTATCCATCCAATAATACGATTTAATTCCTGTTTTATCGCCAAACTCATGCACTCTATAGAAATAAGCATTGTGTGATTCATGAAAAACAATCATCTGTTTATACCGAAACCGCAAGGGAGTATAATCGTTTTTGTTGATTAATAATTTATCAACTAACCATACTTTGGATGAATTATCGTGCAAGAAAATATACGAATCCACTTTTTTCATGGAACCTTCTGAAGTGCAACCGAATAATAACACTACCACTAGGTAAATAAAAGGCTTCAACCTCCGCACTAAAAGAACATTTGATTGTTTTCTAGAATCTTCTTGATTTCTGGCGCCATTGAGTCAATGTACTCAGCTTTAATTAGATGAGGGGATTCTTGTCCACCTTCCTGAATTGCTTCACACAATTTGTATTCATACTGCGCACCATTCCATTGAAATAAACAATTATAGTAACTCAATGTTCCGCCAATATTATCCGCAAATCGGATAACAAGATCTTGATAACCTGTTTTTGAAGGGCGAAATTCTATTATATTCCCATTAAAACCATTCAATTTTGTTAATTGATCTCCTTCTCGTTGGAAAATAAGAATTCGGCGCAATGGGAAATCATTCACACCTGCTTTGATCAACAAAATAAAACCATTCTTTAAAGAAGTTTTCTCCGACAATTTAAAAAATTTGAAAAACTTCGGACTACATGACGGATGTTTTTCATCTGTATCATTTTTTGCCGATGGGTCACATAATTTCAATTCTTTCAATAAATCAATTTCCTCTCCAGAACTTGTAAACGTATTTTCATTAAAATCCGTACTAATCGTGTTCACGACAGGTTGCTTTGAATGATGCGGTTTAAAAGGATGATCTTCAATATCTTCTTCACACGATGAAAAGCATATCGCGAACAAAAACCCAATTCCAATCAAAAAAATTAGTTGTTTCATACTCTTATTAATTCACTATTTATTGAAAGTTACATTAATGGAATACACTAGTGCTTTTCACCATTGCATCACTAAATGCTATCGAATTGATGCCAGTTTCTATCCCATTTTTATTAAACCAATCTAGCATGATTTCTGTGGGCATATTTCCGGTTAAATCATCTGTTGCCATTGGACAACCGCCAAATCCTTTGATTGCGCCATCAAAATAACGACATCCACTTTCATACGCAGCTTTTGTTAATGCCATTGCTCCTTCGCGAACTGTATGCAAATGTGCACCAAATTTCACTTCAGGCAATGCTGGTATAATGGTTGAAAAAAGGGACGTAACCAATGCTGGATTTGCAGCACCAATTGTATCTGATAATGCCAATTCTTTTACATCAAATGTTTCGTGTAGTCGACGACTCCAATCAATCACCAAATCTGCATTCCAAGGATCGCCATAAGGATTTCCAAATCCCATTGACAAATACAGTACTAATGATTTTCCGGATTTAATACATTGATTTTGAATAAATTCAACCCTTTTTAATGAATCTTCAATTGAAGCATTTGTATTCCGTTGTTGGAAGGTTTCAGAGATAGAAAATGGGTATCCTAAAAAATCAATAACATCATATTGAACTGCTTCTTCTGCTCCGCGTTCATTGGCAACAATTGCCAACAATTGAGTAGCTCCTTTAGCATTCATCAAATCCAACACTTCTTTTGTGTCACGTAATTGCGGAATAGCTTTAGGAGAAACAAAACTCCCAAAATCTAGGCGATCAAACCCACAAGTTAAAAGCGCATTCAAATAACTAGCTTTTAATTCTGTAGGGATCCATTCGTGAATTCCTTGCATGGCATCACGTGGGCATTCAGTAAGAAACACACGATTTTCTGTCGTTTTCATAGCGAATTAATTTAACTTCATTCGTTGTGCTAAAATAGCTTTATTGATTCGTTTTGCAATGGCAGGTCCTTCATAAATAAAACCGGTATACAATTGTACTAAACTAGCGCCAGCAGCTAACTTTTCCAATGCATCTTCAGCAGAGTGAATACCACCTACTCCAATGATTGGAAACTTTTTTCCAGAATGATCAGATAAATAGCGAATCACTTCAGTAGATCGTTGAGACACTGGTTTTCCTGAAACTCCACCGGCTCCAATTGCTTCAACACGATTTTTTGCCGTTTTCAATCCGCTCCGGTCAATCGTTGTATTTGTAGCAATAACACCTGCAATTCCTGTCTCCGCAACGATTTCAATAATATCATCTAATTGTGAATTGGTCAAATCTGGAGCAATCTTCAAAAAAACAGGTTTTGAAGATTTTATTTCCACCTTTCGATTCATGATTGTATTGAGCAATTCCAATAAGGGTTTTTTGTCTTGTAATTCACGTAGATTAGGAGTATTAGGTGACGACACATTCACCACAAAGTAATCAATGTGAGGTTCTAGTGCATTATAAGCAATCAGGTAATCCGAAGTAGCATTTTCATTCGGTGTAAGTTTGTTTTTACCAATATTTCCACCAATTATACATTCTGGTTTTAATTTTTTGAGCCGTTCAACAATAGCATCAACTCCATCATTATTAAAGCCCATTCGATTGATGATTGCTTCATCTTCAATCAAACGGAACAACCGTGGTTTAGGGTTTCCATCTTGAGCAAGTGGCGTAACTGTTCCTATTTCAATGAATCCGAATCCACAAGCAGCCAATTGATTCACTAATAACGCATTTTTATCAAAACCAGCTGCTAACCCAACAGGGTTTGGGAATACAATACCTGCCACCTCAGTTTTGAGTAACTCATGGGTTGGCGCATACATTTTTTTCCAAATGGGTTTCACAAGAGGAACTGCCAGCCAAAACCGAATTAACTTAAAAGTGAAATAGTGAACTTTTTCTGGATCAAAACGAAAGAAGAACCATTTTAGAATCGGATACATATTGAAGATTTCGTCAAAGGTAAAAACACAAAACGAGGTGACCAATTATGATCACCTCGTTTTGAAAGATATTCAGAAAAAAATTAGAATTTCGCTCTGTACTTCGGTTTTCCGAAGCGAATATGTGGACCGCGACCAGCAGAACTGTAAGTAAGGTTGCGGTAAATTGTTAAATTAACGTAGAACAAAGCATCATTTTGTTTGTCACCACGTTGCTGACCAGCATTAAACCAACCTGTATTTTGTACAGAAGGATTTGCAAGTGCAACTGCATCAGGACCTACTTCCGCCCCCAAAATAGCAGGATCGTAATAAGTACCATGAACATCATCTATATAATCAGAGAATGTTTTTACATAAGTTGCCTCTAGACCAATTCTCCAAAAACGATTGATTCCCATACGCACACCAACTCCAAAAGGAATAGTTGCTGTAACTGGTAAATATTCTTCTGCACCACCATCTAAACCTTGACCTTCAGTTTTCAGTGGACGCAAAGCTGTCCAAGATCCTTTATATTTCGCCTTCGGGTTAAAATACATGATACCGATCCCTGTAAAGAAATACAATTGCTCATTGTGATCTTTGAAACCTCTTAAACCTGGGATATTGAAACGACGACCAATTTTCTCGTTTGCCAAAACAATTATCTCAATACGTTGAGATAAGTTAATAACTGGTGAACGGAAGTGTAGATTTCTACTATTTCGAATAATGTCGGTTGTTTTAGCATCATTACCACGCAACATACCAAAATTCAACATGGTAGTTGTGGCATAATATGGATGAAAACGGTAACGGTAACCGATTGCCCCACCCCAATTGGTAGAAGGAAAATCGATATCCTTTAAACTGTAGTCAGTTCCTATTTGATTTGCACCTCCTAAATCTCCTAAGAAACTAGTGGCACCAAGACCAATGATCAATTCTTTCTTATTCATTGACCAGTTGCGCTGTGTATTAAAATTCGTTGGTTGTGCTAATGCAACATTAGCAACGAAAGTAATAATAGCCAAACTTGTAAATTTCATCCTCACTTGTGTAGTTTTATTCACTGCGCTAAATTAGGTGTTTATCCTTAATTTACAATACGAAGTTCTTTCTTTTTTTTAAAAAGCAATTGTTAATGAATATTTTAACAGTTTGAATGAACAAAAAAAACACCCGCACTGGGCGGGTGTTTAATTTTATGCAGCATATCGTTTCTTATAAAAGTGTATGCGCAACTTTTCTACTGCTCTGAATGTTTTGACTTTAGCATTGTTCTCTGTTAAGCCTAACTGATCACCTATTTCTTTGAAACTCAATTGTTCAAAAAAACGCATCTCAATGAGTTTTAATTGATCTTGCTTCAATTCTTGCAAGGCTTTCAGTAAACGAGATCGATTGATTTCACCTTCACTTTGATCGATGAATAACTCATCAAACGAAGCAATTTGAAGGTTGTCCATTCGAACCGTTTTAGCAGATTGTTTTTCACGAAATTGCTGATACAATTCACTTTTAGCTATACGATACAGCCATGAACCGAATGGAACACCTCTGAATTCGTACTGACCTAAATTTTTAATCGCTTTAACAAACACCTGAGATGCAATATCGTGCGCGATTTCAGGGTCGTCGCTGCGTTGTAAGAGATACCGAAGGATTGGAGTATAATACTTTCGGTAAAGGGGGTCAAACTTTGTCGGGTCGGACTTTGCTTGAATCACCCACAGCTGCTCCTCCCGGAGAAGATCCGGGGTTTGATGGAAATAAGGATTAACTGACATGGTTTATTTGGATTTTGGGTTTGCATAATTGGGTAATTGGAGAGTTCTATATGTCTAATTTAACGCTTTTAATCGATGATTATTACACAACAATCAATCATTACGTGTTTTTTAACATTTGACCAGTCATACAATTTTATGTAAATTCTACCAAACCACTAGATTTTACTGGAATTCCTTCAAATAACTTGTGTCTGTTAATGCTTCGAAAAAATTTAATAAATCTTTTCGTTGTTGGTCGGATATTGTAAAAGCAGTGACTTTTTTGGACTGATTTGGGTGTTTCGCCCCGCCTTTTACATAATGATCAAGTACCTCATTGAGGGTTTTTATACTCCCATCGTGCATATAAGGACTAGTGAGAATCAAATTTCTTAAACTAGGCACTTTAAACAAACCTATATCACTTTCCAGATTATTAATTCGATAACGTCCTTGATCTTTTCCGTAATCTACATACAAACCATTATTCTCCGTTGAATAGGTTGTGAAATGTGGTCCTGGATGACATTCAATACAATACAATTCATCTGAGAACAGACGCAAACCTCTTCTCTGAGAAACTGTCATTGCTAGAGAGTCACCAGCCAAGTAGCGATCATACGGGCTGTTTTGCGAAACTAAACTACGTTCAAATGCAGCAATGGATCGTGTTAGCACCCAAGGATCAAAAGATCGATTAAAAATACGTTTGGCTGCTGCTTCATATTCAGGAATAGCACGTAATTCTTTGATTAATTGCAGCATATTGGAAGCCATTTCACTATGTTCTTGAATGGGAACAATGACTTGCATTTCAAGCGTTTTTAATTCGCCGTCAAACATTATGCTTGGTAGATAAGCACTGTTAAGTATGCTTGGAGCGTTTCGCTCGGTATGCTGTCCTCCTACTCCATCGCTGATTGCTTTTCCATCAGTAAATGCTTTTTCAGGAAAATGACAATCAACACAAGCCACTGTATTATCATTGGAAAGTCGTTTATCAAAAAAGAGTTTTCTTCCTAACGCAATTTTTTCTGCTGTCATTGGATTGTCAGCAGGAAATGGAATAGGACCTAAAGTCAATTTAGAAGACTGTGTACACTTACTAGCTGTTAATACAACCAATGCACTTATTAAAAAACAAAATGGTAAAAATGTTCTTCTACTTATTAAGGAGTTATCCATCTAGCAGTTCCAATAACACTGTTTTTATCTGTGAAAAGCTGTAGAAGATGCATTCCGGCAGTAAGGTCAGTGAAACTTAACTGATGATCTAGGCAATTTCCTTGTTGAATCAATTTACCTTCAGCATCGATGAGACGATAAGTATCCACATCTGCATCTTCCCATGATACAAGAACACTAGCATCTAATTGGGCTACACTCAATTCAATTGCATCCTGCCCGATGATAGAGGCTGTAGCTGGTGAAGTGAAAACTGGATAGGATTCAACGTTATGCATTACTGTAATATTCAAACCATTACTACCATGTAAAATACCAGTTGTAGCGGGATTTGTCCCTCGCAACCATTCATCTACATGACATAAAAGCACAATTTGACGTTTGTTACCAGGATAAACAGTAGCTGTCGTCAATACTTCAGTAAAAGGAGTGTTTAGATCACCCAGACAATTCAACTCATAAGGAGCTTCAGTAACGCCATCATTGTCTGTATCGCCTTTACCATTCATGATCATGTGCATATATCCAGAAGACCATCCCCAGTGCATACTAGGATCTTGAAAAGACAATGCATCACCTTCAGGATATTGAGAAATATCTAAGTGATTCAAATATTCAGGAACTCCCACTTGAAAACGAATTCCTTCAACGTTTGTAATATTGAAATCACCAAAGTAAATTTCTGGAGCATTGTAATTCACATAAAAAACTTCATTGGAATCAAGCACCAAAACTTGATTTCCATCATGAATGATCTCAACTCTTGAAACGTAAAACGCCATCGCATGAACTGAATAATTGATTCCGTTCGCTGCAGGAATTGCTTCATCTAATAAAAATGACTGATTTCCATTTTGGAAAACAAACTTCGTATAAATTGGATTTTGTGCTTTAACTGATCCAACTGTAAGTAAAAGGAGGAAAAACCCCGTTAATTTTTTCATCATAGTCTTAGTCTATTTGGCTAAAATACATCATTATCTTTAAAATGAGACCGAAGGATTAATGAATAAATTGCAAGAATGATCGGTAAAGTTGGAATGCTAATCATTCAACTCCAACAACATTGCCACTTCATCGGTACAAGATAATCTGAACAGAAAGTTTTAGGATTCGATTCATTCCGTTATTTTTGCTCCTATGAAAACGTCAATCCAAGCTGTGATATTTGGGATTTTTATTCCTACTCTCTCTTTTTCTCAACAATCTTTTGAAACAATGAAAGCACCTGATGCTCCGCAAACACCTACTGTTCTTGAAAAACATGGACATCAGCGTATTGATCCCTATTTTTGGATGAATCAACGTGATTCAAAACCTGTTATGGATTATATCCAGCAAGAAAATGATTATTCGGCAAGTTACTTTAAGGCTCTTAATCCATTGATTGAAAATTTAATGACCGAATTCAATCAGCGTATTGATCCCAATGAAAAAAGTGCTGCTATTGAACACAATGGTGTCATTTATGTTTGGGAAAGTCGTGAAGGAAAGGATTACAGACGTTTAATGATTCCTAAAACGGCTGGAGAAATTTTGTTTTTTGATGAAAACGAGCGTGCAGCTGGTCATGAATACTATGGTTTAGGAGATTGGTCTAATTCACCAGATAATTCACTTTTGGCGATTAGTGAAGACATTGTAGGAAGAAGAAAATACACCATTCAATTTCGCAACAATGCTACCAACAAGTATTTAAAAGATAAAATCACTAATACAGATGGTTCGATTGTTTGGGCGAATGACAATAAGACCATTTTCTATGTAAAAAAGGATGAAACAACTTTGCGTGAATTTCAAGTTTACAAGCATGTACTGGGGACTTCGCAGCAAAAAGATCAGTTAGTATACCAAGAAAATGACGAACGATTTTCGGTTTTCATCACTAAAACGTTTGACAAAACATTGATTGCGATCTATAGTCAAAGTTCCACCTCTTCGGAAGTATCACTTATTGATGCCAACAAACCAACCGAAAAACCATCTATATTTCTAACGCGTGAGAAAGATCACCTCTACCAAGTTGATCACCACGATAATGGCTTTTATATACTCAGTAATTGGGAGGCGCCGAATCGTGCGTTACGTCATAGCGCTGGAAAACCAACTTCAATTGCGGCATGCGAAATCATTCGAGCACACGATCCAGCTGTTTATATTGATGGTTTTATTGCTTTTAAAAATCACTTGGTTATACAACAACGCAAGCAAGGTTTAACGAGTTTCTTCTACGGTGATCCGCGAGGAGTTGCCATGAAAGAGGTTAGCATTAATGAAGCTGTTTATGAAATAGAATTTGGTGGGAATGACAACTACAACGCTTCGCATTTCAATTACAGTTATAACTCGTTGACAACCCCGCCTTCTATTTATCGTTTTGACATAGAAACAACAAAAACCTCTCTTGTTTTTCAAAAATCGTTGATTGATCCTAACTTCAATGCTTCAAATTACAAAAGTGAGCGCGTTTGGGTGACAGCAAACGATGGAACAAAAATTCCTGTATCACTTGTCTATAAAAAGGGAACTGATCTGAAAAAAGCACCAATGTTATTGTATGGATACGGTTCGTATGGTGTTACTATTCCAGCTAATTTCAGTCCTTATCGCTTAAGTTTGCTTGACCGTGGATTCGTCTATGCCATTGCGCACGTACGTGGGGGTAAATTTCTAGGCGAATCATGGTACGAAGACGGAAAGTTACAGCACAAACGTCATACATTCACTGATTTCATTAATTGTGCAGAAGGGCTCTCTATGAAAGGCTATTGTGATCCAGCAGCTATTTATGCGCAAGGCGGAAGTGCTGGCGGTTTATTAATGGGTGCAATTACGAATATGGCTCCGTATTTATTTAAAGGGGTTGTAGCTCAAGTACCATTTGTTGATGTCGTAACAACGATGTTGGATGAAACGATTCCACTTACTGTTGGAGAATATGAAGAATGGGGAAATCCCAACGAAGCTGAAAGTTATTGGTACATGTTGAGTTATTCACCATACGATCAAGTGAAAAAAATGAACTATCCTGCGATGTTAATCACGACTGGTTATCATGATTCTCAAGTACAATATTGGGAACCTTTAAAATGGGTAGCGAAACTACGCGATTTAAATACAGGAAATCAACCTATTCTATTTGATTGCGCGATGAGTGCTGGTCATGGCGGAGGCTCTGGACGTACCACTGAAAGGCTCGAGATTGCCAAAGAACTTGCTTTCATCTTACATGTTCAAGGGATACAGTAAACGATTTTTTAGTTGCGTATTACTTGTATTTATCAGTAATGCGAACAATGCGCAGAAAGATTCTACCATCTATGAGCGTTATGGGGAGAAATTTGTCTGGTATAGTGATCTTGGATTTAGCACAGCTCCAATAAAACTCAAGTACCCGTTTGAAAGCGGAATCGAACGAATCAAGTACAAAAACAACATGAGTGCCATTTGGGGACTCGGATTTTCATACAAATGGTTTGCCTTGCGATTAGGGATTACTATTCCCGGAACCATTCGTCCACCTAGTCAATATGGACGAACAACGTATTACGATATTGGGTTTGATTTTTCGGTTAAACGTACTTTTTTTGATGTTGATTTTCACCAATATAATGGATATGCAATTAAAAACGCCTATCGTTGGAATGATTCACTCAATGGGTTAAAACCACATGATATTCGATCGGATATCGGAGCTGCTAGTTTTTCAATTAATTCGTGGTTTTTCAAAAACCACCACTTCAAAATGCAAGCGTTTCGTGGTAAAACAGGCGCATACAAAAAGGATATCCAAACCTTTTACTTAAAAGCAACGATGAATATTCATGGAGTTGGATCCAATTCGAATGAATCGTTGATTCCAATCGAACTCCAAGACAGTACACAAAGCAAAACACGAACTGTTGGTATAACCGCATTCGACATTGGCGTTGTTCCAGGAATGGCCTATGTAAAACGTTGGAATGCATTTCAAATCGGAATTATGGGAGGTGCTGGTTTGGTAATACAATCTAAATTTTATTCGTTAGATTCTTTAAGCCGTGGGTATTTGGGACTTGCTCCTCGTATTGATGTAAAATTCATCGCTGGATACAATCAACCGCGTTATTTTCTAATGTTAGTGACTGATTTTGATAATAAATCCATTCGTTTCAACAATCTAGTTTATCGACAAACCTTTTACAATATCAAACTTGTTGGTGGAATACGATTGGATCGAAAAAAGAAACAGAAAAAACCTAAATCGAACAACTAAATGGTTTAAAATCGGCTAAAAAATCTTCCAATTTATCAATTGTAACATGCTCCATCACAACAATTTTGTACCACTTAGGCGCATGATGATTATCCGGAATCAACCCATATTTCTGAACCAATTCAATTGGCACTCCTAATGCATTTAGCGTGATGATGTTTGAAAAAGGATTCCTGAAGAAGGAAACATTGTTCTCCATTAATCGGTCACTTAACCAATCTGCCCGTTTTTGTAGAATGTGCATCTTTTCAAACCAACCATGAAAACCATATTTAGCAAAAATCAACCAAATAGCTACAGCATTGGCGCCAGATCTGCTTCCAGAAATCGTGCAATCTTCTCCTAACACATAACTCGCTTCTTTTGTGGTAGCATATTTCATCCAGTCTTTACGAATGATAAAAACGCCCGTTCCATACGGAGCTTGAACGATTTTATGCGCATCCAACGTAAATGAAGTAATAGCTGGATTTTGAAATGATAATTCCGATTTTTTGTTGATAATTGGATAATAAAAACCACCATAAGCAGCATCAACATGCATTTTAAATTCTAATCCGTTTTTCATTAATGAATCGACATACATCGAACAATCATCTACCGAACCAAACATGGTTGTCATCATATTCGCAACAACAATCACATAGTGAATCCCCGATGATTTTAATTGTGCAAGATGAGCATCTAACACCTCTGGCTGAATGGATCGTGTAGCGGTATCAACTGGAATGGAGCACAAAAGAAGCTGAAACATATCTGCACCTTTAGCCATCGAATAATGGCTGTCTTCTGAACAAACAATTGCTATTTGAGTTAAATCGGCTTTTTTCTCACGCATAAAATAATTGCGGTAAATCCAGATCGCTTGTAAATTCGCTTCCGTTCCTCCAGAAGCAATGTATCCATCATAGCTAGCTGTTTCCGCTTTCAAAATATCTTCTGCACAAATTGCAATCACTTCGCGCTCTAGTTCCTGTGTACCAGAAAAAAAGTTCTCAGAAGCTCCATCCGTATGACAACCAATATGATTCGGATTTTGAACCAATGTAGAAAGATAAGGTGCGTCATGAACAAAACTTGCTTCTTGGGAAAACACTTTATCATCCAAATAAGAACCTGGTAGACCAATAATAGATTGATTCGAATAATTGATATTCTCAGATAAAGCACCAAATACCCGATGATTGATCGCTTCTTGCGTTTTTTTCTTCCAGATCATCTTTTTTTTACAAAAGAAGACGATTTATGATGGCTAAAAAATGACTTTGGTTGTGTTTTGAATGAATAGACTGAGGTTTTACCAGTTTATTTGTTAGGTTTAGAACTAAATGAATCGTACTTCTAATAAATACAACCATTGGTTTAAGAACTATTTACGAGGACTCGTTCTTTTTATGCTTCTTTATATCCTTATGCATGTATTATTGCACCTTACTTATAAGGTCTTTTTTTTTGATGAAAAGTATACCGATAAAACGTACATTAATGAACAAACCGTTACCGAAGCAGTGGCATATCTGAACTTTTACTTTGTATATATGGCAATTGGCTCATTATCAAGTGAACTTTTGTTGATCATTCTGCCATTTTTCAGGAAAAGAAGAAGTCCCTGGTTGGTCGCTTCAATTTCAATAATTCCAATTAATTTCTTCCTAATTGGATCTGTTCTTCGTTTTTTAAGACAACTAATGAACTATTTTGATCGACCTATTAGTGTATTATTTTTGGTAATCGATTTAGCACTAATTGTGTTCGTAGTGATTTATTTTTTCAGGTTAACATCAACAAGAGAAAAGAAAATAGCGAATTCAAAGAATCTGTTAGATTTAGAAGATAACTTAACACATTAATGAGTTTATTCCCCTTATTCATGCCTATCTTAGTGAAATGAAACAACTCATCGCCATATTCGGAACTGCTGCAAGTTTATTAGGAAGTATTCTCTTATTTAAATCTTCAACAAATATAGCAGCTTTGGCTTTTGGACTACTCTTTTACATAACACCATTCATCGCGCTAATCGTCTATTATTTGTTTAAACTGGCGTGCATGTACAAAAAGCTTTCTGTGTTTTTAGTAAGCCGAGCAAATCTATTGAGTGCATCATTTAGTGTGATTATCTTGTTTTTGATCCAGTTTTACGACAAACTCTATTTAAATGATTTTGTCTTTAATTTATTCGTGTTCGCGCTCTCTTGGGCCTGGAGTTCATGGTGTTTAGTGGCTGAAAATTATTTTATTTCACGTAAAAATCAGTCAAATCAACAACTGTAATCATCTGTGTCCGTGCTTTACTTGTCACTTCGGTAAACGATATTGACACTAAAATAGCATTCAAATTACATTTAGTCAGTTTGATTCAACCATTTTTTAATCTTCAAAATTGCTACTTTTATTAAGTATGAATATTTAGCTTACCATTAAACAAATTCAATGAAATCAATATTTCAAACCATTCTATTTCTAGTGGTATCGACTACTTGCCACGCTCAAATGGATTTTGTAAGCAATAAAACCATTCTTCCGACTAAATTGACGAACAACACAGTTGAAATTAAAGTCGAGCAATATAATAACGATTCATTAACTGCTGAATTTAATTTCCTAACGGCTCATTTCAATAAAAATAATCAGCTAAAAAAAGTAACCTGCCATAAAAGAATCACCCAAGAATACTACTATTTAATTCTACCCTCAGAAAAAAAATATACCTATAGAAACCATAAGAGAATAATCAAAATGAATAGTGAATTCAATGGACGTAGTAAATCCATTGATTACTTCAACGATAGTTCCATGATTCAACAAACATACATCAAGCGAGGTGGATTTAAATGGATCAGATCTGCGCATCGAAAAAAACACTTTGAATGGACAAGAAAAAAATTCATTACTTCCTATTCTTATGATACATTAACCAATACACTCAATAAAAGTGATGAATTGGGGAATAACGTTTATAGCTCAGTATTTGATCAACACAACCATTGTATTAAAAAATCCTATTTTTATCAAGGTAAGGTTTCTTGGGTTCAATACTATACATACGATTCATTGAGTAACATGATCGAAATGGTTGAGATCCATGAGAATGATCAAGTTTTATGGCGAATAACAAATGAATACGACGCTGAGAATTTATTGATTTCTAACAAGCACTTCGCTTATGGCGACACGTTATTTTCTCAAATAAACTTCACTTATAAAAATAAAGTGTTGCAAATACGTGAAGACCTTGATTTTAAAGGCAACACTAAAACACTATATTATTACAGTTATCGATAATAAAAACGAATCCAATTTCTTTACCTATTACGAAACTCGCTATGGTGGATGGTGAAACCTACATCTGAATTATTTAGTAGATATTATTTAAACACTAATGATCATAACTAATCACGCGCGTTACCTTCCAACCTTCAGTGGTCTTTTTCCAAATCATAGTGTTCTTAAATGTTCCACAATCGTCTTTACCATTTTCTTTGTGACAAAATTGGTGAAGACAGGTCTCAATGGCTCCATATTCGTTGATTGGGTAAACCTCTAAACTACCTGGGACAATTTCACGTTGCAATCCGGTTGTTTGATTGTTCTTGAAAAGGTTTTCAAAACCTGTTGTAGTTCCAGCATAATCAGATAACCCGCCCTTGTCGTGATAAAATTCAAGGTCTTCTGAAAAATAAGACATTAACTTACTTGAATTGTGTTCATTAAAAGCCGCAAATAACAAACTATCTTGGAGTTGAATCGCTTGAAACAATTCTTGAGAAACTGGAACATACGTTGACTTTTTTTCCTGAACAACTTTAGGACTTTCTGAACACGCTTGTAAGCATACGATTAAACTCAATGGAACCCAAAAAAGCTGTTTCATCGCAAAATCAATTTAGAGTAATAACTACTAATGAATCAAATGCGATACCTACTCGCATGAACAGGAATGGGCCAGTTATCCCGAATATCGCCCAATTTTTCAACCAAGGGATCAAATAACAAAGCATTCGCATGTTGAGACAATTCAGCAAAAGGTATCAATTGTATCGTTTCATTTTCTTCCACAACCATATAAAGGCGATTGAACCAGTCAATGTTGTGTTGTTTACCTAATTCTCTGAGAAATCGTGTTTGACTGTCAATGGAACAACCGCTTGCACCCGCTTGCGATTCATCTAACGCGATGAGCAATTGAAAGTCGTTTAACCAAGCTCCAGTTGCTTTTAATGCTGTTCCATGAGCTGCCCATTGATCTAAAAACGCCAAAATGGGAGTTGCTAATTCACGTTGTTCTGCATCAGCTACTGCGCGATTTGCCGTATAAATCCAAATTCTGGATGAGTCGGGAAATTGATCGAGTTTCATGTTATAATTCTGCTGCGTTAGCAATTAATTCAGCAACATCCAATACCGCAATTTCGTGCTCTTTATTGAAGTTTTTGACACCATCTGTCATCATGGTATTGCAGAAAGGACAACCCGTTGCAATAATGCTTGCATTGGTACTCAAAGCATCTTCCGTTCGTTCAACATTGATTTCTTTGTTGCCTTTTTCTGCTTCTTTGAACATTTGTGCACCACCTGCTCCGCAACACAAACCATTGGTTTTGCAACGTTTCATTTCCACTAATTCAGCATCCAATTTTTCAATCAACAAACGTGGTGCTTCGTACACATCATTCGCACGACCTAAATAACACGGATCGTGGAACGTTATTTTTTTTCCTTTGTAAATTCCTCCACCTTCGATCGTCAATTTTCCTGTATTGATTAAATCTTGGATCAATTGTGTGTGGTGAATAACTTCATATTTCCCGCCCAATTCTGGGTATTCGTTTTTCAAAGTATTAAAACAATGCGGACAAGCAGTAACAATGCGTTTGACTTCATAACCATCCAACACTTGAATGTTCATCATCGCTTGCATTTGGAACGTGAATTCATTCCCAGCACGTTTTGCAGGATCGCCTGTACAGGATTCTTCTGCACCCAAAACCGCAAATTTCACGTTACAATTGTTCAAAATCTTCACAACTGCTTTCGTGATTTTTTTAGCACGATCGTCGAAACTACCCGAACAACCGACCCAAAATAAAATATCTGGAGTTTCACCTGCGGCCATCATTTCGGCCATTGTTGGTACGTGGAGATTGCTCATATTTTACTTTTCAAAAACCTGAATACTTACTGTTTCTTCCACCAAATCGGTGAATTTTCCTTCAAAACGGGTTGCACGAACAATGTGGTTATCAATCCAATGGTAATTTCCTCCGCGTGGTTTGCCCATCAATAATCCATGCCAGTGAAAACCATTGTCCGCTAACCATTTTTCTGTTACAGCACGGTGTTCTTCAACACGAGATGTGAAAAAAGTAATGATGTGGCCTTCGTCAAACCATTTATTGATCGTAACCAAAGCATCTGGATACAAACCTGCTGTTTCCATGCGTTCCGGTTCTTCATTTGGAATGTCTTCGCAAACGGTTCCGTCAATATCAATGAGGTAGTTCTTAATGTGATCTGGAAGAATGGGCGATAAATGTTTCCCGTTTTCAACTAAATCAATCAGCTCAGGGCTCTTACTCATGTTCGTTTGTTTAAAGAAATCTAATTAATCTTCGTGAATCCAATTTCCGCGATCTGCTGGCGAAAACTGCCAAGGCGCTCCATTGTTTTCAATATTGGTCAACATTCCGGTTAACTCAGTTGGCATTTTGGATTCTTCCATCACCAAGAAACGACGTAAATCAATGATTATGGCAAGTGGGTCAATATTTACTGGACATTCCTGCACACATGCATTACATGATGTACATGCCCAGATTTCTTCTTCTGTGATATAATCTCCTAATAATGCTTTACCATCATCGTAGTCTTTTCCATGTTTACGGAAATTATCCCCCACTTCCATAAGACGATCACGGGTATCCATCATGATTTTACGTGGCGATAGTTTTTTACCTGTAATATTGGCTGGACAAGAAGAAGAACAACGTCCACATTCTGTACAGGTATACGCATCCATTAAGTTTTTCCAAGAAAGATCAGTTACATCTTTTGCTCCAAATCGTTGCGGAACAGTGTCTGTTGCTGGAGCAGCATACGGATCAGCAGTTGGATCAAGCATTAATTTAACCTCACTCGTAACTGCTTCCATATTGGTAAGTCGACCCTTTTTCTCCAAATTGGAATAATACGTGTTTGGAAATGCCAATAGAATGTGAAAATGCTTGGAATATGGCAAATAGTTTAAGAAAGCGAAAACAATTCCAACATGTCCCCACCAACCAATGCGCTCTAATAGATGTAAGGTTGCGACATCCATTCCGTTGAAAATATTCCCGCCAATTAACGAAGAAATCGTGAAACCAAACGAACCTGTTGTTTCTCCTACATGTGAGGCACCTTGCAAGTACAATGCTTCATCAGCTCCATTCATGGTGAAGATGAACATGACTAACAAAAATTCCCCCAATAAAATGAGGTTCGCATCTAAGCTTGGGAAACCTTTTAATTCAGGCATTTGAAAACGAGCAATGCGCATGATATTTCTTCGCGCTAAAAAAGCAAAAGTTGCAATCAATGCAAAAAGTGATAAAATTTCAATGAAGCTAATCATGAAGGTGTAAAATCCTCCTAATGAACTATGAAAGATGCGGTGATTCCCAGAAACACCATCAGCAATGATTTCAATTAACTCGATTTGTGTAATGACAAACGCTGCATAAATTGCTAAGTGCAATAACGCAGGAACTGGACGTGCAAACATTTTTTTCTGTCCAAGCGCTACTAAAAGCATGGTTTTCCAGCGTTCACCTTTGTTATCAGAACGATTAACATCGCGACCGAGGTTAATGTTGTAACGAATCTTCCAAATGTTCCAGCCAAAAAATCCAAAACCTGCCAAGCAAATGACACTAAAGACAATAGAAGCTACCATAATATTAGTTTAGTCGGGAATAGAATCCAACAGTTTACGTAATTTTCTTTCATCAGAACCAGACAACTGAGCACCTTTCGATTTTGCACCTAGAACGGAGAAATGAATGTAACGTTCAGGATGCAATTGAAGGTCATTGACCAAATCTTGCAGTTCTATATTGGTATTAACCAATTCATTGTACAATTGTTCATCGTGCAATAATTTCCCTAGCGTTCCTTCGCCTTTATTCGCTGCATCCAACGCATCGTTTAACTTCTGAATTGTCTTATGCGCATCTTCCACTACACCTTTGTAGTTAACCGTCAGAAGGTCGTCTGAGATCTTTTTCGTATTCCCAATAATTCCAGCGATTTGCTCATTACTAGCTCGGAGATTTGCAGAAATACTTTCAACGTTGCTCATGATTTTAGCAAGCTTTGCTTTCTCCGAAACAACCAATCCTTCTACTTCAACAGCGACGTTTCCGAAACGTTTAATGGCAATCTGGATTTCAATCATCGATGATTCAATCTCAGAAGTTGCTGTGGTGTCCCAAAAAGCACTGATGGAAGTCACTGTACGATCAACTGTACTGATTAATTCCTTGAATTTTTGAATAACGGGATCAGCATACGTTTTTAATTGAGTAAGTAAATCTTCGTCTACTTCACCTTGAATGCGTTCACCTTGTTTATAGAAACCTTTTGAAAGATCAGAGCGAAGATCCAGAATAATTCCTTTGGTCAATGGGTCAATTGAACCAATCAAGACTTTAGAACCACGCGGAATTCGAATCTTATCGTCTTGGATGGTAAATCGCACTTTTACTTTAGACAGTGAATCTTCAGTTCCTACATAGTCAACGGATAATACTTTACCAATGGCAACACCATTGACATAAACCGAAGTTGCAGGTGCTAAATTCCCTGAATTGGGGAAATAGGCTATGTATTCGTCATCACCACCAAAAAAACTATTCCCTTTCAGGAAGTTAATTCCCGCAACGAGTAATCCGATAGCAAGTAAGGTAATAATTCCAGCTTTTAATTCTTTTGGAAGTTTCAAAACGCTTATTTTTCTGCTAATTTAATAGCTTTTTCTAAACTAATACGCTCTCCATTTTGAAAAGCTACAACAAATGCATTCGAAAAGCCTTTCTCTCGCAATTCATTTTTGTATTTATTGGCTGCGGCAAGATCATTTTCAAACGAACCAATGGTGTATTTATACAAGTTATCTTGCTTATATTCAAACACAGATAGTCCCTTGAATCTTGCAGAAGATATTGAAACTTTTGTATCGGAGGTTTCTACTTGTACTCGGAAAATAACTTTGGAACTCACTTCTTTTTCTGCTTCTTTTTCTTTGTCAACAGGATTAATTGGTGTTGGTTTACCCGTCGTTGTTTTTTGATCTACACCTTCCAACTCACTTTTGTATTTTTCAAAAGCTGTAAACATTGCATTCGCCATTTTACGTTGGCCTGTAGAATCTGCTAAGAATTTTTCTTCATCAGGATTGGTTAAAAAACCTGTTTCGATCAATACACTTGGCATGGTTGTTTTATAGAGCACTAAAAATCCAGCTTGTTTGACACCACGATCAAATCGACCCAAACTTTTAAATTCCGCTTGTAGTTTTCCTGCAAATGAAATGGATTGATCTAAGAAAACAGATAATTGTAATTGGCGTGCAATGATGGCATCGGGTGACATATCGAAATCTTTGTATTTATCACCTTTATCATCTTCAAAATTGATGACGCTATTTTCACGATCTGCAATTTTTGCTTGAGCATCTGTTTTATGTAAACCTAATACAAATGTTTCGGTCCCATTTGCTGTTGCCGAAGCTGAATTAGCATGGATACAAATAAATAAGTCAGCATTTGATTTGTTAGCAATATGTGCCCGTTCATCTAATTCAACGAATACATCTTTATCGCGTGTATACACGACTTTAATTCCCGGATACTTCGCTTTGATTTGCTTGCCTAGCATCAATGCCATGGACAAACAAACTGTTTTTTCATGTGCAGAAGCTCCATGACAACCTGGATCTTTACCTCCATGTCCTGCATCAATAACAACTGTTTTGATGGTTTGCAGATCAACTTCGTCTCTCAATTCAACAGATCCGAATGAAAACAACAAGAGGATTGGCGCAAATGCCACAACCCATTTTAGAATACGAATGTTCTTTTCCATGTGCTTCAATTCTAGTGTAATTACCAATTATAAAGGTAATGCATCCGTTATTAACAAAAAGGGAGCCATTCTTAAACTTTTCTTCTCTAAATTGTTAATAACTGTAGTTTTGAGTTACTAAAAGCTATTATAAAGCTATTATAATGAATAACTCTTTCTTAGCTATACAATGCAGAAGTGTTAATTAGATACAATCAACGCAGGAATTATCTCTACTCGCAGGTAATTTTTTAGCTTTGCACTCGTTATTAGCACAAGTTGTTTTCAAATCGCTCTACATATAGTAAAAGAATGCACTTTTCGTGGATGAAATTGTGTGTGCTTTTGTGTTTTCTAAGTGTATTTGTTGATCAATCGGTTGCGCAGGTGGAGAAAAAGGACACTGTCGTGATGAACAGTACTGATTTAGAATCCATTATCACCTACACAGCTCGCGATTCCATCTACTCGGATTTCAAAAAAAAACAGATTCATCTCTATGGAAATGCGCATTTGAATTCCGAAGGCGTTGATATGAAAGCTGATTATTTGCTCATTGACTTGGGCAATAATGAAGTCTTTGCAACTTACACGCTCGATTCTTTGGGCAATAGAGTTGGTTCACCTGTGTTTGTACAAGATGGTGACACCGTTAGAACAGCAAGTTTGCGCTACAATTTCAAAACACAAAAAGCGTATATAAAAGAGGTTGCCATTCAACAAGATGAGTTTTACCTTTCAATGGAAGTGGGAAAACGTCAAGCAAACGGAGAAATTCATTTTGTTCACGGTAAATTCACCACATGTAATTTGACTGAACCACATTACCATTTTTTCCTATCAAAAGCAGTGATGGTTCCAGACAAACGAATCGTAACTGGACCAATGAATTTATGGATCATGGGCGTTCCTACTCCACTCGGCTTGCCATTCAGTGTGATTCCTCAACGAAAAGAACGAGAGAAGACAAGTGGATTTATTATGCCACAATTTACGGCCATTTCTCCTTATGGATTTGGTTTGCAGAATTTAGGTTATTACTTCCCTATTGGAGATCGGCTTCAAACGACACTCTATGGAACCATTTATTCTCGCGGAAGTTTTGGCCTCAATTCGAAAACAGATTATGCGGTCCGTTATAAATTTACAGGATCGTTTGAAGGTGGTTATCAGTTTTTCAGAACAGGTTTTCCAAGCACTGATCATATCAATAATATCGTTGTAAGATGGAATCACCAACAAGATGCGAAAGCGAATCCAAAATGGTCATTTAATAGTGGCATTAATTTCAACTCGAACAGCACCAATAAACAAACGCTTAATCCACAAAACACACAATACTTTAACAACACCTTAAATTCCGATATTTATTTAGGTAGAAACTTTATTGGGAAGCCGCTTTCAATGAATTTAAAAGCATCGATGCGTCAAAATTCAAGCAGTGGAGTTGTTTCGTTGAATAGTCCAGACTTTAAGTTGAATGTGACCCGATTTTATCCATTCAAACGCAAGAAAGTAGTTGGGAAAATTCGCTCCTATGAAAGCATTGGGATGACTTATTTCTTGGATGCAAGCAATCGTGCTGATTTTAAAAACGAAGTACTCTCCAACGGTGATTTTAAGACCATCGGAGAATCGTTTAGAAACGGAGCAAAACATTCTACCAGTTTACAATGGACGATCAATCTTTTGAAAAACACTGTTCGTTTTACACCTTCTGTCAATTATAGTCAGAAGTACAATTTCCAATCCATTGTGAAATCGGTTGATCAATTAACGGACACGTTAATTGTAGATTCTATCAGCAAAGGACTTTTTAGTCATTCATTTTCCTCAAGTGGTGCAGTAACAACGAATCTTTATTCTTATTATAAGTTCATTGGCAAACGGAAAACCGTGTTGCGTCACGTACTAACACCAACAGTTAGCTTTACTTATACGCCTTCTATTCAAGGAGCAATAAGTAGCTATGCCGATACAAGCGGAAAAGTCTTCGTATACTCACAACTGGAGAGAAGTGTGTATGCAGAGTCGTATTCCAAAAGTAGTGGACGTATTGATATTACCTTAAACAATAGTTTCGAACTCAAACAGCGAAGTGAAAAAGACACAGTTACAGGTTTCCGAAAATTGCGGATCATTGACAACTTTATTTTATCCACTTCTTATGATATTTTCAAAGATTCCTTAAACTGGAGCAATTTGAATATAGGGATGGTTATCAACCCAATCGATGTTTTTAATATCAATATCCGTGCTACTCACAGTTGGTATGCTTGGGATCCAACAACTGGTGTTTCCAATTCAAGTTACGCTGTAAATACGGGGCAAGGGATTGGTAGATTGACTGACTTCTCCGTTGCAACTAGTTGGACATTAACCTCAAAAGAAAGTCGAGATATTCTACAATCTCAACAACAAGAAATGAGTTCTGTTTGGAATCCACAGTATCAAAATTGGATGATAACACCTTCACAAATAGTTAGTTTCGCCATTCCATGGAAGTTAAGCTTTAATCACATTCTTTCTTACGGTCTCAATTCAGATCCTACGAAATTTGCATCACGCAAGTATCTACCTACCAATACCTTGAGCGTAACAGGTGATTTGACTTTAACTGAAAATTGGAAAATTACAGCCACCACGTATCTTGATGCAAAGTCAGGGAAAGTTACCAATACAAATTTGACACTTTACCGCAATATTCATTGTTGGAATGTGTTGTTTAATTGGACACCAATTGGAACCAATAAAAACTTTATGATTACAATTCGTGGAAATGGAAGTGCATTGAGTAATGCTCAGTTTAAATTGCAGCGACCTCCGTTAGTTTTGTAAAAGTTTGTAAGTTTTGTGAGTTGATGAGTTTGTGAGTTCGTCTTAAACTCAAAAAACTTATGAAACTCAAAAAACTCAAAAAACTACCGCGGTTTCATCACTCTGGCCATTTCACGCTTATCGTCTTTTTCTTTCAAATCGTTGCGTTTATCATGGAGTTTTTTACCTTGTCCACACCCAATTTCTAGTTTTGCCCATCCCTTTTCAGTGAGGAACAATTTCATGGGAATAATGGTATTTCCTTTTGTGGCAACGAATTTTTCGAGTTTTTTTATTTCTTTGGAATTCAACAACAATTTGCGATCAACACGTGGTTGATGGTTGTAAAACGAACCATTTTCATACGGTGTAATATTCATGTTTCGAATAAAGACTTCACTATCAATCACCACACAATAGGCTTCCATGATACTTGCTTTACCATTTCTGATACTTTTTATTTCAGTACCACCAAGCACCATACCAGCAGTGAAAGTATCTTCAATGTGATACTCAAATCGTGCGCGTTTATTCCGTATGTTGACTTCGTTTTTAGACATTTGTCGTTATTAGTACTGTACGTGTTCCCCATGCTTTAAGACCTCTATAAAAATAGTAGAGCGTCACCAACATTAATAAATGACTCAAATCATCTTTATTCAGCCAGCGATGAGGATTGAGTTTCATTGTGAAGATAAAAACCGAAGGTAGTGAAACGATTACACCTATCACCATGAATCGCATTTCAATTATTCCACGTTTCAATAAAAACCATCCAAATACACCTGCGTAAACGAGGTAAGTTAAGATTGCATCAATTGCAATAAAGATGAATTTTTGGGTGATCAAAGCCAACGCCAAAAGAACGATGCTTTTAATAAGAACTAGCCAACTTGCATATTTTTTTGGTTCAACTGCAGAAATAATGGAAAGCATTCCTTTAGCAGCACAGGCATTACCAATTGTACCAACTATCCAGCAAGGAAACTTTCCTGGAATCCCAAAATACAGAAAGAATGCATGACCCATCGCACCGAAAATGGTAGAAATTCCAAAAATTAGGAAGAATAATCTCCACCAATAATTGGCTTCATCTGTTAAATTTCTTAATCGATAGTATGCAAAAAAACAAAAAATAGAGACTAGTAAATTAGTCACAACAGCTATTGGTTCCTGCAAATGCAAACCAAATAACTCAAATTTTATCGGATCCATGGCGCAAAATTAACACCTCAACGCTGAAAAACAAATTCCAATCGTTTTGTAGTCTTTGCGTACTTTTGAAACATGAATATTCCATCACGCTTTTTAGAAGATGCTGTTGACCAATTAAGTTCTCTCCCAAGTATTGGTAAGCGTACAGCTTTGCGGTTGGTTCTCAATCTATTGCAACGCAGTGACGATGAAGTGGAACAATTTGCTAGGGTATTTCTTGAGCTCAAACAGAATCTGAAAAGTTGTGTGAAATGTGGGAATATTTCTGACACAGAAATTTGTCATATTTGTAATAATCCTGCTCGTAATCAGCAATTGGTATGCGTCGTAGAAGACATTCGGGATGTCATGGCCATTGAATCTACTGGTACTTACTCAGGTTTATACCATGTTTTGGGAGGAATTATTTCACCGATGGATGGAATTGGCCCAAATGATTTGTTCATTCTTCCTTTAATTGAAAAAGCTCAGGCTGGTTTATTGGATGAAATTATTTTGGCTTTAAGTCCAACAATGGAAGGCGATACCACGAATTTCTACCTCTACAAAAAACTTACTGGAATTTCAGTTACTATTTCTACCCTTTCACGTGGCATTGCGATTGGTTCAGAATTACAATACGCCGATGAGCTCACCTTATCTCGCTCAATTCAACAACGCACACCTTTTAGTCTTTAATTTTAGAACGACTAGAGAGATAATCTGTTATTTTTGAACAGATTTAATAGTAAACCAAACAAGAATCTTATGGGATTAATGAAAGAATTCAAGGAATTTGCCATGCGTGGTAATGTTATCGATTTGGCTGTCGGAGTTATCATTGGCGGAGCTTTTGGTAAAATTATTAACTCCATTGTAGCTGACATCATTATGCCGCCAATTGGCGTATTGATTGGTGGTGTGAAGTTTACTGACCTAAAATACAACCTTATAGATGCAATAGCAAAACATTCGGAGCCTGTTCTAAAGAATGGCGAAAAAGTTTTGGATAAAACTGGAAAAGTTCTGATGCAAGAAATTGCTGAAGTTCCTGCGGTTTCAATCAATTATGGAAACTTTTTTCAAATGGTCTTCGAATTTCTTATTGTTGCGTTCTCAATTTTCATGGTGATTAAAATGATGAATCGCATGTCTAAATTGCGTAAAAAAGAGGAAGAAGCTGCTGTTGTTGCTGCCGATATTGAACCAATTCCAACAAGAGAAGAGGTTCTTTTGAGTGAAATTCGTGATTTATTAAAGAACAAATAATACGCTACATAAAACAGCTTTACTTTTAGTTGAATAAACCTGTTTCATGAGTGTTTACTGAATATATAGCAGTATCTTAACGCCAGTAAAACACGTTGTATTTGTATTGAATCTTGAATAAGTCTACGTTTTTTTTCTTCTATTTTGTGAGATTATTAAAATTTATATATCTTCGATTTATTAAGTAACTTTTATAATTAAAGAGAAACCCAAGATTTTTCTTGCTATCATGACAAGTATTTTTGTTGCAAAGCTCGACTTCAATACAACTGACGAGGAGTTGAAGTCCCTTTTTGAAAGACACGGTAAAGTAAACCGCGTTACTATCGCGAAAGACCGTGAAACAGGTAAACCCAGGGGGTTTGCCTTTGTAGAAATGCCCAATGAGGCAGAAGCCGATGCTGCTATTGAAGCATTGGACGAATCGACTATTAATGGCAGAACAATTGCCGTTAAAAAGGCTGATGATCGTGGTAAACCAGGAGGTGCTCCTTCTAATGATCGCTCTTCACGCCCTGATTCTAGACCAGCTCGTCCTGATAATCGTCCTTCTGGAGATAGACCTGTTTTCAATAAATCAGAGGATGTTCCTGTAAGACCAGGTTTTGATGCAGATGATAGCATTCCTGCAAAAGAGGTGATTCCTGTTAAAACTGATCGGAAAAAAGAAAAAGAAAAGGATGCCTTTGTTAAAAAAGACAAAGACAATCCGAAACAACAAAAAATGCCAGCTTATAAAAAAAGCGGAAAAGCACCAAAGTTTTTTGATGAAGATGATGAGGATGAAGATTGGAATTTAAATAGAAAAAGCTCATCCGGTTGGGATGACGACGATGAAGAAGAAGAATAATCGTTTATATACTTTAGAAATCCGCATTAGCGGATTTTTTTTTGATCTATAAATTGTTCCGTGTTTGGCGTAAATCTGGATTATTGAGAACAAAAAAACAATTACACTGATTTTTTATCTCTCGGATCGTTTGTCTTTTGGAACATTGATGATACCGCAACCATCAACAATCCAATTTCCATTTTCTTCAACAAGTTTCATTGTCAATTTAAATTCTGGTGAATCGATTCCCTTTACTAGTAGATAATTTGTTTTTTCGTCAAACGAGTCAAACTTAAAACCTAAGCTAGGATAGTCTTGCGCATCTAGCAATGGGTCAGCATCAAGACCAATTTCTGGATCTTGCTTAAAAGCTTCGTCAACGATTCGTTTAAACTCTTCTTTAAAGCTTGTTGTTGCCAAATCACTTGCTTGAACCCATTCAACCATACCAACTGCTTCGCTCATTTTATTTGAATTTTCTACGTAAGCATTTATGAAGACTATCGCATTTTCCACTTTGTCTTCGGTTTTAACAACCGTTTCTTCTGTTTTACTATCAGTAGGTTGAGTTGTTGGATCGTTCTGTCCACAAGCAGCTAAAACTAAAATGGAGCATATTGCTAGTTGTTTTAATCTATTTATCATCTTAAAATTACTGTTATCGGATTGGATATTGAAATTTGGTTTCTAATTAAATCTTAAGGTCAAAGTTATTAATTGATACCACTAATGTTTGATTAAAAATCATAATCTCCAATACCTTTTCAATTGATCTTACTTTTCTAACCTGCGCTGACGCTTGGACTTCGAATTGTATCCAATTCTCTTTCCGCAAAAGAAAAGTAAGCAAAAGAAAACTCGACGCTGTTTGTCCGTCAATGCGCTCCAATTGCGGAATTGCGTCCGCCAATGGCGGAGATCCCGAGGCGGGCTTCCTCATCCTTCACAAGCGGTGCTTGCTCTTCCGCATTCCACTGCATTCCACTTTTTCCGTTCAAAAGGCGTCATCCTTCAAAATCAAATTTCGTGAAATCTATAAAGAAGCCCACAATTTGAAATTCACATTGATATCAATATCATCAAAGATTTAATACTAATTACAATATAGTTTATCTGAAACTAGTGATTTGTTACCAAAGTGAACTAGAATTTTCCCAACAGCTTATACGACGTTCATTTTAGAACCAAGCAAGTTCTCATAAAGCTCAACTTGATTCAATCACTATTGCAATGATTAACTCAATTGCAATAGTTCTTCAGATTCATAAATGTCTGATTCTACCCTAATATAATTGTTTTTCAACGGCTTATGAGGAGAAAACATCCGTTCAATTGCCAAACGTGCCAATAAATAACTGATTGTTGATTCCGCTCCTTGGTTGAGGTTCACATTATGCTCTTCTACTCCATCGTAACAGCCACCTGTGCATGGGTTATAAACGATCTGATTTAAATGATTTTTGCCAAGAAACCAATTAAACGCAATGATCGCTGTTTGTTTATACGCTTCTTTTTCAAAAACGCCGTAAAACTTTTCTAATGCCAAAACAGTGTATGTTACATCAATAGGCTGCTCACCTCCAATTGCAGTTTCAGTAACTTCATCTTTCACATGCCAACCTTTATTAGAGATCACTTTTAGTTTACCATCTACGACTACTTTTGAGAGTAAAAAATCAAAACTTTCCAATGCGATTTGTTGATATACCTCATTCTTGGTACTTAAATAAGCACAAAGCATCGCTTCAGGCAAGAGGCTATTCCCGTAAGTCAAATAATTTTCAAACCAATGCCAATTTGTTGTTTTCTCATGCTTATACATTTGCGTCAATCGATTGGCTAGTGTTTGAAGTAACTCGAAATGCTCTTGTTTATTTTGATAATGCAGGCCTTTGATGATAAAAGCCATTGCACGAGTAGAATGAATCTTGTGTAACTGTGGGATTGCTCTTTCTATTAAATTCTCTGCTTCATTTGTTAAATTAATGGGCAACACATGCTTTAATGAACATACATACCCTAAGACCCAAATAGCCCTTCCATTACTGTCATCCAGGTTTTCTGAATAATTTTGATCGGTAAATTGGTTGTTTTCATCCACATAATTTAAAAACGTGCCATCTGATTGAATGCAGTGTTTTATAAATTGGAGATACGTATTGATGAGTGATAAATCATTTTTGTTTTGAAATCGCTCATAATGCTGACAGATAGCGTTCAAGGCTCGCGCGTTATCATCCAACGTATAACCTGAATGGATATCTGGACTTGAAATTTTGGCAAACTGAATCATCCCAATAGGCGTTGTCATCTTTTTGATATGATTTAAATTTACTGCAGGCATTCTATAATTTAAATTAAATGCGCCAACGGTTAATTCTTCAAAAAGGATTGCATGTGCAATTGCAGAGTTTTGCCAAGCTGTTGAAGCCATTTTATGAAAACTATTGATCGAAATCTCCGTTCTTAATGTTTCATTGTCTAATAATGAAACAATGGCTTTGGATAATTCATTCGGATTTTGAAAGTCTACAATAATCCCATTGTGATTCCCCAACACTTCTTTCGCATGAGGAATAGGTGTTGAAATAACAGGACAACCACAACTCACTGCATAAGAGAATGTACCACTAACGGCTTGATTCGGATCTTTGGAAGTAAACAAATAAATGTCAGATAATTGAAGGTATTCCAAAAGAATCGGTAATTGAAGGTACTCATTTACGAACAAGACATGATCCTCAAGATTCAGAGCAATTACTTTTTCTTCCAACATTGTTCGGTATTTTTCACCTTCCTCTTTTACAAGTGATGGATGTGTTTTACCCAAAACCAAGAATAGTACTTCAGGATGGGTTTGAATAACAGTTGGTAATGCCTCTAAAGTTGTCTCAATACTTTTACTTGGTCCTAAAAGCCCAAACGTGGATAATACTTTTCGATCGGAGAATTGATAGCGCTGTTTTAATTTTTTACGTTCCAAAGGAGGTACCAAGTGCGTTCCATGCGGTATCACAGAAATCTTGTGTGCAGGAACATCGTATTGATCCATTAAAATGTTGGCAGCATTCGTCGTCATTACAATAATCGAAGAAGCAATTGTTGCCATATCATTCACTTTAGTAGTCAACGATTTCGATGGATTCGGCAAAACAGTATGAAATACAAATACGATTGGTTTCGAAATGATTTCAAATAGCTGTTTAAATTGATCAACCCTCTTGGCAAAAAAGCCGAACTCGTGTTGCATGATGACCAGTTTAACACGATCGTCTTTATTGATCTGAAAGGCCGTTTTCATGAACGAATTTCGAGATTCTGTGTTTAAAATATATGCTGGCTTTTGCTTATAAACATGCTGTTCCGTTTCTGATTCCAATGCACAAATACTGCATTTAAAAGAGTCTTCAAATTGGTCAGTAAGTGCATTAACTAGATCCTGCGAATAGGTTGCTATACCACATTCTCTTGGCGGAAAGGAAGTGATAAATAGAATTTCGGGTAGGCTTTTCAACTCCTCAATTGTCCCATTCTGATTAACAGTTAAAAGACTTTTAGCCGGTTCCGAAAAATCAATTGCTTTTACGGAATTTGTGAATGCGATGTCTGTAGTCATAACAGTTATTTTTTAAGTTTGTTTAATTTCAATTCATCTAGCAGCTCTTTTAAACTAACTGAGGCAACAGCAATTCGTTCATCAGCAGCACCATAATAAATGTAAAGCGTGTCATTTTCGAGTAAAGTTCCTGTAGGAAAACACACGTTGTTTACCTCCCCTTTCAATTCCCATTCTTTTTCTGGAAAAAACATAGGATAAGGCAAGCGCGCAATTTCTATTTGCGGATTGTTTAAATCGAGTAAAGCAGCGCAAGCAGAATAAACATATCCCTTTATTGTGTCGTGTACTCCGTGGTAAATAAGCAACCAACCATCCTTCGTTTCTATGGGAGGACAACCGCCACCTAGATAACTCACTTCATGATCATATTTGGGGGACATGACAACGTATTCATCAAAATGAAGCAAATAATTTTGCCAAAACTCAGTGGTTAAGTCTTCTAATTTCTCAAGTTCAACTACAATTTGAATATCTGGTTTAATGCGATGTAGAAAGCAGAATTTATTATTGATTTTTCTTGGAAAAAAAATCAAATTTTTATCCCACATAAACAATTTTCCATCTCGATTTTCGTGACTTCTTTGGTAATCGTTAAACCGAATGTATTTTTCATTCACCAATCCATCCACTTCCGTAAAATGCTTAAACTCTTCATACGTTATTTGTGGCACGATGATTCCACGTTTATCCCAATGCACCAAATCAGTTGAAGTTGCTAAAGCGCCCAATGCATTTGTACCATCATAAGCAGTATATGATAGGTAGAAAGTGCCTTCAATTACTACAATTCGTGGATCTTCTAAACCTTGGAATTCATAGTCAAATTGCGGGGAAAGCAATGGGGTTTCGTCGCGTTGACCCACCACTAATGGGGAAGACAATGTGCAATGACCAATGGTAGAATAATTGTCTTTGGTAACCGCTCGGTAAAATAAGTGAATCGTTTTTCCTACTTTTATTACACCTGGATTCAAAACACCTTCACATTCAAAAACATTAGTCGTTTTTCCTAGAAGTATGCCTAATTTATTAACGTTTAACATACCGTTACAGAATTTTACCGGTATTGTTTTTCTCGTTTTTCTTCATTGCTTTGTCAGCCTTTTTTTCTTTCGGTGTTTTGGAGGCAACTGTTTTATCGGATTGCTTTTTACCTTCTTTTTGCTTTGACATTTTATGTGTTTTTAAGGTGAATATTTATGTATCAATTGCCTAATCTTTGTGGATGCTCTTTATCAAAATGGCACTATAAAATTGCCACCTTATTCAACAAGGTGTGTTATACAATAAGCTGAAAAAGTTGCATTATTTGCAGGTGAATTCATGCACCAATGACATGACAATTAAAACAACAATTCGTGTAGTATTTATCTAATTTTCGGCAATAGATTAGTTACATCTGCCTTTGTACATAAACTTGTTCCATCTTTTAAAGTAGTTGCAGTACCAAAGGCAATACCCAACTTTAAACACGTTTCCAAATTTGATTCTTGCGCTAATCCAACTATGATTCCGGCTAACATACTGTCGCCTGCTCCTACTGTGCTGATTACATTTACTTTTGGTGGTTTTATCGTATGTGTTTCTTTCGCATTAAAAAGCATGGCACCTTGACTTCCGAGTGAAACCACCAGGTTTTCACACGTATTGTCCAATAAAAATTGGAGTGCGATCTTCCTCAAATCAGCAATTCCTACTGTTTTGTTTCCAGTTAAGATTGCAAACTCTTCTAAATTGGGTTTAATGAGAAAGAGTGGTTCTTTAAGTGCCATTTTGAGTGATTTCCCTGAGGTATCAACAATGAATTTTGCTTTTTTGGAAATAGCAATTTTTGACAGTTCATTAAAAATAGAAGAAGGTGCGTTTTGAGGTAAACTTCCACTTACAACAAGGAAGTCTATTCTTTTGAATCCCTGTAATTTAACAAAAAAAGAACTCCATTCTTCTGGGGTCAATTCATTGGTTGGCATGACAAACCGAAATTGTTTGTTCGAATGCTCATCAACTACTTCGATATTTTCTCTTGTTTTAGTTACTGTTGGAACGGCAATGTGCTTTACTTTTTCTGCGTTTAATGACTTTTCAAAAAAATCACGATTGCATTGATCTACCGCAAATAATGCGGTAACATCAACACCAAATCTAGTCAGAACGCGCGCTATATTAATGCCACCACCACCAGGATAACTCACTTCATCAAAGCATTTCATTTTGGTAGTTGGAATCAGTTTTTTTACCGACACACTTTTGTCAATACAAGGACTGAATGTAATGGTTACTACTATTTTATTCATTACTTCGAAATTATGCCTTATCGACTGATTCCATTACAAAATATAGTACGTGATTGTCTACGAAAGTTTATTACTGTTTCTTGCTGAAATGTTTCTTAACAAAGGCAATTTGAACGTTTTCCGACATCTTATCTGCGGATTCTACATCCAATACAATGTTCTTAAAATGATCATCTTTCATTAAATAATTGTGCAATTCTAGCTTCGCATCAGTTGGACCGAACAAGAGTACTTTATCATACTTAAGGATTTCTTTCCCTATGTTTTTATAATACTGACCTTGTTGATCTTGTTCTTTATTATGCATACCACTTTCACTATGACTTAACGCCTCTATCTTCTTTTGATGCGTAAATTCCGACTCAATCGTTTGATTGATTGTTCCGTCATTATTGTCAATTAAATTAGCGTTTGAATGGTCCATCCAAATTCCAAGACATTTTACTGTTTCCATCTTTAACTTATTAAGTTTAAAAACAAAGGTTCACAGAAATTAAATGAGAAGTGTTGTAGAATTCGTTGGTAGAATTGTATGATTCACTGATTTGCAAAACAGGTTTTATAAACCATGATCGTTTCGTTTTAATTGAATAATGTCACTGGCAATGCCTAATTCGAAACTACCTTTTTTGTTTTTATTCGTTTAATCAGTTTTACAATTTCGAACCAACTAACTGAAATAAAACCAATTCCTATGCAAATCGCCAATTGTGACAAGCTCAATGTTTCAAATTCAAAAAAAGCGGTGATTGGTTTAATATACAGGATGAGTCCAACTAGGGCAACCGTGATGAAAATGATCCATAACACCATCTTATTCTTATACTTCAATGTGGTAATTATGGAATAGTAAAATGATCGATTAACTAAGGTGAGGAAAATGTTTGCTACAATCAAAACGGTAAAAGTCATGGTTCTTGTCAATGCTTCATTGTAATCGTTAGATACGGAATAGTGATACACAACTAACGTTCCAATGGTGATCACCAATCCTTGTATGATACTGACAGATAGTTCATTCCAATTAAAAAAGGTAGTTGTTAATGCTTTTGGAGGCTGCAACATCGTATTTTTTTCCATTGGTTCATTTTCGTAGATAATGGAACAAGTAGGCCCCATGATTATTTCTAAGAAAATAATATGGATGGGAGAAAAAATATTGGGATAAACCCATCCCAATGCTAATGGCAGAAAAACGGTTAAGATGATTGGAATGTGAATGGAAATAATATATTGAATTGCTTTTTTTAGATTGGCATAGATCTTTCTGCCCATCGCAACAGCATTCACCATCTTCGACAAATCATCTTCCAACAAAATTAAGGAAGCTGCTTGTTTGGCGATCTCTGTTCCTTTTTTGCCCATTGCAATGCCAATATGTGCGGCTTTGAGTGCTGGACCATCATTCACACCGTCACCAGTCATGGCCACAATTTGATCGTTTGATTTTAAAGCATTGATAATTTTCAATTTAGCTTCTGGAAACATCCGTGTGAAAATGGTTGTTTGCATGACGCAGGTTTTCAATTCGTTTTCGTCCAGTTTCATCAATTCATCGCCTGTAATCGATTTTTCGTAACCTCTAAACCCGATTTGTTTTGCAATAGCTGTGGTAGTGACAGCATTGTCGCCAGTAATGATTTTCACCGAAATACCAGCTCTATAAAAATCTTCTAATACTTGTTGAATATTTTCTTTGGGTGGATCGTAAAATGCAATAATTCCTTTCAATGTAAATGGTAAATCTTGTTGTTTCTCAGGATAATCAGCATCTGTGAACGTTGAAACACCAACACCCAATACGCGAAAGCCTTCATTTGCGAGGGCTTCAATGGCTGTGAGTACTTGTTGCTTTTCGATCTCTGACAGGTTTGAAACTTCGATTAATCCTTCGGGCGCTCCTTTGGCTGCAATGATTTTAGTGCCTTTCGCATCTTCAAAAACGTGCGTCATCATTGGTGGTTTTCCACTTAACGGATATTCATGAACAAGTTTGTAGTTAGGTCGTTCATCTTGTTCAATCAGGTCTGTATAACTTTGGTGTAATGCCACTTCCATTGGGTCAAAAGGAATCGGTTCACTTGCCCACATGGCCAATTTGACCAATTCTTTTTCGTCTTCATTTAAGTCTTCATCCAGTTGATAAATTTTATTGCTTGAAAGCAAAAACAATTTCGCCAAACTCATTTTATTTTCCGTAATGGTGCCTGTTTTGTCGGTGCAAATAACGGTAGCACTTCCCAATGTTTCAACCGTTTTCATTTGCTTCACGACAATGCCCATTTTCATCAAACGCCAAGCTCCCAATGCCATAAAAGTGGTAAAAGCAACAGGAATTTCTTCGGGCAAAATACTCATCGCTAATGTGAGCGATTGCAACAAACTATTCAGTAGATTATGAGAATGCCAATAATTAATAGCCCAAACAATACCAAAAACAACTGCGCCCGTAATTGCCATTTTCTTTACGAAATTTGCAATTTGAATCTCCAAGGGTGTTTTTTCTTCACTGATACTTTCCAAACTCGTTCCAATCTTTCCCAATTTGGTTTCATTTCCAATAGCCGTTATGGTTGCAATGGCTAAACCACTTGCTACAGTTGTACCACTATAAATACAGTTGTCGTCTTTGGTTTTATCTTTGAAAACAGCAAAGGATTCGCCCGTAAGGATGGATTCATTCACTGAAAAATCATTGGAATGCTCAATACAACCATCTGCTGTAATCGAAGTTCCTTCTTCTACCATTAGACTATCACCAACTACTAAATCTTCACTTTTGATTTCTTCCAATTTTCCGTTGCGAATTACTTTGCAATTGGGTTGCGAAAAATCCTTTAACTTTTCTAATGCATTTTTACTCCTCGAGAATTGATAGAGAGAGATGGAGGTTTGAAATACGATCGCAGCGGCAAGGAAAATTCCGTCACCCGTTTTGCCACTGATAAAATAAATGGAAGAAGCTACCAACAATAAAATGATCATCGGCTCTTTCAAAATGCGCTTTAACGTATCTAAAAAGGTGTTCTCTTTTTTATAATTTAATTTATTTATCCCATATTTTTTCCGTGCAAGTACTACCTGTTCAGTGTTTAAACCTTCTATGTTAAACTGATTTTCAGCCATTCGTTTTACTATTTTATCATTCAAAAAATAAAATCCACTATTACTTCATGTGTAGCTGAAGGCAACTAGCTAATGCAACACCTAAATTCAAGGCTACTAAAAAACTCAACTGAAGAGCAAATCATCGTTTTAGCATTTTCAGTTAAAGTTCGTACCATTGAGTCCATTTACACCTGATGAAAGTCATCAATGAAGATGATTCATAACACATTTATGACCTACACCAGTTATTCACTTTTTTATTTCCAATCAATCATCATGAAACCTTGTTCAAATGTAGGATCAAACGCATCTGAATGGTTACACGATTTATCTCAAAACTTACAAGATTCACACGCTTGACTTGAATTAAACTAGCGATGATTCTAAAGAAATAATTATTTCGAGCTGGCTGAAACTGCTTCCCTATTCTGCTGTTCTGTAAGGATTTCATTCAAATAGGGTTGCGTTATTTTTTCAAGTTCATCTTCGTTGATATCCAATACATGTGGATTCGTAATTAATTTCAACCATGGTTTAGGTGAACCAAAATCATACTTCCCAAAAATAATAACTGGAGTTCCCTTCACCTGTACGGTAGTGCTATTGGTTAACACCCATTGATCTGCCCAATTGTAGAGAAAGTACGCATCCATTTCCTGCAGCCGTAAACAAGAATGAGAAACTGGATAACCAGGCAAACTATATTGATGCCAACCTACACCCGCTTTATTTAGGATGTTAAAATTCCAATGGAGGATCCAATTATTATTGATCGTACTTCTTGTAACCTTTGCTTTCCAATTGGTATAGAAAAGTCCCGTTGGCGTCAACTTTTTTTCTCTCCCCATATTCGTTGGACCTGTAAGGACTAGCTTCCCTTTTTCATAAGCGGCAAATGTTTGAGTTGGATACGAGAAAAAAATAATTTTAGTAATGTCTTTCAGGTAGCTCACTTCCAATGGAAAGGGCAAGTAATTTGCAAGAGCATAACTTAAATTCAATGGAACAACAACCGAATCCATGCGTGGAAAATTAGACCGATCGGTTCTGTTAAGGGCAAATACAATTTGTTGCTGTAAACTATCTGTTGGATGATTCAATAACCATTGTTTGGGATCTTGGATTTCGTAAGTAGTTGTTGATTTTTCCAAAACATCCATTTCTGGAGATGTAGACGTGGGTTGAGGTTTTGTTTGAGTACTTCTCTTTTTATCAATCTGATCTTGGTCTGGTTGGCAGGATGAAAAAGCAAGAATGAGACTCAAAGCAATCAGCGTTTCCTTCAATGTTGGGTTCATACAACAAACTTCGCGGTTTACGTTTTGATGCGTGTTACATTATTCTTTAAAATGTTGCTTAATTGCCACATTCATGAAGAACTTTTATCTAGGTTCTACTGAAAAAGTCAGGTAAGGCGATAACTTCACAATCGGTCAATTCTCCTAATAGTTCAATTTGATTGTAATTTAAATTATTGATAAAAATCACACAATCAGCCTTTGTATTATAGCACAATTCCTTTAATTCAAGTGCTTTTCCCTTGCTTATATAAGTTGACGAATCTAAAGGTAAATTTATTTTTTTAGAACCACCAGGCATTTTACTTCTTGAGACTCCTCTCCTTTGAAATAATTGACCAACGATTTCTCCTCCATGTTTAATGAGGTCATTTTCCAATTCTAAAAATAGATTATCAGATAGATCAATCTTAGATGAAATCAAACCAGCGATGACAATTCTCTTGTTTAAAAGTTGTGGACGAATGATGACTTGATGTTTATCCATTTGCTTTCATTCTTTTGTTTCGGGAACACTAATTCGTTCTCCTTCTTAATCACCTCCGCCACATCCACCGCCGCATCCACTTCCTGAGCAACCTGAACAACCAGAATCACCGCCGCAACCTGAAGAACAGCCTCCACCTCTTCCTGATTTTTTAAAAAAATCGTATAAAAAAAGAAAGAGAAAAACAGCAATTATTACCATCGCCACATTTTTATTTTCTGTTGAAGTCGCTTGAATAGAAAATAACGAAATGGTAAGAATACTAGCAAGAACAAAACGTTTGCTCTTAAATCTTGGTCTACGAAACAACCAATAGTTTTTTAGGTTTACACGCTGAAATTGAATGTCTGAAAACCTTGTTTCATTGTCTGGCCAAATTTCTTTCGGCGCTTCAGAATTAAATTTCTCTTGATATAATTGAAGGGTCTCTGTATAAAAATCGTTGAACTTTGCATTTTCTGATTGTCCACCTTTTGTTGGGTTATGATGAATCTCTTTTGAAATGGTCTGTTCACACAGGTCTTTCCAATAAGATCTTGTATACGTTAAATGCAAATGCCAAACTTGGTCCACTTGATCGGATGGCGTAACTCCCGTCTTGGTGATACAACAGAGAAAGATGAATTTTTTATACTCTTCGATTGCTTTTTTAGCAAATGAGCGTGTCCAACCGTTTTCACGAGCGAGTCGTTGAGAAAATTTAAAAGCAGCACCATCATCGTCGATCTTAAATGCCGCTATTTTTAGCCAAAGGGCGTTTTCTTCTTCTGTCAAATCGATTGTTTTGTTAGTATTCACTTCGTAATATCTTTTCCATCTTTCTTCCTTTGGCCAATTCGTCAACTATCTTGTCTAAATACCGCACTTGTTTGGTTAATGGATTTTCGATTTCTTCAATTCTATATCCGCAAATTACTCCTGTAATGAGGTGACTGTTTGGATTCAACGTTGCCTGTTTAAAGAATGTTTCAAAAGTTGCTTTCTCATCGATGAGTTCTTGCAGTTTTTTATCATCAAAACCAGTTAGCCAAGCTATTACTTGATTCAATTCTTCAACTGTTCTGCCTTTCTTCGTCACTTTTGTAATATATAGCGGATAAACCGTTGCGACGATCATTTTTGCAAAACGCTCATCATGCTCTGGAGTCGTATTCATACTATTTTAATCGTTCTAATTGACCTTTTCTTTTCACGATATTCTTATAATCCCACTGGATTTCTCTTGACTTTTTAATCCATCTTTTTAAGTCGACTTCATTAATTTCAGTAACATGAGTGTAGAATATCGAAGCATCTTTGAATTTCTCACCTTTAATAGATAGATTTTCTTCGTCAAAGTCTCCCCCACTCCAAAACATCAATTTGATACCTGCTTTTTGTTTGCTGTACCCAACAACAGGATTGCCTTCTAAAAACCAAACAGGATGTGCATGCCAAATTTTGCTTTCTGCTTCTGTCAATTCGTCATCTATGATCGCTGAAAGACGGTCGCAAATTTCTTTGTCTTCAGCAATATGGTTGCCATTGTAAGCGTTTATTTCAGTATTCATACCGTCTGTATTAAAGGTTTTGTTGTCTTATCATTTCGTTTTGATGGGAATCCAAATTTCTTCTTCTGATGCTGGGTCACCGTTTTTATACTTATCGCCCAAAACGTCAAAATGGGGTCTATTATCTAACAGGTAATCCGAATGAGGCAACCATGTTCCAAAAATGTATTGAAAAATGGAATTGTCCGTACTCAAACCTTTGTATTCAAAAACGGCATAAAGTCCACTTGTTAAAACAAACGTTTCCATTTGGATTGGCACGTTATCAAAATCAGTAACTTCAACTGTTGCCCACTTTTCAAACTCATTTGTTGGTTTAAAATCTGCAAAGTAGGTTGATTTATATACCTGCATTGATATTAAATCGTTCGTAAGATTATTGGTTATTTCGCTACGTCTTTGCATGAATTCCTTCCAAAGTTCACCAGTCTTGTTATTAGTCAAACTCATTGTAAGTCGGATGCCAACTATTTTTTTTTCATTGAGTTGTTCTATTCTTGTTTTCATTTCCATGCTGGCATTTAAACGGTTTTCTTTTACACTTGTAACAAACTCAGTCTAACACATTTTTTGATAAAAATAAGCGATTTATGAACTCCATTTTCAATTAATGCTCGGTTTGGTGAAATGCTTCATTGTTAGCGTTCATTGATTTCTTCGATTAAATTTGTCCTTTATAGTTTGGATCAAAATCTACCATCCATTCAATGCCATATTTGTCTCTAAACATGCCAAAGTAAGAACCCCATGGGCTGTCAGAAATAGGTATTTCAATTTGTCCTCCTGCCGAAAGTCCATTGAATAATTTATCTGCTTCTTCCTTGCTTTCTGAACTAATGACAATTTTGCTTCTATTCTCATTTTCGTTTGTTCGTCCCAGTATTTCAGGTACATCATTCGCCATTAAAACACTTTTACCGATTGGTAAAGCAATGTGCAATATCTTATTAGCTTCATGCTCTGCTACAGGAAATTCAGTACTTGCTAAATCTTTGAAACGCATTACTTTTGCGAACTCTCCGCCAAATACTGATTGATAAAATGTGAATGCTTCTTCGGCATTTCCGTTGAAGTTGATGTGAGGATTAATAAGTGCCATAATTTCATCTATTTAATTCTTGGATGCTATGCTATTTTGGATAGCTTCCTTTAGTATTTCTAACTGAATATCCCTAATTGATTAAATTGTAGGTTTGCCCTATTACTTATTCCGTTTTTCCTTTAAACGTAGCGTAAATAGCCATTGCATGTCCGTGCCCCAATTCAAATTCTTCTTTTAGCCAATTGGTAATTTCCGTTGCCTTTACTTTTGGATTGAGTTTGTCATCAATGATAAATTCTTTTTTTTCTGCCAATTTTTTAAAGTCTTCGGGAGTCTTACCAGTCTTGGCCTTGATGTTGTCAATGTAGGCTTGAAACGACATACTATTTAAATTTTAGGTGAGTTTAATTTATGATAGTAACTATATGAAACTGCTAAAATGGCTAATACAACCAATGGAAAAAATGTTTGTCCATTTATTCCATCAACTGCTCCGTGACTTATTGTTGCAAAAATAAAATCAAAAGTAAATCCGGCATAAGCCCATTCCTTTAATCGTTTCGGTACTTGGGGAATAATTAATGCCATTACGCCTAATACTTTAAAAACAACTAATACATTTCCAAAATATTCAGGATAGCCCAAATGTCTAATTCCTTCTTTTGCTAATTCGGTTTGTGAAGTTAATGCTGGCATTACTCCTTCAAATAAAGCGATGATTATTGTCGCAGTCCAAAATAGTGCTTTTTCCTTCTTCATTTTCAATGCTCGTTTATTCGTTACTGATCTATTGTTGAGTTTCATCACAATGACCGCTAACGTAAGTCAATTCGTCTAAAACCCATTATTCGGATTCAAAACTAACCGTTTCTTTGAAAAATAGAACTCTTTTGAGAATTGTTTAAAGCATGTATTTTTAAACTATTGTAGGGGTGGAAGAATGAAAAGAGCTAAAATAGCTTAAACAAGTCTTGAAGCTGGACTTGCGAATGCACCAATTGGTTTACATTAATTGAACTGAGATCATTGTTCCTATTTAATCGTCCGTTTCGTATTCTGAATTTTCAGATGGAATACTCGCACCAGTTGAAAGTTCAGTATGTCTTATTTGACCACCGAGGTAACCTGTTCTGGCAACTATCCCAAAACTAATAAGCGCGATGAATAAAATCACAAATGCGGTTGTTCTTGTCAAAGGCGATTTTCTCAAAGTCAGGAATACACCTAATGTAGAAGCGACTCCTAAGATGATTAAAGAGATTAAAGCAAATAGCGCAAATTCTTCATGCTCTTCAATCGTTGCTTCTAGAACACCTTGAATATTTTCAACTGTTTCTTCGGCTGCTTCACCCGTTAGATAAGCAATACCGGCACCAATTGCTGAAATGATGAACAGCATATATGAAGCAACTTTTGTGTCGCTACTCTTCGTCCAAAGACCATAAGCAAGAACAAATGCACCTAAAATTGATCCGAAAATCGGAAGATGGGTAATGAGTAAATGTATGTGTGTCTGGTCCATTTTGAGTATATTTTAATCAAATATTGTAACTATAAACTGATATTAAAATGATCTAAATCATATTAACCTGAGTTATTGAAATACCATGAATTTCCCTCCATCAGTTAACGAAAAATCGCAATGAATTGGTGGATTTGTGGCATACGTATTCCCACAAACTGGGCAAACAAAATATTTGGAAGGCAAATTATTCAATCTATTCCGGTTAATGTCACCCAAAGCTTGTTCAAAAAACAAATTATGTTTTAATTCTGTTTTCATGGCATAAGCCAGACTTAAAAAAGCAATTTGATTACCTGCTCTTTCCGCAGTTTTCAAAAAGTTAGGATACATTGTTTTTGCCTCGAAGGCTTCTCCATATATATCGTTATACAAATTCTCTTTTGTGGTTTTAACGTTGAATTCTGGAGTTATTATTGGAACAGTTGCTCCAGCATCTTCGATAACAACTTTGTGATTTTTTGCATGCATATTTTCGGCTGCTGAAACTGCATTATACAGTATTGCAATTTTATGATAACCTTCTTCCTCTGCTCTCCTTGAAAACGCATCGTATTTAGCTGTTGCTGTTTTCTCCTCTTTATATGCTGATTGCATATTTTCAACTGTTTTTGTTTCTGCGTCCATACGTTCTTTGGTTGTTGTTTTCACTTCTGATGCTTTCTTGTCATTGTAGCAAGATGTCATTACTAAACAACTTACTGTTGCTATAACTACAAAATTGATTAGAACTACATTTTTTCATTCTATTTACTTAAGATTCATTCTATCGTAAAGTTAATCCCAGTGTCAACCATAGTTGTTACACAATAAATTCCTCCATTTGTATTATTCTTATAACTGATAAATGGTGATTCGGTAAATGGTTGGTTGCTAGACGAACTGAAAACATTGGATCGACCTTTTTTAGAATTGATTGGAAGGAATTTCGGATGGAAAAGTGAGTTTTTCGGATGAAATAAAGCTGCTGATTAAACAAATTAAACTCGGTATTCTCTTATTAAAAACCATAATCTTTAATACCTTTTCAATTGACCTTACTTTTCTAACCTGCGCTGACGCTTGGACTTCGAATTGTAACCAATTCTTTCCGCAAATGAAGAAAAAGCACTGCTTTTGATTATAAGCAAAAGAAAACTCGACGCTGTTTGTCCGTCAATGCGCTCCAATTGTGGAATTGCGTCCGCCAATGGCGGAGATCCCGAGGCGGGCTTCCTCATCCTTCACAAGCGGTGCTTGCTCTTCCGCATTCCACTGCATTCCACTTTTTCCGTTCAAAAGGCGTCATCCTTCTTACTCAAATTTCGTGAAACTAAATAGGAAGCCCATAATATAAGAATTAAGCTTGAAAATAACCAACGAACTTTAATTTGTTATGCTGGTAATAAAAACATTTTGATTTTAGTTATTCAATCCTTGTTTTCATCTAGGTCATGGTGATTATCGCCTCCTAAACTGTAATAATTATTTTCTTCATCTTCACTTCCAATACGTTCTTGCTCATCGTCCAATTCTGATCCTGGAACATCCAAATCATCACCTGACATGTCATCCTTGAAACTCTTTTCATTCATTGAATTACCTTTTTTATTTGGCGCTTTATCTTGCGAACTATTTTCAGGATCGATGTCTTTTTCTTCCTTGGCTTGTGTATAAATATCTTCTGAAGCTACATAAGGCTCATTTCCAGGGAGATTAGTTGGCTTATCTTTCATTGCTTTGTGCGTTTTTGAATAATCTTTTACTATTTCTACCAACGAATTATAATATTCCTCCAAACTTTTTAAATTGGGAGAATCAGTTATCGGTGAATTTTTTAACGGCATCTCATTTATGTATTTGACTAGTTCAGGATATTCCTGAGTAATTTTTACTGTTATCGCTGTAATATCCTGGTTTATTTCGTTTTCCGATTTCATAATTCTTGTTTTATTTGATTTTTTTTTTGCTCTTTTGACTGCTGTTTTCATTCGAAGATTGAATAATCTGAAAAACGTATATTCAAAGAGGTAGATAAGATCATTCTTGAATTTGATTGGTCCTCTTAATTTTCGAAATATCAAATCCTTTTTCAACTAATCGTGAAAGGATCGCTTGATAAGTTGAATCATTCATCGTTGCTGTTCGTGAAAGGATCCACAAATATTTTCTGTTGGGATGACCGATTACTGCATAACTGTAATCGTCTGCCAAATCAATGATCCAGTATTTACTCTTAAAAGGCCAAAAGAATTGCACTTTTAGTTTTGCATTACCGCTGTTTTTAACTACAAATGCTTTGCCTTTTATGTATGATTCTTTTCCGTTTATACTGTCCCGATTACATCTGTTCTCAACAATTATATAATCTTTATCGGTTAATGTATATTCAGCAGTGGTGCAATTACACCCTTTTTGAAACCGCTGCGGAAAAGAGGCAATCTCATACCACTTACCAGCATACGTTTTCAAATCGACATAAGGAACTGTTTCTAGAGTTTGAGACATAGTAATTGATGTGAACATGAATAAAAACAAACTTACAAGCACGGTTTTATTCAATACTTGTAAGTGACTTACAGTCAACTTATAATTTGGCTGCGTGATATCTAACATCTTCTTTTTGTGCATCGTTTGCAAGACTTGAATGTCCGTGAGCTTCAACTGTACATTTTGCAGCTTTGTCATGATTTCCATTTTCATGATGGTTTGCTGCCTCTAGATGGCTTTTTGCCGCTGCACCAAAATGGGAAGCCGCCTTTTTATGGTTCTCTATCCCTTTTTGATTTTCAGCATAAGGGATACCTTCCGATTCGGTTTTACTGTTTGTTTCTGAATTATTCATTTTTATATTGTTTTATAGTAATTACTTAAAAAAATCGTTGAAGAAAATTAGACAACTAATGCATTGTAATAATCAACTGCCAAATCATTTTTCACATGCCAAATACCTGGCGTATTCCATGCAATGCGACCTGCTTCTTCTTTTTGATACCATGAGTTTACTGTTCCGTTTAAAGTAACCGTTGTGCCAGTTACCGAAATAGTAATATCTCTATCATCAACTGACCAACTCCGTGCGATTGCTGCTTCAACATCTCTTTTTTCAATCACATCATGACTTTCTGATTTGATTTTAATATTGTTGGTTACACCCTTAACACCCATCAAATAATATACAGAACTTTCTGCAACTTCTTTTTGGTAGTTCCATGGTAATTCGCCTTCTAAAGTAACCCAACCGGCTTCCACTTTTACGGTTACTTTGTCTTTAGGAACTGACCAGTTAGCATTCAAAGCAGTCAACACTTCATGCGCGATTTCTTCATTTGTTTTTGTGAATGAACTTGGCAATACCACCTCAATTTCTTCCACCAAGGCTTTCACACCAATAACTCTTTTGGCAGCATTTTCAGCTTCCATCTTTTTAGCGAAACAGTCTACCACACCTGTCAAAGAAACAACACCGTCTTTGGCTGTAACTCCAATTTCTGCTGCGTTTAATAACGGCTCCCATTTGATTGCGTTTTGAACATCTGTTTGTAATTCTGAATTTTTTTTCATCGTGAATTAATTTAAGATTTCTTCAGTTCCGCTGATGATCGGTCTTCAGTGCCGCTGTTGCTCAGGTTATGAATATCACAACGTCACAAAGGTGGAACCAATTACTGCCTAAATCCTTACACAATAAGCAATGATAGTTGTATAATTAAGGGAATTCCTTTTCGGAGGTTATCAATCTTCTTGATTCATGGCAGCTCTGTTGATAAGTGATTTTAATAAATCAAAAGATGATATGTTGGTCGACCATTCTCAATAATCTCTATGCTAAAACGATGTTTGTCATCTTTTCACTAACTCAATTATTTTAGTGTAAAGCAGTTTCTCGTCAATTGGTTTGGCAATGTGGTCATTCATTCCTACGGCTTTGCATTGTGCTAAATCAGCATCGGTTACATCTGCTGTTAATGCAATGATTGGAATAGTAGAATTTAGTTTTTTTCGAATTATTTCTGTAGCTTCATACCCATTCATTTCAGGCATTTGCAAGTCCATTAGAATAATATCATAAGATTTTAATTGAAGTTTCTCGATCGCAATTTTTCCATTCTCTGCTATTTCACGTTCAAATCCAAAGTCGTCTAATATAATTTTCATTAATAGCTGATTTAATGGAACATCTTCTACCACTAAAACGTTTAAATGTTTGATGTCTTTATCTAACTCGATTGCTGTTAAACCTGTTGTTAAAAGCTTTTCAGATTGGCTCTTTTGAAAATTTAGAACGAAACTAAAAGTAGAGCCTTCGCCTATTTTGCTTTTTACATCAATCACTCCTCCTTGTTTTTCAACTAACTTCTTTACAATCGCAAGTCCCAAACCGGTTCCTCCAAATAATCTAGCAGTGCTAGTAGTTGCCTGTTCAAAATTCTCAAAGATGGTTGCGAGCATATTTTCTGGAATTCCAATTCCTGTATCGGTAACTATAAATTCAATCGTTACAGTGTGATCATCTTCATTTTTCAAATGAACCTTTACATTTATTTCTCCTTCACTCGTGAACTTAATTGCATTGCTTACCAAATTCAACATAATTTGATTTAAACGCACGGAGTCGCCCAGCATGAATTCTGGAATTGCCTTGTCAAATTCCGTAACTAATTTTAATCTTTTCTCCTGAAATTTAATATCAAATAAGTGGAGCATTATTGATATAGATGATTTCAAATTAAATGGCAACATGTCAAACGTCATTTTCCCTGAATCAACTTTCGCTAAATCAAGAATATCATTAATGAGCACAAGCAGCGCATCACTACTCGTTTTTATTGCAGTAATATATTCTTCTTGTTTTTCTGTTAAGTCTGTTTTCAACAACACTTTTGAAAAACCGATGATTGCAGTCATTGGAGTACGAATTTCGTGACTCATATTGGATAAAAAGGTTTGCTTGGCTTGCATAGCATCTTCTGCAATTTGCTTGGCTTTCTCAGCACATTCTTTTGCGTTTATCAATGCCATTTCAATTTTCTTTTCATCGCTAACATCTCGTATTGTCGCAGCCATTAAAGAGCCTTCTTCTGTTTCCAATTTACTGATACTGATTGCAACAGGAAAAACGTTACCGTCTTTATGTTGTCCATAGAGCTCCATTCCTTTTCCCATTGCTCTTGCTTGTGGGTCGGTAGCAAAATTTAGTCTGTGTACTTGGTGAACATTCTTATAGTGAGATGGCATTAATACTTCAACTTCCTTTCCTATAAGTTCGCCACGGGTGTAACCAAATAGTTGTTCCGTTTGAAAATTTATAATTTGGATTTTTCCTTCTTCGTCAACAATAACAATTGCGTCAGGTGCAGATTCTAAAAACCCTATGAATCTGTCTTCTGTTTTTTTTATCGTTTCCATCTTATTTGATTCAAAAATGTCAATGTGCTGAAGTGTTAGCGAGGCCAAGCCCATACCTATAGTGGGAGTTCATCCAAAAACACGTTTTTCAGATTGAAAAAAAACTTTCTTTGATAAATATACTGGTTTTAAAAATGGTTTAAGTTGTTTATTTTTAAAAGTTTAGATAAACCGCTTCAATAAATCAGTAAGTTGATCATTTGGTCTTTTATTCTTAACAAACTCAGCTATAAAACCATGGTCAGGTCGCTTGCTTGATTTAACAAATCAAAATTTAATATTTATTTGAAAATCAATGATCTGAAAAACAAATCAGTTTGGTTTTGATTTTTTTCTTGTGAAAAATACACGATTCAAGATCCAACTAATCACGTTTTCAATAATGAAAGAAGGGCTGTTTTTATGAAAATTGGTTATGAGGATGGCTAATATCCTGAGTTCAACTTTGGCGTACACAAAACTTCATTAAAACAGAGACCGCCAATTTTGCACGGTTCTCTGGTGTAATGCGCTTGCTATGAATTCTATTGTTTAATTATTTTGGAGCTTAACTTTCCTGACTCAGTTTGTAGCACCACATAATAAATTCCTTTTGTCAAATTAGAACCATCAATTATATAGTTGTAAGTCCCTTTTGTTTTTAGTCCACTATCTATTAATTTGAATAATTTTCCTGAATTGTCGTAGAGTGAAATTGTTATTTTTTGAGATTTTGGAAGTTCAAAAACCACATTTGTTTGATCGTTAAATGGATTAGGAAAAATAGTTGTTTTTAAATTCACAGGAAAGTTAATGTCAATATCAAGCGTTAATAGATTTAATAACTCAATGTAAAGTCCCATTGATTGAACATCTAAATACTTTCCATTTATTGCTGCTTGATTTATATGTCTACCAATTAAATCTTTGATTTGATTTCTTGTTGTTGTTGAGTATAAAGTGCTGTCAAGAAGGTATGCGGAAATTAACCAACGAAAACCAGTTGCCGAACCACAGCTATTTGAGTAATTAAGCAAATTTTGAATTGCTCTAACTGACATCGTATCTAAGTCTGCTTTATAAGGGCTATTAGAAGGAATTAAATTTATAGTAGGTACAATGTTGTAAACAATTAGATTGTGATAACGAGAATTGGCGTTGTGTCCGTCAACCCAACGACCATTGGCAAGCTGACCTGGCAATAATCCATAACGTAAATTTATGATTGCTCGGTTTAGATAATTTGCATCATTATTGAGTTGATAACCCCTTGTTAGTGCTAATGAAACAAATGTGTTGTAATTGTAATTGACATTCATTTTAAGTGGCATCAAATAATTAGCAACTGATAAGGCAATGTTTTTATATTGAATGTTACCAGTATAAACATAAGCTTCATAATAAGCATTACCAATTACCCCTGCATCAAATTTGAATTCGCCTGTATTTCTGTCGTCAATAATCCAACCGTCACTTAAAACGAGTGTACTGTCTGCGCCCAAAGAATTTAAATAGTTTTGAATAATTGGCGAAAAAACAGGGTCTCCATAAGGTCGTAAGTCGGGAAATGGAAATGCTCCGTTTGGTAATTGCATGGTAGCCAAACTGTCTAAAGTTCTGTTTGCCCAAGATTGATACAATGCTTTTCGTGTTAGGTCTGTTTCTTTGTCGGCAATTTTTAAAAGGCCCACTGCTACTTCGGCTGATGCTCTTAAAAAAATTGAATTTGGTTGGTATAATGGTGGAGCCATTCCTTTACCTGATTTCCAAAGGTCAACATACACTAAACTGTCTGCAGAAATAAGTTGTCTCGACAATAAAATTGCATTGGTTAAGTTTTGCCAACTTGTTGTACCTACCAAACTGTAATAACTTTCAACTGCGTCTGGTTTTCCGCCTTCGGTGCTGTAAGTTGTCTTGATTAAATTGTTTAAGCTGTCTATAGCTGAAAAATTTTCGTGAACTAAAGCGGTATCAAGCTGAACTCCCAATGCGTTAATTTGAATTTGTTGTGATGCTATTAATGTTTGAGCCGAACCGCAAGGTTGTCCAAAACAATTTGAAATTGTCAGGATAGCCAACGTGAAGGTTAAAAGTTTAATTGCATTTTTCATTGTTGTCAATTTATACAGCCGTCTCCTATTTTCCACATAAAAATAGTTTGTCTACCCCCTTTTTTAAGGTCCAAACAAACTGTTTTTTTGATAAATATAAGCGTTTTAAGAATAGTTTAAAAACCAGCTTCAACACATCAATAAGTTGATCAGCAGGTCTTTTATTCAGAACAAACTTCTCGATACAACCATTGTCAGAGAGCTTTCTTGGTTCAAAAAGTCAGAACTTCATATTCATCCCAAACGGTCTGATCTAAAGAGAATAACTGCTCACGATTCTCTGTCAATATCAAGGTAAGATTGAACCAAATCTATTGCATTATCTATGACATCACTTAGGGCCGTAATAAATGTTCCTTTTTTTGCCATTGAAAGTGCATGCTTTAATGCTTCCACTTCTTTGGGAATGTATTCGTAAGAACACGAAGGATTTTCTTGATGAATTCCCTCAACTAATAAATCAACGATTTCTTCTGCGAGGCGACCTCTTAAAAATTTATCTTGTCGTATAATGATATGATCGAACATTTCTGCAGAAATCCTACCCATTTCTCGGATATCCTCATCCCTGCGATCACCAGTACCTGTTATTATCCCGATCTTGTAAGGCGATTCAATCGTTGACATAAATTCTTTTATCCCTCTGAATCCATCAGGATTGTGAGCGAAATCAATCAGGACTTTATATTCTTTGAATTCAAATATATTCATCCGACCAGGAGTTTGAGCCGCAGAAGGAATAAAACTTTGCAAATTTGTTTTAATATCTTCAATGGTAAAACCATACACATAAGAAGCAAGTGTTGCTGCCAAAACATTGTAAATCATGAAGGTTACCTTACCTCCGAAAGTCAATGGCACAAGTGAAGCTTTATCTAGCCTAAATTTCCATTCTCCCTTTTTGATGGTGATGTAACCGTTTTCATAAATAGCTGCAATTCCGCCTTTTCGGCAATGCTCAACAACAATAGGATTGTTTTCATCAAGACTGAAATAAGCAATGTTGCAATCCACTGTTTTAGCTATCGTAGCAGTATATTTACAATCTGCATTTAGCACCACATATCCATCTCGTTTTACAGCTCTAGCCACCACTCCTTTCACCCTAGCCATATCCTTGAGTGTATTGATATCCGAAAGCCCCATGTGATCTTCTTGAATATTGGTTACAACCGCTACATCACATTTGTCAAATCCTAGGCCAGCACGCAAAATTCCTCCACGAGCTGTTTCCAGAACGGCGAATTCAACAGTTGGATCTTTAAGGATAAATTCTGCACTCACTGGACCTGTTGTATCTCCTTTGGTAAGCAGTGAATTCTGTACATAAATGCCGTCAGAGGTTGTGAAACCTACTCTAAAACCACTGTTTTTCACAATGTGGGCGATCAAACGTGTGGTGGTCGTTTTTCCATTCGTGCCAGTTACAGCTATAATGGGAATTCGGCAAGATTTGCCAACAGGGTAAAGCATATCAATTACCGGTGATGCAACATTTCTGGCCAAACCTTCCGAAGGAGCCAAATGCATTCTAAATCCAGGCGCAGCGTTTACTTCCAGTACAACTCCACCCGTTACTGCTAATGGTTCATTCAAGTTTGTAGCCATGATATCTACGCCACAAATATCAAGTCCTATCACCCTTGAGATACGCTCAAAGATGAAAATATTGGAGGGGTGCACAAGATCCGTTATGTCAGCTGAAGTTCCTCCCGTACTAAGATTGGCTGTTCCCTTTAAATAACAAACTTCATCCTTTTTCAAGATGCTTTCAAGCGAATAATTTCTTTTTTCCAATTGCTCCGTTGTTTCCCTGTCAATGCTAATTTCAGTCAATACATTTTCATGACCATAACCTCTTCTTGGATCACTATTCTCTTTGTCAATCAACTGTTGAATGGAAGAAATCCCGTCCCCCAGAACATGGGCTGGTTCACGAAGAGCTGCTGCAATAAAACGGTGGTTAATTACCAAAATGCGGTAATCATTACCAACAATGAATTTTTCGACAATTATTTTGTGTGAGTATTTTTTTGCGTGCTCAAAAGCAGCATTTGCCTCTTCGAGCGTCTTTACGTTGATCGTAGCTCCCTTTCCATGATTGCCGTCCAAGGGTTTAAAAACCAATGGAAAACCTATTTTTTGTATAGCGTGTTCTACTTCATCCTCATGCTTAATACATAAACCATCAGCTACTGGAATGGCTGCTGCTTGTAAAATACGTTTTGTTTCGTCTTTATTGCTTGCCAAATCTACGGCGATCGAACTCGTTTTATCAGTCATAGTGGCACGGAAACGAATCTGATTTTTCCCGTAACCAAGCTGAACAAGCGATTGTTTATTTAATCGAATATAAGGTATATCTCTAGCTACTGCTTCGTCTATGATACTTCCTGTACTCGGTCCAACATGTTCCAATTCACGCATGTAGCGCATTGCTTTCAAATCTACCTGAATATCATACTCCACATTAGCAATCAATGCTTCAGCGATTTTCACAGAAGCCTTTGCAGCATAAATCCCTACATTTTCTTCCACGTAAGAAAATACAACGTTGTACATTCCCCTCGTTCCAGTTCCTCTTGTGCGACCGTAACCGCATTCCATTCCTGCAAGGGTTTGTATTTCGAGGGCAATGTGCTCAATTACATGTCCCATCCAAGTACCTCCTTTGACACGTTCAAAAAAGCCTCCCTTGTGACCTTCGGAACAGCAATGATCATACATCGATGGGAACAATTTTTCTATCCGTTCAGAAAAACCGGGTATTTTATCTGTAGGAAATTCCTCTAGTTGCCCTAAATCCAACTTCATTACAACTAGTTTCTTCCTGAAATTAGACCAATAATTCGGTCCACTTAAGATCTTTATTTCTATAATATTCATGTGTGTGGCCAATTATTAGATGCTGCGATTCATTTCAACAGCGATTATTTTTGTTGAATTTAAGCTTTCCTGTACATTATTAAACAATTTGTTAGTAACAATTTGGAATTAAAAAAGATTTGTTAAATATTCATGTTACTTAAACCGTAAGTTTGCACTTATTTTGGTTTAAGTATGAATAATCCTAAAGGTAAATTAATCATCATTGGAGGATCAGTTGACAGGGGTAGTTTTTCTGAAGCGAAAAGTGATTTAAACCACAAATTGAAGTTCTTCGAAAGAGGAATTTTAAATCGTATTAAAGTTGAATCTGCAAAAAACAACTTGTCTCAAATTGAAATTATTACAACTGCTTCTTTAATTCCTGAAGAAGTTGGTCAAGAATACCTGAATGCATTTGCTCAATTGTCTGTAAACAACGTTCGTGTTTTGCCGATCAAAAGTAGAGAAGAGGCCAATTCCAACGAAAATTTAGAACGCTTAAAAAATGCTGATGTCGTTGTTTTTACTGGTGGAGATCAATTAAGACTCACTTCTATATTTGGTGGAACTGCTTTTCATCGATTACTCTGTAATAAATACGAATACGAAGATTTTATCATTGCAGGTACATCTGCGGGAGCCGCAGCCAGTTCTACTAATATGATTTATCAAGGCAGCAGCCATGAAGCCATGTTGAAAGGCGAGGTGAAAATTACTGGAGGTCTAGGTTTTATCAACAATGTCATTATAGACACCCATTTCGTACAACGAGGACGCATTGGCCGTTTGTTATACGCTTGTGCTAGCAATCCAATGAATTTAGGAATCGGTTTAGGGGAAGATACGGGCTTATTAATTACCAATGGAAACAATATGGAGGCTATTGGCTCGGGATTGGTTATGCTCGTCGATGCTACTCATATGCGCGACACAAACCTCACTGATGTAGAATTAGGTATTCCCGTGTCTATTGAGCATTTAATTATTCATGTAATGACTCTTGGTGATCATTATGATCTCACTGAAAAAAAGCTAACTATTTTCCACCCCAAAGCTAGTGTCGAATAAAAGGAACTTTTTACAGTCCCTAACCAGATCAGAACAATTCGTTACTTATAAATTGCTGTAAAAATCGCTGTGTCATTGCATTTCATTGCCCGATACATGCCATCACTATTAAAAGACAACTCAATATTTCCTTCTTTGTCAATTGCAATCAATCCACCTTCGCCTCCTATTTTCACCAATTTATTCATTACGACTTCATCACAGGCTTCCCTCAGGGAAAGTCCTTTATAAGCAATCAAACAGGAAACATCATGAGCTACTACAGATCGGATAAAAAGTTCGCCATGTCCAGTACAACTGATGGCACATGTTGCGTTATTGGCATAGGTTCCTGCTCCAATGAGCGGACTGTCACCAATCCTACCGAATTTTTTATTGGTCATACCACCCGTACTCGTTGCTGCTGCTAAATTGCCATGCACATCCATAGCTACAGCACCAACAGTTCCGAATTTCTTCTCCTTATCTTCAAGGTTATTGTCCGTGTGATCTAACAGAATACGATCGCTTTTCTGTGCAAGCAATAACTGATCATACCGCTGCTGAACATAAAAATAAGCATCGTCTTCAAATGGAGCGTTTACTTTTTTGGCAAAATCCAATGCGCCTGAACCAGCCAAAAAAACGTGTTCCGATTGTTCCATTACCGCTTTTGCAAGGCTTATCGGGTTTTTGATATGCGTAATTCCAGCTACTGCCCCCGCACTTAAATCGAAACCGTTCATGATCGCTGCATCCATTTCATTCTGGCCGCCATTACTAAAAACAGCTCCCTTACCTGCATTAAACAGCGGATTGTTTTCCATTGAAACAACTGCTGCTTCAACAGCCTCAAGTGCCGAACCTCCGGCAATTAAAATGATTTCACCTGCGGAAATTGCATCCTTGAGACCTTCGGTATAAGCTTGCTCTTTCTCAGAACTCATCTCGCTTTTTAGAATTGTTCCTGCCCCACCGTGGATTGCAATTGAATATTTATTCATAGCACTATTTTGATTAAAGGTAGTCATTATTAATGGGGGATCTTGGTTTAAATCATCTTCAATCGTTTTAAATCTAGTTCGTTTAATTTCAGATATTTATGACTTTTTCAATTCTGAAAATTGTGAGAATCACATAAGATTTCTTCAACGTTATATAACAGTCTATTTTTTCTTAAGGGTCATCTTTGCTATAAAAAGTTATGCCAGAAACTACAAAATTCCATCCTATCGTTGATGAACTTGTCGCACTGATTAAAACAAACAATTGGGAGCCTATTTTTGAAGAAGCCATTCAAAAAGCGCACGCTAAAAATGTTCCTCTTTTGGAAGAAGTGAGCACGATGGAGGAATACCTCAATTGGATTAACGAATTTCTATATTGGGTTCCAATAGAAACTTCTTCAGGACAAAATGTGAACGATCATCTTAGCGCCTTTTATTTTATTGCTGATCAGCACTCCCTTGCGGCCCTTCAAAATAATGTTGTACCTTACGATGAAGCACCACCATTAACTCCATTTTCTGCTTGGATGACGAATTATGCCAATGCAATGGGTGAATTTCTTGATTTACCAGAATCATTAACCCCAGCCGCCGAAGAATCCTTCTATAACACGCCTGAATACAATATGCATGAATATTCGAAACCGCATGGAGGATGGCGAACATTTAATCAGTTTTTTGCACGCCATTTTAAACCTGGATTTCGTCCAATTGCAGCTGTTTCGGATCAACATGTGATCGTCATGCCAGCAGATTCTACCTTTGGCGGACAATGGGAAATAAGACAGGATTCGCATGTAACAGTTAAAAACCTCCATTGGAAAGTAAGTGAATTACTGGAAGGAAGTCCCTATAAAGATCGTTTTGAAAATGGGCTTTTTATGCATTCTTATTTAAGCCCTGTCGACTATCACCGTCAACACGCGCCAGTTGGCGGAAAAGTACTTGAGGCAAGGGTTATAAAAGGTCAGGTATATCAGGAAGTAGAAGCCAGTCCAATTAACAAAGAGGAAAGTAAACACAACTTGAAATTGAAAAGAAAATATGACTCTTTTGATACTCCTGGTTATCAGTTCGCTCAAAGCCGTGGCTTGATTGTATTAGATACTCCAATCGGTTTGGTTGCTGTTCTACCTATCGGAATGAGTCAAGTTTCATCTGTTATTATTACAGCAGAAGTTGGTGTAACAGTAAGGAAAGGTGAGGAAATCTCCTACTTTCAATTTGGAGGTTCGGACATTATTGTGCTGTTTGAAGCAAGTAGTAATGTCTGTTTTAATGCACATTCCACTATCCATTATAAGATGGGAGTCAAAATTGCGCAGGCTTATCCCGTCATATAAAAAAATGACAAAACGAAGATTAAAAGAATGGCTCAAGGAATTTTTACCAGCTGAAATTCTTGGAACAATAACTGCGGTAGTTGCAGCATCTATTGCTCACTTCTTTTATGACAACGGAATTTTTATCGCTTACATTGGATCAATTGGAGAGGCTCTTGGTTTTTATTTGACTCTCTTAATACAGCGGATTGTTGCTTTACGTAAAAAACAGCCGCCAAATAAAAAGCAAATTAGACTCTACGACTTTTCGCTGATTGTGGCGAATTTGGTTTTAGAATACGGACCAGCGGGGATCATTGACGGCTTGTTGCTGCGTCCCTTTTTTATGTACTTGTTTCCTATTCTCTTGGCGAATTTTACCGTGGGAATTATCATCGGTAAGCTCGTAGGTGATGTTACATTTTATGTACTTGTCATTCTGAGCCATGGAATCAAAGAAAAAATTAAAAAACGAAATACGAATGGAAACAGAACAACGTATTAAGCCCAAAAGCGCGTTCCGAAAAGTCAATGACCTCGGAGTTGTTTGGGTGACAGATGAAGCTACTAAATTGGGGTACTACAACGGAAACCCTGATTGGATAAACCTTGGGCAGGGAGAACCCGAAACAGGTGAAATGAAAGGAGCGCCACCTCGGATTAAGCAGATCAATATTGATGTTCGAGACAATCAATATGGACCAATCAATGGAATGTTGGAACTCAGACAAGCGATTGCGGATTATTATAATCGCCTGTATAGAAGTGATAAAAAATCACTTTACACCGCAGAAAATGTTAGCATCGTCATGGGTGGACGACTTGCACTTAGTCGCATTTTCTCGATCCTTGGCCCTATTCGACTTGGATATAAAAGCCCAGAATATCCAGCTTACGGAGATATGATTCGAACGCAGGAAGGTCGTATTATACCCGTTGCTATTCCTTCTAAAAAAGAAAACAATTATGCGATTTCTTCAAGCGATTTCTCAGGAATTTTAAAGTCCTATAATTTGGACGCTTTTTTATTTAGCAATCCGTGTAATCCTACAGGTCACGTGGTGATGGAAGATGAATTAAAAGAATTCATCGCTATTTCCAAACAACAAAACTGCACCTTGATTATTGATGAGGTCTATTCACATTTTATTTATGAGGATGAAAAACCTGCTGAATCTCCCGTATCTGCTGCAAAATATATTGAAGATGTAAATGCGGATTCGATACTTATTGTAGATGCCTTAACCAAATCTTTTCGTTATCCTGGTTGGCGCTTGGCCTGGGCACTTGGTCCTAAAGACACGATTGAAGAATTGGGGCTTGCTGGTAGCGTAATTGACGGTGGAGCCAGTTTACCGATTCAACGTGCTGCACTGAAATTGTTCGAACCTGAGCAAATGGATCAGGAAACGAAAGCCTTACGCAAAGTGTTCAGCAAAAAGAAAAATCTAGCCTTCAAGTCATTATGCAAAAACGGCATGATTTGCTCTGAGGATATCAATGGTACCTTTTACATTTGGGCCGACATCAGTAAGTTGCCTTTTCCGTTAAATAATTCTGATGCATTTTTCAGGGAAGCTCTGAAACACAATGTAATTGTCGTTCCTGGCTATTTATTTGATATTCTCCCTGAGTTGCACAAAGGAGATTGCAATTTTCATAAATATGTTCGGTTTTCATTCGGACCAACTGAAGACAAATTAAAAATAGGACTTGAACGAATTACAACTTTAATTAAATCTCATTCTACAAAATGATTCCTAAAGGAAAATTGCTCATTATTGGTGGTCATGAAGACAAAGGGGCAATCTCAGGAGAAAACCTAACGATTCATAAAAAAAAAGTAGCTCAATCTCATTTCGAAATTTTAGGTACCCTGATTTCAAAAATCCCACGAACACATCATATTATCGAGCTCATTGCAAGTGCCTCCTCTATTCCCTTGGAAATGGAAGATATGTATATCAAGTCGTATAAACAGCAAGGGTTTACCAAAGTTGGAATTATAAAAGTTGAGAGCAAAAAAGATGGTTCGAACAAACGTTCAATTTCACGTTTAAAAGCGGCACATGCTGTTTTTTTTACTGGAGGTGATCAAGAGAAACTAGTAACACTGCTCGGTGAATCTGACTTGTTGGTTGAGCTAAAAAGAAAATATCATTCCGACAAAAATTTCATCATCGGAGGCACAAGCGCTGGTGCAATGGCGCTCCCCGAAATCATTATCAAGGATGGTATCATTCGTGAAGCCTTGTACAAAGACGATATTCACATCTCAACTGGTTTGGGGCTCATCAAACACATTATTGTCGATACGCACTTCATTAAAAGAGGTCGTTTTGCCCGTTTAGCTCATGCAATTACACTGAATCCAAGCTGTTTGGGAATTGGTTTGGAGGAAAATACTGCATTATTAATTTCCGAAGGTTCCCACGCAGAATGTATCGGCTCAGGTATGGTGATTCTGATTGATGGTTCAGAAATTCATTCAAGTAATGTCAACGAAGTGAATACTACAACCCCTATTGTCGTTGACAATTTAAAGGTCAGTATTCTGGCTGAAGGAAGTTGTTATTCACTGAAGAATGAAGAGTCTGAATGAATTTAGCAGTTACTTTTTCGATTTCACTAAAAGTCTTTTGCGGATTCTACTCAGCGATTCAGGTGTGACTCCAATATAACTTGCAATTTGATATTGAGGTATTCGCTGTAATAAATCTGATCTAGTAGCCATTAAATTCTGGTAGCGAACGATGGGCGTACTTAGCGTAAAAGCTTCTAATTTAGTTTGTTGTTCTAGAAATACATTTGTCATTAATTTTCTTGAAAGTGTTCCAAGATTTGGGTGTTTTGTATATAAATCCTCTCCCTTTTCGCTATCCCCCATTAAAACCGAACAATCTGTGCAACATTCTAAATAATGCGTAGATGGACTATTCAAATTAATCGTATTTAACGAAACGACCCATTGTTCATCAACAAAAAATTCAGTCGTTTTTTCTTCACCATCAATTAAATAATATTGGCGGATAATTCCATCTAAAACAAAATAGGCATCGGTTGAAGTTTCTCCTTCTTTTAATAAAACAGTGCCTTTTTTAAAGTGTTTAGTGACCATAGTTTCATCAATGGCCGCTATTTCGTTTTCCAGAAGTGGCTGAATTTTCAAAAAATATTTTAGGAGTTTGTCGTCCATTGAAATGTTTATTTTGATAAATATAAGCGTTTTAAGAAAGGTTTAAAGTGTGATTTTTTTGTTCATCCAAACGGTTGCAACAATTCAGCTGGGAAATACTAACCGACCATTCTTCATGAATTCCAATTTAAACACAAAGCAGTCGACGAGCACCTACATTTATTGGCTCCTCAACTATTTACGAATCACATTATCCAGAAACTATTATTCTACAATTATTTTCTCGGTAATTAGTTGATCGTCAGTCGTAATTTGCACAAAATAGATTCCGCTAGATTCAAGTTCCAAGATCAAGCTATGCTGCTGGTTTACTTCTTTTGTTGTTACTAGTTGCCCCGTCGAATTGAATACCTTAATCGTTAAAATAGGTTTGGAGCATTTAACGTTTAATACCCCGTTTGTCGGGTTTGGGAAAAGTACCATTAAGTTAGGTGTATTTTCATTCGGGTCAAGTCCTGCAGTAGTTCTGTCGGGGGAAAGGACTGCAAGGAAGATATCTCTGGTTGTCGAAAATGGAATACCTACATTGGCGTTGATTAATGAAATTGCATCAAAACTGATACTATCGCTTACAAACCCTCCTGCTAATATGATCCTTCCTGTAGAAGTCACATGAAGACAATTGGAATGTGTTTCATCATAGTCATTACCCCCTGCACTTTATTGTGCTATGTATAAATACTCTACTAAATCTCCTCTATTCCAATAGGGGTCATGGTACGAACTTTTTGCTAGAATAACATTGTGTGTTTTTAGTAAAATAGAACCACAATCTAATTCTTCAAGATCCAATTGATTCAATTTTAATTCGTTTACTTGGTCTGTAAAACCTTTACAATAAGCAATATTTACTAATTCTACATCAAAATCAAAGTTCCAAATACAACAAAATTCAATGAATCTATTTTCATTATTAAAACCTAGTTGAAAATCAAAACCGTCCGCAACGCATCCGTTTATTTCTGTAATATTATAGTTGGCAAATTTATTCCCTTTTGTAAACCGATATCCAACATCTGAAATGTCAGGTGTTTTAGGGTGATACCTATTAAAAAATGGGCTTAGTTTAGATTCAATGCTCTCCAATTTTTCACCCCAATAAATTTTTGTACTAAACAATTCTAGTCCTACCCCATTTTCAAGTTTAATTTTTAGATTCTCCATGTCATTTAAACTTTTATACTATCAGAAATCCGTTTTGGTGATTACCAAACCGATATTAGCGGTTCAGACTTTTTGTCCAATTGGAATAGGTCATTTCAAACTTGATTTCTTTTGTTCCGTTTGTTCCAACTTCCGTCCAGCCAGCTTTTCTGTAAAATTTTTCCGCTCTGGTGTTAAAAGCTGTTCCTAACCATACGTTTTCTTTGGTCTGTGAAAAATACCAGTCCAACATAGTCTTATGTAAAACCTGTCCAATTCCAATTCTCTCAAATTTAGGATCTAAAAATAAAGCCCAAATATTATTTTCTTTCAAGTCAGCAATTGCAAATCCCACAATTTGTTTGTCAATTTCACATACCCAACCTTTTCCTCTTACGGTAATAAATTCGAGACAATCTTCGTTTGTCACTAAATTAGGATCTGACAACGTGTTTTCTGTTACAGAATTCCGTACGATTTGAATTTGTTGTATGTCGTCAATGTTAGCTTCTCGAATAACCATGATCTATTTTGTTTAGTTATTTTCTTCATTCATGTCAGTTCTGCTAATTCTATTGTCTATCAATGGAATGAAGAATGCAAGTGAGAACAACGCTGGCAACCAAAACTTGAATTCTGAATTGAATTCCTTGGTAATATTCCAATTATCTTGATGTAAGTTTCCATATAATATGACATCCGCTTTCGCCCAAACAAAAATTCCTATGAGAAAAATGAAGGTCAAGATAACTGTTTGAAATAGTATAGTGCGAAAAGAAGTAGAAACAATAAACCATTTTCTTATAAGTCGAAATATAATAACACCAATAAATGTTGGGACTAATATATTACCAAATGAAAAAAAGAGAGCACCAAATGCATGGTTTGGTTTAGTTATTAAAGTTGAAAAAAACATGACCAAACAACTAGCAAGGTCTGCAAATACCGTCAATTTAATTATGTGTTTCATTTTGAGTGTCTATAGCATTGAAAGTAAGGTTTTACAAATAAGTGATGAGATTGTTGCACTAATTTACTTTTATACAGTGTTTTATTCTGCTATTTGACCTTGCATTTGGAACATTCCTGTTAATTTCATTCCTTTTGTCAACTCTTTAAATCTCATGTTTTCCGGAGATACAAAAATATCAATCGTGAAAAAGTCTTTTATATCTGGATTTGTAATCAGTCTTACTTTCAAAAGGTAACCTTTCAAACTTTTGTCTTCCAATAAAACAGTTTCTTTAAAATCTTCCAATTGTCCGATAAAGTCAAAACACGCATAATTTGGCAAGTCATTATTGGGCATATACATCGTAAAGTCTTCACTATATTGAACCTCTCCTTCTGAATTGTCAGCTGTGCTTATGTCTATAACAAAAGCAATACCACTCATTTTTATACGAAGTTCCTTTTTTGAATGGTAAACGTCTCTATTTTCAGCATAATCTGTTGCAAAATAAGTAACGCCAAATGTATTCCGCCCGTTTCCTGTTACAATTGCTTCCAGATTATGAACATTTTCCCATTCATTAATTTCTTTATTTACTACATCAACTTCATAATCAGTTTTAACTACAGGTAAAATCGTTGTGGGATTGTTATTATAGGCTATTGCTTTCAAATTAACATCCTCATATTCTAATAGTGAAATGGTTAAATTGTTTTTTGAAATACTTGGATTTATTGTCATAGCCATTGCAAAATGCTCTTTTAAATTTTGGCTTCCGTTTGGCTTCCTATAACTTTCAAACCCAAAAATTCCACACCATGTATTACTCAAATCTGAATTGTTCGATTTTTTTATCGTTAAACCTATTTCATTTTCAATCAATGGTGTTTTGATTTCTTCTCGGTCTTGAAAGTAGTCTTTGTTCTCTTTTAATTGTGTTCTGAAAATGATGTCGTTTTCTTCTTGGCTAAAGTTTTTAAAACCCTGATAGGTTATTTCTTCTTTCTCAAACACATATGTCAAACCAATTTTTCCTTTAATACCAGTATTGAAGGAATAGGAAACAGTGATTGCTTTCAGTTCATTGTCATTATTTGCAAGTGAGTGATTATTGTCGTTTGCAAATTGTGAATGGTATAGAATTACATACGATTTTATCTCATTACTCACCAGTTTCTGTTCAAAATTGGTTTCCATTCTATTGATTACATCTTGGGCAGACAGAGAATAAGAATTATCGTCTCCTATAAGATACAGAAATCCAACTACTTCCCCATTTGATTTTTCATAGGCAGAAATTGGTGCATAATTGCCTTGTTGTTGCATATCTACAAATCGCACAATGTATTCGTTGTATTTACTTATCGATAAAAACAGTTCACTTTTGGGTGTTTCTGATTTTGCTGTTTCGTTGTTTCCCTTCTTTTTGAAAAAGTCAAATAGTCCCATATTTTATATTTTGAAGTACCAATGTTTACTAAAATTCAGGTAGCCATCCTATTGATAAACCGATAGTATGGTTGACCATCCTTTCGTTTAGTTAAAAAGTCTATCATTTAGAAAGACAGGTAGATAGTTTTCCAGTCTCCCGTTTTAATTTGCTAGTGTATTATTCATTAACGCTGTTCACAACCCTCACAGGAACAATTTCAATTTTCATATAGGGATAATAAGGTAACGTTGAAAGTTTTGAATGCACATCATCAGCATCAGTTGCCATTATAACCATAAAAATCCCAGACATATCCAATTTAATAAAGGTGCCTACAATGGTCCCATTTTGTTCCAATTCTTTTACAACTTCCTGTTCTCTTGGGAGTAGTTTCATTCTTGTTTCAGTGTCCAATCCTTCTAAAAGGATATTAAGCATAAATTTTTTCATAAGTAGTCTTTTTTATTGTATGGTTATTTAATGGATCTGACTTGGTATACAACTGATAACTTTTAATCTCAGGCACTCTTCGCCTTATTTTATATTAACTAGTACGTTCCGTTTCTTTAACAATGGGAGTCACCTAATTCGACCCAAAAAACTGAAGAACTATTTATTTCAAAAATAGCGAATGTTTGTTCGAATTAGCACATTAGAGCCTCGTATTAATGTGCTGTTCGCAGGTGTTTTTAAATTTCAATATCACTAAAAGGTGGACTCCAATTTTTCGTTTTCATAATTGATTTTACTTCCTCATAAGAAAGTGGATAATAATTATGGCAATCAACTCCTATATCAAAACAGAGGGAGTCTTGTTTATCTGGTAAGTTATTGTGAGAATGTCCATACAAATGCCATGCACCACGAGAATCTCCTCGCCAAACTCTCATTGCATAATGTAAAAGTATTATTCTTTGAACACCATTTTTACAATCATCATCTTGAACTTTTAATTCGTAATAGTCTTTCACCCATTTAAATCTCTTTCGATAATTCAATGCTGATCCTTCATGGTTCCCTACAATTAAGTAAATCGTTCCATTCAAGCGATCGGCAATTTCCTTGAAGTCGTCATTTGTCGTTAAAGCGAAATCTCCCAGATGATAAACTTCATCATCGGGTTGTACTTTTTCGTTCCATCGCTTAATGAACTCTTCATTCATATCTTCAATGGTTTCAAAAGGTCTATTGCAAAATCTTAAAATATTTGCATGTCCAAAATGATGATCTGAGGTAAAAAAAATGGTTGGTTTCATACTGTTGACTATAACTTTTGTTTAAAACAGCTGCTAATGGTTTGCTACCTGGCTCTCCTCGCCCCTATTTTATAAAATGAATCGTTGTTCTTGCTCTCGCGAAGCTAAGCCAAAGTTAAAACTATTTTGGTTCAAATAGATCGTTCTTTCGAAGCAAGATTGCAGGGATACTATCTAAAATCATGAAATCTCTTTGTTATTAGTGGCTAGTCGAATTTAATTGTAATGCGTTCTTAAAATTTCTCTATAATCTGTCAGATTATGCAACCAAGGAATATGTCCGCAATTTTTAATCAAGGAAACTTTTGCTGTTGGATAACGATTTATCACGAAGTCTTTACTCGATTTATAAATGTCTTGGTCTCCATAAATCAGGGTGATTTTGTAGGTTGGATTCTCTTGTTTCTGTAGAATAGGATAGTTTAAAATTTCTGGTCGAGTTTTATTTATTGGTGCAGATTTTAAATTACTAAAGTCTATACCTAATTCTTCTGTTTTCAGAAAGTCATCATTATAGTTTTTCATTACCTGTTTGAAAAGTCGCTTGTAGGCATTATCACTCCCAAGCATACCGAAAACATTGTTCATTCCCATTTTCATCCACTGACCTGAAGTGCATTTTGATTTGTTCAATTGCATCACTTCTTTTTCTGTTTGTTTCCATTCAGTTCCTGTTCCTGAACCCGGACAACACAGAAATAAACTCAATAAATTTTCAGGATGCTTGTCTGCATATATTTGAGCATACAGTCCACCCCATGAATGCCCCCATAGATGAAATTGTTGGATCCCATAAAAGTTAGCAACTGCATCTACATCTGTAATGTAAACATCCATTGAATAATCTTTGCTTTTACAAGGTGATTGTGCTGTTCCTCTTTGGTGAAAGGTGATAATCTGAAAACTATCCTTTAAAATTTCTACGACCTCTAATAAATCAGATGGAAAGCCAGGTCCGCCATGTAACAAGATGATGGTCTCTTTGTTTGGGTTTGGAAAAATGGTTGAGAAAAGTTTGTCACCTTGATTGTCGATTAAATTTGTCATTTTGCTTTGGTTTTTTAATTCGATTGATTGTCCACTTGCATTGCTCCACAGAGAAATCAAGACTAGAACTGAGAGTATTTGCTTCATTTTTATAATTGTTTAAATTACTTGATGATGCAAAAGTGGGGGCATTAAAAAACAAAGTTGTTATCATTTGATAAAATCGTCTATGGCTTGGTTAACTCCCTTCTTAACCTACTAAAAGACACATTCGTGATGCCTAAATATGATGCAATAATATTATGCGGAATAAGGTTTTCCAAGTTTGGGCATTGCTTGCGAAGTTCGAGAAGTCGTTCTTTAGCACTATAGGAACGAAAAACAACTTCATTATAAAATGTTTTAGTTAATTCTGCTTCAATTGTTTTTTGTCCAAATTCTTGAAACTCCTTGTTACTATTTCTTAAGTTATTTAATTCAACAACGGGTATTTCAGCCAACACAATAGCTGTTAAGGACTGTAAGCTGAAAATACTTTTGCTCCTATTGGTACGTGCAAAATGTGGCGTGATTACTGATTCTCCTATATAAAAACCTGTCGTTACAATTTCTCCTTTATCTGAAATATTGTAACGATGAACAACTCCCGCAATCAAAAAATATTCAAATTCGTTTTTCTTTTGCTCTAGAAAAATGTCTTTGTTCTTCGGCAATTCTTTAATGACAGATTTGTCCTTAAACAATTGTTTTGAAGCTGTCGAACGAATGCCAAAGTGATCTAATATGTTGTCTAATGAGTCTGTCATTTTTGTAATCGGATATTCTGTTGGATATTTTAAGTTCATCAATTCAATATTGATTAATAAAAGTCTATCATCCCATCAATGGAAATCCCTGTTTGAAGGCTATTCCATTTAAATCCGGAAAGTGCTTAATCAACTGATTTTTAAGTTCTGCTGAAACATAAATAAGTGAACCGAGCATTGTATAAATTTGCATCCCTTCAGCTTTAAATTCATTATAATTTTCAAATTCAATCTTTTCATTTATAGAAATTTCTGAATAGTTATTCCATTCCTCACTGGTCACTCTTCTAATTATTGTTACTTCTCTCTCACATAACGCATTAGAAAGTGTCCCCTGTAGAAATTTGGCTATATCACGTCTAATTAAAATGTACCCTGGGCCACTTAAAATAACTTTAAAACAGCCCATTTGAGTAACTTGAAAATCACCAGATTCAAGCTTAAAAAGATTGACCTCAGGATTAAACACCACAACATCAGATGATGAGGGCGGAATATCGAAGCTTGATACTTCATCGTCATTACAAAACCAATATGTCGTTTCTAGTTTCATTGTCAGTTTTTCTAAGCTGTCGTTAGCTGTAGTTTTTTCTTCTTGTCGCAATGTTGAAGATGGTTAAAATAAATGGAAAAGTCACAAACACTATCCAAATTGCAATATGCCTTGGAAGAATTTGATAGTAGTAATTTAAACCAAAAATGGTCCCTATAAAAACCACAAAAAAGAACGAATGTAAAATATGAACTTGTCTGTCTGAATACCTTTTAATGTGATCGCTTTTAAGTTCTTTTAAGTCTCGAAAGTATTGTGCATTGAAAAAAGTCCCCTTGCCTGGTAGAAACCCCATGAGCATAATGAAATTTTGGATTATGTAAATACTCGAAACACCTAATAGAAAAAATTGAAGTCCAATGTAAAGTCCATGCGTTATGTCTACTGTGTTTTCAATTTGTTCATTTTGATATATCCTGTAAATATTGTCAGAAGCAAAAAGCATCATAATTATGGAACTCCAAATACTTAAAGTTAGTCTGCTTGTCAGTGATAAAAAAGTATAAGTAAAAGCATGGAATACTGAATAAAGTGAAAACAAAATACCGATAATCATCACCGATATTAACACAATACTACTCGTGTCAATGAAACCATAGTCCACAACCCAATAGATTAATGCCATAGAATGTAAAAGTGTAATTGCCTCAGTCAGCTTTGGAATAACTTTGTCACCATGAAAAGCAATTGAAAATAGTGCAAATAAGATAATGAACCAATAAGGGAACATTTCAATGTGATGTTCAAAATTGTAGTCGTGTTCTTTCTTACCGGGAATAAAAGCAAGAAAGCTAAAAATAAAAGAAGCTAATGCGGTCAACAAAACCGTCGACCACTTGTCAGAAAGACGCTTGCCTTCAAAAATTACTCCTGCTATGATTGCGATGACACCTATTGGTATTAGTCGTCTTCCCGATGCACTGATACGATAACCAACATAAATTGTCAAGACAAGAACTAAAAGCCCTATAAAAATCAATAATAAGTTTACATTTCTTTGTGCGTTTTTACTCATTCTTTTTTGTCTGGTACGTTTATGGGTTAAGCTAAAATAATAGCAAAAGGTTTCGAGCTTTGTGTTGGTGAATTTGAAACGGTGAACTTTCTGCCAGTACCAAAGCATATTCAATGTTCAATAGTTTCTATTCGCCCTTTCTGCCCACCTACGCAAAACCCGTGTTAGCGGTTCGGTTAAATTGTAGCCAGCATTTCCATTGTCTTTTTTTCGTTGTCTGCTATTGTTTTTAAAATGTCTGATGCCTGTTGAAGATACTTAATATCTTTCGTTTTACTTACTTCATCAAATAAAGTAGAAACCGAAGTCCAAAGATCTGCAATTTCTGCAAATGCTTCGTTGCCCATTTTTAGTTTTTCAATTTTTAGCATATTGTAACTTTCTTTCAAAAAGTCACGGTACAAATTTCTGAATAATGCCCCGCCAGTTCCTGCTTTTTCCATCAGCATTGCTGACGTTTTAAATTCGTTTTCTACGTCTTTACTTTCCTTAAACCATTTGATTATTTCTGAACTTGTTTTCAAAATTCCTTTAAATCCAATATTTGTTATTGGTGGATTCAAATAATCATTCGCATTATTTCGAATTGCATTCATTATAGAGGCTTTCAAGTCAACTATTTTATCTGTTTTACTCAATGTGTAATACAAATTTTTAGACGACATTGGACCTTTTTCTGTTCTCGCTAATGCCAAACTTTTTAAGGTGGTTTTTACTTGTCCGCCTTGTTGTCTAGTGTCAACCAAAAAAGCGTATTCATTGTCATAGCCATAAATTGCTGTATAATGTCCTGCAAAATGAAATGGTCTTGAAAAATATTGCAAATGAAAACAGTCTAGTTTTAGACCTACTACTTGGCCCTTGTCTATCAGTTCCTTTACGTTTTCCCAAGCCTTTTGAACGGATGAAGTTTCTTTTACAGTTAGGTTAAGGTTTAAATTCTTTGCAATATTTTGAGTTAAAAGGTCAGTCTTTACTCTCCCACCTATAAATGGAAATTCCATTGTCTTCATCTTCCAAAAGACAAATCCAAGTCCTTCGCCTAACCCAAACAGCATTGGTTCAGAAAGTTCAATACCAAGTTGTCTTAACAATGTTCCTGTTGCAGTTGTTTCACAATGTTGCCCATTAAATGGTTTTATTTTCTCTATTTTCATTTTGATTTTTCTTCAAAATTAGATTGTCTAACTGACAACCCTATGTCAGTGGTCATTGACTTTTATCGCTTACAATGTGGATTGGGGGCTTAGCGAAAACGAGATTTTACCACCACTTTTGATACGAAGCATACACTTTAAATATAGCAAAAAGGATGCTTTGAAGAACGTTATCAGCCATTACCAAAGCTATTGTTACCAATTTCGTTGTTCTTTCGCGATTGTCCTATTCGTCTCTCCATCTTAAACAATTAATTGGCAAATAAAATTTGCAACAGATGGGTTGACCATCTTTTTGTCCTGGTGTCCACCCTGTCATTGTCAAAAGTTTTGCTTTTAAATCGCCTTTGCAAAGCAAGGTCAGATTACCTTTTGGAAAAGTTGCGTCAATTACTTTTCCGTTGCTGTCAATGGTAAGGATAATAGATAGACTGGAAATTATTTCTATGTCTCGTTTTATGCAGTCACCAATAATTGGAACCAATTCTTGTGTTAAATACCCCATAAGACCTTTATCATATTTAGGCATTTCTTCAACATAACTGTAAACAGTGTCACAGCCGCTAGTCTGTCCGAAAGAATTTGTAACGGTCAATTGAAGAAGTACTATCAGTATTTTACCTATTTGTCTCAAATTACTTTTGGATTTTATTTTCTGATCTATCTAAATTTCAATTGTCAAGTTGATTGGATCTGCTTTCTGTTAACATTTTGCAGCTTTGCGAAGGACGCGATTTTGACCACAACACTTCACATGAAGAACCGCACTTCAATTATACAAAAAATTGTCCTTTGAAGCACTGGAGCATCCTCAATGTGATTTTTAATAGACAATAAGATTATATTTTATTCGTGTATTTTTCTTCTACAAGCTCTTTATTTACCATCATTCCAGTTGTTGTTCCCATTGCAACTGCGTTTGCAACAGTACGCATACGGTTTACGTTATCACCACAAGCGAAAATGCCGTTTACTGTCGTTTTGTGGGCAGCATCAATTTTGATATATTCGTCACTGGTCTTTTCGCAGCCTAATTGTCCCGGTATCTGGCAATGTTGCACAAAGGGAAGTCGTGTGTAAATAGCTTTAACTGATTTCGTTGAGCCATCTTTAAAAATGATTCTTTGAAGTTGCCCATTGATGTGTTCTAATTCTTCAATTTCTTTTTCTACTATTTTAATGTAATGACTTTCAAGTTTTGCCGCTTGCTCCGAAGTCAACGTTGATTTTCCATTTGTAAATAGTGTCAAATCTTTTGTCCAATTTGAAATAAGTTTAGAAAATTCAAATCCATATTCACTATTACCCAAAATTGCTGTTGTTTCATTTTTCACTTCATACCCGTGACAATACGGACAGTGTAGAACTGAAATCCCCCAACATTCGGAAAAGCCTTTAATCGTTGGTATTTCGTCCTTGATACCCGTTGCGAAAATCAATTTTGTTGCTGAAAATATGTCACCAGATTCGACTTCAATTTCAAAACCATTTTTAGTTTTCAATCCCTTTGTTGCAAATCCATCAAAGAATTTAATTGTATTATAGACTAATACTTGTTGCTTTGCAAGTAAGGAAATTTCCTTTGGCGTTTTTCCGTCTTGCGTCAAAAAGTTATGCGAATGTGGCGTTTGTCTATTACAAGGTTTTCCACTGTCAATAACAAGTACATTTCTTAATGCTCTGCCTAATGCCATTGCAGCAGCAAGCCCAGAATAACTGCCACCTATAATAATTACGTCAACGTGTTTTTTATCGGTCATTTCTATATTTTTTATAAACGGATTGAAACTTAAAGGCAAGGCAAAGGCTGCTCCAATAACTCCACCTTGCTTAATAAAAGTTCTTCGGTCAAGATTTTTCATTTGTTGAAATCCTGTTTAGGAATAGATGTACAACGGGTAATCCTACAAACACCATCCAAGGCACTAATATTAATGTTAGGATTAAAGTTCGCAAATACAATGGGATTTCGGACAAATAACTACCGAACAATGCATAAAAAAGCGTTATTGAAGGGTAAATTACTACCCAAATTTTGATCGATTGGATCATTTTAGATTTAGTATTCATTGTAATTGTTTTTATGGTTTAATAATTTGTCCTGTTACTGCTCCAAACAAACTTTTCTTAAAGCCAAATTCCAACTGTTTCATTGTGGTTGGAATTTCTCCAGGGAAATAAGGAAAGTAGTGTGGTGAATTTTCAATTACCGTTGGGCTAACTGCATTGATACGGATTCCATTTTGCAATTCAATTGCAGCAGCTCTAACAAATCCTTCTACTGCTCCATTTGCAGCAGATGCATTGGCAAAATTTATTTGCGGTTCGTGGGTTAATGCACCAGTGATGAGTGTAAATGAACCTTTAGGATTGATATAATGCTGACCAATGAGTACCAAATTGATTTGTCCCATCATTTTGCCCTCTACGCCTTTTCTAAATTCTTTATCCGTTAGGTTTTTCCATGGTCCAACGAATGTTGGTCCGGCAGTAGAAATTAATGCGTCGAACTCACCTACTTCCTTGTAAAATTTTTCAATAGCCTCTGTCGAAGTAATATCTACTTTATAGTCACCACTTTTGGTAGCTACTCTCACTACTTCATGCTCGCTTTCTAGTGCTGTGGCTAAATAGTTGCCCATAGTACCTGAAGCACCTACGATAATAATTCTTTTTCTTGTATTCATTTTATATTTATTTTAGTTAATGTTTCTGTTGCAAAATTAAGTTGCTTAAAACCTGTCTGATAGGACTTTTCGCAAGTTCAATAGGATAATTTTCAATTTTATACGAGGTGAATTACAAAGACAGTTTTAGGAAAATGCCGTAGTTATTTTTGGTGTTTTTAGCGGCACCATAGCGGTCAAAATTATGTGCAATACCGAAACTTAAATACTTATACGTTAATCCAAAGCGGCTATAAACATAGCTTCTAAAGTGATTGCCGTTTTCCAAATTGTGACTGTAATGCAGTTGTAAACGCGTGTATAGCGACCAGTTTTTATTCATCTCAGGCCTAAATTCTATAAGCGCTGTATTGGAAATTTTATGGCTATTTATAAAATAATAACTTGGCAAATATAACAGTGAAAGTGTTTTGCTTTGATACAAATAGTGTAAGCCTACAAAGTTTTTCATGCCATCAACAGAAGTAAAACTTGCACCAGAATTGATGCTAATTCCTTTGAATAAATGGTGATGAATGAGGTTGGTATTTTGAAACTCATTGTTGCTTAAATCGTATTTGTAGTCGGCTGCATAAGAAGTAATAGACAGCAACCCAACTCGTTTATTTTCTGCAAAAAACTTGTTTACCAGTAGTTGTAAAAATTGCCGTTTGTCGCCAATCATTTCTTCTAAAGAAATTGTTTTGGGCTTCAAATTGACGGTTGAATCTTGGGCATATAAACTGTGTATGCTGCATGCAATAACGATTAAAATTGATGTAAAATGAATCCTTTTCATGTAACTACTTTTTTGTGTTGATTAAATAAATTAACACGGCAAAAGTATCTACATAGAAAGCCTGGCTTATAGGACAGAATTCAAGTTGAATAGGACTTATTTGAAATTTTGACGGAATGCCTCAGGAGTAACCCCTGTTTGCTTTTTGAAAAAGCGTATAAAATAGGAAGGGTCTTCGTAGCCCAACATATCGGCAATTTGATTTATTTGATTACCAGTCCCCATGAGCATCCGCTTGGCTTCTAAAATAATATGCTCATTGATAAGTTCCGAACCCGTTTTTTGTAATGATGCTTTCGTAATCGCATTTAGTTGATATGGTGTTATGCTTAACATTTCGGCATACTCATTTACTTGTTTTTTGGTATGAATGTTCTTTTCCAGTAAGTCTTGCAATTCTTCCAATCGCTCTTGGGCATAAAGTTTTGCTTCGTTGGCAATCTTATTTGGGTTACCACTTTGACGCACTAATTCAATGAAAAGAATGTCTAAACTTGCTTTAACAATTTCTAAGTATCGGTCTTGCTTTTGGGTGAATTCTTGAAAGATTGCCTGCAATAGCATACTAATTTTCTCAAATCGTTCTATACTTAAATGGCATTGATTTTTATTACTAACCTTTCGCAATACAATACTGGCAGGATTTTCACGAGGGGCATAAAAGTCAGAAGTAAATTGTAGCATAAAGCCATTCGTACCTTTTCCAAGTTTTAATTGATGTACCTGTCCTGGGCGGATAAAAAAAACCGAGTAATTGTCCACATCATACTTAATAAAATCTATTTCGTGTTCGCCAAAACCATTTTTAATAAATAAAACAAAATAAAAGTCGTGCCGATGAAGTTCATGAATCAAATCTCCTTTAGCCACCAAAGGTTCAAGCGCCCTAATACTGAAACGATCTTCAAAAAACGAATCTTTTATGTGCCTTACGGGTATTGTTTTTTTCATTCGAAATGTGTTATTGTCCTCTTTGCATCTTCTGTGATTTATATGGTCATTTTGCATTGTTGCTGACATTTTGCAACCTTACCACTCTTTTTGTTAAGTCCAAGTTACTCATTTGAGCAGTATGCGCAAAAAATGGTTGCAATTTCAAAACCCGATTAACCGCAGCTGCCTTTTCTACCGCAAGTGTTTCGGTTTAAGATGCTGCCCTGCACTTTCTACAATTTCGTCAATGCGTTTTTGTCGCGTTTCTTGTCGTTTCGCAAGGACTATCCAACTTAACATTATTTTTCTTGCTGATTTACTCAAACTTAGAAAATAGTCCTTTGAACCAGTGTGTTGTGTGAACGCTATTTCTAAGTCTTGCGGGATTATCAGTTCTTCAACTTCGTCCAAAATGGTCCAAAATCCGTTTTGTTGTGCAATCTCAATGCTTTCGAAACCCGCTTTTGTCATTCGCCCATTTTCAATGAGTTGCTGAACTTTTTCTTTGTTGATTTTCGACCAATTACTTTTCGGTTTGCGTTTGCTGAAAAACTGCATGAATGTAGAGTCGTCAATCGTTTTTCTTGTACTGTCAATCCAACCAAAGCAAAGTGCTTCATCAACGGCTTCACTCCAACTTAATGAAGGAATAGTAGACTTTTTTGTAGAATAAACAAGCCAAACAGACTGTTTTGAGTTGTGATTTTCGTTTAACCACTCTCTCCAATCTGCTTGACTTTTAGGGCAATATGTTTCAATTTCTATATTAAGCATTTTGTTGTTCTAACCAGTTTAAAATTGCTTGGGTTGTTTCCTCTGGCTTTTCTTGTTGAATCCAATGACCACAATCCAAACTTACAATATCCAAATTAGGAACACAATTTTTTAGGTTTTCAGACTTGGGAATCGTGTCCTTTTCACCATATATCATCAACGTCGGTTGATGAAAAATTGGGGTAATGTCCGCCATTAAATGCCAGTTTCTATCAAGGTTTCTGTACCAATTTATACTTCCTGTAAAACCTGAAGATTCGAATGCAGCAACAAAAACAGACAGTTCGTTGTCTTCCATTAAGGGTTCCCCAAGTGGTTTTTCTCCTCTTGCAAGATTGATCATTAACATTCCTGGCTCTGGTGGTGTGAGAGGTATATTTTTGCGGAAGATGTTGCGCAGGAACTGGGACGCGTTTTCATTCATAATAGCAGCTGCTACTCCTGCTTGTCGATTAAAGTGAACAAAATAGAAGTCTCCACCAAACAGTGCTTCCATCAACTCAATCCATGGCTTTTCTCCACGCTCTTGATAAGGCAAAGCCAAGTTTATTAGTTTATTTACCCGTTCAGGATGCAATAGTGCCAAACTCCAAACAACATTTGCTCCCCAATCGTGACCAACAAAAGTGGCATCTTCATATCCAAAGTAATCAAGTAATGCGACGAGGTCACCTGTCAAGTGTTCAATGTCGTATTCAGTTACTTCGGTCGGACTGGATGAGTTGCCATAGCCTCGCTGGTTTGGGATGATAACATGATAACCAGCTGCAACAAGTGCGGGTACCTGATGACGCCAAGAAAAAGCATGTTCTGGAAAGCCGTGACAGAGTACAATAGGTTTTCCAGCATTTTGTTTACCTGCTTCAAAGACTTCGAGTTCTACACCGTTGACTGAAATAAGAGTTGGTTTGGGGAAATTGGTTGAGTTAACCATTGAATTCATTTCGTTTGTCATTTTTATTCTTTTAAAGATTATTCATGATGCAAACTTATACCTGCCAAGTGACAGCCCTATGGCAGTCGTAAAAAATAAATGAGTGGTAATTATCAAAATTCTCTTGCAAGGTTATTTTGTGTTATTCATTTCCAGTCATGTCGTATATGTTCAGAGTACTGTTTTTATGTGAGTTGGCGTGCAAATTCTTTTGATTTTTTGCGTGGTTATGTGTAATTGCAAAAAAAAGTGAATGTGCATGCAAAAGTGTTTGGTTTTAGTTGAAGGTTCATTTATCCTAATTTACTTTTCTTTCATTACTTCACAGTAACCAGAGTTCGACTTTAAATTTAAAATCGAACTGAGGTTAATAGAATTTCAATGTATTGAAAACAGTATCGACTGCCATTTTTATGTAAAAAAGGTAAAAGAATAAAGTGTGAATTGTGTAACCTTTTCAAAATAATGTGCAATACTATTGGCAATTGAAATCCACATCTTTGGCGCTTATAAAAGTAGTTTGTACTATTTAATGAGAGATAACAACGCATTAGATCTTGAAATTTCATTGTTATTAGAAGCCATTTATCAGAAATATGGTTATGATTTCAGGCAGTATTCAGAAGCACACATCAGACGTAGGATTATGAATAGATTGGCAATGTCGGGATTAGAAGGTATTTCTCAACTACAATCGATGGTCTTAAAGGATAAAATAGTTGCTTCACACATTTTACAGGATTTATCAATAACGGTAACTGAAATGTTTCGTGATCCCGGTTTTTATAAATCATTACGAGAAAACGTGATACCAATTTTAAAAACCTATCCGTTTATAAAAATATGGCATGCCGGGTGTGCTACAGGCGAAGAAGCATATTCAATGGCCATTATTATGCAAGAAGAAGGTTTGTATGACAGAACCACGATCTATGCTACAGATTTTAATCAACTAGCCTTGAACAAAGCGAAAGAAGGGATTTTTTCGAATAAAATGATCAAAGAATATACCCTAAATTATCAATTGTCAGGGGGAAAAGAATCTTTATCAAGTTATTATACATCCAATTATGGCAATGTGATTATGAATCAATCTTTGAAAAAAAACATTGTTTGGGCAAATCATAATTTAGTTACTGATAGCGTTTTTGCAGAAGTACACTTGATATTATGCCGAAACGTGCTTATCTATTTTGAAAAAGATTTACAAAACAAGGTGCAAAAGCTTTTTTACAATAGTCTCATTAATGGCGGTATTTTATGTTTGGGTTCAAAAGAAGGTTTACGCTTTACAGATTTTTTTGAGGAATACAACGAGGTAGATAAAAAACAAAAAATATTTAAAAAGAAATATCAATTAAGTGGAGGTTTGGAATAATGCGTTACGAAGCAATTGTAATAGGAGTTTCATCGGGAGGAATGAAGGCGATGAAATTCCTGTTTTCGCATTTGCCAGAGGGTTTCAAAACGCCGATTATTATTGTGCAGCATATTAGCGCACATTCAGATAGTCAATGGATCCAACTGTTAAATGATACTTATACTACTGCTATAAAAGAAGCAGATGAAAAAGAAAAAATTGAAAACGGAAACGTTTATTTCGCGCCACCTAATTATCATTTGTTGATCGAAAAGAATAAAACGTTTTCACTTACAATTGACGAGCGGGTAAATTTTGCTAGACCATCAATTGATGTATTATTTGAATCGGCTGCCGAAGTGTATAAAAACAAATTGATTGGAATAATACTAACTGGTTCTAATAGTGACGGAACAAATGGCATAAAAAGGATCCAAGAATGTGGTGGCTTAACGATTGTGCAAGATCCGAAAACAGCTGAATCTGCCTCTATGCCGCTATCTGCCATTGCTGCTATTCAACCCGATTATATTTTATCGTTGGAGGATATACTTAAGTTATTAATAAAATTAGATACTACTACGCAAATGCTTCGCAGTACATAATCAACAAAAACTATGAAGTAGATGCAAAAACGTCACTTCATGATAAAAAATAATTCGTATGAATTTAACAATCAAGGGTAAATTAATTGGAGGCTTCACTATCATTTTAGTGTTACTCATTTCTATGTTGTTTTTCATGATCAGTAAATTTTCCGAATCCAATGTTCGGTTGCAAAACATTACTGACGTATATGCCAAAAAAATAAATCTTTCCAATGAATTAATGATTGCTGTGCTGAATGAAGCCCGTATTGAAAAAGATATTATTCTGGAAAAAGATATTCTTCAAATGGGGCATTACAAAGACAATATTTATAAAACATTAGAAACTATTGATAAAAAAACAATCGAATTACAAGAATTGACGGAAGGTAAAGGTGTTCTATTTCTGAATGAATTTAAAACCACCTGGGCAGGGTATAAACCTCACCTAACTAGAATCATTGCATTAACATTGAAAGCTAAAAAAGATGAAGCATTTGCTATCTCCATTGAAATTGGACTCAAGGAGAGAAATACTGCTATTGCTCTTTTGCAAAAAATCATTGATAAGAATGAAAAAAGCATGAAAAATGCTAAAATTGAAAATAGTGAGAGTTATACTGCTGCTTTAAACTTGATTATAGCCTTAATTCTTACAAGCATCCTAATTGCCATTATCATTTCTTACTGGATTATTCAGAGCATTACAAAACGTATTTCCATGATTGCCACTCAAGCTGAAAAAATTGCCAGCCGTGAATTTGCAAATGACAAATTGGAAGACAATTCAAATGATGAATTAAAACCTTTATTTAATTCATTGGTTAGTGTGAATGAAAGTTTCCGTGAAATAACCGAAAATGCCAACAACGTTGCTTCGGGAGATTATGCTGTTGACCTAATTCCTCGCTCAGACAAAGATATTTTAGGGATTTCGTTAAAGAAGATGACACGCTCATTACGTGAAACAACAGCCTCAAATGAAAAGCACAATTGGTTAACTGCTGGTCAAAACCAACTCAATTCAATAGTGAAAGGTGACCAAAGTGTTGAAGAGCTTGCAGGCAATGCCATTCGTTTTATATGCACCTACTTAAAAGCGAACATTGGGGCTATTTATCAGTTGAATGATCACGAAAGTGCGTTGATCCTTAGCGGACAATATGCTTTTTTATCTCCAGAAGAAACCAAACGAAAATTCACACTAAATGAAGGTTTGATCGGTCAGGCTGCACGGGATCAAAAACAAATTTCCTTAACAGATTTAACCGAAGATCAAATCCGCATCACATCATCGGTTATGAATGCCCAACCAAAGCATTTGCTCATTACGCCATTTATGTTTGAAGGTAAAACAGTTGGTGTAATAGAAATTGGAAGTCTGAATGATTTCAGCGAAACGGAAAAGGAATTCATAAATGCTTCGATGGACAGTATCGCCATTAGTGTTAATTCAGCAGTTTCAAGAAAACGCATACAGGAATTGCTCGAAGAAACGCAGGTTCAGACGGAAGAATTGCAATCGCAGCAGGAAGAGTTGAAACAAATGAATGAAGAGTTGGAAGAACAGGCGCAAAATCTGAAGGCCCAACAAGAAGAATTACAGATGTCAAACGAAGAATTGGAAGAACAAACTCAGTCTCTGGAAGCGAAAAACTATGAGGTGGAAGCATCAAAAAATGACATTGAACAAAAAACAAAACAACTGGAAATAAGCAGCAAGTATAAATCAGAATTCCTTGCAAACATGTCGCATGAATTAAGAACACCGCTTAACAGCTTGCTTATTTTATCGAAAGATTTATCTGAAAACAGAAAAAATAACCTAGATAGCATTCAGGTTGAAAGTGCAGAGATCATTTATAAAAGCGGTCATGATTTACTTGTGTTAATTAATGAAGTCCTTGATCTCTCTAAAATTGAAGCCGGGAAAATGGCAATAACGATTGAAAGCGTATCCTTGAAAGATTTCACAGATTATCTGATGCGCGATTTCAAACATCAATCTGAACAAAAGGGATTAAAGCTGATTTGCACATTGGATAAAGGACTGCCAGAATCCATTCGCACCGATTCACAACGTTTGAATCAGATATTGAAAAATTTGATCTCCAACGCCATAAAATTTACAGAAAAAGGAAGTGTAACAATCAGTATCAACCGAAATTCTGAAACTACCTTAATCATTTCCGTTGCCGATACCGGTATAGGAATAAAAGAGGATAAACAAATGCCAATATTTGAAGCCTTTCAACAGGCTGAAGGAGGCACTTCCAGAAAGTATGGAGGCACTGGTTTAGGTCTCTCCATTTCACGGGAACTCGCAAAATTACTGGGAGCTGAAATTAAGTTGAAAAGTAAATTAAATGAAGGATCCACTTTCTCGCTCATTATTCCATTGGAAATTCATCCTGAAGAGCAAGCTATCACAAAAGATCCTTTGAAACCTGTTTTGCATAAACCCCATCCCGATAGCTATCGGGATGCAAATGAGACCGAATACCTGAATTATCCGAGCGTAGCAGATGACAGGAGTACAATTATCAAAGATGACAAAGTTGTACTCATTATTGAAGACGATCTTAAATTTGCTTCTATTCTTTTAAATCAAGCCAACAATAAAGGATTCAAATGTTTGTCGGCAGCAAGCGGAGAAGATGGTTTATTGCTTGCTTCAAAATACAAACCGCAGGCGATTATTCTGGATCTTGGTTTGCCGGGTATTAACGGCCAAAGTGTGTTACATGAATTAAAAGCAAATCCAACCCTAAGGCATATACCAGTACACATTATTTCGGCAAATGAACATTCGCTAGAACCGATCAAAGAAGGTGCAGTTGAGTATCTTATGAAACCAATAAAGAAAAAAGATCTTGAAGAAACGTTTACTAGAATTGAAAATTTTCTTAGCCGGAAAATCAAAAATTTGCTGATTATTGAGGATAGTGAAAACTCCAGAAAAGCCATGCGCATACTCATTGGCAATGGTGATGTACAATGTTTGGAAGCAGGAACTGGCAAAGAAGCCTTGCTGCTTTTTGAGCAGAACACTATCGACTGTATTATACTGGATATTGGCTTGCCAGATATGAGCGGATTTGACCTCATCCATAAACTGGAAAAACTAAAAGTTAATAGCCTCCCTCCTATTATTGTTTACACTGGCAAAGAGCTTACAAAAGAAGAAAACAATGAGCTTGAAAAATATGCCGAAACAATTATTATAAAGGGTATAAAATCGGAAGAGCGATTACTGGATGAAACCGCACTTTTCTTGCATAGGACCATCAGTAATTTACCGCAATCAAAACAAATGATCATCACTAATTTGTACGATAAAGAAACCGTGTTTCACTCCAAAAAAATACTATTGGTAGATGATGATATGCGCAATTTATTTGCATTATCAAAGATCTTAACCGAACGCGGAATGGAAATAATAAAAGCGGAAAATGGCAAAAACGCGTTGGGAATGTTAGAAACACATTCGGACATTGACATGGTTTTGATGGATATTATGATGCCGGAAATGGATGGTTACGAGGCTATGAGAAAAATACGATCACAGGTGAAATTCAAGAACTTACCGGTAATTGCATTGACAGCAAAAGCGATGAAAGAAGATAAACAAAAATGTATTGATGCAGGAGCCAACGATTATATTACCAAACCTATTGATATAGAACGCTTCTTGTCCTTAATGCGTGTGTGGTTGAGTAAATAATCCCTTGGCTTCGCTCAGGATGATAAAGCAGGATTAATATATTAAAAATGAAAATAAATAACCAAGTTAAAATTTTATTGGTAGACGATAAGTCGGAAAATTTATTCGCTTTAGAAGTCATTCTTTCCAACGAGGATTATTTATGTGTGAAAGCAAGTTCAGGCAATGAAGCATTAAAGATTCTTCTTCAACAGCAAGATTTTTCCATCATTTTAATGGACGTGCAAATGCCTGATATGGATGGATTTGAAACAGCAGAATTAATTCGCGGAAGCGAAAAATTGAAACATATTCCGATTATTTTTTTAACTGCGAGTATGGATAGTCCTGTAAATATCTTCAAAGGATATCAGGCTGGCGCAGTTGATTATATGATTAAACCATTTTCTCCTGAAATACTAAAAGCAAAAGTGGCTGTTTTTGTGGATCTGTACAAAAAAAATCATGAATTATTGCTTCAAAATGAGGAAATGAAAAGACTCAACAGCGATATTACTGAACAAAAAAGATTTGAAATAGAACTGATAGAAGCAAAAAGCAAGGCAGAAAATGCGACCAGAATTGCCGAAGATGCAATGAATGCAAAACAACAATTTTTGTCGACCATGAGTCATGAAATCAGAACACCAATGAATGCAATTATTGGTTTTACCAGGGTGCTATTAAGAACAGAGTTAAACATAAAACAACTTGAATTTTTAAATGCCATTAAAGATTCGGGGGATACGTTAATTGTCTTAATAAATGATATACTTGATCTTGCTAAGGTAGACGCCGGAAAGATGACATTTGAGAAAACACCTTTCAAATTGGCTACCTCCATTTCATCTCTCATTCATTTATTTGAGGAAAAAATTCAGGAAAAAAATTTGGTGTTGGTGAAAGAATACGACAACAAGATCCCGGAGGTATTGGTGGGCGATCCTGTGCGTTTGCAACAAATTATGTTGAATTTGGTGAGTAATGCTGTTAAGTTTACAACAGAAGGAAAAATTACTGTCAGCGTTCATTTGCTGAATGAAGATGAAGAGAAAGTAAGCATCGAATTTATTGTTGCCGATACAGGAATAGGAATAGCAGAAAATTTGATAGAAGTTATTTTTGAAAATTTTCAGCAAGCTTCGAGCGATACTAAAAGATTATATGGGGGAACTGGTTTAGGTCTTGCCATTGCTAAACAATTAGTAGAACGGCAGAAAGGAAATATCAGCGTAAAAAGCCAAAAGGATAAAGGATCTACTTTTAGTTTTATATTGAGTTTTCAAAAAACAGATACTAAAGCCGAAAATTATAGTAGAGAAACAGGATTTCTTGAATCCAGTAATCATCAGATTAATACGGAAATTAACAGCACAAGAGTATTGGTCTTAGAAGACAATATTGTTAATCAATTACTGATGCAAACATTGATGGATAATTTTGGATTTGACTGCGATATTACTGCAAACGGGAAAATAGCACTAGAACAACTAAAAGCTAAACACTATGATCTAGTTTTAATGGACTTGCAAATGCCTGAAATGAATGGCTTTGAAACTACTGAATACATTCGTAACAAAATGCAATCTAAAATCCCCATCATAGCGGTAACTGCCAATGTAACTACGATTGATTTAGAAAAATGCAAAGCCGTAGGGATGGATGATTATATTGCAAAGCCTCTTGACGAAACGCTATTGTACACTAAAATTATGGCGTTACTTAAAAAGTAGCAGAAGTGTTTAACGGTTAAAAAACTATGAGAATAATTATTTATTAAAACCTCCAATTTTGATAAGTGCTGTTAGCAATACGCTTTTCTATTTGTGTCCCCAATGTTCACTTGTATCTAAAAACGTTTGTCCATTTTTTTTCGCAAATTCAAATTCGTATTCCAATGTAACATCTCCTTCTAACAGTTTTTCTGCTATATGTAGAAAATAAGTTTCAACACTTGCTGGTGTAGTCACAAGAATTTGCCCTCCATTTGAACCTGATTTATATTTATGAGGTGCGTTTTGAGGAATGTAAACAAAGTCACCTTTAGTAGCTTGTATTATTTTGCCGTTAAGTGTGAATGTATAGTCGCCTTCTAAAACAAAAAATGTTTCAGGACCATCTGGATGCAAATGCAATGCTGGTCCGACTAATGCCGGATGAGTCATTAGTATTGTTGAATAAGCATTGTTTGTTTGTGCTAATGTGGTTTTAAACACCATTTTGGTCTTATAAAACTGTATTGTCTTTCCTTCTTCTTCTTTATAGATCATCTTTCCTTATTTATGTATAGTCTTAATAGTGGTGCAACAAATAGAATTGAAAGCCCTACTCGAACAAACGCTACAAACCAAGTACTAATACTAACATTAAATTTGCCTGCAAGAGTTATTACGGCTATCGTTTGGGGCTTCTGGAACGATTGCATTTCAGCCCGTTCCGCTAAAGTGATGTAAGTTGTTGTTATTTCATACTTTCATTGCGTATTGTTAAGCTAATTAATTTATATCCAGCGTCTGTTCGTAAAAATTGATAATGGTTTTGAAAAAATAAAGTGTTGTTGAGTTTTCTAATTTCGGTTTTACTATAATTCCATTTTTTATTAGATTATTAAATTCTCTTTCTATTTTCTCTTTTTCTTTATAGTCAGGATATTTGTTGCGTTGATTTTGAATGAAGCTTGTTAATCTAAATAAGTCAAAACCATCGTGTCTTGGCTCAGGAAAATATGCGAAATCAAAATCCACAATTTTGTCTTTGAAATGAGCAGCTAATCCAATTCCGTGAAAAGCATAAAAATAAAGTCCTTCGTCAATTAATTTACCTGTCTGTTCATAAACTCTGCTATGCCAACCTTCAAGTATGTCATTGACGTTGTATTTCTCTTTAAAAATCCGAACTGCTTTGTCCGCGGAGAATTGATAGTCTTCAATTATGTCGAGCAGGTTAGTTTTAACTGTTGCTATGTTATTCGTCAACTCGTCAAAAGCTAATTGGTCACAATGTGATTTAATTTTTTCAATTATTTTGTCAGCATATTCTTTGGAAACATGTCCTTTTTCAATTAATGCTATGTCTTGGCTGAAGTTTGTGATTTCTCCCCAAATTTTATCCAAGTCAGAACCAAATGCATTTAATTCCGATTTCTTGCCTATTATCAAAAGTCCATCTATGTCGCCACCATAACTGCGATAAATATTAAGTCTGTCTATGTTTATAATGGTCGTCATAAAATTACCGCTAATGGTTATGGGGTTGGTGTTAAGTCAAGTTATTTTTGCCTTTACGGTTTCTAAAAGCAAAATATACTGTCGCACCAACCAATAGAGCAATTGTCCCAATTCCGCAATAAAAAACAATTGGCTTAAGCTCAACGTCATCAGCTTTGTCCCTCAATACAGTGTTTGCATAGTTAAGCTCGCTAGTTAGCTTTTGAATAATACTGTCTTTATTTGTTTCAATTACAACTTGCGGCGTAAAATTCAATTGTTTCGCTAATGTAGTTTTTACACCTGCTTTTGCAAGCAAATTGAGAGTCAAATCGATTGTTTCGTCGGTTGCGCCGTACTTCCTTAAGTCTTCTTCACTAGCATTGTCAGTGTGTGCCCAAACTGCTCCTTGTCCGATTACATTTTGCATGTAAGAGCGATTAATTGTCTGGGCAATTGAGATTAACTCTTGGTCATTATTTCTACTAATCTTGTATTTTGTGAAAGTCGCTGGAACTTTGTCATGAATTTCTGAACACATTGCATAAAGCGGATAGGTCTTGGTTTGCTTAGGTCTCAATAATGCGTAAACAGGTTTTGTAATAAGCATGTCTTGTACAACAGTATCTTCAGACATCAGCATAAGTCCTTCAGGAATATATATGTAGATTGAGGCGTCCGATTTGTTATGAAGCATGATGAGCATGGATTTTCCATAATATTGCCCATCAGCGTCTATATATTCTGTTTTGTCATCAACATTATAACGTCCTGTAGATTTGTAGTCGATAGTTTTTTTATCGACTGCCTCCAGAATATTTATAGTAGGAATGTCTTGACTAAAGCATCTTACAGAAACAAATGCTAATAAAATAAGTATGAAGTGTCTTTTGTTCATGTTTGTCTAATTCTAGCTGGTAACGTTCCCGGATTAGGCGCGATCGCCGCCAATCAGTGAACTTTTTTCGAAGATACAAAACTTACGGATTTACACTTACTATTCAGACACCTACTATTGAGATGGCGCTAAAGTCCATATTATAAGGAGTTCATTCTTTTTATATGATGTTCAATTTCATTCTTAATATCTTGCATTATCAATAATTTCGATATAAAACCAACACCCAAAAAAAAGGTCGACACAATAATTGGAAGGGTAAATGGGATATTTTGGTTTGGAACTAATAGTATTCCATAAGGGAGCAATCCGAATATCAATATCAATATTGTTTCAGTGGTCAAGATTATTTGTATTGTTGAATTATCAATTTTAATCTGTACACTAAGATTTCTTAGAAAGTCCTTTTTTCTCATTGCTCTTAAAAAATCAGTTTTCTGAAGGAATAATTTATTATCATTAATTCTTGACATGGACATATCTAGAACTTCCAATTTGCTCTCAATTTGATTTAATAAATACCTTTCCAAAGTAATTTTTTGTTCTGGTTGTTGAATTATTATTCTTTTAGATATTGATAATGGAAACTTCAACTTTTTGGGATTTGGTTTGTGTGTAATTCTAATGTCCTATAACGAATTGAAGCTAAAAGAAGTGACGATTTCGGAGACGGAAACGATCTGCCAGCACTGAGGAATAAATACAAATGTGCCATCAAATGCATTGATAATTTATGCGTTTTCAAATTCTCCACAGTCAATTCTTATGTCTTGTGTTGCTAATGATTGGTTGAGTAAACTACAAAAGTGAGTTTTGTTTTTGGTCTCATAATGTTTACAATTAAAACAAGTTCGTTGCACACTTATCACCTCCAGTTTGTTAAGTTGAATAATTAACCCTGAAATGTTTTGCCACAACACTTTTTTGTCCGCTTCGGTTGTCTTGGCAATTATAGTTGTTAATGGACTAGCGAAGTCTTCTGTTCCTGCTACTATTTTTTTTCCAGCTGCAGTTAATTCTATTGTGTAACTTCTGGTGTCGGTTGTGTCAATTAATTTTTTAATTATTTTTTTTTGTTCCAAAACCTTTATTGCATCGCTAATTGTTGGTTTGGTAAAATTAAATTCTTGTGCTAAATAACTAATGGTTGTTTTGTCTGCTGAGTGATGCTGAATAAATATCAACAACTGAATTTGTATTGGGCTTAAACTATGCTCTTTTGCTTTTTTCCACAACAAAATTCGGAATACTTGCGAAAGTCGTTCAAGGCCTGCGACTATTTTGAAGTCAAGATTGGCATTTTGATTTTCTAAATTAAATAACGACACGTTAGTTACAGTTTTGCATTTCAATAATGTAATATCCTTTTTGTTGAATACTTAAAACCATTTCATCAGTTGCTTTTTCTATGTGGCAAAAGCTACATTCTTTAGCCGTTAAGGGCTGATTTTCTTGATTTTTAGATTGTAAGTAATCCTTACCAAAGGTATAGATTATTTTTTCTTCTTTTATATGGTCGGGGGCAATAATGTCAAAATGCATTACGCTACCGTCTTTTTTTGTTACATAGGTGTCCCAAACTGCTACTTGCATAGTTTTAAATTTTTGATTTAACGAATAGAAACAAGAATAGCCAGATTAGTCCTTTGATTAGAAAGAACAAAAATCCGGCTATTCCAATTTTTTTGAAATATGGTTTCATATTTCGGGTTTTACTCACTTAACTGAATATGGCAATGAGAAATTTCCGCTTGCTACTGAATACACTTTGTAAACACCAAGCATAGGTTTTGCTTCACCTTCGGTATGTGTGTCATCTTCGCTTGTATTCACTTCCATAAAACAAGTAACTGCATCAAATTTGAAATCTGTTTTGTTATTAACACGATAATCGGGAACAACAACCTTTATAGTGTTTCCTTTTGTCATCACATTAAAGCCAGGACTGTCCATATACATTGACATATTGGGTGCAGTTTTTGGAAGTACTACTGTTTTATCGTCTTTCTTAAATTCTTTTACAGCTAATCCACCCCCTACTCTTTTATCTTCGATAAGAATTACCCAATGCGGGTGCCAAACAATTCCGTCATTGTCAAATTTACCGTCTATGTTTTCGTCCCAAAACGGGCTGTCGTCAAAATCGGGATGTGAAGTTAAAGCCAAAGCAACTATACCGTCTGTTTGATTAAAACCAACGTCCGTTGGTTTTAAAGTTGTTGGAAATACATACCCTAATACAGGGGCACCGTTTAACTGTCCAACAGGTTTTGGTGTTGTATTACCAGCTATGCTGTCTACTATTATTTCCCAAATAGTAATACCTAAATCCTTATTGTGTGTTACTGATGTTGATTTTATTTTGAAATTACCGTTGTTGTAATTTCCACATTTATCACAAGCATTTGCGTTCGTAAAACCTAATGTTGTAAAGCTTAAAATTGCTATTATCTTATTCATTTTTTTTTGTTTTTAGTGTTTTAATTAAAATTCGTTTTTGTTTATGTAGGGATATGTCCAAAGAATGACTGTTAGCGTTACCGCTTTGAACCAAGATGCATACATTGCTTCTACCGTTTCAGCTTCATGTCCTTTTTTAGCTAAAAAACTTTTGATGGTAGCTGTAATTGGAAAAATAAATGCTACCATATAGCGATAGTGAATGATTGGTACGCTGTCCACTTCGTCTGTTTTGTTTTTCTTGCTTGTGTGATGCCGCAATGCAATTTCGTGTTGATAGTTCAACCAAGTTTGGTCGTAAGGCTTGTTGCACAAATCCATAATCCATTGTCCAAACCTTGCCCTAACCGTAGTCAGGTATTCCATGTTTGGCTTTTCGTTTTTAGCGAAGTAGTGCAACAAATGTTCGTTGCCACCTACGAAACCATACCACAGGTCAAGGACTTCGTTTGTTTGGTCTTTCAACACTTCCCCCGCAAGGCGAAGATTTATTTCATCTTCTTCAGTAAACAATACAGTTTTTTTGAGAAGGTCTAATTCGGCAATGCTTACAGGTGATTGTCCTACTTGCCCGTAGGCGTAACCTTTAATTTGATCTGTCATTTTTTAAAAATTAAATTGTGAATGATGGAACAAATATAGTAAGGAATCCTAACTAATTAAATAAAAATGAAACTATTTTTTATTTGCAAATCGAAGTAGCGTACGAAATGCTGCAATCTGTGTGAAAATTGGTAGTCTACTTGGAGAAAATCAATGTATTGTTTTGGTTAGTCCGCGATTTAATTAAACACCTCATTATTTTTAAGTAAGAGTGAAATTATCGTTAGCCATATCAATACGTTGATTGTAAGTTGGCAATCCTAAACTTGCCGGCAACGATCGCAGCTCCGCATTCTGAAGGAAAACCGAAGCACCAAAGTCGATATTATTACTAAAGTTAGATTAAAAAAATGCCGTTGAATTTTGTGCTGTCCTGCTGTTAGAAAATGGTTGTTTACTTATTTTTCAATTTCAAAATGAATGTATCTGACGCTCCTTTAGAACTCGTATTGTTGTTTACTTCAAATTCTTCCTCATTCATTTTATCATAAAAACGTCCAGTTAAATAAATGGCTTTTTTTCGGTCTAGGCAAATGGAATTTCCATGATCATCCTTTTTTCCTCCAAAAGTTTTAACCCACAAAAAATCGCCTATTGGATTTAGTTTTAAGAGATAACTATCAAAACTTCCATTGGATTGGTAGTTCATGCTTGGTTCTCCTAGAGAGAAATTACATGTTTTTTCAAAATAGCCCGTTATGTATATCTGACCACTCTCATCCATTTCAATATCAGTTGCGAAATCAAGTTCTGGTCCTCCAAAAGTTCGGACCCAAAGAAAGTTTCCAGTATCATCTAATTTTTCAACAAAAACGTCGAATTCGCCCCTTGAAGTTTGAATTCCTAGATTCGTGTCTGGGTTGAAGTCAACACTTTCGTGAAAATTACCAACAATATAAATTTGATCCTTATCGTCTATTTTCACCTTCGCATCAATGTCGTATGAATTTCCTCCAATTGTTTTGTACCATAGTAGATTTGCATTAGCATCTAGTTTCAAAATATAGATATCAATCAATCCATTTGTGTTGAAATGAACCTGTTTTTGCAAAGTGGACACATTACTTTCTCCTGAAAAGGTGCCGGTAGCAATGACATTATCTTTACTATCCACCTGAATCGAATATCCTTGCTGACGAAAATAGCCCGAAACAAATTTTGTCCAAAGTACTTTTCCATCTGAATCCATTTTTTGGATAAATGCATCGTCTTGACCAATTGATTTCCAATTTAGAATTGAATCAGTGTCTTTAACCGGAAAACTCCCTTTGAAATGACCCGTGGTGTAAATATTATTTTGATGATCAGAACATATTCCCAAAGAATTGTCAAATTCAGAACCTCCAAATGTTCTTACCCACAAAAAGTTTCCATCAGTATCTAATTTTTCAATGTAAATATCTCCATCGCCATTTGAAGTATGGTTTTCAATTTCTGTACTCGGATTAAAGTCAGTAGTTCCCCAAAAGTTTCCTGTTAACAGTACATTTCCATCCTCATCTGTAGTAATTGCAAAAACACCATCGTAGGAAGTTCCACCAAACGTTTTAAACCAAATTAATTCTCCAGATTGATTGTATTTAGAGATAAATACATCTGATTCACCTGCTGAAATTGCTGTAATAGAGTCATTTCCCAATGGCATTGACATTTTTTCATTGAAATATCCAGTAACATATATAGATCCATTTCTGTCAGAACAAATCGATTTACCTTCGTCATAAGACTTACCTCCACATTGTCTCAACCATTCAACTGTTTGAGTATGGCTGTAAAAGCTAATAAATAGAAAAGCTAGACTAAAAAATAAATAGTTGAAGGGTAAAAATTTCATGATACTTGAATGTTTGCTAACGTTTTATAGATGTACGATGATGGGACTTTCGAAACAGTAAACTGTCTGGAATCAACAACGTTTATTAATTGCTCAATTCAATCTATTAGCCTTGTCCACCGATTAATGCAAACCCCGTGTTATGTGTGGTGCTAATTCTGCCGAATTAGTTTTTGACTTGAGATTCCTTTGTCGGTCGTTACTTGAATAATGTAGAGCCCAATTGAAATGTCTGAGATGTCTATTGAAGTTTTTTCATTTGCAACATATTTAATAACATTTCCATTAAGGTCCAAGATTTTAATTTCTTTGATATCATGCTCGCTTTGAATATGAAAATTGTCGGTTGCAGGATTTGGATAAATACTCCAAGTTGTCGCTAATTGGTTTTCTTCAATTCCCACTTGACCTCCATTTATCGTTTTTATTATTGCTCCATTTTTTCCAACTGCATAACCAATGGAACTATTTATAAAAAAAGCGTCAAACAAAGGTTCTGTGGTACTTGATACTTGAGAAGTCCAAGTCGCTCCACTATTGATTGTTTTGAGAATTCTGCTATTGCTAGGAAAACCACCAACGATAAAACCGTCTGTTGGAGTTGGAAATTTTACAGAATAAAGTCCTCCTGAGCCTGCTGGAGTCTGGCTTGTCCATGCTGTTCCTGCATTAATTGTTTTTAGGACTTTACCAGAAACGGTACTAACCGCATAACCATCATTTATTCCGGTAAAATAAATTGAACTAAATTCTTCGGCGCTGCTTAAATAGATGTTTGACCAATTTGTACCACCATCTGTTGTTTTCATTATGGCGTCTGAAAAACCTGCTCCTGAAACATAACCCGTATTGACATCGTTAAAAAAAACAGAAACCTTTCCATTTCCAGTTGACAAACTTAATGAAGTCCAGGTCGTTCCACCGTTAATTGTTTTTAAACAAGTGCCTAACTCTCCTGCAATATATCCATTGTTCGCGTCTAGGAAAAATGGCTCGTGAAGAACCCAAATTGCAGGTGATGTCTGCGCTGTCCATGTAGTCCCGCCATTTGATGTTTTTAAGATTGTCCCGTTGGCTCCGCATACCCAACCTGTTGAAGAAGAAATGAAAAACACACCAAATAAATTATTCGTAGTTGTAGATGTCTGTGAAATCCAATTTACACCACCATCAGTAGTTTTTAAAATAATTCCGCTATAACCAACAACATATCCTGTGTCCACTGTTGTAAAACTTACAGCTCTTAACCAGTTTGTTGTACCTGATTCAAGGTTTGTCCACTGAGCAAAAGTGAATTTTGTGAACAGTAGAAATAAAATTAAAAGTATCTTTTTCATTCTTTTGTATTTTGTATCGTTGTCGTTCTAAGCATTACACACAACTGATTGTATCTTGGTGGCGTGCCGACTTTTTAATAAATCGTTTCTTTTACTTCAGCGAAGTAAAGCCGAAGTTATAATTATTTTCTTTCAAATTAACTTGTTCCGAAGTGAGATCTTGGGTTGGCGCTTAAAACCAATCTTCAGTTAGTTGAACTGCGGAAATTACAAAGTCTTTTATTAGTTGTGGTGGACCTTGCGAATGTTCGGTTCTCAGCTATTGTCGACACAAAATATTAATCGGAAAGAACAAAATAAATTTTCTGATGAGCTTTGTCTCTAGTTATATAGAACCGTTCTATTTTAATACTTTCAAAATTGTCTGATTCTACTACCTCGGTTTCTAAAAACCAACTTGGTCTTCGGTCTTTGTGTAATGAAACTTTTTCTTTAAATATAGACAAGTTAACAGCGGTCACATTTGGGTCTGTGAAAATGGAGTCATAGTAATTGTTTTTGGAATACCTAAAAGTCCCAAATGCACAAAATTCGTCATGGTAAGAGTCGTTTTTTAAGTCAAATGCGTCTGAAGCAATGAAGTCAGAAAACCAACTTTTATTTCTTTGATTAACGTTGTTAAAATCGACAAAGGTATCGTACCGTTGTTCATATTTGGCGGAACAAGCGTAAAAAAATAGGCTTGACAAAAGAATAGCTATTTTTAGATGTTTCATGCCTTTTATTTTACGAAAAATTTGTTGGAATTTATTGCACTTAATGTTTCACAAGTGGAAAACGTAAGCTTCTTGGAAATGGTTACAGCCAGTGGCTCTTAGTTGATGTTAGTAGTATTTTAATTTTCTGAATTCATAAGAACTACTTGAATATTGATTCTTTTCAAATTTTATAAGTCGCATTACACACATTTCATTATAGGCAACAGCAATACCCTGAAATCCCCCGCAATGATCACAAGGTATTTCAGGTAAATCACGTGAGTAAGCGTGTGCTTTTCGCTTTTCTACTCTTGTTAATATGGTTTTTGGCATATAGAATTCCAAAATTAATTCAGTTGAATCTAAAGGATTGTTCCATTCAACAGATAATGTGTCGTAACCCTCTTTAATTACGGTCGTACTATAGCGTCCTGGGAATTTCAGATCAAATATTAAGTTATCTGTCGAATCTATATGGAAATTGATTGTATCATTTTCATTACAAATAATCAAGTCAAGGTCAACTAATTGATTTCTTTCAACAACGTCAATAATTTCAATTTTTAGCTGATTAACAAATTGTATTGGTTGGTTGTTTTGCGCAATACTATAATGCCCGAAAAAGACAGGAATTACAAGGGGTATGAATATTTTTTTCATAGTCGTCATTACTACAAATGGTTTTCAAGCAGGCGCACGACCCGCCGATTTAAGTAATCATTTCTCCGAAGATAAAATTTTTTTCTTTTAATAATCAGCTGTTCCGAATCGGAAAGTCAGGTTAAATGTGAATTATGTAACTGTCTTGTGGAATTATGCATCAATTGACTAAACAAGGAATACTACTTTGTCCTAATTATAAACTTAAAAAAAAGGAAATGAAAAAATTAATCGTATTAATGGTTGCTCTTTGTTTTATAACCATGGCTGCAACAACAAAACCGTCAATGAAGAATGCATTAGTAAATACCAATACTACATTAGTTAATGAAAAGTATAAAGCTTGTATTGATGCTTGTAACGCTTGTATCGTGTCATGCAAAAGTTGCGAAAAATCGTGTTCAAAAATGGATGCTAAAAAGATGGCTCGTTGCATTCAACTTTGTAAAGAATGTGTTGCTATTTGCACGTCTGCTAGTCAGTTAATGACTTTAGACAGCGAGAGTGCTAAAGCTATTTGTAAAGAATGCGCAATAATTTGTGAAAAGTGCGCTACAGAATGTGATAAGCATGAAATGGCAGATTGTAAGAAATGTGCTATTGATTGTCGCAAAACTGCAAAGCTCTGTAAAGAGATGTAAGAATTAGATTACAAGATTGAATTAGTTAGAAGAGGTGATGTAATTTTCACCTCTTTTTATTTACCTCATTTGGAGTAGTTTGTCACATGAATATTGCTATTTTGTCTAACGTGAATCTTTTCAATGTCTATTGGATTGCATTACTTTGTCAAAGTAAACTATTTTTAATGTTGTCTTCTTGCCGCATTTGCACATAACAGTTTGCCATCTTGCGCTCGACCTGACTTTTAAATAAATCGTTTCACTTGTATTCGTGTAGTTTCAGTGAAGCAAAGCCGAAGTTAAAATTAATTTGTTTCAAATTTGTAGTTGTTGTTTCGAAGAATGAATCGAGGCCTGGCGCTAAAAGCAGGTTAGTGGTATTCATTTAATTATTTGTTGTAATGAGATTGATTTCTTTCGTATAGAATTATTTTGGGTCTGATATTCTATTTTCAAGTCTTTTCCTTCAATATACAATGTATCCATTTGCCCATAACTCATCCAGTTGATATCCGTGTTTATTATTATTAATTCTTTGCCATTGTCAAAATTATGGACTATCAGTTTTTCAAATTCTTCCTCTTTAATATGTGCGATATAATTCGGATTTCCAGTGACACTTTGAGCATAGTCAAATTGTTTTGTCGGTTTGTTTTCGTCTGTAAAAACAAAAACTTGAGAATAGCATGGTCCGCCACATGAAAAACCGACTACAGTGTATAAATCATTACAATAATTAATTAGAGACGCTTTTGGGCGAGTGTTTAAGATCTTGGAAAATTGTTTTTCTCCATTTTTCAATGAAATAGTCAATTTGTATGCATTTGAGTCTCTATCTGGTATTTCTTCAAGTTTTGAAATATAACAATTACTCATTCTATTATAAAGACTATCACGAAACCGTTTTTCATCTTCATCAATTTTTTCAAAATCATTAGATTTAATTACTTGAATTGATGATGTAGATTTGTTAGCAGTTTTATCTTCCGAATTACTTTGACAACTTATTAAAATCAAGACCAGAAGTGATATATATATTTTCATACTGCGCGCGTGTCTTATTTGCCAATAACGTTTTAGCCCTAGGCCCTATTTTTTAAATAAATCATTGAACCAAAATTAAAATTATTTTCATTTAAATTATTCTTTGTTTCGAAGTGATATTTGAGGGTTGGCACCATGATGGCTGTTAGAAGCATTATTTTTAACTGGTCTTATTTTGTTTGTAAACCAAAGAATTATAAACAGTATTGACAATTTTACCAAAGTCCCCCAAGATTTTATTAAAACACCAAATTCTTTTTGCATTACAAAATCATTTTCATCGAAAAAGGAATAAATGAAAGTACACAGGACAAATATTATTAATGCAACATAAATACCTTTAATTACAGAGTTGAGCCAATTTCTGTTTAAAATTGTTTGAGCCAAATACGTTAGGGTAATCAATTTAAGTAGGTCATACTTATAGTGAACCGTTATATCACTTGCATAATAGACATATCTCAATTTGGCAATTATCCATGCGAGAAGGCATAGAAAAATAATACCATTGATCATTCTTTGGTTTTTATCAATACTTAATTTGCGGGTCAGATTTTGCATTGGTATTCGATTGCTTCTAACTTTTTGCAGCATTGCGCCGTTTTTGCTAAGTCCAAGTTATGCATTTGAGCGCTAATACGAAATAAAATAGACCAAGACCGCTGTTAGTGGTATACTGATCACACAGACACAGTTTAGGTTACGTAGTCGTGGTGTCCGCAATTGTGGTGTTTGATTTAAATTCGCGAAAAATTCTGTACAAAATATAAATGCAAGCGGCAGTTGTCACGGCTATTCCGAATTGATTATGATACGCTGGTTTCTCGGGTTTTATTTTGTTATAAAATGTCTCCATAATGAAGTAACTGACATTGAATAAATGTAAGATGATACAAATGTATAGCGTCCTATTTAACTTTTTGAAAGTCCAAAGAACTACAGGAATCAGCAGAATACAAATAAAAGTAATGAAGCCATGTTTATTCTCGGATATATTGAGTGCCATTGTATGCTGTTTGAAAGTCTGAAAGACAAAGAAAAAGTGAATCAAATGATTGACTGCAAACAATGTTATTAAAACTCGAAAATTGTTGTTTTTCTGGTCATCACGATAAATTTGTTTAAGACCAAAGTAACCGATCATTAATAAAATGATTAAGTTGATTGCTGACGCTACTCTACCTGAATTGCGAGCGCATTTATTAAAAATAAATTCTGAATCTATTGCGAAAAAATTACTCTTATCGAGTGTCGATGTCCAAAATGCCCACAAATAAATTACAATTTCTAAGCAAATAATTAGTGCAATTAATAATGGTAGTTTATTTTTTGTTGACATGCACGATTTAAATTAGTTTGCAATTTTAACGAGTAGGTCATGGTTTTATTGCGTCGCCATGTCGGAGGTCGGCTGTATAATTAGATGTATGTTTGAGAGTAGAGGGGGAATCGTTGTCTTTCCTATAAACAACTTTTAAGGTCTCCTTTTTTTGATATACTTTGTCAATTGTTACTCTCGTTTGATGCAAGCACTTTTTGTCGTCATAGGTTGAAGCATTACGGTCGCTTGGCGGCTACTCATTTTCTGTTGTACTGTTATTTATTTGATTATAAATTCGGTGAATTTCGTTCCGTTGAATTTGCAGATCCCATTGCTGTCTGTTCCAAACCATAGTACTCCGTTTTTGTCTTTATAAATCGTATTTACTGCGTTGCTGGTAAGTCCTTCTTTAGTTGTGTAATTCGTCAAGTTGTTTCCGTCATATTTCCAAACTCCTGCATCTACAGTTCCAACCCAAATATTTCCACCATTGTCTTCGTTTATTGAATATACACGAGCCAATGTTCCTAATCCTGGTTTTCCAGAGGCTCTAAAGTCAGCATTATTAAGTCCTTTTTCTTCTGTGAAATTAGTCAAAGTACTCCCGTCATATTTGAATAATCCAGCACCATTATTTCCAAACCAAAGGTTGCCCCTACTGTCTTCAAATAAAGCAAGAACGGCAGGGCCAGACAGTCCTTTTTCTTTAAACCAAGTTAGTTTTTTGCCATCATATCTGCACACTCCTTCTGCTTGGGTTCCAAACCAAACGTTTCCTTTCATGTCCTTGAGGATACAATAAACACCATAACGACTAAGCGAAAATGGGAAGTTGTTTTGTTCATTAGAACTTGATGGTACAAATGGTAAATAGTCAAGTACAAGATTACGGTGCCTGAACACGCCACCACCAGCGAAAAACCATAAATCGTTATTTTTTGATTTCCAGTCGGTTTCTGTACCTTTAGTTATGTTCACTTTATTGGTAAGTGTTGTGATTTTTTTACCGTCAAATTTACTAATGCCGAATGTACCTGCCCCGAACCAAATATTTCCCAAATCATCTTCTTGAATGTTGATTACTTGATTGTCTGCAAGTCCGTCTTTCATGGTAAATTGTGTCACTGTTTTTGTGTTGTATCGATAAACACCTGCTCCATTTGTCCCAATCCAATAATTACCATTTTTGTCTTGAAAAATACTGCGAATGTTCTTATCAATTGTTTTTAAAGTTGCTGAATTGTATTGGTTAACCTGCTGTGATGTTTGAGTCGTTACAGCATGTCTTTCCACTTTATTAGTTGAATTGTCTGATTTAATTTGTTCGTTGCAAGAAAACAAAAAGACCAAAAGGAAAGCAGGAATTGTTAACTGAAACATCATTATTTTAAAGTTATTCATTTTCGAATTTTAATTGTTAGTCGGTTGTCACGCGTTGCTCTAACGTTTTGCAATTTGCAATGGCTGGAATTTTAATCAACATAATAATCCCCGTCAAGTATTATGTACATGCTTCCGATTGGAACAGAATCAAAATTGTGAATAAGTGTAGTGTCTGCAATTGTAGGATACTTATTTATCTCAAATTTATAATTCTTTGAAGCTAACCAACCAAGGTAGAGTTTGTTTTTCTTGATTAGCCACTTTGCATTAATGGTACCACTTGTCATGCCATCCTCATATCGTTCAATCTCACCTCTCGAATTACTTTGAATATATAGATAAACATATGAATTTTCACCAGTTTTATGCCTCCAACTCCCATGAAACTTCGCATCAATTTCTATTGCTGGTTGTTTTTTGCAAGAAACTAGAAATATCAAGACTGCAAAAAATGAAATAATCCGATTCTTATTTGTCCTTTTCATAATTCGTTGTTTTTCACTTATAACTTTCAAATCCTATTTTTCAAGATCTATATTCGTATGACGAAAAATCGAATCTAAATTGAACTTTTATATTAATTCTCAACCCGAATGGTTCGCTTTAATCCTTATACATAAAGGTTTGCAGCTAAAAAAAGTTGGCGATTGCGAAGGACTAAACTGTATGCAGTACTGAATCAACCAAGGCGGAGATAAGGTTTCATTTAACTGCTGAACCGCCAATTTTGCTAGTTGTTAGCTACAGTTTTTTTCTCATTTTCAAATGTGGAATTCCATCTTCATCAAAATAGTCTCCAATTCCTTCGTAACCATTTTTGATATAAAAGTTTACAGCTGAGTCGCGAGCATGGCAATACATGACTTTGAAGTTCTTGTCTGAGGCAAATCTTTCGCAAAAAGTCATCATTTCAGACCCTATATTCAAATTTCTAAGGTTTTCAGCAACTACCACTCGTTGCATTTTCATAACATCCCCTTCAGGTACAAGAACAGTAGTGGCTATAATAGTATCGTCTATAAAACCTGCTAGTTGAAAATGATTTTCCTCTTCTTCTAATTCCTGGTCAGTAAAGATACTTCCAAGTGGTTCTCTGAGAACTTTTTCTCTAAGTTTCACCGCATTTTTCCATTCTGGACTTTTATACGCAATCTCTTTAAAAATTGGTTTCATAAATTGTAAAAAACGTTTCTCACCTCGAATCCAAGGGCTTCACGAATATAACTGTTCATCCCTTGACTTTTGATTAATGTTATAGATATTTACTAAAGAGATTCGAACATTTGATACAACTCCGATTTTTTAATGGCTTTTAAAACAAATTTTCGATTACATTTTTTTCCATGCGAAAAATAAGAAGGAACAACTAAATTAGTTTCTCGAAATTGTAGTACAAACAAGCAATTACCATCATTTCTGATCATCTTCATTTTCTTGATTGATTTTTCGAATTCCTTTAAAACAGAAGGTTCTTCCTGAAGAAGTTCTTTTAATAATTCAATTGGTTTTCTATTTTCCGAATAAGGCCCCCAAACAGCTGCAAGCAAAGAGGATATTGACTTTGACTTTTCTCCCAATTTAGCGTAAACATCCGCATAACATATAGCTCTATCAGTTACATATTCTTCAATTTCATTTCCACAACTTGATTGTAAAGGATAGAGTGAGTCAGAATAAGACAAATAAATAAGTGCACTGTCATATTTTTCAAGTTTATAATAAACACTATAGAGGCAAGAGGCACTTTTATGTTTATAATTGGCAAATGGATTTGACATTATATCGCCTCCAATATATTTAGTGTCTTCAACATCACTTTTCAAAATAAAAAGAAAGGTGTTTATTGCATTTGAATACTCCTCATCTAACATGAAAATGATTCCAAGATTGTAAACTGCATCTTCATAATAATCTGACCCAGCATAATGATTCACGATATATTGAAAACGTTCAGATGCTAAGTCATAATTTTTCTCTTCATAGAAGTTTAAACCCTCTTCGAAATAATCTGAATCCATTTTCTGACAACATGAATAAAATGTCGACAGAAATACTAAAAGGCAGGCGATCCACTTCATAAGTTTATGGTGTATTGATAAAGTGAAAAGTCCTTAACTCCATAGAATAGTAAGTTATTGCCAAGCAAAGCTGATTTTCCAAAAACTCTGTCCATCCCTTCCAGATGACCTATGATTTTCCCATTAACAAACATTGTAAATGTGCGATCCGTTTCTTTCCAAATAAAATAATACTGGTCGTCTACAATTCCTCCCGTTACTATTTCTCCGGGCTGTGCGTCCCTACTTGATAAATTTGAGCTTTTCCTAATGGTTGGAATTGCTTTTGAAAATTCAGCGTTGTGAATAATATATGCGCTGTCTTTTACAATAAGATAAGTCAAGTTTTGACCGGTGCTATAAATATCTCGACTCGGAAAATAGGACACCATATTTTTGAGATCTGTATAGTTGATTTCTCCTTTTGCTGCACTAAACTTTAATTCATCATTTCGATAAATAAAACAAGAATCGTTCACTTCATACATGACAATTGCGTTACCGTGAGCATCCAATGAAATTGGTTTAGGTCGTACACCATATTTTGTAATGGGTTCTTTGTCCTTTTTTCCATTTTTCCATAGATATAAATAATAATCCTCAACAACAAGTAATGAGATATCACCCTTTTTATCAATAGAAGGCAAATAGACCTGATCATAATCCAAATTATAGATTGTATCATTCGAAAAAACAACGTATTTTTTATTTTTTTCTTTCAGGCATAGAAAATGATTGTTATCTGGAATCAGTATTCTTTTAATCTCGCCTCTAACAGAATCAATATACAAATGGTTATTGATCAGTAAAAATGTGTTCCATTTCTCACTATCTAAATAAAAATAACCTCCATTATTCATCATAGCATAGTTCCATAGTCTTTCTTTAATGGGACCAATTAGTGTATCCTTGGTCTTGACATATTTCAAATACTTTGCCGAATCGCCATCTCCTACTTTATAGGTTTTATAATAAATGAAGTCGCCGTTATCATTTATCATAGGTTTATAAAAATTTATCAAAGATGTATCCACTAATTTATGATCAACATACAAGTTATGGATTCTATTTTCATCTAATGAATAAATGGTATGTCCATTATTGCTTAGACATGCCCAATAATCGTTGTCAAAATTGTTTTTTTTATTTGTGAGTTGATTTACAAATAGACCATTAACTGTAATTTGACCATTGCTCAAGGTGTCAATCTGTTTGATTAGTTGTCCATCAATATATATATTAACATGGTCGAATTCTTGAATCGCGACAGCTTCATGCATTTGATTCTTGGATTCAGGTCTTCGGAAATAAGACCAATCAGCACCATTAGTTGGTCCAAAATAAAATGGTAGATTATCGGATATATAATAGGTGCCTTTTTCCTTATCAGGGTGTGAATGACTTGACATACCTCCTGTAGCGTAACCAAACATTGGGCCGACTGTGTCATTGGCTGTGATGACATAATCTCCAGAATCGGTTTCTATTCGAAATAGAAAATTTCCTTGATCATCAAAATTTGGAAGGAATTGTTTTAAAATAGTTGAATCATTGCATTTAAGCAATAATTTCTCCTGAATTTGAGCGATTAACAAATTATTGATCCCAAAAAGAAAGAAAACAGTCACTATATTTTTCATCACTTTAAAAATCATTTGTTAGTATTTAGTTACAGAAAATTGAACTTTCATTAACAACAAGACTGTCTTCGGAGTACTGAAACGCCATTTTTGCTAAACCAGTTATAGTTGTCTCTCGAATTCAACTTTTTGTCAAACATACTTTTTTATTTCGCACAGTTGCTACTATCGTTAAACTTAGTTTTAGTGATTTTTTGTAGTTGAGTTTTGCACCAATCAATTTCCTTTTTTGTGATCTCTGTCATTTTTCTTTCCCAGTTAATATCGTCTAAAGAACTTACTTTTTTGGAAAAAAAAAGCAGCATAGATTTAACTAAAACTTCATGAGCTTGTTTTGCCAAATCCTTGATATTATAGTAAATTTCTCCTTTTTCAATTCCTTTCATTAAATTCTGAAATTTATAAAATACATGAGTGTAAACTTCTGCTGAAACAAAATGAACTCCTTCAACTTCTGGTCTATCAACCCATTTTAGACGAATATTGGTATCTTGTTTTAAATTAGTAGAAGTATCCCATAAAATTATTTTAAAATCTCCTGGCCAAGATGATTCGGGATTATACCATAATAGAGATCTGTCTAGTACTCTATGAATAAAATCAAGTAGATCAAAATTATCTGCTTTCACAATTAATTCGTCTATTGATTCAGATACCTCAATTTCGGAATAGCAAAAGCTATCGATTAGCTCAAAGTGAACAGGTAACATTTTGGTAGTCAAGTTGCATTTAATCCAACTCAAAGCTTCTACATCAGATCTAAAAGTCGTAGTAATAATAAACAACCTAATTATATCGTATTCATGAGCCCATGGAAACTTTCTATCTGTAGCTGGAAAGGAAATAAAAACCCAATCATATCTAGTATTTATGATCATATCTGAGATTTCAAGGTAATCCCAATTTAAGTTATTGTATTTCCCTGATATTTTTGTGTACATCTTAATTAAAGTATAATTAGTGTTCGTACCAGCTTTGATCACAAACAATTTTTCCGTTTATAATGTCACGTCTTGTAGTTTCGAAGTGAAAATTGTCAGTTTTAAGATTCATTTTATTCGGAGCGTAAATTTCGAACAGTTGGTACTAATGATAGTCAGCTAATCCATCGTTTTAATGAGCCTTAGGTGCTGTTATCTGTATGCTATTGAATTCAGATTTTCCCGAATCGGTAAGGTAAGGGTAGAGAAAATTCATCAGAAGGTAAGCATACTTTTTTATTTTCTCTTCTTTATTCAGCTCATCATAAATAGTGGATGAAACGATCCAATGATCGCTGTATATTTTTATCAGGGTTATGAGTTGGTTGTATTCACCTTCAAATTCTTCTTTCCGCATGAGTTCCTTTAGAATCATTTTGTCAATTAATCCGCGATACATTTCTGAACGCATTCCTTCAACTGAAATGATTATTTGCTTAATCTTTGGGTGGGCGGAGCATATATATTGTAGTTCAAGAAAAAGAAAACGATAGTTATAAACGACTGAAAAACCAGCTTTCGTGCTCTCGAAAAGCGATCTTATGACAGAATTATTGGTGTCTAACTCTCGGTTAATTGAGATTGCATTTTTCAATAATTGATCATGAAGTCCTACTATTACTTCTTCATGTGTAGGGAAATGATAGATCAAATTACTGTGGCTTATATTCATTTCTTTTGCCAACTGCCTTATGGACGTGTTCGCAAAACCGTTTTGATTATAGAGACGCAAGGCAACATCCAATATTTTTTTCTTTGTTTCGTTCATTTAGTCCAATTGGTCTAATAAATTAGTACATTTGGTCTAAAAGTAATCAATTCCAGATTATGAAAAGAAAACAACTTACGCAGATAACGAACACAACTTGGTTTCCAAATTTCTTAAAGGAATGTGTTTATGAATTTATGACATGGTTCGTGAGTAAGGTGAACGCAGCAAAACCATTTTTGCCAGTAATTGAGGAAGGTTTAAAACATGCGAATCGGATAGTGGTAATCAATCGAAAATGTGGGGCCGGTTTCGAGACTGTCGATCATTTGATCAATAGTCAAATTAGTCGGGTGATAATCGAATCTCAAAATTTCAAGGCCTCTGAAGAAGGGCTGTATCTTAGTGTGAATTCGTTTCATCAGTTTTCAGTAGATGAAGCAACGAATATTTTGAAGCAAATCGCTCAAAAAAGACAGCCGATAGTGGTAGTGGAAGGAAACAACGACAGCCTCTGGCAAGTTTTTGGAATGACGGTTATCGTTCCATTGACTGTTTTATTGACAGCTCCATTTGTGAAACCATTTCGCATAGAAAGGGTCATTTTCACCTACTTAATTCCCATTTTGCCATTAGTTACCTTTTTAGATGGTTTCATAGCCCTTTTTAAATTATACGCACCTAAAGACTTGGATGAGCTGACTGGATCAATCGAAACAACGAATTATTATTGGAGATCAGGAAAGATTGATAATGGAAGAGGCGGGAAAATCATTTTCTTAATTGGATACCCTGAGAAATAGTTACAGATACGTTTCACCGCCAAGCACTCTCCTCAACTCTTTCAATAAATTATTGTTCCGTAGTTAAACTTATTTTCTTTCAAATTAGAATTGTTATGAAGTGAAATTTTGGGTTGGTGCTAGACGGTTGTTATGACTAGATTTTACTTTCTAAATTATTCTATTCTTTAATTTGTGTTCTATAGTATGATTTTTGGATCTAATTTTCCAATAATAATTATTTGTTTACAAAGTTTCAAGTATTCAACAAGCTCACGATTCTTTGTGTCATAATTTGGATACCAAATAGTATAAGTTTTAGATGCACCCAACTTTCCAATTTCAATTGAACAAGTAGTACCGTCCTTGCCATTACATGCTGCTTTATCAAAATTTATCTTATTTAATATTAATAAATTTTTAGACAGTTTATTATAAACGTTTGTCTTGATTTTAAAACGCTTATTTATCTTGGTTTTTAACCATTTTGGATCATTGTTCATAGGGTCAGAATGAACAATTACCTCAGTTTCATTTATCCTTTTAATAATTATAATCGACACCTTATGATTGGGGATCCTCATTGAATGAGTAAATTCAAAATTCACAAAGTTTATCTGGTTTTGATTTGTGCTTATCTTTTTATTTTGATCAGTTCCACATCCAAATATTATGATAAACATTAAAAAATAAACATGAATTCCAATCAAGTATTTCGTTCTGTGTTTTTTGATATGGGAATTTCTCATGATATTTTGATTAATTGCGAACTTAGTTGGTTATTTCAAAACTAGATCATAACTTATTTTTATCCGATCAAAACGTACTCAAAACAACTAACTTATGATGTCTAAGCGCACCTATTGATCGGATTTCTAAATCTACTTATTTTATTTAACGTTCGTCAAAAGGACTTCTAATAGTTTGTGCAAGCAACTCTTGAATGTATTTCAAATCAGTTCCGTTTTCCAATAAATGTGTCTGCGGAGCATTATCGATAATTTTGCCAAACACGTGTTAGCATTCGTTTTTATTTGTTCAATTCTAGAATTATAACCAATATTCCAATTGTCAAGCATAATGGCGAATAATATTTTGTGTCATTCCGTCCAAATTCTGTCTGTTTATATTTTTTGAAAACCCCAACGTAATTAAATTCACCAATGGCTCGTATGATAAAAATGCTTGCAATAAACCAAAGGCCATATCTGCGAATTATTTCAAGCCAAAAAGGAAGTTTGAAGTCCAATTCTAAGGCATTCATTAATACTACTAATCCAAAACCTAACAACCCAAATGCAACAATAAATGTCGGCACAACGCCTGGCATTTCAGCTTTTACATTGTCTTCTTTTGTTGGTATTACAGCTCCGTTTCCCCATTGTCCACCAAAACCCCAATAAAAGTGAATTGATGAAATAGACAGAAAAATTAAAACCAATATTATTGCGATAATTGTTGCCCTAATTTTTTATAGGATAAAATATAACAGATTAAAGAAATGAAAATAAATGCCGTTGCTAATAAATGAAAATATGTTACTGATAATACCAAAGCGATTGCGGTGATAATTATTGTTGAAACTAAGTGTTTTTTGTTCATGATTCTAGCAACTAAAAGATTTTGAATACCAAAAGCAGAAAGTAAAAACCCCATCATAAGGCTAAAACCCGTATGAAATTTTAATAAACTATGTTCTCCAAATAACTGTATTTTATGGTTAGCCATCTGATTTAGAATAGCAAGTGTTGCCTTGTCAGGATTAAGATTGCCAATAACGTGAGCCGTTATATGAAGAATACCGAGTGCAATAAACGAGATCGATGCTATTTTGTATAATTTCATATTACTATTTGTTCAAGTTAAAAATCATATCCATTTGTTTTTTGTTGGCTGATTTAGGCAAGTTTTTCAGTATAAAATTTCGCAACCAAACTCCAAAACCATTTTCTATGTGCGCCATTTTTCCAACTGTCCAACTCGTGTTTACAATTGCGTGAGCTTTTTTACGTCTTAAATTTTCAAATTCTTTAAATGTATTCGCTATTGCAATTCCGTCGTCAAGAAGTTTACCTAAAACATACGCGTCTTCAATGGCTTGGCAAGCACCTTGCCCTAAATTGGGGGTTGTGGCATGGGCAGCATCGCCAATTAAACAGACATTTTCGCTTTGCCAATTGTCAATTGGTTTTAAGTCAATAATGTCGTTAATAATTATTTGTTCCTTTAAGGTTGCTGAAATAATAGTTAAAATATCGCAGTGAAATTCTTTAAACAAATCTATCAAATTCACTTTATCTATTTTGACGTTTTTTGAGTTTGTCAAAGCATACCAATAAACTTTTTTGTTGCTAATTTTCACAAAACCAAAACGTTTACCTTTTCCCCAAGCTTCGTTGAGTTCGTTATGATATTTTTGTGGTAAATCTATTTCACAAATTCCTCTCCAACATATTTGGTTTGCATTTCGCAAAGTACTTTCGTCAAAAAGTTGGTTTCTGACAACTGATTTTATGCCGTCTGCACCAATTACAAGTTTGCTTTCTAAGGTAGAATTGTCTTCAAATGTCAATTTAAAAAGTTCTGCCTTTTCTATTTTAGAAAGACGTTTTGATAAATTTATGTTGTCGTAGCCAATTTCATTGACAAGTATTTTTTGCAATTCACCTCTGTGAATGGCCACATTATGAACACCATATTTTCTTTCGTATTCAGTCAAGTCAACTACCGACATGTTCTTAAGTTGAGTGTCTGTAATCTTCATATAGGAAATTTTGTTTCCTGCTTGTTCAATTTTGTCTTGAATGCCTAATTTTTGAAATACTTGCATTGCATTGTTTGCAAGTATTATTCCTGCTCCAACAGGTTTAATTTCTGACGAGCTTTCAAAAACATTCACTTTCAGTCCTTTCTGTTTTAGCGTCAATGCAGTTGTCAGACCGCCTATTCCTGCTCCAATTATGTTTACTGTTTCTGTCATTATTATTCTCTTTTTATAATGCAAAACTATAGAGCGAGAATTAAAGAAACGTTCACTTAAGTTAATTTAGTAATTATGCGGTTTCGAATTCTACTTAATGATTGGGGGGTAATTCCAAGATAGCTTGCTATATATTTTTGTGGTATCATTTGGAATATTAGAGGGTTTCCTTTTAAAAGTTTTAGATATCTATTTTCTGGAGAATAATATAATAAGTCCTCCACTCGTTTTTTTGCTGATAAATAAACTTTTTCGGTCATTTTTTTTGAAAAATATTGCCAGAATATGTTTTGATTACAAAGGTTATCCCAATCATCACTAGTAATGAAACAAACTTTTGAATTTTCAAGGGCTTGAATATTTAGTTTTGATTTTGTACCCAATAGAAAGCTTTCATAATCTGTAAAAACAATATCTTCAATTTGCTGATTGAAGTGAAATAGAAAACTCACTTCTTCTCCTTTTTCATTCACATAAAATGTTCGCATTACACCTTCTTCCAACAATCCTATAAACTTACAGGTATCGTTTTCCTTTAATACAAACTCATTTTTTTTAATTTCCTTAAATTTTAATAGCGAATAGAATTCGTCAAATTCCGGGTTCTCAATTTCCAATAGTCTTTGTAATTTATTATAAAATGAGTTGTCCATAAAATTTCTGGTAACGGTTTAACTATTCGTGTTTTAATGCGCTTTCGCTATTATTGGCATACGTTATTGAATTATCAGTTTTTTTTTGAAAAAACAATAGCTCCTTTAGAGTTTTTAGCAACTAAAAGAAAAGTGCCTTTAATCTAGATACCAAGTGACTGCCATTTTTGATGATTTAAAAGCAAGCAACTCATCATCTTCGATGATCAGTATTGATTGATTTTTTGATTTTTCATGTTATTTAATTACGTCTTTTCTTTTTTTACAAAACCTTTTCTAGTCATATCTCCCCAGCCTTTAATGCCTCTAATTTTTTCCCAGTTTCCTCTTAAAGCTGCATATACCGTAAAAGGATGAAAAATAATTGGCTCACTAACTCCTGCAAATACTAGTTTAAAAAAATCTTTGAATGTTACATATTTTTTATACGTTGATTCTTCGGTATAAATAGCAATTAATGAAAACAAAACTGCAAACATGTATACGAGCAAAATTAATACAAAAAAATAGGGCCAACTTAAGATTCCAAAATAAACGAAAAGAAAAGTAATTATTAAGCCAAGAAGTTCAATTATAGGAGCGAGGTATTCATAAACTAGCCAATAAGGGTAACTTAAAAGACCTAATGTTTTAAACTTAGGATTTAGAAACAATCTTCTATGAATCCATAATGTTTCCATCGTTCCACGGGTCCATCTACTGCGTTGTTTTCTTAAAATAGTATACGATTCTGGGGCTTCTGTCCAACAGAGTGGGTCAGGAATATATTTCACGCTGTATTCCTCTTTATTTTCAATCATATACCTTCTCATCCGCACAATTAATTCCATATCTTCACCAACAGTTTTTGTACTATATCCACCACTTTTCTGTACTATCTCGCGGTCAAAGAGTCCAAAAGCACCACTAATAATCAATAATCCATCCATTTTAGCCCATGCCATTCGCCCGAGTAAAAAAGCTCGTAAATATTCTAACACTTGAATGCGTGCTAATAAATTTCTGGGTGCGTTTACTTCTATAAGTTTACCAGATTTAATAATACAAGAATTAGCTATTCGAATAACTCCACCTGTTGCAATTACTCTTTTTCTGGATTCTTCCATAACTGATTTTGCCAACTTTAATAAAACGTCTTTATCCATTATGCAGTCCACATCAACACAAACAATATAGGGGTTTATAGAAATATTAATCCCCACATTTAGAGCATCTGCTTTTCCCCCGTTTACTTTGTCAACAACGATAAGCTTTGAATAAGCCAGATTGGATGATCTATATATTCTAATTACTTCTTTGGTAGGAATAGCAGCATTATATATTTCGTCTGTCTCAACTAAAGCGAAGGATTCTTTTAATATAGTGATGCTATCATCTTTACTGCCATCGTTGACAACAATAACATCAAAATTATTGTATTGAATAGCCAATAATGACAATACATTTTCTTTAATAGTCATACCCTCATTATAAGCAGGAGCAATTAACGAAATTTTGGGGCAATCAGGCAGTGATAACAATATCGAATAGTTTACGAATCGATTTTTTTTAAGGTGTTTTATTAATGAAGTCGCAGATATAAAAGCCAATATTAAGTAGGATAATATCATTGATAAAGCAAACAATAAAATAAAGTAATTAAAAATCACAACACCTGTATCTATCCAGCCAATTCCCGTCATATTTTTGGTGATTTTAAATTTTCTACAATGACGCTAATTTGAGACTTGATCTTTAAATTTGTGGACTTTGAAATGATACAATTTAATTCTTCAATAACTTTTGTTTCTTGAAAATACTGAGCTATTCTCGCAACTAGCAAATGAATTGTAGGATTTTTACTTTCTAACAAAGCAGAAAAGTTGTTCGGTTTATTGAAGTTTTTAATTTGAATGATGTGAATAATATGAGCTTGTAGCCAATCACTTAACCAAAGGGTAATATCTTGAATCTCTACTAATACATCTAAGCCTCTTAAACGAATCATACCCAAAATAGCTTCTTCTTGTACCATTTCGTTTTTGCTTAATAGCTGTGCTTTTATTTCTTGAAAACTTTCAGAATAAGATAATTCAGACAAGTTTCGAATACCTTCAACTTTATACATCCAATTTCTTGATTTAACCAATTTTATGGAATGTTTTGAAAGTCCAGATTCAACAAAAAATTGCTCTATATTTTTTTGATAAACTCCCTTGTATATTCGGTTCAATTCAATTAAAGATTTAATAGTTAAACGAGTAAATAAACTGTCTTTCGTATGAAAATGTTTGTCAAATTGTTTAATAGTACTCTTTATGTCTTGAGATTCAAACATAAAACGGAAGAGAATGTGGTTAATCTTTTCTTTGTATTGCTTTTTAATTTTATCTCGTCTAATCTTTCTTGCTTTTTTAACCAAAGTCAAAGCAAAAAACAGTAGAGACAAGATGGTAAAGACTAAAATTATAATCCATAGCACCAAAAGAAGGTTGTCAAATTGATATGGTTTTACAATTAATTTCATTCAGAACCGCATAATTAAATTAAGTTGTACATTGTACCTATTGCGGAAATTATTTGGTGAAAACTCTTCCCATTCATACATAAAAATAGGCTGTAAAAACAAGTTGTCCTTTATCCTAAACCTCCAATTAACACCTGCTCTATAGGCGTTTGTTCGCGTAAAATCATTGCTGACAAAAAAGTAATACGGAACTGCTCCGTACTGTAAATCAAGTTGTACAAATGATTCTTTCGACTCAAATGTTTTCTTAATATTTATTATATGTGATAAAAACCAATCGTTTGACAATGTAACAGCAAAAGGTCTGTAAGAGAAGAAATAATCTCCAACATTTCGGCCAATATGACCTGTTAACATAGTAACTTGAGCTTGGTTAAAGTGTAAATATCGAGCTCCTAAAGAGCCGCTCCAACGGTTGCGTTCATGGTAAAGCTCTGCTCCTAAACGAAATTGAGGAAAAACGCTTTTACCATCCGAAACTCCACCGTTAAAATAAAAATAACTAGACCTCCCAATTTTTGGATATAAATCAATTTCGGCTTGTGTTGCGTTCTCGCCAAATAAGTGACCATAATTTATTCTGCCAATTATGGCAATTCGATTAAAATTTCTCTTGTATTGAGCATGAAAAAAATGCCACGGTGGAGCACCAGGATTACTAAATGTAGCATTTAAATAACCCACTCCAACTTCATTTTTCTGCTTTTGTAGAATTTGTGTTTTTAAGAACTGAGCATCTTCATAATAGTTTGAATTTGCTGCAATTGCTGCAATTACAATTAAAGCTTCATTATCTTTATTTTGCTTCTCTAAAGTAATTGCCTTTTGCAACCGATAGTAATCTTGTTCACTTGGAAAACGATTAATTCCCTCTTCACTCAATTCAATCGCCTTAACGAAATTGTTAGTGGCTAACACTACTTGAAGATATAAACGTAAATTTTCTTCACTAAATTCTCCCTTTTTCCTTTCAACTTCTATTATTTTTAGAGACTCCATTAATTGAATATCCCAAAAGTAAAGACGTGATAAATACATCGCATAATCACTATTAGAAGGGTATTGTTTATTTAATATTTTCAATACACCAATAGCTGACGTATAGTTTTTGTTTTTGGCATTAATCTGTGCTTCTCTGAACAATGAATCAGGGTTGGAGACTTGTGAAAAAGCCGAATTCACAAATAAAAACAAACAAAAAGTAACTGAAAATTTAAACATTTGTACCGAGTAGTTTATTTATACGTGTTTTCATCACTGCAGGACTAAAAGGTTTACTAATAAAGTCGTCAGCGCCTAATTTAAAAGATTCTAACTCTGAGGATTCAACACCTGAAGATGTTAAAACAATAATTTTAATAATACCATTTTCAATTGCCTTAATTGCCATAATCACTTGCTGTCCATCTGCGAAGGGAAGATTTAAATCAGTAATTACTAGGTCTATATCCTTGTGTTCTTTTTGAATATAAGCAATTCCGTCAGCACCATTGTCAAATTCAATGATTTGAATACCAGTTGATTTTAAATAATACGTTAATGAAAGCCTAAGCATCTCGTCATCCTCAATGATTACTATTTTCATAATTTAGAATATTTTTTTATCGATGGTATGGATTGATTCAAATAATCAATTAATTGTTTGGATAGTCTCTCAACTTCATCAGTTTTTTGAGACGCAGTGGCTATTTCAAGTCTTCTCGCCAAAGATACACCAAAAATAAAGGATACACTACTCAACGAACCAGCTAACAAATGTGCTTTTTGCTTTAAACTAACTAGGTTCCTTTCCTCTAAAGCATTTTCTAATTCTTTAATGTCATTCGGTATACGCTTCAAATAAACATTCATCATAGCAGAAACGAATTCTTTTCCTTCACTGTTTTCTAAATCAAACAAGATAGTGTGAAAGTCATCTAATTCATTATTAGTTACTGTTGAGTTCGTTTTTTCATTCAGATTTTTTTCAGAAATAACTTGGCTAGGAATATAATCACTGATGGTACCAATCAATTCTTTTTCTGTAAAGGGTTTTGATACATAATCATTCATTCCAAGTTCAAGACATTTATCTTTTTCACCTACTAAAGAATGTGCACTGCAAGCAATAATTGGAGTGTTTAGTTTTAATTCATTTCTGATCAAATATGTAGCTTCATACCCATCCATTACAGGCATTTGCAAATCCATAATAATAATATCAAATTGGTTTGTTTTTAATAATTCAACTGCTATTTTACCATTTATTGCTAGTTCGACTTGGACATTGTGCTTTTTTAAATAGGTGCTAGCCAAAATCTGATTATGCTCATTGTCTTCCACTAATAATACCTTTATGCTATCAATCCCATAAACGCATTTATCTGTTGTTTTTACTGTTGTTTTTATTTTTTCTTCAGAAATAGTAAAAGGAATCTGAAATGAGAATTCAGTTCCTTTATTTAATTCACTTTGAACAGCTAATTTCCCTTTGAAAAGTTCCACTAGCATTTTTACAATATTTAACCCGAGTCCCGTTCCACCATAAAGTCGAGTTATAGAGCTTTCTGCTTGAAAAAAACGTTCGAAAATTGCATCAATTTTCTTTTTATCAATTCCAATCCCTGTATCTTTTACAACAAAAAGTATTTCAGCTTTATCTAACGAAGTAGCATCTAAAAGCACTTGTAGTTCCACTTTGCCAGTTTCTGTAAACTTAATGGCATTGTTTATTAAATTAATTAATATTTGTGTTAATCTGGTCTCATCACCTATAACATAATTAGGGATTTCGGAATCAACACTTAACATTAATTTCAGACCTTTAGATTTGGCTGTATTACTTTGCAACTTTATAACTTTTTCAGCAATTTGCTTAATGTTAATTGGTTTTTGTTCTAGCTTTAATTTCCCGCTTTCTAACTTAGAAGTATCCAGCACATCATTTATAATAACCATTAAATTCTGAGAGACAGTAGATACTGTTTCAACATAATTCTTTTGTGTTTCGCTAAGTGCTGTTTCACTCAAAAGATTATTAAAACCAATGATAGCATTTAACGGTGTTCTTATTTCGTGACTCATATTAGCAAGAAACTCATCTTTTACTAATAAGGCTTTTTCGGCTATTTTTCTTGCTCCTTTTATTTCATCAAGCTGTTTCAGATTGTCTGTAATATCTCGGGCAATTGCAAATAATTCGCCTGAAACAGGATCCGAGTTCGCTACCCAACTTAGATGAATCACCCCTCCATCTTTTTTATTAAATCTGTTAATAAAGTCTATTGTATTTTTACCAACTGCTAGCTTTCCAATCTCTTTTTGAGTTATTGAAACATCATCTTTGTGAATAAAATTGAAAAAGGGCGAGCCGAGAAGCTCTTGCTCAGTCCAGCCTAGCGTATTTGTAAATGCTGGATTAATTCGTTTAAAATAACTATCTGTTCCTACCACACAAATCATTTCTATAGACAAAGTGAATAGTCTTTCAAGTTTTTTATTTTCTAGATTATTTCTTCTTGATACAATTTGTGAAACTACCTCCTCGGCTAATAATTTTAATGCGAGAGACTTATTCTTATCTAATTTTTTAGGAACTCTATCTATTGTACAGAGGGTTCCCAAATTATAACCTTGTGGGTCTTTAAGTGGATAACCGGCATAAAATTTAATATTAGGAAAACCCGTAACTAATGGATTATTTTTAAATCGTTCATCTTTAGTAGCGTCTTCCACTTCAAATAAATCGTTAGTCATTATCGCGTGTTGGCAAAATGAAATGTCTCTTGGCGTTTGTTCTACATCTATTCCAACTCTAGCTTTAAACCACTGTCTGTCTTCATCAATCAAACTCACCAAGGCTATTGGTACCTCGCAAATTAAAGATGCTAACTTAACAAGTCGGTTAAACTCTTCTTCTTTAATTGTATCAAGGATGTTATACTCTTTAAGTACTGCTAAACGCTCTTTTTCATTTTCCGGTATTGGATTATTTTTCATTAACTAAATTTTTATGTGAAAATTATTTGAGCCTAACGCCAGGTTGTCTAAAACCCCCTTTTCAAGTCCATAACAGACTGTTTTCTATAAATATAAGCGATATTTGAACGCCAATTGCCGTAGTTCAAAAATAGTTGTTGGGTATATTGGAAATTAAAAATTCCTTGAATCTTCTTAAAATGGCTTTTCAGCGTGAAAATTGGAGAACAAAGTGCTTTAAAGAACTTTTTGAGCACATTTTGTGTCGATTAAATTGAAAACATGTCGCAAATAGTAACAGGTGAAAAATAAAAATAAAAAGGATGCTGGAGAATAGTTGTTCTTGCTTAAAAAGGCAAACCTGCTCAATTGGTTTTTTTTAGATACTTAATTATTTTACTATATAATAATTTTTCGTCAATGGGTTTGGAGATATAATCATTCATGCCAACAGCTTCGCATTTTCCAACATCAACTGTTGTAACATCTGCTGTAAGGGCAATGATAGGGATTTGAGAATTCATTTTGCTGCGAATATGCTCAGTGGCTTCAAAGCCATTCAATACAGGCATTTGCAGATCCATTAGAATAATATCGTACTTATTTTCTTGCAACTTTTCGATAGCAATTTTTCCATCGCCTGCAATATCTACATCAAAGCCAAAATCTTTTAAAATTATTTTTATTAAAAGTTGGTTCAATGGCATATCCTCCGCAACCAATACCCTAATGTTTTCAATTCTTTCGGCTACTTCCACTCCATTATTAGTTCCTGTTATTTCTAACATTTCTGCCATGGCTTTTTTAAAATTCAAAATAAAACCAAAGGTTGACCCTTTTCCTAATTCGCTTTCCACGTGTATAGTTCCACCCTGCAGCTCTACAAATTGCTTAAAGATAGAAAGTCCTAAGCCTGTCCCTCCGTGCAACCTAGAGGTTTCGTTAGTTGCTTGCTGAAAGTCGTCAAAAATATGTTCCAGTTTATTTTCAGGAATCCCGATCCCTGTATCTGTTACTGAAAATTTTATGGCTATACTGTCGGCCTCTTCTTTAAGCATACGAACACTCACAGTTATTTTTCCTTCATTTGTAAACTTTACTGCATTACTGAGTAGGTTTAAAACAATTTGACGCAAACGTACCGAGTCACCTAGTAAAATTTCAGGAATAGCAGCATCATAATTTTCAATCAATTCTAGATTTTTTTCCTGAATTTTTGGTTCAAATAAATGAAGTGTAGCAGAAATTGAAGCAGATAAATCAAATGGAATTTGCTCAAAGGTCATCTTTCCTGCATCTTCTTTGGCAATATCAAGTATATCATTGATTAAAACGATCAAGGCATCTCCCGATACTTTAATGGCATTTATGTATTCTTTTTGTTTTTCACTTAAATCCGTTTTTAATACCACATTTGTAAATCCGATGATTGAATTCATTGGTGTACGGATCTCATGGCTCATGTTTGATAAAAATTGCTGTTTGGCTTTTACTGCGATCTCTGCTATTTGCGTGGCCGTTTCAGCCTTGCTTTTTGCTTCTTTCAACTCATGAATATCGGTATTGGTACCTACCCACATTTTTATTTTTCCGTTTTCATCGCTAATGGGTAAAGCCCTGCTCAAATGCCATTTGTACTCCCCTTCTTTATTTAAGATTCTACATTCCATTTCAAAAATATCTCCTGTTTTAAAGGAGTTTGTCCAATTTGTTTTCGTCGCCTCAACATCATCGGGGTGAATTACTTTTTCCCATCCCCATCCTATTAATTTTTCAAACTTCAGCCCCGTATCTTCCAGCCATTTTTGATTAAAATAAATCACATTACCTTCGGTATCGGCATTGGTTATTTTTTGTGGCATAGAATCTAACACTTGCCTTAAATTTCTTTCGCTTTCTTTTATTTTTTTATCCGATTCTATTCTTTTTGTAATGTCTATTGCAGTTCCAATTATTCCAGTAACATTTTCCTCTGCATCTTTTAAGGTTTCAATGTGCATAGCATAGTTCACAATCTGTCCGCCCAGCTCAATTTCCACTTCACCATTATATGCCTTGCCTGTGTTAAGTACTTTTTGTTTGATATCGGTTAAAATACGGGCAGAGGCTGGCACATGTAATTCATTATCGGATTTGCCTACTACATCTTCAGGTTTAAAATCGGGATGCGAATTGTAAATCCAGGTATGCTTCAGGTTTTTATCTTGGCTAAAAACAATTTGGCTACTTCCGACAAGTGCCAATCTGAAACGCTGTTCGCTTTCTTCAATTTTTTTTCTTGCGAGCACTTTATCAGTTACATCAATGGCAACATTAATTACTCCAGAAACATTTTTCTTGTAGTCAAATATTGGTTGATAAATAAAATCAAAATATCCATTGAATTCATTGCCATGTTTCAAAAAGTGAACAGGGAATTCGTCTGCCCTGAAAGGAATGCCAGTAGAAAATATATCGCTTAAAATTTTATCCAATCCCTGGGTAGCAGTTTCGGGAAACGCATCAAATAATTTTTTGCCAAGTATTTCACTTTCTGTTTTTCCTATAATTTCGCAGAAAAGTTTATTTGCAAGTGAAATCACCAATTCTTTTCCTTCATAAATATTTAAAGAAAACGGGGCTTGCATAAAAATATTCTGAAGTTGCTGCTGACTATCTTTAATTTTTTGCTTTGCAATCACTTCGTTCGTTACTTCAATGGCAATTATTGTTACCCCCGAAATAGTATCATCTGTTTCACGATAGGGCTGATAAACAAAATTAAAATACACATCTTCCATTTTACCGTTGCGCTTCACCTTTGCAAGTGCTTCATTCGCTATGTATGGAATGCCGGTGGTATAAACTTTATCAAGCAATTCTGTAAATCCCTGTCCTTTTAGCTCCGGCAAAACCTCAATCAATGGTTTGCCTTCCATCTCATTTCCTTTGCCCCACATTTCTTTAATACTGTCATTAGCCATAGCCAACACCATGTCTTTTCCTTTCAATATGGCAAAGGCAAATGGAGATTTCACTAGTATCATGTTGTATCGCTTTTCGCTGTCTGCAACCAGTTTCAACGCTTTTTGCTCCACCTCATGCTGCGCCTCTAATGCTTTTTTTAATTTCACAGCAGCGGTTACTTCGGCAGCAATTATGGTAACGCCCGAAATAGTTTCGTTTACTTCACGATAAGGCTGGTAAACAAAATTGTAATAAACATCCTCCTTTTGTCCATTAATGTACTTCGGGGCGAGGACTTCATTGGCATAATAGGGAATTCCTGTTTTGTAAACCTCATCAATCAAAGCAGGAAATGGGGTGTCTTTTAATTCAGGAAGAACCTCAATCAATGGTTTTCCTTCAATGTTATTTCCTTTTCCCCAAGTTGCTTTCATTTTGTCATTGGCAAATGTGATCACTTTGTTTTTACCTTTCAGTATTGCAAAAGGGAATGGCGATTGCATGAGCATCATGTTGTATCGCTTTTCGCTGTCTTCAAGCAGTTTCAACGCTTTTTTATCAAACTCAAGCTGTGTTATCAGAATCCTGTTTTCTGTAACATCTTCAGTCCGATGAATAATATATTTCACATTAGTATTCTCATCCAGTATAGGCGAGCTAGTAGCTTGCCAATACTTCAGTTCATATCCACCACCCTCCGATTCCGATTTTGGAATATCGTATTTTACAATCGGCAATACATCCTTGGTTTTATTTTTAATTACTCGGGTAAATGAAGCCCGTACAATACTTTCTCCATTTGCGGTTTTATCATCAGGATTATCTGGGAACACATCAAAGGCATTACGCCCCACAATATTTTCCCTTACAGTTGTTGTAGCTTTTAAAAATGCATCGGATGCTGCCACAATTGCAAAGTTGGTGTCGATCACTACCAACAATTCCGAAGACTGTTCGAATAACTTTATATAATCTTTTGTATCCATAGGTTTAGTAAATGTCCGATAAAGAATCTGATTAATGTGTTAAAAAGCTTGTCAATGTTTTTATTTTTGTCTTATATATAATACTATTTGTTGCGAAAGGGTCTCAGTTTTATATAAGATTTATCTAAAGTGGCGCGCAACGTTTTTCGGCTACAAGAAGTTAGGGATTTCGAAGCACAAAACTGTCTGTCAGCACAAAAATTGCTATGAAGCACCTTCCCGAAAGTTTTCGGAATCATTTAACCACTAAACCTCCAATTTTGAAAGGTGCTGTTAGCGGCAGTGCTTATTGTCATTCGGTAAGTGCTTTTCTATTGTCATTAATAAATTGTTCAAACGTTGTTGGTTGTCTATTGGTGATTTTCTCCACCCAGTTAGTTGACTCAGGTTCTTTTTGAAATCTTGGGAAATAGTGAAGCATAATCATTACAAGAATAAACATCGTAGGTGTTTTTTCTTGTCTTTTTGTGAGAAAGAAACTTAAAAGGTTTGGTGAAATATATTTAATGTCAGTTCCTAAAATGGCGCTTAATATTTTTGCCATTTCCGAAAACGTCAACTTTTCATTACAAGTTAATTCATACGATTTATTGATATGCTCCGATATGTTTGTCAAGATAGTGGCAGAAACTGCACCAATGTCACGAACGTCAACTAGAGTAAATTTTGCGTTACCAGCAGGTAGATAAATTCTTTTTTTATTCACTAAGTCGTTATGCAAAGTAGTAGTAAAGTTTTGCATAAAATAAGCAGGTCGTAAGAATGTGTATGATACTTTGCTGTCAACAATTAGCTTTTCAATTTTGTGGTGCGGTATTATTTTACTTTTCTCAACGCCCTGAACTGATAAGAATACAATATGTTTAACTCCGTTTTCTTTACAAGTGTCAATGATAGGTTTAAAATATTTTTCTACTTCTGAAATTTGAGGCGGTCGTAATAAAAAAAGTATTTCACATCCATCCAAAGCGGTTTTGTATGTCTCAACATCGGTAAAGTCAAATAGGGAAAAATTTACTTTATAATTGGATAATTTAAGTCTGTCTTCGTTTGAGTTTCTAACTCCAGCATAAATGTCAAGTTGATGGTCAATGTTTTGCAATGACTTTATCACTTCTGTCCCAACATTTCCTGTCGCCCCTGTAATTAATACTTTTGTCATACTATTTATTGAAATGTTCGTCATTGTTGTGTCGTCCTTAGTATTGGCTATAACTTATTTATATGCCATCAAAACGTACCCAAAACAACCAAATCTGGATGAATAACCGCACCTATTGATCGTATCTCTAAATCTACTTATTTTATTTAACGTTCGTCAAAAGGACTTCTATATAGTTTGTTCAAGCAACTCTTGAATGGATCTCCAATCAGTTCCATTCTCCAATAAATATGTTTCTGAGCAGTGAACCGCCAATTTTGATAAGTGCTTTTAGCTACAGTTTTTTTCTCATTTTCAAATGTGGAATTCCATCTTCATCAAAATAGTCTCCAATTCCTGCGTACCCATTTTTGATGTAAAAGTTTACTGCTGAGTCGCGAGCATGGCAATACATGACTTTGAAGTTCTTGTCTAAGGCAAATTTTTCACAAAAAGTCATCATTTCAGATCCTATATTCAAATTTCTTAGGTTTTCAGCAACTACCACTCTTTGCATTTTCATTGCATCACCTTCAGGTACTAGAACAGCAGTGGCTATAATAGTATCATCTATAAAACCTGCTAGTTGAAAATGATATTCCTCTTCTTCTAATTCCTGGTCAGTAAAAACACTTCCAAGTGGTTCTCTGAGAATTTTTTCTCTAAGTTTCACCGCATTTGTCCATTCTGGACTTTTATAGGCAATCTCTTTAAATGTTGGTTTCATAACTTGTTTCTAACGATTGACAACTAGAAAACGCTGGCTTCTTGGATATGGTTGTAGCCAGTGGCACTTAGTTGATGTAGTCTGTATCATTCGCATAGAATGAAATAGGTGCTTCCTGTTGTGGTCGATGGGTACGTATTCAAACGATCAATATATAATGCCCCGCCTTGACCAAAGCTTGATTCATAATCCAGTATTAAGGAATCAATATACTCCCTGTAATATAATTGGTAAGCTTCAAAAAGAGTTGAAAATACAGCAAATTGGCCAACGGAGAATCTTTTAGAGCTTAAAGTAATATTTTCGCGATAGATTGTATCTCTATATCGTAATCTATCAATCGATTCGCCAATTATATCCCAGTGAAGTTGGTTGTAACAGTACATTATATTCATGTGATCAGAATCTATCAGTGTCGAATCGTTTAAATAACTGTTCATATCGAGCAGCCCTTTTTCGCATTTCAATTGAAACGAATTTATGGAAAGACAAGTATCAATTTCAGCCTTTGATTTTTGAGAAAAAACAAGCAAAGGAGCAATTAAAATGAATAGGAATAAGAAGAATCCAATTTTAGTCATCATGTATTTTAAATGTTGATATTGAATGCTTTTACACATTACGGTTGATCGCTTGGCGTTCGACCCCACACTTTAAATAAATCATTGTTCCAAAATTAAACGTATTTTCTTTTAAATTAATCGTTGTTTCAAAGCAAGATTGGAGGGTTGGCACATGACAGTTGTTATTCGTTTTTGCTGTCATCCAACCTACGGAGTTATTTAGTTAAAATGAAAATGATTTTGATGTACTTATATAATTCCATTTCCCCCCTTTTTTTTCTATAATAATCAACAATAAAATAGGATGTATTATTCTGAAATCGTGTTTCATATTTAATGATGAATTGATCGCAACTACTGTTAAATAATGGAGCATGAATATAAAAGCAGGAGTCAATCATTCGATTATCCGTGAAAAAACCATACTCAGGTTCAATTTTGAATGTGTCCCAACTAATTTCTTTACCTAAATAATAGTGCGTATAAACTGTGTCAAATCGTGTATTAATATCTGAAAAAGCAGAGATAACATATATTGGGTATACCTTTTTTGATTTTTTCTATCTCTCTTTAAATTCAAGGTTTATTATTTCCTGAACGAAAGTCGAATCGTAACTGGTTTGACAGAATGAATTAATATGAAATGCTAAAAGCAAAGGGAATGAACTGAATTTTATATATTTCATAAGGTATAATCAGAACTTGATGGATTCATTTTAAATTGGAAAGTTAATATTTCCTTAGATTACAAATTTTCGAATTGTGTCTTCGGAAAATTAATTATAACGTTAGTATTTACGCGTATCAAACTGAGCGTCTAGTACCTGCAGCCTGTTCTTATAAATTTCTTATAGATTATTCGATTCTTTTAGGAGAGTTTTCATCTCGGAGGTAGAATACGTCAAGTGTTTCAATAACTTCGCCATCAAGTATTGCTTTGATTTCAAAATCATGTGTATAAATCATGTGCCAAGAACCTTTGTTCCCTTTTTCACAAATTTCTTTTCCAATTTTAGCCAATGCGGTAATCAAATAACCTCGTACTATTTTGGGGTAAAAATTGAAGCGTGGAAATACTCCTAACAGTTTCCATTCAGCGACCTCTATTTTCCCTGCATCCTCTTTGTATTTTATATTCCTTTGATTTCTGACTTCAGTATCGAACTCTACAATAGCCCGTGCTGTTTTTTCTTCAGATGAAAATTCTAAACGAAGTTCCATTATTTTTTCAGGTTCACGAAGAAATATTAGTCCCCCATCGAATGTGTTATGAATTTGCCATTTCCCATTAGACAAGAACATTCCGAAATCTTCAATCAACCAGTTTTGCAGAGGCTTGTCGAGTTTTTCTTTACACACATTGAATAGAGCGATTAAAGCTAATGCAAGTTTCTCTGCATCTCTAACATTAAACTCTATTTCTTTGATTGAATTCATTGCGTTTTGTTGAATATAATGTCCCCGCACCTAGCGAAGAAGCCGATTTTTAAAATTAGTTTTATTTGCGATCAAATATATTCAGTTATTCAATTATTGTTTTTCGTTACCAAGATTTCGGCTTTTTTCTAGCCGTGTGTTTGTAACAGCTATTTCCTTCATCTAAGAATAATGTCAGGCTGAATAACGACTTTTTTAATCAACAATTTCATTTTTCTTTTTTTACGTTCAGATCTAATTAAAGATCCAAATTCAAATAGTCGAACTTCAATAGGCTTGTTCTTTTCATAAATAATCTCTATTCCATTTCGACCAAAAGAAATTATAGGAATCGTTGCTAAAAAAGTAGCGTCAGAATCAACCGTAAGAGTATCTAGTTCGATGTTTTCTTTCGAATAGGTCAAATACTTAACATTTGTAATTGTATCAAAGTCAGGAACTACATATTGGATGCTTCTTAATATATTGCCTATTGAATCGAAATAATACCAATTGCCAATTTTAACACTATGAAAGTATAATCCATGTACTTTCAGCTGTGAATTCGAATAATAAAGAAGTTTACTTCCGTGAACTTCGCAATATTGATCATCAGATAGATAAGTTCGCTTAAAAGCAATGTTGCCATTCTTAAAATAACCTGTGTAGCTTCCCAGATTATGAGATTTGTTCAATGTCAAATACTCAGTTGAAAAAAGAGTGTTGTTATAATACTGATCTTTACGCCAACAATAGTCTGTCGACTTTGATTTCCAATTAAATATCGAATCGTAAGTCTCTACCCAAAATTCTTCAGGAGTTCCTGTAAAGTGAATTGTGTCTTGAGCATAAATGGGCCATGATGAAGATGAAGATAAATAGAATACTATGGTTACTATGGTTTTCATTGCCACTAACGTTTTACAGCTACCCGAAGGTGGCGATTTCTAAGCACTTCACTTTCAATTAAGCACAAACCTTGATAGAAGCACAAAGCTTGATTTAACCACTGAACCGCCACTTTTGGGTAGCTGCTGTTATAGGGCGTTTTCATTCTTTCGTTGCACATACTCTGTCTTACTCCCTTTTTATATAAATCTTTTGATTGTTTTTATCTAAGGGAATTAATGAATCTGACCTAAATACGAAGGATTCTTCTTGAATGTTTTTGTCGTTTGTAGAGTCAAAAGTAAGTAATAGCGTCTCAGATTTTATGTTCCAACTCCCAATCTTATAGAATTTTCTGTAATTGCCATATGGGTCTTTAGGATTACCATTGTCTCCTCTATACGGTATCTGAAATAAAAGTTTGTGTCTTTTCATTAATCGTATGCTGAAATATGGATAAATTAAGGTTTTGCAAGATATTGAATCCAAAACATAATCGCCCAGAATGTCCTTAATTTTTAGAGGTTTTGAACTGCCAATGTTTTTCGTTGATGAGCAGTTAGATAGTAGCATAATAACAATTAATAAAGTCGCCAACATATATGTAATATTTTTATTCATTATTCAATAATTGTCATTGGTGTCGGTCTTTTAAAATGTTCCGCAACGTCCTGTAGCCTAGCTAAATGACTGTTTTATAATCGATTACTTTCAATTTAGCACTAAACCCCGCCTATTGCCAATGTGCTGTTAGCGGTAGTTCAATTTTACTTATAAAATATGTATCTCAATAATTTAGCTGCATTATAGGCATCGTCTGCAGCGGAATGATTTAATCCTTCAAATATTTCACCAACTCTTTCAATCTCTTTCTTTAGACCTATAGTGTTATCAATTTTATCTTTGACAAGGAGCAATGCTTTAATATCCCAGTAAGTAACACTAAAAGGGTTAATGATTCCTTTTTTATAGCAGTCATTTTCCAACATAGAGCGATCATTTTCACCGAATCCAGCCCAAATTCTTACTTGAGGACTATACTTTTTACTAATTCTTTTTAAAGCAATATCTAAAGTTACTCCTTCGCTATCAATTTTATCCTGTGTAATACCTGTTAAATCAGTACAGTACTTGCCAATTTCAGATTTTTCAGGCTTAATATAATAACTTCGTTTATCTTCAATTTCACCGGTGGAGATTACATACTTACATATTCCTATCTCAATGATTTCGCTGTTTTCTTTCTGATATTCTTTATCTTCCCAACATGTTGCTTCAAAGTCCACAACTATTATTTTATCATATAAAAACATATTTTATCAAATTTTGACTAAAGTTATTTATTATTATGATTTTCAATTATTTATATAATTTAATTACTCAAACATCTGCGCCACTTAACGTTTGCTATCAATCTTGTTTTAGTGTTGCAAGGAATCACCGCTAACGTTACGGGGCTTTGCGTTCGGGCGGGAAATCGAAGCACAAAAACCTGTATTATTACTGATGTTTAATTGAAAAACTACTGTTGAATTTTGCACTTCAGCCCGCCTGACGCAAAACCAATGTTAGCGGTAGTTAAAATTTCCAACAAGTTATTTTGTTTTGCTCATCGTATTTATAGGTTATGAATAATTTTTGCTCGTCAAAAAGTTGGGCAACTCTATCTTTTTCGTTCAATGCTATCTCTTCTACAACTTGTTTATTTAGTATTGAATAAATCCAAATTCTATTATTTTGAATTAAATATAACGTTTCATCGTTATCAGAAACAATGAATTTGTCAAATTGAAAATCCAATCTAATCTCTACTTTTTTCGTTAAGTCTGCCTTATCATAAATATCAATCTGATTTATTGGCTCAATTTTTTCGTGAGTGTTTGAAGTAGCTTTAATTACCTTTCCCAAATGAAGATAAAATTTGTTTGCGTTACTTTTATGTGCTTTATAAAAAATTTCCGTCTTTAGGATTTCATTTAGTTTGTCAGTCTGTAAATCATATTGTTGTACGCTTCCAATTCTTGCACAAAAAATCAAATATGTATTGTCGCTTTCTTTAAAAATTCCTCTACAAGTTTTTAACTTTTTCTTCGTTCCTTTTTCGCTGTTATAATTGTAAACAAAAAGAAAATCTGCATTGAAGTTCATCACTAAAAGTATGTCCTTGTCATTTGATGAAATGTAGTCGCTGTATTTTTGGATACCTTTCTCAAATTTTTTGATAATTGAAAAGTCCGTTCTGTTAATTTGAAATATTTTATTGTCCGAAACAGCAAAAATATTTGTCTTGTCGGAGTTGAAATATAAACAACGTACAGAGTTTTTTATTGAAACTGCCTTGAGTTCTTTTCCATTGTCAAATGAAAGTTGTCTTAATTTCATTGAAGGATACGAAGAACCCCAACCATCCGAAATGTAAAATTTTGTATTGTCAAATGGGTCTATAATTGGTGTTAGGCTGCCAAAAATTCCATTTTTTAATTCTGTTATCCAAATTTCTGTTGGTTTCATTACGTGTTGTGGATTAATTACCGCTAACTTATATATACACGATACAATTCCCTTTTTCATTTCGCTTATCACCCCACTTTGAAATGGCTAAGCGATAAAAATGGTTCGTGTTATTTTTAAAATAAATCATCAAAAGGACTTTTTATGTATTCAATGCTTTTTGTACTAACTTGTGTGTGCGTGAATTTCGGCTGTTTTAATTCTTTTATGACATCATAACTTCTGAACATCAAAACATATCTTTTCCATTCTCCATAATGTGATGCATAGCTGTGAAGTAAACAATGTAAACTAACAAGCTTTTTAATGGTAGCTAAGCTAAGACTTTTTTTGGATAACAGTTCGACTGCTAACAGCATAGAGAAATCTGTAAGAAACTAAAACGTGCTTTCTTTCAAAATTGAAATGAAGAACTTCCACATTGAATTCCTCCACCAATCTCTCCTTGCTGCTTTTCACGATTGTTCGTACTATTGTTCCCATGGTTTTTGCCTACCGTTTACTCAACATGCGTCAGTGGTTGAAAAATGTACTGATTCTTGTTCCTGCTTTTTTTGCTGGGGTGACTTGGAATAAATCGTTGGTTGGGGAATTAATCATGGCCTTTTTTGCTTTTTCACTGGTTACATCGGCTGTTTATTTAATGAATGACCTGCGCGATAGAGCAACAGATGCCGTTCATCCAACAAAACAAAAACGATTGATCGCAGCTGGGAAAATAACGGTTCGTCAAGTAGTGTTTGTCATTGGCGCTCTACTCCTACTTTCGGTCCTTTTGTTGTGTCAATTACCACTAGCCATTTCTTATTACGTAGTTGCTTATTTGCTGATCAATAGTGCTTATTCGTTCTATTTGAAACAAATTGCTTTCGTGGATTTAGTTGTATTGATGAGTGGTTATTGGATTCGCTTGTTCATTGGCGGAGCAATTGCGGTTGTACCGTTGAGTAACTGGTTATTGGCGTTGGTGAGTTTATTAGCTCTCTACCTGATTCTCATCAAACGCAGAAGTGATGTACGTTTGTTTGTGGAAAATGGAAACGTACAACGCAAGTCTGTTTTCATCTACCAAAAAATACCTTTTTCAATCGTTTTTAGCGCGCTTATTGCGAGTATGATTGCGCTTTACGCCTGCTATATTCTGATCGTTTTTGGTTGGTCGCATGCACATTACCTGGAAATAATCTCAACGATCCCACTCTTTGCTAGTATATTACTTCGATTTCACATAAAGATGCAACGTTTTCCGCATACTGATCCGCTCAAATTATTGATGACGGATCCACTCATTGTTTCCACTGTTCTCATTTCGTTCTTGTTGTTTATTTTAACGCTTTATTATTGACATGAACGTAACCAACTGGAATAGAAATCCTGTCATCCACGATGCGTCGTTGGTCGATTTTACGGTTGGCAAAAATCCTTCTAATGGTTGCATTCGCGGAAACGGTCGCAGTTATGGAGATGCATCCTTGGATCAATCAATGATTTCGATGCTTTCTTATACGAAGAAATTAAGCATTGAAAACGAAATCCTGACGGTTAGTAGCGGTTTCACCTTGGAAACGGTGCTGAATTGTTGCATTCAAAACGGTTGTCTTTTTCCTGTGATTCCCGGAACTCGACATGTAAGCATTGGCGGAATGGTAGCAGCTGATGTGCATGGGAAAAATCATGAAACGCACGGAACGATCGGAAGGTGGATTCGGAAAATTACGCTTCAATTGGCGGATCAACAAATCATTTCCTGTTCTACAACTGAAAACAGGACCTTATTTTCTGCTACAATTGGAGGAATGGGATTAACAGGAATCATTCTCGAAGTGGAAATTCAGTTAGAAAAATTGATAGGAACGCAACTGACTCAAACAAGTACTTCTTGTGCATCCATGTCGGATTTATTGAACCAATTGGATCAATCGAAGAGTGCGTTTAAAGTCGGTTGGTGCGATTTGTTGAATCATCGAAAACCGTGGTTAACTGAAACTGATTTTATTCCTTCCAACACCATTGATCCTGATTTCCTGTTGAAAAAACATGTTATTTCTATTCCGAATTTACCATGGTCTGTCATGCGTCCAATGATCTTAAAATGGTACAACAGACGGCATGAAAAACAACTAAAACGGATTCCAAAAAAAACGATAGAACTGGATGCTTGTTTTTTTCCGCTCGATCGCATTCACCACTGGAATCGTTTGTTTGGAAAAGCTGGTTTCTATCAGTATCAATGTATTTTACCACACGAAAATTGTGCCCAAGTCGTTCAATTATTGCTGGATAAAATTCAATCTAGTTCGTTCAAACCTTGGTTAACGGTGATCAAAAAGCATGGAGATTTACAATCACTAGGAATGCTTTCTTTTCCAATTCACGGTTTTTCATTCGCGTTCGATTTCCCGAATCAAAGAGGAATCATTGACTTTTTTCATGAATTAGATGAACTTGTAACGGAGACTGGAGGTCGCATTTACCTTGCAAAAGATGCCGTTTTACAGGAACACCATTTTAGTCAAATGTATCCAACTTCTGTGGAGTTCAAATCAATCATTCATACGGTAAATCGTGGTCATTTTTCTTCCCTATTAGCGAAACGCTTACTTTTAGTCTCAGAATGAAACAACGAATTATCATAATAGGCGCCAATTCTGATATTGGGATGGCATGTGCAACTGAGTTTTTGAATTTAGGTCACGCTGTAACATTGGCAGGACATCAACCTGAAAAGTTTCCTGAAAACCCCGCTTTTAAACACCTGTTTTTGGATGTCACCCAATTCGATCCACGTTCATTGAATTTCTTGGATTATGATTATGTGCTATACATAGCAGGAAAACTAAAAACGGATGAAACCGAACTCGTTTCGGAAGAAAATACAGCAGTGCTTGATGTGAATTTCACTTCCGCTGTCACCCTATTAACACATGTTGCCAATCAATTCAAAGAACGCAAGTCGGGAACCATTGTTGGAATCAGTTCTGTAGCCGCTTTGCGTGGAAAACAATCTACCATCATTTACAGTGCTGCAAAAGCTGGATTTGACACTTTTTTAAGCGGATTACGCAATCATTTGTTCTTGTATAATGTGCGTGTTCTGACCATTAGACCAGGATTTGTGGCCACCAAAATGACGCAACACCTGCACTTGCCCAAACTGCTAACTGCAACAAAAACAAGTGTTGCTCACACCATTGTGAAACATACTTTACATGGGAAACGTTCCATTGTGTACACAAAACCGATTTGGCGACCAGTCATGTACATCATTCGTCGGATTCCAGAATTCATCTTTAAGCGACTGAAATTATGAAGCGATTGGTGATTTTCGATTTTGATGGAACGTTGTATAAAGGAGATTCCATGCGCGATTTCGCCCGGTTCCTCAATGCACCTCGTTACTACCTTTCACTCGGAATCATTGCGCCACTTTACCTCTTTTCGTTGGTTGGATTGGTCCCGAAATCAGCTGTCAAATCACAATTTGTTGCTTTTCATTTCAAGCATAAATCGAAAACCGAATTACAGCAACAAGGCAAGTTGTTTTTCACGAAATTTCAATCAAACCTATTTCCAAGCGCAATTCACTATATCAAATCTATGCGAGAAGATTCCATTGAAACAGAATGGATTGTTGTTTCAGGTTCTTGTGCAGAATGGCTTCAACCCTTTGTGGAATCGCTTGAGTTAAAGTTACATTGCACCCAACTCTCCTATTCGCCGGAAGCTAGGTGTTTAGGCAAGTTGAATGGGGCAAATATTACAGGTAAGGAAAAAGTTATATTGATTCGTTCTACTTTCGATTTGATATCCTATCAAGAAATCATTTCATTTGGAAATGCGAAGAGCGATCTTCAGTTAAAATCCATTTCTACACACTATTATCACCGTCATTTTGAATAATATGCAAGTCACTCAATTGATCAAAAAACACCGATTATGGTTGCTTTTAATAGCATTAGTCAGTCTTCGTTTGCTACATTTCTCAGATGCCGTAGATGATCCACATGCTTGGCGGCAATACGATACCAAACAATACATTGATGGATATTATCATGGCGGGGATCCGTTTTTAGAGCCTTCCGTCTGTTGGATGGGTGCGCACAAAACCTTGATTTTGGAATTTCCGCTCCCTGAATTCCTCATTTCCAAGCTATTCAGCGTTGTTGGTTACCAATTATGGCTAGCACGTGCTTTCTTCCTACTCTTTTTCGCCATTTCTGCTTACTATTTTTACAAATCGTTGCGCTTCATTTTCACGAATTGGGTTCCAGAAATAGCCACTTGTTTTTATGGTTTAGCACCTTTAGCCTTGTATTACTCACGTGCCATCCACATTGATTATTTTGCATTGGCTTTTTCATTTGGAATGCTCTATTTCTTTCTGAAAGCTATTTCAACTAAACGCCTGTTTTTCCTCATTCTATCAGTTCTATTTGCCACGATTGCCTTTGTAGAAAAAGCACCTTATTGTTTTTACATGAGTCTGCCGATTATCGTTTATGCTTATCAACAAAAGGAACTCAAATGGTTTTTAAAACGCGCTGGATTATACGTGATACCAGTTGTGTGTTTGATTCTCTGGAATAACTATTCTCGGCAAACCAACGAGCTTATTCCTAGTTGGAACTACATTCCGAATTTTAATAAATTCACTGACATGTGGTATTGGTACTTCGGTACGATGGATCAGCGGCTAAATCCACAAAACTGGCTCACTATTTTAGGTCGCATCGAGGTTGAAATATTGGGTTATTCAGGCATATTTTTACTTCTACTTGGAATCGTGTTTTCACCCAAAAACAAAGCCTATTATTGGTCATTGGTAATGCTTCTTGGAACAATCATTTACGCAGCACTATTCTTTAATTTGAATGTGAATCACAATTATTACCAATTACCATTTGTATCCTCGCTTGCAATTCTAATGGCGATGGGTGTTCAATTCATCCTTGATCGCTTCAAGGTTCCTTCATTAAAAGGTATAATTGGTATTCTTCTCGTTGGTTTTTTCGCCTTTGAAAGCATTGATTATGCTGAAACGAATTATTATACGGTCAATGAACAATTTGAGAAAATTGCACGAGAAATTAAACTGAATTCAGATCCTGATGATGTTGTTCTCGTTGCTTTTGGTGGACTAACACCTCAATGTCCACTCATTTTGCAACCAGCCAATCGCTACGGTTTTTCGATTCCTTGGCTCGATGTTTCCCCAGGACTGATTCAAGAACTAGCTCGTGTCGGTGGCGTAACCAAATTGGCGGTTGTTTACGACGGTTATTTCACTGGTGAATTTCAAACGTATTTTGAAGCACAAGAAAACAAAAAAGGATTCGCCATAGATACACTCGGGAAAGCACTTTATATGTGTGATGTAAAATATAAGAGTTCATCTAAATGATGGTGATTGATTCCTTTTCGGGATTGAATGTTCATTGATGTGAGATCAGATACAGGCATAAAACAAAAGACCATCAGCTCTCGTTGATGGTCCTTTGTTGTACTATGACTTGTTATTCTTATTGTTCCTATTTTTTCTTTCCATGACCATTTCCATTCCCCTTGTCATTTCCATGACCATTTCCATTGCCCTTGTCATTTCCATGATCGTTGTCATTATCGTGGTTTTTCTTGTTCGATGAACCGTGCGATTTCATTGGTTTTGATTCGTTGAGGTTCAATTCAATTTTGATTTTAGGTCCTTTTTCATGCTTATCATTATCATGGTCTTCTTTGTGGTGACCATTCCCAAATCCGTTGCCATTCCCCTCACCTTTGTGTTTACCTTCGTCATGGTGCTCATTTCCTTTACCAGGATGCTTCCCATTGTGTTCTTCATGTTCTTGATCATTGCCTCTGTGGTGCGTATCGATCGGTTGACCAAATCGGACAATCACCAAGTTGGAATTTGTTCGGTTGGTAATGTAGATACTATGAGCATTTGTCAATTCACATGTTTCCATGGGGCGGTAATGGCTGTCATGGTCGTTTTTATGTAAACCATAAGCATGTCCTTTACCATGATGGTGTTTATGTGGCTCATACCAATTTGGATACACTTCAAATCGAACTGGTGATACATAAGGAACGTATTGAACTCTATAAACATGTCTGATAATTGGCCAAGCCCAAACATTTACCGTAATAGTGGCATTAGATGCTAAAAATAGTGCGTTTGATTCCTTTTTCTCAACTGCGTTGATTGGTTCGAAAACGACTTCTTTTCCATAAATGACATCATTCCCAACAATCTGAAGTTTTGCATTAGAAGCACCACTTTTTTCAACTAAGATTGCAGCGATATCTTGGTTTTCTTTATCGTTGACAGCCACTTGCATTACAATAGAGTGGCTCGAACCATTTACTCGATCAATTACTTTAACATAATCCGTTTCACCATCTTTATTGAGGTCTAGGTTATTCACGAAATTCGATTCGGTATTGAGCGCTTTTTCAAAATTTGCTGGGTTTTCTGATTTTTTAAACAATTCAATCGCTGTTTGCAAATTAAAATCATCTCCTTTAGCAATAACTTCCTTTTGTGGTTCAGCTTCAGATTCACAACCAGCTATCGCAGTTAAGAACAACGAAAACAGAAAATAATTTAACTTCTTCATATACAATTGATTTTTCTCTAATATAGTTGTTTAAAGATGATAATGATGCTTTTTGTTCTTTTTTGTGAATTGAAAAAGCACCCAGCCTAAATTAGTCAGAGTGCTTTAATTATAATATAGATACATTAATGGTTATCTTCTTTTTGAACTGCCTGCCCTAGCACCTCCTTTTTTAGCCGGAGTAGACGATTTACTGCCAGAATTTGATCTTTGCTGTTTATGCTGCACTTGTTTATCACTCGTTGCTTTCTTCTCAACTTTGTTTTTCCCGCTTCCGTTTCCATTTCCATTGCCGTTACCACCTCCATTACTGTTTCCACCTTTTTGTTGATTGGCAACTTGTTTTTTAGCTTTGTAATTCGCTTGTGGAGTAGCGTACTTCACTGTAACTGTTTTAGAAACAGATTTGTTTTTCACGTAAATCGATTTTGAATGATTTAAATGGCAAACTGGTGTTACATGATACATAACGTGATACCTGCGAACACGTGCATGATGTACTCTCCAGATAGCGGGTCTCCACGGTTTCCACCAAACTGGGTGAGTTCGCCATTTCCAAGGTGAAATATAAGGTTTGTATGCTGGTCTATAGATATAACGAACAGTAGGCCACCCCCAAACATTGACAACTACAATGCGCATGGGTCCAACCATCGATGAAGGTCCTTTTGGTGCTGTTTCACTCACTTCATCATACGGTTCCATGATAATTTCTTCACCATAAAGTGTTTCATTACCAATTATTTGAAGTTGTGCAGTTGAATCTTTCGTTTGTTCAATCATGATCACAGCAACATCTTGTGTTTCTGATTCATTGACTGCAATTTGAAGTACAATGGCATGATTTGTTCCATCAACGCGATCAACTACTTGAATGAAATCAATAGCATCATCTCCATCCAAATCCAAGTTATTGACTTGATTTGATTCTGTGTTTAATGCCTGTTCGAACAATTCAATAGAGGTTGCATCTTTAAACAACTCCATCGCACCTTGAAGGTCAAAATGATCTCCTGCTAAACCTGTGCTATCAGTGTCATCTTGAGCGAATAAACCAAAAGAAGAGACGCTGATACAGCTTACGATAACTATTTTAATTAGATTTCTCATAATTCTACTGTTTTTTAGTTAGATGATTGATTTTCAGAAAGGTTTAATTGAACCCTCATAATTGATATTTTATTGTTTTCTGAACATTATTGTCAGATTAAAAACCAAATCCTAGAACCTTCTATAAATTAACCTTACTTTTCTAACCTGCGCTGACGCTTGGACTTCGAATTGTAGCCAATTCTCTTTCCGCAAAAGAAAAGTAAGCAAAAGAAAACTCGACGCTGTTTGTCCGTCAATGCGCTCCAATTGTGGAATTACGACCGTTTCGGTGATCCCGCCGCGTCGGGCTTCCTTACGGTTCCCGTATTCCACTGCATTTCACTTTCTCCTGACAAAAGGCGTCATACTTCTAACTTTAATCTCGTGAAATCAAAATGGAAGCCCGTTATCTGGAATCAGCATTACTTTTCAACTTATTATTGAGATTCATTTCAGTTATTCATACTTTTCTAAAGTATTAGTTTTTTCTCAATTCAATAAATGGCTTTATTTTATCATTTTCGATCAAAACGGTTAAGTTGTAGTAAGCTAATTTCCATGTTTTGCCTTCTTTCACTAGCACGCCACTTCCACGACATTCCTCCATCCACGTTTCCAATTTTTCATCAAACCAAGCAATTTTTTTGTTTTTTGAAAACACCCAATTGCGCTCCGTTGACTTAAAGTCCCAGCCATTTCCTTTATCAAAATGAGGTTTACAAAAAGCTTTAAATGCTTCTTTCTCCCAACGTTCGGTTGGATCTGTTCCGAGAAAAACAAAATCATCCGTCACGCAGGAGAAATAATCCTCCATGCTTGCATTAGCGGCAGCCTTGTGCCAATTGTCAATAACCAAATTGAGTTGTTCTAATTGGGGTTCAGATTGAATTGAACTAAAGAATAAAAACCCAAAAAATAGCAATACAGTTGTTTTCATAATGGATCAAAAAAAACCGTCTACTGTTTCTGCTGACTCAATCAACAGCTCCACTAGACGGCTTAACTATGTTAAAAAATGATTATCCTTTTTTCTTTGCTTCTAATTTTGCACACGCTTTGATTGCTGCACTGATATCAACAACTCCACCCGTTACAGAAAGTGTAGCAAAATCAACCAATTGTTCAGAACCAGGAAGACGTTGCATTGTTCCTTTATAACTTTTCGCCGAAGACAAAATAATGTCTTTAATCTCCAACATAGACAAGGTTGGGAAATACGATTTTAAGAGAGCTGCAACTCCAGCTACCATTGGTGCAGCCATTGAAGTGCCTTGTAGTTTTTTGTAATCACTTTGCGGCACAGTGCTGTAAATTTCGTATCCAGGAGCAAAAACATCCACTTGAGTTTGTCCGTAATTCGAGAAATCAGCTGCTAAGTATTCTTTTGCAACACGTGTTGATGCACCAATAGTTAAATACAGACCCAATTTAGCTTTTTGGAAAGAATAATTAGAAGTAGGATAATTATCTGATTCGTCTACATTTTCATTGTCATTTCCAGCTGCATGTATGAATAATACACCTTTAGAATCTGCATAAGCTAGTGCATCAAATACTTCTTGTTGGTGATTCGAATAACTTTTACCAAAAGACATATTGATAACCATTGCTCCATTATCTACAGCGTAACGAATAGCCAACGCCACATCTTTATCTTGTTCATCTCCATCTGGTACAGCTCGAAGTGACATTAATTTGACGTTTTCAGCAACACCGTCACCCCCCAGCTCATTTCCTCTTACAGCACCAATTATTCCACCAACATGCGTTCCGTGCAAAGCATCTGGACCTTCAACATCATTGTTTCCATAATGTACATCGTTGAAGTCATTGGGATTATCTCCAATATACATACGATCATCAAATGCTGTATTTAAATGATAATTAGCTGACGCTTCAAAGTGATCAATTCCTTCCTTGATTGCTTCTTCAGAAATTTGACCCATTGCCATGTATCTTCCTATTTCCTTCAATTGTTTTTCTTCAGGAGTAGTAGCATTCCATTTTTCTAGTGTCTCCAAGGTGAAGTTTTCTCCCAATAGTTTATTCAACTCAGCTTTCATTGCTGGAAAAACCATTAGTAACTGTTGGTATTGATCTAATGTTTGAAGATCATTTTTTCGCTCTGCGTTAATCTCTTTGTTTAACTTTTTGTATAAATCGAAATCTGCTCGATCAGCAGCTGATATTTGTGACGTTTCTTTTCCTTTAAAGCGGGTTTCCAATTGAGCCAACAAACGCGTTTTTTCCAAACGTGCGTATTTTTGATTCTCACCTGTTGCCGACCCTAAAAAGTTCCAACCATGAATATCATCAATATAACCGTTGTTATCATCGTCAATTCCATTGTTCGGAATCTCATCTTCATTGACCCAAATTTTACCTTGTAAATCTTTGTGCTCAATATCAATACCTGAATCAATCACTGCAACAATAACAGTTGTGGAAGTTTTTTTCTTCAAAGCTGAATAAGCCTTTTCAGTATTCATTCCCGGTGCTTTTCCATTGTACCAATTAACAATTTCAGCATCTTCTTGACCATAGAAGTAGTTCATTACTCCAAAGGAGAAGAGTGCAAATGATAATGCAATTATTCTTTTTTTCATAGCGCGGTATTGCGTTTCGTTTGTATATTTTTATTCACCGAATAACAAATATGCTAATTCCATTCAATAAATCATTGTCTTTTTTAACTTAATGGTCTATTTTAGCGTCTTTAAGGAAAACATACTACATCAATGGTTCTATCTAACAAATTTTTAGTGGCCTTGCTTCTACTCGTTGCATCCCACCATCTAGCTATAGCTCAGCAAACGCCTTTTGGCTTTCAACAACAATTACAAAAGGATCCTGAAACACCAATTGCTTTCAGTGTTACAAATACGAATGGTGTTCTAGAACGCTTATTAAACGACAAATCGATTCGTGTGAAATCGATAACCCCAGAATGGATTTTTATTCAAGCTAGCCCACGTTGGATTGCTGATGCGAAACAAAATGGTGTTATTGAGAATTACTATTTTGAGCATACCATTCCAATGGCGATGAATGACACGACACTTGTTACACAACATGTCACTGAGGTCCATGGTGGACTAGGTGGATTACAGGTTCCATTTACAGGTAAAGATGTCATTATTGGTTACATTGATCAGGGATTGGATTACAATCACCCCGATTTTATTGACGAAAATGGACAAACTCGCGTTTTGTATTACTGGGATCATTCGCTTCCATTTAGTGCACTGCGCACTCCAATGCCTTATGGTTACGGTCAATTGTGGTATGGAAACGAAATTCAAGCTGGAAACTGTTTGAGCAATGAAGAAACAACTGCACATGGAACAAGTGTTGCAGGAGCTGGATCCTCCAATGGACTAGGAAACGGAAAACAAAAAGGTGTTGCTCCAGATTCCAAAATAATTATAGTTGAAACCAATTTTAATTTGCCCAATTGGACACTCACAATCGCTGATGCTTGTGATTTCATATTTAAGAAAGCAGACTCCTTAGGCTTGCCAGCTGTTGTTAATTTATCATTGGGTTCTTATTTAGGTAGTCATGATGGCGATGATCCTGCTTCTATTTTAATGGAACAATTGTTAGATGAACAAGCTGGTCGAATTATCGTTTGTGCTGCAGGAAACTCCGGAACTTGGGGTAAATACCACGTTCATGAAGAAATAGATGCCGATACTTCATTTGTTTGGTACCTCAATAACCCTTCTGGTCAACTGGGGCCAAATACTGTTTATTTTGATGTTTGGACAGATGTAGCTGATGCCAATTGGAGTTATGCTTTAGCTGCTAATAAAGGATCGGGGACGTATGAAGAACGTGCTGAAACAATTTACCGACTGTCAACAACAGGTATTGGCTCTACTCCTATTTTAGACACGTTATATAATGGTAGTAACCGGATTGCTACTATCGAACTTTATCCAGAGATTGTAGGAGGAAATTTCCACATGGAGGTCTATTTTTCAACTATTGACTCCACCTCTTATAATTTCGCCTTTAAAACAACAGGAACTGGTAATTATGATGCGTGGAGTGGAGCAACGCTTGGTTTAAATGACGTTGTTACTACATTACCAAGTGCTGCTGTTTATCCGCCAATTGTGTATTACAACATACCAGATACTTTACAAACCATTGTTTCATCTTGGAATTGCTCAGAAAAAGTGATTTCTGTTGGAAATGTACGCAACCGATTTGGGCACACCGATAAAAATGGAAATTATTACCAACCAGCCGCATCTTACGGTGCAGTTGTGGGGCAATTGAGTCCCAATTCATCCAAAGGACCAACAAGTAGTGGTGTGACAAAACCAGATATTTCCGCTTGTGGTGATGTGAGTTTGAGTGCTGGTCCAATGTGGATCTTTACCAATCTTGGACTCAATAGTGTCATCGATGAAGATAATTTACATGTACGAAATGGCGGAACATCAATGGCTTCACCTGTAGTAGCTGGAATTGCAGCATTGTACTTAGAAAAATGTAACAAAGGAACGTATGCTTCCTTTAAAGCAAATCTTACATCAACAGCATTTTCAGATGGCTTTACAGGTGCTGTACCTAATAATGCTTATGGTTACGGGAAAGCACATGCTTTAAACACACTTTTAGCGAGTAATTATTCAGCCATTGTTGATGGTCCAACGCAGTATTGTGGTTATGATTCCGCATTTGCAGTAACTGGTTCTGTTATTGATAGTATTCATTGGAATACTGGCGACTTAAATGATTCCATTCTCATTCCTGGAGCAGGCGATTATTCGTTTGAATCCTATAACATTTACGGTTGTGTTGCTTATTCGGATACTATTTCATTGATAACAGGAGATATTCCTGCTACTCCGATCATTTCGGCTACAGGTGCTGTACTTACTACTGCTGTTTTCCCAACCCTTCAATGGTATGAAAACGGAGTTTTAATGTCAGGAAATACCTCAAACTCGATTACAATTACGTTACCGAATTCAAATAATTATACAGTAGTAGCAACAGGTACTACTGGTTGTGAGGTAGAATCTGCTCCTTATAATGCTTCTGCAGCTTTGAACGAAACTAATTTATTGAATTGTTCAATCTTCCCGAACCCAACAACTGGAATCATAACTATTCAATCGGATGAAATGATTCAATCCGTGGAAATATATGATATACAAGGGAATAAGATTTTAATGACCACCAAAAACATAGCTTCAATTGACTTGACAATGATTTCATCAGGCACCTATTTGGCATTGATAAAATCAGAAAATAGCATTGGATGGATGAAAATCATTAAGAATTAACGTCATAATTAAAAAGAACACCTATTTTTGGCTTCAAATAATGTAAACGAATGAATTTAACAGGTATCATTGCTATTTCTGGAAAACCAGGTCTTTTTAAAGTAGTTGCTCAAGGAAAGAACAACATCATTGTTGAATCATTGGAAGATAGAAAGCGGGTTCCCGCCTACTCTACCGACCGTATTTCCGCTTTGGATGACATCAGTATTTACACTTACGATGAAGACAAACCATTAAAAGAAATCTACACTGCATTATTTGAAAAAGAAAAAGGTGGCATCACCATTTCTCATAAAGAAGATTTAAGTAAGCTTTCGACTTATTTAATGGAGGTATTGCCTAATTATGATCAAGAACGAGTTTATCCTTCTGATATCAAAAAATTATTCCAGTGGTACAATTTATTGCACAAAGCTGGTGAATTGAAATTAGACGAACCTGTGGTAGCTGAAACAGCTGCTGAGGCAACTGAAGTAAGTGAAAAACCGAAAAAAGAAAAAGCACCTGCAGCTAAGAAACCTGCTGCGGCAAAAAAAGCTCCAGCTAATCCAGCTTCAAAAGCAGGTCCGAAAGTAACCGCAAATAAAAAAGTGGCTGCTCCTAAAACAGGAACTAGCCGCGGAAAATAATTTAAATGAATCTTGAAGGTCGTCTTTTCAACTTAGAAGGCGACCTTTTTTTATGCCCTATAAGATGAAACGAACATACGTAGCTTCCGATTTTAAATGTGATGAATGGTCTAAAGTAGAACATTACTTAACCGACTTAACAAATAGAATCTTTACCACTGAAGGAGATTTTCTTCAATGGCTTAAAGACAAAAGTGAATTTGAAGCCGTATTGGAAGAAGATATGGCTTGGCGTTACATCCGCATGACGATTGATACAACAGATGCTGAGAAAAGTGAAGCATACCGTTTTTTTGTAACAGAAATTCAACCACAACTCTCTCCATTTGAAGATCAGTTGAATCGGAAAATGATGGACGCTCCTTGGATAGATGCACTTTCCAAAGATGAGGCCTATTCTATTTATTTCCGCTCTGTAAAAACTGCGTTGGAATTGTTCCGTGAAGAAAATATTGCGATTGAAACAGAAATCAATACATTCAGTCAAGAATACGGGGCCATTACAGGGCAACAAACTATTAATTACGACGGGAAAACTCTCACCATGCCACAAGCAGCTGTTTGGTTGAAAAATCCCGATGAGTCGATTCGACAAACAGTATTCCAATTGATCGCTGAACGACGTAATGAAGACCGTGAAAAACTGGATGAATTATTTACCAAATTGGTGCGATTGCGTCATCAAGTTGCCATTAATGCAGGATGTTCTGATTTCCGTGAATACAAATTCAAAGCGCTTGGTCGATTTGATTATTCCGTTGATGATTGTTTAAATTTCCACGAATCAATTGCTGAATTGATTGTTCCAATGGTGAAGAAAATGAACCAAGAACAAGCACGTTTATTGGGGAAAGATTTGTTGAAACCGTGGGATACAGAAGTTGATCCTACTGGAAAACAACCACTTCACCCATTTGAAGGCGGAGAGGAATTGTTAGCTGGCTCCATTGATATGTTTAATGAACTAGATAACTACTTTGGTGATTGTCTTACAATTATGGGGAAAGAAGGATACTTGGATTTAGATTCAAAACAAGGAAAAGCGCCAGGTGGTTACAATTATCCACTCTACGAAAGTGGAATTCCCTTCATCTTCATGAATGCAGCAGGTGCGCATCGTGATGTAGTTACGATGGTTCATGAAGGCGGTCATGCAGTTCATTCATTTTTAAGTCGTGACTTGGAATTGACAGGTTTCAAATCATTGCCTTCAGAAGTTGCTGAATTGGCTTCTATGTCAATGGAATTATTGACGATGGATCAATGGAATCGGTTTTATAGTAATGCCGATGATTTAAAGCGTTCGAAAAAAGAACAATTAGAATCAATTTTAAAAGTACTTCCTTGGATTGCAACAATTGACGCTTTTCAACACTGGATTTACACCAATCCAACGCATACAACTGAAGAAAGAACAGCTTACTGGCTTGAATTAGGCAAACGTTATGGAACGGGAATGGTTGATTACACCGATTACGAATACGCCAAAGAATCAAGCTGGCATCGTCAATTACATTTATTTGAAGTTCCTTTTTATTACATCGAATATGGAATTGCACAATTAGGTGCTTTGGGTGTTTGGCGAAATTTTAAACTGGATCCTAAAACGGCACTTGCAGACTATAAAAAAGCATTAGCTCTTGGCTATACCAAATCGATTCCTGCTATTTATAAAACGGCTGGTCTTCAATTCGATTTTTCAAAAGTGACTGTTGCTGAATTAACTGAATTTGTTGAGACAGAATTGAGCACTCTTTAATTTGGTTCTAGTACGAATGGTATAAATACCATGTATTCGACTGTTTCTATGGTTGAAATTAGTTGGTTTTAACCCGGTTTTCTTGATTTATTATCCAATTTGTGTTTCGTTGTTAACCACTCCCTTGAACACAATACATTTTTTTTGCTCAAATGTGGTAATGAAAGATGCTATTTTTATGTTTTGCATATATCATTATGCTTCTTTATCACAACTAGTGAAAAACTATTGTTTTAGTCTGAAATTATTTAAACCCAAGTTTAAGTATCTGATAAACAAGTTTTTAACTTATATTTTGTCAATTTACAATGATTTTATCCAATTACTAACTGATTCTTACAAGTTAGAATTGAAATGTTGCAATTGAAACAAAACAGCTCTAAATACACTCTTTTCGATACAACCATTTGCTAAACTAGTTGTCTATAGAATAAATAGATTAATTAATTACTTAATACTACGGATCATGGAAACTGTTAGAAATTTAATTGCAAGTGTTATTTTGTTCATTCATGCCTTTACACTTCAAGCTGCAACTTACAAAGCTGTTGCAGATGGCAATTGGTACAATCCTGGTACTTGGGATTTAGGATCTGTTCCTGGTTGTGGAGATATCGTACTTATTCCTGTGGGATATACTGTTAACATGGACAATCATGTAATGATCGATGAAACATCAATGCCTCCATGTAATACGCCAACATTTATTCAAGTTGCAGGTACGTTGGATTTTACAACTGGAAAAAAAATGGAATTAGCTTGTGGCTCAGCTGTTGAAATTTTAGTAGGAGGCACATTGAATTCAGGAGGTGGAGGTGGATCTTCCAATTGGTTGAAAATTTGTGGTGCGCTTGAATGGAAATCTTCTGATGGTACAGTGAATGGTTATGCATTATTTGGTGCGCCAATCGGGCTACCAACTGAATTTATCAGTTTTACTTCTGAATTTTTATCTCGCAATCGCTTTGGTTTGACTTGGACAGTTGCAAGTGAACATTCAGTTGATCATTTTATCATTGAATATGCAACGGATGCTAAACACTGGTCAAACTTCACAACACAAAAATCTATTGGCGATCACACAGATGAATATATGTATCAAATTAATCATGAATTGACAGGGCTTTTGGCGGCAACAGTTTATTTCAGATTAACTTCTGTGGATAATGATGGAACTCAGACAATTCTATCAGTGATCAGTCAAGAGAATAATGGATCAACTATTCAAATTTATCCCAATCCTGTCCGACAAGATGGCCAAGTTACGGTTGATCTTCAAGAGGTCTCTGATGAAATGTCAACGATCTATTTTTACAATCAATTAGGTGCATTAGTATTGACCGAGGTTATTAACCCTAATGAAAAAAGTGTTTCTATTCAAGCATCATCGATAGGCAGAGGAGTTTACTACGTGAAAACAGCCACAACGGAATTAGCGCAAGTAGTGAAATTGGTTATTGAATAAAGACTTTAGAGAACAAATCTAAAATACTCCTCTAATATTCAACAATTGCTATAAAACAAAAAAGGAAGTCAATTGACTTCCTTTTGTAGCGAGTTCGCCGCGGCGCATGAACTCTCGTTCGCTCCACCTCGGCGCACAAGCGCGGCGAATATGAATCCTGCTTCTAACCAAGCAATTGTTTTCTTATAAATTCTCTTCCTTTTCCTGTTTTCAATTCCAATTCACGTTTCATCGCTGCTGATTTTGATTCGTAAAACTCAACATATAGAACCATCCAAGGTCGAAAATTTCTGGTATACCCCTTTTTATCAAAGATATTATGTGATTGCATTCGATTGATTAAATCAGAGGTATAACCAACATAGGTTTTGTCTGTTGAGTGTGAATACAAAACATAAACGACAAATTCATTCATAACAGTACAAGTTGCTATAAATAAAAAAAGGAAGTCATTTGACTTCCTTTTGTAGCGAGAGAGAGATTTGAACTCTCGGCCTCAGGGTTATGAATCCTGCGCTCTAACCAACTGAGCTACCTCGCCATTTATATTTCAAAGGCCTACAGTGTTTACATTTAAATCCTGCGTCCGCCGCGGCGGACTACCTCGCCATTTATATTTCAAAGGCCTACAGGGTTTACATTTAAATCCTGCGTCTGCCATTCATCTTGAAAAACTAAAAATTTTGATTCTTACCTTTTCCTTAGACGGATTTAACGTCTGTGCATTGCTTCAATGCGGGCACAAAGATATGCATCTTTTCCATTCTAGCAATACTACGAGCGATCTTCTTCAAATAAAATCTTCGTATTATGTTTTAGTGTTCTGAAAATCAAACTAATCAACAATGCGCCAATTACCCAATAAACATAGGTCATCGACATTGGTACTTCTTTCGTTAAAAACCACTGACGTAAATACGCTACAAATATAAATCCTAACATCGTTGCTGTTATTCCAGAATACTCACGACGCATAATGGTCTTGATGGAGAATGGAATACCACCCTTCTTGTAGTTTTTCATACTCGGCCAAAATGCAGGTACTCCCATGGACCAATTCACGTAGGCATCTCCAAACTTGCGTTCCAAAAAGCGTTCTTCAGCAAACATGATTCGCTCATAATAAATCCAAAACAGTAGACTAACTGCAATGAAAAACCACCAATTGAACGTAAAAAACACAATGCCAATCCACATAAAGTAATTCCCTAAATAAAGCGGGTGACGCACTGTGGAATAAATCCCTGTTGTGTTGAGTGCTTCTGCTACTTGTTCTTGCGTATTTCTACCCGAAGTGTTTTTGTTACTCGTTCCAATCGCAATTGCACGAATTACCTGACCAAGAATAGACATTGCAATTGCAACCCCCATTAAACTGTAATACCAAGCATCACTTTTGATGATACAAGTTGGATCGGTAAAATACAGTACTGGAACTGCTAAAACAAATAAAATCACTGGAATCTGTCCGCGAAACTTGAACAGTATGTTTCCATTTTTTTCAAAAGAATGTACTAATGCCATGAAAAGAATTGTGTATATTGCGTGTTTTGAATAATTGTGCGAAGTTAACATTATTAAACTACTATGACAAAAAAGGAAAAATTCGAGCTAGAATACGTTTTAAGAACATCACCTAAAGTGCTCGATAAACTGTTAATCACACCAGATGGTTTGAGTGAATGGTTTGCTGAAGATGTCATTGTAAAAGACGATGTCTATACATTTCATTGGGATGGAAGTGAAGAACAAGCTAGGTTACTTCATCGTAAAACAGGTGAAGGAATTAAATGGCAATGGATTGATGACGAGGAAGATGGAATGGAAACATTTTTCGAAATGCGTTATATGGTTGACCCTATGACCAAAGTTGTGATATTATCTGTTGTTGATTTTGCTGAACCAGTAGATAAAGAACAAGTCGTTCGTTTATGGGAATCACAAATTACCGATTTACGTAGAGTTATTGGTGCTTGAGTATATTTTAAGCTACTTTTGCTGTATTATTTTTGATTGGTGAAGCGACTGACCCTTTTTAGTATTCGTTCGTTTGTAGGTCCATTTGTGGTTACATTCTTGATTTCCATGTTCATGCTGATCATGCAATTCACTTGGAAATACATTGATGATCTGATGGGTAAAGGTCTTGGTGCTAGCGTAATCTTGGAATTGTTATTTTATGTTTCTGCCGGATTAATTCCACTTGCTTTGCCACTTGCCATTTTATTAAGCTCTATCATGACGTTTGGTAACTTGGCAGAAAACAATGAACTCACTGCACTAAAATCATCTGGATTATCCTTATTTCGAATCATGCGCCCACTTACTGGTGCAGCATTCATTATCGCATTAGGAACCTTTTATTTCGCTAATTATGTCATTCCTGTAGCTAATTTGAAATGGCACTCGCTTATTTTTGATATTCAGGAAACGAAAGTTGCAGCATTGATTACACCTGGTTCCTACTCAAAGGAATTGGACGGATATGCGATCAAGGTAGAAGGCGGAAATGATAATACATTTACTGGAATTACCATTCACGATTATACCAACCCGACCATTGTTAAAACAATTAAAGCAGATTCAGGAACAATCTTCAAAAGTACAAATGGCGAATTTTTGTTTTTTAAACTTATCAACGGTCGTATTTCAGAAGAATTGAGTGCTCAGCCCCCTATTTTTCAACCAGATGGTGAACCACATCACACCTCAGGACCATTTCGACCAAGTAGAAGAACAAAATTTGAGATCGCAACTTATAAAATGGATCTAACTGGATTCAACCTCAACCATTCGGATCAAAATATGTTTAAGGATGAATATGAGATGCTAAATGTGTTCCAAATCAGCGCGGCTCGAGATTCAATGCAACAATTGGTGAACAGTACACAAGTTAATTTCACCAAAAGCCTGAAAAATGACCATCCTTTTTTTCAAAGTTTGCACTATAAATTAGATACTGCTGAGATGCGGAAAAATAATCTCCCACTTCCCATTGAAGCTAAATTAGCAGCTGTGTACGTTGACACGATGAAAGCTGAAACGAAAATCACTGCCATTAACCAAGCTCTAGTAAAACTAAGACGTAAACACCAAAGCTTAGATGGTCAGCGAGAATTCTTAAAAAACATGGACGCAAATAATGATCAATTCTCAATTGAATTTCACAAAAAAATTGCACTTACGACAACCATTATTGTCCTGTTTTTTGTAGGTGCTCCATTGGGTGCAATTGTCCGAAAAGGTGGTTTTGGTGCTCCAGTAGTGATCGCAGCTTTATTATTCATGGTCTATTTCGTCTTGTTTACAATAGGTGAAAATCTTGCTACCTCAGGTTCGGTAAGTCCTTTTTGGGGAATGTGGATGCCAACTGTTGTGTTAACTCCAGTTGCTGCCATTCTGATGATGAGTGCTGCGAATGATTTAGGTGTCTTTGATCGAAAATTGTGGCAACTCATCTTCTCATTTGGAAGAAAACGATGAAAGTACTGCATATAAGCAATAAACCAATTTATCCTTTAGTAGATGGAGGCTGTGTAGCAATGGCTAACATGTTAACGAATTTATCTACCATTGCTGATCAAATTCAACATGTATGTATCAATACGCCAAAACATCCATTTAAAGCTGAAGTTTACCCAATAGATGTTGTAACACCTTTTTTTCCAGAGCATACATTTATTGATACCAATCCAAAAGTATTACCAGCATTAACTGCATTGATTACTGGATCAAATTATAATTTAAAGCGTTTCTACAAACGTTCTGTTGAAGCACAATTCATCAAGCACATTCAGCACGAGCAGTTTGATGTAATTGTATTAGAGAGTCTGTTTTTAACTGGTTATATTCCAGCAATCAGAACCATTTCGGATGCAACTATTGTTGTTCGGGCTCACAATGTTGAACATGAACTATGGGAACAACAAGCAACTGAAACCTCCAATTTCATCAAAAAATGGTACCTGAATTCATTGGCTAAATCATTGAAAAAAGCCGAGATTAAACAGTTAAATCAGGCAGATCAAGTTTGGACCATTACACAGGAAGATGCTTTGAAATTGGCTGCATTAGAAGTGAAAAAACCGATTTACACCATACCTGTAGCCCTTGAGACGCCAAATCAAACAGCAGATTATTCCCAAACTGATTTTTTTCATCTTGGTTCATTGAATTGGGCTCCGAATCAATTGGCAATAAAAACATTAACCGATGATTATTGGCCGAAATTAAGTGATCAAACAACCAGTCAATTGCATATCGCAGGTTCCTTTTCTGAGTCCATCACACTAAAAGAGCAAAAAGGAATTGTCTTTCATGGTTTTGTAGAAGATGCCACGCAATTTATGTGTTCGCATGGTATTCTAGTCTCTCCCGTTCGAACAGGATCTGGTGTACGGATAAAATTGCTAGAAGCATTATCACTTGGTGTTCCGTGCATTACAACAACGCTTGGTTCCGTTGGAATTGATCCTTTAGCTGAAGTTTTGATCCTTGCTAATTCATCAGAAGAATGGATAAATGCGATGTTACATTTAGCACAATCTCAGGAATCGCGGATGCATTTAGGAGAAAAGGCAAAGCGATATATGGAGAAATACCATAGTTTTGCAGCGGTTAATGCTCAAATAAAACGTTCTCTTGGAAAGTAAACCAACCTTATTTATACTCTTATCTCGTTTTCCATTTCCGTTGGAGAAAGGGGATAAACTGCGTGCATTTCACCAAATCAAAGGACTTTCATCCTCGTTTGACATTGTGTTGTGTTGCTTGTCTGAACATGTTGTTTCAGCTGCGCATTATGAAGAGGTGAGTCGTTTTTGTAAAGAAGTTCATGTTTTTAAATTGACCAAATGGGGCTTGTTTTTCCAAGCGAGTTTAAACTTGATCTCCAATCGCCCATTTCAAGTAGCTTATTTCTACCGATACCGTCATTTTAGAAGCATTCAACAATTACTCCTAAAACATAAACCTGCACATATATTTTGTCAATTATTACGGGTGGCAGACTACGTGAAAGACTATCACCTTTGCCCTAAAACAATTGATTACATGGATGCCCTTTCGAAAGGAATGGAACGTCGAATAAAAACAGAACCGTGGTATAAAAGCTGGTTTTTTAAGCTAGAGTTCAAACGATTAACACACTATGAACGCAGTATTTTTGATTATTTTGAGCATAAAGTAATTATTTCATTACAAGATTTGAATTTTATTCGTCATCCTAAACGTTCAGAAATACATGTCATTCCGAATGGTGTAGATGAGTCGTTTTTTAACTTCCCTCCTCTTGAAAAAAAATACGATCTTCTTTTTACTGGAAACTTTAATTATCCACCAAATATAGAAGGAGCGATTTATCTTGTAAAGGAGATTTTACCGCTTTTGCGTGAAAAAGACTTTGACGTGAGCGTATTGCTTTCTGGTGCTGATCCACATCCCCGTGTAAAGGCATTGGCTTCCAACCGTGTTACCGTTACTGGTTGGGTGGATGATATTCGAACAAGTTATGCTCAATCTAAGATTTTCGTTGCACCTATGTTTATAGGTACGGGACTTCAGAATAAACTTCTAGAGGCAATGGCAATGGGACTTCCATGTATCACAACTACGCTTGCAAACAATGCATTAGGAGCCAAGGACAGTGAAAACATCCTGTTAGCAGAACAAAGTAAGGAGTTCGTCGAAAAAATAATCATTTTTTTAACCAAAAGTGATAGATTTACGGCAATTACTAACGATGCTAAAGACTTTGTTCAAGAGAATTACTCATGGGACAATCAAAACGCTCTCCTACTAAATGTGCTGCTGGAATCTGGAAATCAGTCATTCTAATTCTATTACTAACTACCTCATGTACTAAAGAAAAAGTACTCCCCACTTGGATGAATGGTAAATGGGAGTCAACTTTTAACAAAATCAATGTTCGTGAAACTTGGAAATTAAACGGAGACAAAATGATTGGCTCAACCGTTTGGACATTTGAGGGTAAACAACGTGTGGAAGCGTGTAGTATTTCCTTCAATAAGGATACGTTAGAATATGCTGTTATTTTCAAAAACAAAAAACCGATTTATTATAAATGTACAAACCCAGAAAGCGACACATTAGTATTTATTAACAATCAAAATGATTTCCCAAAACGGATTGTATATGTGCGTCCTAATGGGAAAAACATGCGTGTTTGGATTGATAATGAAGAGAACGATCCCAATCGTATCAATTTTCCCTTTGAAAAGATTCCGAGTTAGTGAACAATTATCATGCATTAAGGGTTAAATTTGTGACCTGAATAAAAAGTCATGATAAGTAAGTTAAATACAATAGAAGAAGCAATTGCAGATATTCAAGCTGGAAAGATCATTATCGTAGTTGATGATGAAGACCGCGAAAATGAAGGTGACTTTTTAACCGCAGCTCGAAATGCAACTCCAGAAGTGATTAATTTCATGGCTACTCATGGTAGAGGTTTGATTTGTGCACCACTTTTGGAAAGTCGTTGCGATGAATTGGAACTCGAATTAATGGTTCAACAAAATTCAGCAACTTACGAAACACCTTTTACTGTTTCTGTGGATCTGAATGGACATGGCTGTACCACCGGGATTTCAGCAAGTGACCGTTCAAAAACAATCTTAGCACTCATTGATCCGGCTACAAAACCCGAAGAATTAGGAAAACCTGGACATATCTTCCCACTTCGTGCACGAAAAGAAGGCGTACTTAGAAGAGCAGGTCACACAGAAGCAGCCATTGATTTAGCACGATTAGCTGGTTTTGAACCCGCTGGTGTGATTGTTGAAATTCTCAATGAGGATGGAACAATGGCACGACTCCCAGAATTATTGATTATAGCAGAAAAATTCAAACTCAAAATAGTATCCATCGCAGACTTAATTGCTTATCGCATGAAACACGAATCGTTAATTACTCGAGAAGTTACGGTAGAAATGCCGACTGGTGTAGGAGATTTCGAATTAGTTGCCTACTCAGTAAATTCAACAAAACAAGAACATTTAGCATTGACAAAAGGGACATGGGGTCCTGACGAAGCTGTATTGGTGCGCGTTCACTCTTCCTGTATGACAGGAGATATTTTTGGATCTTGTCGCTGCGATTGCGGACCACAACTGGAACACGCAATGCGCATGATCAATGAAGAAGGAAAAGGTGTCATCGTCTACATGAATCAAGAAGGTCGAGGAATTGGCTTATTGAACAAATTAAAAGCCTACAAATTACAGGAAGAAGGTTATGACACTGTTGAAGCCAATCTACAACTTGGTTTTGAAAGTGATCAACGTGATTATGGTATCGGAGCGCAAATTTTACACGATTTAGGTGTGAAAAAAATCCGATTGATGTCAAATAACCCGAAAAAACGTTCTGGTTTGATTGGCTACGGAATGGAAATAGTAGAAAACATTGCTATTCAAGTTGGTGAAAATATCCACAACGAAAAATACTTGAAAACCAAACAAGAAAAAATGGGGCATTCCCTGAAATTGGATAAATAAGATGCTCATAGCAAAAGGATTACGGAAGAAATACGGACAATTGGACGTATTAAAAGGTATTGATTTAGAAATCAATGCTGGAGAAATTGTTTCCATCGTTGGATCTTCTGGTGCTGGTAAAACAACCTTATTACAGTTGTTGGGTACATTAGATCGACCGGATGCAGGTGAAATCTCACTCAATGGATTGAATCCTTTTCAACTTTCATCAAAAGCCTTGGCTCAATTTCGAAATCAACAAATTGGCTTTGTCTTTCAATTTCATCAATTATTACCCGAGTTTTCTGCTTTAGAAAATGTCATTATGCCAGCTCTAATTGGTGGAATTCCAACTGGAGAAGCGAAAAAAAGAGGTTTAGAGTTACTGGAACGGTTGGGATTAGCCGATCGTTCCAGTCATCAACCAACTGCTCTTTCTGGCGGAGAACAACAACGTGTGGCGGTTGCGCGTGCTTTGATGAACAATCCGAAAGTCATTTTCGCAGATGAGCCATCCGGTAATTTAGATTCAAAAAACGCAGCTGAATTGCACCAATTATTCTTTGATTTGCGTCGCGATATGGGGCAAACATTCGTCATTGTAACCCACAACAATCAATTGGCAGAAATGGCCGACCGTACTTTGGTGATGACGGATGGATATTTAGCGCAATGAAACATGCTTTTTATGCTGGAATGACTTTCGCTGAAATGAAAGAATTCCTCGACTTTAAATCCGAACAATACAACCATCCTTCCTTTATTCAAACAGATCCCATTCAATTGGTTCACCGCTTCGAGCAAAAAGAAGACATTGAAATCATGGGGTTTCTAATGGCAACCATTGCTTGGGGAAATCGAAAATCAATTATTACCAGTGGTGAGCGACTCCTAGAAATCATGGAGCAACAACCCCTTTCATTCATTAAAGACTACAAGCCGTTCAACTCACCGTTTGTTCATCGCACGTTTAATTCGGAGGATCTTCATACTTTTTTCCAGCGATTACAAGCCATTTACAAAGTAGGCTCTCTCGAACAAGCATTTGCTCCTCATCCAGATTATCCTGGAGCTTACGGAAGAATCGTTCGTTTTCGTGAACAGTTTACGCAAGTAGATTTCCCCCAACGCACACATAAACACATTGCCAATCCATTGAAAAACTCTTCTTCCAAACGGTTGAATATGTACTTGCGTTGGATGGTGAGAAATGATAAAAAAGGAGTCGATTTTGGAATTTGGAAATCGGTTTCACCATCAGAATTGCATTTGCCTTTAGATGTTCACACAGGGAATGTTGGGCGAAAACTAGGATTGTTGCAACGTACACAAAACGATTGGAAAGCAGTAGCTGAAATCCAAGAACAGTTGGTGAAAATGGATCCACTAGATCCATGCAGATACGACTTCGCATTGTTTGGATTGGGAGCGTTTGAAGGGTTTTGAGTTGTTTTCCCTCATTATCTCGAACTGTTTTTCCTTCAAATTCTCCAATTCATCATTCATAATTAAAAAATCAACTTATCTTTGAAACATGAAATGGGTCTTTCCTGAATTTTTGTTTGCCCTCGCGGTTATCCTTATTCCGCTTCTCATTCATCTATTTCATTTTAAACGTTACAAAACGGTTTTCTTTTCAAGCCTTACTTTCCTAAAGTCTGTTGAACAAAATCAAAAAAATACACGTAAGCTCAAATACTGGCTCATTTTCACCATGCGCGCCTTGGCTTTTGCATTCCTCGTTTTTGCTTTTGCTCAACCATTTATCCCATTAAAGGAAGATTCTACAAAGAGTGGCGTGAATGTCATTGGCGTTTATGTGGACAATTCTTTTTCCATGACGCGAATTGGTGTTACCGGAGAATTGCTTTCACAATCGCGTGAATTAGCGAAATCAATTGCACAAGATGCACCGAGAGCAACCCAGTTTGTGCTTTTTACAAATGAACTCAGCGGTTCTGAAAAACAGTCGCTCACAAAAGCACAGTTTCTAGAGAAAATCGAAAAGATTAAACCAACCTCATTGGTGCGTAAAGCAACTGATGCCATGAATTGGTGGGAACAATGGTTAGTCGACAATAAATCAAACGATTTACGCATAGCTTCTAGTCAATTGGTTTATTTGTCTGATTTTCAAGAATCTACAACTGGAAAATTAACTAACTATAAACAATGGGAAACATTGGTTTATCCAGTGAAATTAGAACCAGTCAATTCAGGGAACTTATACATCGATTCGATTTGGTTTGCCACACCCGTTCAAAAGAAAGAAGCAAAACAAACCATTTACGCACGTCTCAAAAACGAAGGTGAAGCTGATGTGAAAACAATTGACGTGAACATTCGCATTGGAAAAATAAACCGAGATGTATTCGCTGATATTCCCGCAAATGGAAGTGATACGGTTGAATTGAGCTATTTCAATAATCAATTGGGCAAAATTCAAGGTTCAGTAAAAGTCAATGACCGACAAATGAACATGGACGACAGTTATTTCTTTTCCTACGAAGTGAGAGATTACAGCGATGTTTTGATCGTAGATGGTGAATCAGCAGTTTCAAACATCAATGTTGTTTATAGTCTTGACAGCTATTACCGAATGACAACTGTTGCTCAAAATCAATTAACAGAAACACAAATCAAAGACAAAGATTTGGTTGTCATCAATGGTTGCAATCAAATTTCTGCTGGAATGACGGATTTGTTAGTCGAATTTGCAAGTGATGGTGGTTCCCTCCTATTGTTTCCTGGCGCGAATACAAGTGTAAGTGGTTGGAATGGTTTACTTTCCCGACTGAAATTACCAACCCTGAATCAATTGCAAGGAAATGGATTGACCGTTCGTAAAATCAACACAAAAGATGCATTTTTTGACGGCGTTTTTGAGCGAAAACCAGACAATCTGAACTTGCCATCCGTTAAGAAAGCCTTTCGTTTGCAACGCACTTCTTCAACAGAAAGCATAGACTTACTCTCTTTTCAAAGCGGAAATTCGTTTTTTGTTCGTGGAACTGGAAAATATGCCGCTTATTTGTCTGCTACCTCATTGGATCAGAGTTACAGTTCATTCACGAGCAATCAATTGTTCTCAACACTACTCTTGCGTGTTGCTGAATTAAGTCAACGAAAAGCACCTTATTACTTAATCATAGGTGAAGATGGAAGTTATCCCATCAAACAACCAAGTAGCACTGAAAAAGCTGTTCACTTGCGCAAAGGAATGATCGATTTTATTCCAACTGTCTTTAAAAAACGACAAGCTCATTATGTTTCTATTCAAGGATTAGAAGCGGTACGTCAATTAGAATCAGGTAATTACAGCATTCAAATTGAAGAAGAGAAACTAGGTGCCCTTTCGATCAATTACAATCGTGCAGAATCGAAAATAAAATCACTCGAAGAATCAGAAATAATGGAGCTATTCGAGAATGCCGGAATAAAGACCATGGATGTTCGCACAACTGCTGGTTGGACGGGTGCTTCTTTTTTACAGCTCGATCAACCAATTACCTACTGGAAATGGTGTGTTATTTTCGCATTGATCTTCCTACTGGGCGAAATGGCTATTATATATTTTTGGAAACATTAAAGTATCAAGTTAGATGAAAGTTTTACTCCAAAGCGCTACGATTTTTGATAGAAACTCTTCCTATCATGGACAACAAATGGATATATTAATCCACGATGGAGTTATCGCGCAAATTGAAGCAACAATTACAGATGCTGAAGCTCAGGTTATTGCAGGAGAAAACTTACATGTTTCATTAGGCTGGGTTGATTTGAAAGCCCATTTATGTGATCCAGGAGAAGAACACAAATCAACCATCCAATCTGGACTTGATGCTGCAGCATTTGGTGGATTTACACACCTCGCATCTTTGCCAACAACTAAGCCAGTTGCAGACGGAAAAACAGCTTTAGAATATACACTTCGACGAGCTGAAAACAACGTTACTACACTGCATCCAATGGGATGTATCACCAAAAAGAATGAAGGTGAAAACCTAGCTGAAATGTACGATATGTTCCAAAGTGGAGCACGCCTTTTTTCAGATGATTTACAACCCGTTTCAGGTGGAATGATGTACCGTGCATTGTTATATACCAAGAATTTTGGAGGCACAATTGTCGGTTTCTCACGTGATGAATCTATTTCTGGACACGGAATGGTCAATGAAGGTGAAGCATCAACAAAAACAGGATTAAAAGCCGATCCAATTATTGGAGAAGTCATCAATCTGGAGCGTAATATTCGTTTATTGGAATATACCGGTGGTCGTTTACATGTAACGGGACTTTCATCTGCAGCAGCTGTAGACTTGGTTCGTCAAGCAAAAAAATCGGAATTATCCATTACAGCGGATGTTCATTGCCAGCACCTACTATTCAACGAAACAGCTGTTTTAGATTTTGATGCTAACTTCAAGTTAATGCCACCATTGCGTTCTGAATCAGATCGTTTGGAATTATGGAAAGCTGTTTCAGATGGCACCATCGATTGCATTGTTTCTGACCATAGACCAAATGATAGTGAAGAAACAGACGTGGAATTTGATCATGCAAATTTTGGAAACAGCACACTTCAAACATTTTTTGGGGAATTATTGACAACTTCTGAGAGTGATTTATCCACAATTATCCCTGCTGTAACAGAAAGTCCAAGAAATATCTTAGGCATTGAAATTAAGCCAATTGGAATCGGAATAACGGCAGATTTAACCGTATTTTCTCCAACTAAAAAATGGACATTTAACGAATCAGACATCTTAATCGGAACAAAAAATTCACCTTTTGTTGGTAAAGAATTAATAGGATATGTTTACGGTGTTTTCAATAACGGTAAATTCGCCCTGAAAGATTAACAAAATGTCTGGTAAAAAATCCTTCTTACGTAATTTCTGGAAAGAAAAAAAGATGGTAGGTGCGATGAGCCCTAGTTCTCCGTTTCTTGCAAAAAAAATGTTGAAATCCATCGATTTTACTCAAATGCGAGTGATCGTAGAATTGGGTCCTGGAACAGGTGTTTTTACACGTAAAATACTAGAGCAACTCCGACCTGATGGTGTGATGCTTGTTTTTGAATTGAATGACAATTTCATGGCTGCTTTAAAAAAAGAGTTCACAGATCCACGTGTTCATTTAATCCATGATTCAGCTGAGAAAATAGGCGAATATTTAGAAAAATATGGACTTTCACAAGCCGATGCTGTTGTTTCATCTTTGCCATTAGCAAATTTTCCAAACGAAATTAGAAATCGCATCTTGAAAGAAAGTCACAAAGTAATGGGTGATCAATCCATTTATGTGCAGTTTCAGTATTCTTTAAATGCTAAAAAGTTAATTAAGGAATCATTCCCTTCGGTAGAAATCACTTTTACTCCGATTAACTTCCCTCCTGCTTTTGTTTACACCTGTAGAAAGCAAGTTCAATCAAATTCTTGAAATCCTAACAGTTAATAAGATCGTACTTGAATAAACATTCTTGTAAGGTTAATCGTTAAATTTGTCAATCGATAGAAATTATACAAATTATGAGTGCAGAAAAAATAAAATGCCTAATTATTGGGTCAGGTCCTGCGGGATACACAGCTGCGATATACGCTGCACGCGCTGAAATGAAACCAGTGATGTACGTTGGATTACAACCCGGCGGTCAATTAACAACAACCAATGAAGTAGAAAATTTCCCTGGATATCCAGATGGAGTTACAGGTCCAGAAATGATGGTTCAGCTGGAAGCACAAGCGAAACGTTTTGAAACGGATGTACGTGCTGGATTTATCGATAAAGTCGATTTTAGTGGCCCTATCCATAAATGTTGGACAGAAGATGGACACGAAATTCATGCTGAAACCGTGATTATTTCAACTGGAGCCTCAGCAAAATACTTGGGTTTACCTTCAGAACAAAAATACCTATTGAGTGGTGGCGGTGTTTCTGCTTGCGCTGTTTGCGATGGTTTTTTCTACCGTGGTCAAGAAACGGTAATCGTTGGTGCAGGAGATTCAGCTTGTGAAGAAGCGCATTACTTATCAAAATTGTGTACAAAAGTTACCATGTTGGTGCGTACAGATAAATTCCGTGCGTCTAAGATCATGGCAGATCGTGTGAAAAACACACCAAACATCACCATTTTATTCGATACTCAAACCGTTGAAGTTTTAGGGAATGACATGGGTGTAACTGGTGCGTTGGTTAAAAACAATGTTACAGGCGAAGAGCAAACAATTCCATGTACTGGATTCTTTGTTGCAATTGGTCACAAACCAAATACAGATATTTTCAAAGATTACATCAATTTAGATGAAGTTGGATACATCAAATACGAGCAACCCGGAACTTCTAAAACGAATGTAGCTGGTGTTTTCGTTGCAGGTGATGCAGCTGATAAAAATTACCGTCAAGCAATTACTGCAGCTGGAACAGGTTGTATGGCTGCCTTGGATGCTGAACGCTATTTGGCAGCATTGGGTCATTAAAATGAAATCTATTTTTAAAAACGTCAGATGCGTCTGGCGTTTTTTTTTGATCTATGAAAGCTACCGAAACACTAGACGGCATCAATCTCGAATTAAAAGAAGCTTGGCACATAGTAGAACGAATTGATCGAAATGTACGTCGTCGCAAAGCAAAGAAAGAAAGTTGGTTAGGTGTGTTGTTTTTGTTACTCTGCCTACTTTCGTTATTCGTTAGTTTTTATGCCGTCATTGGATGTGGGTTGTTTGGATTGCTAAAGTTGGGGAATGGGATGTACACCTTATTTCAGATTTCACGAGAGACAGCCAAGTAATTCGTATTTTTAGTCATGCAGGAAGAAGAAACAATCGACGGAATTAATCGCACGTTTGATGATTGGGTAGAAATTCAACTCGATGACAATTCATTTTCTCCTGCAAAAGTTATTGAGCTTTTAATCACTGAAAAATCGTTAGATGCCAACGAAGCCAGTTACATTGTTGATCGAATTGATCGTGTAATCCGCAAACGAAATGCGGTGAAAGAAGTGGTAATTGGGTCTATCTTCTTGCCAATTGTCCCATTAAGCATCTTATTTCCATTTATCCTTTTCTATCCTATAGCTGCAATCATAACAATACCATTTGGATTATTTGGAATTTTTAAAACTGCGAAAGGAATCTACACTTTGACTAAAATTTCAAGAGAAATAGCCTAATAGTTCGTATTTTTAGTCATGGTGGAAGAACAAATAATTGACGGAATCAACCGCACTTTTGATGATTGGGTAGAAATTCAACTCGATGATAACTCACTTTCACCAACAACAGTCATTGAGCTTTTAATCACTGAAAAATTAGTAGATGCCCATGAAGCAAACTACATTGTTGATCGAATAAATCGTGTGATCCGCAAACGAAATGCAGTGAAAGAAATCATTATTGGTATTATTTTTCTTCCAATTATTCCATTTTCTATACTTCTTCCTTCTATTTATACTACTCCATTTGGCTTATTTGGAATTGTTATAACTGTTAGAGGAATCTATTCATTGAATCGAATTAAAAAACAAACAACCGATTAATCCATCGTTTTATTCTTCTTTCCTAATGCGCAACTCATTCCTACAGTGAGATTTGGTTGAAAACCTACCGTTACATCATTCCAACTTTGAGGTTTGTATCCAGCAGTGCGAATCGGAAGAAAAAACGGGAACTTAAATCCATAAAATCCAGTTATTCTGCCAGAAATACGAATGGCGTGAAACAATTCTGGACCAATGGACAAACAATTCCGTTGTATGGAATGCAGTTGTATCGCAGAGAAAGTACTTGGTTGGTGAATTGTATAATGGGCACTCACCTCTTCATTAAAACGGTATACTTTCACTTGCAGATCTAAACGAATGGTATGAACTGGATCGATTTCCCAAAACTTTCCCAATCCGAGTTCAATTCCAACACCTTTTATTTTTGTTATATAATCTATTAAAAACATTCCTTCAATGGGAGCCGTATTGATTACACTATAGGGAGAAATGAGTCCTTCGTCGGCATTAATTTGATCTTGAGATTGTTCTTCATACCCGATGCCGTAAGTCCCAAACGTGATCCCAGATTTAATATACATCCCTTTTTTGATAATCGGGCAATACTGCAAAGTCATGAAACGATTCAGAAAAGTAGCATTCAAATCAATCGCCACACGGGATTGCGCACAGAGCATACTGCACGTCAGCAAAGCCAACATGAACGAAAAAACTGTTCGCATAGAAACGTTTTGAATTGAATGTCAAGGTTTGATGAAAAGTAACCTATTGATCTAATAAATCTTCTCCATGATAATGAAGGTGATCAATCGTTTGAGCGTTTAGCTTTAATTCCAATGCTCTATAATGGCGTATCAAGCGAAACTTTGAAAGCACAAAAAGAATGGTTGCTAATTGAATAATAAATACTGCAATCGCGAATTTCCCAAGATCAAAATTGAATTTCATGAATTGAAAAACAAAAAATAACCAACCAAAAACAATCGTAAAGACAAAAAGTATTTGCCAATCCAATAGAATTTTTTTGGTTTTTATTCTCTGATCAACGGAGTCGTTTTTTAAGAGTAATTCAGTAGTTGAAAACAAATTTTTCATTAATCTATATGGCAAAAACAAATTAACTAGTGGGATAAACCAAGCAAAGATGATCCAATTTTTAGCATAAAGTTCTTCCTCTGATCGCTTTTGCAGATTCGAATAAGCCCTATACAACCAAAGGATAAAAAAAACATGCCAACCAATATAAATAAAATAGTAGCCAAGACCCAAATAAAGAAGTTTTAGAAGGATGTGATCATTATAAAAATGAACAATTGAACTAGAGATCATTCCATACTGCATAGCAACAGTAAGAATGGAGTTCAAGAAGAAAATACCTTGAACAATTAATATCCCAAACAAAAACCGAGTATTCCATAAATAACGGAATGAATTATCTTTCAATTCAGGCATATTCACCTCACCGTTTTCTCTAACATCGGTACAAAACTGAAATTCCCGAACATTTCTTCCGTGAATTCCGTTTCACCAACGCGTTGAATGCGCAACATTTGTTGTTGTTCCAAATCTCCAACCGGAATCACCAATGTTCCGCCAATTTTTAATTGATCCAAAAGCTTTTGTGGAACTTCTGGTGCGCCACAAGTAACCAGTATTTTGTCAAAAGGTGCATAAGTTGCTTTTCCTTCATATCCATCCCCAAAAAACAATTTAGGTGTATAGCCCAATCGGTCAATGAGTTGTTTTGCTTTTAAATGCAATTCTTTCTGGCGTTCAATTGAAAAAACTTTAGCGCCCAATGCACATAATACACACGTTTGAAAACCAGATCCAGTACCAATTTCTAATACTTTATCTCCCTTTTTCAACTCCAATAAACTTGTTTGAAAAGCAACAGTATAAGGGTGAGAAATCGTTTGACCAGAACCAATCTGGAACGCTACATTCGAATAGGCTTGTTGTTCAAAAACCAAATCGAGAAAGTAATGCCGCGGAATAGCATCAAATGCACCAAGGATGCGTTCGTCTGAAATTCCCTTTGTGCGCAACTCGTCTATGAGTTGTTTTCGCATGCCTTTGTGCTTGTAAGTATCTTGCATTCCGACAAAAATACGCTAATTACCTTGTCTTGATTCATGGTCACAAAGAATGTTTCTACACTGAATTGTGTATATTTGGAACGCTATTAACGAAATAAATATGGCTATCGATCCAAAAGAATTGGAATTCAACAAGAACGATGATGAAATGCGCATGAAAATTTCACGCATGGAATCCGAATTAAGTAAAATAATGCTTGGTGGTGGTGTCAAACGCATCGCAGCTTTGCACGAAAAAGGCAAGATGACTGCCCGTGAACGCATTGATATGCTCCTTGACGCCGACACCCCTCGGTTTGAAGTTGGAGCATTTGCAGGAATGGGCATGTACGAAGAACACGGAGGTTGCCCGAGTGCAGGTGTTGTTGTTGTCATTGGTTTTGTCTCAAAAAAACAGTGCATTGTTGTCGCAAATGATGCTACCGTGAAGGCTGGTGCTTGGTTTCCTATTACAGGAAAGAAAAACCTTCGTGCGCAAGAAATTGCCATGGAAAACCGCTTGCCCATCATTTATTTGGTTGATTCAGCGGGTGTTTTCTTACCTATGCAAGATGAAATTTTCCCTGATAAAGAGCATTTCGGTCGCATTTTCCGCAACAATGCAGTGATGAGTTCCATGGGAATCACACAAATTGCTGCTGTCATGGGAAGTTGTGTTGCTGGTGGTGCTTATTTGCCCATTATGTCGGATGAATCATTGATTGTCGATAAAACAGGAACGATCTTCTTAGCAGGTTCTTATTTGGTGAAAGCGGCCATTGGTGAAACCATCGACAATGAAACGCTTGGAGGTGCTACAACGCATACAGAAATCTCAGGCGTTTGTGACTATAAAGTCGCCAATGATGAAGAATGTTTAATGACCATTCGCAAAATGATGGGTCAAATCGGACATTCGGAATCAGCTGGTTTTGATCGCATTGAATCCATTGCCCCGAAAGAAGCATTGAAAAAAGTATATGGAATCCTTCCAACTGAACGTTCAAAACCGTATGATATTCACCACATCCTTGATTGTATTGTTGATGAAGGTAGTTTGACCGAATACAAAAGCGATTTTGGGAAAACAATTGTATGTGCTTATGCGCGTATTGATGGTTGGAGTGTTGGAATTGTAGCCAATCAACGTGAATTATCGAAAAACGCGAAAGGTGAAATGCAATTTGGTGGTGTAATTTACAATGATTCTGCGGATAAATCGGCTCGTTTCATTATGAATTGCAATCAGAAAAACATTCCGTTGATATTCTTCCAAGATGTTTCTGGATTTATGGTAGGTTCTAAATCAGAACACGCTGGAATCATTAAGGACGGAGCGAAAATGGTGAATGCTATGGCGAATTCTGTTGTTCCGAAATTCACGGTAGTAATTGGAAATTCTTATGGAGCTGGAAATTACGCTATGTGTGGGAAAGCCTACGATCCACGCTTAATTGTGGGTTGGCCAACTGCAGAAGTAGCCGTCATGAGTGGAGCAGCTGCAGCAAAAACCTTATTACAAATTGAAGTTGCCTCGCTTAAATCGCGCGGTGAAACAATTACTCCAGAACGCGAAAAAGAATTGTTTGACACAATCAAAGCACGTTACGATGCACAGATTTCACCGTATTATGCAGCATCACGCTTGTGGTTAGATGCCATTATTGATCCAGCCAAAACACGTGAGTTTTTAGCAATTGGTTTGGCGATGGCCAGTCTTAAAAAAGCTGAGAAGCCGTATAATGTTGGGGTTATTCAAACGTGAATTAATTGAAAATGGAAAATTCAAAATGGAAAATTCAAAATGGAAAATTCAAAATGGAAAATTCAAAATGGAAAATTCAAAATGTGAGATTGACAACAAATCTTCTTTCATTTTCAATTTTCAATTGATAATTTATAATTAAAAAAATATGCATTTAGACTGGCAATTTAAACCTTACAAAGAATTAAGCTTAAATGAGTTTCACGACATCATTGCTTTGCGATTAAAAGCGTTTGTTGTGGAGCAAAATTGTTCTTACCTCGATTTGGATGGGAAAGACAAAAAATGTTACCACCTCTTATTACGTGATGGAAAAGGTGATGTAATCGCCACAGCTCGTATTTTACCTCCAGGATTGGCGTATGAAGAAGTAGCAATTGGTCGTGTTGTATTGAATAATGATTTTCGTGGAACAGGAATTGGTATTGAATTGATGGAACAATGCGTTCGGTTTGTTCATGAAGAATTTGGAGTTGTTCCAATTCGTATTTCAGCTCAAAAACACTTGGAGATTTTTTACAATAAATCTGGATTTGTTTCCACTGGTAAAGAATACTTCGAAGATGAAATACCACACGTTGAAATGCTTTTAAAACCTTAAGAAATGTTTAAAACGAATACAATTTTAGGCTGTAGCGCGCTTCTTTTGCTTGTGGCGTGTACACCAAAACCACAAGTCGTTAAAGATGATGTGGGAACAACGACTAGTGAAGTTATCAATGCAGATAGTCGCGTTACCATTGATCTTGATTACATGGATCAAAAAATAAAACCATCAGAAGACTTTTTTCAATTTGCAAATGGTACGTGGTGTAAAAACAACCCAGTGCCTGCTTCAGAATCGCGTTGGGGAAGTTTCAATGAATTGGACAAACAAAATAAATTGGTCTTAACAGACATTTTAAAAAGAGCTCAAACTGATAATCAAGTTAAAGGTTCGCAAAATCAATTGTTGGGAGATTACTATTATGCCCACAACAATATGGAACAGCGCAACAAAGCGGATTTCACGCCTTTGAAAACACGTTTATTGGTGATCAAAAACATCAAGTCACGTGAAGAAATTTCGAAAGTTGTGGCAGAGCAACACAAAGTTGGAATTGGTAGCTTGTTTAGTTTTGGTATTGGACAAGATTTGAAAAATGTCGACAAAAACGCTGCTTATATCGGACAAGGTGGTTTAGGATTGCCGAATCGCGATTATTACACACAAGAAAACAAGCAACGTGAACGCGAAGAATACAAACGTTATATCAAGCAATTATTTGTTTTAACAGGTGAATCAGAAGTGAGTGCTGCTGAAAAAGCAACAATGGTTTTCAATTTCGAAAAACGATTGGCTGATTCAATGATGGCACCAGCAGAAATGCGTATTCCAGAGAAAACCTACAACAAAATGAGTTTCAAAGCTGCGAAACAATTGTTCAACAGTTTTGATTTTGAAAATTACTTAGCTCAGGTTGGTAGTTCCTCATTTGACACCATTATTGTAGGTCAACCTGCATTTTTGAAACAAGTAAACGAATTGATTGGTGGATTACCAATGGAAGATTGGATTACTTATTTGTCTTGGAAATCAATCAACCATTATGCAGATGCATTAAGCGAAACGTGGGTGCGTGCAAAATTCGGTTTTTACCAAGGTGTTTTAAGTGGAAAAACAGAAATGAAACCGATTCACGAACGAGGTATTGATGAGCTAACAAATTCTCCACTTGGGGAATTACTTGGAAAAGCCTTTGTTGAAGTTTCTTTTTCAGCAAATGCCCAGAAACGTGTCAATATAATGGTTGATAACCTATTGGCTAGTTTTAGAAATCGAATCGAAGGATTGGATTGGATGTCAAGCGAAACAAAAAAAGAAGCATTAACAAAACTCAACGCAATTGGTCGGAAGTTAGGTTTCCCAGAACAATGGCGCGATTTCTCCAAATTAGAAATTACCAAAGAAGATTATGTTACAAATTTGGACAACTGTGCACGTTTTGCAGTAAAAGAAGAAATGGCCAAATTGTACAAACCAGTTGATCGCAAAGAATGGGGAATGCCTGCACACATGGTGAACGCATATTACCATCCATTATTGAATGAAATTGCCTTCCCAGCTGGAATTATGCAACCACCATTCTTCAATGAAAATGCAGAAGATGCAGTCAATTATGGAAGAATTGGAATGGTAATCGGTCATGAATTCACGCATGGATTTGATGACATGGGTTCTAAATTTGCTGCAGATGGTAGTTTCACGAATTGGTGGACAGAAAAAGACCGTACGATGTTCGAAGAACGTACAGGGAAACTAGGTCAAACCTTTTCACATTTCTGCCCAATTGATGGATACTGTGTTAATCCTGAGTTGACCATGGGTGAAAACATTGCAGATTTAGGTGGATTGACAATGGCATATTACGCCTACACACTAACAGATGAATTTAAAAGTGGAGAAATGATTGCAGGATATACGCCAGCTCAACGCTTTTTCATCGCTTATGCGCAATTGTGGAAAATCAATTATACCGATCCAGAATTGAAAAACAGGATTTCAAATGACTCGCATTCTCCTGGCATGTACCGCGTGAACGGACCGTTGATGAATTGTCCTGAATTTTTCGAAGCGTTTAACGTGAAAGAAGGCGATAAAATGCGGAATACAGCTACTGGTGTAGCAAAGATTTGGTAATCCAATAAAAAGGAACGAAAAAGCCCCCGATAATTTTACTTATCGGGGGCTTTTCAATTTAGTTCAAATTCACAAGCACTTTTCTGTGCTTCACTTTTTTCACCTCCAACGACTTGCTGTAATTCAGTAAGTGTTGAACGAGCGCCGCTGATGGAGAAGCGAAGTTTTTCCCTTCACTCAGTTGCGAATCAGTTGAGTACTTTTTTACCATAGGCTAATTTTACAGCATTTTAAATCAAAACGTTAGAACTTTCAATTTATTTTATGAAACACCATTTTTTTTATCTACAAATTCAGATAAAACCATAGATTTGTTTAAACACTAAAAAAACAAACATGTCTGTTCCTTTAATTGTAATTATATCCATTGGGGTTTTATTACTCGTTGCCTCATTTGTAACCGTTCAGCAAGGTACAATTGGCGTAGTAACAATGTTCGGTAAGTACCGACGTATCATGCATCCAGGATTAAATATCCGTATTCCTTTTTTAGAGCGCATTTTTAACCGTGTTTCAATTCAAAATCGTGCAGTAGAGATGGAATTCCAAGCCATTTCACAAGATCAAGCCAATGTGTATTTCAAAGCTATGCTTGTTTATTCAGTATTGGACGCCAATGAAGAAACAATTAAAAATGTTGCGTTCAAATTCATGGATCAACGCAGTTTCTCTCAAGCATTGATTCGCACGATTGAAGGATCCGTTCGTGGATTTGTCGCTACAAAAAAACAAGCGGAAATCTTATTGCTCCGTCGCGAAATTGTTGACGATGTAAAAGACAGTCTTGATCAAACCTTGGAAACTTGGGGGTTTCATTTAATTGATTTACAACTTAACGACATTACATTTGATGTAGAAATCACTACTTCCATGGCGAAAGTCGTTGCTTCTACCAATTTAATGGCAGCTGCTGAAAACGAAGGACAGGCCTTGTTGATTACAAAAACAAAAGCTGCTGAAGCAGAAGGTAATTTCATTAAAATTTCAGCACAAGCGGAAAAAGAAGCTTCTCAATTAAAAGGACAAGGAATTGCCTTATTCCGTGAAGAAGTAGCAAAAGGTATGACAGAAGCGGCTGAACAAATGAAAACAGCAAACTTAGATACTTCGTTGATTCTATTCTCCATGTGGACAGAAGCGGTAAAAGAATTTGCTGAAAAAGGCAATGGAAACGTTATTTTCTTGGATGGATCACCTGAAGGGATGGAAAAAACAGTGAAACAAATGATGGCTAGCGATCAGTTGGCTCGAAAATAAGTAAAGAACTTTAATTGAATCCCGTTTGTATTGTGCAGACGGGATTTTTTGCTTTTGGTTAATTCTTGAGTCTTATTCATGTGATTTTTTTTGATTCCAGCGTATTAATACTCCTTGATAAATGCGTTATACAATTCCGTATTCCGATGGCTATCGGAATGCGGGATTACCGGATGTATTACATTGTAAAATACTATTTTACAAACTAAATCAAACTATATTTGTTTCAAAAAAATCAACTAAATACATGCTCAACAATAGACTTTATGTTCTATTTTATACTTTAAACCAAACGATCTCTTCAACTTTGAATTCTAGATTATTTATTCAATCGCACGAGTTCGATTGTCTATTCCTATACCTCAACAAAAAATAACTGGATCAAGTTTTTAAACTGATGATCTTTACGATTCTAACCAAGGAAAACAATATCATTACAATTGATGAATTAAAATAGATTGAAAAAGCTCGAATTAGAAACATTATCTGATATAGATTTTGAAAAAATTCAGGAACTTATTTTTTAATTTCCAATAACTCAAACAGATTCATTCCAAAGATGTTAATCATTGTTAATAACAAAATCTCATTTCGATAACCATATTAGACTATTTCTACTAAATTAGTTCCCAAAATAATCATTGTTCTAAATAATAACTACATGGCCCAAAACCCTATTTTACCTCCACCAAGCCCAATGGCAGATAAAAACAATCCTGTAGATTGGATGTTTGCCTTTAAATTTAATGCTGCAACTTTCCCTGGATGTACAGATGACGGTGTCACGCCCGTATTAGGTTCTACGGGTATATTTGGCGGAATTGTAGATGAATACAAAAGTGGTCATAGCCAACAATATGTTTTTGCTACAAGCGCATCACCTACATTGGTGAAAGGAATAGAATGCATCGGCGGAACAGAAAACGATCCACTTGGTGCAACCTTCGGTCAAATTTACAATACCCCAGGTTATTATTATGTCGTTTGGAATGATCAATTCTACAACGATCCAATCGAAAACATGGATTCTCCTTGGGGACATAGTAAAGGTATGATTGCTTGGAATGAAGATGGCGAAGGAATGGTACTTCAGGTATCCACACCTTCTTGGCCAGCATCAGCAAGTTGTTTGAATCCTCGTCAAAATGATGGCAATACGCTCGGCTGCATCAATGATGACGATATTGAAGTTAGCCAACATTTCTTTTCGGTTAAATTGACAAAAGACGATGTTGCTATTGTATTAACGGCTTTAGGAAATGCAAGTATTGCAACCAATTTATCTCAGTCTAGCATCGTAAATAATGGCGGTCCAGATGATATTCAAGCATTAGTAAATGCCTTGGGTAAAGAATCAAAAAGTAAAATTGTATTCCAAACAACACTTTCAAGTGGAATTCAATTCATTTCAAAACCATCTTCATTAGCCGTTCCACCTTGGCAAATGGTCTCTTCTCAATTAAATGGAATAGATCTACGTGTTGCCAGTTGGTGGGCAAGTCCGAATATTTATAGTTCTGCTGCTGGACAAATCCCCGATTGTTGGGACAATAGTCTCGCAAGACCAGGTGCTGTAGATATTGCAATTTCAGGAGTTTGGGATGGAACCGTAATTGGATTGGAAGGCGGAATGGGGAAAAACTTCAATCATGCCAAAATTGGAATTTCAAAAGATCCGTCTCAGCCACTTTGTATTTTTGGAGACATGAACCAACAAGGTGCAATGGCACCCAATTATGCCCATCAAGGACAAACGTGTTCTAGTTCTCAAAACGGGAGAGGTGGAACCTTTTATGTAATTGACAATCCTGCCCTGTTTGCGAGCATCACTGCTCTATTAACTGGAGAAAGTGCACCTGTTAAACCAAATTAAAGAACCTATACTTGGAAATCGTGATCTTGCGACTACATTCACTTAAAAATCCTGACTTACGTTGGGATTTTTTTTGTTTAATCTAGAAATCAACGGTTTTAATACGTTCCCCACCATCTTCTCAAGAACCACTCGCTTCCAAAGATCAAGATGAGCAAAACAAACAACCAAATCCAATCAATCAAAGCGGTGTAGCCTGAATCGGCATATTGTAAAGTGGTAATATCACCACGTTTTGCCAATTCATCCAACAATTGATCTGCGTCTTTCAATGTTCGGAAAGTTCCACTTGATTGCGATGACAATTGATTTAATACACTAAAATCGGCACGCGTATCTGCCTGTTCTATTGAAATATCTTCCACAACAAAATCACCACTCTTGGTGTACTTTTTACCGTTGTGTGTTGCGGTAACGATCCAAGAATAGGTTCCAGCTTCCAATTGCCCCGCATTTGCCTTGTAGAAATTAGATAATGGAGAGAAGTCAATGGTCGATTTTTTCTTCTTCGGTGAAATCAAGGTCAACACAATTGCTGGAGTTGTAATCAATTCCATCGCTTCGTTGTAAAACTCAGCTTTTACTTCTACATCTTCGGTTACATTGAAGCGTTTGGGCAGCGTGACGCGCAAAGGTTCTGTATTCTGGCGAACAACTAAGTATTGAACTGTTTTTTGAACAAATTCTCGGAAACCATCTACGGTTCTTCGTTGACTGAATTCTTTCATTTTCCAACGCCAAATTCCTTCACCTAACAATACGCCTATTTTGGCATTCTCGCGCTGACTGATGTAGAACAATGGATCTTTTTTCGATACATTTCCTATGCGTTGGGTCAACATAACTTCAGCATTTGCAGGTAATTTATACGACCCAAACTTCGTTCTTAACGGCGGATAAGACTGTAATGCATCCGTAAAAACAGTGGTGAATGAAAATGCTGAGAAACCTCCAGATACAGCTCCTTGAACATCATCCTGTTGATTTCCAGACGGAACCATTAAACCAATATCATACGATTTCACAACAGCCGAAGGAGTGGTTGCTCCTAAAATAAATAGAATTGGAATTTTCTTGTCTTTGATCGATTTAAACAAGGCTGGATTGGGCTTCGAACCATTTTCGTACCAAATAACTAAATTAGGACGTTCCTTGGGTAAAGTGTACTCACTGGTCAATCCTGCAACTATTGTTGATTGCCTATCTTCTTCTAGAATACTGCGAATTGCTGCTAAATCTGGATGTGGGGCACTTGACAGCAAACAAATCAAGTTCTTATTATCAACGACTTCAATGTAACAGGTTTGTTGATTGTTGTCAAACGTATACTCACCTTCTTTGTGTTGCAAAACGACAGAATAGCGTTGAAATCCTTTCGATTTAGCGGTAACTTGAAAAACTACTTGTTGTTGGTCAAAAACTGAATTGGTGCATGTTAAGGTTTGTGTAGCAATTCTTTGCCCTTGATGCACCAAAGAAACAGTTGCTGGTCCTATTGGAATTCGATTAAAATCAACCGTTGTTTCTATTGGAAATTCATTGTTTAAAAACGCAACTTCATTTGTATTCACACTTCTGATCAACTGATCGCGACGGGTAATCGTATCCCCTACTCCTAAAGTGAAAATGGGTGTAAGCTCTATTCGTTCAGCACTGTACATTGGGTGTGTACCCAAATTAAAGTTACCATCAGAAATCAAGGTAATTCCACCGATATTTCTGTTGAAAAATAATTCGCGCACATGCTCAAATCCTTCAGCAAGGTTGGTTTGTTTACCTGAAAAATCAATCGACTTAAGTGTTTGCGTTTTTTCACCAACTTCAAGAGACATCAATTCAAACTGATCACCGAAGCGTTCTTCTAATTGCTGTTGAAAAGCTAGAATGCGATTTTTAACCTTCGCGCTATCACTGTAATTCTTCATCGACCCAGAATTATCTACCATCGTGATGAAAAGTGGTTTCTCATCCCGGTATCGAATCGATTCCCATAAAAGTCCAATCAGCAAGAGAGCCAGTAAAAACAGACCTACTGAACGCAAAGAAAATAGCACTTTTAGCTGTTTGGAATTCCAATCTTGCGCTTTTCTCGGTTTAAAATAATAAACATAAGAAAGACCTATTGACAACAAACCAATAGGTAGCAACCACCAAAGCGATATATCTGAGAAATAATTGAACATGTACTGTCAACGAAAATAACGCTTATTTCTTCTCGTTCGTCAAAGTATATGAAATCCCTAATCCCAATACTGATTTGAATTGGGTACGAGGTCCTGTGTTTCCGTTGCGATCCAAGATATTAATATCATCATCGTATTGCAAATTCCATTGTAATGATGCAGAGAACCAATTATTTACCTTAAAAGCGAAGATTGATTCAGCATTCACATCAATGTTTTGTGGATTATTTAAGTAATTGGAAAATAATTCAACGCGTGTTTTCATTTCTATGTTTTTCATGATCTCTTTTTGAAACTTGATTCTGAAATACGCTCCAAATTCATGTCTAACACGTTTTCCTTCTGTTAAAATGAAACCGTTGGCATCAACAACCGCTTTCGTGACACCAAAAGCTCCTTCGTTTGCTAGAACGCGATTGTTCACGATTGTTGTTTTTCCAGCAAGAGGAGAAATGTACATATTAAAATACTCAACAGGTGCATATTCAATACCAATGGATAAACTGACATAAGCTGGTGCCATCCAAGTAGAAATGATCACTGAATCATTCGGAAATGAAAAACCATTGAGTGATTGTGTTTTAAAACCACCTGTTATTGTATAAAACCATTTTTTCTTGAATTCATAACCAAATGTAGAAGCTAGATCAATTCGATCATCCGTTTTTTGTAGACCATCTTTTTTTCCTGTGGAATCAATGTATTTTAATCCACCGAGCGCAAATTTGAAATCATTCTGCCATTTTAGCGCATTCTTCTTATAACTAGCAGTCGCATCAATAAATCCTAATACAGATACATTATTTCGCCCGCCAGCAGCCCAGTTTACGAATGAAGTCTGGGTTCCATTGACTCCGAATATGCTTTTAAGCGTCCATGGATTTGTTACGCTAAGTGAGTCTGTTTGAGCATTAAGCATTAAGGTCAAACCACAGCAAAGAATAAGAAAAAGAGGTTTCATTTCAAAAAAATTTCGACAAAAGTAATGAAACAAAATCAACTAGATTATCTTGAAAAGCTAAAGAATAATTCAAATTCAAAATCTCGGATAAACTTGATTCATTTCCCCAATTAAAACAGTAATTTTGCACAAACAAAAAATGCTATGTCGAAAGAAATTTACATAATTGCTGCCGTAAGAACCCCAATAGGCGCTTTTTTAGGAAGTTTATCTACTATTCCTGCAACTCAGTTAGGATCAACAGCCATTAAAGGTGCGTTGGATAAATCAGGTATTAACCCATCACTTATTGATGAAGTGTTCATGGGAAATGTTTTGCAAGCTGGTGTTGGGCAAGCTCCTGCACGTCAAGCTGCTCTAGGAGCTGGATTAGATCAAAGCGTTCCTTGTACTACTGTTAATAAGGTATGTGCTTCTGGAATGAAATCCATTATGCTAGGTGCTCAATCAATCCTTGCTGGTGATAACGAGATTGTTATTGCAGGTGGAATGGAAAACATGAGTTTAACTCCTCATTATATTGCTGGACGTAATGGAACTAAATTTGGCAATATCACCATGTTGGATGGAATCACCAAAGATGGTTTATTAGACGTTTACAGCAATGTTCCTATGGGAAATTGTGCTGAATTGTGTGCTACGAAGTACGAAATCACACGTGAAGATCAAGATAATTTTGCGATTACTTCTTACAAACGTGCTGCTGCTGCTTGGGAAGCGGGTAAATTCAATGATGAAATCGTTGGTGTTGCTGTGCCTCAAAGAAAAGGTGATCCAATCATGGTAACCGAAGACGAAGAGTATAAAAATGTGTTCTTGGATAAAATCCCTGGATTACGTCCTGCATTTGAAAAAGATGGTACCATAACAGCTGCTAATGCGTCAACATTAAACGATGGTGCATCTGCTTTAATATTAGCATCAAAAGAAGCTGTAGAAAAACACGGTTTGAAACCAATTGCAAAAATTGTAAGTTATGCTGATGCAGCTCAAGCTCCAGAATGGTTTACAACTTCACCTTCATTGGCAATTCCAAAAGCATTAGCAAAAGTAGGAATGACTGCAGATCAAGTTGATTTTTGGGAATTAAACCAAGCTTTTGCGGTAGTTGGACTTGCAAACACAAAAATTTTAGGATTAAACCCTGAAAAAGTAGATGTGAATGGTGGTGCTGTTGCTTTGGGTCATCCACTTGGAAATTCTGGATCACGTATTATTGTAACATTGATCAATGTTTTGAAACAAAATGGTGGTAAAATCGGTGGTGCAGGTATTTGCAACGGCGGCGGTGGCGCATCTGCTATGATTATTGAAAACTGTTAAGAAGTTCATATATTTTAGGAAAAAGGTTCGGCTAGCGTCGAGCCTTTTTTTGTTTCATTGAAATTCACTATTCTGATTAAATTCAACAACGTCACACTTATAATCGACCAAACTAGTTTACAGTTTAATTCAATTCAACTACCAATTACATTTCATTACCTACACTTAAATCAATCAGAAGTGAATCACCAACATCCAATTTGTTATTTCTACAACAGAAATTGTTTAGAAACAGTACCAATTCGTCCACACTTTTTTTGCATTCGTCTAATAGTGTTCCATTTAATGTTAAAATTACTATGTACGCATTGTTTTCCATGAAATGAAGTTGTAAATTCTGAGTGCTCTACTAAACTATATGCGCTATGGAAACAACACTACAACATCCAAAAGCGACATTGATTCTAGCAGTTACTTTGCTGTTTCATCAATCGATCGTGTTATCACAATCAACTTGCCCGAATGCCGATTTTAGTCAATCAAATTTTGCTTATTGGCAAGGATCTACTGGAACCTACGCAAATCCTGGTGCTGCTCTGGGAATTGTGGCGGGAAGACACACAATCATGAGTGCACCTGCAATTGATCCCTTCACATGTGGGGGATTAAATGTGATTCCTCCTGGAGGAACATCTTCTGCCCGTTTGGGAAATAGTAATACCGGTGCTGAAGCCGAAGAATTAACCTATACTGTATCCGTAACTGCACAAACGGCACTCTTTATATATAAGTATGCAGTTGTGTTAGAAAACCCTGCTGGACATTTACCGAATGAACAGCCTGGATTCGGAGTTCGAATTTTAGATGTGAATGGAAATCCTGTAGGTGGAAATTGTGGCTTGTATGATGTCTATGGTGGTCAAGTTGGTCAAAATTTTCAAACCTGTGGCGGTGTAACATGGTTGCCTTGGTCAACAGTTGGAATTGACCTTACTGCATATATAGGACAGAATATCCTAGTTGAGTTCACGACTCGTGATTGTTTATTGAGCGGTCACTTCGGATATGCCTACATTGCTGCTGAATGTGCTCCAATGACGTTGAATTTAGCCTATTGTGCTGGTGACACACAAATCACTTTAACAGCTCCTCTTGGCTTTCAACAATATGAATGGAATCCGGGAGCATTGAGCGGTCAACAGATTACCATTCCAACTCCCAGTTTAGGAACGGTTTATACCTGTACAATGACTTCTTTTAGTAATCAAGGAAATTGCCAAGTGATTCTTCCAATGACAATTGCACCAACTATCGTAACAGCTGAATTTGCTGGGTTATCTGGTTGTGAATCCATTGGTTTAAATTTCACGGATCAATCTATTGTAAATACTGGAACCATTACTGCATGGAATTGGGATTTTGGAGATGGAAATTTTTCCACGAATCAGAACCCAAATCACAGTTTTACAACCTCAGGTTCTTACATGGTTGAATTAGTTGCAACTTCTGTTAATGGCTGTTTGGATACCATTGAACATGAAATAGATGTATATGCCAACCCAACAGTTGCTTTTGCTGTTACTGGATTTTGCGCTACTGAAGCTATACAATTTGATAATCAAACGACGGATATTTATCCATTAACCTATGATTGGAATTTTGGCGATGCTTCTGCCAATGAACAAACAGAAGATGTAACACATAGTTATGCTACTGCCGCTTCTTATAATGTAACACTTACAGCTACCAATTCAATGGGCTGTATTGCAAGTGTTACAACGCCAACTCCTGTTTATGGGTTGCCAATTGTTTCTGCTGGTCCAGATGTGATTATTTGTCCAGGTGGAATGGTGACCTTTTCCGCGACAGGGGCATCTACTTATGCTTGGGACAATGGAATTACAAATGGAGTGCCGTTTTCACCTGTAATAACAGGAATCTACACAGTTATTGGAACAGATGTGAATGGTTGTAGCAATACAGATGATGCACTTGTATCCTTCTATAATGATCCACAAGTAGAAGCCGGATTAAATGCGATTCTTTGCATTGGAGAAAGTACAACTGTAAATGCAAGTGGTGCCACTACCTATCAATGGAATCAAGGTATTTCGAATGGCATTTCGTTTGTTCCTCCTCTAGGCACAACTATTTATACGGTAGTAGGAACGGATTTAAATGGCTGTAACAATACTGATTCCTTACAAATTCTCGTGAATCCATTACCAATCGTAGAAGCTGGAAATAATCAAACTATTTGTGTAAACAGTTTTGTTACTTTAATAGCTTCTGGAGCTGTCACCTACTTGTGGGATAATGGAATTAGTAATGGCATTCCATTTCAACCTACAGCAAATGGTCAATATACAGTCATAGGTACAGATCAAAATGGTTGTCAAGCTTTAGATATGGTTACTGTTTCGATTGAACCGCCAATTGTCGTCAATTTTAATGTTAATACTGCAGAAGGTTGTGCTCCATTACAAGTGACTTTCACCAATCAATCATCTGGTGGATCGGATTGTTTCTGGGAATTCAGTGATGGAACCTCAGGAATTGGTTGTGGAACAATTACGCATTTATTTGAAGAACCAGGGTGCTACGATGTGAGTTTAACAACGACAACTGCTCTTGGTTGTGTTTCAGACACTAACTTATCAAGTGTTGTGTGTGTATTTGCAAATCCACATGCTGAATTTCAGCCTAGCCCCATTTTTATGTCTGAGCTAGATCCAGTTACAACGATGATCAATAACTCAACAGGAGCGGTATCATACGACTGGGATTTTGGTGATGGTAGTATTTCGCAATTAGAAAACCCAGAGCATAATTATGGTGAAGCGATTTCTTATTACACCATCGTGCTTACCGCCATTTCAGAACACGGTTGCATTGATACTGCAGAGGCTACGGTTCAGGTCTTGGAGGAACTCATCTATTATGTTCCGAATACATTTACTCCTGATGGCGATGGATTTAATGAGGAATTTAAACCTCAATTTACTTCTGGATTCGAAAGAGACACGTACCATTTATACATTTTTGATCGCTGGGGAAACCTTGTTTTTGAATCCAAAGACATAGAATATGGTTGGAATGGATCCTTTGCGGGAGAAATTGCACAAGATGGAACGTATACCTGGAAAATTGAATTCAAATCGTTGGATCGTGATGAATTGCAATTACAAGCGCTAACAGGACATGTGAATATTTTGAAATAATTGAATCTCAATTCATAAGGAAAGGTTGTTTGGTGGTGTAGCGCGCCGAGCAGCCTTTCTTTATTTTATATTATGTGTTCTTTCGAATTCGTTGCCAGAATGATCATTTGGCAAATCTTACTTTCAGGAAACTCGAATGCAGGAATCAACCCTTTTTTTTGGCACGTAAAATCGCGAATTTACATGGATGAATTAGGCGCGTAAATTCGCAATTTTACGTGGAACTAAAACCTTGTAAATATTAGGGAAATTGGATTTCTGAACTGAGATTCAGAATCGACTTGAGGTTAATTGTTTAAAATCGTTTAGTTGAATCTTACCTCAAATCAGATACGACGATTTAGCAAGGATCTCTTCTGTGTTTTCATCGAATGTAACCACTTCTCTCCTACTCGCTGATTCATTTCGTTGAAAGCGCAATTGTTTCGGCTGAATGGATCTTTCTGATTGTATACCGCAGGTTATTTGTTCCGGTTGAAAAGAGAAGGTAAAACGAATGGGAACAGCCAATTGATTTTTCACCCGTAAATCTTTGTAGCCATATACAACCGTTGCATCAGCTCCCAATGGTGTAAAACGGTCTTCTTCTTTGTAAATATCAACGGTGTGATTGTACCGTTCAACAATTGTCAATCCAGCTAACAATGAGGTGTGGTAGATAATTCCTGACAATTGACACAATCCACCACCAATTGCTTCTTTGAGTACTCCGTTGACGATATTTCGACCAGTCTTATAGCCATTTGCTTCGCTTGGATTACCAACTGTTTCCCAAAACGAAAAGACTTCGCCCGATAAAATAGTGATTGCTGCAACTTGTTGAGCCGCTAATTGAATGTTGTGCACTTTGTTTTCAAATAAGCTGGTGCGTTTAATCACTTGATCGACCGAAAACTGAAGTGTTCCAATGATGTCAACTTTCGAACGCGCAATGGGTAATGTATTTCGATTTTTCCAATCAGACATTCGACGTTGGACGATTCGAATTTGCAATTTTAGGCTAGAAGGTAGTAGTTTACGAATCATAGCTTTCTCAAAACAACAATTAAATAAGAAGCGTATGATTTCATAAAAGAGCGACAGAACCAATTATCAACTACTTGAACGGCCTTACGCATAGAAACAGGGAAGCGATGGATAGGAAAAAACAAGATTCCACGACTTTTTACTAACTCCCAATTCCCGTCACCAAAAGCCATTAAATCTGTTGCATTTAGTGCGTTTGAGCCATGCCAATTGGTTACTTTTCGTTGTCCAAACGAACGGCGTTTCGCAGATGGAAAATCCACAATCAATAAACCATTTGGTTGTAGAATGCGGTGAGCTTCCACTAAAAACTGTCGTGTTGTTGGTTCATCCAAATGCATCATTACATGCATAGAAAATGCTTTTTCGAATTGATTATCGGGTAAGTTGGTTGCCGTAATTTCTCCAAAGTGAAACTGTTTAGCTGGATATTTCAATTTCGCCTGAGTAAGCATTCCTTCGCTGAAATCAACACCATCAGTCGCGCGAGGCATAAAACGACCAGTTCCACAACCCATATCCAGAACAGGATGAGTGGGATTTTCAGGAAGCCAACGATTGAAGAAAGCACATTCCTGTCGATGAATGTATTGTCCATAACTGGAAGCACCAAAACGATCTTCATCGTATTCAGCACCAATGCGGTTGTAATATCCTTGTACAGATTCAGCCATGGAATTGTTTTTTTCGAATATACTAAAACTCACGGAAAAAGCGAATGAACCTAGTTCTTGAAATATGAATCAATATTCGGTCGAATGATTAGTTTTGTTAGAATAAGTAATAATTGTTTGGTTCCTTTATTGAGGTTTTTGATGTAGATTACCTTAATCAATTCATCTATAACTCCTCAAATAAACAATTTATAATGAAAGCAGTATATATTTCAATTGGGTCGATATTCGTACTAATCCTGATATTTCTCATTTATTACTCTATTCAACTCGGTAAAGCTTTCGGATGGAAACCTCCTAGTACTGAACTGGAATTATCTGAAAGTGAAAGCAACTGGAAATATCAGGTTGAAAAAAAATATAATTGTTCTTTTGAATTCATTGGTTTAGATAGTGACTTCATGGAAGATTCAGTAATTTACATGAACATTCATTGCGCTAAAAATTCACCTTTACAACATAAACTATGTGATTCTATCGAATTGATTACAAAAAAACTTGCTCAATCATTCGTTAAAAATTCAACCAATAGAAATGCACAAACCTGCATTCAATTCACTTTTAACGCTGTTTTTTGTGACACCATGAATCCACCCTCAAAATATCCAACAATTAGAGAATCGTTCTATTATATTAAAAAAGACTACGCAATAAATTTGGAAGATTAACAGCTGAAAAGTGTTTAAGAATTATGACTATGTTCAACGAATACCAATTCATACTCAACTTAGTTGCTGGTTTATTCTTAGCACTTGCTCAACTGATTTATATAACTCAGGTTGTTAAAAAGCAGATCAAACCGAGCTTGTTTACGTGGCTTGGTTGGTCAATTTTAGTGGGTGTTGCCCTCATTTCACAACTTTATAAATATGGCTGGAGCTGGACATTAACGGGGCATTTATTCTCTGCCTTCGGGTGTTTTTTCATTTTTATTTCGTCCATGCTATCAAACAACTTTAGTTTGCTCCGGAAAGATTGGATTTACTTATATTTAGGTCTCGCATGTGTTGTTGTTTATCTATTATTTACAGATCCTTGGATAACCACCATTTTTGCCATTCTTGCTGATGGTATTCTTGGCATTCCAACTATTTTAAAAGCGATGAAGGATCCCAAGACCGAAAAATCATTGGGCTGGAACATTGCATTGGTTTGCTGGACATTAACGCTCATCACTTGTTTTGATAAAAACCTGATTTACGCCCTTTTCCCCGCTTATTGTTTTATTTTCAATGCTGGAATGTCCTATTTAACACGCAAAAAGAGGATTCAACCGAATTAGAAAAAATCCTATTCAAGCTAGAAAATACGGTTTAATAACTTTTAAAACACCCTCAACCGACTAAAATGAGCATGATGACGAAACCTTTTTTTGACTTTTTTAGCAGACCCTAACTACATCATTTTACCTTCTTTGACATATTCTTTTTTGATTCCACTTACAATGTGTTCTAGAAGAATTTCATCATTACTTTGTTCCAATGTTCGTAAACACGCATATTGAACAACATTTACAATATTGGCTCCAGTTATATCGTACCTTTTTGACAATTCATGTAAGTTGATCGACTCTTCGAGCGGAACGCCTTTAGGTAAGTTGTTTTTCCATAATAACAATCGCTCTTCATAAGCGGGTGATTTAAACTCTATCATTGATTGAAAGCGTCTACTAAATGCAGTATCAATGTTGCTTTTGAAATTGGATGCTAAGATGACCAAACCTGGATGTGATTCAATGCGTTGTAATAAATAAGAAACTTCTTGATTGGCATATTTATCGTGTGCATCTCTTACATTGGTTCTTTTACCAAAAATGGCATCTGCTTCATCGAAAAACAAAATCCAGTCTTTATTGGCCGCTTTATCAAACAACAAACTGAGGTTCTTTTCAGTTTCACCAATGTATTTTGAAACGACCATGGACAAATCGACGCGGTATACATCTCGCTCAGTATATTTCCCTAACAAACCTGCCGTAAGTGTTTTTCCAGTTCCTGGCGGACCGTAAAACATTGCCCGAAAGCCGGGTTTAATGATGTGCTTCATGTTCCATTGATTCATAACATGATCATTGTGTTGCAACCATGTTTGAATCTCATGTACTTCTTTCATCACTTGGTTGTTCAAGATCAAATCTGACCATTCAAGGTTTGTTTGGATGAGTTGGGCAGGGAAATTTGCGGTCATTTTGGGTTTTACGATTTCTCCTGTCGTTAAAAGATCGATGTATTCGTCGTCAATAATCAATCTACCACTCAATTTAGGTTCACCAGTAGGAACATCATCTAAACGAAGGATGTTTTTTTCAAACAACTTACTTTCTGAATCCATAAATTGTTTTTGCTGGATTCGTGTAGCAACATCTTTTCCAGCGAGAATAAAAATCACTGTTTCACCTGTAGGAATAATTCCTCGGTGATTCTTTGCCTTAGTACCACCCAAATCAGGTAATTCACCACCAACTGGCAGATAATCGGCAATAATATTTGTCAATAATTGTGGTTGAATATGTGGAGCAAGTGCCAAAAGCAACCAAATAACATCATTGTGATGAAGGTCTTGATCAATAATAAATTTGACAATGGGTTCATCACTAATTAACGTTTCGCTTGTGATTTCCGGAACAGGTGTAATTGATTCAAGATCAAATGATTGTTCAAGCCGGTAGCGTATGCTGTTTTCCAATAACTGGAGTAATTCGTTCATGTAAATAGGGTGATAAAATTGAAAATGTAAAATTGAACTTCGACAAGCTCAGTTCTTAAGAATTGAATATATAAAATGATTTATCTGTAAAGCCAACCTTTGTCTTTAATAGTGTTAGTTAATTTTATTAATTGTTCCATCTGTTGTAATCCTTTTAATGAATCAAGCTCCACTTCTGATCTGGAAAATGCCTCGATTAGTTGAGCTAGTAACAATTTCCATTCGTTCATAAACCGATCACAATTTATAAAAATCATTCCTAAGTTGTTCAACGAGACTTCATATTTTCCCGAAATAAATGAACAAACTTGCTCAATATGCAGTGTATTTGGGGTTCTTTTCTCCAATTGCCATGAAAGTTGCAAATTCGGAGTATGAATGATCGTTGTTTTTTTGCTCATGGAATCATCATTCAGTTCTGTAAACAATTCCAATAATGGTTCGATCATGAGTGGCAAATCTTCTGTATAACTAAATCGGATGGGAATTCCATTCCAACTAATGATACCAAATTCTCGGTTATTCCGAAAAATAAATCGAAAAGCATCCACAATTGATGTGAATTTTGTTGGTTCAGGAACGATTCCCTCTACGAATGCGGGCTGAAGGTAGAATGTAGCTAACCCCTCGCCTCTAATGGAGTAAGATTCGATTTCTATATAATCATCGGGTATAGATGCTGCCATATCTTCCTATTGCTTGTTCAGTTCGTTGTAAAAGTTCCATTTTTCTGCGTTCTGTACCATCTTGAATCGTGTTTTCACTTGCATCAATCGCCACTAAAATTTGATGTAGTAATGTATTCCATTCAGCCAAAAAAGCATTTTTCGATACTTCCAATTTCCCACTTTCGTTCAATGCGTTTGCATAAGAAGCATACAAGTCTTCATGAGCTTCAAACGATCCATTTATTGAACATTCATCTTGATGCCATTGAATTGTCCATTCCGCTTTTAGGAGTTGATTGGTGAATTGTACAACCGTGCACCCTTTTTCATCGCGCCCAAGCAGCCAAGTCATTGCAAGAATGCTATCAAAGTTGGCGAATAAATCAATTGAATACCTTAATGCAATTGGGATGTTGTTCCAAAAAAGATAACTTGATTCTTCATTTTCTCGAAACAATTCCAACAACACATCACGCACCGCTGCGTATTGTTTAGGCGCATACTGCTTGATTGTTGGATGTCCGAGTTGAAGTGTGAACATGTGTTAGTTTCGTGTTTTATTTTAAAGTATGAAAGATACAAAAAAATCAATTTGGTTATATTTAATTTTCAACTATTAAGGTATTCCAATAACAATCCTTCAACTCTAATTCAACACACAAAATCTTAATTAAACTCAATACAGTAGCACTAATGGTTAAATTTCTTTCGCTAATGAACTCGCTAAGCATTTCCAATGCTAGTTTTAGCTCTCCAAACTTCATGTACCGAACGACCTCCTTTACATCGTGTTCTGGAAGTGTTTCCGATAAATGATCAAGTATCTCTGTTAATTTCTTCTTGAGTTGATGAATCAAATCACTGTCCATACATCCAATTTTATTAAAAAAAAACTCATTTGACTGACCTTAAACGAATAGAAAAACTAATTTCTCTCGTTTTTATAGCTCACAAATTATTAAATTCTAAAAATCCATACGATCTGAATATTTTTAAATTTTTGTTATGCAGTTAGATAAATTCTTTAAGTTGGTCTAATTGATTTTCAAGATCATCATTTGAATAGAGGTATTGATTCTCAAATATTAAATCCACTGAGGTCAATTGCACAATTAAATTGCTAAAGAATTTCTCTAAATTTTCATTTTTAAATACTAGTAAATCATTGTTAAAGTCGCAATACAATTTGTTTGCATACTCCTTAAAATCTTCCCTTGAAATGTGATTATCCAATAACTCATCTAACTTACATATTAATTCATTTAAGGAGAAATTCTTCTTAGAATTTTCACGGAGAGAAATTAAATCATTATACTCGGATTCTGAAAAAACAGCTATTAATATCTCAGAAACTTCAATCGATTTTAAAATTTGTAAATTAATGGAAGGATTTTTCATTCGGTCCAAAAGTTCCACTTTATCTATAACTGAAATCATACTTTCTAATAAAATACTCAATTCAGATGGTAAGTAGTATGTACTTCTACCCTGTACCAAATTAATATCTAAGTAGAACGAATAAATCAAACTCCAAGCCTCTTCTATGTCTAATTTTATCAATGCATCAAATGCTTTATATCGGAAGTGAGCATTTCTAAAGAGTTTTATTAACTCTGTTTTAAGTTCGACTTTTTGATCTGGCAACCATGACTTATCATTAAACTCAAATTCATAAAGCGCTGATTCTAAATTGCTTTCTGATAAACGAAACTCATGTATTTTTGATAAAATGTTCATTTCTATTTTATTTTTTGACACGCCCCCAATCCATAATATCGTCAGGAGTGATATTGTCTTTAATTTTCCAATCTGGCAATCCACCTTTCGTCTTTCCCTTCAACTCAACATTCTTGCCTTTAGTATTGATAACTACCTAATGGTCAGCATCAAGTGCTCCAGTACTTTCCTTTAGTCCATCTCCGTCAACCGGATTTACTTTCTTAGAAGTTGTACTCAGACCACCCCTAGTGTCATTTGGATCAAAAGTAAATCCATTTTTTCTTAAATCGTCCAATTCAGATTTAGTTAAAAACCTTTTCACAGTAACTGTATTTTGTGGAATTCCATTCACAAGTCTAGGTTTATTAGTGTTTTCAAGTTCTTCCTTGTCTCCCTTTTTTGGTTGGTTTTGTTGTTGCTTTTCTCTTACTTTATCTGGTCTTGAAATCGATTCTTGATGATTTTCCAGTCGGCTTTTCTCTTTTCTTAGTCCATTCCTCCTTCTTAACCATTCTTTTTTCGGTATAGTTGCATTATTCTTCACATCAACTGGTAATTCATTTTCAGGAATACCACATTTTTGAGTAGAAAAACGACACCAGCCATTTCCATCTTTACGTCTTCGGTAAGTATGCCCATTGGCTTCTCTTTCGATGTCATGTGTTGCGTGATACGGAGAGCCTAGTCCAATTTCACGAGAAGTGACTTTTTAATAATCAATAAGAAAATTGGTGGGTTCTATAACTCAATTAAAAGCAAATTAACTTCTTTTCATAGCGAATCTAAGTATTCAAATCCTTTTAGTTGATTAGAATAACCTGTAGAAAGTAGATCTTCTTTAACGATCGATAATAATCTATTCCAATTATCAACGAAGTCGTTTTTTTGTAAACGAAGAACGGGTAATTTTCTGATTTTTTCCCTTGTTTGAGGATCTTTACTTGTAACAGTTGTCCACCTAGCATCAATCGTTAATTGATCGTTTTCAAGTTCAATATTCCATATTGCTGTAAAACCAGAGTCAAGGAAAGAGACTGTAAAAACCTGTTCATTTGCTTGAAGTGATTGTAACATCTTAATGAGATCATTGTAAATATCACCAATCATGATGCCATCCAATAATAATTCATGTTCAAACCAATAAATAGTTAGCATCCAATCTTCATCACTTTTATAGATTGTTGAAATTGCTTCAGAAACGGTGGTATCTTCTTTATCTCTTTTGGATAATTTACTGGGTCTTTTAAATGTGAATTTCATGTAAATAATCTAAACAAGCATCAACATATGTAACCTTTTCTAGAGGATATAAAAAATTCAATTGGTGTATATGTCCATGAAAGTTAACCAGTTCATTTTGATTCCATTGATCAAGTATTTTCTTGTCAAGTCTGCTAAATTCTTTTGGCATTCCAAAAAAACGTTGATTAGGTGTATTAAATGCTTTATTCTTAGCTAATGAATAGCCTATAGGGTAGTGAGTGAATAAATTGTTTTTTTTCCAATAGTATTTCAATAACTCATCAAAGTATTCACTAAGTAAACGTTTTCCAGTTGTTTTATCTGGTTGGTCGTGGTTGCCAATAATCATTACCGTTGAAATTCCATTTATTTTCAAAAAATCAAATAGTCTTGGAATTATAGGAATATGTAATTCAATTTCTTCCAGTGGGGAAAGGTCGTTTCTGTTATTTTTCAAAATACAAAAATCACCCAAGTGCATGAATTTTGTTATTTCATTATGCTTAACAATTTCCTGAATCTCATTAAAAATAATCGAATATATTGCATTTTCGGCTGCATAAAATTCGATAAGGTTTGTAGGTTTACAAAATTGATTTCCCGTCAATTGTTTTCTTTCATCTGGTAATTGCCAATAAATATTCTGATGAAGAATATGCCAATCTGATGTAATAAGTGTTTTATTATGAATGATCATTTCTTATTACATTAATCCAGAAATTCAGCCTTAAATTCATCCGCGTTCATTAACTGAAAGTTTACTAAATATCCTTTTGAGTAATTCAAGAAAAAGTAAACAGTCTCTAAAAACATTTCATAAATAGGTAGGTTTTTCGTAGAAAAGCTCAATGAAGTAACCGCCAACTGATCATCGTTTGAAAGTCCATCTAGTAAGCCAAATTTTTTATTCCTAAAGTGATCAATCTGTACTTTTAAATCAATTTGATCAGTATATCCAAATAGAGAAGTTGGGTTCTCTCGATATGTAAACAAATCAAATTGTGCTTCACAATCCAAATTCATTGCTTGAAAGACTTAACTCATTCCATAAACCATTAATTCCTTCACAATAGTAATCTCCATCACTATCAAAGTGTTCACTTTGCCAAATAAATGGACAAAATTCATCTTCACTTGGATGAGCAATATCCTTATGCTGGATTATAAACTGGGTGTATATTTTCATAAAACGTCTACTACACCAAATTTTAGGAATGTTTGGCTATTGTTGAAGGGGAGTTTGTTTTATTCCAAGTTCAATTCCAAATTTACTTTTAAATTCTGCCGCTATTTTTTTCAAATGTAATTCGTCGATATTTACATCTGTAATTATTCTCATGTCTAGATCTCTTTTTAGATTAGTACTAGGTTGACCAAAATTCGGTTTTACCGGAGCACCAGTAACTCCTATTTGTCTACTACCGGCAGAAACCATTTTAGCATCTCCTACACCTAATTCATCTAACTTTTGCTTCTCTGAATTGTGCAGGTGTCATTCCTTCTGGAGCTAAATTTGTTTTGACTTCTGAAGACTTTGATTCAATTATATCTTTGTTTCGTTTGTCAGGATGTGCTGCTTTTTCCTTGCTTTATCTGATCTTGATTACAAATACGTCTCACGAAACCAATCCAAATCTTCTTTAATTTCATAGAGATCAGAAGGGGATAGTACACTCAAATGTTGCTTCAGCAAGTCGACGAATAGCTCAATTGTTTTATTTTCCTTCAAGAGCGATGAGTCTGAAGTAACATTGCCAATTATCACACCTAACAAATAAATTTCAATCGAATCGATAAAATCACAGGTATATCTGTATGCTTCATTAATATCAAGTGCATAAAGAGTATCAAATGCTGAAGCTCGAAAAAACACATCTCCCCTTTTATTTTCAAGAATTTGTTTTGCAATGACTTTTGCCATTAAAGGATTTATATACATTAACTTAGATAATGCTTTGGACGCATCCTCGTAATTATCTAACCTCTCAATACATTCTATCAATATATCTTCTTTGTTTATCATTTTATTGGAATAAATTTAAATGTCGTCAAATATGCAGTACCATCATCTAAAATTTTCCAGGTACTTTCAATTTTTAATTTACCATTAGGACCTTCAATAATACTAGGAACCCATTGACGATTAGCAGGAGTCACTGTTTTACCTACCTCTAGCAGATTTTCTGTAATTTTTTGGTTTGTTAATGGGGTATCCATTAATCCAGCCGCCTCAAGCTCCTTATTCATCGATATAGACCTTTCATAATTATGATGCTTATCTTTAAGATCCTTAAGCTTCTTTTCGTTATTAGGGTCGGCGTCAAAAAGCTTACGATTTGATTGCTTCAGCCTTTGGAGCTCATCTAATTCTGGCTTTACAGATTTAACCTTACCCCTAGCATAAATATCTACTTTATCCAATGGTACTGCCGCTTTTTCGTTTATAGCAGCTCTTATTTTTTTCCCAGTTTGTGGCGCTTCAAATTCCTTAATTTGAAGTTTGCTATCTCCTTTTTTTTCGATCCCAAATCGTTTCGTATCTGGATCAAACTTCTTATTCGCATCCAACTTGTCTTGAATTTGCTTATCAGTCAACTTACCGTTCGGAACAGTATCTCGATACAACTGAAGTTCAAGATTATCGTGTAACACTTTTTGTTGCGCTATTAAATCTGGAAGCTCGGTGTCAGAAGGTTTGGGTGGACCAGCAATTTTCGCTTCAAGATCCTTTAAATCTTGTGATAATTTCGAGTTTTCAGGCTTGGCGAGTTGCTTTTCGAATTTATTATTGATCTCCGCACAATTCGAACACACCGCACATTTCCCATCCTCGAGCGATTTCGCTTTGTGCCCATCCGGGAAGTCCATTTCGGCTTTAACTTTTTGGCCTTGGAAATTCCCTAGACTGCCACCTTCAGGTGCTTTGGTGAGTTTGCCGTGAGGGCTGTCAACGATATCCCCTTTTCTTGTATGCGGAGTTGTTGTATGAGGTGCATCCACATCTATTTTCCCCGTTCCTTTGAAGAATTTCTTAATCTTATCTTTCAAGGCGAGCATTCCTTTTTTACCTGAACCAAAGAGTTTTTTCGCTCCTTTGACAATATTACCCGGAAGACTTTTCACTGCGCCCAAACCGTCTTTCATGCCACCAACCGTGTTTTTCATAAAGGCTCCTGGCGATGCAGGGATGTTGTTAATGAAACTTTTGGATTTCATCATTGGGCCCATTTTCACTGCTCCAACACCTTCTACAATGGACATCGCACCTGTGAAGCCGTCTGTAGCATTTTGTTTCATCTGCTCGGTGTTGCCAAAGAGTTCACGAGCGGTTTTTGCTGTTCCAGCGTCGTTGAGGTTTTTAATATAGGCTAAACTGTTAAACAACACGGATAACGATCCTGCAATGATAGCTCCCCAACCAGCATAAGTCATTACAGTTCCCATCCAACCAATGACTGGAGCAGCAAATGGAGTGGCAAATCCCCATGAGATAATAATGAGCGCCACCATTAAGGCGGTAATCATGGCGGCAACTCCTAATACGGAGGAAAAAATCATCGCCATTCCTGTGGAAATATCTGCACCAATTTGCAGTAAATTACCCAAAGGATCTTTTGCCCACGCTTCGGCATTGAAAATATTGACAATACCTGTGAGCGTTTTCCCAAATCCATCCACAACTCCTTGCAATGCCATGCGCGGATCGAGCATACCTTCGATCATGCCCTTGCCTATTTGCATGATGCTGATGTTCTTGATATCATCGGTAATCGATTCACCGACCAATTTTTCAGCAAGCATTTGTTGTTGCTCTGCTGTGAGGTAATTCATATTCAAATCGGCAACATCGAGCACGCCACCAACACGAGTAATCCGTTGATTGTCGACTTTATCTATTTCTTCTTGACGTGGATCAGCTGGCCCCTCACCTACTAATGATCCTAATTTTACTTCTTTGCGTGCGCCTTCGGTTTCATCTGTACCGTTGTCAGGCGTTTTCTCAATCATTTTCTCCAACGTAGCCATCAACCCTTTTTTCTCGGGTTCAGCCATTTGACCAATGCTTGCTTCCTGCTCTGGTTCCGACATAGCGGCGAGCGCAAAGAGTTGTTCTTCTTCTGGTGAAAGGCTTGGAGGTGGTTGACTTTCTTGTGCTTTTTTCAGTTCTTCTTCCGCTTGTTCTTTGCTTTTGATCTGCGCCATGGAAGCCAAGTACTCATCTTGCAAAGCATTGAGTTCTTGTTCCATCAAGATAGTAGCAGCAATCAATTCATCACCCGTTTGAGCAGTCCTTACAGCATGTTGTCTTAGTGTTTCTGGACCTGCGCTTACAGCTTCAATTTTGGCGGTGCTTTCCTCATTTTTGGCTTTCATTTCAACAACACGTGTGTCAATTTTCGCTAACACACCGTCTGTTTCCACAATTGAACCTTCCGATTGCTGATTGTCTTTGGAAGCCATTTCAGCATCAGCGATGTATTGACGTGCGCGTTCACCCGTTTGGTTAACTGCATCATCCATTGATTTTGCACCATCAGAAGATTGTTCCATTTCAGCACTTTGCTTTTCAGCATCTGCACGTGCGTCTTCATCATCCGGGATTTCCCCCTTACTTTGAGCTGCTTTTGATTTTGCTTCACTTGCCAAACCACCTGAATCTGCTTTTCCGCCATCGGCTTCTCCAGCCAATCCTGGTGCTTCTTTTGCTACGAATGCTTGTCGTTCTTTACTATCTACAAGTACTTCTTTTGAAGTCGTTGAAACATCTTTACGCGCCGTATTGTGGTCCTCAATTTTTTGTGTTCCTTCTTTGGCATTGGCTAAGTCTTCTTTCTGTTTACCCAATACACCATCTAAGCCATGCGCATGGATTGTTTTTTCAGCGGCAGCTTTTTTCAATTCATAGCCTTTAACACGCAACATTTCACCGATGTAGCCCAATCCGCGTACTTGGGTGTCAATATTGGCTTTTCGCGGAATTAGTTCACCCACACTGTCTACAGGAGCGATTACATTTGGATGTTTGAACGGCTCTGGAACAGCTGGAATCACTACTGCTTTTGCGGCCGCATCAGCTTGAGCTGCTTGTTGCTGACCCGCTTCGGCTGTACCCGGTTTAGCTCCTTTTTTTCCGTCTTTCGGTTCCTTTTTCTCTTCGCCTTTGGGTGGAGCTTCAGCTAGTTTCTCATTCATCTGCTGTTTCTGCTCACCAATTTTCCCTTGTGCTTGTCCACCTCGATCAACAGGAGGATCAGTGATGCCTTCCGCTTTTACTGCCGATCGTTCAGAACGCACTTCATCACGTGGTGGATCTTTCTTTTCTTTTGCTTCTTCTTCATCCAGATCGTCTTGATTCTGAACATTTTCATCGTTATCAATTTTGCTATTTGCATTGCCTTCCATTACCGAACCATCATTAGGTTTTTCAGGTGATGCTTCTGGAGTAACTGTTTTTTCGGTTGGTACAAATCGTTGAACGGTATTTGAAACAGCACCTTGTTGCACGGTATGGGTTAATTCATGTGCCAACAAGTGTTTTCCACTATCTGAATCTGGGTTATATTTCCCTTCGTTGAAATAAACATCACTTCCATTCGTAAAGGCATGAGAACCAAGTTCTTTGTTCATTTGCACAGCATTCGAATCGGTATGAATCCTTACATTACCAAAGTCAGAACCAAAACCTTCACTCATGGCTGACTGAGTACTACTATCCATTGGGCTTCCCTTGCCTTTTGACGCACTCAAGGTATCTGAAATACCAGATCCTGAACTTGTTGTTCCTGCAGATTTTGTTTGAATTGCTTCTGGCATTTCAGGTTCTGGAATTTCTTCCGCAACGACCATTGGTAGATCTACTTGACCATCTTTTGCACCACCGCCACCTTCAGCAGGAGCCGTTTTTTTCTCACCAGCTTCTGGTACAACTGCTTCTTTTGGAGCTTCTTCTTTTTCTTTAGCAGCCTCAGGAAGTTCAGGCAATACTACCCCACCTTTACGTTGTATTGTAGAAATTGCGTCACATTGAGCGCATTTGGGTTGAATTGCTTCTTTCTCTTCGCAGTCTTTGCATTTAGTTTGTACAGGCATTGGAGCAACTGCATTTTCCTCACATGTATTGCATTTTTCCTGCACAGGTTCTTCCAATAAACTGGTTTGAACTACTGGAGTAATGGATTCAGAAAGTGGTTTTTCTTGAATTTCTTGATCTTGCTCCCCATTTTCCTTTTGCTGAATGGACTCTTTTTTAGATTGTACAACCTGTTTTGGTGCAAAAAATGGTGTTGGAGAAGTTTGAATTTGTTGAGGTGTATTGATTTTTTGAACAACTTTATCAGCTGTTTTATCAGCTTCCACTTCATACTTATCACCTGGTTGACCAACAGCCAACTTTGGTTGAACGCGGGTTTTGAAAAACGAATCATTGTTGTTTTTCGAAGCGTGAGATGAATCCGTATTTCGTGGAGTGAATAGCATTCAGTTAATTTGTGTTCTAAAGTAGAAAATTATTTAATTACTTTTTTAAATTCAATAAATCATTGTCATTCAACACTCTAACGACCTATTTACAGGTTTAATCAATCATTTCTGTTTCCTGATTATTCTATTTATTCAGAAATAATTTACCAACACTTACTATCATTTACGATTTTTATTTTCGGCTTCTTCTATATTCCGGCGAAGTTGTTCAGCAATGGTGTTTTTCAGCTTTTCAGTTTTCTTTTTCTGACGCAACACCTCTTCTTCTCCAAACATGGTTTGGTACATTTCATTGGCCCAAGTTTCAGGATCTTTCGCTGCTTTTTCAAGCGCCTTTTCATCAAAGAACGCAGCAATTTCAGGTACTTTCTGGAAGGTTTCCTTGAATAATTTCTGCTGTTCTACTTCAGAAGATGTTGTTTGATTCATTTTGCTGAAAAAGTCCTGAACAAACTCCTGCACATCTTGCGCACCACTTGGGATTGCCCCATTGTCAATGATTTTATTCAATTGTTCAGATTTACCCGTTAGTTCAGCAAAACGTGCCAAGTGACCAAGTTTCTTTTTTGCAACTTGCATGGCAGCTTCATAGGATTCTTTCAGTTGCCTTTCAGCTTCTTCCGATTCAATTTGGTAATTGATTAATTCCGCAGGCTGAACCTTTTTTACAACGCCATCAAAACGCTCCATTTCGTATTCTCCAGGCAGGAAAAACACATTTTCAGGAATGGTGTAGAATGTAACCTCATCCGACTCCGAATGGTACCAAATTTGTTTTTTTTCTTCGCTCATTGTTTTCTTAATTTTTTAAACTTCCGACCAATCTGGTAACTAAAAAACACAAGTGTGGAACCGATCGTTATTCCCCATCCCCAAAACGGTTTTCGACTTAGTGGAACGTATTGATTTTCGTAGTTTACAGCCAAAATAACATCCGACGCACTTCCTGTTTTTTTGTAGTACAATGCGATTTTATTACCAATATGAAGTTTTCTTGCAGCTTTAAAATAGACTTCAATCCGTTCAGCTTTCACCGCATGTTTCTGATCGTTTATATCAACGCGGAAATAGTTTACATCAACAAAATAACTAGTATAGCGCAGATTTCCATTATCGTATTGATTCGTAATAACTCCATCTACCAGTATCCCTTTTGTTTTGAAGTCTTCGTAAGTATTGTTGAATCGATACGAAAGAATGATAAAAAGCACACCAATTCCCATTCCAAATACGGAAAGAATACGAGCTACGGATACAAGGATTTTGAGTGCTTTCATCTATGATTTCGAATATGTAGTTGTGCATGACTAAAGTACTAAAATATACCAAATTAAGGCCTATAAAAGTGATTCCTTTTCTTAAGGCTATCTAACATGCTTTCTTCCGAATTGGTAAGTCTACCATTCAAAATCTTATTCTGAATAGGAAGTTCATTATTCACTTTTATCTAAATAAAATTCAACAATAAAATCATATTCAAATCTTTTATTCAGTCTGAGTTTTTCCCTATCCCAATATTCCTTTACAATTTCAAGAAAATCAATGACTTCTCTTACTTCATCAACGTCTTTTTTATTTGCTTTATCAAGGTTAGTTAAAACTATTTTATAATTTTTTATTTTTTGCCAACCTAAATCCCGCATGTAATCAAGCAAGACATCTAATGATCCGTAGTTGGTGGTTGGAGGAAAGCTAAATGCTTCATCGAATTCTTTATACATGCCGTTATTTGTAAGACATTTGTAGATATCAATTTCAGCTACAAGATACACCCGCCCCTGATTTCTTTGAATGAAGCTATTCGACATTATAAAATTCTTATAAAACTATCGTAATGATTATTTGTATAATAGGCTCTTCCATCACTTCCAACAACAATTCTTCTTAAACCTCAATCAACCCAAGTATAAAACTAAAAACTATTAATCATAAAGCAATTCTCCTTAACGATTATTATTTAAATTGCTTCTTAAGAAAATGCAATTTTTTAAAATGCCTTTTCAGAATAGTTAGATCATCATTTTCGTAATCATTCTCATGACAAAATCTAAGAAAATCATTTACGACGGAAAGTAATGACTCCAGAATTTTATCAATCTTTTCTCGGGTAGAAACTTCTATTTTGTCGTATCTGTAGCAATTGATTTTAACATCTTGACTCCCATCATAATCTATTACCCATTTGCAAGGACCATCCATGAACAGAAGTTCATAGTAGCCTTGTTCATTGAACGATAACAGCTGAATAAATCCTTCCAACCACCAACCTAAAATAACATCGGGAAAATCACTCCAAACTGAATCTGGGAAAAATTTATTGTCGATTTCCAGAAAAACAACCCCAGTACTTGTACCTTTTGGATCGAACTTGAAGGATTCTATATCAACTATTATTTTAAACATGATCTAATATTTTGGCCATGCAGATTCGAACTGTTTTGTTTTTATATTAACCCACATCTGAATTTTATAGGGCCCTCTATAGAAATACTTTCAGCTATTCATAGCTAATAAAAAGTCTTTTTTTATTCTCTAAGACATATGTTACTATTTTCTGAAACTCTTCCATGAATTTTTTTTCAAGCGAATCAAAGTTCTCTTTTTCAATGCTAATGAGTTGATCACTCAATAAACTCAATTCTTCACATTCCCACTCTTCTTCATACCACCCTGTTTCCAGATGGTAGTGTAATAATATGCCAAGCCAATTTCCATTCACAGATTCCATTTTTTTGCAAAACTGTATCAAAATAGCCGATCCATACACGCAATTGAATAATTGCATTGCGACTATCATCACCAACTGTTATGATGATCTCTGGACTTCCTTCAAACCCCTTATAAAAATCAATTATTTTCATTACGTTTTTTAAAGTACGAATTTAATAAGAGGAATGATGTCCTCCTTCTAATAATTTCTTTTGCGCATTGGTTGGTGTTCCATTTGGCAACGCAACTTCTTCTGTGTACTTCACGCCACGATCTTCCATTTCGATCTTGCTACCCGGAAGGTAACAGCTAGTTCCTTAAAAAGGAATATCTAAATTATATTATTTGTCTCATTCAGGAATACTCGTTTCATTTTTAGGTTTAAAATCAACTTCAGTAATTCCCCATTGTTCCTTAACAAAGGAAAGAAGTTCATTTAGCGATACAAACGAAAACTCTTCATATTCGGTTATCGATTCATTAAAGATCCAATCATCATTTAAACCAGGCGATCCATAATAGGTAATTAACTTATACAAATAGCGAGTACCAACAGGAACTTCTGTCTTCAAATGTTTTAAATAAGAATAGATTACTGAATCTTTCAAATTTCCGATTTGTCTTATTCTTTCTATTTTATCAATATTATACTCAGAAGCATATATCTCTAAAAAACGTACTTGTTCACCATCTTTAAATTCACTGTAGGTGCCTCTTAATTTATTTTCAAATATCTGATTCATTATAAATTCCATATAATGTAACGCTGCAATCTTTCTTTGATTTAGGTTGAAATTCCATTAATTCTAGTGTACGAAATGATTTTTCCACAACTGTTTTTTTAAGTACTATCAATAAATCATCATACATTTCATGTTCTATTTCAAATGAAAGATGATTGTTTTGAAATGAAACAAATTCACCATCTTCTGAAGGATAGAATATTAATCCTGACAACTTTTCACCCCTATAATTCAATGCTTCATCAAATCCAATGTTCCCAGAATGCGTTGATCGAATATTTTCTAAAATGGTTATAAAGTTCAACAACCCCTCCTCGTCTAATAGGATATGTATCGCATTTTTACTAATAATTTAAAAATTCATCTCTTTTTCTTTACGGTATTCATGGTTTCACGCCACCATCTTCCATTTCAACTTGCGACCGGGAAGGCGAATTAAGAGTTAAATAATTGAACTACAAATCTCTTATAATCATTTTTCCAAACTGAACCATTGATCTTTGTGAAAAACAATCGTTCTGTATTTCCTACTACATTACAAAAGGCAAGATCGTTCAAATCAAATGTTATCTCACCTAAATCTCCGAATAAAAAAAATTCAATCTGAATTGGCTGAATTTTCGGATCACGATGTTTCAAATTCCAAATTATTTTTTGATCTACAATTTTATATAAATCCAAATCATTTTCCCCTACTTGATTATTTATTACCTCCCATCCATTTGAGGAAAGATATTTTTTTAGCATATTCAATCTATCTATAGACATTTGTCAGAAGTTATTCCAAAAATTTTTCTTAGGAGTTACACCTCCATTACCAAGTTGCTTCATGATTATTTCTTTTGTGATTGGAAAGTTTCCATTAGTCCATGTATCTATTGAAAGAATTCCTCCTTTTTTATCTGTGATGGTAATACTATACTCATTATCTCCTATCTAAGCATTAGTATCCGATTTTTTTTGAGCTTTAGTATTTTCATTACTTTTTCTTAAAATAGAAAAGCATATAGCTTTTGAATAATAAAGATAGTTAACAACCAATCTAAGACTTATGAAATATATACTTTTTTTTAAGGCTGTCTATTATTCTTTCTTCAGCCTTATTCAGTCTATCATTCAAAATCTTATCCTTGAATAATTCCTGGTGTCTTGTGATTAGTTGAATGTAATTAGCTTCGCCCAACGAGAAATCAATTGATTTTTCAATGATCTTTTTCAATGAATCAAATCTTTCTTTCCCTAAATCAGTGGACACAATCGAAAAATCAGTATAACTGAGTTTTTCTAGATAATTTACCAAATAAATAAAATACAATGTCTTATCTGAGCGATTGATACCAATTACAACAGATTCATTTAATTCCACAATTAGTATATCATCAGAAGTGATTATTGATACCGACAAATTTGGATCATAATTATCAAAGAAGAACACCAAAAAGCCCTGTGATATTGAAACCAACAAATCAGTAACCAAAGTCGATGTTTCCTGCAGCTTTGGATAGGTTAGTGTTTTAACATTCCCTCTAATGGATTGGGATAATATTAAATCCTGAATGATAAAAGAGTCACTGGAATTTAATGTGGTAATCTTATTCCGTAAAGGAAATTCAATTACTAATTTTGACAGAATATCATCGGAAAAACAAAACTCGGGAGACAGACCAACATGACCAACCACTTCCTGACAATCATCTAAACTAACAGAATTATCCAGATCAACATAAACTCCATCTAATATGGGGTTGTAATAGATAGCATATTCTTTTACGGTGCCATCATAAGGAATTATCTCTAAAGTTAACATTGTCAAAGTTATAAATTAAGGCCAAATTTTAACCACTGGGTTACCTGAGATTGCCTGTTGCTTAATGAAATCTTTTAGAATTATTGGAGGTTCAGGTAATCCAGTTGAACCCGCAGGATACAATTTACCTGGTCCTACATGGCGAGATGGTATGAAGCCACCTCTCCCAAAAGCAGTTTTAACGTCTGCAATGTTACTTGAAGAAGTAATAACCACAGTACCATTCTTGAAAAAAATAAGGTTTCCATTACTCGCAGTCATAACTACTTGAGGATCATTTATCACACGTGCCATACTCGATTTTGGAACTTGATGGGAAGTGGAACCTAAATGTCGCTCGGACAATTCTCCTGCTTCAATTTTTTTCCTACCTGTAACAGCTCTTCGTAATTCTTTGGTTTTGGTCTTATCAAAACCTAATTCTCCTCCTTTACCACTCGCATTGTTTTTACGAATTCTATTTCTGGTTTTGTCAAAACCATAACACGTCTTCTTCGAGAACCTACACCAACCGCCATCAGTGCGTTGACGCCATTTGTGACCATTCGGCAATTCTACCTCCTGAGTGTACTTCACGCCACCATCTTCCATTTCGATCTTGCGACCAGGAAGGCGTTTGTTCGGGTGAGTTAACTAAATGAGAACTACTAAATCATCTCAGGTGAAAAAATCGAATATTCATTTTGTACCATTTAACAAAATAAGTATTTCTTCAAATGTGGCATACTTTAATGAATTTCCTGTTTCGCTTAGATCTATTTGATCAAACTTAGGTGGGTTTAATTTGTCTATAAATATCTTTTTAGATTGTATACCAAACAACTTACAATCTGCAAACATTGTTCCTTTAAGTAAAACTTCTGAAAATGAATTCTTACGAAAATCGATTTCATAAAAAAAGCTCCATTCTAATGACCAATTTTCCCAATTAACACCAATAAAAACAGATGAATAAAATTCGCATTTATTAAACTCGCCTGACTCAAAAGAGCAATTTTCAAATCTGCAATTATGAAACTCTGATTTATAAAATGAGATTTCATTTTTAAAAATGCAATTAATGAATTCACAGTCAAAAAAATACACTCCGACAACTGATCCAACAGACATAGTCATATTTGAATAACTCACTCTTTCAAACGAAAAGTCCAAAAACTCATTATTAATACACTTAGTATTCTCAAACTTCTTATCAGTCAATCTGGAAATTCCATCATTTTTCAATCTTAAATATTCTGATAGCATTATTATATATTTATAAAAACTATTCCATTAGGAGACCCTGCTGAATTTACTACTTCTTGCATAAAATTTGCTTTTTCCACTGGAGGAATTTTTTTTAAATCAATGACATGTAAAACATCGACAGAGCCTGCTTTTTGTAAAGTTACTTTTTTTCCAATTCCTTTCGCTTGCTTTGATAAATCTCCCATATTAACTGGTGTCTTAACATCAGCCCAATTATACGGTTTTGGCCCATCGATTTTAAAATCTAAATTTGGCTCACCAAGAGAAAGATTGGGTCTTCTGGGATTAATTACTCCTCCAGATTCTTCAAGCTTTATAATTGCTGTTGTTTCGTCAATTGATTTTTGGTTTATTTTTCCGTTTTGTGGATCTTTTGCTAAAGTCTCAGCTCTACTCATTTTTTCATCAAATTTTTGGAGCTTATCCATTGTCTTATCTGAAACTTTTCCGTTAGCATTAATTTCATCCGTCATTTTCTTCCTTATTGCTTTCAGTTCATCTTGAAGATTCACATCTGCATCTAGTATATCCTTATGTGTAACTTCAAACAACTTACAATCGCTGCATTTAGCAATATTAGCATTCGCATCAATTTTTAATTCATGTCCATCAACTGCCTTCTTTTTATTTACAACAATTTTATCATTTTGGAAATCTGCTTCGTCACCGAATTTTTTCTTTGGTGCGCTGACGGCATCCGCATTTTTGAACGTTCCAGTTTCTGGATCGTATTTCATTTTGCCACCTTTGCTTCCCGGGTTTTTAGCTAAGGTCGGTTCACCGTTTGCTCCTTTGCGCCAATGATATCCTTCTGGTGCTTCTGGATAGCCCATTTTTTTGGCTTGTTGTTGTCCTTCAGAAACGGGTTTGTTTTTCTTTCCTCCAGGAGCGCCTGTTTCATTCGTTTTCGGTGTAGTTCCTCCTTCTGCATTGGTTTTAGGAGTTCCACCATCAGTATTTGTCTTGGGAGTTGAACCTTCAGGACCTGCAGCTGTCTTGGTTTTGGTGCCACTGGTATTCACATCTGCACCAGCACCCTTATTGCCCATGATTTTGGTCTTGATTTTAGGAACAATTTTCACTCCATTGGCAATACCACGTGCAACTATCGCTCCGAATAAGATATTGCCCCAATCCTTCACTTCACCATGGAGTACTAAGTCACCAATGACGCCACCCAAAACATCAAAGGCTAATTCTACCCCTTCTTCAATGAGTACTTTTCCTAATACTCCAACACCTTTGCTGAATACTCCCACCAACGGTCCGGCCATTCCACCAATCGCACCAGCAATAGCACCCTGAATTGCCGCATCCAATGCTCCTTCAAAAGCAGCCGACCACGTCAATTTACCTGTTCCTGCCAAGTTGATGACATTCATACCGACTGTAATGAGCACGGATGATAAGGCTCCCATGACGGCTCCAGCAATAGCTCCAGCAATCAGCGTAACGGCAAGTGCACTACCACCCAAACCAATGGCTCCAGCAATCGGAGCCGCAATTGCTGCGAATGCTCCTGCCGTAACGATCGTGAGGGCAATGACAATTACGATTACCAAAATCACAAGGAGGACTTTTAGCACTGATTTCCACCAAGGCTGTACTTCCGCTGCCGCAGTTTCTGCCTGAGAACAGATGGTTGCCTTGAGATCCTGGTTGATGGTTTTGGTCATTCCTTCAACCAAACCGTCTTCGCTGGCTTTCATGTTGGCTTTCAAACCATTCAACAAGTGTTCATACGCCATTCCGATCATGGCCACCACTGAATTCATTCGTGCTAATCCCTGATCGTAATCTGTTTGAAGTCCTTGAATGCTTGTTTGCAAGTGTTGTGTAAAGAATTCTAATCGCTTGGCATCAATGCCCTTCATTAGTTCATCGTAGGTCGTATAGATCAATTGACCGTCGCTGATTCCTTGTTCATAGACTCCATCTATGATTCCTCTTGCCATGGTATAGCTACTATTGACCATTTCATTGGCAACAGCAATTGCACTAGAAATACCTGAGGAAGTGGCTTGTAATCCCGCTTCAAATTGCGCATCAACTCCAAGTAACTGTTGTTCGTAATCATTCGGGTCTGGAGCATCCATTCCATTGACAGAGGCAGCGAAGCTTTCGAGTTGACTTTTCAGATCGTCTGCTAAAGCTTGAATACCTTTTAGTAAGCCAATTTGTGCCTGTAAAGAACTGTTTTCCAAAGCGACAATCTGACGCGCTCCAAAGTCATTGATCACCAACTCTTGACCAACTTGTTTTTCTTTCAACTCGTTCAACGTGCCTTTCAAAGCCGCATCGATGTTTTTGGTGAATTCATCTTTCGCAGCTGTTGCCTGACCTATTGCCGCCGTTTTTCGGAGTTGAATCGCATCCATCGCATCATCCAGCGCACATCGTAGATTTTGAGTTCCCTGAGCAGCGATTTCTTTTGTGATGGCCAACTGTGAGGTCTTTTCACACATCAACTTATCAGCTTTTTCCTTCGCTTGGGTTTGCATTCCCTCTTGATACTGTTTGCCCGTCTCAATAGCCGAATCGGCACGCGCCATGTAGCGGTTATACGTCAAGTAACCATCCCAGAAACCATCTTTTTCCTTACCTCGTACTAGTTTTTGATCTTTAGCAGAGGCTCCTTCCACACTTGCTGTGCGGTAATCGGAAGCCATGGTATAACCCATTTGCTTTGCTTTTTGACCTTGCTGTCTTCCAATTTGGAGATGATTATTATAGGATTTACTATACGCTTGATTAAGGTTAATGACTTGACTGATGTATTTCAATGAAATTTCGGCAGACATTTTACGGAAAGCATCGTTGAGCAACTTGGTGTCGGTCATTGCCTTCATTTCAATCTGAAGTACCGTCATCATGTGTTGCTGATTCATCGCCATTTTAGCCTTCATCGCAGACTGTACAGATGCCGCTGCTTTCTTACGAAAGAATGCACTTGATCGCTGTTTTTTAGCAGCAATATCGTTTTCGATTTCAAGACGTTTCAGTGCGGTATCCTGTTGAACACCATCTACCGCTAGAAGTCCAGTATCAATGAGCGACGTAGCTTTTGACGACTTACTACTCATGAAGTTATTCGCCATCGCACTCGCTGCGGTTGCTGAACTATCTGCGTTAGTATTGAAATGCAAAGGAGTCATTCCAAGCGTTTGGATTCGTGCTTGAGTTCCACGAACACCACCAATCGAAGCTGCTGTTAGCGCTAAATGTAAATCCCGTTCAGCAACCTGAATTGGACTCGACATTTCTCCCATTGGAACAGGCGAAATTCCTTTCTTACCGTTGTTTTGAACTTCATCCGCGAGGCTCTTTTTCTCTTTTCCATTCTTCTTACCACCTTTACCTTCCGTTTTGGTTTCGGCTGGTTTTTCTTTCGCTTCTCCACCTTTAGGCGGCTCATTTGCTCCTCCTTTTTCACCCTCAGCAGCTGGTTTCGAGTTTGCTTCTTTCGCACCTTGCCCTTTACCTGTTTGAGCCTGTTTTTCCTCTCGTTTTTTACAAATTTCCAATGGATTTTCGGCTGGACTTTCAACATCTTTCGGCGCACCATCTACTGGAGGCGCACCTTTTTGTCGATCTTCAGCTCCCATCTCAGGCTTCGCTTCAATATCCTTCGGTTGTTCCTCTTGATCTGGTTCTTCGCGATCACCTGGATCTTCAGCAGGAATATAATGTGCCTTACAATCTTTTTCTGTTTTGGTATCTTCTTTTTTCGCTTCCTCTTTTGGTTTGACGTCAGCACATGGATCGTCTGCTTTTTGTAGAGCTGTCTCTGAAGATTTCGTTTGCACAGGTGTTATTTCTTCAGCTTCTGGGTTTTCTTTTTTAGCAACAGTTTTTCCACTCGCCCCTTGCTGAACGGTATGCGTTAATTCATGTGCTAACAAGTGTTTCCCACTATCAGAAGACGGATCATATTTTCCGCTATTAAAATAGACATCACTTCCATTCGTAAATGCATGTGATCCCAATTCTTTATTCATTTGAACGGCATTGGAATCCGTATGAATGCGTACATTACTGAAATCTGATCCAAATCCTGAACTCATTTGTTGTTGAGTAGATGCATCCATCCCAACACCTCCACCTTTCGATTGCGTTAACTTAGAGGATAAATCTGATTCAGTACTTTTATTTCCAGCATCCTGTTTTGCTTGTACTTTTTCTTCTTTTTCGCAGGCATCGCATTTTTGCTGAATCGTTGTTGAACCAGCAGCTTTTTCTTCACAGTCCTTGCATTTTTTTTGTATAGGGGTTGTTTCCTTTTCCTCACATGCATCGCATTTTTCCTGAATGGGTTCTTCCAACAAACTTGTTTGAACCACTGGAGTAATGGATTCAGAAAGCGGTTTTTCTTGTACTTCTTGCTCTTTTTCTCCCTTCTCTTTTTGCTGAATGGTGTCTTTTTTGGATTGAACAACAGTCTTCGGTGCGAAAAATGGTGTTGGGGAAGTTTGAATTGGTTGAGGTGTATTGATTTTTTGAACAACCTTATCAGCTGTTTTATCCGCTTCTACTTCATACTTGTCACCGGGTTGACCAACAGCCAACTTTGGTTGCACACGGGTTTTGAAAAACGAATCATTGTTGTTTTTCGAAGTGTGAGATGAGTCAGTATTTCGTGGAGTGAAGAGCATAATTATATTTCTAAACTTGTAATAAATTTAAGGAAACTGATGTTTCCGTTTTAGTGAGAATTCAATGATTTGTTTCAATAAGAGCAATGTTAAAATGGCAAAAAAACTTCTGACAAGAACGATTCCTTCTCCCCAAATAAATGGAACAATAAAAACTAAAATTAAAGTGATCATCAATGCAGTATATTGTGCTTCAGAAACTAAACATAGCTTATGAAAATTAAATTAAACCATTCTAAAAAAATCACACATTATTTATTCCGCATTACTTAAATTCTGCTCATTTATAGCAATAGCCAGTTCTACTGTTTTTATTTTACCAATTAGACTCTTGTCATGCGAAATAAATTCCTATAAAATCATTCTTCAAACTCGCGTGGCACCTCTGTTGGGTGCAAATTTTTCTCGTATTCTTCGATTGTCGTCTTTGGGAAAAAACTCCATTTGAACACAGAATTATCGATAGTTCCCAAAAATACTGCAATCCCCTTTTCAGGAAAGATGTACGCTTTCTGCTTCAGTTTAATCATGCCGAAATAATAATCGAGTTTTTTAGTAGGCTCTCCCAGGGCTTTTAATTGATCTAAAATAAGTTGAGGGTCTTCAAGTGTACGGATAACATCAATTTTAGCAAGTTTGTCTCCTTGCTTCCAGATTTTCAGTTGTTCTTGTTCACTTTTGGAGAATTCCCAATAAACAGACGGTGTGTTTTCAAGTCCGAGAAAGGACGTCACGGAGTCAGCTAATTCAATCTTGGCTTCTGCTAACAAGGTATCGAAGTGGCATGACTCAAAATTCACGCTATTGCTAAATGTGGAGCATTCTTCATGTATCAGTGCGTCGCACGTTGTTTTTGGATTCTTATCTTCGCTCATATTCGTGTCATTTTGAATGGTACTTACTACACATCCGTGTGCTGATAATGCAAATAATAGTAATGCTTTCATTTTCCTTTAATTAACTCAATTTTTCCCAAAAAGAATGAAGCTGCCAAGTTATTGGTTCCAACGATACCCGCCATTTTTTCGGCATTTTTCGCCTCGTCGTAATAGCCTCTTTGTGGGGCATCACTCTTAGCAGGATCATAGAACGGACCTTCAACTGATTTTCGGAATGATTGATTAGTAAAAGTAACATTCTTGTAGACAACTTTCGTGAAATAATCTGTCACACCTTCGCGCAACACCTTTCCGCCTTTTTTATCATCGAGGGTTTGACGATAAGTCCTCGATCGAGGGTCTTCCAATGTGTGAATGTACTCGTGGATAATAGTTCCGAAATTCTGCCACATATACTTGCGATTTTCCTCACTGTTAGAGCTTTTGTAGCGCTGAAGAAAAATTTTTCCGTCATCAGCAAAGCCAGGCCATCCAAGATGGGTTTGCACCAATTTATCACGATGGATCAAGGATAATTCGGAAATAACAGACCTAACAATCGCTGCCTCTACTGGTCTTCTTTGAACCGCTCCGTATTTTTCGTTAATAGGGCTCAAATCTGGACCTTCCACTATTTTCTTGATTCGCCAATCTGCCCAATCCTTTTTTATTGAATCTTGAAGAGCGGCACTTTTCCCTGTTAATTCCGCTTGTTTTTTCTCCCAACCATCAAAAATATTTGTTCCATAACTAAGTGGAGCTCCTTTTTTAAAGCCACCATATACTTTGTCCGTTTCATTTTTCGATGTTTTTCCCAAATTATCGAGATCTTTTGGATCGTGGAGATTTTTTTGATCGCTACGTAGCGCAGCTTTACCTTTACCTAAGCGATCGTATTGACCTAGTGCGATTAGTTCAGTGGCGTCCCTCAGCTCCTTTTTGTACTGATCTTTATTCGCGACATCGAACACTGGCTCGGCTTTGGTGATCGGATCGACCTTCACTTCAGTTGACATCGCCTCGTCGACATCAGCTTTTTCTTGCTTCGTGATTTCACGTGTTCCTTTGAGCACTTCAGCTTCAGTTTTGCCCGCTAAAAGCTTATTTTCGGTGGAATACCCCGTGTATTGCGTATCCAATTGCTCCATCGTTTGTTTCCCAACTATACCATCTTGATCCTTTCGAATAAGACCACGCGCCTTTTGAAATGCAATGACAGCTACCTTCGTTTCAGCACCAAAACTACCATCCACACCGAATTTTGGCAATGCGAAACCAGCATCGAGCAGTGCTTGTTGGATAATTCGAACATGTGCGCCATTGCTTCCAGTTCCAACCAGTAATTTCCCATTTAGCACTTTTTCGATGCTAGGATTTCCAGCAAAGCGAGGCGACTCGAGATCTTTACGCTGAACCTGCTTCTGCACCATCCCCTTCTGCTGAATCGTATGCGTCAACTCATGGGCGAGCAAATGCTTCCCTTCAGAAGACTCACGATTGTATTGACCTTTGTTGAAATACACATCATTTCCATGCGCAAATGCTTTTGCCCCCAATTCTTCGCTCATTTGAACGGCATTCTGATCGGTATGAATGTTAACATTGCTAAAATCAGCTCCAAATCCCGACTCCATTTCGTTTCTGACACTACCACCTAATTTTGAACCTTTTCCTTTTGAAGAAGATAAACGTGTTTCAAGGGAGCTTTTTGGACTTGCTGTTGAGGTAGATGTTGACTTTTTTTGCAACTTATCTTCCTCTTCTTTCTTCATAACAGGTTCCTCGTCCTCTTTCTTCTGAAGTGTTGGATCTTCCTCTTCCTTCTTCATGACAGGTTGTTCCTCCTCTTTTTTCTTTTGAAGTGTTGGATCTTCATCCTCCTTCTTCATGACAGGTTGTTCCTCCTCTTCTTTCTTTTGAAGTGTTGGATCTTCATCCTCCTTCTTCATCACAGGTTTTTCTTCGTCTTCTTTCTTCTGAAGTGTTGGATCTTCATCCTCCTTCTTCATGACAGGTTTTTCTTCGTCTTCTTTCTTCTGAAGTGTTGGATCTTCATCCTCCTTCTTCATGACAGGTTGTTCCTCTTCTTCTTTCTTTTGAAGTGTTGGATCTTCTTCCTTCACCTCTTTCATTTGAACGGATGAGATGGATTCAGCAATCGGTTTTTTTTGTACCTTTTCTTCTTCTGGATTACCTGCTTTTTGAATGTCATTCTTCCCTGATTTAGATACTACTGCATCTGCAACAGAATCAGCCTCTTTTTCAAAGGCATCACCCGGCTGACCAACTTGAAGTTTTGGCTGTACTCTTGCTTTGAAAAAAGTATCAGAAGCAGTTGCTGATGGTTTCTTATGTTCTTTAAACTCTCTCATATCCTACAGTTTACCATTCAACGTATAACAATTTATCCATCCAAGGAAAATGCACCAAACTCATAGACCATTCAATTTTTTCTAACAAAATGTCTACCGTTTTGCGTTCAATAACAAGTCGGGGATGTTCATTCAGATTCATTAATTTGCCAGATCGCACCAAGAACGTTTCTTGAAGTCCCTGGTTTGAAGTTTCTCGAAGTGGTTCCCAATTTTCTTTCACAGCTCCTAATAAAGACGCTACTTCTGATTTCAATTTATCACTAATTTGAATGTCTCTTGGAACGATTTCTTCGAAGGTTAAGCCTACAAGGTATTTCTCAAATAAGAGCGTATGTTCGAAATCTTGTTCTTCACCAGTTGCAATAAAATGAAGCAGGTGAACTGCCAAAAATGGATCAGTCAATGATTTTTCGTCTTCCGATAACAATCCTACTTGTTTGAAAAAGTGTTTTAGAAATGGGTGAATCAAAATCAATCCTGCATTGTCTACAAATAACCCATTTGAAACATCCAATGGAATTACATCTTCGTCTGTTGATATTTCTCTATTTTCTTGATTATCAATCACTACCAATTGTTCGAGGGATTGCTCATTTTCATCCACCAACTTTTCATGTGATATTTCTGGAGATGCTTCTTTAAGTTCTACACTTGTGTGTTGTTCTTTTTCTTCGATTAATTGGTCTTGTTCTGGTTGTTCTGGTTCAGCTATTTGCTGCTCGAAATCATCCATTACTTCAGAATCTTTATCACTTAATTTAGAATTATTTTTTGATTTTGCAACTATTGTTAACGTAGATAATTCAACAATAGTAGCAGAAAATAAATCGTAATAACTAGCTGATTTGGTGCTATTTGTTAATTGATGAAGCCAACGAACAATGGCTATTTGATGATGAACTAATTGTGTTTGCTCCTTCTTTTCAATATTAACAATTGATTCATTTCGTGCTATTTTGAGTAATTGTGTAGCACATTCTTCATCAGAAATAGTTTTTCCTGTCGAAAATTGAAGAACATATTCAATGACAAATTCCCAGAATAACTGTCTGGTAAGGCGACTAAATCCATTGAACCATTTTACGTCTTTTATCAATTCATAAAAACGGTCAATTTCTTTTTGTTTAGTTTTCTCCAATGGATGAGCAATTAGCAACACGAGTTCTGCAAGAACGGAATCTGAAAACTGTAAGATCAAACGTTGTTTTGTTCGTTTATTTGCGAATTTATTCACAAACATTCGCGTAAACATGGGGAGTTCTTTCTCAATGTACGCTAGCACTTTTTCTTCCTGTAATAAATCATTGAATTGTGCTGCATCTTTAGACCACCAAGGCCGTGTTCCGAATTCCAAAAAGTAAAACAAGGCTTTTACTTGATGCGAAGTACTCGTCATCAATTGAAACGAATCCTTTTCGAATAACACATCGTTTTCAATGTGTTTGCTAGTACTAATTTGGGGTTCAGTATGCTCGTTTTTTTGTTTTTGTTGCTGACTTATTGAATTAAATTGAGCAATTTCAACGCTTGATTCTGAAAGTGATTTCTCAAATGCTTGTTGAATAATAAAAGTGAGCTCAGGAGAAATCAATTCCGTATTTTTCGCTTCAATTTCAATTGTCAATTGATCAATCTGAACCACTTGATTATCATCAATCAAAAGCTCCAACTCAGCAACATACGACTCAACTGCTGGAATTACAAAACGATCGATAAAAGAACGCGCATTATCTTTTATATCATATCCTTGTTTAGTGGTAGAAGTGTTGACTTCTACCACTAATTTTTGGATAATATGTGCGTCTTTAGTTTCCATTTAACTCCTCACTTTTTCACTATAAATTACGGCTCAATTTAGTTAACTCATTCCACGAATTACTTTTGGAAACCCTATAAGTGATCACTGTTTTGATATAACTTAAGAATTTACCCGATTGATCCAATGGCAATTTGAATTTGGTTAACGTTTTAGTACCTTTTGGACTAAACAAAGAATCAATTAAAGCAAACACAGCACCTATTTCTTTTGACGCCAATTTCTTTTCATCCTGACATTGAATCACTGCTAAATACAATTCAACCACTAACTTTAACAGAGCTAATAAATGTCCAGCAATTGTAGGATTCTTCTGATAGATGGCAGCTATTTGTTTATACAGTTGATCCAATTGTGCTGTAATAGATGAAGCCAATAAAACATTGTTATTCCCCATCAAATAATCAGATAAGTCTAACTGAATGTTCTTATATAATTTGCTTGCTTCAGAATAGAGTAGTTGCTGGTTTTTTGCCAAACTCGGATACACTTTACCGGCCATAAACTGCTTTATCAACTGAGCATTGAGTTCAAGATCCCTAGTTGCATCAGCAGCACATGATTCATTTGTGACAGTTTTTGCGCTATTCGCAATCGTTTCAATACCACTTGCAACTGTTGTGTTAATTGATGAAACAACCTCACTCATTGAGATATTTCCAATATTTGGTTGATTCACAGTGACTTCAGTAGCACCAGAAACAGTAGTGCTTGTTCCTGGTGTAGTTGTTCCAACCGAAACAATGGGTGTAGTTGAATCACCAATAGTAGTCGTTGGCGTATCTATCGTACCAACAGTAATAGGAGTTGTTGGATTAGTTGGAGTACCTTGTGTTGTTGTTCCAGGAAAGATCAAATTCACCGGCTGAGTCGTTTTTCCGCAATTATTTGTAGCTTCAAAAGTTGCTGTAAATACTTCACCTGCTTTAATATTTGTAAATTCAACTAATGGGATTAACGGATTAAAATTATCATTAATCGCAGGATGAACAACTCTACCTGCTGCACTTCTAAAAGTCCATTTTACAGATCTTGAATTGTCAGCTTTAGCAGTTAATTGAAGATCAGTTCTAATAAAATCTCCGTTTGCAACTACTGTTGGAAGTGGATTAACCGTCAAAGTCAATGCAGTTACACCATCCAATGTAACAGGATTACTTCCGATATTCGCCTTACTTGGTGTGAATGTATAATTAACTGGGTCTACTCCAGAACCGTCAATTTTCGGTTTTGCACCTACCGGTGTTATTATAAATGGATAGTTAACTATAGGATCATTCACACAAAAAGTTGTTGGTGTAATTGATATTTTGATTTGATCAAATACAATATTTTTTGTCACAACTGTTGGGCATGTTCCGCTAGGAGGTGTGACGGTTAATTTAACAACTGCAGTATTCGTTGCGCCTAAAGGCAAAGAATAAATATGTGGAACCGTTTGTTCCGTTGATGTTTGACCATCGCCAAAGTCCCACGCAAATTTAGTTCCAGCAGGAAATGCTGTAGGACTAGTTGCACTGAAGTTAACAAGGGTATTCATCGCAGGTTGTGCAGGAACTTCAAAATCAACTGTCAAAGGTTCTACAACAGTAAGTTGGCAATCGGTGTTTTGATCATTAATCGTAAATTTAATCACTTGATTCAATTTCGTTTTGTCAAATGCAAGTGGATTAATAGTCAATTTATTTCCCTCAATTGTCATTCCTGTAATCACTTGATCGGATTTAATGACTCCATCGGCAGGTTCAGCTTCAAACGTCAATATTGGATTATCAACACCTAAACAAAGTGTATCTTGTTGCAACCTCAATTTAATCGGAGAAATTGGCATGATGAAATTGATCGGTGCACAATCAGAACAGCACATATAAGGCAACGAAAAATCAGCAATTACGGTACCGTTGGGTGTGTTTTGAACACCACCAGCTGCATTCAATCCTTTTCTTAGGTAAACGATCACAAAAGTACCCCCTGGTTCAACCCCAGCAAGGTGCTCTAATCCTGGGTGTTGTTCGATGAATTTTTTCAACGTCAAACGCTCTAAAATTGCATCTTTTCTTTTATCAATTTCGACCAACAATGTTTGCAATTGTTTGGCTGCACAGCAAATGGTTGTTAATTGATTGATTAGTAAACCTAAAATAGCTCGGTTTTTACTTGAAAGAGTAGTTGACTCTGTGTATGTCACCTGAATTTTCTGTAAAGCAGTGCATAGGTTATTAATATTGGTCGCGTAACTTGCAATTACGGCATCTGTAATCCCGGCAATTGATGTAGGAATTGAGTTAGATAATGCTTGTGTGTAAGCCAGTAAATGGAACGAATTGGTAACCAATATTTTTTTGATTTCAGGTTCCCATACGATACCGTATTTTTCAATATAAGCATCAGCATAATAGTTCGCTGCGATTACATAATCATTCGGTTTTCCACTTGGTTGACTGGCCATTGCATACAAAAATGCTGCTCCAACTGAATCTTCTTCAGTTGTCAAATGCTCAATAACGGTTGCTTCTCCAGCATAACTCGCTTTGTTTGAAGTAAGAGCTAGGCTTTTATTCGCTAGGGTTTGTTCAGAAGATTTCGCAAAAGATTTCGCTTTGGGGTCATTGCCTAGAATAGCTGCAGATTCTGAAAAAACTGGTATTTTATCATACACCCCAATTGGACTAGTATAGGTTTCTTCTTGGAGGTTATACCCTGGTTTAGATAAACTATAAGCTGAAATCAATGATGTTGACTTTGCAATACCACATTGTTGTTCACCTACCCATGCTTTTAATAATACAGATAAATCTTCAAATTCACATTCATAATTTGCCGTATCAATGACAATATTTTGATCTAAATCAATGCTTAATGCTTTTAAATCAAACGACAATCCTGATTGTTTTTTAATGTCATTAATCTTCGTCATTACCTCTTTATAATCACGCCCTTGGTGCCCTTCGATTCGCAGGAAATTAGTTGGCTCCAAGTTGTAAAGCAATGGTGTTTGGATCCGAGGAGACATTTCTAAAAGAGAAGTATTATAACTTAAATTTTGTGTATACTTTCCTCTACTTGTTTTGTCGTTGTTCCATGCTTTCAAAAGCGGCAATGCTAGATTATAATAGAATGGAATTGCTTTGTTTCCAAGAATTGATCTAAAATTCGATGGTGTAATTTTAATCTCATTTCTTAACAACCCTGAAGCACTCGTTTCTGGTAAAACTGGATAGGTTTTTAATTGTTCATCCATTCGTGTCAAAAGCGATTTGAATTGCGCAAATTGATTGGAGTTATCTACAAGAATTGGTGAACGATAAAACTTATGGCGGTATCTTCCTATCAAGATATCATTATCTGTAGGTACTATTTTGCCCAACATCAAATGTTTCGGAAATGAGGTTATGGATGGACAACATTCTGTGGCAATGTAGATAAACGCCTCTTTTAACTCGTTATACGTATCAACAACATCCTTTAATAAGTCATAGCGGTATTGAAAATACAACTGATTTGAACTTGGTAGAATGGGTAATTTCGCGTCAATATTGGTTAAAATTGTTGCAATCCCATGACCAGGGAAATAAGGCGTTAACTTATTTGCCATTAAGGTCATTCCAGCTTTTAGATCAACAATTACTTGACTCTGTGCTGGAGAAAGCGCATAACTTTCAGCAAGTTTATTCGCAGCTGCAGCATTTGTTTGATTCAACAAGACTCTTTTGACAGATAAATCTTTCATTTGAGTATAAGTCGACATCAACTCGTGTTTGTTGAAAATAGAATCGCCTGATAAAATAATCGTGGCCGTTGATTCTGAAACAAGCAAAACTCTTAAACGTGCCACTTGATGCTCACCTTGACTATCGCAAGATAATTCATCACATAAATTATTCGTATCTGGAAAACACTCCAAATAGAGCAATGCAACCATATCATGCAACCCAACAAGTGTTTTCAAAGGTGGTTCAGTGACTACATTCGTAACTTCATCCTCTGTAATTGCTTCCCATATTGGCAACTGAACAGCATTGATATCAAAAAATGGAGCATACTTCGCATTATCATCCGTGAAAATCTTGTAATTCGTATACGGCATTTCAACCAAATCGATGCTTTTCTTTAATGGGTCATCAATTCCTTTTTTGCGCAAGTGTATCAAATCACCATCAGTAGTAACTCCACAACCTTGCTTGATGATTAATTTTTCCTGAGGTTGTGAATCGTTATCTAGATACGATTCAATTCGAGGTTCAAAACCACAAACAATACCGACTCCACTTAAACTTATGCGTGTTAGTCGATCTTGATCATCAAAATAATCAAGAAATTCATTGAGTTGTGTTTCAGTTAAAACCTGATCTTTAACAAAAGAATGATACGATGTTGTTATATCCGTTAGTTTTAGTTTCGATGCCATAATTCGTTGTTTATAGTGTTCCTAAATTGGTTCTTCCTAAGATAATTTTACCATTAATGTCTTCGCTTTCACAATCATATAGTTGCCCATAAGGGTAAATTGAATGCAAACTTTCCAAAGCATCAATGAAATCTATTAATGATGTAGCATGCTGTGCTTGTTCTGAATTTGTTCTTTTTATCAGAAATTCTTTATATGTAGTCTCAAACGTTACTAGTTCATTTTCACCATCACCTACTTGACCTTTTCGTTCCCCTACCCAGCAGATTTTAGGTAAAATATGAACAGGTAATTCTTCTCGAATGAGATTTTCCATAAAATCACGGAAATTCATATTTGCAAATCGATTGGTATAGCCAGGTAATACAACACTCACACGATACGAATACGGATCGATACACGCACAATTGACACAATCATCTAGTTCTACAGACATAAATTGATCTGAATTCACCGAGTCATTCGTTACATCTGGGCGCAACAACATGTGTTCAACAATGAAAATACCTTCCTCTGAGAAGACAAATTTCATAAACTCAATGATTGCGAGCATTGCATCTTTCAATAACTCTGCACCTGTCACGGGCAAGGCATCGACATACGTTGTTAAATGTTTCGCAATAACAAAACTTGGCGTTAATGATTCCAAATTCAGTACATCAAATGTCCATTCATTGGTAATTGATTTTTTGATCAGTAGATTACCTACAGGAACACCATCAGCAAATCCATTGGCATTGTAGAGGTTTTCAATATCAGCTTCTTTCGTCTGAATAATCATCAATACCGCTAAATTCAAATCAACTGATGCCTTGGATCTATTCGTGAAATCAACTGTTGAGGAGAGAATAATGTTTGAAGCAACATCTCGGATTCTCCAACGATAAAAGGTTTGTGTAAGAATGACAACACTATAAATTTCTACATACGAATTGGATACATTTCTTCTCCAAAAATCCTTTCCCTTAAATCCTACTAGTCTTGCAATTCGTTCTTCTGAACCAGAAACATTATCTGTATCCCATAAATTACTAGGGAGTTGTTTGTAATAGTTAAAAGCGCCGCCTCTATTCGAACTAATGTTCACATAATCATTCAGAAAGCTTTGTTTTGCCGTTACAATCAATTCAGTAGATGCAGAACCGTATATTGAATTCATTAAAAAAGTATACTCACTAAACTTCTCAGCAAATCGTGCAATCAAATGATCCAACAATTGATTACGGCGTTCGTTAATATTATCAAGATCCCCAAAGAGGTTTTCTGATAATAACAAATCGTCATTCGTAGGGTATTCGACTAATACATCAACCAAATCATCAAACCCTTGAAGATCCTTTACAGCTTGTGTATAGTAGGTTCGTTTTAATTGACCATCAATGGCTAACAAATCCTTTACAACTCCAAGTTGCGCAAAGTAAGACGCCAAAATTTGATCGAAAAACAATAAGTAAGCTTTGAGTTGTTTTGCTTGTGATTTCCGTTCAATCGTTGCTGTTGAAGGCAAGCCATAAATTCCTATACCATAGGTGTCTGGAAAATCATTTTGCATGGTGGTATACCAATCTGTATCCAAATATTTCCCTTCAGGCAAATCCAAACCACCACCAATTGTTTTTCTACGATTCATTTGGAACTGCGCTTGTAATTCGTCCAAATAAGTATCCACTTTTGATTGACTAACGATTAAAGGCAATACATCTTTGGTATAATTAAAAACACTTTTATCGCAAATGACTGGTCTCATTCCATCGTTTACACATAGCACCCACTCATCTGAATCAGTACCATCACATTTACCAATTGTTATATCAATAATCTCCTTCACCCCATCTATGGATGAAATGATATTCATGATATCGGAAAGTCTGATTTGTGTTCTTAAGGAAGAATTCCGCAATTCATTGGTGTCAATAAAATGAATCCCTGAAAACGTTTCGCTTCCTTCTGTATAACTATATTCTAAAAGCGGTCCATCAAATATTTCGGTAGTATCATACTTTTTCTTAAGCATTTGTTTGAGCGAGTAAAAGGCTACTTGAGGCGAAAAATATTTTTGAATTTCAAACAATACTTTTGCATGTACTTGCTCTTCAATTGCTTCCTTCTCAACTTCAATTTTTGCACAGATAGAAAAGGGTTGTTCCTTTATTTCAATAATATTGATTAAATCTTCGCACAAATTTCTGTTTGCTTGATAACATTCCCTGATCTTATTTTTTATCAAAACGATCTCTGCAAGGTATTCTGGAGAGTCTTTTATCAATTCATCTGAAATATCAAAATCAACAAGCAAATCATACAATCCTTTCATTTCAAATTCACGCTTATACTGAGGCAATAATCCAGGATAAGCATTCGGATTGTAGGACAAAATATCGTGTTTACAATCGACATACACTTTTCGGGTATGCTTTCTTAACCAACAATTGCGAACACCATCAATATTGATGAATAATTTGCGGTAATCCAAAGCTGTAGTAGCACGATTCGGTAAAATTTCTTGCGCTGTATAGAACTGACTATCAAACCCTGAACCATCTTGTTTAGATAGAATGTGTTCAATTGGTAATTCTATTCTATTCCCTAAATCAGAAATTGTATAACAGAGCATGTCCAAGATCGTAATTCCAGGATCATGCGTATTATAATCTGTCCAAAGATTTCCTCCAAGGGACTCAATGTATTCTATTCCGATTTTTTTTAAAAAATAAAAGTCCAAGTCATCTTGTGAAGAAACAACTTTAGGAATAGTAGTATTTGTTTTTAAAGTCGACATGTTTCTGGATTTTCTATTTCTTTTGTAACACAATGATCAGTAACTGGAAGAATCTTATGTTCTTTCGCAGATACTAAAATCGATTTGGGATTAGAAGGCGAACAAGTTGACGTTTGCAGGTCTCCATTTTTATAAATTGCCAACCCATCGATGTAATCTAAATAGTTCAATTGTTCAATGTAATAAACCAGGGAACTGCGATTAAATTCAACTCCAAAAGACACTTCTTTCGTACTTTCAAATGCCCAAGGCGATAAGTACTTAATAATATCCACTTGCAATTGTTTTCGGTAATAATTTTCATCTAGTCCGGGGTGAAATTTCGCACCAACTTCTATTCTCACCTCTTCGTAGTTAGGATTTATCACATGTAAATCAATCTGCATTGAATTTAACTCGCTCAAATAAGCACTGATTTTATTCAATAAGCCTCTACTTACTCTTGGCTGATAAATATCGAACACCGTTTTATTTACTGTATCTGGAATGACAACAATTGTAACGCTCCCAGGTGTAGTATAATCTTCTTCACAGGTGTGATTTAAGCATTTTACTTTGTAAACCTCTGGAAATTGCTGCAGTGTTAAATGCTCATAATCCCATAACGTAATGGCTCTGTTTTTATGTCTTAAGCGCTCGCTTACTCTTCGGTAATAAAGTGAATCTGATTCCTCTGGAACACCACCGAATGAAGCATAAGGTTGGGATACACTTTTAACTTGTGAAACACGTTCTACCAATTTGGCTATCGTTTCCTTCGGTAATCCTTTTTCAAGATGAGATAAATCATTTTCTCTATTATCAAACTGAACCTCCACAGCTTGCGCATGAATTCCATGCAATTGACAAACTGCATCGTAGCGTTTAAACATCTTCGCCCGAATCCAAAAGAGACCCGTTGGTAACAAGGTGTTTGTTAGCGTTGCTTCGGCTGGTATTGTAAACTTAATGCGTCCCGAAACCAATAAATTATCCGTTTCATTTGCAATCATCAAAGAAGAATCGAGTGATTGCCAAACGTTGTTACAAAGTATTTCCCACTGAATCTTTTGGTTACCAACAAATGGTTTTGCTAAAGGGTTTTCAGTTCCTTCAGCAACTTTTATATACAGGGAAATAAGATCTAAATTTTTTGCATTCTCTAATCCAATATACATTTCTCCACCTTTACAATAAGTTGGAAAAACAAAACATTCTTTTGTACTTGATTTATAGAATTTTTTAAGGTAAACATGCTCTTCAGATTGCCCAAATGGGTGTTCATGAAACAATCGGGCAGTGCGCGCCTCAAAATGATCAATTTTCGCATCTTCAATTACAGCTAAATTCAACGAATCAACGGCTGTATATTCTAACGTTGTACTTTCAGCAAAAGGTGTATACGGTTCATTTGGAATAAGCGATTTACCTGTCGTATCTGAAATTGCAACAGCATATAACCGTGGATAAAGTTCATGTAAAAATGATTGTTCTAATACCAATCGAATAGCACTCGTATCACCGATTTGATTACCTATTCTACTTACCTGAAAATTTGTTTCAAAAGCAACATCATCAGTCACATTAGTTACTTTGTTAAAAAGTGTAATGAGTGCTTCTTCTGATACCCACTTTTCTTTTAAATAAATTTGGGAATTGGCTTTGAAATAATCATCATTTTTAACAATTGCCTTGTAATTTCCATTGTCTGGTTTAAAATCAAAATAAGGTAATAGTATTCCGTATTTTGAATACTTTTGAGGTAATTCAGTAAACTCATATTTATTGAACATCAAATGATAGCTACTGGCTGATACATTCTTCGCTAATGATGACTCATAAGCTGTGTACAAAGACGCAAAACTCTCAGGTGTATTCTTCCACTGAATATTCACCTTGATATCAGTCCATCGTTTATCGAAAACTTCTTGGTTATAGATGGAAAATGACGAACCTTTTACTGGTTGTGTTGTAAATGGATAATAGGGTTTTTTCTCGTTTAAAACAGCTGTATCGCTATCTAAAACAAGCTTCTTCATTCCTTGAACATTTACCGTAATATCAACCGATGTGATCTCTTGCTTCTCTGCAAAAGTACTGTAAACTGAATACCGCTCTTTTGTATCTGTTTTCAAAACAAAACGAATGATAGGTGATGTTGCATCATACTGCTCACCATGAAATTCAGGTACATAATCCTCTACTTTATCATTCTCTGGTTGCAAAACAAGTGTCAATTGCATTGTGTCAGTGGCAATATAAGTATCCGCAGTTTGTACCAATTTATACGGACCTATCCACTTCTTCTCTCCTGTTAAGTAGATGTCCATTGCATCTGAGAGGATAGTACTGGTGATCGTTGTTGTGATTGGTTGCTTAAAATGAAATAAAACAGAAATCGTTCGTATACCTTCTGACAACCGCAGTACAGATGATGCAATTGCAAAACCTAATTTAGCATCTGGTAAAACGGCTTTCCCTTTTAATTCCTCTTGCTTCGAATCAGATACATCTCCGATTTCTTTGGAATGTGTATAATAACCAAAAGGATACCATGTAGGTGCTTCCTCACTCAATTCTCCTCCAATCCCATCACTTGAATTTGCAATAGGAGCTACTTTAATACAAAATCGTTCTTCATTCGACAAGATAGCGTCTTGTACAATATTATGCTCGTTGTAAATATTTTTAATTTGAGCTACAGAAGTCTTAGAAGCAACCATTTCTTCATCAACCACATAAACTCTTTTTTTGCCCAAAGCATCTTTTCCACTATCCAATTCGGTTGATTCTTCAATCAAATAACTTGAGACATTTTTAGCAAGTTGAAATAGAATATAAGCCTTATCCTCAGTTGCTGGAAGTTTTGAGACTTGCAGAATGTCTTTGTAATAGAAATCGAGATGACGTTTCGTTAATTTGTTTAATCGATTTGAAGGTAACTTCATCAGTTGCAAAAAGCAAATAAATAAAGTGAGATGTGGTGTTAAATTGCCATCTGGCTCCTCATTTATCTGATCGATTAATTCTTGTATATCCCCTTCGTTAGTGAAGAATTTCTCCCAATTTGTTGTTGCTACCGTTTCATCTTCAATCGAAAAGTAATTCACTTTTTCAGCAAAAGATCGTGCAAACTGCATCCATTCTTTTAATTCAAATCCTTGTAACTGAACAGAATCAGGCTGTAGTTTCGCTTCCTTTCGTTCCAGTTGATCTGTCCCGTTACGAAGCAATACACTTAAATACTTGTTTTCATTAGTTGCCATAGCGCGATTCGTATAAGTCGTTAAATTTCAGATCCTTCACCTCTATAAAAAGGGAATACCATATTCTTTCTAGAGTTCGTTGCTCGTATTGTGTATTCAATAAGTATGAGCAATTGCCCTTCTAAACTGTTACTTTCAGTTAAATCAATCTTTTTGGGATCAATCCTTGGCTCATGGTACAAGATTGCTGTTTCAATTTGATCCTTAACAAACGTTTCAAGGGTCAAGTCCAATGGGCTAAACAGCAAATCTTCTAAATTACAACCATACCCAGGTTCCATTATTCGTTCACCCAAACGAGTAGAAAGTAAAATTTTTAAACTTTCTTCAATATCCTGTTCATCTGAACTGGTTTTAACGCCTTTAAGTTGAGTGTCAAAAACTGGTGGAAAACTCCATCCGGTTCCTAAAAATGAGTTAAATTCTGTCATAATTTCATCCAATTAATACGGTTGGCAAACCCGCTACTATGGTTCCTCCGTGTGCTGTTGAGTCCCCCATTCTTGCCGCCGGTTTTCCTCCAATCAATACTGTTGTAGAACCAAGAATAATCGAATCTGGTGGTCCAACACACACGCACATATCTCCAAGTAAAGCAGCAGGCATTCCGCCTATCAAAACAGTTGGACTTCCAGGAGGTAATATTGGTCCGCCAACATGAGGTACTGGCCCTGTAAACATTGGGCAAACATGAAAATCACCAATTCGAGCAGCAGGTTTCCCCATAATTTATTAGTTTATTTGAACAATTGAACCTTTTAAAACAGCCACTGCACTAGAAGACAATTCGGCCCCAGCAGAACCTTCAGCCTTTAACTGAGCACTTGCTTTAATATTGATATTCATGCCTTCCAATTTGAGGTCTTTTGTTGCTTTTATGCTTATTTCTCCCTTACTTTCTATTGAAATTCCTTTGTCATCCATTGTAATGACATTTTTGTGTTCATCTTCCAATGTAATTACACCTTTGTCTTCATCCATCGTGAAAATCTTTCCTGCAGGAGTTTCAATCGTGACAGATTTTTTATCATCATTGAACATGAGTTTCATTTCACTTCGTGTAACAAAACCTTTTTCATGGTTATCATCACTAGCAACAATCGGGGCTGGCTTTGCGCTGCTATTTAGCATTCCTAAAACAACTGCTTGATTTGGATCTTCATTAATAAAACCAATGATTACTTCATCTTCCAGTTCTGGTCTAAAAAATGAACCTCGCTTATCTCCTGCATCAAGGCTACTAACTCTACACCAAATTCCTTGCTCATCGCTGTTGATAATGGGAATTTTAACTAGAATTCGATCTTCCCCATCTGGGTCTTCTTCTAATTGTGCAACCACTCCAATGTGCAAGCCTTTGATGGAAGGGAGCAACCCAGAAGCGGGTGTAGTGTGAATATCATAGGTTTCAGAAAACCATTCTGGATTAAGTCCAAATTGTACATCTGATGTCCAGTTACCTCCTGATATAGAGTGAAAAACGCCCGTAACATAAACTTTACCATTGAAACGATCACCAACACCTTCTAACTTAAGAATCGTATTCGGCAAAACTTTTGGAATTCCTTGAAATTTCACACGGCCCCTCACTTTTGACAATTGTTGAAACAACATCGTGGCATCTGCCCAACCCTGCATCAACTCAGAACTTATGTTTCCTCCGTGGCGTAAGTCGAGGTTTTCAAGCCCAATAACATCCGCTAATGCGCTGGAAGTTAGATTGCCATTTAAACTCACTCCAGGATCAGCTCCTTCAGAATCGACCAATTCCTGATCGCCAGGATTCCATGTGAAAGAAGATGCTTTTTTGATTTGATTTCTAGCATCTATTTCAGCATCAAAATCCAACATGGTTGCACCGAAAGTGATTGTTTCCAGTTCTTTTTGGCCTAAATCTGGTTTTTTGATACTGATTTTCCCATCATTGACAAAGCATAATTTACCATTTGCTTGTGCCCTCGATACAATGAAGTCCCAGTCAGAAGCATTGTATTGAACTAATTCTTTATGAGTGAATTTCGTTGCCTCTAAATCGGTTTTTAAACTATATTTTCCAATGATTTCATCAAAGATATCACTGTCTTTACTATCGTAATAATAACTGCTTTTTCTACCTACAGTTAACTTCACCGCCTCATCTTTACATTCTATTATGAGTAAGGAAGTTCCGCCTCTAATTTTTATGGAATGTTTGATGATGATCCCTTTAAAAATAGATTCTTCCTTTGAATGATAACCAGCAGAAATTTCAATTTTTTTACCTGGAATCAGCATATCTTCATTACTCAACTTAAACTCACGAGTAGAAGCTTCACCATCCGTAATGATTAATTGAGCAGTAGGAATTCTATTCACCTCCTTTGTAATTGCCATGCTTACAACAGGGTAAAGTTTAGACAATTCTTCTCCCTCGATAAGCACTTTGAAAGTGACCAAATCTGCGCTTTCGCCCGTATCGATGACACCACTATTGTTACTCATTTCTTAGGATTGTTTTTGAATAGGAGGAAATAAAATTTGTTGTCCAGCTGTTAATTTTCTAAAATTTGGAAGTTGATTTACTTTTGCTACTTCCAAGTAATATTTTGAATCACCATAAATACGATACGTCATGAGCGGAAGGGTATCACCTTCTTGCACCGTTCTGTAATGTGTTAAATCAGGCGATTGATTATTCTCTTTGGAAACACGTAAATTATCATCTACAAATCCAGTAAACTTAACTTTTGCTACAGCTCGTATTGGAGCACCATTGGGTTTGAATAGTTTATATTCGATGCTCATATCTGTCATCGATCCTTTGAACAACAGACTTCCCCAAAAAATTGCTATATAATTTGGTTTATGCTCATCACCATTGTATTTTAGAATAACATCTTTAAACTTTTTCAAATCATCATCAATCCCATTTTCGGTTGCGGGAGAACTAGCTAAAACACCCGTTCGATCAAATAAAAACTCCAACTCGAGTTCTTCTGGAAGCTTTTTTGAAAATTTTGCGGCCGCATCACTTGTTCCTGATGCTTGTTTCTTATCTAGTTCTATTTTATAATGGTAAGTGTATTTTTCAGGATTCATTTCAGTTATGAACTCACTACCTTTAATTGCATTAGCGAATTTTTTATCACTATAAGCCTGAATTTTAAGTTTTGTAAGTTTACCTGTATCCATGATTTGAGTATTTAGCGTTCTTTTTGTTGTTTAAGTACTTCCATTACTTGTTCAATGCATTGAGCAGTGGTATCCTCGTTTGAAGACTCTCCACCTCCAGATGAAGCATTAGCACCCTCTTTCACATTAATCTTAATGTGCAATTCCTTAATTTCTATAGGCATAACTTAGGAGTTACTTGTTTTTTATTGTAAAATAATTGTAACAGAGTTCAACAGTTTCCAGCACTAATTTGCTTTCCATTGCATTGAATTCATCCACATTCCATTTAACCGGATAAGCATGAACGATATTCCAAACTTTCAGCGGTTTGTGCTTTTCGTTTAAAAGCTTAATGGTCATATTGGTAGGTTTGAACTCAAACTCCTCAATGGCTTTTCTACACCATTCAATTAAATCAGAATTCACTAACATTCCCCTTTTGAGGACTAAGTTTGGATACTTAGTCCTCACGGGAAGTTTATGTTTAAAACGATTTTCACCCCCCACTGCAACTTCCTCTGTTTCGATGTCAACCGACAAACCAGATACATTTTGGAAATAGTTATCATTCTTATTGGTTTTCATAGATTCAAATTCAACCAAAAAATGAAATCCTACTGGTGGAGTGTAATCAGCCATGACTAACCGTTTTGAATGGTTAAACCTTCATGAACCAATTCCATAGATTCAATAGCTACTTCATTTCCATCAGCTTTCAAATCAGTTGATTGAACTTTAATAGGCCAAGCATTCTGTATTTTCCAAGTAATCACTGGTTTATGATTCTCATCCAGTAATTTAATGGTTACACTTCTGCGTTCAATGGTATTTAGCTTAACAGTATTCCACCATTCGTAAGCAGCAGCGTCACCTTTAAAAGTTCCACGTTTCAATGTGATATTTGAAAATTTTTGCATTCCTGGCATTTTTGTTTTGCTATACTCAGGACTAGCACCATGGCGGTATTCAATTACTTCTGTTTCTATATCTAATCCAGAAACTTCCGTAAAACCTATTTTTTTTCCAGTTCCTTCCCATTCAACAGAGAAGTGAAACTTTGATAATGGATAACTCATAATTTATTCTTTTAATGATTCGATTAATGATTATGCTTCTTGCATTTTGTGAGAGAATTTCAAAATGATGAATTCAGCTGGACGTACAACCGCCATTCCAATTTCAATATTCATTCTTCCTTCCAAAATATCTTGAGATGTCATGGTTTCTCCCAATCCAACACGTACAAAAAACGCTTGATCTGGTTTAGCACCTGCAAGTGCACCAGCTCTCCATTGCAACGTCAAAAAGTTTTCAATCATTGCACGCAAACGCACCCATGTATTGGCATCATTCGGTTCAAAAACAAATTGTTCTGTTGCTTTTCGGATAGATTCTTCCGCCATGATGTAAAAACGACGAACTGGAATATAACGCCATTCATTATCATTTCCTGCCAATGTACGAGCACCCCAAACCAAGATTCCTTTTCCTGTAAATGGTCGGATAATGTTGATTGACTTACCTGCAATCACATCCACATTTAAACTTGCTTGCTCTTTATTATCGATTAATTCTGTAACACCAACTGCACTGTTGATAGATACATTAGCTGGCGCTTTCCATACTCCACGATCGTTATCTACTCGTGCATAAATTCCAGCCATTGTAGAACTTGGAGGTAAAGTAAGGTAGTTCGCTGCAATCGCACGTGATATCGTTTTCATTACTGGAATTGACTCACTTGCTGCAGTTTCAAAAGTAGCTGCGAAACTATCTGTTGTAGAAACAATCATATCTAACATCGATACGATAGATGACCAAATCGTATCATAATCTGAATAACTGCTTTGAATCTTTATTAGTGATGCTGCTCCCCCCAAGAAATAGGCTTGTGCACCAACAGCAACTGGATAACCAACTGGAGGTATAGGTAGAATTGGTGTAGTAGCACCAAGTGGATCATTCGCATCGGCAATAAATCTACTGATTGTAGCTCTACCCGCTGTAATGGCTGTTCCAATTTTTCCTTGTAAAAAAGTAACAAGTGAATCTGTTACAGGAATCGTTAAGATTGGTCCATTTACATCTGTAAGCGTTGGTGTATTGACAGCTGAATTGATGAAAGTAGAAGCGGCAATAAAAAAATCTCCTAAATCTTTCAGTGCTGCTTTTGCAGGACCTACAAGAGCAGCACCTTTAATTCCAGATATAAGTGTATCATATCGTTCTTGAACGGAAGTTGAAGCACCTCTTAATGAAGTAATTCCTGCCGCAACAGTAACTTGATCTACTGTCAATCTATTCAAACGCATTGCCAACACTTTTGCGTTAACATCTGTAATTAAATCAGGTAATAAAACAGGTGATCCGTTTTGTTTGATGTTGTTTTTATAGTCTTTATACTTAATTTCTCTCGGTAAATTAGCAACAATCCATGGTGAATAAGCAGCCCCATACTTCAAATTCCCCATTCCAATTCCATTTCTGAAATTATCAATGGTCGTTTGATAGGTTTGCAATGTATCTGCTTTTCGTACATCAAAAATACAGAAGCGGTCTTGCAATTCTGCACATTGTGCCAACATCTGGATATGCAATGTATCCATGTCTGTTTGAAGCATTAAACTTGCATCTGGAGCTAATAACATTGTTGGCTCATCCACTTTACGCAAAGCTGCCAAACCTTTCAAAAATCCAGCATCCAGACCAGTTCCGTTTACAATTGGTGCTCCATAATAACCTATAGAAACAATGTAACAATATCCTCCACCATTTGCGAAGAACATACGCATTGCATCATATAAGTAATAATTATCTGTTAGTTTAACAGATGTCACTTGGTTCAATGAATCTAAATTAACATCGGTAATGTTTACCGAAGGTGCTCCACCGAAATGTTGCACAAATTCAATCATTGAGCCGATCTTTGTTGGGACGTTCAACAAATCGTCATTTGCGAATTCTATTGCTTTTTGGGTATAACCAATAAAAGCTGGAATCGCCGTTTCTACTTGCGCTACAGAAGGAGGGAATAGTGATATCTCCTCAATATAAACGCCTGGTGTCTTGTAAGATGCCATAAACTATAGTTGTTAGATAAAAATTACTGAATAAGTTTTTGCTGCTACTACCTCAAAGGTTTCGAGCATGGGATTTGGGTAGAAATAATCCAATGCAGGTGGAATTGGAACACTAGTGAAATCTGTTGCTGGATCTATTGCAATATATCCATGTTTAGTCAGTGGTAATGCATTTGTAGTTTCTGCTTCAAAATTAGAAGAAGCTTTAATGTATTTCCAATGCGTATTTTGAGTATCAAAATGAATTTTAAAAATAGGTGCAGGTACTTTTAGATTTCTCGTTACTGTAAGTAAATCATCAGCTGCGGTATTCCCTTTAATTTTTAAGTGAATAATCCCAAGTAGTTTAGTTGTTTCTTGCGGTACAAACCACTCCTCTTGCAACTTTTTACTATCAACAGCTGATAACAAAAAAGTGTCATCAATACGCTGATCCACGCTCAATTGAGGCATGAAAACTGGAACTGTTGAAAATGCTGATGGCTGTGAATTTGTAAAAAGCATCAACCGATCAGATGAGGAGGTGATTTTTGTGATATTAGGAAACTGAGGATGTTTCATTTTCAATGCAAATACAAACGTATCTTCATCGTCTAATGGGATCAACGGCAAAAGAACCGATTCCTCTGTCTTAGCCACTAGTTTAAATCCTTGATTTGAAAAGACACAACGAATTTGTAGATTCTTTAATAAACTAGCTGTCTTAGCTGAAGGAACGATTTCAACTGCTTCAGTGAATTGAAATTTCGAAAGTAATTCATCGCTAAGAGGGGTTAGCATATCATCAAAGTCAAGTGTTCCTTTATTCAAAAAGTAAGCATGCCTAATGACTACTTCACACCACGTTTTGTATTGAAATGAATTAAACAACATGATTAATTTGAGTCTTTAGTTAATATTCCTGCAGTAGCAACTTGTGAAGAACGATTTGTAGTCACATCACGTTCAATCTCTATCATGCTTAGTTTATAAAGTGCACTTGGATACTGTTTACCACCTAAAGTTCCCCAGATAAAATTCAGTTCCTCAAATGTTGGAGTATATAACTCGATTGTAAACCTAAAATCCTTAACTCCACTCATAGCACTACTAAAGCGATCATAGTCACTGTTTGCCTGAGTAAACAATCGTTTTCCTTGAAAAAATTCAATGATTTTCGAAATATCTTTCAATGATTTGATATAGGAATTGCGGTTGGCACTAAAGAGAACAAAAAGGTTTAGGTTTATCTTATTGTTTTGATAGCCAAAACCCGTAGCATCTACCTTATAATTAGGCGTGTTTTTAAGAGTCTTTTCCTCATCAATGTTTAAAAGGGTTAAGACCACGGAATCTGTCATATCTATTGTTGTATCAGATTGATCCTGCTCAACAATTGCAATGTTATCTAATTGAACAGACCGATCCAATTCTTGAGATTCCAAGTAATTATTCACTTCATCTGTTACAATTTGCAGTACTTCGTAAATCATGGTCCGTTTCTAATAGTTCAGTTTTAACAACTCTACCTTCCTGAAAATTTTGTTCGCGACAACACATATTTTTCCCAGCTGACAAATGCCAGATTAAAAATTTATTGCGTATAAAAATTGACTACTGATTTAAGCTAATCGAAAAGTAAAGAGAAAAAAAACACATAAAATGTATTTCAATAATCTTGCTCAACAATTACACTTTTAAGGAAAAAACGATTTTTAATCTCGAAGTTCTTTTTATCAGTGAATAGTGTCAAAGAATACCTAAGTTTCAGTGGGACTAATTTATATAAAAAAACTACTCCAACAAATAAATTTTATTTTTTTTTAAAAAAAAGAATCCTCCATTATTCAAAAACCCTGTTAATACTAGCGTTTATAGTACTATTCTAATTTTCAATACTTAAAAAAATAAGCCTATGCCTATTGCCCCAACTATTAACGTCATATCTTGTTCAACTAATGACTAAATTTCAGATTTATCAACTCTTCATTTGTTTTTCATTTACTTTGTAGAAAGCATTGAATAAATGACAGATGTAATTGCTTTTCTGGACACTTTCAAAAGAACGCGAGATTTTAAATCAGTTCTACCAATTTTGTTGGAGGATTCGGGTTTTAGAAATCACCTTTTTAAGCAAATTGCCTCGAATCAATATCCCTATTCTGAATACGCCTCTTGGATTGCTCAACATTTTTTTGAAAAACATCCAAATCTTTTTGAATCATGGATTGAACCATTCAAAACAATCATTCTAACGGTTGAGAATAGTTCTGTTCAACGCAACTTATTGCACATTTTTGCAACAATAAAAGTTTCCACAGAAGAGGATGGTTTATTCCTTAATCAGCTCATTGATTTATTGAAAAAAAATGAATCTCCTCCTGCACTAAAAGTAAATGCATTTAAATCAATTGAAAAACAATACTTTAAATTTTATCCAGAACTCATTTCTGAAATCAGCTTGTTAATGGATTTACATCGAGAGGATACTCGTCCATCTATACAAAGCCTTCGAAGGTATTTTCAAAAACAGTATTCCAAACAGCTCAATAGTCTTTCATTATGAAATATACACTTACATTCATTTTATTTCCAATAGTCTTTAGCTCTACTTCACTATTCGCACAATCCTCTTTTGAATTAAATGAAATCATGAAAGGTGATGGCTTTATTGGTCATTCTCCCGAAAATATTGAATGGTCTTTTGATGGTCAAGAAATTTATTTTGATTGGAATCCAACGAATGAATTTGGAACAATTCCTTACCATTATTCAATTGCAAGAAAAAGCTACGAAAAAGCCTTAAATCCAACGACTTTAATTCCTTCCGCCCCTTTGTTACAAAAACCCGTAACACACTATTATTTTAATCAGTTGGGAAATCTTGCGCGCTATTCAACCAAAACGCGTCAACAGGAAATTGTCTTTTCGAGTGAAAGTGCGATTGGAAATGTGCAATATGTAACCAATCCTTTACACAGTTATATTGAATTCGAGAACAATTTGTTTGTCTATGATGATCTCGTTGGAAGTATGCGACAAGTAACACGTTTTGTGCAAGGTAGTCCAGTAATTATTCCAGATTCAACCTCATTGATGCGGCAACAAACTGAACTTTTTAGCTTCATCCGACAACAACAGCAACGATCTGTTTGGCAAACTAGCCATCAACAAACACGAAAACTTCCCCTTGTAATCTATTATGCCAAAAATGAACAACTTCAAGATCTAACTGTTTCGCCAAATGAACAATTCATCACGTTTCGATTGACAACTTATCCAGATGATCCATCGACCCAATTCGAGGAATTTATTACAAAAAGTGGTTATACCAATGAATTACAAGCACGTGCAAAAGTGAGTGATCATGATCCTAAATGTCGTATGGGAATCTACGATATAAAGAATGATACCACTTACGCTGTTTCCTTTTCAACTTTATCGGACATTCGGAAAAAACCTACTTATCTCGCTGAATATGGAGCAGGTGAAGGACTTTACGAAAAAGACCGTTCCATTATGATGCACGCGCCGATTATGCATGCTGATGGGACAAAAGCATTAGTAGATGTGCGCAGCTTTGATAACAAAGATCGTTGGATCGTTTTAGTTGATTTAACCAATGGATCGATTCGTGAATTAGAGCATCAACATGATGAAGCATGGATTGGCGGCCCTGGTATTTCAGGTTGGAATGAACAAACTGGTACAATCAATTGGTCCGACAACAACACCTTTTATTTTCAGTCAGAAGTTTCTGGTTATTCTCACCTATATACATTGAATAGTTCTACGGGCGAAAAAAAACAATTGACTTCTGGTAAATGGGAAGTGTATGATGTTCAACAAAGTAAAGACAAACAAACGCTTTATATTATTGCCAATAAAATTCATCCTGGGGTTCGAAATGGTTATAAGTTAGATCTCAAAAACGGGCAGTTGACTCCCCTCTTTGAAGGTGATTTCGGCATTGAATGGACCATTTCTCCTGATGAAAAAAAATGGGCTATTCGCTATTCAACTTCTACGACGCCTTGGGATTTATTCATTGCAGATAACAAACCAAATGCTTTGATGCAACGTATTACCAAATCAACAACTCCTGCTTATGAACAATTACCCATTCAAGCCCCAGCACTCATTCAAATTCCTACTTCAGATCACCTTGAAGTAACTGGACGACTTTATAAACCTGCTCAATCAAACGGAGCTGCGGTGCTCTTTGTTCATGGTGCTGGCTATCTACAAAATGCACATAAATACTGGAGTTATTACTGCCGTGAATTTTTATTTCATCAATTATTAATTCAAAAAGGCTATACTGTATTGGATATTGATTACCGTGCAAGTGAAGGTTATGGTCGTGATACACGCACCGCAATTTACCGTCACATGGGTGAGCGCGATTTACTCGATTACATAGATGGTAAATCATATTTGGTCAATCAACTGGGAATCGATTCTAATCGTGTAGGTATGTATGGAGGAAGTTACGGAGGATTTATTACGCTCATGGGGATGTTAAAAACACCTGGGACATTTGCTTGTGGTGCAGCATTGCGTTCTGTAACCGATTGGGAGCATTATAACCACGAGTATACGAGTAATATTCTCAATTATCCTGGAACGGATCCAATCGCCTACAAACAAAGCAGTCCCATTTATTTCGCCGATGGATTAAATGGTCCATTATTGATGCTTCATGGGATGCAAGATGACAATGTTCAATTTCAAGACATTGTACGTCTGAATCAACGCTTTATAGAATTGGGTAAGGTCAATTACCAATTAGCTGTTTTTCCAACAGAAGCACACGGATTCAAATCTACCGTAGCTTGGATAGACGAATACCGACGCGTTCTAGAATTATTTGAAACGTATTTGAAATAAGAAATGTACATCAAAGAACTTACTTCTAAAGCTGAAATGCTGGAACAGCTAGCTGTATTGCAAGAACTTTATCCCAATCTAACAGAAGCTTATTACTGTCAACTATTGGATGAAATGATTCCACATAATTACGGTCAGATTGGTGTTTTTGATCAGGATAAATGCCTTGGGATTAGTGGCTATTGGGTTGGTACAAAATTGTGGTGCGGATCTTATCTAGAAATGGATAATGTGATTGTGATTGAAGCTGCAAGAGGAACAGGAGCAGGAAAAATGCTTTCCACTTACCTCGATCAAAAAGCCAGTGAACTTGGCTGTCACATTATGACTCTAGATGCATACACGAATAACTTTCAAGCGCACCGATTCTACTACAATCAGGGATATGCACCACGTGGCTTTCATTTTATCAAAATTCTTCAGAAAGATCAATTGACATAAGGTCACAAATCAGCGAATAGTTTGATGCGTAAAATCTAGGTGAAACAACTACTTATTGTTTTTTTCGAAGTTTAGCCAATTCAATCTTCACGAATCTTAATACGAGTAAAAAGTCGTTTGAAATACTAGCGATTAAGCTTGTCAACTCCTGTTGATTTTTCATCTCAGATGTGTCCAGTTGTTCCAAATAATACGTAATATCTGTCAATCCAAATAAACGAGCTGGGCTAAGCATTTTATGAGCTTCACTTCTCACATCATCCAATCGTTCATCCTTAAACGCTACATTTAATTGCTCTAAATAAGACGGCATATTATCAACAAACGCCTCATACATTTCAATTAAGTAATCTTGATCACCATTTGCTCTTTCTCTAAGAATACTCAGATCAACTAAGCGAGAAGTAGTTGTTTTTTTCTTTCTACTCAAAACAGGTGTTTCTTGCCTTTTTTGAACGCCAGTCCATTTCAATAACATCGCCAATAACATCTCAGGATCGTACGGTTTAGAAATGTAATCATTCATTCCAGCTACTAAATACTTTTTGTAATCACCAAGCATAGCTGATGCAGTCATTGCTATAATTGGGATAGAATTAACTGTATCTGGGAACGTTGTTCGAATAAGACGTGTCGCTTCAATTCCATCCATTTTCGGCATTGAAATATCCATTAATATGACATCGAACGGATGTTTCCTTAAGAGGTCAAATGCTTCTTCCGCATTATTCGCAACCTTTACTTTAGCATTCCATTTTACGAGTTCAAACACAGCAACGCGTTGATTTATTTTATTGTCTTCAACAAGTAAAACGGAAATATCTGTTAAATCATTTGATAGATTTTCAGGAATGAAGACCAAGCTTTCACCTGAGCCAATTTCAAATGGCAATGTAAATGAGAAGGTAGATCCTTTTCCTACTTGACTAACGACATCAATTGTTCCATTTTGGGATTCAACCAATGTTTTTGAAATCCCTAAACCCAATCCAGTACCGCCTTTAGAACGCGTACGATGGTCTTCTAATTGAGCAAAATTCTCAAAGATGTAAGCCAATTTCTTTTCTGGAATCCCAATACCCGTATCCGTTACTGAGAAATGAATAAACACTTGATCACTTCTAAATTCTGTCACTTCTACATGAATGGAAATTTGACCGTTTTCAGTAAACTTAATGGCATTCCCAACCAAATTCATGAGAATTTGATTGACACGAATAGAGTCTCCGATCAGCACTTTCGGAACAGCTGGATCAATAGAAGTAATCAATTTAAGTTGCTTTTCTTCTACTCGATAAAGAAACGACTTGGAGAGATGCGTTAAGAGTTCTTCTAATTGAAAAGGTTGCTGTTCAAACGTCATTTTCCCCGCCCTGATTTTGGAAATATCCAATAAATCATTCACCACATGCAGTAAATTTTTAGACGACTGAAGTATCGTTTCAGCAATTTCTTTTTGTTCATTGGTAAATGCTAGGTGATTCATTTGGCGAGAAAGTCCCATGATCCCATTCATTGGAGTACGAATTTCATGCGATACATTCGCAATAAACAGTTCTTGAATTTTTAAAGCATCCTCACTATTCTTTTGTTCACGTTCTGCTACTTCTCTTGCAATTGCTAATTCAGTAATATCTGTTTCAACCAATACCCAATAACTCAATTCATCTTGTTCATTAAAAACGGGAGTCATGGAAGATTGAATATCCAAACGCACACCATTTTTTGTTAGATTTTTCGACTGATAAGTTATGGATTTCCGTTCTTCAATTGCGATTTGCTGGTATCCTTTTAATTCTTCAACTGTCAAACTACTGAGAGCTAAGAATTCATTACCAGTGTGAAGCACAAAATCTTCTATGGAATCCCACCCAAACATCCGCTGATAACCTTCGTTCATCCATTCTGGAACGCCATCTTTATCCGTAATGAAGACACCATTCATCGTTTCACTTGCTACAATTGACAGTTTTTGTAACAAGATATTTTTTTCAACAATTAGTTTATTTACCCGATTCTTTTCTCTAAATCTAAAAAACAGTAAACCTGTGAGAATAAATGCCAATAGAACGCCAACCACTAATAAATTTCGAATGTTACGTTGATTGGCGATGTTATTATTCTGAAGTGTTTTATATCGACTTAAAATTTGAATTTGTTTGTCTTTTTGAATCAATTCATTTTCAACTTGTAGACGCAATATTTCTCGCTCTTTCTCCTTATTGGTAAATCGAATATATTCCTTTTCATATTGAAGTCTACTTTGATAAGCATCTTTGAAATTACCCATCTTTTGCTGTGTCTCAGACAACTCGTGATAATACGTACACATTCCATCAGCGACTGCGTTTTGTGTACTGAGAACATATAATTCTTTTAAGAATGGGGTAGATTGGTCAAAATCATTGCTATTTCGCAGCGATTGTAAGATAAGCACGATGTGACTCGCAATTAAGGATTTATTACTTGTTTTATCAAAGATTTTTTTTGCTTTAAAATAGCATTCTTGTTCCTTCTTATATTCACCAATTAGGCCATTCGCTTCACCAATATTTGTAATACAGAAACCTGCCAACCTCCCTAATGAATCGTTTCCAAGCAGTGTGAGTGTGTTTTCCGAATAAGCGATCGATTTATCAATTGCTTCTTTATTCTTGGTAAGGGAATAATAGCGTAAATAAAGGTTTGCTAACGCAATATTAATATGAGCGATTGACTCCTTTTTATTACTCTGTTTATTATAATTCAAAACCAATAAATAATATCTTTCAGCACGCTTCAATAAATGAACATTACTATTCAAAATTCCTAAATCAACTGATAAATCTCCTAGAATATTTCGTGCATGGGCCAATTCTTGAAATGCATTTAATTCGCCGTAATAGAATTCAGCATTCAATAATGGCTTTTTCGCTTTTTCAAATAGACCTGCTTTTTTATAACTCTTTCCAACCATAAAATTGGCATCTGCTATTAGTCGTTTATCATCAATTTGTTCAGCAATTTTTAACGCATTCAGATCTGCAATAATTGCTTTTTTTGATGCACCTCGTTCCTGTTCCAAATCACCGAAAAGTCGATATAGTTCATACTGAAGCAATTGATTTTTAGTTGAACCCGCATTTTTTTTCGCAGATAAGGCTATTTGATAGGCGGAATCGCTATTTTTTTTAATTAATAATCGGCTTTGCTCCATTAATTGAAGCGTTTTTGATTCCTGAATTGTCCACTTCTTTGAACTATTAAAGCTCGTTTGTTTTGCCTGAGAATAACTCAAAGATGGTGACACAACTGACACAACTGCCAACAGCAACCATATAAACACATGATTGAGTGAAAATTTCATTTTTAGTAACGTTTGAGCGTTCAACTAAGTAAGTAAACAAACATAGTAAAAATAGACGACTCTCATTTTCAAGCTCCATAGAACTCTTGTAAGGCTAAAGCAACGATTCTGATCTTGATAATTCAACGTTATTGTTTGATCGGCAGTAACTACTGAATGAAAGGTCGTGGGTTTAACTAAACATTGCTTACCTTGGCTGTGCTAAAACTAGATAAATGAAAAAATTCTTATTTCTCCTCTCCACCTTACCTTTTTTTGCTGCAGCTCAAGATTCCAAAGGAAATTGCTTCCATGTAAAATCTGCCCATGCAGGACAATTAAAAAGCAATACGTTTACCGTTGCTCAAATTGCAGAAACGGAACGCTATGATGTTCACTTCTACTTTCTAGACTTGAATATGACTAATACATCCACTGCACTTTCTGGAATTACTGAAATTCATGCAAGTGCACGCGAAAACCTCGATTCTGCACTGATTGAATTATTTCCAACTTATACCATCAACAGTATTGAAGTGAACGGAGTTCCAGTTTCGTATAGTCGAGTTGCAACTGCTGTGAAAATACCAGTAAATGCGTTAACAGGGGAATCATTTATACTTACTATTAACTACCAAGGAACGCCTCCTACTGCTGCTACGAATCCACTAGGTGGAAGTGGTATGACGAATGACTTTTCTCCAAGCTGGGGAAATCAAGTAACATGGTCATTGTCTGAGCCTTTTTCAGCTTATGAATGGTTTCCAGTAAAACAATCATTGCGCGATAAAGCTGATAGTTGTGCTTTTCACATCACTGTTCCAACCAATTGTAAAGCTGGTTCAAATGGTGTTTTAGAAAATGTAGTTGATTTAGGAAATGGAACACATCGTTTTGAATGGAAACACCGTCACCCAATTGACTATTACCTCATCTCTGTTGCTATTGCGCGCTATGTTGAATACAATGTGACAGCAAATCCATCAAACTCTGGTCCTGTTTTAATTCAAAACTTCATCTATGACAATCCGGCTACACTTCCTAATTTCCAAGCCGACATAGACGAAACAGCAGATTTCATTGAACTTTTTGCTGATTTATATGGTCCGTACCCGTTTGCTGACGAAAAATATGGTCATTGCATGGCTCCACTTGGAGGTGGAATGGAACACCAAACAATGACAACACAAGGTTTCTTTAACAAAGGCCTTACTTCTCACGAATTGGGTCATCAATGGTGGGGAGATCATGTAACTTGTGGTTCTTGGGCTGATATTTGGGTGAACGAAGGCTTTGCTTCCTATTCAGAATTATTGATGTTGGAAAATATGTATCCTGGAGAAGATTTAGCTACCATGCTTGATTGGCATGATAATGTGATGTCGCAACCTGATGGTAGTGTTTGGGTAGAAGATAGTTTGAATGATGGTCGCATATTCTCAGGTCGATTGACTTACGATAAAGGTGGTTCGATTATACATACACTTCGTTTTCTAATTGATAACGATTCGTTGTTTTTTGCTGGTTTGCAACAATACCAAGTTCTATATGCAGATTCAACAGCGTTGGGCGTTGATTTTATTGCTGTAATGGAAGATGTAACAGGAATGGATTTCACGAATTTCATGGAAGAATGGTATTTCGGAGAAGGATTCCCAACTTATTCTGTTCGCTGGAATACAGTTGGTGCAGATTTATTATTAGAAATTACCCAAACAACCTCTGCGAACTTAATTACACCATTCTACACCAATGATCTTGAGTTGAAGTTTGACCGTGGTGCTCTTGCAGATACAACGATTCGTTTTGCTGTTTCTGGAACTACCAATCAGTATTTTCTGCCAAATGTGAGCAGCATTACAAATGTATTGTCCATCGATCCTTCCAATTGGATCATCAATGCCAACGGAAGTATTCAAAATGATCCTAACTTCAACAATGTTGGATTGAATGAAGCAACTGCTAATGCTCAAATCAGTATTTACCCCAATCCTGCAAATGGACCATTTACAGTAGCTATGTCAAATTCAGGTAACTACACCCTTACTGTGATTGATCTAAAAGGAAGAGCAATCAAAACAGTTTCTTTTGAACAAGAAGCGTTGATTGATTTAGGTGCAAGTGCGGAAGGAACGTACATGATTCAGGTAACAGATTCCAATTCTGACTTACAAGTAAGAAGATTGGTGAAATTGTAATGCTATTCTGAAATTTTATAAAGGCGTGGGAATTCAGTTCTCACGCCTTTTTTTATTCATCTTTTCTTATTAAACCTGATCAATCTTATAAAATTGAATTGTTTCAACCCCAACTTATAGAGTCTAATATGCATTTAGTTCACCCTCCTCATTCCTCCCTCAAGTCCAATTATGCTTCGAAATACTATTTTTACAAACAAGGGAGGAGGTGTGAATCCTACTAAATTTTAAAAAGTCATTACACATGTTCAACTAGTCATGAATTAGAAACTTATCTTTAGCGAGTGTTCGACAATTACCATCGTTTTAAAGTCCTTGCGAGTGTTCGACTAGTCATGAATTCGAAACTTATCTTTAGCGAGTGTTCGACGAAGGAGAATGTATCGAGCTAAAATCCCTGCACCCCATTCACAGTCGTATATTTCAATACATTTTTCTTCTCCGGATGAATTCGTGCAAATGCCGATTGGATAGCCATTGTTCCTTCATGGAAACCACAAAGTATGAGTTTGAGTTTCCCCGTGTATGTATTCACATCACCGATAGCATAAATCCCAGGGATATTTGTTGAATAGTCAAGTGTATCTACCTTAATAGCACCTTTCTCAATTTCCAATCCCCAATTGGCAATAGGTCCGAGTGATGGTTTTAAACCGAATAAGGGAATAAAATGGTCTGCATTCGTAATAATCTCCCCAGAAACAGAATGTTTAATCACTACTTGTTCTAATTGTGAACCTCCATTTAGGCCAATCACTTCTGATTCAGTAATGAGATTGATCTTTCCACTCTCTGCTAAATCAATTACTTTCTGCACAGAATCTAAATGACCACGGAAAGAACTGCCACGGTGAACAAGCGTTACTTCTGATGCGATATTGCGTTCTGCCAAATAAATCGACCAATCCAATGCAGAATCTCCACCACCTGCAATCACACAGCGTTTTCCTCTATAGACTTCTGGATCTTTGATCATGTAATCCACTCCTTTTTCTTCAAAGGATTCAATCATATCAATTGGTGGCTTTCTAGGTTCAAAAACCCCCAATCCTCCAGCAATCATTACGACTTTAGCTTGGTGTTGTGTCCCTTTTACAGTTGTCACAATAAATGATCCGTCTTCCTGTTTTTCAATATCTTTTGCAGCTTCACCTAAAGTAAAACCTGGTTTAAACGGTGCTGCCTGCTCCATTAAATTATCAATCAATTCTCCAGCTAAAACCGATGGGAATCCTGGAATATCATAAATTGGCTTTTTAGGATAAATCTCTGAACACTGTCCTCCTACTTGTGGTAATGAGTCAATTAAATGACATTTCAATTTCAATAATCCTGCTTCAAAAACGGTAAAGAGTCCAACTGGACCTGCTCCTATAATAAGTACATCTGTTTGTATCATTTTACTTTTTCCTTTTATAATTAATCTAATCTTCAAATAAGTCGGTTGAAAGGTATTTATCTCCACGATCGCAAATAATACACACCACTGTTCCTGAACTTAATTGCTCCATGTATTTCAATGCAACTGCGACTGCTCCCCCACTACTCATTCCACCAAAAACACCTTCTTCTTTTGCCAACCTTCGCGCCATTGTACGTGCTTCTTGTTCACTCACATCAATAAGCTGATCAACGCGATTGGGTTCAAAGATCGCTGGCAAATATTCCTTTGACCATTTTCGAATCCCTGGAATCTTAGCACCATCTGCGGGTTGGGCACCAATAATCTGAATGGCAGCATTCTGTTCCTTTAAATAACGCGAAACTCCCATAATTGTTCCAGTCGTACCCATTGCAGATACAAAATGTGTGATTTCACCAGCAGTATCTCTGAAAATTTCTGGACCAGTTGTTTGGTAATGCATCAGCGGATTATGTGGATTCGAAAACTGATCTAACATAACGTATCCTTCCTTTTCAACCTTGCTTTTTGCATAATCAATGGCAGATTCCATTCCTCCTGCTTCTGGTGTAAGCTTGACAGTTGCTCCAAATGCACGCATGGTCATTACCCGCTCAATAGTTGAGTTTTCGGGCATCGCTAATTCAATTTTTATTCCCAATAATTGGGCAATCATCGCCAATGCAATTCCTGTATTTCCACTTGTGGCTTCTATTAATTGTGAACCTTGATGAATCCGACCTTCATCCAAAGCGCCTTTTATCAATCCATAAGCTGCTCTGTCTTTTACACTTCCTCCAGGATTGTGACCTTCGAGTTTTGCAAATAACTTAACAGCTGAGTTTGGATTGATACGTGTTAATTCAACCAAAGGTGTGTTCCCAATAAAATCAATCAATTTAGACATAACTCGAGCGGGATTTAATGGTTATTTCTGAGGTGTGTGTGACACGAGAATTAGATGGTACACTTTGCGTAATCCAAGTATTCCCGCCAATGATGGAATTTTCTCCGATAATCGTTCCTCCACCTAAAATGGTTGCTCCTGCATAAATTACTACACCGTTCTCAATTGTAGGATGTCGTTTAGTTGAAGCAAATTCCTTTTCAACGCTCAATGCTCCTAAAGTAACGCCTTGATACACCTTAACATGGCTCCCAATTTGGGTGGTTTCACCAATTACAATCCCAGTTCCATGATCAATGAAAAACGATTCACCTATCGTAGCTTTTGGATGTATGTCTATTCCCGTTTTGCTGTGCGCGATTTCAGTGATCATTCGAGGAAGAATGACTACATTTTCTTGTGCTAATTCATGTGCCAAACGGTAATATGAAATAGCCAGAAATCCTGGATATGTATGAATGACTTCTTTGGTACTAATGGCTGCAGGATCGCCTTTTTCAATAGCAGCAGCATCTAACAACAACCGTGAATAGAGCGCTGGTAGACGCGAACGCAGTCCTGTTAAAACATTATTCAAATTGTTGTCTTCACCTAATGTACTAGGCAATAAACAAGCAGTCAAATAGGCGAAAGTTAGATTCAAACTCGATTCTACATCTGCTTGCTGTTCACCAGCTGCATTTCTGAATAATAGATCAAAAAAAGAACTCACAAATACTTCCACATCACTCGATTTCGGATACAAATCGGGCGATTCATGCACCTCTTTCAACGATGCTATAAATGTTTTATACGCTTCCATTAGTTGAAAATTCCTGCCGCAACAGTGTTATTGGTGTTTTCATTGATGAGAATAAAAGATCCTGTTTTACGATTCATTGAATAGGAATCCAGACTTACTGCTTCTGCTGTTTTGATATTCACCTTTGCAAATTCATTCAATTTTAACTGACCATCGCTTTCAATCTGCTCGAATGAATGAATATCAATTTTACCTTCAATGGTTTTGATAACTGCTTTTGTTCTGAAACTATTTTGCTGCAACAACAATTTTTGACCTTGTTGAAAAGCAGAACTATCCATCCAGCAAATGGTTGCATCGAGTGATTTTTCTGTGAGTGGCAATTGATCAATAGGCACGATTGTATCACCACGACTCACATCTAAATCATCCACCAAATGCAAAATGATTGGTTCGTCTCGAAAGGCTTCTTGCACCTGATTTCCATTGTATTCAATCGCTTGAATGGTTGTTTCATTTCCAGATGGCAACACCCGAACGGCATCTCCCACTCTGAAATGACCACTCAGAATACTTCCTGCATAGCCACGGTAATCGTGCAATTCTTCTGTCTGTGGACGAATAATGTATTGCACTTGAAAACGCGCTTCTTCTACTTTTTGTAGTTGTGAAACGGGTACATTTTCTAAAAACCGCAACAAGGAAGATCCAGTATACCACGATAGCTTTTCTGATGCATGAACCACATTTTCTCCTGTTAATGCACTCGTAGGAATAAACGAAATGGTTTTAATTCCCAACGGTTTTGCAAATTCAAGATACGCTTCTTGAATTTCGTTGTAAATCGTTTCACTGTAGTCAACCAAATCCATTTTATTGATACAAACCAATACATGTGGAATGCCTAAAACGGATGAGATGATACTATGTCGTTTGGTTTGATCGGTGATTCCATTGCGAGCATCAACCAAAATGATGGCTAAATCTGCATTGGATGCGCCAGTAAACATGTTTCGTGTGTACTGAATATGACCAGGAGTATCCGCGATAATAAACTTGCGTTTTTCGGTTGTGAAATACTTGTAGGCCACGTCAATTGTGATTCCTTGTTCACGTTCAGCGCGCAAACCATCAGTTAATAAAGCTAAATCGATGTCCGTATTTGTGCCTGTTGTCTTACTCTGACGCGTCAACGTTTCTATAATATCTGTTGAAATCGAATCGCTATCGTATAACAATCGTCCGATCAACGTGCTTTTGCCGTCATCAACGTTTCCAGCGGTAAAAAATCTTAGTAATTCCATCTTTTTAATTATAAATTATCAATTGAAAATTATCAATTGGATTGAGTAACATGATCCCTTTCATAATTTTCAATTTTACATTTTCAATTTTCAATTCTTAAGAACTGAGCTATATTGAGCGTAACGAAGTGTAGTCGAAATGCGAAGTTCATTTTCAATTTTACATTTTCAATTTTCAATTCAAAAGTAACCTCCCTTCTTCCTGTCTTCCATTGCTGCTTCACTGATCCGATCATCCATGCGAGTTGCGCCGCGTTCTGAGATTTTCGCCTCTTTTATTTCAGCAATTATGTCGTCTACTGTATAGGCTTCGCTTTCTACCGCAGCTGTACATGTCATATCTCCAACCGTGCGGTAACGAACATTTCGCGTGACAATTTCATCCTGATCATCTAACTCAAGAAAAGCGTTATTCGCCATGAGCTGTCCATTTTCTGTCAAGACACATTCGCGCTCGTGGGTAAAATAGATGGACGGCAATTCTATGTTCTCACGTTTAATGTAGTTCCACACATCAAGCTCTGTCCAGTTGCTAATTGGGAATACACGTACGTTTTCGCCTTTGTCGATTTTTCCATTGTAGATATTCCACAATTCTGGTCGTTGCAATTTGGGATCCCACTGTCCAAATTCATCACGTACGGAAAAAATGCGTTCTTTGGCTCGGGCTTTTTCCTCATCACGACGTGCACCACCAATACACGCATCGAATTCGAATTCTTCAATTACTTCCAATAAGGTATAGGTTTGCAAGGCATTTCTACTTGGAAACTTTCCTTTACCATCTTGCAATTTTTGTTTCAAAATGGTTTCCTCAACGGAACGTACAATCAACTGTTCACCTAGGTTTTTTGCAACATAATCGCGGAAATCGAGTGCTTCTTGGAAATTATGTCCTGTATCAACATGTACCAATGGAAAGGGAAACTTCCCTGGACGAAACGCCTTTAAAGCCAAATGCACCAAACAAATACTATCTTTTCCTCCAGAAAACAAGAGTGCTGGACGGTCAAATTGACCTGCAACTTCGCGCAGAATATAAATTGCTTCTTCTTCTAATTTGTCTAAATAATCTTTCATTTTCTTCTTTATTAACGGTGTAATCCACATTCTTTTTTTGATTGATCTTCCCACCACCAGCGACCTGCACGGAAATCTTCGCCTTCTTTTATTGCTCGAGTGCATGGTTGACAACCGATACTCACAAAACCTTTATCATGTAAACTATTGTAAGGAATTCGGTACTTCGCAATTTCAGTTTTTACATCTGTGAGTGTCCAATTTGCTAACGGATTTACTTTTGTCAATTGACGGTTTTCATCCCACTCAACAACAGGTAAATCTTGTCTATTTTCAGAATGTTCAGCTCTTAATCCTGTGATCCAACACTCCACACCTTCCAATGCCCGATTGAGTGGTTCTACTTTTCGGATAAAACAACATTCTTTGCGGTTTTCCAGTGATTCGTAAAAGCTGAGTGGACCTTTTTCGGATACTAATTGCTCTACATTTTCTGTATTCGGGAAAAAGACATCAATGCGTTTTTTATACTGTTCAAAAGTGCTGCTCAATAAACTGTATGTTTCTGGAAACAAGCGACCAGTATCTAACGTAAAGACCCGAATGGGCAATTCGAGGCTAAAAATATGGTGAACAATCACTTGATCTTCCCAACTTAAACTCGTTGAAAAAGCAGCTTTATCTCCATAAATGAGCGCAATATTTCCCAATAATTCCTCCAACGATTGGGTTGCTAATTGTTTGATTTGTTCGTGTTTTGACATGATTATTTCAAATAAAAGTCATGAGTATAATGCGTAAACTAACGATGATCACGACGATTCCAACTAAGAGCATCATAGCTTTTACATTCAACTTCTGAGATAAATAGGCCGCAATTGGCGCTGCACAAACACCACCCAAAATCAACCCTGTAAAGATTTGCCAATGAGCTCCGCCAATTAAGGTGAAAAATGTAAACGAACTCGCCAATGAAACAAAGAATTCGGCAAGATTGACTGAACCAATCACCATTCGTGGGCTTTTCCCGCGAGAAATAAGAGTCGAAGAAACAACTGGTCCCCAGCCTCCACCACCAATGGCATCTAAAAATCCACCAGCACTTGCTAACCAGCCCACATGCTTTACTTTTTTGCGATTGATACGTTTTCGAACGACTTTATAAATAATAATGATCCCTAAAATAAGTGTGTAAAACCCTACAATTGGTTTGATATATGCATTGTAATCTTCAAATTCCGTAAGCACATATGCTCCTAAAATGGAACCTATTACTCCAGGAATTAAGAGTGTTTTGAATAATTTGTTGTTGACATTCCCAAAACGCAAATGCAAAAAACCAGAAACACCACTTGTGAAAATTTCAGAAGTATGGACACTCATACTAGCTACTGCTGGGCTGACTCCAAAAGACAAGAGAAACGTGGTTGCACTAACACCATAAGCCATTCCCAATGCACCATCAATCATTTGGGCAATAAAACCACCGAGCATGTAATACAGGAAATCAACTTCCAATGAACCAATCAAATCAGCGGTTGACGACCAAATTGTAGCCAACGGAATCAGCGTAAACAATAAGTGTCCAGCCAATAAGATTGCCAAAACACCGGCTACTCTCGCAAACAATTTTCTGAAAGAGAATAAGTACCAAGGCTGTTCTTTTTTCTGATTGAGTTCAGCAGTTATTTTGTTTAACTTCACTACTTTTCGCTTAAAATCACCTTTTAAATGCGTCCTCAATCGGTTTAAATTCTCCAACGATTCGTCCAATTCTTTTGGCAATTCTTCCTGTAATACTTCTTTTAACCGTTTTGCAATGGTGGGCGATTTACCATTGGTTGAAATCCCAATTTTCAAATTGCCTTTTGTAACCACTGATCCCAAGTAAAAATCACACAACTCGGGTTTATCTGCGGCGTTGAACAACAACCCTTTTTCTGTTACTTTTTCACGAATTTCGGCTGACACTTCTGAGCTGTTGACCGCAGCAATGACGAGTTGTTGACCTTCTAAATGGTCTTCGTTAAATAACTCCTCAATCAGCGAAACAGTGGGATGCATTTCTGCATAGGTTATAAAATCATCTGAAAACTGATCTGCAACAACCGTAACTTGCGTTTGGGGTGAATTGGTAAGCAATGCTTGTAATTTTTCCAATGCAACCACACCTCCACCAATTAACAGTACAGACAATTGATTTGTTTTTAGAAAAACTGGGAATAATTCGTTACTTGAATTACTCATCTGTTCCCGTGTTAATGGTGAATTGTAATCCAATAATGTGTTGGTTTCCATCTATTGTCGATTGTGTTTGCAGTGTGTAAAAAAGTGTAATTGCTCCTCGTTTTCCTGGGCTAATTGTATTAGAAAGCGTTGTTCTTGATTCGATGAAAGGATCAGCAATTGGCGTAACAAACCCTTCAAAACCAATGCGTGGATTCAACCATGAATTGTTGCTTTTCCAACCAATTTGACCTTGTAAACGTGTGCGAAAAAACTGCTTATCCACTATCGGATACAAACGCATTTCCTCACGTAATCGCACATTTACAGACCATTTTGACCAGCTCCGACTATAATTCACATGCAAAAATGGACGTGATTCATTGGAGATTGAACGATTTATTGGATTCCGATGTTGAAATTGTGCGAACCCCGCTCCCAAACGCCACTCTTTTCCAATTTTGAATACCAACAATGCTCTTGCTAAGATCTGTCTTCGCTCATTAAAAAAATGATCACACGATCTGTATCCCGCATCAACCGTAGTTCCCCAACGATCGTTGAATGAATGATTCCAAATCACACTTCCCCAAGCGTTGGTTTCATAAACACGATCGGATTGACTCAAAAGATTCGTGTACATTCCAATAAATAGAAAAAGAAGAATAGCTTTCATTTAATTCTGGAATAGTAAACTAGAAGAATACACTTGCTGAATTTCAGTTGCATGTTTCACCACTTCACCTATAATAATAACCGCCGGTGCTGGAATTCGGTTACTCTTAACTACCGATTCAATTGTATCAATAGTACCTGCAACCGTTTGTTGATTTGGCAAAGAACCATTACTAATTACCGCAACTGCTTCTGTTGATTTTCCTGCAGCTTGAAAAAGGGCTATTATTTCAGGTAATTTGTTCAATCCCATCAAGATGACAATTGTAGCATTCGTTTGAGCAGCTTGTTTGATTTCAGGATTTAAACTGCCATCTGAAAGAACAGCAGTAAGTACATAAAAACCATTACTTGCTCCCCGATGCGTAACAGGTATGCCTGCTAATGCGGGAACTGCAATCGAACTGGAGATTCCTGGCACAACTTCTACCTGTATTCCGAATAGAGCAGCGTATTCCAATTCTTCAAATCCTCGGCCAAATACAAAAGAATCGCCACCTTTTAAACGCACCACATTTCCATGCGAAAGTGATTCTTGAACAATAATGCGATTGATTTCTTCTTGCGAATAGGCTTTGAAACCTCTGCGTTTTCCTACAAAGATCTTTTTTGCAGCTGGTGCCAATTCCAATAGTGATTCATTGACTAATGCGTCGTAGAGAATGACGTTGGCTTGTTGAATGGCCTTTTGACCTTTTATTGTCAGTAAATCTGGATCACCTGGACCAGCTCCGACTAATGTTATTGTTGGTTGTATGTGTTTCATTTTAATGTTGTTAATTGATAAATACTCTTTTTATTACTGTTCCAAGTCAACAGAACAAGACTGTCAAAAAAGGTTTGTCTAAACCAATTTTTAAGGGGTTTAAAAAGCGTTGAGATGCAAGGCGTAGAGGATGAAACATTGGGAGTTTACTTCAGTAAATGACCAATGTTGATTTCCGAAAACAACAAAGCAGATTATCACTTTTTAGACACCGTCATTTATTTTTCATCCACGCATTCGTTTCGCTTCTACCACAAATGCTATAATTGATGCTACATAATTTTGTGCAAAATCAACTGTTGGTTCATTGGTTCGAATCTGTAAAATGAATGACTCAAATGACTGATTTTCTCCAAATTCGAATTGTCCGCCAAGATGCGTATCGAAGTCACTGATGATTCCTTGATGTGAATTACAACGCACCTTTTGATCCAATAAAAGTGCTTTTGCAGTATGAATTCCAGCTGCATAAGCATGATAAACAGCATCTGCAAAGCGTTGTTCATCGATTGAAAGTTGAGCATCTGCTACTTTTTCGTCTGCATCAAACAACAAGGTTGCCACCAAATCAATCAAGACACCAGCACATTCGCCTACTCCAATGGCTGTTTTAAATTGTTCATCTTGTCCCCAATCAATAAAATCAGCTGGTTCAAGCGTTGTGACATCTGCCAATGGTTTCAGCAAATCGTAGAAGTACTTGTTTCCTTGGCGATCGTAATATTCATTGAACGCTTCATCTTCTGTTTTCAATTCGAGGTAATCGTTCAATAAATAGCGAATACAATCCAAGACCCGTTTACTGGGCAATTTGATGACTTTTTCAGCAATGCGACCAAATCCATTTCCTGCATTTCCGCCGCCTAACAAAACTTGGAGCGCTGGAATGGTAGCTTGTCCCACTTTTTGAGAACTTCCATGAAAACCAATATGCGCAAGTCCATGTTGACCACAGGAATTCATACAACCACTGATTTTGATTTTAATATCCGTGTTGTAGATCAATTCAGGATATTCATGACGAATGAGTTGTTCAATGACAGTTGCCACTTCAGTGCTGTTTGAAATTCCCAAATTACACGTATCCGTTCCCGGACAAGCAGTTACATCCGCCAAACTATTATACCCCGAATCTGCCAAGCCTATCGCTTTTAATTTTCCATAGATTTCAATTAAATTTTCGGGAAGAATGAACTTTAACAAAACACTTTGATCGATTGTAAAGCGCGCATCATCAGCAGCGTATTGATCGATTAAATCAGCTAATTCACGTGCTTGAGTGGTGTTGAAATTGCCCAATTGTATTTTTAGAAACACAGCGAAATAACCCCGTTGTTTTTGCTCAAACACATTTGTAGCTAACCACTCTTGAAAAGCAAGATCTGTGGAAGTTTCGTTGATTTCTGCAAGCGTTTTTGAAGTCGTATTTTCTGCAACAATTGCTTGTTGTTCAATTAACTGATAATCTGTTTCTGGCGCATATTGAATTGCTTTTCGTTCTTCTGCTACCAATTCCAAAAAAGCTTCCAATCCAATTTTTGAAATCAAGTATTTTAACCGTGCTTTATTACGGTTATTGCGTTCACCATGACGATCAAATACCCGAATTGACGCTTCAATAAAAGGAATGATTTCGGTAGCAGGAAGAAATTCATAAGCTGTTCTAGCCAATACAGGTTGCGCTCCTAAACCACCACCAACAAGCACTTTGAAACCTTTCATCGCATTCTCATTCTGAACAAGTGGAATAAAACCAAAATCATGGATAAATGAATAAGCATCATCTGTTTGATTGGAACTGAATGCAATTTTTATTTTCCGACCCAATTCTTGTCCAAACGGTTTGCGCAAAAAATAACGGAATACCCAATCTGCATAAGGAGCAACATCGAACGGCTCTTGTGGATCAATGCCAGCAATCGAACTTGCAGTTACATTTCGAACGGTATTTCCACAAGCTTCACGCAAGGTAACATCGTCTTTTTCCAAATCAGCCCACAATTGAGGTGTTCGATCGAGACTTACGTAATGAATTTGTATGTCCTGACGCGTAGTAATGTGTAAATGTCCTGTACTGTATTCATCACTCACAGCTGCAATTCGACGCAACTGATTTGCGGTCACTTTTCCAAACGGCAACTTAATGCGAATCATCTGAACACCCTGCTGACGTTGACCATAAACCCCGCGCGCCAAACGCAATGCTCGAAATTTATCCTCATGGATAGCGCCATCTTTGAATTGTTCAATTTTTCGCCCTAAATCAAGTATATCTTTTTCAACGATTGCTTCTTTCAGGGAAATCGCTTCTTCTAATTCTGTTCTAAAACTTTGCATGACAACTTATTTTGTGGCGTTATAGAGTAAATACCATTCTTCGTGCGACAATTGAATGGTATGAGCAGTAGCAGCGTTTTGAATGCGTCGTTTTTCCTTGCTACCGATGATTGGAAGTGCACCTAATTTGTTCACCCAAGCAACAGCTGTTTGTTCCACGTTTGCTTCATGCTTTTTCCCAATCTCTGTCAACGCCAAACGCAATTTGACAGCTTGTGCATCTTCACCACAGAGAATTCGTCCATCTGCTAAAGGCGAAAATGCCATTGGTCGACTGTGTTGTTCCTTGATGAAATCCAATCGTCCATCTTGCAACGCTGATGTTTCCAATAGATTCAACTCCAAGTGATTGGTAATAATTGGTTGTGATAAATAACTCGAAAGCAAGCGTTGTTGCGAAACATTAAAATTGGAAACCCCGATGTGTTTGATTTTCCCAGAACGTTGCAATTTCAGCAAGGTAGAGGCAGTTTGTTCGAAATTGGATAAATGGTCGTGGTTTTCAAGTAGAAAAATATCTACATAATCAGTTTGCAAGCGTTGAAGCGATTCATCCAAACTTTGCGTTAAATTTTTTGGACTTAAATCGTAGTAAACACCCGAACCATAACTTCCAGAAAAAGATCGAATTCCAGCTTTTGTTGAAAGTACGAGTTCGGAACGTTTTAAACTTTCTTTCGCTAATAATTTACCGAATTGTGTTTCAACTTCACCATGCGCAAATGCAGGGCTTAAATCGTATGTTGAAATTCCCAATTCACGTGTAAAAAGTACAACATCTTCAAAATTGGAAGCGTTCTTGAAATCTTCATTATTCCATCTCCAAAATCCATAAATTGCTGCTGAAACTTCTGGTCCTGATTCGTTTATATATAGTTTTTTCATTTGTTGTTTCTTAAATTGATTCATTAAAAAACCCCTCACTGCTATTGCGGAGAGGGGTCATAACTCAATACTTATTGTATATAATTATTCCATCCGCTGCCCAATGCTATGCATACAGTTACAACTGGTGTTCTGAAAAAATTGCGTGCTCATGATCTATTGTTTTATTTAGACGGGACAAAGTAACGGTGGCAAAATTGAATGTGCAAGAAAAGTGTCAATTATTTCCATGTTCTCCTATCGATTAAGTAGGAGTTAAAATATAAAAAATGCTTTATTTACGGTTATTTTCAGATTTTCGGAATAACTTTTTTTCACGTAAAATTAAATCGGCTAAACTAGTTTTCGATAAAATATGAATACTTGCTTCACGAACTTCCAGCATTACTTCATGTAAACCACACAATTCTTCGTGTGGACATTCAACACATTCTTCGTAGAAATTCAAACTGACACACGGAATTAAAGCAATTGGTCCACCCGTAACTCTAATAATGGTACTTAACATGATTTCATCAGGGTGTTTGACCATAAAGTAACCACCATTTGCTCCCATTTTACTATTCACCAAACCTTCATTGCGCAACTGTAATAAGATGGCTTCTAAGAATTTCCTCGGAATTTGTTCCTGTTCAGCAATGGTCGCAATCGATAAATGTTGTTTATCACGGTATACTTTTGCTAATGCTGTCAAGGCTTTGATCGCGTATTTGGAACGTTTTGGAATCATGATGAAAATTTGAATAAATATACTACTATTTTAATAGGAATTAAGTAAATCTAAAAAACTAACAATCGATTATTCATTTCTTACTACTGATTTCACACGAATTAAGCAACGTTATCAATACTTTTACGTTTTACATAACGAAGTAACTTACTAGATTACTCCATTAAAAAAGAATTATGAAACTATTTCTAACACTCCTTCTACTTTGCTTTTATAGTTTTAGCTATGCCGATCGTATTTACATTATTGATGGTGGTGGCTACAATGGCGCTGGAGCAGAATTAGTTACAGCTATCACAAATAATGGTCATACTGTTAATCTAGGAGCTGGAGTTATTCCCGTTGGTTTTACTTCCACTTGCAATGATCCAGTAAATGGGTACGATTGGTTGTGTTTTTTCGGCGATTTCGACTTCACACCATTAACTGCTCAGATCAAAGCGTTTATTGATGCTGGAGGAAAAGTTTTTTACCAATACGAAGTAAGTTGTTGTACAACCTCATCTTCTTCAGTCGCTTCCATTTTATCGAGTGTTACTGGATTGGCAATTACCCCGAATATCAATGACTACATTGCATTTTCAGGTTCTGGAATTGGTGGTTGGGTTGCAGACAATGTGAGTTGTTGCGCCAACTTTAAAGGCGATGCATACAAAGGACTGGATGGTTTACCCGTTGCAAATCAAATTCAAGCTACTGCCAATATTAATGGTTCAACTCCTGCAATTGCAACAAGTTTGAACTTTGGTTTTCATTTTGCTACAACTGACTTTACTGGAGCAGCTGACAAAGGTGGAATGGTTGGTTTAGGTGATGTTAATGCGTGGTACGATTCTGGCGAACCTTTTTCGAATGGTGGTAGTACGCCAGTTAACCCTGCTATTGTTGATTATTTTTTCCCAAATGCTGCCTCTACTTGTTACTTGTTCCCTCCAGGTTGTTTACAGGTTTACACACCCAATAATGGAGCAATTTCTGGAACAGCATCGAATAATGGACCGCTGTGCACTGGTGATCAACTCGACTTATCAGTCGTTAGTGCAGCAGCAACCACTTTTGCATGGACAGGGCCAAATGGTTTTGTGTCAAATCTTCAAAATCCCACAATTTCAAATGTACAGACCATTAATGAAGGCGTTTATACTGTCACCATTTCAGATGGAACCTGTTCAACAACCCTTACCACAACGGTTGTTTTAACTGCTGGAGGAATACCAACAATCGATCCCGCTGGTCCATTTTGTATAGGCGCTCCAGTTGTTAATCTAACTTCTCCAACTGCTGGTGGAACTTGGTCGGGACCTGGAATCACCAATGCAAACACGGGACTATTTGATCCATCAGTAGCAGGAATTGGTAATCAAGTAATCACCTACACTGTAGGTAGTGGATCTTGCGCTGGTTCAGACCAAATAACGATTGTGGTGAATGCTGGACCAACGGTAACGGTGAATAACGCTACTATTTGTCCGAATCAATCTGCAACTTTAACGGCTTCTGGAGCAACAACTTATACATGGTCACCAGCAACAGGATTGGATGTCACAACAGGAAGTACAGTTGTTTCAACTGTAGGAACAACGACAACTTACACCGTCACTGGAACAACAAATGGATGTTCGGGAACAGCTCAATCAACCGTTGATGTAGGTGGTGGTTTTCAAGTAACAGTTACTGCAACACCAAATCCAGTGAGTACAGCAAATCCAGTTACAACATTACTTGGATCGTTGAATATCAGTAGTTATGTTTGGATCTTTCCTGATGGTACAACATCTACTACACCATCACCTACTTTTACATATCCAGAAGGCGGTGGTAATCAAACAATCACGCTAATTGCAACTTCTACTCAAGGTTGTATCGATACGGCAACGGTGATTGTTTATTTAGAAGATGAATTGGTGTTCTATATTCCAAATACCTTTACGCCAGATGGTGATGAATTTAACAATACATTCCAACCCGTATTTACTTCAGGATTTGATCCCTACAGTTTTAATATGATCATCTTTAATCGTTGGGGTGAAACCATTTTCGAATCGAACGATGCTGATAAAGGTTGGGACGGAACATACGACGGGAAAATGGTACCTAACGGAACATATACATGGACACTTTCATTCAAATCGCCGAAAAACGATAAGAAATATGAATACCAAGGACATGTGAATCGGATAGATTGATTTTTGTAGGAATAATTGATTCTATTCCTCTCTTTCACAACTCATGTTCCACGATCTGGTATTTCACTTTAACAACCGCTCTTGGGAATGCGTTAAAGTGCCACCATTCGCTGGGAATATTGATGAATCGCTGAGACCGCATGACTTTTCGGAGCAATTGTCGATTGGCCAATTGTGCTTTTGTAAGTTCACCACTCGCTAGAAATTGAGCTTCCAGACTTGGGTATGCAATTTGGCGCATATCATCATAACCAGCTCCCATATCGATTGGCGTTCCTGTTTCATCACAAATGGTAATATCAACCGCCGCACCATAATTGTGTACACTGCCATTCCGTGGATTACTCACAAATTTCACGCGTTGAGCAACAGGTATTGTATCTAAAGAACGCCACATTTCCCATTGAACAGACAGCGGACGAACACCATCATAGACCAATAAATGAAGATTGGAGTCAATGGAAGTCAATAATTCCTGGCATTTCGCCAACCGCAGTGCTACTGGCTTTTGAATATAAACCGTTTTTAACGTGTCATATAAAATACGGTGCATGAAGTTGTCAGTAGTGGCATATTTTAGTTCCGCTAAAATCAACGCATTGAAGGCATTGACTTGAACAAGCGTATCTTTTCCGTTTACTAATTGAGTGGGAAATGATACCTCCTTTTCATGTTTTGTGTCATTCGTTTTCGCAGGATATTTTAGATCCATCACTTTTGGTTCATCGAATAGCGAAGAATCACACGATGTGAGTAATAGGAGTAGTAACAATGAACAAAAATGTGATTTCATAGGGTAAAGGTGGTGAAAAAAGATGATTTGATAAAATGAACAACTTCCGTAATAGGTGTCCGCCCCTCCGCGGCGGGCAAGCGTGGCTGATTGCGGGATTACCGGATGTAAATAACTCTAAAACAATTCATTTTATTCAAAAAAAAATCATTTTTTGTCACTGCATTATTATCTAATCTTCACGCAATAATCCCAACATTCTATGTACTTTTGCTCCTCTTGAAAATACAAGTTTATGCCAAAGATTTCGCAGAAAGCCATTGATATGCCAGCTTCACCAATTCGTAAATTGGTACCGTACGCTGAAAAAGCAAAAAAAGCAGGTAAAATTGTTTACCATTTAAACATTGGTCAACCTGATATTGAAACTCCACAAGTTGCCTTGGATGCCATTCACAATTACAGTGATAAAGTAATTGAGTACAGTCATTCGGCTGGTTTTGAGTCGTATAGAACCAACCTTGCTTTAACGTATCAAAAAGGCGGACTTCCTGTTAACATGGAAGATATCATCATTACAACTGGTGGTTCTGAAGCATTGATCTTTGGTATGATGACAACCTGCAATCCGGGTGATGAGATCATTATTCCTGAACCGTTTTATGCGAACTACAATGGATTTGCAATGACTGCTGGAGTAACTGTCGTTCCTGTCAGTTCTACGATTGAATCGGGATTTGCATTGCCTCCAGTTACTGAAATTGAAGCGAAAATAACCGCAAAAACAAAAGCAATTGTTATTTGCAACCCAGGAAATCCAACCGGATACTTGTATTCAAAAGAAGAATTGGAGCAATTACGCGATATCGTTTTAAAGCATGACCTCTTTTTATTCGCAGATGAAGTTTACCGTGAATTTTGCTACGATGGAGCACAACCGTTTTCAGTATTGAACCTTAAGGGAATTGAAAACAATGTGATCATGATTGATTCGGTTTCTAAACGTTATTCCATGTGTGGCGCACGAATTGGTGCATTGGTTTCTAAGAATAAAGAAGTCATGGCGGCGGTTTTGAAATTTGGACAAGCACGTTTATCGCCTCCAACAATCGATCAAATCGCATCAGAAGCAGCTTTGAATACACCACAATCCTATTTCGATGATGTTGTGAGTGAATATGTTGAACGCCGAAACATTATGGTGGATGGTTTAAACAGTATTCCAGGTGTTTTTTGTCCAAAACCGAGTGGCGCATTTTACTGTGTAGCGAAGTTCCCTGTTGACAATGCTGAAAAGTTCTGTCAATGGTTATTAGAAGATTTCGAATTTGAAGGTCAAACAGTGATGATGGCACCAGCAAGCGGATTTTATTCTACACCAGGGGCTGGATTGCAAGAAGCACGAATTGCTTATGTATTGAACCAAGATTCATTGCACAAAGCGGTTATTTGCCTGCGAGAAGCATTGAAAGTTTACCCAGGAAAATTGTAGGAAGAAAAAGAAAATGGAAATCCTCTTAATATTCATCCTTATACTCATTAACGGCGTCTTTTCGATGGCTGAAATCGCGTTGGTTTCTTCCCGAAAAATGCGACTAGAATCCGCTGCGAAGCGTGGCGATAAATCGGCTAAAATTGCGCTAGAAACATTGCAATCGCCCAATCGTTTTTTATCAACGGTGCAAATTGGAATTACCTTAATTGGAATTCTAACAGGTATCGTGAGTGGGGAAAACATCACCAATGACATTCAAGCTTTCTTTGCACAATACGCTGCAACCAAACCGTATGCACATACGTTGAGTGTGACTGTTGTTGTTGGCTCTTTAACCTTTTTCTCGCTTGTTTTGGGTGAATTGGTTCCTAAACGGATTGGTTTAGCGAATCCTGAAGGTATTGCTAAAATGATGGCGCGACCAATGAAATTTATTTCACTTGTTACATCTCCATTTGTTTGGTTATTGACTGCTACATCAGATGTTCTCATCAAATTATTCCGCATCAAACCTTCTTCCGATAGTAAAGTAACGGAGGAAGAAATCAAAGCCATCATTCAAGAAGGAACAGAAGGTGGCGAAGTACAAGAAATTGAACAAGACATTGTAGAACGTGTTTTTCATCTTGGGGATAGAACAATTAGTTCCTTGATGACGCATAGAAATGACATGATTTTCTTGCAATTGGGAGATGATGGCGAAACCATTCGTTCGATTGTTAATACGGAAATTCATTCCATTTACCCCGTTTTTGAGGCCGATAAAGACCACGTTAAAGGAGTTGTTTTGTTGAAAGATCTATTCAGACACATCAACGATGTCGATTTCAATTTGGAAACATTGATCAAACCTACCAACTTTTTATCTGAACACATTTCTGCTTACGAAGCATTGATCCATTTCAAAGATTCAAAGAACCACTACGGGATTATTTCTGATGAATTTGGACAAACGCAAGGAATTGTAACCCTCAATGATTTATTGCAAGCATTAGTAGGCGATTTTTCCGATTTCCACTCCGAAGAATATGATTTCTTTGAACGAGAAGATGGATCGTGGTTGATTGATGGTCAATATCCACTTGCTGAGTTTTTCCGCCATTTTGATTTAGATGATGTTGCTTCTGACCTAAAATACACGACCATTGGCGGATTGATCATGAATGAAACACGTAGTATTCCCACAACCGGACAAATTATTCAATGGATGAATTTTGAAATTGAAGTAGTAGATATGGATGGAGCACGCATTGATAAAGTCATTGTTCGAATTGTTGAAGAAGATTAGGTGATTTCCAGAACAAAAAAGTACCGTTTTTGTTACCTTTACACTGCAAGTTATTCCCATGAAACAATTCGAGATTCCAGCCATTTACAGATCAACGATCATTAGTAAAGTCAAAGCGTTTCGTAAGGCACAAGATCCGCGAAAAAAGGACTTCACTCCTACTCTATTGGATTTCGGAAATGTGCGTTTGGCCATTGCACGTCATTTTGGTTTTTGTTACGGTGTAGAAAATGCGATTGAAATTGCTTATCGAGCCATTGCTGAAAATGAAGGAAAACGCATCTTTCTTCTCAGTCAAATGATTCACAACCCTGGCGTAAACGACGATTTGACCAATCATGGCATTACTTTCATTCAAAACACCGCTGGCGATCAATTAATTGGTTGGGATGAAATTACAGCAGATGATGTGGTGATTATTCCTGCGTTCGGAACTACACTTGAAATAGAATCCTTGCTGCGCGAAAAAGGCGTGAATGTTGAACGCTACAATACTACTTGTCCATTTGTGGAAAAAGTATGGAACCGTTCTGAAAAGTTAGCTCAAGATCAACATACCTTGGTCATTCATGGGAAATACAATCATGAAGAAACCCGCGCAACCTTTTCCCATACAGCTGCACATACACAAGCGGTGATTGTCAAAGATTTGAAAGAAGCCAAACTCTTGGGTGAATGTATAACAGGTCAGCGATCAAAAGCGGAATTCTATGAACTGTTCTCAGGAAAACACACATCCGATTTTGATCCAGCCATTCACTTTGAGAAATTAGGCGTGATCAATCAAACAACAATGCTGGCAAGTGAGACACAAGAAATTGCAGAATATTTAAAACAAGTCACTGAAACATTTGCAGCTGAAAACAAGGTGCAAAAATCATTTGCAGATACACGTGACACGTTGTGCTATGCGACCAACGACAATCAATCGGCAACCATTGGTTTAATTGAATCAAAACCCGACTTAGCAATTGTAGTAGGTGGTTACAACAGTTCAAACACCACGCATCTAGTAGAATTATTGGAACAAGAATGCCCCACCTATTTCATCAAAGACGTCTCTGAAATTCAAGCAGACGGAACCATTTTTAGTTTCAATATCCACACCAAACAATTAGTTGGATTTCCGGATTTCTTGAAAAGTGCCACACACCCATTGACAATTGCTGTTACTTCTGGAGCTTCATGTCCTGATGCTACTGTTGATCAAGTGATTCAACGCGTATTGGAATTAACGGAAGCAGAGCGTTCGATTGAAGCGGTTTTTGAGATGATGGAATCGTGATTTGATTGGTTTATTTGCTCTGGTTTTAGGTATATAATGAAAAACAAGACGTTTTATGGAATTTAATTTAAGTTCGTAAATTCTAAAGTTAGAACCAAACTTATAAAATATTCTACCCAACAATATAAACAGCATTAAATATGAGCGTTTTTCATAACTTACAAATAGCATCCAAAAGCAATACTTCTGTAAAACTAGGAGACATAAAGGATTTCATATCAAATCTTGCCCAAAATGGACACGTAGAAAAGGAATTCACCATTCTGACTGGCGATGAAGAAAAAATTAAGCATATTAGTTTTTGGGATTTCAATAACAATTCATTGTCAAGTGAACTAACAAACAACAACAAACTTGAAATTATAGGAGACCAAGATTTTCAAAATTTGTCGGATAATAACAATTACGCATTTAAAATTCATTTAAGTAAGACGAGCAATGTATTTAAAAATCTTGAAATTTTCAAAGCAACAGAATTAGAACATTATCCGATTTTTATTGCATACTTCGGTAAGCCAATTGACTTTACTATTACAAAAGAAGACGAAGAAACAGAAGAATTTGAAGAGTTCGTAATTTCATCTATAAATTGTATTCTAAAAAGTAGTGGACGGAATTCTGAGTCATTATGGGGTTTAATCGAAAACAGAGATGAATTTGATGTATTTTTTAATGAAGTTGAACATCTTTTTGGAGAATTTGAAACAGGCACCTATTTCGACTGAAAAAGCTTCTGCACCACAAGCAGAAAACTCGTTGGTTTGAATCAGAAATGGTAATTTAGAAGTCTTGGCTTCATGGATAACGACATTCAACAATCATGGAAAGAAAGATAAACAGGATTGATTTATGGGAAATTATGTTGGATGGCACAAAAGTGAAAATTCAACATGCAGATACAACATTCAAAATCCATTATCGAGATAAGGTCCATTCAATTAAATTAGAAGCTATTAATGAAATTGGAATGTATAAAATGGACCACATGACACATGATACAATCATGTTGTATTTCAATACTGATGAAATTATCGTTGAAATTCCTTTTGAAATAAACATTCATCCCGGAGAACTATCCAAAAATCATTACTTAATTGAGAAATTTAGTTGGTCGTGTTCGATTCCCAATTGGATGGATTTTATTGATTGGTTATCAGAAAGCTTATCAGGATTTGATCAAAAATGGTTGAATACGACTGATCAATTACACGATTCTCCATCACTTGTCATTAATTACAAAAACACCCATAACACTAAATAAAATACCCAAAAAGAGTATATTTGAAAACACATATTAACCTATTTATCAACCATTACATACAATATGAACCATCTAATTAAAAAGAATCTTTTCGTTGTCTTGGGAATAATGCTAGTATGCATTTCCTCAGGTTGCAAAAAACATGAAACAGAAAATTTAATATTTGAAGACAATTTTAGCAATGGGCAAAACTGGACACTAGAAGGCACATCATTAGGAACAGTACTGTTTCAAGACAACATGTTGCAAATTACTGAAGCTGATGTTTATGAGCCAACGACTGCCAGTCTAAATCTTGACTTCATAACTGCCAACAAGTTCTGTATTGTCATCAACTTCAACACCTTCAAAATGTATCGAAAGGGTACAGATGATTACATGGAAGAACTTTCCGATAATAGTAACGATGTTCGGATCTACGTTGGTGATTTTTATATTAAACGGAAATATACGCGCAATAAAAAAACTACTGAAAAAACGGAAATCAATGGGAAAGATCTTCATTTTTATATCAACAAATCAACGGGAAAATTCAAAGTCAAAGTTGATCATACGGGTGAAAATGTAACAGACTACTTTGAGAAAGTAGAAGAATCGAGCCTTGAGCAACGACTCGTAATTAGTAATAAAAAAAATGTAATGTGGTCAAACTCCAAATATTGGATGGATACTGTCAAAGTCAATAGTGTGAAAATCTACGATTTTAAGTAATCTGAATCCATGGAAGTTTGTTGGAGCTATCAGACTTTCAGCCAAGGATGTAAAGTGATCTTATTGAGAATGAAACGCATAAGTTAACTATGTCATTACTTATGCGTTTCAGGTGTTAGGTTATTTAGTCGTCAATGTGTACGTTAAAAAGACCTGACCGAACGAACGATTACGAACGGATTTGTTTTACCATAAGGGTTGGGACCATAGCCAAATTGATGGTACCAAGCATCATTCGAATTGTTCTCCGTTGAACTCCAATGATAGTCAGTAGTATTAAGATTAGGAAGTGTCATTTGTTGCAATTGCAATTCACTTAATTCATATTTGGTTGGCAATCTCCAATCGCGAAATTTTTGCCCATCTGGAGAGTGATTGTTTGGATTAGAAATTAAATCTGGAGCATCATACCAATTAGAATAGCCTTGTTCTTGTGTTTCAAGTACCAACCCATGCATTCCATCTGCTGATACCCAAAAAACATAACCACCCAGTTCAGGCCATAAACCAATGGTGTAAGTTGGACTGGTACCTCCTGCTGGTCCTTGTGGTCCTGTAGCTCCTTGTGGCCCGATAGGTCCTGTTGCCCCATCATTCCCAGCAGGTCCTTGTGGTCCCATTGGTCCTGGAGCACCGTCCAAACCGTTGTTCCCTGCTGGTCCTTGAGGTCCTACACCGTTACCAGATGTTTTTGCATACAACGCATATGGTACGCTCATTAGTTGGCTTGTTCCCATCACAGAATAATTGGTTCCACCAGCTACATCAACCGCCGTTTCCATAAAATAAGATCCGCTAGCCCAATCAATTGTTGAAAAGTCATCGGAAGTGGTTCCTGTTCCTATTTCAAGGTTTACCAAGCCATAAGCATTTGTTGTTGCCGCAAACGTTTCCGTATAAACAGCTGTTCCTCCAATAGAACCTTGTTGGATGGTTAAACGAACTCCAACAGTCTGGTTGGTTAGAATTATATTACTTGCATCTCTTAGGACTGCTTGGTATTTAAATCCTTCAGGTGCTTGCCCGAAAGCCGTTAATGCGAGCGCAACTATAACAATGAGTGAGCCTATTAATTTCTTCATGGTTAATTGGTTTTAATTAATTTAAACGTCTTTAGATTTTGTGTCTCATTGTTCAAGGTTAAGGAATAGCTTCCTGGAGCCAAATGACTGACTTGAATGGGTGTTTGTTCTGCGGAAAGCGCATCCTGCAATACCAATTTTCCTTGCGCATCATACAATGAGTAGGTCACACGCTCGAAAGTAGTTGCTTGAATAGTCAATACATCTTCCGTTGGATTGGGGAAAAGGGTGACTTCGAAATTAGGAGCATAATCTTCCACTCCTACAAAGTTCCAATTCGTTTGATGAAAACCTTGGGGAATCGTAGTGGTACCATCCGTTCCTGTTTGGATCACCACTTCGCCTAAAGTAAAGTCTATACTGCCAGTTGCATTGGAATAGGAATTTCCTTGCGTTGATACAACTTCCTGCGCTGATGTACCTAATGTAGCTATTAAGGATAATAGCAAGAGTGTGTTTCTTTGCATTGAGGTTTATTATTCGTTTAACTCAAAATTAGCTTGATTCAACTAAGAAAATCGGTTTATGTCATGTTCAACACAAATCTGTCATAAATGGAACACAAACAAGCACAGTTATTCAACCATTCGTTATTGAGAGGTGCAATATCATCCGTTAAAAAGCCCGAATAGCCCGAACAGCGTATGAGTTGTTTTTGTTGTAGTCACCTTGGAAACCGTCAGAAAAATACTGTACCCATGCTGTGTAAATTTGGATCTCGGTGGAACTCCAGTAACCATAATCACCAAAGCCGCCCACATTTCCTAAACTCAACGAATTTAACTGTCCAATATTCAAATTCATTAAATTCAATTCATGAATAGATGGCAAATACCAATCTGTATAACCACCACCCGTATAGTTCACGCAAAGAGCAATCGCATTTCCAGTTCCTCCTTGAATCGCATAAATCATACCTGTGTTGTATTTCCCTTCAAATGCTCCGCTTCCATACGCCCTCGTATCAATATAGGTATCATTCCACCAATTCTCTTCAGTACTTTGATCACTTGGTGCACAGATTAATCCATGGCATCCGGACGGATCCAGGTAAAAGATAATACCACCTTGAAAGGTATCGCCGATGGAGAGTCCGCAGGAATTTGATAACGATTCTGCGGTTTTAGCATGTAATGCATAAGGCACGCTCATGAGTTGGCTAGTTCCCATCACCGAATAATTGGTTCCGCCAGTTACATCGATTGCCGTTTCTATGTAGAAGGGTCCGTTGGCCCAATCAATGGTTGTGAAATTATCCGATGTTACTCCTGATCCGATAATAAGATTAATCAATCCATACGCATTTGTCGTTGATGCGAATGTTTCCGTATAAATTGATGTTCCACCAATAGAACCTTGTTGAATGGTCATCCGAATGCCAACCGCTTGGTTGGTTAAGATGTTATTGCTAGCATCACGAACCACTGCCTGGTAGTTAATTCCTTCGGGAGCTTGTCCAAAAGTGCTAAATAAGCATGTTGCTAGAACAACAAGGAGAAGTACTGTTTTTTTCATAATCGTATTCTTTACTGCGTTTTAATAAGCTTAAATGGTTTTGAGGGGGATTATTCATTGTAGCTACTCCCTTTTTTTAACATCAAACTTAGTTTTTCACTAAACGAATAACTGAGTTGTAATCACCTGTCTGAATTGACAGAATATACACTCCTGCAGGTTCTACTAATGTAAACTTGAGTAATTGTGCTTGCGAGTAGGTTTGCGATTGGATGAATTGACCTCTGACATCTGTAATTGAAACAACCACTGAATTCATTTCTGAACCAAGATCAATGGAGAAGTCTCCATTCGTTGGATTCGGATACACAGTAAAGTTCGCACCAAAAGCAGTTTCCTGAATAGCTACCGTAGTAATAGCAACACAAAGCGATGTATCCACACAGTTATTCTCCGTTACTTGAACAGCATAGTTTCCATTTGCCGTTGCGGTAAACGATTGTCCTGTCTCTCCTGCAATTACTGCATAGTTATTCCCACAATCTAACCATTTGTAGCTTGCAGATGCGTTCGTCGCCGTAATCGTTATTCCACTCGTTGTTGTGGCAATATCTGGCGGACTAATCATGGTTAAATTAAGTGTTACGATTGAATCGCAGCCGTTAACTGAACCATTAACCAGTGTAAACATGGCTGTATTATTATCCGTTGAATAGGTATTCCCATCTATCCAAACAAATGCACTACATTCGATTCTAGTATCTGTTCCCGTAGCAGCAAAAATGGAGTTGTCTTGCCATGTTAATCGTGGGTAATTGTCTCCTCCACAAGGGATAAGCCAGTAATCATTCGTACCATTAATGGTTTCGTAGGCAAAATCCCATGTGGAGTCTGTATAAGTGGAAATTGTTTTCATTTCTACGTGATCTCTTGGCGAGCCACCAGCACTGGTAGGTTGTCCCCAATACGTATCCCAAAAACAATTGCTTACCGTTCCAGTATTCAAGCCCATAAAACCTCCAACATCTGTACCTCCTGAAACTGGTACCACCGAACAAAAAGAATTACTTACAGTAGACAGTGCATTGTTATTTCCGATAAATCCGCCAATACCTGAACCAGTCCCATAAACTGAGCCAACGCTATAGCAATTACTTACTTCTCCTTGTAGCGCCCCACCTATGAGTCCACCAACACTTCCAACACCATGAATGGTTGCTGAGTTATAACATTGACTAATTAAAACACCGAAATTACGACCAATCAACCCACCTACATAGTTTGAAACTCCCGTAACGATTCCTCCAACAAAACAGCAAGTGATCGTTGTTCCAGTATAGCAATTCCCAACCAAACCACCAACACTTGCACCGCCAGTGATGTTGACATATAGTTGCAGACTGTCAATGCGCGCATTCGCAGTCAAACCAAAAAGCCCAACATCATCCGCAGTTAAACGATTGATATATAAACCATTAATTTGATGCATCTGGCCATTGTATGTTCCAGTGAATGGATTCCCAAAATAACCAATGCTGGAAAATCCCATTGCCTCATCTGGTGTTCCAGCATTCAGGTCATGATCTCCAACATCCCATGTGTTGGTTTCATTGGCGTAGATATCATCCGTTTGGATGTAATGTTTGTCCCACTCCGCTATGTTTTGAGAGATCCAATACAGGTTATCGAGTGAGTTAATTTGGTATGGATTTCCCACTGTTCCATCACCGACTCCTGGAGCTGTAGCTGTTTGTGCCACGAGACTCGGTAGCAATAGGAGCATTAGTGATACGGTTAAGAGTGTCTTTTTTTTCATACTATTCTGCTTTTAGTTGTTGTTCGAATAATTCAATGATTCATTGTTTTTTAAGACTATGTATTCTTGCGAACGTGATGCAATAGTGCACCACAATTAGTTGTTTGCATCTCGTTAGCTGTAATCATTTCAGACGAAATTAGCCTGTATCAACTAAAAAAATCTGTTTATGTCATTTACGACAGATTTATGTCATAAACGAATCAGAGGCAATGCCTATCCTATGTCCTTCCTGCTTATATTTGTAGACTTGTGATTTTTGATTCATGTCCAATTTTTCGATTTATTCTCTTGGTTGGTTGTTGTTCCTTTTCTTCGGTTCGGTGAACATATCTGCTCATGGGCAATCGTCTGAAGCTTCCCTAGAATCTTATGAATCATGCATGAAAAACGTATCGAAATTCAGTAGTGCGAATCTGGTTGCTGAGGCGTTACTTTATCTAGAAAAAGCACAACAACGTGCAAAAACAAGTAATGAGGTCATCCGTGTAATTGTGGTAAAAGGAGAGTTATTGCGCTCCACACAAGACTATCAACATGCCCTAGAAACCTTATGGAGTGCAGATCAAAAAACAGTTAAATCTTGCGATCTTATTTGGCGAATTAAACACCTAGGCAGATTAGCTGCTGTTCATCAAGAATACGGTTCATTTGGGAAAACCACGAAAGCGGATAGCGTGATTATTTACATCGATTCCGCACTTGCGCTTGCGAACTTACGTCCAACCAAATTTCAATCCGAAATTGCCTCATTGAACAATGAAGTTGGCCTTTACAAATTCAGGAAGGGATTTACACAAGAAGCGCGTAACCACTACACTGTATCTTGCCGAATTTTCAACCAACTAGGCGAAAAGAAGAATCTAGTTACTCCTTTGAGTAACCTGCTAGAACTTGAAAGTTGCGCAAGAAATTTCAACGCAATTGATCCATTAAAGAGACAACTGGAAACGCTTATAGCAGGAAAAGATTGGTACGCCATTAATTTGATTGCATACAATAGTTTACGTATTTCGGCAAGTGTTAAAGGAGATAGTATTGGAGCACTTCGCTATGAATTGATGCTCAACTCGAATGCCTACTCCAATTCAGTCAAAACCAATTCAGACAAAATGCTGGCCTTGCGCGAAATATACGAGCATGACAAATTACAGCGAGCATTTTTATCTGAACGTTCGAAAAGAAAATTGAAGGCAAAAGAACTGATTGCTTCCAATGAAAACCGGAAACGGCTGATTATTTACTTAAGCGTGGCTTTGGTTATTGGACTTGGTATTGTGCTTTTATTTATTCGAGAATGGCGATTAAAGCAACGCATTAATGTGATCAATGAAGCGTTAAATCTCGCCAACGAACGTTATCAACTCGTTGTAATTGAAAGTAATCATCGTATTAAAAACAACCTTCAAATGGTTACGGCCATGATGCAATATACAAGTAAAGGACTGGATTCGTCTAATACAAAGGTTTTGAATTCATTTTCAAGTAAAATTAATGCTATCAGTGCATTGCATAAACATCTTTATGTCAATATACACAACGAATTTATCCTAGTATCAACCTATTTTAACGAAATCATAAAACTGTATCAAAACATGTCGCCAGAGGCTTTTCACATTGACTTTCAACCAGGTGAGGTAGCCATAAGAAGTGAACGTATTGTTTATTTTGGCTTAATTTTCAATGAAATGCTCTCGAATACCTTGGAACACAGTCCTGAAACAATGGGACAAATTCGAATGTATATCACTGAAACGGCTGCAGGTTATACTTTTTATTATTCGGACAATTCTGTGAGAGCAGTTGATTTTGAGGAAGGAATGGGAAGTACGCTTATTCGCAATTTGTCTACTCGAGTTGGAGGGAAAAACTTTCAGTTATCTCCAGTCAATGGTGCCTATTCTTTTGATTTTACGGTGAAACGATAAGATGATGATTCTACAAGTCGTTTTTGTAACTTCTTGAAATGGGAATTTTCTCGCCGTTTATTGTGACGTCAGCCGCTGTTCTTGAAGAAATAAAATGTCGATTAACTACATACGATCGGTGCACTCGTACAAAATCATCATTTAATTCTTCCGCGTATTCTTTCAATAATTTTCGCTGAACGATACGCCCCGATTTGTGATAAATTTCGCAATATCCAGCGTCTCCTTTGATGTAGTAGATGTCATTTGGGTTGATTTCTTCCTGACCATGTGCGGTGCGGATCACCATTTTTTTGGCCTGCTTCAAACGGATCATTTCAAGTGCAGCTGAAACATCAAACTTTTGAAATGGTTTAGTAATGTAAGCTTCTGGTCGTAATCTGGCTGCTGCCATTAAGGTTTGCTCATCTTGATTCGCTGTTAAAAACAAAAAAGGAATTTTTCGCTCTTTCAACTTTTCACCAATATCAAGTCCTGTTAGAGATTCAGAAAGAAATATATCGACAACTGCCACATCAAAATTCCAGTCCGTTTCTTCCAGAAAATATTCGCCACTATGAAAAATGCCCACAACTGAAAAACCCAATTCGGAAATGTAATCGCTCAATTGGTTTGCAACGAAAAACTCATCTTCAATGATAATGACTTTGATTTTTGACATACTTATCAAATTTAGCCATATTCATTTTGACTTCACTGAAATTTGTCATAGAAGGAGTTTTTTTGTCATAAATGAGATCTAACGTATGAAATTTATATATGGCAAAGATCGAAACCATAAGGATTTCTCCATTCAGATCATGCATTTTCTGTTGACAATGAGGTTCGAATAATCGATTTGTTTATTGGAGCCATCAAACTATTAGCCATGGTTTTAAAGTCATCCTTATTGAAAATGGAACGCTTATAGTTATCAAAAACTGTTTGTATAGAAACTAAATACGGGTTTTTAGTCAGACTGAAAAAAAATTTTAACTTCGACTTTGCTTCGCTAAAGCTATGCGAAAGCAAGAGCAACGATTTATTTTAAACGGAGAGTCGAGCGCCTGATTCAAAACCTTTGTGTTAATTTTAAGGAAGCTTTGCGTAACTTTAATACATCTAAAACAATTTTATACTTATTAATCTAAAATAACCATGACAGACCAAGAGAAACTAAATGCTGCGAATACAATTGTATTAGAACAAACTGGCTTCGCCACTGCGGCGGGTTTAATTCCTATTCCAATTGCTGATTTAGTTGCAGTAACTGCCATTCACATGGATATGATTAAGCAAATTGCAATCGTGTATGAAGTTGATTATTCTGAAAATACAGGTAAAAAACTAATAAGTGCAATCGGAGGAACAATTATTGCGAGAATTGGGTCAAGTGCGATTAAAGTAATTCCAGGTATTGGTACGTTAATTGGTGAATTAACCGGAGCCGCAGTTGCAGCTGCAACCACTTATGCGCTTGGTAAAACCTTTATTTGGCATTTTTCTAATGGAGGTACTTTTGAGGATATGGACATTAATAAAGCCAAAGAAATATTTAATACGGAGATTATTAAAGGAAAGAAAGTGGCTGCTGAAATGGAAAAAGAGCCAATCCAAAACAACCAAGAGAAAATTTTTGAAACAATTGAAAAGCTTTCAGAATTAAATAAGAAAAATATAATTACTGATAAAGATTTTGAAGAACAAAAACAACGATTACTGAATCAATTATAAAAACGCCGCATATATAGTTAGCCAACGAGAAAAAAAAGTCCCGTACGTGAAGGCATTTTTGTTAGTTGGTCTTGGCCGATTGCTTTTTAATAGTGTTTCGGAATTTTCAATTTACTAGATCAAAATCAGCCAAAACGATTCCTAACGAACTTGGTTGATAGACTTTTAATTCTGTAAAGCCATTTTAACTTGATAGGCTACGATAACAAACTATGGAAACAATTTTAGTAATAAACGGAGAAACCTATTGGCAGGAATTTTTACCTGACTTCAAAGTTGAACAAAAGAAAATTCAATCAACAGAATGGTTACTCAAAGACAATCAACTTTTTGCTATTGACCAAAATGGAGTTTGCAAACCTGACAAAATCTTGTGGAGAGTTGGTGCGATCAGACCGAATGCAAAGCACAAAACAGCACTTGATATCATTCAACTTTCTGGAATTCATTGTGTAAATTCAACAGCTGTTTTAACCAAAGGTTTCGATAGACTAACGATGCTGAATGTTTTGAAAGAATGTCATCTTCCAGTAATTCCATTTAATGTGGCAACAACTTCTACGCAACTGAAAAATATTGAAATACAATTCCCTTTTGTAATAAAAGCAGGGAATTATCACGGAGGTTTTGGAAAAGTACTGGTTGACAGTGAAGAAAAATGGCAAGACATTAAAGACTTGCTTTTTATTTCAGAAGACTATATCACAATCGAACCTTTTATCAATTATGACAAAGACATTCGTTATTTAGCTGTTGGCGACAAAATTTGGGCAATGGCAAGAAAAGGGAAATTCTGGAAAGCCAATGTTCAAACAACTGACTTTATGCTTATTGAGCAAGAAGAAACGTTAATAGAACAGACCAAAAAATTACAAAACTATTTAAAAGCAGATATTGTTGCTATTGACATTTTAGAAGAAAAAAACGGAAATAGGTATTTTGTAGAATACAATGACATTCCAGGACTTTCCGGATTCCCTGACGAAGTGAAAATTGAACTTGCAAACTGCTTGAAGAGCAAAAACAGCAACTAAACAAGCGTTAGCAAAATGTCATTAGCTACATACTTGTCAACATTACCAGATAATACAGACAAAAATTGAGCTTGTTCGAAGAAATAATTGCTGACATCTTTGTTGAAGTTATCTGGGACAAAATAGTTAGACCAATCTTCTACTTTACGGGTGTCGGACTTCGACTTGCGTTTAATTTTAAACGATTGACGTATGCAGACATTCGAAAAAAAGACAACAACAGCATCATTGGTTTCATCTTTATGGCAATAGTGCTCACTACATTCTTTGTGATAAGAGCAAAACTCAATTAAAATTAAAACGAAGGAGTAGATCTACAAACAACCAGACTCTCAACTGGTTATTCATTCCTTTTTGATCCAACTCAATCCAATTTCGTTTGATCAATTATGCGCATTCCACTTTAAAATTGTGCGGATAATGCAATTCCTAAGTATAATTCTGTAATACGCTCCCCTCCTGACATCTATACCTTTGGAAAATAGTTAAATCATAATGCCATGAAAACCAGAAAAGAAGGAATAGATACGATAGCGTATGGTAATGGTGAAAATTCAATAAAAAATTATCACTCAACGTTGAATGGTACTGAACATGTTATTTCTATTCAGCCTATCATCGATCTACTGAAAATGAAAGTCCAATTGTTGCATTTTAGTTTGGCAATTTTTATAACATTTATTTCTCCATTGAATTCTTTTGCACAGTTACCAAACATGGGAACGTCAATAAAATTTGCTGTTTTTACGTCAGCTGGCGTGTTGAGTAATACTGGGACCTCAACTATTACGGGTGATATTGGTACAAACATTGGAGATATCATTGGTTTTGGCGCACCAACTGTAGTAATTGGAAGTATCGATTCTGGAAACGCTGTAACTATTCAATGTGCAATTGATGTTCAGTCAGCGTATAATGAACTCTTCAGTACCTCTCCAACTGTTCTGGGACACGCTCCCACGTTTGGAAATGGAGAAATACTTCCTGTCGGCGTATACTCTATAGGAGTTGCAGGATCAGTAGTTGGGGATTTGACGTTGGATGCTGCAGGAGATCCTGATGCAATTTTTATTTTCCAATTCGGAGGAGCATTGAGCATAGGAGATTCTACCACTTTAAATTTAATCAATGGAGCGTCAGCATGTAATGTGTTTTGGATAGCAGAAGGTGCAATATCCTTGGGTACTATAACGGATATGAAAGGATCACTTATATCAAACAATGGAGCCGTATCTATGGGGGCTGGCGGAATCTTAGAAGGAAGATTGTTTTCAACTGGTGGAGCGGCATCTGTGTCGGATGCTTTAATTACTATTCCCCCGTGCATAATTATTCCGCTACCGATTAACATGTTGTCATTTACAGGGCATTGTGATCAACAAAACATTGTTTTACAATGGATAACAGCAACAGAAATAAACAATGACTATTTTACTATTGAACGAAGTCAAGATGGTTTCAATTGGCATATTATTGGAACTGTTACTGGAGCAGGTTATTCATCTTCACCGATTCATTATTCGCTAACGGACATTTCTAACAATACAGAAAAAACATATTACCAGTTAAAACAAACCGACTTTGACGGAAATGTTAAATATGAAACTCCAATATGCATTAATACATGTGACAATAATAGGGCGGACCATTTTACTATTTACCCGAATCCTTCAGAAGGAAAATTCGAATTGCTCTATACGGGCAATACAAGTACTATAAACTCCATTGATATATTCAACTCAACGGGTCAGAAAATATATAGTTCCACTGACTTTCAATCATCATTTGATTTTACGAATAGTGTTCCTGGTTTCTATTATATAAATATTCAGCAAAATTCAGAGACTACGTGGTTAAAATATATCCGAAGTAATTGAAATAGAAAAAAATAAACTATCATTACATGCAAACTTAAAATAACTACCCGAATCTAGAATAAAGCAGTAATTCGAATGACCATGAACCAATTTTGGACACAAATAATAATTCATACAACACTCCGACATAAACAAAAAAACAAAGACGATAATACGTATTCATCCTATCAACTTGCCAGAGGTGCACGCGAATTGAAGATCAATGTTAAACGGCAAGTGAAGGACATTTTCTTAATTACATTAGGCATTTTTTCAGCTTCATTTGGTTTTAAGGGATTTTTATTGACAAACCATTTTATTGATGGAGGAGCAACAGGTATTTCATTGCTGATTTCTAATTTGACAGAAATCCCGCTCTATCTTTTGATTCTAACAATCAATATTCCATTTATCATTCTTGCAAACAAAATTCTTGGGAAAACATTTGCACTAAAAACGGCACTCGCAATTTCAGGCCTCGCACTTTGTCTAGCCACTGTTAATTTTCCAGAAGTTACAAAAGACAAAACATTGGTTGCTGTTTTTGGGGGCTTTTTTCTAGGTGCTGGCATTGGACTTTCAATTAGAGGTGGCGCTGTAATTGACGGGACAGAGGTTCTTGCCATCTATTTAAGTCGCAAATTTGGGACTACAATTGGCGATATTATTATTGTAATTAACATTCTCATTTTCTCTGCCGCAGTTTATTTGCTTTCAGTGGAAATCGCTCTTTATTCAATGATTACCTATTTGGCAGCATCAAAGATGTTGGACTTTATTATTGAAGGAATTGAACAATATATAGGAGTTACGATCATTTCACCAAACAGTTATAAAATAAGACAAATGCTTGTTGAAGATATGGGTAGAGGGGTAACAATCTATAATGGCAAACGCGGTTTTGGTAAAAATGGTGAAGCAAAAGCAACCGATATTCTCTACACAGTGGTAACAAGACTGGAATTAAATAAATTAACTACCGAAATCGAGAAAATTGACCCAAACGCTTTTGTTGTCATGAGTAGTGTTAAAGACATTAAAGGTGGAATAATCAAGAAAAGAGCTTTTAAACACTGACATCAATTATATGTGAATCATGTAATTCTTATGATGAATTGAATAAGCTTTTTGGCAAGAATAGGCATCACCTTTATGTCCAGCTAAAGTGCGTCGATGAAATAAATCTTAGACAAAAAACAACTATTTGTAACAGAAAAGAAGGGTAATGCTAATTTCTATTATTCTACTTTTAGTAAGTGATTCTATAACCTTGGGAAATCAAAGCAAGCACCAGGTTATAAATGCAGCTAAAAGGCCGAAAACAGTGATCCACAAGATTCTGAACTAAAAATAATAATATCAATACCTGAAAAATGACATTCGCAGAAATAATCAATTATAGACGTTCGGTAAGACATTACAAAGACTTTCCGATCGATGCTGAAAAAGTAAAGAACTGCATACAACTTGCTACTTTAGCTCCAAACAGCTCCAACATGCAACTGTGGGAGTTTTATCATATAACCAACCAGGAAATTTTAAAGAAACTATCCATTGCCTGTTTAAATCAAGAAGCTGCCACAACTGCCCAACAACTGGTCGTTTTCGTAACTCGGCAAGATTTGTATCACACAAGAGCAAAAAAGATGATGTCCTTGGAAACTCAAAATGTATTAAAAAACAGTCCCATTTTGAAGCATGAAAAAAGAATTAAAACGTGGAAAATGTACTACGGGAAAATTATGCCTTTTTTATATGCATGCTTTTTTAGGATGTTAGGAATCGTTCGAAAAATAATGGTCAACATCGTCGGAATGTTCAGACCAATCATTTATCAAGTATCTGAAAGCGATATGAGAGTCGTCGTCCATAAAACATGTGCTTTGGCAGCCCAAACATTTATGTTAGCAATGGCCAATGAAAATTATGACACATGCCCAATGGAAGGTTTTGACAGTAAAAAAGTAAAAAGGATCTTACAATTGCCTTACGGCGCAGAAATCAATATGATTGTTTCGTGTGGAATAAGAGATGAAAAAGGCATTTGGGGAGATCGCATGAGGATTCCATTCAACGAAGTTTACCACAAAATTTAACCATTGAAACGAACAACAACTCCAGAAAAATGAAATCAATTGCACACATTATAAAAAAAATACGAATAGCTGATACTGATTTCAAATTGTCAGATTTCAGAACCCGATTAACCGAAAATATTCAGAAGAAATACCTTTCAAAAGAAAATTCAGATCTTGTTAGTCAAGAAATTTCAAAACTTCAACACAAACTGTATGTGGAAAACTGCCAGTCATTGCTGATTATACTTCAAGGAATGGACAGTTCAGGTAAAGATGGAACCATCAAACACATCACGAAAGATGTGAATCAGCAAGGCGTTTTGATTAGCAGTTTTAAACATCCTAGTACACAAGAGTTAGAACACGATTATTTGTGGCGTCATACCATTAAACTTCCAGAACATGGTCAAATCGCAATCTTCAACCGTTCACATTATGAAAACGTATTGATTTCTAAAGTTCATCCTGATTTGGTATTAGCCGAAAGGATCTATGGCTATAATGACGTGTCAAAAATTGACAACGCATTTTGGAAATCAAGATACAAGCAAATCAATCACTTTGAAAAAAGGATTAGTGAAACAGGTACACACATTCTGAAATTCTTTCTCCACCTTTCCAAAGATGAGCAGTGTAACCGATTTTTAGATCGAATTAATCATCAAAACAAACACTGGAAGTTTTCATCCAGTGACATTGAGGAACGCAAATACTGGACAGAATATCAAGCTGCTTATGGACAAGCAATAAAACATACCAGTACGAAAATTGCACCTTGGTACGTTATCCCAGCTGATGATAAATCAATTGCTCATACCCTAATCAGCAAAATTGTATTAGATAAACTAAAGGAAATGAACCCCGTTTTCCCCGCCAAAACCAAACAAGAGGAGCGGTATTTGCAAGCAGCAAAAGTAAATTTAGAACGTGAATTAAACCATTGATTCGATGAGGAAGTCAGGTGAGATTGACTAAACCAATACAATCAAAAGAATCTAATCATTACAATCGATTCAGGAATATTTAAACAAGAATCATTGACAACAAATCCGCAGCTTTTTTCAGGGTTAACGCATTTAGATTTTTAGCGATACCCTCGACTAGTTAATGAGTAACAAAACATTGTTTTTCTCCCACGAATACAGGAATAACGACTTAAACTAGATTATTTACGTATCAACATTGATAAATATCAGTAGTGTCTGTTTACACCAATTGATAGCTGTTGCTAGTACTCTGAAGGCTAATATTTAGACTAGTCAAGTTTCTACAATGATTAGCACTTACTAACTTAACATTAATCCAATGACAATTGTTAATAACTTCTAAGCGTAAATTTCACAGTTTCAAATCGACTACTTATATTTGGACAATTAATGTCCATTAAAAATATGTCCAAAGGAAAAATAACCACATTTGGTGAGCGAATTAGGCAACTTAGAGAAAATGAAAAACTTCCTCAAAGAAAAGTTGCTGCTCTTCTGGATATTGACACTTCCTTACTTGCAAAGTATGAACGCAACGAAAGACAACCTTCGAAAGAACTAATTAAAAAGATTGCTGATATTTTTAAGGCTGACTCAGAAGAATTAATAGCGGAGGCATTTTCAGACAAACTTGCTTACCAAATTTTAGAACAAGATGCTGATAGTAAAGTTTTAAGAGTCGCTGAAAGTAAAGTAGAATACCTGAAAAAGCAAAAAGAAAATTAAGATATGTTAAATAAAACCAAAACACTTTTTGACGAAACATTGATTGATGTAAGCGATGTAATAGCAAACGGAAAAAAGATTAAAACTGTTTCCCTTTTTAGCGGTTGTGGTGGTATGGATCAAGGTTTCATGGGAGATTTCACGTTGTTTGGAAGTAAGGATAAACAATACCTTTCAAGAAATTCATTTGAAGTAATTTGGGCAAACGATATTGATAAAGGTGCTGTTGAAACGTATAAATCAAATATTGGTAATCATATTCATCTTGGGGATATAAGTATTGTAGCTGAAGAAGATATACCAAATTGTGATGTAGTAATTGGTGGTTTTCCTTGTCAAGATTTTTCAATAGCAGGTAAGCAACACGGCTTTAATTCTGATAGAGGAAATCTTTATAAACAAATGATTCGAGTGGTTGAAAATAAAAAACCAAAAGCATTTGTAGCAGAAAATGTAAAGAATATTCTTAACCCAAAATTGTGGGATTCTGAAAGAAATCAGACTGTTATACAAACAATTATTGAAGACTTTGAAAAACTTGGTTATGATGTTCAATACAAATGTATGTATGCGCCAGATTATGGTATTCCACAGAGAAGAGAAAGGGTGTTTATTGTTGGTATTAGAAAAGATCTTAAATTGAAATTTTTCTATCCTAAACCAATACATTCTCCAATGACTTCAAAGCAAGCTATTGATGATTTGTGGGGAAAGGAAACCAATCCTAAAATATATAATCACAACCAAGTGTCATTAGCTACATTTAGACCCCCATCAAAAAGAGGAATGCAAGGCAATGAGATGATACCTGCTGATGGACCTTCACATACCATGAGAGCAGAACATCACATGAATATTCAAGCTCATTATAGAACTTTAGACCCAAATAAGGATATTAACGATAGGAAGTTTTGGAGACGATTAACAGTAAGAGAAGCGGCACGACTTCAAACTTTTCCAGACCAATTTAAATTTGTTGGTTCAAAAAGTGATTGCTACAAACAAGTGGGCAATGCAGTTCCACCAATGTTGGGATGGTATGTAGCAAAAGCATTAGAAAAATGTTTATTAGGTAAGCAATTATAGATAATATTCCCTTTGGAACTCTGTAAGTATTGTATTCAAAATCAATGACGAGTTTATTTCTGGTTTTTTAAGAAAAAGGTAATCAAGATCATTTAACAAATCATCTGCAGAGATATAGTCTGAAACGAGTTCATTATCCATCTTGGAAAAATCAAAATTCGAAACTGCTTCTCTGAAAACGAAAATCCTTTTCTTTAAAGGAGCTTTATCAATATCTTCTTCAAATTTTTTATCACTCATTTTTGTGGTGACTTGATAAATAGATGTTTGAGATGTATAATCAATTCCTCCATCATTTGAGTAAATCGTTGAAAACCGATTTAATTCAAACCCTCTTATTGAGTAGAACGTTTTAAGAATTGCAAATGCAGTCACTTCAAAACTTTGTCCTTTTCTATCCGTTTCCTTTTTTAACAACATGAATATGATGAACTCTTTCCTTTTCTCAATTGACAAATCTCCTGCTGCTGAAATTTCATTATAAAGTGTCCTGTGTTTTTCACTGATGTCCAAAAACTTTTTATTGATTTGCTCAATTACAGCCTTTAATTCTAGTTGGCTTAAACCCATCAAAAATGCAGGACGAATAAAAAAAGAATTGCCATTGGCTTCCACACCAATTGCATTATCGGGATTTTCACCACTTTGTCTTAATAAATAATCAGAACGAAATGTTTGAACACCGAAATTTTTATGTTCCTTATCAAATGCTCTATTGATTTCGGCCTTTGACATTCTTGCATCCAAGCCCTTAACAATTGCATTATCAAGTAAAACCTTGAAGCAAAGAATGACAGTTGGTTGTGACATCCTTTTATCCAAATAAATTTGAAGATTTTGATTTGACATAATTCTCCAAAACTACGAATATTTTAATCAGAATAACAAAAGAAGCCTATACTACAATTGATTACATGATTAAATATTTATTGAAATTCAAACAAGTTTACTGGTGAATTCAAACTGATTTTCTCTAATTGCAATTGCTAGACTTATTCTTATTACAATTCTATTACAAAAGTCTAAATTCTGAATCAAGTAGAAAACATGAGTGTGAATCTTCATGTAAGAGTAGAAGAACTACGATCATTCAAAACTAATCCGTATTTTCATCACGTAAAATCGATTCATGGAGCGGCTCATAAATATTCTTATCATTGATGACAACGAAACTGATCAACTTGCTTTAAAAGAAATTTTGGGCGGTGGCGGTAATATCTTGTTGTACTGCAATTCAATGGAAGAGGCGCATTCAATTCTACATCGGAAAGAAGCGGGAATTATCTTGATCAATATGGATAGTCCCTATTTTACTTCGATGGAAGATTTTCAAGAATTATTGGAAACACATAATCACCATACCCATTATTCCATTGTTATTACAGAAAATGCTCGGACTGGCTCTAAAGTTTTACGTGGGTTAAACAGCGGTGCGGTTGACTTTATTAGTAAACCCTTCAATCCACATTTGATTCAAGCGAAAATTGAAGTTTATAAATCCTTGTTCTACAAAGATCAACGAATTGCTCAATTATTGGGCAATATCTTGCCTAGAACTGTATTAGAAGATCTCAATAATCACGGAAAATTTTCTCCAAAACGAATTGATAAAGGCGTCGTATTATTCACTGATTTCGTAGACTTTTCTATGAAAGCAAAATCAATTAAACCACTAAAACTAGTTAAACGATTAGAATACTATTTTACGCGTTTTGATGAAATAACGGAGCGATATAAACTGGAGAAAATTAAAACAATTGGTGATGCTTATATGGCATTAGCAGGAGTTACAGAAACAAATGAAGAGCCTATTGTGAGAGCATGTTTGGCTGCACTCGAAATGCGTGATTTTATCCGCAATGAAAAAGAAGTTGCAAAGGCATTGAAGCGCGACTTCTGGGAAATTCGAATTGGCATTCACGCAGGAACATTTGTAGCTGGAATTATAGGTTCAACGCGTTATAGCTTTGATGTTTGGGGAGATACCGTAAATATTGCGGCTCGAGCACAACAATTGAGTGAAATCGATGCAATAACTGTAACTGAAGAAATCCGAAATGATTGTGACAGTTTGTTTGATCTGACTTCAATTGGAAATGTTCCCATTAAAAAAAGAGGTGGTACAATGAATTTGTACACTTTGCAAGGTTTAAAAAAGGAACACAGTTTATACAATGATGGGAAATTAGCCAATGTTGCTTTACGTAAACGATGTACGATTGCTTCTGTGGATTTCGAACACATGCGCAACGACATTATCAATCGATTAAAATCGAATTTACCAGAAGAATTAGTCTACCACGATTTATATCACACCCTCAATGTAGAGAAATCTTCGTTGCGAATTGCGCGCTTGGAAGGGTTAAATGAAGAAGAGATTATGCTTCTCAGAACAGCAGTCCTTTATCATGATTGCGGTTTTATTTTTACTTATCACCGGAATGAATTGCATGGTGTACGCATGATGGAGCAATCACTTCCCAAATATGGATATGACGAAACACAAATCAATACCATTCGTTCGATGATTTTGGCTACTAGTAGTGGTGTTGAACCAGTTAACTTGCTAGAACAAATCATATGTGATGCTGATCATGATTACTTAGGTAGGGCAGATTATTTTATGGTCGCAAAAAAATTACGTGAAGAACTCGAAACTTACGGGACTCAATTGTCGGAAGAAGAATGGCTTAATTTTCAATTGGGTTACTTAGAAAAAGAACACCAATTTTACACTGCTACCTCTAAAAATATTCGTGAACGCGGAAAACAAAACCGTATCAGTGAACTAAAAGGAAAACTGAGAGAACTTCATGCTCCAGAAGATTAATCGGCTATCTTTTTACTCGTTTTAATCGATTAAAAAGCTGGAACTAAGAAATCCAATAAATCATCTGGCTCTTCTGCCAATGAAACAGCATTTGTTTGTTTTTTTCCGTTGTTGGCAAGATCGTTTGGATGTAAATCTGCTTCTCTACCAACATTTGAAAAAGAAGTGATTTTTTCACCTGTAGAAGCATCAAACAAATCAACTCTTACGGCTTTCGTTTCTAGCGATTTTGAAGAAGAAAATGCAAGTGTACCAGCACTAACTCCAGGCTCAGCATAACCACTAGAATAAGAAACAGCAGCTAGAGCTGGCTCTTTTGTTACAAAATCATCTACACTAGAAGGTTCATTCATCACCTCAACTGGTTGAACATTATCTGCTAGCTCTGCTGATTGAATATCTTTCTTAGCAGGTGTTGATAAATCAGTAGTTGTGTTTGATGGAGATGCTTCTTCACTCATTGGACTTTCCAATTTCGCTGTCAATTTGTTTTCATTTGTAAGAGCTGAATCTGAATCAAGTAAATTCCAAAAAGGAACAGTTCCAAGTACGATTAAGCCAACAGCGGCAACACGTACCCAGGTTTTTTGATAAAACGGAACAATGCGAGCGGCTTGTGCGACTTGTGCTTCTGGAGCGGTCCAATTAGCTGTGAGACCAGGATATTTGGCTGTATAAATAGAATCGAGACTCTTTTTTATATCCGGATGAATGATTGTTTGATGTGAAACAGCTACGGTATCCAATTCCATAAAAAATGCTTTCATGGATTGAAATTCTTCTTCCGATTCACACAACTCGCTCACAGACAAAAGCTCTACTTCAGAGAGTGAAGCAAATGTGCGTTCTTTAATGAGTTGTTCTACTGATGTTTCCATTTTTATTTTCTTTGTGCCGAAGCGTTCTTTTTATGTTGTTTCTGCTGGATGATACGCCTTTAACGCTTGTGCCAAGTATTTGGTTGCATAAAATAGGCGCGATTTCACTGTTCCTTCATTTATCTCAAGTACATCCGCAATTTCTTTCATCGATAATCCTTCAAAATGCCTTAATTCAAAGACTTCTCTATGTTTTACATCTAACTCTTGAATTTGTTCATCGAATGCTTCTTTAAACATGCCATGGTGTACTTCATTCATCGTGTTTTTTGATCCATCTGAAACAGGATAACTACTATCTAAACCATTGCTCGTGTTTTTTCGAATCTCCTGTTTCTTGTATTCATTTTTGCACATGTTGTTGGCAACGGAATAAACCCATGTCTTAAACGATCTCGAAGGATCAAACAATTCTGGTCGATGGATAAGTTTCGTAAACAGGTCATGTACAAAGTCTTCTGCTTTTTCACGATCGCGCCACATCATGCGCATAAAGTAGGAAACCAATGCTTTCGAGTATCGACCATACAAATTATCAAACGCACGCTGATCACCGCCTGCCATGGCGATTACCAACTGTTCGTCGGACATTGAGTCATATTCTTTCTTAAATAAACGCATTTATTTCACGTACTTTTTCACCTGATCCGAATTCCCCGAGCGTGCTCCAATTTTTAGAATGACTTGATTGATTTTTTCAATTTCCTCTTCCCTGCCTAATTTTGCTAATTGTTTTTTAAGTGTCACCAACATGGGTAAATAGTTTCCACACCAGTTATCCCCACTATCATCAGTAGGTTTTTCAACAATAGCAAAATCAATATCTTGTGACCACAATTGATAATTTGAATTGTAATTATCATACGGCAATTCTGCATAACGCAAGGTCAATCCAACAGGATACAAATTTGATTTCATCCCAACAAAATAATCTTTTGGAATGGTCATGGATAGCTGAAACGTTTGCGTCAAATTCAAGTGACACAATGCTTTTAAATAAGCCGTATCTACCACTTCCGTTTCAGGTAAAACAAGATTATTTTCAACCCAACCTGAACGATAAGTGGCACTTTGCATAAAATCAAGTGACATCAATTTTATGTCTGGTCGAACTGAATTGGCATTTTGAACATAATAGGTTGCGAACATGTCTTCAAAACCGTGAAGTACAACAATACTTTCAGCTTCACCAGATAGTAGTAAGTCATTCGCATAAATCAATTGACCTGTTGAAACGACTTCCTCATCAATTAATTCTTGAATAATTGGAACAGCCACTTCAGCATTATTGGTAATGATATTATAAGCCGCTAATTGTTTTTTAACTTCTACATTTTCAGGATTTAGTGTAGCAGCAGCTTGTAATTCAGGATATAAATCTGTGTTGTAATGTCCAGCCAAATAAGCATAGAAATGTGTTAAAAAGGAATTAGGCGACTCGTTCTTATAATATGCTACACTTGCATCCATTTTGGTTTGTTCCGTCGGTGAAGCAGAACGTCGGTTGTATTGACTATTCGAACTGGATTGATTGGATTCGAATTGCATTTGCATTTGAGCAGCCGCTGGAACTGCTGGTGAATCAATGGATTCTTCTTTCGATAATCCTTCTGTGGGTTGAAATGCAGGTGCAGCTTTTTCCGATTCCTTGCGCAATTTAGGCGAAGGGGTAGCTTTTTTCTTGACAGAAATTTCTTCCAATTCCATGTCCTCATCTGAAGCTGGAATTGGTTTGACAACCGAATCGTTGACTGGAATAATTATATTGTAAGCATTCCCTTTATTCGTATTGTTCACATTTGTATTCGTGTTCTGAGCACACGCATTCAATGCAGAAAAGAATAAAAAGAGAAAAAACAAGCGTTGCATAATTGTCAATTTTAACTCAGTACACGTTACCTGAATTAAGGTTCAAAATAAGCATATTTTTTTTCTTGGAGAAGTTTTACAGTCAAATTGAATCTTAATTGTCAGCTGCAAATAGAAATTTATTGGGCGAAACTAAGTTGGTTTTGACAGCATACATGACAATTCCTGCAGTATTTTTAACACCCAATTTTGCCATGATATTCTTGCGATGAGTATTGATGGTATGTGAGCTCAAAAACAATCCATCTGCAATTTGGTTATTGGTCAACCCTTCTGCTATTAACGTAATAATCTCGGTTTCTCGTTCTGAAAGCGTAATTGGCTCACAACTAAATGCGTCAAAATCAATATCATTGACATCAATAGAAGCATCACGAATGGTTTCCAAAATTTGTCCACAAAAGAAATTGTTTCCTCGCCATGTTTCACGCACGGAATTAATGATTTCCATGCTGTCGCAATCCTTTTTCACATAACTTTTAACACCGCTTTTTAACGCATTCACTAAAGTTTGGGCCGACTGTTCAGGTGTAATTGCAACAATTAATAGCGCTGGATATTTTTGAAGAATCTGTGGAATAACATCAATCGTGAAATTCGAAGATGTATAATCAATCATAATGATGTCTGTTGGGAAACTCTTGATGAGTTCCAATAAACCAGTACTCGATTTTGCTTCACCAACAATTTCTATATTGCGTTCAGAAGAGAGCACAGTTCTCAATCCTATGCGCACTATTTCATTACTATCGGCTAAAACTAATCTCATCCTTATTAAGACTGATTACAAACAAGGCAAATATAGTTAATATACGAAAGCGTGGTTACATTTCGATTCCTTTTCTGCTAATATAAATCAACACTAATGATAGCTGTCTGAAAACCAGTGAAATGAATCCTTAAGTAAGGGGATTTCTTTATACGGTAAAGGGCTAATTTCGAACTGTATGGTGTTTGATCCTTGCATCCAGCGAACATTTAACTTCTTTTTAGAATTATAAAATCGAAGAATACTTCTTTTGCCTGAAACTTCTTCAAGTAATTGAAATTGACCATTTGTTTCATGCATAATTTTCCAGCTCAATTGCTCACCTTGTTTGTTTTCAACAATAATATATCCGCGCCGATGTACAAATAATTGATTCAGCGTAGGATGATGATGAATGGTATAAGCACCATGATAGGCCGGACGTGGAATTGTGTCATCATTTAAACTCTCAGACAAAATAGCTGGTGAAACAACTTCTACAACCATCAATGAAAGTACCAATGCTCTGCCCCAGCGTTTGATTGGAGTTTCAACTTTCTGTTTAACACTAGTTGGTTTTACTGGAAGTTGAAACAAATAGCGCCATTGATTGGGATAAGCGAATAAAAGAACAGTTGTCATTCCCAATAATGTAAAAGCAAACAATTTCACGGAAATATCAAATGAAACATTGACCATTAGGACATTAAGGAAAATTCCTGCGGTTAGTAAAAGTCCAAAAAAACGCGTTCTTTTTACAAGTACTAATATTCCAGCAAGGATTTCCAGGATTCCAAGAAATACAACATACGAATGCGAACTTCCGATCACTGACCAATAAGCAAGATCTTTAGAAAGCTGACCAAACTCTGTATAAACAGTATTGGGTTCGGGCAAATAAAACTGCATTTTAGTGAGCTTGATCCAACCATATTCCCACAAAACCAGGATCAGGAAATAAGTTGCAACAACTCTAGTTGCATCTAATGGATTGAAATTGAATTGTTTGATCCTTGGAATAAAACAACTCAATCCGAACAACAATCCCAACAGTGGTGTAATGAACAACAGCAGGTACATCCCTGAGCTGTCTTCATGGAAAGGCATTTGTCCGAAAACACTACAAATCAACTGATAACAAGCTCCTTGGAATGGCTCCAAAATAGTTGAAAACAAAAAATGGTGTTTTGGCAACAAAAGTAGCCACCAGCAAACAGTGAAAAACAAGGACCACTTTAGGTATTTACGCATAAATAGGCTGGAGTTTTCTTTTTCGAGTGTATTTCACATTTCCCATCAAAACCATTCCTCCAAATGTCCCAACTCCAATTACCAAGAGAAGGATCCAACTCTTCTTCGTACGTTTTTCTTTTCGCAGTTGTTTTTTACTTTTCACTTCAAGTGGTAGAGCTTCTTGAGTTGGTTCAATAACAAATGGCAACGCATTTTGGGATTCATCATCAATTGGTTTTTTTTCAAAATTTATGAATTCAACCTCGCTTCCATGGTAATATGATTTTTTCAAGCTATCAATAGTAATATTGGGATTACTAAACAAGGGATGATTATAGACTGTATCAATGGAAATCGACCCCATATCATCCTGCATCATCACAATAGTGGTATCATTTATTTTCTCCACCATTCGCACAATAGGTGGTGGATTCCCAAAATTCCCGAATTCAGCAAAAACATAGCTCTTTGCACTACCGCTATGGCTTTTATGAGCAATTAAGCCAGTTTGTGAATGACCAACAAGCGCAAATAACATGCTACAAATTATTCCAATAAACTTATTCATAATCACTAATTATTTATAAAACTATGCTTTTACCAATAAAACCTCCTGCTTGTGTCTTCTTAAGTTATTTGTAATCAAACCAACTCCTAAAAACGACCCGCATCCAATAATCAAGAGAATGAACCAACTTTGGTTTCGTTTTGCCTTTCGCTGTTGTTTTTTACTGAAGGTCTTTATTGTTTCTTGTTCTGCAGGATTTGTAGTATGCAATTGCTGTTGATTTTCTTTTTTTTCAAAATTTTTGAATTCTACATCATTAAAAAATGATTTTTTCAAACTATCAACTGTCATATTCGGATCGCTAAAAAGTGGATGGTTGTAAATTGTATCGTATTGTATGTGATCAGAGTAAAGTTGAGTAAGAATAACAATGGAATCATTAACTTTTTTCACTTCTTTCAATATAGGAATAGCTAAATGCGCTTCACTGATTTTCATATCGTGAATATCATCAATACGTGCACCAAAATTCCCAAAACTACTCATCGAATAATTATTAGCCTTTCCGCTATGGCTTTTATGAGCAATTAATCCCGTTTGGGCGCTTGAAAAAAAAGAAATGGAAAGTAGTAAGAAGGCAAAACGCATTTTCATATAATCGAAGATTGAATAGTTCCTTACAACAGATGAATCAAAAGGTTCAGTTATTCTGTCTGAATTAAGTTAGATTCATTAAATTAGTCCAATGACTCGTTTTTGGCTTGTATTCCTTCTTTTTGCTGTTATTCCGAATGGAGAATTGTTGGCTCAAACCGATTCAACTCAAGGTACCTATTCATTTTCCATCACATTAGTTGATTCATTCTCACTCGAACCATGTCCTTTTGTGAACATGTACAACCATTCTCAGCAACGCGCACTATTAAGTGACTTTAATGGACATTTTGAACTTTCAGGCATTTCACTCACTGATTCAATTTCACTTCAGTGCACAGGGTATAAATCCTTTCATTTTCTTGCAGAACGATTCGTTTTTGAAAAACAATTGTATTTAATTCCTGAAGGAAATCCGTTAGAAGAAGTAATTGTATTGGCAGATGATCGTCATTTATACAGGTGGATGGAAACTGTATTTGCTGAAAAACAAGAGACCGAAACGGCAAAAACATATATTCAAGTTGAAACGTTTTTAAATCAAACACAAGTAGAATTAGTCGAATCCTATTACAATGCTACCGTAAAAGGTAGTGCAATAGAATCACTTACTTATAAAAATGGGCGAATTGCAATAGAGAAATCAGATAATACCTCCTTTCTTTCTACAGAAACATCTAAAGCGATCTTGCAATTGCGCTTAAATGCTTCGAATGATTATTTGCCAGAAACACCTTTTCAATACCGTTCAAAACGCATGCGAAAAGCATTTAAATTAACATTGAATGCTACCTACACTTCATCAACTGGACATGCAATTTATGTGATTCGATTTCAACCACGGAATCCAGAAAACAGCGGCTTTTCAGGCACCATTTGGTTAGACACCGTAACAAAACGGGCTGAAAAACTCACGCTCAATGCTTTAACTTCGTCCAAACATCCGTTTATTCCAATTTCCACAACAGACCGCATTTTGTCGGTCAATATGGAAATCAATTATGTGTTTGATTCTAAGGCTAAATTCCAACACATCGATTTTATTTATTTCAATTATCAACTTGAATACTGCAACCGTGATCGGGACCGGTATGAAGTTTCAACTTATGTTGTTGTACATCCTTATGATTACACCTCAACCTTTATTCCTCCCCATTTTGATCGAAAGGAATCACAGCTTTCAGATTATAGGAAAATTCATGCATTTCCTTACAATAAAAAATTCTGGGAGGAAGTAGAACATCCTATTTCGCAAGAAAACAGCGAGCAAAATGAGCAGTTTTTCACCAATCAGAGTACCATTCTGAATACTGATTCAGTCAATTTATTGAATACAGATCCTTACCAACGTGGTTTTTTTGAATCGGAGTATCATGTGTGGGGGAAAAGGCGCATTGTTTTTATCAATACATTGAATGATACGAAAACAACCACAACAACCGCTCAAATACTCAGTGAACAGTATGAACTGACTGCTCAAATATACTTAGACATCAATGTCTACGATGGTGAAATTGACGTTATCTCTGCGACCATCTTAGATCCTTACAAAACCTATTACAAACTTCCACTTGACAGTATGAGTGACTGTTTTTTGAATCTATACCTAGATATTGTAGAAATTGAGCGTCGAAAATTCATGGAACAACTTCAACTTCAAACTATTTCTGCGGGTGAATTAGAAATGGCTTATCAACAATTGAATTCCGATATTCAAACGAAAACAGCTCTCTATTTCAAAGAGGTCGCCCATGGAAGTAATCGGCGAGGTATGGAAAAATGGAACCGTTATGTATATGAAAATTTAGGAATTGACAATTTTCTTGTTTTCAAGCTACATCCAATTTAATGTTTTAAACGTAGGTCTATCAATTACAATTCTTTTCAATATGGTTCTTCAGTTCAAATTCTCATTCCTACTATTCAGTGTTTTATCTTGTTTGCTACTATATTCGTGTAAATCAGATCAAGTTCCTGATGCGTCAGATGCTAAGTTATTAAACCTTGCGAAAAACACTTCTGGATTTGTTTGGTATAATTTAACGGATACCTTGTTGCCACATAGTTCTGGAAGTGGACATGGACAACCATTTTTACGTACACGTTACAATGCTATCGCCGCAACCCAATTAGATGCTACGGGAAAAGTAATTCCTGGAAGTTTGTTTCCTGAAGGTTCATTGATTGTAAAAGAATTGTATCTCGCTGATTCCATTTTTGATCGCTACGCAATTCTTTACAAAGATTCTGATAGTGAAAGTGCCGATGCACAAGGCTGGGTTTGGGGCTATATCAATGCAGATGAAACGGTTGCAGTCGCTGCTTCTTTAAAAGGTTCATCCTGCATAGCTTGTCACTCACAAGTGGATCATATCGATTATATGTTGATGAACAAGTATTTTCCTTGAAAAAGAATTTGCTCAATCATTGTGGCACATCCGGGATACTTGTAGTTCATAGCTGGATTAAGGACAGGTATGGAAATTATAACTCAAAAAAAATCCTCCCCAAATTGAGGAGGACTTTCGACGTAACTCATATTAATAGTAGGTCTTATCTAGTAAACAACATTTCGCGGAACTTTGGCAAAGGCCACAATTCATCGTCTACCAATAACTCTAATTTATCTGCATTGTAACGAATTTCGTCAAAATAAACTTTTACTTTATCGCAATAAGCCAATGCTTTATCTTCTGCATGTTCTATTTTATTCGCTTCTTTTCTAGCTATCAACATTTTATCCAATGTTGACTTCATTTTGTTCAGATGTCCAGCGATTTTTGCTACCAACTCCAATTGTGTTTGAGCAGCAATTCTACCTTCTTTATCACCCATAACACTTAACATGCCTTGAATGTTTTGAACCAAACGATTTTGGTATTCAACAACTGCTGGAATGATGTGTGTTTGAACCAAATCGCCCATCAAACGCGCTTCGATCTGCATTTTAAGAATGTAGCTTTCAAACTCAATTTCTTGACGTGCTTCTAACTCACGTGGCGTAAGAACATTCATGTCATTGAACAATTTAGCCACTTTTTTATCACTCCAAATTTTTAATGCTCTTGGAGTATCTTTAAAGTTAGAAAGTCCACGTTTTTCAGCTTCTTTCACCCATTCGTCACCGTATCCATTTCCTTCAAAACGAATCTTCTTAGAATCTTTAATCAACTGTTGCAATTCTTTCAAGATCGCTTCGTCTTTCGCTTCCCCTTTATCGATGCGAACATCCACACTTTTCTTGAAATCTTGCAATTGTTTTGCCATAATCGTATTTAAAACGATCATTGCATGACCACAATTCGCTGAAGACCCAACGGCTCGGAATTCAAATTTATTCCCAGTAAACGCAAATGGAGAAGTTCGATTACGATCGGTATTATCCAACATGATTTGTGGAATTTTCCCAATATTGAGTTTCAATTCCGTTTTATCTTCTGGTGTCATTTTACCAGCTTTCACGCTTAATTCCAAATCATCCAATGCAGCAGAAAGTTGCGTTCCAATGAAGGTGGAAATAATTGCTGGCGGTGCTTCATTTGCTCCTAAACGGTGATCATTTCCTGCTGAAGCAATACATGCACGCAATAAATCAGCATTGTCGTGAATGGCTTTTATTGTATTGACAAAGAATGTCAAGAATTGCAAGTTTGTTTTTGGGTTTTTACCAGGAGCGAGCAAATTCACACCTGTATTCGTAGCCAAAGACCAGTTGTTGTGTTTACCAGAACCATTCACACCAGCAAATGGTTTCTCGTGCAACAATACACGGAAATCATGCTTACGTGCTACTTTTTCCAAGATGTCCATCAACAATAAATTGTGGTCATTCGCTAAATTACATTCTTCGAAAATAGGCGCACATTCAAACTGATTCGGGGCAACTTCATTGTGACGTGTTGTAACAGGAATTCCTAATAAGATGGCTTCTGTTTCAAACTCACGCATAAAAGCAGTCACACGTTCTGGAATAGAACCAAAATAATGATCATCTAATTGTTGTCCTTTTGCTGGAGCATGACCAAACAATGCACGACCTGTCATCATTAAATCTGGGCGACAGTTAAACAAGGCTTGATCCACCAAAAAGTATTCTTGTTCCCAACCCAATGTTGCGTTTACTTTCTCAACGTTTTTATCGAAATACTGACAAACTTCCACAGCCGCTTGATCCACCGCATGTAGGGCTTTCAATAAGGGCATTTTGTAATCCAATGACTCACCTGTATAGGAAATAAAGATGGTTGGAATACACAATGTTTTCCCAATTACAAAAGCTGGAGAAGAAGGATCCCAAGCAGTATAACCACGTGCTTCGAATGTATTACGGATTCCACCATTTGGAAAAGAAGATGCATCTGGTTCTTGTTGAACTAACAAATCACCATCAAAACGCTCAATTGCTCTTCCTGGTCCAACTGGTTTGAAAAACGCATCGTGCTTTTCAGCGGTTGTTCCTGTTAATGGTTGGAACCAGTGCGTATAATGAGTTGCACCTTTTGTCAACGCCCAATCTTTCATTGCTGAAGCAACTTGATCAGCCATTTTACGGTCCAAACGTGTTCCATTCTGAATGGATTCTACCATAGATTTGTATGCATCAGAAGGTAGGTATTCCCGCATTACTTCTGTATGAAATACATTTTTACCAAAAAGGTCGGATACTTTTCCATCGTATTCGATGTGTTTTGGTGTACGCTTGAGTACATCCAGGTACGCTTGAAGACGTTTTGTTGCCATAAAATTCAAAATTTTCGACAAAGATAGCTTTTTAGAGGGGGTGTATTGTAAATTTTATATCAACTTTTATCAACACCCCCTGTTAATTTCATGAAAACTCAATTTTAATGTAAAATATCATATAAACTTCTCATTTAAAAATAAACTAACTTTGCATCAAAGATCAATCATATGAACTTCAACAAATCAATTTACCTAATCATACTTTACTTTTTCCTTCCAGTTAATGGGCAATCCCAGCTATCTGATAGTATTCTGTTTACATATTACAATACGTCAATACCCGTTACTCAATTTGAAAAAGGAATTTTCAAGCAACTTTCTCAAAAAAAAGAACAATCCCCCGTTCAATTAATCGAACACTCGATCTTTTTGATAAAAAATGAAAAACTGGCAGAAGCGTCACTTTATTATTTTTCTGGGTTAATGCAATTCAGTTTTTCTTCAATGAATGCCGAATTGGAGAAGATACCTGAAAAAGAAAGTGTATTTGAGGAACTAAAGATGGAAGTCGAATCTACTTTGAGTATTTACTTAAATTCAAATCTCCATAATTATGTCTCAATTATTCAACAGTTCAGTGACTGGAGTAAAAATAATGGTCCTGCAAATGAATCATCAAAAGAATTGCATGAATTATTACTTGAGCAATTAAATGAATATGCAGTTTTTATCTCAGAAAATCCCATTCAATATATCACTGCAATTGAAGAGCAAAAAAATGGAGATCTTAAAAACACGGTTGAATCATCTAATGACTCCTATATTGAAGAACCAACAGAAGTTGAAAATGACATTCAAACGAATGGTTATGATAACCGTATTAAGGAACGAACAACAAGTGAAATTCCACAATGTTTTTTAATGTATGACCATGACTTACCCATTCAGAAAAATACATCGTTTGATCTTTTTGCAGTTGCGAATGGCTATCCCGATACTTATATCGAAGCTGATGGTGCTACTGTGACGCAACAATGGAATCCATTGACCTATAAAGTCAATCCTGGTAATTCTGATCATTTTTCAATTTCTATTTATGGCATAGAGAGTGAAACTGGTACTAAAAGTATACTTGGTGTTTTTCAATTCAACACGGTTGATAGTCTAATTCCTCATCTTTATTTTGATAAAGTTGCTACAGGAAATAGCATCGATTATAAAAAAGGGGAATTGTTTTGCACTTATGCTACTTCTTATAACGAATACAATCACCAAACAATTCTATCTTGGGAATTAATCCTTTCTGATAAACATTTTAAAGGTAAGGGCAATGTTATTTCGGATGAGGCAAAAAAACACATTGAGCAGCTTGGAAGTGAAATTCCTTTCATCATTAAGATTGACTTTCTAGATCAAAAGGAATCAATACAACATGCTAAAGGAATATTCATGAAATAAAAAAGCACCGAGTTTCCCCAGTGCTTCCATCTAAAATATTGTTTTAAGTGCTTATACTTTCTTTTTCATTTCAAGAACAGATTTCACACTCATTTTCATACCCATCATATCAATAACGGTTGTTAAGTTTCCTTTCAGACTTGTAAACATGCCATTGGTCGCATCGAAAACTGCGGTTATGGTTCCGGATAGTTCTGGTGACATGCCTTTAGAAACAGCAATCGCTTCTTGATCTTCTGCATCTAAGTCCATACCATCGGTTCCACCAAATTCACCTATTGAAAACGATCCGTCTTGTGATTGACCATCAGCAGAACCGCTAAACATGTCTTGTGATTTATCCGTGCTAATTTTTTCTGTCAAGGTTGCAACTCCATTCGTGATAGAAGTGACATCAACAGCAACGTTATACATCCCAGCCTTTACATCGTAATGATCACCTTGATTGACAGAACCGTCGGGCATGATCATTAATTCAAGAAAATCGTACGGAAACACATCCAATTCATCGGAATTTTCATTTTCAGTGATGGTAACTGGTTTTGTTTTATTCATTGTTTTTGTTGTGTAGCCAGCTTTCAATTTGCCCGTTTTAGGATCAAATTCAGCATAGACATCTACCTTTTCACTGCCATTTTCAAATCCTGCGGAAGCACTATTTTCATCCGCTTTTGCATAGACTAGAAAATTCCCTGTAGCCGTAGTGATCAAGGATACTTTTTTGTCAAAGGTAAAATGTCCTTTTTTATCAACTGTAATTGCACTTTGCACCGCATCTTTGGGAAGAGCCGCCAAGCTAGCCAATGCAATTCCTTTTGAATCTTTCACCGAATAATTCGTGAGGTACAATCGTCCTTTCGCCAATCCAGCACTATCTACACTTTGAATAAAGACTACAAATTCAACTGTAGTGGTGAACTTCTCCACTGTATTCATTCCCATTCCAGACATGGAGACGTCATCTTTTTGAACAGCCGTGAATCGATAGCTCATATTGGCTTTCCATTTGTAGTTTAATTCGACAGCAAAAGTGACAGCAGAAAGCATTGTTGCAATAAAAAGTACTAGTATTTTCATGTTTTTCGTGTTTATTTATTAAAAGCGAGTTAGCCGATAACGAAAATCGTACCAAAACAATTCTAACTGATCCAATTCAAAGATAAGATCAAAAATGACCTCGCCAATTTTTGAAATAAAAGATGCCACACTTTGCACAGCAAATAGTTGAAATAGTAAAAAGTGTAAGCCATTTCGATTATTGATTTAAAAAACAACTATTCTAATAGAATCTTTCAAACAATTCAAAAGGCTTACTACATTTGCAAAAAAACAATGTATGAAAATCAATTTCCTAATTCTCCTTATTTGCTTATTTCTTTCGATAAATGTATCTGCCCAATTACCTCTATATAAAGTAAACTTCGGTGATTTAGGCAAAGAAATGGCCAAAACTGATACAAAAACAGAAACAATTCGAATTGCTATTTGGATGCCTACTGTTTATTGGGAAGTATATGCTGCTCAAAGTGAAACAAGTGATTACGCTTCCTTTAAAAGAATCATTGATGCCCTTGACGAATATGTCGTTATTTGCGCAGTAAACGCTGAACATCAAGAAGGAAGCACTGGGTTTAAAACAACCGCTGAGTCCACAATGCGAAAAAACATCTTATTAAAAGTTGGAACAGAAACATTTAAACCGCTTTCAGACAAACAAATTTCAGATGACGCTTTGAGTATTAAAGATGTACTTGAACCCATTTTTGCTTCCATGCTTGGGACATTTGGTGATGGGATGACCGTGTTTTATTTCAAAGCGCAAAATAGTCATGGAGAAAATTTAATTGACGCAAGAGAAGAAGGAAATTTCAACTTAGAATTCATGGGTGGAACAACTAATTGGAATTTGCCAATCTCAGCGCTCTACCCAAAGAAAACATGTCCTACCGACAACGCTACTTTTCCATCCAATTATAAATTTTGTCCATTTCACGGAATCGAATTAAATGAACCTTCTGATAAAAAGAATGAAGAAAAGAAAGAACCGATTAAAAAAGAAGCAGTTCCAGCAGATGAATTAGATGAACTAAAACATGAATAACATTCGAATTGATTATTTCTTCTACTCAATAAGTCGAGTTTAAAAATCGAATCTTTTGTTTCAGTTGAATGATTACATTTGCCAACACATTTAAACGAACACACAATGAAAAACACAGCAATTACTCACATCCATGAAAGTCTTGGAGCAAAAATGGTTCCTTTTGCAGGTTATAACATGCCTGTACAATACGAAGGTGTAAATGTTGAACACGAAGTTGTTCGCACTGGCGTAGGAGTGTTTGATGTGTCACACATGGGTGAGTTTTTGCTTACTGGCCCAAATGCACTTGCTTTAATTCAGAAAGTCACTTCAAATGATGCATCAATGTTGACAATTGGTCGTGCACAATATAGCTGTCTTCCAAATGGCAAAGGTGGAATCGTAGATGATTTGATCGTTTACCGCATGAAAGAAGAACAGTATTTATTGGTTGTAAATGCGTCTAATATTGACAAAGATTGGGATTGGATTTCATCACACAATGATTTGGGTGTTGAAATGCGCAATTTATCTGATGATTATTCTTTATTTGCTATTCAAGGTCCAAAAGCCGTTGAAGCAATGCAATCTTTGACCTCTGTTGATTTAGCTGCCATTAAATACTACCATTTTGAAGTTGGTCCATTTGCAGGAATTGAACATGTTATTATTTCCGCAACGGGTTATACAGGTTCAGGTGGATTTGAAATCTACTGCAAAAACAGCGAAGCTGAACAAGTTTGGAATAAGGTGTTTGAAGCTGGAGCGGCCTTTGGAATTAAACCAATTGGATTGGCTGCACGCGACACTTTACGTTTGGAAATGGGCTTTTGCTTATACGGAAACGATATTGATGACACTACTTCGCCTTTGGAAGCAGGACTGGGTTGGATCACAAAGTTCACGAAAGATTTTGTCGATTCAGAAGCATTGAAAGCACAAAAAGAAGCAGGTGTGTCTCGTAAATTGGTCGCTTTTGAAATGATTGACAGAGGAATTCCACGTCACGACTACCCTATTCTTGACGCAAATGGAACGGTCATTGGAAAAGTAACTTCTGGAACACAATCGCCTTCCATGAAAATTGCTATTGGAATGGGCTATGTAACTACAGAACATGCTGCTGTTGATAGTGAAATTTTCGTTGAAATACGCGAGAAAGGTGTTAAGGCGAAAGTCGTGAAATTGCCTTTTTATAAAGCACAATAACTCATTATACTCTTTTGATAATCCCGGTTCTTTTAAGGATCGGGATTTTTTTTGATTAATTCTTCACTAAATCAAAATACAATAGGTTTGTTTCTGGATTTAAATGAGAGTGGAATCATTTGCAGTAAGCTTGTAAAATTGTGTTTAGTATAGCAAGTTCGGGATTTTACGAACAAGTATGCAAGATTGCACTATTACGTCTAAGGTAGCAAATTCGGTATATTGCGAATACAAATGGAAGATTGCAATATTACGTCTAAGGAAGGAAGATTGTAATATTACGTTCGGTTGGGGAAGATTGCTCTATTACATCCAAGATCGTAAAATCGTACTATCCAGTTATCTGAAGCAAAATCACACTATTACGTCCGAGAAAGTAAACCCAATTTATTTAGAATTGGAATTGCTTATTTGGAACCAACAACTTGAAAATTAATGTTAATTAATTCAACAATAAACATCCATAAAACGCCTGAAAACCGAACAATTACCTGAATTATCTGGCTAGTTCTTTTTCTAAATTAACTGAACAAAAACTATAAGGGATTTTAACAACCGAATTAATCACTAAATTGTACTTAAATTAGGATTAGAATCTGCTTTAAACTCTGTAATCGCTTATTATTTGGCGCAAAAAGTTTAGATTTGATGCTGATTTAAACAAGAAGACAAAAAAGTGAATTTACACTATAGTTTACATAAAATAGAATCGAAAGAACATTGCCCGTTTGACCAAGCTGCTTATAGCTGGTTTAAATTTGGTGATCGATCTTATGCCAATCAATTTGCACAAGAATTATTTGATGGATTTATTCAGCAATATGGTGATGTATTATTAGCTGAACAAGAGATAGTTATTTTACCAAGCCCCTATTTGGCGATTCCAACTGCTTCCAATTTTTTGTGCTTTGCTTTTATGAAAAAGATCAATCAATTTCTATATGAGCACGGAAAAAAAGCAGCAACTGAATCAAAAATATACCGTAATCAAACCTACGTCGAAGATTACGGGAATTTGAATTTTGAAGACCGTGTAAAATTGATTTCGAACGACACCTATTATATTGACCGCACGTTCATCAATGATAAACTCTGCATTTTTGTTGATGATATAAAAATCACGGGAAGTCATGAACATACTGTCAATAAAATTCTAGAACAATACCAAGTAAAAGGGAAATTTATCTTTTGTTATTACTCCGAATTGGTCAACAAAGATATTCATCCAAATATTGAAAATCATTACAACTATTTTGCAGTAAAAGGTGTACAAGAAATTGTCGATGTGGTGAATAGAGAACACTTTCAATACAATACTCGAATCGTGAAATTTATCTTGAAACTCAATCAAACTGATTTCACTTACTTCATCAATAACATTGCAAACAACAGAAAAATTGATCTATTTGATCTAGCAATCAGCAATAATTATCATCAAATAATCGAATACAAAGAAAATATCAACACCATTAAATTAAACTAATCCATGGCAATCAATTTAGAAAAAGGACAACGTATTAACCTAGAAAAAGGGAACGGCACAAAATTGCAAAACATTTGTGTTGGAATTAACTGGGGAGCAATCGTTAAAAAAACATTACTAGGCACTGCAAAAAAAGAGGCTGTCGATTTAGATGCAAGTTGTGCTGTATACGATGAAAATAAAAACCACATTGATTCCGTGAATTTTCGTAAATTAATTTCCAATGATAGCGCCATTAAGCACAGTGGTGATGATTTAACAGGAGATTTAGACGGCGATGATGGGTTGGATAATGAAGTGATAACACTCGATTTATCTAGAATTACTCCAAACGCAGCCTACATTGGTTTTTTCGTGAATAGCTTTCGAGGGCAGGATTTTAAAGACATTCCTTTTGCTTCGATTCGCATTTATGAGGGAACTCCAACGAAAGTGAATGAAGAATTTGCGCGCTATGATATTGCAAACGACGCAACTTTTTCAGGAAATGTAACAATGGTATTAGGTGTGTTTTACAAACGCAATAACGAATGGAAATTCAATGCAATTGGAACTCCTACAAGTGATAAAAAATTAGAACAAACAATTGTAACTATTCAACAGAATCATTTATAAACAATGCTATGACAGATAATTTAGAATCTCAACCGATTGATAATTCGGAGGACAAATCAAAAACGATTGAAGTGACGCCGGTGGAACCAATTCCATTAAATGTTGTGCCAGATCCTGCTATTCCTTTGGAAGTGCAAGAAAATAAAAATCTAAGCCTCATTGATAAAGAAGGTAATGTGAATTTGGCTAATGCTTCTGCTGCTGAGCTTGCATCGTATAAAAATGTATCCAATCAATTGAATGAAAAGGATGTCAATTCCATTATTAACTATGGTTCGGATATTCAAAATTCTATTTCAAAACAAAGTGACACATTCTTAACAAACGTTCGTACTTACAATTCAGGAGAAGTTGGTACTTTAATCAATGATTTACTTGTTGAATTAAATTATGTTGACGTTGATAAATTGCAGCAAAGTCCATTCAAACGCTTTTTATCGAAAATTCCATTATTAGGTCGATTAGTGACCGATGTAAAGAAATTATTCCAACAATACGACCAAATTACTGGGAATGTTGAGAAAATTGGGAATAAAGTCAAAGCGGGAATGATTAACTCCGTGAAAGACAATACTTCGTTACAAACAATGTTTGACGGAAATGTCAATCTGATCAAAGACATGGAACGTTACATCATTGGTGGTCAAATTCGATTCAAAGAATTGAATGAAGAATTAGCTCAAATGGAAGCGAATAGTGCGAATTATCAAGATTATGAAATCAACGATAAAAAGACCTACATCAACCGTTTGGATAAACGATTGGCTGATATGAAAATCGTTCGTTTTATCATGTTGCAATCATTGGCTCAAATCCGTGTTGTTCAAAACAATAACGTATCCATTGCTGAAAAAGCTCAAACGATTTTAACAACTACATTACCTGTTTGGAAAAATCAATTGACATTAGCAGTTGCATTACAACGTCAGCGTCAAAACATTGAAATTCAACGTCGTGTTTCTGAAACAACGAATACAATCTTGCAGAAAAATGCAGAGATGTTGCAACAAAACAGCATTGAAGTGGCTCGAGAAAGTGAAAATACTGTTGTATCATTGGAAACATTGAGAATGACAACAAAATCATTGATTGATACATTATCAGAAGTTAAACTCATTCATCAACAAGGTGCCGAAACTAGACGTCAATTAGATGCTGGATTACAAAGCCTTGAAGAAGAATTGAAAAAAGGCGTCGTTGGTAACAATTGAAGTGAGATAAATGCAAGAAGAAGCAGAAAAGTTATTTGTTCAAATTATTAGTGACAGCAAAAAAAAAAATGAGTCTTTACGATTGATGGCTAATTTTTTTAATAATGTTCACCTAATAAACATATTGATTCGAACAAAAATTATTCATAATCTTTTTGAAAACAATCGCACTTTAGATATTAATAAGTTAGAGCTATTCCATATTCAATATACGAATAGTTTAATGGATCTTATGTTGAAAATCAAACGGTCGAAAGAGCAAAAGTACCTTTCGACCAATGATGAAATTCATATCAAAGAAGACTTCATTACAAAATTATTACAGGAAGTTGATAAAATTGATTTTGCAGATTCTATGCGAAAACACGCAGAGAAAATGTCCTTGAAATTGGCTTCGTTGTATCACATGTTAGAAACCTCCCAAGAAACTGCATTTAGCTGGGATGAAATTTTTAATTTTTCAAATTCAATTCAAACAGAATATTACCGGCCCATTTCAATTGAACAATACGAACAGCTTACCTTTCAAAAACAAGCTGTCTATACGAACCGGTATGTGAAAATTGATAAAAAATTATTAGGTCGCTTAAATGTGTTTAAATTCAAAATCAAATTTCTATGTGGTTTTACATGTAATAATGCTATTTTAGAGGTGTTTGAATTCAGAGACTCAAACGACAAGTTCATTTACATCAACTCGGAAAAAGCGTTTTATCTGATGAATCCAATCAATTATGACGGGATTGATTTCAATAAAAACAGTTCTGCTAAACAACAAATTATTGATCAACTAAAAATGGATGTTTCAACTTTAAAACAATACATGGGGTCAATAAAATCATCACTTTCGCAGGAAATTCAAACTGTATTAAAGAACTACCTAGATAAGATTTCTTCGGTAGATTTCTTAGACGAGTTGCAAAATGTAGATGAGCAAACAAATATTTTAAAAGCAATGTTAAACGTTAATATAAATTCTTAAAATGGCAATCAATTTAGAAAAAGGACAAAGACAAGGTATCAGCGCACCAAAATTCACTGTTGGACTTGGATGGGATAGCAATTCAACTAGTACAGGAGAAGCGTTCGATTTAGATGCTTCTGTGTTTTTAGTAGGTGCAAATGGTAAAATCATTAGTGATAATCATTTCGTTTATTACAACAACTTAAAATCACCAGATGAAGCTGTTATTCACACAGGCGATAATTTATCTGGAGCTGGAGATGGCGATGACGAAAAAATCCTTGTCGATTTCTCTAAAATCACTCCCGATGTGCAAGAAATCTGTTTTGTAGTAACCATTCACCAAGCGGATACTAGAAGACAAAATTTTGGTCAAGTGCGCAATTCATTTATCCGTGTCATTGATGAAAACAATGCGGAGATTTTGAAATATGAATTAGACGAAGATTTCTCCATTGAAACGGCTGTAGAATTCGGACGCATCTACAAACGCAATGACGAATGGAAATTTGAAGCTGTTGGTCTTGGAATGAAAGGTGGTTTACAAGATTACGTTACAAAATATAGCTAATCATAAAAGAAATGTAAAAGAAAGTCCACATAGTTGGGCTTTTTTTTATGTCAAATAAGTTGATTCGTAATTTAACCACATAGGACACTTAGTAAACATAGAAGATTGGTTGTAGCCTTAATGTTCAACCCTACGTTCCCTATGTGATCTATTGTGATTCTTATATACTTATCCGCATAGGACACACAGTAAACATAGAAGATTGGTTATAGCCTAAGTGTTCAATTCTGTGTTTCCTCTGTGATCGATGCTGCGAGCGTCATGGCAGTTGGTTAAAAAAAAGACCCTCCACAACGTGAAAGGTCTTTTATCAATAAAAAAGTTGAAATTATTCAACAACAACTAGTTTTGAAAACCTACTATTAAACAATTCGCATAAAAACGAGAACTCCTATAAGTAGGATTAGAATAACGATACAGATTGCACAATATAAGCGATTCTGTTTTCTCTTTTTGGCTTCTTTCGCTTCTTTAATTTCTACTTCTGACATATTATTTTTTTTCTTGCGATTCAATAATCGAAGGGTTAAATAAATGCCGATAAACATAAAGAGACTCGCTGACAAGAATCCTAATAGATATCCAGTCGTCCATTCATCAATAAGTACATACACCAACACACCAATTGAGAGACCCATCAATATAATTAACCAAATAGCAACTGCTGCAAGCAGGATTGCCAACCATCTAGGAATACCAGATTTAGATTTCTCTTCTTGTGGAATCTCTTCATCTTGAGGAGTCAGTTGCTTTTCTTTTGAAATATTCTCTCCCTCCTCAATTGACTTAAAATCATCGATAACTGACTCTTGATCTTCAGATGTAGTTACTTCGCTTACAGAGGTTGGAACGGTGGTTAAATCAATTGCTGGTTCGCTAAGAATTGCTTGCTCAGGAATAGAATCGACTGTTACTTCATTGGTTTCGGCTGATCTGTATTTTGTAATAACATTTGATTCTATCGGATTATCATTGGTCGTAGTAGCATGTTGCTTATTCCATTCAATGTGCCATCCTTTATTAAAATGACGCTTTGTAATGGTACACGAACCAAGGAATAAGATTACTAGTAAAAATGAATAGTATTTTTTCATGTTTTTTTTTGCTAAACTACCTTCATTTACGAGAAAGAAAGTCGTGAAAACCAATACCTACATCATACCTGTTGCACTTTTCCGTACAACTTCACACTACAATTCAATTGATACAATCATGATGAAATTAGAACCAACAATGCTAAATTGGAATTCAAATCTGCTAAAACTAGTATTGCATCTATGTTCCCTTCGTTATCTATTGTGGTTAGTGATGAATTTAACCACATTGATAACAAGTGAATATAGAATGTTGATTCGGAATTTCATTGAGCAAACAATACAATTCAAACGGAAGTAAAAAGATGACTCGTGCATATAATTCTCTGTTTCCATTTTGTTTAAAACTACGAACGCCCTCACAATTGGTTAAAAAACAAAAGACCCTCCACAATGTGAAAGGTCTTTCATCAATAAATAAGTTGAAATTATTCGGCAACAAATGATTTTGAATCAATTTTAGCGTTTGGCTCAATTTTCAAAACTGTACCTGTTAACCCCATTTCGCCCATCATCATATTCATGGTATGTGCATATAAAATTCCGCCTACATCTTTGTAATTACTGAACGAAACTGTATTACTAACACTTTCACCATCACGAACAGAGATAATTGTTGTTTTCGCTTTCATGAATGTTTTTACATCCAAGTAATCGTATTGTTCTTTCTGACCATCTGTGCTATACAAAACATAGTAATCTGTACCATTTTGGTTTTCGATTCCTTTTAATTCGTATGTCATACCAGAAGTCTTGTAGTTCATTTCAGGGAAAATACCAACAGATTTCTTTTTAGCTGCAATTTCTTCAGCAGTTAATGCTTCCGTTACACCTTGAACCGTGCTTCCTCCAACAGTACCATTGTAAAACTCACGTTGCATTACTTGCCCCATCATTTCAACACTGCTTGCTTCATTGCTTGGAGCAACAAATAGATCAGTCATTTTAATAGCACCTGGGAATTGTTGCGCACGTAATTCAACTTCTTTTTTCAACGACTTGATTTTACTCATTTTTTTGGTAGCCGCTTTCATTGAGGTAGTTTGCGTAACTGCAAGAATGTACTTTTCAATTAATTGGTCAGCAGAAATATCCGCTTTCTTCATATCCACAACTGGATTTCCAAAAGCATCCATTTTTTCAATCACACCATCCGTATCGAATTGTTTGATTTTATCCAAAACTGACTCCTTACCTACTACTACGATGTTGTAACCTGTCGCAAAATACTCTTGCGCCATTAACAAAATAGCTTCTTTATCAGTTGCCTCTAATTGTTTCAAGTAGTTTTTGTAATAATTCGCAGGTAAGTTATTGCGGATAATGTTCAACGCAAATCGAGCAATTGTTTGTGGACGCTCCAAAGAACGCGCAAAACTTCCAGCCATACTTGCTTTTGTCAATGCCAATTCATTATCTGTAACATACCCTTCTTGAATCCGACTGAATTCCATCAAAATCTGAACAATTGCGCTATCTGTTACATCATTACGGAAACTTCCAGATGCACTCATCCAGCTTCCATCACGTGTTACTTGCAATTCAGAACGACAACCATACGTATATGCTTTGTCTTCACGTAAATTTTGCATCAAACGGCTTCCGAAACTTCCACCACCCATGATTTCATCCAATACCGTTAAAGGCAATTGGTTTTTCGCACCTGGTTTTACATTTACGGGAAATGAAACAGAAATTACTGATTGAACAGCACCTGGCTTGTTAACGAAAATAACACGGTTTCCAGTGTTTACTTTTCCACCACCTAAGTCAGCTTTGTAAACAGCACCACCTTTCCAAGTACCGAAGTACTTTTCTGCCAATACCTTTGCTTGCGCTAAATCGATGTCACCAACAATAACCAAATAAGCTCCTTGTGGTGTGAAGATTTGTTTGAAATTCATCAATACGTCTTCACGTGTAATAGCTGCCAAAGAAGCTTCGCTCATTACATCACCATACGGATGATTCGCAAAGTTTGCTTTTTTCTCAGCATTTGCAGCCATTTCATCTGGACTTGATTGAGCAGATAACAAACCAGATTCAGCTTGTTTTTTGATACGCTCAAATTCAGATTCAGGAAAAGACGTATTCAATACTACATCTTGCATGACAGTTAATGCTTTGTCTAAGTGCTTTGTCAAACACGAAAGGAAAATCGAATTTCCATCTGCGTTTAATGTTGCTCCCATGTAATCAACTTCAGCATCCAAGACATCTTTGGTACGGTTCGTTGTTCCAGAAAGAACGAGTTGCCCCATGATTGAATTGAGTCCAGCTTTGTTGCCTTCCGCCATTGGAGAAGCGCCCATTACCAAGTCAATTGAAACACGTGGTAATTTGTGGTTTTCAGACAAGACAACAGTAATACCATTGCTTGTTTTAAATACTTCTGAATCTTTAATATTGATTGTAGGAGCACTTGCCGGATTCGGGCGAACAGAACGATCAATTTGACCGTTTACTCCTGTAATTGCTACCAGAGCAATGAGTGTGATGATTTGTTTCATGACGTTCTATTAATTCGCTTTTGGTAAGTAATACAATATAATGCGATTGCTTTGAGTCAAGTATTTTTTCGCAACAAGTTGAATATCTTCACGTGTAACGCTCATGTACAATTTCATTTGCTCATTCGTCAAAGCAGTACTTCCGAAATACATGTAGTTTTGAGCCAAATTTTCAGCAATTCCTTCAACAGAAGCATTAGAAGAAACAATCTGATTTTCAAATTGGTTACGTACTTTTTCGAATTCTTCAACCGAAATCAACTCATTTTGAATCAATAAAATTTCAGCATCCAATGAAGCTTCTAATTTATCAACTGTAATTCCAGCAGAAGCAATAGCAGCAACCAATCCCAATCCTGGATCTTCCATGTTGAAAGCAAAAGAGAATGCAGCAACGGCTTCTTGTTTTTTCTCAACAATGTTTTTATTCATACGTGAACTCGTACTTCCAGATAAAACAGCATTCATGAATTCCAAAGCAGCGAAATCTTTATCCGTTTCTTTCGGGAATTTGTAGCCCATAAATACTCCTGGCAATTGGATGTTGTCATAAATCGTATCGCGAACTACACCAGTGATTGGTTCCATCGTTGGTTTTGGACGCGGAATCATAACTGCTTTTGCACTGTATTCCTTAATCACCGATTTTGCTTTCGCATCTTTCGGGTTGTTAAAATCAGTTGCAGTGAAAGCCGATTTAGCAACACTGTATTTTTTCAAAAACGCATCATCCGATAAATTTTCGAAATCACGGAATAAGTTAATCGCTTCACCTTTAGGAATTGAACTAAAATACTTCTCAATCCATTTTTTCGTTTCCTCGATGTTGATATCGCCTGCAATAGACAAAACTGCATTTGCAGGAACATAGAATGTACGGTAGAAATTCACATAATCAATTTCTTGAGCAGCATCTAAATGCTCCATACTTCCAATTGGCACCCAGTTGTACGGATGCGTTTTGTAAGCACGCACAAACATGTTTTCCATGAACGTAGCGTACGGCTGATTGTCAACACGTTGGCGTTTTTCTTCTTTTACAACTTCACGTTGCGTTTCAACACCTGTTTGATCCACTTTCGCGTGCAACAAACGTTCACTTTCCAACCAAATTCCCAATTCCAACTGATTGGAAGGAAGAACTTCGTAATAATAGGTACGATCCTGAGATGTGTTAGCGTTGAGCATACCACCGTTTTTCTCTACCAATTCACTGTATTCACCGCGTTTGATGTTCGTTGAACCTTCAAATAATAAATGTTCAAAGAAATGCGCAAAACCAGTTCTATCTGGCGTTTCATTTTTAGAACCCACGTGGTACATGACCGAAACTGCAACAATAGGAGTTGCGTGTTCTTCGTGTAAAATAACATGCATCCCGTTTGGTAGGTCATATTCTACATATTCTACTTTTTTCTGAGCAGATAATGGTAAAACACTTCCAACAACGAATGCGATAAAAAGTCTTTTTTTCATGCTGATTGTTTCAAATCTAGTTTGTGACGAAAATACAAACTATTTGCGTGCTACTGTTGTCTGCTTTTACTTTCGGATAAAAACACGTGGCGAAAGGGGAATAGTAAGGATTGATGAACCGATTTTAGGGATGAAATTCGCGTAACGATTCATATCTGCGAAGATTTGCTGGGTTACCTTCACTTACTGAACGAGTAAATGCGACTATGAAAAAGAAAATCCAGTACATTTGTGGACAACATAAACACTTCATCTAATGCGTCAATATCTTCTACTTTTAGCACTTATTTTCATTTGCTATTCATCTTTTGGACAAGCAGATAAAAAATTATACGAAAAATTTGAACGCCTGCAAAGTCAAGGTAAAACAGAACAAGCGGAAAAAGTAATGCTTCAAATATCAACTGAGAATGCTAAATACTTTGATTGGTTATTTGAAAAAGCAGCTGAATTCTCTGATCAAAACCAACTTGACTCTGCAAAAAGATACATTAGCTCAGCGATTAGTGCATTCGCAAATGTACCGATGCCATCCTCTGAAGAATTCATGAAAAGACGCAAAGCCCATTATCAAGATGGTGTTTTGATCATGGATAAAATTGTTGTGAAAGACAGTTTAGCAAATGATTTTTTCATGCGAGGAAATATGAAAAAAGATATTGGACTCAAAAATGAAGCGATTGCTGATTACACGACAGCTATAAAACTTGATCCAGAAAACCCTTATAATTATTTCGGGAGAGGATTAACCTATAGTGAACTAAATGAATTGGATTCGGCGATAAGTGATTATACCAACGCATTAAAATTGAATCCGAAAGAAGCAACTTTTTATTTAAATAGGGGATTTGTTTTACTGAAAATGGAGAACTATGATAAAGCCATCTATGATTTTGAGCGCGTTCCTCGATATACAGAAGAAGTGATCGGCATTGCTTTTGCATTAAATAATATGGGGTATGCTTATTTACAATTGGGTAAACTGGAATTGGCAGAAGAAAAAGTAATGGAATCAGTGGATTTATTCCCAACCAACAATTATGCTTATCGCAATCTAGCATTGATAAAAATTGAACAAAAAGAACTAGATAAAGCCTGTGAATACATTGCTAAAAGTCTCGAACTTGGTTTTACTTTTCGTTACGGCGATGAAGTACAGAAACTACAAGAACAGTACTGTAAACCCTGATTTTTTCAACTAATTATTTTGAATGTGTAATGCGAATGCGCATATCAATGCACGACTACATATTATCAACTTTAACACGTATACCATGGTACGATTTTTACTTCTTTTCGCGTTTATTCCCATTTGTTTGACATCTATTGGACAGGATAATGAGAAACTTTACAAGAAATACAACAGTCTCATTAAAAAAGGAAAAAAGGAACAGGCGATTACTGTTATGCAAAAGATAGAAGGGAATAACAGCAAACAATTATTCAACTTATTATCCAAAGTAGAAGTCTTTTTCAACGAAAACAAACTTGATTCGGCAAAAATATATCTAAGCAAAACCGTACGATTCCAGGCTAATTATTCATTACCTGTAACAGATGATTACATCAAAAAACGCAATGAATCTTATAAACGAACGATTCCAATTGTGAAAAAAATAATTGAAAATGATAGTGTGAGTGGAAATTTTTGCGACTTAGCAGTTTTTGAGCATGCAATAGGATTGACACGTGAAGCGATAATTGACTTTGGTTATGCTATAAAATTTGATTCTACAGAACATATTTATTACTACGATCGAGCGGGGTTATACCGCGAAATAAATGAACTAGACTCGTCTGTAGCAGATTATACAATGGCCTTGAAATTAAATCCCAAATATCCTGAAACGTATTTGAATAGAGGCTTTACTTATTTGAAAATGGAGCTTTATGAGAAAGCCATTTACGATTTAGAGCGGGTTCAACGCTACACAAATGAAACATCAACCATTGCTTATGCTTTTAATAATATGGGATATGCCTATTACAAATTGGGGAAATTGGAATTAGCAGAACAAAAAGTAAACCTATCAATTAATAATTATCCTTCCAATTCATACGCTTATTACCACTTAGCACTCATCAAAATTGAACAAAAAGATAGTGAAAAAGCGTGCCAATACATTGCTAAAAGCCTAGCATTAGGATTTACCAATGAATACGGCAATGAAGTGCAACAATTGCAAGAACAATATTGTAAACCTTGAAGTTGAAAATAAATCAAAAGAACGGTCTGGTTTTTGTTTAAATTTATTCCATGAAAAATGCCCTTTTGCTTTTGTGCCTCACTCCTATTCTGGGATTTAGTCAAGGAATCTTTCCTTACATGGACTTCAATAATTTTTTCCGTGTATTTGATGACGGTACATTCTCTCAAATTGAACATCAATTAACGACATCCGTTTTTTATGGTGATGAGTTCGTTGCCTACAATAATTCTCAACGCGATTTCAAAGTCTACTACGATGGTGAAACAAAATTACTCACCAATCAAAACGTTTCCTATAAAGCATCTGATCATTTACTTGCGTGGAATATCGGTCCTATCATCAATTACTTTGAAAGCGGAAAATCGCACATTGTTACATCCTTTGGTGGTGAATATGCTGTTACCGATTCTCTATTGGTGTACCAAGACACGCGCTACAATACCTTGAATGTGGTTTATAAAGGAAAATCCATTCAATTGCTCCAATTAACTGGTGATTTGTACATGCCAGAGGTGATTGGTGATAATATTATCGCCTTTCGTGACAATGGAAACCTCTACAAAGTATTTTGGCGTGGTGAAATTTATGAGTTAGGTGTTTACAGTGGCGTACAGAAATTGGAGTTTTTCGCTGGAACAGATATGTTGGCGTTCAACGATCCTTCCACCCGCACATTTGCTATTTTTGAAAACGGAGAATTCATGGATGTCGAAGATCTTTATGTGAATAAAATCAAAGCTTGTCGTCGGTTTGTGATCTATGAAGATGTGCAAGGAAACCTCAAGTATTATGGAAACGGAGAGCGCAAAGAACTAGCTTCTTTCTTTCAGTTTTGGGATGCAAAAGACGATGTTGTTATTTGGGGTGAAGCCAATTCAACCTTTTCATTGGTCAAAGGAGAACGCAAAATGGTGTGCAATTACACAGTCAAAGATTGGTCACTCAAAAATGATGTGATCGCATTTCGTAGTAACTTAGGCGGTGTTTCGGGCTACCTCAATGGAATCTTAAAAGACATTACCAACCTCACAAATACGGAATTTTTCATCAATGGACACGCGGTTTGTATTACTCAAAGTAACCGTTCGGTAATTGTTTGGTATAATAATCAGATTTATAGGGATTAGTAATTTTATAAGTTTTTGAGTTTGGTGAGTTATAGACTACATTATAAATAAGTTCGTAATTAACAACTGCCGTGATTTGAGATTCATATTAAGCATAGTATTCTTATTCATTCTGTTTACTACCTATTCGCAGAATGGATCTAATGCAGCATCTAGTAAGAAGCGTTGGACTTCATGGGAAAATGATACGACCTATTATGACGATTGCAAAATACAAAGAGTCATTAAGCGAAAATTTAAGTCAAAGTATCTCGCCAGTACTACAAGTGTATACAAAACTATAACCATTAAGTATGACTGCGATGGAAAATGGTATTTCAAACAAAAAACACGGGTAAGTCAAGGATGTTTTCATTCTAAAAGAACAATTATCTGGACTAGAAAGAGAAGATTACCTTCATAAAACATATTTCTGTAGATGAAATGCTCAAACTATCAATGATAATTCTTATTTGACAAAATTATGATCCAATTTAAAAATGAACCCGAGACATGGCGTAGATTAGATTACACCATCATGATGCGAGGATTTTTAAAAGCGTATAATGATTATGCTCTTTTAAAGAAAGATATGGAATGGTTAACATCTGAAGACTACAAAATAATTGAATTTGATTGTCGCGAATGGACAACTACTGACAGCGTCCATTTCTCCCTTTCCAGTAAAATTGATTATGTAGGTGGAACTGGAAATACTTGGGGCTGGTTAGATGAATCGCTCAATGAACTTGAAATTAAAGAAACTGGCCTTGTCGTGTTATTTGACTATTTTGATTTTATGAATTTCAAAATGAGTGAAATATTAATTGATTGTTTTGTCAGAAGTGCGCAAAGACATGTACTTTTTAATCAACGATTATTAATCTTAATTAAAGTTGAAAAGAATAGAAATTTCAAATTAAATCCATTTGGAGGCTATAATTTCCATTGGTATTCATAGGGAGAATTTGGATTCTAGACAAACGAACATTTATAGCCAATACCATGAAAATAAAATCTACTAAATATCCTAATTGTAAAATATCAATGTAGAGTTCGATACGGTAAATGGTCATCCCCCTTTTCCTTCGACTCAAACCTTTTAGGCTAGTCTCAGTCTTCACAAGCGCAACTTGCTCTTCCCTTCATCATTTCGTTAAGGGGGAGGCAGATTTGATTTCACAAGACAATTTCCGTAAAACAACTATAAAAGGAAATTAAGAAAATCTCAGCTCCAAACTTCGATTCACCTTCATAATTGATAATTTATAATTTATAATTTTCAATTCCTATCTCCCCTATTCTACTGTTGTAATATCCCTCCCAAATCATTAAATTTGTACTTCTTAAAAGATAATTCGAAAACATGAATAGTTGGTTTACAGTTAAAGTAAAATATACCAAGCAATTGGACGATGGAACGTTTAAACGCGTTTCAGAACCGTACTTATTGGCGGCAATGACATTTACAGACGCAGAAGCGCGTATTTACGAAGAATTAGGAACGGTAATCCGTGGTGAATTTCTAGTAACTGGTATTACACGTACAGATATTCACGATATTTTCCATTACGACGATTCAGATGTGTGGTTTAAATGTAAAATCAACTTCGAAAGCGGTGATGGTGGTGATGAAGGAGCAAAAGCGAAAAAAGTATCGCAAAACTTCTTGGTTTCTGCACATTCTGTAAAAGAAGCTTATGAACGTTTACACGAAAGTTTAGGTGGCATGTTGATTGATTTTCAAATTCCAAACATTGCTATTTCTCCAATTGTTGATATTTTCCCGTTTGGTGATGAAGGTGAAGACCGCGTTGCTGTTGAGTTTCAAAAAGAAGTGAAGAAAGAAGTAGCGGCTCACATCATGGGAACAAAAACAGTTTTCTCTGCTCCAGGTTCGGATGAAGAAGATGAGGATAGCATGATCGAAGATTCATTCGGTGATGATAACGAAGACGGCGGAGAAGAAGAATAAAATGGATCAATTCCTTCAGCAAATACGCAATGATCACAGACAATTTGATCAAGGAAAATTAGAAGATCATGTAGGAACCGATCCTTTAAAGTTGGTTTCAAAATGGTTGCAAGAAGCGATTGAAAAACCTGTTAATGAACCCAATGCCATGTCTATTTCGACCATTGGTTCGGATGGTTTTCCTCAATCGCGGATGGTTTATCTAAAAGATTTGTTGGAAGAAGGAATTGTGTTTTATACCAATTACACGAGTGATAAAGGAAATGCGTTAATGGCAAATCCCAAAGCACATGCCTTGTTTTTCTGGCCAGAAATGGAACGTCAAATTAGTATTACTGGATTGGTTGAAAAAGTTCCTGCTGAAATGAGCGATGAGTATTTTGCTAGTCGTCCAAGAGGAAGTCAATTAGGAGCTTGGGCTTCCCATCAAAGTGAAATTCTCAGCAATAGAGCTGAATTGGAACAACGAGTTGAACAATTGATTGAGCAATTTCCTGATCAAGTTCCTCGACCTCCACATTGGGGTGGTTTTTTAGTTCGTCCCGTTAAAATTGAATTTTGGCAAGGCAGATCTTCTCGTTTGCACGACCGCATTGTATTTGAACAAACAGCCGATTCTTGGTCTGTATACCGCAAGAATCCATAAAAGATGATTGAATTACTTCCACAAATTACAACCCTTTCAAACGGAATACGATTGGTGTATCTGCATGCCGGAGCACCGGTCGCGCATTTAGGAATGACCGTTTTGGCAGGTTCTCGGTATGAAGAAGCCCATGAAAATGGTTTGGCGCACTTTCTCGAACATTGTATTTTTAAAGGTACAGAGAAACGCAAGACATTTCATATTCTCTCTAGATTGGATTCTGTTGGTGGAGAAATCAATGCTTATACAACGAAAGAAGAAATTTGTGTCTATGCCTCTTTTGTGAAAAATCACCTCGATCGTGCTGCTGATTTATTAGCTGATATTGCGATCAATAGTAACTTTCCACAAAAAGAAATCGATAAAGAAAAGGAAATTGTACTAGACGAATTCAATTCCTATTTGGACAATCCTGGCGAAAAAATATTTGACGATTTTGAAGCGTTGCTATTTCCCAATCATGCTTTAGGAAATAACATACTCGGTACTCCAGACACAGTTCAATCCTTCACACGTGAAGATTTAAAACGGTATGTTGATCGTTTCTTTTGTGCTGAAAATACGGTGATTTCATTTGTAGGTGACATTCCATTGGATCGATTAGTGAAAAGCCTTGAAACGCATTTCGGTAACATGAAAAAAGGAGCAGCTATCTTAAAGCCAGCAGGTTTTAGTGATTACCGTGTGTTTAAAAAGCGTGAAAAAGAAGCCAACTACCAAGCGCATGTAGTACTTGGAAGCATGGCTCCAGGTTACAGTGAAGAAACCAGACGTGGAATGACATTGTTAGTCAATATTTTAGGAGGTCCAGCACTTAATTCACGTTTGATTTTATCTGTTCGGGAAAAATACGGTTATAGCTACAATATTGAAGCTTCGTATGCACCTTATGCCGATTTGGGCTATTGGTCTATCTATTTTGGAACAGATCAAAAATACGTTGATAAAACACTCAAAATTGTTTACGGAGAATTAAAGAAAATGCGCGAAATTGCTCTTACGCCGAAACAATTACAACAAGCAAAAGAACAATTAAAAGGTCACATTGCGTTGTCGCTCGATAGCAATGTAGGACTCATGCAAGGGTTGGGTAAGAGTTTACTACAATTCAAACAAATTGACACCATTCGCGAAATGTATGAAAGTATCGATAAACTAGATCGAGACGAATTAAAACACATTGCCGAAACCTATTTCAACGCCGATCAAATTTCTGAATTGGTATTTGACGTGAAATAAATCGTCACCCAAACTGTTAAAAACCATCCAATTTAGTGATGAATTCACTCATATCCGATGAATGTGTTTATTTCATAGATTAACTAATTGTTAGTATCGCTTAATTTTTTGATTTGAGTACCTTTACAATTAGAAATCACTAGAATGAAACACTTGATTAATAATACGTTGGCGATTGAATTAATTGCAGAAAAACACCTTGATCAAATGATCGCATTGGTTTCCAATAATCGTCTTTATTTGCGAGAATGGCTCACATGGGTTGATGACTTAAAATCATCAGACGATTTTAATAGATTTATAACCAATTCAGAAGAACAAAATAAAAATGGCTCTCACTATTCCTGTGTAATCATTGAAAACGAGCAGGTTATTGGACGAATTGGACTGTACCGAATTGATCCTCTAAATAAAATTGCATCCATTGGATATTGGGTAGGTGAATTGTGGGAAGGAAAAGGAATTGTATCCAAAGCTTGTGAAGCGATTATTCAACATGGATTTGAAACGCTCCAACTCAATCGTATTGAAATTCATTGTGCTACAGGCAATTCTAAAAGTTTATCCATACCGAAACGTTTAGGATTTCAACGGGAAGGGATCATTCGACAAGCCGAATTATTGAATGGACTATTTGTTGACCATTATTGTTATTCTATGCTACACGAAGAATGGTTAGAATCGTATTCGGAATCAAAAAAATAATCGTTAAAAGGAAAAACGATCCGTCAAATCAACCTATCTTCGCACCATCATTTCTAATGAATCAGTTTGATTATTAAATCCACTTTTTAGATGAATTTCGATTCCTATATAGCACACTTTGAGGATGTTTTAGCGCACCCAATTCCTCCTTACGACAATCCCGATTATTACAACTACGCCAAATTAAATTGGTCGAGAATGAATCGTTGGTTGAAACACGGTAAATTAGATGAAGAACTAAAAACGATCATCAGTTCCATTGAAAAACCAATGAAATGGCTCATCATTACTGAACCATGGTGTGGAGACGCTGCACACGTTACCCCTTTTTTGCAAATGGCGGCTGCACTCAATCCAAAAATAACAGTTGAATATGAATTGCGGGATCAAGAACCATTTCAGATTAATCAATATTTGACCAATGGCGGAAAGTCTATTCCTAAATTGATAGTTCGGGATGAAGAAGGCAATGATCTTGCAACTTGGGGACCTAGACCAGCAGCTTGTCAAATAGTTTATGCTCAACTAACAGAAGAGAAAGCAGATTTTGAAACAGTAAAAACAGCCTTGCAAAAATGGTACAATGAGAATGCGGGGGTTGAAATTCAAAAAGAATTGATCGGCTTGATGAATAAGTTAGATTAAACGTTTATTGTTGTATAATCATTTAAGTTATAAAATTTTGTAAATCAAGAATTTGACTCCTTTTTAAGACAATCTAATTGACTTGTTTTGCCAAATGAATTCAAGTAGGAATTGATTTTAGTTTAATTTAAAAAAAATCAGTAATCCCGCATTCCGATAGCTATCGGAATACGGAATGTATAACACTGAAATATAATAACTTAACAGGTCGCCGTTACTATATTATGTAAAATACACCAATGCATCACCAAGGCAAACCCCATTCGATAAACGATCAACCAATTCCTTTATTGATTATTTTTCTGTCGACTTGCCAAATCAACCGAATGAAAATCACGTGTGCGTTCAATGTACTCTGTCGTGTAATTTCCAGCCTCATCTCTTACCGTAAATACCGATTCAGATAACGTCATTTTTTTCTTTGAAAAAGCTAGAATAGTGCGAACCGGGCGCTCGGGTTTACCATGTATATGAATGATTTTATTCGGATACAGTTGACTAGCTTCAGCATTTATTAGAATTGTTTCAAGCGAAGTAGTAGGCACAATCATCCATAGGCAACCCGAATCATTCAACAAACTCGAGCAAACAGATAGTAATGCTTCGAATGGCAAATCATCTGTATGTCGTGCAGTATTGCGTTGCTCTGATTCACTTTTAGAGCTGTTTTCAAAGAAAGGTGGATTGGTAATAATCCCGTCAAAACAATCCGAAGTCTCCCATGTCAGAAGGTTCTGATGAAGTAATTTGAATTTGGTACTAAAAGGAGATTGATCAAAATTGAATTGCGCATCTGTCACTGCACCAGCATCAATTTCAAGGGCAGTAATTGAACTAGGATTAAACCGTTGTGCCAACATCATGGACAATACTCCTGTTCCTGTTCCAATATCAAGCAGTTTACTCGATTTATTAAATTCACAGAGTGACCCCAACAACAAAGCATCTGTACCAATTTTCATGGCAGCATTGGTTTGACGAATGGAAAAATGTTTGAATTGAAAAGAGCTCATTAAACTTAAGCCAAGTACATCTCAACTAGTCCTTCTGGTGCTGCGATGTATAATGTTTTATTCTCACGATCAACACGTTGAATCAATCCATCGACAAAAGGAACAAGGATTTCCTTATCACCCTTCATGATTTGAAGTAATGGGTTTACAGAAAGATCAATCACTTGTTGTAATTTACCAATATCTCCGCTGATTGCATCAATTACAGTAAAGTCAACAACTTCATGGTCATAAAAATGCATATCGTCCAATTCAGGAAGAATGGAAACGGGTAAATAACAACTTTTGCGGAGTAATACTTTGGCATCATTCTCAGAATTGACACCTTCTAGTTTTACAGCAGCAAAACCTTTGTTTTTGAGTTGAAATGATTGAACGAAAAAGGGCGTTAGTTGGCCGTTAATTTCTATGAAAAAAGCATCGAGCGATGCATAATCTTCTGGATTTGTAACATCCAAAAAAAGCGAAACTTCACCTTTAAATCCGTGAAGTTTCGCAATATAACCAAGTTGGAAGCAATCCGATTGCTGCATACTCAACTTTAAAAATTAAGCTTCTGGTTGTTCACCTTCAGCAGTTTCTTCTGTTTTAGCTTCTTCAGCAACTGGAGTTTCTTCAACAACTGCTGGAGCCTCTTCAACAACTGGAGCTTCTTCAACAACCGCTTCAACAGCAGGAGTTTCTTCAGCTGGAGCTGCAGCTTCTGGAGCTTCTGTTACTTCTTCCGCTGGAGCAGCAACTTCTTCTTCAGCTACTTCTTCAACTTCAGGAGTATTTTTAGCTTCGATTGCTTTTGCTTTTGCAGCATTTGTATCAGCTTCCGCTTTCAAACGAGCAGCTTTATCAGCAACCGCATTTTTATCAAGTCCTTCAATTTTACCTAGAACTTTAGACGCTTTATCAGCTTCCCAAGCAGCAAATTTCTCTTCTACTTGCTCAGCAGTTAATGCACCTTTTTTAATTCCATTCAACAAGTGATTTTTGAACAAAATACCTTTGTACGAAAGAATCGCACGAGCAGTATCTGACATTTCAGCACCTGTTTGAACCCAACTCAATGTACGATCAAAATTGATCGTGATTGTTGCAGGGTTTGTGTTTGGATCATAAACACCCAATTTCTCAATGAATTTTCCATCACGTTTTGCACGTGAATCTGCCGCTACTAAATGGAAAACTGGTTTTCCTTTTTTACCGTGACGTTGTAATCTAATTCGTGTTGCCATAACAATTTATTAGTTGGAGTACGAAACTCCTGTTTAATAATAATCCTGTCCAATATCAGACAGGGGTGCAAAGATAGCTATTTCAATGAAAACTGCAAACATTCACAAGAGTTTGTAGCTTTGATCTTCTGAATGATGATTGATTTAAATACAAAGACATGAATAACGCTGATAAACAATTAGTAGAAACGCTTACAGAATTGGTCAAAAAACAATTCGATGGGAAGGACGCAGATCACGATTGGTTTCACATTGAGCGGGTTTACAAGATGGCAATGTATCTACAATCAAAAGAAGGAGGAAACCCTACCATTGTTGCTTGTGCCGCTTTACTCCACGATATTTCAGACCATAAACTAAATGGTGGCATCATGCATGATGGTGGTAGAGTTACACGTGAACTACTCCTTGATTTAAATCAAACACCTGAATTTGCGAATCAAGTTGCTCGAATCGTTGATGGCGTATCTTTTAAAGGTGCTGGAATTCCTGATGAAGTATTTAACATAGAAATTCAATTAGTTCGAGATGCTGATCGATTAGATGCGATGGGAGCTATAGGAATTGCTCGGGCATTTCATTTTGGAGGAAGTAGAAATAGACCGTTTTATCAACCCGATGTTCAACCTAACAATCATCAAACATTTGAAGCGTACGCAAAAGACAAGAGTCATACGATCAATCATTTTCATGAAAAACTATTACTGCTCCAAGAACGCCTGCATACTAAAACGGCAAAAGAAATTGGTCTTCAACGCCATCAATTGATGCAACAATTTGTAGACGATTTCTATCATGACTGGAATTTTGGAATTTGAAATGAATCTATCTTACAAACCATTTTCATTTTAGTCACCTGTTTTAAAAAAATTATTCCAATTTTTGTAAGATGGCGAAACACGTAGCGTTAGGAATTGATATCGGGGGGACTAATACCGCATATGGTTTGGTTAGTAGAGATGGCGAAGTATTAATGGAAGAATCTGTTGGAACTGGTTTGTTTGAAGACCCGGCTGAACTGGTTGAATATATCTACCAACGCGTTCATTCTACCGAACATTTTAACCATATTCTTGGTATTGGAATTGGAGCTCCAAATGGCAATGTTTTTTCAGGTAATATTGAATTTGCTCCCAACTTAAAATGGAAAGGAATTATCCCAATTGCTACCTTATTTGAAGATCGTTTTCACCGCCCAAGCCTCTTGGCAAATGACGCAAATGCCGCCGCAATTGGTGAACACTTATTTGGTTGCGCGCGTGATTTAACCGATTTCGTTACGATTACATTAGGAACTGGTTTGGGTAGTGGCATTTTCGTGAATGGTGAATTGATTGTTGGTCATGCAGGATTTGCAGGTGAATATGGACATATTCGTGTGATTCCTAATGGTCGATTGTGTAAATGCGGAAGGAAGGGTTGTCTTGAAACGTACGCTTCAAGTACGGGAGTTACACAGAGCATCACTGAATTGAATTCAGAAAACAAAGCTACCTCTGTTCTTCACACTGGAAATTCCGCACGAGAAGTATTTCAAGCTGCCGAAAAAGGAGATGCTTTTGCTATCGAAATTGTAGATTTTACCGCTCAAATTCTGGGTTCCTCTTTAGCTGATTTTGCCGCATTTTCAAATCCTCAAGCCTATATATTATTTGGTGGAATCGCACAAAGTGGTGATGCTTTTGCTAAAAAAGTGAAATACTACCTTGAAGATAATGCATTAAAGATTTACCAAAACTCCATAGAAATTCGGATCTCAGATCTCCACGATAAAAATGCAGCTGTGCTTGGTACTGCCGCTTCTTTATTTTGGACAGCGATCAAAAAATAATCGTATGAAAAAAAGACTTGGAATAACAGTTTTCACACTGTTACTATCAACTTGTGTTGTTGCCCAATTACCAGAACTCAAAATTGCTGATCAAAAAGCACAAGAATTGGTCGGAAGAGGTGATAAAAGAGCTGCTTATATCGATCCATTGGCTTATGTAAATCCTTTCATTGGAACAGGTGGTCATGGTCATACGTTTCCTGGTCCAGTTTTACCATTCGGAATGGTCCAATTAGGTCCCGATACACGTCCAGAAGGTTGGGATGGTTGTTCTGGATACCATTATTCTGATTCCGTAATTTATGGATTTAGCCACACCCACTTGAGTGGAACGGGTGTTCCTGATTATTCTGATTTATTGATTGTTCCCCAAGTTGGAAAAGTGAAATTAGAGCCTGCTTTTAAAAACCCAAAAGGTTATGGAGCACAATTTTCGCATTCCAATGAAGTAGCATCCCCAGGATTTTATTCGGTGAAATTGAACAATCCGAATATTGCTGTGCGGTTGACGACTACCAATCGATGTGCCATCCATGAATATACCTTTCATCAAGAAAAAGGCAAGAAATACATTTTACTTGACCTTGGATACCGCGATAAGGTAATTAATACCAATGCAACAGCACAAGGAAATAATCACATCAAAGGATTTCGTATTTCAGAAGGTTGGGCATCTAAACAGTATTTTTTCTTTGATTTAGAAACCAATGTACCTTTCACAAAATCAAAATGGATTGTTGGAAAAAATGGAACGTATGTTATGGTGTTGGAATTTCCTGCTTCCACGAAACAAGTGCTCTTGCGTGTAGGAATTTCTGGAACTGATGAACAAGGTGCCTCAGCAAATCTAGCCGCTGAAGCCACCAATTGGGATTTTGACAACTACATGCGCAATGCTCAAGTACGTTGGAGAACAGAGCTTTCAGTTATTCAGGCTTATACAACTGACAAAGAAGTATTACACAACCTCTACACAGGATTATATCATAGTTACATTCATCCAAGTTTATGGACAGATGTAGACGGAAGATACCGTGATTTTAACGCAACGATTCAGCAATCAACTACGGGTGATTTGTATTCTGTTTTTTCCTTGTGGGATACGTATCGCGGGGCAAATCCTTTGTACACTATTTTTCAGCCAAAACGCACAAGTCAATTCATAGAATCGTTTTATCAACAAGCGAAAACTACTGGATTATTGCCCGTTTGGACTTTATCCAACAACGAAACAAATTGCATGATTGGTTACCATGCTGCATCCGTGATCGCTGACGCACAAGTAAAAGGAATCAAACTAGCGCACACAGAAGAATTATTGGATGCCATGATTGCTACGGCGAATTACAATCATTTTGGAAAAAAACAATATGCCCAACAAGGATTTATTTCCGCAAGTGATGAAGCGGAATCCGTTTCACGTACCTTAGAATATGCCTATGATGATTGGTGTATTGCTCAATTTGCACAAAGTATTGGGAATAGTAAAGTAGAAAACCAATACCGTTTGCGAGCTGGGAATTGGATCAACTTGTACAATCCTGAATCTGGATTTTTTCAACCACGAAAAGGTGGAATGTGGTTACCAAATTTCCGTCCAAATGAAATCAATCATCATTTCACAGAAGCAAACGCTTGGCAATATTCATTAGCAGCCCCGCATCACATTGCATCTTTAGTCGACTTAAAGGGTGGTGGTCGTAGAATGGAGCGTTTTTTAGATTCGTTGTTTTTATCTTCCTCTGTCATGTCAGGTAGAGAACAATCGGATGTTACTGGATTAATTGGTCAATATGCACATGGAAACGAACCATCACATCACATGGCGTATTTGTATAATTACACCGGAGCTCCACACAAAACGCAAGAAATGGTTGACCGTATTTTGCGTGAACAATACCACAATGCTCCCGATGGACTTTCAGGTAACGAAGATTGTGGACAAATGTCTGCTTGGTATGTACTCAGCGCACTCGGTTTTTATCCCGTTAGTCCAGGAAGTGCCACCTATGCAATTGGTCGACCATTATTAGATCGCGTATTGATTCAAGCAGGAACAACTCCATTGGTGATTGAAGCGATAGATAATAGTCCTGAAAACAAATACATCCAATCCATTACTTGGAAAGGAGAAGAATACAAGAAGCTCTACATTACACAAGAAATGATCACATCTGGTGGTTACTTGAAAATTCAAATGGGGAATAAACCACAACTAAAACTCTCCCTTTACAAATTAGATTTAACCGAAAAAATAGGAGAATCAGTGATTGCAGCACCTTATTTCATAGCAGATCGCACCACTTTTTCGGATTCTATTCGCGTGAGTTTGGATAAATTCCCAACTGAAACAGGAACCATTGTTTATACAATGAATGGAGGTGAACCGAATGAACTTTCCAGTATTGTAGATAAAACGCTCACCTTTTTCGAAACCACTGAACTCAAAGCGCGGATTTGCAGAAAAGTGGATGGGATTTGGGTTTACAGCCCTGTTATATCAAGTGTTTTCACAAAATATCAACACGATAAAACCATCGAATTAAAAACAGAATTTGCCAATCAATACGCTGGAAGCGGTTCTCAAACACTCGTTGATGGTCAATTCGGAACAGCTGAATACCGAGGTACTGAATGGCAAGGATTTCAAGGAAAAGACGTTGAAGCCATACTAACACTGAATGAAACAAAAGAACTTTCTAAAGTGACCGTTTCTTGCTTACAAGATACCAAATCATGGATTTTCCATCCGAAATCGTTCATCGTAGAAATTTCAACAGATGGGATCAACTTCAAAAAAATTGGAACACAACAAAATACAACTGTTAGTGATCGACTAGAAGGTGGTTCAACGCATCTTTTCACACTTGACTTCCCTCCTACTACTGCCAAATTTGTGCGGGTTCGTATTCAAAATTATGGAATTTGCCCTTCTTGGCATTTAGGCGCTGGAGGTACGACATGGTTATTTTTAGACGAGATTGTGGTGGAATGATCGGGTTATTTCACGTAGGCACGAGATGCATCGCGTGCCTACAGAATAAACCTGAACCAATTTGGCACGTGATGAATCAAGTGCCAACCGGTATCACAGGATAGCCTGCAATAGATTTAATAAATTAACCATTTCCTAATATTTATAAACTTGGACAACTTTCCCTTTACAGAAAGTTATTATCTTTAGCCCTCCTCAAATAAACCAATAACAATAATGAGAAAACTATTAATAGCAGCGGTAGCTTTTGGTTTTTCCTTCGGTAACTCAGCACGTGCTGACGAAGGGATGTGGCTTCCTTTCCTTATCGGAAGAAACTACGAAGACATGAAAAAGCATGGCTTAAAATTGTCACAAGAAGAAATTTATTCCATCAATAAATCCTCATTGAAAGATGCAGTGATCTCATTTGGTGGATTTTGTTCAGGTGAAATCATTTCTGATCAGAGTTTGATTTTGACCAATCACCACTGTGGTTATGATGCAGTAGCTGGAGCTTCAACTCCTGAAAAAAACTACTTAGACAATGGATTTTGGGCGAAAAATAACCAAGAAGAAATCCCAGTTCCAGGATTAACAGCAACGTTCATGATTCGTATGGAAGATGTATCTGCAACGATTCTGAAAGAACTAACAAGTTCTATGACTGCAAAAGAACGTGCTGCCAAAATCAAAGAATTGGGTGATATTTTAGTGAAAGACGCAACCAACGGAACAAATTATGAAGCATTCGTACGTGATTTTTACGATGGTAACGAATTTTACCTATTTGTTAAAGAAACCTTCACTGACGTCCGTTTAGTTGGTGTTCCGCCACAATCTGTTGGTAAATACGGTGGTGATACAGACAACTGGGAATGGCCTCGTCATACGGCAGATTTTTCAATGTTCCGTATTTATTCTGGAAAAGACAACAAACCTGCTAAATACAGCGACACGAATGTTCCTTACAAACCAAAACATTCATTGCCTGTATCAATTAAAGGTGTGAAACAAGGAGATTATGCAATGGTAATGGGCTTTCCAGGAAGAACAAACCGTTACTTAACTTCTTATGGAGTTGAACAAGCAATTGCATTGGAGCAACCAAAAATTGTAGACATTCGTGCAATGAAGTTGGAGATCATGAAAAAATACATGGACAAAGATGTTGCTGTTCGTTTGTTTTACTCTTCTAAATATGCTCAAGTTGCCAACTACTGGAAGTACTTTATTGGTCAAACAAAACAATTAAAAGCAAATGGAGTTGCCGATAAAAAACGTAAAGTTGAGCAAGATTTCTTGAAATTTTCTCAAGGAAAACCAGAATACAATAATGTATTGACAGATATTGAAAATGCCTTCAATACAACCAATAACATTATCTATATCCGTGTATACCAAAGTGAGTTTGTACGCCAAGTAGACATTAATTCAATTGTTTATTTGTTGAAATCATCAACAGATGCTGCTGTACAAGGTAAAACAGAACGAGCAGAACAATTACGTGCTGCCGCTTTTGAACAAGCAAAAGAATTTTTCAAAGAACGTTCAATGGATGTTGAATTGGAAACACTTGAAGCGGGTTTAAAAATGTATTTACGTGATGTACCTGCTGCTCAACGTATGGGAATTGCACAAAGTTTGACTGAAGAAAGTGTAACAGCTTTTATGGCTCGTCTCCGTGCAAATTCGATTTTTTCTTCACAAGAGCGTTTCGAAGCATTTGAAGCTAGTTACGATGAAACAGTATTAAAGCAAGATCCTTTGTTTATTTTAATCAAAGACTTGGATGATGCCTACATCAAAGCAATTGAAGAAGCATCTGTAAAAGAAGCTACAGAGAAATTGCAACGTGCTAACCGCTTATTTGTAGATGGTGTGCGCAAAATGCAACCGAACAAAACGTTTTACCCAAATGCAAATTCAACTATGCGTTTGACGTATGGAAATGTTTTGGCTTATGAACCACGTGATGCTGTGAAATATGATTTCTACACAACCATTGATGGTGTGATGCAAAAAGAAGATCCTACAAACCCTGAATTTAATGTGGATCCACGCTTGAAAGAAGTTTGGATGAAAAAAGATTTCGGTCAATATGCTGACAAAGCAACAGGGAAATTGGTTGTGAATTTCTTATCAAATAATGATATTACTGGTGGGAATTCTGGTTCTCCAGTAATCAATGCCAATGGAGAATTGATTGGTACTGCATTTGATGGTAACTGGGAAGCAATGTCTGGTGATATTTACTTCGAACCAAATATCCAACGTACTATTTCATTAGATGTTCGCTACACTTTGTGGCTGATTGATAAAGTATATGGTGCTACCAATTTGGTGAATGAAATGAAATTGGTGAAATAAATCCTCAATTCTTACAAAAAAGCCCCGACAATAAATGTCGGGGCTTTTTTTTGCGGTACTAATTTGTCTATCTGTATTTAACTTGTAATGAATAATACCATTTAAGTTTATGAATCTTAAGGTTCATTACAATACCTTCATTTGTTAATAAATTGGTTTGGGGCCAACTAGTTGTCCAGGGGATCTAAAAATAGGTAAGTGTTTCATAATCAGTGAAGTTATTTTAGTAATTTTTGAAGTGCTACTAGAAAGAACGTGCCAAATAACAAGTCGTCTGAAAATCAACCTGTTAAAATTATTAAAAAAATAGTTAGTTTCTCATATTGGGATTAACACTCTCAAAATGAGAATTGAATAATCAAATAAAGGCAACAATCTGAATGCGACTATAAATTTTGTACAGAACACCTATAAATACTCAGATTTGAGTGAAACCGACGAAGTAATGATGTGTTCTTTCAAGGAGTTTTCGTGAAAAAGAGGAGCAACTAGAGGTGTAATGCTATAAATGCTATTCGTTATTTAAACGAATTATTATTGCAATGGTCTATTCACGCAAAATGCACATCGTGCGAAACAATAAAGAACTGACTATCATTAAATATTGAAGCATTACGTCCTATTTTGGGGTGTTGACTGAAACTTTCGGAAACGAAGATGCAAGAATTGGTGAATGAGCTTGAAAAAGTTGTTGTAGCAATGAAAAATCTTCAACAACCAAAAAAGGGAAGTAAACACTCCCCTCTTTTGGTATTCATTCGACTGGTGTAGTCTTGTTTGAAGCAGTAGATCTTAGTTGTAAGCAACCGTTACATCAAAAGAACCTGTGTACAAGCCTACCGGTTGGTTGGCATCCACGTTCAATGTAGCTCCTACTTTCAATGCTGATGCTCCCAATGCATCTAAAGCTGATGTAGCACCCAATGAAGAAACAAAGTTGTCTACTTGCATGTCATTCGCACCTGAAGCAATCAAGATCGTTGATGGCAAAGAGATCGTAAAAGTTGCATCTGGAGCTCCGATGATATCAAATGCAGCAGCATTGGAAACGTTGCCTGCAGAGATCAATGTTACACCGCCAGTTGCAGTACGAACATCTGTGATAGCCATGTCTACTGTTCCTGCAGCAGGACCAGCAGCTACATTACCAAATTTAAGGTCGGCAGTTTTTGTGATTTGCAAAGGTGATACGATACGAGCACTTGCTTCAGCTGAAGCGGTAGATTGAGCATAAGCAGATGAGAATCCAACAACGAATAATGCTCCTGCGAAAATTGTACTTAACTTTTTCATAATTTCTAAATTTTAATTGTTTGTAAATGAATGATTGTTGAACTGGTGTATTCAAACAAAATGCCACACCGTGCCAAACGATTAAAAATCGAGTATTAACAAGGGGTGTAGCGTTGACCCTGTTTTTTGGTATTGACTAAAATCTTCGAAAACGAAGAGGAGTCATTCGCAATCGAAGATGCAAGAATTGGTAAATGAGTTTGAAAAGTCGTTGTAGTAGTGGAAATCTTCAACCTTAAAAGAACAAAATAAGGGGTAACTAAAAATGGAGATAGACTTTCGTCGTATCTCCATTTACCTTTTAACACCTAACACTATTCACTTTTAACCTATCAATTTACTTTAGCCAAAAGAAATGCCACTATTCGGAAAATCAAGCAAAAGCCCCTATTATCAAGGGTTCTAACGAATTCCAATATTTATAGCATTCAATTAAGTCTTCAAAAACGAAGGATGTCTCTTCAAAAACGAAGTACAAAATGGTGATAGAATGAATCGAATTTATCTCGACTACTTACCTGAAAGTAAACACCTTGATTTCATAATAAATTATTGGCTAGTTGTGAAGTGTAATTTCAATCCCATCGACAAAATCACCTTGAGTTGATGTTTTTATTTCGAAAGCTATCTGAGGATAATTAGACGATAAACCCAGTCCTTTGAGCTGTTTTTCATCAAATTGAATGGTGTAATTTCCAGGTGCTAGTCCCATGTAAGAAAAAGAGCCATCTTGTTCGGTTAATCCTTTTCCAATTTGTTTATTGTTATTATCCATGATATAGACAATTTGTCGATAGGCTGGTGAAATCTTTCCGTTTTTGTCGAGTAAAACTTTCATTTCCACCTCTCCCATTGGTTTGACAGGAATATAAAATTTTGTAATTTGATTTGGATTGGTAACCACTGACCATGTTGTTTTTTCCAGGATCCATGAAATATAGGGGAACCCGTTATTTACCACTGTTAATAAATAGGGCGAATAAGGTTCTAGCGATACAAACCGATGAATCGTATCATTTTCGATCATGACTTGTTTTCCTTTGTTAATTGCAACGGCTGCATTTTTAACCAATGGCTCATCATTGTCCTTTTTATTGTTGTGGTTAACATCCAAAAAGACTAAAACGTCTATTCCAGCCCTTCCAACACTATTACTGTTACTTACAAAAACAGGATTGGGTTTACCCGTAAAATGAACGCTTCCTGCAATTGTTTGCGTACTTGATATATTATTTTTTTGCATCGTTATGTTTCCACTGGTTCTCATAAAATTGAAATCGACATAAATGGATACGCCAACTTGTAGGTTTTTCGTAGAATAGGAATAGGTCAAATTGGTTTGAGCAAAAAGCATTTTATTGAATCTTTTTTGGAGTTGTAGGACACTACTAACAGGGCTTTTGCGAGAAATATTATACGATGAGTTGTGATTGATCGTCCAGTTATTTTTTAAATAAAAAGAAGTATTCCAACTCAAAACTGTTTCTTCGCTTGTAATGAAAGTAAATCCAGTATTTATTCTTTTATAAAAAAACGAAATAGCCGATTCACTTATAAATGAATAGCGCTCGTTGCTAAATGTAAAGCGATCAGCATTTCTCACATGTATTTTCAACTTTCTATTCCAGATTGGAAGATTAATTCCTAATTCAGATTCTCCCCAATTGATTGTTTGAATAATTAATTGGTTTTTTAGGTATTGACGGTGTTTTCCTGTAATCACAAAATTCCGTTTAGTTCTATGCATTAATTCTACATAGTGATTCGAATTGTGTAAATAGCTGTAATTAAGCAGTGTGTTTTTCCCCAAAGCAAGGTTGAACGATCCCGAAAAAATGTTTTTGTTTAAACTACTTCCTTCAAAATATTCATATCCAGCAATTATTGTAGCCCAGCGGCTTAATCCATAAATCATTTTTGTTTTATTGAACATCAATCGAGTAGAATCAGCAGTAATTCCTGTAAACGTTTGATACTCGAAGTGCTTGTGTGTTGTAAAAGAAAACGGGATGTTAATGGGGATTTCTTCAACGCTTTCTTCTCCCCACGGTCCATAATACCGAATCAGAATGATTGAACTGCCAAACACCAACGGAATTTCAAAATTAAAATAGCCGTTCATGTCAGCAGTTGTGAAATTCACCAATATTCCGTTGACGTATATTTCTACCTCCCAACCTGGATTTGTTTTTCGTTGAATGAGATAGCTTCCAAATGTTTTTTTAGAGGTATACGGCGTATTCGTCAATTTGACTCCATAGAAGTTTGAAATAGTTTGACCAGTAAGACTTATATTGACATTTCCCGCTTCAATTTGTTTTAGTAGAGTGAATTTATCATTTACATACCTCCATTTAAGACTTGTATTCTGGAACTTAATCACACTATCTCTTGTTACCAAGGATCTCCAATTCAATTCACCCCCCAACACCTCCATTCCAATAGAACTTCTGAATTGTTGCAGGTTTCCTCCTAAATTATCTTCCTTTGATTGTAAGTTCCAATCCATTACCGCTCCTCGAATCCAGTTCCATTTTCTTGAAATAGTAGTATCGGCATAAACTTCTCCTGATAATGTGAGTAAATTCGTTCTAAGTTGTTTAATTCTTAGTTGTTTAATAACTGGCAATTCGATATCAGAGCGAAGAAAAAGGGTTAATTCTCTAAAATTAAAATCCATGGTCATCCCAAACATTTTCTCAAAGATCTCCTTGGGCAAATAAACATCTCTAAAATCAGCTATTATTTGTTCGGGCTTTAACACTTCTGATTTATCTCGAAAGGTGATTAAACCTGAATTAGTATTGAGTGAATAGGTGTTATCATTGCTGAGTATAAAACCACTGATGGTATCCAATTGGATGGAATGATTCAAGTAAATCTCCAATTTGCCAAACAAATCAATGATTGGTAAATAAATCTTGTCATTGGAGTAAATCGCTTCCATTTCATACATCCCAAGTTTGTCTACATTTAAATTGATGGTGAATTGGTCATATTCTACTTCGTCTTGATCCTGACTAAACGCAGAGTCCTGTATACTCATAATGAATATACAAAAAATGAATGTCGCTATTTTGGTCAAATGGAATAACATCTCAAGTCATTCAAGTATGATGAAAACATTGAATCTCCCGATATACTTACCAGGAGATTCAACTGATGCGTCTTGAACAACTAATTTCGCACCAATACTATATAAGAAACCAGATTCAGCGTTATCTGGACTCACAAAATGTGTTGATTCAGTAACAATTGGTTCGCAAATAATAGCACCGCTAGATTCACCTTGTAATTCAATTATAGGTTCAATCATTACATGAATCATTGTATTGGATGGGCATTTAATTTCGAAAACAGCTGGTGATACTTTTAACTCTGAATACAATAGGATGACAGATCCATTTGATGATCTTATTCCATCGCTAGTGATTTCGATACTGCCTCCTAACTGTCCAGGATAAAATGCACCAAAACTAAGATTGGATAACTGTGTAATTGAAATACGGCGTTCTTCCTGATTATCTTGAATTGATTCTCCATTATTAGTGGAAAATTCTTTGTCCAAATTGTTTTGAGCGAACAAAAAACAAGGGAACGCAATAGCGATAGCAAGGATAGAATTTTGGAATGTCCAATCGAAACAACACATCACAACTACAATTACAAAGTGATTGGTTGTTCGAAATAATACACTTCTTTCCCATCAATTTTCGAAAAATACTTCAGCGCGATTTTTCCTTTTGAAATATCTACGGTTTCAGGGATTGATATCGGAATTGAAATATCTCGCGAATGGATGGGTGTATAAACCGCAACACCATTTACTTTTCCTAGAAAGGTCTTCACACCTGTTTCTGAAGTATGTTCGACTTCCAAATTGCCAAATGTAGAAATAGTTCCATAGCGTTCAATTCTACAATCAACTTGTTTTATGCCGTTTACCTCAGTTACTTTTATATCATTTGGGTTCGCTTTTACAACAGACTGTCCAATTCGAACAATAACTGGGATCGTTATTCCATAAACAGGCACTAATTTGAAACCAATTCCTGTAGAATCTGTTTGGGTTCCCATGTCTGGTGTTTCATCCACAACGGATCTAAAGTATAAATGAGAGCGGTATTCTCCTGCTGCTAAATCGGGCGGTGTTTTTAATTGAAGCCTCACCATTTGAGCTTCATTGGGTGCCAACGTAACTGTTTTAGGGAAAATCCGAAGGTATTTATCTGCAAATAAAATACTGTCTTCGGCCACATCTATTTTCTCCAGTTTTCCAGTACTCAGCATTTTGTATTGTAAAAAACTGATTGTGTACCTGGCAGTATCTTTTCCAGTATTTGCAACGGTTAATTCCTCGATACTTTTTCCGTTTTCAAATACTACCCGAAATGGGGTAATCAATAAATCACTTTGTGCATTAGCAGTTAAACCTGCAAATAGGATTGCAATTAAGAATAGTTTATTTTTCATGATAGATCGTTTTCATCTACCAGTTCAATTTTTATTCCATTTATTATAAAGTGCTAAAAATCAAATAATTAATAATTGAAGCGAATTTGAAATCGTATTTTTCACTTCGTTTTCGAAGAGTTTTTTTCAAAAACGAAGAATTTCGAACAATTTAAATCTATAGATTATATTTCTGTAATCTTCTATGAAGCGCATTCCACTCAATGTTTAACAATCGTGCTGCTTCGGCTTTATTAAAATCCGTTTTTTCCAACGCTCTAAGAATGGTGTTCTTTTCTATTTCTTCCAAATCAAATGTTTCGGTCAATGTTTTGGTATTCGAAAAGGACTTAATGATATCAAAATGTTTGCTTTGAAGTTCATTTTCGTTGCAAAGGATTACTGCCCGTTCCATTAAATTCCGCAACTCCCTGACATTTCCCGGAAAACGGTATTCATGAAACAATGCCAATGCGTCATCACTAATTCCACGAATATCCTTACCCATTTTAGTATTGAGGGACTTCAAAAAATGATTTGCTTTACTCGAATTTCATCAAGCAATAACCCTCTAGGAAACATCGGATCTATTTCTACAGAAAGTGAGACATCTTTTTTTAGGGTTTTCTCAAAAAACAGCAGCTTAATTTCATTCACAATGTTGATGATGTCAACGGGCATTTTTATGATGTCAATCTTATCGGCTTCAATTTTTGACAAATCCAAAATATCATTTAGCAATGCTAAGAGCAAATTTCCACTACTTAAAATTGATTCGATCATCTTTTTAAATTGTGGATTATCCGTTTTGTGATAAAGAGTTTCACTAAAGCCTAAAATAGCATTCATTGGTGTCCTGATTTCGTGACTCATATTCGCCAAGAATTCAGTTTTTGCGTTACTTGCAGCTTCAGCTTTTTGTTTTTCATCTATGCGTTTGCGTTCTAAATCGGCTCGTTGTTTCACATTCACCAACATTCTCGAAAAAAGGGAAAGCAACGATTCTTCTTTTTCTGTGTAAACTTTATGTTGCTTTACTGAATCAAAACCAACAAAACCGATGCAATCATCACCGTCCATCATTGGTAATGTGAGCAGGCTTAGTATTTCTTGTTGTTCTAGAGGAATGCGTACTTCATGACCTTCAGGTAATTCATAAACATCGGGAATATTCATGCTTTTTCCTTGTTTATGCGTTCCCGCCCAAATTTTTATTGTTTCTAACGGCAAGGCTTGTAATTCATTGATTTGCGGTGATACACCTGCTGCACACCATTCATGTGTATTGGTACAGATTCCTTTAATCCAATCATAGCTAAAAACATAAGCTCGATCTGCGCCTACAAATTGTCCTAAATCTCTTAATGATTTGTGAATGACATCTTCTAGCTGATTCAACTGAATATTGATATACCTAGATGAAATATCCATCAATATTCTTTGTAAATCTGTTTGATTTTCAAGTGTTTCTTCGATTTTTTTTAACTGGTCAGCATAATCGATAGTTCCGGTAACTAAACAAATGATCTCTTGATGATCTTGAGGGATCAATTGCAAGCGATACCTATTATTCAACTGATCAAAAATAGATCCATCAACTGTCTTTTCATGCACACAATTGATAAAGTGAGCTAATAATCCTCCCCAATCAAAACCATTGGTATTGACCTGCAATTCAGAAAACGATTGTAGCAATAAATCAGCTTCTTCTCTTTGCACTATTTCAGTGAACGAATCATTTACCTGAATTATTTTGGCATCAGAAACGATTCTTGTTTCATCCAAAATGAGTTTACATTTCGCAAATCCGCAAAGCGTAAATTGAATAGCAGTCGGAATATCGGTCATAACTGAAATTTAGTAAATGGAATATAGTGTACAACGCAGTCTTAAATTAAAAAAAATAATCAACTCTGCCTTAAATAAATTTCGAAACAAAAAAAACATAGCGATACTTTGAGAAATTGGCTCTCCAAATGCCTTACATTCTTCTCTTCATCACCTTGCTTTTTGCTACAAATCCAAGAAAAATCGAATTAAATAATATTTCTTAGATTATTATCCTGCTGTACCTTACGTTTTTTATCACTGGATAACATAGCCGAATTGATTACTTCAATAAGACGATCAAAATTTAACTTGTTCTTCTCTAGGTAATCGAATGCACCATATTTAAGCGATCGAATAGCAATCGTAACAAATTCTTGACCAGAAAGAAAAATCACAGGTAAATCTGGAGATTTCGATTTAATCTCACGTAGAATATCTATCCCGTTTTCCTCCATGAGCCAATAATCTAAAATCACAATATCACATTCACTCATTGATACCAAACATTCGGATGTGTTTCTTGCAACTTGAATTTGATTAATTCCTTCAGTTTCTAGATGTCTTGTTAATAGATTGGTTACGAATGGATCATCATCCACCAATAACACGCGTAACTGTTCTGTATTCATAGTAATAATATTAGTAGCGATATTCCTTTTTTTAGAATAAATGTGCCGTTAAATTAATCTATTGATTTACAATGTTTTGAATCAATAAATTATTGAACTATTTTCTAATAACTAGACAACAATCTCAAATTAAGACAAGCAATTACATTAGAAATAAGCTATGGCACTCTTCGTTTAGATCAATTTAATTGTAGAAAAAACAGTTAGCAAAGTGAAAATGTGTCACTATTTAGGTTTACTGACTACAACCCTTTTTTGACTTTGTAGAAAAGAAGTATTACTACTTTTAATCAGACAACAATGCTAACCAATAAAAGAGATTTCTTAGATAAAAGAAAACCAATTTGATGAAACGTTCAGCTTCAATGAGCAGTAATTACCAGAACAGTAATAAAGACAGATCAATTAAACAACTACAGTACTTTTACTGAGTTCATTTACAACCTCTTTCAATTGAGAGATCAACTGCAAAGCCTTCATTTCAAATAATTGAAAGGGTTCAATCCCAGCTTCAATTTCACGGAGCAAGTCGCGGATTGGTTGGATCGCTACATGATCAATCGAAGGTTTCATTGAATGTGCCAAACGACTAATTTTCTCAATATTCTTTTCTAACAAAAGAGATTCCATCTCCTTGACTTTATTGGTTGTTTCATCAATCACTAATAATACCATTTTTTTCATAAAAGCAGCATCACTATTTGTATTTCGGTGAAGTAAGGTTAAATCTAAAAGGGTCGTGTTTTCACGATTATCTGTAGTAGTAGTTTCCATAATTAGCTTTTCACGTTTAAGAATTGTATACATTTCCTTTTGAAGTACTTCTTGTGTAAATGGCTTTGAGACAAAACCATTCATACCTACCTCCATACATTTTTCTAATTCACCTTTAATTGCATTAGCAGTTAATGCAATGATCGGTGTAGTGATTTTTAGTTTATTTCGAATCATCCAGGTTGCTTGTAATCCATCCAACACTGGCATTTGCATATCCATTAAAATCAAATCAAAGGTACTGTATTTTAGCAAATCAACAGCCTCACCTCCATTTTCAGCACAGGTTACATCTACTTTCCATTGTTCTAAAATCGTTTGTGCCATGAACCGATTAATTTGATTGTCTTCCACCAACAAAACACGAACACCTTCAATGTTTTCCATTGAATAAGAATCTCGCTGAATGACTAGTTGTTGTGATCTATTGAGCTTGAGCGAGAAATAAAAAGTAGAGCCTTTGTTAACTTCTGAATGAACGGATAATTCCCCTCCCATTAATTGCACCAAATCTTTTGCGATCGAAAGACCTAGTCCAGTGCCTCCGTAATTACGAGTTGTGCTACTTTCTGCTTGTACAAAACTTTCAAAAATCCCATTCAATTTGTCTGAAGGAATTCCAATTCCAGTGTCTATAACTTCAAATAAAATCTGGTCAGATTGCTCAGCTTCTTCTTCTATTCGAACATTTAATTGTAGTTTCCCTGTTTTTGTGAACTTTAATGCATTGTGCAATAAATTTGTCAGAACTCCACTTAGTCTGGTCGGATCGAATAGATAACAATCGTTCAATAAATGATCAATATTTTTTTCAAAAACGAGCCCTTTTTCATCAATTTTAAGTTCCCATAATTGAATCGTGTTTTCGATGGTATCTTTTAAATTTGCTGGTATTAATTCCAATTCCATTTTACCTGCTTCAAGCTTGGCAAAATCCAATAAATCGTTTACAATTGCTAACAGATTCTCCGAAGAAGTTTGAATCGCTTTAATGTAATTGTGCTGTTTTTCAGTAAGACCAGAATCTGCCAAAAGTCTACTCATACCAATAATTGCATTCATAGGAGTACGAATTTCATGGCTCATATTCGCTACAAATATATCTTTACTTCGAAGCGATTTCTCAGCAATATCTTTGGCCAAAATCAACTCCTCTTCCATTTTTTTACGATCTGAAATATCCAAGTGGATTCCAACTGTTCCAGCAATTTCGTTTTTTTCATTGTAATAAGGAGCACCACTAATCATTACCCAAATAGACTCGCCATCTTTTCTTATTAGTTCTAATTCATAAACAGATGGAATCCCCTTTTTCCGTTTCATCGTTTCACTTTCGACGATTGTTTTGGAGTTTTGCTTGACCAGCAATTCGGTTGCAATCTTGCCTTCTAATTCTGATGCTGTATAACCAGTTAAATGACAGAATTGAGGATATGCTTTGACGATTACACCATTTTTACCTACCTCCAACAAACCTAATTCCAAATTTTCGATGATACTGCGGTATTTATCTTCACTTAGGATAAGTGCTTTTTCTGCCTTTTTTCGGTCAGATATATCTCTACACAAGGCGATAAACTCCATTTTACCATTGGGTAGTTTATGAAGATCAACTGTTTGTCCAACCCAAATCTCTTTCCCCGATTTCGTCATTATAGGAAATTCAATGTAAGTTGATTGAATCGATTCCTTCATTTGAAAATTGTAAAAACTCACGAGTTTTGACTTGAATTTCACACTAACTAAGCTCGTGAAATGCGCATTAATCAACTCTTCTTCACTGTAACCTGTCACATGAATAGCAGTTGGGTTTACATACAAAAACAACCCTTTTTCATTGACCCGATAGATAATATCGCTTACTGTTTCTACCAGTTCTCTATAGGCTTTTTCCTTTTCAACAGATTGATTTAAAATAAATTTTTGATTCGATAAATCATACAATACAATTAAGTAAATGGGTTCATTCCGAAAAATCAGTTCACTGGAATTCGCATAATAATATCCTACTAATCCATTGATATGAATGGCTCGTTCTCCTTCAACTGGTGAACTATTTTGTGATTCTTCGCTTACTTGTAAAACAGCCCATTTGGTGTAATTTTCTCCTATCAATGTTTCTTTCGAACAATCAAAGACACTCGTGGCCTTTTCATTCAGATCCAGAATCAATAAATCAGTTTTCCGAACCATGACGAGTGGCATAGGGTGTTTATTGAGGAGTAAATCTAACTGTGCTTTTTCGATTTGCAATTCAATTGTTCTAGAGGTAACTTGCTGTTCCAACGAATTATTCAGCTCTAACAGTTGTTTATTCGAATGGAACAACTCTAAACTCTTCTCTTCAAGAATGCGCTCTGCTTCTTTTCGAGCGAGTCGTTCACGTTCCAACTGACGCAAGACTACTTCAATCAATTCCATGATTCAGTTGAATTGTCAAAAGAATAGGCGAATGTTGTTGATCTATCTTGTTCAGAGTGATGGTGCCTTCCGTTTTAAAATATGTTAAAGCACCTTTTATCAAGCCAATTGCCAAATGTCCCATGGACTTATCCGATTGATACAGCATAGTCATTGTATACTCACCCAATCTTTCGCATTTAAAATGAGGTAATTCCGCATCTGGATATAATTTAAATACTTCTACATGAATATAGTTTTCAACACTTTCCAAAAAATCAAATGCCGAAGTTGCATCTAGAAACAAGTGAGGATATAAATCTGAAAATCGATAAAAAAGATGGGTTCCAAATTCTTCTAGCAATTGTGGCGGTTCTATGGCGGTGTATTTACTGAGTGCCATTAACAATTGTACCAATTCTTGATGTGGATAGGTTCCAACAGCTGTATAAATGCCTTTTGACGGCAAATCACATTCAAGAATAAGCGCATCAATACAGGTTAATCCAAATCTGGATTCTACCATTTCTGTAAACTCTGTAAAGATGATACCTTTCATTTTAATTGCTCTTTTAGTAGTAGTTGTGCTTCTTTTTCTTCTTTGAGTAATCGGTAAATTGTTGATTTGCCAATATCCAATTCTTGTGCAACACGGGCAGTATCATTTCCATATTTGCTCAATTTTGTATGAATTAATTGCATGGTAATTTGATGCAAGGTCATATTCGATTCTGACAAATGACTTACATTACCTGCACTGTGGAATTTCAAATCACTCGAACTGATGATATCATCTTCGCACAATACAAATGCCAATTCCATGATAGAACGCAATTCACGAACATTTCCAGGGAAACTATAAGCTAGGAGTTTATCAATTGCATGTTCATCCATTTTCTTGACAGGAACATGGTGTTCTTTTGATAGTTGTTGTAGGAAAAAATTCGCAAGAATTATGGCATCATTTCCCCTCATCCGTAATGGTGGCAATTCAACTGGTAATCCAATCAATCGGTAAAATAAATCCTGCCTAAAGTTTCCATTTCCAACTTCAATCTCAAGGTCTTTATGCGTTGCGCTAATGATTCGACAATTGATCTTCGTCGTTTTATTACCACCTACACGTACAATTTCACGCTCTTGTAAAACACGTAACAATTTCACTTGCATTGAAAGATCCATTTCACCAATTTCATCCAAAAAAAGTGTTCCGCCACCAGCTTCTTCAAATTTCCCTATTCGTTGTTGGAATGCACCAGTAAATGAACCTTTTTCATGTCCAAATAATTCACTTTCAACCAATTCACGTGGAATCGCACCTAAATTAACAGCTACAAACGGGCCGTTTTTATGTGATGAATTATAATGAATAGCTTTTGCAATCAGTTCTTTACCAGTTCCTGTTTCACCTGTAATTGAAATATTGATTGAACTTTTAGATGCTTTTTCAAGCAAATTAAAAACACCCTTAATCGCAGCGCTCTGACCAATAATGGTTTTATCGAAATTGTATTTTACGCTTACCGCTTCACGCAGTAATTCAACCTCTTGGGTCAATTCACTTCGTTCCCTTAAATTAGCAATTGCTTTCCAGATTCGTTCCTTGGTATCGACATCCTTTACGATGTAATCATACGCCCCATCTTTCAACAAGTTAACAGCAACAGAAACATCATTTTGTCCAGAAATAACCACAACTTGAGTAGTAGGCGATTCTTGCTTAATGCGTTTCAATAATTCACCACCCGTATAATCAGGAAGCGAATAATCCAACGTAATAATATCGGGTTTATTCGGAAGTAAATCGAGTAATTCTTTACCCGTATAGGCTTTAGAAATGACGCAATTTTCATCAATAAGTCGAATTTGATATTCTAAAAATTCAGTATACCAAACATCATCCTCGGCTATCAAGATGTGAACGGGTTTCATGTGTATCAATTTTTAATTACTATGAATTTACACCTTTTTTTAGAGTTTCAACTATTATCAAATAATTTTTAGTGAATCTGTAAAAAGCCTTTAATTTGCATAATCGTAGAAACACGTGTTTTTGAGTAAATTGGGGAGTTAATTCATAACTTTTCATCAGAATTATTATTCTAACAGATTTCAATAAAGACCCGTTTTGAGCATTGAATTCACCAGAAATAGCTAAACAATGCTTCTTGAAAATGATTGAGAATTACTTTTTGAGTATAATTCAACTATGAATTCAATTAAACTGAAAGTAGTTTGTTAACTTTGAGCACTATATATTCTATTTATGAAACGAAAACTACTTCTTGGTCTATTTTTAGGACTTTTAACTCATTCATTTGCTCAACTCCCTGGATGGTCGAATCTTCAACCAATTACTATTACAGAAAACTCTGGATTACAGGTAGTTGATTATCAACTTAAAGTGACAATTAACACACAAACATTTGTAACAGCTGGACAAATGAATGCCAATGGTGATGATATCCGATTTACCAGTTCATGTTCTTCAGGTTTGCAATTTCCTTATTGGATCGAATCTGGTATGAACACACCTGCGACTGTCATTTGGGTGAAGATTGATACACTGCAAGCAAATGCCTCACGTACCATTTTTATGCAATTTGGAAACGCTTCTGTTTCTGCTATTTCTGCCGTTGCTGGAACATTTGTTGGGCCTCATTCATCTACAGATAGTGTTTCTTCTGGAGGAGCTGGAGGAGCAACCACATCACAGCGCGGTTTCCGTTTTGCCCCTACAGAAGATGTATTGGTAACTGCTTTTGGAAAACGTGAACCAAATGGAACTACTCGATATGTTACCTTATTTGATTTTGCTACACAAGCTATTCTTCAACAAACCCAAGTTGGAGGACCAGCAGCTGAATACAGTTATCAAAATATCCCTGCACCTATATGGTTAACACAAGGAACTCAGTATTTACTGCAACTTTACCAAGGCGCAAGTGATGGTTATTATTTTGGTACGTCCTCACAAATTGGACAACATTTAACCTACTTCGATATGCGCTATTGCAATAGCTGTACTGAAAATACTTTTCCTACAAATACCTTGACCAATTACCATTATGGCACACCTGATTTCTGTTATTTCACTAAGAAAACAGTTTCTCCAGCACCTAGTATTAGTTTCAGTTTCATTTCGCCATCAATCGTAACGACATTAGCTGATGACATTTCTATTTGTTTTGCTGATAGTGCGTTATTATCCTTGAGTGTAGTTGGTGGTGAATTACCGTATTCGTATTCTTGGACAAATAACAACTTGAACAGTGATACGTTGTCAAGCCCTAACGCTTCTCCTACTGATACGACTGTTTATACAGTAACGATTACAGATGCATGTTCATTAGTAGCAACTGATTCAATCACCGTAAATGTGTTGCCGCTACCTGATGCAACCATTCTTTTTTCAGATTCGCTTATTTGTAATGGTGAATTTGCTGAATTAACTGTTTCTGGAGTTGATTCGTATGTTTGGAGTGATGGTTCCACTAATGACACACTTATTGTAATGCCTTCTGCAACTACCACTTATGGTGTTACAGTTACTGGTGTGAATCTCTGTACCGCAATTGGATCCTATACGCAACAAGTTGTTGTACCAGCAACAGGAAGTCAAACAATTGAAATCTGTGATGGAGCTATTTATACTTACAACAACCATGTTTATACAAGTGTTGGAACGTATATCGATACAATAGCTGGTTTTACCAATTGTGATAGTATTGTTACAACAGAAATAATTGTGAATGCACTCCCTACTGGAAGTCAATCCATAACTGTATGTTTTGGAGGATCTTATTCAATTGGACAAAATACCTATTTGTCTTCAGGTGTTTATATTGATACAATTAGTGGTTCTGTTTGTGATAGTATTGTTACAACAACTTTTACTGTGTTAAATCAAATCAACACAACTGTACAAGTTACTGGAATTACACTAACAGCCGCTTCAGGTGCATCAGCTTATCAATGGATCAATTGTAGTAACAATGCTCCAGTAAATGGTGCAACTTCGAATATCTTTGAACCTGTTGCGAATGGGAATTATGCTGTGATTATTACAGATGGAAACTGTTCTGACACAAGTGCATGTAGTGCTATTACAACAATTGGTTTAGAAGAATTGGATTTAGTGGAGAACATTTCTGTTTTCCCGAACCCAAGTAATGGCAATTTCACCTTACAATCTTCAATTTCGCAAGCAGTGTCTTTTGTTGATGCCTTGGGTCATGTCATTCAAACAATTGATGTTATTGCTGGTCAACCACAAACAATTGAGTTAAGCCAATTGAATGCTGGTATTTACTTCTTAACATCACGCACAAAAGTGATTCGCTTGGTTATTGAATAAGGATTTAAATTGAACGAATGAAAGCTGCTCAGAAATGGGTGGCTTTTTTTGTTGAGAGATGATGCTTTGATGCAGAACAATCCTGTTTATTGCTGATTTAAGTTTAACTAAAATCCGTTCCGTAATCCCGCAATATTACGGAACATATAACATTAAAAATCAATTAATTGAATAATATTTATACACATTTCACCAACAACGAAAGCCAATTCTAACGTGCAATTCAACCGAGCAAAAAAAATCCCGATCCTTATTCAGAATCTCAGGTTATTAAGACCGTTACAAAATTCATTAATCGAGACGCGATTAAAATTTAACACCGCAGTTTATGCTTGTAAATGAGGATGTTGAATTTTTGAAGGAGTTTTGCAACGGTCTTTTATTGAATAACCACACGAACGACAGCAGAATTAGTTTCACCAATCAATTGCACAAAATAGATCCCTGCATTTAACGCATTCAACTCAATTGCATTCGCTGAAATGGGAGTTACTTGCACCAATTCACCAGCTAGATTATAAAAATGAGCTTTCTCAAAGACAATGTTGCTTTCTATAAAAAGTTGTACAGTTGCAGGATTTGGGAAGAGCGTAAAGTGTGTTTCATCTTCGTTAATTCCTAATCCACAACCAGAAACGCACGTAGTGACAGTTCCAGCGATTGTACCAAGATTCACATCAAAATCACCCCCTGTATTGTCACAAAAATCAATTGTTCCAGTAATTGATCCTACATTATAAGAATCATTACCAATACAAATATCCCCGCTTCCAGAAACATTATCCGAATTTGCGAAATCGCCTGTAACGACAAGCGCTCCGTTGTTGAATAAATTAGCAGTTCCCCCGAGGGTATCTCCCGTGTATGCATTTCCACTTACGAAGACTTGCAAACCAACTGCGATAGTAAAATCACCTGCATTGTACCAATTAGAAGCAACTGACATAAAACCTTGATTCGCCATGGAAAATGTTCCTGTATTACCAAACGTTGCAAGTGCTAAATATCCACCATTTGAATCAAACAAGCCCGTATTTCCCATGGAATCACACCCAATTTCTCCTGTATTCGTAAAATTACCTGTGTTCAGAAAGTTTCCTGCCTGAAAAGTCCCTGAATTGGTAAACGTACCCTCCGTTAACAAACTATCAATTCCGTTTATTCCAGATGTATTGGTGAAATCAGTTCCAGCTGCAAAATACAACCCACGGTCTACAGAAAATAGTCCCGCGTTACTTCCACTCGCCCCATTTGTAAAGGCAATATCTGTAAAAGTTGCTGTTCCATTGATAATCAATTGCGAACCTGCTCCGTCGACCAATAATTGTCGATCTTGATCTTGGATCAATGAAGCGCCATTGGAAACTTCAATGCGACCACCAGCAGTAATTGCCCAATCGACATTCATAGTTACTTGATGATCAACAATAACAATATCATTCGTTGAAGGGAAACACGTACAATCCCAAATAAACGGATTAGTAGCTGCTCCATTTGATACAGAATGAATTGTTTGTTGTGCAGAAGCTGTTAGTGCCACTAGGCAAAAAGGGAGTAGTAATTGTTTCATAGTGTGCGTATTACTTAAAATTGATTACCCAAATATACAACCTGAATTGTTACTGAACTAAATTTAACACTGAAAAAGTGATCTGATTCGTTCTGTTTTTCACTATTTTACCTTAACTTAATTCCCAACTTTGCTTGTACTATGAAAACACTTTTGTTAAGTAGTTTCATCATTTTCCATCTTATTGTTTTGGGTCAACGACCTGAAAAAATAAATGTTATTGATGATGGTCGTCCAGCATATACTGGCTTTATAGTGATTTACGGAATCGACAAGCCACAGCTTTGTTACCCGGACAGTACTAAAGTAGAAGAAGGAAATTACATCGATAATCGAAAAGAAGGAACTTGGATCAAATACCACATTGATGGCATAACAACTAAATTTATTGGAGAATATGAGCATAATCGTCCAAAAGGGAAGTATTCTAAATACTATGACACTGGTCAACTTAGAGAAGTAGGTTACTTTACGAAAAATCGATACCGGGATTCGTTGATTCGTTATCACCGCAATGGCAATCGTGAATATGCAGCCTTTTATGATAGCCTTGGTAAGGAAAATGGAATGGTAACCTATTGGTTGGAAGATGGGACGATAGAGTTTGAATACGAAACCTATCATGGGATTTTAAAACGAAAAAAGAACGGGAATGGGATAACAAACCCAGGATATTACGCAGAGATTTGTTATACTAACACAACTGCAAATCCTGTTTTTCATTCATGTAACAATCCAGCAATTGGTAAAGAAACTCCTCCCAAAATAGATAGCTTACCGAAGACAAATGGCGTGAAATGGCAACCAGATGGCTCCAACAAAATCTTTACCAGCGACAATGAAATCTGGCAAGACGGTGTTTTCAAAAATGATCAATTGTGGGATGGAAGAGTCTATGTGTATGATCGAGATGGAATTTTACTGAAAATCAAGGTGTTTAAAAGTGGACTTTATCATTCTGATGGACAGATTTGAGGAAATTGAAAATGTGAAATTGAAAATTATTAATAAGTTGATTATCGATGAGTTAATTATGAATGAGCTAATTATGAATTATGAAGGGAATCGCGGTTAAGAACTAAATCTACCTTCATAATTTTTCAATTCATAATTAAATCCTTGTTAGCTAAAAAATCCGCATTGAAAATGAAACAATTGATTTACATAACATGTTTATTATTCTTTTCGAATGGATTCGGACAGGATACCCTCAACCGTGTTGATGCCAATGGCAAAAAACAAGGTCATTGGATTTATTATGGAAAAGACCGACCAGAATCTGGTGTTCCATTAGAAGGTAAAGTAATGGAAGGAAATTACATAGATGATCGAAAGGAAGGCGTTTGGATTAGATATAACCTCGATGGAGTGACTCCTAAATTAAAAGGAGAGTATAAAAACGATCGACCAACTGGAAGTTATTCATCGGGAGGAAATTCCAAAAGGAAAAAGTATGAAAATGCCGAGAAAGGAACCTTTGTAAACAATCAATACCGTGATTCGTTGATTCGTTTTCACAGCAATGGACAAGTAGAATACCGGGCATTTTACAATCAACTTGGAAAAGAAGAGGGTGTTGTTCAGTACTATTATTCCAATGGACAACTAGAATTTAGGTACAACGCACTAAATGGAACTCCCACTGGAACAGCTACGCGCTATTATGAAAATGGCGATCAAAAGGAAATAATTGAATATGATACGGAAGGACAAGTTAAGAAAAGTACTTTTTTTGAAATGAAACATCCACCAGTTTCAACAATTGGCGCGACGAATGAAACAAAAATGCCTCCACTGATCGATCCAAAACATGTGGATACCAATGGAATTGACTTCAAACCAAATGGCACAAATAAAATCTATAACCTCGACAAGGAAATCTGGTTAGAAGGCACTTTCAAAAATGGACAATTATGGAAAGGAAAAGAGTATGTCTACGATCGTGATGGAATTCTATTGAATATACGATTGTATGAAAACGGGGTGTATGTTTCTGATGGGCAACTATAGGAAATTGAAAATGTAAAATTGAAAATTGAAAATTATAAATTGGGTAATTATAAATTATGAAGGCATTACTTGGTAGTTGAGAACATGAAACAACTGATTTACATAGCATTTTTGGTTTTCTATTCGAATGGATTCGGGCAGGATACGCTGAATGTGACTGATCAAGATGACAAAAAACAAGGTCATTGGATTTTTTATGGAAAAGACCGACCTGAATCAGGAATTCCACTAGAAGGAAAAGTTGAAGAAGGGAATTATATTGATGACAGAAAAGAAGGAACTTGGATCAAATACCACAATGACGGTAAAACACCTAAGATCATTGGTAATTATGAAAATAATAGACCAAAAGGTGCATACCATAAATACCATGAGAGTGGATGCATAAAAGAGACCGGGACGTTTGATAAGAATAAATACAATAACACTGTTATTACCTATACAAAAAATGGGTTAAAAGAATCTGTCTCCTATTATGATACTTTAGGTAATAAACATACAATTAGAACCGAATACACTTTAGATGGCAATGTCAACTCTCAAAATACTACCATTTTGAATGCAACAGCAGCTTTTCCTTCAGATAGCTCAGGTTACCATGCTTCAGGGAGAATTATAGAATCCGTCGGATGTATTTTTAAAAATGATGTAATTTACACGTCTGAATACCAAGCTACCTACAATGAAAAAGGAAAAGAACAAGGAGTTGTTCAGTACTTTTATTCCAATGGACAACTAGAATTTGAATACTTCGCAGAAAACGGGACAGCAACAGGAAAGGCAACACGTTATTATGAAAATGGCGATGTGAAAGAAATCATTGTATACGATGCTGATGGTCAAGTTTTAAAAAACACCGAATATCCAATGATCAATCCTCCAATTGTTTCTGCAATAGCTGTCGAAAAACCACCAACAATCAATCCATCACATCTGAATACCAAAGGAATTAAATGGCAACCAAATGGTTATAATAGAATCTATACTGACGACAATGAAATCTGGTTAGACGGAGTTTTCAAAAATGGTCAATTGTGTGATGGGAAAATGTGTATCTATGATCTAGATGGGATTTTATTAAGAGTGAAATTATATCAAAATGGATTGTATTTTTCTGATGGGCAACTATAGGAAATTGAAAATTGAAAATGTTAAATTATCAATGAGCTAATTATGAATTATAAAGGAAATTCTGCTAATTGAAAATTCAAAATGGAAAACGGAAAATTATAACGGGGTTCTACGAGAATGAAAAAATCGCATTACACATGAAACAACTGGTTTACATAGCATTTTTGATTTTCTTTTCGAATGGTTTCGGGCAGGATACATTGAATTATTATGATCAATACGGTATAAAACATGGGCATTGGATCAATTATGGAAAAGATGTACGTAATTCTGCTTATCCGGATAGTACCAAAGTTGAAGAAGGAAATTACATAAATGGCGCAAAAGAAGGGATTTGGATTAAGTATTACATTGATGGGAAATCTATTAAATTAATTGGGGAGTTTAAAAAAAATCGACCTAGTGGCAACTATTCCAAGTATTATGAAAATGGTTCCATCAAAGAAACAGGTAAATTTAATAGCAAAACATATTTTGATTCATTGATTCAGTTTTATGAAAATGGGCAAAAAAAATATTGTGCTTTCTATGATAGTCTTGGAAAAGAAAAAGGAGTAGTTCAGTACTTTTATTCCAATGGTCAACTAAAACTTAGTTACAACGCATTAAATGGAACTCCAAAAGGAACCTCAACTCGCTTCTATGAAAATGGCGATCTTATGGAAACGATTGAATACGATACGAACGGATTAGAACTGAAAAGCAACCAATATGAAATGAAAAACCCTCCAATTGCTCCACTCAATTCAACTAAAAAATCACCTAGTGATATACCGAAAGATTCGGGTGGTGTTTTTCCTGATTTTAACCCAAATGGGAACAACAAAATCTACAATGAAAATGGTGATCTATTGCAAGATGGTTTTTTTAAAAATGGTCAATTGTGGAGTGGAAAAGTGTTTGTTTACGGTGAAGATGGAATTCTCATCAGAGTAAAAATTTATAAAGAAGGTGCTTACCATTCTGATGTTCATCTTTAACTAAATTATGAATTATAAATGAAATCGTGGTTTTGAAAGGAGACTGGCGAATAAAGACGAAAGACTGAAGACTTTAGACTAAAATTAGGTTTCTAAATCAATTTTTAGTCTAAAAGCGAAGCGGTCTTTAGTCTTATGTCTTTTCGTCTTAAATTTTCAATTTTACATTTTACATTTTCAATTTCGAATTTTCAACCTCCATTCACCAAACCACCTGTATGCAAAAACAAAACGGTTGTTCCATCGTAATTCGTCGATTGTTTCAATGCTTGAACGAGTGCATAAAATGCCTTTCCGGTGTAAACGGTATCCAATGGTAAATCCCAACGTTTTTGACAGTCAGAAATGAATTCGCGCAACTCATCAGTAACTTTTGCATATCCACCAAAATGAGCATCTGCATGTACTTCTACCCTACTCAAATATTCTTCGCTGATGGTTGAATCGACCAAAAAATGATCTAAGAATGGTCGCATTTCAGCAAGTGAATCAAAGCCTTTTAATACTGGGACCACGTGAAAAGTTGTGTGCGTTTTACTTCCTAGCAATAGACCGCAACTCGTAGTCGTCGTGCCTTGAGCCACAAACACATGATCAACGGATTCCGTGATTTCTGTCCAGATTTCCTGACAACCAATCAAACCGTGATACATCGCTCCACCTTCTGGAACGAATAAATAATTTGGATGGCGTTGTTTCCAGATTTCTTGTCGTTCCTTTTCACCGCGCTCACTATATTCATCACGGGAAAGAAACTGCAAGTCCATCCCAAAATCTGCACATCGGCGTAGATTTGCATTACTATCAACGGTCAACTCTTCTCCCCTGACAAATCCAATTGATTTTAAACCAACCAAGTTGCAAGCAGCTGCTGTTGCTACTAAATGATTGGAATACGCACCACCCAAAGTCATGATTCCTGCACGTTGTTGATGCTCGGCTAATTGAATGATGTACTTCAACTTGCGCCATTTGTTTCCAGAAACATGTTCATCAATCAAATCATCACGTTTGACCAAAACCCTGATCTTCCGTTGTTCCCAATCAGGATGATGCAATTCTTGTAGAATCGATTGTGCAGTTTGAAACCAAGACATGATTTGTTTGCTTAATTTTGCGTTATGAACGATGATCGTCCACTTCCCAAAAATAATGGTTTAGAACCAGATGATTTCTATTACAATGAATTCGGTTACATTGTTTTTACCGAGAAATATCATTTAAAACGCGGCCATTGCTGTAAGAGTGGTTGTAAACATTGCCCGTATGGGTATGATAAAAAAACGGATCGCTTTCTTTAGAATGGAAAATTGAAAATTATGAAGCTTATTCTAAATGAGACATTAGACTAAAGACATTAGACCAAAGACTAAAAATTAGGTTTCTAAATCAATTTTTAGTCTAAAAGCGAAGCGGTCTTTAGTCTTATGTCTATTCGTCTTAAAATTTTACATTTTCAATTTTCAATTTTCCTTATGCCATTCTCTGGAAAACGTCCTTCAAAATCAGAGAGAATTGTTTTAATGTAATGAATATCGGCATCTACGTCACCTGAAGGTTGAAACAACGAATGAAAACCACCAATCTTTTTCTTGTAATCGATGTAAGCAATATAAATCGGGACATTGGCACTTTGCGCGATATTGTAAAATCCTTTTTTCCAATTTGGGCTATAACTGCGGGTTCCTTCTGGGGTGAAAACCATGTAGCATTTCTCATTTTCTTCAAAATATTTGACTGCTTGTTCTATGATGTTGACATTCTTTCGCTTGCGGTCAACTGGAATTCCACCCATGTATTTGAGTAACCAACCCAATGGTGGGAAAAACAATTCCTTCTTAATGAGAAACTTACCGTTGACTTTATAATGGGCAAAGGCTATTTTTCCAATGATAAAATCCCAATTCGAGGTGTGCGGCCCCATTACAACAACCGCCTTATTGACATTCGTTGGCGTTGATTCGTCAATTTTCCAACCGAATCGCTTAAGGATCCAAAAAAAGAATTTTCCCATAAAACAAAGGTAGTATTTTCAGGAAAGAATTACTTTTATAGCATGCGACTAAAATACAGGATTCTTCACATTTTTCTAGTTCTCTTTCTTGGAATATTGGCAATAACGAGCTTAATCTTACTCGAAGTCTTTGAACGTGAAACTCCTATAGCTTCGATTCCTGTTCCAGAATCTGCTGAATGGGTCATTCGATTGGATTTAGCCCAGCTTGCAAAGGATGAAGCATACACTGTATTATTTGAAGCAAAAGACGATCAATTGGTCACTATGCTGCGCTCAATTGCGGCAGAACGAGTTGATCAATTGGGCGAGAACGGTTCGTTAAGTCTCGATTTTAGGCATTCTGTCGCTGTTTTTGGTTCACATAAAGATTCCAATTCGTTTATCGGTGTAATCATCCAAGTGTTGAACCCCAAACAATTTAAAAAACACATTGGAAATTACATAACGGAGAATCAAACGGTTGCCATTTCAGGAAATTCGGCTCTCATTTTAACACAGCAAAATAAAAAGCCCTTATCCAAAGTTGCACGTCAGAAATTGGCGGAATCGTATTTAACCAACAGTCATAAACGATTGGATTCCATTACGAAAAATGCTTCTTTTCTAACCATTGAGCTACCTCAAAAAGGCAAGCACAAAGCTTCCACAAAAGATCTCATAACTGTTCATCATGAAGCGCATTCAATTGAATTACGAGGGACTTTTCATCCCGAAGAGAAATTGCACTTCAGTAATTACGGGTTAAAATCAACTGGCTTATATATTCATTCTTCCATCATACCTGCTGGTATTTCTGATTCGATCAATAAATTATTGCCATTAGGAAGCTTTCGTTTTCCAGAATTACACAGCATAACCTTAGATTATTCAGGAATTGGTGTTGAACAAACGACTGGTGGAATATTAGCATTACCGCAAATGAATCTCATTGTAGAAGCCAACGAGCCTTTATCAATTGACAGTATTTTTGCTGCCCTCCCAGCAGAAATGATTGGTAAAAACAATAGTATTCAACTCGGTTCAATCACGTATCAAGTAAAACAATTGGATGAGAAAACTGTATTTATCGGTCTGAATACCAATTCGATAGAATATAAAAAACAAACAACTGTTTTTTGCATGAAAGGTTCCTTAAAACCATTATTGGAAATCAAAGGAAGTCCATTCATTTTGGCATTTTTAGATGTAATTCCAGCAGTTGGTGCAGCGCGCAATTTTGTAAATAAAACCGAAAAGATTGATTTTACTGTGAAACAATCTGGTAAAATATGTACAGTAAAAGGTACCATCTTATTTAAAAAAGATGCTTATGCTTTACATGAAACTATCAAATTATTTGTGGGAATGAATCTCCTCGAATAAGGAACGAAAGTACTTCGGAGCGTCGAGCATGCGGCTTCCATACCACGAAAAATATTCCCCATCCACTAATCTAATTTTTGCAAGTGGAAAACGCTGTTGGATTTCAACTATGTGTTTTTCCTGAAACGGATAGGGTTCTGAACTCAGCAAAATCAATTCAGGATTCAGGTCTTCCAAATTGATCGCAGGATACCGTGTTTCTTCTATACAATTGACCAATCCGCAATGCTGGAGACAATCATCAATAAAGGTTCCTTTTCCAGCAGCCATAAATGGTTTTCTCCAAATAAGATACAACGTTTTCAACAGGTTATTACTTGAAGTAAACTGCTTTAATTCATTGAATTCTTGCCGAATAGTTTGAATCATCGGGAGTGTTACTTGAACTTTTTCTGTTAATAACCCGATTTGTTGAACCATTTCGAGTGCACTTTCCAGATCGTGAATATCACTCATCCAAACGGGAACGTGGTGTTCCAATGCCTCAATATCGCTTTGCAAATTCTCTTCTTTATTACCGATGACAATATCCGGTTTTAGTGCAAGTACTTCTTCGATTTTCACTGTTTTTGTACCGCCAATTTGCCTAACGCGTTCTTTCATTCCTGCAGGATGAATACAAAATTTCGTTACACCAACAACTTGCTCTTCTAAAACTAGATGAATCAACAACTCAGATTGAGAAGGAACCAACGACACGATTCGACGAAGCGGTTGAACAAGGTCAACAGTCCTTCCCATTTGGTCAATGAATTGTTTGGTTTCCACAATCAGTCTTTAGAAAATCAATAGAATGTAACGAGTAAAAATAAATAAACCTTCCTAAATCAATCAGAAAGGTTTACTCAACAAAATCTTTAATTAGTTAAGCCAAAGAAGCAATAATATCTTGGCGTGTTAAAATGTGTTTATCTCCGTTAGCACGTTCCACTAAAACAGCAGGAACATCATTGTTGATGAGTTTCGCAACATCTTCAATTTTTGTAGATGATTTCACCACAGGAAACGGCGCTTGCATCACTTTTGAAATTGCCGTATCGCGCAACGCTGGATTATCAATCAACAATTGGTAAACCTGATTGTCATTCAACGAACCAACAAATGCACCATCTTTCATCACCGGAATTTGCGAAATATTGAATTTACGCATTTTCATAATTGCATGCGAAACCAATTCTTCTGAATACAACGTTACCAAAGGTTGGTCAGCATGTTGAGCGATCAAATCTTCCGCAGTTCTAAACCCTTCATCCAAGAATCCGCGTTCACGCATCCAATCATCGTTGAACATTTTTCCAACATAACGACTTCCATGATCATGGAATAAGACAACCACTACATCTTTTTCAGTCAATTCATTCTGCAATTGCAATAATCCTGAAATCGCAGCTCCAGCAGAGTTACCAACAAAAATAGCTTCCTCACGTGCCAAACGACGAGTGAAAACAGCAGCATCTTTATCCGTTACTTTTTCGAAACGATCAATCACATTAAAATCAACATTTGCAGGAAGAATATCTTCTCCAATACCTTCAGTGATGTATGGATAAATCTCATTTTCGTCAAATATGCCTGTTTCCTTGTATTTTTTGAAAACTGAACCGTACGTATCAATTCCCCAGATTTTAATATTCGGATTTTGTTCTTTCAAGTACTTTCCAACACCTGAAATTGTACCACCTGTCCCTACTCCAACAACAAAATGCGTGATTTTACCTTCAGTTTGTTCCCAAATCTCTGGTCCTGTTTGCTCATAATGAGCTGTGCGATTGGAAAGATTGTCGTACTGATTGACATACCAAGAATTGGGAATTTCATTTGCCAAACGTTTTGAAACAGAATAATAAGAACGTGGATCAGTTGGTTCAACAGCTGTGGGGCAAACAACAACTTCAGCTCCAACTGCTCTCAAAATATCCATTTTTTCTTTGGATTGTTTATCATTCAAGACGCAAATCAACTTATATCCTTTGATAATTGCGACCAAAGCCAAGCCCATTCCTGTATTCCCAGAAGTACCTTCAATGATTGTTCCACCTGGTTTTAACAAGCCAGAAGCTTCCGCATCTTCAATCATTTTCACAGCCATCCGGTCTTTTACAGAGTTTCCAGGATTGGTCGTTTCCACTTTCGCTAAGACAGTTGCCTTGACATCTTTGGTAATGACATTTAATCTAACCAACGGCGTATTTCCAATGGTTTCAAGTATATTATTGTAGATTTTCATCAGTAACGTATTGTTCGATAATTATGGCACAAAAATAGTAGCTCATTTTGTAATTCCACTATTTTGTTCGATAGAATATCAAATAATCAATAAATAAGGTATATTTCGTTCGTCAAAATAGATAGGAGAAAATTAAACGCTACTACGACTATGAAAAAATTTGTATTTCTACCAATTGCTATTGCTGTTTTAAGTGCTTGTTCAAGTATTCAACCCATGCGTGTACAAGTAAGGCGTCCTGCACAAATTACGGTTGCACCTAATATTCAAACGGTAGCTGTATTAAATCGTTCCATCCCTTCTTCAAAACAAACGGTTGAGACAGTATTAACAGCTGAGAAACCAAAGCAAGATGAAGAATTGTCGAATGAATGTATTCGTGGATTAAATAATTTGCTCGAAACCAGCGATCGTTTTAAAGTGCGTTATTGTAAAGAAACAATGATGGCATCTGATCCAACAAGTTTGCGCTTCGGAGAATTATTGGATTGGGCAATTGTTGACAGTCTTTGTAAAGCAAATGAAAGCGAAGCATTGTTGGTACTCGAATATTTTGATACGGATTTTAAAGTCGTAAATCCAGGAGCAACAGCCGCAGCAACAGTTGGAACGATTTTGAACGGAAACACGCAACAAATAGAAGTAACTGGAACCGCTAAAACAACTGCTGGATTTCGCGTATATGTTCCGGCAACAAAAACTGTATTATATGAAGATCATTTTTCATGGTCAACCACTTGGCGACAAAGTTCAACCAACCCAATTGATGCTTTAAGTAAATTGATTAAGCCAAATCAAGCGTTAATGGAAACCAGTTACAATACGGGATATGAGTTTGCAGGAAGTATTATCCCGCTTTATTATTGGGAAGATCGATCGCTCTATAAAGGAAAAAAAGATCTAATGGCGAAAGGTGAGCGGCAAGCCTTGGCAAAAGATTGGGAAGGTGCGGTTATCACATGGAAAGAAGTGTATGATGACGCAACAAAATCAAAAACAAGAGCTAAAGCAGCCTTTAATTTGGCATTGGGCTATGAAGTCTTAGGCGATTTGGAAACTGCACAAAAATGGATTCAAACAGCTTATGTAGAGGGAGGTGAAGATGAAGCATTGCGTTACAGCAACATCTTGGATCAACGTGTGCGTGAACAGGAAAAATTGAAACTGCAAACCGGAGAATAGTTCACTTATTCAAGCAATTCTAGAATTGTTTTTTTTTCAAATCATTTTTGTTTGATTAAAACCAATTGCCCTACTTTATTCTTAATTGACCTTACTTTTCTTTTTCCGCAAAAGAAAAGTAAGCAAAAGAAAACTCGACGCTGTTTGTCCGTCAATGCGCTCCAATTGTGGAATTGCGACCGTTTCGGCGATCCCGCCGAGCCGGGCTTCCTCACGGTTCCCGCATTACACTGCATTTCACTTTCTCCGTACAAAAGGCGTCATCCTTCTAAGTTAAATCTCGTGAATCAAAAACGGAAGCCCGTGACCTGTTACTAGCTACTATAAACCTAATCCTTTAAAGCATTTCAAGCTAATTACAAAGTAGTTTATCGGACACTTGAATTTTCTAATTGTGATTCTTCATTAATTGCGAATAGAAGTTATAAACATCTTATTTTTTCAACAATAGTTTGATTAATTTTGCACCATGTCTGAATTTGTTGTTTCTGCCAGAAAATACAGACCACAAACCTTTGATACGGTTGTGGGGCAGAAATCCATTACCACAACTTTAAAAAGTGCCATCAAAAATGCGCATTTAGCACAGGCTTTTTTGTTTTGTGGTTCACGTGGAGTAGGAAAAACAACAACTGCTCGAATTTTAGCGAAAACGATCAACTGTTTTAATCGCAGTGAACAAGTAGAAGCATGCGACCAATGTGACAGCTGTACTTCGTTTAATTCAGGTGCTTCTTTGAATGTGTATGAATTAGATGCTGCTTCCAATAACTCTGTTGATGATATTCGCGGATTAATTGATCAAGTGCGCATTGCACCACAATTGGGAACGCATAAAGTATACATCATTGATGAGGTGCACATGCTCTCAACTGCGGCTTTTAATGCGTTTTTAAAAACATTGGAAGAACCGCCTGCACATGCCATTTTTATTTTGGCGACAACAGAAAAACACAAAATCATTCCAACGATTCTTTCCCGCTGTCAAATTTTCGACTTTCAGCGCATAAAAGTGAAAGATATTGCGGATCATCTAGCAAATATCGCAACCAAAGAGGCAATTACTGCTGATCCAGACGCTTTACACCTCATCGCCCAAAAAGCAGACGGTGCGTTGCGTGATGCACTTTCAATTTTTGATCAAATCGTTAGTTTTGCTGGTTCCAATGTGACCCACAAAGCAGTAATAGATAACTTGAACATCTTAGACCACGATTATTATTTCAAAGTGGTTGAAAATGCGCTTAACGAAGATATTCCTGCAAATCTATTGCTCTTCAATGATGTGATGGAAAAAGGATTTGATGGTCACCATTTTATTGTTGGATTGGCTGATCATTTCCGGAATTTACTCGTTTGCAAGGATCCACGAACAGCTAACTTATTGGAAGTTGGTGAAATGACTGAAAAGAGTTTTGTGGAACAAGCCAAAAAAGTAGACGCAAACTTTGCTATTCGCGCCATGAGTGTGCTCAGTAAAAGTGATGTCGACTACAAATCGAGCAAAAATCAGCGACTGCTCGTTGAAATGGCCTTGATGCAAGTGTGTTCGATTAAAAGCGAGCTCGAAAAAAAAAATCCCTAATTGAACCCATACTGATTATTCCTTACGCCGGACAATCATTGCGTAATGAACCCAGTAAACCAGTAATTAAAGCATCTGTACCAACTGAACGTCCAGTTTTTTCACTAAAGAAAGAAGCAAAAACGCTCTCTGCTCCTACTGGTCAATTGCATACCACGCATTTATCAATCAATCATTTGATTGATCAACAAAAAGAGAATGCGCATATTGCAGCGAATGATTTACCCAAAAAACCATTCGACCACAACGATTTGATCCCATTGTGGAAAACCATTGCACATCAAGAAAAAATCAACGGGCAAGATCAAGTGCATCACATTATGATGAAACGCGATCCACAAGCGATTAATGCCGTTCAATATCAATTTGAGGTAGATAGTGCTATGCAAAAAACCCGAATGGATAATGCCATGGGTGAAATCATGGTGCGTTTGCGTCAGGAATTACAGAATTATGCCTTGGAAATTGCCATTGAAGTAACGAATGAAGAGTTAGAAGAAGTCAAATTTTTGACTGGTAATGACCGATTTGAAAAAATGGCAAAGAAAAATTCCAACCTTTTTGACTTCAAAACTCGTTTTAGTTTAGATATAGATTATTAATAATTATGAAATTTCCTTTTTCTAGTTGTATTCTCCTTTTTTTAACGCTGTTATTAGCTAATTGCTCTAATGAGAAAAAAACAACTGTTCCTGTTAAAGATCCGGCAAAAGCACTTCAAGATTTGCCTTTCGAAAAACGTTACAAACGTGAAATTGAAGAGAAACTGAACATTGGTCCTAAAGAAAAATATACACTTCAATTGTACAAAGCTTACATTAATAGTGATAGCATTGAAGATGTTATTATAACAGTGAATCGCATGCAATTTGCCGAAGACGAAGCCATTAAATCAGGTAAAACGGCAAAGTCTGCGGAGTTGGGATACACAGGAAACTACAATTATTTCTTCTATTACGATGGCTCATTGGATAAAATTTCAGATCCAGTTCCTGTTCCATCTAGTCCGGGAAGACCGTTGGATGTTTCTTTTATTTCCATTTCTTCACCGACAAAAAAAGATATTGTCATCGATTACCGCATTCGCAATTCTGGCTGGAGAAGCTATTTCACTTCTAGTGGGGATGGAACTTTAGCACTCATGTTTCAATGGAAATGGTTTGATCAAATTGGAACAGAAAATCCAGAAGCACTCAATCATGTTTTTGATCCAAGTCCAGAAGGAATTTCACAAGATATTTCTATATATGCGAGCAGTATTGATAATCATTCACTTGAAATCAAAGATGTTTATGCGTTTGTGCCAACAATAACCAAAAAAGGTGCACTTCAATTCCGCTTTTTCTTTGATCCTCGGATTAATAAATTCAGAATTTATAGCCCAGAAATGCTGAAACAAATGGGGCTTACTGCTGTTGGGAAGCGATAAGATTCATCCATTGTTTTGCCACTTTTTCTAACTGAAATGGTTGTGAAGATGCTTTTGCAGATTTACTGAATACGATTCGTTCTTCGGTAGATAGTGATCCGTAGTATGTTATTAATTCTGCTAATTGATCTGAATCATCGAATAAAAAACCATTCTCTTTATCTTGAATGAATACTTGATTTTCTCCAATCCTTGTTGAGACTGCAGGAATTCCTAAATTGAGGTATTGCTTGACTTTAAATGCCGATTTAGCGCGACAAACAACAGTATCATGGAGTGGAGCTAATCCCAATTGCCAATGACACATTGCTGTATTGATTTCCGATTCATCGAACCAATTCTGAATATGCTTAAAAACCACAGTAACGTTGGTATTCTGAAAATAATCACGTGTCAATTGACGCTCTAATGGTTTTTCTGCACCAATGATTTCTAAGACAACTGGAAAATCAACTTTGCACAATGCAGGCATGACAAAATCTCGCATATTTTGATAATGTGTTCCCCAAAAACATCCGATAAAACCGATAGTAAATAGGCTATCAGACGAAATGGTTGTCATTCGTTTAGTTGGAACAACCGCAGTTGTAATGATATGTGAATTGGGATTAAATTTGAGCGCATATTGTCTCAATTCTTCACTTCCAACAACGACTTGATGCACCTGTTCCATAAACCAACGAATTTGACTATCATCAGCCATTTCTTCATAGATAGCATCATCTAGATCATAGAAAAAACAATGTTTATTTCGCGTTTTTTTTACTAATAATTTCAAGGTTCTAGAATACCATCCAAATGCACTCACACGTTGAATGACAACAATGTTTTGCTTCTTAGTGGTCAACAAACAAAGAATCAACCACAAAAAACGCAAAATAACACGTTTGTTTTTTGAAGGCGTTAAATGTTCGAAGGTAATTCCATGGAATTCTTTTAGATGATCGAGTAAATACGTTGCTCTGTAACGTATACTGGGTGCTTCTTTTGAATAAAAATTGAACCAAACCAACGAGTGATTTTGATTCAACTCATTGGCTTCTGGTTGAATGGCTTTATCTATTTACGAATACGTGACCAAAGTACTCAAATTTCCCGTCATCAATAATGCTTTTTGTACGAACTGTCCAAGTATATTCACCATTTGGCACTAGTTTACCATGATAACTTCCGTCCCATTCACCAGCTGGATCATGGCTTTCCCAAACAATTTCTCCCCAACGATTGAATACCAATAATTCAAAATCATAAATATCAATTCCTTCCATGAAAATTCGCCAAGATTGATTGAATTCATCACCATCTGGCGTGAAGGTATTGGGAGCATAAATAATTATTTCAGGAAGAACGGAAATAATTTTGGTAACAGTATCGGTACATCCTGCATCTGAGGTGACAATAAGCGTAACATCATAATTCGCCACTACTCCTTCTTGGAAAGTAGCCAACACATCTTCGGTTGTAGCTAAACCAGGTAAGCCACCAGCGATAATCCATTCGTAAGATGTTCCACCAGTAGATGTATTATTCAACAAGACTTCTGTATTGAACATCAGAACAGGTGACGGACTCCACGTAAAATTGGCAATGGGTTGCGCTTCAAAAGGGAACGCATCTATTAAAGATACAGAAGCCACACATCCTTGGGGAGAAGTTACAATTAATTGAACATCATAATCGCCCGCATTCATTGGAGCAGTAAGTACATTATTTGAATTAAAAAACTCTTGTCCATCACTGATCAACCAATGTGTTGAAGCTGTTTGAGCAGGGTCGGTTGTGTTCGTTAACGTAAATTGAATCGGTTCACATGCCAAAGGAGCACCAACAGTAAAAGAAGGTACTGGAGCTTGTCCAATAGTAACCGTTGTATCGATTGTAGTCGTGCAACCCAAATTAGAAGTTAACACCAATATGACTGGATGTGTCCCAGAAGTTGAAAAAGTAGAAGAAGCATTTTGAGTTGCTGCTGTTGCAGGCAAACCAACTCCGAAATTCCATGTATAAGTCGAAATAACGGCTGTTGAAGATGAAGTAAATCCAAAATTCATAGCGATATCTTCACAAGCTGCAGCAAATGTGATAGTTCCAGCAGGTTGCGGATTGATCACAAAAGTGGTTGTTAAATTGTAAACCGTACCATCCGATTCAGTAACTGCACAGGTATAATTTCCTGCTCCTAATGCTGAAATTCCAGTGATTGTTGGATCTTCTAAAGTCGAAACAAAACCATTTGGTCCTACCCAACTAAACGTTGCGGCTGGATCACTACTTGTTGCAGTTAAATTAAGGTCTTGACCACTACAAAAAGGTCCATTATTTGCAATGGTTGGAGGCGTAGTGACGACTGGATTTCCATCAAATAAAATCATTCCAACTGGATCACAATAGCCAGCATTATCTGTAGCTAGCGTAAATGTTGCACCAATAACCGTTACACCAGCAGGAATAGTATAGCTGGCAAAATCAACTTCTACTACCCTTCTATCATAATCCCATCCCGGAGTCGGCGTACCTCCACAATCTGACATATTCCAAATTACATTATCCAAAACAGTCACCATATTCGCATTTACAGTAGCAGTTGTTGTTCCGTCAGACAAACGAAGCGCCACATCCCAGCTTTCTTCAGTATGTAAACTCACACATAAAATTTCAGCTCCAGGACCATCAGAATAACCCAATCCATTCGCCCAAGTTCCAGAAAACAAAGATCCATACGCAATTTCATACGTACCGTTGCCAGTCAAATCATTGTCTCCAAGTACATTTAAGGTAGCTGCACTGCAAGGACCTGATAAAGAAGATAGATAAGTAATTCCTGTATAGGTACCAACAACTTGTGCTGAGATGGATTGAACCATTAAGAACGAAAAGGCGAGTATGAAGTAGATTCTGTTCATGTAGTTTATTGTTTAACCATACTGATAACGCAAAAATATACAATAGGATGCCTTTAATCAGGAAAAAATAAGTTGTTATTTGATCAAACTATTGTTAATAAGGATAGATCACATTTTATTCATCAAAATCACGATCTTTGTCGAACAAAAAATACCGATTAAATTGGAGAACATTTCTGTAGAACGTTCCTTTCGTTATGCGATGACCGAAGCAACTCAACACACGAAGACATTGGTGTACTTGTTGCATGGTTATGGTCAGTTGGCGACTTATTTTATTCGCAAAACGGAAGGAATCTCTCGTGAAACAACCACATTTGTTGCTCCTGAAGGAATGCACCGTTTTTACCTTCAAGGAACTGCTGGTCGCGTTGGTGCTTCCTGGATGACCAAAGAAGCCCGTGAAATCGACATTCATGAAAACACTTTAGCATTGGATCAGTTGCATGAAAAGCTTTTGAAACGACTTCAACCTGAACGAATTATTGTCATCGGATTTTCGCAAGGTGGAGCAACCGCAGCACGGTGGATTATCAATGGAAAAATTGAAGTCGACACTTTTGTCTCTTGGGCAAGTGTTTTTCCGCCAGACCTTACTTTTCCTGATGATCAATTGTCAATGAAAACAAAAAAGCGGTATTTTGTAGTCGGAAATGCTGATCCTTATTTTGATGAAGCAACTGTTGAAATGGCAACCATTGCTTATGAACAATTGGGATTTGAGGTGCTCCGTTTTGAAGGAAATCATGATTTAGACAAACAGTTGATAGAACAATTAATAGCAAATAAATGAAATACGTAGTACTGATTGGATGGATGATGTGTGCATTTACATTCACATTTGCACAAGAAGAAGAACAAGAATTTGAAGAAGAGGAAGATGTGGAAGTAATCCATAGTTCAGACAAAGAAATTGGTGTTGATTTGAACTTCAGTGCTTCTAATTTTGGTGGTACTGGAGGTCTTGGCTTAAAACTAGGATTTGTGAAACAAGAACGGTTTATTTTTGGACCCAGTATTCGTTACCAACATTCTTGGAGTAAAGGAGTTGGAGTGAATGGCGCATCTACTGGAATCAATACTTCCTTTTCTGTTTATGGTGGTGGCGGATTTGTTCATGCCCGATTGGCGAATTATTTCTTTGTTGGGGCTGAAGTTGAACTCTTATCAACACCTTTTCAAAATGGCTACATTGGGGTGAAACGTGTGTGGGCGCCTGTTGCCTTAGTTGGAGGTGGATTTTCACGTGCGTTTTCAGAGAACTTTCGCTTAAATGCGGGAATTATGCTCGATGTGATTAATAATGTAAACAGTCCGTTCCGTCAAGGTTATTTTATGAAACGCAGCAATGGAACGTATATTCCGGTGATGTATCGCATTGCATTTTTCTTTCCGTTTTGATTAAGTGACAACTTAATAATTCAAGTACACAGTCTATGAAACACCTTCTTATTACCTTAATCCTATCAACTTTCTTTTGTCAATTTTCTTTTGCAAGTAAATCCTATTCATTAACGGTGGTCGTTTACAGTTTATGGACTACCAAACCCATCAACGGTGCTAAAATCTCCTATAAGCAACATAAAGAGATCATAAATGCTGGATTTACAGATTCAACTGGAACAATTATTTTAACAGGAATCAAAGAAACAGATATTGATGTTCTTTTTAGTGATCCAAGTGGAGTTCATCTAAATACAACACATTTTTATTTTACTGATAAGTACATAAATGATACCCTATATGTGAGTTTACATCTAACAAAAAACAATGAGCGGGTTTACTTTGCTAAACGCGAACAACAATACATTGGAAACAAATCCTTGGTGATCGATCAAGATTCACTGGTTAAATTACCACAATCAGTGCAAGATTCATTGGGGTTTATTCCAGCTAAATCACTTATAAGTAAAAAAGAATACCTGAATTTTTTGTTTTTTAACATAAACTATCCACAGAATTGTGTAGAAAACGACATTCAAGGAAAAGTGTTTGTTTCCTTTGTAGTTCAACCGAATGGGACAATCACTACAGTAGAAATAGCAAAAAGTGTGCACCCAGAATTAGACAAAGAAGCTCAGCGAATTGTTAATTATTATCCAAATTGGAGTCCAGCAACAATGAATGGTGTGCCTGTACCAGTTAAGGTGGTATCACCAATTTCTTTTAAACTTAACTGAAGCAACAGCATGAAATTGAAGCAACCAATACAACTGCTTTCTGTTCTTTGTCTCATGAGTCAACCGTATTTTGCACAACAAGACAAACAGCAGATCATGGCGAATTTTGACTTCGTTACGTATTATCCCGATTCAACGATCAAGGAAGCCTACACCATGGTGGATTTAAAAGTTGAAGGCACGATGATTGAGTTTGATTCTTTGGGAAAACCTGCTGCAATTGGTCAATATAAGGCACGGAAAAAAGTAGGCGCATGGATCTGTCCAGATGGCTCAACGCATTATTATAAAGAGGGTAAAGATGTTGCAACGACCTATCCTGGTTGCGGAACTGGAATGTACTTAGCTTGCGTAGAATTCAGGAAATTGTATACCAGTTTAATCGAATGAATCGGCTAAATTTCAACCTACTTTTGTCTATTTCGAACCATTTTTACTCAATTCTATTACATGTTCCATAAAACCCTTCTCTATTTAGTCATTCTTTGTGTAACCATTAGTTGTTGGTCGCAAGAAGAAACCACTTACAAGGGTTGGGAATTTGGTGCTCATTTTTCACCTGAATATGGTTACCGAACGCTGAGTGGTGATACATCCGTTATGATTGTTAATTACACGATTAATCAACGAAATGATTGGGAACGTCCTATCTTCTTGTATACCGCCAAACTTTCGGCAAGTTATCGCATTGGGAAACGGTTTGCTTTTCAATCTGGACTTCAATATACGTTACGTGGCGAACGATCCATTGATTTAGGTTTAGGTCCCGACTATGATTATTCAGTGAGCGGTTTTCCCATTGAAGTTTTCATCTATCGATACCGTTATCATTACCTGAGTATTCCACTGAGTGCTTCCTATTATTTTTTGAATAAAAAGCGGTTCCAATTGTTTGTTTCGACAGGTGTGGGAATTAACTTTTTGTACTTGTTTACGCGACGAAATACATTAAAAGGATATGGAACACCCGAATCTACTGAATTCAAATCCATTGCTATCAAAAAAGACAACCCAACCAGTTACAACCTATTTAATCCATCGATAGATCTTTCGTTGGGGCTCGATTGGTTCATTGGAAAAAAATCCAGTATTCGATTTGAACCTACTTACCGCAGATCACTTCGGGAAATGGTCGATGCGCCAATTAGAGGTATTTATTACAATGTAGGAATCAATATTGGTTATATTTATTCATTCAGATAATCGGTTGTTTCTTTATCAATCAAATTGAGTGAATTAGTCAAATGATTTATCTTTATCAAAGTACTGAATTTCTAAATTCGAATAAATTATGTTTAAAATTTGCCTCTCGGTATTAACACTTACTCTTCTCTTTTCATGTAGTTATGATCCAAGTTATTCAAATGAAATAGAGGCTTCTGCATGGGAAAATGAAATTTCAGCACTCAACGAGAACGAACTAAAATTGATAGACTCATTAACTTCATTAGGATATAATGTCAACCTTAGTCACGGTATTATTGATCGACGTACAAAAGGTCTGAATTATCAGTTTATACTGCATAATGACACATTACTTATTGATTCATCTAATTATCAATCTTTTATACTTTTAAGAGAAAAGCTGATGAAAAACTTATGCCTTCGAGTCATAGAAGATTCTTTGATTTACAATTTAGATAAATTGGAATTTTCCTTCAATTATATGGTAGATAAATCAGTTGTTTTTATGAAAGGGAGTGACGAAGGTAAAGGATTCAAACCAACTCGATTTTTTGATAAAAAAGACATCGAAAATCTTTACGGTTTTAGAGTTATAAAAGACAGTAATTCGATGTATAAACGCATAGCATTATAAAAATAGATGAAACCAATTCAACGATTTAATTCACTCCAGCTTTGCTTATTATTGATCAAACCTAAATTCTAATCAGTATGAACTTTAAACACTTCTTAATCTTCACTTGTGTTTCAATTGTCGCATTCTATATACTGAATGAGAATGCTGTTCCAATGGAGAAAGATCGATTGCAAGCGGAGATAGAAAAGTTAAGTCTTATTGAAGAAATTCCGAATGATTTTGAAGCAGAAATTGCTTTTTTAAAAGATAGTTGTTCAACCAATCAATTGAACGTATTAATCAACCACCCAACTCCAATAATTCGTGCTTTCACTTATTTGGCTATTCTAGAACGGAAAGACATACGTTTTTTCCCAATCTTGTTTAATAAGTTGAACGACACTACACAACTAATGTGGTGGTATTTTGATGATGCAGGTCGTACTACAACACTTGCAGATTTTTTTATTAGTAACTCCATAAATAGATTAGACTCCATTGAAAAAGTACTACTTAGCCATTCAATCATAACACAACATCAAAATCTTCAGTATTTCAATTGGGTTTTAGAAGATATTGAGCCTCAAGAAAAATACTATTCCCTCATCAAAAAGCACGCTCGTAAACAGCAGGAATCTTGCAATCAAGAACGCATAATTTATGCACTTTCAAAATTCAAGAAGGAATCGGATCTGCCGTTCATTAAAAAATTAATTTCATCAAGTGAGTGTGATTACCTCCTTTTTAACATCATTGAAAATTGGCCTGATGAACGTTATTTTGATATACTGCAACATCATTTTGATACTACAATTCTCCACAAAAAGCAATTCGGCTATAATGATATAGAGGAATTCAGTTATGTTGTAGCTTGCTATAAAAACGAGAAATCGTTAGCTATTTTGGAGCAACTCATCCAAAACTCAACATACAAAGAAGTGTATTATGAAGAATGGAATAAGACCTTTGTTTTTAAAGCTATCCGCTACTATCATTGTAAACTCTATAACAAATTGTACAATCAATTAAAAAAAGAAATTGATCCAGCAATAGTTAATGACACTGATTTAAAATTTGAACGATACAAACCTAATCCTTGGAAATAACAACACATGAAATTATTAACTTTCATTTTTTTCTTTGGCTGTCTGAACATAACTTTTGTAGGTGGGCAAACAACGAACAATAAGCATTCTCATTTATCAAAAACAGAATTAGTTACCCTTACAGTAGCCTTTGAGGAACAGCTAGATTCTTGTTTAGTTGATGATAACGCAGAACTCACGGCCCATGTTACCATTCACAACAATTCAGATTCGTCGATTTATTTTTATGAAAATTGGAACTCTTACGGATACTACAATTTCACCTTTGAGTTAGAAACCGAGGATTCAACTTACCTTCTTAGAAGAGCAAAAACACTGTGGTATCGAAACTTTCCATCCTATACCTGTGTTGCGCCATTCGATTCGTTACAATTTGATTTTATACTGATAGATTCATTAACAGCCATGGATAGAGGTGAAAATGGCTGGGTTGGCTTTCCAACTCATCCTACCGAATTTGGGTATATTCGAGCAAAGTACACGTTGAACAAGGATGATGCTATTCTTGCTGTTAGAGATCTATCTAAGGTTGATTATTCGAAGTATTTTGAAGATTTGGATTCACAGCAAGCATCGAATCACATCAATTCGCAAAATGAGTACAAGAATCTTTCAATCTTTTCACTGACATTGATTTCAGAAAAAAAATGGATTCAATTTCATTTTGATAACTAATTAATTACACGCATAATGTATTTAAAACGGGATTTAAGTTTAATGGTAAAAACATAGCTTGTTTAATAGAGGTTTATCTTGATCACTCAAATTGTATAGTGGCACCCTCCTCAATCCTCCCTCAAGTATATTGTCTTCGAATGGATAACTTCGGTTCATTAGGGAGGAGGTTTAATCCTACAAATTCAATCAATTAGTTCGAAACATCTAAATCCCGTGCTTGTTACTTTTTAATTCATCTAACTTTTAAGGAAGACAATATTAATTTTACATGTGTAATGGTAGTACAAAAGGCTGGCTAAAAATCGACGATCTGTACCACTAATTCATAACTTCTTTTGCAATCACACTCAACGAAAAGCTATTGTACTTATCTTCGAATTATAATCATTCAACAATTGAACTATGCAACACTTCCTATTCGTATTTTCCCTCTTCTTCATCGGTTCGGTTTTCGGGCAGAAAGTGCCAGAAATGACACCTACTATTGGCGAATTGGTTGATTTGAGTAAAGAAAAAGAACAAGCGTTTAATGCGCATCAAGCAACCTGCACTGAATTGTGGGAGAAAGTTAGCAAGCAAGTTAAGTTAACGAAAGAAGAAAGTCTGATCTTGGAAAATTGCTCCGAAACAGAAGAAGATTTTTGGGACATCATTGGCGGTGGTTGCAGTTGGTATTGTGGAGGTGGTGAAGACACCAATACCGCTTCTTCTTACTTAAAACCAACGAAATTATTGACGTATGAACCTGGAAATATTCACGATTTAAGTTATAAAACCGCTTGGGTTGAAGGCGTTCCTGGTTACGGCATTGGCGAATACGTTGATTATCATTTTCCACCTCAAACGCCACGTATTACGACCATAAAAGTAATCAATGGTTATGTGAAATCGGATCAAGTTTGGAAAGACAATTCGCGTGTGAAAACACTCAACATGTATCTCAATGGTGAACTCTTTGCTATCCTGCACTTGGAAGACTGTAAAAACGAACAATCGTTTCATTTTGAACCAATTGGTTCGGACGAAAGAGAAAACTGGGACTTACTTCTTGCTCAACCTTGGTGGACCATTCGATTTGAAATTGCCGAAGTGTATACAGGTGATCGTTACGAAGATACTGCCATTACTGAAATCTATTTTGACGGGATTGATGTGCATTGAGGGTAGAAAAATAGCGAATTCCGTGAGGTAGAAACGTTGTTTTTACTACTTTTGCCCCCAAAACAACATGACCTCGAAAGGATGTCATCAATGATCAATTTTGTTTAATCGTTTAATTAACCGTATGAAAAATCACCTTTATCCTAGTTCAATCCTAATTGTTTTTCACCTCTTTTTTGCCGTTACATCTTGGGGAAGTTTGGAAGCACCCAAACCAGCAGTTGGAAAATTCTTGACGAATGAACAAATCGTCGCGTATGATGACCAGTTTACAACCTATACAAACTTCAATGGGTTTATTTATGTGATTTCGAATGACCTCGATTACGAAAACAACATCGATACTTCTTCCCTCACCTTGATTTCATCCCCAGCCCACGGTACTGCGCAGATTTATCCAGATGGATCGATTTATTATATACCAGCCAACGGATATGCTGGTACTGATTCGTTCACTTACTCTATCTGTGATAGCGATAATGGCACTACTTGTGACCAAGCGACAGTGAGCATATCCATAAACGGCATGGCAGGTGTTAATACAGAAATCATTGTAAATGACGATCATGTCACCACCTTTATGGATCAATCAATTGACATAGAAGTAATGTTCAATGACATGGATTTGGAGTCTGGAATTATCTTGGATTCTTTAAAAATAATGACTGCAGCAGATCACGGAACAACTGCTATCAATTACATGACAGGGAAAGTGCTGTACACACCAGATCTTGGTTATTTGGGGTTAGATACCTTTGTTTACAGAGCGTGTGATGTAGCAATTGAAGACTTTGATGGAACGTTGATTACTACTTGTAATGAAGCCTTTGTTACCATTCATATTATACCGTCGAACGGGCTATTTATAACCGAACAACTGCCCAATTTTGTTGATGTTCATCAGAAAGGTGATTTATTGATTATTCAATCAGAGAAAGATCTACAGGGTACAGCTTCTATCTACAATTCAAACGGTCAATTGATACTTCAAGAGCCATTATCGAACGAAATCCTCTTCCATTCCGAATCAGGAGTGTATTTCTTGCTACTCGAAACTACAGAAGGAATTTTCAGTAAGAAAATTGTACGTTTATAGTTCTTCTTACTCGTTTTGTAAAAAATTCAATACCAACAACTTGTCTAAAATGAAAATATTCGCTTTTTCACGGACAATTAGTGTGCTTGTTGGTTGTTCTCATTCTGGCATCGAACTAATAAAAGAAAGCTACAAAAATGCGCTCATTCCAAAACCTGAATTGAATCTACATTATATAAATCAGTTGAAACGTTTGGGAATGTATTATTCAATTGATCTCTAAAACTTTTTCTATGGGAATGGCTACAAGACTATACGGTTGCATTGTTGAATACGGATTATCGACCGAAAAAAGATCGCTTGAGGTTTACCGTCACAATGAGCAAATAATCAACAATCTTCCTGAAGATGATGAATGGCCGCCACTTACAAAAAACATGTTTTCGATCACACAGCCTCCAACTGTTTCTGATGGATTAAATTATCAATACAGTGGACGCATCATTCATTTTGGAGCCAATTTTAAGTCGATTGAATATGAATGGAAAGAGTGGAAGGATAAATTTGAAGACCTCTTGACAAAACTCTATTGGCTTAATGCTGATGTGCATTTTAAGACAGAATATTCATCTATCCAAACGTTTCAATGGGACATCGATTTATCAAAATGGCATATTGAACATAACGAAAACATCTTGATTCTGCCTATAAAGAATACTGATTGGAATTTTGAAGGGGATGATTCTTGGGGAAAATAGCTACTCAAATCTCTAGTGAGCTGGTTCTGATGTGTATTGAATGGAAGAAAAGCCATTATTGAAAAAGTATGATTACAAACCAAGAAGCCAAACAACTCGCAGAAATTGAATTGAATAAACGTTCGATTTCAAGCGATGATTCATTGATTATTCTTGATGTGCACACAATTGAAAAGGAATATGCTTGGATTTTCTTCTATCAATCAAAAAAATACGAAGAGACAAAAGACATACGTTTTTTAGTAGGTGGAAATGGCCCTCTTTTTATTTCGAAGACAAATGGACAGATAGCTTCCTTTCGCACGGGATTAAGTATAGACGAAATGATTGATCAATACGAAGAAGAAAATAACTACTGGCATCTTACCCTGAACCAAAAGATGTTACTGAATGTAAATCAGTTTCTTGCTATTAGGAAATTGTTACATTGGTCGATTACCCAATTATCAGATTTCAAAAAATCAACGAACAATATTGTAGAAATTGGTTCAAAAAGAAGACTTTTAGCAATTCAGGAGCAATTGGCTTTAGAAAATATTAAAACAAACATTGAACTAATACTAGATAAAGAATAGACAAATGGGAACAAGATCGATTCTTTAGTTTAGAAACAAAAAATAGAAAAATGAAATCACTCGCTTTTTTACTGCCAATTATCGTGCTTATCGGTTGTACGGATTCATCCAAAACCACTACTGAACTAAAAAACAATGCTTCAACTATTGAAGAATTAGTGAACAAATACCAAATCCTTTTAACAAACAAAGCCAGTTTTAAAGATCATACCGCATTAAATGGTGCAAGTGCATTTTTGATTGAGTATAAGCAGGGTATTTATGCTGTAACAGCTAAGCATCTGTTAGGAGAAGCTGGCGGAGTAGCACCAGAACTAAAACCAGACGATCTAGCAACATATTTAACAAGTTGGAAGTTATTCCCAAGAGTTGGTTCTGCTCTTTCAACTGACACGGTAATCATAAAAAAATCGGATTTTAACTACAAATCGTCTACATCAGATATTCTACTGTTGCGAACAGAAGACCTTGCAGGTAAACAGTATGCATTGACACCAACCTTTAAGTTACCGAAAGAAAATGATCCTTTATTTATCATTGGTTGTCCCTATTCTGAGGCAGATTGTAAACAAAACACCTATTCAGTTACCTATGTAGGTTATGACGAAGACTCGCATTCAATTGTTTGTTTAATCACTGAAAAAGTTGAATTAGCTGGTTTTAGTGGTGCGCCAATCCTCGATGTAAATGGGCATGTTGTTGCTTTATTAACTGGAAGTGTCGCTAATGAAGGAAAAGAGTATGTAATGGGCACTTTCATCAAAGAGATTGAAAAAATAACACCTTGACAAGTTATTTTGTTCCAAACCAAGAAGAGTATGATCTTACCTTTATTAACGCTACATTCTAATGGAGAACGGAAAAACATTTGAAACAACTGGTGGGTATTGTCACCTTCTCCCCGCCAAGATTGTATTGACCAAAGACGAAATAATTGGAATAAACACGTCTTCTTCATCAAGAAACACGATGCCATTCAGATTGATGTTTCTCAGCACTTTCGTTTTGTTGAATTTAGGTGGTTCAGTTTATTTTTTCCAGAATAATCAAATTTTGGAATCGATCATATTGCTACTAGGTTTTCTTTATACTGTATGGTTCATCATTACGAATATCAATGTCTCTGATGCTTCAATCATTGATCGAAAATCAATTATTGAAGTGAAATTCAAAAATAGAATCATTAGGTTGATCCATTCAAGATTTGAAGTGTTTTTTGTTGATGAAAAGGGGAAAACAAAAAAAATTATAATCCCATTAAAAGGTTCTTCAACAAACGAAGAAACCGTAAAAGCTATAAAATTGATGAGAACAGAAGGGTTAATGGGATTTGATGTTTGATATTGAATTGATTGAGAAAATAATGGAAGGAACTTTGAAAACAAAACAAGGAATAATCCTAGTTTTTTAGCAACTAGATCTACCTCCCTCCTTGAGGAGGGATTGAGGGAGGTGAAATTCCAATCAATTATTATTTCGGTTGTGTCATCCTCCTCAGTCCTCCTTCAAAGGAGGAGGTTTAAATCCTACTCATTCAGCATCATAGGCTTGTACATTTAAGTAGTGATCTTTGTAAAAAAAACTCCCGTGCTGCTTCAACACGGGAGTTCCAATTTTCATTCTATAGGATCAATTATTCTGTAACAACAGGTGGATCTAATGGCGGCTCTGTTAATCCAATGGATTTGTGTTTTTTACCGTGGGCATCAACAACTTCTCGCGCTTTGTGATAACTGATGGCAAAATCTGGGAATTCTTTTTTCACTACTTCAACGAGTTCATCAAGAATCATTTTCAAGATGACGTCTATTTCTTTTATCAATGCTTTAATGAGTACTGTGTTTTTACTTCGGTTCACAATGGCATCACGGGTTGAACCTAGGGCTGTAATCAGTTGCTCGTGGCGTTGCACTAGATCTAGAATCATTTCCTCAGAAATACCATAATCACTCAATTCACTCGCATGCGCTAACGCACCTATCTCTACCCTGTTGATAAACTGCAATGTCTGAAGGTTACCACTAACATCCAAGTCTGAATGTGAGAAATGTACCTGTTCAAAGAGCCCCATATCATTCGTATTCGTTGCAAATACACGCAAAGCGCTCGCAATACGGTTGGTCAGTTCAATGGCTTCACTCCGATCTTTGTCCTTCACTTTTTTTACACCTATCGTTCCTGTTCCTTGCTCAAAAGCAAGTTGATCAAGCAATAAGACCTTTTCTGAAAAACGATCATACGCGTTTACGAATGCTGGGATTTCGTTCCATACGTTCCCATTTGATGCCATAACCGTTTGTACGGCTTTGTACATCTTCAATTTGTTGTTGCCTCTTGTTTCCATGGCACATTGATTTATGGCCATTCTGGGATTTAGTGATTTCGCGATCCAGATTGGCCTGTTTATTTGCATAGAACGCTCGATAGAAGCGGATTAGTATAGCTGTTCATCAAGAAATGTGATCAACTAGGCGGTTAATTGATTCAGTTCTACTGATGAGTGTGTAAACTGTTGGTGAGATTGATTCCGCAGCCGACTTCCTAAGCGTCAGAAACCATGGAGTTGATGTACTGGATCGTGTAAGCGATTCAACAGTAGACTTCCTATACGTCAGTCACTGTGGATTTCGAATTCTGGATCGTGTAAGTATTGTTATGGGTGGTGTAAGCAACATTCAGGGTGGTGTAAACGGTGATCTGGGTGGTGTAAGCGACGTTCTGGATCGAGTAAAAGATGTTCTGGGTGATGTAAGCTATGTGCTGGATCGTGTAAATGATGTTCTGGGTGATGTAAGCAACGTGCTGGATCGTGTAAATGATATTCTGCGTGATGTGAGCGACGTTCTGGATAGTGTAAATGATGTTCTGGGTGGGGTAAGCCTTATACTGGATAACGTAGGAATCGTTCTGAATGGTGTTAGAGATTTGTTAGTTGATATAAATAACAAAAAAACCTTCCCCATTGCTGAGGAAGGTTTTTCTACAATCTATCGTTTTACAATTAACGCATTCCTTGTTGAGGCATTGGTTTTGCCAACGTACCCGGTTTGCCGTAATTGAGTAATTCTACATAAAAAATAAGCGGTGAGAATTGAGCAATTGGCGATCCTTGAGGTGGATTGGCACCATACGCTAATCCTTGCGGAACGTATAAACGGTACTTCCCTCCTTTTTTCAATGTAGGAAATGCCATCGACCAACCTTGGATCACTCCGTTCAAACTAAACGTTGGAATCGGTTGTCCTGCTTTTTCACCAGCAAAAGAAGATTCAAGCGTATCACCCGTAGGAGAAATCAACACATAGCGCGATTCAACGTCATCACCTACAGCTGGGCTTCCGCCCTTACCTTCAGCAATTGTTTCGATGTAAATACCACCTGGAATCATTTTGATACCCGGTATTTTCTGCACATTCGCGAAAAAAGCCGTTTCTTTCTTGGTTGCCGTAGCAAATACTTTCTGATTCAAGTCACCAATCAATTTTTTGATGATGCCATCGCGTTCCGAAAGATCAACCAAGGTATCCGATTGTTGGATTGCACTTTTGAAACCAGCTTTTACTAATTCTAAGTCAAATTTTTGAATGAAATTCTCTTGGCTCCAACCGCGTTTGAAGTTCGCACCAAACAATTTCCCGATGCACAACGAACCTTCTGTTTTAAAATCAGGATTGAATTCCATTCCACCGTTCCCAAACATACTCTGCAAGGTTTGCTGACAAGTTTGATCGAATGCTTCTTCATTGTTCAAGCCTAACTCAAATCCACGGATAATTTGTTCGTGATCGAAATCGCCAAATCCCTTGTCTTTTACCAATTCTTTTGCATGATCAGCACCTACACAATACGAAATTTTGTCTTTGTTGGTGGTTAATTTGATCGTATCAACTGGCGTTTCTTCACCACATGATGCGAGGAACAATCCTGCAAATGCGAGGTATAAAATTGCTTTCATATTACGATTCAATTGCAATTAACTCAACATCAAAAATCAACGCCATCAATGGTTTGATAGCACCTCCAGGATGTGGATGTGCTCCATAAGCCAAATCTTGCGGAATGTACAAACGGTATTTTGAACCAACTGGCATCAATTGCAATGCTTCCGTCCAACCTTTGATCACTTGGTGAACACCAAATGTTGCAGGCAAACCACGCGTAATTGAACTGTCAAATACAGTTCCATCGATCAATGTTCCATGATAATGTACTTGTACTGTATTTTCAGCAGTTGGTTTTGGACCATCACCCGCCTCCACAACTTCATATTGCAAACCAGAAGCAGTTGTTGTAACACCTGCTTTTTTAGCATTTTCAGCCAAAAACGCTTCACCTTCTGTTTTGTAAATTTCGAATTTAGAAGCTGTGATTTCTTGAACGTAGTTTTGAATAACTTGGTTAGCTTCTTCTGGCGAATACTTTGCAGTCTTACCTTGGAAAACATCAGCAATTGCTTCAGCCATAACAGCTGGATCTAGGGCATTCAACTCTTGTTGTGCCAAACTATCTGCTATGCTCAATCCGATGCAATAGCTTACTGTATTAATATCTTGTGACATGTTGAAAATTTTGGTGCAAAGGTAGTATTTATTTGGGGGATGAAAGAAGTCTCTGAAAAATGGGGTTAACTGTTTTGTGTTTAACAAAAAACCACAAACGTTTCGCACTATAAACGAATAGTTATAAATTTGTCGATTTAGGAATACCTATTTCTTAATGCTTTAATTGAAATGAAGAATAACCGAATAGCAATCTATCCAAAGTCCTTATCAACCCTAGTAAGTATAAAAAACGTCACGCTACAATTGAAGTTTTTATCTATTAGCTGTTTACTCATACTCATGTTTTCATGTACTAAAGACCGAGGTATAATAGAAACAAAACTGGTAGTCACTAAACAAGATTTTTCACTTCCGACGAATTTTGATATTGTTAATTTTGATTTCTACTCCGAAAACAACCTATTTGTAGTTGCTTATAGCGGTTACGAAGTACAATTGTTCAAATCCAATAATGGGGGGGCTAGTTGGATAGAATTACCAAATCCAGTAAGTACTTGGAATAGTTCAGTTGACGAAGTTCAATCTGTTGTATATATGGATTCAAACAATTTAGCATTTGTGGTAGATAATAAGTTGTATCGCTCATTTGATGGTGGACAAAACTGGGTGATTATTGGTGAATTTAGCCAATCATTACGTGTGTTTTTCGCAGATAAAACAGCTGATGGAAAGTTACTATTTATTGAAAACAATGGTTCTACAGATAATCGTGTTTTGACATCATCTTATGATTCACCGGCATTTACACAAATTGGTAGCTGCCCAACTCTTCATTTTTATTTTAATCAAGGTCATTTATCTGAAAATTATATCACTTTTTTAACTTTTGATCATGATTATTCAAGTGGTGGTATTTATGGCTATAATTTAGTTACGCAAACGCAAGATTTCATTGGTGTTAATATGAACGCCTACAATTATCCAAACGATGCACTGATGGCTAAAGGTAATCTTCTATTTGTTCGGAAAGATGGAATATTAAATTCTCTCTTCGGAATACAATCAAATTCACAATCGAATTATTATCGTTACCATTCAAGTGACTACTATTCTGCAGTAGATATGGGGGATTATATGGTAGCCGTTGGTGATAACACCATTTCAACTTCAATAAATGGAGAGTGGGAAGAAGCGCTAAATATTGATGGAACTGGAATACAAGAATTATTCAGAAAAGTAAAAAAAATAGATGCTGATCATTTTTATGTTTCTGGTGTTAATGGAACATTCTTCAAAGCTACTTTCAAATGAAAAACTTTATTCTTATTCTTTTTATCAGCTCTTTTAGTCATCTAAATGCACAGCTGGATCAATTCAAGTTCGACGCTAATTTAAGTTTTGAATCTGTCAATTATTCATACGATGAGATTAAAAATAATGGTATTACTTATCACAATGGAATTCCACTCAATTCGACGTTTTACAATCGGTTTGTAACGCGCTATGATTGCATAAACATTATGGCGCATATAGGGGCGAACGTTCCTTTTATTGTGAGAAATTCATGGAGTCTTGGCTTTAAACCAACAATTGGCTACGGTCGTTTATTTAATTATAAAGACCCTAGTATTAATATGAATGATGTTCCACAAAAAATAAACAATGACGACTTATACATCAAATCTTCTAGTTTAGATGCTCAAGCATGTCTTTATCTAAGATACAATCTAGAAAATAAAACAACTTTATATGGACATCTATCTGTTTTTGGAGGTTGTCGTTATCTGAATAGTTATGATAATTATGCAATGCCAGTATTCGGAATTGAATATGGGCAAGAAATGTGGGGAATTGACATCACAGGCTATTTTACGAAAATCAATTATTACAGACAATTGAGTAATGGTGATACGGAAATAGCAAAGCGAATTTATGATATAGCTTCACTCTCAGCTCATTTTTATTTCAGTAGGTAGGGTCTGCTGAAAAACACAAAACAGATCAATATAAGGCGATTGAGTTCGATAATCTTCATTTAAGTGCATGGTTTTTGACTGAAATGATAAAATAAGCTTGCATCTAGTATTTCCAGACGGGCTATTTTTTTTGCTAGCCAGAAATAAAGCATCTATTGCGTTGCAGCCAAATCGAAGTATTCATATACATCTTTTTTGACTGCGCCTAATAGCTTCTTCATTTCTGACTTTTTCAGCAGACCCTAGGTAAACAAGCATTATTTGAAATAATAACAAAACCTCCACCAATTGCTTGATGAAGGTTTTCGTCTTTTTAAACTAGCTTATCAATACAAACTCAAATCAAATAATTTAATATCTGGAAAATGTGTATTGAAAAAACCATATCCATCCACAATGTTTGTTGGATATGAAATCGGCTCAAGATTCAACTGGGTCAGTATATTTCCGCCACCTGTGCTTCGGTATTTTAAATAATCAAAGTATTGTTCATTGATATTTGAAAGCGTTACTGCAATACTGTCATTGTGGTATAAATTTTCCAATTTTAATTGTTTGGAGTAGGTTCCATCAAATTCCTTATCGCTCACTAAAACAGTTGTTAATGAACTGTTCGTACCATTTTGAAAGAAATTCACGCCATCTAATGGGTTAGAACCACCCGTTTTTCGGTACACATTGATCAAGTACCAATTGGATTCATTCGGCACATCTGTAAAGGCAAAATTGACGTAAACATTCGTGTCTGTTGGGAATTTATCGACTTGTGGAAGACAATTTGTGAAATCAACTTTCGGCAACATAATCGTTTTAGAAGTCACCGATTTATCACCAGCCGTAATGGTTAATTCGTATTCTTGATTGTACTGATAAGCTTCATTGTAACTGATGTAAATCCCGGGAGCGAGTTCTGTGAAATCAAATGTTTCGTTGTTAAATTTCACTTGAACTACAGCACCTGAAACAAGCAAGGAATTGATGTCTGCTTCTGTAAATCCATCCAATGCAGAAAACGTATGCGTCAGTGAAACAATCATGATTTTCTCTGGAACAACATGGCTGAAAACCACCAATTTCTCTGGTGCAGATTCAACATTGATTTTAATCGGTTTTGGACGGCAACTGCTCATCAAAACAACGAGAACAAGACAAAAACTGGTGCCTACTAAACGCATATTCTTTTGTATACTTTTCATGTCTTTTTTCTTAATCGTTTAAAACTTAAAATTCCAACCTATTGATGGTATAAATCCAAACAATCCTGGTTGTGTGTACTCCATTTTACCTTCCGCATTTGTTTCAATTCTAACTTGAAATGGCGTTGCGCGGTTGTAAACATTGTATGCACCCAAATGCCATTCAGAACTGAAACGCGATTTTTCCTTCGGCTTTGATTTAATGACCAAATTCACATCCAATCGATGCGACATCGATAACTTAATGGAATTGCGTTCTGCATAAATAGGAATGATTTCAACATTCGTTAATCCTGCATTCGGTTGCAAGTATTGCCCAATAATTGGTGTGAAACGCGCACCTGATGCCAACTCAAAAATGCACGAGAAACTCAATCGTTTATTGATGGAAATAATAGCAACTGTGGTTAAATAATGTCTGCGATCGTATTTCGCCCAGAATGCTTCTCCCCCATTTAATCCATCGAATTTGCGCTTGGTCCAGGATAACGTATAACCGATCCAACCTGTAATGCGACCAGACTCTCTTCTGAAAAGCAATTCGGTTCCTGTTCCCCAACCATTTCCTTGAATCAAGTATTGTTCAAAGTTGTCATTTAAAATGATCTGACTTCCTTCCTTGTATTCGGTGAGGTTTTGCATGTATTTGTAATAGCCTTCAATCACTAACGATGATTTTAATCGCGGGAAATACTTATTGTAAGAAAGCGCTACTTGATCGGCAATTTGAGGTTTTACATTGGCTGAAACAGGATACCACAAATCAGTTGGTAAGGCAAACGAACTGCTCGATACGCGGTGCATAAATTGATACATGCGCGAAACAGATCCTTTAACTGATTGGTGTTCATCAATGACAAAAGTTGCATTAAAACGTGGTGAAATTCCGCCATACGTTTTAGAAGTGGTGATACTCATTGGAATGGAAAGTCCGCCTTGAATTTTCCAACGTGTGTTAATATCGTATTTCACATCTACATACGCATTGGTCTCAAAAGTAGAAATCAATGTTCCTTCTTTACTTTTTAAGAAATCAGAAATTTCACCACTTGTACTGACAACACTTGGTCTGAAATTGTGATTCGTGACATGCAAACCATATAAAAATTTCGTGTTGGCATTTTTGAAGTATTGAAAGTCATATCGAACACCAATATCGCGAATCGCACTTTTTACCAAGAGATTATTCTCCCCTGCACTACCTTGGATATCGTATTTAAATCGAGTATGGACAACCGAAAGATAAGAGAATAGCTTCGGGTTAAAGATGTGTGTCCAACGCAACGTTTGGGTGAAATTACCGAGTGTGAAACCAAAATTAATGGTCGTTGCGCTATCCGCTTGATTCAAATTAAGGACATCATTTCCAAAGTAAGAACTGATAAACAAACGGTCTTTTGGTCCAATTAAATAATTGACTTTCGCATTTAAATCATAGAAGTAGAACGGAATATTTTGTCCAACTAATTTGAGTACTTGGTCAATATAAGAACGCCGGCCAGAAAGCATAAACGACATTTTATCTTTCAAAATTGGACCTTCCAATGTCAAACGAGAGGAAAGCATTCCGATTCCGCCTGTTGCATGAAATTTATTTTTATCTCCATCAATGGTTCGGATATCGGTAATAGAAGAAAGACGACCACTGTAATTGGCGGGGAATCCACCTTTATAAATCGACATTTCTTTGATCACATCAGGATTGAACACGGAGAAAAAGCCGAATAAATGTCCTGGATTGTAAACTGTTGCCTCATCAACAAGAATGAGGTTTTGGTCGCCGTCACCACCACGTACAAAAAAACTGGTTCCACCTTCCGTTCCCCGATTGATTCCTGGCAACAATTGAGCAACTTTCAAGACATCCGTTTCACCACCAATGGCTGGCAATAACTTCGCTTCTTCAATGGAGATTTTCACCAATGAAACTTCCGTATTGGTAATGTTATCTAAGCCATTTGATTTTGATTTGGCGAGAATAACCACTTCTTCAATATCGATTTTTTTGTTTTCACCAAGCGAAAAATTAATGGTCGTAGTGACTTTTGCTGCTATTGTATCTAAAAATGTTGAAAAGTCCGAAGAAGAAATTTGCACGATATAATTGTCTTTCGCTGGAACCTCGATGGAATAAAAACCATATTCATTGGTCGTTACACCTTGGGTAATTTCAGGGAAATACACATTAGCAAATAATACCACTTCTTGACTTGCATGATCTTTTACGTAGCCAGAAAGAATCACTTTTTCTTGGGAAAATGATTTGAAAACAAGAAATAAAAATAAAATTAGGATTTGACTTTTTCTCATACTCTAAACGGTTTTTTGAATTCTTACATAAATTGGGCTTCTGCCCAGTAAACAATTACGATTTCAAAAACCTTTGGTCGAATAATTGAAAATGTAAAATTGAAAATTGAAAATTATGAATTGGGGAATTATGAATTATAAAGGAGATCGCCGTTAAGACCAAAACATCCCTTCATAATTTTTAAATTTAAAATTCATAATTAAATCAAAGGGGCTATAAATCCTAAAGAAAATCAGTGTTAAGACCTAAATCCAATTTTTCAATTTTACATTTTCAATTTTCAATTTCAATTAACCCCTTGTTCAAGGTCTTCCCAAATATCTTCAATGTGCTCCAAACCAATACTCAAACGAACCAAACCATCCGTAATTCCTACAATTGCTCGTTCTTCTGGCTTGAGTTTTGAATGCGTTGTTGAAGCTGGATGAGTAGCTATACTGCGGCTATCTCCGAGATTGGGTGTCAAGGAAAATAAATTCAAACGATCTAAAAAGGCACGACCAGCTTCTAATCCTCCTTTTAATTGGAAACTAACAATTCCACCACCAGCTGACATTTGTTTTTTAGCAATATCGACCTGCGGATGACTGTCTAAAAATGGGTATTTGACCCAATCAATTGCTGGATGTTGTTCCAAACGTTTTGCTATTTCTAATGCTTGTGAACAATGTTTTTCCATTCTTAAATGCAAGGTTTCCATCGATTTAGATAATACCCATGCATTAAACGGACTCATTGCAGGACCTGAATGGCGCGCAAATGATTCGATTTTATCAATGATGGCTTGCGTTGAAACAATTAACCCTCCTAAAACGCGTCCTTGTCCGTCGATGTATTTGGTAGCTGAATGAATCACAATAGTTGCACCAAAACGAATAGGTTGTTGCAAAACAGGCGTTGCAAAACAATTATCTACCACAAACAAAATGTTTTTCTTCGTACACAATTGTCCAATGCGTTCCAAATCAATAATATCTAATACCGGATTGGAAGGCGTTTCCAAGTACAAAATTTTTGTGTCAGAAGTAATTGCTTGTTCGTACCCATCATAATCAGCAGCATCAACATACGTCGTGGTAATTCCCCATTTAGGAAAAATATTTACAAATAAATTGTGGGTTGATCCAAAAACAGAACGCGATGAAACAATGTGATCGCCAGAAGCCAATAAAGCTGCAAATGTTGTAAACACAGCCGCCATTCCTGTTGCTGTTGCCCAAGCCGCTTCACCACCTTCCAAAGCCGCAACCTTGGTCAATAACTCGTCCACATTTGGATTGGAGTACCGCGAATAAATATTGGCTTCCACCTCATCTGAAAATGCAGCACGCATGTGTTCAGCGTTTTCAAAGGTAAAACTGCTTGTTAAATACAATGGAACACTGTGTTCACGTTGCTGACTTCGTTCTGTTTGATTACGAATTGCAAGGGTTTCGTTTCTATACTTGCTCATGAAAGTTGTTTTGTACTAGTTGTGACTACGATAGCTGGATTTAAACTCGCTGATACGGAACAGTATTTCTCGTGACTTAACTGAATCGCATGTTCCAACTTATCTAATGGAACACCACTATCTACTATAAATTGCAATTCAATTGTTTCAAAAATTGAAGGAACCTCTGGTGCGCGACACCCAACGATTGCGACCGAAAAATGAGTGACTTCAATGCGCTTTTTCCTTAAAATGGATAAGACATCAATTGACATACAACCCGCCAACGATCCTGCAAGCAACTGCATCGGCCGTAATCCTTTGTTTTTTCCACCAATCTCTGGTGAAGCATCAATTGTTGTAATGAGTCCTTCTTCATTGCTCAATTCCATGACAAAAGGAGATTCTATAAGGTTTACTATTAATTCCATCGTATGTAGTTAAAGTGTTTTCAATGAAAGTACACTATTTAGGGATACGATCGTGAACTGCACCGTAAGCAAATGCGCCCAATAATGCACCACCCAATAACACGAGTCCTATTTGCCAATGCAATCCAACTAATATGTATACAGGTGCAGAACAAGCTCCCGAGATTCCCCAGCCCAATCCAAAGATCAAACCTCCAATGATATTGGCTTTCCACTGAATGGGTTTCGGTTGAATAACAGGAACGTTTCCATGAATCGTTTTGATCTTTCCACGTTTAATAATCAGAATGCCAATCGCTGCTGTTCCAATCGCGGAGAACAGTAATCCATACATGTGAAACGAATCAAAATGAAACATTTCTTGAATACGAAACCAGGAAAATGCTTGCGAGGCAATCAGTAAGCTTCCAAATAGAAAACCGATAATTAGGGTTAAAACTGCTTTGATCATGGTGCAAAAATGAAATTAACAATACAATGAGAAGCGATCAATCCGCCAATAAAAAAGGAAACAGTAGCGATAATGGATGCCACAGAAAACTGTGCTATACCCATGATACAATGTCCCGCAGTACAACCATTCGCATAGCGCGCTCCAAATCCAACCAAAAACCCACCAATTAGAAATTGCCACCAATTCGTTAACTCATAAACAGTAGTGGAAATGTGTGCGTAAGACTTGGACGATTGCGCAGGAATGAATTCGCAACTATCGCAATAAAAGAATGCTGCTAATCCTGAAAGAACGACTCCAATAGCAAATTGTAATTGCCAGAAATCCTGCTCCTTCTTGTAATTAAAATACGACCATTTGGGGAAAACCAATGCTCCGATATACCGATAGCTGGAAGAAACACCAAATTGTTTTTCGCGCAATAAAAGTAAAAGTGGAACGATCAATCCAATTAATGGGCCTGCGATGTACCAAGGTAAAAACGTATTCATTCTACTACTGAAATTAGTTGTTCTTTATTCACTGCACTTTCTAAACTTGTAATCTCAACTCCGTCAGGTAAAATGGCTAAAAACAAATCAGATTCGTTGTTCCAATCATACTGTTGCAATTCTGAAAACTGTGCCCAACCAATTTTAAAATGGTGTGTTGAACCGTGGTAAATCTCTTGTGTTTCTTCCAAATGAACACGATCCAATGCTTCACGAGTTGTTGCAGAAAGATAAACACGTAACCTGAAATCAGTTGTCAATTCCAACGATTCTTCAGCGTTCGTTTTACGGTATTCATAGGCATAATCAAATTGCAAAGCTGAAATATCAGACAAAACGGCACTTGCGGTTGGGTAACTTCCTGCTCCTTTTCCTAAAAACAATTGACGATCAGAAAACAAGGCTTCTACCACAACTGCGTTGAATTCATTTTCTACATTGTAAGCAAAATGATTCGCTGGAATAAGGTGTGGCGCAACAAAACCCACAACCTGATTTCCAGAACGCGTTCCGAATGCCAATAATTTGATTTTATATCCTTTCTCACGAGCATAGGTTGCATCCCATGTTTTCAACTGGCGAATGCCATAATTCCAAACATCTTCCGTTTTTGCAGTATAGCCAAACGCATGTTTCAATAACAACACCAACTTGTATTTTGCATCAAAACCATCCACATCTGAGGTTGGATCCAATTCAGCGAACCCCAATTCTTGTGCTGTGCTTAAAGCATCTTCAAATGATTGCCCTTCGCCAGTTTTTGTAAGAATGTAATTCGTTGTTCCATTTACAATTCCATTGATGGAAGACAATGAATCATTGTTGTAATATTCTTCCAAGTTGCGAATGATCGGAATAGAACCACCAACAGCGGCTTCGTATAAGAACGAAACATTGTTCTCTTTCGCCAAATCAATCAATTCATCTAAATGCAATGCAATCAATTTTTTATTCGCAGAAACCACGTGTTTACCGGATTCCAATGCTTTTCGTACAATTACATAAGCCGCATCACTATCGTTGATTAATTCTACAACAACATTTACTTCAGGATCGTTGAGAATTGTTCCACCATCATAACTAAAATAACTCGCGTCTATTTGACGCTTTTTCGTCGGATCTTTTACCACAATATGCTTAATCCGTGCTTGCAGCAACGATGTTTGATTTAGTACTTCATATAATCCTGTTCCTACGCATCCGAAACCGAATAATCCTATTGTTAATTGTTTGCTCATGTGTTCTTTTTTTAATGTTTTTAATTATAAATAACTTGAGTAGTCTTTTTGTCTGCTTGTTGATCTAAAAATGATTGAATCTCAACTGTTAATTGCTCAAATTCAACCAGAAAGCCATCATGACCGAAATCAGAAGTTAAGGTTGCTAACTGTGCATTCGGTAATTGATCTGCTATAAATTGCTGCTCTCTTAGGGGAAACAATAGATCTGAATCAATGCCTACCACCAAAGTTGGAGTCGTTAAGGCTGCCAATAAATCTTCCACAGGTTTGCGGTTTCTTTCCAAATTGTGTGAATCCATTGACTTGCTCAAAACCCAATAACTATAAGCATTGAAACGATTGGTTAACTTTTCACCTTGATAACGTTGGTAAGAAGCTGCTTTAAAATCATCGCTTTTATCAGCAGTTGTTTCAGCTTGCGTCAATTGATAACCATCATAGGTTCTATAACTCAACATGGCAATACTTCGCGCCGCAATTAACCCTTTTTTTCCACCGTTGAAAAGGTCTTGTTCGAAGGTTGGATCAGCTAATAATGCCAAACGCTGTGCTTCGTTGAATGCAATTCCAAATGGAGAATGCTTGACATTGGTTGCAATTGGAATGAGGTATTGAAACAAGTGTGGTTGCTGAATCGCCCACTCTAATACTTGTTGACCACCAAGTGATGCACCAATTAATAGGTGAATGGAATCAATTTCCAAATAAATTCGCACAAAATCGAGTACGCTAACCATATCACGAATGGTAATCGCGGGGAAAGAACGGAAATAACGATCGTTCGAATTTTTAAACGACAACGGACCAGTCGTTCCATAACATGAACCTGGAACATTCACTGAAACGATAAAATAATTGGCAGGATCAAAGCACTTGTCTTGACCAAATAAACCACTCCACCATTCATGAATGAGATGATTTCCTGTTAATGCATGGCAGACCCAAATCACATTTGACTTATCGTCATTGAGTTTACCCCAAGTTTGAAAAGCGATAGTGGGTTGTTTTAACTCCAATCCTGATTCTAATTGAAGATTGAAATCGAGTTGTACAAATTGTTCTTTGGGAAGCAACTCCCTACCAGAATTGAAATAACGTGTTGACATATTGAATTGCACTAAATGAATTGAAAATTGCTGATAGATGACAGCAAAATGACTTATTGCTATTAATTACAACAAGAACAACAACACATTCGGTTCGCAAAATTGTCAACGATAAAGCAGACATTCATAGCGAATGCAACTGAAGACTGGAAAACTGTTTCGTGTTTCATAGTACATTTATTATATTCTCCGCAAATGCGAAATCGGAAATTGGCACCGGTTTTCCAATCAGCCGAAGCTGACTTTAAGTTGGTTGCCAGAGGGTCGCAGAGTCCGTCTCTAACCTCTTCTGTATAAACAATGTCTTCTACGTTTTAGAATGACGGTGCAAATATTGTGGATTTTTTTTTGAATTTCCAATTATTTATAAATTAATTTCTAATTGTTGCTCTATCTGATAACGAGTTGATTGCTTTTGTCGAACCTCCAATTCTTAAATCTCTTTATCTGTTTTCGCTTAAGAAATTTGCCCATGTACAGAATTTCTGTTACTTTCACTAAGCACATACTATGAAAACAATACTTGTAATACTTGCGATATTCATTCAAAGCTCAACTGGTTTTTGTCAGGATTTGTTTCCGATTTTGACAAAAAAAATTACGGGTTGTGCTGACTCTACCTGTATAGATAAAATCAATTATGTAGCGAATCAACAATTAAAAAAGACCCCAGAAAAACGGCTTGAATTGCAATTGTGGTCATTTTGCCTTTACGATTCATTGAAATTTTCAAAACAAAGTGATTCATTGTGCAGCCTATTGTTGCCAAAAATTGATCAATTAAAAACGCCCTTAGCAACTCGATTATATATTCAACGTGGAATTATGCTTTCTGATTCTTCCCTTTTTGAAGAAGCTATACAAAGTTATTATTTGGGTATTCAGCTCGCACAAAAGTGGAAAAACAAATCGTATGAAGCCCAACTGCAACGACTAATCGGGCTTAGTTATTTAAAATTGGATCAGCACAAAAATGCAGAAAGTCACCTACGGACTTCGCTAAAAATTTATGAGCAATTAAACGATGATTTAGGAATTGCCAATGCCTGTATTAGCCTTGGAAATGCAGTAAAAGAGCAAGGAAGGACAACCGAATCTGTTGTGTATTATGAACGAAGTTTACAATTGGCTACGAAGCTGAATAATAAACGACTGATTGCAGGGAATTACAACAATCTTGGAAATGCAATGCGCCGATTGAAACAACCTCAAAAGGCGTTGAAGTATTTTTTCAAAGCATTGGAAATGAATAAAAAAAGTGATAATCAATTGTGGATTTCATTCAATTATCACAACATTGGAAATACCTACAACGATTTAAAACTTTTCCAAAATGCCATTCCTTATTTCATCAAATCGAATGACATTAAAAAAGCGTTGGGTGATTCATTATCGCTCGTTTCTGGTTATTTAAGCTTGAGTGAGAGCTATGTTGGGCTAGGAAATTATCAAGCTGCTTATTCCAATTTGCTTATGCACAAACGCTTGCAAGATACACTCAATCTCCAAGAGCAAGTAACACTATTAAACGACTTGGAAACGAAGTACGAAACGGAAAAAAAAGAAACACAAATCAAACAGCTAAAAATTGAAAGTCAATTAGAACAAATGCGCAACAACAGCTTGAAACAGCGTTCTGAGCAAATTCGCAACTATTTTGTATTGGCTGGAGTTGCAGCGTTATTTCTGTTTATTGGCATCTTATTTTTGATCAGAACCAACCATGTTCGCAAACGTACCAATCAGTTATTAAATGAGAAAAACAACGAAGTAGAAGCATCAAACAATGCCTTGAATCTTGCATTGCATGAATTGTCCGTGAAAAACAAAGAAATCATTGACAGTATCAATTATGCAACATACATTCAGCAAGCTTCGTTGCCAAATATTACACAACACTCATCGGATTCCCTGCATTTTGAATTGTTTTTCGCTCCAAAAGATATTGTAAGTGGCGATTTCTATTTCTCGTATCAATTGCACAACAAATCTATTTTTGGGGTAGCCGATTGTACTGGACACGGCGTTCCTGGAGCGATGGTTTCATTAGTAGGAATGAATTCCATGGATAAAGTTGTACGGGAAGAAAATCACTACAACACAGCTGAAATGGTTGAATCATTGAATGCGCATGTCATTGAAAGCCTTCACCGTGGTGGAGAGGAAATCAATGATGGTATGGATCTTAGTTTCTGTTATTTTGATCATCAAACCAGCATGTTGCATTTTACTGGGGCAAATCACAATGGTTTCATATTGCGCAAACGAACTGATAATAGCGATGAAAATCAGGAGAAACTTTCCAATGAGCACCACCAACTCATTCAGCTCTCTGGTGCCAGAAGACCCATCGGAAAAAGTCGTTCATCACAGCCCTTTTTTGAAAGTAATTTTCAATTAAAAAAAGGCGATCGCATTATTTTATTCACTGACGGATATGCCGATCAAACGGGTTCAGTCGCGCGTAAAAAAATGAAACGCATGAAGATGATGGATTTAATCTTGGAATCAGCCAGTTATGATATAACACAACAAGTGGCGTTCATGAAGAAGAGTTTTGAAACCTGGAAAAATCTAGAGGAACAAGTAGATGATGTATGTCTGCTTTGCGTGGAAGTGTTACGTTGATAAAACGAGATTGAATCTACTGAATCAATAAAAAGGTACGTTTAAGGTTTAGTCACTCAATCTTAAAAATCAATCTGTATTTTAAAGGAATGAAGGGCTTATTTTTTGCATTGGTATTCATTCTAACTTCAACAACTGTTCAGTGTCAGGATCAGGAAAATAGTATGTGTGATCTCTGCAATCATCCCTATTTCCCTGGTGGAATAAAAGCACTACAACTCTACATTCAAAATCAATTAGATTATCCTGCATCAGCCATCCGAGATAGCATTGAAGGTAAGGTATGGTTACGATTTATTGTTTCTAAAACAGGTGAAATCAGTAATTGTACTATCGTCCAATCCTTACGATCAGATTGTGATAGTGCAGCGATAGAATTGCTCAAAGTAATGCCTCCATGGAAATTTGATTGTGCAAAACCACACGCTGCTTATGTGAACTTACCGATTGTATTTCGCTTAAGAGAATCAATCTATTTAAGAAAAGATGAAGAATAGCCCTGTTATAATCAGCATCGTCTGCGTTGCAGTATTCACGTGTACAGTTTTGAGATTGAATCAGACACAATTAAAGGCAACTTCAAAGAAAGTTCCGAATGCATTCATACTACCCGTTTTGGATTTACATTGCAAATTTTACCGTCTAAATCAAGAATATCCTGAACCGAATACCCCCCTATTGAATGTGTGGTATATTGGTAAATGGAAAAGGAAGATAACAATTGAAGGTAAGGCTGATTTTGATATGAATGTAATACGCATTTTTTTTTCCAAAGATTCTATTATCCCAATTGATCCGATTGAGTTAGCAGACAAACATCCTTATTTAATGGAAGAATTTGATAAACGATCATTTAAGTACATCAACAAAACTCCAATTAAAATAACAATTGATACTACAATTAATTATTCGAAAGATGCCCAAAAGCGTGTTTATGCTGTTTACTTGTTGAATATTAATTCAGACACGCTCGTTATTGGTTCAAATAATGCATTGAGTTTATCTTTTACCCGATGGCAGAATAAACAATGGGAATCTATTCACCAATCTGGCTGGTGTGGTGACTGTGGAAATGGTTGCTATCGTTTTTATTTACCTCCAAAAGAAATTGCTATTACGTTTATAGAATTGGATCGTAAAAAAACAAGTTGGTATCAATTACGAACTGATAAAAGTTACTCGAATCGGTTTCAATAAAAAAATACAATTGTTTCTTTACTCAAATGCAACCCTTTTTCTTTCAGCTTCATTAGTAGTGAACAAAACAATACTAATACATCGGTTGAATGAAACAGCTAACACTTTTAATTTGCAGTATCCTCTTTCTTCTTGTAAGTTGCAAAGACAAAACATTTCTCAAATACCAAGCGAATACACCTGTATACATGGATTACGAATCCTTTCGATCTTCTGTGACATTTGAAGGTCCAAGGGGGATTGAACAACAAGGAAGTATTTCCATAAAAGATCAGAATTTATTCATCGTTGAACCTGAAAAAGGTATTCATTTCATTGATAATTCCAATCCATCTTCGCCAGTGAAAATCGGATTTCTGAACGTATTAGGATGTTCCAACATGTCAATTAAGGGTTCCTATTTATACGTGAATAGTCTGATTGATTTAGTAGTGGTGGATATTTCAACGATTACAGCTCCAACGGTAGTCAATCGCCTGGAAGATGTGTTCCCGCAAGTTTTACCACCAACAAACAATTCGCTAGGTGCCATCGCGATTGATAAAAGTCTCGGAGTTGTGATTGGCTGGGAAGTGAAAACAGTGAAAGAAGAAGTAGAAGTGCATGCAACACCTTATTGGAATAATTGCCCGAATTGTGACATGGCTCTTAGTAGTGGAAATCAACCAAGTTACCAAAGTAGTACTACCAGTATTTCTGGTTCAATTACGAAATTCGCCATTCTATCAGATCATTTATTTATAGTAGATGCCTTTCGATTGATTCCTGTGAACATTTCAACTCCGACACAGCCTATTGCAGCTTCTCCTATTCAGTTAACACGAACAGTTGAAACGCTTTTCAGTTCTGGTAACCATTTGTTTATGGGCACAACCACTGGCATGTTGATTTTCGCGACAGATAATCCAGATCTTCCTGTGCAAATTAGTGCAGTAAATCATGTTACAGCATGCGATCCGGTTGTAGTTTCAGGGAATTACGCCTATGTAACAACACGCATGGGAACAACTTGCGCAGGAACTATCAATCAATTGGATGTTATTGATATCACCGATCTTTTTAATCCATTTACTGTTGCGACCTTTCCAATGGTGAATCCACATGGTTTAGGAATTGACGGAAATCGCTTGTTTATTTGTGATGGAAGTGCAGGATTAAAAGTATTCGACGCAACCGTACCAGCAAACTCTGGCAATCAATTGATTCAAGCATTTTCATCGATCCAAGCAACAGATGTAATTCCTTACAACAATACAGCAATTGTCATTGGAGAAAACGGTTTGTATCAGTATGATTACAGCGATCCAACAAACTTGAACTTATTAAGCACCATTTTATTTCATTAAATTCTTACCTTGACCAATATGAAAAATAGCATCATTAGTTGTTTGACCGTTCTTTCACTCACTACAAGTTTTGGACAAAAAGACAGTCTCAACGCAAAACGAACGAGTGGTTTTTACAATCGCAATACGTTAGGAGTACTCGTAGGAACAGAATCTGGAGCATCACTTCAATTGAGCAATGGTTACCGGTTCAACAATCAGTTAGAAGTAGGATTTGGCTTTGGTTACGAACGACATTATTACTACAACTATGCCCCCATTTTTATTGAATCACGTTACCATTTTGGAAAGGGAAACACCCAACCATTCATTGGAGTAATGGGAGGATACATGGCTATTTTAAATCAACAGTCTTCTTCTGGTGAAGGATATACTTTTGGGGGATCGATTGGACTTACGCATTTTTTCACTTCCCATTTCGGTGTTTCGACTTCAATTGGTTATCGCTATCTCCATTTGAATAGAAACGAATATTACTATATCTGGAATGATGGTGGAAATGGAACAACCGTTATTCAAGAGTTAAATCGATTGGATGTCAGGATTGGGATTGTTTTTCGTTAACAGCTTATCAAAGCAACAGTAAACAACGTATGCAAAAAAAATGCGTTTAGATTAAATAGCTAGTAATCTGGAGAAAGAGGAATTATTTTGGGGTATAAAAATTGTTCGGATAGTGAATTATTGAAGGCATGCAAGGAGCAAAATCGGCAAGCCCAACATGAGCTTTTCTTGCGTTTTTCATATATGATGAAAGGAATTTGTTTGCGTTATGCACCGAATGAAACCGAAGCTGAGGACATACTGCAAGAATCGTTCATCCGTGTGTTTAAAAACTTGGAACATTATTCTGAAAAAGGTCCATTTGGTGCATGGATTCGGAAAATTACGGTGAATACAGCATTGGAAAATTACCGCAAAAACAAATCCATTAAGCAACAACTATCCAATGTTTTAGAGCTAACCGATCTAAATCCAATTGCACCAGACAATGCTATTGAACAGTTGAATTTAGATGAATTATTGCGGAAAATTCAGCAATTACCTACTGGTTTTCGCACCGTTTTTAACCTCTATGCAGTTGAAGGTTATAATCATCAGGAAGTTGGTGAATTATTAGGGATTTCAGAAGGAACATCCAAATCGCAATACAGTAGAGCACGGCTCCTGTTGCGTAAAATGATAGAAGAAGAAGTGATACAGGATCAAAAAATATGGAGTTATGCAAAATAACAACACACAAGGTAGTTTATCGGATCGATTCCGTGATTTTGGCGCAGCACCGTCGGCCGAATTATGGGATACTATTGCTAATCAATTGGATGAAAAGAAAAAACGTCGTTTCGTTTTCTGGTGGTGGACTTCTGGAATTGCAGCAGTCTTAACGCTTTCATTCGCTATTTGGCATTCATTTGCTGATGGAACAGGTACGCAACACAATCAATCAATTAGTGCGATTCAACGAACAAATCAACAATCACCGAACCACTCTATAGCCTCTTCCAGCCCATCAGAGAAGAAAATAAACCAACCAATTATTCCTCTTACAAAACAGTCTATAGAATCGCCAATTATTCATTCATTTTCTCCAAACAACAAGCCAATTTCAGCAGAAAAAGCACCTGAATGGAATCCAAATTCGAAGGACTTGAGTATTCAACAACCAATGGAAGAACGTAGCACGAATCAACCAATTGATCCCGAAAAAGACAGCACATTGACAACTATCACCGAAGAATCGACTTCCTCAGAAACGGTATTAATTGTTGACTCCTCCCCTACAGCTTTCACTGAAATAAACAAAAGATACCTTCCACAACCTGCAAAATGGCGTATCGGTTTGTCAGGAACATGGATCAATGGTTCTGCACGAACTTTTGGCCCATTGATTCCTCCGACTATTGTAGTTGAACCAGGCACATTTGATGCTTATTCAATCTTTGATAGTACAAATTACTTGGTAAACACCCATTATCAAACGGGAATTCAACTCAACTTAGCTCATCGATTAACTAGAAAACTATGGATTGATGGAGGAATTTCTTGTGGGATTTTTGGATCAAAACAAGTCGATCTAGGTGCCAGTTTTTATTCAACCAAAGTAACAACCTGGAAATTGGATATTCCCATTGGACTTCAATATGATTTAATCAATTATGGTCGTTTTCATTTAACAACAGGAATCGGAATTAATTCAACCATTCCATTTTATAAAAAGATCAGTTACTCGCCTACTCCCACTAATGCCGATAATGCCATTTCTGTTTCAGCAGTGCAAAATCAAAACGAGGTAACGATTGAAGAAACGCAACGATCGGTTGAAGTAACAACTGGATTTCAATTCAATGTAGCATTGGAATATCAACTTTCATCCAAACTCTTTATTCAGGCTAAACCAATCGTTCGGTATTATCCATTTAGTAATTTTGTGGGAGATTCCCGTACCTCACCTTTGCTTAAAAATACGTGGTGGTGGGGAGGAAATGTTGGTTTAGTTTGGGAATTCTGATGGAGATCAGCCGTCAATAATGTCGAATTGAAGATCAATAAAACGACGTTTCAATCAGATTATCGCACAAACACCCAATCAGTTTCTGTCGATTGCTTTTCATCAAACGAATAGCCATCAACTGAATAACCTTTTAATTCTTCAGCAGATTGAATGTCATGTTGAATAAGATAGCGAGCCATTGCACCACGAGCATGTTTAGCGAAGATCATGATCATCTTATATTCACCATTTTTAAACTCCTTAAAATTGGGCGTAATCACAGGGCGTTTTAGCTCTTTCCATTGAACAACTTTGGCATATTCATTCGAGGCAAGATTAATAATGAGTTCGTCTTTTGCAGTTTCTTTTAGCAATTGCTTCGTGATTTTCTGTCCCCAAAACGCATACAAATTTTTGGTTTTATCATCGATTTTCCAAGATGTTCCCATTTCCAATCGGTAGGGATACATTAAATCAAACGGACGCAACATTCCATACATTCCAGAAAGCATGCGCAAACGTTCTTGGGCTGTTTGTAACTCAGATTCAGATAAAGAAATCATGTCCAACCCTTTGTACACTTCACCCGTAAACAAAAATCCAGCTGGACGGACATCTTCCGTTGGCGTTTCAGATAAATACCAGTTATTAAAACGGTGTACATTCAAATCCGCAATATCAGCTGAAACGTGCATCAAATCCATTAACTGCTTCGACTTGAATTTCTTCATTTTTTTGGAAAGCGAAGTAGCCTCTTTTGCAAATTGAGGAGTTGTAAAATCAATTTGTGGATAAGCGCATTGCTGATTGATTGATTTTGCTGGGGAAATGAGAATTTTCATATAGATTCTAACTGGATTCAAAAGTAAGAGAAACATTCAAGTTCACCAAACAGCTAAAACTTTATTAGTTTCTCTGTTCGTGTTTTTCCTTCTTCATCGATCAATAAAACATAATAACAACCTGCAGGAAGATCAGAAATATCAAGTGAATAACTATTTCCAACAATTGTTGATGCGCTATGGCAAATACTTCCATCGATAGTAAGTAATTGAACCGTGTAATTAAAATGAAAGAAATCATTCCATTCAAGATTCATCGTTGTTTCTATCGGATTTGGACTGATATACAATTTTTCTGGATCTAAGTATTTGACAAATACCGATTTTTCTTCCGAATACTGTGAAAATCCAAAAACTAATTGATAGGTATTTATCGTGTTTAATGCTGGTTCTGTATCCACTACACTGTATTCTTTCACGCTTGAAGAACTGCCACAAACACCATCAATTTCACCAATTACCAAATCTGTTTGCGCATCCGTTGAACGAAGAACTTGAATTCCATTACACAAAGAACCTGCATCTATTTTCCAACGGATATAAATGAAATTATTTTGCTGCACAACCGAAAAATCATGGTATGTCACATCTTGAGCATGCAAAAAACTGGTAAAGCAAGTACTAATGAGTAAAAGTGTTTTTAGTGTTTTCAATTGAGTAAAATAGTTAATTTATCGTTGGCTTATAAACGTATGAAATCGATGAATAGTTTTCTTACAGATGAAAAAAACCGATTTGAATCTAGTTAAAATCAGGTTGAAAGATGAATCATAGGAATGAAAATCACAATCTTGCTTGCCTAGACGTAAAATTACAATCTTGACTTAGCGAACGTAATATTGCGATCTTCGTTCATCAAACTAGATATTAAAATCTTACCAACCCGAACGTAATATTGCGATCTTCCTTCATCAAACTAGATATTGCAATCTTGCCAACCCGAACGTAATATTGCGATCTTCCTTCATCAAACTAGATATTAAAATCTTGCCAACCCGAACGTAATATTGCGATCTTCATTCATCAGAATAGATATTGCAATCTTACCAACCCGAACGTAATATTGCGATCTTCTTTCATCAAACTAGATATTGCAATCTTGCCAACCCGAACGCAATATTACAATCTTCCCAAACTGAACGTAATAGTGCAATCTTGGTTAATCGAACCCAAAATTACAATCTTTCCTACCTAGACCTAAATCAATCAATTAAACCCAAAATGCTTTTGCGCTTCATCTGCAATTTGTCCTCCAATAGCCAATGCTGCTGTGGCTGCTGGTGATGGTGCATTCAAAACATGAATCGAGTTTGCATGAAATTCAAAACGGAAATCATCACGTGTATCTCCATCTTCGGCAAGTAATAATGCCCGAACCCCTGCTCTTCCTGGATGAATGTCTTCCATTGTTAAAGATGGAACCATTCGTTGCAATGTTTTGAGGAATAATTTCTTCGAAAAAGCACGTCTGTATTCGTCAATTCCAAATTTCATATTATTGAAAAATAATTTCCAAGTTCCTTTATATGTCAAAGCATCCCATGTATCACGCATAGAGAAGTCTGTTTTTCCATATCCCTCGCGTTTAAATGTAAATACAGCGTTTGGACCACATTCTATTTCCCCATTGGTCATTCTGGTAAAATGAACTCCAAGAAAAGGAAAATCAGGATTGGGAACTGGGTAAATCAGGTTTTTTACTTTGTGTTTCGCTTCTTCCGTCAATTCATAATAATCTCCACGGAAACCAACAACTTGTTCTTTTAGCTTTACACCATCCTTACGAGCTAATCTATCTGCTTGCAAACCACCACAGAAAATCAAGAATTTAGCTTCTATATTCCCTTTATTGGTTGCAATTATTGTTTTTTCTTCAGAGCGTTCAATTCCTAAGACTTCATGACCTAATTTAATCGCGCTTTTAGGCTGCATTGCCAATGCAATTTCGGCCATTTTTTCTGTCGCACCACGGAAATCAATGATTCCAGTACAAGGAACCCAAATTCCACCAATTCCTTCAACATAAGGCTCTATTTCCTTGATGCGATTGACATCAACCATTTCAATTCCTTCAGTATTGTTGGCGATCCCATTTTGGAAAATTTTGTCCATGTTGGATAATTCCGATTTATCTACAGCAACAACTAATTTCCCACAAATATCATGTGCAATATGGTGTTCCTTAGCAAACGCAACCAATTCATGTCTTCCTGCAACACAATTTTTCGCTTTCAACGATCCTGGTTTGTAATACAACCCAGAATGGATCACTCCAGAATTGTTTCCAGTTTGATGATCTGCCAACCTTACCTCTTTTTCAAGCATAACAATTGTCTTCTCAGGATAGCGGGTTTGCAATTTGTAAAATGTTGCTGCTCCTACTATTCCTCCACCAATAATCGCAATATCGAATGCCATGTTTCTTATTTTGAGTGCAAATTTAATCATTGAAGAGCAATCCATGGCAAGAAAACGAAATTGCTTCGTTTAACAAGGATCTGCTGAAAAAGTCAGAAATGAAGTAAATACAAACAAGATCTATTGACCAATGAATTATGTATCTTCGTTTTCTAACTAGAATGTAACTATGCTTCCTCCTTTTGAAATTTTCCCTGAATTACGTTCGAATCGGATCTCACTGAATGAAATGAAACTAGAACATTTAGAACATGTCCGAGAAATGCTCTATTACGATGGTGAACCTGCACATAACGATGCCGCAGCAATGGCTATGATCAAACGAATTGAAGGAGATTATCAAGCTGGAAGCACTGTTAATTGGTTGATCATTGACTTAACTACCCAAGAACCAATAGGAAGCATTGGCTATTACCGCGGGTTTGAAGAGATGGTAGGTGAAATTGGATTCGTATTAAAAGAGCAGTTTCATGGGAAAGGCTATATGTCAGAAGCGTTAAAACTAGTCGTGGAATTTGGCGAAAAAACACTTGATCTTGATCGCATTATTGCCATTACAAAACCCGAGAACAAACCAGCCATTCGACTCCTAGAAAGAGGTGGTTTTCGATACATTGAAGTGTTTGAAGAAGTCTATGTTGAATATGAATATCAGAAAATTGAACTTCGACAAGCTCAGTTCAAAGTGAAAAGTGAAAAGTGAACTTCGCATTTCGACTAAACTTCGTTACGCTCAATCTGGCTCAGTTCAAATTGAAAATTGAAATTGAAATTGAAAACAAACAATTCCTTTAATAATCATGAAGAAATACCCCTATTTATCCAATTTGTTTAAGTCAATCGCTTTTTATGGGTTTTCATTCTATTGATTTATTTATTAGAATTATCCTCACCTACACAAATGTGTTCACCTGGAATGGGAATCTTATTGATTATCTTGATTTTACCCATTACAGCAATCGCATTTATCTTTCTTAACATGGTTAAAATCCATAGAGGTCAAAAGCAGCATTGGCCGTCCTTGGTCATTCATTTGATTGTACTGATTGCTCGGCTGTATTTGATTTAATGAACTCCATTTTAATTTTCATCAATCAAAATAATCTCACAAGAAAGTTTTGTAGTATTGTAATCAAATAAGCAACATGCAAACCGAAAACTTGGTTCTTTTTAGAGCATTCAACGATTTAGATTCACTGAATGAATTTTCGGAATTGCTAGAGGAACATCAAATTCCGTTTAAAGTCGATGATTCTAAACAACGATTTGACGTAACGTTTTCAAACAACGATACTACCCGTTTTTATCAAATCAAAATTCGTATTCAAGACCAAGAACGCGTTCAAGCTATAGCTGATCAACTTGATTTAGAACTCATCAAGAGCATTCCTCCTGATTATTACTTGTTTGAATTTTCGGAAGAGGAATTAAAAGATGTGATTAAAAAAAGCTACGAATGGAGTAATTTCGATGTCAAATTAGCTACAAAATTATTAGCTGATAAAGGAATTGTTGTATCGCAGGAAGAAATCCAATTGAAGCAACAAGAACATATTGATTTATTAGATGAGCCAGAAAAAGAAAACACGTTAGTAATCATTTTCGGCTATATATTTTGCTTTTTGGGTGGACTATTCGGAATGGCAATTGCTTTTGCATTACTGAATGCCAAGAAAACAAACTCAGCTGGAATACGTGTTCCTACTTATTCAGCTAAAACTCGTAAACATGCAAAAAACATGTTAGTCATATTCGTATTTATCCTTTGTGCTACGATACTCTTCTCTTACCTCACAATCTAATCAATTTCTACTTTGGAAGAAAACAAAACTGAACGAATCCTTTTTCCCAATCTCAATGGATTGCGGTTTGTAGGTGCGTTGGCTGTTATGTTGTTTCATTGTTTCACCTTGAATCGTGAAATTTGGGGTGAATTTTATACTGGTTACTGGTTTCAAAAAGTTGGAATACTCCTCGGCAAAGGTCATTTAGGAGTGATTCTTTTCTTTGTACTAAGTGGTTTTCTAATTACCTATTTGTTATTGGATGAAAGCACCAAAAAAGGAAGAATCAATCTAATGCACTACCTGATGCGGCGATTATTGAGGGTTTGGCCACTTTATTTTGTCATCGTTCTATTTGGTTTTTTTATTTTCCCACACACACCTTATGGTATTGAAACCGTGCATGAATTTTGGCGTTACGCACTCTTTCTTTCCAATATTGATGAAATACTCGTTGGGGCAAAAGACAGTATCAATTTCCTCACTGCAACTTGGACAGTCAGCGTTGAAGAACAATTTTACTTAACATGGGGCGTGCTCATCGGATTTATATCCTTCCGAAAAAAAGAAACCTACCTTTATTTCTTTTGTGCTGTCATTTTAACTTCGCTAGTCTTTAGATACGTTCATTTAGGCGATCATCGCTCTATGTATTACCATACGTTTTCAGTAATGTCTGACTTAGCGCTTGGCGGAATTATTGGCTGGTGGGCATTTATAGGAAAAGCAAAAGCGGTATTCGAAAAGATTCCTAGATGGTTTATTGTGATTGCATATATCATTGGATGCAGCTTACTCGTTCTTGAAGGTCATCTGTTTAAAGGCGTGTTTTTCATCTTCGAACGCTTTGTTCCTGGTGTTGTTTTCGCATTTATCTTATTAGAACAAGTCTATTCTAAACATTCATTCTACAAAATTGATCGCATTTATGGCTTTTTTAATTCTGGTAAATTGACATACGGATTCTACTTGTTTCATTGCATATTCATTTACTATTGGGCCATTTTCTTCAAGGAATTCGGGCTAACAGATTCAATTTGGCAATACTTGTTGTTCATACTAGCCGTTTTTCTTTCGACTTATAGCACAGCTTGGCTCAGTTTTTACTACTTCGAACAACCCTTTTTACGATTAAAACGATTTTTTAGATCCTAATTTTTAGTTCTATTCTATGTCTTCTACCATTCAGATTCGTCCAATAATTCCGCAAGACAATCCTATAATCGCACAACTCATTCGTTCTGTGTTGACTGAATTTGGTGCTGCTAAACCGGGAACTGTGTTTACAGATCCAACTACGGATCAATTATTTGAATTATTTCAAACACCAAAATCCGTGTATTACATTGCCACTTTAGAGGATGAAATTGTAGGTGGTTGCGGAATCTTTCCAACCAGTGGATTACCTGCTAACTGCACAGAATTGGTGAAACTATACCTAGCTCCGGCAGCTCGCGGAAAAGGAATTGGTAAAATGCTCATGGAACGCAGTTGTGACTATGCAAAAGAATTAGGCTATGAAGAAGTGTATCTAGAAACTTTACCAGAATTGCAACTAGCTGTTGGGCTGTACGAACGATTAGGATTTGAGTATCTAAAGAAACCTTACGGTAATTCAGGACATTTTGCCTGTAACTTGTGGATGCTAAAACGGTTGTAGTTTTTTAGTTTTTTAGTTTTTTAGTTTGACAGTTTTTTAGTTATTGAGTTTGAGAGTTTGAGAGTTTGAGAGTTTGAGAGTTTGAGAGTTTGAGAGTTTATAAATACTACAACTTACCAAACTTACCAAACTTACCAAACTTACCAAACTTACCAAACTTACCAAACTTACCAAACTTACCAAACTTACCAAACTTACCAAACTTACCAAACTTACCAAACTGAAAAAACCCGTCATGAATCGCTCACAACAGGTCTTTAACTAACTTGAGTATTTTATTGCAATCCGTTTAATTGCTCAACAAAGTAAACTCCTTTGTCTTCCATTTTCTCATAAATTGCAGGATAATCCTTTTTTGTTTTCGCTTGATGAATGCTCGCCAAAAGAGCATCGCGGAAATCCAAAGCCTCGTCAATTAACTTGTTTGTAACTTCAGTTTGTGCTGTTTTGTATAATTGAACTGAAAAACATTCGTCAACAACTTCGAAAATCATTCCGTTAAGTTGTTTTTTAATGATGCGTTTACTTGCCATAATGTGCTTAATTTTCGACAAAGGTAGGCAAAACAGCTGAACAAAACCAATTGAATAAACACCAATAATTGAGGAGTTCGTTTTACAAGTTTAAAATATCAACTCATCATTAATTGTTCATTTTAATCCTCATTTTTAAATCAAAAAATCCATTCATCGACACTGTTCAAAAATTGGTCGAACAATTCGAAAAATGTATCTCATGTTGATTGAATTTTGGTTAATTTGCGCCATGCATTACGCGATTGTAGATATTGAAACAACCGGTGGAAGTACGAAGGCTTCCAAGATTACGGAAATTGCTATCTATAAGCACGATGGGGAAAAAGTCATTGATTCATTTGTGCAATTGGTTAACCCAGAAATGCCCATTCCAGATTTCATTGCGCGCCTTACAGGTATTCGTGATTCAATGGTAGAAAATTCTCCTAAGTTTTTTGAAATTGCAAAACACATCATCGAATTCACCGAAGATTGCATTTTTGTAGCCCATAATGTAGGTTTCGATTATGGCATTATTCGCCATGAATTCAAATTACTCGGTTACGATTACAGAAGACCACATTTATGTACAGTTCGTGCTTCGCGATATGTAATTCCTGGTTACGACTCCTACAGTTTAGGTAAGTTAACACGCTCTTTAGGCATTGAAATTAAAGGTAGACACCGAGCAGGAGGTGATGCGTTAGCAACATCTGAATTGTTTACCATCTTGATTGAAAAGGATAGTAAAGGTCTGCAAACATTTGTGCAGGAAGATGTAAATCCTAAAATCCTTCATCCAAATCTCGACCTCGACGCATTGGAAGAAATTCCAAATAAACCTGGAGTATATAAATTCTATAACGATGCAAACCAATTGATTTATATTGGTAAAAGCAAACACATTCGAAAACGAATTGATCAGCATTTGCGCAATAATAAAACCCAAAAAGGCGCTACGATGATGTTGGAAATTGCTCGTATAGAATTCGAGTTGACAGGTTCTGAATTGATTGCTTTACTGTATGAATCGGAATTAATCAAAGTTCACAAACCACTTTATAATCGCTCGCTAAGACGTAATAACTTCTCTTATGGTTTGTTTGTTTATGAAGATGAATTAAGCTACAAACAATTGTTTATTGAACGTCTTTCTAAAAACACTGGATTGCCCCTCACAACCTTCACCACTAAAAAAGAAGCAAACGATTATTTGTTCCACTTGGTTGAACAACATCAATTGTGTCAAAAAATGTGTGGTTTAGAGAAATCAACTAGCAGTTGTTTTGGCTATCAAGTAAAAAAATGTCACGGAGCTTGCGTTCGAATAGAAACTGCTGAATCGTATAATGAACGGATTACCGAAATAGAATTGTCACTAACTTTTGATCAACAACATTTTTATTTGATCGAACAAGGGAGAGATAAACGTGAAAAATCGATTATTTGGATTGAAAATGGTTCTTATAAAGGTTTTGGATTTGTTCCATTTTATCTACTGAAAAATCACCCTAAATCGTGGTCTAAATACATTGATTTACGACCAGAAGATCGTGATGTGCGAACAATTTTACGATACTACCTTCGGAAAAACAACGAAATCCAACGGAAGATTATTTCTTAATAACCTGAGTTCGACTTTAATTTCAGAATTCAGATCAATCTTCTCCTCTCAACCACGATGATTTCCCCAATAGAGGTTTCCAAGCAACGCCAATAACACTATTCCAATTACCACAATCATACATTTACTCAATTATAAAGAGCTTCTAGAAGATTGATGCAATGCAATCATGAAAGTTGTAATGAAATGCGCTGTGAATGACTAAAAGGTAGTTCTCATCAATTAAAAGCCACTTTGATTGGATTTTTGAAAGGTCAAACACCGCTAAATAAAAAAACGCCCCCGTTTATCGGAGGCGTTCTGAGTATTTCAAATTATGATGTACTTATGATTTAACAGCAGATTTATCTGTCGTGTCAACCGAAGCACCTTTTTTCTTAACAATGAATCGTTTGTTGAAGTCAATGATGATTGGAGTAGCCACACACAAAGATGAGTATGTACCAATCACAACACCAATTAACAAGGCGAACAAGAATCCTTTAATTGCAGGTCCACCGAAGATGAACATCACCAACAATACCACAAACAAGATCATGGAAGTATTAAATGTACGACTCAAGGTAGTATTCAACGATTTATTGATAATCGCACCATGATCATCTGTGTTTTTATCCAAATTCAAATTCTCACGAATACGGTCATATACAATTACTGTATCATTCATGGAGTAACCGATGACTGTCAGAATCGCAGCAATGAATGCTTGGTTGACATCCAAACTGAATGGAAGATAACCGTGCAATAATGCGAAAATAGAGATTACAAACATGGCATCATGCGCCAAACTCACAATCGCACCCAATGAATATTGCCATTGACCAAATCGAATAAAGATGTAGATAAAGATTGCTAACATTGCCAACGTAAATGCAATTGCAGAGGAAGTCCATAGTTCATTTGAAACGGAAGCGGAAACCCTACGTTTTTCAACAACTTTGAATTTACCATTTTTAGCAAGTCCTTTATTTAAACCTTCTTCTAACTTCTCTTGGATCTCAACACCAGCACTGTCATTTGCCAATTTGTAGTTCGTTATAATTTCAACGTTATAAGCATTGGATTTTGTTTTCAAATCAATGTTGGATACCTCATTGTTTTCAACCAATACGGTAGAAAGGTCAGCACGAATTAATTCTAAATCTGCTTTGTTTTCAAATTTGTAAACGAATGAACTACCACCTGTAAATTCAACACTTTGTTTTAAACCTCGTGTCATCAATGCAGCAACTCCTAAAATGGTAACAGCAATTGAGAAAATATAGAAGTATTTACGTTTTCCAACCCAGTCAAAATGGAAGTTTTGGAACAATCCTTTAGAATATTTCGTGTAGAATGTGATGATTTTTCCTTTATCAAGAGCACCAGTGATGATCAATTTTGAAATCACAATTGCAGAGAACAATGAAGTAAAGATACCAATGATCAAAGTCGTTGCGAATGATTCAATTTCACCTGTTCCGAATACTTTCAAGATTATCGCAACCAATAAGTGAGTTACGTTTGCATCAATAATGGAAGGTAATGCTTTACGGAAACCAATAGCGATAGAACCCGCCATATCGACGCCTCTATTTTGTTCTTCTCGAATCCGTTCAAAGATGAGGATATTCGCATCGACGGCTGTACCAATTGTTAAAACGATACCAGCAATACCAGCTAATGTTAAAACCGCACCAAACGATGCCAACGCACCGAAGATGAAGATAACATTGACAAACAAAGCGATGTTAGCCACCAAACCTGCTTTTCCGTAGTAGAAATACATGTAAATAAATACAGCTAAGAATGCCAATGCAAATGAAACCAAACCAGCACGAGAGTTTTCAGCTCCAATTGTTGGTCCAACTTTCGTCAAGTCTTTAATGATACAACGAGCAGGAAGCGCACCACCATTTAATAAACCAGATAAATCATCTGCTTCGGCGATGGTGAAATTTCCAGTGATCTGTGTATTACCATCTGTAATTGCATTGATTACGTTTGGAGCGCTGTAAACAACTTCATCCATTGTAATTGCAATTGGACGATTCACATTTTTAGATGTCATTTCTCCCCAACGCTCAGCTCCCTCAATTGTCATTGATAAGCTTACTGCAATTTGACCTGATTCCTGATCACGTGTTTTGGATGCACTACTAATATCTTTTCCTCCAACAAATGCAACTCCTCCTTCTGGAATCTTAACAGCATATAATTGGAAAACCATGTCGTTTCCTTTTCCTGATTTCTCAAGATTAGCTCCCCACATGAATTTAATGTCTGGCGGGAACAAACGCATGATATCATCACGCTTTAAAATTGTCAATACAGCTGCACGATCTTCAGCTTTAGATGATCCAATGATACTGAATTGACCTCCAATCAATAAATCAAATAATCCTTTTTTATTTGTTGGTTCAGCAGTCAATGGTTTAGAAGCTGCCTTTTTAATAGAATCTGCAACTCTTATTTTTTCAAGAGAATCTGGATTCGCAGCCAGACTAATAGAATCCTCTGCCAACAAATCTGCATCGTCAACAATTACTTCAACTTGACGAGACAATGCATTTGCTTGTGTTAAAGCACCTTGAATTTGGTCAAACGTATACATTTCATAGAATTGCAAGTTTGCCGTAGATTGCATTTTCTCTTGAACCGTTTTTTCATCTTGAACTCCAGGAAGCTCAATGTATAAACGATTCATAATCATATCACGTTGAACGTTTGGTTGAGCAACACCAAATTGGTTGATTCGTTTGGTCATGATTTGTTCAACCCCAACCATTGAATTCGCAACTTTTTCACGGAAGAATGCAACGACTTCATTATTCGTAGAAGTTGTTTTTAATTCGTCAATTTCCGAGATATTAAATTCTCTTACCATCAAACGACTTCCATTCATTTTCTCGTATTCCTTTTGGAATAGACTAATGAAATCTCCACCACTTGTAGTATGAGTCGTTAATGCAGCATCATACGGTTTTTTGAATTTCAAATCTTTCGCATTCATTGCAAAACTTGAAACCAACTCAGGAACGGAAATTTCGAGTGTAACACTCATTCCACCTACTAAGTCCAATCCAAGTGCTAAACTCCGTTTTTTAACTTCCTGAAAGTTGCCACCAATAAGTGGATATACATCTTTCTGAGCATTTTTAATCAACACATCGTTCACAAACGCTGCTTTCGCCAATTCAAACGCCTCTGGGTCGTTAATAAAATCAACCGTTGTTAAATTCGGAAGCATCGCAGCGGTATCGCCTTCAGCAATTGATTTCCTTTTTAAATTTTCAGCAAGAACAACCGCCTCTTTTTCGGCATCATTCTCAACATTTGAAGCAACCCAGGTAAACGAAAGTTGGTAAACACATACAATGGTTAACACAATCGTCAAAAACCAGAAAAATCCTTTATTACGCATTTCTTATTCTAATTAAGCCCGCAAATATAGAATATAGAGTTGGCAATGTCAACCTAGCGAGTAAAGCTTTTGAAAATAAATAGTATAAAACTATAGTTGATAACGAACGAATCAATACACAAACAGCTGATTATCTGTTAATAGTATGTGAAAATTCAATTAATTTTGACGCGAAATTTGACCAAGAATGATGGTGTTTTTCCTCTTGCAATGCAGCCGCAAAACGCGTTTTTAGGTCTTCATCAAAATATCTACGGATCGTTGTTGCAATTAACGGAGCTGTTGGTTGCGGAACAATCAACCCTGTTTTTTCATGGTGCACAAGCTCTTTTAAGCCTCCCGTATCCGTTGCAATAATGGGTAAATTAAAATGCATTGCAATCGATGTAATTCCGCTTTGAGTTGCCGATTTATATGGAAGCACACAGACATCTGCTGCCGAAAAATAAACAGGTACATCTTGGTCTCCAATATATTGATGAAACAGCTTTATTTTATGTGCAATTCCTAACTGTTTAATCTGCTCATCATATTTATCAAACGAACCATACACTTCTCCTGCTACCACTATGCAATAATCATCCGAAAGTTGAGCAGCAGCATCCAAGAGTAAATCCAATCCTTTGTAATCGCGAATAAATCCAAAAAACAAAACGATTTTTTTGTCAGAATCCAATCCCAGTTGTTTACACGTTACTTCACGATCCAATTGTTCTCCAAAATGATCGTAAACAGGATGATCAATGCGCAAGTATTTCGCGTCTGGTTTCAAGGAAAGTAAATCTGCTAAAACACTGTCCGACATTACAATAAATCCATCCGTGTGCTTTAAAAAATAACGGTTAAATGGTCCGTCAAAAAAGCGGTGTTCATGTGGAATAACATTGTCTAAAATACTGATACGTTTTGTGGTTGACAGCATGTGTTTTGCCACCGTTCCAAGGGAAGGTCCGAAAAAAGTCATCCAGTATTTCGTTAATAATAGATCTGGTTGAAATTTTCTGATTTTTCGGGCTGTAGACCAATAGGTAAAAGGATTCACCGAATCAAGCAAGCGAGTTGTTGGGATTGGATCAGCAACATCTTGCTCGGTTACCATTTGCGTTTCACCTGGAAATAGAAAATTCGGGTATTGCCGCTTGAAGGTAACTGCTTGAAGTTCGTGCTCCTGTCGTTCCAATTCGCGGTAAAGATTGGCATTAAATTGCGCGATCCCACCTCTGTAAGGAAACATGGTGGATAAAAAAGAGATTTTCATTACTGTGAAATTGAAACTACACGTTGAATGGCTAAAGCGACCTCATCTGCCGTTAAATCGTGCATACATGATTGATTGCGTTTACACGTATTCCCATAATAACATTCGCAATTGGTAGAAGGCTCAATGATTTCTCCTCGACCATACAACTCGAATTCGTGTTTATTGAAAATATTATTCATTAACACCATTTTTTTCTGCAATGCTGTCGCAATGTGCATCATCATGGAAACCTGCGTCAAAATAAGATCACAGGCATTGGTTAATGCGATAAATTCTTCTAATGAAAAATGGCCGGGATAAAAAGCACCCGTTTGTTCTGAAAGTGTTTTGTTCTTTTCATCTTCTAAAACACCGCCTAAAAAGACAGGGAAATAGCCTTTCGCTTTCAGATCAGCTGCCAATTTTTCCCATGATTCAATTGGCCATAATCGTGTATTCCAACGCGGGCCACAACCTGTATTAAGACCAATGATCGGTTTGCCTTGAGCCAATTTAGTCAGTCGCTCTTTCCAAACATCAATCAATGTGTTATTCGTGTGAATTTGATAAACATCTCCTCTGAATGTACGGTGACAAATTTCAAAAATTTCCTCTGGATAACTTTTCGTGTTTTCTTGTGAAAGCTGATCAAAAAAACCGGTCATTAATTTGTGTGTTGCAGCTGGAGTAGCGGGAAACAATTGTCCATCTTTCCAAGTGAAACCATATTTTTCTGTCGATTCAACGGTTGCCAATAACAAACACGCTTCTTGTTCTTTATCGAGGTTAATTGCTATATCATAACTGGAATGCTGAATTGTAAACAATGAAAAAGCATCTGGTTTCAGAATAACATTAATGCTATCTTTTGGCAAAACTTCTGGTGATTGAGTAAGCCAAGTGATATGACAATCGGGATATTCTTCGCGAAATCGCGTCACTAAAGGCGTGGTTCGAATAACATCCCCCAAAGCACCTAACTTAATAATCAGGATACGTTTTGAGATTGGTTTAAACTCCGTACAACTCGAACAAACCGCTCCGTTGGTTTTATTAGGTAAGCAAGGAATTCCTCCTCTAAAATAAATGCAATTCTGATGTACTCCTTCAAATCCAACAACTGGCATAGAAACTCATTTTGAACAAAAATAAGCGTTTCAATGAAATGACAGTGAAGGATGAGCGTATTATGCGATTATTGCTGACCGTAATCGATCAAACGCATGATGATTTCGTAACCTTTAATCACATTAGTAGTATTCAATTGATAGTTAAAATCCGTTTCCTGCTTATAGTACATTCCTACACCTTTAGCATATTGTTCGTATTTACGACGATAAAAAAGCATTTTATCATCAAAATCTTCCTGTTCAACTGTAATGGTCGAATCAAACGAAAATCCATTGATGGAAGCTGGTTTATGAATATCGCGGTAGTAACAATCGAGCGGTTTCAATGAGCTGTAGGCATTACAATTCCATTCTTTGTACTTAGATGGAGAAAATACCAGTTTAATCGTGCGTTGATTTTCTTCCACTAATTCTGCTCTTCCATCTGCGATAATGGTTGTCCAACTATCTTTTAAAACCCATGGATGATTGACACTATCGCGGAAATAACGCTCAAATCTGCGTGCAATACGTCCTTCATTATCCGTAATTGTATCACCAATAACCGTTTTAATAAAATAATTGAGCGTATCGTCTTGAAGAAGTTGATCATTAATAATGATCTCACGCACTGAATAGGTCACAAAACGACCTTTATAAAGCGGGTAATAATCATAATGAAAATCAGGTCCTGAATTTTCCTTTTTACAGCCTAAAATGATCAGGATTAGGAAAACAATGGAATACCGCATGTGAAGTTTCTTGTTAGTTAAGAAAATCAGTAGTTATTGCTGACCGTAATCGATCAAGCGCATGATAACTTCTTTTCCAACAACTACATTTAACGTATCAAGATTCTGAATCCTGAAATCTTTGTAATGCTTGTAATACATCCCTACACCTTTCGCATATTGCTCATATTTACGACGGTAATCTACAACACTAATGAAATCTTCTTGCTCAACAGTAACAGTAGAATCAAAGGAGAAACCATTAATTGAGGCGGGTTTATGAATGTCGCGGTAATAACAATCGAGTGGATCCAATGTGCTATAAGTATTACAATTCCATTCTTTGAACTTAGATGGAGAAAATACGAGTTTGATTGTTCGTTGATTTTCTTCTACCAATTCTGCTCTTCCGTCTGCGATGATGGTTGTCCAAATATCTTGTAAAACCCATGGATGATTGACACTATCGCGGAAATAACGCTCAAATCTGCGTGCAATGCGTCCTTCATTATCCGTAATTGTATCTCCAATAACCGTTTTAATAAAATAATTGAGTGTATCGTCTTGAAGCAATTGATCATCAATAATGATCTCACGCACTGAATACGTCACAAAACGACCTTTAGAAAGCGGGAAATAATCGTAATGAAAATTAGGTCCTGAATTTTCTTTTTTACAGCCTACAATGATTAGTACAATCAAACAAGAACAAGTAATTAAAAAATGAGCAATGCGCATAGAACAAAATGTAGTTTGCCTAAAATTACATTTTTTTGAAGCAATTTCTAAAAAGAATGAATATCTAGGTAATTTCAACGAAGAAACTAGCCATTCGGGCTAATACCTAACTCTTTCATTTGACGCATTTTTTCTTTCAGTTCTTCGCCTTGCAGCTCACGACCATAATAAAAGTACTTTTTACCGGTTTCTTTTCCAGATGGGTCATAGGTTGCGCACCAACCATGCAGTTCACCTTTTTTATAGCGTTCAACGATCATTTTTGTACCACTTGGATGATTAATGGTATACATTCCTTCACGCACACCCTTTACGTAAGTTACTTTACTTTTAATTGTACCACTTTCAAAGTATTCTAACACCTCACCTTCTAATACGCCATTCACATAGTTAGAAACTTTTGCAGGCAATTGACGCTTGTCTTCTGGATCTTCAGAAACATAATATACAATGCATTGCCCATGCAGTTTGTCTTTTAAATAGGTTTCTTTTTTACTCAAACGACCAGACGGACCATAATAAACCCAAATACTATCTTTTAATTGATTTTTATAAATCCCTTGGGCAAATAACACCCCAGATTCATGATACATTACTGCACTAGAACGTCCTGTTTTTTCATCGTGTTTAACAACTGCTTTTACCTTTGTTGAAGCATAGTAATACGTAAATGTACCTACTGGCTTGTCATCTTTGAACTGCCCTTTGTATTCTAACGCTTTTGATTTAGGATAGCTTTTTTGCCAAGGACCTTGCTTTTTGCCTTTGGCATCTGTTTGATTGACAACTTGTCCCCACAAACTTCCTGTAAGAAAAACGATAGCTAAAACTCCAAAAAACTGCTTCATACGATTAATTTTATTCCTTCAAAAAGTGAGATTACTGATACATCAGCTTCTCTATGTTGTTCTCCTGTTTCAGATACAAAAACAGTTTTCATGCCAAGATTTTTTCCAAAAGCAATATCTGAATTAGAATCTCCAATCATCACCGATTTTTCAAAATCAATGGAGGGAAAATTCTTCTGAGCTTGCAGTGCCATTCCTGATGCAGGTTTTCTCAAATCACCGTCAGAATTGGCTAACTCAGGTGCAAAATAATAGCGATCTATCCTTCCACCATTCAGCGTTATCAGTTGAGAACAATAAGCGTGAATTTCAAATAGGTTACGTTCTGTCATGATTTTTTTACCAATTCCTTGCTGGTTTGTGACCACAACAATGGCTCCGAATCGCTCATTGGCAATCGCTAATGCATCAGCTACACCTGGTAATAATTCAAACTCTTCAGTTGATTTTACATAGTCATCAATCAGGCGTTTATTAATTACTCCATCTCGATCAAGAAAAAGTGTCCACGAAGAATCAATAGTGAAGGGTTTCATTAGATTTCTTTTTCTACCAAATAGACATTGCGGGTAGATGAATTCCGCCCTACCATTTCAGCTAAGAAACCAACTAGAAAGAATTGAACTCCCATAATCATTGCCGTTAACGAAATGTAAAATTCTGGTCTGGATGCAATTAGTCGAGCATGCGTATCAAAGAATAGTTTACTCATTCCTAAATAAAACGCAAACCCAAATCCGATAATGAACAACAATGTACCAATTGCTCCGAAAAAATGCATGGGTTTTTTACCGAATTTCCCCATAAAAACCACTGACATTAAATCCAATGGACCATTTAGAAATCGGTTCAATCCAAATTTTGTTGTACCATATTTTCGTGATTGATGAATCACAACTTTTTCACCAATTCGAGCGAAACCAGCATATTTTGCTAATGCAGGAATGTACCGGTGCATATCGCCATACAATTCGATGCTTTTAACGACAACACGTTTGTAAGCTTTTAGTCCACAGTTAAAATCATGTAGGTAAATTCCAGTCAATCTTCTAGCTGCCCAGTTATATAATTTGGTAGGAATGGTTTTCGTAATCGGATCGTAACGCTTCTTTTTCCAACCAGAAACGACATCGTAATCTTCTTCAATGATCATGCGATACAATTCTGGTAATTCTTCAGGAGAATCTTGTAAATCAGCATCCATTGTGACAACTACTCGACCTTTCACCGCTTCGAATCCCATTTGTAGCGCAGCAGATTTCCCATAATTACGTTGGAACTTAATTCCGCGCACATTGGAATCTTTTTCTTGCAGGGATTCAATTACGGACCATGATTCGTCCTTACTTCCATCGTCAATAAAAACAACCTCGTATGTTAATTTTTGTTGAGTAAGTACCCGAACAATCCAATCATGCAATTCAGGAAGCGATTCAGCTTCGTTGAACAAGGGAATAACTATCGAGATTTCAGGCTGTGTCTCCAATTTTTTCAATTTGCTTCAAAAATAGCGATTCTCTTTTCATCATGGACGATTTTGATGCTGCAGTCTTCAACACTCATTCCTTAATAAATCGAATAACCCCTTCACCTACTTGGAAAAAATAGACACCCTGAGCTAAATGGCTTACATCTAAAACAGCTGATTCTGTTGAGATTTCACCTTGTTGAACCATGGTTCCTGTTGGTGTGAAAATCTGATATTCATGTTCCCCAGAAACGACCACATTCAACAATTCGTTGGTTGGATTGGGAAAAATTTGCAACTGAAATTCATTCGTTTCTGTTAAGGACAAAACAGGTTGATCGGTAATCATAAACAAGTCAAAACCACCTTCAGTAACATTTATATCACCCAAATCGGCAGTCGTTATGCGCAATTGCATATTTGCTGTCGGTGTGATAAAAAATGGAATGTAATGACTTTCTGGTTGCCATGAAACAGAAAACCCAGAAGTAAGTAGTTGTTGTAATAACACTTGGGTAACTCCATTTGAAATATAAACCTTTAAGGTGTCATCAATTAAACCTGGTCCGTATTGGTTAAAAAACCACAATTCAAAATAGATGTAGGGATTTGGATGTGTTGATAAATCAAAAACTGGGGAATATAAATTTACTCTACCTCCATCCACATCATCGAAATCTGAACTGATTGTTTCAGCATTTCCTGTTACAAAAGCATAACCATTACAATCGTACATTGCATCTTCCGGTGGCGCAGCATTGTCAGCAGCTGTGTTTGGGATACCACGCTCCCAAAAACCCGTTGTAGCTGTGTCTGTAGTTGTTGTCCAGCCAAAATCAAACGAAAAATCATCGTAAAATCCTGTTGGTAATTGAATGGTAACTGTTCCTGTTGTTCCATCAAGATTGTACGTTCCGCATTCTGTATGATAACCCCATTTACCAGCTGTTATGGTCGAGTTTCCTGGGTAATACAATTGAAAATCATGATCGCCAAAACCATTTGTTTGACCTTCTTGTATCATTTGCGGAACTTCAATACGCACATCTGCTCCAATGATTGGATTTAAAAATTCATCTACAACATTTACCGTTAATGGAAATGGCGGAATTGGGACTAAATCAATTGTATCCAGCTCTAAAACACCATTGACAAAGTTCACAGGAATCGTTTGAGGATAATACGCAACCTTGTAAAAGGTCACGTTTTTGACTCCTGGAACAACTGTTCCAACGGCAAATTTCCCCAACGCGTCTGTAAGATCAGTTTGAGGGTCGAGTTCCATTGTTACCGAAACATCAGGGAGAACAGCTAAACTTAATGCATCGCGGACTAGACCTTCATAGTAAGCAGCTGGCAAAATCGTTGGTTGAATCACAAATAATCCTTCACTCATATCGGAAGCGAGCATCAATCCGGAAGGTAAAAAAGGATAAGCGCCCCAACTTCCGTTAAATGTGCCCGTTTCGAGCGGATGTGTATCGTAATTCCCAATTTCTACCAAATTGTTTGGTCGGCTCATATCGTGCATCGTAATTCCATCTGTATAATACGATGAAACAATCAGTGAATCGTCCAGAATAAAGGCATTGTGTGGAATGATATTCAAACCAGGGCTACTGCGAATGCGATCAACCTCTTGGATATTATTGGGGTTATTCACATCGTAAAGTGTGAGGTAAGAGCCAGCAATTTCATCTGTTGTAACAGCGTAATTATCATCAGAGGTTACCCACACATTGTGCGTAAAGCTATTCGGAGTAATTTGAGTATTTAGTAAAACGGGATTAGCATGATCTGACACATCAATTATTGCTAGGATACCTTCTGCAATATGTGCTCCATAAAGTAGGTTTCCTTGCGCATAGGCATCATGGCAATACCAATTATCAAAGATCCCAACTTCAATTGGATTCATCGGATCTGTGTGGATATCTAAAATGATTAGTCCTCCATTACCGCGATTTGCACCACAGATATACGCCCAACCTCCTAATGTATCGATAAAGATGTCATGCGCACTTGACCAAGGATTGATATTTGGTCCAAAATAATACGTTGTTGTTAATGCTGTTGAAGCAGGTAGAGTAGACATATCAATGATCAATAAACCATCATCTGCTTCTGTAGTAATGTAGGCATAATCACCGTACACTTGTAAATCTCGCCAAATGGATTGTGTACCTGGTTCCCAAAAAACTTCAGTCGGTGTTGCTGGATTCTGCAAACTTACGATTGACGTTCCAGCGGTGGTTCCAACTAAGGCATATTCAATCCCCGTTTCATCTACATAACCCCAACAATCGTTTAGACCAACCGAATGAAGCGAAGTGTAGTCAACGTGACCAACTAATGACATGTTTAATTGCGAATGAGCTGTAGATCCAAGTGCTAGACCAATGAGCAAGAATAAAAACTGTTTAATCATGCTGACAAGTTACAAAGAAAAAGTTTGGGTCTAAAACCAATCAATTCATTAAAGACCAGTTTTATTCAATTTCTTGAAAACCCAACACTTTGGATTACAGAATGAAAATGGCGGCTATAATAAAGATAATGATAATCACGATATATTGCCAAACATCAACAAAATAAGGGAAATAGCGTTTATATGCTTCCTTCAATTTACTCATTTGACAAAGATAGGAATTTGGTTGTTATCGTTTTTTAATTCCAACCACATTCTATACAATTCGATTAAATCACAAGTATTCGTTCCGAATCGCGAATAAGTTCTCGCTCGAAATAGACTTTTTCAGTCAGTTCCGGATCATCAATTAATGTACAATAATAAATGCGCGGAATGTAGCGTCTAATTTGCAATCGAACTGTTGGTTTTAAAATCGCATATACGATTTCCCCTTCCTTGAATTTATTTTCCATGTTGAAGTTATTGAATGATTCATTTTCATGATACGCTTCAACAAACAATGAGATGAATCATAAAAAACATCTCATTGTTGTTGTTGTATAAATTGGATCTATGACTTTTTAGCACATCGATTCATTTCAGGATTCTCAACAAACCCATACAGTTTTAAGATCGTTGCAAAATACATTACTCGAGGCGCGATTAAAATTTAACACCGCAGTTTACTCTTGTAAATGAGGATGTTGAATTTTTGAAGGAACGAAGAGTAAAGGGTTTTGCAACGGTCTTAGTTATTAATATAATCGGTAACCGATTGTGAGTTGTCCCCAAACATTTTTATAACGAGGTGTAGTAGATGTTCCATCACCATTATTATTAAACAAATCCCATCCAGCACGACCACCAATCACGAAATGTTTAACATTAATATCCAGTCCAAAGACAAAACACAGGGTGTTTTTTCGAACGTTATCATTCTCAAATTCAAGTTCCTGAGCAATTGTTGTAACTCCATTGGAGAACACATCCTTTTGACTAATCAGATAAGAGAATTGTGGTCCAGCCATAATTGATACGGCTTCAATTGGTTTGATTACAAAAAACACAGGAATATCGAGGTAATTTGTCGTTCTGTCTATTTCATAAGGACTTCCAAGAATGACTCCTGAACCCTGAAATCCTCTTTGCGAATAGGCTATTTCAGGTTGAATTCCCATAAAAGCACCAATTGGAATGGATACAAAAGCAGCCCCAACGAACCCTAATCTGGGATCTGCGTCAAATTCTTCACCTTCTGAATCATATACATTAGAGAAGTTGGTTCCTACTTTTAGTCCGAAGGCTAATTTAGTTCTTGAATCAGTTTCATCCTGTGAAAATCCATTTGACGAGCAAGTCAGCATAGCTAACAGCACAATAAGTGTAATTTGTTTCATTTTTTTTAGAATAAAGGGAAGGATTGTGTGTATTCCTTCCCGATTAATGTTGCTAATGGATTACTTAGTCCGATTGATCGTAAATTCATTTAACGAACGAGCTAAATCCATCATGTCTCTGTTAAAATCACTTTTAAAGCTCTCCCATTGAGTTGAACCTTCAGCGTTGTAATTCTCCATCTTGATTTTTAACTCAAGGTTTTTACCTTTTAATTCAGCTATTTTATTTTTATAATCAACGGAAGCTGCTTTTTTCTTCTCATCTGAAAGTGCTTCAAAGGCATTGATTGTTTTTTCGTTTGTGTCAATTTTAGCTGCAGTTTCAATTTTGAACGTTTCAATATCTAAAAGGTATTTCTCGTTCGCTTCATCCAATTCTTTGTTCGCTTCTGTTACATTTTCTTCGGCATTCTCCACTTTTTCTGCTGGAGAATTACAACTTGTGAAAATTGCTGCTGACATAATGGTGCAGATCGTCAATACTGTTACTGATTTTTTCATGTTTCGTTTTTTATTTTAAATTAGTTACAATTGGTAGTCCGGTTGGTTAGGTTGATTACCTAAAACTATTCAACACTAATGATTGATGTAAAAGTACTTATGGGCTAAACGAGACACGTTACATTCAATCCTTTCTATATTACAGAAATCCCACATTAGCAAGGCTTAGAGGTAAAACCAATGGCCTTAACTAAAAAAAGGTATTCATCTTGAAGACAAATACCTTATAAGGATTTTAATATCCCCGAATTGAATCCCTCGTAATTATTGAGTGGTTAAACGGTAATTTACATCGCACAAAAAAAAGGGGATGAAATTGCTTTCTCCCCCTTCAATGATCGTTTAAAAAGTCTACTAATCTAGGATTCGTGACTTCTATTTCGGTTTAAATACTTTTACTCAAATTTATGCAGACTGCTGTGCTTCGCGTAAAATAGACATTACTTCTGCACGTCCACGTTTTAAACGTTGCTCCATACGTTCAACCAATGCAATTAATTGCCCAGATTCAAATGCCAAATCAGTATCGGTTAATTCTGAATACTTTGCTTTTAATCGCTTTACTTGTGCATCCCAGTCTCCTGACATTTCAAAACTCCCGTAACTTTTTTGTGCTGTTGTACTCATATAATACCTGTATTATTTCAATTTCAAATCAGAATTGGAGCAAAGATGCATGAAGGATATATTGAAAACATTACACTTCAACTTAAAAAAGTTACATAAATCACATATCTTCTAAATTTTCTGAGCGCTTTTGTTTCAACTGCTTATAGAAGGAAGGTGAAAGTCCCGTTATTTTCTTGAATTGATTGGATAAATGCGCTACACTACTGTAATGCATTTTGTAGGATATCTGTGTTAAGTTCAATTCACCATACAACATGAGTTCTTTAATACGTTCAATCTTATGCATAATGATAAATTGTTGAATCGTAATTCCCTTTACCTCTGAAAAGACATTGGACAGATAGGTATAATCGTAATTTAACTTTTTACTTATATAGTCAGAGTAATTCACGCGCGGAACTTCGTCTGAGTAATGAATCATTTCAATAATAACTCCTTTAATTTTTTCAATCAAAACGCTTTTTTTATTGTCGAGTAATTCCAATCCTGAAAGCAATAAACTCGCTTTTAGTTGTGCACGCTGATCTGGAGTAAGGTCCTCCAAAATTTCAATGGTTCCTAATTCAACCACTACGAAATGAAGATGCATTTTTTTTAACTCTTCTTTTACAATCATTTTACACCGTAAACTGACCATGTGTTTAATATAAATATGCATAGTTCTGTTTTCGTTAATGAGGGGGTGAATGACGGATAAAAAGTTTTCTTCCACTTTTTGACAAGATAAGCAATTAAATCTGTGAATACTGTATTTAAAAAATAACTAACTGACATTTTTGCAGTTTCATTTTAAATCACTCTGACTTTATGACAGAATTAATAGTACATTACATGATTGGTGTATGATTTGAGGTAGGTCATGCCGAACACTAACACAAAAAAGTAAGTATGGATAGCAATCAATTTACCATTAAAACACAGGAAGTCATTCAAGCGGCTCAACAGATTGCCCAAACAGCTGGTAATCAAGCTGTGGAGAATGCCCATTTACTAAAAGGAGTTTTCATGCAAGATGCGGATGTAGTTCCTTACATCTTGAAAAAATCCAATGTCAATCAAGCTATACTTGAACAAGCGCTAGATCGCATTTTGGGAACTTATTCAAAAGTATCTGGTGGTGAAATTTACCTTTCGCCAAAAGCACAACAAACGTTAACGCTAGCACTTTCTCAAGCAAAATTACATAGTGATGAATACGTTTCTGTTGAAATGCTTTTTATAGCACTACTGGAAAACAAAGATGAAATTGGTCAATTGCTGAAAGATGCGAAACTCACAAAGAAAATTGTACTCGAAAACATTATGGATATACGAAACGGAGAAAAAGTAACTTCTAATCAACAAGAAGGAACTTACAAATCATTGGAGAAATACGCAAAGAATCTCAATGAATTAGCAAAAGCAGGGAAACTCGATCCTGTCATTGGTCGGGATGATGAAATTCGTCGTGTATTGCAAATTTTAACACGCAGAACTAAGAATAATCCGATATTAATTGGTGAACCAGGAGTTGGTAAAACAGCTATTGCGGAAGGAATTGCACACCGAATTATAGATGGCGATGTTCCAGAAAACCTCAAATCGAAAGTGGTGTATTCGCTTGATATGGGTGCTTTGGTTGCGGGTGCAAAGTACAAAGGTGAGTTTGAAGAACGATTAAAAGCTGTTATCAAAGAAGTAACCAGCGCTGAAGGTGAAATCATTTTGTTTATTGACGAAATCCATACACTTGTAGGAGCTGGTGGTGGAGATGGTGCAATGGATGCTGCAAACATACTCAAACCTGCATTGGCTCGTGGTGAATTGCGTGCTGTTGGAGCAACAACGTTGAATGAGTATCAAAAATACTTTGAAAAAGACAAAGCACTCGTGCGACGCTTCCAACCTGTTTTGGTTGATGAACCAGATACCGATGATGCGATTTCCATTTTACGTGGGGTGAAAGAAAAATATGAAAATCACCACAAAGTGTTGATCAAAGATGCCGCGATTATTGCTGCGGTTGAATTATCTCAACGCTACATTACAGAGCGTCATTTACCTGATAAAGCCATTGACCTCATTGATGAAGCTGCTTCTAAACTGCGTATGGAAATCAATTCTAAACCAGAAGAACTGGATGAATTGGAACGAAAAATCATGCAATTGGAAATTGAGCGTGAAGCAATCAAACGCGAAAACGATCAAGCAAAATTAGGCCAGCTTGGAAAAGAATTATCCAATCTTGAAGAACAACGCAATGCTTTTAAAGCGCGTTGGCAATCGGAAAAAGATGTGATTGATGCTTTACAAAAAACAAAAGAGTCTGTTGAGCAATTCAAATTAGAAGCCGATCAAGCAGAGCGTGTAGGTGATTACGGAAAAGTAGCAGAAATTCGCTATGGTCGAATCAAAGAGGCAGAAGCAAAACTCGAAGAATTAAAGGTGAAGTTGGCTAATTTACAAGTCAATAGCAAAATGATCAAAGAGGAAGTTGATGCCGAAGAAATTGCTGATGTCGTTTCTAAGTGGACTGGAATTCCTGTCTCAAAAATGATTGAAAGCGAAAAAACCAAATTGCTGCGTCTAGAGGACGAATTGAGTAAACGTGTTGTTGGTCAGGAAGAAGCGATCGTTGCATTATCTGATGCTGTTCGAAGAAGTCGCGCTGGTTTACAAGATATGCGTAAACCCATTGGTTCCTTTATTTTTCTGGGACCAACTGGAGTTGGGAAAACCGAATTGGCGAAAGCATTAGCTGATTACTTGTTCAACGATGAAAACGCCATGACGCGGATTGACATGTCTGAATACCAAGAAAAACATTCAGTAAGTCGATTAGTTGGAGCACCTCCAGGATATGTTGGTTACGATGAAGGCGGTCAATTAACTGAAGCTGTTCGCCGTAAACCCTACTCCATCATTTTACTCGATGAAATTGAAAAAGCACACCCAGATGTCTTCAATGTATTGTTACAAGTGTTAGATGATGGGCGTTTGACAGATAATAAAGGGAGAACCGTTAACTTCAAAAACACCATTATTATCATGACTTCCAATCTTGGATCTCACTTGATTCAAGAAACATTTGAGGGTGTGAAAGAAGAGGATATGGATGAAGCAATGGAAAAAGCTCAATTCAAAGTGATGGAATTACTCAAACAGACCATTCGTCCTGAGTTTTTGAACCGAATCGATGAAACAATTGTGTTTACACCTTTGAACAAACGTTACATTCGAGCCATTGTTCAAATGCAATTGGATCAGTTGACCAAGCTATTGCAGGAACGTGGAATTCGTATGCACATGACTGAAGAGGCAAAAGTGCACATTGCAGAGGTTGGTTTTGATCCGCATTTTGGTGCGAGACCTGTGAAACGCGTGATTCAGAAACAAGTGCTCAACGAATTATCAAAAGCTTTGTTGGCAGGAACAATAGATATAACTCAAACTGTTGTAATGGATATTTTTGACGGGAAGATTGTCTTTCGAAAAGCCATATCTGAAAAAGAAGAGATAGAGGGATAATTCCCTTGTTTTAAACAAAAAATATCCCTTGTTAGTGAATTGATCTAGCAAGGGATTTTTATTAACACCAATCAGAAAGTTGGATATTCTATTTCTCTTCTAAAAAAATCAATTTGTACCTTGCTTATTAATCGAATTTAATTAAAATTGTATCCTAATCTCAATCAAAAATTACAATGGCAATTAGTTTAGTAAAAGGGCAAAAAATAGACATTGGTCTTACAAAAATAAGTGTAGGTCTTGGTTGGAATCCGAATGAAGGAACAGGAAATGATTTTGACTTAGATGCATCTGCATTTATGCTCGATTCAAACCGTTTGATTCCAGCTGAATCGTATTTCATTTTCTATGGACAAACAGATTCTCCTGATGGCGCATTAAAACATACAGGCGATGATCCAACTGGCGGTAACAGTGCCGAAGGTGACGATGAGGTCATTGAAGTCAACCTTGCAAATGTAAGCGATAGCGTGCAAGAAATTTTATTTGTGGTGACGATTCACGATGCGATTGTACGGAAACAAAATTTCGGTCAAGTACGCAATTCCTATATCCGAATTGTAGATGATGTTTCAGGAACAGAAATTGCTAAATATGAATTAGATGAAGACTTTTCCATTGAAACAGGTATTGAATTCGGCCGACTTTACAGAAGAGACAACAATTGGAAATTCGAAGCTTCTGGAATTGGATACAACGAAGATTTAGCCTTTTTCTTAGCGAAATATTACAAAGGCGAAATCATTAAATAATGAGCTATTTTCATTTAAATCAACTTAATAACTCCCCCCTATTTTGCCTGATATAAAACATTATTCGTTCGATTTGTGGCTCACGCTCATTCGTTCACATCCTGATTTTAAATCAGAACGCGCTAAATTATTTACTGCAAAGTACAATCCTCTGCGGAAAAGCTATGAAGAAGTCCTTGCCGTTTTTCGCCGGATTGACGATTTGTGCAATGCGATGAACGAGAAGACTGGGAGAAATATTTCTTCTGAAGAAATGTACTTGATGGTCATTGCTGATCTTGCTGAATCAAACCATGTTTTTAAATCGATAGACATGAATGCCTTGTATTCAGAAGTTGAAGAATTGGTCTTAACACATTGCCCTGTTTTTTATGACGATTCAATCTATGGATTTTTAGCATCATTGAAGTCAAAAACAAATGCTACTTGTTCTATTCTCAGTAATACCGCTTTTATTAAAGGTACAACATTGCGCAAAGTATTGAAAAAGTTGGAAATCTATTCTTTCTTTGATTTTCAGATTTATTCAGATGAACAGGAGCTTTCGAAACCAAATTCCGCGTTATTTTCCATTGCATTTGAGGAAGCAAGTAAACTCCATTCCACACTTTTGAAAAAAGAAATCATGCATGTGGGTGATAATCCTATTGCAGATTTTGAAGGAGCCAATCAATTTGGTTTTGAAGCTTGTTTAATTCACTCAAATGGTCAAAAACTAATGGACATTTATTGAGTTTTGCTAAAAAACCAGAATAACAGTGATACTTTCCATTTATTTGAATTATCGCTCCAAATAAATTAATACATTTAACACTCACAAAAATTAAAACTATGGCAATTAACCTACAAAAAGGTCAAAGAGAATCGATCAGCAGTGCAGTATTTACCATTGGACTTGGTTGGGATACCAACGCTACAGCTACTGGTGTTGACTTTGATCTTGACGCTTCCATTTTTGTCTTGGGAGAAAACAAAAAACTGCTTTCAGACAGTCACTTCATTTTTTACAACAATTTAAAATCACCTGATGGTTCTGTTGAACATACAGGAGATAATCTTACAGGTGATGGTGATGGAGATGATGAGCAAGTAAATATTGATTTATCAAAAATTGATGCAAATGCAACTGAAATCTGTGTTGTTGTAACCATTCACGATGCCGATGCACGTAAACAAAATTTTGGACAAGTTCGCAACTCGTTTGTGCGTATTGTAGAAGGTTCAAATGAATTACTGAAATACGAATTGGAAGAAGATTTCTCCATCGAAACAGCAGTTGAATTTGGAAGAATTTACCGCAAAGGAGGTGAATGGAAATTCGAAGCAGTAGGTGCCGGAATGAAAGGTGGATTAGAGGATTTTTTAAGCAAATATAACTAAACAACTATGGCAATTAATTTAAGTAAAGGTCAAAAAATTGACTTACGTAAATCATCAGGAGCTGAATTGACAAGCTTTTGTGTTGGAGTAAACTGGGGAGCAATTGAAACAAAAGCGTTCTTTGGTCTTTCGAAAAACAAAAAAGATGTAGACTTAGATTTGAGTTGTATCTTGGTTGATGACACAAATGCCTTGTGTGATCACTTGTATTCTCCACTATATAATATTGAAATTCTTCAAAAATTCGGTTTATCAAAAGGTAAATTAATTACCAATGATGGTGCATTGCGTCATACAGGTGATGATTTAGCTGGAGATTCCGGAGGCGATGATGGATTAGACAATGAAATTATCACTGTTGATTTGACGAAAATTGATCCAAAAGTAACTAAGATTTTCTTTTTCTTAAACAACGTTGGAGCAGAAGATTTCTCACAAATTCCTTACTCAAAAATCCGCATGTACGAAGGTACACCTACACATGTGAAAGAAGTTTTTGCTGACTACAACGTTTCTGCTGAAGCAAAATTTGCTGGTAAAAAAGCAGTGATCATGGGTAAATTGTACAAACGTGGTACAGATTGGAAATTTGATGCAATTGGTGATGTTACAGAAGATCAATTTTTGGGACAAACAATTCACCAAATCATGAAATCGTATTTGTAATAACCGTATAGCTGAAGCTATTTCTAGTGAATAGAAATAGACAAAGTTGTCACTACATACATTCAGCTTACAAATTATTAGAATGAGAAGATTACCCGTATATTTATTACTCGACACATCAGGTTCCATGAGCGGAGAGCCAATCGAAGCATTGAAAAATGGTGTTCAAGTAATGATCAGTTCCTTGCGCCAAAATCCGCAAGCAATTGAAACTGCATTTATTAGTATTATTACGTTTGACAGCCAAGCCCAACAGATTATTCCGTTGACAGATTTGGCTTCATTCCAGATGGTGGATATTAAAGCCCAAGGTGTAACAGCTTTGGGCGATGCACTGCGTTTACTCGCATCCAAAATTGATACAGAGGTTCAAAAAACAACTACCGAACAAAAAGGTGATTGGAAACCCTTGGTTTTCATCATGACAGATGGAATTCCAACGGATGATTGGCAATCAGGACTTGCTGCATTTAGATCCAAAAAAGTAGCATTTACCGTTGCTTGTGCAGCTGGAAGCGGGGCTGATACAAGTGTTTTAAAACAAATCACTGAAAATGTGGTGAGTTTAGATACTGCTGATAGCGGAAGCATTGGTAAATTTTTCCAGTGGGTTACAGCCTCAATTGGTGTCAGTTCTACGAAAGTTGAAGATGCAGGAACAGAAGTTAGAGGGATGAACGAGTTGCCACCTCCCCCATCTGAACTAAACATCGTCGTTTAATTGCGACATTTTGTGCATTCAAAAAAACAAATACGATGAGACGACTTCCAGTATATTTTTTACTCGACACTTCGGGATCGATGAATGGCGAACCAATTCAAGCGTTGAATTATGCCTTGAATGGAATGATAAACGCCCTTCGTTCTGATGCACAAGCACTTGATTCTTTGTGGTTGTGCATTATCACCTTTGATCGACTTGTTAGTGAACTTGTTCCTTTAACAGAATTGGCTGCCTTTCAACTTCCTGAGATTACCTGTCCACAAAGTGGTCCAACACACACCGGTTTGGCGCTTGAGGTATTGCATGAAAAAATTCAATTGGACGTCATTCGAGGAACCGCAACAACCAAAGGTGATTGGAAACCATTGGTCTTTTTGTTTACTGATGGTAAACCGAATGATTTAATGCTGTATCGCGAAATGATTCCTAAAATCAAAGCACTCAATCTTGGAGCATTGGTTTGTTGCGCTGCTGGTCATTTAGCTGATGATGCCTTGTTGAAAGAATTAACACAAGACGTTGTACATTTAGATTCTGCAGACAGCGCAACGCTAAAATCGTTTTTCAAATGGGTTTCTGAAACCATCGAACAAGGAAATAAAAGTCAAGGTACTGGTGAATCAGTTGCTTTACCAGACCCACCAAGTGAAATCACTTTAATTATCTAAAAAAAGCATGTTATATATTTTTTTGAAGTTATTTATCAATGTGCTTATTATTGGACTCTTTCTGTACTCAAAACTGTTGCCTTATCGACAGAAATTGGACACGAGGTATTTAGCTCGGTTCAATACAATTGAGCGGTTACTTGTTCCACCATTGAATTTTTTACGCAAACGTATTAAGCCTTATCAAGTTGGACAAGGTCTTTCAGTGGACATGTCGCAATTTTTTTTATTGGTGATTTTACTTACCATCAATTTAATCCTTTAAACTATGAGACGTTTACCAATCTACTTCTTAATAGATGTTTCAGAATCCATGGTGGGAGATCAAATCCTCGCTGTTGAAGACGGAATGGCAACCATTGTGAAAGCTATTAAACAAGATCCAAATGCCATTGAAACGGTTTGGGTATCCATCATTGTGTTTGCTGGTCAAGCCAAAACACTTGTCCCTTTACAGGAAGTGTTTTCGTTTTATCCGCCACGATTCCCAATTGGAGGAGGAACTTCGCTTTCGAAAGGATTGGGACATTTGATGTTTGAATTGCGCAAAAACACCGTGAAAACAACGATGGAGATGAAAGGCGATTATAAGCCAATTGTTTTCTTGTTTACAGATGGAACACCAACAGATGACACTACGATTGCCATTCGTGAATGGAAGGCAAACTGGCAAAAAACGGCTAATTTAATTGCCATTTCGTTTGGTGATGGTTCCGATTTTTCGGTTCTCAAAGAATTGACTGAAAACATCTTGCATTTTAAAAACTCAGCTGAGGAAGACTACAAAAAATTCTTCAAATGGGTCACTGATTCGATCAAAACAAGTAGTGTGAGTGTTGAAAGCAATCCAGCAGGTTTTGAATTGGCAAAATTGGATCCAGATACTTTGACGAAAATTGATCTAGAAAAAGTTCCAGCCAATCAAGCAAAAGTGGATGATAATTTCGCGGTTCTTACAGCAAAGTGTCAAAATACCAAACGGTTGTACTTGATGAAATACCGCAAAACAATTCAGGAATCAGAAATCAAAGGACTCAATTTTAATACCTTATCGTATCGTTTAGTAGGAGCATTTCCAGTTGACGATACCTATTTTGAATTAAGTGATGAACAAGCTGTAGCATCCAAAATCAATAGTGAAAACCTCATTGGTGCTCCTTCTTGCCCCTGCTGTGGAAATCAAATTGGTTTCGCCATGTGCCAATGTCAAAAAATTCACTGCATTGGCGAAGAAGAAATGAGTACGTGTCCATGGTGTGGGAATACAGGTCATTATGGTGCTTCTGGCGGAAGTTTCGATATTACGCGTTCGCAAGGCTAATTTATGAAGATTTCAGCACAAGAATTAAAAGAACTCTTGCACGAATTAGTGCCTGAAATAGAACCAAAACATGCTTCATTGGTAGCAGATTTTATGCAACAAGAAGAGCATGTATTATTCATGAATCAATTAATAAAAGACCGACGAGAATTGGTCGCTACGTTTATGCAAAAATTACAATTGTACGATATTATCAATGCGCATTTGCAAATCCCAAATGCGACGGTAAACAAACCCTACACAGTTGCACTTGATTTGCTTGGACTGGGAAAAAACGCCATTATTGAAACAAAAATCGAGGATTTAGATACGTTTGGATTACAGTATGATCCAGCAACAGCAACTATTTCTGGTACTCCGATCATCAATGGCGATTTCAAAATAATACTGGAATTTAAACTTCAAGGAGAAGAAAACAGACACGAGTTTCACCAAAAACCCATTACATTAATCATCAATGCCAATCCACGGAGTTTGTGGAAAAACATTCCAAGTGATCAAACAGATCAATTCTGGAAAGAAGATAATACACACGAATTTAAAAAATTGGGTGGTGAACGTAATTTAGTTGTCGCATCTAAACGTGGCAGAAGTCATGCAAATGTTGGTTCTTTCCGAGATGATGAATACGCTTCTCACTTTTTTAAGAAATTTGGTTGGAGTATTGTCTGTGTTTCAGATGGAGCTGGAAGTGCTAAATATTCGCGAAAAGGATCGCAAATAGCCTGCGAAAGTGTGATCAGTTATTTTGCTGAAAAATTCGAAGAAGGTGTATTAGACAACCTGGAGCATGTTATTTCTCAATTCAAAAATGAAACGTCACAAGAAAACTCAAAATTAATCAGTCAATCTGTATACGCGTTACTTTCGCAAGCTGCTCTATATGCCCACAAGCAATTAGAAGATTTCTCGGCGAAAATGGAAGTGAATATAAAAGATTTTCACAGCACATTGATTTTTGCCTTGTTCAAAAAATACCCATTTGGCACAGCCATCATGACCTTTGGAGTGGGTGATTGCCCGATTGGTATTCTCAATAAAGATTGTACTGAAATAAAATTAATGAATTGGCTCGATGTTGGTGAATTCGGCGGTGGAACACGTTTCATCACCATGAAAGAAATTTTCAACGATACATTCGCAACCCGTTTTGGCTTCAAATTAGTAGACGATTTTTCCTACCTCATGCTCATGTCGGATGGTATTTACGATCCAAAATTTTCAGTTGAAGCCAATCTCGAAAAGATTTCATGCTGGAATGAATTTTTGGCAGATTTAAATGGAAATAATGAAGAAAAAATTAAGGTTGATTTTGAATTGAGAAATGAAACCGTTGCGCAACAATTGTCAGATTGGATGGATTTTTGGAGTCCCGGGAATCATGATGATCGAACGTTAGCCATTATTTATTAAACGAATTAGCAGATGGCAACTATTACCGTTAAATCAGTACTAAGTGACAAAACCTACCAGTATGTTGAAACTGGAGATCCCAAAAGTGGAACGGCTAAAAACGTTTATTTTAGTCCAGATAAAAAATACGTTGTAGCAATTTTCAAGGAAAAGCAAGATTTCAATCAAAAAGAACGATTGAAAAACATTGTGACCAAATACCTTACACAAATTAGCACCAAAGAAGCGGGCGATTATTACTTAGATGAAATTTACCGCTGGCCAACAGATCTTATTGAAAGTAATGGGAAGACCGGAATTATTGTTCCCATTTACAACCCCAAATTTTTCTTCAAAAAAGGATATGCCAACAGTGATTTGATTGAAGGCGAAGAAAAAAATGGAAAATGGTTTGCTGGAGCTAAGTTTCGCAACAAATTGTTCCCGTTAAGCCTCGATCAAAGTGAATTAGGTAAATGGTTGAATTACTTTCAAATCTGTGTTAACTTATCGCGTGGAGTAAAAAAAATGCACCAAATGGGGCTTTCCCACTCCGATTTATCCTACAACAATGTATTGGTTGATCCAACTACAGGTTCCGCTTGTTTGATTGATTTGGATGGTTTAGTTGTTCCCGGATTGTATCCCGCTGAAGTAATTGGAACAGCTGATTTTATTGCTCCAGAAGTATTGGCATCGAAACATTTAAGTAAAACCGATCCAAACAGAAAATTACCCAATCGTTTAACTGATTTACATGCATTGGCTTGTTTGATTTACATGTATTTATTGCATCGACATCCACTCAAAGGCAGTAAAGTGCATGATCTTGATACGGAAACCGACGATTTGTTGAGCATGGGTGAAAAAGCACTGTTTATTGAGCATCCTACTGATCATTCAAATCGCCCGAAACTCAATCAACTTTCCAAATGGGAAGCCTATTGGTCGAATATCGATAAACTTCCTTATACGCTTACGGGGCCTTATTTAAAGGAATTGTTTGAAATGGCATTTATTAAAGGATTACACAACCCGAATGAGCGTCCTGATGCTGGTATGTGGGAACAAGCCTTGTTAAAAACAACAGACTTGATGCAACCATGTGCAAATCCTATCTGCGATCAAAAATGGTATGTGTTCAACAATACATCAAGTCCACGCTGTCCATTTTGTGGAACGGCACATCAAGGAACACTTCCCATTTTAGATTTATATTATCAATTCAAACCAACCAATTGGCGACCAGAAAACCACCGATTAATGGTGTATAAAGATCAATACCTTTTTGAATGGCATGTGAATCGAAACATTGTGCGAAATGAACGATTAACAGCAGCTCAAAAGGTTCCTGTTGGCTATTTTAGCTTTCACAATGGCAAATGGGTATTGGTCAATCAGAAATTAACTTCATTGAAAGATGTCACTGAAAATGTGGAAGTTCCAATAGGTGGTATGGTGGAACTGACAGATGGGAAACACATTTTACTGAGTAATGAAGACGGTGGACGATTGGTAATGGTTACTTTAGCAAATAAATAAACAACAAATACATAACCTCAAAAGAATAAAAGCATGTTTGAAACTTTAAACACATTATGGCAAGACATCATTTCGCATCCAGGTGCATCGCTTGCTATCATTGGGAATTTAATTATCATCGAAAGTTTGTTATCAGTAGATAATGCAGCCGTTTTGGCGACAATGGTAATGGATTTACCGAAAGAACAACGTGAAAAAGCATTGCGTTATGGAATCTGGGGAGCTTACATTTTCAGAGGTTTGGCAATGGTATTTGCTGCCGTGTTGATAGAAATTTGGTGGTTGAAACCCTTAGGCGGTTTGTATTTACTTTACTTGGTTTACGCACAATTCAAAGGTAAACAAACTGAATCTGAGGAAGACGATCTTATTAACAAGAAAGGAAACTGGCTTTACAGAGCAACCGTAGGTTATTTAGGCGTTTTCTGGGCTACTGTAGCGCTGGTTGAATTAATGGACATGGCATTTTCGATTGACAATGTATTTGCCGCCGTTGCATTCTCACCAAATATCATTTTAGTATTTATTGGTGTTTTCATTGGAATCCTTGCAATGCGATTTGTAGCAAATTCATTTGTACGTTTAATGGAAAAATACCCATTCTTAGAAACATGTGCATTCATTGTAATTGCCGTTCTTGGTTTAAAATTGATTTCTTCCCTTTACGGTCATTATTTCCCTTGTTCAGCATTTACCATCTTTATGGAAGGAAACAACGAATGTTTAACCGCTTCTGGCTTACCAATCCCAGCTGGTCATGCAATGGTTTGGGGTGATATTATCACATCTGGATTAACTATTGCCATTTTTGTATTCCCAATTTTGTATCACCGAATTTTTCTTAGCGGAAAGAAAGAAGCTTAATTGACTAAGCATTTGCTTAATTGAAAAGGATATCATGATTCATCGTGGTATCCTTTTTTGATTTAGATAGATAGAGATGTCAAATAATAATTATGCTTGAATATCAGTTATTTCGCTAGACTAAGTGTTTCTAACGGATAAAAACGGGTAATTTAAGAGCAACCTGACTTCGACTTTAAATTTCAGTTCAAAAGATTAAAACCTATACTTTCTAAGACTTTTTTGTATCCTGATTTAAGTGGTGCTAACGGCGAAACCTAATAACAACAATCATATAAAGGTTTCTAACGGTTAGAAACGGGTAAAAAATGACCTTGATATTGGAACATTCCACAAGCTGATCAGTTTGATCAGGAATAACTCATTCAAAAAAAAATCTTAACTCTTCAAAAATCGCATATATTGCTCCACAATGCGCTGCAACAACATCGCTTGAATTCGCTTTGAATATTCTTTTCGGAGAACCAAGTATTCTTTGATTTGTGGTTCGTCCAACATCCCTAAAACCATTCCGAGCAATTGATTCCGCAAAGCTAGATTTGATGTCAAGGTTGAAGTCAAAAATTGGCGTTGTTTGCGCTCGTGTAAATCCATAAAAGCTGGATTAAGTGCTTTCACCGCTTCAACAGCAATCATACACAAACTAGCATTTTGGAATTTTAATACAGGTCGTAAAACCGTATTCTGAAAACGTTCTTCAGGTGTTACATCTGGACGGTCTTCAAAAAAAATAGGTTCTAGTAAATCAGAGCGTTTGGTAATGGACGGTTGTTGGGAAACTTCTTTCATAGACCACAATTTTACGTAATTTTGACGCGATTTGTTCATTATTCGAACAATATAATTGATAAGTTACTTTCTTGGCTTCAGATTTATCCTCAACTCATTCGTCTATTAGTTGTTCTGGCTATTGTCGGGATTGCGAAACCGATCATACATTACAGAGTGAGCGTGCGATTCCACATGCATTGCGTTTGATGGAATCCTTACAGCAATATCAACGATTGGATTTTGAACAAGAATTAATCCATACTGATCCACGACTCCATACAGATTGGCTGTATTCTGATGCTCTCGGTAAAATGTTTGGTATCTTAGTTTGTAATGACTTGGAAGGAAATGAAGTGATTCTAAAAGCATTTTCCTCTAAATACAATGGTTTACGTGTGATCGAAGGCTGGGTTGATCCATTGGTAGATGCAACCTTATTCGATGCGACTATTGAAGCAGGCAATAAGCTCATTCACCCACTCACGCTCCGAATCAGTGAATTAGAAAAAAATAGCACGGAATCTATCCAATTGATCCAAGAGCGAAAGCGTGTATCCAAACCTATTTTAGAGAAATTACTTGCCTTATACGAAGTGCATAATTTCAAAAACGAACGACGAACACTCAAAGAAGCTTTCGATCCTAGTAAAAAAATGCCTATTGGAACGGGCGATTGTTGCGCACCGAAACTAATCAATCATGCAGCAAAAAATGGACTCATTCCAATTAGTCTAGCTGAATTTTTCTGGGGGAAACCACTTGCTTCTGGCGATCGAATAGAAGGTCAGTTCTACCCTTCTTGTAGTGAAAGATGCGAGCCTTTATTGGGATTTATGCTGTGTGGGAAATGAATCACAAATCAAAATTCAGTTCACTTTTGCCTTCATTTGCTCCATCAAATACAAATAGGGCAAAATAGAATGATGTACAAACTTATTCTCGTCTGAGTAGGAAGGATACAATTCATAATACCCTTTATCTGGAATAAGTGGAACAAAAATTCCACAACGAACAAAAGCATTCTCGTGCAAATATGCTGGTGGTTCATATCCAACTGCATGTTTTTTGATGATTTTCTCCAGTTTATAACCCAAGTACTTTTCAAATTTACGTTGCGATTTGCGCGTTGGACGATCCATTTTGTTGTACGCATGTTTTAAAAACCATCGAGCAGGAATAGGAATTCCTTTCAATAACTTTTTGGCTTCTGAAAATGGATTCGTCGCATTAAAATCATTGACAGTTTGAATGGAAAATGGTGATTCCGGTACCCAATCGGCTGCATTAACAGAATTGTAAGCCCAGCCAGGATAGGTCATTGCTTCATAAGCATAGGCAAATTGCAAATTCCCTGGCTTCGGAGCTGCACTACAATACGTTTTAATTCGCAAATCATCTGGTAATTTTCCTTGTTTCCGTAAACTCCATAAATGCGCTGTCACCAAATAAGCAATTGCTCCACCTTGACTGTGTCCTGTTATCAATAAATCACGCCCTCCATTTGCAATAAACGCGTCTATTTTTGGAAGCATATCTTTCAGTAACACACCTGTTGAAAATAGCCAACCAACATGAACAGCAGCTTCCGTGTTTTCTGCCAAAGCATACCGAAACGTATCTTGCTCCCCGATTTTCATCCAACCTATTGCTGGAACAAGCATGGAATAAAAGTTAGATGACCAACTGATTGCAGAAGGTGTTGTACCACGAATACTGATCAAACCAACTCCTTGTTCGTCTTTCCAAAAATCCCAACAGTTTTCCAATCCAACGACTGGAGAACGGTATTGATGTATAAATCGTTCAGGAGAAGGAAATTCTGGAAATGAGGCACTATCCGCAAAACGAAAGTTGACTTTAATCAATTCCATGCTCTCTTCGAATTCATAACCCGTTTTCAATTGAGCGTAATTCGTTGTTGAACAACAAAAAGTTATACAGAGAAACAAGTAGTAGAAACGCATGTTGGTTTTGAATTTGAGTAAATGTAATTGATAAAATTGCTTTAGTACTATTTCTCACAAACAATCCCATAAACCATAGGGATTTTATTCCCCAAATGCTTTATTCTGAAAACTCCAGGTTCATCTTCATTTAATTCTTGGAAACAGCTATAGGGAGAATAATCCCATTCTTTAAAAACGGATAGTCGCAATCCGCTATCAATCAAACTTTGCAATAATTCTGAAGTTGGGTGATTCCACGAAATGGTTTCATAGGCAATTGTAGCCGAACGATCTGCATACGAACCTTCTTCTTGTTCTACAATCGTTTCTGTATTAAAATAAGGGTATGTGATTTCCTTGAAATGGTTATCAAACATCCAAACAACAGGATGAAAATCGACCATTACGAATGAACCACTTGGTTTCAGGAAATGCTGAACAATAGCAGCCCAGCGATTTAAATCTGGCAACCAACCGATTGTTCCATAACTGGTGAAAACTAGATCAAATTCACCTTGAAGGTGCTCTTTTAAACTATAAATATCACAATTTACGAATGTTGCATCGAGTTGTAATTCGGTTGCCAATTCGCTTGCTTTTTCAATAGCTGCATCGGAAAGATCAACACCAACAACAGAAGCTCCCATTCTAGCAAGTGAAAGCGAATCTTGTCCAAAATGACACTGCAAATGCAAAATACGTTTTCCTTTTACATCGCCTATCAAACCTAACTCCAATGATTTTAAACTTGTTTCACCACGCATAAACGCAGGCATGTCGTAGAAATCGGAATCAATATGAACAGCTGTTTTCGCATTCCAAGCAGCTTTATTTTTCACCAAATAATCCTCCTGTTCACTCATAATCTTCCTAAATAATCAATTAATTCTTCGACTCTACGCTTGGTGAAATCAGCATACCAATCGGCATAAAAAATCTGTTGAATCGTCCCTCCACCAGAGTATTTATCTTCTGTCAAAAGCCCACTAAATTTGCGTTCAGAATCTCTAAATTTGATCCAATTTCGTTGCGATTCCTTCAATGTTTCACGATCAACTTTCTCCATTCTTCCTAATAGGAAAAGGTAGTATTTGTTCAGCAATTTATCGTAGCTCGTTTCGTAATCGCTCAGCGCACGCACCATTCCAAACGTACTTCCATCAACTTCCAACTGACGCGTCAAAATGCCATTGATCAAAAATGTGTCCTTTTCATACGCATTATAAATTGAATCTGAAATATCAGACCAGCCATCTTGGTGCGTTGTTCCAATTCCGAGATCAATGATTTGTTGATTTAATTCAGCGTTCCAACTTAATTTTAATGCCGCGAGTTCGTCATCATTCAATTGTGCTTGAATCGAAACGAGCAGGTTTAAAAAGGTGAAAAATAAAAGGGCTTTTTTCATGATTTAATTAATTATTATGCTAAAATAATCATTTGAATCATGAATACGAATGCAATTAATGATCGCCTCCCGACCATTTTAAACTAAGGAAAATTGTTCGCGGTTTTGCTGGACCATAGATGTAATTGCTATCTCGGTTTTTACCCGAATCAAAATCGGTTTGATACTGATCGAATACATTTTGAATTCCAGCAGCAATTTCGATGTTTTGTTCCAAACGATGCACATGTAAATTGTAAGCTAATCGTGCAGTTGCATCAATAAATTGAGAAGAAAAAAGAACTAGATCTATTGGGTTTTCAGGTGCACCACCAAAATGTGGCAACAACATCTTTCCAGTATAAACTGCTGCTAGTGTTCCCGACCAACGTGCATCAGGAAAAAGAGTTATCGTCAAAAATCCATAATCGTTTGGAGTACGTAAAAATCGTTTTTCTGGTGCGACTGAATTGCTCCATGCAACTGCTTCTTTGTAAAATGACTGTTGAACCGTGAATCCAAGATCTGTTTGTAGGTATTTTGACCATTTCCATCGACCTTCCAATGTGATTCCTTGAACCAAAGCATCTCCCCCATTTTCTCGGATTAATTGCATATTTCCACTCGAATCTTGACCCAATTCCCGTAAAATAAACACATTGTTTAAGGTCGTTGAAAAAGCTGAAAGGGTAAATCCAACTAGGTTACGTTGAATGGTGCGATTCCAATCTACAGCAAATGACCAACTATCCGAATATTCACTTTTCAAATCTAGAGATCGTTGTATGGTTGCAATTCCACCAGAAGCAAATGCAATGTGCATGTCTGTTTCAAAGGCCTGTGGTGCTTTAAATCCACGACCATACCCAAATCTTAATTGAAGGGTTTTTAGTGGTTTGAATAGTACACTCACTCGTGGAGTATAAATTGGATTGGTCAACAAATTATGCTTTGTAGCGCGAATTCCTGTTAAAACGGTCCACTTTTTAGTGATTTCCCAATCAGTTTGTAGAAATACACCTGCTTGATTTACAACTTGATCAATTACATAATTGTAAGCAACAATTGCATCATACGTATCATCATGCGATTGATCCACACCAGTAGTAAAGTCCATTTTACCTCCGTTTTTAAATGAAACTTTTCGCACGAACTGTAAACCTGAATTGACTGTCAAATTGCGCGTTTGTCCCCAACCATTTGCTTGATCAATACCGGTGTAATGAGTTCGTTGCGTTAATTGAGCACCTGAAAACACTTGAATGAAGGAAGTACGTTTTCGATTCACCCATGACCAAGTGAGTTGACCGATATTACTGTTTTGCAATCGATATTCCGCTTGATCGGTTTCATCTGGTTGTAATTCCATTTTATTTCCGCCTCTCCGCTCTTCCTGAATGTGCCAAAAAGCTAGTTCTAGCGTTGTTCGTGGTGTAAACTTGACGAAAGAAGAAAGTCCAATTGTTGTACCAGAAACTTTAGGGATTTCAGAAAAGCCATCTGCATCCACATCCAATGATTCGCGATTGCGCAAACTTGCAAAAATGGTCAATCCAGCTGATGCAGAATCATTAACGGCTACTACATTGGCTTGTAAATTACTGTCATGTGCTTTCATTCCAATCAAACCATCACTCATTTGTACAGAAAGTGCGTCGGTTTTCGGAAGTTTCGTTAGCACATTAATAGTTCCAGCAATTGCATTTGTACCATACAAAACTGATCCACTTCCTCGCACAATTTCCACCCGATCGATTGCATTTGCTGGAATTTGCTCCAAACCGTACAACCCCATCAACGATGAAAACAACGGTCTTCCATTGATTAAAACCTGAGAATAAGAACCACCCAAACCATTCATGCGCAATTGCGTGTAGTTACATGTCTGACAATCAGTTTCCATTCGCAGTCCTGGTTGAAAGGACAATCCTTCGGCCAAACAAACTGCTTGGGTTCGTTGAAAGGTTTTCGCATCCAATACATTGACAGCGATTGGTGAATCGAGTTTACGACGTGACGTGCGTGTTCCAGTTACTACGACTACATGCAAATCAGAAAAAACAGGAGTCAATTGAACTACAATACAAAAGATCGAATCAGCAATCAACGTTAATTTGACTGAATCAGCAGTATAATTAGTTGACTGAATCTTTATCACAACGGTTTGAGCGGTTAATTCAGAAAATTCAAACGCCCCATTTTCATCAGAAACAGCAACTTTATTGAGTGGTTGAATCACCAATTGAACTCCTGAAACACTTTTTCCATCTTCCGTTAAACTACCTTTTATACTAGCAGTTTGAGCATGAATAAAAAAAGGAAGGAGCACTAAAATGAGTAAACGGAGTGATAACATTATTTTATTTTCAGTAAACATAAATAAAATAGTTAACATCAATCAAACTATTTTTAGTCTAGTCTAAATATAAAATTAAATAACTGTTAAAAATATTGGAAATTTATATTTTGATAACGAGTGAATTTACCAAATTTATCGAGAAAGACTATCTGAATCTGTTTGATTGATCGTGTCATCCAATAATTCAGTGGCGTTTAAATCCATTTTTTCCTCTTTGACTACATCATTGGATTTATAGTTCGAAAAAGTAATGAACCATGTAATTAAACCCACGCCGAAGTAAGTAAACGCAACTGTCATCACACTAGTTGACTCACGAATAAACAGCTCATCATTCAAAAAAAACAAAAAGAGAAGAGTAAAAAGTGCCATTATCAATTGAATGATGATGTGCTTTTTTATGTATACTTCATATGTTAGGTTTCGCTGATTTAATTCTACTCCCATTATTAGAAAAATGATCAACGCTGGAATTGAAGTCACACTACTGCAAACAAATGAGCCAATCATGGTAATGCCAGCATGAGCAGGATTGATTTCAGAACCTGCATACATTCCAGAAATAATTGGCCACAAGAAACTCGCAACGATGATTGTAATTATCCAATTCACGAATGTTCGAATAATTGGAATCTGAAATGATGGTTTCATGGTATGCTTGTTTTTATTTACTTAAGTCTACACTATTCAGAAAAATAAAAATGAGCCCTTCAATTCATAACTTCTACTTGACTAATTTTGAGCATCATCTAACAATTCCGTTTGCTGTAAATGAGCGTATTTCGCCTTCCTTTTATAGATCGAAAAAGTAACGAACCAAGTTGTTAATCCAACAATTGTATACGTTGCTGCAACTACCAAATACCCCAAACCATCGTTTCCAATTCCGTCATTTACAAAAACATATATTACAAAAAATGTCAGTAGCGCAACTAAGAGATGAGAAACAACGTGGATTTGCACATAAGCAGTCGGAACCAAATCTCGCTTGTTTAATTTCCAAGATAGAAACAAGAGGATCAACAGCGCAGGCAATGAACTTAATCCACTTAAAATCATTGAAATCAACATGATTCCACCTGCATCATCGAGGTGAATTTCAGTACGATCAAAAAACCAGTAAAAGCATGGCCATAAAATACTACCCAGGATCACAGAAATGATCCAGTTTAAAAACGTTCGATACAATGGAATATAAAATGATGGTTTCATAGTCATTTATTTAAGTTTTGTTTTCTTGCTTCAAGGATAAAAAATGTATTCCAAATCAAGAATCCTGCGGTTGTAAAACCAACTGCTATGCTAAATGTAGCAAAATGGAATACAAACCCAAGAATTAGAAAAGATACTATTGCAATTACTGCATGCAGCAAATTCTGTTTTGTCCAATAAGCGTCCAACACGAACTGTTTGCTATTCAATAAAACGGAAACCATCAATAGTAAAAAGCAAGATGGTAATGAGGCAATCAAACCGACAATAAAATTCAACAGCACCATGCCAAAATGAAATTCAGAGAAAGATTCTCCACTTGGCAAAATAAATATGCTGAATACTGGTTCAAGAAAACTACCCAAAACAATTGTTAAGAACCAATTGATGACAACTTGACCTTTTGAGATGATAAAGAATGGCTTTTCCATTTTTATGGATTTGAAACTAAAGTACTTGAATTACGATTTGTAGAATGCAAAAATCTGTTAATAATCATAACAGTAGAAATGAAAACTTACTGCATTCAATTTTAAACTAATTTTAATCCCGATTAAACGAATTGGCTTCGTAATTGTAGTATCAATTGTATGAATAAAAAACAGCTTTTCCTTTCCTTCCTTTTTTTGTGTTTTCTAATCACTGGAATTGCACAACGGTCGAAAAATGTTTTAGCAACTAAAACGGAATTCCTTCAATTGTCGGGAAAACCACTTTCTTCTAAATACGGGAATATCGCTTCCATTAAGGTTATTTTAGATACGCGAAGCAAAAAGCTTTATTATATAAATTCAGCTCAATTTCATTACCACTTTGATTTTGTAACGCAACAACTCTATTACCCGCACGATTTATATGTTTTCAACGAAGACAACTACAGCGCAAGTAGTAAACGCGAATATTTACTCGCCAACATCAACTGTAATGAAGCAAGTGGCATGTATTTCTTGGATCTTTCTGTTTTTGACCTCATGCCCGAAGACCGCATCATTCAGTTAGTTCAATCGGTAAAATCTTCTGGTTATTTTGGTGATCAATTGACGTTTTTACTGAATACTAATCGATTATTGGAAATGCAACCTAGTTTAAATAAACACATTCGAACCGCTACTCCAAGCGATATTTATGCAGCCATTGATTACCAAGCGATCTCAGAAGGAAAAACCCAAGGCAGACTTCGTTTCGAACCCAATCTCGATTCATTATCATCACCATTAATGCCTTCAGATATTCTCATTACAACCGCCACTCCTGAGTTTTTACCATTTGTTCATGGCATGTTATTGACCGCTTTTCAAACTCCTTTGAGTCATTTGGTAATTTTAGGGCAAAACAGAAAAGTACCAATTGGTGTTTACACACACTTATTCAATGACACTAACTTGCGTGCGTTGGAGAACGAATGGGTAGAATTAACGATTTTAACGGATACTTTCTACATTCGGAAAGTCGACTCAAAAAATTTCATTATTCCTACACAACAAGTGTTGCACCTCAAAAAAGATCTTTCAAAAGATTCCTTGATTGATGTCAACAGGCTTTCACCTGATTTAGCTGGGAAAGTTGGAAATAAAGCTGCTAATTTTGGCTTATTAAATACTGTAAGTAATCTAGGTCATTATAAAGTTCCAGAAGCAGCTTGTGGGATTCCATTTTACTGGTATGATTTGCATGTCCAGCAATCAGGAGCGGCACAATTGATTGCCCAATTAATCAAACATCCAATAGCGAATCAAGATTCATTGCAACTACAGTTAAAAGCGATTCGAAAACTGATTACAAAAACCGCAGTTGATCAACAATTACTGCAACTCATCCAAAGACATTTGCACGCATCTGGATTTAGCACCTTTCGTTTCCGATCTTCCACCAACGCAGAAGATGCAGCAGGTTTTTCAGGTGCTGGATTGTATATTTCTAAAACAGTCGACCTGAATGATTGCAACAAAACAGCTGAAGATGCGATTCAAAAAGTGTGGGCAAGTTTATGGACGTATGAAGCTTATTTAGAGCGTACTTATTTTGGAATTGCCAATGAAGATGTAGCCATGGGGATTCTTGTTCATCGTTCGTTTCCTAGCGAAGCAGCGAATGGTGTTGCAATTACCAAAAACATTTACCGAAACAGTTATCCTGGATTTGTAATCAATGTGCAAAAAGGAGATGTAAGTGTTGTAACGCCACCAAAGGGTGTTGTTTGCGATCAATTGGTTCTGTATCCAGCGAGTGAATTATCAGCTTTTAAACGAACTGTTGAAGTGATTACTACTTCCAATTTAAGTGATGGGAAATTAGTTCTTTCGGAAGCAGAATTGGAATTATTGCAAACTGAATTGGAACGAATCAAGCAGTATTACTGGCGTCATGTATACAAACACCGACCACAAGAAGATTATGATAATTTTGGATTGGATTTGGAATTCAAATTCGATGAAACTACACGGGAATTGTACATCAAACAGGTAAGGATTTACAATTATTGAAATCGTTGATCAACCTTGTGGGCTTACAGCAATTTACATTTAAGCATTTTATTTGGGACTCTGCTAGATCTTTAAAATCTAATAATAATGGGAGTTTAAAGGTTTTCAACCGTTAGAAACCCTTATCCACTTGAAAACACTAGTAATACCAGTTTATCTTTGATAATTCTGTACTAAGACGATAGAAGTCCATGATCAATTTTAACCACATCAGAACACATAGTAAACATAGAATGCACTATGTTTACTATGTGTTCTGATGTGGTTAATTTCAAGTAAATTCAAAGCTTAAATGGCATAATTCGGGTTTTTGAAAGAAACGGATAACCACTCTATTATTTCTACTGAAAATGCTTAACTTTAGACCTATGATTGCACACATTCAAAAAGAAGACCTAGCTCGATTCGGAAACTTGGAACTCCTAGCCAAACAGGTAGTTGAAGGGTTTATTACTGGATTACACAAAAGCCCTTTTCATGGATTTTCTGTTGAATTTGCTGAACACCGATTATACAATGCGGGAGAATCTACCCGTCATATCGACTGGAAACTCTATGCCCGAAGCGAAAAAATATTCACCAAAAAATACGAGGAAGAGACCAACCTGCGCTGTCAATTGGTCATTGATACTTCTTCAAGCATGTTGTATCGCGGGAAAAACAATCTTTCCAAATTAGAATTCTCCATGCTTGCTGCAGCGTCTATTGCTGAATTGTTGAAACGACAACGAGATGCAGTTGGACTCTCACTTTTTGATACAAAATTAGGGGTCCATACGCCTGCTAAATCTTCTGCTGCACATCACCGTTTTTTGATCCATGAAATGGAAAAAGAATTGCGCGATTACACAGCTGAAACTAAAAAAGGAACCAACGCAATTCAAGCATTACACGACATTGCAGAATTATGCCATAAACGTAGTTTAGTTGTTCTGTTTACTGACTTACTCGACGACCCAAGTCAATTGGATACGTTCATGCAAGCCATTCAACATTTACGTCACAATAAGCATGAAATTGTCATTTTCCATGTCGTTGATAAACAAACAGAAGTTGATTTTGCATTGGATAATCGCCCAGTAAACCTAGTGGACATGGAAACTGGCGAAAAAATGAAATTGCACCCAATGGAGGTAAAAAAAGCCTATACAGATGCCATTAAAACCTATTTTGCAGATATTGAATTGAAATGTTCGCAATATGCGGTTGATTTTATGCCTGCTGATATTCAACTTGGGTTGCAAGATGTGTTGATGAAATACATGTTGAAACGCCAACGATTATACTAAATCTATTAAAAATGAAATTGCTCCTAACAATCTGCCTTTTAGGCTACTTATCACTAACTGTATCCTGTGAAAAACGGTGGTTTGATTACCGGAATAAATATACGGGAGATTATCATTTCACTTACAAATACAGTAAATGGGATCAAAATATTGGCTTCTATGAATCGGGAACAATTGAATTCGATGGTGAGATCTATTATTCCAAAAAAGACGATGCTAAAAACATCCTTCATCTTCATTTCACGGAAACTGAAACCTTAGACATTAAAGTCGAGAAAAATGGATTGATCAGCGCAACCTGTGATGTGATAATTGGCAAATTTACAGACAAAAACACGTTTCAACTAACCAGTAGTACTGCACAATGTGGAAGTGTTGGTGGTATGGGTCAGAAAACCAATTACGAACTCATTGGAATCAAATAATCAAGTACTTTTGTTGTGCAATTTATCTAGCTTCCATGAAATCAATTTTAGCCATTCTAGTTTTTCTTCTTTTTAATTTCAGTGGTTTCGCCCAACAAATCATCAATGTATTCGATGGGTTTACATTGGAGCCAATTGATACGTTCTATATTGAAATTTCAACTGGTAAAATGGACATGAAACGATTGTCATCAAGTTCATTTGTTATCAATAAATGTAAAAAAAAGACCATAATTTATATCAAAAGCCCAAATTATATTGGGCGGAGTATTGCAGTATCCGATGAAACAAATTCGATAGACATTATACTCAAACCTGATAATGATTTACTTAAAGTGTATCATGATCAATACAGCTATTACACAATTAAATTACCTGATATTGATGACGTTGATACACCAGCTGAATTTCCAGGCGGAAAATTAGCATTAGATGACTATTTAGCACAAAACATTATCTACCCTCAAAAAACAGTTGACTATTCTATTGAAGGAAAGGTCAAATTATTATTTACGATTGAATCAGATGGATCAATCAATAATATAATGATCCTAAATAGTGTCAATCATTTAATGGATGCAGAATGTATAAGAGTCGTACAACAAATGCCGAAATGGATTCCTGGAATGTTCGAAGGTAAATACGTTAGTACGATATTTCTTTTACCCATATCGTTCCAACTTTAAATAATTTCCTACTGAATTCACTCTAATACCATTGAATGATTATTTCTTTCATTAATTTTACCATTCTACAAAACGCTTTGCGCGAACACATACAATTTTATAGACATTTAATTTCATAACTTTTTGATTAACAACACATGAAACTTTTAATTTCTTACCTCAAACGCTATAAATCGCTCGTTTTTCTTGCGCTCATTTTAGCCAGTATCAATCAAGTATTCTCCTTATTGGATCCAACAATCTTTGGGAAAATCATTGATTACCTCAACGGATATGTTCATGGCGGAAAGACTATTCCTACGGAAGAATTTTTCTGGGCAATCGGAAAACTAATTGGTGCATCCATTGGTGTAGCCATGGTTAGTAGGATCGCCAAGGCATTCCAAGATTATTTTACCAACTTGGTCATTCAGCGAATTGGTGCAGATATTTATACTGATGGAATAAAACACACCTTACAAGTTCCGTTTCAGGAGTTTGAAGATCAACGGAGTGGTGAGACACTCAATGTGTTGCAAAAAGTACGTACCGATAGTGAACGATTCATCCTTAGTTTTATTAACATCGTATTCGCTTCATCAGTGGGGATTATATTTGTCATGATTTACGTTTCAACTGTATTCGGAGGCTTGATTCCGCTGTACATCATTTCTGCAATTGTTCTAGGAATCATTACAAGTTACTTGTCGAAACGGATCAAAAAAGTGCAAACTACGATTGTGCGCGAAACAAAACTATTGGCAGGAAGTACAACTGAAAGTTTGCGCAATATTGAACTGATTAAAAGCCTTGGTTTAACCAGTCAAGAAACAAATCGACTCAATGATACGACTCGGAAAATTCTCCAATTGGAACTCAAAAAAGTACGTGATATTCGTAGTATTTCCTTTGTACAGGGAACATTGGTGAATTTAATGCGTCAAATAATTTTGTTCATCTTATGTTATTTGGTTTTCGGAAGTGTTTTGAGTCCAGGACAAATCATCACGCTTCAATTCTTCTCCTTCTTTATTTTCGGTCCATTACAAGAAATTGGTTCTGTTTTAATTAGCTACCGCGAAATGCAAGCTTCAATGGCCAACTTTGAACAGATAATCAATACGCCTTTAGAAGTAAAACCGGAAAATCCTTCCAACTTAGGAATCATTGAAAGATTAAGTTTTGAGAATGTAACTTTTCGCCATAAAACAGCCCAATATGATGCATTGTCTGCCATTCACTTTGAGGTTTTAAAAGGGGAAACCATAGCATTTGTAGGACCAAGTGGTTCGGGTAAAAGTACGTTGGTGAAGTTACTTGTTGGTTTATACAATCCGTTGAGTGGAAACATTTTATACAATGGAATCGGAGCGCAACAAATAGATAAAGAAGAATTGCAACAACAACTTGGTTTTGTAACTCAGGACACGCAATTATTCGCTGGTACAATTAAAGAAAATCTCTTGTTCGTAAAACCAACAGCTAGCGATGAAGAAATCAATTTGGCGTTGAGTAAAGCGGCTTGTGATAATCTGATCGAACGCAGTGAACATGGCGTTAATACGGTGATTGGAGAAGGCGGAATGAAACTCAGTGGCGGTGAAAAACAACGACTTTCCATTGCACGTGCATTATTGCGAAATCCGCAACTCATGGTGTTTGATGAAGCTACCTCTGCCCTCGATTCGTTGACCGAAGAAGCTATTTCGAATACCATTAAAGCAATAACCAATCAAAAGGAGCACATCACTGTTTTGATCGCTCACCGTTTATCAACCATCATGCATGCAGATCGCATTTTTGTACTCGAAAAAGGTGTTATTATTGAAACGGGGAAACACGAAGAATTGTTAGCAGAAAAAGGATTGTATTACGCAATGTGGCGTCAGCAAATTGGCGAACGACGAGAATAAAAACTGCTTTTAGATAACTGAATTTTAGATCGTTTGTGCGTGATAAATCGCGCATCAACGACTAATAAATTATTCTACGTACAACAGATCAAATAACCTTAGTTTAATAATTCCAGCAGGAGAAATTCAATTAAAAATCATCCCTGATGAGCTGTTTCCAATAAATCTAAGATCGTTTTAACAGGGCTAAAGGTGGTACTTGGAATTTCAACAAATAAGCTGTTCCAATGTGCCATACTTCCATTCCACAAACCGGGAAGTTCAGTGAACAAAATCTCTTTACCTCGGTATTTTTTTTGTACAATAAAGTACTTGTCAGGATCATTATACAAGGTGAAATCAACTTTTTCCCCCGTATATAATTTACCTGAGCACACCATCATTACCGGATTAAAATGAGTTGATTGAATCATCAAACGGTATTGCTCAGCTCGCGTATTAATCTGCGCCTTTTCAATGATTTGCTTCGAAACGCCATTCGATTCACGCACCCAAAATGGACCGCCACCAGGCAATCCTTCGTTACGTACCATTCCACAAACACGCAGTGGTCGTTTCAGTAAATCAACCAATATTTCAAGCGATTGCTCCATTTCATCAACGTGATACAATTGATAACGTTGATTGAATTCAAGGATACTTTCAACTGAAGGCGAGGCAATGAGTTGATTGATTTCTTGTTGAACACTTATTAATAATCCGCCCAAAAGCTGCTGGGTTTCGATGGATTCAGCTGAATGATTCCAATGTTGAACATTGTCAATATTTTTGATGAAAATCACATCAGAACCAATGGTGTTCAAATTTTCAAGCAGTGCCCCGTGTCCAGCTGGTCGCCGCAAAGCATTTCCATTTTCACACAATGCAACCGTCCCGTTTTGAGTAAAGGCATAAGCATCCGTTTCAGGATTTTGTTCACTAAAAGCAATAATTGGTTTTTTTCCTGTTAATCCTTCTAAATGCTTCAATTGTTGATTAATCAATTCCTGAAAATTCAAACGAATAGTGAAATGAAACGTACATTCTTGATTGGTAACAGCTAAACCTTGTAAAATATGCTCGTGAAAAGGATTCAATAAGAATGGACCATGTAAATGAAAAGGAATCAACCCTTTGGGCAAATGTGCCAAGCCCATTCCATTATCATTTAAAATATACGCTACAAACGCATCAATATCCATGGTTCCAGCACTCAATTGACGCTGAACAGCAATTGGAAATTGATAGAAAAAAGCAAAATCTTCAATGTGATTTAAAAAACGTTCAACCTGTCCACGGTTAATTTCAGTTGGATTTTCTAAAAAATCGAACAAAAATTCAAACATACGAGAACCAGTTCCAGATGCAGGAATGAAATACGATTTACTTTCCGATGATTGTAAAAATAATTCACACAACCTCCGTGATTCCTCATTTGACAACGAAATTATGCCTTCTCCAAGTTTACAAGGAGCATGTAATTGAACTTCTGGTTGTGCTTTGTTTATGCGAATTTGTTGTTCCTCAAGTGTAGTATTTGACATTCATTGCAACTATTAAGTCGTGTTTTTGTTTCTTTGCACCATGCAACACAGTCGTTCTTATTGGTCGTTTCTCCGTCATTCAACAGGTCGACATGGTATTCATTCCCCATTCGTTTTTCAATTCGTGGATAAATGTCTAACGGCAAAGGTTGATAAAAATTTTAAGATTGAGCGAAAAAAGTGGTACGCTGAATTAAACACCGATACGGAACCCTTTGCTATCACTGATCTGGGAGCTGGTTCTAAGCAATTACAACAAACCCGAACAAAAAAACAATTGCTTCGTGTAAGTTCGAGTAAAGGGATTTACGGTGCTATTTTATTCCAATTGGCACACTACTTTAAACCAACTTCCATACTCGAGTTTGGTACTTCGCTTGGAATCGGAACGGTTCACTTGAAAAAAGGATTCCCAGATGCGCATATAATGACTGTGGAAGGCTGTTCCAATACTTTATCCAAGGCATGTCAGTCATTTGATTATTGGAATTTGAATGGCATTACAACCATCAATGCGTCATTTGATGAATTTTTAGAGCAACCCGCATTTACGCAATACGATCTCATTTTTCTGGATGGACATCACAATGGTGAAGCTACATTGCGCTACTTGGACCAACTACAACTGCAAGCGACGGATGAAACAGTGTTCATTCTGGACGATATTCGTTGGAGTGATGACATGTGGGATGCTTGGCAAAAAGTGGTGAAAGATGACCGTTTTCATGTAACCATTGATTTGGGAAGAATGGGATTGGTTTGGCGAAGACCACAACAAACAAAAGAGCATTTTGTAATCCGCCCGAAAATTTTCAAAACACCTTTTATCTGATGTTTTTTGTTGCACTTTAAACAACGCATTTTATACTGACAATTCCTTATTTTCTATTTACTCGTTATATTTAGCCCATGAAAATTTACACCAAAAAAGGCGATAGCGGTACCACTGGACTCATTGGCGGGACCCGATTACCCAAACATCATATTCGCATTGAATCGTATGGCACAGTAGACGAACTCAACAGTTATATCGGTTTACTCCGTGATTTGATTCCAGATCCTGCAATAATTGCGGATTTATTAGAAATTCAGGATCGTTTATTTACCATTGGATCGCATTTGGCGGCTGATCCTGTAAAATCCAAAATGGAATTACCGAATCTATTCGCTGCTGATGTAACATTTCTGGAAAACCAGATCGATGCAATGGATGCGGAGTTAGAACCAATGAAATTTTTCGTTCTTCCAGGTGGTCATCCGAGTGTTTCTCACTGCCATATTGCACGTTGTGTATGCCGAAGAGCAGAACGATTGGTCTCTCATTTATCAGAAAATGAACCAGTTGAAGAATTAATCAGTTCCTACATGAATCGTTTAAGTGATTACCTCTTTATGCTTTCACGAAAACTAACCAAAGATTTAGGAGCAGAGGAAATTCCATGGAAACCAAGAAGCAATTGATTTCCAGTAATTTAAAAAATCAAGAAAAACAATTTTCTGTTTCATGAAGTAAAAACTTGGATTTTTTGAAAATAAGATTATTTTTGCGCAAATAAACAACAATAACACTTTTAAAAGATGTACTGGACACTAGAATTAGCATCATATTTGGAGGACGCTCCATGGCCTGCATCAAAAGACGAATTAATTGATTTTGCAATTCGTGCAGGAGCTCCATTGGAAGTGGTAGAAAATTTACAAGATTTAGAAGACGAAGGCGATGTATACGAAAGTATCGAAGAAATTTGGCCTGATTATCCGTCAAAAGATGACTTCTTGTTCAATGAAGATGAATATTAAATACTTCAATTCTCCCTATTGAAACCGTCTTAAGTAATTAGGACGGTTTTTTTGTGATTAATTGTTACACAACAAACGAATAGAAATTTCTAATCACCAACCTTAATCCGATCATAAATAGCTGTTTAACAACAATATACACTCCGTAATCCCGCAATATTACGGGATGAATTATAGTTAAACTAAAACAGAGTTTTGGTATAAATCATAACAAATCAGGGATAAATCCTATTTTTAGTCCTATGAAATTGCATCCATCTGTTAGTTAAACAATATTCATTTCATTAACTCGTTTTTGCAGTATGTCTAAGTGGCTATCATCCTGTTTTCTATTGATCGCAATTGGGTATTGTTCACCTATATGCTTCGGACAAGGAATGGTGACACAACAACTCGACTCACTTCTTCTTAAATGCAACCGTGAGCAACTTCCTGGTTTTGCTGTAAGAGTATTAAAAAACAATGAAATCATTTATGAAGGTCAATGTGGATTTGCAAATATTCACCAGCAAATTCCGATCACCTCCTCCTCTATTGTAAATATTGCCTCCATTAGTAAACAATTTACGGCATATTGCATTTATTTGTTGGAAGAACGTGGATTACTGAATACTGCAGAGGAAGTGCATACGTACCTTCCAGAATTACCAAATTTTGGCTACCCCATTACACTGAAACATCTACTTGCGCATACAAGTGGTTTGCGTGATTACCCTGAATTTCTTTCATTATTGAATAAATCAACAAGTCACAACCTGCAATACGATGAAATGATCTCTTTTCTTAGTAAACACCGTGAACTTAATTTTTTACCTGGAGAGCAGTTTTGTTATTCGAATACGGGCTACATGTTGCTAGCTAAGATCATTGAAGGAGTTTCAAAACAATCATACGCTGATTTTTTACAACATGAGCTATTTGACCCATTGCACATGTCTCACACATTTGTGAATGAAGGCGTTTTGAATGAACAGGCAGATGGAACGCGTGATTACACCTTAAACAAATGCAAAACCAAAGCTTCAAAAAGTAAGCCTTATAGAGATGTTATTGGAGCAACGGGAATCTTTTCATCATTGGAAGATTTAACGAAATGGGATGAACTATTTTACAAACATGAACAAGGCATTGACCGCTCGTTTGTGATTGCTAAAATGGAAAAAGTATTCGCGTTAAACGATGGTTCTTCTTGCCATTACGGTGGTGGATTGATTTTGAAAAATTACAGAGGTAAACCAGTTGTTGAACATTCTGGTGGTTGGGGTGAGTACTTAACACAATACAGGCGTTTTCCTACTTCTAAATTGACGATTTTGGTTGCTACCAATAGTTTCCTTGATTCTCCATTCGAAATCTGTGACAAAATTTCAAACATCCTCTTAAACTATACTGACTCACTCATACCATCTGCCCTATTGATTGAAGAGTTATCCTTGAAAAACATGGATGGTATGTACGTTTCTCAAGATAATATCATTCGGCATGTACAAACACAGTCTGATTCTGGAACTTTTCGCATCTACAATACGCTAAAAACAAACTACCATAATTATGCTTTACAGGCAATAGAAACACTCGCAGATCAAACAACAGGTTATTTCTTTGCTGATTCAGCTAAGAACCAATTTGTCTTTCATATACTTCCTGACTCTACAAAAGAATTCATTTGGTATGCAGGTTCCTATTTTTATAAAAAACGAATCTATTCATTTGTAGAACCAATCAAAAAAAGTGTCTCGGAATACAAAGGAACTTACTACTGCAAGGAATTGGATAAACAGATCAAAATTCGGTATAAACGACAAAAAAATAAATTGTCATTTGCCTACTTTCCATTGCAAAAAAAACACCTAAAACCAATGGGGAATCAACTGTTTCTACTAGAAGGAGAAACGTATCTCATGCGTTTTACAGAAGATGGAATTGTGTATGGAAATGATTGGATTTACAATTTCTATTTTGAAAAAAGGAATTAAAGATAGAAACTAAAAACCCCTATCTTTTTTAAGACAGGGGTTTAGCAACAAAAAATCGAATTATTAAGAACCTATTGCCTCTTTTTTTAGTTTCCTAGTTGAAAGTGGATGATTGGAAAAAGACTTGTGATTGTCCAATCCGATAATCTGGAAATCACCACCATTGTAGTTATACTCGTTGGCAAAATGATTAATAAATGCCATAAATGAATGGTCAACTAATTTAGTCGTAGACAAATCAAGATCAACTCTACCTTGTTCAGGAAGAGCCGTAAGTAGACGTTTGAAGCCAATTAAATTAGAAAACACAGCTGATTCTTGAACTTTAATACGAATCACCCCCTCTTCTTCATGCTGAGTGAAATGTGCTTTAAATAAGCATTTTATAGAAACGCCATTGATAAAATGGAAAATGAACTTAGTCAAAATACCAGCTGCTATTCCAACAAGTAAATCCTCAAATAGCGTAAAGAAAATTGTAATTAGAAAAATCACCAATTGCTCTTTTCCAATTTTATAGGTGTGAATAAATTCCTTTGGAGCAGCTAAACGATATCCTGCAAAAATCAACATGGAAGCCAAGGCCGCATTTGGGATCATTTCAATTAACGGAATCATGAAAAGCATAGCGAGTAATAGAAAAAATCCATGGAAAAAATTGGACCATTTTGTTTTCGCACCAAAACCAACATTCGCAGAACTTCTTACAACTTCCGAAATCATAGGCATTCCACCTAATAAACCTGAGAGCACATTCCCCGAACCTTGACCAATTAAATCACCATTATAGTTAGAAACACGCTTGTATGAATCTAGATTATCTACAGCTTTAACGGTTAATAACGACTCCAAACTACTTACAAACAGAAACATAAATACATATTTCCAGAATGCGAATGTTGCAATAAAATCAAATTTTGCATTCAATTTGATTGATCCCCAAAAATCACCAATTGTTACTAATGAATAGGAACCTTCAGTTGATTTAAAATTCCAAATAACCGCTAATGGAACAGTTAGAATCAAGACAAAAAGTGGAAGTGGCAATTTTTTAATCCAATTGATTTTTAATAATGGAAGTAAAAACAGTATCGCCAATCCAATTAACCCAACAACTGCAATATGCCAATGAGATTCCATAATGAATCGTGGAATGTCAGCATACAATTCAAAAGGACCTTCTCCTTTGTGTATAATTGTTGGATCGTCGCCCAATAATACGGGAATTTGTTTGGCGATAATAATCAATCCAATGGCGGCAAGCATACCATGAATGGCTGAATGCGGAAAGAAATCACTCAACGAACCAAATTTTAATACCCCAAAAAGAATTTGGAATAAAGCCGATACAACGATGATTCCACATACTATTTGCCAACCTAATGCAGGATCACCATTCCCCATTTCAAGTACAGCTGCAGCGCAAATTGTAATTAATCCTGCTGCTGGACCTTTAATCGTCAAAGTTGAAACACTAAAAAAACTAGTGAATAAACCACCAATCATCGCGGTTAGAACACCCATAGCTGGTGGAAAACCACTTGCTTTAGCAATCCCAAGACTCAATGGAAGAGCTAATAGAAACACAAAAAATCCAGAAAGCATATCGCTTTTCCAATTCTCTTTTAATCCTTTAAACCCTTTAGCTGGGATTTTTATATTATCTGTATTCATATCTAATTTTATTAACTATTAATTCTAAGAAGAGCGTTTTGCTACTTCATGATACGTTTTGTTGTGAGGTCCGAGAAATACCCGTGAATAAATACGGACCAATGCAATTCCATCTACTATGAAACTGATCGCGGCTAAAGCAGCTAATACGAATTGGTGCTCTTCGATATGCGAAAACAGTAAATCTTCTCCAATGAAGGTTGGAGTAATTGGAAAACCTGCTAATCCTAAACATGCAAGCAGAAAAATCAATGTGATTTTTGGATGCTCATATACATGTCCATGGAATTGATCAAGTGAAACATTTTGTTCTAGGCGTTTCAACCTAATCAAACAACGATAACCAACAAACCCTGCGACAACTATTCCACTGAAATAATAAACCATTTCTGTAATCGATAATTTGTCACTATAGGAAATCGCTAAAACAATCCAAATATGATTCATGATAACGAGTACCCAACTTGTGAGGGCGTTACGTCGTTCGGTAAAAGCTTTCACTACCATTACCAGTCCAATCGTACCAAAAACAATTGGTAATGCATATTGCATTGCCGAAGGAAGATCAGATTTGAATTGATACAAAATGATTCCAGTTCCAAAAACGGGTACAAAAAACCAAGCGACGTGCTTTATCGAAAGAAAATTCAATTGATTTCCAAATCGTTTCAATGGATTCCACATAAATCGGTAAAGCGCATTGTCCATGTTCCATTCACGCAGACTCAATAAGTAAAGCGAATACTCAATCCGTTTAGGAAGAGAATCTTCAAACGTTTTGTGACGCGGAATAAAATGGTAAAATTGCTCACGAATTTTATACGTAACGATTGACGGTGAAATCAACAATTGATACGTTCGATAAAATGCATTTGCAGCAATATGAATCAATGCTAACCATTCAAGACCACAAGCGATTTCAATGAAAATCAAACCAATTTGAGCAATGGATGCATATCCAATTTGGCTTTTAACTGAAGATTGAACCCTTGCTGAAAAATTAGCTAGAACTGCTGTCAAAAGCCCTACTCCACCAATTACGAAACATACTACAATTTGGTCTTCCCAATAATGAATCGTTCGCAGCATCAAAAAAGCACCAATGTGGACAGAAAGCGATCCGTAAAAAATGGCACTAGATGGTGTTGGACCTTCCATAGCTCTCGGTAACCAAGATGAAAATGGAAACAAGGCTGACTTTGCAGATGCCGTTAAAAAGATCAAAAGTGAAATGAAAATCGCCTCCGTTGAATGATTCACCAAATAATGATGAATGAGCTTGACGTCATCTAATTCATGAAATGCAATATTGTGCCCCCATAAATGATGGCTCAACCACATCGCTAGAATCAATCCAACATCACCTATACGGTAAATTGAAAATACTTTGACTGCATTTTTTACAGGTAAATAACGTGTTCTATAAAATGCAATTAATAAGAATGATGAGATCCCTAAGACTTCCCAACCAATGAACATCGTTTCAAAATTACCTGAAAAGATGACCAGCGTATACCCGAAAAAGAAGAAGAGTAATACGTTAAAGAAACGCTTATAACCAGATTCACGATGCAAATAACGACGGCTAAAAATTCCAATTAGAAACGTAAGGAATGAGCCAAAAAGCAAGTAAACAATCGTCAATTTATCAGCATACAGATCAATGAAAAAATCATAATGATCTGAACTCATAACAGAAAGCTCGTGTAGATTGATGTTTTGAGCCCCTCCAATCAACCAACTTGCAACGAAAACAAGGGTTAACAACAAATGAGATCCTGTAAACAAACGAACTGTTTGAGCAATTAAATTCTCATTGTGTTTTGGAAGAAAAAAGGTTGCAAAAAATCCCAATAACGGCAATAAAATGAGTGATACGATAATGTATTCCATTATTAATTTTCGTTTTTAATGAGATGTGCAGCAATATTCTCATGAGTTGATTCAATTAATCGAACAACATCAAGTATTTCAGGCACTGGTGCTTCTGTTGGTTGATATTCACTAAAGTGATCTTTGTTGAATAAATAGCGTTTCCCGTCTTCAGGATTCGCAACAACCAAGCGTACCCAATTCTGAGCAAACCAATTAAATGTTGCTGGATTCCGTTTAATTGTATCCAAGACAACTTCTGGGAAATGCTCTACAATCACCATTAACCGAACAGGATCATGTACTTCAATCATTTGAAAAGGTAAACCTGTTCTTAAATCGCCATCAATACCATTTGCAACACCAAAAAGCCCAACAACATTGTGTGGTAATTTAGAACCAGCTCCCAATTGTTGATTATCAACGCGGGAAAAGAAATATTCTAAGTTAATCCCACCTGCCACAGGTGCTACTGCATTCAGGATACCTTCCAAGTACTTACCCGTTGGATCAACTTGATAATCAAACGAATTCATAAATGATCGACGATCCAAAAACAATCCTTTCGTGAACAAACGTCTTCCTACAACACACAAAGCATTTGTTGCATGATTCAATTCTGGACGCGGTTCAAACAAGGAAACAGTTCTCAACTTCACTTTACGGTGAATCTTTTCAGCCTGATCATTCGAATCAATCGACATAAAGCGACGTGAACGTTCTTTTGCATTCAAATCCAACGCTTGATTAAACGTTAGGAGATTTTCTTCGTGCAATTGCTTCAATGATACTGGCAATTGATCGACATCAAAGAAGGTGAATTCATCACGAGACGTGTCGTGCAGACCACCAACAAATCGAGTTCCATCAGGAATATGAATGCCTCGTTCACTTAATAAAGCCCGTACTTTTGGATGATTCCCAATAAAACTAATCACCCGTGCATTTACAGAACCAGGTCTACCGGAACAAGCACCACAATCGTAACCAGCAAAATGTGTATTGTTAACACTTGTTGAGCCATGACCAAAGGCATAAACGAGTGGGGCAAACTGATCTACTAACCCGATACTTTTCAACAGACCTTCTAAACGTTCTGCCATTTGTTCAATAGTAAAACCTACTTGTAAACCGTCAATAAATTCAGTTCCATCGCCTTCAATTTGTAAAACGGAGGAAGGATCCATGTGCTTAGAAGAAGCTGAGGTTAATGAACTCAATTGTGGACGCGCAATATTGAATACCAATCGAAAAATGGAAACCCAACCAATCACATAGGTAACGAAAATCCCTCCCAAGAACCCGTGATTTCTTTTAGAAAAATGGATGTCTTTTTTACTCACAATCGTATTCTCAAATTCCTTCACTAGGATTTTTGGGGTTACGGGCGCTGGACAAACTTTTGTAAAAAACTGACCACCTTCAGGCTGAAAGAAAAACTCTAGATTAAAATGTCCCGGAGTACCGAATGTTTCTGCTTTTGGGTCTTCTTGCTCGATGTAGCGGCGTAATGAGCATTCGCGGTCATCCATACAGAATAAAGCTTGAAATGAAGTATCTACCTCTTTCTTTGCAACTGTATTAACAGCAATTGCTCGAAGTACTTCATCATAATAACTCCATTCATACGCTTCATGCCAAAGTTTCAACAACTGTGATTGCATGCTTGGTTTAACTGGATCGAAGAGCGGTTCAGGAATTTCATCAATAAACTTACAGAGTGGTTCCCAATTGGCACCAAAAACATCATCTATTGCATCAATTTCCAAAAGACATTCAAGAATCATTACATCTTGTAAACTGATTTCAACTGGATTGAGTAATGTCTCTGGATGGTCTTCAACAACAGCTACCATTCCAGACCAACCTGGGTGTGCAAACTGCTGATCATACAAATAGTGTTCAAACAATGCTTCATTACCTATAAGGATTCGCAATAACTGAATCAAGGTAATTGAATCATCTAAGAGCAAACTTCTAGCGCGTTTAGAGCGAAAGAAAGAAGAATAACTGTTTCGTTCAATGGATCGAACAGAAGCCAAAAAACCACCGTCATGAACAGGGAAATTCCATGTTGCAATTCCTTGATCAAGGTAACTACCGATCATTCTAAATAGATTCGGATGAACACGTGAATCGATGTCCATTTTGAATTCACTTTTCCAATAGGCACGCAATTCACCAATTCGCACATGTTGATTGGTTTCAATTGGTGCATTCATCATCATTGTTTCATAAAACAATCGATTATCAGCTGGAATATGTTCTTTTAGTACACGTTTTAGGTTAGCCTGAGTGATTTTACCACTTTGAAAATCGGCTCTGTATTCTTCCAATTCAAGGTAAACTTTGTAACCAAAAATGACAGATGCTTCCGATAAAGCTTGGTGAAAATCATGCTTCTGAAATGCGTGTAGCGTATTGTGATGGATGAAGTCTTTTAATGGAGCTTGCGCTGGAAGGTAATGTTTGATATGTTCCAGTACATGGGCTTGATTAAATGGTTTTGAATCATTTTTCATAAAAAACGTTTAAAGAATGAATGATTGTCAAATCCAACGCATCTAAAATGTATGTTGGTTGACCTATTCTTATTCAACGCTTTGATTCATTCTTTCAGAGAAACAAGTAAACAGAATCCAACAGGATAAAAAGGCACAATTAAGAACCTAACCAATGGATTTTTCTTGTTAGAAAGTTCGATAACAAAACGTTGTCAAACGTCTCTTATATTCTAAAATTACTGTTTGTGAGATAAATAGGTGGGTATTTACCTTTTGCTGAAGATTCGTTCCACTCTTCTCTTGGAGTACTTTCTGCGACTTGTAGTGTAGTGAAATCAAATGATGTGAAAAACTCAAATGCAAGTTGTAGGTTTTCAACTTCATCATCGGTATCTGATTCTTCAACATCTAATTCTTCTGAATCAGTCTCGAGAAGTAATAAAGTATACGAATGATGTTGCTTCGTATAGGAAACACTTTTGGATGGAAATGATGCTTTGTGGCCAGATGAAGGTTGCAAACTATCTGCAATGTTCGTTTTGAACAAAGAAGATACAATCGCAATAAATGCGACCAATGAAAATGCAAACTTTTTATACTGACATAGCATGCCACAAAAGTAGCTGATTAATCGAATAAAGAAACTTAAAATAAGCTAAATTCAAAACAAGACCATTGCAAAATTAATTTATCGAAGAGTGATTAAAATTAAACACCGCAGTTCACGATTGAAAATGAGGATGTTGAATTTTTAAAGCAACGAAGAGTAAAGGGTTTTGCAACGGCCTTAAAACACTCATACTACTTCTAATTAAAAAATAATTTCCCATTACCAAAAAGGGGTTCAATAACACGCCGACTGTAGTGATAACTTCAACTTGTCATCATTGGTAGCGATGATTTTGTCGCTAAACGTATTCGTTGATCCTGGATCTATTGCAGTAATATTAATTTGATCGGTAGATACTGTTCCGTCTTTATGTGTTACCGCAACCTTGATTTTAATCGTTCGTATCACTTTTTTGCTGGTGTTTTTAACTGTTCCAGTTACATTAAAATTTCCAAATAATCCTTGATTATCGTTGTAATTCAATATCAACTGATCAACAGCCGCACCAAGCGGTTCTTCTTCTAAAACACGAAATAATACTTCGCAGGAATTCAATGAAACAACTAGACTTAGGAATAGAAATAGGCGCATATCGATTACTTATTTGCAGAGTCAACGGAATATTTATGCGTTTATTGTTCATAAACATACGTTCAACTCGACATTTTTAGAAGGTTTTAAGATCTCAGCTTCTTTATTATTAAAGGCTAAATGGGAGTTTATCAGGCAAAGACGCACAAAAAACCAACAAGAAACAACTATGAATAGATCATTTGTAACTATACATTAAATCTGAAATGCATAATATCACCATCTTCGACGATGTATTCTCGTCCTTCCACCTTGAATTTCCCTGCATCTTTCACTGCAGATTCTGAACCTAGAGTAATATAATCATTGTACTTCATCACCTCAGCACGGATAAATCCTTTTTCGAAATCGGTATGAATCACACTTGCAGCTTGAGGAGCGGTAGCACCAATTGGAATTGTCCAAGCACGTACTTCTTTTACTCCAGCAGTGAAATAGGTTTGTAAATCCAATAACGCATAGGCAGAACGAATCAAACGATTCACACCAGGTTCTTCTAAATTCAATTCATCCAAGAACATTTTTCGTTCTTCATACGATTCCAATTCAGTAATATCTGCTTCGATTTTCGCTCCAATAATCAATACTTCTGCTTTTTCATTTTTCACAGCTTCACGAATGGCTTCCACATGTGCGTTTCCAGTAAGAACAGCCGTTTCTTCAACGTTACAGACATACATAACTGGTTTGAAGGTGATTAATTGGAATTTTTGTGCAATTTCTCTTTCTTTCTCATCCAAATCCATCGCTCGAACAGAAATACCTTGCTCTAAAGTAGCTTTGATACGGATTGCCAATTCATTTTCTTTGACTGAATCTTTGTCACCTGATTTGATCACACGTGCCAATGCTTGAATCCGTTTTTCAATTGACTCAAGATCTTTTAATTGCAATTCAATATCGATTACTTCCTTATCACGAACAGGATTTACATTTCCATCAACGTGAATGATATTTCCGTCTTCAAAGCATCGAATAACATGTAAAATTGCGTCCGTTTCGCGAATATTTGCAAGAAATTGATTTCCTAAACCTTCACCTTTCGAAGCACCTTTTACCAAACCTGCAATATCAACTATTTCCATTGTAGTTGGCACAACACGCTCAGGATTTACCATGCTTTCCAACTTTTCTAATCGGGGATCAGGAACTGAAATGGTTCCAACATTGGGTTCTATGGTGCAAAACGGAAAATTAGCCGATTGCGCTTTAGCGTTTGATAAACAATTAAACAACGTTGATTTACCAACATTTGGTAGTCCAACAATACCACATTTCAATGCCATGATGAGAAAATTTGACTGCAAAGGTAATCAATTGTTGCATTTTCAGTGTTACAACATGAATTCGACTTTAAAATTAGATTCAGAATTCATATTAACAATGACAAACGAGCGATTATCAGTGATCGCACGTTTCACTTTTTTACTTACTTTCGAACTCATTCTAAAGATAACATTATGGGAACAATTATTTTAGCCTTACTATTTATTGGAGTGCTTTTTGGCTTAATGGCATTATTCGGTTTAACACAACCAAAAATTGCAACATTGGAACGATCGATTGAAATCAATACAAGTTCTGAGGAAGCATTCAACAAAATAGCTAGTTTAAAAGCATTTGTAACGTGGAGTCCATGGTCGAAAAAAGATCCTGCAATGCAACAAACTTTTCTAGGCGTAGACGGAGCTGTTGGTTCTGTTTACACATGGAAAGGAAACAACAAAGTAGGTCAAGGAATGATGACATTAACTGCTATTACGCCAGGAAAACAAGCCAATATGGATGTGGATTTTGGTCAACGTGGAAAAGCATCAACTCAACTAATTGTTACCTCCACTGCGGAAGGTAAAACTACTGTTACTTGGAAATTTGAATCGAATATGGGAACTAATCCAATTATGCGATGTGCTCAACCAATGATGCGAAAAGTTATCGGAAATGATTACCAAAATGGCTTAGCAAATCTAAAACAACAATTAGAAGCTTAATCTCAATTCACTTTTTATACTCAACAACTACATTTTATGCGTTCATTTTTCCTGCTTTTTTCAACCATTTTTATTAGTTCTATTTCTTTTTCACAATCGAATAAAGATTCCTTGATCATTCGTCAATTGTATAGCGAGGCGCTTGAAAAAGGGAAATCGTATGAAGATTTGCGTTCGTTATGCAAAGATATTGGAGCACGAATTTCTGGATCTGCTCAAGCCGAAATGGCTGTAGAATGGGGTAAGCGAAAAATGGAATTGTATGGATTTGATAAGGTAACGCTTCAACCCATAATGGTTCCACATTGGGAACGCGGTACAAAAGAAGTGGCTTGGATGCAAACAAAAACGGGTGATTTGGTTTCACTTAATTTGTTAGCATTAGGAGGTTCAATTGGAACAAATGGTTTACTCAAAGGAGAAATCATTGAGTTTAAGCACTTGGATGATCTTAAAAAAGCAGACAAAAAAGAGGTAGAAGGCAAAATTGTGTTTCTCAATCAACCAATGGATCCGAAGCAAATCACCACATTTGGAGCTTATGGAGGCTGTTATTCAATCCGCGGTGAAGGAGCAGTTGAAGCGGCTAAACTGGGCGCTATTGCTGTGGTGATCCGTTCTTTAGCAATGCCTCAAGATGATCATCCACATACTGGTTCTATGCATTATGACGAAAGTGTTGTTAAAATTCCAGCTGGTGCGCTTTCAACAAATGCGGCAAATGCACTTTCTGAAGCACTTCAATTTGGGAAGATAACCTTCCTTTTTGAAATGGATTGTCGTGATTTTCCAGATGCTCCATCAAATAATGTCATGGCAGAGATTACTGGAAGTGAATATCCTGATCAAATAATTACCATTGGCGGACACTTAGATTCATGGGATACAGGAGAAGGAGCGCACGATGATGGAGCAGGTGTGATTCATTGTTTGGAAGCATTACGGATTATGAAAGTGCTTAAAATCAAACCAAAACATACTATTCGCGTCGTGTTTTTCATGAACGAGGAAAACGGAAATAAAGGCGGATCAACCTACGCTACTTGGACGAAAGAAAATGGAGAGCAGCAAATCGCCGCTGTTGAAAGTGATCGCGGTGGATTTAGTCCGAGAGGTTTTGAATGTGATGGAACAGAAGCACAATTAAAACTAATTCAGGGATTCAAACAATTGCTCCTCCCCTACGGACTTTATCATTTCGAAAAAGGATATGGTGGTGTAGATATCGGTCCGTTAAAAAAACAATTTGAAGGCATTCCATTGTATGGTTTTGTTCCAGATTCTCAGCGTTATTTTGATTTCCATCATGCACCGAGTGATGTGTTTGAAAACGTCAATCAACGCGAATTGGAATTGGGTTGTGCAAGTATGGCGGCATTCCTCTATTTGTTAGATAAAGCACTCTAAGACCATTGCAAAACCCTTTACTCTTCGTTACTTCAAAAATTCAACATCCTCATTTACAAGCGTAAACTGCGGTGTTGAATTTTAATCGTGCCTCGATTAATGAATTTTGCAACGGTCTTACTCTGAAACAGATCAGTATGTATTATGGTTTGGAAAAATAATTAATTGTTTCTCCTTTCCATTCTGCGCTTTTTCCAGTGTTCAGCAAATCGAACACTTGGTTCTTTTACCTGGGTGATTCTTTTAAGAATGATCGAAAGAAATAGATTGAATAATACAAATCCAAGGAACACGACAAACCCAATTTGAAGATTGGAACGATTCGTCGTGAAAATATTTACTTGATCGGTTGTACTTGCTCTAGTGGTTATGTGATTTAATTGTTCATTGATAATACTTTGAAAACCGATGTACGCCATAAAAATAGCGGCAATCATGACATCCGCCATCGACCACTTTCCAGATTTAAAAGCTAATAATCGAATCAATTGATTGGTTTTTTTCTTAGCAAACAAATAGATTGTAGCTGCAATCAATTTTGCTGCAGGGAAAAACACGCTGAATAACAGAATAAATAAACCAACGAGAATGGAACCTATTTTACCTTGGGTCATTAAAACAGTAGAAACATCTATGATATTTTTATTTTGATAAAATAGCACTTGATCATCAAAAAGTACATGTGAATTCAGAATTTCGAGGTCAATCGTACTAATTCGTGCATCTATTTCGAGAATGGGTAAATTAATTCCCGTGATTAAATTCACAAAAGAAATGAGAACCGAAAACAAGAATGCCACTGCAAAAATCTTTTTTAATTTGAATTTAAGAATGACTAACCATAATATCAGAATCAATCCCATAATTCCAACCAATAAATAGCCCCAAACCCGTTGTTGGGATTCTATATTATCAATTTCGAGTTGGACATGCTCATTAAAACTAGCTAAATTATTCATTTCATATTTCTTCCAAATCACTTCTTGTTCAGATATGACTGGTGTTCCTTCTTTTAACAACAATTCATGAATTTTTTCTTTGACTAAGTCACGCACTTTATCTCGGCTTCCAGATTTAACAATTTCCTCTAATGCTACATCTGCAAAATGCGGGATTTTAGCTCTTATTTGATTTAAATCAACCAAAAAACGAATGAATCCTATTTTGATTTTATTTTTTATTCCCTTTTGTTCGGCTTGAAGCATCACATCTACTTCATCAACTAATTCATTCATAATACCGCTGATCTGCTGGTGTATTACCTCTTTATTTTGTTCACTAAAGGCAAATGAATCAATTTTTTGTGCGATGATTGCTTCTACTTGTAACGACCAATTTCTACCGTTTAAAAAACCATGTTTTAGTTGATTTGCCTCAAAAAAATCTTTTTTAAACACTTTTACTTTTCCAGAACTGGCATTCAACTTTATTCCCAATTGAACCGATGCAATTGTTGCTAAGACAAATACTGTTAACACTATGAATATTCCAAATCGCGTTTTTATTGCCATAATCAATTTAATTAGAATGTAAAAGACGTTTATTCAAGCTAAAGGAAAGGATAAATCGCTTCATCGAACCGTAAATAAAAAGAATAATCGTTTAAAACGGCGCTTTCATCCTATTTTATTCTTATAAATCAATGAAAACAACACTCAGCCTTTGTATGTTTGTAAAAACAAGTAAGATGACAACCGACATTTTTGAAGGCAGACCAAACCCTGAACATGCTCCAACTTATGCACGTTATTATTTTGAACGCACCGCAGGGAACACTCAATTGTTAGATACTCTTAAAAAGAACAAACTGGAGATAGCTGCATTTATTCGATCAATTCCTGAAGAAAAAATTGACTTTCAATACGCAGAAGGCAAATGGTCAACCAAAAGTGTTATTGCACATATAATTGATACAGAGCGAATTTTTCAATACAGAGCATTGCGTTTATCGCGCAAAGATGATTCCCCAATCCCTGGTTTTGAAGAAGATTGGTTTGCCAGCCAAGCCAATACTGATTGCCGCACAATGGAAAATTTGGCACAAGAATTTGAAATTGTTCGCGAATCCAGTATTCAATTATTTCACTATATGACAATGTCTATGCTCGATTTTATTGGTACAGCAAGTAATCAACCATTAACTGCACGTGGTGCTGGTTGGATCATGATTGGTCATGCAGTTCATCATAGAGGAATTATAACAGAACGGTATTTAGTTGATACCGAGGAAATTTATTGACCTTCAACAGGCTCAGTTGGTGAGTTTTTGAGTTGATGAGTTATTGAGTTTGGAACTTCGACAAGCTCAGTTCTTCAGTTGGTTAGTTAGTTAGTTAGTTTTTGAGTTTAAAAGTTAGTGATGGAAAAAATGCATCAATATCGTTCGCACATTCGTTGGACAGGAAATAATGGAAATGGAACTTCAAGTTACACTGCTTATGAACGTGATCACACGATCCAAATTGTTGGCAAACCAGATTTAGCAGCCTCCGCTGACACTCCTTTTCGTGGTGATAGCAGTAAACATAATCCTGAAGATTTATTTTTATCATCACTTTCATCTTGTCACATGCTTTGGTACCTTCATTTATGTGCAGATGCAGGAATTATAGTTGTAGATTATACAGATGAAGCAACTGGTTCTATGATTCAAACACCCAAAAACGGTGGACATTTCACTGAAGTCACTTTACACCCAGTTGTGATTGTCTCCGATTCAGCTATGATCGCAAAAGCAAATGAATTACACGCGGTTGCTCATCAGCATTGTTTTATTGCCAATTCCGTCAACTTTCCTGTTTATCACAAACCAACTTGTATTTCATCTAATCCAAATTAAACGTATGAAACAGTTTATTTCACTCAGCTTAGCCTTTATGCTTTTTCTGTCATTAACATCTTGTGATTTAGGAAGTCTAAAAGGAGTTTCTGTACCAGCTGACAAAAAAGAATTAATAGGATCTTGGCACTCAGCATCAATGAATCTGATGATCGAAGAAAATGGACATGTCATGTATGAACGTAAAAGCGGAATGAGTACAACGAGTGTTGATGGTCCAATTCAAGAATTCAAAAAGAACTCTTTTGTTGTTGGTGCATTGGGATTCAATACCACATTTGTTATTCAAGTTCAACCACATTTAGATAATGGAGTTTGGAAAATGACTGTTGATGGAGAAGAGCTGGAAAGAAATTAAGTGCAATTTGAGTGCAAAGGAGGTGTTAAATTAACAGGTAAGGAACAACAACATTTTTTTTGTTTTTGAATACCTTATCTGATGGTACATGTACACCGATCCATCTTTTAGAAATCCCTTTTATCCATAGATAAGTAACTTTCACTATTAAATCAGACCAACTTTATTGAATAGAATTCAACTTATTTGTTGGCTTTTCGAATAATCATACTGAAAGATAAGTTGGGGAATTTGTTTTTAATAACCGTTTTTAACGGTTAAAAACGGTTAGAACCCAATAACAACTACTGTTTTCAGATAATATACCATTATGGGTGTAGCAAACAATTGTGAATTACTTGGTTAATTATTTTTCATCATGCTGGTTGTATCTAGCTTGAATCCTGCTAACTTTGCAAAACAAATATGCTGTTAACTGTATGTTATATACAGATTAATGGAAACAAGAATTTATATGGCAGATATTTTCGATAAAATTCAGCGCAACCGTGGTCCAATTGGGCAATACTCAAAGGGAGTTCATGGTTATTTTACATTTCCAAAATTGGAAGGTGAGTTAGGAAACAAAATGGTGTTTCGTGGTAAAGAGTGCCTTGTGTGGTCTTTAAACAACTATCTTGGTTTAGCTAATCACCCAGAAGTACGCGAAGCTGACCGCTTAGCTGCTGAGATGTATGGTTTAGCTTATCCAATGGGGGCTCGTATGATGACCGGGCAGACAGGCGAGCATGAAAAGCTGGAAAATGAGTTATCAGAATTCATGGAAAAAGAAGATACGATTCTTTTGAATTTCGGATACCAAGGAATGGTTTCTGCTATTGACTGTTTGGTTGATCGTAGTGACATCATTGTATATGATAGTGAAGCTCATGCTTGTATTCTTGATGGAATGCGCCTTCATACTGGGAAACGTTTTGTTTTCCAACACAATGACATGGAAAGCTTTGACAAGCAGATGCGAAATGCTACTCGTTTGGCAGAAACAACTGGTGGTGGTATTCTTGTTATCACTGAGGGAGTTTTTGGAATGGCAGGTGATCAAGGTCGTTTGGCTGACATCGTAGAATTCCGTAAATCTGGAAAATATGATTTCCGATTGTTTGTAGATGATGCTCATGGATTTGGAACATTAGGAACTACTGGTCAAGGAGCTGGTGAAGCCCAAGGTGTTCAAGGAGAAATAGATGTTTTATTTGGAACCTTTGCGAAATCGATGGCTTCAATTGGTGGATTTATTTGTGCAAATGAATCGATTGTAGAATTCCTTCGTTACAATATGCGTTCTCAGATGTTTGCAAAAGCATTACCTATCACAATTACGATTGGTGCACGTAAACGATTAGAGTTATTACGTACGCGACCTGAATTAAAAGATAAATTGTGGACCATTGCAAATGCGATGCAAACTGGATTAAAAAATGCAGGTTTTGATATTGGTGCTACCAATTCTCCCGTTACGCCAGTATTTATGAAAGGGAATTTGGCAGAGGCCACTAACCTAACGTTCGATTTACGTGAAAACTACAATATCTTTTGTTCAATCGTTATTTACCCCGTTGTACCGAAAGATGTGATCATGCTTCGTTTGATTCCAACTGCTTCACATACATTAGATAATGTGAATTATACAATTGAAACTTTCAAAAAATTAAAAGACAAACTAGACAGCGGTGCTTACAAAGCAGACGAGTTAGCCTCTGTTGAAGTAGATAAGAAAAATTAAGATTCGTTTTTAGAATAATTTAAAGCCTGGGGATTCTCAGGCTTTTTTTGTATGCTGATTTGAGGGGCACTAAGATCGAAAGCTAATAACAACGGGCATATAAAGGTTTCTAACGGATAAAAACGGGTAATTTAAGCAGTTGTAAGAGTAGAAAAAATAAAATTCATCTTATAGAGATCACAACCTATGGTTTATCAGGCCTTTTTTGTATCCTGATTTAAGTGGCACTAACGTCGAAACCCAATAACAACAATTATATAAAGGTTTCTAACCGATAAAAACGGGTAATTTAGAACATGATTTAATTCCTTAAATCAAATAAAACAAAAACCCGAAATAATTTATCTCGGGTTCCATGCTGTTCAATTAAAATAGAACAATGCAATTATACAATAGTTTCTGTCTAATTTAAAACAATTTATATCCAGTCCATGTTCTTGACTCGGTATCAAATATAAATACGCGATCATTGCAATAAGACACGCGGAAATAATCTGGAAAATCAACCAACGAATTGCATGCTTCTGAATTTAACTTCACCTTACCTGTCTCTTTTCCTGATGAAGCACTGAATAAATGTATGGTCATTGTTTCTGATTCCAATAAGCCAATTTCGTAGTTTTTGATTCCGGTATAAATGGGACCATTTGTATTTAACGAAACTTCCATCTCAGTTGAAGATAATAGTACCGTTTTAACTTTTGATTTTCCGATCTTGAAGAAACTAACAGTATTACCTTCAACAAACATTACGGATTTCAATTTAGCGGCATAAGTAGCAACCGTCTGACCATCCATTCCATAAGAAAAGGTTGTTTCTTTTGTTCCACTAACAGAACCGTCACTATTGAGAACAACTTCAAATCCACCAACGTTATTATAACTAATTCCTTGCAAGCCTTTTTTAGTTGGGTTATACCACATACCTCTTACGTCGAAACCAATTGCTTGTGCAGCGATTGAAGTCCCACTTATATTATGAGTTTCAATTTCATATTCTGCATTTCCAGCAAACACTGTATAATATAACTGATTTGATGGATTATAAGCAACTGATACTCCATTCGTTCCACCTTCTCCTTGAATGGTCAACGTAATATCACAATTGGAAGACGATAAGGGCTTCTGAGCGATTGCACTAGTTGTAGTAGCGAGTGCAATAAAAATAAGGTACTTGTTCATGGTTTTTCTTTCGAAATTAATAAAGTAATTCAACTTTTTGAACCAATTTTTAAAAATACAGCATTTGATGTATTCCATTAAAAGTCAAAAAACTAAGCGGAATTTAAGAAACGACTGATTTACGACAGAAACTAGAAAAATAAAATAAATTCATTAGAGATATCAAATTATCGATTTCAATGAATTAAAATCACACCAGAGTATTTTCCGCTTATTATCAATTTCTCTGGTGTGATTACTTTAATTTCTGTTATGCTTTGAAGCATTGGTAGTAGTAAGTTAGCTTTCAAAGCATTTTGATTCTCACTTATTTTTAGCCAAATTACAACCGAAAAAATTTAGATTTAGAGGGCCGCCCCCTCAATTTCATTTTTTCTCTAATTCGATACTTTTCGGTCAACTACCGCTTTGTTTTCCATGACCCACATGAGTAAGCTATTATTGCGCGCATCGAGGTTTAGTTTTTTGCAAATTCGAGAACGGTAGTTTTCAACTGATTTAGCGGATACAAATAACAAACTTGCTATTTCTTTACTGGCATATTTTTGACTGACGAGTTTAAGTACTTTCAATTCAGTTTGAGTCAATGAATTCAACAGTTCTGAGATCTGTAAATGCTGACGGTTTTCAGAAAGTTCAGGGCGATTTGGGTCTCTAACATCTTTAGCGAGGTAGCTTTTTCCATTTTGGATAGCAACAACACATTCCATTAACTCTTCTGACGTATTATCCTTCACTAAATAGCCTTTTGCTCCATGAAAGAAGGCTAGTTTAACCATTTCTACATCTTTATACATGGAGAGAATTACCACTTTAATTGTAGGAAAACGGTTAGAAATTTCTGCACATGTATCTAATCCATTTTTTATTGGCATATCAATATCCAAAAAAACTAAATCTGGTTGATGGGTTTCTAAATAGTCAATAACGAGCGAGCCATTTTCAAAATCAACGACATTTACATTAGGGAAAAATGATTCCAACAAAAATTTCAATCCACTTCTAAAAATTGGATGATCATCAGCTATAACTACATGTAATTTCATCTGAATTTTATGATTAATTGCATTCCTTTCGCAGGATCTGTCAGAAGATTTAGTTTTCCATTGATTTTATTCACTCGTTCGCGAATGGTCATCATCCCTATTCCTTCGTTTGAAATTGCTAACTCCATCCCACTCCCATTATCTCTGTAATTATATACCATAACCCCATCTTGGTTTTTCAAGGTGATCTTTAGTGCTGTTGCATTTGCATGCTTCAAGGTATTGTTGACACATTCCTGACTTATTCGAAATAATTGTGTTTGTACTTCAATCGTTAAAAGATCTGAAGGGATTTCAATATCCATGCTACAAACAATCCCCGTGCTTGTCTGTGTATGTTCCATCAATCCGTTTAATGAACGTTCTAATCCTAATTTTTCTAAAGATGAAGGGTGCAATTGATGACTAATGGAACGCGTTTGTTGAATAACTTCACCCACTTCTTTTTCCAAACCATTAATTTCACTTAATCTTCCAGTATTGAACATATTAATTTTGGATTTTACGACAGAAAGTAATTGTCCAATGTTATCGTGTAAATCTTTCGAAATTCGGGAACGTTCTTCGTCAATGTTTTCAATTAATCGTTGTGAAAAAGCAACCTGTTGACTTCTTGATTTACGAATATGTTTAATGTATAACGCTCCTAAGACAATTCCGAATAGCGTAATCGAAACCCACAAAACTAATCGCCAATTGGCCGATTCCAACTCACGGTGTTTATCCAATAACTTGTTCTTCGTTTTCTCTTCTGTTAATTGTGATTGAATTCTCTCATTTCCATACAGTGCTTGTAAATCTGCTAATTTATCTTTATTTGTTATTTCATCAATACTATCCTGCAATTCATGAAATCTTGTTTTTGATTCCAGCGCTTTTTTAAACTCACCTGATTTTTCATAGATCTCCGACTTTACTTGAAAAGAGTTGATATAATTCTCTAAAGACGGTTGCAACTTATGTAATTCCAATACGCGATCTAAGCAGCTCGTCGCAGCAGCAAGATTATTTAATTTTATATTAATAGATGCTTTTAGTAGATAAACGACTCCTAAGTACTCAAAATTTTCGAACTCATTGAAAATAGCTAAGGCTGAATCAGCATATATCATCCCTTTTTCATACTGCTTGTCCAATCCATAACAATTTCCAAGATTAATGTATGCTGCACCAATTCCAAATGGAAAGCCCATTTTTTTTGTGATGTCAACAGTTCCGTGATAATGCTTAATAGACGATTTGTAATCCTTTAATTCACGGTAAACCAATCCAAGATTATTATGCAGGTTTCCCATCAATCGGTATTCTTTCTCCTCCTTTGCGAGCTTTAGCCCTCTTAATAAATCCTTTCGTGCTTCTTCAAATTGTTTGTTATCGTATTTCAACAATCCTAAATTATTCAGTAAAAAGCCAATGAAATATTTTTTATGGTGTTTTTCCGCAATTTTCAGTCCTTTTAGATAATAATCCGCTGCCTTATCATCCATTAAACGATCTTGGTATAAAATGCCTAGACCGTTATATGCTTCAATGCTGTTTTCAATGAATTTTTTATCTTGGGCCTCTTTCAAAAGGCGGTTGAATTCTTTCTCTGCCTTAAAAATATCCGTTTCTGCCAGCATAAACGTCAATCGGATTTGGGTCGAGTTTTTTAGCTTAAAATCACTGTATTTATTCGCTATATCAATTGACTTTTTGTAATATTCTTTTGCAGTTTTATTATCATTTGAATAATAATAAAATGTTCCATAGTATTGTAAAATCAGTCCTTCTTCCCCAGGTGCGCGAAGTTCTTTTGCCAATTTAATTGCCTTTGAACCATTTGAAAAGACACTCAAAGAATCATATAAAGTGCTTTGTCGAATTGTTTTTTTTAACTCTTCCAATTGTTGGAACAATCGACTATCCTGCCCTACTGTTGAAAATTGAAGTAGCAACAGAAAAAGTAGTAGTCTAGCACGCAATTTATTCATTAAATTGTACTTATTTACTCCCTAAAATAGTGATTTTACTCCACCGCAGATACATTATTATCAATAAGCACTACTCAAGCATTATTTCTGCGCTATTTATTTACATTTGTAAAGAAACCCAATTCATGAGAAAACAAGATTCATTGCTTACATTCCTTACTAGTTGTTTCACTTGTTTTGTATTTGGGCAAACCAAGTGTGACAGTATCTTTTTTGGAAAATCATCCGAAACACCAATTGCTAAATGGTTACCACAAACAAAAAACGAGCTCCAAATCATTGATCATACAGCTTATACATTAGGATATTTTGAAGAACATGAGCAAGCTGCTTGGGTCTATTATGTTTTATCCAAAGAAGAATGTAATGGAGAAGAAGAACGTTCCTCTTCGTTTTATCAAGACAAACAAATCACCACTGGCTCTGCGTTAAATTCAGATTATAAAAAGAGTGGTTATGACAGAGGGCATCTGGCACCAGCAGGAGATATGAGCTATGATTCTCTTGTAATGAAAGAATCTTTCTATTACTCCAATATAAGCCCACAAGTTCCCGCATTTAATCGTGGAATTTGGAAAAAACTAGAAACCCAAGTACGCAATTGGGGAATTATGTATGAAAGTTGTATCATTATAACTGGTCCAGTGCTCAGTGATTCTCTTCCAACAATAGGAGTCAATAAGGTTTCAGTTCCAAATTGGTATTATAAAATCGTCATCAATCCACATCATAACCCGGTTCAGGCAATTGGATTTCTGATGCGGAATGAATCAAGTTCAGCTGAATTAAGTGAATTTGTTGTTACCATAGATTCGATTGAAGTAGTAAGTGGAATTGATTTTTTTGCTGATCTCCCTACAAGTTGTGAACAGCTGATTGAATCGACAGTCGATGGTAGTTATTGGAAAGGTTTTGAAACGATTTGTATTTCCTGTCCTATATCTTTACCTTCGAGCAGAAAAAAACAGCATACAACAAATTGATTGCTTCAACTAGAAATTCGCCCATGACGTCTTTAAATTCGATATTTTCCCCTCCCAAGTTACAAACAACGGATTACACTTACGAGGCGAAATACATATTAGCTTATCGAATGAGTTTGTTTTTAGCAATTACAATTAGTGCTTTAGATATAGCTTTATTTGCCTATTTTAATACAATAGTAGCTGTTATTGCACTTGTTGCACTAATTTGTGTCATTTGGGCTATCTATCAAATTAGAAAAACGGGGTTTTATTATACTCCAATGCTCATTTTCAATATTTTAGGCACATTTAGTTGCGTGGTCACATTATTTCTAGTTACAGATCAACCTCATCTAACAGATAGTATATGGATGGTCATCAATATTCTTTTTGCGTTTCTTGTTCTTGGTCAGCGTTGGGGATTAATCATATCTATCATTCATGGAATATCTTTTTCGATTTTTTGTTTGCTGTTTTTGGAACAACAAGTAGAGTTAATAAAAAATTTATCAGATGGTCAAATTTATAGTACAGCGATCAATGTATTTCTAGGCTTTTCAATCATCACTTATTTGAGTTGGCAAAATATCAAAACCAACGAATTATCAAAACAGCATTTAAACTATGCACAAGACGTTTTACAAGAGCAATACAATATCATCTCAAAGCAAAATGAAGAAAAAACAGTGATGTTAAAGGAGATTCATCATCGAGTGAAAAATAACTTGCAAATTATTACATCATTATTGCGACTTCAAGCTAGAGAGCTTGAAAACCCTGAAGCAATTGCTAAATTTAAAGATGCCACACACCGGGTAATTGCCATGTCTATGATTCATGAAAAAATGTATCAGAGTGATCATTTATCCACCCTGCACATGAAAGAATATTTACATGATTTATCCAGTGATTTAGTAACATCCTACCAGTCAGGCTACCCAGTTAAGTTAAAAATAGACTGTGATGTGGATTCAATTGGGCTTCGATCGATAGTTCCACTGGCACTCATTTTGAATGAATTAATTTCCAACTCTCTTAAATATGCCTTCGATGAAGACGATGATTGTCTAATTAGCATCTTATTTATGCGTCATGGGAAAAATCAATGTAAACTTACTTACAAAGATAGCGGTACATGGAAAGCTCCTGCAAGAAAAGACTCATTTGGATTGGATTTGATCGAATCGCTAACTGATCAATTGGAAGGTACAATGAATTTAGAAACATTCCCTGACACGTGCTTTGTTTTTATATTTAGCCCTATGGTAGATTGATCTAGAACTCATACTAGTAAAGTACCTAAAGGTTTTTAACGGATAGAAACGGGTAATTATTCTTTGGGGAATAAGTTATCCAATAATCTAATTCTTCACATCCCAATTTATCCATTTAATATCGATTTCTATTACCTCAAAAAATGTGATTTTGCTCGTTGAGAATCTATGTAATAACTATACTTTAAAGGTTTCGAACGGTTAGAAACTGCTGTATCAACGTGGAATTTAATCCCAAAACAGCAAAATTTATCCATAAAAAATTTCATTCCAATGATCTTTTCTACTATCTTAAATAAGAAAAAAACGTTTTATGTGTCAACAACAAGAAGTATTCCATAGACAATGTGTCATTTGTAACAATCAGTTAATTGGACGTTCCGATAAACGATTCTGTGATATAACTTGTAAAAACAAGTATCACTCTGAAGTTCGGAAATCAATGAAAACAATTGCTTCTGAAACAGTAAAAATTCTAACGAAAAACTTTACCATTCTTTCAGGTATTATGGGAGAAAAGAACAATACTGTAGTTATTGATAAACTGGCATTAGAAAGACTCGGATTCAGGTTCGATTATGTCTCTGATGCTGTCAACAAAAGTGGTATTATTCACTTTGGATTGTTCCATTTCACCTACCGATTCGCCCATAATAAAAGAGTCTTTATCAATATTGATCGCGAAAGAGAAACAATTTCACCCTTTATTTTCAGAAGGTGGAGTCATGAAATTTCAGAAAAGAGAACTTGACAGTCAATGAATCCTTCAAAAACGAAAGAATCTCACATACCAATTCATTAAGCGAACTCCACTAATTCCATCCATCGCTCTGTAGTGCGATCAATTTCAGCAACAATTTCGCCCAATTGAGTTCCTGCATGCATAATCATATCGTTTGTAGACTCTGAATTCGATAGAATTGTTGTGAATTTTTCTTTCTCAGCTTCCAATCGTTCTAGTTCTTTTTCCAAGTTCTCGAACTCTTGTTTTTCTTTAAACGATAGTTTCTTTTTTTCGGCTGGAGCTGCATCAGTCATTTGAGTAACTTTTACTGCTTCAATTTTTTCTTCTGTTGGTTTTTTATCGCGTTTATTGTCCTGAGCCAGTTGTTTTCTATATTCTGTATAGTTTCCAATGATATCCTTGATTGCACCTTCACCTTCAAAGACGAAGACGTGATCAACCATTTTATCCATAAAATAACGGTCGTGCGAAACAACAATTAAACAACCTTCAAAATTGCGCAAATAATCTTCCAAGACACTCATCACAAAAATATCAAGGTCATTGGTTGGTTCATCCAAAATCAAGAAATTCGGATTTGCCATCAAGACGGTCATCAGTTTTAATCGACGTTTTTCACCACCACTGAGCTTGTATACATAATTGTAATGTAAATCACGACTAAACAGAAAACGTTCTAAAAACTGAGCAGCTGATAACTGTTTTCCTTTTTCTAATGGAATAAATTCAGCAATGTCACGAATTACATCAATGACTTTTTTGTTATCATCTACTTGAATCAATTCCTGACTGTAATAGCCGAAAACAACCGTTTCACCTACCACCACTTTTCCACTATCAAGTGGCTCTATTTCCTGGATCATGTTGAGGAAAGTAGATTTTCCAGTACCGTTATTTCCTACAATTCCAAGACGTTCTTTGCGGTTAAAATGGTAGGAAAAATTATCAATGATCTTTTTAGTACCATACGATTTTCCAATTTTATGCAATTCAAGGATTTTAGTACCCAATCGTTCCATTTTCACTGGAATTTCCATTTCACTATCATCAATGCGTTGGCCTGCGACTTTCTTCACATCTTCAAAAGAATCTAAACGTGCTTTTTGCTTCACGCCACGTGCTTTTGGCTGACGGCGTACCCAATCTAATTCTTTACGAAATGTATTTCGTGCTTTGTCTATCGTAGATTCTAATTGTTCTTGACGTTCCGCTTTTTTCTCTAGATAATAGGAGAAATTTCCTTTGTAACGATAAATCGTTTTATCATCCATTTCCAAAATCGTATCACACACCACTTCAAGAAAGTAACGGTCGTGTGTTACCATAAGAATGGTAGATCTTGATTTAGAAAGGTATTCTTCTAACCACTCAATCATGTCCAAATCCAAGTGATTGGTTGGCTCATCGAGTAATAAGAAATCAGCTTCTGCGATGAGAACTTTTGCTAATGCAACTCGCTTTTTCTGACCACCTGAAAGACTACCGATTTTAAGATCTGTATTATCGAGTTTTAGTACACTCAAAATTTGATTCACACGAACCTCAACATCCCAAGCATTCAGGTCAGTTAGTTCCTGAAAACACTCGTTAATAGCATCTTCATTACCGTTTTTCAAGGCAAGATTGTACTTTTTTACGATTTGAATTTCTGGTAAATCATGTGCGAAAACAGCTTCGAGTATCGTATGACTCTCATCCAAGTTTTCACTTTGTTCCATAAACGCAATTCGAATGTCATTTCGATAAACAATACGACCTGTATCGTAGTGTTCCAAATCCATCAAACAACGAAGAAGTGTCGTTTTTCCACTACCGTTTTTTGCAACAATAGCTACTTTTTGTCCAAGATCAATTCCAAAATTGAGATCTTGAAATAAGATGCGTTCACCAAACGATTTGGTGAGATTTTCAACTGATAAATAATTCATAAGTATCTTATCGCAAACGATTCAATGAATCCAACAATTTGCGATCTTTTCGCACACCACGGTTGCCCATTAATATTAATAAAACTCCAGATAACATAAAATAAAACCCAATCCCTAGGGACATAGAAGCTTGAAAAGCAACGAGCAATTGAGTGAAAAAGTAAGCAACAACTATAACACCAACGATTGTTAAACCATAAACTGCAAGTGTAAATCGGCCTAAACGTGCTTGTAACCGCAATTTTTTAAACATTAAAATGGTAAGCAATAATAAAAATATCACGACTAAATTCGCCCAAAACAAAGGCAATTGTGGCAAAACAAATAGTTTCCCTTTTGAGAGTACTAGGTGTGATTCACTTCCAAATAGGTTAACACTCTGAAGTACTTTTTTGTTGGAAAATGAAAATAGTTCCAATCCAGCAAGTGGCAAAGCCATCACTAAAACGGCCAATAAATAATAAACTGTTTGAATCCGTTGGATCATACTACATTAATTTTCATCAAAAGTACCCAAAATAGTGCGGAATTTGGATAGAAATATTTTAGGATTTTTTTTGACTTACCGTAAACAAAGTATCACTACATTTGTTGAATGTAATACAATCATTAATAATAGTAATACTATCAAATATGATTACCCAAATTAAACTCTCTTTACCTGTCTGTACTTTTCTACGCGATCCTCAGGAAACGAAATTAGGTATGCAGTTAATTACGGAAAGCTTAGATTTAATGGACGAAATTGGTTTTGAGTCTTTTACATTCAAGAAATTAGCCCAACGAATCGATTCCACTGAAGCCTCCATCTATCGTTATTTCGAAAATAAACAACAATTATTATTGTTTCTTTATACCTGGTATTGGAGTTGGATGAGCTATAGGCTTCAACAAGAGACACACAATGTTTCAACAACCGCTGAAAAACTCAATATTGCAATTCAACTTTTAATTACTTCGCTCGATGATGATCTTCAAACATCCATATTTGACGAAAAAAAACTAAAAAAAATTGTTGGTCATGAAGGAATCAAATCTCTACTTACCAAAAATATCGATTCGGTAAATAATTTAGGTGCATTTGAAAACTACAAACAATTAGTAGAAAAAATTGCGTCTTGGATTACAGAACTAAATCCAGATTATATCTATCCTAATATGCTTGTTACCACCATTATTGAAGGCTCAAACTTGCAACATTTTTTTAGAGACCATTTACCAAGACTCAGTAATAATACTCCACAAGAAGATACTGTAAGTTCCTTCTTTACGCATTTAATAGAATCAGTTATATTTCAAAAAAACACACATGGAAACAGTCACTAAATCACCCTGGAAACGTCTGAGTTCATTATTGAATTTAGATAAAGCTGCGGTTACACAATTATACTTGTATGCATTTTTTACTGGTATCATCAGCCTAAGCTTGCCTTTAGGAATTCAATCTGTTATTCATTTTATACAAGGTGGCCAAATCACAACAAGTTGGATTGTTTTAGTATGCCTCGTAATTGGTGGAGTTATCTTAACGGGTGTGCTTCAAATCATGCAATTAAAAATCACCGAAAATATTCAACAACGTATTTTTGTTCGTTATACGTTTGACTTTGCTTACCGATTCCCTAGAATAGACCGATTGGCATTAACTGATAAAATTCCGAGTGAATTAATGAATCGATTTTTCGAAATCATGACTTTGCAAAAAGGAATTGCGAAAGTGCTGCTTGATTTTTCCTCTTCCTTGCTACAAATTCTCTTTAGCTTAGTTGTCCTTTCATTCTATCATCCGTTTTATATTGTTTTCAGCTTGGCTTTGGTAACGCTCATGTACTTGATCTTTAAACCAATTATTCGACACGGTTTTCAAGCAAGTCTAGATGAATCAAAACACAAATACAAAACAGCTTATTGGCTACAAGAAATAGCCCGTGCTGACTGGAGTTTTAGAATGATTCCCAACAGTACTCTAGCTTTAAATCGTTTAGATGAACACGCGAAAAACTATTTATCAAGTAGAGATCGACATTTCAAAATTCTCTGGAAACAATACAGTTGGATGATTGGAATCAAAGCGATTGTTGTTGCCTCACTTCTCGGGTTAGGTGGTTATTTAGTGATCGATCAACAAATGAATTTAGGACAATTTGTTGCAGCTGAGGTACTGATTTTATTGTTGTTAGCGTCAGTAGAAAAAATAATACAACTCATGGAATCACTTTACGATGTCTTCACTTCGTTGGAAAAATTGGGGCAAATTGAAGATCTTCCAATGTCCTACGAAGAAAATGACAAACCAATAAATAAAGATGAGATCTTCCCCATTGAAGTCATCGACACCAGTTCTCAAGAAGCTACTTCTGTTTTAAAAGTAGATCAAGGGCAGCATGTCTTTATTTCTGGCGGACATCAATTAGAAGTGACTTTATTATTGCGTCAGCTCATTGATCCTACTTGCTCTGATAGCATGAAACCTAGATGGAATAATAGTATTCCTACTCGAACTAACTTAGGTGTTTTTCTTGAACAAGTGGGGTGGTTTACACAAGAAACGCATTTATTTGAAGGAACATTACGCGAAAACATCTTAATAGGGCGCGAAAAACTCACTCAAACGCATTTAAAACAAGCGCTCGAAACTGTAAATATGAGCTTGTTTGTGTCTCAACAGAACAAAGGATATGAAGCCAATTTAACGGATGCTCATCGGGTTATATCTGAAGTAGAACGTGAACTGATTTTAATTGCTCGTGCCGTAGTTCATCAACCTACATTATTGTTGCTTTCGTTTCATGGTTCAGCAATCCCTGCAGAAGAACGAGCTGAATTACTGACAAACATTATCAACAATTACCCAACTACTACTATTGTTTGTGCAGCACCAACCGATAGTTTCATCAACAAAAAACAATTTACAATTCATTCACTTTGATTAACTCAATTCGTATGAACAGATTTAAACAATACACCTCTTTTCAGGTACTCGAAAGCAAAAAGACTTCTACAACATTGTTGCGAATATTAAGCTGGGCATTGGCCATTCTGGTGGTCATCATGTTATTGCCCTGGACGCAAACAATTTCATCAGTCGGTAATGTAACTGCTTTAAGCCCAAATAATCGACCTCAAACAATCCAAGCTATTATTGGAGGAAGAATTGAAAAATGGTATGTTCAAGAAGGTCAATTTGTAAAAAAAGGCGATACAATTGCATTTCTTTCTGAAGTGAAATCAGAATACATGGATCCTAATTTAATTGTAAGAACAGAAGAACAAGTGAAATCAAAAGAAAGTAGTGCAGATTCCTACATGTCGAAAGTAAAAGCACTTGATAACCAAATTGATGCATTGAATGATAGTCGCATCTTTAAATTACAGCAAGCCGAAAATAAAGTAAGACAATCAAAATTAAAAGTTGCTTCTGACAGCATGGATTATCGAGCTAACGAGAAACAACTAGATATTGCAATTAAGCAATATGAACGAACTGAAGAATTATATAAACAAGGGCTTAAGTCGCTTACTGATGTAGAAAACAAGCGACTAAAAGTACAAGAAATGGAGGCAAAGGTGGTCAGCTTAGAAAACAAATTGTTAACTTCTAGAAATGAATTAATCAATGCAAAAACCGAACTTTCTTCGATCAATGCTGAATACCAAGACAAAATTGCGAAAGGAGAATCGGAAAAATCGAGTGCATTATCTGGCTTGTATGAAGTGGAAGCTACTGTAACGAAGATGCAAAGTCAAATTGCTAATTACAGTGTCCGAGCAGGTTATTATTATGTTACTGCTCCACAAGATGGATACATTTCCCAGGCGTTAAAAAGCGGCGTAGGTGAAACAGTAAAAGAAGGTACTCCATTGGTCAGCATTGTTCCAAGTATTTCTGATTTTGCAGTAGAAATGTTTGTAGACCCAATTGATCTTCCATTGATGCACGTGGGCAATAAAGTCCGTTTGCAATTTGATGGTTGGCCTGCAATTGTATTTTCGGGTTGGCCACATGTTAGTTATGGAACGTATGGAGGCGAAGTTGTTGCAATTGATAATTACATTGGCGACAATGGTAAATACCGTGTGCTAGTTGCACCTGATCAAACAGATCACAAATGGCCAAAAGGTTTGCGAATGGGAGTTGCTACAAACAATATGACCTTACTCAAAGATGTCTCCATCTGGTATGAACTATGGCGAAAAATCAATGGTTTTCCTCCAAATTATTATACCCCAAAAAAACCAACTTCAAAAAGCGGTAAGAAATGAAACATCTCCTTTTGCTTGCGTCAATAATTTTCCTGAAAACGAGCTATTCGCAGGATACAATGACTGTGTTAACGGAACAATTATTTCTGTTACATGTCAAGGAGCACCATCCTGTGGCTTTGGTTGCAAACAACAATCTTACGATGGCTGAACAAGCAGTGCGTATGTCTAAAGGTGCATTCGATCCGGTTCTCTTCAGTGGAATCGATCAAAAGTATTATGAGGGAAAAACCTACTTTAGCACGCTTAGTTCTGGTATTAAAATTCCAACTCGTTTAGGAATTGACTTCAAGGTAATGGGTGATTGGAATAAAGGCGACTATTTAAATCCAGAAAGTGTGGTTCCGAGTAACGGATTGACTTATTTGGGAGTAGAAGTTCCAATTGGTCGTGGAATGTTTACCGATGAAAGAAGAACGCAATTAAAACGAGCAGCTGTTGCAGTTGATCAATCCTATGCCGAACGTCAATTAACACTCAATGAATTGCTTTATCAAGCTGGTCAACAATTTATCAATTGGCAAGAGCAAGAAGCACAACTACTTTTAGCGCAAGAAGGTTTGGAATTGGCTAAAATTCGATTAGAGCAGATGCGTGTGAACGCTGAATTAGGAGAACGACCAGCTATCGATACCGTTGAAGCATCTGCACAATATTACAATCGCTTAGTTGACATGGAACAGCGTCGTTTAAATGCACTCAATTCGCGTCTCATGGTTGAAAATTACATGTGGGAGAATGGTACAATTCCATTGGTTCTCGAAAGCTATGTTTTGCCTGAAGGACTTAGAGTATCCACTCCTTTGAAACTGCTCTCCGACTCTATTGAACAACATCCAATCATTTCTTTGTATGACTTAAAGTTGCGCGATCTACAATTAGAACGCAAACTGAAAATAGAACAATTGAAACCACAATTAACGGTCAACTACAACCTCTTACAAACACCAAACAATCTTTTTTCTGCGAATTATTCATTTACGAACTATAAATGGGGAGCTACTTTCTATATGCCTATTTTATTGAGAAAAGAACGTTCTTCGTTAGCGATCACACAACTTAAATTTGCTTCAACACAACTTGAATTTCAACAAAAACAACGGGATTTGCGAACCAAACAAATTCAAGTGCGCAATGAATGGAACACCAATGTGATTCAAGCCGAATCAAGTTTTACAGCTGCACAACGATACCAGCAACTTTCGGCAGCAGAACGTTCCTTGTTTGAACTTGGAGAAAGCTCCTTGTTTTTAATCAACGCACGTGAAATGAGTTACCTCAACGCTCAATCGAAATACCTTGAATACTTAGCTAAAACACGGAAATCTGCCTTGGCTGAACAATTTGTATTGGGGATTCTAGGTCGATGAGAGAAATATTTATTGTTTTTATTTTTCTATTCCATGTTTCAATCGAATGATTTAAGGTCAATTAGAAAATTAGCAGTGAAATAATAATTATATTGACAGAAAATCTGTAATTAATCTAAAATGGAAAATCAAAACTTCAACAATCATTCACGCTTTGTTCCCTTGTATCACTATGTTCTATTCGCGATCTGTATAGCAAGTTTCGTATTAGCTTTTATTCATCTCATAAATAGCTTGAACATACTTTCTGTTTTAGTTCTTTTAATAACAATTTCGATACTACTGATCTTCTTCCTTATGCGCTCATTTCCATTAAGAGTGCAAGATCGCGCTATTCGTGCGGAAGAAAACCTTCGTTACTTTTCTATGACAGGAAAATTACTCGAGAAAAAGCTAACCATGAGTCAAATCATTGCACTACGCTTTGCGGGAGATTCAGAATTTATTGCATTAGTAGATCAAGCATTACAGAACAACTGGACAAATAAAGAAATTAAACAAGCAATAAAAAATTGGAGACCTGACAATCACAGAGCCTAATTATAAAAGCAAAAATGAAGTTGTTTTAAATTCCATTTTTCTGTTATTAAAACCAGCTAAAGAGAAGAATTTATTACAGGCGAAAATGAGGGCGGTTTTTGAATTAAAAAGCTATTAAATTATACTTCGTTTCTCAAACAGCGAAATAATATATTCTAATAAACTAATCATTCCTTCTCATCTGATCTCGATCACGTTCATCCCGCAAAATGAGTCTTAAAGAACTATCTCCTGTCAAATAACTCCATGCCCAATTGTAAAAAACCACCAATTTATTGCGCACACTTAAAATCAACATTAAATGGAGTGCCATCCAAATCATCCAAGCAAAATAACCTTGCAATTTCATAAATGGTAATTCAACCACGGCTTTGTGTTTACCAATTGTTGCCATTGAACCTTTGTCTTGGTATTCAAAGGGTTTTTGTTCAGTTTTAGCCCATTTTCGTTTTAAATTTTGAGCCAATACTTTCCCTTGGTTGATTGCTACATTGGCAACTTGTGGATGACCGTTAGGGTATTTAGGTGTTTCCATGTAGGAAATATCGCCAATCGCATAGATATGAGGGTTGTTTTCAACTTCAGAAAAACGATTCACTTTGTATCGTGAACGAACAAGCACAGATTCATCGATTCCAGGGAGTACATTTCCCTTAACACCTGCTGCCCATATTACCGTTTGCGTTGGAATTACCTCTCCTCCTTTTAAAGTCAATATATGTCCATCAAAAGCTTCAACCACAGTTGATGTACGCACTACAACTCCCAATTTTTCTAAGTATTTACGCGACCATTTCCTAGAAGCATCCCCCATTGCGTTCAATGTATGTTCACTTCCTTCCAAGAGAATGATTTTTAAGTTCGAAAAATCAAATTGAGGGTAATCACGGGGAAGTACGTTCTTTCTCATTTCAGCAAATGCACCTGAAAGTTCAACACCTGTTGGTCCAGCTCCAACAATTACTAAATTCATTAATTCCGCTTTTTCGTGCTCATCAACAAAAATAATTTCTTCAAACTTGGTGAGAATAGTATTGCGAATGTGAATGGTTTGTTGGGTAGATTTCATGGCCATCGAATGCTTTTCCAACTCAGCATTGCCGAAAAAATTGGTTTTACAACCCGTAGCAATAATCAATTCATCGTAAGGAATTTCACCCATTGATGTTTCAATACATTTTTTTTCGGGAAAAACAGCAGTAACTGTTGCATAGCGAAAGTCCGTATTTTTGGTTCTACGAAACAATGCGCGAAAAGGAAAAGATATACTTGAAGGTTCTAAACGAGCACTAGCCACTTGGTAAAACAAGGGCTGAAACATGTGGTGATTTTGTTTATCAACTACTAAAATATCACAATTTGATTTTCTTAGTTTTCGGGCTACATTTAAGCCTGCGAAGCCACCACCAACGATGACAATTTTCTTGCGTTCCATGTCCTAAATTTAGTCACTGTAACTCACTAAAGGGAATTAAATGCCTTTTCTTTTTCGACTATTAACGTATTTTCACAATTGAATTAAACCATGGAATGTTTAATTCACCTCATACGGCCAAATTGCACGATTTTCAACTAATTCAATGATCTTTTCTAATAATTCATTTGCATCAAACGGTTTAGAAAAATAAGCATTCATTCCAATTTCACTACACTTTGTTGTTACAGAATTGGAGACTACTGCAGTTAATGCAATGATTGGAATGTTTCTTTTTTGATCATTTTTTAATGCTCGAATTGCTAAGGTGGCTTCGTAACCATCCATTTCAGGCATCATGATATCCATTAATACAATATCAAAGTCTGTTTTTTCAATTTCTTCAACTGCCAATTTTCCATTTTCAACTGTGGTGACATCGATATTATGGTTTTCCATAACCGTTTGCACAATTAGTTGATTAATCGCGTTATCTTCAGCCAACAATAATTTGATTCGTGATCCATTGGGTTCCTTTGAAATACTAGGAATAGGTTCAATCGATTCTAAGACTGGTTCAGAAATTGTCAACAAATCATCATCTGCTTTTTTATACGGCAAATAAGCTGTAAACTGGGTCTTTATTCCTGGTTGGCTTTCAACATGAACAGAACCGTTCATGAGTTCTATAATTTTCTTAACAATCGTTAAACCAAGACCAGTTCCGCCAAATTTTCTAGCCGTATCATTCGTAGTTTGAACAAAAGGTGAAAAAATATCCTCGATTTTGTCGGCTGCTATTCCAATTCCTGAATCTATAACTGAAAACGCTAATAATTCTTGGTTGTTTTTTCCAGCTATTAACTCAATATGCAATTCAATTGTTCCTTTTTCAGGAGTGAATTTGATCGAATTACTCACAAAGTTGAATAAAACTTGGGACAAACGCACTGAATCAGCTAAAACAATATTGGGTACATTCTTTTCAATAGTCAGCTTAAATTCAATCTCCTTTTCAATTATTCGATTAGAAAAGGTATCATAAATGAGTTGAGAAATTTCAAACAAACTAACCGAACGTTCTTCCAACGTCATTTTTCCAGCATCAATTTTAGAGAGATCCAATACATCATTGATAATCACCATTAAAATCTCTCCTGAAACCTTGGCATTTTTTAATTGCTTTTGGTATTGAGCTGGTAAAACACCGTTATTGATAAGAATATTTACAAAACCAAGTATCCCATTTAAAGGAGTTCGGATTTCATGACTCATATTGGAAAGGAACTCATCCTTCGCAGCAGACAACTGCTCTGATCGTTCCATTTCAGCCTTTAGTTTAATATTGGTTTGCTCCAATTCTTCTTTCGAAACCATTGTTGCATTCAACTCCTCCATGTAGGTGTTAAATCCCATGCTGATTACATCCAACTCATCTTGCGCTTCTGAGATTGGGAGTTCTTGAAAGAAATTACCAGCAAAGCATTCGGTAATTTGTTCAATCATTTCATGCATCCGTTGTTTCCTACTTTCAAGCTTTTCAGTCAGAAAACGAATTTCCGTAAGTAAATCTTCTAACTCCTGACCCGAAGTCAATTGTTCTTCAAATTCATCAGCATTCACTGATCGAACCAATGCTAATATTTCTTCAATTGAATTCATATCCACCTTTTTCATTCAATCGTTTCTGTTCGATTAACCATTTTACGGCATCCTCTTTTTGTGTAAACACTTTTAGGGGTACTTTTGGTTTTTTAACGATTAAAAAGAAATTTATCATAAACTTAGCAAAATGAGTGTTTGCAATAGTTGCGCATGCAAATAAAAATTCTTGTCCATGTTCAGAAGCATAGTCTTGGGCTTCTTTTGAATAGGATTTAATACCATTAAAATCTAAGCACCAATATTGTTTTTGATTGGCAGAAATCCTGTGACGTAAATCAATGATCTCTTTTACATTGTACTTCGTAATATTTAGTGTTCGTTTAAACTCGGTGAACAAAATCTCGTCAACGATTTGAAATTTCACCTCATCATTTTCAAGTAGTGAATTCGTGTTTATCTTCATTAATTCTTTTTAATTCATTCAACCAAGATACAGCTTCTTCTTTTGATTTAAAAGCTTGAAGCGGAATTTCAGCTCTTTTTAATTTCATAAATGTGTTAAGAATAAAACGAGTTATGTGCGAGTTAACAATTACTGCAGTAGCGTGTAGAAATTCTTGACCATGGATTTCGGCATAGTCTCTGGCATCTTTTTTATATTCTTTAAGTAAAGAAATATCAGAACACCAATATTGTTTTGAATTATCAGATAAATTGTGCCTCATCTCAATAGCGGTCTTAATTATATCGACTGTCATCACCATCGGAGATTTAAAAGATGAAAACAAAATATCATCCTCCCTCCAATAAACAATATACTCATTCTCCATTCTATCCATTGTTGGCATACGTTTCAATTAATTCAAGATTATACACATCATCTACTTTTAAGTATGCAAACTTCGGAATAGAAACAGCTCCATACTTTTGTTTTTCAAAATCAGCAGAAAAACCACAATATACAGTTGATTTATCTAATTCATTTCCTCTTTTAATTATTTGAAATACTAGTTGCTTATAAATATAATGAGATTCTATATAATTATAGTTCATTCCTATAATAATTGGGCATAAATGATTATCACCAATGAAGATAAAAGCAACTCCAATGGTTTCATTCTCTCCTTTCAATTTTATATCAATGAACTCCCAATCATCATATTTTGATAAAACTTCAGAGGTTTTTGAAGGACCAGGAAAAAAGTTAAAAGCATATGTTTTATCTTTAATCAATCGAAATAATGAATAGTATTTTTTCGCTTCATCGGTTGTAATCTTTTTTTTAATAGTAATATCAAATAAACTTTCTGATTTTATAGCATATCTTCTTATACTATAACGCGCTTTTTTAGAATGTATTAATTCAAGAAGTTGATCATAATTTTCCCATTTCGGATTGTTTACAATATTAGTATTTGGCATGTTTATTTTGGCATACCCTTCTTTTTCAAGTACTTTATTCAAAAAATGATCCTTGTCAAAATCTCTAAAAATAACAACAGTTGCTTCGATCTCATTTTTTGTTCTTTCAACAAAATCAAAAAGTAATGGGAAGGCCTTATTTAATTCCTTATGATTCAAGTCCAAAAAAGTAAAATCTGCTTCTGCGAATAATCCTCCTTGCGCAAGTGTTTTTGAACATAAAAAATAGGGAGATTTTTTTCTTGTTTCTTCAATCTTTGTAGATACAAATTCTCTCGATAGCATATCATCCTTGTAAATGGCTCCTGTAAAAAAAGTCGCCAACACTAAATTACCTTTCAAGTCCTTTATCAGGATGTAATGAAAACTCCAATTTTCTTCTGGCTTTCCATTATTAGAATAAATCTCTTCCATACTTTGCATACCAGAATGGGTAATATTACCTCTATCTTTTAAGGCAAAATCCCATACATCTGGATCAATTTCATGAATGGTAGTATACTCCTCAACAATGAGTGAGGTCTCATTTGTTTTTTCTTTTTCATTAACAAGCCCCAAATATTGCACACCAAAATCATCGTAAACACGCTCAATTTGATCATTTTCTTCCTCAATCGCTAAAGGTAAATGATGCGCCATAGCATCCGTGAACAAATCAATATCTGCTTTTGTATTGTGCCGTGTAATGGTGAATCTTAATCCTGATTTATCGTTGGGTACTGCTGGAAACATAGCTGTATTTACATAAAGTCCTTCTTGTAAAATTCGATGTACAAAATTACATGTGACTTTATTTAAACCACTTCCTATAAAATAGATCGGCGAATTTGGTGAAGAAATATTCGGTAGGTTCTTCTCCATTAATCGACTATTCATGTAGTTCATTAATTCACGTAATTCTTCTTGATAAGTAACGATTTCATTTGATAAATGAATCTTCGCTGAAGCGATTGCAGCTCCTACATTTGAAGGAGAAAGTGGATGGGAATAACTTAAAGGTCCACCAAAAACATCAACTTTCCTATACATTTCAGGATCAGAGAAAATGGCAGTTCCACCAATGCTCCCAAATCCTTTTGCCAAAGTAGAAATAAGTATTATTCTCTCCGAAACCCCAAGGCGATCAAAAATATACCCTGCACCATTTTTTCCTGACCACCCCATTCCATGTGCATCATCGAAATACAAATGCAGCTTCGGGTGTTTATCTAACAATTGTTTGAGTATATCTGTGTCTGGCAAATCTCCATGCATGGAATAAACACCATCAGCCATGTACCAAATTCGATTATAATTATTGGCTTCTTCTTTAAGCATTTGATCCAACATTTCATAATCCGAATGACGAACCATTTTTATAGTCGTACCTTGCAATTTGGTGTGTTTACATGGAAACTGCACACTAAAATGAACTTGTTGATCTAAAATGATTAAATCATCTTGTTTAATTATCGTTGCAATCACTGAAATATGAGCATTGGAGGTTGATGAAAAACAAATGACTTTATTGCCCTTAAAAATTGCGGACATCAATTCTTCCAACTCTTGAAGATAAGAAGGACGCATATAAACACGTGACATAGATAATTGCGTTCCGAACTTTTTTGTCAATTCAATGGAATGTGCGATCAAATCAGGATGTGTTTCCAAACCCAAATAACCACATGTTCCAAAATTAATTAGCTCTTGTCCTTTAATCCGAAAACGAGTACCGTTAAAACTAGTCTCTTCCGAATTGACATGCATGATGCCCTTATTTTTTGCTACCGTGAAAACATTGTCAACAACATCCAAATAATTAGAATGATTAATTTTAGCCATGGTGTAATGTGTTTAATGAATAAAATGATTGATTTACCTCAATTTTTCAATTTTTTGAATATTGGACATCACCTAAATGTGGTATTTGCATTTTAAAAAAACAAGTGATATGTTTGACTAAACTATTGTTTTTTTTCAAAACAACCTACTATTCAACTAAAAAAACATTCAAAAAAATTGAACTTTCATCCATTAAAAACAGTGAAATCTTAGAATTGTTCGGGTCTTGCGAACTAATCAGGAAGTACTAGTTGATCTAGCTTGAGTGACTTTATCCCAGTGAAGGTATTTCCCTCGTTAAATTGAATTCGAACAGAATCAAATTCAGCATAAGTCAATCCTGGATAGAGTTCCAATTTGATAGGACTCAAAACACCTTCATGATCTATGAATTGTCCAATAAAAAATTTATTCTCGCGGAACATCGTGTCGCCTTTGTAATAATTTACGACGAAGTCTGGATTGGTATCTCCAGAATACAAGAATAGTTGTGCATTAATAATTGCACCAAATCGTTTATTGAAATTTGCAGAATCGGATTTGATAATAAGAACAGGATTATCTCCATAATTGTCACCCAACAACTTATAATAGTTATTTGTCATTGGTTTACCTGAGCTATTAAATTGTCTCGGAATCCGTTGTTCAATTGGACGATTTGGTAAATCTTCATAATAGAGATGCAAGCACCAACCATAACGCAAATCATCTTTCATAAAAACATGTTTGAATTGCTCATAAGTCATATCATCGTAATGAAGAATATTGTTTTTCATTTGAAATTCATAGACTTGATACATCTTTGATGTCAACAAAATAAACCCAATAATTAAAACTTTAAATAAAGCATTTGAATAGTTTAATAAGAATGCAATGGGTATAAATAAGATTGCTAATACATCAATAAATGGACGCATCCCTAAACCACCTCCATACCACCAACACCACCAAGAAGCTGTTATGTAGGAAAACAATAAGAAAAAGACAATGCTTCCCCAAAATAATCGCCGTTCTTTTCTATACAAAATAATCCACCCAGGAATCATCAAAAATAGAATGGGTGTAAAAATGAAGAGCCCTTTTCGCCAGCTAAACCAAACATCCATGAATTTTGGACTTCCTAAAAATTCAAACGACTCCGTTGTATAGGTATTCAAAGCGATTTCTCCTGTTTGATCATAGGTACTCCACAATTGAAAGCCTAAAAAGAGACCAAATACTCCTAACCCAAGTAGTAAATGTTTCCAATGGATTGAAAATAAGCATTTAATTCGTTCAAAAAACAAACGGGTACTCGCAAAAAGAAACGGCACAAAAGCCAATGCTAAAATATTTGTTGGTCTAATAATCGCTGCCCAACCTATAAATAAACAGAGGATTACAAAATCCTTCAAGGTATGTTCATCTGCCCATTTTTTAGCATAGTAGATTAACCAAGCTACAATTGCAAATGAAAACACATGTGAAAAAGGTGTTAATACATTTGAATAATAACTAACGTTTGTGCCGAAAGCAATGCCAAATAGTATGAAATAAATCCAAATTCGTTGAATCTTGAATCGTCTAAGTAGCAGATAAATGCCAACGCAACCGACTAAAAAATAAAAAATAGAAGCAACATTCGCCATAAACAAATACGGCTTGCTGTAGCCATCAGATGGGAAATCATAACGACCAAGATCTTTGTCAATTTTTGTATAGGCGTGTGCAACCGCAAAAAAAGGAATTAATGAAACTGCTGTACCCGTATAGTATTTGTTGGTTTTACCTCTTTCACTTGCCACCGAAACATTATCTGCAAAACGCGATTTTTGGTACGTTTTTGCAATTGTATCTAAAAATTCAAAATTGGAAGTTTTATAAATAAACCACTGTGGCAGATAAGAATAATAACCCGAACCATCTGAAAGAATCGGTTCAGCTTCTTTTGCTTTTAGATTCGTCCAGCCAAAATAACGATCTGATTTTGTTCCATAAATAGCCCCTAAGAATAGCAAAAACACAGCGAAAATGACCGTCGTGTATCGTGTCTCAGCTATTTTTGATCTCGTTTTTTTTAGCATCTAGTAGCTTTCTGACGTAAATAAAAATCAAGTAAAACCATTGCTGCCATTGCTTCTACAATAGGCACTGCTCTTGGAACAACACACGGATCATGTCTCCCTTTTCCTGTTAGCGTTGTTTCATCTAAATTTAAATCAATGGTTGCTTGCTCTGTCATGATGGTAGCTACTGGTTTAAAAGCTACACGAAACTCAATGGGCATACCATTTGATATTCCTCCTTGAATTCCACCAGAATGATTGGTCTTCGTTTCTCCTCCAGCCACAAATGCATCATTGTGTTCAGATCCCCGCATTGAAACACCTTCAAACCCGGAACCTATTATAAAACCTTTTACTGCATTAATCGAAAGCATTGCTTTACCTAATTCGGCATGGAGTTTATCAAAAACAGGCTCTCCTAATCCGATTGGAACTCCAGTGGCAACACATCGAATACATCCTCCAATGGTATCGCCATCTTTGCGCACTTCTCGAATCAATTCTTCCATTTCTGCTGCCATAGGCATATCTGGAACTCGTACAGGATTATTTTCTCGGACAATTGCCAATTCTGACGACCAAGTTCCTTCCCAACGAAGCGCGCCAACTTGATCAACAAAGGCATCTATTCTCACTCCAATCGTTGCTAACACTTGCTTGGCTATTGCTCCAGCAACAACGCGTGAAATTGTTTCTCGTGCACTTGAGCGTCCTCCACCACGATAATCTCGAATACCATATTTTTCTTGGTAAGTAAAGTCAGCATGAGATGGACGAAAAGTGGATTTCATTTCTGAATAATCCTGTGACTTCTGATTGGTGTTTCGCACTAAAAAGCCAATGGGCATTCCTGTCGTTTTTCCGTCAAAAATCCCAGAAAGCAATTCGACCTCATCTGATTCATTGCGTTGGGTAACAATTGCCGATTGTCCAGGACGTCTTCGGTCTAATTCCGCTTGAATTTCTTTCATTGAAAGGGAAATTCCTGCAGGAACGCCGTCAATTACACCACCAACGGCTGTTCCATGTGATTCCCCGAAAGATGATAATCGGAAGAGTGTTCCATAGACTGAACCTGCCATTAACCGCGAATCATTTCTTCCGTTATTTTTAAAATTTCTCTCACTTCTTCCATTGTAGGAGCTTCAGCATACGTTCGTAAAACAGGCTCTGTACCTGAAGCACGAATCATCAGCCAACGGTTATCATCAAAAAAGAACTTCCACCCATCAATGGTTCCAACATTACGTACATTATATTTTCCAAATGAAGTGTACTTATTATCATTACAATTCTCAACTACTTCATTTTTCAATGCTTCTGTCAAATGTAAATCGTTGCGTTCAAATTGAAAAGGTCCTACTATTGCGTAAACTTCTTGAATTAACTCATCGAGTGTTTTTCCAGATTTCGCCATAAATTCCCAGATGATTAAACCCATCCAAATTCCATCCCGTTCAGGAATATGTCCTTTTACTGCAATTCCTCCCGATTCTTCTCCACCGATCAACACATCTTGTTCTACCATCATTCCAGCAATGTATTTGAAACCAATTTTCACGATTTCACTTTCCAAGCCGTAATGATCTGCCAATGTTTTCACACGAGGTGTAGTACTGAAAGCTGTAACTACTTTTCCTGATTGGTGTTTGTATTTTACTAAGTAATGAAGTAACAATAAAATGATATGATGCGAATCAATAAACTCACCTTTTCCATTATACAATCCAATTCGATCTGCGTCTCCATCAGTTGCTAAGGCACAATGAATGTTTCCTTTTTCTTTAATAAAGCGTTCAAGCGGCTGAAGGTTTTTAGCAATCGGTTCAGGGGCTTGACCGTAAAAAGAGGGATTGTATTCACAATGCAATAATGCTACTTCTGGTAAGATGCGACGGATCACGTTTTGACCAGCTCCATACATGGCATCATATACTAAATTGAGTCCCGATTTACGGATTGCTTCCAAATCAAAGTTCGCTTCTATATGCCTTACATAACGCGTTTCAAAATCGACAATTTCTAATTGACCAGTAGCTTGAAAAGTTGCCAATTCTACTGCCGCAAAATCAAATGGGATTGTTTCAGGTATAATATCTTCTATTTCTTGTACTTTTTCTGGAGACAAAGGTCCACCGTAATGTGCTTTTAGTTTAAATCCATTATAAGAAGGTGGGTTATGACTCGCTGTTATGATGATGCCCAATCCACAATTGAGTTGTGTTGCAGCTAGAGAAATCATTGGTGTTGAAACAAATCCACGGGATAATTTCACTTCAATTCCTTCATGCAATAAAATTTTCGTTACTGTTTCGGCGAATAATTCACCTGCGAAACGACAATCATGGCCAACTGCAATTCGTTGATTTAATCCAGATTTCTTAATCCATTGAGCTGTTGCAAAAGCAACTCGAGCTACATTTTCTACGGTAAATTCATCAGCAATGATGGCTCTCCATCCGTCTGTACCAAACTTAATTTTTGTTGTCAATATACTAGGTATTTATACGAAAGTCAAAGATATAAAAACAGGACATTAAAGCGGTAGTTGTTCCACATTATATGTAGCTTTTTTAAAACTGATCAAGTAGGACAAACCTGAACTAGTTTTTATCGTTTCCACATTTGCATCAATTTGTTCACCTAAAATTCGAATTAATGTCATTCCTAAATCTGTTTCTGATACTGATTCAATTGTTTGAGCGCTCAATTCACTAATTTCTAGGTAATAATTAACTGCATCTTCTTTTAAGATTACTTCTAATTTTTTATCTACTACCCATTGATTATTAAATACATAACCAATTACTTCGTTTATCATTAACCCTAAAGGAATTGCACAATCAGAATCCAGTACTGCTGTTTTTACTTGTAAATCAATCTCCATTTTTGATGGCGTCACATGATGGATTTGCGCTAATGAAACGAATAAATGTCGAAAGAAGTACTCAATTTGGATTTCAGAAACAAGCTCGTTGCTATAGACCATCTCATGAATTATTGCCATTGTGTTGATCCGCAAAACACTTGACAAAAACTCTTTATTTAACTGTTTATCTTGAATTGTATCCATTTGCAATCTCAACAAACTGGTAATTAATTGCAAATTGTTCTTAACTCGATGATGTAATTCATGTAATAACGCATCTTTCTGCTCAATGGACGTTTTCAATTGATCTTCTGCGAATTTCTTTTCAAAAAACACAGGAACTTGAATTTCATCTTCGAAATCAGATGGTTTAGTTACTTTCAAGTATTCAGCAATCTTATGTGGGGGAGCCATTACGAATAAACACTTTTCGGCTCCAGAAGCCACGCATTCCAACTCAACTGCCGTCAATGCAAAACCATAACTTTCTTCGCACCAACCAGAAGAATACCCACAACTCATGGTACAAACTGGAATGGCTGACTTTCTTCCGGCCTTTTTCCAAGATTGAGATTCGAATGAATTGTTATGGTAGTATTTCAAGAAATAATGCTCGTCTGGTGATGGATTACTTTCTGGCAGTATTTCAACATTAGCCCAACCTGTATAAGCGAAATGAACTGGTCCAGCCGCCAATTTTTGAATAGGATCTGTCAAATTCATATTCTCATGAAAACATTGAGCATCTTTCTTTCCCAATACATGTGCAATATCAAATAAGAAATTATTGCCAATACGAACTGCCTCTTCTAATGGTCTGTTACTGTAGAGTTCTTTTATGATGTCCAAAAACTCATAGGATAAAGAAGAACTTTTAAACAATACATAGCGTTCACCACTAATCGTTATCTCTCCATTTTCTGGACGAATGGATAAATCTTGAAAGTAAGACCAGACGTTCTCTTCAGCTTCTTCGAAAATTGAGCGAATCTCATCAGGAACAATAACAGTTTTTTTACTATCCTCCGAAATAGAAATTTCTCTCAATAATTGATTTTCCAACCTCAATTGATCCAATTCTTTCCTTAGTTCTAATAACTCCTGTTCCAGTGTTTTCAAGATGCGTTTTTTGAGTAGTACTACTATCCAAGTAAAAATAGAATTTTCACTGAGACTTACCATATCGAATTTAACAATTCCATTGGTTTTAGTGAATATTTATGAAATAAAAATCCCGTCTCTAAATGAAACGGGATCTTTTGAGTGTAATTCGAATTTAATCTTTGTAATTCAATATGGTTTTTTCAATTATTGCAACACATTCGAGTAATTGTTCTTCATTCATCACTAATGGTGGAGCAAAACGTATGATATTACCATGAGTCGGCTTGGCTAATAAACCATTTTCCTTCATTTGTACACAAAGATTCCAAGCTGTTTTACTTTCAGGTGAATCATTCACTATAATGGCATTCAAGAGTCCTTTTCCTCGAACTTGAACAATCAAGTCTGTTTTTGCAATAATGCGATTCATTTCTGAACGAAATAACTCCCCTAAACGTTCAGCATTTCCAGCAAGATCTTCATCAGCAACCACTTCTAATGCTGCTATTGCAACCTTCGCAGCTAATGGATTTCCACCGAAAGTGGAGCCGTGTTGTCCTGGATGAATAACCATCATAATCTCATCGTTAGCCAATACCGCAGAAACGGGATAAACACCACCTGAAATGGCTTTGCCTAAAATTAAAATATCGGGTTTCACGTCTTCGTGATCAACTGCTAAGAGTTTTCCAGTACGTGCAATTCCTGTTTGCACTTCATCTGCTATAAAAAGTACATGGGCAGCTTCACACAATGTCTTTGCAGTTTTCAAATAACCTGCATCTGGTACAAAAACACCTGCTTCACCTTGAATTGGCTCTACTAAAAATCCAATTACATTTGGTTGCTTTAACGCTTCTGCTAATGCAGCCGTGTCATTGTATGGAATTCGAATAAATCCGGGTGTAAATGGACCAAAATTAGTACGCGCATCTACATCATTTGAAAAAGATATAATGGTAGTTGTACGACCGTGAAAATTACCTTCACAAACAATAATTTGTGCTTGATTTTCTGCTACATTTCGTTTTTCATACCCCCATTTACGTGCTAATTTTAGTGCAGTTTCAACTGCTTCAGCACCCGTATTCATTGGTAATACTTTATCAAAACCAAAATACTCGGTAATGAATTTCTCATAAACTCCGAGTGTATCATTGTAAAAAGCACGTGATGTTAAGGTCAACGTTGATGCTTGTTCAATTAAAGCATTCACAATTTTCGGATGACAGTGCCCTTGGTTTACTGCTGAATAAGCTGATAAAAAATCATAATAGCGATTTCCTTCTACATCCCAAACATATACACCTTCTCCACGATTGAGTACAACAGGAAGTGGATGATAGTTGTGAGCACCATAGCGATCTTCTAGTTGCATTAAATCTTGCGACGACAATTTTTCCATTGTTTCCATATTAAAACTATTTTTTTGAATCGTTTTGCTCGTCGCGGAGAGCAACCATCCTTTCCTCATTCACAGTTGTTGGAGAGAAATCATCCAAATAGAGCAACAAATGTAAGGAAGAAATTCTAAACTAAAAAAATGAAGCGGAGTTATTCGAAGCAATTTGATTGCACAAATCATCTTTTATTATTCCTCTTCAAAGAAACCTAAAATGAATTAAACGGCTGAAAATAAAGAATATAATATCATTAAACGACTCCTTGATTTATGAAAAACCGCCTTTTCACAATCAAACTTTGGATAAATATCAATACATTTGTTTATCTAATTTTATCAATTGGCAACAGTACATTTTTCCCGTCCCACTAGTGAATTTTTCGCTACACTTCGAAAATCTGTCGAACAGTATTTCAATGATAATCAATTGAGTTCTTCTGGTAACGCTCAACTTTATTGGAAAACAACAATTTTGATTACAGCTTACCTTATTTGTTATGTTAGCTTGTTATTCTTACCTATTCCTCTTTGGTTGGCAGGTATTATTGCAGCTACTCTAGGTGTCATTCAAGCTTTGGTTGGGTTTAATATCATGCACGATAGTTGTCATGAAGCATTTAGCTCCGATAAACGGGTCAATTATTTCTTTGGATTGTCAATGAATGCCTTAGGTAGTGATGCTTTTATGTGGCGACAAAAACACAACGTCCTTCACCATACTTATACCAATATTGATGGAATTGACGACGATATTGCAAAAACGCCATTACTCCGTATGAGTGAATCTCAACCTCGCTTTAGAGCACACCGATTCCAACATATTTATTTACCCTTTTTATATGCTATCAGCACCATTTTTTGGGTGTTGGTAAAAGATTTTCAACATTATTTTTTTGGAAATGGATATGCTGTTGAAGTAGCAAAAATGAAAGGAATAGATCATTTAGTTTTTTGGAGTACAAAACTTGTTTATTTCGGCTTGTATCTTGTTTTCCCGATCTATGTCTGGGGAATTTGGCCGACGATTGTAGGGTTTACATTGATGCATATTATGTTGGGAACGGTTATGTCATTTGTGTTCCAATTGGCTCATGTGGTTGAAAATGTTGAATTCGAACATGCAGTTGGCGAAGAAGTGCTTATTGAAAACGAATGGGCCATCCATCAAATTGCGACGACCAGCGACTTTGCTCCACGAAATAAGATTGTAAGTTGGTTTTTAGGTGGGTTAAATTACCAAGTTGAACACCATTTGTTTCCGCGAATATCACATATCCATTATCCTGCTATTCAAAAAATCCTTGCAAAAACGTGTGAAGACTTTGGGGTTAATTACCGTTATTTTCCAACTATGCGAGAAGCATTATCTTCGCATTTCAGACACATGAAAAACTTGGGGAAAGCAGCCTAATTAAATGTCTGGATTCAATGCGTTTATTCGTTCTTCACTAAGAATCCATGGAATCCGAAAATATTGTTGTCTGAACCATAATTCAAATGCTGGATCTAAGAATTCAAAAGCTCCTTCTTCTGTTTTATTGATGATGTCATTTCCAATCATTGTATCACGATTTTTAGACACATTTCTTGGTGTTCCTAAATTATATCGCTGCATTACTCGGGTAGATGTCAATTGTCTCTCTCCCATAGAAATCGCTTTGAGAAGATTTACTTGAGTTGTACTCAATCCTTCAATTTCGCGTTGATATAATGGTTGATTTGCATAGATAAGTTCATCTAATGCATGTGCCAATTGATCAAATCGAGCCGTTTTAGTCGTCGCATTCCAGACATAATGAGAAAGCTGCTGTACATACCATGAATGATTTTTCATGACCATTGGAATAATTTGAGCTATAACTGGTTCTATCTTTTTACCTGTTTCTTGAAAACTAGATTGAATAAAGCTGATCCATTTTTCCTCTTTGATCTTCGGCAATAAAAACAAATCACCAAAACGGTAAAAAGGTTTCGATGTGTTGTTGAAAATGTCAGTTAACATGTGACGTTTACTACCATATAAACAATAGGTCACGTTTTTTTGTCGTTGCCAGATTGCACGCATTTTCTTTTCAAAACGTTCAAATTCTGGAAATGAAGTCAAATTTTGAAATTCATCTAGGCAAATGATGAGTTTGATTCCTTTCTCTTTTGCTATTTTTTCCGGTAAATCAAGAAGTTCATCTGTATGTTTCACAATTTGCTCCCAATCATATCGAATGGATAAATCAATATTCGATCCGATGCCTATTTGAGCTGTTGGAACCAACTGTTGTAAAAAGTGTTTCGCGTCAACTAACCAATCTTGCCACTTGGTTGATGTTGCTTTAATGATTTCTCGTGTGAAAACTTCAAAAAACTCGTTCTCATTACTGATAGTAAACAAATCGATAACAACCGTTTTATGACCTTTTTCAGTTTGCTGAATGTCCAATGCAACTTTTTCCACTAAAGAAGACTTTCCCCACCTACGTGGAGAAATAATGATAGTATTAATACCACCTAAAAGATTACGTTTTAGTTTTAAAGCCACTTCTTCTCTATTGGTAAATGCTTTTTCACTTACCGTATTTCCAAATATAAACGGAGAGAAAACATCCTGATTCATTGTATACTTTTTACGAATTTACAAATTATATCAATTGGTATTATACTAACTGGTATAATACTAACTAGTATAACTAAAACAACGTTGGTTGGTTGTCCTCCTCATCTTCATCAGATTTAGATAAATCCCATTCAATTGTAGTTGACGAACCATCTTCTGCAATATCGCTTTCATCTAAATCTAATTCTAGGATTACATCTTCTGGCCAAGGTTCGTCACCTTCAACAGCATGCAAGAGTACCACTTCTTTTACCTTTAATTTGGTGAGTTGATTTCCTTGTGCTTTCATTCCTTTTATCTCAATAAAATCTGCTAATTCAACTTCATTATCTGGTAAATTTTTCGTTTCCTTGAGCAATTTATTGTAAACAATTTTTGCTTTCGGGCGGAAGGCTGTTGAAACAACATCTAGGTAAGAACCTTCAGACTCTGAAATGAAATTGACCCGTTTATCAGAAGTGATCTCACAGCAAAAGCGTTTTACAAAATGCAATTCACGTTCTCCATCGAAATAAACAGCAGAGATTGGTCTGTCTGAAACCCATTTTTCAAGGTGGACCATATCTTCGTCAAAGTGATTGGAAAGATCAAATGTAGATAAGCGGTATTCTCCATTTTTGTAGATGGTTAAAATACGATCTTCTCCTTTAAATGAACCAAGGAATTTCCCTCGACCTTCATCATTCAAACGACCAACAACAGTGTCGTACCAAATTTTGCGCGCAGCCAAGGTAGAACCTCCCACTTCTTTTTGAGTGATTTTAGCGACAATTTCTTTCGTAACACGATTTCCAGCTGCACTTCTTGCTTTAATGAGCAAATCACCTAAATCGATATCAAATCGCAAACGTTTTAGATGTGGACGAGGACGTAAATGAATGGTCACAACTTCCCGTTCGCCATTCGGGTGAACAGAGAAGTACAATAATTTAGAACCTTTCTCACCACGCGATAAATCGTATTCTGTGTCTCGCGTAACAGAGTTGACAAAGAAACGTTTCATCATCGTTGCACCACCAATACCATCTTGATACATCACGTGATAAATGGTGCGTTTATCTCCTTTTTTCCAAACATCGGCATGAACGATTCCTTTTCCAACAAATTTCTTTTCGGAAACCTTGGTAATCATAAATTTACCTGTGTTGAAGAAAATAATAATGTCATCGATTTCAGAACAGTCATTGACCGCTTCTGTTTTCTTCAAATTCCAACCAATGAAACCTTCTTCGATGTCAACATAGAGTTTTCGATTGGCAATAATTACTTTGGTTGCAGCAATCGTATCGAAAATTTTCATTTCGGTTTTACGTTCTTTTCCTGCACCAAAACGCTTTTTCAAATCTTTGAAGTACTCAATCGCGTATTCTACCAAATTGGCTAGATTATTACGCACTTCTTCCATTTCAGCTTCCAATTTGGCGATCACATCATCTGCCTTATCTGAATCGAATCGCGTAATACGAATCATTGGAATTTGCGTCAATTTATGCAAGTCTTCATCGACAATATCTCTCAGGAAACTTTCTTTGAACGGCTCAAAACGTTTGTACAAGTATCCGAATAAAGATTCTTTGTCGGAATAATGTTTGAAGTCGATGTACATTTCTTCGCGAATGAAGATTTTCTCCAATGTTGAAAAATGCCATTGTTGTTGCAATTCGGTTAATCGAATTTCCAATTCCCATTTGAGTAATTGCAGGGTATTGTCTGTATTCGTTTTTAGAATCTCTGTGACTCCCATGAATCGCGGTGTATCACCATCAATTACTGAAGCATTGGGAGAAATAGAAATCTCACAATCTGTAAAAGCGTACAACGCATCTATTGTTCGATCGGGCGAAACGCCTGGTGCCAAGTGAATAACAATTTCGGCAACGGCAGCTGTATTGTCTTCAATTTTTCGGATCTTGATCTTTCCCTTTTCATTGGCTTTTAAGACCGATTCAATCAATGAAGTTGTTGTACTTCCAAAAGGAATTTCATTGATAATCAATGTTTTATTATCGACCTTTTTGATTCTAGCTCGAACACGCACTTTTCCACCGCGCAAACCATCGTTGTAGTTTGAGAAATCGGCCATACCACCATTCATAAAATCGGGGTAGAATTCTACTTTCTTCCCTCTCAGATGATTAATGGATTGATCAATGAGTTCTATGAAATTATGAGGCAGGATTTTACATGCCATACCAACCGCAATTCCTTCCGCTCCTTGAGCTAACAAAATCGGGAATTTTACGGGTAAATTATCTGGTTCTTTGTTTCGACCATCGTAGCTCAATAACCAACTTGTGGTCTTTGGATTGAACACCACATGACTTGCAAACTTGGATAAACGCGCTTCAATATAACGTGGAGCTGCTGCACCATCACCAGTAAGTGTATTTCCCCAGTTTCCTTGACAATCGATCAACAAATCTTTCTGTCCAAGTGCAACCAATGCATCACCGATTGAAGCGTCACCGTGTGGGTGATATTTCATGGTATTTCCAATGACGTTGGCGACTTTATTGTAGCGTCCATCATCCAATTCTTTCATGGAATGCATGATACGTCTTTGTACCGGTTTGAACCCATCATATAAGGATGGAACGGCGCGTTCAAGAATTACATAGGACGCATAATCCAAAAACCAATTTTCATACAACCCACTAAGCGGAATGATGGTATCTTCTACATTTTTTTTCTCAAATGGATGTGCATCTTCCAGTCCATCGTTATTGAGTTGATTGTCTTCGTTTTCGCCGTCGTTATCTAGCGGTACGTTTTCATCTTCTGCCATAGTTAGGAAGCTTTTTCAATGGATTCTTCATCTGTCTCGATCAACTGGTCTGGATCTTTTTCTACGCGCAGATTTTCAATGATAAAATCTTGTCGTTCTGGCGTGTTTTTACCCATAAAATAGGACAAGATCGTTTCAATAGACGCATCTTTGGTCAACAAAACTGGTTCTAATCGAATATCTTCACCAATAAAGTGTTGGAATTCGTCTGGAGAAATTTCTCCCAATCCTTTAAATCGTGTAATCTCTGGATTCTTACCTAATTCTGCTATGGCATCTCTGCGTTCTTGTTCTGAGTAACAGTAAATTGTTTTTTTCTTATTTCGCACCCGGAAAAGTGGTGTTTGCAACACATATACGTGGTTTCGTTTCACCAAATCGGGGAAAAACTGCAAGAAAAACGTCAATAACAACAAACGAATGTGCATTCCATCGACATCGGCATCGGTTGCGATTACAATGTTGTTGTAACGCAAATTATCCATGTCTTCTTCGATGTCCAAAGCAGCTTGAATGAGGTTGAATTCCTCGTTTTCATACACTACTTTCTTCGTCAATCCATAACAATTTAGCGGTTTACCACGCAATGAGAAAACAGCTTGCGTATTGACATCACGTGATTTTGTGATGGATCCACTTGCCGAATCTCCCTCGGTAATAAACAAGGTTGTTCGTTCTCGTTTTTCGTCTTTTAAATCGGTTAAATGCGAACGGCAATCACGCAATTTTTTATTGTGTAAACTTGCTTTTTTAGAGCGATCGCGTGCCAATTTTCGAATTCCAGAAAGTTCTTTTCGTTCACGTTCCGATTGCTTGATTTTTTTCTCCAGTGTTTCTGCCACATCTGGATTGCGGTGCAAATAGTTATCGAGTTTTTCTTTCAGGAAATCATTGATAAACGAACGCATGGATTTTCCACCCGGCTCAATTTCTTGCGATCCTAATTTTGTTTTGGTTTGCGACTCAAATACTGGTTCTACCACTTTTACTGCAATAGCAGCTACAATGGATTGACGAATATCAGATGCGTCGTAGTTCTTATTGTAAAAATCACGAATAACCTTAGCAACTGCTTCACGAAAAGCACTTTGATGGGTTCCACCTTGGGTTGTATGCTGACCATTCACAAAGGAATAATAATCTTCACCATAGGTTTTTCCGTGGGTGAAAGCGACTTCTATATCTTCACCTTCTAAGTGCATAATTGGGTAAAGCGGATCGCCATCCATGTTATCTTCGAGCAAATCTTTTAGCCCATCTTTGGATTGGTATTTTTCGCCATTGAAGTGAATGCTCAATCCACGGTTCAAGTAGCAGTAATTCCAGAACATTTTCACCAAATAAGGCGTTCTGAAACTGTATTTTTTAAAAATGGTTTCGTCAGGAATGAATTCTACATACGTTCCATTCGCTTCATCTGTTTTGGTAATTGGCAACTCTTCCACCAATTCACCTTTGCTAAACGTTGCTTGTTTCTTTTCACCATCACGAACAGAATAGAGCATGAAATAATCGCTCAAAGCGTTCACTGCTTTTGTTCCTACTCCATTGAGTCCAACCGTTTTTTTGAAGGCTTTGGAGTCGTATTTCCCTCCAGTATTAATTTTAGAAACACAATCGATTACTTTTCCAAGAGGAATCCCGCGGCCGTAATCACGCACCATCACTTTTCCATCTTTCACCTTGATATCGATCTTCTTTCCGTTCCCCATTACGAATTCGTCGATGCAATTATCAACTACTTCTTTAGCGAGAATGTAAATACCATCATCTGCAGCTGATCCATCACCGAGTTTTCCAATGTACATCCCTGGGCGCAAGCGAATATGCTCTTTCCAATCAAGCGATCGAATATTCTCTTCCGTATATTGATTTTCCGCCATAATTTCAATGATTGTGCAAGAGACAAATATAACATGGATAGTGTCCTGAATAATGAACAATCAGAACGAGTTATGAACGGTTGAAGGTTAATTTAGTGCGAGTTAAAATCTAATCCTCATTTATCTAGCTTTTATCGACTAAAATGGTTGTGTTTTGTCAACTCTTGTATTCTTCAAGTACAATTTTTATGTTTTGAAGAATAAATTTCTTTTTGCCTGGATTCCAAATATAAATTTTCACACGATCATACTCTTGTAAATAATCATGTACATTGACTTCAAATGATAGTTTAGCCCACTCTTCCCTCCCTTCTTCTCGATCATTAAATAAATCGAATGACTTGTAGTAGCGCTTTTTTTCGTCGCCAGAAATAGCATCGATGATCAGGAAGACATTTTCAAATCGAAAAGACTCTATTTTTTTTTCTAAATCAACAACTACATAATAGCGCTCATTTGTTCTGTTTTTCGGTAATTGATATTCAACAGTAGCAGTAAATTCATCTGAAGAAGAAACAACTCGTTCAGTTCGATCATCTAATAACACAACTGTTTGATTACTCTTGCCGAATGGTTTACAGGATTTCGTGAAATTCCATCTGCCACTATTTTCAGCTTTCCAGAATTGAAGACTTGGTAATAAATTTTGTTTTGTATATCGTTGATCAACCATGAAACCTGTTGATTTTTCCCAAAAACGAATAAGCCCTATCACAGCGCACAAACTAACAATTCCAACTGAGAGAATAAACTTTCGTTGCAACATAAAAAATATTGGAAGTAAGATCAATCCCATGTGTTCAACGAAAGGTCGATTTCCAAAAGAAGATTCATAATCCCAACACCACCAAGAAAAAATAACCCAACTATTGATCACAAAGTAAACACACCACCATATAGCCTGAAAAGCGTTTTTTCTATACCAAGTTAGTATTCCCCAAAAAGCAAGCAATACGATTGGCGTGTGCACGAATAATCCTATTCTGAAACTAAAAAGACCAGTAACTATTAGTGGATTTGTGAAATTAAACCCTTCACCGCTGTACGACCAAACAAGCCAATTGCCTGTTTGCCACTTCCATGATAAAAACAACACTGAAAGAACAGATAAAGTTCCTAAAACAGTGGTTAAAAAATAGCCATTTCGCAAGGTGATCAACTCCTTTAATCGCTCAATGAATAATTCGTTTTTACCTATCAAAAATGGGATAATGAAAAGAATTGTAATATTAGTAGGCCTTACTAGAATCACCATTCCCAAAGTAATTCCTAGAAAAAGTAATTTCCGTTTTGTCAGTCCTTCTCTTAATTTGATGATTTGAATAACAAACAGTCCAATGAGAAAAAACGAATAAACATGCGTAAAAGAAGGTGTGGAAATTGAATAAAAAAGCAGAGGAGTTGCAAGATAAATGAGCGGTATAATCCATTCAAATTGTCTGTTGCTTTCTGGAAACATTCGTCGAATAGCACTAGCGAAAAGCTGGATTCCAACCATAAAATAGCACCAACTTCCAATAAAATAGCACCAATGAAAAACACTAGAATATCCATCAATTGGAGCTCCAATTATCCATGAAACAAAACAAGCTAGTAAGAAAAACGGCAATTGCAGTACTGCTATTCCGGGGAAATACTTGTTATAGGTTTTGCCTTCTTTGTTCTTAAAAAGGTATAACTGGTCTATGTCATTCGAGTAATAACTTTTCTCAACTTTTGATGATTGCTCAAAACTACCATCGTTATAAATCAATAATGCAGGAAGGTATGCATAACAGCCACGTCCATCAGAACTAATAACCTCCAAAATGCTTTTATCATTCAAACGTTGAGCAATGGAATAAACACCTGCAAAAAAAGCAAAGTAGAAAATGGGGGAACGAAGTATTTTACGTAATTGGTTTATCATCAGTACTCAATTTGATTCAAGTTGAAATGACTCATCTATTCCGATTCAACCAACCACGCTTGGCAAAGACCGCAATCAATGAGAGTGCGATAAACGCCATAACTCCCAAAATCATGAAATACCCATTTTTCCATTCCAATTCGGGCATGTACTTAAAGTTCATTCCATACACACCAACAATAAACGTTAGTGGAATAAAAACAGCGCTTATCACAGTCAGCACCTTCATGATTTCGTTCATTTTTTGACCTTGAACAGCATAATACAAGTTGGCTAATCCTTCTAACAATTGTTTTTGCGAATCAATGTCCTCAATTAAAACCATACACGTATCTCGTAAATCTTGAAAATAATGGCAATTAGATTTATCAAAAATCTGATTATCAACACGCTCAATTTGCGAAACCAATTCACGAATCGGTTGCACTATTTTCCGCAATTCAGCTAATTTTCGTTTTTGCCATTCTATTTTTCGTAAAACTTCACTTTTCGGATAGCGAACTAACAACAACTCCAATTTCCCAGTTATCTCAGCAATTTCTTCCAATACTTCTTGGTAATTATCAATAATGGCTTCCAGCATTCTGAATAAAAGGAAATCGGGACCTTTGAACCGAATTTTGCCTTTTTTTAGCTCCAATCGATCACGTACATTCGGAAAATGATCAGAACTTCGTTCTTGTAAAGAAATTAAGTAATTCTTCCCTAGAATAAAACTGATGCGTTCTTTTGCAAGATCAAATTCCATGTTTTTTGAAGGAAGAGCAGAAACAATACTAAAAAAAACATAATCTGTATATTCCTCTAATCGTGGGCGCTTCGTTCCCTTAAATAAATCTTCCTGTATCAGTTTATCAACATTCAAACGATCGCATAAACGAACAATCGAATCGTGTTCATCCAGGGAATGATAATTCAACCAATGGGTGACATTTGGCTCATTATCTGGATGGAAATGAGTAGCAAAATACGACTCATCTTCTTTCGTTAACGTGAGAATCTCTGCGTTATATCGATAATGTTGGACTGGTTTTTGATGCATTTTAACTGAATAATTCTTGAATCATCAGCTAATTTAAACATCTTTCTAAATGAAACACCTCTTTACGCTTCTACTTGTTGGATTAACCATTTTTGAACTTCATGCTCAAGATTCACTCTTTGTAACTGTTCATGTGATTTATGGATCAAAACCTATTTCAGAAAATGAGGGAAAATGGTTTGGCGGAAAACTAGGTGGGCATGTTGGATTGGAAATCATGCCAGGGCAAGTAATTCATTTCAACCCAGGTGGTGCTGTAAAGGCAACTCGCCAACATTCAGACACGGGATCTTATGTACAATCTAGTATTGAAAATTTCTATTGCACCTTTGGTTGTGAATTAGTCAAAACGATGCAAGTGAAGATTCCAATAACGTTAACGGAAAGAACTTTATTGGATAGCATTAGTCAACAATTTGTTGCACATCCACCCTATCCTTATGCGTTTTTTGGAATGCGGTGCGCAGCGGCTTGTTATCATTTACTCTCCTATACTTCTATCGCTCCAGAATTTGGAGATCGCAAAATGGTTCGAAGATTCTTTTACCCCAGAAAACTGCGCAAATACTTGATTCGAAAAGCAAAGAAAACGCATTGGAAAATCACCGTTTCTGACGGGCGTGAATCGCGGAAATGGGACCATGATTAACTTTACTTTTACGCAAATGCTCATTGATCTTGGCTATACTTCGTTGGTTTTCGATACTGAAAACCGCTTTCTTTATTTTTAATTTTTCTTTACTTGTTAGGTGCCAAGAAAGTGAAATACGATCTTTGGCATCTTCTCGCAAATTGAGCGAAATCAACTGAATCGGAAATCCACTATTTACGTTTCCAATTTTCAATAATTGTTCTTGATCAAAATCTTGCGTTCGGGGGAAATTACCATATACATTGGAAAAAGGAAGGTAAAATTTGTCGATAAAACTAATCTGCCTCACCTCATCACCGGTGAGCATTTTTCGTGTATCACGAATCTGAATGACAACAACACCAGCTGTATTCTCCTTGATCCAATCGCGCAAAGCATTCATCCACTGAAACATGGTTTTTACACCAAAATTATCGCGTGTGCCCGCATCCATAATTTGAATGGAAGGTGTTGTAGGCAACGTGACCATTGGTAAGACGAAAGGAAAAGTTGCATTCATCCTCAAAACACTGGTAAACCGAATGTTTCCAGCATCATTTGCTTTAAGAAGTTGTCGCATTTCTATATCTTCATACGAACGAATTGTTCCAGTAGGATCACTGGAATTACCCGTAATAAAACTCAATGGTTGAGCAGAAATCAACAACCTTCTTCCATCATTAACAATGGTTGGTGAAAAGAGCATCACAGGAATCACACCCTTTTGTTCAGGACCAGTAAAATAATCCAATGAATGATCCAGAACGCCATCTGTATTTTCATTCAAATCTTCTTCGAATGCCATTCCCCTATCATAGTTATAGGATTGCCCATTTTTTAAGCGTGATTGATACCGAAAGAAAATATCATTCGTGGAAGCAGCAAACGATAATTTATTCAATAAATCAGTAGAAATGGCATTAAAATACTTCGAATCATTCAAATTCAATGTTGCGCCACGTTTGTTTTTAAGCAGTAAAGAACGGTAATAACTCGCACCAACCATCCCACCAGAAGCGCCTGTAATTAACGCTGTATGATTGGAGAATTTTCCACCTGATAACGAATCACAATAACGCACCATTTCAAATGTCCACGAAGCACTTCTTGATCCACCACCAGAAGTATTAATGATAAACAAAATTGGCTTTTCTTCACCTGTCTGAGCTTTCCATGCATTCAATGCGTTGATATAATTGAGTGAGTCAGCTGTAATTTGAGTAGGATCAGCTGAAAGTAATCGGATCGCATTGTGTGAATAAGGTGATTTTTTTACCATTGAATAATCCAATCCATACGCTTGATTTTCAAATTGAAACACATTCAATTCTTTCGAAAGGTAATTCATGAACAGAATGATTCCTATCAGCATAACATACGTCCAATTACGAAGCCACGAAATCAATGCACTAAACAGCATCAGAACAATGGTCAATAGCAAAACGATACTCATGGAAGCTGGCACATCAAAAAGCGATTTACTTCCTAATAACCCGAGTAAAATAAATGCCGAAACGGTTGTGATTTCAAAAATGGTAGTAGAAATACGATTTTGTTCAAAAACACGCTGTAATAATACAGGACTGTAATGCCTTGTAGATCGACATTGATGTACTTTTAATCCTTTTCCGATGTACCAATAAAGCGGGTGCTTTCCTTCAGCTGCATAACGCAATGTTTTTCCTTGGCTTAAGCGCGACCAACTTGTTTGTCCAGTTGTTGTCTGTTGATTTTTCGATTGTAAATCAAAGAAATTTTTGTTTTTGGGGAAGAAATACGCCAAAGCAACACCTACAAACAACAGGTATCCAATCAAATAAGCTGCTACATACCCTACAATTTCGCCAGTTGTTGCAAATTCTTCGATATACTGAAAATCAATCATTTGAACCAAATAAACCCCATTAAAAACAAGTGGAATAATGGTGTTATTGAGACAAAATTTCAAAAATGGTTTATGTACAGTCGCTAAAAAAGGGAAATGAGGTCCTAACCGTATATAACTATAGGAGTTGAAGGCCATTGTAAGTCCACCAAATGAGAAACCCAACAACAAAAAGGATGAAAAACTGATTTCACCTTGATATTCTGGTGATAAAAACAATAAGGGAATGCCAAATGAACGTCCTAAACTATCGGTTACGATTGCAAAAAAGAAAACCCAATAAAGTAAACCAACTAAATTGTGTTTCAGGTGACGCAACAATAAAACGAATGGAAAGAAATAACGCATTCCTTTTACAACACTTCTAAAACGATCCTTAAATAACATTGAGTTTAAAGTACGAAAAATTATTTAAGAGAACAATGACATTTAATAAAGTCAGACACCAGATAACTCAATGCTTTACCAACTATTACCTGATCTCGTTCATTTATAGGTGCCGCTTCAGGTAAGTGAAGGTAAACGCATCTTTTAGTTTTAGCCATTGAACGCACATAAAACCGCGCTTGTTCTAAACTAACGCCAGATGGTGTAAACGCACTTGATGGCATATTGGCAATACTATCCATATCTAGTTCGAGTCCAATCAGATCAGTTGAAAAATCGACAGCTTGTTCCTGAACATCCTTTTGAAAACGTGAAGGTTCATCTATCCAATCTTCAAAAAAACGAGTAGTTGAATTCATCAATTCCAATCGTTTTAGCACCACTTCATTATTATACGATTGATGTAAACCTAAAACGGCATATTTTGACATAAAACCTTCGCCCCAAGCGTAACTAAAAGGATTTCCAGAATGTCTCCCTTCCAAATCTCGCGTATCTGCATGTGGATCAAGGTTCACAACTGCCAATTGTTGTTTCAGCCCAAGACTAACACCTTTAATTAGACCATACGCATTGTTATGACCTCCACCAATTACAATGGGAATGCCACCACTTTCAGCCACCTCTTTTGCCCAAGACACAACAAGTGTATCCAATTCAGAAACCAATTCATGTAGACTTAGTTCCGTTTGATTTTCATTTTGCACGATCACACCATGAACAACCAATTCATTTCCGGATAAAAAACGATTGCTTTGAACTGCCAAAAAACGACCAATAAATGCAGAAAATGCTTTATCAGCACCACCAAATCCACCATTGGCACGTGGACCAATATCTTCCGTTATTCCCAAAACATGGAATTTTCGTTGTTTCCAAGTATCGTTATCTTCAGCTCGAAATAAGGTTTCTTGTCCTAGTCGAAACTCACCATCTCGGCGTGTAACCCATAATTGACGCTCTTCTAGGGAAGGAAGGCGTAGGAAAAAAAATCATTTTTCAGTTCGGTAAGCATGCACTAAATCTACGAATTCTTGTGGAGGTGAGATCGGTCGCATGGTAATTTTAGCAACAAACACCAATGTTGTTTTCGCTATCGCAATTAAAACTCCATTTTCATTATTGATCGTATATTCGAAAAACAACTGTGCACCTTTCATTTCGACAATAGCTGTAGTAATGGTCAATTCATCATCGTACAAAGCAGGATGTTTATAATCTACTTCAAAATGGCTGACAGGCAACATTACACCACTTTCTTCCAACTCACGATAACTCATACCAATTGCCCTTAATGCCTCAACCCTACCAACTTCAAAATAAGAAGCATAATTTCCATAATAGCAATACCCCATTTGATCCGTTTCACCGTATCGAACTCGCAACTGAATTGTATGACTAAATTGAGTTTTCATTTTTTAGTTTATCGGATATATTTTGTCCAAATTTCGGAACATTTTTCCTAAAATGAACACCACAATTGTTAAAGTAGGATATTATGTTCACCTAACATTTAAATAAATTGGTCTTTTTTTTTTCTATTTTCGTCGAACAAAGCCCTAAAATGAACAATTCATTACATTTCAATTAAAGCTTTGGTTAAAGACAAAGTAAAACTTTTCTAATAATCAACCCCTAAACGACTTTTTTTTTCACTTTTTTATGTAAATATTTGCTCCTGTCTAAGTTCAATAGTATTAATTGATACAACTTGAGCCTACTACACTGATTAATTAGTTATTAACAATATTATACAAGTTTGCTAAATGAGTGCCAATCATGACGCCGTATGGATTTCCTGTCTCAAAGTCATAAAAGACAATATCCCTTTGCAAGCCTACAAAACTTGGTTTGAACCTATCGTTCCTGTAAGAATTGAAAACGATGTGTTGACCATTCAGGTTCCATCGCATTTCTTCTACGAATGGTTAGAAGAACATTATATTACTTTGCTTAAAAAAGTAGTTAAAAAGGAATTGGGAACAGAAGGACACCTTGAATACAGCATTGTTATGGAAAACAGCGCCAACAATTCAAATCCTTACACGGTAAAACTACCTGCTTCAAATAAGGCTTTGAAAAACGCACCGGTGAATATGCCGATGAATATCAGTGATAATCCAATAAAAAATCCGTTTATCATTCCAGGTCTTAAAAAGGTGAATGTTGATTCTAATTTGAATCCAGCTTATTCTTTTGAGAATTTTGTGGAAGGTGATTGCAATCGATTAGCTCGTTCGGCAGGTTATGCTGTAGCAAATAAACCAGGTGGAACTGCATTTAACCCTTTGTTAATATACGGAGGTGTAGGACTTGGGAAAACGCATTTAGCACACGCTATTGGAATTGGAATTAAAAATCAATCTCCAAGCAAAACTGTACTCTATGTTGGGTCTGAAAAATTCGCACATCAGTTTATCGATGCATTGAAGAATCAAACAACCAATGATTTTATTCATTTCTATCAAATGATAGATGTGTTAATCATTGATGATGTGCAATTCTTCTCTGGAAAAGAAAAAACACAAGACGTATTCTTCCATATTTTTAATCACTTGCATCAAAATGGTAAACAAATCATTTTGACTTCTGACAAACCGCCAGTTGAAATGCAAGGAATGGAGCAACGTTTGTTATCCCGTTTCAAATGGGGACTTTCAGCTGATTTAAGTACGCCAGATTTGGAGACACGTATTGCGATCATGGAAAAGAAAATGTATGGTAATGGTATTGAACTTCCGCGTGAAGTTGTTGAATACTTAGCATACAGTATCAATACCAATATTCGTGAAATGGAAGGAGCTTTGACCTCTTTACTAGCTCAAGCTTCCTTGAACAAAAAAGCCATTACCCTTGATTTGGCAAAACAAATGATTGACAAGTTCGTGAAAAACACGGCACGTGAAGTTTCCATCGACTACATTCAAAAAGTAGTGTGTGATTACTTCGACTTACCAATCGAGATGTTGAAATCAAAAACACGTAAACGCGAAGTCGTACAAGCTCGTCAGATTTCCATGTACTTCTCTAAGAAAATGACAAAATCATCCTTAGCAAGTATTGGAGCACATTGTGGTGGAAAAGATCACGCAACCGTTCTTCACGCATGTAGAACAGTAACGAACCTCTCCGAAACAGACAAACAATTCCGAGTTTACCTCGAAGACTTAGAAAAGAAATTGACAATTCAATAATAAAACTCCATAAAAAAAGCCCTGATATCTCAGGGCTTTTTTTTGTGTCTAATCATTTCACCGATTAACACAGAATCTCAGGTTTTAAAATCAATACGGCAAATATTGAAAATAACCATTCGTGATATACAGTGTATCTCCAGGTGAGCGAACAAATTTACCATTGAAAAAACCAGTCATTTTATGAGTTGTTAAATTATGGGCACTAATGGAACACGTTCCATTTGCAAGTGTCAAATAATTCAATCCGTTTAGTGTTGCTGAAGAACCTGTTGGGCTAATGCTGTAAGAGCCAATTGCTCCGTTGTTTCCAAGATTGAGGGTTACAGAAAGAGAATCATTGTTGATATTCAAGTACCAAGCATTGTTGTATGTCAATAGTTTATTTGCAAAAGAAATCGATGATACATTCGTTTGCGAAGTATTCAGCATACATCCAGCAGAAGGATATTCTGTATCTGGACAATCGCCACAATTTCCACCACAATCAACAGCCGTTTCGCCTGCATCCAATTGTCCATTCAAACATGGATTAATTGTAGGTTCTTCTTCTTTACTACACGAAACTGTCAACAGGAGGCCCGTGATAACTATTGTGGCTAACTTACCGAAATACATATTCTATTTTTAGTTTTGCTAAGTTAGGGAAAAGTTGTTGGAAAATAAAAATACATACCGCACTATACAAGCTATTAGCGAAGGATTCTACAAAGAAAAAGGATCTAAGTTTTTTGCATTCGCTGTACCCTGTAAAACGGAAGATGAAGCAAAAGTCTATCTTGCCAATTGGAGAAAGGAGCATCATCAAGCGGTTCATGTATGTTATGCGTTTCGATTTGGTAGTTCAAAAAAACAATTTCGTTCCAGCGATGATGGAGAACCATCTAATTCTGCAGGCCCTCCTATTTTAGGACAAATTCAATCATTCGACCTTACCAATATATTAATTGGCGTAGTGCGTTATTATGGTGGTACGAATCTAGGAGTTGGTGGATTGATTCAGGCCTATCGAACCGCAGCTAAAGAAGCATTGGAAAACGCGACTTTAATAGAACAAGAAGATGAATACACCATTGAATTGCTATTTGGTTACGAACAAATGCCCGCAGTCATGTCCTTGGTGAAAAGTATTCCACTTACCATCATTGAACAACAATTCGAACTAACGTGTCGATTGGTAGGAATTCTGCCAGTATCAAACGAAAGCGCATACAAACAATTACAAGATCTAAACGAAGTCAAACTCATTCAACATGGAATTAGAACATAAAGCACTTTTAGAAGAATTAACTTCAATCCAAGGATTAGCAAGTGATGAAGGACGAATCCGAGATTTTATTCTTCAGTATATCGACCAACATTCCAACGAATGGAAAACGATTCCACACGTTTTTTCAGGTGATGGATTTCAAGATACCATAGTGCTCGTTTTTGGGAAACCAACTACTGCTGTTTATGCCCATCTTGATACTATTGGTTATTCGACAGGATATTCCAAGAACTTAATTCGTGTTGGAGGTCCCCGAAATATAGATGGAACGTTATTAGTGGGTAGTGATTCCAACGGTGCATGTGAAGCAGAAATCATGCTGATCGAAGATGAATTTGGCGAAGATCAAGTAACGTTTGTTTCCAATAGAGAAATCGATCGTGGAACCTTACTTTCATTTAAACCGAATTTTAGAGAAACAGAAGAATACATTCAATCACCTTACATGGATAATCGATTGGGGGTTTGGACTGCTTTAAGATTGTGTGAAACAGTAGAAAATGGCGCCATTGTCTTTTCAACCTATGAAGAGCATGGAGGAAATACTGTTGGAAACTGCGCTCATTTTTTACTTGAAAACTACGGCCTACGACAAGCGTTGATTTGCGATATTACATGGGTAACAACCGGTGTTGTTCACGGTGGCGGAGTTGCAATCTCAATGCGAGATAGCATGCTTCCACGAAGAAGTTATTTGAATCGCATCATTGAATTGGCTAAATCATCCGAAATTGACTTTCAGTTGGAGGTAGAATCTGCTGGAGGAAGCGATGGCTCAGTACTTCAAAAATCAGATTTCCCAATTGACTGGTGTTTTATTGGTGCTGCAGAAGACAATGTACACACCCCAGATGAAAAAGTTTTCAAAAAGGACATCGTATCCATGTTAGAATTGTATCGTTATTTAATGAACAACCTTTAACCTGAGTTCGGTTTTAACGGATCGGTGTTACATCATTTAGCGTAACTGGCTCAAAATTGGGACAATTAACTGGTGGTTTTATTGCAGCAACTTCATAAGCGAATTTCAAACGCATTCCATCTACTTGAAATTTTGCATCTAGGTTCGTTGGGAAATAACTATGCGCAACGTCACCAATAAAGACATCGATGTAAAAACCACAATCATCAGTCATGCGAACCGTTCCGACGGTACGAGAAACCTCAACAGGAGTTGATCCATTGTCAACTGGTTCTTTATCTTTTACCACTTTACAAGAAGTTATTGAGATCAATAAGATTGCTGTGAATCCAAATTGTGCGAGTCGTTTCATTCTACTATTCTTTCGTTCAATAATACGGATTTTCCAGCAATAAATGCGGTTGTCCAAGCAGCTTGGAAGTTAAAACCTCCTGTGACGCCATCGATATCCATGACTTCGCCTGCAAAAAATAGACCAGTATAGTTTTTTGATTGCATGGTTTTCACATTAATCTCAGCTAGATCAATTCCACCAGCGGTTACAAACTCTTCCTTAAAAGTTGTTTTTCCTTCCATTTGGTAGTTATCGTTCACTAAAACTTCTACCAATTTATTGGTTTGTTTTGGACCTAATTCAGACCATCGCAAGTTTTCATTCAACTCACATTTGACCAATAAATAATCCCACAAACGCGATTTCAGTTGAAACAAAGGCGTGTTTACTAATTTTTTATTTGAGTGTGTTTGTGCTTGAACAACTTCTTTTACCTCATCTGGCTTTAATGAACCTGTCCAATTAACCAAAATAACTGAATTGTAGTTTTTTTCTGCCAGAATTCGAGCTCCATAAGCAGAACATTTTAAAATTGCAGGACCACTCATTCCCCAATGCGTGATAAGTAATGGACCATCAGTTGACCACTTTTCACCAGCGATACGCACAGACGCTTGTTCAGCAACGATTCCCATGAGTTCACGAATCGATTCATTTGGCATATTGAACGTAAACAATGAAGGTAATGGAGGAATTACGGACAATTGAAGCGTTTCTAACAATTGAAAACCGCTAATTTTTGGCTGTCCACCTGTCGTTACAATCACTGAAGTTGTTTCAATTTCACCAGTTGCAGTTTGAATAATCCAACCTCTTTCATGCTGGCAAATGGAATCAACACGTGATTCTAGTCGGATTGGAATCTTTAATCGTTTTAATTCATTTGTAAAACAATCAATTATTGTTTGTGAATCATTTGTTTCTGGGAACAAACAACCATCGGGGTATTCACGCAGTAGCACACCCTTCGAGTCTAACCACACTACCATATCACTAGAAGAAAATTCGTAGAATGCTTTTTTTAAAAATCGTTCTCCCCTCGGATAATTTTTCGACAATGCAGATGGATCAGTGCAGGTGTTCGTGACATTACAGCGACCACCGCCCGAAATTTTAACTTTCGCTAAAGGTTTTTGACCACGTTCAACAATTAGAATAGTCGATCCAGGAAAATGAATTCCTGCTTGAAGAGCAGCAAAACAACCAGCTGCACCAGCACCAATTACCACTACATCGACCTTTTCATTCATTTGGCAAAAGTAGTAGAATTGTGCTCAATAATCATTTTTATTAATAACCTGAGTCCAAGTCATTTTTAGTCAAAAAAAATCCCGTTTACCAAATTGGCAAACGGGATTTTTAATTCAATATAGTTTAGTACTAGCGAATCACATCTAAATGCTTGATCACCATTCCTTTTTCAGTTGCGATGCGAACCAAATAACTTCCAGCTGCAACACCTGATAAATCGATTGTCAACAAACCAGTTGTTGTATATGTTCCTATTGTTTGACCAGTAATACTAACTAATTCAACTTGACTTACAGCAAATTCCGTAGCATCTATAGTTACAGTTCCGTTAGCAGGATTTGGATAAAGTGCAATAGAAGCTGTTAATTCTTCCAATCCTAGACCACCGTTTCCAACTTGAACTGGGCCTTGATAAGGTCTGTGATTTTGTTTCGTAACAGTAACAGCAAGTGGTAAATTCGTCACCAATGCAGGGAAATTAATTGTTACACTTCCACCAGAAATGATTCCTTTTCCAATTAATACATTATCTTGAGTAATGGCAACTAAAGCACCTTCTGTATCAGAATTCACAACAAGAGAAGTTGTATTCAAAGGAACTTGAGAAAGATGAGAAACAACCATGTTCATAGTTTGTTTATTTCTGAATTGCGTTGATGGATCACCAAACAATACCCAAGTTTGCATTACTTCTCTTCCGTTAGTCCCAGGATATTGCTCTAACATACTCATTTGACTATTGTAGAACAAACCACCAGTCGTTGTTTTTTTATTTGTTGGATAAGCTTCTGCAATTATTTCAGCCATTTCATCTTGTGTTTGCATCGGTTCAGCCCAAGCCATTAAGATAGAGGACCCAGCAGCACCAATTGCTCCAGCTGGAGTAGCTGCATTATCTGCACGTAACCATGTTTCAGAAATACATGTTCCAGAAGTAAACGTTCCATTATTACAAGCAACCGAAACCACAAGAGGATACATTCCATTGTTTGTTGCTGAATTGATATTCGAAGAAGTGAAATTCCCTGTTACACACAAGTTTACATCACCGTGTCCTGTATAATTGAATAATCCAACCCCAGCATTTACAGCAGGAAGGATGATTGTTGAGCTAGGATCACCTGATGCATCGCCATCTCCACGTGAACCATCATAAAACTCATGAACAGTTGTATAGCCATAGCTGGTTAAACGCGTACGAATGTTGCGTAAGTGTTGCCAATCAGCCTCACCATTGTCTCCAATACCAGAACCTTCACCAGAACCTAATCCAATTGCTTTTTCCATCCAATCACCAGCCATTGGATTTTTCTCATACTCCAACGTACGATTAACCATCATGGTAATTTGCGCTCCAGTTCCTGAGAAACGACCAACAAATGCTTCTGGATAATAATCGCTTGCACCACCAGCTAATTGACCGTAATATGAATCAGACCATAATTCTTCACCACCAGAGTTACCATACGTATGAGAAGGAACATCAGCATGATCACCAACTAATAAAACGTAAACTAAATCTGGATTTGAACCAAAAAACGTTTGGATATATGCTTTGATCGCAACATCCGTTGTTCCAGCTACATCCGTTGTAACAACTGTTGTTTTAATTCCCTTTTGATTTTTCCATTTTACAAATGGATCGATTTCATCTGTGAAACTTGGAGAAGTGATAATTAGCATTTCACCATCTTCATCAACTGCCGTATATTTTTGAACGTTACCTGCAGTATTGATAAAGAAACGTTGTTGCATATCATGCATGATTGGATCAATTTTTGAAACTTTCGTTTCATTCATCCCTTCTAGATCTTCTTGAAATAAAACTGTAACTCGCATATTTTCATGCACACGCAATACTTTTGTTACAGGATTGTATTGATAAGGAGAAAATGTGACTGTTTGTCCACGAGTCGTACGCCATACAAATGGATCGTTGAGCGAAACCATGTTTTCTGGGTAGAATGCATTTTGTTGGTATACAGAACCAAACGAATAAGCAACACTTGAAGGATCTACATTACGTTTTAAATTTCCTTTTGAAGGAGCGATTTCAACTCCTTGAATTTCGGTTATTTGATCATATTCAACAACGATAACAGCATTTCCTTTTGCAGGAAGTTGAACCGAAGTATTAAACAATGGCAAGGCTGGAGCACCATTTTCCATTGACATAACACTGTTTGTTTTTCCGAAATCGATGTGTTGCTGACCATTGATGGTAACATACTGATACGGTTGTTCTTTGATGGTGTGTTCAATTGTAACACCCTGATCATTTTGGGAAACAAGTTGGAATTTTTGTGCTATTGAATAGGCACCCAATAACAGTATTCCGGAGAGAAGTACAGTTTTTTTCATCTAGCTATAGTTTTAACGTAGCAATGTACAAAAAAAATATCACTAGAAATACGCCGTTCACACGAAGATTAATACCTCAGAGTCAATACAAAAGAAAAAGGCCTCCGCCAACTGGCGGAAGCCTTTCTCCCTTAACCTGTAGATGTTAATAATTGATCCGTTGATTACTCTAACGGGAATGTTTTAAAAAGGTTTCAAAAAAAAATCACTTTTTTAATTGTTCTACTAATTCAGCTTTTTCAACAAAACCAATTTTAGTCCAAATCACTGCATTATTGCGAATAATTTGGATGGTTGGTAAAGCTGTAATATGCATACTCGCCGCTAGATCAGGATTTTTATCCACATCAATTCGAATAATTTTAACTGTTGCATTCATTTCAGTGGCAATTTCATCTAGAAAGGGTTTCATCTTCTTACAAGGACCACACCATTCAGCATAAAAATCGACCAAAATTGTTTTATCTCCAGAAAGCATTTGTTGAAACTCTGCTGTTGTCAACCCTCCGCTTTTTGTTTGACTTGCTGTTGATTCCGGCAATTTTTCAGCACGCCACTTTAAGATACCTCCTTCTAATTCAATGAGATTCTCAAACCCTAAACTACGCATGTGCTCAACGGCGGCCGTACTTCTTCCTCCAGCCAAGCAGTATACAAAATAAGGTTTTGTTTTATCTAATTTTGAAATACCATCATCAAAATTATCACTATTCCAATCGATGTTCACTGCATTTTCTAGATGACCCTCGGTAAATTCTCCAGGTGTTCTAACATCCAACACTATTCCTTCTGGCGTTGTAGTTATTTTCTCTTGGAATGCTTTTGCATTTAAAACAGTTGATCCAGATTCTGATTGACCAATTCCACAAGCGCTAAAAACAAGAATCACCGGAAGAACCACTATATATTTCCAATTTTTCATTCTTTCAAATTTATTGAACAAATTACTTAATTTTCGATTGTAGACTAGACCAGCCACCACCGTTATACACCTCTTGATATCCGTTCGATTTGAGGATGTTTTTTGCAGAAGCACTGCGCATCCCTGATGCACAACAGGTTATAACAGGTTTATCTCTTTTTATTTTAGATAATGAGGCATTGAGTTGATTCAAGGGTATGTTCACTGAGCCTTTTATTCTACCGCCGCTATATTCCTCTTTGCTACGTACATCAATAATTTGCGCACCATTTTTTACTAATTCAGCCAAATCGACTTTGCTTCCGCCAAATAATTGTTTCAAAGCACTTAACATTATTGATTGTTTTTAAGATGATTAACTTCTAGCCAACTTCCACCATTGTGAACAGCCGGATGACCTTTTTGCAAAAACAATTGTGTTGCCATTCCACTTCTTCCACCACTTGCACAGCAAAAAATAATCGTTCCACCTTTTTCCATGAGCTCTTCCACATGCGCTTCAATTTCTTGCAATGGAATGTTCAATGAGCCAACCACATGACCACCACTGTATTCTGCTCTAGTTCTTACATCAACGATAATGGTTGATTCATTGTTTACAAATTCATTCATGTTCTTTCTTTTTAGATTGTTTTACTGTGGAAAATAAATTGAAAAACAAGCCACCCATCAACATTCCATAAATCGTGCTATTAAATGGTTTTGATGTGATTGCGCAAGTTCCAGAGGCACACCCAACAAAATGATAATATAAATAGCCGGCAATTCCTCCAGCGATTACTCCAATAATAATCCACTTATATTTTTTAAGTTGCTCCATGTTATTCTATTTATTCTAACTTATTTTCTTTTGCAAAATTGAACTATTTATAGATATCATTCAGTCACTTTGGTTACACACCTTCCTTTAAAAGGAAAAAACAATTAAGCAACTTTGGTTACTCATTCAAGTTACAATTGAGTTAACTTTACATTCAAATTTACATACAATGTTTGGTAAAGGAACAAAACTATATAGTATTCGCAAGATGACATGTCCACGTTGTCAAGAAGGTGATTTTTTCGTTGCAAAACCTTACAATTTAAAGCGAGCTGGAGATTTACATCCAAATTGCCCAAAATGCGGATTAAAATATGAGAAAGAAGTTGGTTTTTATTTCGGTGCTATGTTTGTTTCTTATGCCTTGGGAGTCGCCTTATTCGTAACTTGCTGGGTGAGTTTTAATTTATTTTTCCCATTCGCATCAACCACATTACAAATTATTACGATTGCCATCATTTCGCTACTTGCTGGACCTTATTTTTATGCCTTATCCAAAATAATCTGGGCCAATTTCTTTTTTAATTATGACAAAGATGCCATCGAACACTTTAACACTTCTCACTGAAGCATTCGGCTATCTGTTTGAGCCAGCTTTAATTGAAGCAATTGATCAAAAAATGGTGCTTAAAACCGCTGTTTCAGGAACAATCATAATGGAAATAGGACAAACATTCCTAGGAATACCGTTGTTGCTTTCAGGATCTTTAAAGATCTTCAGAGAAGACGATCAAGGAAATGAACTCCTCCTTTATTATATAGAAAGTGGTGACACCTGTGCTATGACGCTATCTTTTAATTCGAAACAAACAAAAAGTGCAATTCGTGCGGAAGTTGAAGAGGATGCTGAGTTTATTATCATTCCTATTTCAGTATTGGATAAGTGGATGGTAGAATTTCCAAGTTGGCGTTCATTTATCATGAATAGTTTTAATAACCGTTTAAATGAGCTATTAGAAACAATTGACAGCTTAGCATTTAAAAAATTGGATGAACGGTTGATTCATTATTTAAACGATAAAGTAAAAATAGCTGGTACAACAAATCTTTTATTGACACATTTCGAAATTGCAGAAGAATTAAATTCATCACGCGTTGTGATCTCTCGATTACTCAAACAATTGGAAAGCCACGGGAAGCTAAAATTGCACAGAAATCGGATAGAAATGCATGTTTTTTAGCCTTAACGAGGTAATTAACCATCTACCATTGATAACATTCTTGGATTTTTATTTGGAAGATTCGAAATACCGCTTTACATTTGGGGAAATTAATTCTTTAATAAAAAACTATGAAAAAATCTTTACTTGCAATTGGAGCTTTATTAGCTTTAACTACTGGAAATGCACAAATCTTCTCTGAGGACTGGTCAGCACCCCTAGCTTGGACAAGCACTCAAAATGTAACTGATACAGATACAAACTTCTGGGGAGTTGGAACTGTTAGTACGTTTGCTTCTCAAGGTAATATGGGTATTTCTGCTTCTTGGTTGAATGATGGAAGTGCAAATGGTGTTCCTTTAACTCCAGATAACGTTCTTATTTCTCCAGTTATTGATATGTCTGCAATTTCTGGAAATGTATCTATCTCTTTCAAAGCTGGTTCTCCTGAATCTACAGCAAGTGGTTTCTACGAGGAATTTCTTTCTGTTTATGTTATAACTGATTTGGCTACACTTCCTACAGCTACACCAATCCACAGTCAAGTATTGGCAGCAGGTGAAGTAATGACTTCATTTAACTATGCTATCAATTCTATGGCTGGTCAAGCGACTGTATACTTAGTATTCCGTCACCACAACTGTACTGATGAGAATTTCATTATGTTGGATGATATCTTAGTAACAAATGGTGGAGTTGGTATCGAAGAAAATGTTCTTGATGCTGTTGTTTATCCAAATCCTGCTAACGATGTATTGAACATCAACGCAACTGAAGATTTAGTATCTATCAATGTAATTACAATGGATGGTAAAGTTGTTGCTACTTCAACAACTACTTCTGTTGATGTTGCTGCTTTAACTTCTGGAATGTACTTATACGAAGCTGTTACCGTTTCTGGTAAAGTAGCTCGTGGAAGTTTCGCGAAAAACTAAGAATTTATTCTTATATAGTGAAAGGGATCTCGTTGAGGTCCCTTTTTTCATTTATTAACTTTTGAAGACTGCTGCAAAACCCCTTCAAAAATTCAACATCCTCATTTACAAGCGTAAACTGCGGTGTTAAATGTTAATCGCGCCTCGATTAATGAATTTTACAACGGTCTTTTTTGCTTTTAGTTTGGACTAAAATGAAAGTACAATTCGTATTGTATCTATTTCCATCGAATTAGCTGCACTTTTAAGCTTTAGTGGAATAGATTCTTCACACATGATCATTTCAATCTAATTCCCGTGTGATCTAAAAAACCTGATTGAAGTTTAGGATAGTATAAGGACTAGTTAACCACTAGCTGAAAGTCAATCGTTCTTTTTTTAAGACAGAAGTACTTCACCTTTTTAAAATCCGTTTTCCACTAATTATGACGAAGAACCGAATAAATTGATTCGAAATGAAGGTTGCAATTTGTTTCAATAAAAAACGCCTGACTATATTTCTACAATCAGGCGCTCCAAACTAAACAAACAAACTATTGCAGAATGACATTTTGATCTTTATTGTGCTTCACTCGGTAACTGAAATGAATCTTCTTGTTTTCTTTCGCTTTCAACTCAAACTCCCAATTCAAAATCCCTGTAACTTCATTGTAATTCGCCTTATCCAAATCGATTGATTCAATAACGATATCTGCATTTTGTGTTACAGGTAATTGATCTTTCACAATTAAAGTAATTGGAGTAGATTTTAAGTTTTTTACTTCGATTTCATAAGAGAAGGTTCGTTCTTTCGTGTTTCCAACGATTTTCTCTTTCAAATCCTTTTTCAGTAAGGTTCTTTTTACAATAATATTCGGATCTTTTCCAAGACTCAATGAAAGTGTATCATCCATTGTTGTTGGATCTAAATAGGTTTCTCCAATATACGTTCCATCAAAGAAAATATTCGCTGTTGCTGGAACCAATTGGTATTCATCTAATTTCACGATTTGAGCAACCAAATAAGCACTTGCATCCATTTTAGGAACACTGATGTATTTGTAATTTGCATTCAAATCAATGTTTTTCACCAACACCATGTGCTCTTCACCATCACTTTTGATTGAATAAGGCAAATCAATTTTAAATTCCGCAGAAAGCACCCGATCAATCATCGTGGTGAAGTCCGATGATGTTTGAGCAACCACCTCCATGTCTTCATCTATGCTTTTCTCAGCTTCTTTTTTTGAAGCCTCGCTCATTACTTGCGGAGTTGCAGCATTCGAATAAGCATAATTTGGTTGTGCGTAATAAACACTCGCCACATAATAATCTACATACCACGGATGCAAAACAGGTCGTGTTTTATTTTGATAAGGATTGTTTGTTGAAACCGTTAAACGGACATCATCCCATTCTTCACCAGTGGTTTGGCTGATATGTGCTTTGTAGGTTAAATTCACTTTCCCAGTTGCAATCTCACTTCTCAGATCATAAGATGGTGTCCAACTTGCGTTTGAAACAAGGTATGAAATGGTTAATTTGCCAGACGCAGCTTCTTTGGCTGAAAGCGTAATCATTATTTGATGAATAGGACCTTTTGCATCAGCTGGTTTATTGGAATTCTGGAAATTTTTCAAATCTTGCATCCGAGCATTCATGCCAGAGCGTTTAAAATCCTTCTCCGATTTACGACGATTTAACAAGAGCATCTTCTTGTTTAACTCGTTCATTTTTAACTGATAATACTCTACTGCTTGTTTCAGTAACTGAATCGAATCATTGACTTTTCCTTGTCCTTTGATAGCTCCGTTATTCGCTAAGATGTTTTTCGTAGCCTGTAAGACATCAATTTCATCTTGAATTTCACGAATATCATAATCCATATTTGAAATGGAATCCTGCAATAATTGAATGTCTTTTCGGATTTTAAGCGGAAGTCCTTCCAACTTCGCTACTTCTGGTTGCGGATAAAACATCGAGTATTTTGAATCAACTAAAACAACACTTCCGGTTGCTTTCACTTGTAGACTTTTAGGGTCAATAAATGGGCTGATTCCCTCAATTACTAATTGCGTCATTCCTGGTTTTACATTAAAGGTTGCTTTTCTGTAAACCTGCGCTCCTTGGGTGTAGACGGTTACTTCTGAAATAGTTGATTTGATGATTTCTTTATCGACTGAGAATCCGTTAAATGCAATACAAATGCAACTAATTAAACCAATTATCTTTTTCATGGATCAAATTTTCATTCAGTACCTGCGAAGATCAAATTGGTTCAGCAACTATTAAAATTGGACATAAAAAAAGGTTGAAACAACTCCAACCTTCTCATTTTCAAAATCATTCAATTAAATAATCAATGCCTTTATTTCAGAAATTATTCGATCCGCTAAATCAGAAGCAGCTTGCGCATCTTTACTTTCGGTATACACTCGAATTATTGGTTCAGTATTACTTTTTCGCAAGTGAACCCATTCTTTACCAATGTAGATTTTGACACCATCCGTTGTATCAACTTCTTCGTGCTGATAGTTTGCTGCCATCGTTTGAAGAATGCCATCAACATCTATTTGAGGTGTTAATTCAATTTTCTTTTTTGCCATTTCATAATTCGGGTAGGAAGCTCTTAAAGCTGTCATCGAACAAGATTTATTTGCTAAATGAGTTAAAAACAAGGCTATTCCAACCAACGAATCACGTCCGTAATGCAAGTCTGGATAAATGATTCCACCGTTTCCTTCACCTCCGATAACGGCATTTACAGCTTTCATTTTTTCCACCACATTCACTTCTCCGACAGCAGCTGCATGGTATTCGCAACCAACTTCTTCCGATATGTCACGTAAAGCTCGTGTAGAGGATAAGTTAGAAACTGTTGCACCTTTTCTTCGCGATAAAATATAATCAGCAACGGCAACCAAGGTATATTCTTCACCAAACATGGAACCATCTTCACATACCAATGCTAAACGATCTACATCTGGATCTACCGTAATTCCTACACTTGCTCCTGTTTCTTTAATTTTTGCCGCTAATTCTGTCAAATGCTCAGGTAATGGCTCAGGATTATGAGGGAAATGACCTGTAGGTTCACAAAACAACTCAGTAATTGTGTTCACCCCTAATTTGCGCAACAACGCTGGAACGGCAATTCCACCAGTAGAATTTACCGCATCAACGACAACTGAAAAATTTGCATGAGCGATAGCTTTTACATCCACATCTTCTAATGCTAGAATGGCATCAATGTGGCGTTCAATCGCGGATGAATCGATTGTAACTGAACCTAAATCATCAACTTCAGCAAAATCAAAAGCACCAGACGTGGCAATTGCTAAGAGGTTTTCACCTTCTGCACCTGAAATAAATTCACCTTTTTCATTCAACAATTTGAGTGCATTCCATTGTTTCGGATTGTGACTAGCCGTAAGAATTATTCCACCATTTGCTTGATGATAAGGAACAGCCATTTCAACAGTTGGAGTAGTTGAAAGCCCTAATTGGATAACATCGATTCCTAAACCAATTAAGGTATTGGTTACCAATTGTGAGATCATTTCACCTGAAATGCGCGCATCACGACCTACAACTACTTTTAAATGCTGATTGGGGTTTCGTTGTTTCAACCAAGTACCGTAAGCTGCAGCAAACTGAACAGCATCAATAGGAGTAAGTGCATCTCCCGGAGTTCCACCGATTGTTCCTCGGATTCCAGAAATAGATTTAATTAAAGTCATACCGAATGAGTTTATGCATTCATTGCTTGTCGCAGTCCGATCATTTTCAATAAAGTAACAGCGCATTCAACGCCTTTATTACCATGTTTACCGCCGGCGCGATCAATGGATTGTTGTTCTGTATTGTCTGTCAATAAACAAAAGGAAACTGGTTTGTTGTATTTTAAGCTTACATCAACAATTCCTTGTGTGGTTCCATCACATACAAAATCAAAATGGCGTGTTTCACCTTGAATAACAACACCAATAGCAATTACACCTTGAACGTCTGTTGATTCAAATAACCATTGTGCAACTAAAGGCAATTCGAATGCTCCAGGAACACGATGAACAATTATATTTTCTTCGCTTACACCATTCTCTAGAAATGTTTCCAATGCACCTTTCAACAATTGGTCGGTGATGTGATCATTCCATTCAGAAACAACAATGCCGATTTGAAAATCGGCACCGTTTGGGATAGTATGTTTATCGTAAGCAGATAAGTTCTTAAGACTTGTTGCCACTTTATTTTACTTTTTTGTTTGAAGCACGAGCAATGTATTTATCAATTGCTTTTTGTTGAGCGAAAGCAGAGAACTCATCACGAATACGTGTGTAAAATTCAGTTGCTTTATCAAACTTTTTCAATTGTTCCGCAACCAAGGCTGCTTTAAACAAGTACTCTGGAGTTGTTTTTTCGTTTTCATTCATACCTGCCGCTTTTTCATAAGCAGCTAAAGCATCGTCGTATTTGCCCATTTCACTGTAGCAATCACCTGTCAACCCAACAACACCAATTTTAACATAGGTATCACTTACATTCACTTCTTCCAAAGTAGTTAATGCTTTTTTGAAGTTTCCTTTTTCCATGTATTGACGCGCCAAAATCACTTGAGCGTTTTCACCACCTACAGTACCATCGTATTTTTTGGCAACGGGTTCCAATGTTTCAATCGCTAAATCCGTTGAATCTTGGGCTGCGTAATTCAAACCTTCGGTATAAGCATCTTTGGATTTTTCGTTTGTTGGACCGAAAATAAATTGACGGTAAATTAAGTAACCAGCAAGTACAACAATAACTCCTCCAATAGAGAAGGTAATCAATCGCAATTGTTTGTTTTCTTTAAATTGTTCTTTCAGGTTGGTAGTACTGCTACTTTTTGCCATGTTTTGTACGTTTTTAAGCGTTGCAAAAATAATCTTTTTTTCCAATCAGCAATTGAATTTTATTAACAGTAGATTGTATATATGGAATTCGGCATGGAATTCTAGCTAAATGATTGTCAAAAACAGCAGATAGAAGGATCACTTTGAGCTTAGAATTTACACGATTCATACAATGTTGATTACAAAAACGTATATTTGCAGCGGTTTTAGGTCCTACTTCGGTAGGAGTAATAGGGAATTCGGTGAGAATCCGAGACTGTATCTGCAGCTGTAACCCTTGTCAAAGCCGTTTCAATAGGTCACTGTTGGTTACTCAACCGATGGGAAGACGAAACGGATTGAGGGAAGTCAGAATACCTGCCTATGGCTTTTGAATGAAGACTTCAGATTAAAGTCGGATTCAACATTATGGGTGCGCGCCCCATGGTTTTGTTTCTTGTATTCTGATTTTTCATTTGCTTTTATTTATTCATTTTTAAATGCGTTAAGCAATGAAAAAAACATTACTCTCGTTGGCAATTCTTGCCACAATTGGTGCTTTTGCACAAACAACAGTCACTTTTGATGATTTGACACTTGCTCCAAATTCGTATTGGAGCGGTTCTGATGGTTCCGGACAATTTATTTCTAATGGTGTGACTTTTCCGAATCAATATAACATGGATTGGAGTTATTGGTCTGGAGGATTTGTTTATTCCAATTCAACAAACGTTGATTCAGCTGGTTACACCAATGATTTCAGTGCTTTTACCGGAATTGGAGCAAATGGAAGTGCCAACTATGGTGTAAACTACGGTGGTGACATTGATTTTGGGTCTGAAAAAGTAGTCAGTAGTATTGCAATTACCAATACAACTTATGCTGCTTTGTCAATGTTATTTGGTGATACTTATGGGAAAGTATTTGGTTCTCCAAATGATGCAAATGGAACACCTGATGGCACAAACGGTGCTGACTATTTCCGTTTATTGATTACTGGATATAATGCAAACAACGATTCTGTTGGTCAGGTAACATTTTATTTAGCTGATTACCGCTTTGCTGATAGCACACAAGATTACTTAGTCAACACATGGGAAACGGTTGATTTAACAGCGTTAGGTGCGATTCGTTACCTGAAATTCGATTTGGAATCTTCTGATACAGGAGGTGCAGGAATGAATACTCCAGGTTATTTTGCACTTGACAACTTGGTGTATGGTATTCTTGGAATGGAAGAAAATCAAGCTTTGGCTTTCACTATTTCTCCGAATCCAACAACCGAAAACGTAACCATTAAAGGAGTTGCTGGAAATTTAACGGTTGTTGATGCAGCTGGAACACTTGTTTATGAAGCTAAAACTAATGGATTATCCACTATTTCTTGTGAAAATTGGTCCACTGGTTACTACATCATTTCTTGTTCAAATGAATTTGGTGTTTACCATTCAACAATTATAAAAAACTAAGTTGATTCGTTCGCTTATACCTTGCTTTGTTCTAGTTCTTTTGTCTTCGCCTTGGCTGTATAGTCAAGGTGAGACGAAGGAACTTGACTCGGTGACGATTACTGAAAAACAGTTGTTGTCGCGCGAGACCAGCATTGCAATAACAAAAATTAGAATTGAACGCGCTTTAGCGACAGATATTGGTCAACTGATGACGCTGTTTACGGGTGTTCAGGTTCGCAGTTATGGCGGATTGGGTGGAATGAAAACGGTGTCTTTTCGAAGTCTTGGAGCTGGACATACAAGCGTTGTTTACGATCATTTCGCGCTTTCACAAACACAAAGTGGGCAAACCGATGTAGGGCAAATTCCAGTTGATTTTGTGAATCGTTTGCAATTAATTAGTCAGGCAGGTACATCACTCGATTATCCTATTCACGCAAAAGTTGCAGGACAAATTATTGCCATTGAAACACGCCATTCTCCTTTAAGGAAAAGTGATTTTCAATTAAATGTTGGTGGACAAATTGGTTCATTTGGTCAACTAGATGCACACACCTTCATGAGTAAACAATTTTCAAAATGGAAAATAGCAGCTTCATTTAAAGGTAGAAGATTCGATGGAACCTATCCATTTAGCTATCAGAATGGGGCAACACTTATCCAAACTAAACGAACAAATGGCGACTTAACTGAATTTTTCGGTACAGGTTCAATTAGTTATTACATCAATCCAAAAAACACCTTACACGCTACTTATACTGGAACCTATTATGACAAAGGCTTACCAGGAGCTGTTGTTTTTTACAATGAAACAGGTACACAACGGTTGTATGGAACCAATCATCTAGTTACGTTGCGCCATCTTATTGCTGGAAAACAAATAGATGCTGCAACAACGGCTTCTTTCCAACAAAACTCATTGGATTATATCGATTCCAATTACCTCAATAATCTAGGATACTTGCACAGTCATTTTTTGTCGCAACAAAGTGATGCCCAAACACAAGTACGCTTCCGATCAAAAAACGATTCATTGCATGTCTTATTGGGCAGCGGGATCCGTTATGAACAATTGTTTTCAGCATCCTTTAACCAAGTTCCAAAACGCTTTTCGATTGATGGAATTGCTGCTGTTCAACTGAATTGGTTTGGATTATTCTCAGCACAAATTGGACTTCAATCCATTTCTGACCTTCGACCAAGTAGTACCAAACAGCTTTTTGTATTATTACCATCTATTGAATGGAAAAAAGTGATCTATAAGCAGTTTACTTTTTCAACAGCATACCGCTATACGGTTCGTCAACCTTCATTTAATGAATTATACTACAATCAGGTTGGAAATGAAAATCTTCGACCAGAAAAAGCACATCTTTTCAATTTCCAATTGGCGAATTCAATACAATTTGGAAAAGGAAAGCAGTGGGATTATGACATCACGCTTCAACCATTCTATGTATTTGCAACCGATAAAATACTGGCTATTCCTACCAAAAATTTATTTGTTTGGTCCATACAAAACATTGGAAAATCGCAAGCTTTTGGTACTGAATTTCGCCAAAAAATAGCGGCTCGTTTTGGTCCAAATCGCATTTCATTGTTACTCAATTACACCTTTCAATATACAGAAGACATTAGTAATTCAACGAGCCCAACATACGGTCATATTTTGAGCTATTCTCCTTTACATGCTGGAACTAGTGAGTTGAATTATGATTTCAAACGTTTTGGAGCGAGTGTTTTATTGACGTACCAAGGTGAACGTTATGCCTTAAATCAAAATATTCCCGCCAATTTATTAGACGATTTTTTCTTGATTGACTTTTCGCTTTCGTATCGATTCAACTTAAAAAAACATCAATTAGTAACACGCTTGGCAGTTAAAAATATTACGAATAACTATTACAGCTACATCCGCTATTTTGTGATGCCTGGCACCAATTTCACCCTTCGTTTAAGTTACGATTTTTGATTATGAGGTATTCGATCTTCTTTTTATTCGTTTTAGGAATTGCATTGTTTTCATGCAAGAAGAAAAAAACGACACCAGACACACCAGCTCCAGCGCAATTGGAACATGGGATTCTGGTCTTAAACGAAGGTTTATTTAACCAAAATAATTCTTCCTTGAGTTGGATCAATACGACTGATCACAGTATCAGCAACTCCTTTTTTGAAAATAAAACCAACCGTGGATTGGGAGACACAGGAAACGATTTGAAACGCTACGGCGGGAAAATTTATATCGTTGTTAATGTTTCTAGTACCGTTGAAATCCTTGATGCAACTACTGGAAATTCATTGCAACAAATCAGTATGATCAACAATACAGTGCCTAAACAACCGAGATCGATTGCATTTTATGGTTCTAAAGCGTATGTTACCTGTTATGATGGATATGTGGATGTGATTGACACAACATCATTAACGGTTACGCAGCGGATCCAAGTTGGAAGTAACCCTGAAGGATTAGCTGTTAGCAATGGTAAACTGTATGTTGCCAATTCTGGTGGTTTGAATTCACCCAACGTTGATAGTACCGTTTCGGTGGTTGATTTAGCTTCACATACTGAGTTGTTGAAAATAGTTGTAGGGAAAAATCCAGGAAAAGTTTGTGTCGATAATCAAGGTGATGTGTATGTCATTAGTCGCGGGAATTACAGTACGATTCCATCCAGAATGCACAAAATCAACGCACAAACAGATACGAAAGAAATAGATTTCACATTTGACGCAACAGGAATGTGTCGTATGAACGATCATTTTTTGATCAACTATTATGATTTTTCAAGTGGCATCAGTTCCGTCGGATTGTTCGATACCCAAACGGAACAGCTTGTGAATGCCAATTATATCAATACTTCTGGAATTACAACGCTGTATGGAATTCATTATTCAAGCAGTACGAATACCATTTATTGCTGCGATGCTAATTCGTTCACCAATACAGGATCAATCTACCTTTATACTACGCTCGGAAATTTCATTCGCACCTACAACGTAGGACTAAATCCATCAAATATTCTAGTTTATGAGTAAGTTAATCTGCTTTTTGTCGTTATTAATTTCAAGTTTTTCAATTGCACAATCTTTTCCACCAGAATATGGAGAACCCGGATCAACTGCCATACCAAAGGACAGTTCTTGTTTTGTGGCGTGGGCTGATAATGGAACTATTCATCGCGGATACGTCGATATAAACGATACAACGATTTATTATCAAGGGAGCAACCGTGCTACTTTTGGAGAACTATCTTATGCATTTGGATTGGCGCAAGGAACCACAACGAATGTCGTTTCATTAGGAGATAGTGGTTACATTACACTCACTTTCCCTCAAATTATTTTCGACGGAGTTGGAGTTGATTTTGCTGTTTTCGAAAACAGTTTTACCGATCATTACATGGAACTAGGCCACGTTGAAGTTAGCAGTGATGGCATCCACTTTTTTCGATTTCCATCAACATCGGAGATTCCGCTCGTTTTTCAGGTTGATAATTTCTCCTCAACAGATTGTCGATTTGTCAATAATCTGGCGGGTAAATACAAAGTTGGATTTGGAACACCTTTCGATTTGAGCGATTTAGCTGATGATTCCTTGCTGGATAAGAATGGTATTACGCATGTGCGCATTGTTGATGCGATTGGAGCGATAACAGGCATTGGTTCTACCGATCAATTTGGAACAACCATCAACGAGCCCTATCCTACTCCATTTGCCTCTGGCGGATTTGATTTAGACGGAATTGGCATCATCAATGGATTTGTTGGTTTGGAAGAATTAAGTTTAGAACCAACAATTTATCCGAACCCAACGAAGGATGCATTCACCATTCGATTACAAGGAAACCATGTAGTTACAGTTTATTCTATTACTGGGCAGGAAATTCTAAGAACTTGGATTGTAAATGAAGGAACGATTTCGTTTGAAACATTGCATGTGGAAGAAGGAATCTATTTTGTGAAAGTTGGAGACGGAATGAATGGTGTAAAACGATTGGTTTATACGAAGTGATGAATGACTAAATTCGATTATGCTAATTGGCGTATATTCGCTTTTATACATAATCAACGTATCGAGATAACATATTCTGAAAGGGCTATTTACAAACATCATCCCTAGCGGGGTAAAACGGAATTTATGGATTTCGATTAATTTATTTCGTCACTAAGTAACTTCTTGTAATCCAACTATTTTACTGGAATTCATGTACTATTTTCATGAAATAGTTAATGTAGGTTCCTTTACTTAAATCCTTTATCCCAGCGGGGCAGAATAGATTAACCAGTTAAACATCCAACAACCATCACCACGTAGAGGTGAAATGCAAAGTCAAAAAATAGTATGAGTAGTGTCTTAGCACCTCAAAATAAAATTAACCCCAATTAGTCATTTATTTATTTAATCAGTACATTTAGCTTACCACTGGTAGCAATACCCACAAAACTGAATAAGATGAATGAACTTGTAGAAAAAACTGCTTGTCGAAAAACTCCTTTAGAAACAGCGGACATTGCTCATTCACTTAATTATCAATCATCTTCAACGAATGATCTAGAAAATCGTATAGAAGTAACCGCTCTTCGCAGCATGCAATCAATTATACACAACAGCCCTCAAGTACAACAATTAAAGGAATATCAAACTATTGCAGATCAATCTTTTATCAATTCAACTACAAACAATACTGGATTGCCAAACAACCTGAAATCGGGTATCGAAAACCTATCAGGCTATTCAATGAGTGATGTAAAAGTACATTACAATTCCAGTAAACCCGCACAACTAAATGCCCATGCTTATGCTCAGGGATCTCAAATTCATATTGCATCTGGACAAGAAAAGCATTTACCACACGAAGCATGGCACGTTGTTCAACAAAAACAAGGTAGGGTATTACCAACTAAACAATTGAAAGGAAAAACCGCCATTAATGATGAACCGCACCTGGAAAAGGAAGCTGATATAATGGGTATGAAAGCGTTGCAATTGTCGTCAAATCATCCGATTATTGGTTCAGACCATGCAATCACATCTTCTTTTATTTCACAAAATACTGCCCAAAGAGTATTAAAGGTAAAAGGTAAAATTCAATTGGCTAAAGACAGAAACTTGGAGCAGCCGATTCAATTACTTTATGGCGATGAGGGAGTTGAATTATTAAATGATCTGATTAAAAATACTGATACATATGAATTTGTTAATACCAATGAACTTCAAGAAGCTATCGGGGCTCAAATCATTCTCAATAAGAGTGATTTAACACCTGATGAAACGACAACTGATTTACTGAAACAAAGTAAAAAAGTAGATCAAACCAAACTCCTGCCTATACCTAAACAAGGAGCTTTATCTATGGCAGCTTGTTATCTCTTAGCAGAAAGATATCGTAGACCTTTTTTTGGGAGAGCCGATGATGTAATTAGTTGGTCACAAAACGCTATTATCCAAACCACACAACAACGAGGAGATAAATCACATGTTCTCGCGGCTATGTCTGTAGATCCTACTTTGCAATTGATTCTTTGTTTTGATGGAAATTTCAATATGGTTGCTGAAGGAGATGGAATCTTGGAATCATACGCGCCAGTTATAGATCGTGTTTGTATATACCATGGTTCTCCAAACAGAATTAACAATTCAGACAATATTCGGAATCTTACTTTTTCAACGGCTACCTTAAAAAGGCAAGCTATTCGTGATCCTCTAGAAACAAGAGAAAAGGTAAAACTTGCCATGACTGGTACTATGGACGAAAAGAGTATGGAACTTTATGAAAAGTGGAGTACGGAATTAGGTTTTGTTCGCAGCTATAAGAATAAATATGTAATTGTAAGTCATCGTGATTCGGGGCATCGTGTTCCAGAAGGTAGAACACCTTCTCATCCAGAATTAGATACAGGTGAAGGTGGGTTTATAGATATGATTAAATGCGTCGATCATCTAGGTTTTATTCCCGTTCCAATGGGAGCATCAAAAATCATCTTTAGAGGAAAAGCGAATATGATTAATTGGTGGGAGCGAACACCAAAGGGATTAAAAGAACTTGGAAAAACCAAGGGGCAAATCGAATATGGAATGATTCGTTATTTAGCTGAACAATATGGTGTGCGATTATTAGCGATGCGAAGTGGAAATACTGATGCTATGGCTTTTGCTGGAATGGAAACCATTTTTATCGATATGGCAACCGAAGGGCTTGATGAAACAGAAATGAGTAAAGCGAAGTTAACAGGCAAAGAGCACGCAGCTCACAACCGAAGTTGGAGAAGAGCTGCTATGTTAGAAACTATTTTACCAGGTGTGTTTCATCAAGTTTTTATAACACATCCGAGAAATGACAAAACCTTCCCTAATCAGGATGTAGATTGGGACGGTCGCTTTCACGATGAAGATTTGAAGCATTTAATAGAATCTTTAGAGTTCTATTTCGGAAACGCTGGAGCACAAATTTATCATCGAACAGATCGTGATAGTAAAAGTCCTGTTCACAGTAATAATACGAAGGATTATAATAAGATTATAGAAGCTCGAAACCCAGTTATTGACAGAAAAAAAGGGTATGAATCTATCGAATTATTTGTAAATGAAATTGAAGCTGAACGCAAAAGTCAACAAGATTCTCCAATGAATCGTTTGAATGAAATTGTATTGCTTTTGAAAAATATAGAAACCAGATTGCTAATACTCTCTCATGATTTAGACCGATTGAAACAACAATTGGAAACACTCAGTAAGAATGCAGAAAAATTAAGTAACCTCTAACTTATTCTATTAACATGGGATTCTTAGTTAAGAGTGAAAGACATTCTGACAGCTTTTATTTAAGAAAACAAACAAGTACTTTCGTTGAATGAATTGCGTCATTATTGGAACTGGTTGGCTTGGAATGCCGCTGATGGAAAACCTTACTCTATCAGGTTATACGGTTTCTGGTTCAAAACGAACTTTAACTTCTTCAACGGAAGCTGAAAATCAATTGTTTGCCTACCCTTCTTCGAGTGAAGCAACGAAATCAATCTTAAATAATGCGGACGTTATTGTTCTAGCGTTTCCTCCAAACAGAAGTTCTATCGATCGCTATGCTTCCGACTGCTTGGAAGTTTGCCAACACATTCAATCTTCTTGCAAGATCATTTTGACAAGTTCAACGAGTGTTTATCCTGCAAACTTCGAATTGTGCCTCGAAGACGAACTCGATTTAAGCCAATTTCCAGATCATTCAATTGCATTGGCAGAGTATTCACTTAGAAAAGCTTATGGAGAACGTTTAACAGTCATTCGCCTCGCTGGATTAATTGGCCCCAATCGTCATCCAGTAAGAAATATGAGTAAAAGCGGGAAAACTTATGCAGGAAACGGGGCGATTAATGTGATCCACCAATTGGATGCTGTTCGACTAATTGCATTTGTAATTCAACATGCCATTTGGGGTGAAACACTCAACGGATGCTCACCTGAACACCCGTTACGTGGGGAATATTATACGTGGATGGCGCATGAGTTGGGATTATCGCCTCCACTATTTGAAGAACTTGAAAACGAATCAAAAGTTGTCAATTCTGAAAAATCAATTTCACTTGGATTTACGTATTTATATCCAAATCCGTTTGACTTTCCGCTAGAATCTAAAGAACTGTAATCGCATAACCACTCAATGATTTCGAAACGGATTCTTCTTTGAATTCTGTCATGATCATGTGTGTTTCTGCTTCTCCTTTTTTGTTGTAGCTGGTCATTTCCATCATCAAACCACCATCGCTGAATTCCTTCATTTTTTCTTGGTAGTTGGCGTTCATTCCTTTTCCCATTGATGAGGACATCATTTTTGTGAATTCCAATTTGATTTCAGTAGTAACCCAGCAAATTGTTTTATTCTTGTCATCTTCCATGATGTATTCTTCACATGTATGACCAAGAATTAATTTCGTATTTCCAGTTTTGGTGATCTTCAATTCACCATTTTTATCTACTTCCTTGGCAGCCATTCCGTTCATCATTTTGGAAGACATCACCATTACTGTCATATCTTTTTCGTTGATCATGATCATGGATTCATTCTCCACATCGTAAATCATATTCATATCTGAGTTCGCATCTGATTTAGTCATCACTGCGCCATCACTGTAGTAGCTAGTCATCAAATGAGGCTCGCGGTTTTTACCTTTCAAATCCTCCATTTTATAGGTCACCATCTGGCTGAAAGAATAACTCTCTTTGTATTTTCCTCCGCTCAATTTGGCAGCATCAATTGTAGGAACGTTAGTAGAATCAATCGTTTCTTCTGGAGCAGAGCTTGGTGCTGGACTTGATTTTTTATTGTCGTCGTTTAACTTTTCCTTATTCGTTCGGGTAGAATTAAAATCTTGCTGCTCTACCTTTTTCTTCGCCGCTCCACCAAGTGTATTTAATAACGATTTTTGAGCAGAAATTGAAAAAGAAAAACAAATTATAAGGGAGAGTAGTACTATTTTCATAACAGAATTATTTTAGTCAAATATACTATATCAAAACCAGAAAAGCAGTTAAGATTATGTGAAAATCGATTTTGAATATGTAGATGCATTGTTCAAGTGATTAGTTAATTCCTAATACTTCTAATAACTCCATTTTTTTACTACGCGAAACTCCAATTTCTTCGCTGTTTGTTAAAATGACAGATCCGCCTTCTCCTCGAATGTATTTTGATACATGGTTCAAATTAACCAAATGAGAATTGTGTAAACGGAAAAAATAAGGGAAATCAACTAATTGTTTCTCAATTTCCTTTAAGGTTTTAGAAACCGTTACTTTTCTAGTTGGCAACACAATTGTGGTGTAATTCCCATCCGATTCACACCGAATAATTTGCTCCACTTCAATCAATTCAATACCATTTAAAGAAGAAATTGGAATTTTTGGTTTTAACCCTGCTGAGGAAGGAGTAGTTGGTTTTTTCTCCATTCGCTTGCGTTTTACACGCTGAACGCTTTCCACCAGATCTGATGCTTCGATGGGTTTCACCAAATAATGGGTTGCTCCATGTTTAAATCCTTCCAATGCATATTCGTCATAGGCAGTTGTGAAAATAACATCTGCGTCTTTATAGGTCAGCACATTTAATAATTCAAAACCATTCATTTGCGGCATCGAAATATCTAAAAAAAGTAAATCCGGTTCTTCACGATTGATCACTTCAATCGCATCCATTGGCAAATTTAACTCAGCTACGATTTCAACATCAGTGCAGAATTTACGAATCAGGATGGAAGTTGTTTCCAAACTGTGTTTCTCGTCATCTACGAGTATGGCTCTTAATTTCATTTTTCTTCTGTTTCAAAGTACAATTTAATCAAAGTTCCCGTTGCTTGGTTTTGATCGTCTACTAAATCTTCAATTTCAAAGTCATTCAACCTACCAGTTCTGCGGGTTAAGGTACGCAAACGCTCTTTGGTAATTTGCAACCCAACAGAACCTTCTTTTAGAGATCCTTTGCTTTTGTTTTCACGTGCTTTTTGCCGTCCAATTCCGTTATCTAAAACGGTTACGATCAAACGCCCAGGTTCCGATTGAAATGACACTTTGATGTAGCCATGATCATCTTGACGTGGCATTAAACCGTGCCAAATAGCATTTTCTACAAATGGTTGAATGATCATGGGAGGAATGTGACAATCCAATACTTCCTGTCCATCGATTTGTAAATCAAAATCAAAGCCTTGATCAAATCGCAAACGTTCAAATTCAAGATACAATTTAAGTGTCTGAATTTCATCGTAAACCGTAATCATATCTAAGCGCGAATGATTGAGAATCATCCGAAGCAATTTTGAGAATTTAGCAATGTAATCAGAGGCACTTTCTACCTCATTTTTCAGAATAAACAATCGAATGGAATTCAAACTATTGAACAAAAAATGAGGATTCATTTGCGCGCGTAGTGCTTTCGATTCCATCTCATTGATTTGTCGATTGAACTCGGTGCGCATGCGTTCTGTACTTTCCACTCGTCGTATACGAATCCGAACATACCACCAAATAATTCCTGCGATGACGACTACTGATAAAAGAATGAACCACCACTGAGTCCAAAAAGGAGGAATAATCCTGAATTCATATTCTGCTAAATGTGCTCTACCATCCTCAATGATTCGAACTTGAAAAATGTAATTTCCACCAGGAAGATTGTAATAGGTTGCCTCATCCTTGCCATTTCCACTTCTCCATGAATCCTCTAACCCTTTTAATCGGTAACTCACGAAATTGTTCATGCTATTGGAATAATCCAATACTCCAAACTCAAATCCCAAATTATTCTGATTAAAATCAAATACCTTTTTATTGCGAACAAAGGGTTGATCATTTAATTCACGAACGCGTTGGATATAGGGTTGTGGATTGTTTACACGAGGAAGGGAACTACCCGAATTACTCATTACAAATCCATCGTTTTGCAAAAAATAAAGCGTGTTTTTATGAAGGATTATATCATAAATCCCAGACATACCATGCTGATTTTCGAGCGACTGAATGGTGTAATTGCTTCGGTCGATAATTGCGACGCAATACGAATTGACCGCCCAAACTCTATTGTGATTATCACAAATCAAGCGATCTATTCTTGGCGATTGCAAACCCATTTTAGCCGTAATCCGATGAACAATTCGTTGTTTTTTTAAATCAATAACAACAATTCCATTCGCCATAGTAGCGATCCATAACTTGCCTTCAGGATCAACAACCATGGCTCGTGCATTTTCACGTGGGAAAAGTTCGGCTATTTTCGGAACAAAAAACCGTTTGGCACGAAGGTCAATTGCTCCAATTCCTTCTTCATAACCATAATAAAGGGTGTCTTTGTATTGTACAAATGAAAAAAACCACGCATTACTTCTCGGTCCAAGCGCACTATTTTTCGGGTTGTGCAAGTAGGATTTTAACGTATTATTCCGAATTGAATAATGAAGGATTCCGCCATATTTTGTACCAATCCAAATCACTGAATCACCATCATTGAATGAAATAATAGGTGTTGTGGCATGCAAAGCAAGTCCTTTGTTAATGTTATCAAACTTCACTAATTCTTTCATTCCAGCTGTTGCAGAAAAAGCAATTATCCGATCAGAAGCAACAATAAGGTAGCGTTCATTTCCAATGTAGTGTGGTTTTACGAAGAAAAATTCATCATCACGCACTCCTTCAAATAAGCTGAACAATTTAGCAGGTTGATCTTTTTGTTTGAAATACAACTGTCCATTATTGCTGTAATTAATGGCTAACCATTCATCTTTAGCTGGATGAAATGCAATTCGTCTCATATCAAACGGATGGCGTTCACGTTGCCCAAAAATCAAAGATTCATTGTGAATAAACAATCCATTTGGCGTTCCTGCAATTGCAATTTGAGCTCCAAATCGCGCTAATCTTTCAGGGGAAAGAATCGTTCTTTCGGCACGGTCGTATCGAATAAATTCTTTGGTTTTTGTATCAAACAGTAAAAACTCATAATGAGGTGCACAAACGTATAGATAGCGGGAATCTCGCCATTTTAAATCAGAAATATTATTCCGCAAACCACTAGAAGGTGATTCTTTTTCATAAACAAATCGTCGATAAACTCCTTGATTCTTATCAAAATACAACAACCCTCCGCCCCACGTTCCAATATACAAATTTCCTTTCCCGTCTTGCTCTATACAACGCATACTTGATTCAAAACCAATTAAGTTGGTAAGATCCAAAAACCGTTGTTTGATAACTGGATAATGTTTCCAACGCTTCGTTTTTTTATTAAAGGAAAAAAGCCCATCTAGTGAAGCGCACCAGAAAATGGACTGATTTGTTCTATCCACCTGAACATCTGAAAACAAATTAATGATACGTGCATCCAATTTAGGATATTGATCAGAAGGCCGATAGTTCACAAAATGATCTTTCTTCGCATCGTAATAATCTAACCCACGGAAAAGTGGAGCAATCCACGTTTCATCGTCGCCATCAATGAAAATAGTAGTTGCCCGATTATCTGAAATACTGTTTTTAACTGATTTTTGGTAATAGTAGTTCTTTACGGCAAAGGTTTTTATTGAAATCCGAATCAATCCACCACTCACCGTTGATGCCCAAACAAATCCTTTTGGATCATAAACAATCCGAATAATGCGATTGCTACAGATTGTTTTTTTATCATCTGGATCGTGCTGGAAATGAATAAAGCGTTGACCATCAAAGCGATCAATTCCACTATTTGTTGCTATCCATAGAAAACCATTTTGATCATAGGCAACATCTACAACTTCGTTGGAAATCAACCCGTTTTCTTTGGTATAATTCACAACACCACGTTGCCCCAATACTAGTTGGGCAAAGAGCATGTAAATCAGCGTTAATCGTAGTTTCATAATCTGCCTTAAAATTGCATCTTTTTTTTCAACAGAAAACCCTATTTTCCCGATTGCTAAACTTGATTACTTCAATTGCGGGTTTGAGTGATTGATTCTCCTTTATAGATAGACAGATTATAAGAACATAAAAAGCATTGACAGAAACCAATAAAAATAGGACGAAATCCAACAATCTGTTTACACTAGACCAAATTCACGAAGCATTAATAATGGTAAAAAGCGGTGCTGACAGAAGAACAATCTATTACGGGATAAATAATTTTGCTGTTGAAGGAGCAAGTATTTAGTGAATGAAATGACCAAATAATCTGTTTTCTAATCGAATTTGATTGCAAAAAACCACCGTTCAATCAATAAAATTAATATTTGGTACAATTTTCGCTAAAAGATCGCAACTTTGACACAATTAATTCGTTTATAAAACGTGCCCAAATTTATACGCTATATAATTGTATTACTGTTCTTTCAGACGACAGGACACGCTTCTCATATAATTGGGGGTGAAATGTACTATACGTATTTGGGAAACAATCAATATCAAGTCTATATTGCTCTATACCGTGATTGCGCTTCAACTGGTGCTCAATATGATGATCCACTCAGTTTAGGGATTTTTGATGGTGGGAACAATTTAGTAGCAGAAATCAGCATTCCTTTTCCTGGAAGTACCATTCTTCCCGTTATTTTCGATAATCCATGTGTGACAGCCCCTTCTGGGATTTGCGCTGAACGAGCCATTTATACAACTGTGATTACCCTTCCACCATCTGCTGCTGGATATACACTTTCCTATCAACGTTGCTGTAGAGGTCCAAATGTGACGAATCTTAATAATCCAGATGATACTGGATTAACACTTGAAACGCATATTACAGGCACCAATTCCAATGCATTGGTCAACAGTACTCCACGTTTCACGAATTATCCGCCATTGGTCATTTGTAACAATGAAAATTTATATTTTGACCACAGTGCAACTGACCTTGATGGAGATTTGTTAACGTATGAATTAGTGACTCCAAATGCTGGTGCAAATTCCATTAATCCGCAACCTTCTCCTCCACCCGCTCCTGGTTATGCAGATGTGAGCTGGGCAGGAGGTTATAACGCAGCCGCACCATTAGGTCCTGGATCAACAACTACCATTAATCCAGTCACCGGCGAATTGTTTGTAGACGCATCAGCTTTGGGATTATATGTTGTTGGAATTCGCGTAAATGAATACAGAAACGGCGTTTTAATCGCGTCAACAACACGTGATTTCTTATTTAGAGTTGTCAATTGCATTATTCAATTACAAGCCAATGTTACTCCTCAAGAGCAAACCCCTGGCTTTGTTTCCTATTGTGATGGATTGACCTTTACGTTTGAAAATCAAAGTTTTGGAGGACAATTTTACGAATGGGATTTTGGTGTTGCAGGAACAAACACGGATGTAAGTACCGCATTTGAACCTACATTTACGTTTCCTGTTTCGGGGATTTATAACGTGCGACTGGTTGTCAATCCTGGTTGGCCATGTACTGATACTACCTTCATGACCGTCAATGTTAACAATGTATTGGATGTCGATTTCACGTTCAACGATTCACTTTGTTTCTTTAACAACAGTGTCAACTTCACGGCTATTGTGAATGGTCCTCCAAATTCTGTATTAACGTGGGATTTTGGTCCAAATGCATCTATTCCTACAGCCACTGGCACTCAGGTGAATGGTGTGAATTTCAGTACAACAACTGGGAATGTCGTAAAACTCGTTGGAGTATTTAATGTGTGTTCAGATAGTATTACACATCCCGTTTTTATTTTCCCAGAACCAGTTGCTCAATTTAGCTTACCAACGGATTATGAATGTTTGGGCTTGACACAATCGTTTACGAATAATTCAACTGGTTCTACAAGCTATAGTTGGGATTTTGGTGTCCCCGGAACGAATACGGATGTGAGCACTGCAACAAATCCAACATTTACCTTCCCAGCAGCAGGAACTTATTTGATTACGCTGGTTGCCGAAATAATCCCCGGATGTTTTGATACCTATCAACAATCATTTACGGTATATGAACCACTGGTTGTTTCGTTTACACATACAGATTCAATGTGCATTACCAATAATAGTTTTGACTTTTTCGGGACTGTTACTGGGCCATCCATTACGACTTATTCATGGAATTTCGGAGCAAATGCTTTACCAACTTCAGCTACAACGTTGAATGTTTCGAACGTCGTATATGATCAACCGGGTGTGTTTCCAGTAACACTTTCGGCAAGTTTTCTTGATTGCATTTCAACGGCAAGTTCTACCGTAAAAGTATTTAAAGAACCAACAATTGGTTTTGGGTTAAAACCTGGTATACAATGTGTTCCTTATACTGCTTATTTTGTTGATTCAAGTTCGGCTGATACTGAAATCTTCTATTCATGGGATTTTGGAGATGGCGGAACGTCTACGTTGCAAAACCCATCACATGTTTATACCGTTCCTGGGCAATATGTTGTGACACTTCAAATAAACACTGTTGAAGGTTGTGTAGAAACGCTAGTTCTATCCAAAAATAATTTGATTAATGTTCACCCAACTCCTGTGGCTGGGTTTAATGTTGATCCAAAGAAAACAGATATTTGTCATGCTCAAATTACCTTTACTGATCAATCTCAAGGTACCATTTCTGTTTGGTATGACTTTGATGATGAAGGAACATATTCAGCGGAAGACAATCCCGTTTACAACTACACAACGGATGGAATGCACTACCCTATTCAAATTGCCTTAAACGAATTTGGATGTAAAGACACCAGCAGAAATAGCTTGTACATTGAACCATTTACAGTATTTATTCCAAACACGTTTACACCAGACGGGAATGAATTCAATAATGATTTTTCAGCAGTTGTTGCATTGGATGCAGTTGAATGGGAAATGCGCATTTTTAATCGTTGGGGAGAATTAGTTTATCAATCAAACGAACAAGATGCCGAATGGGATGGCACTTATAAAGGACTGATGGCACCTTCTGGCATGTACACGTATCGTGTTCGTTACATTCCTTGTTCTGGAGGCGAAGAATGGGAGGAAATTACAGGACATGTAAATGTCTTGCGATAAAACGTTCTTGAAATAAGACAATATCCTTATATTTGAAGGCAATTGACACTAAAAGTCATTTGAAAACAGACATTCATGATTAAGGCATTTTATCGATTTTTATCTCCAAAGTTTCAAACTGTATTTTTAGATTATAAAGTTCAATTCGCTCCGCGATATGGTCATGGAAAACCACCTCATCAAGGATTATACGACGTGATCGCAGCAGGAAATGAAACGTATCAATCATTCCTTGAACAAACGCTGAATTATTGTGCTACTTTGCAAGAAATTCTACCGACTGATCAAGAAAAAAATGCCAACAATCCTGCCTGGAACAATGGTTTTTTACCTGGATTGGATATTGTCGCAATTTATTCAATGCTAGCCATTCACCAGCCGAAAAAATACATTGAAGTCGGTTCTGGAAACTCAACAAAAGTTGCATACAAAGCCAAAACTGATCAAGGACTTTCAACACAAATCATTTCTATTGATCCTTATCCGCGAGCAGAGATTGATCATTTAGCTGATAAAGTCATTCGCAAACCGTTTGAAGAAGTTGGCTATGAAGAAATTCTAGCATTGGAGGCAAACGACATTCTTTTCATTGACAACTCACATCGTGTACTTCCCAATTCAGATGCAACTGTCTTTTTTCTTGAGATTTTACCTCGCTTAAAGAAAGGTGTTATTGTTCATATACACGATATTTATTTGCCTTACGATTACCCACAATTCATGTGTGATCGTGCTTATTCGGAACAATACATGTTGGCGGCTTTTGTGCTTGCAAATCCTGAAAAATACCGTACGATTTTACCGAATTACTACATTTCTGAAAACAAAAAATTGAGCTCGATTCTTGAACCACTTTGGAATCATGTGAATTTAAAAAATGTCGAGCGGCATGGTGGATCTTATTGGCTGCAGATAAGTTGATTCGTTTTTTTAGTTTTTTAGTTACTGAGTTTTTCAGTTACTCAGTTACTCAGTTTTTGAGTTAATTATCCAAAAGAACTAAATTAACATGTTCGATAACTCAAAAAAGGAACGAACTAAAAAAACTCAAGAAACTCAAGAACTCTGAATCATCCCAACTTACTAGCCATTGTCCATCCAATTATTGTTGCTCGCTCTTTTGCTAATTGTGCTTTCTCTCCTTCAAATAATTGATCAACTGTTTGGTGAAATAAAGCTACCCAACGATCAAACAACACTTTGGTCAATTTCATTCCAACATGTTTGTCTGTAACGTTGGTTGTATAACCTGTTTCATCCAATAACACAAAACTCCAGAAGTGAACAATTTTAGGTAAATGCTCCACAAAATTGAGGTCTTTGAAAAACGGTGCTAGCTGTTCGTCTTTTAATAGTATTGAATAGAACGTATCTACTAATAATTCAACGTCTTGTTTGGTTTCGATCGTTTTCATTGGATTAAAATTCTATTCAAAGTTAAGCATCTTCATCGCACCAATTTATGATAAACATCATATTCGGTATTTACTTTTTGGAATTCCTGACATTTAGGTTAGAAACGATAAATCTAATCTCATGAAAAACCTCATTTTAGTAACTAGCCTACTCATTATCAAATTAATTGGATATGGTCAGTCAGCAAGTACACACCTTGAAAGCCTTGTCAAGTATTCCATGCCCAATGAAAATTGCATGCAAATTCCATCATCTTTTGCAAACAAAAAAGTTGATTCAAAATTAAAGTTACCCTTTACAGGAGAAAAAAAGATTACACAAATCGACCTTGTGTATACGCGTTACAAAACAAACCCTCAATTTGATCAAGTAAAACTCAATGAAGCGCGTATTGTGCAACTCAAAAACAAGTATCCTCAACTTGTAGCCAACAATCCACAATGGAATTGGATCGAACAAACGGGAGCTTCAACTGCTGAGGAAGGTAAAGACTACTTTCATGGTTTCGTGATTCATTATGTTGATCCTGCGCCTTTTCACGAATTAAAAACTTTTTTGAATGATCAAGGAAATCACCCAAATAAAATAGTAGTTGACAATAAAAAAGGGGGCGATTTTACTCAAACATCTGGCAGTATTTTACACGTACCAGCCAATTGCGTCATCTATAAAAATGGTAAACCTGTCGTTGGTTCTTATGATTTGGAATACACGGAATACCGAAATGCGGCAGAAATTGCTTTTTCTGGACTTCCCATGACGTATTCAGATCAACAGGAAAATTACAACTTCAACTCTATGGGGATGTATGAAATTCGTGGTTCTCAAAATGGAATAGAATTGGAATTAACGAAGCCTATCATTGTTGATTTTAATTGTACTGAAATTGGGAATGATGTAAGCTTTTTTGAATTGAATGATCAATCAGGAGAATGGAAAAAAAACCAACCAATTGTATTTGGTAACGAGCTAAAATCAACCAACCGATTAGTTACATCGAGCGAAATTCAAACAAAATTCATGACTAATCCTAGTACAAAAGCAACAATTGAAACCACTCATGGACCAACTAAATCGATCTCAACCTTTTCAGAAACTGCTTGGAATTATTACCTAGAACTAAAAAAAACCAACCCCAAATTCGTAGAACTTGCTGTAATAAATGAAGATACTGAAAAAAGACAAGTAGAAGTTTGGAAAGAATCGGCAAATGAGTTGACGCAAAAAATATTGGAAATTCAAACACAATTTCCTTTAATGGAAGCACTAATGAAAAATGACCTTGGTAGCGCTTTATTAGCCGATGGTTCACGTGATCCAGGTCACACCTACCCAGCATTGGTGAAGGGATTGAATTCCCCTTCATTTGGTGTCTACAATTGTGATCAAATTTTTCGGATTGGTGAACAAATAAGCCTTCGCCCAACTTATATTGATGGTGAAACGGGTAAAGAAATAACTGGAGCAAAAGTAGCCTGTGTGATCAATTTGAAAATAAATGGATCGTTCAGTTTTGATCCTCGGCAACTCAATTATAACCCAAATGCTCAAAATGTTATTCTATTATTTGCTTCTGATAATAGAATTTATGCCCTATCAGATTCACAATTAAAAGCCCTTCATAATACGTCTGGAAAGGCAACTTTAGCAATGACAAATATTACTGCCACTGTTAAAACATCAGACGATCTAAAAAATTACCTTGGCCTATAATCAACATGTCAAGTAGGAGTGATTCAAGTTACCTAACCAGTGCCAAAAAAAGAGCTGATTATTTTTTACGTTGGCTCTTTTTTTGCCCTCTTTGTCTCACACTCTTCCTCGCACCGTTGATTTTCTAATCTATCAGCTTTTTTTGAGTTGCGAGTGTGAGGAATTGAGTAAAGAGGATTTCTAATCTTGCAATTAACAATTAGCTCTCGTTCAAAATGAGCATATTAAGTTGGAATCTTAATGATACTTTATCATATTCAATTTCCAAAAATTTAGTTACTTAAAATCGAGTTTAATTTCATTTCTGATGAGATAAACATCCACAATAATTCTGGAAACCAAATCAAGGGTAATTTCATTGGAGGAAATCAATAATTTGTAGTTGACCTTATTGTTTTCCCCTGTATATTTCTCGATCAATCGCATCTCTAGCATGACTTTACGAACCAAAATCTTTCCTCCGTATCCGTATTTGAATGAATTGTTGTTGATTTCACTCTTCCTAGATGCAAGTCTGTTGAGCATATTCAATGTCTTGTTGAAGTATTTTTTGAATTGTTTAATTCGAACTTTTGAGACTTCTTCGCCATGTAAAATAGTGGCTGTATAGCTCGCTATTTCATTTAATTGAGCCAAAAATGCTTTTCGTTCTTCAACGCTTTGTTCCATGGAGTTCTTATTGCTTCCTCATTTCGAGTAAAGTGCAAAGTTATTCGCATTTCTCATTCGTTTACCTTAAGTATTTGGACATTTATTTTTTTGCTTATTTCATAGAAACCCCAACAAGGAAAATACTCTAACAACCTGAATACTTGATTCCACAAGTGAAAACGTTTTTTTCTTTCGTACTTTAATTGAATTATGAACTAAAATTTAAAGTCGAACTCTCAAGTTATAAAGTTAAATTTGTGATTCAGATGAAGTATAAACTTTGCATTTTATTAATTGGTTTATTTCATCTAGATGCTTTCTCAGGTCTTTCTCCCGAAAATCAGCACATCATTGATTCTTTATACCCGATTGCGACCAATCAAAATAATTCAATAGAAACACGTTTCAAAGCTTACAACAGGTGTTGTTGGACTTCTGCATACCAAGATTATAATCTTTGCCTCAAGATTAGCTCTGAGTATTACGAACTAACGTTAAAGCATCAAGATGCGGAAAGACAGATTATTGCCTTGCATTTTAAAGGTTACACGACTATGATGTTGGGGGAACTGGATGTATCTGAAACATTTTTTGAATCGGCATTACATCTTTCCAAGCAAAACGACTTATTTGCCAAAACAGCTGAGGCTTACGGAGATTTAGGAAATCTCATGATTAAAAAAGGCGATGTACAATCAGCTTTAACCTACCATTTACAGAGCGATAGCATTGCTGAAAAACATGATTTACAGGTCGCTAGAGCGAGAGCAAAGATCAACCTTGGAGAAATTTACGAGAATAAAGGTGAATATAAAAAAAGTCTGTATTTCTTCAAAGTAGCCTTAGCTATTTGCGAAAAGAATTTTTTTGGAGGTTACAAATCTTCGATCCATGAAAAATTAGGTGATGTTAATTGTTCTATAAAGGAATTCGATAAAGCAAAGGAAGAGTACCATTTAGCGCTTTATTTCTCGAAAAAAAATATTAATACGAGCCGGCAAATAAGCACAATGCAGAAATTAGGCAATCTGCATTTTGATTTAACGCAGTTGGACAGTGCATTTTATTACTATGAATTCGCTCTTGATCTATCGAGAAAAAACAAAATAATTGATTTTGAGGCTTCGCTTCTAGGATCATACGCACAGTATTATATGGCTAAAGGTGACTTGAAAAAAGCAAGAATTAAAATTGAGGAGTCCATTCAACTGTATCGTACTTTCGAGTTATTCGAAGGAAAGGAAGATACTTATTTCTATGCCGGAGAAATTTATTATAAATTAGGATTGCAAAACCTAAGTTGTGAATCCTTTCTCCAAAGTTTTCAATTAGCTGATAAATCTGGCAATTTATTGATTCAAGAAAAATCGTGTCAATTATTAGCCAAATTGTATAAAGACATTGGTCAATATAAAAAATCCGTTGACTTTTTTGAAAAGTATCTTTCATTCAGAGATAAACGACGAGGGCAGGATGAAGTCAATGAAGTATTGCGATTTAATATTCAATCTGAATTCCTACAGATCAACATTGCTGACAGCCTCAATAGACAGCAAGAAGTGGAGTTGTTGAATTTAGAACACAAGCAGTTTAAAGAAAAAGAAAGCACTAAATCATTGCTGTTGTACATTGGTACAGGAGTATTGTTACTTGTTTTGGGATTTACACTCTATTCTTTATTGAGAAGAAGAAAACGAGCAAGTATATTAAACCAAAAGAATAAACTTATAACGGAGGCTCTCCATTCCAAGGAAATCCTTCTTAAAGAAGTTCATCACCGGGTTAAGAATAATATGCAAGTAGTTTCTTCCTTGCTTTTCCTTAAATCCAGAAGCACGGAGAATGAATCTGCTAAATCTGCTTTAATCGATAGTCAGAAGCGAATCGATTCTATGCTTTTGGTACATCAAAAAATGTATCGTGACAACAATTTTGAGGAAATTGAAATCGTTGAATATGCACAAGACATGTTTCGCATGTTACTTGAACCTATTAGAGGAGAATACGACGAGTTTAAAATTGAGGGAGCCAAAGAGGTATTATTGAATGTTGAAAAAGCACAAGCACTTGGATTCATTATTCACGAATTGATTACGAATAGCATTAAATATGCATGGCCGAATAGCGGAGTGAAATCTATCCTTCTTGCTTTTGAAGAATTCGAAGGTGACTTGAGTATTACCTATCGAGATAATGGAATTGGATTATCAAAAGAAATCGATCTTAGTACGTTGAAATCATTTGGGATGAAAATGATAAACTCACTCATTACAAATCAATTAGGCGGAGTAATCGCTGTCGAAAAAAAAGAAGGTTTGAGTTTGAAAATGACGTTTGCAAAATGATACAACGAAAAGTATTAATTGTGGAAGATGATTTCTTCATAGCAGAACAGCTCAATGTTATTTTGACTGATCTAGGATACTATGTTGTGGGTGTGGCTACGACAAAAGAAATAGCCATTGAACTCATTGATCTGAATCTTCCAGACATCGTACTTTTGGATATTAAAATGCATGGCGTTAACCAAGGATTTGCAATAGCGCATTATCTCAATCAATTTTCAAAAATTCCGTTCATTTTTATTACTTCATTCTCTGATAAAACTACAGTTGCAGAGGCTTCTTTATTAAGACCAATAGCTTACATCGTAAAACCATTTAACGAAAGTGACATTTACACTACATTGGAAATTGCCTTTTCAAATATTGAAAACAAAAAGCAGTTTCTGACGCTCAACGCTGATTCTGGTAAATTCAATATTCCATTGAAAGAAATTCTTTGGATTAAATCCGACGATAAGTACTTGGAGATACAGACCAATGTTAAGAAATACCTGCATCGGTCTACGTTAAGTGATGTGTCCAATTTGTTAAATCCTTATACCTTTTGTCGTGTACATCGATCCTACATTATCAATTTAGATCACGTTACTTATTTCAAAGGAAATCGACTCAAAATAGACCAGATTGAAATACCGATTTCGCGCTCTTTTTTAGCTGAGTTCAAACTGAAATTCGAGCAATTATAAGTTTTATCATCTTCGATTTCTGTTATTGAATAGGGCAAAAACAAATCGTTTTAATGTCTTAAAAACGTCACCTACGACACGAGAAGTGTCACTCACGACATTTTTAGTTCAGCCAAAAAACAATTGAGTAACGTTACATCAATTATTAATAAATTGAGTACAATGAGGAAACATGTATTGACTTATTGTTCAATCTTCGTTCTTACTGCTGTGAATGCTCAAGAAGTCATTTCGACCCAAGGAGATTCTTATTCTAATGCAAACGGGAGCATCGATTGTACAATAGGTGAAGTCGTAATTAACACCAACTCTGATGGGAGTAATGATATTACACAAGGATTTCATCAAACTAACTGGAACTTCTTAGGAATTGAGGTTGTTGATCCTGAATATGACGTAACCATTTTTCCTAATCCAACACAAGATTTGTTGACTATCAGGACAAAACTATTCGAGCAAGTTCTCTGCCAGTTTTATGATGCGCAAGGTAAACTTGTTTTGCAGAAAATTCTTACTTCAGAACAAACGGCTATTCCTGTGAGCCAATTGACACCTGGTAATTATTCATTGACCTTGAACAACGGAACACAAATCGTCACAACAATTAAACTTATTAAAACGCATTAGCATGAAGAAATTATTACTCTCTATTATTACAATCATCGCCATCTCCACAGGCTCATTTGCTCAAGCACCTGAAGGATTCAATTATCAAGCAGTTGTTAGAAATGCTGGGAACGTCATTTTAAGCAATCAGGCAGTTGGAATGCGTTTAACGATTCAACAAGGAAGTATTGGTGGAACTGCTGTTTATTCGGAAACATTTACACCTACAACCAACGCTTACGGTTTGGTGAATTTACAAATCGGAACTGGAGTTAGTGTAGACGATTTAGCAGCAATCAACTGGTCAAATGGTCCTTATTTTATGGAAACAGCCATTGATGTAACTGGTGGTACTTCGTATGTTATTATGGGTACAAGTCAGTTGATGAGTGTTCCTTATGCTTTGCATGCAAAGACAGCTGAAAACGTATTAAACGATCAAGTAAATGATGCAGATGCTGATCCAGCAAATGAGATTCAAGATATTTCTTTATCGGGATCGAATTTGACCATCTCTGACGGTTCAACAATTGACTTATCTGTTATCAATACACCCGATGCTGATGCTAGTCCAACGAATGAGATTCAAAATATCTCTTTATCAGGAACGAATCTAACCATTTCTGATGGTGCAACAATCGACTTGTCTGTTATCAATACACCTGATGCAGATGCTAATCCAACGAATGAGATTCAAGACATTACTTTATCCGGAACCAATCTTACCATTTCTGATGGATCTACAATAGACTTATCTGTTGTTGATACACAAATTGACTCGTTAGGAATTGTTGCGCTTGGCTTTAAGGCACCTGTTAATTATTCAACTTTTGAATACCAAACTGGAGTTAAATGGCTTGATGGAAAAGTTATCTATAAAAGAACATGGGTGAAAACTGGAACTGAATTCCCCAATTGGTCACTCATGTCAGGTTCTTTTTATGAAACTGTTGTTGATTATGAATGTAAAATTGTAGGTGTCAATCCAACTACAGCAACTACAATTGTTAATAGTCCATTCGTTTGTTTAACAACAGATGATCCATTGGCAGCAGGCTGGTTGGTGTTGTCAAACATCAATCAATCACAAGTTATAAAAGTAGGTTCTACTATCACGGTTTATTACACAAAACCATAATTAGGGAATTAGAAAATTAGAAAAAGTAAAAACGGGAGGGGATTACCTCTCCCGTTTTTTTGCCCATAGAAAGATCGATTTACTCCTTAAACCAACCAGCATACATCACATAATTATTCGCAATCCGCATGACTTCTCCTTCAAACAATTCAGGAGAAATTTCTTTTACTTTCTTAGCAGGAACTCCGGCCCAAATAGAACCAGATGTCACGCGTGTTCCTTCTAAAAGAACAGCTCCAGCTGCAATGATACTCCCTGATTCGATGTAACAATCGTCCATCACAATTGCTCCCATGCCAATCAACACATTGTCTTCAACCGTACATCCGTGAACTAGTGCATTGTGACCAATTGACACGTTATTTCCCAAAACTGTTTTTGTTTTCTGGTACGTACAATGAATCACTGCACCATCTTGAATGTTTACTTGATTGCCCATACGAATGGAATTTACATCACCACGAATAACGGCATTGAACCAAACCGAACAGCGGTCGCCCATGATCACATCTCCGACTATTGTTGCATTTTCAGCTAACCAAACATCTTCACCAAATTGAGGATCAATTCCTCTACAAGATTTAATAAGCGCCATGTTTTTAGTATTTTCAGTAAACTTACTGAATTAGCACCTTCCAGTTACTTAGTTTCATAAAATGATTGGATGCCGAATCTTTATTTTTTTCTTGATCGGTTCGAAATCGTCGTTAGTATTTTCGAATAGTGGAATAACTGATACTTCCAAAAATCCCAAATCCTCCAACGATATTGGTGTGTACTTTTGAAGGATCAGAGAGTTCACTTACCTGCATATTCTTAGGGACACTTTTGAAGTATTTATAGGTGTCTTCTGTAACATTTAACAAGGTGTAATTGTAGATGATATCTGTTGTATCACCGTAATTGTAAACTAAATTTTTCAGCGTAAAATTCTTATACTGATTCGCAAAGGTTGCGTCTGTAAAAAACACACGCGGTTCATAGGAAACATCGCCTGATACATCTACCGCTTCATTGTCTACAGCAGCATCATTTGAATATCCTGAATAACCGTTTTCAAAAATGGTATCCATCATTGATGGGTAGATGATTGCTTGCTGATAGACGACCAAGTACTTATTTTCACCCGGTAGGTCATTGAATTTAAAGATCGATCTACGTTCACGCTCAAATGAATTGAGTTCAACACTTGATGTATCAACATCATCCAACACAATATCGCCCACAGTAATTAATTCACTAGAAATAGTGGGATATTTTGGATGAGTAACAACAATTTTATAACCTGTATTAGGAGTTACATCAAACGGGAATGTATATTCTCCATCTATTCCGTATGTCAAGGTGAAAACTTCCCCTGTAGATAGGTTAGTTAAGGTAACCGTTGCATCGTAAATTGCACTGGAGGTTTCCCCTTGATTACTGAGAAAAAACACACTTCGTGATATATTTACAACAAATGGTTCATGGTTGACCAAAATACTGTTTAGTACCAAAACGGGCGCACTGCCCTTTCCTGAATAAGTGAGTTCTTTCTCACAGGAAATCAAAAGTGTAACTGCAATCGTGATAATAGAAAGTAGACGAATCATTCTTTTATTGAATTAAGTTTAATTTGCTTTATTTTTTCAAAATCGAATTTAAAATTCCAGCTTATGGAAGGAATTATTGGGAAAAGAGATACTCCCATTAAGGCAGGATTACCGCTTTTATTCACCCCTTTATAAATGAAGAATGGGTTTTGACGATTGTAAACGTTGTAGATGGAAAACGAAAGGGTCGATAATCCATATTTGCGTTCAGTTTTGCGGTTTGCTCCAATATCCAGTCTATGGTAAGCTGGCATACGGTAACCATTCAACTGATCATAATTGATCAATTTATTTGAGCCAAAATTAAAATTTGCTTGCTGAACATCTACGCTATTGTAACCTTGCGTACCAATTGTTACAGCATTTCCTGTTCCAAAGACAAATACCATTCCGATATCCCATTTGGCTGTAATATCATACGATGCAACAACACTGAGATCATGCCTTCTGTCATAGCGATGATAAAATGGTTTGCCATCATTCAGCTCATCAAACTGGCGAATAGCCCAACTTAGCGTATACCCTATCCAACCTGAAAAATTGCCGCTTTTCTTCTCTAAAAACAACTCTGCACCATACGCTTTTCCTTTTCCATAAGTAATGTTGTTTTCCCAATTCGGATCTCCTTCTGAAAAATCAATTCCTTCTTTGTATTGAATCAAGTTACTCATGGTTTTGTAATAACCTTCAATTGAAAAAACAATGGTTTTGGTAAGCTGTTGGTAATACCCAACACTCGCCTGATTGGAAACAACTGGTTTGGTTTTCTCCGTAACTGGAACCCATAAATCAGTTGGAAGTCCTGTACCAACATTCGATAAGAGGTGTAGGTATTGGGCAGAACGAGAAAGTCCCACTTTCACACTTGATTTCTCTGTTATTAGAAAATTAAAATTGGCTCTTGGCTGAAAGTTCTGATAGGTTTTTGAACGAATTATGAATAAAGATTGGTGAATTCCAAGGTTGGCTTTCAGGCGATTTCCTATACTAAAATCATCTTCAATGTAAGCGTCTACCTCATGTGAATATTGTCTGGATGCTCCAATTTGTTGATCAATGTTGGTTTCATCGTCTATCGCCTTTAACGAAGAAATTCCTGGTGTGAATGTGTGGTAGATATCTGAAATACCTGCTCTAATTGTATGGTTCGGATTGGGAACGTAGGTCAAATCACTTTTCAATGACCAATCTTGGATCCCAGAAGTAAAGCCATTTGCATAGACTGTCTTTTTTTCATCTCCAAATGCATTTACGATGGTCGATTTCTGTTCTTGACCGACAAAAAAATTGTACTTCGAATAATTTCCAGTAGTATTTAAAAAGAGTTTGGAAGATATTTTGTAATTCCAGCGAATAGCGCCAATGGCATTTCCCCAAGACAAACGGTACTCCTTATCATCTTGGTAGCGGTTACCATTGTCATCGTAATACGCTGCTTGATTGCTTTTAATCGATACTTTATCGAGACCAAAATACCCACTCAAAAAGAGGTGGTGTTTTTCATTGATCTTATGTTGAATTTTCGCGTTAAAATCTTCGAAAAAGTAACCGCCGTTTGTACTGTTGTTTTTGATAAATGGTTTGATCAACACATCTAAATACGTTCGTCTGGCACTAAACATAAAGGATGTTTTATTCTTTTTTATTGGCCCTTCAACAAGAATGCGAGAAGAAATGATTCCAATTGATCCCTCTACATTGTAATGCTTCAAATTTCCTTCTTTCATACGCATATTCAAAACTGAAGAAACACGACCACCATATCTAGCAGGAAATCCACCTTTTATGAGTTCAACATTAGAAATTGCATCTGAATTAAAAACCGAAAAGAAACCAAATAAATGAGATGCATTGTAAATAGGAACTCCATCTAATAGAATTAAATTCTGATCAGGTCCACCACCACGTACATAGATGCCACTGGAAGCTTCACCTCCTGATTTTACTCCTGGTAGCAATTGAATCATGCGCATGACATCTTTTTCCCCAAGAATTAAAGGCAACTTATCGACTTTATCCATCTGTAAACGGATTGTACCGTTCCCCGAATTCTCGATTTCACGCTTGGCTCCAATAACCGTTACTTCTTCGATTTCATTCAGTACATCGAGCGCAATATTAATCACATCAGTTCCTAATTCACACACGACATATTGTGGCTTTAGTTCATAATAGCTAATATACAAATCAGCTCTTTTAGCTGGAATTGTAAGACTAAAAAAACCGTACTCATTCGTGGTTGCTCCTTTCTTGGAAACAGTATCGACCACAAGTGCGCCAATTAGTTTTTCACCTGTTTGGCCATCAGTAATGTAACCTGATATGGTGCGTTTTTCTTGCGCAGAAACAATCCCATGAATCAATAGAGTGAGCCCGAAAAGATAGAACTTGATCATTTTAGAGCTAGAAAATAAATGCTTGAGTGAATTCATGGTATAGTAACACAATTATTCTTAAAAAATTGCGAAACTAACAATAATAACTTGAGATAATAAGTGCCCAAATGAAAAACAACCACCTCTTTTGTTAGTGATTCTTGGTATTAACGCCAACTTAATAATTCAAGATTTATTCGTGTATCACGACCATATCTGAGTTGCATTGAGCGAATAATTTTCTCCATTGAATCCCAATTGGCATGTCGGTAAGCACTTACGGCGATAACAGATCTTCCTGGAGAATGATTGACGCCATCAACAATTTGCTTAAACGCTGATTGTTTAGCTGGAAAATTTGGTTTATAATTTTCGGGAATCAATGTATAACCACCGTTCAAATCAGCCATTCGCATGAGCAAATCAATATTACCACCTGTGTAATTCCATCCTTTTGCTCGTTCGTCATTGAGTGAGCAAAAGTGCATCATTTGTGTCCTCAAACAATTGCCTTTACTCAATAACCAAGGATGTAAGGCTTGTAATTCGTTGACTGAAACAACTGTATTTTTAGATTTTGGTATATACGCCCAAATTTCTTCTTGGTAAAGCGGAATAGAACGCCAATTAGTCGATTCAATTGGACCAGCTAGAATTGCTAAATCAATTTTACGTGCTTCTAACGCTTCTATCAACTCTTCAGTTTTTAATTCTTCAATATGCAACTGAGTTGTAGGAATCAATGATTGCCATTCTGCAAAACAATCTTCTAACAAATAACAGGCAATTGTTGGAATCACACCAATGCGCAATTGTTCGTGATACGTTCCTGAAAACTCCTCTGTCAATCGTTGAATTGAACCTAAATCACCTTGGATTTGACGTAGAACAGGAATCAATTCAGTCCCAAAATCACTTAATTCTAATTTGGCGGTATCTCGATTAAAAATAGAAAAGCCTAATTGTTCTTCGGCTTTCTTTACCTGCATGGAAAGTGTTGGTTGCGTTACAAAACATTGTTCCGCTGCACGACTAAAACTACGTGTTTCTACAATGGCCAAGATGTAAGCAATTTGCTGAGTCGAAATCATATTGATAATATCTATTGAAATATAAAAATAATCAATATATCTTATAGAGAACAACGAGTACCTTTGAAAAAACAAACAATCATGGCAACACAAACAGCATATATAGCACAACTCAATCAGCTTTTAGCAACTTATCAGATTCATTATCAAAACATTCGTGCTTTACATTGGAATATAAAAGGAACTCACTTTTTTGAATTACATGTGAAGTATGAAGAATTGTACACTCGGACTCAAGTAATCATTGATGATCTTGCAGAACGCATTTTGACATTAGGAGCTTCACCGATTCACCGATTTGAGGATTATTTAAAAGAAAGTCGTTTGGCCGAAAATCAGACAATTAATGATGGGAAAACAGGAATGGGTTATTTAGTATCGGCACAACAGACCATTTTAGAGCTTGAACGCGAATTATTGGCCCTTTCAGGCAAGTTAGAAGATGAAGGAACCAATGCATTAATGAGTGATTTATTAAGAGAAAAAGAAAAAACGAATTGGATGTTTAACGCTTGGTTGAACAACTAATAACCTGAATTGTCTAAATTTGCACCAAAATAGAAACACCAATTATTCAAACATAAAACAACAAACATGTCAGTATTAGTAGGAAAAAAAGCACCATCATTTACTGCAGACGCAGTGATCAACGGTAAAGAAATCGTAGACAACTTTTCATTGGATCAATTCATTGGAAAAAATCCAGTTGTATTTTTCTTTTACCCGAAAGATTTTACATTCGTTTGTCCATCTGAATTACACGCTTTTCAAGCAGCATTGAGCGAATTTGAAGCACGTGGAGCCAAAGTTGTTGCTTGTTCAACAGATACGCCTGAGTCACATTGGGGATGGTTACAAGTTCCTAAAAACAAAGGTGGAATTGAGGGTATTACTTACCCAATGGTTGCAGATACAACTAAAACCATTTCAGAAGCTTACGGCGTTTTGGCTGGAGAATATGAATACGATATGGAAGGAAACTTAGTTGCAAGTGGTCCAATGATCGCTTACCGTGGATTATTCTTGATCGACAAAAACGGAATTGTTATGCACCAATTAGTGAACAATTTCCCTTTAGGTCGTAACGTTGATGAAGCGTTGAGAATGGTTGATGCATTGCAATTCTTTGAAGAAAACGGGGAAGTATGTCCAGCAAATTGGACAAAAGGTGAATCAGGCATGAAAGCTTCTTTTGAAGGTGTAGCTGAATACTTGACAGCTCACTAATTTATCTCATCATTTTGTGAAAGCCTTTCGTTCATTCGGAAGGCTTTTTTTTGTTTCTAAAATACATTATAACTAATTTGAATAAACTTAGTTGTTAGGCAAATAACAAGCAAGTATTAATACCTGATTATCGAAACCAAGTATAATTAACCGTTTTAAAAAATCATTTTACAAATATGTTGATTGGAATAAAAAAAAATATATATTTGGTACGAACATTTAAAACTGAGGCTATTTACATTAAAGCTATTCATGAAAACTATTCGACATCGGGCAAATCAACAGCTTTTATTAGAAGAAGAATTCATTGTGATGGAATTAAAATTGCGTTTGATTTTAAGTGGTTTATTATTTAACCTTTAAACTGGTAATAACTATGACTACAAAATTAATCAGAAACAAAAAAAGCCTCCATTTCGAGGGAACAACTAATCTATAATCTTGTAATTCTGCGGCTTTTCTTTTTAATCTAGTAAAAATGTGATTCTCAAAGATGCAATCATGAATTTTCTAAATAACAATAAATAGTAACCAATAAACATCAATTAATATGGAAGGAACAATGGCAGTCATAACCCCAGTGGCTTATGATTTTACACCACGTTATTGGCTTCAATGCAGCGGGCAATTATTATCAATTGCCTCAAACAGTGCATTGTTTTCATTACTCGGTACAACTTATGGAGGAAATGGAATTCAAACATTCGGTATTCCAGATTTGCGAGGTCGCGTTGCAACGGGAGTTGGTCAATCTCCGGGGCTAATGGATTATACGCTCGGTGAAGTAACAGGTTATGAAAGTGTTACGCTTACTATGAATAATTTACCTCCTCACAATCATAATGGTGCTGTTCAAATGACTCCACTTGGAGGTAGCGGAGCAGATTACGAAACACCGTCAGGAAACTATCCAGGACAAATTCCAAATGGGTATACAACAAATTTGACTGGCGCAACACCAATGGGCTCATCCTCATTTACAAATACCGTTATCGGTCAAAGCGGGAGCAGTTCACCAGTATCTATACTAACTCCATACACGACACTCAATTTTGTGATCTGCACGCAAGGTATTTACCCATCACGAAACTAATTTATTTTATTCACTCTTAAATAACAACTATGTTTGTAGATCCATATATAGCAACAATAACTAATTTTGCTGGGAATTTCGCTCCTTTGAATTGGATGTTTTGCCAAGGGCAATTACTATCCATTGCAGAATACTCTACTCTATTTGCACTTATCGGTACAACTTATGGTGGTGATGGTCAAGTCACATTTGCATTGCCTGATTTGCGCAGCCGAGTTGCAATTCATCAAGGACAAGGACCCGGACTTTCAAATTACTTTATCGGTCAGATGGCTGGAACGGAAAATGTAACGCTTCTATCTCCTCAAATGCCTTCTCATAACCACTCAGTAATAACATTTACAGGGGCCTTCAATGCTTCTACTGCAACAACAGGACTTGTTGGAACTCCAAACAATGCTATCCCAGCAGCTGGAGCTTCTGTCTATTCAAATGTTCCAGATGGGGAACAACTCGGTACAATGCATTGTAATTCTATTACAACTATTGTAGGAGGGAATGCACCGTTATCCATTGTTCAACCATATTTGGCAATGAATTACATTATTGCAGTTGAGGGAATTTTTCCTTCACGTGCTTAATTATTATTAACAAACTAAAGAATCTATATATTATGGAAGGAGTTATTGGTTTTACAACATTATTTGCTGGCAATTTCGCCCCAAAAAGTTGGGCGTTTTGTGCAGGGCAGACGATTAATATTGCATCAAATACGGCATTGTTTTCAATACTTGGAACAACCTATGGAGGAAATGGTACAACTACTTTTATGTTGCCTGATTTGCGTGGCCGTACAATTGTAGGTGCAGGTACCGGACCAGGTTTATCAACATATAACATCGGGCAAAAGGCTGGTAGTGAGTATGCTACTTTGTCTAACAACAATATGCCAGCACACATGCATGGAGTTACTGCACAACTTAATATTTCTGCAACAGGAAGTCCTGCATCTTTATCAAATCCAATAGGCAATCTATACGCAGCAGACCAAAATTCAGAAACAATTTATGGTGCGGATGGAAACGTTCAGATGGCCAAAATAAATGCTAATATTACAATGACGAATACTGGTGCTGGAGCACCATTCGAAATTCTACGTCCGCTTTTAGGGCTGAATTATATCATTTGTCAATATGGCGTTTTTCCTGCCAGAAATTAATTTTTTTAGATTAAAAACAGAAGATGAGAGCTTAACTGTTCTCATTTTCTGTTTTCTTTGCATTCCATTCATTATTATATCATGTTGAAAAAAATTGGCCTATTGTTGCCACGTTCAGGAGAATTTCCAAGTATGAGTTTTGATCTCAATGATGGTTTTCGATTGGGTTTAAATGAATTAGGTATTTCAGATATTGAAATCATCAGCGATAATACTGGCTTTGGAGATGATTTACAATCTAACCACTCTAAAGCTGAAAAGTTTGTTATGAGTGATGATGTGGATCTCATTGTAGCCTATATGACTTCACTCAATGCTGAACCATTGTATGAATTTTCAAAAATATCTGGCAAACCAATTCTATTTCTAGATGCTGGGATGGAGCTATTCGAAACTCCAATATCACCTAATTGTTACCATATTACTTTACAAGGATTACATGCTAGCTATTTAACCGGTATAAATGCTGGTAAGGCGTCAAACAAGTTGATTGCTGCTACTAGTTTTTACGACGGTGGGTATCGTGGTCCTTGGGCAATTTTTGAAGGAATGAAAGTGGAAAACAGTACTACTGTTGGAAACTTTGTCAGTGTTTTTCAACCAAATGAATTTTCAATTGATACGTTCATTAATCTCATTCAAGAAAGTGGAGGCGAAGCTGTAACAGCTTGTTTCAGCATGTATCTTGCTGAATTATTTATGAAGGAATTAAAAGCAAAAGGTCCAATAGCAACCTCACTTCCTTTTTATTGCACTCCTTTTATGGCTGAAGAAGTATGGCTGGAAAAATGTGACTTTCCTGGTGGCACCTTTCACACAATTGTTCCATGGGCTTCAAGTCTCGATAACCCTGCACAAAATGCAATGAAAGATTCGCTTGAAAAAAATAAAAATAAAAAAGCAAACATATTCACATCACTTGGTTGGGAAGCGGCACATGTAGCAGCTCAAATCCTTTCACATGGTGTAAGTTCACTTGACAATTGGTCATATGAAAGCCCTCGTGGTACAATTCAATTTCACCCAGAATCACATTGCGCTTATGCACCTCTCTACAATGGATTTATTGAAGAAGGGGAAAACGGAAAATCAAAACTTCGCGTAACGAATGAAATAGAAATCACTGCAGAAGATCACCTACAAACTTTTAATTGGCGAATAGATGGTGAATATACCCGCTGGCGTAATAACTATTTCTGCATCTAACGTTATGAAAATTGCTATTCTTTGTAACGACAGACTTGGATTTCCTGCAATTCATCAGTTGATACCACATCGACTTATTGTGGCAGTTGGTACAACAAATCGAGTTCCTGAAACAAGAATTGTCCTTAAACAGCTCTGTGATCAAGGTACTATTCCACTTCATCTTTTTTCAAATAAAGATTTAGAAGAAAGTTTGACAAAGTGGCTTGATCAATATCAACCAGATGTTGTTTTGGTCAAAACGTTTCCATACAAAATCCCAAAATCAGTTTTATCTATTCCAAAATATGGATTCATCAATTTTCATTACGCACCTTTACCCGGTTTTAGAGGCTCTAATCCACTGTTTTGGATGATCCGAAACGGAATAAAAGATGGTGGAGTTACGATACACAAAATGGATGAGTCATTTGATACCGGTGAAATCTTGCTGCAACATCCAGTAATAATGACCCCTGAAACAAATTATGGATTAGCTATCTCTCAACTTGCAGCCACAGGTGCGGCCTTAACAGGAAATTTGTTACAAGGTTTGTTAAATAATTCCCTACAATCCGTTCAACAAGATTCATCACAAGCAACTTGGTACGGCCGACCAACAGCAGAAGACCTTACCATAAAATGGTCTGAAATGAATGCAAGTGAGATTTGCTCTCTTGTTAATGCATGTAATCCTTGGAATAAAGGTGCTATTGTGCGCTACAGAGGCTGGATATTTGCGCTTACTGATGTTTCTGTTTCAAATCTTCTGGTTCCTCAAGGAACTATCCCTGGAACTATACTTGCCATCACAGAACAAGAGGGACTTATTATTTCATGTAAATCTGATCAAGCGATACGGGCAAATGTGATTTACTCTGAAGAAGGTTTTTTTAGTGGATTTCGACTAAAGAATTTTGGAATAACGAAAGGAGCTAGACTGGATAGTTAAAAAATAGAACTAATTATTTAAGATAAAAAATAATTCTTTTAGAAGTAAACAAAACTATAGGTTAAAATTCCTTAATTTTAGCCTTGATTATACCTAGTAAGTTCAATTAATAAACTGCTACTATGAAACAAATCATAACCATGAATATACTTTTTTCTCGCATTTTACTTTCATTCATTGTAACTACTTTTTTCTGTACTACAACGATAAACGCACAAACATGGACATTTGCAGGAGCAGGCGGTTCAGCAAATGCTGAAAACGGTAAAGCCATCTGCGCTGATGTTGCTGGTAATGTTTATGTAACTGGTCAGTTTACCAATACAGTTGATTTTGACCTAGGAGCTGGTGTTGCCAATCTTACTTCAAATGGTAGTAACGATATTTTCATTGCAAGCTACACTTCTGCAGGAGTTTATCGCTGGGCCGT